>Ga0209061_1000010_pt1 | contig 784426 bp, 689 predicted proteins | sample Coa_R1_10_FD_187157 | JGI IMG/M metagenome (GOLD analysis project Ga0209061, IMG submission 187157) | Surface soil microbial communities from Centralia Pennsylvania, which are recovering from an underground coalmine fire - Coalmine... | ecosystem: Environmental > Terrestrial > Soil >...
CGTCGCCCACTTCGTCGCCCACTTCAACCGCCTGTTCGACAAACACGTCCGCTTCATCTCCCGCCCAGCCCTCGACCTCATGCTCAACTACCACTGGCCCGGCAACGTCCGCGAACTCGCCCACGCCGTCGAACACGCCCTCATCCACACCCCAGACGACCGCATCGACCTGCCCCACCTGCCCGCCCATCTCACCCAAACAGCGATGCCCGCGCAGGACGAAGCGGCTGAGCAGGCCGCTCAAACTGCGGCCGAGCGGGCCGAAACGAGCAACCTCTCGCTGGATGAAGTGATGAAAGAAACCTTGATGCGCTCGCTGCAAAAAACCGGAGGCAACCGGCGCAAGACAGCGCTTCTTCTCGGCGTTTCGCGATCGACTCTGTACCGGATGCTCGAACGCTACGGAATAAGCGATGTAGGTCGCTCAACTGACGACCGGTCAAACAGAAGCTGAGTACCTCGCTGCTTGCGGACTGAAGCACTTCGAGCCGAATCACGATCGCTCGGCTCCAGAAACGTTACCTCACTCTTCGGAAACTTCCATATTTTCGTAAAGTTCAAAGGCGGCAAACGTTAACTCTTTAGACGCCCCGCGCGTCAGGAGACCAAATAAGCTTATGGAGCTGAAGCTGAAGGCGTACCGGCAGATGGTCGGCGAGAATCCACTGCGCTAGCTGCGCAGGCTCGAGACGTCCAAAAGCGCAGCTCAAAAGTACGGCTTTCACTTTGCGATTGAGCTCGTAGCGCCGAATTACGTCGCGCGCCCATTCGTAATCCCGACGATCGCTCAGCACAAATTTAACCTCGTCGCGTGCAGTCAAAAAGTCGAGGTTATGCCAAAGATTGCGCGATACCTCGCCGCTGCCCGGGCACTTCAAGTCCATAATCTTGACCACGCGCGGATCGACGCGACCCACGTCAACCGAGCCGGATGTCTCCAGCAACACCTCAAATTCTCGGCGCAAAAGTTCATCGATTAACTCGTGAACATTGGCTTGAAGCAACGGCTCGCCGCCCGTAACTTCTACGAGCTTGCAGTCGTAATCGGCGACTCGTCTGACGATCTCGTCGATCGCCATCACGCGCCCTTCGTAAAAGGCATATTCAGTGTCACAGTAGTTACATCGCAGATTACATCCAGTAAGTCGCACGAATACACACGGCATCCCCGCATATGTGGATTCACCTTGCACGCTGTAGAAAATTTCATTGACGAGCAGCGAATGTGGCCTCATTGAACTTGCTCACTCAAGAGCCTATGTCCAGCAAGTCGAGCTTCTTCCATCACGAGCTGGATCGGCACCCGGTGTTTCTGCGCGGCCGCCCGACAATCTTCGTACTCAGGCACTGCCCTTAGATGGGCGTTTTGAATTCGCGCAACCTTTACTTTGATCGGACCGAAACGAGTTTGGACCTCCCGAATTTCGCGCCGCGCCATAAGTCGACTGACTTCGTAAAAGCGCACGCCCAACGTGGTGGTCTCGGCAAGCAATTCGCGCGCTACGGCCTGGCGAAGGTCGCCGGGCGCCAGCGCCGAAACTATCACGCCGGGCCGGCCCTTTTTCATTATCGTGGGCGTGAGCGTAACGTCTCGCGCCCCGGCGGCTAAAAGGCGCTCGACCAGGTAGTCGTAAATCTGGGGATTCATGTCGTCGATATTGCTCTCGACCACGTAGAGGCGGTCGTGGTCAAAACCGCTAAGCTCGCGCCCGAGAATCAGGCGCAGAACGTTTGGCCGATCGGCGTAATCTCTCGCTCCAGCGCCGTAGCCAACGCGCTCAACTTCGAAATCTAAGGGGAAGTTGGCGGGGCGCGCAAGCACTTTTATAATGGCTGCCGCCGTCGGCGTGACCATCTCGTGCGCCCCGTCCTGGAGACGCACGGGAAAACCGCTCAGCAACTCCAAAGTCGCGGGTGCCGGGATGGGAAGCGGTCCGTGTCGGCTACCGACTACGCCGCTGCCCATCGGCAGAGCCGATACTAAAAGTCGCTCCAACCCTAGGACTTCGAACGCCCATACGGCGCCAACGACATCGACGATCGAGTCGACTGCTCCAACCTCGTGAAAGTGAACCTCACGCACGCTCGTGCGATGGACCTTGGCTTCAGCTTCCGCCAGCGCCTCGAACACCGCAATCGCCCGATCTTTTATGGGCTGGCTTAGGGCACTCGAGGAAATCAGTTCGACTATACTTTCGAGATTGCGCTCCTCCTGCTCAGCATTGACTGCTACGATAAAGCGGCGCGCGGCAATTCCGCTTACGACCCTCGACTCAAGCCTAATTTCGTAACCGCTCAGCGACAGCGAGCCCAATGCGCGCTTCAATCCCTGGAAATCGGCGCCTGCGTCGAGCGCGGCGCCAACAATCATGTCGCCGCTAGCGCCCGAAAAAGCGTCAAGGTAACCTGTCAACATGACGTTAACTCCCTAGTCGATAGCATAGCGAAGCTGTTCGTCTGATGTCTTTAATCAGCGTCAACCCCCGTTCGCTTTACCGAATCAGCGCAGCAACGCGCTAATTGATGCGGTAGTGAAGGGAGTGGAAGGTTTCTTAGGGGATGCGCCAGAGCGAGGTTTGCGATGCGAGTGCGAAAAGCTGTTATTTTAGCGGCTGGCCTGGGCACCAGGATGCTGCCTGTCACCAAGGTTGTGCCTAAAGAGCTTTTGCCGGTGGTCGACACGCCGGCAATTCAACTGGTTGCCGAGGAAGCTGTTCGCTCAGGTATTCAGGAGATCGTGCTCGTTATAAGCCCGGGAAAAACCGCCCTGCTCGAGCACTTCAAGCCCGCCCCTGAGCTCGAGCGCGCGCTCGAAGAGCGCGAAAAGCACGAGTTGCTGGAACTGGTGCGAGGTGCAACCCGCCTTGCGTCAATCACGGCAGTAGAGCAGCCCAAACCCCTTGGCTTGGGGCACGCAGTTTTACAGGCTAAGGAGGCTGTGGGCGCCGAACCGTTCGCGGTGATGTTGCCGGACGATATTTTCGATTGCGACCCGCCGTTGCTGAAACGCTTGCTGGAAATCGCCACGGCCAAAGATGCGCCTACGGTTGCGCTTCTGCGCGTGCCCAGGGCCGACGTCTCCAAGTATGGCATCGTCGCGGCTACGCCCGAGGAAGAACAGATTTACAAAATTACCCAGATGGTAGAAAAACCCAGCCCCGAGAATGCGCCGAGCGAGCTAGCAATCATGGGCAGATACGTTCTTCCTCCAGAAATATTCGGGCTTCTGGAGAACGCCAAACCTGGTGTCGGCGGGGAAATCCAACTGACCGACGCGCTGATGGATTTAGCCAGACGGCGCCCGGTCTATGGCTACGAGTATTGCGGCGCCCGCTACGATTTGGGCGACCGCCTCGGCTTCGTCACGGCGCAGGTGGCTTATGCCTTGAAAAGGCGAGAACTCGCTGATAACCTACGATCGAAGCTGCGCTCATTGCTTGACGCAGCCTAGTCCGGTTTCTTTCAGGTTGGGGCAGTAGCTCAGCTGGGAGAGCACTACGTTCGCAACGTAGGGGTCGAGGGTTCAAATCCCTTCTGCTCCACCACCTCTCTCCGAAAACGACTGATCAGCTAGCTGCCGTTGGCCGCCCGCAACATTGCAACTGTCCGAACTTCGCCGCCGCTCGTAGCTCAAGAACCCGACTCATGACGTCTTCATTTAGCCTTGCCCCTGAAAAAGCGAAGATGCAGGTATTGACTTGTGATGCTCCGCGCTGGTAGGGTTGTCTGCGTTTAGACGGTGATGGGGTTCACCGTAAGCGCCCTCGACCTGTGAGGGCTGATGACCCCTACCATGGCGTAAGCCGGTAGGGGTTTTTTGTTTTCTGTCTCCCCTACCTGGCCTCGCCATAAAAAGCGTGTAACTGCTCTGCTGATCCAATCCCGCGCAGGGCAAGCTGCACGATTGCGAACAGCTAGAGAAAGGATCGACTGAGTGCAATGGCATGGTCGCTGGTGGCCAATGCTGCCCAGCTTTTGTTTGTGCTGCTCTTTGCGCCGCTGGTAGCAGGCGTGCTCTCGCGCTTGCGCGAGATGGTTCAATCTCGACGTGGGCCAAGTGTTCTGCAGCCTTATCGCGACTTGCGCAAGCTCTTTGCAAAGGGAGAGGTAATCTCTGAGTATTGCTCGTGGATCTTTAGAATCACGCCGTACGTGGTTTTTGTCGCTCCGCTTTTCGTAACCGCGCTAATTCCGGTCCTTACTGATTATCCGTTGTTCCTTGCTTTTATGGGCGACATGCTGGGCGGCGGCTTCGTACTCGCCTTAGGGGGCTTTTTTGCCACACTGGCGGCGGTGGACACGGCTAACCCCTACGGAGCGATGGGGGCGAGCCGTACTCGTATGGTTGGCTTTTTGGCTGAACCGATCTTCATGATCGTTTTTTTCACTGTCTCCTCTGTTGCCCAAACAACGATCCCTTATATCGTTCAGAAGCATTGGACGAGCTCGCTCGACGCTTTCTTCGCGCCCTCCCACGTGCTGTTGATGATCGCCTTTTTCATGCTGATTTTGGCTGAAACCGGACGAATCCCGGTCGACAATCCTTCAGGCCATTTCGAACTCGCCATGATCGATGAATCGAAAAATCTCGAGTACTCGGGGACAAGCCTTGCGCTTATCAAATGGGGCGGACAGATGAAACTTTTGGTCCTTATGTGCATCTTCCTTAACGTTCTGGTAAGCCCTTGGGGGCTTGCTACGAGCAAAAGCTCGAGTGCGCTGTTGCTTGCTGTTGCGCTGGTGTGGGTCAAAATCGCTCTGCTACTGGTTGCGATCGTGGCAGTCGAATCTTCGCTGGCAAAGCTGCGGCTGTTCCGGGTGAGCGAGTTTTTGAACGCCGCTTTTGTCACTTCCGTGGTGGCGATGATGGCGGCGCTGCTCAAATTTTAAACGCCAAGCGAGTCAAAGTTAAAACCATGAACTTGCCTATCGCGTCCTTAAACGGCCTGGCCACGGGTTTATTCTTGCTCAGCGCGTTCGGCTCCCTTGCCACGCGTCAAATCCAGGGATGCGTCCGTTTCTTTAGGCTACAATCGTTCGCTCTGGCAGCGTCTATTTTCCTGCTCGCGATGGGCACGCACGTAAGCGATCTCGTCGTAGTTGCCGTAGTTGACCTGGCGCTCAAACCGTTGCTTATCCCGTGGCTGCTCAAGCGCTACGTGCGTGGCGAGCTTTTTCGGCATCGAGAAATAGAGCAACTTCTCAACATTCCAAGCTCGCTTCTGATCGGTCTTTTTCTTACCCTGACGGCCTATTTGTCGGCCCCGCTTCTGCCCTTGCCAAGCGCTGCCATGGGGCAAATCAATCTGCCTATCGGTCTGGCTGGCCTGCTCGTAGGCGTTTACACGCTTGCGGTGCGAGTTGAAGCCCTGCCCCAATTGATCGGCCTTTTTGGCGTGGAAAACGCAGCGCTACTCATCGGTGTCGCGGTTGCACCGAACCTGCCGGTAGTTGCCGATATGGCCTTCGCCTTTGACATGGTGGTTATCGCTGTGGTCATAGGAATCCTCACCCGCATAACGCACGAGCGCGTAGGCTCAACCGAGATCGGCGCGATGCGTGCCCTCAAGGAGGTCGGTATCGAATGAGTCTGTTGCTTCTACTACTGGTCTTACCCTTAGCCGCGAGTGCAACTGCGTATTTTCCGCTTGGGCGACGCCTGCCGCCCGCTGTAACCCTAATTGCGTGTGTCGGCGAGCTTGGGCTGAGCGTTGCGGCGGCGACAATGATTTCTTCGTCGGTCCGTATCGTAGCCGTGCCTAACTGGCTGGAGCTCGACGGTTTCAGCGCTCTGGTGCTCGTGTTGGTCGCCCTAGTAAGCACCACCGGAGCGCTTTTTTCCTGGGGCTATATGGCTCGGGAGGCCGACGACGGCCATCTGCGCCGCTACTACGTCAACTACAACTTTTTCGTATGGTCGATGCTGGCAGTTCCAATGTTGGTCGAGCCCGCGCTCGTGTGGACCGCTGCCGAGCTGACCACGATTCTAGGTGTCTACCTGGTCGCGTTTGACAACACACACGAATCGGTCGAGGCTGCGTGGAAATATTCGATTCTGACCATAATGGGCGGAGCTGTCGCCTTGCTGGGCTTCATCGTTTTGCACAGCGCTACGCGCTATGGCGAGGCGCCTTTCACCTGGACCGGACTGGTTGCGCTGGCGCCCCACGTTCCCGCCAAAATACTGCGAACCGCCTTCCTTTTGATTCTCTTTGGCTTCGGCGCCAAAGTCGGCCTTGTACCGTTGCACACCTGGCTCCCCGACACGCACAGCCAGGCTCCCTCGCCCGTATGCGCGCTGCTCTCGGGCGTCAAGACTACCGTGGTGCTTTACGTCATTCTGCGGATGATACCCGTTCTGGAAGCATCGGGCGCGATCGACCCAAGCCGTTGGACCGTGCCAGTAGGTCTAGTATCAGTGGGTGTAGCCGCATTCCTCATTCTCCAAGTGAGCGACTATAAACGCCTTTTCGCTTATTCAACGGTCGAGCATATGGGGATTATCCTGACTGCAGCCGGGCTTGGAAGCACCGCCGCGTGCTACGGTGCTGTCTTTCAAATTTTGACTCACGCTCTGACCAAATCCTTTTGCTTTTTTGCGGCCGGAATGACGCTTTTGGCGGTCGAAACCCGCAGCATCGCAAGCGTTCGTGGTTTACTTCAGACTGCGCCAGCGACCGCGATCGCGCTGTTGGTGGGTGCAATCGCGATCGCCGGCGCTCCTCCGCTGGTGGTCTTTCTTAGCGAATTTTCGGTGCTGCGCGCAGCGGTTTTCGGCAAGCATTACGTCGCAGTTGCACTGCTCGCTCTTTTTATTGCGGTGGCCTTCTTCGGAATGCTCTATCACGTAAGCCGCATGGTTTTTGGGGATGCCGGCACGACCGAGAGCCCGCAATGCGTAGCGCGACCTCCGTTGAGCTGCGTACTTACGGTCATCCTGTCCGCGGCACCCGTCATTTTGCTCGGCTTCTACTTACCAGCTCCTCTTGACACGCTACTGAAAATGGCGGCCCAGTCCCTCTCGAGGTAAGCAATGGCGCTGAAGTTAGAGCAAATCTTGAAGGAAGCGAGCTTCGCTCGTCCGGTCGAGCCCCAAATACGTTGGGAAGACGCCGCCCGCCGCGTCGCGCAGCTCGAATGCCACTCAAGCGCGCTTGCCGAGCTTTGCGGATTGTTGTTTTCCCACTGCCACTTGAGCTTTGGCGGTCTGATCGTGGAGGAGCGAGCCGGGTTCGAGCTGCGCTACGTCTTTTACGGTGACAACGACACGCCGTGGATTTACGTGCTGGCTCGTGTTGGAAGCGCCGAGCAGCGGGTGCCGAGCGTGAGCAGATTTGTTCACGGCGCAGACTGGCATGAACGCGAAGCAGAGGACCTCTTTGGCCTCATTTTCGAGGGCCATCCGCGTCTGGGGAACTTCGTGCTCCACGACGACGTCTGGCCTGAAGGCGTTGCTCCGATGCGCAAAAGCTTCCCGGCCTGCGCGCTCGACACCCATCGCGAAAAAAGCCGTGGATGGAAGCCGCGGCGAATCGTCGAGGCCGACGGAGCATTCGTGATGCCGGTGGGGCCGTTCTTCTCCGTCGCAACAGAGCCCGTCCACTTCGTGCTGGAAACTGTGGGCGAGGATGTTATCCGCGCTCAGCCGCGCCTTTTCTACACTTACCGAGGACTGGAGAAAATTGCCGAAGGCCGCCGCGCGCAAGACGTCGTGTTGCTCGCCGAGCGGATAAGCGCCACCAGCGCTTTTGCCCACTCGCTTGCCTTCTGCCAGGCGGTCGAGCAGATCTGGAAGGTCGAAGTGCCACCAAGAGCGCGAGCACTCAGAGTGTTCTTTGCCGAACTCGAGCGCCTACGCCATCATGTGGCGGCAATTGAGGGGATCTGCGAGTCCACAAGTTTTGCCGTCGCCGCAGCGCAGGCCGCAATCCTACAGGAGGATTTACTCAGGATATGCGGCTCCTTGAGCGGCCATCGCTATCTTTTCGGTCTCAACGCGATCGGTGGCCTCACATTAAATCCAGACGACCGGATGCTTCGGCGGGCCGCCGCCCAAGTGCGGCAGGTAGCCGAAAGACTCGCGTTACTCGAGCGGATGTTAAATACGTCAAGCAGTTTTCTCGATCGACTGGAGGAAGTCGGCGTCGTACGAACCCAAGATGCGATCGACTTTGGGATGGTCGGCCCGGTCGGGCGCGCCTCGGCGGTGTCGCGCGACCTTAGAAAGGTGCAGCCGTACTGCGGCTACGACGAGCTTGACTTTGAAACACCTTACGAGCCGGAAGGTGACGGTTATGCCCGGCTCAGGGTGTTCTTCAAAGAATCATTTCAATCCGCCCAACTCATCGGCGCTGTCGCCGAAACCGTGCCAAAAGGTTCCTCTCGCACCGACCAAGCGGTCGTCTCCCCGGGCGCAGCGCTGGGTTGGGTGGAAGCCCCGGCTGGCGCAGCCTTGCATTGGATTCGACTCAGCGAAGGCGGGACAGTCGAACGCTACCGAATAATCACGCCGTCATTTGCGAACTGGCATGCCTTCAGGCTTGCCGCTGAAAACTTCGCCTTTCAAGACTTTCCCATTATCCTGGCCACCTTCGCCCTTTCGGTGCACGAAAACGACCGTTAGTAGGAGCCTAAACGCCGATGAGTCAATGGGTTATTCAAGGTCTCAGAACTGGGATTAAGACCACGGCTTATCCGCGCGAGCAGGAAAGCGCCGCAGGGGTCTCACCAGGAAGGCCAATTGCTACCGAGTTGCCTGAGCAAGACGCAGAATCGCTGAGTGCGCGATGCCCCACGGGCGCCCTCAAGAACAGCCGAGAGCATCTGAGCGTGGATTTTCGCCGGTGTATCCATTGCTTTCGCTGTGCGCGCGAAAACAGCGTGTCCGTACGATGGGAGCCCGGCTACGAATGGGCTTTCATGGCTGGCAACAATGCTCGCGGCTCCGGTTGCCTCCCACGTACTTTCGAGCGCTCGGTACACATCTTGGTAGTGGACGCGGGCGACTGCGGCGCATGCCTGAACGAAGTCAAGCAGCTCAACAACCCTTACTACAATTTTCACCGGTTGGGCTTCTTTTTTACTCCCTCGCCGCGTCATGCCGACGTCTTGCTTGTAGTTGGCGCTCTGGCCGAACAAATGCGTAAACCTTTGCAAATGGCTTACGACGCAATGCCTGCGCCCAAGCGAGTCGTCGCCGTGGGGTCGTGCGCTTTGACCGGCGGGATATTCGGCCCGAGCTTTGCTTGCGCCGGAGCGGTAAGTAAGCTCCTGCCGGTCGACGTCGAGGTGCCGGGCAATCCCCCGCCACCGCTAGCGATACTACATGGCCTTTTGCTCTTGACCGGCCGCAAAGCGTCGTCATTTCTCGACCACGATCCCGCCGAGCAAGCGCGGTTTAAATTAAGCAAAGCGTCCTAAATTACGATGGGCACGTTACTGGAATACCTTTCGTTCATGTGCAGAATCGACTGTTCGCGTCGTCGGCTTGAACGTGCAAGGCGTCGCAACATCGCAACAGCGTTTTTGGCGGGTTCGAGCCTGTCGGTTCTGATAACGCTTCTAGGCAAACCTGCGTTTGCGATGGACGCTTTTGTGGGGAGTTCCGTACCGGCCTTCACCACGCTTGGCTGGTACAATCCGGTGGGCGAACTGCTCGCAATGTTCGCAGGCCTGTGCGGCATCGGTGTTCTGCTCTGTTTGGCCGTGGGCGACAGTGTTGTTCCTCAAATCACCGCCTGGGTGTGTTCGCTTGCGTCGGTTTTCGCGCTCTCGCTTGGTATCAACGCACTCCTTTACGGCCGCAGCCTGCATTTCTCTTTGTGGGTCCTTCCAGGCGTGGATGCGCTCAGCCTTGGTATCGACCGACTGTCAGCTCTTTTCATCGTGTTTGCCGGTTTAGTTAGCCTAGCAACGTCGGTCTTTTCTTCTGCTTACATGAAATGCTACATCGGCCGGCAAAGTTTTAAACCATTCGGCGTGTTCTACCATGTCCTCATTGCTTCGATCGTTTTCGTTCTCATGGCAGACGACGTAGTGACCTTCGCGGTCGCTTGGGAGCTGATGGCGATAGCGAGCTACGTTTTGGTAGCTTTCGCGTGTCAGGCCGAAGAGGCAGGGCAAGCTGGGTTTCTGATGCTGGCGATGGGCGAGTCTGGGCTGCTGATGGTGTTGGTCGCCTTTCTCGTGATCGCTGCTCACACCAACTCGCTTACCTTTGACGCGCTTCGGCAGGCGGCTTCGCGCTTGAGCGAAGGTGAACGCCTGGGCGTTTTTCTGCTTTCGCTATTCGGTTTTGGGATAAAAGTGGGATTCGTGCCGCTGAACTCGTGGTTTCCGCGCGCATACGCTGCCGCGCCAGCTAACGTATGTGCGTTACTTTCAGGCGCGACGGTAAATCTCGGCATTTACGCCCTGTTGCGGATAACTGCCGACTTGGCGTTCGCACCATCGGTTGCTTACGGGGTGATTCTCATGACAATAGGCGGGATCACCGCGCTTGTAGGGATTCTCTATGCCAGCACCGCCGACGATCTCAAGAAAGTGCTAGCGTACAGTTCGATCGAAAACATCGGAATAACGGCAACCGCCTTCGGAGCGGCTTTCGTCTTCATCGGCTATTCGGCTTCGACCGCAGCTTCGATTGCGTTTGCCGCCGGTTTATACCAACTCTTCAACCATTCCATTTACAAGGCGCTGCTTTTTCTGGGTGTCGGAAGTGTGGAGACAGGGACAGGGAGCAGGAGGCTCAATCAGCTCGGAGGACTGATACGGTCGATGCCCTGGACGGCTGCGGCTTTTTTGGTTGGGGCGCTTTCGATCGCGGGTATGCCGCCGTTAAACGGGTTTGCCAGTGAATGGCTGACGCTTGAAACGCTACTGCTCAGCTCTTCGCTGCCCCATCAAAGGGTGAAGATCGTTTTTGCCGTATGCGGCGTTGCGCTTGCCCTAAGTCTTGGCCTAGCTGTCACCTGCTTTGTCAGAGCCTTCGCGATGGGTTTTCTTGGCATGGCGCGCTCGAGCAAGGCGATCGGGGCTAACGAGGTGCCGATTACGATGAGGATCGCGCAGGTTGCTTTGGCACTTCTGTGCTTCGTGCTTGGCGTTGCCCCCACGTACGTGATATCTGTGCTGAACCTCGCGGTCGAGCCAATAACTGGTGCCAGTGCCACCCAAGCGCTGGTACCGCCATTTTTCACTCCCCATTCGGCGCACCCGTCCTTGCCAGCTCAATTTGTCACGGAATTCCACGCGCTGGGCGCCCAGTTGGGGCAAGGCTTGCTGCCGGGGCGCGGTCTAGTTGTGTTGTACCGCGGAGCTGCACACAATCCTGTCGTTTTCGCGATGGCGACGTCGTACATGGCCGTAGTTCTGGCACTCATGGTTCTTGTCGCGTATGGCGTCTTTCGGCTACTCATCGCTTACCGGCGACGGGCCGTCAGGGGAGCGGTTTGGGCTGGGGGCCTCGAGCGGCTTCTGCCCGAGATGACCTACACCGCGACGGGATTTTCCAACCCCGTGCGCGTCATCTTCACGGCCATATTCAAACCCACCACTGTGGAAGACATTCGCGAAACCATCGGAAAGCACTTCCGGGAGGCGATCCGACGAACTCAAGAGGACGACTACGTGCTAGACCGCATAGTACTTAAGCCAGTGGCGAAAACTGCCCTATGGGTAGCAAATACACTCGCCCGCATGCATCACGGCTATCTTAACGCTTACGTCCTCTACGGCCTTGCCGCGCTACTTGCGTTGCTCTTCGCTGGTATTTTGTCCTGACGCGAGCGGGCGAACGCTCATCTGAGCACATGAGCTTACCGCTGGTGACAAGAACGCAAAGCGTCAGCTGGTTTACGCCCAAGGGTCTTGTTAGGCATGGCAAACCAGATGCCCTAAGCTTCTTAGGAAAAAGCTAGAGTTCAAGGTGGCGTTCGACATTTCAAGTTCTTGAAGGAAAGGACGTGCTCGAACAGTTCAAGTTAAGCGCACGGGAGCTGCTTAGACACTTTGACGGTTCTTGCTGTCCGCTGTGTAGCGCGCTTGCTCGCCAAGAACAAATGGCAGTGGCGAGGCTTGCTAAAACGAAGAGCTCGGCGGTACCGCTTTGCGCTCTACATTTAAAGGCAACGTCGACGATGGGCAAGCGTCACAAGGAGCTTGCACAAATCGTTATCCAGACTCTGGATGACCTTTGTCTTGAACCTGGTGCCGATTGTCCGATATGCGCGCGGCTGAGCCTTGCTGAAGCCCGTATGATCCGCGCGATCCAGCGGCTCGACTCCCTTGTCCGGTTTCGCAAAGCGCTTGAATCTGCGCCGCCGTTTTGCCGAAAGCACGTCAAGCACGTCATTAAGGCAGGCAACGCGGAGAACTTCATCCAGGTCGAAAAAGGAAAGCTTAAGGCGATGCGCGACGCGCTCGCGCAGGCATGGCTGCGCAAGAGCGCAGAGCTCGACGAGCTAACCTCGCGCGCGCTCGCCTTGCTCGAAACCCAATCCGGAGCTACTTCGCTCGGCGAGCTCCAAGATAACGAGTTAACAGAGGCCGAAGCTCGTGCGCCCGCAGAGTTTGAACGATGGGAAGCGGAGCAACAATTGAAGCGGCTTGGTGAACTGGAGAGCGAGCTAGCAAGCCTGCGTTATCGAAACGCGGTACTTGCGGAAGAGAATCGACGGCTCAAACTGGCTTTGCTAGGACGCACGCAATGAGGCATATGCTAGAGGCACTTGCCAAGCAGATCCGGTCACTGAGCGAGAGCGAAACGGTAGTGCTTAAAGCCGTGTCGCTTCGCGAAGCGGCTATTCCGCTGCTTCGAGAGGTCCTTTTTGAAAGAGACCCCACTGGCATCTATCACGCGCGCATACGCGCAATCAAAGCGTTAGCCGCGCTGGGCGCCTTCGACCCTATCGCCGAGTACGTCAGAGAATGGCGTCCCGCAACCGACCCGGTGGAGCGGCTAGGAGACGAAGCGGTGTTGAGCACAGCAGCACGCGCTCTTGCGGCCGCCCGCAGGGAAACGGACCGCTCGCTGTTACTGGAGGCGGCCCGCACACATCCCGTGCCCGGCGTTCTTGAAGCAGTAGGCGAATTCGGCATTACCGAAGCGATTCCCCATCTGATAAAAGCACTTGAGGACGACGTAAACCGCGCAAGTGCCGAACAGGCGCTTAAGAAGATCGGCAGGCCTTGCGTGAGCGCCTTGGTGGAAGCTGCCTTGTCCCCACACACGAGCAAAAGCGGCCGCGAGACGCCCTCAAGCGTTATTAGACGGCGCAGCGCCCTGAGGCTGCTTAGCGAGCTCGGAATAAAGGCCGAAAGCTGGCGATTACTTTGCCGACTGACCAACGACCCGGACGACGAAGTTGCGGCGCTTGCCTGCCGCCTTGGCCTTTGTTTTGCGCCGCCCGAAAGCAGACAGGAATGCGCGCTAAAACTAGTGCGCCTGCTCGAGGTAGCTGGATCGTTGCTTAAGTGCGAAATCGAAGAATGGCTGGTCGATTATTTTGCGATTGCTGGCCAAGCTGTGGAACGAGCGCTGCAAGAGCGAGCAAAGATCAGCCGTTCAAATCTCCCGGGCCAAAAATTTTTCCAGGCACTGCTCAGAATAAAGGCGCGAGCTACGCGCCCTTAAACGATTCCGAACGACAGTAACCCACCACTTGGAGCGACCTTTCGCGCACAGTTAACACGTGAAAAATCCACTACTTCCACAATGCTCGCCGCCGCTCGGCGCTGGTACCGGTTCCTTACGAGCGACTTTCAAGCCTCCCTCGTATATCCTTTACGACCGCATTGGCGCCCGACGTAATAAGGCCCGAATCTGAACACACGGTGACAAAGCCGAACCCCATCGCTACGGCCCGCGCCGCGTAGCTTGCAGAGTTGGTGTGAAGGCCGGGAATTTTTCCGTGCTTAAGGCTGCGTTTAGCTATATCCTCCAGAAGGCGAAGAAATTCAGGTTCCTCTCGGTCGGTACCGGAAGGCATACCGAGCGCAACACCGAGATCGTTTGGACCGACGTAGATGCCGTCAAGCCCCTCGACTTCCAGAATCTGGTCCAGGTTTTCGATAGCGGCTTGCGTCTCTACCATCCCCAACACCAGCACGGCATCGTTTGCTTTCGTGAAATACTCCGCACCATAGATCATCGAGGCGCGGCAAGGCGCGGCGCTTCGGTTTCCCGCTGGATAGTAGCGCGCGCCGGCAGCAAAACTTCGCGCCTCATCCGCACTGTTGATCATCGGGCAAATAAGACCCAAAGCTCCCAGATCTAGCACCCTGGTGACGAAGGTCGGATCGGAGTTAGGTACTCGCACCAAGGGCGTTACGTCGGTGGGCGTAAGCGCCGTAAGAATCTCGCGCAAATTGGCGTAATCGATCGGCCCATGCTGCATATCGATCGTCAACGTATCGAAGCCGGCTCGCGCCATCAGTTCTGCCGAGATCGAATTCGGCAGCGTAAGCCACCCATTGATCGTCGGCTTGCCAGCCTTCCAACGCTCTCGAACCAGATTCTCAAGCGGCGCAGGCATCAGCTGTATCCTCCCTTCGGTCGAACTCGTAAGTTTAGGCCTTCGACGGGATGGTTCACGCCAGGCCTGTTGCTGTCGAAGTCAAAGCGCGCATGGCTCGTCCACGCCCTCAAGGCAGGGAAGGAGATGCTCTCGACAAGGAGCTACGCGCGAGCAATGACCTCTTTTGCGAATTTTTCAAGACCGCGCGAGATGCCATCGCGATCGTAGGCCGGCGGGCTTATAACCATGCGCGAGACGCCGAGCGCGCGGTATTGATCGAGCGTGTCGAGCGTACCACGGCCTGCACAAGTAAGCTCGAGCTCGGTGTAATCGCGTTGAACTCTCTCGCATTCCTGGCGCACGATCGCAAAAAGCTCCTTTAATACATCCAGCTCGGAGCGGGCGGGAAAGAAACCGTCGCCCAGACGGGCCGCTCGTCGGGCAGCAGCTGGAGAATGGCCTCCGATGTGTATCGGGATACCGCCAGCTTGTTTCGGCTGGGGCGAGCTAAATACGGGTCCGAAAGCGAAGTGGCGGCCGCTGAAACTTGCCGGTTTGTCACGCCACACCGAGCGAATCGCCTCGATCGCCTCATCGGTGCGCCGACCACGACTGTGAAAATCGAGCCCTAGCGCATCGAACTCTTCCTTAAGCCAACCGCTCCCCACTCCCAAAATAAATCGTCCTTGAGAAAGAACGTCCAAACTAGCCGCTTCCTTCGCGACGTAAAGCGGATGACGTTGTGGCAGGATTAGCACTCCCGTCGCGAGCTTTATTTGCGAGGTCTTGGCCGCGATCCAGCTCAACGCTACGAATGGATCCAAAATCGGCACGTCTTCTCCGCCCGGCATCCGACCGCTTCTCGAGTAGGGATAGACGGATTTATAATTCTGCGGCACGACCACGTGCTCGACGACCCATACCGACTCAAACCCCACGGCTTCGGCGGTTTGAACCAAGTGGGTGAGAAGCGAAGGTTCGACCAGTGGACCGCTGTTGACGAACATTATTCCGAACTTCATCAGAGGCGCCCCCTTTTATTCGGCTCAACCGCCAATCTAGCTTGCTCGGCTACAAAGGGTAAAGTCCTTCGGCCCGCGAAGACTTAATTTGGCAACCGATGCAAGCTAAGCTTTACATTAACTTTGGTTGCCGCGTTGGGCGCTCAGGTGAGTGCACGATCCGGCGCGTCTGATGCGATCTCGATCAACGAACGAGGGCGAGATATGGAAATAGGCAAATTGGGAGTTTGGTTTTTTCTCGATCCGCTAACTGCCGCGGAGACGGCAGACTTCGCTCAAAAAGTTGAACGACTGGGGTACAGTGCCTTATGGATCCCGGAGGCCGTTGGTAGAGAGCCGTTCGCTCACGCCGCGTACCTTCTAAGCAAGACCCAGCGACTCATCGTCGCTACCGGGATAGCCAATATCTGGGCGCGCGACGCCTTTACGATGTCAGCCGGTGCCAAAACTCTGGCAGAACTCTCCGACGGCCGGTTTGTGTTGGGAATCGGCGTAAGCCACGAGCCGCTTGTCGCCAAGCTTCGCGGCCATGAATACAAAAAACCCTACAGTTACATGCGCGAGTATTTGTCCAAGATGAAGTCAGCGCTCTATAAAGCGGTGCCGCCCAAAACCGACCCACCGATCTTGCTTGCCGCGCTTCATCCGAAGATGCTGCAGTTAGCTGGAACCGAAGCCTCCGGCACACACACCTATTTCGTGCCTCCAGAGCACACGGCAAAGGCACGGGCGCTAATCGGCGACAAGCCGTGGATATGCGCGGCCCAGGCGGTGATTCTCGAAACCGACGCTGAGAAAGCGCGCGCAGGCGCTCGACAATACATGAAAACCTACGTTCCGAGACTGCCCAACTACAAGCGCAACCTCGAAAACTTGGGCTACACCGAAGAGGACTTCGCCAACGGATGCAGCGACCGCCTGGTGGATGCGATCGTAGCCTGGGGAACTGCCGACAAAATACGCGAGCGTATCGAAGCTCACTACAGGGCCGGCGCTACCCACGTCTGCATCCTGCCGCTGCGCGCAGACGGAAGCCCACTGCCCGACCATCGAGCACTGGAAGCTCTGGCTCCGCGTTAGGAGCGCAGCACTACGTCACTGCGGGCCGGCTCCCGTCTGGCCTGGCTTTTCCGCGCTGGTTGAGCCAGACGCCGGGACTTAAGCCACTTCTGTTTCGTCCTTGCCCGGTTGACTACTCAACCAGTCCCCATTTCTGCTTGTTAGCAGCTACCTGCTCGGGGGTCGGCTTTTCCTTCTGCTCGAAGGTTTTAACCTTGAACTGGTCCATGTGGTCCATTATCGCGCGGTTGAGCTCGATGTCTTCGCGGAACAACTCCGGCACAGCCGGCTCCTCGTAAATCGCCTGCCAAGGACATTCGGGCTCGCAGGCACCGCAGTCGATACATTCGTCAGGATGGATATAGAGCTGGTTGGGGAATCGTTCGCGATCGGGGCCAACGTACTCGTATATGCAATCAACCGGACATACGCTCACGCATCCGGTGTCGACGCAGTCTCGACAAAGCCGTGTTATTACCCAAGGCATAGACTGAATTGTTACCTCTCACGTACCAATGGGTTGTTTTAAGGCTACCGGTTATAGGTTATTACGAAAAGATCGTGTTATCCGATTCGATGATACCCGCACGATCGATCGCGCGAACGCAACGTGATCGGGCCTACATGGCTCGATGTCACCGCGACAGACACTGTGTGACTCACAGCGAGATCGGCCGTGCGGCTGCATCATTACCACGTACCGCGAGCGATTTCCAGCCCACCGAGCCCTGCTTGCTATGTGTGCAGGCAGGATCGGCTACGGATTCGTTGCTAAACTGCTCACAAGAACAAACATACGAAAGCGCTTGTCACCTTGTAAGTCCGACCGAGAGAGCGCCTTAGGGCCGGAGGTTTTTTCAAACTTCGGGCTAGCTTTCAATTTCAGTAAATGGGGGCATAGACCGAGATGAGTAACCCGGGCAACCAAACGGAAGCTCAACGAGCAGTGCGAATAGAGACCGACACGATGGGGCCGATCGAGGTTCCTGCCACTCGTTACTGGGGTGCACAAACGGCACGTTCGCTCATGTACTTCGCAATCGGCGAAGACCGCATTCCGCGCGAGGTAATTTACGCGCTGGCCTTGATTAAAAAGGCCGCCGCCGAGGTTAACTGCGAACTTGGTCTGCTAGCGCCCGACAAAGCCAAGCTTATCGTCGCCGCGGCTGACGAGGTATTAGCGGGCAAACACGACGAAGAGTTTCCCCTACGGGTGTGGCAGACCGGCAGCGGCACGCAAACTAACATGAACGTCAACGAAGTGATAGCCAACCGTGCGATCGAGCTTGCAGGCGGCAAGTTGGGAAGCAAAAGCCCGATTCATCCTAACGATCACGTCAACATGTCGCAGTCATCAAACGACACGTTTCCGACAGCGATGCATATCGCCGCCGCCAGAGCCTTAATCCATCAAGTAATTCCCGCCGTCAAGCATCTGCGCGAAGCTTTAGCCGAAAAAGCGAAAGCCTTCGCCAACATCATCAAAATCGGGCGCACTCATCTCATGGACGCAGTACCGCTCACCCTGGGTCAGGAGTTTTCCGGTTACGTTGCTCAGCTCGATTACGCGCTTCGTCAGATCGAGCAAGCGCTGCCGCCCTTATATGAGCTGGCCTTGGGAGGCACAGCCGTCGGTACCGGTCTTAACACGCATCCCAAGTTCGCCGTCTCGGTAGCGGCGCGGATCGCAGAGCTGACCGGGCTACCATTCGTTTCGGCACCGAACAAGTTCGCCGCACTGGCAGGTCATGAAGCTATGACTCAAGCGAGCGCCGCTTTGAAGACGCTTGCGTGCGCATTGATGAAAATCGCAAACGACGTGCGCTGGATGGCTTCCGGGCCGCGATGCGGCTTAGGTGAGCTTATCCTGCCCGCTAACGAGCCAGGCTCGTCGATTATGCCGGGCAAGGTCAATCCAACGCAGTGCGAAGCGATGACGATGGTATGTGTCCAAGTGATGGGCAATGACGCAGCCATCGCTATCGCCGCTTCTCAGGGCAATTTCGAGCTCAACGTGTACAAGCCTGTAATCATCCACAACTTCCTCCATTCGGCAAAACTGCTCAGTGACGCCTGTCGCTGCTTTACCGACTATTGCGTCAAAGGCATCGAGGCGAACGTCGACCGAATCAAGTACTTCGTCGATAACTCGCTGATGCTGGTGACGGCGCTCAACCCCCGCATCGGCTACGACAACGCCGCTAAGGTCGCCAAAAAGGCTTACGCAGAAAACAAAACTTTGCGCCAGGCCTGTATCGAGCTAGGCTTCCTTACAGGAGAAGAGTTCGACCGCTTGGTACGCCCGGAAAATATGATCGGTCCAGAAAAGCGAGACTAGCGTCCGACGAAGCTTCGCAGGGGACAGGGAAAGTCGGCCGCAAAGGCCGTGCTTGCTCGTGCAAACCAGCGAGCCGTAGCGCCTTATAAGGCCGCTTGCGTCGAAGAAAGACCCTGACCCCAGAGTTGCGATGTTGCGGGTTGCAGCGTCTGGATGTTCAAACGTTTCGTTACTGGAATTTGCCCATACTTTGCTGGGCGCAAAATACGCGCGGACTGGCCTTTGCCAAGAGAATTAGCCTCTCTGCACAGTCGCTCCCCGTGCGTTAGCGATAAATACACGTGGCAGAAGAGGGCGTCCCAGGTCCGACCTTCAGCACGGGGAGCTCAGCATGCTCTGAGCTTCCGCAAAAGTCCCACGGGCTCGCTCGCGCGGCGCAAAATCGCGCACACGTTATAACAATTTGTCAAACTCGAGCGCCTGAAGGGCGCACTCCCGAATCTAAGAAAGTTAACTTCAGGGGGGGTCAGCTCACGTACCGAACCGTTTCGTACTCTTCGTGCGCTATTTTGTTGACCAATTCAAACAAGCAGTTGCGACAAAGCCTGGCCTGACCGCTGCCCGTAACCCAACGCTCGTTGATCGAGAGCTCGCGGCCGCAGAAAGAGCATACAAGCCGCATCTCCAGGGCTTTGAACACGCATTCCAATAACCCCCGCCACTGAGTCCGCTCCTCATGCCTGCGGTCAAGCACGTAGTAGGCACCGTTCGAGCGCAAGAAATTTACGTCATCGATCGTCGGCCGGGGGTGAATGAATATAACCGGCACGGGATGGCGCGCGAAATGGGCGACGCGCTGCAAAGCCTCAGATGGCTGCGTTTCGGTCGCGCCTGCGGCCTCGCTATCGCGGCGGCGGGTCCCGAACTCCGCCCGCGTTACTTCACATGACGCGCTATCTACGCAAATAATCTCGAGGTCAGCGACGCTGCCATTCAGGATGGAAGCATTGAGGTCGCAACATGCTACGGCGAAGATGCCTGACTGCTCCAGAGCTTGGCGCACTGGATTCACCGCCTCTGCTCCACTTCCGACCACCAAAATCAACCAATCCTTCCTCATCGCCCATTGCATCCGTTGACGAAAAACTTGTTAATGTCGCAACCATTCCGTTAACGGAGAGTTGAGCAAGCGCTATGCCACGCAGAACTTTTCCGGCTGCACGCGATTGCTGGGCTTGTCGTCAGATGTAAACCAGCCAGAGCACATTAAAACCACTCAAACACTACGACGCACAAACCCACTTTAACACGCGATCCAACTTATCCACGCGCATACTCATCCGCTCATGCGACAGACTATTGGCGCTGCCCTGAGGGATTGAGCCCGAAGCCGGCGCGACGATGCAATAGCCCTCGTCACAGCAGCTGAGACACTTGTCTACATACGAAACACACCGAAGTTCTGCTTCGGCGGAATTGGAGCATTGAACGCCGCCGCCAATCCCAAAGCCAACACTGAACGGGTCTCCAGCGGGTCGAGCACTCCGTCGTCCCATAGCCGCGCAGTTGCATAAAAGCAGCTCGATTCGCGCTCGTACTTTTCGAGGATGGGCCGCATGAATTCGGCCTTCTCCGCTTCGGTCATCGTCTTGCCTTCGCGTTTGAGCTGCTCGAGCTTCACTGTGAGAAGGGTTTGAGCGGCCTGCTCGCCACCCATCACCGATATTCGGCTGTTAGGCCAGGTGAACAGCAGGCGGGGCGAGTAAGCGCGCCCGCACATGCCGTAGTTTCCAGCCCCGTTGGAGGCGCCGATGATGACGGTAAACTTAGGCACTTGGGCATTGGCCACAGCGTTGACCATCTTGGCGCCGTCTTTAGCTATTCCTCCCTGCTCGTAGCGCTTACCGACGATGAAGCCGGTGATGTTTTGCAGAAAAAGCAACGGAATTCTGCGGCTGCAACACAGGTCGATAAAATGGGTGGCTTTGAGCGCCGACTCGCTGAACAAAACCCCGTTGTTGGCGACGATACCGATAAGATAGCCGTACAGGCGAGCAAAGCCGGTGACCAACGTTGTCCCATATCTGGACTTGAACTCATGCATCCGGCTGCCGTCGACCAGGCGCGCTATTACCTCGCGCACATCGTAGGGCTTACGCGGGTCTTGCGGGACGATGCCGTAGAGTTCTTCTGGGTCGTAGTACGGGTCTTCGGGTTCTTCCTGAGGCGGCGCAGATACTTGCTTTGGCCCCAGATTAGCGAAAATTGAGCGAGCGATCTCAAGGGCATGAGCGTCGTCGTCTGCCAGATGGTCGCACACGCCAGAAAGGCGGGTGTGGACGTCGCCGCCGCCTAGCTCCTCTGCGCTAACCTCTTCACCCGTGGCCGCCCGCACCAATGGCGGCCCAGCTAAAAATATCGTGCCTTGGTTTTTAACGATTACGTTTTCGTCGCACATCGCGGGCACGTAGGCTCCCCCCGCAGTGCATGAGCCCATGACGACGGCAACCTGCGTAATCCCCATCGCCGACATTCTGGCCTGATTGTAAAAAATGCGCCCGAAATGGTCGCGGTCGGGAAAAATTTCGTCCTGAAGCGGCAAGAATGCCCCTCCCGAATCGACAAGGTAGACGCACGGCAGATGGTTTTGCATCGCGATTTCCTGCGCCCGTAGATGTTTCTTTACCGTCATGGGATAATAAGTTCCGCCCTTTACCGTGGCGTCGTTAGCGACTATTACGACTTCGCGCCCATGGATGCGGCCGATACCGGTGATAATCCCGGCAGCCGGCGCTTCGTCATCGTACATGCCGTACGCCGCCAGCGGCGAAAGCTCCAGAAAGGGGCTTTGCGGGTCGAGTAGCCGCGCTATTCGTTCGCGCACCAGAAGCTTGCCGCGCGCCTGGTGGAGCTTGCGCGCCCGCTCGGGCCCGCCCAAGCGCACTTTTTCGATTGCTGCTCGGAGAGCTTCAACCGCGGCCTTCATTGCCCGCAGATTTTCTTTGTATTCAGCGCTTTGAGTATTAACGCGCGATTCGATCCGTTCCATGGCTAACTTTGGCGGTCAACCTCCCTTGCTCAAACAACGCACTGGCCAAGCTCAGAGGCTCTCGATCGTGAATTACAACTAAAATTGACGCTACAAGTCCGCAAACGATAAAGACAACTCGTCCCTATGATTCGACAACGCGACCTTCAGTTGCTCGAGTTCGACAAAGTGTTGGCCCGTGTGCGCGACTTCGCGCTAAGCGAGCCAGCCCGTCGAATCATCGAGTCGCTTCGACCAGCGACCGACCGCGACGAGGTCCAAAAGCGGCTTCGCGCCACTGCTGAGATGGTTAGTTTGCGCTCGCGAGCCGGAGCGATACCATTGTCCGAGTTCGCCGACCAAAGCGCGCTCTTGCTCGCCGCTTCGCGCGAAGGCGCCATCCTTGACGGCCGCTCGCTGGTAATGATCCGCGATTTCGCGCTGGTCGCCCGCGACGTCGCGGTCTTTATGCGTTCGCGCACAGGCAATTATCCGCTACTCGATGCGCTCGTGGCCGATCTCCTTGTGCCGACCGAACTGGTTGATGAACTGCTCAAGGCACTTGCCGACGACGGGGAACTACTCGACGACGCGAGCCCTGAACTAAAACGGCTTCGCACCGAGTTGCGCGAACGTCGCCTTGAGCTCGAAGCGCGCCTGCTTAGCTTTATTCAGCGACCCAATATACAGCCCATCGTCAACGACCGTATTGTGACGCTGCGCAACCGTCGCTTTGTCCTCGCCCTTAAACCGAATTACGCCGAAAAGCTGGAGGGGGTAGTCCAAGACCGCTCGGTTTCCGGCGAAACGCTTTTTGTCGAGCCCGCCTGGGCGGTCGAGCTGAACAACCGGCTGATGATGCTCGAGCGTGAGATCGAGGCCGAAGAAAGGCGCATCCTAGCCTTTCTCACGGCCCTGGTTCGGGCATACGCCGCCGAGCTTAATACCACCTTCCAGGCGCTTGTTCGGCTCGATGTGTTGAACGCTTGCGCCATCTTTGCCGAGCATTACCAGTGCATCGAGCCAAAGCTTCTCGATTCAGGTGTGGCGCTTTATGACGCTCGCCATCCGGTACTACTAATCAGTGGTCACGAGGTCGTGCCGATCGATCTCGTAATCGAACCACCTAAGCGTGGGATTGTTATCTCAGGGCCCAACACGGGCGGCAAAACGGCTGCGCTTAAAACCTTGGGCCTGCTATGCGCGATGGCGCAAAGTGGGCTTCTAATTCCGGCCAGACCGGGAAGCGCTCTTGCCGTATTTAAGACGCTTTTTGCCGATATCGGCGACCAGCAATCCTTGGAGGCTAGCCTTTCGACTTACTCCGCCCATATAAGCAACCTAGTTGAGCTTTTGCGCAACTTGGAGGAGCCGGCGCTGGTTATCCTGGACGAACCCGGCGCCGGCACCGACCCCAGCGAAGGCGGCGCTCTGACGGTCGGACTTATCGAGTATTTGAGCGCTTATCAGGCGCTTATCGCTATCGCCACCCACTCAATTATGGTTAAGCTCTACGCCCATGGCCGAGACGACCTCGAAGCCGCAGCCGTCGACTTCGACATGGAACGCTTGCTCCCGCGCTTTAAGCTTAAGCCGAACACGATCGGCCAAAGCTACGGCCTAGAAATCGCACGCCGTCTCGGTATCCCCGAGCCCATAATCCAACGCGCACGCGCTGCCCAGCCCCTTAGCAGCGAACTTCTCGACCAGGCACTTGCAAAACTCGAAAAGCAACGGGAGGCGCTCGCGGCCCGAATCGAAGAACTTGAAGAGCTCAAACGAAAACTCAATGAAGAACGGCTCAAAAACGACACCGAGGCGCAGCGCGCCCGCCAGCAAGCGGCGGCCGAGCGCCAACGGTTGCGCGAGCGCGTGGAAGCACTTATCAGCGATATCACCCGCCAAGGCAGCGAGCTTTTAAGCGAGCTCAAAGCAGCACGCAAAAGCCGCACCGAGCTCAATAGGTTCAGCGCAGTTGCGCGGCAGGCGGTTACGACTTTACTCGGTCCGCCGGACGAAAAAGAGGAAGACGAACGGCGCGAATTGAAAGTTGGCGACCTTGTAAGATTGCGCGACGCGAATCTTTTCGGTGAGCTCGTAAGCCTAGAGCCTGGACGCGCCGTGGTCAGCCGCGGAGGCGTAAAGATTGAAGTAGCGCCAGAACGCCTGCGCTACGTGCCGCGTACTAAATCGGAACGTAAGACCGGCTCAGTCCAGCTTAGTGTCGAAGGGCGCTCAGCCGTGCGCGAGCTCAATCTTATAGGCACGACCGTCACAGACGCGCTGCGCAAACTTGAACAATTTCTCGACCAGGCCTATCTGGCGGCGGAAGCCGAGGTACGAATAGTCCACGGCCATGGCAGCGGGGCGCTGCGCAAAGCTATCCACGAATACCTCGCCTCTTCTTCCTACTGCGCAAGCTTCCATGAGGCAGAGCCGACCGAAGGGGGAAGCGCTGTCACCGTGGTGAAGCTAGCTCAATAAAACCGAGGGTGAGAATCGATGCGCCGCAAAAGCCTTCTCTTGCCGCCCTGCCTGGCGCAGAGCCCAAGCGCCTGCGCGCCTAGAAGAGCTTCTCCAGTAGCTTTTGACCGAAGCTCTTTATCGCCTCAGGCTTAAGTTCCTTGAGCGAGCGCGCCAGGTCCGGTTGCACCTTCGGGTCCGAAAGCGTCCCCGAGGCGCGCAGCGGAACGCGCACCAGATCGTCCGCACCCTTCAGCGCCCCTAATAACGTGCCCCTCGCCACCAGATCCCGACTCAACTGCGGCGATAGCGCAATTACGCCGCGGAAGTCGATCTGCTGATCGAGATTTAACCGATGGGCGGCGGAAAAAGCGCGCACGCGTTTTGTCTGACCTGCCGGGTGAAGCCGGCGCGCCTAGGAGCGTTCGCGGCGCCGGCTGCTTTCAGCGCGCAAACCTAGGATCCACCGCGCGCCCAAGGCCAGCGTGAGGACGATCGTTCCGAAGGTGATCAGCGCGAGCCATTCCAGAGGCGCCCCAGCGTCGGTAACGTCGACGGACGTAGTTCGGCGAACGCCGAAGGCTCGGTCGAGCCACTTTACAGTTAGCGCGGCCGTGACCTGAGACCCAATCACCGAGGCGTGCGTTGCCCATGGCACGGTGACCAGCTCCGAAGCCTGATTCGTGGCAAACTCCTCGTCGCTAGCCTCCCTTGAGAAGTTTCGCCGAGCCGTGTCAGTTGGGCCAAGCGCGCTACGGCAGGCGCTTGCGAGCTGCGAGCTGTCGAAGGACGCGAGAATAACGAGCGCATTGGGCGGACGCGCGCCGCCCCATGCGCATCCACCGGAAACCAGCACCACCGCGCGCACGTCCGTCCGTTGCGTGGCCAGGGCGACAGCGGCGCCGGCGCCCATCGAATGGCCTATCAAGGCGATGCTCGATCCGTCGACAACGTCAAGCTTCTTAAGCGCGGCCAGCGCGATATTCATCTCTCGAACTACCGACGTCCCCGTCGAAAACGGGTTCAGCGACACGTCCACGGCGGCCGCTGCGTAACCGTTTCGAGCCAGGGCACGTGCCAGGGCGACCATGGTGTGCCGGTTGACGCCTAAGCCGTGTATCAGCACCACCAATGGTGGCCCCCCACCCGACACCGGCCCGAACGGCAGGAAGACCGAGCATTGCCGGCCGGTGGGTAAGCGAATCTCAAGCCGGCGCGTCTCGCGAGAATCAAGGTTTTGCAGCCGAAGGATGAGGACGACGAGCAGCGCAGCCTCAAGGCCCAGAACGGCCGCGATTACGAAGACGCGGTTCACCCCAATTTTTACGCCGATTGTTGGGCTCGGAGCGTCTTTCTGAACGAAGCGCATCGACCTCGTAAACCACGGCTATCGCAACAACGAGCAACGTAAGCGCGATCGCGACTCCAAACCCTCTGAAGCGGCCCCACCTCGAGCTGACCGAAATCGGAAAGCTAAGCTCGTGAAGATGAGCCCCGTCGGAAACCACCACGTCCGCCTCGTAGGCGCCCGGCTTAAGGTCAGCCCATAAATTGACAACGCCCGACCGAGGCACGCTCGAGACGAGCTGAGCGACCGGATCGCCGCCCTCGCGATGGATTACGACCGACATAGGATGCGCGACGAACCTCGGGCCCACGAAATCGACAACAATCAACGTCTTGCCGCCCTGGGGCACAGACGAGCAATACTCGCTGTACGGGTTTATCGAAGGTTGGTAGACGGCCATATGGACGTAATCGTCGCCCAGCTTTTGCGCGCAAGGGTCGTAATCGAGGCCCGCGCCCCCACCGTGCGCGCCCGCCGGCCGCGGCGTCAGTATCGCGATTGCAAGCGTCACGAATAAGGCAGTGAAAATTCTCTTTGCGCCATTCATGGGATAAAGGGCCGATGGTGATTCGTGAACTCGCGCCGACATTTTCGCGCGACTCCCTAATATGCGTTCGCCAGTGGTCCAGTAAAGGTCGGAATAATCTCGTGGGAGAACTCCACGACCGACCTCTTGCCCGCTGAATCGTAAAACATCAGCAGGCCGCCCACCCGATTAGTTGGGTCCCTTACCAGCGATGCCAGCCTGTCGGTCTCCCAGATGGGGCTGGTGGCCTCGAAGTAAACCTCTTTGGTTTGCCCGGGAGCTATCTCGTCGCCGCCCGCCTTAATGACCAGGCCGCCTGGAGCGATGAGTTCCGCCGGATAAGCTGAGTCCGCGGCCTCGACCGCGCTGTTGATGAAGCGCAAGTTGGCGGTGGTAAACTCCCCCAGCTTAACGGCTTCGTGGCTGTTGTTGGTGACCAAGAGCTTGAACTGCATGCTGCGTCCCGGGACGAGGTAGGTGGCCGCCAGCGGCTCGACCGAGATCTCGGCGGAACTCTCGGGCAGGGGTTTGGCGCGGGTCCAATCGGATTGCAGCGGGATCGTCAAGGGGAACATCGAATCTGCAATCGCGAGTCCTCCAAACGCCACCATTAAGGACGCGCCCAGCACCACCAGAGCGGCGAGCCGATCGCCGCGGGTGATGAGCTGGTCCGCCTCACCGCTTTGCACCGCTTCGTACCTGGGCATCAGCATTGGCTTGCGTATCCAATACACGAGCCACGCGAGGCCAAGCGCAAGCCAGACGAGGTGATACTTTATTACCCAACCGAGGCCATAGCTGGCGAGGTCCACCGTATGGCCGGTAAGGGTAGTTACTGGATCGACGAACCGAGCTTGCGCGGGCGCGGCCTCCACCGTCACCCATTTTCCCGGTCCGACGATAGGCCCCACGTCCTGCACGTCGAGCATCGGATGGACGTGATACCGGCCGGGAAGCCGACCCTTTAGAACCAATTTATACTCGTACTCCTGGCCGAGCTCGAGCTTTACCGACGCAAACCCGTTGACTTCGCCGATCGAGCTCGCTACGCGAACAAAGACCGGCCCTGGTACGGCGACGTTTAGATAAGCCAGACCCGGCTCATATATCTCAAGCGGCCAGTTCTTCATTACATGGAACCGGCCGCTAACTGTGATCTCGCCGTTGACTGGAACTTTGTCGGTTGACCACTTGGTATCATAAAACTGGACCGTCAGCATCCTGAGCGACGGCTCCTGCGCGCGCTCGCCATGGGCCGCGGCACTTCCCGCTGCACCCAGGATCGCACCAATGACAGCGGCCAGCGCCGCGATCATGCCGCCCGCGGACATGGCTCGTTTCCTGTGCTCCATCTTGGTCGGGCCTCCTTGCGAGTTACGCTCTACGCTCACAGCGGTCACCTCAGACCCGTTTGAACCAGGCGAACTGCGTCTTGGTAAACGCCCATCCGATGAAAAGCCCTATCCCGTAGGTAAGCACCGACGCAAAGCCAGCCAGCGCCAGCGACAGGTAAACGGGTTCTTGTCCGAACGTTCGCAAAGTCCCACGGTTGATTATCCGTAAATACTCGGGCGTGCCGGTCCTGATGTAATGGTATCCCTGCAAATCAGCCAGCGAGGCCATCACTCCGTGCAAGTCCGTTGGTTGGAGGAAAGGCGTAATGAGCGGCCAGTTAGCCAGATAGAAAATTATTCCCCAGGCAAATCCCCCCACGATACCCGTGAGAAGATAGCTTTGGGTGAGCGCTAGCGTGCAGTCCAAGACGATCCCGCACGGAATCAACGTCGCCGGCCACACGAAATTCAGCGGAAAGTACGCCCATCCGTGCATGTTCACGTAGCGATTGAGCCACGTCGCCAACACCAAGGAAACGGCAAGCAACGTCCCGGCGATCGGTAACCTGAATCTCGACCAGAATATATACAGCGCCGCCGCCGGCATCGGCATCTCCAGAAACGGCGTCAGCGTGATCCACCACCTGTTGTCCTTCCAGTCGGTCCAGAAGTCCCAGTCACCCACCGTCAACATCGTGTAGATGTGGTAGAGCGCCATGAACAGAAAGACCAACAGCACGGCAATGACCAGGTCGAACCATCGATAAATCTCCTGCACCTCTTCCGCAGTCGACGCTGCGGGCTCACGGCGCAATGGCAACTGACCCCCCGCTGCCATATCAATTCCCTCCCCAGGCTGTGATGCTTACGAATACGGCGCGGCGTTAGCGGTGGCATCGGCGTATCCGCCGACTGCCATCGCGTCGGTCCGCTACGCCACTTCGCGTTCAAACTCGAGCGCCGGATCCTCTTTTGGACCGCCTGTGCCAACGAACGTTTGCGGCTTGCCGGTCACAAGCTCGTAAAGATAGTCGCAGGCCTGCAGCAGCAGCCCGCCGAGTCCAAAGCCGGACCAGGCGAAGAAGGTGAACCAATAATGCACGGGGGCGGTAAAGCGCTCTTCCAGGATCCAAAAGCTATGGGCCCACTCGTTGTACGCAACCACGGGCAAGAGCATGAACGGGCCCGCCACGGCGATTACCCACGGCAGTGAATGGCGCGCCGCGAAGCGCGGAAGCCGCGTCATCCCGTACAAGTACGCCGTGATGCCGAGGATGATGTAGACCGGGAAGGAAAAATAGAACAGGATAATGTGGCTCGGCGTGAAGGAAGTGTCGCGAACGACGGTCTGATGCCAGCTTGCGTCCTGCTCAGCGAAAAAACTTCCTGCCCAGAATACTGCAAAGACGTAGCAAAAAATGATCGCCACGAATCTGCCAAAGCGCCTCAGCTCCTCAGCGGTCGTCAGCTTCGAAAAATCTCTAGGGCGCGTCATCCAAACGGCGCCCCAGCTCGCTGCCGCGGCGATCGCTTCGATGGCGAACAGCGCGTACAAAAGCCGCATCCAATACGCCTGGAACTCGGGCGACGTCGAGTCAATTCCAGCGGTCCAAGCGTAGACCTGCTGGTAGACTCGGCAGGCGATCATCACCAATGCCACTACGCCGGAACCGACGACGATTACTTTCGGGTCGATCCATCGCCTGAGCCACTGCCTGTCGCTCAAGGCGCTCTCGGATGACCCCTGACCCAACCGTGATGCCCTTTCCACAAAAGATATTGTTTCCATAGGTTCCCTCCCCGCAAAAGAAAAGTGACCCCACAATTTTAATGCATCCTATACAGCCGTCCACGTCGATATGTCAAGACCCCCTACCTAATCTCCTTGCACTTGCACGACGGGTCGGCGGGAAAATCCAACCCAGTTTTCGAGGGCCACGGCTTTAAGGACGGTCGAGTTTTTACTAAGCCTGGGCCGGTCGCTTCCGAACCGACGTTGCCCACTATGGTTGCCGGCGGCGGCCACCGCGCGGACCCGCTCTAGCAACCTAGTTGAGCTTTTGCGCAACTTGGAGGAGCCTGCGCTGGTCATCCTGGACGAGCGCAAGCCGAAGCGCCTGCGCGCCTAGAAGAGCTTCTCCAGTAGCTTTTGACCGAAGCTCTTTATCGCCTCAGGCTTAAGTTCCTTGAGCGAGCGCGCCAGGTCCGGTTGCACCTTCGGGTCCGAAAGCGTCCCCGAGGCGCGCAGCGGAACGCGCACCAGATCGTCCGCACCCTTCAGCGCCCCTAATAACGTGCCCTTCGCCACCAGATCCCGACTCAACTGCGGCGATAGCGCAATTACGCCGCGGAAGTCGAGCTGCTGATCGAGATTTAACCAACCTTCACCGGAAAGCGTGTAGTCCTGAGCTACCACTTTGATGTCTTGCGAGTAAGCAACTGGGCCTTTGATCACGAACGTGGCACTAGCAGTCTGCAAACGCATATCGGGGCTTAGCGCCACAGGATGACGGTCAACCAATACAGGGGTGATTAGGTCGCCAAGTCCGGGCAGACGGGACAGCTTGGCAAAAACCTTGGTCGTTGGATTAGCTCCAACGATTACGGCATTGTTGACTAGCAACCTTCCGGTACCATCCAATGACTGCACAAGCGCAGGGGCACTGCTGTAGCGACCAGTTAATTTAATTTCGCCATTTAAGCGCCCCTGTTTTACCGCTGAGTTCCTACCCTGGAGCTGCGACGCAATCTGCCCGATGTCGAGATTGTCTGCCCGAAGAAAGAGATTGAACGGCGAGGTGCCGGACAAGGTAATCGACCCATTGCCGTGGAGCTCTCCGTCGCCCACGCCCACCTGGAAGGCGTCTACACGAGCGACCTCTGGTATCCATCGTACCGACGCAGAAAGCTGCTCACATGGAATCTTGGCAAAAAAGCAGGAGTTAGCGCGCAGTTGCGCGTCGAGAGAAGATCGCGCCGATACGCCGTCTCGGCGGAGTATTCCCTCTACCGACAGACCGTCGAGCGCGTATTGCTCGTAAGCAGCCTTGCGCGGAATAAGGTCGGCAAGTGTCACGTGTTGGCTTGCTAGTTTAAACGTGGCTTGCGACAAATTGAGCGATTCGCTTGTAGCTTGCCCGATGAAGCGGGCATTGCCGAGGCTGAACGCCAACGAGCGTAGCGTCGCCTTGTCTCCGTAAAAGGCGAGCTGGGCCTCGACGTTAGTGAAGCGGTTTAGCGGCGAGTCAGGTAGGACGAAGCCAGCTTCGGAAAGTTTGACCAGCCCGTTGATTTTTGCTCTGCCGTCACTCGCTTCGACCTGCCCTTTCGCCTCTACCCATCCGGAAGGCTTGTAGCGAGCAACTGGCGCAGACAGCTTGGCTAACTGGCCAAGCTGCAGGCGGTCGATCTGGACATTACCGCTCACAGCCGCGGGAGCAAACCTGAAATCAGTCACACCTGCGCTCAGTCCCGCAACCGCAAGCGTGCCTTTGCTTATCACTGTGCCATTCGACCCACGGTTTCCCTCAACTTCCAGGTAGGATTTTATCGCCGTCGCCTTCTCAAAAAGCCCCGGGTACGACAACTTAACGGCGCTTAAGTCAGCCCGGGTCCTGAAGCTTATCGCCTCGGGCATACCACTTGCGTGCACTTCGACCGTCGCTGGCCCGGTTAACACGAACTGCCGCGCAAAAGCCCAAGCCACGGGCATCAAAGCGACCAACTTCTCAGCTTCAAGAGGGGCAAGCCTCGCTGCAATCGTAAAAGGTAGCGACGTTATATCGACACGACCATCACGCATCAAAGGTCCGACCTGTCCCCGAACATGTAGATTCCTCTCCTCCCCCAGGATCGCCCCGCTAAGTTCCACTTCGCTGGGTAGCGCCAGACTTACCGGACTTAGCCGAATATTGAGATGGGTCAGGGAAAGGTCGAGGCCGAGCATGCCGTCGGAGTAATAAAGCTCGCTGTCTTTAAAGCTCACGCTACTAACCATAAAGGCGGTCGGCGAAAGAGGCGCAGTTGTTGGGACTTCGGACATCTGACCAACTTTTACGAAGCCGGTGCGCAAGCGTAAAAAGCTGCTTTGCGGCCGATTCGTAGATTGGTCCGCGCCGATCGTGCTGACGTTCAAAACGCCCTGGGCGTTGCGAATGAGACGAATCGTTGCGTGGTCGAAACTAAGATCGCTGATTTCAACGCGCCCGAACAGTAACTGGAGTAAACGGATTTTCGCGTGAGCCGTAGTGGCGTGAAAAAACGGCGTGCGCGCAAAAGCAGGATCGTCCGCGATAGATAGTTCGGAAACTTTGATTGAAAAACCTAGACCAAGCGAGCCCGTAATCTTGCCGACGCTGACCGGTCGGCCGAGCGCTTGCGTGGCAAGGTTGGTTAAATAGCTCTGCCTTGAAGCAATAATTCGATTAAGGTTCAGCAAGGCAACAGCTAGCACAAGCGCTACGAGTGCAAGCGCGCTAACAGCCGCAAACGTAACAAGGCGCCCTATTTTCCACATGAGATTCATTTCCACTCAGGCTATTTCCAACGTAAGACCGATAGTGAGGCAAATTTCGCCGACCGACCCAGTAAGGAGTAGCTGCTTAGAGAAGAGCGCTCGCCGCTTTCGAGATCCACGATCTTATCGTTTCTCGTCAGCGTGAGTGCAAACAGCCTTTGCGTAACTCTAGCTCCGAGCTCCAATTCGCCGTAAAATCGCTTTTCAAGCCAGTCCCGATAAAATTGCACATGCAGGCTCTCTGAGTTAGTCGGCGCAAAGTCCGGCTAGGTTGACGCATTTGACGGTGTCGAGCGTATCTGGTTGCTTTCGACACCATACAAAAGCAATTCACTTTTGGAGAGAGTCGCTAGGATGGCGAAACGGCAGGTAGGCCAAGGCGAGCTTGCGGCAATCGGCGATTACTCACTGCGCAACCAGAAGGTCTTCAACTCGCCATTTCGCGAGCTTAAAAAGCTCGTAAATCAATTGCAAAGCATCAGCCGAAAGCCTAAGTCGGCACCTCTGCATCAAGCCGCGTCGCCAACGCCGGCGTCAAACGGTTCCAATAGTGCTCACAGTGAGGCGGAGGAAGAGCTTTTTCGACGCGCCATGGAGGGCGTGCGGCCGCTCGAAGGGCGAGAACGAGCACGTCGCCCTATGCCAGCACCTGGGCGGGTGCAAATCGTCGATGAGGACGCGGAAGTTATCGCTGAACTTTGCGGCCTGGTTTCTGGCAACAAGCCGTTCGACGTGATGGAAACGGAGGAGTACGTCGAAGGCCGTCGCGTGGATCTGGATGTTCGCATACTGCAAAAGCTAAAGCGCGGCGAGTTTGCTGTCCAGGCGCATGTCGACTTGCACGGGATGACGCGCGAGGAGGCAAAAGAAGCATTGTCAGAATTTATCAAGGGCGCCGTCCGTGCAGGCCATCAGTCGGTCCTAGTTGTATGCGGGCGCGGCTTGAGGTCACCCGGAGGCCAACCGGTACTCAAACGCGCTGTCACGTATTGGCTTTCCCACGGGTCGCTATCAGCTCACGTGTTAGCCTTTGTGACCGCGCGTCCCACCGACGGGGGAACCGGCGCGATGTATGTCCTGCTGCGTAGGCAACGGCGTCGAGCTCGCTTTAAAGTGGTCAGCCCCTTGATCTGAACAATAGTCGAGCAGAGTGCGCAAGCGATGCATGTGCTCGAAAAAGCCTTGTAAATAAATCCCCTTTGCAGCAAAGGCTTCGTGTCGGGGCGACTTCACGACTACATTCTTCCCATCAAGAGGAATGCGATCACCAAAGCGTACAGGGTCAACGACTCAATAAAGGCAAGACCGATAATCATCGGTGTGAACAGCGTACCCGCGCTGTTGGGGTTGCGCCCGATCGAATCCATCGCCGAAGCCACAAGCCGCCCTTGGCCGAGACCGCCACCCAAAGCAGCCAGTCCAACGCCAATATTTGCTGCCAGAGCTATCAAGCCGGCCCTCAACGAAGCATCCGAAGCGGCCTGCGCCATTGCACCTGCGGGCGCGGTCAACACTAGTCCCAATGCCAAGCTCGCTGGGACCCAAATCCACCTTACAGCACGTCTAATCATCCGCGTTTCGTCCTCCTCCATACACCGCTGCTCAAAGCTTGCTACCACTGACACAAAGGCGACCACGCATTTCAGCTCGTCGCTACGTTAAGCGACCACACCCACGAGTCTTCGGCTAAAGCGCGGCAAGCCTCAATGATGCTCGCTGCGCGCCATCTTTACATAACCCATCGATAAGACGGTAAAGACCGTGGCCTGAATAACGCACACGAGCGAGCCGAGCGCGTAGAAGGCCAGTGGAATCACAAGTTTGGTCAATTTTGTAAAAATACTCAAGACTTGATGGTCGGCAAACATGTTGGCATGAAGTCGTACGCCGAGCGAGAACGGTCGGAAAAGGTTATCCGCCACCTCGATCGGCAGCATCAAAGGTGACATCACAAGAAGCGGGCCTAAAAAACTTCGCAAGTAATGGACACCGCGGGCTTTGAAGCCGTGATAGATGTAATAAACTAGTGTGACCGTTCCCAAGGCAAACGTCAGGTCGGAGTACGCCGTAGGTGGTTCAAAGCCCGGAATGAGCCCGACAAAATTACACGCCAAGATGAGAAGAAAGAGACTGCCAAAATAGGGGACGAAGCCTTTGTAGTCATGGCTCTCGAGTACCTCGGCGGTCAACTTGTCCAGAGCCTCGACAGCTACTTCGGCGATCGAGCGAGCAGAAAGCGTCTCGTCGGGCAAAAGCGGGTTCTCGGCAGCAAGAAGCGCACGACGAGCGATGAGAGCAAACACGATTAAAACGGCCATTACCGTCCACGTCCCGACAAGCACAGGAGGCAACCCTCCGCTCCACTCTTCGAAAACATTCATCGCTGTGTCTCTCCCTCTACCTTCGCCTAGGCATTCAGGCCCTCTGTCGAGCGTGCGCTGTGGATGAACAGCCTGGCTGTAGCAACTATCGCTGCCAAAAACGGGCTCGAAATGCCGATTGCGAAACCGAGCGGTTCAAGCTTAAGGCGCCACACTACGAGATAGGCTAGAGCGACCAATGCGAATAGCTTCAACGGTGCAACGGCAACCCAAAGTGACGGGCTTGCGCGTCTAGTTGCAGCCTTAATTAAAGCGTGAACAAAAGCACTGAGCGCAAGCAGGTTCAAGGCGGCTAACAGACCGCCGGCAAGACAGGCTAGCGCAAGTTGCTTCGAGCTGAAAAGCAGAAGCGCGCACAGCAACGCCAGTACGCAAAAGTTGGCGCGCTGAACAGAAGCTATAGGTGGAATCTGGGAACCGAACCTACTCAATCTCGTCCGTTTCGCAAACTCGTCGTCAGTAGAATCAAACGGTAAAAGCTAACGGCCACGCCGGCAAGCAGCAGCGCCATCGTCAGGTACGGGGACGTTTTCAAGTAATCGTCAAGATAATACCCGACTACCGCGCCCACGATAGGTGGCGACGTCAGCTCCGCGCCCAACGATGCATAACGCACCATTTTAGTTACGTTAAGCGCCATTGCAACACCGGCTTTATCGAGCTTGCTAGGTTGACAGTGCCACAACTCGCGCCGCCGCGTCTACCGTGCGCTCGATGTCCTCCTCGCTGTGAGCAAGCGATACGAACATCGCTTCGAACTGGGAAGCGGGCAGAAAAACTCCCGCTTCCAACATACCCGCGAAAAACCGCGCAAAAAGCGAGGTGTCAGCTTCCCGCGCTTGCTCACTGGTGCTCACCCGCTCACATCCGAAAAACACCGTAAGCAGCGAGCCAGCCCGATTCACGCATGCCTTGACCCGTGCCCGGTCGAGCGCTTTTTTGATACCTCCTTCGAGCGCCGAGCTAAGTTTGTCCAGCCGCTCGTAGACGCCCGGTTCGCGCAGCAAAGCAAGCGTCTCCAAACCCGCCCTTACAGACAGCGGGTTTCCTGCAAGCGTCCCAGCTTGATAAACCGGGCCACAAGGAGCCAGAAGCTCCATTAAGTCACGTCTTCCCGCTACTGCCCCTATCGGCATACCGCCGCCTATAACTTTGCCGAGCAGTATTAGGTCGGGTGCCAGACCTAGAGTCTCTGAGAACGCACCGTAGCACAGGCGAAAACCAGTGATTACTTCGTCGCAGATAAGCAGGCAGCCAAAGCGACGCGCCAAGTCCTGGAGGCCGCTTAAAAACTCTGGCTCGGGCCTGACGACCCCCATGTTAGCAGCAACCGGCTCGACTATTATCGCCGCTACTTCGCCGCGATTTGCCTCAAGGCATTGTTCGAGCGCGTCAAGCTTATTGTAGGGCACACTAAGGGTCAAGGAAGCGATTTCAGGCGGCACGCCAGCACTGTCAGGTACGCCAAAGGTAAGTGCGCCCGATCCTGCCCGCACCAAAAGCCCGTCGCTATGCCCGTGATAGCATCCCTCAAATTTCACGATTTTGGGCCGGGAAGTGGCAGCTCGAGCGATCCGGATAGCGGTCATGGCAGCTTCGGTGCCGGAGTTCACTAGCCGGACTTCTTCGGCGCTCGAAACTGCACGCGTGATTTCTTCGGCCAGCGCAAGCTCGAGCTCGGTTGCAGCGCCGTAGCTAAATCCCTCGGTCGCTTGCTCTGCTACGGCCTTGACCACGCGCGGGTGAGCGTGGCCAACGATTGCCGGCCCGAACGCGCCGACATAATCGATAAAGCGATTACCGTCGGCGTCGAAAACGTATGCACCCTGGGCACGCTCGATGAAAAGTGGCTTCAACCCTACCGCGCGCCAGGCTCGAACGGGTGAATTGACTCCTCCTGGAATCCTGCGCACAGCGCGCTCAAAAAGGAGCGCTGAACGCTCGCGTGAAATCCCCATCTTTTGCCTTCTTCCTTAAAGCTTCTCGTCTCTTGCCATCCTGCTGTCTAAGCCAACAAATCTAACCAAAGCAAAACAGGTATCAACTAGACGCCATTTTGGCTCCCCATCGTCTTGCGCTCTTGTCTTCTTGCCAAAGACCGACTTCGAATTCGCCTCTTTAAAACCGTCGTGGCACTAAAAAATTTGCACGGAAAATCAGGGGGTTAGGAAGATTTTTCAGCCACGAGCTTGTCCGTAGTCGCAAAAGCGTCTAACAATTTTCACCGCATCCGCCCTCGTCGCAGCGATGACCGGTTAATTAGCGGGGCGATGTATTCCGCCATGGAGGATAGGCAGGCAGTTCGATATGGCGGCGAATCACTGGTCATCGCGACGACTATCCAGCTTGAAAACAAGTTAATAGACACAACTAGCATACCGCCTATCCTCGGTCAGGATCGGCAAAAAATCTTGTTATCCACAGGTGTTGATAAAGCTGTGTGTAACCAGTCAGTAAGTGACCTGCGTCGACAGGGCGCTAGGCTTACGTGGTCGCAACTCAGGAGGACGGAATGAACGGCTTGTGGGAAAGAGTTTCCGACCGCTTGCGAGAGACACTCGGTCCAGTGTGCTACGAGACCTGGATCGAGCCACTTAAGCTGGTTGGAATCGAAGGTAAGAAAGTTACTCTTGCCGCCCCTAACCGCTTCTTTCGTGACTGGGTTGAGCAACGCTACGTCGACGTGGTGCGTGCCTCGGTGGCCAAAGAAGCTGGCCAAGACGTAGAGGTTGCGCTCGTCCTGCCCCCGCCTAAGCAGCAAAGCGGGGCAAAAAACTCAGCCCAGCCCGAGCTTTACGAAAACCTCGAGCTTACGCGCCAGCGCAACTCGTCGCCTGCTCGGGCCGAGCGCGGCGCAAATTTAAACCCGCGGTATACGTTCGCCGAATTCGTCGTCGGATCGAGCAATCAATTCGCTCACGCTGCCGCCTGGGCAGTTGCCAATCAACCGGGCGAGAAATACAACCCGCTGTTTATCTACGGCGGAGTCGGGCTTGGCAAAACGCATCTCGTGAGCGCCATTGGGCACCATCTACTGTCAAACCGCGAGCGAAAGCACAAGGTTATTTATCTTTCTGCCGAGCTTTTCATGAACGAGCTGATAAGCTCGCTCAAGCGCGACCGAATGGCCGAATTCAAGGAGCGCTTTCGCAAGGTCGACGCACTTATTATCGACGACGTGCAGTTCTTGGCAGGCCGAGAGCGCACCCAGGAGGAGTTTTTCCATACCTTCAACTCGCTGCACGCCGAACGGCATCAGATCGTGCTTACCTCCGACAAAGTACCGCGCGAGATACCCGACCTCGAGGAACGCTTGCGCAACCGCTTTGAATCCGGCCTTATCGCCGACATCGCGCCGCCTGATCTCGAGACGCGCGTGGCGATCCTGCATAAAAAAGCTGCTCACGAAAATATCACGCTTTCTCCCGACGTGGCGCTCTACATAGCCCAAAACGTTACGTCCAACGTGCGCGAGCTTGAAGGCTCGCTCACTCGACTAGTAGCGATGGCGTCGCTGCGCGATTGTCCAATAACGCTGGAATTCGCCCGCCAGGCCCTGCGAGACCTTATCGCGCAGGCGCCCGCCAAGCCTGACATGGAAGCGATCGAACGCGCTACGGCCGAAGTCATGCGCGTGCGACTTGCCGACCTGCGCTCCAAAAAGCGCACTCAGCAGATCGCCTTCTGCCGGCAGGTAGCGATGTACTTATGCCGCAAACTAACTGACGCTTCGTTTCCCACGATCGGGGAGTACTTTGGGCGCGACCATTCCACCGTGATTCACGCCTATAACCTGATCTCGAAGCGTGTCGCGGACGATCCAGCCTTTCGGCAGACGATCGAACGAATCGAGCGTCAGCTACGGCTACATCATTGAGACCTTGTGAGCAAAGGTGTGAACAACTGATGAATAACGCCTGGTGTTGCCGACAGGAATACAGAAGCAATGGGCAAGGCTCGCTTTAAGTGTGAACATCTGGCTGGGCCTACACACGGCTTTTGCACAGCGGATTTCCGCGATGGAATCTCGACTTTTAGCTTGTGTCCACATTTCAACAGGTCCTACTACCACTGCGAACCTAAATTTTTAAGAGTAAAAGCCAAGCAATAACAGAAGGCGAACAATGGAAGTCACAGTAGACCGAACGTCTCTCAAAAGCGCGCTGGCCCTGGTTCAAGGAGTGGTCGAACGACGTACCACGATGCCTATCTTGAGTAACGTGCTCATCCAGGCCGAGGGCGACAGGCTTCGATTGGCAGCGACCGACCTAGAAATTGGTATTCGCACCGAGCTTGTGGCCGAAGTTAACCACGAAGGACTTGTAACGGCTTCAGCACGCAAGCTGTGGGAGATAGTTCAGGAAGCTGGCGCAGACGAGATAATACTTAGCGCATCGAATAACGAGCATGTCGAGGTGCGCTGCGGGCGGGCTCTCTTCAAGATGACGAGCCTTGACCCGAAGAGTTTTCCAGCGATGCCGACCGCTGGAGTCGATTCGCAGGCCTCGGACAAGGAGCGAAGCCACCTAATGCTAAAAGCTTCGGTTCTTGCGCAAATGATCGACCGAGTGCTTTTCGCGGCCAGCCAGGACGAGAGTCGGTACACGCTAAATGGGGTGCATATCGAATCGCCTGATTCGGGAAAGCTGCGGATGGTGGCCACGGATGGGCACAGGCTTGCGCTGATCGAGCGGGAGGTGTCGGGCATGCGGCTTACGCGTGGCGCGATCCTGCCGCGAAAAGGCGTTGCGGAAATAGAACGATTGCTCAAACTCAAGGAGCAGGACGGGGAGGTCGAGCTAATCGTTGAACCGCGCCTGGCGTGGATCAAGGCTGGCAACACCCAAGTTTCGATGAGGTTGGTCGAAGGAGAGTTTCCTGACTACCAAGCTGTTATCCCCAAGAGTTCTCGCTACGAAGTTGTGGTAAGCCGAGATCTGTTGGAAGCGGCGATCAAACGCGCAGCGATTTTCTCCAACGAGCGCTTCCACGGGGTCAAGCTCGAGCTCAGCGGCCAGACGCTTACGGTATCTTCGATCACACCCGGCCTTGGCGAGGCCAAGGACGTTATCGACGTCGAGTTCTCAGGCAACGACTTCACGGTTGGGTTCAATGCGAGCTACCTTCTGCAGGTGCTTGCTGCCTTGCCGCAAGGATGCTCGATAACAATTGGACTTACCGACGAGGTCAGCCCGGGCGTAATCACGACACCAACTGATTCTAGCTACACGTATGTGGTGATGCCGATGCGGCTTTAAGGCGGCGCTTGCCTTTGGCTTTCAGTAAATCAGCTCAAGCCGTTTATGGGGATTTCGCTTGCGCGCTTGCCTTTTGCTGATCGCTCATAGAGCGGGTTACATCTCCAGTTCGCTCGAGTAGCAGATACTTCACTTGGGTGCGCTCGGCTGGCTCCCACGGAAAAGTCGGTTCGATGGACACGGTGGAAGTGGGAAAAGGAAGTGAGGCCGCATCTTTCGAGCGCGTGATAATCCATCTTAGGCGACCGTTGCTCGCGTAATTTTTCAGTTCCTCTGGATTTTCGAAGTCAGGTATCGGCTTTTTGGACCCAAGGTAGAAATCGAGTCCAGGTGCCCAGATCTTGTACATTACAAGCGTACCGTCGGGTATACCGCCAGTGTGGGCAACCACCGTGCGGGCAAATGTGCGCTCGGGACGGTAGCGCTCGGCTGCAGGCATCGCAAGCATGAAGATATAGACACAAACTAGCGTTGCGCCGACAAAAGTCGACACCAGCGTGGCGCGAAAAGTTTTTTTAACCGACGCATAAACGAACGCAATCGAAGCCGCAAGCCACAGCGCGGCAAAAGCTGCTCGATGGGGAAGTGGGGGAAGATTCGCAAAGCGCCCAGGCAGGACAGAGGGCGGCAAAAGCGCGAGCACGCCCAAAAGCGTCACAAACGTGAGCGCGAGATGGCCTAACCCGACGAGCCGGCGCGCCCAGGCCTGGCGCGGTGCGTCGGCAGCGGTAAGCGCGCGCGCAACGATAAGCGCGCAGGCGGGCAAAATCGGCAGTATGTAGTAGCTGCGACGGGAGCCAGAGGCGGTGAAGAAGGCAAAAATAGTCCAAAAAAAGGCGAGGACAAACCGGTCGCCCAGAACCTCCCTGTCGCTTCGACCCTGGAAGGTCTGGCTGTGGAAATATGTCAGCGCGCCAGGAAGGAACACCGACCACGGTGCCATGAGCGCGAAAATAACTGGAACGTAGAGCCAAATCGGCCCGCGATGGTCAAAAGGATGGACGAAGCGTAGGACGTTTTCCCGATAAACCATGTAGAGCCCCAAGTTCGAGCCGGTCTTGAGGTAGGAAAGCGCGAAAGGAGCGAGGTAAATCACCGCGGCTACCGCGACCGCAAGCGGCGTGTAACGATTGAAAAACCACCGGTTGCGCTCGGCGATAAGCCTTGGAAGCGACTTAACCCCCCGATTTCGGATATCGCTCACAAAGGCCTTCCGTCCATCGGCAAAGGTGCTGTATACGCTTGCTACTAGAAGCGGCAACACAAAGCCCAACAGTCCCTTTGTAAGCGATGTAAGCGCCATCACCGACCAAAACGCTATCAGCCAGCTCAGCGCAGGATTCGGCCAGTTCTTGACGAACAGCGCCAGCGCGGCTAACTCGCCGGTGACGGTCTCCATGTCGGCCGAAGCGTGTCGGGAGAAAAATATAAAGCTATAGCTCGTGGTGAGAACTAGTCCTGACCAAAGCGCGGTCTCCGCGGAATAAAAATGCCTGCCCAAAACGAGAAGAATGGCCACCGCCATCAAGCCAGCGCAAGCCGAAGGCAAGCGGGTGGCTAGCTCGTCGACGCGCCGATTGAGTCCGCTTGCCGCCACAACAAACCAGTAAGAGAGCAGCGGTTTGTCATAGTAAACGCGGCCGTTGATCGTTGGCCAGAAGTAATCGCCGCTCACCACCATCTCGCGCGCCACTTCCGCCCATCTTCCTTCGGACGCCCACAGCGAGCGTGCTCCTAGGCGGGCAAAGAACATAAACGCCGCGAACAGCAGCACGCAACAAGCGCAGAGCTTGAAGTTCGTCTCGACAAAGCGTCCTTTCGAGTCTCCACCAGCCCTATCCGCAAGCATCGGCGTGGGTTTTGCTCCTTGCCTTTGAAAAGCTAATTGTTCAGGCCACTATTTTAAACGAATCTCATTTCGCAGGCGGCCTTGAGCGCAAAGGATCGCGTTGTGCGCTTGACGCCGATATGTCGGCAAAACAGTTGCCGACGTCTATCGTCAGGAGCTGCCTGTGAACATGAGGCCCTAGAATCGTCTCTCGGTATTAGGCGCGTCGGCCGAGACGGGCGGTCACTTAGGTTTAATACTTTTTGTCGGCAGTTTTTTGTGGGCAAGCGGGATAGTAATCCGAGTGCTCTGCGTGCTATCGTGAAAGTAGCGACACCCGCAAAGAGCCCTGCCGATAACGTTTTTGCCAGTACCTGGTCGAAGCATTCTCTGCGGATAAGACGTTGCTTGCAAAGGATTGCGGACGCTTGAGGAGGAAATAACTTGAGCCATAGTAACACGCCACACGGCGCTTCGGGCAGAAAGCCGAACCGTCTAATCACGGAGCAGAGCCCCTATCTTCGCCAGCATGCCTACAACCCTGTGGATTGGTATCCCTGGGGCGAAGAGGCGCTCGCGCGTGCCAGGGCCGAGGACAAGCCGATACTGCTTTCGATCGGGTACTCGTCCTGTCATTGGTGTCACGTGATGGAGCGCGAATCGTTCGAGGACGAGGAAACTGCGCGCATAATCAACGAGTTTTTCGTCCCGATTAAGGTGGATCGTGAGGAGCGGCCTGACCTTGACCAGATTTACATGGACGCGGTGCAGCTCCTTTCGGGTCGGGGCGGATGGCCACTGACGATGTTTTTGACGCCCGAGGGAGAGCCGTTTTATGGCGGTACGTATTTTCCCCGCGAGGACCGTTTCGGGTTGCCCGGCTTTAAGCGTGTTCTGATGGCGGTCGCCCAAGCGTATCGGCAACGACGCGAGGAGGTCGCCCAAAGTGTCGAGCGAATCGGTCAGGCACTTGCCACCCTATCCCATTTCAAGCCTAGCGGCGGGCAGCTATCCACCCAGGACATCGACGCGGCTGCGCAGTCCTTGGCCAAGTACTACGACGAAGTAAACGGCGGTATCGGCCAGGCGCCAAAATTCCCGAACACGTTTATTTTTTCCTTGTTTCTACGCGTTTGGCGCAGGACAAAGGAACCGCTGTTTGCGCAGATGATGCGCCATACGCTCACGAAAATGGCCAAGGGCGGAATCTACGACCAGATCGGCGGTGGCTTTCACCGTTATGCCGTCGATTCAGCTTGGCTTGTACCGCACTTCGAAAAGATGCTCTACGACAACGCCCTGCTTGCGCGGCTGTACCTCGACGCAGCTCGTGCCCTAGGCGAACAGGAGTTCGCCAACGTCGCGCGCGACATCTTCGCCTATGTGCTGCGCGAGATGACCTCGCCTGAGGGTGGTTTCTATTCCAGTCAGGATGCTGATAGCGAGGGCGAAGAAGGCAAGTTTTTCCTATGGACACGTCAGGAAGTTCGGCAAATTGTGGGCGAGGAGCTGGCGCCCCTTGCTGAGCGCTTTTTCGACGTTACTGAGGAAGGAAACTTTGAAGGCCGCAATATTCTTCATCGCACGATCGACCCTCCTGAAGCTGCGCGCTTGTTCGGACTGGACGAGACGACCGTCGTCAAAGCGATAGAGGAAATCAAAAGACGGCTGTTCATCGCTCGGGAACAGAGAGTAAAGCCCGAGCGGGACGAGAAGATTCTGGCGGCCTGGAACGGACTGATGATTAGCGCCTTCAGCGAAGGTTACCTGGCATTGGGCGAGCCGCGCTACTTGCAGGCAGCTCAACGCGCTTTTGACTTCGTAATGAGTAAGATGTGGACCGAGGGACGTCTTAAGCGCTCGTATAAAGACGGTGTAGCGCGCTTCAACGCCTACCTGGAAGACTACGCCTGTATGGCAAGCGCCGCTCTTGACCTGTATGAGGCGACCCTTGACTCGGCCTATCTAAGCGCGGCTGAGAGGCTTGCGCAGGTCGTCCTCGACCACTTCGCCGATGCCGAGAATGGTGGCTTTTTCTTCACCGCCGACGACCATGAGCCATTGATAACGCGTTCCAAGCCGGTTTTCGATGGCTCCACGCCTTCGGGAAATAGCGAGATGGCGATGGCCCTGTTGCGCCTTCACGCCTATACCGGCCAGGAGCGCTACCTCAAAGAGGCAGAGAGCGTGCTCGCTTTAGTTTCGTCCGCGATGCGCGAGCAACCGATTGCCTTCGGGCGTTTGCTGGAAGCCGCTGACCTGTACGCCGAAGGTCCCGACGAAATCGTGCTGGTGGGAAGCGCAAGCCCTGATGAGCTAAAGAAGTGGCTACGATACATCGGCCAGCATTATCTACCCAACCGGGCCTTGTTCGCGGTCGACGACACTTCGTCTGGGAGCGGCTTTGTGCCTGAGGCAGCGGTCGGCAAAACTAAAGTCGATGGTCGTCTGACCGTCTATCTCTGTCGCAAACGGACCTGTTCTGCGCCGCAAACGACGCTCGAGGGCCTAGGCGCGCTGCTCGCGCAAACCTAGAGAGCCCCGAGGCGAAGATCGCCTAATAGGCCGCTCTGTCGGACCAAAAACCGAGCAGCCCGCAATATAGACGCCGCGCGGGACCTTGCTATTTGGCCGCCGCACTATAGGGCTAATCGGTTACTGCGCCCTGGCTTGCGGAGGAGACAAGCTTGGCGTATTTGGCCAGTACGCCGGAGGTGTAGCGTGGCTCGGGTGGACGCCATCGTCGCCGCCGTTCAGCCAACTCGGCCTCCGATACGTTTAGCTCGAGTCGCCGCTGGACGCCGTCAATCGTAATCGAATCGCCGTCCTCGACCAGCGCAATCGTGCCGCCTACCTGCGCTTCAGGCGCCACATGGCCCACGACCATTCCGTGCGTCCCGCCGGAGAAACGGCCATCAGTGATCAAGCCCACCGAATCCCCAAGGCCCGCGCCGATCAGCGCCGAGGTCGGCGACAGCATCTCGCGCATTCCAGGGCCGCCCTTTGGCCCTTCGTACCGGATGACGACTATGTCGCCCGGTTTGATCCGCCCGTTGATAATCGCGTGCAGGCACGACTCCTCGTCGTTGAACACGCGCGCCGGGCCGGTCATCACCAACTTTTTTACGCCTGACAGCTTGGCGACCGCACCTTCTTCGGCAAGATTGCCGCGCATTATTGCGAGATGGCCTTTCGGGTATACCGGATTGTTGAACGGGCGAATTACGTCCTGCCCTGCCGGCGGCTCGTCCGGAACGTCAGCCAGAACTTGCCCGATAGTTTTGCCGGTTATCGTAAGCTCGTCGCCGTGGAGCAGGCCGCGGTTGAGCAACATCTTCATCACTTGGGGCACGCCGCCAGCGCGATGAAAGTGCACCGTCAGGTAGCGTCCGGCCGGTTTCAGATCGCACAATACCGGAACGCGCTCTCTGATCCGTTCGAAGTCGTCGAGCGAAAGCTCCACCTTGGCTGCATGCGCCATTGCCAACAGATGGAGAACCGCGTTGGTCGACCCGCCGAGCGCCATCACCACGGCTATAGCGTTCTCGAACGCGCGACGCGTCATGATTCGTCTGGGGGTCAAATTTTTCTTAATCGCTTCGAGCACGACTTCGGCCGAGCGCGCCGCACTTAGTGCTTTTTCCTCGTCCTCGGCCGCCATCGTCGAAGAATAAGGCAGGCTCATTCCGAGCGCCTCGATCGCGGAGGACATCGTGTTCGCGGTATACATTCCCCCGCAAGAGCCGGGGCCAGGGCAGGCGTGGCGCTCTATCTCCAGTAGCTCCTTGTCGCTGATACGGCCCGCGGCGCGCTCGCCTACCGCCTCAAAGGCGCTTACGATGTTCAGTTCCTTGCCGTCGTAGTAGCCCGGCTTGATCGTGCCGCCGTAGACGAAGATCGACGGAATGTCGAGCCGCGCGATCGCGATCATCGCCCCTGGCATGTTTTTGTCGCAACCCCCGATCGCCACCAGGCCGTCTACGGCCTGCGCGTTGCATACGGTCTCGATCGCATCGGCGATTACCTCGCGCGAGACAAGCGAATACTTCATGCCCTCGGTGCCCATCGAGATCCCGTCGCTTACGGTTATGGTGCCGAACTCCTGGGGCATGCCACCGCCGTTCCGCACGGCGGCACTGGCTCGTTCTGCCAGCTCGCGAAGGCCAATATTGCAAGGCGTTATATTGCTGTAGCCGTTGGCGATCCCGATAAGGGGCTTGTCAAAGTCGTCGTCCTTAAATCCTACCGCCCTAAGCATGGCGCGGTTCGGGGTTCGTTCCAGACCCTGCGTGATTAGTTTGCTTCGCCAATTATATGGTGGCATCGCTAAGACCTGACCTCCCCACACAAGGCTCTACGCTTCGGGCCTAGCGGGATTTCTCTCTTTGGCCCTCTACAGAATGTGTTTTTTTAAAACTACCGGAACCGGGCTTCGAAAGAAAAGCGGTGCTCCCCGGTTCTGCGGCTTAGGTCTTCGAATGAGCCGTTCCCGATTGCAAGCGAGCGCTTGTGCAGTTCGTCCCACCTCGAGCATCAACTCCCCCTTGATTGATTGGCCGGTCAGTCTGTGACCAGCTCGAATCAAACGCACCCGTTTGACAGCGGCGCTTGAGCCAGCTGATGCTCCGGCGCAACTCCTTTTTCTGCCAACAGTTGCCGCAGTTTGAGCAGCAAGGGGAAAACTTCCTGATTGAGGTCTGCGCCCTGCTGGTCGTAAGCGCGCTGTTCAGCTTCGACGATAGCCTTGTCCTGGCGGAACACTCTTTCAGTGAAGTAGCGCATTATGGGCCAGGCGAGGTAAATCAATCCCGGAATCGGCGGCTTGCGAACCATCAAAAGTCCGAAGCTTCGGTTAACGCGTTGTTCGCGGTCTGTAGGCACGTAGACGGCCCAAAGTTTGACCGCGGTCGTTTCCACCTGGGCGGGATATACGGTGAGCACCTGGTAAGGATACTGCGTGCGCACGACCATCAGCTCGAAGTCCCGCTCGCTGCGCGCTTTCGTTGCTTGTCTGGCACCGAGTACCAAAAAGCGCGAACCTACGTGAGGCTGTTCGCGGTCATGGCGAAACTTGTAGCGAGCTTCGATATAGCCTTCGCCTTGTTCGAAGCTCAGCATCACCGGCTGAACGTTGCCCATCAGGCGACGATGGAGGAATTGATGGTTCATGTCCATCAAGTTCTCGTGCAAAAAGGTGTAATGGCACCTGACGGTACGCGAAAAGTACATCGTGAAGTACTCGGGCGACGACCACTCGGGGATATCCGGCAGCGAAACTTTCTCGGCCTTCTTCGGATCGCCGGGGAAGACGAAAATCAAGCCGTACGCCTCTTTACAGGGGTAGCTGCGCACGGTGCGGCGCGGTGGCAGTGAACCCTTGGGGAGATAAGGCACGCGCGTGATTTTTCCCGTGGTGTCGTAGCACCAACCGTGGTAGGCGCAGCGCAAGCTCTCGCCCTCGATAACCCCCATGTGCAGGGGCACCTGGCGATGCGCGCATCGGTCTTCGAGCGCGAACAGCACGCCACTACTTGTGCGGCCCAGCACGATCGGTTCCCCGCCGAAGCAAGCGCCGATCGTTTTGCCTGGCTTGAGATCCTTGGAGCGCGCCAGAGGGTACCAGTAATCGGGATTAATCGCGACCCGTCGTAGGTCTATTGTCGATCCGCTCCGATCATTCATCGCCGACATATTTGCCTCTTAACCGAAAGGACTGGCCAAGGCGGGCGAAGTTTAAAGCCAAGTTTCTTCGCCCTTGGGCGCTTTGTGCCCTCGCATTGTCGGCGCCCGCGTATATACCCTGCCGAGGCGCCGCTCTTTTCTGCGTGCGCTTCAATTTGCCGCGCCTATTTCGAAGCGGCGGCAAAATTCACGATACGCAAGTACGGTGGCATCCTCAGGCAGGTAATTGGGCGTGATATCGGTGGTCAGGTTCTCCCAGACCGGCCGATCTTGCTCGAGCCCCATGCTTTCGAACTGAAGCAAAAGTTCGGCTACCTGGCGATCTGGTGGCGAGCCATCGGGCGGTCGCGGCATCGCGATCGAAAGCCGTACCAGCGAAGTGCCGTCGGGTTGTGGTACGGCACCCGCTATGACGTAGTGTGGTTTGTCGCCCCCGGCGCCGATCGCCGTGATAGTGAGGTTGGGGCTAAAAGCGCGCGCCAAAAGCGGAACGTCGATATACGTGTTGTCGTCGTCACTGCTGCCGCCTTGCCACGCCGACGGTCCGACGCGCAGCGTCGCGTCCACGGTGAACACGCCATCCTCCACCACAGGCGGCTTGGCAAATACCTGCTTTACGTCGTGTATGGGTTTAAAGTGGGCTGCGTCGAAAGCGTTTTCGATAACCAGCTCGGGCGCAACGCGAATCGATTTCTGCCACCCGGGTATTATCTCATGGCTGCGGACAAGCTCTTCGAGAAAACGCGGCAAAGCCCCTACGTCATTTGTGCCTAAAAGCGCGAACACCAAGCCGCCGACGGTGAGCGACGGGTACTTTCGCACGCAGAACGGATGCGATCCGCGCTCGCCCAGGCCGATACGGTAGCCGTGATAGCCGCAGATCACTGCATTTCCCACAAGCTTTCCGTTGACGCTGAGGTCGGCTCCGCGATGGGGACAGACGGCGTCGTAGACCGCGATTCCAGACTCGCTGCGCACGCAAAGAATTCTTTTTTTCCCCACGCGAATAGTCGTTAGTTCGCGCTCGAGCTCGCGCTCGAAAGCGATCTTGTACCAGCCTCCGTATCGCATATTTCTCGACTAATCCGCCTCCCATCGTTTATGTAAGCGAAATACAGATCGAAAGCGCGATCTTCAGTTATCTGGAAAGTTTTTATCCTCCAAACTCTAGACGCTGATCAACTCTTCTTATTTCAGCAAAGCATAGTCGGGCGACGCTCACAAACGCCCGTCTGAATCACGTGCCGATCTCTGCGCCGACTGTCGAGCGTGCTCACGAGACCAAATCGACTTGTGCGAGCGCAAAAGAATATTCGCTTGCTAGCACCACCGTAACCGGTAGCGCAGCGATTAGCGCGTTGGAAAGTCTTGAGCTTGTTTTGCGTTAAGCGGTGCGTTTATTGAAGCTTGAGGTTGGCGATGCGCTCTTCGGCATAGGCGAGGGCTTGAGCGCGGTCCTTGAGCTTTCCCTCGAGTTGGAGGTCTTCCACCTCTCTCAACAGTTTGCCAACGTCCGGTCCGGGTTCGAGCCCCAAAGCGATAAGGTCGTGACCGGTAAGCAGGCGCGGCGGCTTAGCTTTCTGGGTTCGACACGCTTCCATCGCCTGGCGACAAAGATGGTAATAGCCGAGGTAAGAGTTGGAGGCTAAAGCGTCGAGCAAACACAGCTCGAGCAACTCGGAAAATCCTTCCTCCATTACCATCCGTTTAAGTGTTGCTTCTCGCATTCGAGGCGCCATACAGGGGCGCAAGTGGTATCGCACGAGGTATGCGACCCTGTCTTCCACGGCCTTGGGGCGGCGCAGGCGACGAAGAATAGCGCGCGCCATCTCGGCTCCCACTTCTGAATGGCCGTAAAACGTTATCTTGCCTCCGTTGATGGCTCGGCATCGAGGCTTGGCAATGTCGTGGAGCATCGTGCCGAAGGCCAGCGTCTCGCTGCACCCTTGACCGAGCATCGAAAGTGCGAGCAGCGTATGACGATAGACGTCGCCTTCTGGATGGAAGTTTGCGGGCTGCTCACAGCCCTCTAGCTCCAGCATCTCGGGCATCACTTCGCGCATCAGCTTGGTTTGTCGCAAAAGATCCACGCCACGCGCGGCTCCCCCTTCGGTGAGTATTCTTACAAACTCTTCGCCGATACGCTCGGCTGAAACGCTTTTGATGAGCGGCGCGTTTCGCTGAATGGCAACCAGCGTTTGCTCCTCGATCTCGAAGTTGAGGCGCGCCGCAAAGCGCACAGCGCGCAACATCCGCAGCCGATCCTCCTCGAAGCGCTGATTCGCATCACCTATCGCGCGGATTTTTCCAGCGCGCAGATCCTCCATTCCGCCGACTAGGTCGATAACGCGGTCGGCGTTTGGATCGTAGTACATGCCGTTGATAGTGAAGTCGCGCCTTTTGGCGTCTTCCTCCAGGGTACCGAAGCGCACGGATGACGGATGGCGCCCATCTAGGTAGGGCTCGTCGGCGCGAAAAGTGGCCACCTCGAAACGATCGCCTTCCAGAACAACGACGATCACGCCGAAGTGGGCGCCTACCGCCACGGTATGCTCGAAAAGCTTCTGGACCGTCTGTGGGCGAGCGTCAGTTGCGATGTCGTAGTCCTTTGCCGGCACGCCTAAAACATGATCGCGAACGCATCCGCCTGCAAGGTAAGCCTTAAAACCATGCTCGGCGAGCCGTCGAACTATCGCCAGCGCCTTTTCTTCCTTGACACCAATTGGCTTCATCGCACGTTTTCTGCGTCGTGATTGGCAGGCAGAGCAAACGAATATTTCTCGCGCGCACGCCTTGCACGGGTTGATACGATGGCGTCCACTTTTATGCTCGTGCCTGTGTCGCTTTTCGGTCGATCTTCCGTCACGTCACACTGGCGCCGGTGCTTGCTTGCGAGGCTGGCCGTAGCTTCGCCTGTAAGCTTCTACAAGCGCAACGAATATTGAAATCACAACCGGACCCACAAAAAGGCCCAGAACCCCAAATTCCTTAAGTCCACCTAAAATACCGAAAAAAAGCGCCAGTACGGTAAGGCCCGACTCGTAACCGATGAAGACCGGCTTGGCCACATGCTCGACTGGAATTACAAAAGCGACACTCCAGATCGCCAGAGCCGCGGCGTGCCAGACTCCGGAGGCGTAAAAAAGGTAGATCGTAAGTGGCACCCACACTAGGGCCGTTCCACCCACTGGGAGCAGGCCACAGGCGGCCGCTGCTAGCGAAAAAGAAGCCCAAAACGGCACGTCGAGGTAGTAAAAGGCGATTCCGAGCAGGGCACCTTGCAACAGCGCCGTCAGCATCACGCCTCGGACCACGGCCGCCAGCGTGCGGGTCAGAGCGTCGAATACGGCGCGTTTGTCCTGCTCGTATAGCGGCGTAATCTCGAAAAGCGTTCGGTAGTACTGGCTGCCATCCCGCAAGACGAAAAAGAACGTAGTCAGCATAATAGCGAAGTCTAACGTCAACGAGGCGACGTTGCGCGCAACGCTTGAGAGATTATGCACGACCCAGCTGCTTATGCGCCGCGCGCCCTGCACGGCGAGCGACGAAAGCTCCTGCTTTAGGTCAAGGCCGTGGCGAGCAAGAAAGCTGTCTACGCTTGCAGTCGGCCCCCACGCGAAGAAGTGATCGAGAAGGGTGCTTGCGCCGGGATGGCCGATGAGACCGGTGGCTTGCGCGTAAAGGGTTTGAGCCTCGCGCACGAGCAAAGTCGCCAGCCAAAACGACGGCCCGATTACCAAAAATGCCACTAGCAAAACAATCAGAAGGGCAGCCAGCGAACGGTACCGGATCACAAGTTGCACCCATTCGGCCAGCGGGTGAAAGATGAAGCCCAAGATGAGCGCCCAAGCGATCGGCGCCAAAAATGGTTTCAAAATTAGGTAGAGTTCGTAGCTTACCGCCACGAACGCAGCAAGGAAAAATAGACGTACGAGCCGTTCGTATTCCATGGCTGAAAACCGATTCTAACAGCACCAGACGAAAGCCGCTGCAACAGAAGCCGGACGTCGAGCATCAGCTCTTAAGAAACCCCCGTTGCATCGGCTGCTCTTTTTTGTTAGCGAAAAATTTGTTTGTATCCTTCGCAACAAAACAGGCACGTAGCTCAGCGGGAGAGCACTTCCTTGACGCGGAAGGGGTCGGCGGTTCAATCCCGCCCGTGCCTACCACTGTCTTATCAGTCATTAGCCTTACTCGAGGGCGCAGCCAAGCGAAGCGTAACCATAAAAAGACCGGGAGTCGTTTGCGAGACTCCATCCGCTTAAAACCATGTCGCAAGCGCAATCTCAGCTTTCCCCTCAGGCGGGTTCAGAAATTACGGTAACTGTCTCGGCTTGCACGCGAAAAGTTCCCAAAGGCACAAGGGTCGCAGACCTCTTCGACCCTGAGCAGCGGAGTCGGTTGGTAGCCGCTCGGGTGAACGGAAAGCTGGTCGATCTCAGCTATCCGCTAGAGCAGGACGCCGTGGTCGAGCCTGTCAGCGTGGATAGCCCGGACGGGCTTGCGATTCTACGTCATTCCGCCGCTCATCTGATGGCGCAGGCAGTTCAAAGCCTTTATCCGGGCACGCAGGTAACGATCGGCCCTGCTACGGAGGATGGTTTCTATTACGATTTCGCTCCGCCTCGACCGTTTACAGCCGAGGATTTGCCCAAGATCGAGCAGCGGATGCGTGAGCTGGCCGCGGCCGACCTCAAAGTGGAGCGGCTCGAGATGTCGCGGGAGGAAGCGATCGAGCTGTTTGAGCGGATGGGCGAGCATTACAAGGTCGAAATTCTCCGGGATCTTGACGAGCCGCGGGTGTCGGTCTACAAGCAAGGTGATTGGATGGATTTGTGTCGCGGGCCGCACGTGCCTTCCACCGGTTACCTTAAGGCCTTCGCGCTGCTCAACGTTGCGGGAGCGTACTGGCGCGGTGACGAACGCAACGCCATGCTCTCGCGCATCTATGGCACGGCCTTTCCCGACCAAGCGGCTCTCAAAGAGCATCTTGCGCTACTCGAGCTTGCCCGCTCGCGCGACCATCGCAAGCTCGGTCGCGAGCTCGAACTGGTTCTTTTCGACCCACGGGCTCCTGGCTCGCCGTTTTTTCTGCCCAAAGGAACGATTCTGTTCAACGAGCTTGTCGCCTACGTGCGGCGCCTCTACCGGCGCTACGGCTTTAAGGAGGTGATTACGCCGCAGCTTTTTCGCAACGAGTTGTGGCGAACCTCCGGTCACTGGGATCTTTTCCGCGACGCGATGTTTCTTACCACGGACGGCGAAAACAAAACCGGCGAGCTAGACTACGCGCTCAAGCCGATGAACTGTCCGGCACACGCCTTGATTTATGCCTCGCAGAAACGCTCGTACCGAGAGCTGCCCCTCAGGCTTGCGGATTTCGGTCGCCTGCATCGGGCGGAACGCTCGGGCGTGCTCCACGGGCTTACGCGGGTGCGCGCGATGACCCAAGACGACGCCCATATTTTCTGCACCATGGAGCAGGTGGCCGAGGAAGTAGACGCGAACCTGAAGATGGTGCGCGAGGTGTACCAAACCCTGGGCTTTGAAAGGCTCGAGCTTAAGCTTGCCACGATGCCGCAGGAACATCTGGGCAGCGAGGAGACATGGCGCCAGACCGAGCGGATGCTGGCCGAGGCGATGGAGCGCAACGGGCTTGAGTTCGAAGTAAATCCGGGCGAGGGAGCGTTCTACGGCCCCAAGATCGAGATTTACGTGCCGGACGCGCTCAAGCGGAAATGGCAACTGGCGACGATTCAGCTCGACTTCAACATGCCCGAGCGCTTCGGCCTCGAGTACGTTACCAGCCAGGGCAGTGTGCAGCGCCCGGTGATGATTCATCGCGCCGTTTTGGGCACGCTCGAGCGTTTTATCGGCGTGCTAATCGAACATACGGGCGGGGCGTTCCCGTTCTGGCTTGCGCCCGAACAAGTGCGCGTATTGTCGATTAACGAACGCGTCGAAGCCTACGCGCTCGATCTCAGCGCTCGGCTTGAGCGGCTGGGTTTTCGTGCAAGCGCCGACGTGCGCAGCGAAAAGCTTGGCTTTAAGGTACGCCAGGCAGAGCTCGCCAAGGTGCCCTACATCGTGGTGGTTGGCGAGCGAGAGGCCAGTACTGGTACCGTCTCCCTGCGCAAACTCAAGGGCGAGAAAGCACAAAGCATGAGTGTCGACCAGCTCGTCGACATCCTGAAATCGGAACCGCTTCCTGGCTAAGCTCTGAGGATGGTTTCGCTGACAAGCTTCAGGACGCAAGTCGAATAACCCCGGCTAAGTCCGGTAGAAGGAGGTGTTACATAGTTAGGTTTAATCGTACGCCGCCAAGTCCCGAGCCGACCGTGCGGGTCAACGAGGCGATAAAGGCCCCTCAGGTGCGGGTCATCGATGCCGATGGCAAGCAGGTAGGGATAATGAGCACAGCCGAGGCTTTACGCCTTGCGCAAAACGTCGGCCTTGACTTGGTCGAGGTTGCCCCGAATGCTCAACCGCCGGTCTGTCGAATAATGAACTTCGACAAGTACCGGTACATGCAGAAAAAGAAAAGCCACAACGCAAAAAAGGCCTCCGCTGCCTCAACCGTAAAAGAGATCAAGTTGGGGGCTCGCACAGATAAACACGACATCGAATTTAAAGTTCGGCATATACGGCGCTTTGTAAGCGAAGGTCAGCGTGTTAAACTTTCAGTTTCCCTAAAAGGACGCGAAAACGTGCATCCGGAGCTCGGTCAGGCGATGCTCGACCAAGTGGTCAAGATGGTCGAAGATGTGGCCCAGGTAGAAGGTGGAGCGCGGCGGGAGGGGAGAAGCCTTTCGGTCATGCTGCTGCCGCGCTAGGCTCAAGGGGTGAACGTATTACGGTCATGGCAAAGCTTAAGACGAATCGTAGCGCGGCTAAGCGGTTTAAGGTTACTAAGACCGGCAAGGTCAAACACAAAAGAGCCAATCTGCGCCATTTGTTGGCCTCGAAGGCGCGTAGTCGAAAGCGCCGTTTGCGCAAGAGCGGCCTGCTAAGCCCTCAAGACGCAAAGAAGATGAGGGCGCTGCTGCCGTACGCCTGAGCTTTTGCTTGCGCAGCAAACTGCATTGTCAAAGAAACTGCTTCGCTGTGGGTGAAACCTGAAGTCATCCAAAGCAGAGCGTGCCTGATTGCCGCGACGATCGCAGTTCGACTTACGTTGCGGCGTCTGGTCGGCACGGAGCAAAGCTAGAAGCTGCTCGGCCCGGAACAGCGTCCTTCGACGCTTGGGTGGTGTTTTTTCTTTAGCCTGCGTGTATATCTAGTAAACTATACGCATCTCGATCATTCAGACGAAGAGAGATTTTTCCGATGCCTAGGGTTAAGGGCGGTCCGAAAACTCGCAGAAGACATAAGCGGCTACTTAAGCTTGCGTCGGGTTTTGTCGGCGGTCGCAAACTTTATCGGCAGGCGCGTAGCACCTTAGAGAAAGGTCTAACGTACGCCTACCGTGACCGTAAGCAGAAAAAGCGTAATTTTCGAGCGTTGTGGATCCTTCGGATCAACGCGATGGCGCGCCATCACGGTCTTACGTACAGTCGTTTTATGCATGGGCTGAGGCGAGCGGGCGTCGAAGTTGACCGAAAGCAGCTCGCCTTGCTTGCGATGGAGCGGTCGCCTCTGTTCGAAGAGTTGGCGAATACAGCCAAGCAGGCGCTTGCCGCCGGCTAATCGACTAGGCGCCGTAGTTTGCCCCAACCAGACAGCTAGCGGTTATCCCCTTTAATTGAAAGCTTTCGTCTTCGTCGATGTCGACGTCGACAATCAGGGAACGCCTTGAAGAGATTCGTCGCCAGGCGCTCGAGGCTCTCAGTCAAAGCTTAGAGCCTGCGCAGGTCGAAAGCGTGCGCGTGCGCGTGTTGGGGCGTAACGGAGAGCTTACGGAGCTCATCCGCTCGCTGCGAAGCCTGCCCGAACATGAGCGACCCGTCGTTGGCCAGTTAGCCAACCAGCTCAAGCGCGAGCTTGAGGAGCGTATTGAGGCGCTTGCCAGGGAACTTCGACGTCGACGTATCGAGCAATCGCTTGCGCAGCCTGCGCTAGATGTGACGCTTCCGGGCATGGAATTCGGTCGCGGTCGGATCCATCCTCTGACCCAGATAACGGGGCAGATTCTCGAGATATGGACCGCGATGGGTTTTGAGGTAGCGCTGACGCCAGATATTGAGGACGATTTCCATAACTTCGGCGCACTTAATTTCCCACCGGACCATCCAGCCCGCGAAATGCAAGACACGTTCTTTCTCGAAGGGGGTCGGCTGCTTCGCACTCATACATCGAACGGTCAGATTCGCGTGATGGAGCGTCGAAGACCGCCGCTGGCGGTCGTGTGCCCGGGCACCTGCTATCGGCGCGACGAGTTAAGCGTGCGTTACTCGCCGATGTTTAGTCAGCTCGAAGGCTTTATGGTCGATGATTTCGGCAAGGTGACGATGGCGCATCTTAAAGGCACGCTGACGGAATTTTTGCGCGCGTTTTTCGGGCCCGAGGCCGACGTGCGCTTTCGCGCAAGCTTCTTTCCGTTCACCGAACCCAGCGCTGAAACCGACGTTCGCTGTATTTTCTGCAAAGGCGCCGGCTGTCGAGTGTGTAAGCAAAGCGGCTGGATCGAAATTCTCGGCTGCGGGATGATACATCCCAACGTGTTACGCGCGGTGGGTTACGATCCGCAAAAGCATGCTGGTTTCGCCTTCGGTATGGGGCTTGAGCGGCTAGCCCTGATAAGGCTTGGCGTGGAGGACATGCGGCTTTTCTTCGAAAACGACTTGCGCTTCCTGGCTCAGTTTTAAGTTCGTCCCTAACAAGCGTTGGTAAATATTTCGCGCGATGAGATTACCGGTAAGCTGGCTTCGCGAGTTCATTCCCGTTGTGCCCGCGCCAGAGCAGATAGCCGAGCGGCTAAGTCTTGCGGGGCTTGAGGTCGAAACGATAGACCGTATCAGGCCAGCCTTCAGTGGAGTCGTCGTTGCCAAGGTTTTGCGCGTCGAGCGCCATCCAAACGCCGACAGGCTGACCGTTTGCGAAGTTGACGCGGGGCCCAGGGGACAGTTCCGCGTGGTTTGCGGCGCCCCTAATGTCAGACCTGGCATGATGTCAGCGCTTGCGCTCGTGGGAGCCCGCCTTGCGCCGCCAAAGAGTGCTAATCGCACCGACGATGAACTGGGCGCGCCGGTTGGGGCGGCGGTGATTCGCGGCGTCGAGTCCCAGGGAATGCTTTGCTCGGAGCGCGAGCTTGGCCTTTCGGATGACCACAGTGGGATTATCACGCTCGATGACACAGCATCGCCCGGTGATGACCTGGCTACCATATTGTTCCTCGATGACCACGTTCTTGACGTCGCCGTTACGCCTAACCGTGGCGATTGCCTCTCAATTTTAGGTCTAGCGCGCGAAGTGGCAGCTCTGTTCGGATTGCGGCTTAAGCGACCTCGTTTAAGGGCGCGCCTGCCACATCGCAGCCGGGGTGAAGTCGCAGATAGGGTGCAGGACGATGCCCCAATAAGCGTGGAAATTAGCGCTCCCGACTTATGCCCTCGTTACGCGGCCCTTGCCATGGACGGAGTGACGATCGGCAGGTCCGCGCTTTGGCTTCGTCGGCGTTTGATGCTTTGCGGGATGCGACCCATAAACAACGTCGTCGACGTGACAAACTACGTGATGTTGGAGATGGGACAACCGCTGCACGCATTCGACCTCGACCGTTTGCGCGATGCCCGTATAGTCGTGCGCCGGGCGGGCCAAGACCGCGAACTTGAGACTTTGGATCACGTCCGGCGCATGCTCGACCCCGACGACTTGGTGATTGCCGACGGTCGCGGCCCCGTGGCGTTGGCGGGTGTGATGGGCGGTCTTGAAAGCGAAGTCAGCGACTCAACCAAACGTATACTTTTGGAAAGCGCGTTTTTCGAGCCGCGAACCATTGCTCGTACCTCGCGCCGATTCGGACTGGTCAGCGAAGCCAGTTACAGGTTCGAGCGTGGGGTCGATCCCAAAGGACAGGTGGATGCCTTGGTGCGCGCGTCGGTCTTGATGCGCGAGCTGGCTGGCGGGCGAGAGATGGGCAAGCTTATCGACGTTGACGTTCGGCGTTTCGTCGAGCCCGAAATAGAGGTGAGTCTCGAGCGCGTCGAGGGCTTATTGGGGGTCAAGCTTTCGGCGGCCGAAGTCGCAAGACGGCTTAAAGGGTTGGGCATCAACGTTAAGCACAAAAAAGGAGGCCGAATAATCGCGTCTATACCGTCGTTTCGCCTCGATTTGCGCGAGGAGGCCGATCTTGTCGAAGAAATCGCTCGCCTCAACGGATTTAGCGACGTTCCTGCGGTGCGATGTCGTCCACTGCGAGAAATCACAGTGGAAGATCGGCGCCGCCAGGTAACGGATACGCTGCGCGCATGCCTTGTCGGTTGCGGTTTGTTCGAAGTTGCCACCCTCGCCTTTGCCTCGGCGGAGCAAAATCGTAGCTTTGCGGGATTGGCGGGCAGCGACGCCATTCGGATTATCAATCCGCTTTCGACCGAATTTGGCGAACTGCGTCGAAGCCTTATTCCTGGCCTTGTCGCAACCTTGCGCTTTAATCTCAATCGCGAAGCGCAAGCATGTCACGTGTTCGAGATAGGCAAGGTTTTTTACCTCGAGGCGGGTGAGCTAAAAGAGGCGCAGCGACTAGGAATTCTAAGCTATGGCGAGCTTGCGCTCGGCAAGCTCGGAGAACGCCGCCCGCAGGCAGACTTTTTCACGGCCAAAGGGATGGTCGAGACCTGTTTAACTTCCTTAGGACTGGCTAATAAGGTCGATTTCGTGCGAGATCCCGCGCATTGCGTGTCCTGGTTACATCCCGGGCGTCAAGCTCGGTTATCGCTCGAAGCCGACCGACTCTTGGGCTATATCGGCGAGCTCCATCCGGAACTGGCCTCTGAGCTCGACCTTGACGACCGGCCCGTCGTCGTATGCGAACTTGACCTAGAACAGCTAATCGCTTATGGTTCGCTACGCAGAAACGTGGTGCCGCCACCGAGGTTCCCTTCAGTGCGGCGAGATTTGGCCCTGGTAGTAGACCGGGACGTCCCGGTCGGGCAGGTGCAGAAAGTTGTGGCTCAGGCAGGCGAAGGCCTAATGCTTGAGAGTGTCGAGCTTTTTGATGTATACGAAGGTGCCTCGTTGCCCGCAGGCAAGAAAAGCGTGGCGCTCAGCTGTCGTTACCGAGCCAAGGATCGCACGCTGACCGACGCCGAAGTAAACCAAATCCATGCGCAGCTGGCGGCGCAGGCAGTGAGGCAACTCGGAGCAACTTTGCGCTAAGGTCTGGGGGCTACCAGTCTTATTGAATCGACAGCTTCGAGGTCGTGGGGTAAATATCACAAAGGCTACCCTGGTGAACTCCATTAACCAGCGCGTAGGGCTTGCCAAGACGCAGGCGCAGGACTTGGTTGAGGTTGTGTTCGAGATTATTAGCGAGCGGCTGTGCGAAGGCGAGCGAGTCAAGGTCTCCGGGTTCGGTGCTTTCGTAGTTAGCCAAAAGCGTGCGCGACGGGGCCGTAATCCGCAAACAGGTGCGCCGCTCGTGGTCCAACCTCGCCGCGTGCTTTCTTTTAAACCCAGTCAACTTCTAAAAGAGCTGGTGAATAGCGGCAAAAGTTGGTAGCAACGCGTTATACGTCCGGCTCAAAAGGACGGCGGCGACCGAGACGGGCGTCGAGCAGCCCCGGTGAAGGTACGCTCAAGGGCCTAAAGATCGGCCAAGCGGCTAAGATAATCGGCGTGCCAGCCTACGTGTTGCGCTTCTGGGAAACCCAATTTCCGCTCCTGCGTCCGGCTCATACGCCTTCGCGCCATCGAGTCTACCAACCAAAAGACCTTGAAGTTCTCAAGCTGATTAAACGCCTGCTTTACCAGGAAGGGTTTACGATCGCGGGCGCGAGAAAGCGGCTTAAGGAACTCGGATGGCCTCGCGAAGAAGTTGGTCTGAAGGAAAACTCGAGCGAACCCGTCGCCGGTGAGCAAAGCGAGCTCCTGGCGAGGCTCAACTCGCTTAAAGAGGGTCTCCTTGACCTTAAACGCGAGCTCTTGTCCATCCATCAGATGCTCGAGCACTAATTTTTTCGCCGGAGCATCGGGCGGTAATTTCGGATCTACATGAACACCGTTTTAACGGGAGGTTTTAAGCGAGCGAAGGCCCGAAGCTAGCGCTCCAGACTGGTTCAATGTGGTATCGTGCATACATCGGTGTTATCATGAGATTAGGGTCATTTTAATTCGCTATTCTTGCGCGCTTTTGGGCTAAGAAGCGCTCGGTGAGCCTGGGCATGGGTGCCAGACAGGAGATCGACAAAGAGCACAAGAACGAGACCGCGCAGCTTACGCCCATGTGCGGGGACGGTCCCGTACTGCATCAACCAACCGACGCTGAGATTGTAGCAAGCCCAGAGGACCAAGAGGCCATCCGAGCAAAGCTCAAGACGATTCGTTCAATCCTCGAACCGTTGTTTCGCGGCGTTTATGGAAGCGAGCCGTCCGCACGACGCATCCGACGGCGCCTTGCACAGATTATAGACCGCGGTTTTGACGAGATTGTCGATCGATGGGCCAATGCGGTACGGCAGATCGAATGTGCTGAAAACGGCTCAGGCCTGGTCAAAGAAGTCGGCGACATCGAGCTTAGCCTGCGCAACGCGCTAGCCCGCTTCGTCGCCTACCTACGTGATTCAAGGGACATTCGCACCTACATATACTTGCGCTATCACTGCCAGGAAGGGATCCTTGCACGCGCAAGTCCGTGTGGTTTTGACGCCATTCATATCGCGCTCAAACAGATTCTGCTCGATCATATCAGGGCGCAGGTCAAAGGCGGGTCGGTGCGCCGTTTGGTTGATGCTACGGTTGCGGCCATCGACGAGCGCCGTCTGATGGTTTCGCAGTTCTACATCGAGTCGCGAGAGAAAGCTCTGCGGGCCTCGGAGGAGAAATATCGCAACGCCATCGACAAGGCCCCGGATGCGATTATCGACGTCGACCCCGACAGCGGAATCGTGTTGGGCTTGAACTCGGCAGCTCAGCGACTACATCGCTTGATCAGCGACGAGGACGTTCTGGGCAAGCCACTGTGGACGTTCGTGTCTCCGTCGGTTGCATCGGGCGTAAAACGCCATCTCGAGGCGGTCAAGACGCGCGGTTCCGACCAAATCTACGACCTTCCGATAGCAGGTCATTACTTCGACGTTAACTCGGCCCTGATTCAGTATGGAGACCGCCGGTTCATCCAGATGACGCTTCGGGATGTGACCCAGCGGCGCGAGATGCTGGATGAGCTGTTAAAGGTCGAGCGCCTGGCTGCCGCGGGCACGTTTGCCGCGGGAGTGGCGCACGAGGTAAATAACCCGTTGGCGTCGATTTTTTCGCTCGTTCAGTCGTTGCTTACGGGTGAGAACGACCCCAACCGACGGATGACGCTTCACACGATTTTGTCTCAGATTACGCGAATCTCTGGCACGCTTAAGGATCTTGTCAATTTCGCGCGACCGTCGGCCTCGCTTCAGCGAAAACCGATCGACTTGAATGCGATCGTTAATGAGAGCCTAAGGCTCATTGCCTACAGCAAGCGTTTCAACGGCGTGCGCTTGGAGACGGATTTAGCGCCCGACCTAAAACCCGTTTTCGCCGATGATCGCGAAATTCAGCAGGTTTTACTCAATCTCTTGTTCAATGCGGCTGACGCTGGACTGAACGACGGCGGAGTTATCCGAATCGTCACCCGTAACGAGACCAACTGCGACGGGGGTGAACGAGTCGCGCGGGTAGTGCTAAAGGTAATCGACAACGGCATCGGTATTCCGCGCCAGCACCTTTCGCGCATTTTCGATCCTTTCTTTACCACCAAACCAGCTGGCGCGGGCACTGGCCTTGGCCTGTCGCTTTGCCAGCGGATTCTTCTGTCTCATCGCGGCACGATTCACGTCGACAGTGAAGTTGGCAAAGGAACCACCGTGACGGTCACGTTGCCCGCTTACGAGGCGGGTGCTGGGGAGCAACCGTTGGGTGTGTCTCAATGAGTGAAGAACAAACGTGGTCTTCGTCTTCCTCGTCGACCGCAGGCGCGCGGCTTCTCGTGGTCGAAGACGAGGAGCTGATGAGGATGATCCTCGGCCAGATTTTGCGCTCCGAGGGCTACGAGGTGTTCGAGGCGCATGACGCACAGGTAGCACGACAGATTTTCGAGCGCGAGCAGATCGACCTTGCCATTATCGACGTGAACCTGGGCGGCGGGGCAAGCGGCCTTGAGCTGCTCGGATGGCTGCGTGAGATGGATCCCGAAGTGATGGGGATCATTTTGACCGCCTACGCTAGCGTCGAGTCGGCGGTGGATGCCCTTCACAAAGGTGCCTACGATTATATCACCAAGCCGTTTGCTAACGACCATCTCAAGGCGGTCGTGCGCAACGCGCTGGCGCAAAAGTCGCTGTTTCGGGAAAACCGCTTTTTGCGCCGCGAGCTGCGCGAAAAGTACCGCTTCGAGAACATCATCGGCAACAGTGACGCGATTCAGCAGCTTTTCCGCGTCATGGAGAAGGTGGCGCGCTCGGACTCGAGCGTGCTCATCGTGGGTGAATCGGGAACCGGCAAGGAGCTCATCGCGCGAGCGATCCACTTTAGCTCCGAGCGCAGCAATAATCGCTTTTTGCCAATCAATTGCGGTGCCCTGCCCGAAACGCTCTTGGAAAGCGAGCTTTTCGGCTACAAGCGCGGCGCTTTCACTGGAGCGACGCAAGACAAAGTGGGTCTGCTCAAGGCGGCCGACAAGGGTACGCTGTTTCTCGACGAGATCGGCGAAATGCCGCTCGCGCTTCAGGTCAAGCTCCTGCGTGCTTTACAGGAGCGCGAATGCTATCCGGTAGGCGCCAACGATCCCGTCAGCTTCGACGTGCGCATCATCTCCGCTACTAATCGCGACCTTGAAAAGGAGGTCAAAGCGGGGCGCTTTCGAGAGGAGCTGCTTTACCGAATCAACGTGATCACCATCCACGTTCCGCCGCTGCGCGAACGCCGCGAAGACATCCCGCTTCTGGCAAATCACTTCTTGCGCAAGTTCGAAAAACAAGTCGGACGTTCGGGGATGCGCTTCTCCAAGGGCGCGATGCGGCTTTTGATGAACTATCACTGGCCGGGCAATGTCCGCGAGCTAGAGAACGCCGTAGAACGCGCCGTGATTCTGGCCGAAACTGACGTGATACATAGCCACGACCTGCCGGAGAAGCTTCAAAGCTCGTCGGTCGTCGTTACCGACGATTCCGGTGGCGTCGAGCCTACCCTGGAAGAGGTGGAGCGCGAACACATCAAACGCGTTCTGCGCAAGGTGGAAGGCGACAAGGCCAAGGCCGCGCGCGTGCTAGGAATCCATCTGTCGACCCTTTATCGGAAGCTTCAGCGTTTGAAAATCGAGGAGGGCGGCGAAAGCGAATCGGCTTTGCAGGCCTAATCGCTGCGCGTCGCTCCATCTTCAAGAAAGCTCGCGCATGCCACTTGCGCGGCGCAGAAAAGCCGTTTCAACCAAGCCCGCAATAATCTGTTGGATTAGATTGTAGAGAATTATCGGCAGGACGACCGCTGGATGGTCGGCCATGGTCAAGGACGAGAGGACCAGGCTCGAGCCATTATTGTTCATCCCCATCGCAAACATAAGCGCACACCGGTCACCCGCGCTGGCCTTGAGCAATCCACCCAGTCCCCATCCTACCCAGAATGCGAGACCGCACAGCGTAGCCACGATTAGAAGTATCACCGCAAGAAAGTCCCAATCCGGCGCCGCTAGGACCTCAGGAATCGCCACCGTCGCATTCGAGTAGTTCAGCAGCAGAAGGTCCAGAAGGTTCAGCGCCTTGAGCGCTTTGCGGTAAGGCTCGATGCGCTCGGCACCCAAAATAGCCTGTAATCCAAGCCCAAAAGCTGCTGGAGCGAGCACCGCCACGGCTAAAAACAAGCCTGCGTTGTTGTCTGCAACCTCCGACAAGTCCTCGGCGTAGTCGTCCGTCGTGACCAGGCTTACTGCGCGCAAGCTCGCAGGTGTGACCACCGGGCTTATCAGCGTGCTGATTACCACCAGCCCAAGGCTCAACGAAAGGTTGCCGTCAACCTTTTGCGACCAGGCTGCCGAAGAAGCTGCAATCGGGGTCGAAGCTACAAAAGCAAGCCCCACAAGGATCTCCTGCGCCTCCTTCGGGTTGTGCCAAAAGACCATTAAAGCTGCCATCACGAAGGTAAAAATCAAAGGCAGTAAAGTATTGGCCAGTGTGCCGGCAAGTAGTGTCTTTGGACGACGTACCAACTTGCCAAGCTCTCCATAGTCAACACTTAGACCTACGACGAAAAGCAAAAGCGAAAGCATCAGCGCCGGCAGCCTAAAGTTCATCGCAATAGCACTGAGCCCGAACCTCGAAGGAAAAAGGCTCATACGGCGTAGCGCCAACCCAGGACCTGGCCACAAGCCAGCGGTAAGATATGCGCCAATCAAGAGGTAAAAGAATTTTTGATCGATAAACGCAACAGCACTGTCGACTAGATTTTTTAGATTTTTCATAAGGCTCGAGCTGCTAGTAAATTAGCGTTTTATGGGCGCAGACTGAGCTTGCAAAGCCCAACCGAAAGGTAAGCGCGGGCCGCTCGAAGCGATTTTTGCGTCCTTGAAGCTTGCCAATTGCGGTTCATAGGAAGTCGGGCTAAGCTTTAATTTTGCCGTTGTAAAGCCTGACGCGGAGAGTTGTTATGGACCTTTTTGCCCCGTCTCATCTTTTGCTATTGCTGCTAATCGTACTGGTTATCTTCGGCCCAAGTAAGCTCGGCGACATCGGAGGCGCTCTGGGTCGAGCGATCAGAGATTTCAAGCGCGCAACTAGCGAGCCAGACCCCGAACCCAAAAGGGCCGCTGAAAGCTCGGCGGTCGAGCAGAAGACCGAAAAGGCTAGCTAGCGTTTTGAGCGCTGCGATCTCGTTCGTCAGAAGGGATGGCTCCGCCTCCAACGGAGGTGGCAAAGAAGCCTGTTTCCCAGTGTTGTCGACCGTAGAGACTGGGCCACGTCAATTTAGGCAGTAGCTAGGCTCGCGGCAGTGCGGTCCGTACTCGTTTTGTCTTGCCTCCATCCACGTTTAGTTTCAATCGTTAGCTTTTAGGCTTTATCCTTAGGCCCGGCTCAGAAGGCTTTTGACTTTTCTGGCACGGCTGCTGGCTCAAAGTCCTGCTTTTGGAAGGGCGCAGGGTGTCTGTTCGTTTTTCTGGAGTGCACAAAGACTTATCGACAAGCTTTCAGAGCCGGTTTGCTAAGGACGCGAACGTGTTTGCTCTCCGCCACTAAACGGGCGATCACACAGCTGACGTTATGACGTGGAGCCTGCCGTTTCGCACCAGAGGTTTCGTTCGACTTTTACGTGAGGCGAGAATCTTTCCGAGGCTTACGACGCCGTCGAGTGCCATGTGGTGGAACGGAATTGTAGCTGCCGCGTAGCATATTAGCGAAAAGGCATAATAGTTGCGGGTTGCGCTAGGTGAACCGATGAAAAGTTCCGACGCCATTCCAGGTCGGGCAGATGTCCCGTTTGCAAACCAGCCAAGCACTGCGACCACAGCCGCCGAAGCGGCAACCTTCCCTTGGCAACCGACGGGGAGCAAATGGGTAGTCGCCCTAACTGTGATGCTGCCAGCGGCGTTGCCGCTGCTGAACGGGACGATCGTTAATGTGTCGCTGCCTTACATGCAGCGAAGCTTTGATGCCGACGTCGATCACATCAGCTGGGTGCTGACGAGTTACCTTCTATCTAGCGGGGTGGTTATCCCGCTGACTGGATGGCTTGCGGCGCGGATCGGCCGCCGACGATATTTTCTGATCTCGGTGGCGGCTTTCATGATCACCTCAGCGTTGTGTGGCGCGGCCAAGACGTTGCGCGCCATGATCGTGTTTCGCTTCCTGCAGGGCGCGGCGGGCGCGGCGATGGTTCCGACGTCGCAGGCGATCTTGATGGAAGTGTTCCCGCCCGCGGAGCATGCGCTCGCGATGGCTGTATGGGGAATCGGTTTGATGGTCGCTCCGGTTTTGGGCCCCACTTTGGGAGGTTGGATAACCGAGCATTTGAACTGGAGATGGAATTTTTACATCAACCTTCCGGCGGGCGCGCTCGCTTTTTTGATGGTTCGCGAATTTATCGAGGATCCGCCCTATCTGAGCAAGGGCCGCGCTGCGTCAGGTAGGATCGATTATGTCGGTATCTTGTGTTTGACGCTAGGCTTGGGTTTGCTTCAGGTGGTTCTTGACCGCGGCCAGCGTTCGGGATGGTTTGCGGCTTTGTGGGTCAAAGCGTTCACGGCCAGCTCGCTTGCGTTTTTGCTCTTTCTTATAGTTCACGAATTGCGGGTGGAAGACCCCGTAGTCGACTTGCGTGTTTTTTGCAACCGGTCTTTTTCGCTCGCGGTTTCGCTGGTGACGATCGCGGTATTTGTTGTTTTCGGCGTAAATCTGATGAACCCGCTTTTTCTCCAGCTGCTTTTGGGTTACGGTCCGGCTCGGGCAGGCTACGTAGTGGCGGTGCGAGGGCTGGGAGTTATGATGTCGATGATGCTGGTGGGGCAGCTTTCACGGATGGGTTACCGAACGACGCGGTTGGTAGGATTGGGCTTCGCCATCATGGCCGGCGCAAACTGGCAGATGGCGCGCTGGGAGTTGCATACGTCGCTTCGCGCGCTGATGGGGCCGATATTTCTCTCCGGCGTCGGAGCTGGGATGGTGTTTCCGAATCTGTCGGCTGTGGCGCTTTCCGCAGTTCCGCGCGAGCGGATAGGCTTTGCGGCCAGTTTGTTCAACATGATGAGAAATCTCGGCTCGGCTTTCGGCATATCGGCAGCGACTAATTTGCTGATGAGCCGCAAGGCCGCCGAATACAGAACCTTGCTCGCCCATGCACGAGTGCCTAGCGATGTCTCTGCGCGCACGGCTTTGTTACTCCAGATACGGCAGTGCGCTGATTTGCGCGCCTTCCATACAGTCTACGTTACGTTCGCGATAATTCCGTTGCTGCTGATCGTTCCCCTCTTCTGGCTAAAGAGCGATAGCTATAGCGAAGCGAATAGGGAGGAGTGAAGTCCGCACCTAAGCGTAAAAATTAGCCGAATTTGGCGAATGACCGATAGCGTGTCAAAGGCGAGAAAAGGAGCGTTGGGTCGTACAGGGCGGTGCTACAAGACAAGCGCCTTAGGCAAGCTGCGCTTTCGCTCGAAACTTGACTCCAAAGAGAGCTAACCAGTAGGTAATGAAAAGTAAGGCGACATAGAAAGGGGGACACGGGCGATGCCCATCGAAAGGTTGGACCACTATACCATCCGAACAAGCAAGCTCGACGAGACCAGACGCTTTTACGTGGACGTCATAGGTTTAGAGGTGGGCGAGCGCCCACCATTTAACTTTCCGGGCTTGTGGCTTTATAAGGGTGACCGGGCAGTGGTTCACGTTATCGCTGTCGACGAAGGCGATCCGAAGGCTTTGGGCGAGTACCTTGGTCGCCGTCCGGAGGGGCAAGCAGGAACGGGAACGATCGACCATGTGGCGTTCGCGGCCACGGGACTCGCAGAAATGCGTGAGCGGCTCAAGCGCTATAACGTTGCTTACCGCGAGCGCACCGTGCCTAATCTTATGATTCACCAGCTGTTCGTCGAAGACCCAAACGGCGTGACGCTGGAACTCAACTATCCCGCCTCCGAATCGTCTGAGCGGTCGTAAGCAGAAAGCCTTATCCGGCGTGCGGCGCGAACGCGTTACTGCAAGGTTTCGGTGTTAACGATGACCGCGGCCAACGAAAGCCGACGCGCGATCGTTATCGGAGGATCGCTAGCCGGACTTTTTTGCGCCAACCTTCTGTGGCGCGCCGGCTGGGACGTTCACGTCTACGAGCGCGTGGCTCAGGAGCTTGCCAGCCGCGGAGCGGGAATCGTCACCCATCCCGAGCTTTTGCAAGCGCTCGAACGCGCGGGCGTCAAAGTCGACAGCTCTCTTGGGGTCGAAGTTTTCGAGCGAGTCACTTTCAGCACTGACGGAGAGATCCTGGGACGGTTGCCGTTGCGCCAGCTAATGACTGGATGGAGCCGCCTCTACCAGCTGCTTCGCAAGGCTTTCCCTAGCGAGCGTTACCACCCAGGTCGGGCCTTGGTCGCGATCGAACAAGAAGCATCGCGTGTAACAGCCCGAATGGCCGACGGCGGAACCGTGACCGGCGATCTTTTGATCGGCGCGGACGGAATTCGCTCCACCGTGCGCTCTATTTTCCTTCCCGGGGTGAAACCTACATACGTGGGATACGCAGCGTGGCGTGGTCTGGCCGAAGAGAGCGCGTTTTCGCCATCGGTGCGCGACCAGCTTTTTGAACGATTTTCTTTTTGTCTGCTGCCAGAGGAACAGATCCTAGGTTATCCGATCGCCGGCACCGGCGACAGGGTCGAGCCTGGCCATCGATGGTTCAATTTTGTCTGGTATCGACCAGCGGACGAAAACGGTGAGTTGCGCCGGCTTTTGACCGATGACGCGGGGAAGTTTTACCCCGATGGAATCGCGCCCAATTTGGTGAGCGGGCAGGTGGTAAACCAGATGCGCGCCGACGCGCGGCGGCTGCTGGCGCCTCAGTTCGCCGAAGCGGTGCAGCTTGCCCCGCGACCGTTTATTCAACCGATATTCGACCTCGAGTCTCCCCAGATCGTTTTCGGCCGCGTCGTCCTCGTGGGTGACGCGGCTTTTATAGCTAGACCCCATACCGCGATGAGCGTGACCAAGGCAGCGCAGGACGCGATCGAACTCGTAGAGGCGTTGGCCGGTGCAAACTCGTTGACAGAGGCGCTCAAATTGTTCAACGAGAAACGCACGCGCTACGGCAGGGCTATCGTTGCCCACGGGCGCCGCTTGGGAGGTTATGTGGGAGAGCAGTTTAGAAAGAGGGCTGAAAATTACGGCTTCTCTGGCCTTCGCCGAACGCCCGAATCGGTGATGCGAGAGATCGCCGTGCCGCCCTCATTCGCCACGCTCTAAAGCGCAGAATCTGCTCGCAAGGTTTGAGTCCACACAATTCAAGCACGCTTTTCCGAATAACGAGTTGGCGTCAAGTCACCGATAAAACCAACCGCGAGATTGAAATTGGCGGCCCGTGCCAGAGAATAATCTCCCGCGATCACCGCGCTGCTAAATGCGCGATTAAAAGCAAAAGCCCCGCATCACAGGGAAGCTGCTAAAGGCGCCCGACTGTGGACCTGTGCTCCGTTGGTTTGGAATCGCTGGCAAAGCGCGCGTAGCTAAGGTTTGCCAAAGGTAACGATGCGCGTGGGTTGAACCCTGTATAAGACTCGAACCTCGCCCTTCGGGTCGCGAAATGGATACGGGCGCCTTTTTAAATACTTTTCGGATAGAGTGTCGATATTCTCGGTGGCAAGATGGCCCCGAGCTTTGTCGTCTTCCTCAATAAACTCGACCACTTGCCCGTAGATCGTCATCCAATGATAGGCATTCTTCGGGTTGAGCAGCATTAGCGAAAGCTTGGGCTGTTTCCTGAGGTTACGGTCCTTGACCCGTCCCCGCACCGAGTTAAGGTTGATAAACGTTTCGTCGTGATTTACCCAGACCGGGGTCAATTGCGGAAGGCCGCTAGGCGTGATGGTGGCCATTGTCGCCGTAATCGGCTCAGTCAAAAGCATCAGGTACTCCGGCGCAAGCTCGGTAATACGCTGTGCCACTTTCCTTTCTCCGATGGTGAAAGCTCCAGCGTTACCCGGCATAATTAGCGAACAAATCTCAAAGGTTGCCATTATTACTACCCCCCATTATTTCGCTTCAAACAATCGAACACTGCTACAGGATAACAGTATGGTGCAAGGATCTGGAAGCTCGATCTAGCTCGTTTCCATACTGCGCATAGGCTTTCGGCGGCGACGAGGCTAATCGGAGCTGGATCGGGCCAGTGTGATGCTTCCAGATCCGTTGCTTTCAGGCGTTAAAGGTTCGTCGGTGTTATTGTTGCGTCGTGGCTTGAGCCTGTTTACGTGCTTGCTCGAACGCGCTTTCCAGCTGTCGGTGCGCGCTTATGATTTTCGTCAGCAGGTCGGAGGCGGCTGAGCGCTGAGCCGGCGTAAGCAACGCTATCACTTGCTGTGCAACTTTTATTCGCTCTCGGAAGAGGTCCTGATGAGCCCGCTCCACCTCTTGCGCTGGCCCCTGGATATCCCCACCTGACAAAAGCGCTTGAGCAAGCGCGATCCGGGCAATCCTCAACGAGCGACGTTGAGCTTCGAGCACGGGACGTTCCTTTTCAAAAATTTCCTTCACCTGTGCCTTTTGATTCGGCTGAAGCAACGGCCACACCGCCATCATTCCAGGCACGTCAGCACGCCCGTGACGCCAGTGCGCGTAAGCAAATGGCAGGCTAACGCAGAGCGTACTTATTGTTACAAGCGTTGCTACGAGGTATCGAGCTTTCATAGTTCAACCTCCAAAACGTTTCTAACGATTTAGACGAGCCGGGCAATTCCTGGTTGACATTCAGCTCCAAGTCGCTTGCCGTGCGTTATCATCCCCATTGTGCCCTGGAAACCTTCTCGGAGGCTCGATGTGTAAGAGGCGTTGAGTCGGTTTGGCTTTGGGCTTTTGTCCGAGGGCAAGCGGATCGAAACAATTGGGGCGTCTTGTATCGCTTCGCTCGGTTTAGCCGATAGCGCTAGCGCAGCTTTTCCGCATTCAATTTAAGCCTTGCTGGGACGCCTAAGGCTCTGCGTAGCTCAGTTATCGGCTTTGAAACGACAAGGTTAATTGGGACAGTTTTCACCTTTTCTTAGATATTGCGCTGAGATATGGTTTATCTGCTGACCGCGAAGAAATTGGCGCAACGGTGTAACGGGTGCCAAAAGCTTCGGTTACGTTCGCAGTTCGAGGAATTGCGCTTCATGGCGACTACGAGAACGCAAAGAGAAGTGAGAGAGCCGATGGCACAGCCACGTGCTGACAGCCGATGGGGCAGCAGTAGCTTGCCATCTGGGGATGACGCCGAGATGGTTCCGTACCTGGTGCTGCTTCGGCGGCGCTGGTGGCGAGTAGCGTTGGCTGCGACAGCGGCAGCATTTGGCACGGGTGTGTTGACCGCGTTTGTGTTCACCAAGTGGTATAAGGCCGAGGCGCTGATAAGGCCGGTGGCACAATCAGCCATTCAGGCCCGGCTGGCTGGCATGGTGGGGGGATTTGGTGGAGGACTAGGAGATGTGTCAGGATTTCTCGGCTTCGGGGAATCGAATGATGCCGAAGAGTATATCGCGATTCTCAAAAGTTTCGATTTCAGTGTCGCTCTTGTTCGTCGCCATCACCTCGAAGCATCGCTGCTTAAATACGAGCAGGGTTCGGGCCCAAAGGGGTTTTTAAGCTTAGTCGGCATCCGCTCTCCAAGCGATCGTCAATGGCAAATCTATCGTATCCTTGAGCAACGGTTTGACGCCTTTTATTCAATCAGGACCGGCAACATTACGCTTTCGTACATTGACGATGACCGTCAGCGTGCTCAGCAAATTCTTCGGTTTTATGTCGACGACCTGCGGGATCTGCTTCGTAAGCGCACGATCGAAGACACATCCGCGGCGATCAAGTCCATGATTGCGGAAGCGGATGCGACCCCTGACACGCTGTTACAGGCGCGGCTTTACGAGCTTATCGCGCGCCAGATGCAGCAGCGCAAACTCGCCGAGGTCGAGGCGGACTTTGCCTTTCGCGTGATAGACCCGCCAGCCGCCTCCGACAAGCCTTACAGCCCCCGCGTGCTGTTCGACAGCGCTTTGGCTGGTTTGCTGGCGGCCGTTTTCTATGCCCTGGTAATTTGGCTAAGGCATGTTCCTCAGGTCCGAGCGCATGGCATGTCCCAGCTACCGAGGGCGTTTGCTCCGGCCGATCCAGTGCCGTTGACGGACGAAGCGCGTTAGCCGAGAGCGGCTAGTTTCATGGCTTGTGGACCGGGCGGGAGGGGCACGAGTCGGTGGTTTGATGAGCCTTTTTTATTTCTGTGATCTGCCCGGCGATGCCGTCTTCGCGGACAGGAAACGATGGGTAAGCGCGCCAGAATATCGATCGCGATGGCTGTGTACAATGGGGAGCGATTTATCCAAGAGCAGCTCGAAAGCTATCTTGCGCAGACGCGCCTTCCCGACGAGTTGGTTATTAGCGATAACGGCTCTAAGGACGCGACAATCGCGATCGTGCGCGACTTTGCCGCTCGGGCTTCTTTTGCCGTTAGGCTGCATGTCAACGAAACCGACGTCGGCATATGTAAGAACTTTGAACGAGCTATCAGTTTGTGCACAGGCGATATTATCTGTCTTAGTGATTCCGATGACGTATGGCTTCCCCGCAAGCTGGAACTGATGGAAGAAGTCTTTCTTCTGGAACCCAAGGTCGCACTGGTTCAGTTTAACTCGAGCTTGGTCGACGACGCTTTGCGCCCTCTAGGCTGGACATTTTATGACTTTTGGCGTCAGCGGTTGGTTCGAAAAGCGCCGCGCGTTGGCTCAGTTCCTAAATACCGTGTTTTTCGAGCTGGGCGCGAAGTATGGCGAGCTTTCATAAGCCATGAGCTGCCGGCCTTGGGGCACGGGATGGGGTTTCGTAGGGCCGAGGTTCGTCGCGCCCTGCCCTTTCCGGAGCATCACATTCGTTGCTTCGACGCTTTGCTCCTGTTGGCTATTGGGTCAGCTGCTGACGTAGCTTGGCTTGATGAGCCCCAACAGTTGCATAGGATTCATACAACCCAGGCTACCGTAAGTCGTATTCATTACGGATTAGCGCAGCGGGTAAAAAACGCGCTCGTGGGCAGGGAGCTGGGGCAATTCGAAGCGCGCATTCAAGAGTTGACTGCAGCGCTTGAGTGGGTCAAGCAAAAAACTTGCCTTGAAGGTTTTTGTGACGAGGTCGCGCTAGCCCTAATCGAGAGCTATCGAAGTTTTTTGTTGTTTCGGGCCGAGCTCGTCCATCGAAGGCGACTGGCGCGAATATTGCCTGTGCTGCGCGAACTCGGTCGGGGGCGCTATCATGCTTTTGCTAAGGGCGTTTTAGCTGCGGCCAGAGATCTCGCCGTGCCACAGGCGGTTTAGCTGTTGCTAGTGTTGCTTCACAACCGAGCTCAACTTTCGCGTCCGGTTCCGCTTAATTCCAAGGCGTATTATTTTCTTTGAAAAGGGAAAGCCAACGCTCAGCTTTGGGCATGCTTCCTTTAGAAGAGATTCCGTCAACTCCGCTATGGAGGGGTTTTTACGCGCACAACCGCTTGCTGCGCCTTTATCTTCTAGCATCGCATATCATAACTCGAGACCTGCTTTTTGCCAGTAAGAACAGGTCGAGTACTTTGTCGCTGGGGGGCCTTGCACCCAGGCGGATATTGGTCTGCAACGGTGCCCATTTAGGGGACGTAGTTATTGCTAGCTCTGCACTTCCCGTGCTGCGCTCGAGGTTTCCCACCGCGGAGATCGGGTTTCTTTGCGGTAGCTGGGCGCAGGAGCTCGTAAAAGCGCATCCCTTGGTTAACTACGTCCATGTAGCCGATCACTGGGTGCTTAACCGATCCAAACTCTCCCTTACCAGGCGTATCGCCCGCACGGTGCGCACAAGCTTACAAAGCATCAGCGAAATCCGTCGCCTCAAGTACGACCTTTCCATTGATTTTTACATTTTCTACCCAAACCTTGCGGAAATTCCGTGGGCAGCGGGTGTTCCGGTGCGGATCGGATACGGAAGCGGCGGTTTCGGAGCGTTTTTCACTCATTGTTTTGAGTTGCCTTTTCGGCTGAACGCGCACATGCTCGACTACCACGGTTATCTGCTTGCGAATCTGGGGTGTGCAGATGAAGAGGTCAAAAAGATGCGTCCTTCGCTCGACTACTTAGTAAGGCCTTTGTCCCAGGTTAAGGCCGCCATGAACGATGGCGAATCCCTCGAGCCAGGAGCATATATCGTCCTCCATATTGGAGCTGGTGACCCGCACAAGGAATGGCCTGTGACAAACTGGCGGACGGTTGCGGCTGAGCTTTGTGGCCAGTATAAGCTCGTATTCACCGGCCGGGGCAGGCGCGAAAGCGAGCTTATTGCGCAAGTGATCGACGGTTTGCCAAATTCAATTAACCTGTGCAATCGTCTTGACCTGAGTTCCTTCGCAAGCGTGGTGAGCAAGGCTCGGCTTGTGATCGGCCTCGACTCGGTAGCGGTCCATATAGCGAGCGCATTGGGCGTGCCTTCGGTTGCGTTGTGGAGCGGGATATATCCTTCTTTATTTAAGCCGCGTTTTGGACGTTGTGACGTGATAATTGGCTCGGTGCCGTGCGTTCCTTGCCTTCGTGGATGTGGTGAGCGGGAGTGCATCAGGTCGGTTTCCGCTCAAACCGTGCTGGCTAGGGTCAACAGAGCGCTGGAAGCGACTTCTCCTGATGGTCTCGCAAAAGCGTGATCTACCTCGGGTCGGCTCAGTCGGATACGTTCGCGTGCCGACACAAGGGCAAAACGATGCGTTCTAGACGTTTTTCGCGGCGGCGAAAAACCATGGTCTTGAATCCTTCCAGGTTTCAAGGAAAGCGCACGCAATTTCCCAATCGATTGGCCGCGACAATCCACCTTTGCGAGCGTTTCTCAAGTGTGACCGGCCTGCAAACCGCCGGCGGTAGGTTGAATTGCGTGCTCGTTCGTGCGGGCGGAGGATATTCTTGCGGCAGACGCTTCGGGCAGCGTGCGTTATGGGGCATAAGAGTTGAGGTTTCCACGACGCGCCTTGGGTAGTAGGCTACATTTCGAGTAACGAGCTGTTGAAGGTTCGAGAGTTACCAACCACCTCTATGGAATCGCAGACGCTTCAATTGGGGCGGACCATTGAGTATCTGCTGCCAAGCAGAATTAGGCGATCGCCATGCCTACTTTAGTTTTTGTTGCCCTGTTTTTTATTTGTTATTTGCTGACCTTTAATCGTTTCTTGGATCACGCTTATTCCTACTTTGCGCTTACCGCAACTGCTTGCCTCCTCGCCGTGACGCTTGCGCGATTTGTCCTTCAGGGTTTTAAGCGTTTGCTTCCATTGTGGGTGATTTTCGCGGTTTTCATCTGCTGCTACTACCTTAAGTTTTACGCCATAGTGATTTGGCCAGACCTGATGATATACGTTCCCATGCCGATGGCTTATAACCCGGCAGCAGCAGCGCCCGCCAATCTAATGAGGGTCTATGAGTTGACCACTTTAGGTTTTTGCGGCTTTTTCGTGGCAGCAGTTGCCGTTCACTATTTCGATCGCGCGATTATCGACTCGGCTCGCGTTGCGCCGTCGCGTGAAGCCGCTTGTGCTGCCGTTTTTCTCGGCGTGGCTTTGTCAGTGCTGACAAACATTGTGATGCTTCGATACGGCATGACGATGGGATCGCCGGTTCGCACGACTCTTCCATTTCATCTTAGGGGTGTCGTGCTCTTGTCGCGTAAGACATTGATACCGATGCTTATGCTGTTGGGCGTTCAGTATGCCTTTCAAAGCCGCGACAGACTTCTAGGCGCCATCGGGGGATTGTTGGCCATTCTTTATGGCGTTAGCAACGTCGTATTTCTGGGAAGCAAAGCGGGTATCGCGCATATCCTACTTCAAATCGCTTTTCTGCCTTTTTTGCTGGGTTACCGCATTCGACCGGTAAGAGCGGCTTTGGTTGGCGCGTTGGCCGTCTTGAGCGTGGCAGCTGCTTACCCGCTGGCGGGAGCCTTTAGGGAGGCACACGCAGTGGGACTGGGGCTCAGCGATAGCCTGAAACTGGCGAATTCCGTGGGGATCGACTCGGAGTCATTGGCCAGGATGTTGGTCATGCGCTTAACTGGCGTGGATGCCTTTACTGTCGTGGTTGATGCCGAGCCGAAACCTGTGGGAATGAAATTTTGGGGCATCGCGCAGAGCTACCCAAATGGTTTCGGCGGCTACGTGAACGAGGAAGTGCTGGGGGTACCATCAGATCTTTCAGAAAGCGGAATTTGGGCGGTTGCACCGTCGTTGTTGGGTACACTTTATGTGCTCGACGGCAGGACGGGGGTTTTCGTGGGAACTGCTCTTTTCACCCTTCTCGTTTCGTTTTTGTGGTTGTGGCTGCGGGACAAGAGCTTGCTGTCTGGTCCCGTGGTGCAAACGGTATTTTTGGAGGTTGTGGTGCTCGGAACGGCGACCGATGGGGCTTTGGGCCTCGAGCTTCGCAGTGAACTGCCGTTCTTCTTAATTTCGGTGGCCTTACTCGAGGTGGTAGCGCGAGTGGGCTTTGCTCAAAAGTTGTGGAAAGCGAGTGAGGTTTAGGTCAATGTTGTCCACAGCTGCGAATGACATTGCACCAAACAGCCGAGCCCGCTTGCACCCTAGCCCAATAGTGCTCGCACGTCGACTACGAGATGCCGGTAACTTTACCACCAGGGAAGTTCGCCTAATGCGGGCTAGCATTCTCAGGTTAGAGCCTCCCTTGAAAGATGCGAATCGGTATTGACGCTAGGTTTCTTTCCCGACCGGTTACTGGGATCGGCCGGTATGTGCTTGAACTGAGTAAGGCGCTCGAAGAGCTTTTGCCCTCCGCGTCTTTGTTTGCTTATTTGCCTTCAGCGCCTTTACCTGGAGTCTTGTCTCGGCGATGGACGATCAGAGTCGAGTCTTTGCCCGCGCCACAATGGTCGATGTTCCTGTGGGCTGCGTTGCGCGTCGGCGCGCTGTGTAGGGCGGATCGTTTAGACGCGTACTGGGCGGTACAGGCTCCCTTTATTCCAAATTTGGGGAGAGGCGTCAATGTGGTAGCGACGGTATACGACCTTCACTATAAGGTTTTGCCGCATACGATGCGCCCGTGGGTTCGGGCGCTTTTTCGACTTTTCGAGGGACGCTATAGGTACGCCACCACTCTGGTCGCGATCTCCCATGGGACCGCCGCGCGTTTGGAGCGGACACTGAAATGGCAAGTCGCGGCAGTGATTCCGCCCGCCGTGGCTGAGAACTTCGTGCCTCCGCCTCCCGAGGAAGTTGCCCGGCGGCTGGCTGCCCATGGGGTTCGCCGGCCGTATCTAATTACGGTGGCGGGCTGGGATCCGCGTAAGAACCTCGATTTGCTGGTTCGTGTTTTTGCCGAGCTTAAGCGCTGGGGATTGCTTGGCGACTTTTCATTGGTAATTGTCGGCGAAAAGCGCAGCGGCGCAAGCGTCGATCGAGACGTGCAGCGTATCCTCAGAGAAGATGAAGGTAGGACGATTCGGCTGCTTGGATACGTCTCCGACGAAGATCTGCCGGCGCTGTACGCGGGTGCGCACGCGCTGATTTTTCCTTCGCTTTACGAGGGCTTTGGAATTCCGGTGGCGGAGGCTCTTGCTTGCGGGACCAGAGTTGTAGCCAGCGATTTGCCGGAGTTGCGCGAAGCTGGAGGGGAGTACCCGATTTACGTGGAGCCAACTTTTGAAGGAATTCGCAGAGGGATCCTTGCCGTGGTGGAAGACAAGCGCAGGCCGGTAAGCGTGCGGGCTGGCTGGACTTGGCGTGACGGGGCAAGAATCATGGCGGATTTGCTCAAGGGCGAGTTTTCCACATTAGGCGTTCGCGGCGCGCACTGAACGCGCTGCCGTTTGGGTAACAACCCATGGTTGTGGACGCGTTCAGACCGAATCAGCGTGTCGCTTCCAACGACGCTATTTCACTTTGTGGAAGGGAGACGAGCGTTTGAGCCTGCGCTTGTTGCAAGTCAACAAAGCGTACTTTCCCCATATTGGCGGAGTGGAGCATGTGGTTGCGCAACTGGCCGAAGGGCTTAGCGCGCGTGGTCGGTTCGAAGTGCGGGTGTTGGCTTGCGCCGAGCGTGGCACCGGTTCAAGCGAGGTAATCAACGGAGTCCTGGTCGAAAAGGCTGCGACGCTTGCCTGGGTGATGAGCATGCCCGTCTCGACAGACTTCATGCGCCGCTTTCGCCGAAATGCAGGAGATTGCGACCTGATACTGCTGCACCATCCCTTTCCTCTCGGTTTTCTGGCAGCGCAGTTGAGCCAAAACAAGAAGCCTATTTCGGTTTGGTACCATGCCGACGTCGTGCGTCAACGCATGGCTGGTCGCCTACTTACCCCATTGTGGCACGCCGTGCTCGGTAGGGCGAAACGAATCTTCGTTTCAGACCGTCAACTCGCCGAACGATCTAAGGTTCTAAGCCGGTACCGCTCCAAGTGCGTGGCAGTGCCCTTTGGAATCGATCTGAGGCGCTTCGAAGATACGCCGGAGGTCAGGTCAGCGGCCAGTGAAATACGGCGGCGTTACGGAACGCCGCTTGTACTGTCGGTAGGGCGCTTTGTCTATTACAAAGGCTTCGAGTACCTGATCGAGGCGATGAGGTACGTCGATGCCAAGCTGTTGCTCGTAGGTAGCGGACCACTCGAGGCACGGCTACGTGCGCTTGCCGCGGCGCACGGCGTCGACGATAAAGTCCATATTATTGACTCTGTTCGCTGGCTAACTCCCTACTACCATGCCTGTGACATCTTCGTGCTGCCTTCAGTGGAGCGTGCGGAGTCGTTCGGTCTGGTGCAGTTGGAGGCGATGGCATGTGGGAAGCCGGTGATCAATACGTGGCTGCCCACGGCCGTTCCCACTGTAAGTCTGAACAATGTAACTGGCCTAACTGTGGCGCCCCGCAGTAGTGTCGGGCTTGCCGAAGCTATCAATCGGTTGCTTGGAGACGAGGCCCTACGAGCCAGGCTCGGAGCCAATGCCCTGCAGCGCGCAGCCGAGCATTATAGCCTCGAACGGTTCATAGCGGCAGTTGAACGCGAGCTTAGCGCAGCTTGCTCGTCGTCGTAAAAGCTAAGCTTCCTTAAAGTCTTAAGCCCTACTTTTTCCGCTGCTTTGTTGAGTCTCACCGCTTACGTACAAAACGTTGTTTGATTATCCCTTTTTATCGTCAATTATCGTCCAAGATAATTTTTAATTATCATTGACAAGCATAGTTTATCAGGGTACGATGTCGCCATCGCCAGTGGAGGACGCGCAGAGGCGAGTGAAAACGGTGGAGGTCGACCAACTGGTTTTCGGACCTGGCTCTGCTCGGACACGTTTTGAGGCGAGCGTGGTACGGAACCCGTTAGTTGGCTCTTGGACAACTTGCGGTCTTGGGGACTGCGGAAAGATGGTGTCGAGCTGCAGCTCCATTGGAGCTCGTGGTCTTTCGGCATGTCTTTGCTGCGGCGGCTCGACCGTCGCCTTGCGCTGTAGGACGAGCTGACGATGGCGATCTTTGCCCCCTGGGAACTGTCTCGGCGCTTCATCGCGGTAATTGGCGCCGATTTTGCGCTTGCTTGGGTGGGAGCAACAGCTGGGGAGTTGGCAATGCGGCAGATGCGCCTGGCTGAGGTTCCCAGACACGGTATTGCTTTGACCGCTGCTGTGCTGGCTGCTCTGTGGCTTATCGCTCTGTATTTCCACGATTTTTACACTCCCCATCGCGCCCGTCAGCCCGCAAGACTTGTGGTCGACTTGATAAGCGCTGCTGCGTTGACGTCGCTGATGGTTGTGGCTTTGGCGTTTATGGTGCCGGCCCTCAACCTGGGTCGCCGTTTTTACGGGATGGCTTTACTGGCCGACACGGTTCTTTTGATAGCCTGGCGTCTGGCGTTGGGTTCGTTATTAGCACGATGGTTCGTGAGCAAAGTCCTCGTGATCGGCGATGGCGAACGCGCCAAACTGATCAGTCAAGAATTAGAGCGCCACGGACATTTGGGCTACCAGCTGGTCGACTTCGTCGCGCTTGAGTCCTTGAAGATGCCAAAGCTGGCCGCAGGGGTCGGTTCGAGTGCAATCAGCGCGCCTAGACCGGTGAGCATTGCAGGAACTGAAGCTATTGGTTCGGAAGTACGCACGGTAGTTCTCGCCGATCCCAACGCAAGTCCGATCCCAACCAGACAGCTTTTGATGTGGCGCATTTGCGGTGTAGACGTGGTTGATTTCGAGTCGTTCTATGAACGGCTTACGGGTCGGTTACCTCTAAGTCAACTTCGCGAATCATGGCTTATCGTCGCTCCAGGATTTTTGCGTTCGACTCCGCGCGAGTGCTTGAAGCGAGTAGTGGACGTGATAGCGGCAAGTTTACTGGCAATTCTGACTTTACCCGTGGCAGCTCTTATTGCGGTGGCTATCAAGCTCGACTCGCCGGGTCCCGTTATCTATCGGCAGAAGCGAGTCGGGCAAAATGGTAGGGTCTTTGACATTTACAAATTTCGCTCGATGTACCATAACGCGGAGGCGCTTAGCGGACCGGTTTGGGCAAAGGCCCAAGACCCGCGAATTACCCGCGTGGGTCGCGTGATTCGCAAGCTTCGCCTTGACGAGCTTCCGCAGTTAGTCAATGTACTCAAGGGCGACCTCAGCATCGTCGGACCACGTCCGGAGAGGCCCGAACTGGTGCCGCGTCTTGCTCAGGAGATTCCTTTCTACGAATATCGCCACGTCGTCAAACCAGGCCTCACTGGTTGGGCACAGGTGTGCTATCCGTACGGCTCGACGATCAAAGACGCGGAAGAGAAGCTTTCTTACGATTTATACTATGTCAAAAATCGTTCGCTGATTTTTGACCTGCAAATTATTGTGCAAACGATCAAGGTGGTGCTCTTCGGACGTGGCGCCAGGTAGGCACAGCGGGGCTCGGTAGTGACCGTCAGGCGATGGTTAATCCGCGGTCACCACTGTGCACACGCATTCGCCGAAACCGACGCGTCTGCCTTCGACGTCGCCGTAACCGACAAGCGTAATCTGGTCGCCGTCTTCCAGAAATGCGCGCGTCTCTCCCGAGGGCAGCAACACCGGTGATCTTCCTGCCTGACTAAGCTCGAGCATACAGCCCAGCGAGTCGGGCGTGGGGCCCGACACTGTGCCAGAGGCAAAAAGGTCGCCCACGCGCATGCGCGCACCGTTGATTGTGGCGTGAGCCAACATTTGGGCGACACTCCAGTAAAGGTAGCGAAAGTTGGTCTTTGTCAGGCGCGTCGGGGCGTCCATTTCGACAGTTTTGAGCCAAGCTTCCAGATGTAGGTCGAAAGCCCAGTCTTCGGCCAAGCGCAAATATGGTAACGGTTCTGGCTCTTGCTTGACACCCGGCACGCGCAACGGTTCGAGAGCAGCCAATGGGACTACCCATGGCGAAATGACGGTGGCGAAAGACTTGCCCAAAAACGGCCCCAGAGGCTGGTACTCCCACTGTTGGATGTCGCGGGCGCTCAGATCGTTGAGCAAAACGGCGCCAAAGATGTAATCGCGCGCATGGTCGACGGGGATCGGTACACCTTCCTCGCTAGCCTGGCCGACAACGAACGCTACCTCGAGCTCAAAGTCGAGGCGCTGCGTCGGGCCAAAGATCGGCGGTTTGGTCGGGTCGGGGCGATACTGCCCCTTCGGACGGCGCACTTTATGGGGCGAGACGAAAATCGTGCCGCTCCTTCCATGATAGCCAAGCGGCATGTAGACAAAATTGGGCGGCAACGCAGCGTCGGCACGGAACAACCGGCCGACGTTGCTTGCGTGCTCGCGCGAGGTGTAAAAATCGATGTAATCCGCGACTTCGACAGGCATCTCAAGGGTAACCTCGCGCATCCTTATTAGCGCTCGGTCGCGAAGCGGCTGACGTTGGGACAACTCCGAGTTATCGGCGTCTAGCAACTCGAGTAATCTTTGTCGAATCTGGCCCCAGGCGGCTCTTCCTAACGACATAAAGTCGTTCAGGCAATGCCTCGCAAATACGTTTTCGCCCGCTACCGCAGTGCCGGCAAACATCCCTGCCTCGTGCAGCTCGGCAAGGTCAAGGACATAGTCGCCGATCGCCACTCCGACACGTTTTTTCCCGTTTCGGTTAAAAACGCCGTACGGAAGGTTGTAGATCGAGAAGTCGGAGGTAGGCTCGATATCGAGCCATGCTCGATAGCTTGTGTCAGTGCGCTCGGCATTCATCGTTGCCGTAATTTCAACCTTCAAGCATTGTCGCGGAAGGCCGGCATGACTTCGCGCGCAAACCGTTCCATCGACCGCATCACCGCCTTGTGCTCCATTCCTCCATAATCGGCGAGACTCAAGAACAGATCGAAGCCTGCCTGCTGATAAAGACGGACTACCTCGATTACCCGTTCCGGTTTGCCAGCAGCAATGAGCTTGATCTGCTCCAAAACTTCGAATGGCCGCGACGTGGCATAAAGTCGCGTGCGCACGTAGCGCTCCATCGCCGGCTTCGCGTACCGCTCGACCTCGGCGGCCTTGTCGCTTACGTAGGTATGGAGAGCGCAAACCACCAGGGCCTTCGACGGGTCGTTATGGCCGGCGCGCGCGTAGGCTTCGCGGTACTCCTTGACCATCTCCGCCAGTGGTTCGATTCCTGTCGCTCGTGCGTAAGGTATGGTCATCACGGGGTAACCACGCGCCCCGACGTATTTTGCCGCGTCATTGCGAAGCACGGCGATAAAAATCGGTGGATGGGGCTTCTGCAGCGGCGCGATCTGAAGCTTCACTCCACTGATTTTGTTGAAGCGCCCCTCGTAAGAAAACCGCTCTCCCGACCATGCCAGTTTGATAATTTCGAGCGCCTCGTCGAAGCGTGCATACTTTTCGTCGAACTTGATGTTGAAGCCCTCGAATTCGTGTTTGAGGTAACCCGAGCCGACGCCAAATTCTAGGCGGCCGCCGGAAAGTATGTCGACCATAGCGTACTGTTCGGCCACCTCCAGCGGATTGTGAAACGGCAACACACTGACCGCGACTCCCAATCGAATGCGGCGCGTGCGGACAGCAGCGGCTCCCATCCAAACCGGCGGCGCGGGTATCGCGCCGTACTCGTGGAAATGGTGCTCGGCGACCCAGAACGATTCGTAGCCTAGCTCCTCAGCAAGTTCGACCCTTTCGAGCAACTCGTTATAGAACTGGGCAACAGTTCGCGGCAGTTCGCCTGGGTAATGGTCGACAACCGAAAACACGCCAAAACGCATAGGGACCTTTCACCTTTCGGTTGCGCGCAGTTGGCGCACCCAGCTTGTAGCGTAGTCCGCCACCTCGATAGCCAGTGCGTCTTTGGTTACTCGAAGCGGGTTCTTCGTCTCGACCAGGATAGCAACTTCCCGCGTTTCGGTTTTGTCGCGTACCGACTGGCGGGCGGTCGGTTGGGGTCCGTGATGAATTCCCTGAGGATGGAGGGTAATCGAGCCGGGCTCCACGCCTCCGCGGCTAAAAAATTCGCCCGAATGGTAAAAAATAAGCTCGTCCCAGTCGACATTGCGATGGTAAAAAGGAACCTTCTCGCATCCGCGGTCGCTTTCTAGCGGCCGAGGCGCGAAGGTACAGATGGCGCAGCTATCGGAAAAGAAAGTGGCGTGGACAGTGGGCGGCAAATGATAGCGTGCGCTAACAATGGGGCGCAGGTCGCGCACGTTAAAACGAAGCGGTGCAAGGTCCCCCTGCCACCCCACGACATCGAGCGGATGGTAGGGGTAAAAGAAACTGGTCAACTCGCCCCGCCTGAGTACCCGCACTTCCCATTCTCCCTGCTCTTCTGTGTGAGGGTTAGGCTGGGGTGTCTCGACCATCAACGGGTCGATAAAGGCGTGCTTGCCCAAAAGCCCGCGCTCGGGCCAATTAAGCTCGGCGAGGCTCCGAATGATCAGGAAAAAGTTGTCCTCCTGCGAAGGCAGTACCTGATACGTGGTTCCTTTGGGAAGGTAAATGTAGTCGCCTGGCTCGTAGGCAAGCGTTCCGTAGTCGGTATCGAAAACGCCCTGGCCGCGATGGACGAAATGAAGTTCGTCGCCGTCGGCGTTGCGGAAAAGGTACGGCATCGGTGCACGCCGCCTGGAGATCAGAATCGCCGCATCTTCGTTTTCCGCCACCGTCATGGGGCCTGCGTTCGGGTCGCGCAGGTCGGGCGGTTCGGCGCGCGCGCCGGCGAACATCCGCGGGCGCAAAGGCCCTTCCACGCGCACCCATCCAGTCGGCATATGGAGATGGTAGAGCTGCGAGCTCTTCCCGAAAAAACCCTTGCGGCCGTGCTCTTCTTCGTATGTACCTTCAGGAATGTTCACATGGGCCTGGCGTGTTGCGCGGCCTTTGATTGTTGGAAACATCGCTTCTGTCCCCCACAGCAAAAAGATCTCGCCAAAGCGCTTGAGTTAAATCTTAGAACCCAGCGTCAGCGATTCACAAGCGCTGTTTTTATTTAATCGCCGAAAGTGGGCTTTTCTTGACAGAAATACGCACGAAAGATTAGCGTCATGTCTTGAAACTTGTTCTTTACTCGGGAAGTTTGCGGGAGGTGCAGAGCCGATGAAGCTTCGCGTGTTAGATTTGGGAACGGTGGTCGCCGACCAAGGCTGGTCACTGATGGGGGCAGGCGCGGCAACGCAAAGCAATCCTAGACCCGAGCCGGTTCGTCGCTCATTAAAGTTGATCGCCACCCTTATCGAGCATCCGAAGGCGGGAGTGCTTCTTTACGAGTGCGGGGCGGCACCGAAGTATCAAGAGCTGTGGCCAGCGCCCGTACAGGACGCCTTTACGATCTCCGGCTATTCGGACGAGCATCGACTGGACAAGCTGCTCAATAAAGCGGGCTACGAAATCAAGGATGTAAAAGGCATAATCATGGGCCATCTGCACATCGACCACGCAGGCGGGCTTGAGTTCTTCCGCGGCCACAACGTGCCGATCTACGTCCACGAGCAGGAACTCAAGTACGCTTTCTACGCCGTTGCCACAAAGGAAGACTTCGGCGCCTACCTGCCCCATTACCTTGACCCGTCGTTCAACTGGAAAGCTCTGCACGGCGACAGAATCGAGCTTTTCGACGGCCTGACCTTACATCACACGCCCGGCCACACGCCGGGGCTTATGACGCTCGAAGTCAAGCTTAAGAATAGCGAGCCTTTTCTTCTTACGTCCGACCAGTTCCATCTCAAAGAGAACTACTTCGAAGAAAGACCCTTGGGATGGCTAATTCGCGACATGTCAGCCTGGTGGGTGAGTTTGCGCAAAATTCAACAGATCGCAAACAAGACCAATGCCAACCTGGTATTCGGACACGACCCGGACATTCTGGCTAAGTACAGCAAAGAGAAGTATTACGACTAGGGTTGAAGTCGGTGCTTTTTAGCTGTGATGGCTCGGGCAGAGCTTCGGTGGGCGCGGCAAGCGGTCTAAAGAGCGGGCGATAACTCTTTTTATTGCGTCAAAAGTTTGGCCGCTAGGCTTGCGCCTGCCTGAGTTTTTGTGCCGGGTCGCTTACTGCTTCGGCGCCAGCAGGCTTCGACGCAAAAGGAGCTACCGCTGCCACTTCTGGTTATCAACCCTTTTGACCGAACAACTCGAACTGGCGCTGGACCTCTTCGAGCTGTGCCTGACCAAGCAGCGCGGGCGTTCCAATTAGTCGCGCTTTTATATAAACCTCGGCTAAGTATTCAAGCACCCGTGCGCGGGCATAGGCTTCTTCCAAGCTTTTACCGACCGTCACCGCCCCGTGATTTGCCATCAACGCGGCGCTTCCTCCATCGCCAAGTGCTTTCGCAACGTTGGCGGCCAACTCTTGCGTGCCGAATGTGGCGTAGTCGGCAACTGGAACCGTCGAACCACCAAGTAGCTGGATGAGGTAATGAATTGGCGGTATGGGCTGCCTGGCGACAGACAAAGCAGTAGCGCACAGGGAATGCGTGTGCACGATGGCGCGGATCCACGGAAGTTGCTTGTACAGCGACAGGTGCATCGGCGTCTCGCTCGATGGTCTGCGCGAGCCCTCGAGCACTCGGCCGTCCAAACTAAGCACTATCAAGTCGCGAGGCGTCATTGCCTCGTATTCGATTCCGCTCGGAGTAATCAAAACCGCTTCGGCCTTTCGTGCGCGCGTCGGCAGACGCATGCTCAAGTTGCCCAAGCTGCCGAACGCCAGACGGTCCTGAATCATCCTTCGCCCAGTTTCTATCAGCTGCTTGCGTTCCTTAAGCCACTTCACTTCTTGCACCTTTACGCTGATGCTGAATTTCATCATATCACCAGGTAGCAGCGGCAGGCTTAATTCTGAATCGCTGACCTCGTCCTATCGCCTGCGCCTGGCGCCGTTGGCGTGCCGCGGTCGTTACATCCTGCTTGCCTTCGCCATTGCGTGTAGGGCGCATCGAGTAGTCGGCGCTTGAAAGCGATTTTGTTACGTTGTTTAAAGTCAGCTCGCAAGGTTAAGCTTAAATTGAGGTATTTTTGGACCGAACGCTCTCAAGCCATGAAGGTAGTTATCCGCAATCCTAGGCGCGCGGAAGTCGAGCTTAAGGGGCCTATGACCGTGGGCGAGATTCTTGCCGCGCTTAGATTAAGCCCGGAAAGCCATCTCGTAATTCGTAACGACGAGGTCCTCACCCGCGATATCCGGGTTGAGGACAACGAACAGGTCGAGATTCTTTCCGCAATTTCCGGGGGTAGCGCGTAGAGGATGAGATGCCTTAAGTGCAAGGAAAACGCGGTCATCGAACTTCGGCAGCATAACGCCAGTTACTGTCGCACGCACTTCCTTTCGTACTTTACAAATAGGGTGCGCCAAAATATCGAGCACAGGCGAATGTTTGCCCCTGATGACCGAATTTTGGTTGCTGTCTCAGGCGGCAAAGACTCGCTGGCCCTATGGGATGTACTGCTCGGGCTGGGCTTCAACGCGTCTGGCCTTCATCTGCATCTAGGAATTGGCGAGTACTCGAATCTGTCGCTTGAAAAGACGCGACACTTTGCTTCTTCTCGCGGCGCAGAACTTATCGAGGTAAATCTCGCCAAGGAATATGGGATGGGCGTTACGGAGCTATCGTCCAAAACCGGACGCGTACCCTGTTCCGCGTGCGGTCAGAGCAAACGATACTTGTTTAACAAGGTGGCGCTAGACCGAGGGTTTTCGGTTTTGGCTACCGGGCACAACCTCGATGACGAAGCGGCAACTCTGCTCGGCAACGTCCTGAGCTGGCAGACGCAAGCGCTTGCGCGCCAATCGCCCGTGCTGCCGCGCACGCGTCCAACTTTGGTGAAAAAGGTAAAACCTCTCTACACCCTGACCGAGCGCGAAACGGCGCTGTACTGTCTGCTCAAGCGCATCGACTACGTCGAAGACGAGTGTCCCAACGCATTGGGCGCGAAATCGCTATTGTTTAAGGAAGTTTTGAACCGACTCGAAGAAAACATGCCGGGGGTTAAGCAAAGCTTCGTCAAGTTGTTCCTAAAGCGCATCCAGCCGCTGCTAAAGAGTGAACAAGACGTCGATGTCCGAGATTGCGCCGTCTGCGGACAACCGACCACGCGCGAGATTTGCGCATTTTGTAGCCTCTGGCAGAAGGCGCTCAGCGGTGGCGTGGCATACAACGCGTCGAGCGGCGCTCAAATCGAGGACAGGCGCATCGATTGAGCCTCCCAAGCGGGATAGTGATGTACGGAATTAGCGCGCTGCGCCATTCTCGCCCCGTCTGGCGCTGGGAAAGTTAATTTTTTTGCGCCAATCTCTGGTGGCCGCTCAGACACTCGGCGGCTGTTCGGCGCTAGTTGCCAATGAGTTCTATTACTCCGCGCAGCAACTCAGTCTCGAAATGTCTTTGGTAAACGAGAGCGCGACGATCTTCAACGCCTCTGCCATCGTTGGATAGATGTGCAGCATTCCGACGAAGTCATCGATGGTCGCGCCAAGCCGTATCGCCATCGCGGCCTCGTGAATGACCTCGGCTGCGTCCATCCCGACGAGCGAAACGCCCAGTACGCGGCGGCTCTCCCGGTCGGCGACCATCTTGACAAGACCCTTTGGATTGCGCACCGCCTGCGCTCTCGGCACCGCCTCCATCCTGACAAGGCGACAGGCGCATCGATAACCTCGCTCGATCGCCTGCTTCTCGCTAAGTCCGACAACGGCTACTTGGGGGTCGGTGAAGATGGCGCGCGGGATCACCCGATGGTCAACTTTGCGCCGCGCGTCGGTCAGCGCGTTGAGCGCCGCGATACCACCGTCCTGGGCCCCCACCGGCGTGGCCATTTGGCTATCTACGTTCGAGCCAATTACGTCGCCAGCGGCCCAAATGTGTGGTGCTGTAGTCTTGAGCTCTTCGTCGACGATAACTGCGCCGCGCTGATCTGTGCGGACGCCCGCTTTTTCCAGGCCAAGGTTCTCTGTGTTTGGGACCCTACCGGCCGCTACGAGCAGATGGGAAGAGCGCACAATCGTGCGGTTTGAGCCTTGCACTTCGACCGCAACTCCCGAGCCCTCGCGGCTGACCGATAAAACCTTACTTGAGGTCAAAATGGTGATACCTTCCTCGCGCAAAATTTCTGCAAGCGTCTGGCCGACCTGCGGTTCGTAGGTTGGCAGAATCTGCTCGCTTGGCTCCAGGATCGTGACTTGCGTGCCTAGACGGTTAAAGAACTGTCCGAGCTCCAGGGCAATATAGCCGCCCCCGATTATGCTCAGCGACTCGGGCTGATCCTTGAGCTCCATGTCCTCATTACTGGTCAACAAGTCGCTAGTCAGAAAGGGCACCGAATCAAGCCCCTTGATCGCGGGAATAAACGGTCTTGAGCCAGTGGCGATTAAAAAACGATCCGCCTTTAAACGAACGTCTCCCACCTGAACCGTATACGGGTCTACAAAGCGCGCCGTGCCCTCGAAGACTCGGATTTGTTCGCCCAGGATGCTTTCGTATTTTTTCTGGCGATAGTACGCGATGACCTCGTCCTTTTGATCGATGAGCTCATGGAAACTGAACTCTAAGCGAGCCGGCTTAATTCCGGGGTAACGCGGATGGGCGCTCTGGTGGATGAAGCTTGCGGCGGCGATCAGGTTTTTGGAGGGTAGGCAGCCCCGGTTTACGCACGTGCCTCCGAGTGTGCGGTTCTCCGTCATAGCTGCGGTCTTGCCAAGTTCAGCAGCTCGGATAGCCGCGGCAAAAGCAGTGGAGCCCGAACCTAGGATCACCAAGTCAAAATTTTCCGTTAGCATAACTTCCTCCAATTGAGCGCCGTAGCGCTTATCGGCCAGCCGGTTATTAATTACCAAGGGCGTAAAGCAGCTTCGTACGATCTTTCGGCGCTGCTGACGAAATCGGCACTGGTGGAAATCGTACGTTCTTCACGCTTCGCCTCTTATGTTGGTTGCCGATTAAGGCTTCGCTATCGGACCGCATCCTGCCCTGCGCCCGTGGGAAAAGGTCTTACATAACGATAAATCGTTGCTCCGGCCAAAGCTCCGAGCGTGACGTAAATTTTTTTCGCGGCTCCATGCAGCCGAAGAAACGTGGCCTGGAAACAGTTCTCTGCTATCGCTTAGTCGCCACGTCCGCGCAGCAGGTAGTTAAAGAGCCTTGTGCAATAAGCCTAAATAACTGCTCGAAAGCGGCCTTATCGCCCGCGGCGTGTGCGAGTATCAGGCTCTTGGCATCGCGCTCGCTACTTCGACGCATATATGCCCACTATCTTAAAACGGCTCTGTTCGAATAAAGTTACTTTCAAGTGCGCGTGTCACGCTCGGTTTATTGTGCGGTTTTAAGTGATAGATTGAAATTTCGAGCGTCGAGAGTACGAGGGGATCCCTAAATACCAGGTGAGGGTAATGTGGCATGAAGTCGGAAAAACTAGGATGGTTGTCGGCCGTCTTGGCGTCGGTGTGCTGCTTGGTGCCGGTGGCTGCTGCGTTGATTGGTTTGGGAAGCGCTGGTCTCGGTTCGACGCTCGGGAGTCTTAGTCCTTACTTTTATCTCGGCGGACTTACGGTGCTGGCGTGCGCCTGGTTTTACTTTGCGCGCGAAAGGCGCAAGGCTTGCGCCCTGAATACGGATGTCGGATGTCAACGCAGAGCGGTAGTCGCTCTCTCGGTTGCGAGCGTGATCGTAGCTTTCTTCGCAGGCTCGGGACTGGCGCCGATAGTTTTAAAGTTGCTCTTGCCTCCCGCTAAATTGGCTAGAACCTCGCAGGCTCGAGCGTCGCAGCGCGTTGCCGACAACCCTGGGGCATATTTGCGCAAGGTTCTTGCGGTCAAAGGGATGGATTGTGCCGCTTGTGTGCCCGTGATCAAGGGCAATTTAGATAAGGTCGAGGGCGTGCGCTCTATCGAAGTCAGCCTGCGCGACCAGACGGTCACGGTCGAGTACAACCCTGCTAAAGCGTCGGCAGAGCGACTGCTCGAGGCGATCAAGGCGGCCGGGTACGAAGCCCGTGTGGTGAATTGACCCGGGGCGCAAAGGCTCAAAGCTTTCGTGAACTTCTAGCAGGAATAGCTTTGTTGTTAGACGCCGTAGATGACTTGTCCGGTGCGTTTGCCCTGGCGGACATAAGCATCTAGCGTATCGCGATAGCTAGTATCGCTCACCGGGGATTTTTAGACACCACACGCCTCGATTGGGGACGGATGCTGGGGGCAAAAAGAAATCGTGTGCTCGCTGTCGCTAAGCGTCATGACAGCTGAGATTGAGCAGGTTGTCGCCCCGTCGGCGTATAGCTTGTATCTAGAGTCGTGGGGGACCGGTGATGCCTAGGCGCTCCAGCTCCTCGAATTCTTGGTCGGACAGCCCAAGTAAAGTGCACAGGACATAACGGTTATCCTGGCCGACTAACGGTCCTACCCGAGTGATTGGTGCACGTTGCCCGTCGAACGTGGCTGGAAGCGAGGCGTAAGGATGGCGTCCAGCATAAGGATGATCGACACTTTGGAAAAAGCCCGTAGCTTTGAACTGGGGATCGGAAAGCAATTCCGAAGGAGTTCGCACAGGAGCGCAAGGTATACCCTTTTCTTGCAGCTTTTGAACTAAGGCTTCCTTATCCTGGCTGGCGGTCCACTCCGCTACCCGCTCATTGAGCCATTCGAGATTGCGAGTCCGCTCGAGCGCCGAGCCGAGCTCACGTTGTTTCACCCATTGTGGAAAGTTCATCGCTTCGACCAAGCTGCGCCATTGCTCGTCGGTCCGAATGCTCAGCGCAATCCATTGGTCGCGCCCTGCAGTGGGAAAAGTTCCATAGGGGGCGGCGCTTAAACCTGCCGGCGAGTCGAACGACCGCACCCTTCCGCACAGCATGTATTCCATCAAAGCGTCGGCGATAAATGGGATCGTTGCCTCTAGCTGCGCGACCTCGATATGGCATCCCACGCCAGAGCGCCGCGCTCGCCGGATCGCAGCCAATGTTACCAACGCCGCGGTGATACCCGTGTAAGGGTCCGACGATCCCACGCAGTTCATCAGCGGTCCCTCGCCACGATAGCCGATCAAGCTGTTCATTCCCGACAGCGCTTCGCCGATCGCCGCAAACGAAAGATAGTCTCGCCACGGCCCGGAGTCGCCGAAGCCGGAAATTGAGGTAAGCACGATTTCTGGCTTGACCTTACGAAGGGTTTCGTAATCGAAGCCGAGCTGGTAGAGGACTCGCGGCGTGAAATTGGTGACTACCGCGTCGCTTATTTTGACGAGCTGATGGAACACGGCCCGGCCGCGCTCGTGAGCAAGGTTGAGGGTGAGCCCAAGCTTGTTGCGGTTTGGCGCGTTGAACAAGGGCGAGCACTCGTATTCTGGCTCCATCTTGCGCACACCCGAAGGCACGCCGTAACTGCGAAAGGGATCGAGACGTTGCGGCGCTTCCACCTTGATTACTTCCGCGCCCAAGTCGGCAAAAATCATCGAGGCAAGCGGTCCTGCCCAAAAGATAGTAAGGTCCAAGATCCTGTAGCCTTGTAGCGGACGGGTAGGGTTGTTCATATGACGCCGATGTCGACCAAAGCTCGATAGTCGCTTTCGCTGTAACCGAGTTCGTCACAAATTAGGGCGCGACTGTGCTCGCCCAAAAGCGGCGCTCTTCGCGGCACTCCAGGTCGCTGACGATCCACGATCCATGGTACGCCAGGCACCATAAACTCACCCAGTTCAGGATGGTGCAACGTGGCGAAATAATCTCGCGCCTTCAGCTGCTCGAGCGAGAAGACTTCGTCAATAGTTGCGATTTTTGCCATCGGCACGCGCGCTGCCTGGGCGCGATGGAATATCTCGTCTTTGGCATTGGTTTTGAACCATCGCGCCAATGCTTCGACGAGTTCTTCCCGATTCGCCTCTCGGTCAGCCCTGGTAGCGAATCGTGGGTCGTCTATACCCGCGAGCGCGAGCAAGGTCTCAATCTGCGGGTCGGTGGCGGCGGCACAAGTAACGTAACCGTCGCAGGCCTCGAAAATGCGGTAGGTGGGAAACCCGAAGAAAGTGCGGCCCATACGCTTAATTTCAAAGCCGGTGTAAGAGTAGTAGGTTTCGTTGAAGCGGGTAGTGAACGCTAGCGCCTCTTCATGGCGTACCTCGACCTCGCAACCCGTGCCTTCGACCTCGGCCCGCATTGCGGCGGCCAAACCCAGGCTGCCAGCGATCACTCCGGCGACGAACGCCGTAGCCGTTTCGCTGTTGGGCGCAAGCGGGGCACGCTCAGCTTCGCCCAGTTGCGCCATCCAGCCACCCAGCGCCGCGCATAGCAATTGGTCAGTCGAGGAGCTTGCGCACGAATCGCGCAGTTTCGGAGCACATACGACCAGGCGCACCAAACGGGGAAAAGTCTCGCGCCACCTTTCGTCTATACGTTTGCTAAGCACTTGGCCGTCATCAATAACCAGCGCGGCGCTAGCGAGTAATTTAAGCGCGATCGCTCGTCCGTCGGCGTGGCTTAGATCGAGCGTGACACTCTGCTTGCCGCAAGCGGCGTATTGAAAAAGCACGCTTCGCTCCGGCCCAGGACGGTCCGATACGAACGGAGGACGCCAGCGCAAGGCACATCCGGTCTTGGTCGGTTCGACTAAAATTACCTCGGCGCCCAGATCTGCTAAAAACTTGCCGCAGATCGCCTGCGCCGGCTCGCTCGCAAGCTCGATTACTCTCAAACCAGAAAGCATCGCGAACCGTTGACGCTAATGTCTCTACTATTCCAAAACCCGAAGCGTTTTGCGGATTCTCGCTCCCCCCACAGGCGAGTAATGAGGCGATCGCCGTCTCTGTTTAGTACGCTTGCGCTTGCCTGTCAAGCGGCCTCACGCTAACACGCCACCGGACCAGGCTGCAAAACCACTCCGTAACCCTTTGAGTCAATGCGCGAATCCGGCGAGTATCGGTGAAACCTTATCTTGCTTCAGCTGTTGACCGTCTGGTCATGCAGCCCGTAAGCCATTTCCTCTCATATCGCGGGCACGGCCGTCGCACGACGTAGCTTCTCGAGAAACCAAGCTGTCATACCGAAACCCGCCGACAAGCTCCCGTTTTCGCTCCTGATAACTTTCTTGATGATTCTCACGTTCACATCACGCTTTCGAGGGCTTCGGCGTATGCCACCGGTTCGACTTTACCGTCTTGGCTTAGCGGCCTGCTTCCGGGTTTGCGCGTAAACGGGTCGACCAAGCCGAGCTCCTTTCCTATCTCGCGAACCGCGGGCAGCACTTCGCGCCCGATCAGGCGCAGACACGTCATTCGGTCTTTGGCCGACAGAGGACCGTCTATCCAGAACGAGAAAATGCCAGGACGAAGAATTTCGAGCACCTTTCGGATGCGAGGGATCACATAGTCCGGAGTCCCCGCGATTATCTGGAGCTCTTGGCGAGCCTGTGGGTATCCGGCGTAAATTTCTTGTTTGATCCGTTCAATTTCTTCGTCAGTTTCTTGGCCGGTGCTGCGATGGAGCGGCTTGCCGGGGAGGTTAGTTGCAGCGTTGAGGCGAGCCAGCCGGCGCGTGGCCTCCTTCGAGTTGTATCCCGGCGGAAACATCCATTCTGGGCGAGCAAAATGAGCAAAGCCACCGCCGAACATGAACCGTTTGCCTAACTCTTCGGCGCGTTGTTGGTTCTCTCCCACGTAAACTGGCTGCATGTAGCCAAAGTTTTCCGGTCCCGCCTGATACCCTTCGCGCGCGGCCACCTGAGCATACAGCTCCCAGAGCTCTACCGTCGGCTTAAGCCGTGTCGCCAGCGCGATATATGGGTATCGGCGCTTAGCGCACCATACTACCGTGTCCGGGCTGACCAAACCGGGAATCCAGAACGGCGGATGGGGCTTTTGCAGGGGCAATACCCACGGGTTGACAAACCGGAAATGGAAGTGCTTCCCTTCGTAACGAAACGGCCCCGGTGTTGTCCACGCTTTGATGATAAAATCGATTCCTTCTTCGAACAGTTCGCGGTTATAAGCCGGGTTCGCGTTGTTAGCAAGTTGCTCGCTACCGGCGCCTCTTACCCATCCGGGGACCAACCGACCTTTCGAGATTAGGTCGATCATCGCCAGCTCTTCGGCGAGGCGCAGCGGATTGGCAACCGTCGGTACGGGGTTTCCGAGAAGCACGATTTTGACGCGTTTGGTCGTCTTGGCGAGAATCGCAGCCTCGACGTCCATCACTGCGCCGAGACAAAAAGGCGTGCCATGATGCTCGTTCAGCATTACGCCGTCAAATCCCAACTCTTCGGAGTAAATCTTCTCGTCCAGGTATTGGTTCAAAAGCGCGCTTCCGTGGTGCGGGTCGAAAAACGAGTTGGGCATGCCGAAGAAGCTGCGCCTGCGGATTATCTCGTTTTCCAGGCGTCTGTGCTTCTCAGGCTCGACTTCCGGGTCATAATGATATGCTCGCTCGGTAAACCACATTATGTGCATAGTCGTTCCCCCAAGCCGCTGGGACTGTCGTCAGCTAACTTAAAAAACTTCGTACTTCGCGTAGAAACTCGTCCGTTTTTTCGATTTCCGGTCGGTGGCCACACCCTTCCAGTGTAACCAGGCGGCTTTGTTTGATCGCCGCGGCATAAAGCTCGCCGGCGTTCAACGGCACGACATTGTCTTGCCGTCCCCAGATAAGGAGCGTGGGCAGATCGGTTACAGCCTTGAGCAGGTGCGGCAAGCTAGGGTTATAGGCGTACGGTTGCCAGGCAAGCCTGGCCGTCTGCGCTCGCGCATCCTCGAACGCCTCAAACTGCTCCGGCGTTGGGGCGCCGCCGTACAGCTCTTTAAACTCGGGCGTAGTTTGCGGATTCAACACGGTAGCGGCCAAGTATGCGCGAGCTGTCACCTTGAACATGTCCATTATCTCGCCCACCGCCGGTCTTATTCCCATCGGCGCCACCAGTATCAGCCGCGGAAAAAGCTTCGGGTCGTTCGCCACCATCTCGGCGCCAACCCATCCACCGAACGAGAAACCGATCGCGCCTGCGTTTGCCGCTAAATTCTCGCGAACGTACCAGCCATAGAAGCAAGCTAGGTCGCGAACATTAGTCATCCATTCTCGTTGTGGCGAGCGGCCGAAGCCTGGATGCATCGGAATTACGAGCCGATATTCCTTGCCGAGTTCCCGATGCCATCGCAAAATTCCGGGATGACCCAACTCTTCATGCAGCACGAGAAGGGGCCTGCCCTCACCCACCTCGACTACGAATAGATCTTCTTCGGCAAAGCGAACTTTGCGCTCCTTCCAGCTGACGTTGTCTCCCGCCATGAGACTATTTAGCTATCCGCTATTTCGCGACTCGTCAACACATCAAGCCCTTAAAGTGTAAACAACCCGAGCCGTTGCACCGCAGTAAGGAGTGCATCGGTGATAAGTAGTTCGCGCCACAAGGCCAGGCATAACAAGCCCCAGCACATATGTTACACCGCTTTCTAAAACGCCTGAAACGGTTGCGCCACGAACTTCGGAGGCAAATGCGTAGCCAAAAATGGACCGTACATCACAACGACAAGCAGCAGCGACAGAGCCGTCCAGTAAGCCAGACGGTCCAGCGAGGGTTGCCATCCTTCCCTCAACGGCTCCTCGATCGTTTCAGCAAACGGGATATCCGCAACTGTTTGCTTCTCGCCAAATAGTACCGTCATCGCCATTACTACAAAAAACAGGGCCCCGCCGATAAACATCAATGCCCCGCCGATTCCGGTTAAAATCCCAGCAAGTCTCCACCCGGCCGGCTCGGCATACGGGATCAACGAGATTGCAGTACGCCGCGGCATCCCGGCAAGCCCGCCAGAGATCAAACCGCGCGCAAAGATAAGCACACCCACAAAGTAAAAGTACGCCTGCGCGATCGCTAGCTTTCGCCCCCACAGCCGTTTTCCCTCTAAAAACGGCACGAGCCAATAGCATATTCCCATTATCGACAGGGCTACGGCCGAGCCCACGGTAAGATGGAAATGGCCCGGAACGAAACTCGTGTTGTGGATCTCGAGGTTCATGTTATAGCTTGCGTTCATCAGCCCCGTGATCCCGCCAGGAAGAAAAGTAAGCATCGCCAATATCTGCGCGGTCACCGAGGGATCGCTCCACGGAAGCTTGAAGAACCAGCCCAGCAACCCACGGCCGCCAGCTCGGCGACCGCCGATCTCGAGAGCATACATTACGGAAAAAGCCGTTAACAGACTGGGCATGAAGAGTGCAAAAGTCAGTACCGCGGTGACAAACTTGATGCCGTGCGAAAGCTCCGGATCGACGTATTGATGGTGCATCCCGACGGGAAGAATGCAGAGAAAAAGCAAGAAAGCGATCCGAGCGATCGCGTCACTGAAAAGCGCGCCTCCAACCTGGCGCGGAATCATCGTGTACCACGAGATGTAAACAGGCAGCAACCAGTAGTACACAATCGGGTGGCCGGTGTACCAAAAAAGCGTGCGGCTCAGCATAGGAGCCGCGCCTGGAAGCAGGCCGAGCGACCAGGGCAACAATAGGAAAACGTCTTCTGTGCCGACTCCAAGCGAAGAGATGTCCCAGAAGATATAGGTAACGACCGCCATGAAAGCCATCAGGGGCACGCGTTCGCCCGGATGCTCCTTGCGCCACCGATGCAAACTGACGAAAAGATTGACCGAGGTTATCCAGGTGCTTATGACTACCAGTGCTAGCCCCAGGTAAAAGGTCCAGTGCGCCTGAAGAGGCGCGTAAAACGTGTACAGCACGCTCGACTTACCCGAGAAGATCGAGCCCGCCGTAAGCACCGTTCCCACCGCGAGCGACCAAAACGCCGCATGCAACAGTGCCGTGCTGAGTGGACGATTTAGCGCCCGGGATAGCGCGAGCGAAACGAAGCCGTTTGCGAAGGCGAAGGTAAAGATAATTGCGTTGAACACACCGTGCGCGGTCAGACCCTGGTAGTAGGTGCGCATGCCGGGATAGTACTTGAAAATGTCGATGTGGGCGTAGTTTAGCGCCTGCGCCAGGCCATTGGTCACGCCGAAGGCAAGCGCCACCAGACCGACATAAATCGTGTACGCTATAAGGCGCCGATGAGTGTTAGGAAGTTCGAATTTGCCATTAGGTTCAAAAACAACAGCCGCGCTCATTTGACAACCACCTTCCCTGCCATCGTATGGTGCAACAGGCCGCAGTATTCGTGGCAGATAAGCAAGTACGTGCCGGGCTTGTCGAAGCGGTAAGTTATGACGGAAATTTGACCAGGAATAACCATCGTGTTGACCCTAGTGCCTGGGATGAAAAACCCGTGTGTCACGTCGGCCGACGTAACCCGAAACGTCACCTCTGCGCCGGCGGGCAGATCGAATTCCGAAGGTAAGAAACTCCACGCTGAGGCTATCACTACCGCCTCATACTTGTTCTTGGCGATTTGTCTCAATCCAGGCGTGTTGAACGGTGGCGTTTCAAGAACCGCCGAAGCAAGGTTTTGGCCTGGTTTAACGGGGATAACCTCCCGGTGCGACGGTAAATTGATTCCAAGCCCAATGGCAGCGTAACCAACCGCAATTAAGAGCAGAACCAGTACGGCTGCGGAGATTGCCGCGAAGATTTTTTCGTAGACAGCCACTTTTACCTCCGAAGCAGCTCAAGGTACATCACGCCCCACATTCCTATCAGTATCGCCAAGTAAACGGTCATCACGAACAGCGTTCCCACAGGCGGCGGTATGTGGTCACTGGCGTCTATGTACTTTTGATCCTCCGGAACTCTCCTATCGACAGAATCCATCGCTTTGCCCTCTTTTCTCTGCTATCGTGTATCGCGGTTGTACTCGGCCCTTGCAGGCGCCACCAGACGATCCCGCGCATACCTTTGTCACCCGCGATTTTTCAATGGGTGACTTCCATGGTTTTCTCGATACTATGCCCGAACCAGCTCGCAACAACCAAAAAAGCAAAAGCCAGTATCGAAGACGTCAAGACCGATCCCAACCCAACATGTCCAGCCAGTAATTTGTCGACCACGTACCAGATGTAAAAAGCAAGTGGCGAGGCAATCACCAAAAAAAGCGCCATTGAGCCTGCGATCTTCATCCTCATAAATTTGACGCGAAATCCGCTCCCACTCGCGTTGCCACGAAGAATTTGTCCCTGATTAGTCGGAAAAGGCGTGAAATTCGGAGGACACGTGCCAGACAAAAGCGGCGACTATCTTTCAGCACTAGCGTCATGCGGTTTAGCGCTTTGCTCGAAAGCGATAGCGGGCGAAAGTTGAAATGGGGTGACGCTACCATTCCTGCTTTACAGCAAGTCGCATAAACTAAACTAGCTTAGGTCGAGTATAGTATGCAACATGCATTGAAGCTTTGAAGTGATCTGCGTGATGGAAATTATGATCGGGAGTTCAGTCTGTTATTCGAAGCAGTATTAACTTTCTTGCTCGCTTGGCAGGCTGACGATCCGGATGGCGTTGCGGAATTCGTCTTCTCCACCGGAAGCTTGGCAGCGGCCCATTCAGGAAAACCTTCAGCCAGGCGGCGTGCCTGCTTGCCGGCCTTGCGAAGAATATCGATCGCGCGGTCGGCCAGAAGACAATAAGGCCCACGGCAGTATGCCACAATTTCCTTGCGTTCGGGTAGCTCCCGCACGCGAGTCTCAAGTTCGTCCAGTGGTATCGAAAGAGCACCCGGTATGTGTCCGGCGAGGTACTCCTTTAGAGGGCGCACGTCTATTACTACGACCTCGCGTCGCTTCAACTTGTCGAGGAGTTCCGCCGCGCTGAGGGGTTGTATTTCGTGTAGCTCAGCGAGAAAAGTTCGCAAGATGCGACCCAATTCGCCAAGACGTTTCTCGCCCAGAGTGCGAATGGCTTTGAGCAACCCCAAGACTTCGGAATCGGAAAGCCTATAATACACGTACAGGCCACGCTTAGTCGCTTCAACCAGTCCCACATTGCGAAGCACTTGAAGATGCTGTGATACGTTCGCTATCGAAAGCCGTGATTCCTCGGCAAGCTCCTCGACCGAGCGCTCGGTCTGCGCTAAAAGCTCGAGTAGCTTGAGCCGTTGCTTGTTGCCGACGGCTTTGCCGATCCTGGCTAGCTGTTCAAAAATCAGGTCCTGAATCGATTCAAAGATGTGCTGTTTATCTCGCGCCGGGCCATGTGGCGATCCAGATTCGGCGGTTGAATGTAAAGACTTCATTTTCGGACCCGATTAGTCGTGATTAGTAAAGACAGTGTCTTTGTGGCGATAAACTAGGTAGTAAATTACTGGGACAACAAGTAATGTAAAGCCGGTAGACGCGAATATCCCGAAGATAAATGACCAGGCGAGACCGGAAAAAATTGGGTCGAGCGTGATCACTACCGACCCCAGTACCGCGGCGCTAGCCGTCAATACGATCGGGCGCAGGCGTACTTCGCCGGATTGAAGGATCGCTTCTTTCAAAGGAAGCCCGCGCGCGAGGCCGTGATGGATAAAATCGATCAAAATGATCGAATTGCGAACGACGATACCGGCTAACGCGATCATCCCGATCATCGCCGTGGCGGTGAAAAAAGTCGGGTCAGGATAGCCTCCTACCGGACGGTTGGTAAGCAGGTTGAGGATGAAAAATCCGGGCATAATTCCAATCAATGTAAGCGGAATCGCCGCCATTATGATCAGCGGCATCACCATCGACTCGGTTTGACCGACAAGCAAAACGTAGATTAAGAAGAGCGCGGCGCCAAAGGCGATACCAAGGTCGCGAAAAACCTGAACCGTAATGTGCCACTCGCCTTCTCCGGTCCAGCTTATCGTGAAACCAGGGGGAATTATTTTGCTCGCGCGATTCTGCAACCAGAGCACTTCGTTAACCGGGCTGATGCCTGCCGTCCCAGCCATCACCATCGCAACGCGCCTTAGATCTTTGTGGTAGATCGGTTGCTCTTCGGTCCGGTAGCGTATTGTGCCCAACTCACTTATTGGAACCAGAGTTCCTGTCAGACTGCGCACCTTAAGCGCCGTCAGGCTCTGCACGGACGAACGAGCGGCGCGCGGGAGCCGAAGGTCGATCAAAAGCGGATTTCGCTCCGAATCGATGTGCACTGAGCCGGGGTATTCGCCGGCGAGCGCAATAGCCAAGGTGCGCGCGACCTCCTCCGTGGAGATACCGTTGAGGGCAGCCTTTTGGCGGTCGAGTTCGAAGTCGAACCGGGGTTGAGGATCGACGCTAAAATCGGCGGGCGATACTAGGCCGCCGGTGCGGGCAAAAAGTTCTTTGACCCGACGGCTTACTTTAATCAACTCGCCATATTCGGTGGCGGGCGGCGGGTAAATTTCCGCCACTACGGAAGCGAGAACCGGAGGCCCAGGCGGCGTTTCAACTAATTTGGCCAGTTTAACGTGGTCGCGTTTAGCGATCGCGGCTATCAGCGGCTGTAAGCGCAGCGCAATCTCGTGCGATCCTTCAAGCCGTTTGTTCTTCGGGGCAAGGTTGATACGAATGTCGGCCTGCCAGGGAAACGAACGCATGTAGTAGTGGCGCACCATCCCGTTGAAATCGAACGGCGAAGCCGTGCCAACGTAAGCCTCAAAATCGGTAACCTCGTTGACACGGGAAAGCAGTTCTTCAAAATCGCGTACCACCGCGTTGGTGACCTCCAGGGGCGTCCCTTCGGGCATATCGATCACCAAATCGAGCTCGTTTTTATTGTCGAACGGAAGCATCTTTACTGGCACAAGGCCGGTGGCGACGAGGGCGACCGAAAGGACGAGGGCCGCCACAATAGCTAACAGGAAAAGCCGCGCTCGCCAGACGTTATCCAGAAGCGGTTTTAACAGCCGTCTGTACCAAGCTCGCACCCAGGCCGCCTCCTGCACCTCGCCCGTCGCCGGCGCTTCGTAGTACTCGCGACTTAGCAAATGGTAGGCTGCCCAAGGCGTGATCGTAAACGCCACCACCAACGACATCAGCATCGCCATCGGTACGTTGAAAGGCATCGGCCGCATGTACGGGCCCATCATCCCGGTCACGAAAAGCATGGGGATGAAGGCCACGATCACGGTGAAAGTGGCAAGGATCGTGGGCGGTCGCACTTCGTCTACCGCGATGAGCGTTGCTTCGCGCGGTGGCGCTTCTTTTAGCATGAAGTGGCGATGGATGTTCTCGACGTCGACGATCGGGTCGTCGACGAGCAGGCCAAGCGACAAGATCAGCGCAAACAGGGTAACGCGATTTATCGTGTAGCCGACCAGCAGATTGCCCAGCAGCGTGATAGAAAGCGTAACCGGCACTGCGATCGCGACGATGAATGCTTCGCGCAGCCCGAGCGAAAAGGCGAGCAACACCACGATGATCACGACCGCAATAAGTAGTTCGCGGACTAGTTCGTTGACCTTTTCGTTGGCCGTCTCCCCGTAGTTGCGCGTGACCAGCACCCCCACGTTAGACGGAATTGCAAGCTCGCGCAGCGCTTCGACCTTTTGGAGCAGACCCTCGGCTACCTTGACGGCGTTGGTCCCATGACGTTTTGCGAATGCGATCGTGACGGCCGGGTAGATCGTGCCTCGCCGTGGCACCGTGCGCAGCGGAAGCTGGCCCGGTTCGGTGAGAAGCAAATTGGCCGCCGGGCCGAAGCCAATATTAGTGTAAGTCGTCGGTTCGGAGGGGCCGTCGATAATGTCGGCGACTTGATTCAGATAAACCGGTTGCCCGTTATGCACTCCCACGACCAGCTCTCGCACCTCGCTCGAGCTGCGTAAAAACGGGCCGCTGTCGAAGACGAATTCCCGGTTTTCCCGAGAAAAACTGCCAGCTCGAAGGTTAACGTCGGCGCCCCTGAGCGCGCGCTCGACTTCGAGGATGGTAAGGTCGTGGCCGGCAAGACGAGCGGGATCGAGAAGCACCCGCAGCTGACGAGGACGGCCTCCCACGACAAAAGACTGACCCGTATCTTCAACTGACTGCATCCGGTGAACGATTTCGTCGGCGATCCGCCTCAGTCCCGCATCGTCCACGCTCGCGCTGTAAAGAGTGACAGTAACGATCGGCACGTCGTCGATGCTGACCGGCTTGACGATCCATCCCGTTACCCCGGGCGGAACCGCGTCGCGATTAGATTCCAGCTTGTTGTAAATTTCAACCAACGCTTTGGTGCGGTCGTATCCCACGGCGAAGCGCACGGTCACCATCGCCATCCCAGGCCGAGAGATCGAGTAGACGTGTCTTACGCCGTCCATCTCCCACAGGCGTTTTTCCAGGTTGATCGTGACAAGGTTTTCGACTTCGGTTGCGCTCGCGCCAGGCATCTGCACGATAATGTCGGCCATGGGCACCGAGATTTGCGGGTCCTCTTCGCGCGGCGTGACAGCGAGCGCTATGACGCCTGCGGCGAGCGAGGCAAGCAACAAGAGCATCGACAAGTTGGAGCCAAGAAACAGGTCGACGATTTGAGCCGTGATACCTAGTTTATGAGCGCCATTAACGGTTTTCATGGCGAGATTCGGCCCTGGAATAAGAAACGATCACACGCTCACCCGCACTTAGCCCGGCCAGCACTTCGACGCGGTCGCCAAAAGAACGCCCGGTTGCGATTTGTCTGGTCAGGATCTTCCCTTGCTCAAAGACCCCGACCGTGGGTATCTGTCCGACGTAACGGACGGCACTGGCCGGAATGGTGATGATTGTTTCCTGGCCGAGGCGCAACCTTGCCCGAGCGAACATGCCGGGTCTCAGACCTCGGTTAGACGGAAGCGAAGCGCGAACGACAAAGCTTCGGCTTGTCGGGTCGGCGGCTGGCACGATTTCGTTGATGCGCGTTGTGATGGTTTCGAACTGAGGGCCGAAGTCCACCTCGATAGGCATCCCCAGGTTGACCTGTTGTGCTAATCGTTCTGGAACCTCCAGCGAGACCCGCAGCGCTCGCTCGTCGTAAAGCCGAACCAAAGGTTTGCCGGGAAGCGCCATATCGCCAGGCTCAACCAATCGTTCCTCCACGATGCCATCGACGGGAGCTTTGACTGTGCTGTAGCTCAAAGCAGCCTTCGCCGCCTCTACTGCCGCTTGGGCGCGGGCCCGATTGCCCGTGGCGGAACGATAAGCGGCCTGGGCAGCGTCGAACTCTTGGCGCGTGACCGAACCATGCTTAATCAGTGCCGCAAAGCGCTCGTAGTCGGCCTGGGCGCGGACAAACTCGGCCTCGGCCGCCTTGAGTTCGGCTTGCGCTTGGCTCAGCTGAGCCCTCAGGTCGGCTGAGTCGAGCTCGACGAGAACTTGACCCGAGTGCACATGCTGGCCTGCGCGCACTTTTACGTTCAGCACTCGCGCAGCGACCCTGCTTGCAGCATCGACCGGCGTTACCGACTCAACCGTACCAACGACGGTGTAGGTTATCGGCACGAGAACCGAGGAGACCTCAACCGTTGGCACCTGTGCGCTACGCGCCGGTTCGTCGCTGACAAGACCGGGAGCGATCTTGTCGCGGCGGGCGTAAATCATTAACCCGCCCGCGCCAAGGAGAACTGCCGCTATCACGGTCATTGCCCAGCGACTGAAAGAAGATTTTTTGTATCCGCTAACCGAGGTCATCGCTCTCCAATCTCGGCTGGATGGCGCCCGACGGCCAGATCCAAAGATGCGCGGTCGATGAGCACGGCCACCTTCGCTTCGACCAGCTGCATGTCGGCCTGCTGGCGTGTGGCCTGGGCATCCAACACCGCGACGTTTGTCACCAGTCCCGAGCGATAGCGATCTTCGAGGATACGCAACGCATCGCTTGCATACCTGCTGTTGCGCTGGGCTACCAAAACGTTCTGCTCGGCAGCCACAAGCGTTCGATACGCGGTTTCGACCTCTAAGGCTATCGCTCGCCTGACATCCTCCGCCAAAGCTTCTGCCCGTCTGAGCTGAGCGCGAGCAGCCGCTACGCGGTTTTGTGTGGCAAAGCCGTTGAACAAATTCATTCGCGCATATGCGAAAAACGCAAAATTGTTGCCCCCGCGGACAAGTTTCTCCGAATCATCCTCAACCGTCGTAGCGAAGTTGATCGTCGGTCGGTAGTCCGCAAGCGCAATCTTGACCGCCTGCTGAGCGCGCCCCACATTCGCCGCCGCCACCTTGAGCTCAGGTCTGTTGCTTTCCGCCTCGCGCGTCAGACTCTCAAGGGAGTACTTCTCGGCCGGCATCCTGGCAAAACTTGGTGGAAGCGTGGCCACGGGCGCGATGAAATCATCTTCGTCGCCAAGCGTGTGTGCTAGCGCCGACCACGATATGCGAAGGCGGCTTTGCGCAGTAGTCATCTGCTGTTCGAGCGAGCCGGCGAGCACTTCGGTCCGGAGCTCGTCGGCCTGCACGACCATTCCGTGCGCGTACAGGTCACGTGTCACGTCCAGATGCGATCGCGCCGCGTCCAAAGCTCGCTTAACCACTTCAAGCTGGTTTTCGGCCAGCACCGCGGCATAGTAGGCTTGAACCGCCGCGTAAGTGACCTGGTCGCGCGCTCGAATTTCGCGCCAGCGCGCCGCTTCCGCGCCAAAGCGAGCCGCTTTAAGCCCCGCAAGAAGACGACCTCCGGCATAAACCGGCAATGACAGCTGAAGTTGGCTTTGGAAGTTGGATAAAGGAGCGGGATAGTTCAGCGACGGGATCGCGAAATTTCGCTCACTAAAGCTCTGCTGCAAAAGAATGTCTGAAAAGACGAGAACAGGGTTGTCGGTTTCCGAGAACGTCTCAAACGCGTCCACTCGCGGCATCATGGCGGCCTTGGCGACGCCGACCTCGGCCTCTGCAGCCTCTTTTTCAAAGCTCACCGCCTGGAGGGTTCGGTTGCGTGCCAAAGCTATTTGGATAGCCTCGGCTAGCGTGATGCGCCGCGGGCTCGGTTCGACGGCCCGAAGGTCGTGGCTGACCAGAATAAGCGATACAATCGCGAGTCCCGCGACCCACACTTTCGAACGAACCACAACTTACCTCCCAGCGCGAGCGTTAGGTTATCGGCTCTTTCCAGACGTGCACGCCTTAGGTCAGCACCTCCGCGTGCAGATGGATATTTGAGCGCAACGAGTTCGTTATCAGACACGTTTTTTCCGCTTTCTCGAGCAGCCGCTGTGCCTTCTCGCGGTCCTGCCCCGGCGCATTCAATCGAACACGTAGCGTAAATTCGGTGAAGCGAAGCGTACCTTCTACTCGGTCCAAAACTCCTTCGACTACGCAGGTTAAGTCCTCCCAGACGAGGCCCGATGCTCGCGCGATGGCGCGAAAAGTGAGAATAAAGCAGTCGCCCACGGCCGCGGTTAGCAGCGTCTCGGGCGACCATAAATTTCCCGGGCCGTCGAACTCCGCCGGCGCCGCGGACAGAAGCGGCGCAAGTTGGCTGCTCGAAAGATTGACCGGTCCTTGAGCTCCTCCTTGAGCGGTAACTACGTAGCGATGGGGAAGCGCTTTCATCGAACTACTCCTTCACCTCGGCGTAACGTTGCCCGCAAGGCACGATGTTCGGCTTTCTATTTTGGGCCAGTTAACGAGCCTCCGAGGGCTGACCTTGCGTTGGTGCACGCTCGGCGGCCGAACAAGTTTCGCATCCAACCCCAAGCTTCTTGAGCATCATCTCGGCTGGGCAGAAGTTGGTAAGCGCCGACTGGAAAAGATTTAGGCCCACGAAAAGCGTAAACAAAAGCCAATAACGGCTGTGAAAATAGGCCAGAGCCAGGCTTACGATGATGAACGTCCCCGCGATTAGACGAATCCAACGTTCGAGTGACATTGCCGTCACCTCCTAATCAACTATTCTAGCAAATACTTAAATACTTCACAGCAAATTGTCAAGGGGATCGAAAAAACAATTCGTGAGCTTTTTGGGGTCAAAGCAGCTGGTCGGAAAAGCGTTGCCAGCTGGTACGGACTACGTTTGTCGAGGCTAGGTGCGGCTCGAACGCTTACGCCACCGCAACGATAGTCGTCAAAAAGGACGTTTTTGGAGACGCTCAGTGAGCGTCACACGAGCGCATTGAGTGGGTGTTAGGTAAGAATGAAGTTGGAAGGATGTAGCGCAGACCGTAGGCTGAAGTGAAAAATTATAAGGCTCCAGTGGCGATCCGGCGCTCGGCAGCAGCTATCTCGTCGCTCACTCGGGCTTCTTCCCAACTGAGTTCTTTAGCCATCAGCGCTGCTACGCCCTTTACCGCGCTTAGAGCTGCTTCGCGGTCGATGAAAGCTAGTCTAAGGCGCCTTGCCAGAAAATCGACAACTGTACAAGCCATCTCCTCCCGCACCGCCCATACAACCTCGGCCTCGATGTAAGGGAAACCCGGAACCAACTTGCGGTTCAAACCGTTTGCAGCAAGCTCTGCCACGCGACGCGCCAGTCCCCCATAGGACCTGCTCAGATGCTGTGCGGTGCTGAGCTCGAGGCCGAACTCGCGCGCTAGCTCCTCGGCAAGCGCAAAAATCTCTCGCTCGGCTCCCACTAAATGCACCAGCCCTCCGGCTGCGGCACTGAGTGGCGCCTTCAATCCGTGGTAGCGAATGCAGTAGTCGACCGCCTCTTGAGCCATCTCCCGGTAGGTGGTCCATTTGCCGCCCGCGACTGTGGTGAGGCCGGATGCGCTGGTTTCGATCGCGTGCTCCCGAACGAGTGCGGCGGTGCTGCTCGCGCTTCCATCGCCTCGCAGCAACGGTCTTAGTCCGCACCATGCGGCTCGTACGTCTTTCAGCGCCGGTTTCTCGGCAAGATAGCGCCTTGCCTGCGCGATCAGAAAATCGATCTCTTCGGCTGTGGGCACTGGTGAGTCGGTAGCCTCGGCTCGAATGTCGGTCGTTCCCACCAGCGTCCTGCCCATCCAAGGCAGGATAAAGGCCACCCGTTTGTCGTCGGTCCGAGGCACCAAAATTCCCCAATCCGACGGGCAAAATTTGCGCTCCAGCACGATGTGGGTGCCGGCGCTCAACATTAACATCGGAGCAACACCAGGGTCGTCGAGCCGCCGCATCTCATCAGCGTAGGGTCCTGTTGCGTTCACCACGACCTGTGCGCGAACCTCGAACGATTTACCCGTAAGACGGTCTTTTATCGCAACGCCCGAGATTCGCTGATGGTCCTTGAGCAGGGCGACTACCTCAGCGTAGTTGGCTACGCAGGCTCCGTGCGCGGCGGCGGTCAGGGCCAACGCGACGTTCCAGCGGGCGTCGTCGAACTGTCCTTCGTAGTAAAGGATCGCCCCCCTCAGCCCATTTCTTTGTAGCGTCGGACAATGGACAAGCGCCTGTGAAGCCGTAAGATAGCGGCTTGGCTTGAGGTTGAATCGCCCTGCTAAACCATCGTACAGCTTCATTCCCAGGAAATAGTAGGGGATTTCCCAGGAATGATAGAGTGGAATTAGAAGCGGGAGAGGATGCGCAAGGTGAGGCGCCAGGTCGAGAAGAAGCCCGCGCTCGCGCAAAGCCGACTTGACCAGCTTGAGCTGCGAGCGATCGAGCTTCTTGACCGCTTGTTCTAGATACCGGACCCCTCCATGAAAAATCTTGGTCGAGCGGCTCGAGGTGCCGGAAGCGAAGTCGCTTCGCTCCACCAGCGCGACTTTAAGCCCACGAACGGCAGCCTCGAGGGCAATTCCAGCTCCGGTCGAGCCGCCGCCTACGACTAACAGATCGAACTTTTCCTTGGCAAGCCGCTCCAGAACTTCCTGGCGATCCATGAAATCGTCTCGCTTGCCGTTGCACGTCGTTTTCAGCTCGCTTGCGCCTGCCTGCTAATCGTCAGTTGCGCCGCCTCGGCGCGTTCTCGCAAGGTGTCAGCGATGAACCATTTGTAAATATACACCGCCAAGGGCGCTCCGATGATCGGTCCCACAATCGGCACCCAAAAGTACCCATGAGGTCCGGGAAACGCGTTGCTACCCCATCCCATCAGCCATGCGAACAAGCGCGGGCCGAAATCCCTGGCAGGATTGATCGCGTAACCGCAGTTGACCCCATACGACATTCCGATCGCGGCAACGGCCATCCCCACCATAAACGGACCTAGATTCGATTGGACTCCAAGATTGAGCCCGTCGCCAATAGCCAGCACGAAAAGCATGAGGAAAAAAGTTCCAAGGATTTGGTCGATCAAGCCAAGCCCCATGTTCGACCCAAGATAAGGAGCTGGCAAGGTAGCGAATATGCTGAAGGTTGTTGCCCCGTCGGCCGAAGCGCGGGAGACAACGTGATGGACCGCGTTCCACGCGTCGATTGCGGGAAAGTAGTCCAGATAGACCAACGCAGCTCCAGCAAAGCATCCCGCTATCTGCGCCACCCAATACGGCAGCACCTTGTTCCATGGAAAGTCTCCCTTTATCGCCAGCGCCAGGCTAACCGCGGGATTGATATGCGCTCCGGTGACGCCGCCAGCGACGTAAACCGCCATGGCAACCGCCAAGGCCCATCCCCAGGTGATAAGCAACCAGTCCCCAGCGCCTTGAAAAATTGCGGGTGTGCGTCCCGACTCCGTCAATCCGGCGACGGCCACGGCGACCACACCGTCGCCGAAGGCGATTAAAACGGCGCTTCCTAAAAACTCGGAGAGCATCTCGGCGAAAATACTGCTCGAGCGCCACCCTCGCTTAACGCCTAATCGTACCTCAGCTCGCGAAGCCATTGGTTTTCCCCCTTGCCTAAAGTTTTATTCCCCAAACAAGCTTTGCTCGTCGCTGACTTTCGTTTCGCCAACGAATTGTCTGTCCTTGCGCTACATTCCCCATCTCAGTGCGGCGGTGTCGACCGGCGCATCCCATAAGCGCTTCATTTCAGGATCGAGCAGAGAAACAGTCACCGAACAGCCGGCCATTTCGAGCGAAGTAACGAAGTTCCCCACCAAGGAGCGCACCACCTTGAGTCCTCTGGCCTCTAAAAGCCGACGCGTGCTGTGATACATTAGGTAGGGTTCCATTAGGGGCGTGCCGCCGAAGCCGTTTATCAGAAGAAGCGCCTCGCCTTTAGCGGCGTGTCCAAAGTCGTTCAAGATCGCGCCGACCATTTCAGCGGCGATCTCATCAGCGGACATCAACTTGACTCTGCGGCGCCCTGGTTCGCCGTGAATTCCGACGCCGAGTTCCATTTCGTCATCGCCGATCTGGAAGGTCGGTTTGCCCGCGGCCGGAACCGTGCAGCTGGTAAGCGCGATGCCCATCGAGCGAGTACGGCTGTTGACGTGCTCGCCGAGGTGTTGCAAAGCTCGGAGGTCCTGACCTTCTTCTGCGGCCGCGCCAACGATCTTTTCGACTACCATCGTCCCCGCAACTCCACGTCGTCCGGTTGAGTAGGTGGAGGTTTCCACCGCGACGTCGTCGTTAGTCAGCACGGTGGCGACCTCGACGCTAAGCATCTCTTTGGCCATGTCGAAGTTCATCACGTCGCCTTCGTAGTTTTTGACGATAAAAAGAACGCCTGCGCCGGTATGAACCGCTTCGGCCGCGGCGACCATTTGATCCGGAGTCGGTGAAGTGAAAACCTGCCCGGGGCACGCGGCATCCAGCATCCCATGCCCGACGAAGCCTATATGCAACGGCTCGTGACCCGATCCCCCGCCCGAGATGAGAGCTACTTTGCCTCGCTTTAGTTCTTTTCTTCGCACGAAGCGCAGTTGCTCGTCTCCCACCACGATCCGCTCGTGCGCCTGGCAGAACCCGCTGAGGCTTTCCGTCAGCACGGTTTCGACGCTATTGATCAGCTTCTTCATTGCGCTGTTCCTCCCCTGGTTTATTCCTCGCAATACTCATTCGGATTACAGTGCCGAGCTTTTCCACGAATTCGCGAACGCACTCGTCGATGCGCGCGTTGAGCTGAGGGTCGCCAAGATCGGGAACGTTAACGCTGAGCTTGCGGAACCTAACGCGCGGTTTCAACAGCGTCAGGCGGCGGGGATGGGCGTTACGGTAAGCGCGCAGGAATTCCTCTTTTTCCGAGCGTGAAAAATGAGTTATCGCAAAGATCGTTTCCAGGTGTTGCACGGGAATTGGCGTGGGGTAGATGGGATTGCTTATTTGACTGATGAAGCTTCGATTTTTGCCGAGCGCATCGGCCAGCCTTTGGCGCGTGCCCGATGGTCGGCGTTCAAGCACGGACTGGAGGATACGCTTGTAAACTGCTACCCATTCCAGCTGCTGTGGAGTCTGTCGCAGCTTTGCTCTCATTTTTTCCTGCCGTAAGAGGCGATGCTCTGTTTTACGCGGCCGATCGCGTCGGGCGCTACCGAAAACTCGCGCAAGCCGCAGTCGAGCAGCAGCGGCACGTAGCTCGGTTCGCTGCCCAAGTCGCCGCACAAGCTCACCGGCTTGTTCAGCGAATTAGCGGCGGAGACGACGCGCGCGATCACGTTTAGTGCGGCCGGTGAAGGAACTAAGAGATGGTTTAGCTCAGGTTCGTCGCGGCTTGCGGCCGCAAGATACTGAAGTAAGTCGTTGCTACCGATCGAGAAAAAGTCGGCATCAAAGGCCTCGATCGACAAAGCAGCAAGCGGCACCTCGACCATCATTCCCAGCGGCGGCATCTCCGTATCCTCGCCATCCACCTTGACTTCGGAGATAGCCTCTTCCCAGTACTTGCGGCATTGCCGCATCTCTTCCGGGAGGGTTACCATCGGGACCATCACCCTGAGTTTCCCCATGTGACGCACCCTTGCGAGCGCGCGCAGCTGCGTGCGCAGAACGGTCGGATGGCGCAGCAGGAGGCGCACGCCTCGCACGCCAAGGAAGGAGGTCGAACTCTCTGCGCTTGCATGGCCAAGAGACTTGTCGCCGCCTACGTCAAAGAGCCTTATCGTGACCGGTTTTTCTCGGCTCCAGCACAGAATCTCGCCGTAGGCTTTAGCTTGTTCCTCCTCGCTCGGGACACGCCCAAGAGCGCCGAACAGAAGCTCGGTACGAACCAGTCCGACGCCGTCGATGGAGCGGCGATCGATCCAGTGAAGCTCGGTTTGATGGCTAAGATTGACCATCACGCGAACGGGTTCGCCATCGCGCGTGACCGCCGGCTTTAACAGAAGCGGCTTAGCTTGCTCGGCTTCGCGCCGATCGTGTCCGCGCTTTTCCTCGTAATAAGCTTGGGTGGAGGGATCGGGATCCAGAATCAAAAGGCCTTCATAACCGTCGAGAACGGCTGATGCGGCTTCACCGATGGCGTCCACTTCGATGCCGGCCACCACAGGCACACCTCGCGCGCGGGCCAAAAGAGTGAGGTGGCTAGTAGGCGAGGCATGCTGAACCACCAGCCCACCTTCACCCCAGGAATGGGAGATGAACTGGGCCGGGAGCATCTGCTTGCATACTACGATTCCTTCCAGGGGAGGCTTTGGGAGCTCGCACCCAAAAAGCTTGCACAACACCCGGTCTCTTATGTCCTTCAAGTCATCGGCGCGGTCTCTGAAGTAGGGGTCCTCTGAGGCCTGGTAGTCGGCGATCTCCCGATTGATTCCCTGTTGCCACGCGGTCTCGGCCGGCTGCCCTCGCTGTATACTTTCGAAAATGGGTTGGGTTAGTGTTTCATCCTCGAGAAAGGCGACCTGGAATTCCAAAATCGATCGGGCTTGTTCATCCTCACACCGCTCGATCAATGACGCGAGCTCGGCGATCGCTTGCGCTATTGCGCGCTCAAGCGCAGCCTTCTCGGCGCTTGGGCTTTCAATGGCACGGGCGCCTTTCAACTGCTGCGTGTCGAGACGCACGATCGGTCCGAACGCGATGCCTCGGACCAAAGAGATGCCTTTTAGTACGGTGGCCGCGGGCGACAATTTAGCCATCGCTTGAAGCTTGCCCTTCGATTAGACCGAGAACGGCGCGTACGGCGTCATGCGCGTCGGGCCCTTCGGCGCGCACATAAAGCGTCGCATCTTTCGGAACCTTGAGCCGCATCAACTTAACGATGCTCTTGGCGTCGGTCCAAGGTCCGGCTTGGTCGAAGCTGACCTCGATTTTCGACTGAAAGCGTTTGGCTAGCTTAACCAGCGCAAGCGAAGGTCGCGCATGCAATCCACTGACGCTTTGAACAACCGCTTTTCCTTCAGCTTTTGGGGTATGATCCTGTAATTCGTCCAAGTATCTAGCTCCGGCACAGTTCCTCTGCCGCCTGCCTCACCTGCTCGAGCGACGAGCCTGCGGAGGCTTCGGCGGCCGCCACGACCGCCCCCTCTACCAATGGGGCGTTGCAAATCACCACTTTGCTTCTACGCATTTCGGGCAACATCTCAACAGCCATCTCGCTGTTCGTTTCCGCGCCACCCAAATCGACTAAGATCGCCACGCCTCGTTCGGACCATGCTTCTTCGATCGCCCGTAAGATGGCTTCGACATTTGTCCCCAAGCCGCCGCCGGGGTCGCCACCGCACCAGGCGACCTTCACCTCTTCGCCCACCATCTGTCGCACCATATCGGCGGTTCCCCGCGCGACGTCGGGAGAGTGCGACACAACGACGATACCCACGTTAGCCATCAGCGATGGTTCTCCAGCGTCTCAACGACAGCAAGGACCATCAGGCTCGAGGAACGGGCACCTGGATCCATATGTCCGACGCTGCGCTCGCCTAAAAACGACGCTCGTCCGCGTACCGCCTTCATGGGGATCGTGGCATGAGCGGAACTTTCGGCGACGGTTTTGAGCTTGGAAAGCAAGTCATCGTTGCTCTCTTGAAGGGTGCGGGCCACTGGCACCAGTACATCGAGCATGGTCTTTTGCCCTACGTCTGACTTCCCGCGAACTTTCACAGCCTCTACCCCGGCGGTGAAGGCCTGCGCCAAATCGGAAAGCGAAAACTTAGGCGGCAAATGTTTGCCCATCGTCATAAACAAGGTGCCGTATAACGGGCCGGAGGCGCCGCCAACTTTCATCACGAGGGCCGTCCCGACCGCTTTTAGTATTTCGCCCGGGTCTTTCTCGGCCAGGGTGTTCAGCTGCGCTAACACTGCTTCAAATCCTCGCTTCAAGTTGACGCCGTGGTCCCCGTCGCCGATAGCCTGGTCCAGCGCGGTAAGCTCATCAGCGTGGCTTATTACTGCCTCGGCGACCTGCCGTATCAACGCAGCTTTGAGATCAGCGGTAAGCTCCATAAGCTATGCTTCCCCATTTTTCAACCGGCCACGTAGTGCCGGCAGGCAAGCACCTTCATTTCGAACCAAACGCGTAGTTATTTAAGTTTGCGCTTGCGTGCTGCACGTAAATCGATTGTCGCCCTGGGGCACGCGATTCATGACTTAAGCGCACGACTACTATTCGAGCCAGCCTTTGGCTCGGTCGAGCGCTCTCTGCCATCCACGGTAGAGACGATCGCTTTCAGCGCGATCCATCTGGGGCCTGAAAACCTGGTCGAGGCGCCACAAGCGGCTGATGTCGGTTTCGCTCTTGACACCTGCTCCGATTGCGGCCAAAAGCGCAGCGCCCAGGGCGGTAGTTTCGGTAACTTTAGGTCGCACGACTGGTACACCCAGAAGATCGGCCTGGAATTGCATCATAAGGTTGTTGACCGCAGCTCCCCCGTCGACGCGAAGCTCCTTGAGCTTTATGCCTGACACACGCTCCATCGCTTCGATCACGTCGCGACTCTGGTAGGCCATCGCTTCCAGCGCGGCGCGGGCCAAATGGGCCTTGGTGGTGCCCCGCGTGATACCAACGATCGTGCCGCGCGCGTAGGGGTCCCAATGGGGAGCCCCAAGCCCCACCAGCGCAGGAACGAAGTAGACTCCGTCAGTGGTCGTGACCGATTTTGCTAGATCCTCGACCTCGGCCGAAGTTTTGATAAGGTTGAGCCCGTCACGCAACCACTGAACCGCAGCTCCGGCGATAAAGATCGATCCTTCCAGGGCGTATTGCGCCGGATTGGAGCCGATTTGCCAAGCTACGGTGGCGATTACCTCTTTGGCATCCACCGGTTTGGGACCGGTGTTCATCACGAGAAACGCTCCGGTGCCATAGGTGTTCTTGGCCATCCCGGGCTGGAGGCAAACTTGGCCGAATAGCGCCGCCTGTTGGTCGCCAGCCACGCCGCGAATCGGGATCGCCGCACCGAAAAGACCGCGATCGGTGGTCCCGAAATCGGCCGCCGAGGCCTTGACTTCGGGAAGAAGGCTGCGCGGGACGGTAAGAATTTCAAGAAGTTCGTCGTCCCAGGCAAGCTTATGGATGTTAAAAAGCAGCGTTCTCGAGGCGTTGCTTACGTCGGTTGCGTGAACCGCTCCGCCTGTGAGCTTATAGATGAGCCATGAGTCGATCGTACCACAAGCGAGCTCGCCTTTTTCGGCCAGAGGACGAAGCGACGGTTCGTTGTCCAGCATCCACTTGATTTTCGTTCCCGAAAAGTACGGGTCGAGTACAAGTCCGGTACGTTTGCGAAAAGTTTCCGCAAGACCGCGCTGTTTGAGCCCCTCGCAGATATCGACGGTGCGGCGGTCCTGCCACACGATCGCATGTCCGACCGGTTTACCGTTCTTTTTGTTCCAAATTACCGTGGTTTCCCGCTGGTTGGTCACTCCGATTGCGACTATCTTTTCGGGCGAGACGCCGGCGCGAGCTAGACATTGCTTGACCGTGGCCAGCTGCGACTCCCAGATCTCCTCGGCGTTGTGTTCGACCCATCCAGGCTTCGGATAATGTTGGGTAAACTCTTGCTGCGCAGTTGCTACCGGATTCCCCTCAAGGTCAAAAAGTATCGTTCTGCTAGATGTTGTCCCCTGATCCAACGAAAGAATATATTCGCCCATTTGAGTCCCCCGCGCGGTCTTCGTTCTTCTTGCAAATACCAGTTAGTTCGGTCCGGCTGGTATGTTTGACGTCCTAATTCTAATCAAGAAGCTCCGCGTTCGCGTTCGCCCCCTCCAGGTGTAGCAAGCTAGAAACCCCCGACAAGCCCTCGGCGAAGTTAAGTTTAGTGAATTGTTTATTAAACTTAAACCGCTAAACAAATGTTCTGTCAAGAGGACAACAGGTTTTTTGCGAAAAGCGCTTTGTAGCGCAGAGAAGTGTAACAGAACAGGCACTTTGGATTACGTTCCGGAGAGAAGTCGCAAAGATTTTACCCGGTGAAAACGAGAAGCATTCGTTTGAATGGGGATTGAGGGGTGGGAGCCGATACGTTTTGCGTTTGCGGCGAAGTCGGCTCGAACAGGTAGCGTTCAGAAATAGCTTAGGCTCGGCTGGATGGCGTGCGAGCTGCTTGGTGGGGATAGGGAGGAAAGTTTCCGAGCCAGGCTGTGGGTCGCGTTGCGTTTTATGCTGAAAGTGCGAAGCGCTCGGGCAATGATTACGTATAGCCGCTGGAGTGGAGTTAAATGTTTTGGAGCGAGGAGCGCAAAACGTAAAAAGCGCCACATCATGTGGCGAGGGGTTTGCCACTATCGTTCAACGGCCAATTTGTAAACGATTCGCCGTGCGTTGGCCAGCTCGAGCGTGAATTGCCCAGGGCTCTTAGAAACGTTCGTACACGCTAATTCAGAAGAGGTCGAAGCTAGTTGCAAGCGTAAAGCTCTCAGTTACCCCTGTCGCCAGGTAACGACCCGCACTTGCGCTCGCAGCTTTTGGCCGGCTCCCTCCGCCGATTGCTTGGGCGCTTTTCGGGCGTGCCCCAAGCGCTTGTGCGCGGAGGGTTAGCTGCATTGGTTGATCCGTCCTATTCGTCTAGGGGCTTGGCGTAGCGGTTACGGCCCGTTCGATTCGGGCGAACGCGAACAGTTGGCAAAAGTGAGGCCTCGAAACTGGTGTCGGCGATCCGGCGACTGGGAAAGCGTAGACGTAATTGGTTACTCGGTTGCTGGGAAAATTTGGTGAGCCGAGCGGGAATCGGGCCCGCACTCTGATTAAGTTGCCCCTAAACTTCCGCGTTAGGTCCGAAGCCTTGAACCTGTTCCAATGCTAGACAGCGAAGCGAGCTTTTGAGCGAGGTTATCCAAATTTAACCGCTTTCAGTTTCGACCGCGCCTTTATGAGACGCGTTCTAGTGCAAAATTCCTCTTACGAGTGCATAGATCGTCCAACTAGCAGATTTGTCCTAGCCCCGATGCAAATCTAGTTCAAAAACTCCGCAGAAATTTGGGCGCGCGCACAGCATGCCCCTTCGGTGCGCCATAATTCTTGCCTATTGTCATGAATTATGGCACTCATAAAACGTCATAAAACCCTAATGGGCAAAGTTCTAGATGAGTAGAGTCGTTCTGGACAGGATCTCTTGTCGCGCCGAAGTAGCGCCAACGGAGAAAGCTACCGTCGACAGCCGACCGCTGCTTCGAAAAGTGTCTTTATCGTACCGAATTCGAGCGCTGGTTGCCCGCACTCGGTGTGTGAAGTGTTATGCGTTGCCTCGAAAGTGGACCAGGGCGCAAAGTCTCATTCTTCGGTTTGTGTTCCGGATGTTAATTTTGAGCCTCTTGGTAACAGCGCGCCTGGTACCGGCCGATGCGCAGAGTCGGGGCGGGGCATTCGTTATAAGCGGTCAGGTGAAAGACTCGCTCGGCCGGGCGATAGCAGGTGCAGAGATATCACTCGAGGAGCGAAGCGGGCACGTTCTTGGCCGCGCCGTTAGCGACAATGATGGGAAGTTCGAACTTACCGCACCTTGGCCCGGCTCCTATCTCGTCGTGGCTCGGAAGGAAAGATTCGCCGTAGCAAGCAAACCGCTCTCGATTCCTGCCGGAGCGAGCAAAACTTTACCCTTAGAGTTGGTGATGGCTTCGCTTGAGCCGCTCACGGTAGCGGTTTCGGCCGAGCGCCTCGATCGGGCGCCCAACGGCCTTTCGGCTTCCGGCAACAACGCTTATACACTTACTGAGAAGAATATTGACCAGCTGCCCGAGGGCGTGAATAGCCCGATGGACACGGTGCTGCTTCAGATGCCTGGCGTGGTGCGCGACTTCAACGGACAGGTTCACGTCCGCAGCGAGGACGCAAATCTCCAATGGCGCATCAACGGGATTATGCTTCCGCTTGACAGCTTCACCGGGTTTGGCCAAGTTCTCTCACCATACTTTATCCGAACGATCACCTTGGTGGACGGCGCACTTCCGGCCCAATACGGTTATCGCAACGCTGGCGTGCTCGACATCCAGACCAAAGACGGCTGCGAGGATCCCGGGGGTCGTTTCGAACTCTTCGGCGGCCAGCGCGAGACGGCTCAGCCAAGTTTCCAGTACGGTGGCTGCGCTGGCAACCTCAGCTTTTTCACCACGGGTTATTTCAAGCACAGCGATTTAGGCTTGAGCTCCGCCACACCGGGCCCCACTCCGATTCACGACGGCGTCAATGAAGGCCAATGGTTCGGTTATTCCTCTTATTTTTTGAATCCCACCTTGCGGCTAAGCTTAATCAGCGGCGTGTCGGTTTCGAACAACCAGTTCCCTAACTACCCAGGGCAAGTTCCTCAATACTCGCTTGCGGGCGTCAACCCTGCGGATTACCCATCAACGATGTTGAATGATAATCTCTACCAGCGGTATTACTTCGCGATTCTGGCGCTTCAAGGCACAAGCGGAACTAACCTAGACTATCAGCTTGCTTATACTGCCAAGTATAACACGATCAGGTTCAGCCCCGATCCGATCGGTAACCTTATCTATTCGGGCGTTGCCTCGAGCCTGTTTCACAGCGAATTAGCGAACACCTTGCAGGGCGACCTAACCTATCGGCTCAACCAATTCCACACCTTAGGAGCAGGCGTCTACATAGGCAACTACGACGTGACTCTGGATGACACGTCGAGAGTCTTTCCTGCAAACGCGCAGCACCAGCAGACAAGCGACGTACCGATCTCGATCGTCGACAACGTTGCTGGCTTGGAGTGGCTGTTTGGCATCTACCTACAAGATCACTGGGTCCTTTCGGAAAAAGTGGCCCTTGACCTCGGGGTGCGGTGGGACGCGATGACCGGTTTTATAGGGTCGGCGAACGAACCAACTCCGCACGCCAACCTAACCTATGCGTGGAGCAAGGATACGACTTTGCATGTCGGAGTTGCTCGTTTCTTTGAGACCCCGTCGTTTGTCACAATCTCGCCCCAAAGCTTCAACTTGTTCCGAAACACTACCGGTGGGTTCGGACCTGGGGTGCCGACAGCCTATCCAGAGGACGATTGGTATTTCGACGCCGGTTTTGTACACGAGGTCCTGCCGGGGTTGACCGTAAGCCAAGACAACTACTTCGAACTCCAGCACGATCGATTGTCAATTGGTCAATTTCCATTTGTTCCGATTTATGCGCCCTTCAACTGGGACCAGGGACGAGTCTGGGGATCTGAATTCTCGATTAGCTATCGGTTCAATAAGCAGTTTTCGTCAGGTGCTAATTTTGCCTATTCAGTCGCACAGGGTAAGGACATCGTAACCAGCCAATACAACTTCACGCCAGCCTTATTGGACTACGCTGAGAATCACTGGGTCATTCAAACACATGACCAGATTTTCACGGGTTCGACGTGGGCGGCGTACACTATAGGCCCATATTTCTTCAGCCTCGACGGGCTCTACGGCAGCGGCTTCCATACCGGATTTGCGAACCTGGAAGGAATGCCTTACAACTGGGAGATAGACCTTGCCGCGGGTCGAAGTTTCGAAGTTCCCAGGATCGGCAAGCTTCAAACCCGACTCGTCATTATTAACATCTTCGATCGCACTAATTTCCTCCGCGCGGCCCATGGGCTTGGGGTTTTGTTACCCGCGTACCTGCCTCGGCGCGCGATCTATTTGGACGTTGCGGCGCCGCTACCAGCGGTTTAGCAGGTCTTACCGCCTGTCATCCCGTATCGGGCACACGGTAGAAAGATACCGCTGTGATGCTTGCTGGGCACCAAAGACACGACATGCACGTCTTGGGACGATCGCACGGAAACCCGTTCATCTTTGCTCCTTGAGTAAGGTCGGATTTCAGCACGCCCAATCCTGGAGCGGTGAGATGTCTAGACCGCCCGTCATGAAGATTCCGTACGCGAGCAGTTCTTACGCGGCCGCCCTGCGGTCGACAGATTTGCCGACCCGTGCAGCCTCGAAGCCTCGAGGCCGCGCTCGTCGCGCTCGAAATCGCATGTCATGCGAGCGGGTGGCAATTTCGTGCTGATTGGCAGAAGCGGTTTTCCGCTCTGGTGCAATCAGAAGGTCTGGTTTCCGTTCCGCACGTCTATATGTATGACTCGTCAACCTCAGGGTTCTCTGCTTGCGCGGGCGCCACTTCGGTTTTGCAGGCGAGCTGTTGCGTCGATCTAGCGCGTCCACCTAAGCCATTTCCGAAGCAGCCAGGCGACGAGCGGTGTAAGACGCGTGCGATTATAGGCATCCCCAATCTTTCGAATTGCCTCAGCCTGGGTCGGATACGGATGGATGGTTTTTGAGATGACGGAAAGCCCAAGTCTGCCAACGATTGCAAGCGTTAGTTCCGAGATAATCTCGCCGGCGTGCCTCGCGACCACTGTTGCGCCGACGATCTGGTCACCGCCTTGCCGGACGTGGATTTTGACGAAGCCTTCTGTTTCCCCGTCAAGCACAGCTCTGTCGACGTCGTGGAGCGGCTGGACGAAAGTGTCGGTCTTAAGGCCACGGCTGTGCGCCTCGTGTTCGTACAGACCTACATGAGCGACCTCCGGGTCCGTGTACGTGCACCAGGGAAGAGTGAGCGCGCTGACGCGCTCGCGCCCGCAGAACAGTGCGTTACGAATCACTATCCGGGCCATCGCGTCTGCCATATGGGTGAACTTGTATGAAGAGCAGACGTCGCCTGCTGCGAAAACCCTTGGGTTGCTGGTGCGAAGGTAGTCGTCCACTTTCACGCCCGCGCGGCCATCGTACTCGACGCCCGCTGCTTCGAGGTTCAGTCCGTCTACGGAGGGCGCACGGCCCGCGGCGACTAGAATCTCATCGCAGGCGATTTCGCGCCTTTTTTCGTCGACGTTCAACTTGACGAGCTTTTCGCTTCCGACGCTCGCGACGCTTGAGATTTTGCAACTTTCGACGATCTCCACACCGTCGCGAACCAAAGCCTGCTTGACGACTTCGGCGGCCTCGCGATCCTCGCGCGGCAAGATGCTCGACTCCGCTTCGAGCAGCGCGACGGTGGAACCAAAACGACTGAATGCCTGCGCCAACTCGCAGCCCAACGGCCCCGCGCCGATCACGACAAGACGCTTTGGAAGCTGGGTCAAGGAGAAGACCGTCTCATTGGTAAGAAATCCGGTTTCCCTAAGCCCAGGAATGGGCGGAGCTGTTGGTCGGCTTCCCGTGGCAATTACGGCTCGGCTAAAGCGCAGAGTTTTGCCTTCCACGCAGATCGAATCAGGGCCAGAAAATCGGCCTTCGCCGAAAAAGACGTCGACGCCGAGGTCGCGGTACCGCTGGGCAGCGTCCTTGGTGCTGAGTTCCGCCCTTAGGCGGCGCATCCGTTCCATCACAATCGCAAACTCTGGCTTAGCTTCGTCGGGAACGCTCGCGCCGAATTCGCCGGCGCGACGGAGCTCGCCAGACGCCCGCGCTGCCCTGATCAGAGCCTTTGACGGCACGCAACCGACGTTGAGACAATCGCCCCCCATCAGGGCGCTTTCAACCAGCGCCACTTTAGCGCCGAGCGAAGCTGCCGCGGCGGCGCAGATTAGCCCGGCCGTACCGGCACCAATTACCACCAGGTTGTAGCGCGCAAAAGGTTCTGGGTTTCGCCATTCCCGAGGGTGAACATTGCAAATCAATTTTTTGTCATACTGGTCCAACGGTTTCGTAAGCAAAGATATCGCAAAGTTTTTCATCGTGTGCGGCTTTTCGAAGTTACGCTTTGTAGGCTATCGGCAACGTAACTAGCTCGTCACAAAGTTTGTCGCGTACGACGGCAGAATAGCAGCGGTTCGAAAAACACTTCCAGGTTAACTCTTAGCAGAGAGCGCGCGGTCTGTTCCTTACCCTTTATGTCATTTCTTTCGTGGTCTACCTATATCCCGTTTTGGGAGCGAAGCTTACCCGCTAAACCGCTTTGTGTTCAGGATTTGTTCCAGGGTGTTGGCTTGCCGACCTTGCTACGTCAAGTCGCACACGGCTACGCGTGCTTGTCGCGTTCGTGCGCTACGTAACAAAATTCGGGGACAAGAAGACGATAAAATTGGCGACCTTCTACCTCCGCAGTATCGAAAGATGTTTTAATTTTTGGAGCTAAAAAAGGAGGTTTAGAGGTTCATATGAAAAGCGGAGCGGCCAAAGGGGCGATTCTGGCGACGGCGGTCGCGATGATGTTCGCGGCCAACCCTGCGCTTGCTCACGAAGCTGGTTCGTCGTCTTCGCAGGCGGCTAAGGTCAAGTGTCTAGGGGCCAACGATTGCAAGGGCAAAAGCGCATGCAAGACGGCGACCAGCCCTGGACCGGGACAGAATTCTTGCGCTGGAAAAGGCCTGATTATGACCTCCAGCGAAAAGGAGTGCAAGGACAAGGGCGGCAAACCCATGACTATGTGAACAAGCGCGAAGCTTCTGGGCGTGGCCGTGGTCGCCTCTCTGTAGGCAGCTCGCCACGCCCGGGGCTTGGAGCTCGGTATGAAGCACAAAGAGTTCCCATTTCTGGGTTTCGGCGTAGGGCTGCGCAGTCCTCATTACAGCTACGTGCTCGAGTACCAGCCGGCAATCGACTGGTTCGAGGTGATCTCTGAGAATTTCATGGTTGCGGGAGGCCGGCCGCTAGAAGTCCTCGAAAAAGTTCGCGAGCGCTATCCGCTTGTGCTTCATGGCGTTTCGATGTCGCTCGGTTCAACGGATGCGCTCAACCGGAAGTATCTCGGCGAACTGGCTAGGCTTGCACGACGCTTCGAGCCCGCATGGGTTTCCGACCATTTGTGCTGGACGGGCGTCAGCGGGCACAATCTCCACGATCTGTTACCCCTGCCGTATACCGAGGAGACGCTGCGTTACGTCGCGAATCGCATCCGTCAGGCGCAAGAGATTCTAGGGCGGCGCATTCTTATCGAGAACGTTTCAAGCTACATGGAATTTACCATCTCGACGCTCAGCGAATGGGAGTTTCTGGTAGGCGTCGCCGAGGAGGCGGACTGCGGAATCTTGCTCGACATCAACAACATTTACGTGAATGCCTTCAACCATCGCTTCGATCCAAAGCGATATATCGATGCGATACCGCGGGAGCGGGTGGTCCAGATTCATCTCGCCGGCCACAGCAACCATGGTGCGTACCTGCTCGACACTCACGATCATCCGATTTGCGAGGATGTATGGGCGCTGTACGAGCATGCCGTGCGCCGTTTTGGGGAGGTTTCGACTCTTATCGAATGGGACGACAACATCCCGGAGTTCGACGAGCTTGCGGCGACCGCCGAAGAGGCGCGCCGACGCTGCAAAGCCGTGCTGGAGGAGACGAGCGTGCGCCATGAAGCCCGATCTGAAAAGGCTTCAGATACTGCTTTATAGAGCGATCACCGAGGGACCGGACGGCGGGCTCGGGCAAGACTTCTTGCTTCGGATGATTCGCGGCGACGAGCGTTTGTCCGCCAGCGAGCGCATCGCGATCTACGCCAACGCCTATTTTTACCGCTTGCTTGACTGCCTACGCGATGATTTCCCAGCCACCGCAGCGGTGGTGGGTGCTTCGGCGTTCGAGGAGCTCGCGCGCGCCTACCTCAGGCGCTATCGGCCCACCGAGCCGTCGATCTTCCACGTGGGGCGCTATTTTGCGAATTTTCTTGCCGAACATCCACTGCTTGCGCGCTGGCCTTTTTTATCCGAACTCGCCAGGCTCGAAAGGACGCTTATCGAGGTTTTTCATGGCCCGGATGCGCAGCCCTTAAGCGCCGATGAGCTTCAGGAGGTTCCCCCGGAACGATGGCCGCTCATTCGTATGAAGCTCCATCCGGCGCTTCGGATGCTCGATTGTCAGTGGCGGGTCAATGACCTCCGTCGTGCGGTCGAGAGCGGCGGGCAGTGCCACGAACCGATGCCGGGCCCGATCGGGCTGCTGGTATGGCGACGGGGCTTCGAGGTTTATTACCGGCAGCTTCAAGCGCCAGAGCGCGCTGCGCTTGAAACCGCCTCCAAAGGCGCAAGCTTCCAAAGCGTGTGCGAAGCATTCGCGTCATGTTTCGACGACGGCGAGCCTGCAGCGGCAATTAGCCGGATGCTCGCGCGATGGCTGGAAGACGAAATCCTAGTGCGAGTAGAACCGCTGTTAGCTGACTAAGCACTTCCAGGACGAATCAGCGCAGCGTTTGGCGCTGAGGGCGATACCGATTCTTCGGTGTCGGCGACTTGCTGGATCGTGATCGCTCAAAAAGCTCGTAGCGGCTGCCGGACTTATGCCTTCGTAGAGGACACTGGCGTTACGCTTCCTGATCGTGTCCCATAGGAGGGATGTCAGCAAAAGCCGCGACTACGTGGAGCTAATATTTTCTCTGGCTCCTGCCTTGTGTTCGCAAACAGGTAAGCTGCGGCGCGAGGCTGCGAGAAGCGAACTTTCACGAGTGGGAGACCGCCTAGCGCGTCAGCATCGGCGCGCCGCGCCGCGGTTCGTCCGTCAACCGTGCGGTACTACGAGGCGCATGGAATTTTGCCCGCTCCTTCCAGGCTACCCAACGGCTATCGAGTTTACGGTGAGCACCACGTGGAGCTATTGAGGTTCGTGCGACGCGCGCAAAGCTTCGGGCTAACTCTGAAGGAGATCGAGCAACTGGTGATGCTAGCCTTGCATGGCAAGCGTGCGTGCGGACGGGTGCGCGAGCTAGCCCGCGAACATCTCAAAGCTATCGACCGCCGTATCGAACAGCTGGAGCTTTTGCGGACCCAGCTGCGAAGGATGCTACGCCGGCGAGCCGGCCGAGATAGCGGCGCGGTTTGTCCTCTCATCGAAACCGTGGACGACAAGCCGCTGCCAGGTTTTGTTGCGAATCTAAAAAGACGGCATCGTAAAGAGCGCTCCTGTGACGAGCCACTGCAGGGCTCGCGTCCGCGAGTTTCATAGCCGCTATGTGGTGGCCGCGACCAGACTTGCGAGAATTCTGCTCCACACACTGAGCGTTGTACACTAATAGGTTTTGGTTTCTGTATCCCGCCCACTGTGTGACAAGCTGCCTAAGCCAATCGCAACGGTAATTGGGACGGCGGTCAGGCGCGGTCCGGCTATAGGCGAGCCGTCGAACTGCGCCTCGATTTTTAAGGTGCCGTTCGATGTCGTGCGCAAAGTTGACCGACCTCACGCCTGGTAGGCGTAGTTTAGAGCTTGTGCTGGGTCGGGCTCGAAATCAGTGTGGGGCCGCCGCTGCTGGCATCGGGTCCTCGGCCCAATGATAAACGTCAGAATGAGGGAAGAGCGAACGTTTGTGGCGCGTAATTGGCATGCCGCGAGAACTTATGGCGATTCTCAAGCAGTATCGGGTGCATCAACTCGAATGGCGACCTGCGCGCAGGGTCGACCTGGAAAGGCGGTGACTTTGTCTTTACAACCAGCGTCGGAACGTCGATCGGCCCGCGAAATCGGCATCGTGAAGTCAAGGCTGTGTTGCCCGACCGGGGCTGCGAAGTAGGATTCGGTTTCGCGACCTAAGGCATGCCGTCGCCAGCTACATGCTCGCACAAGGCGTTCCCTTGCGCGTCGTCATGGAAACGTTAGGGTGCTGCAGCGTTAGTTTCACGGCTGACGCATAAAGGCACGTGATGCCGTCCTTGGTTCGAGACATCACGGCTAAGGTAGCCGAGACTCTGTTCGACCGCGCCCAGTGATACAACGAAGAAAAGCCGAAAAACAGGCGTTTTTGAAAGCTCGTGGCTCCCAAAACGCCCACTCGACGGTTGTTGCGAGGCGGGAGCGTGCAGAAAAAGCTAGCATTTGCAAGGAGTTTTTGGGATGAGCCGTGCGGGAGTCGAACCCGCGACCCTCCGATAAAACTCGTAATAGTTAGCTAGCTATCTGTTCGCCGGTGTCTTTTTTGGGTAATAGAGTCGGATTCTTGGCTGTTTCCGCGCCCGCCAAGTGCGTCCTTGGCTGCCAGCGTCCTGTGTACTGTCTGTCAGACTTTCGGGATCTTGAAGGAGACCTCGCGAACAGTCAATCGGATTGGCTGCCACGTGGCCGTCAAGATCTCAGTCGTATCTATGGGGAATAACTCAACGATAGCAAGTAAACTAGAGCGGGAAGTGGAGCGCAGGCTTTTTCGAGACGCTAACCCGCTTTGTGCCGAAGGCGACGATCTACAGCTCGAGTAATTCGGAGGGGGCAAGCTTTGTGAGTAATGCGGGTTTGAGAACTCACCCGCGGCACGTTTTTTGCGCGCAGCATGGCGCTCTCGACGGTGGGCCACGGGTTGCGCCGAGTGCGACCGATGTCCGGCCGTGGCGTGAAACCGCGGGCGGGGACACTCAGCTTGGTGCGCAAGCCGAGGGGAGTATTGACGGCGAGCGGCGTCATCTGGGGTTGTTGTTTTGCGATTCGGTTAACTCGGAGGAGATTACGGCGCATCTTGGCACTGGGGACTGGGGCGAGATTGCGATAGACTACCCCCGCTCCGGCTGAAGCGGTGGCGTGTTTTGGGAGTTTTGTGTCGCTTAAAGGACCTAGCGAGAGATAAAAACCTGTGCGCTCGTCCTCGATGCAAACGCCCGCGCTGCCGACACGCGGCGGAAGATCCTTGCCGGCCCGGACTAACAACCGAGGTCTGGGATCGCTGCAGATAGGCGGTTACCGATCGGCGCCACGGTCACGTAATGCCACGCCTGGGTCGGCGTAAAGAACTAGCTAGCCGGGTCGCGTGCTCCTGCCCTCCTTGAAGAACGGAGTCAATGCAGCGAAGGACAACACTCACCACGATCAGTAAAAACCCAAAACCAAGACAGGATTCGACTACCCACCAAAAAAGCTGGAGACATGACTTTAGTGTCCAAAGCTCGTGCTTCGCTAAGTTGCACGGCGCAACAAGGTTAGCGGAAAGCGCATTGCAGTCAATACGATCGATCTCTTTCCGCGCTGCCGCCTCGATGTTGTACTTCGCTTGGTATGCCTGAATGTCTTTGTCGTACAGAAACGGGCCAACTTGTGCTAGCCCAATCATGGCTGCAGCAAGTAGGACCCCTCCGGCTTTGAGGAGTCGTGAATAGCACTCTTCGCTTACAATCCATGCAGCTATGCGATTGAGACACTTGCTCATATTATTGAGACACTACATTAACGTCGCTCTGCGAAAATATTGAGTTACCGCAACCGGGCATCACAGGCAATAGTTTTGCCGCTGGAGGCCCGTGCCGCCGCGCCAAGGCCTGCGGCACCGCGATAACGTTTAATCCCATTCAACGTGGAAGGTCCGTTCGGATTCCTGTCATATTTCTAACCCCTTTTGAAAATGAACACTTGTAAAGGCATTTCACGCACTAAACTAAGGATTCGACAACAACTATTGTTGCGGAGGCTGTTACGGTGTCTCTCCTTTTTCTCCTGGGGCTTTCCCCCATACTTTCCAGCATCCCGTCGACAGGGGTTATGATGATCAGCACAGCCATGCAAATCGAGCAGCAGGCAACGGATCTGTACCAAACTTCGCCCTAGAGTTCCAATTTATAAAAAGCAGGAGAAAGCCATGCCGTCAGGTGTCAAACAAGACCTCGAGAAGCGGCTCCAAGATATCATTAAGCAGCTGGTCGATAGCCACAAGGCGATTACCCAGGTTCAAGCGTGCGAGGCTGCTGCTAGTCGTGCTGGTGGCGAACTACGCGAACCTAGCAAAGTTGTCAATGCGCTGGTACACAATCCCGGCCGAGGCAAGGCCAAAGAGGTAGATGCAATAAATCGTGCTGCATTCGTCCTCTTGTCTTCCCACTTACAAGGGTTCGTAGACCCTCTTCACAATGAAACGGCCATAGTTGCTCTTACCGGCAAGGTCGAGAAGCCTGAAGATACGATCAAGTTGATCAAACCGCGAAATTTCAATCTGCACGTGGACGTCATCGAGAAGATGTTTGCCTCCCTAGGGATGTATGACCTAATGAAGGACATTCACGGTAGATAATGTTTCAATGGGACCGTCCGCCAACGTCTTAAGGACTACCTCCACGAGAGGGACAAGATCGTTCACGGGACTCGGGTTAATATTTCTCCCAGGCCAAGGTCGAGCGGAAGAAGTACGCTGAAACTCTCGCGCGGACAAATTGGACGAAAAAGTGGCGCATAAAGTGCAGGCAGTTACGGGCACCAAGCCGTGGTGAAACGTGAGTTACGTTGAAAATCAAAATTCAGAGCGCTCGGCAAGCGCCTTCGCCGCCCGCCCGCTCGCGGTAGCGTCGAGCGCCCGGCCGTGATTGAGCCATGCCTGGAAGTTATTGGGCGAGGTCCCGACCACCACTGCCGGCTTGAAGCTTTCCGCTTTCATACCTGCGATCGCGGCGGCGGAAACATCATCGATGAGGCTCGGGCCGTGGATGCCCGCCGGCCGGATGGAGATGTAAGCCGTCTGGCGTTTTCGCGGGGGAGCCACTTGATCGCTTGCTCGATCAAAACCATCTCGCCGGCATCGCGCTTGACGCCGAGGTCGAAGCGCTCGCAGCCCATCACGCGCAGCTGGTTTGGCCCGAATAGCTCGCGGGCGTTAAGATGACCGCGCTCATCCAGCGGCACCACCAGCGCCTGAATATGCGGCGTCGACTCGCCCAGATGCAGGCTTGCGGGAGCAGGGTTCCTGCCGTAGGGCTCCTTTAGCCACTTGAGGTTGAGCTCCACCCAGTCGTCGAGCCTCTTCTTCTCCCAGGTGCCGGCGGCGCTATAGTTATCTGAGCGGAAGTACTCGGGAGACGCGTTGAGCAGGAAGTCAACCGCCACGGTAGCGTCCTCGTGCCGCTTCTCAGGCACAAGCGCCATCACGTCTACCTCGGGTCAAGCCCAACTAGCTCGCCTCTCGTGCGAGATCACCGATGGGTGTCTCACGGGTGCGGGCAAGATGGGCGGCGACCGCCGCAAGACCGTGCGGCCCGGTCATCTTGACCTTGCTTACCCGTAAAATCGCGTACGGCATCTAATATGCCGTCCTCAAGCCTGTCAAAGGCTCGCTCTTGCTTGAAGCTTCCTTTCCGTAGCAGCGAAGCGAGGCGACGTATGCCGGATAGACGTGTTACTACCTACTACACGTCGCCCGTGTGGGGTGATGGTGCGCAGCTCAAGGGAACCCCCAGACTCCGCCCTACCTGCTACCTAAAGGAAAAGCATGCCGCCGCTGCGCTTAGGCTGCCTGCGGTTTGGCCCGGTTGGAGGGATTCGGTTGGGCTGCCGCGGCGGTTTCGGCCTCGTCGCCGGAGCCGCGATGCACCTTCCGCGCGTGTGGCCCCTTGAGCGCCTTGAAGGTCTGCTGCGCAAGCCAACGTGCCATCACCTCCTCGGGTGCCCAGCGCCTGCCAAGCTCGCGCAAGCTTGGCAGCCTCCTTGAAGGCGTCGTAGACGTTGACCCGCACTTTGAGCTTAAGCGTCATCATCACCATCCTAGCTGCTTAATTAGCCGCTAGAAGTTCGCTGCTCATATGTTCAATTTCCGTATGTTCAATTTCCTCCTTACTTTGATTACTCGTCCTGGGATAGGCAGGAATTTCTTCGGGCTGCTTGAGACCCTATGGATTGTATGGAAAGGCGCGGGCCGACACTGAACTGATGCGAAGTCCACCTCCGGCACCGAGGTGTTTCGTTTCTGCGCGGGACGGGTCTATGGACGGTCGGACTCAAGCGCGGCGGAATCGTTTGTAGGGTATGCCGCGGGACCTAAGCTGGGGGCTGGCTCTGAGCCACCCCGGAGTGGCACGCCCTTTCCCGTAGTGACACGGTCTTTCGCGGACGCCCCTGCTTGCGCGCCGGAGGCAGTGCTCTTCGGACCGTACCTACCGCTCATAGGCGCGGCGCAGGGCGCTGGCGTTGCCACCTTGCGGCCGGCACGCGCAGCGAAGACCTAGGGCCGCTCAACTCGCCTCATGTCGTAACCTTCCAAGCGTTTGCGCCAAGGCACGCCAAAGACATTTAGCGTTGGCCGGCTAGAGACGGCCAGCAGTAAGCGAGCTAGCGGTGCATCGGTAAGGTTGGGTGCTTACGGCTCCAGCAGAGATGGCTTAGCAGCAGGTCTTTCGAAACCGTGCGAGACCTCCACATGGCTAATGTAAAACCTGTCTCTCGTTGATTGTCGGGAATACCTTGGGTGTACGCGAGTTTTGCGCGCCGGTACGCTACTCAAAAGGCCACGCGCCGCGCAACATGGCTGCGTGTGGAGCGGACCAAGCGGTAAGACAGAATGCTTAGAAGCAGGTAGTATTCCATACTGCTCCCGTTTGAAGCGTTGTACAGGTAACAGTAGGCCTCGCGAGATGCGGGTTGAGCGGCAGCGGCCCGGGCGCGCTCACGCGGGCACCGGCATAAGGCGGGGCGATTCCTGCTGGCTGCCTGGATAGAGCCGCCATAGTGCGGTAAGTAAAATAGGCGACGCCCACCTCAGCTGCTGCTACCAAGGCGATACCTATAACCGAAACCGCTGCGTTCAAGTAAGGGTGATCCTGCGACATCGAGCCCGAAGGCAAGGCGCTACTCGCTTGGATACGCGAGGGTGCTGCAAGACACCCACTTTGTTGGGCTTGACTAACGACCGAAGCTAGATCGGGGCCAGCAATTCCCCTCCCGCAAGCGAAGGCAATAAACACCCTCGACTGCGTCGAGGTATCGGTCACCCATAAAAGGCTCGATTCTAATACCGGATGACCATCGAGCGTTTCAACCTCGTAAAGGTGGCCGATGGGACTACATTGGTTCCAGGCTGGATTGAGAATGAAGGTTGCCCGGCGACAAGTGGCGAAATCCGGGCACTGTGGGGTTTGATAGGAAGGTTTTCCCCAGATCACATCCCCGGTTTCGTAGTGCAATACGATGAAGTCTGGCTGAGCCCTAGGCGGAAACCCTGGGTAGGCGTTTATGTGACCCCAGGGCAGGTAGAGAGTATCGTGCTCGCCTCTACACCCCCGCGCGGCCCAGTGTTCGATGGTAGGTTGGAACGGTACCGAACTGATTACCGGCGAAACTGGTTGGACGTTTCCACACGCCGTTAGAATTGTAAGGCAAAGCCCAAAAACCGACGCCACCCCCTTGGCGCTCATTGTGCCCCCCGTAGCCCGCGCTGCTCACTTGCCCAGAATCGCTTTTATACTAGCGTACTCTGTCCTACATATTCAATAAAAGCGATTGAAAATTCAAGACTTCTCGCTCAAATCGATGGTCAGTTTATGGAACTGCTACTGTGTGGGTATAGTCAGGCTCCTCATTATGGGCAGACAGAGCAGCGGTTAGCACGCACAGGTTGCATAGACGGGGGTCGCAAATCGAGCTTGGATTGTAACGCTCACAACGCACCAGTGGCTCCGTGCGGGCAAGAACTCACGAGCACGCGAGCAAGACAAAAAAGGTGACAGGCGTTGGGGGAAAGCCGAGTGCGCCTCGGCATCCCACCGCTTTAGCGCCTTCGCGTGCGCCTCGATATCGAAGCCGTCAAAGCTAGGGTGGAGCGGTTCAATCCTAGCAAGCGTGGCGATACGGCCCTCGACCTCGACCCACGCACGTGCATTCACGGAAGGCCACAATCTCAATGCGGGCCAGTAGCTAATGCGCCTGCCATGCGACCCAAGCCCGTGATGCCTTGGGAATCATGGTTTGGATCGGCCGCAGCCGGATGCCAGCGTAGTCGAATCGATGGAACTCTACCCTTTCGTCTATCAGCTCCGGCGAAAAGAACCAAACAGCCTCAAACCCTTGTATTACCTACCCCGAATTGTGTAGATGCGCAAACGCGAGAGGTCGAAACGGAAATTCCGGCTAAAACGCCGAGGTGAGTACACCGAACGGACCGCAGACAAGGCGGTTAGACTGGCGAAGAATTGGAGGGATTAAAAATGCAACCAGAAAATTGGAAGGCTATTGAGGACGCCCATGCAATTTCCCTGGACCCTTCGGATAAAGCGCTACTGGATGAGGTCCAGAAGAGCCTTGGTTTAAAGGACGGAGAGTTCCTACACTTCCTGATTCTGATTGGGAAGGTTGCGCCAGCTGCCGTAAGACTAAAACAGGTGCGGCTTCCCAAGCCGTAGTGCCCAGGTACAGGATATGGGTTGTGACGTGAACGAAAATTGGCAGGAGAGAATCGTAATCGATCCCGCGATCCATTACGGCTAACCATGCATTAGCGACACGCACGTGTCCGTCGACATAGTCGTCGGCAGTGGAGATGATTCTTGGCCAACCACCTAAGACCGCCTCAATCAACTTCGAAGCCTCCGGCTCAATGGTGTGGGCGATCGTAAGCTTGACCGCAGCCCCGACAGGATCGAGTTCCGTCGTGCGGAACGGGTCGCCTTCCGCCTTGGGCTCGGGCTTGTCCTGGTGCCGCCAACGGATAATTAGGCGACGCAGCGACGCCGGGGCCTTCGGATGCATAAGTACGGCTAGCCAAGGACGGAAGGAGCATTCGCCATGTTGCGCCGGCGCATGGTTGCTTGGCTAGTCTTCGAAGACCTCTGCGATACCGGAACCCGCAGCGCTTTTTTCCGCTTTGTGTCGCCTGACTCCTCTGTCAATCCGGCTTGCCTCCCACAGTCTGAGAAACCGCAGCCAAACGCTCTAAAGTTCTTCCGGCGAGCATTTTGCGGTTGCATTTGAAAGTCGTCGCATCGCTGCTCTTTTGCCTCCGCCTGCTTCCGCGTAAGCAGCTGAGCGGTTTGGTTCGTAAAATCCCAACCTTTCTTTCCCGCCTTGGCCTCTTCGCCTCGGTCTAAGAGGCGAGGGAGCAAAGAGAACCGGATGCACAGCGAAGCGGAGGTACCGATGAGCGGTGGGCAGCAATTCAAGGCCGCCGTGACAAGCGCGAGCGGCGTTGACCAGGGATGGCGTGGCGGTCTTGAGGGGAGCCTCGCAACCGGCGGCATGCGGCGGGGCACGTCCAACGTTGAGCATGAGCCGAGCCGGTGTCACTAAAAACACGAATATTTAGCGTAGCGCAAGTTGAAATTGGCCGAAGTACGTTGAAGATCGAGGGTTGTATACTTGATAAGCGGAAAATGTTGATATACACTATTCGAGTTTTAATTAATTCAAAGGAGTGACAAACAAGATGATTCTTTCGTTCCCAGCGATGCGCGGCCGCATGGGCAAGCGGGACTATTTCGTGGCCATGGTGAAGCTCAGCTTGGTGCCTAAGCTGTTCAAATTTCGCGACTGGGCGGAGTTGCCGCCGGAGCAGCGGGCACAGCGCGTGATCCAGAAGAGCCGCATCCCGGAAATCACCCAGTACATTCTCGACAACGAGGATGGCTATCTTTTCTCATCGCTCACCGCGTCGTTCGATTGCGAGCCGAAGTTCACGCCAGCAAATGGACGCGACGACATTGGCATTCTAGAGATTCCGTTCGATGCCGATTTGGTCATCAACGATGGCCAGCACCGTCGAGCCGCGATCGAAGAGGCGTTGAAAGAGAACCCCAAGCTTGGCGATGAGACCATCTCGGTGGTGCTATTTCCTTTCGAGGATCTTAGCCGGATGCAGCAGATGTTCTCTGACCTCAACCGCACGGCGCGTACCACCTCGAAGTCGCTCAACATCTTGTACAACCAGCGCGACCTGATGAGTCAGATCACGCTGACTATCATCGAGCGCGTCGAGGCCTTCAAAGGATTGGTCGACAAGGACCGAGTATCGCTTGCGCTGCGCTCGCCCAAACTTTTCACACTGGCCGCGATTTACGATGCTACCCATGCGCTCCTCGGTTCGGTGGTGAATGCCGTCTATGACGAGAAACTTGCACTGGCCCTGGAGTTCTGGGAAGAGGTGGCTAAAAACATGCCGGAATGGCAGAAAGTCAAAAGCGGTGATTTAAAGCCTATGGAGTTTCGTCAGGAATTTATCCATTCGCATGCCGTGGTACTATGCGCTCTTGGTTCGATGGGCCAGACGCTAATTTCGACCTATCCGGATGACTGGAAATCGCGCCTGCGCGGGCTTCGCCAGATCGACTGGCGCAGAACAAACAAGGAATGGCAGGGTATCGCCATGTCAGGCTCGGACGTAGTAAATCGGCGCCAGAACCGAATGGATACGGCATCATTCCTCAAGCTCAAGATGGGCCTTAAACTCACTCCAGCGGAAGAGCGGTCACTCAAGGGGGCCACCGACGTACCCTCGATCATGAACAATCTTCGTAAGTTCGTCGGCTAAGTCCCTGTGGCAGAGAACTAATCTAATCTTGGGGGGCAACTTCGGTGGATGACTCAAGCCAGCTTGTCGCGCAGTTTGAGAAGAATTCCAAAGAAGAAGTCCGAGTCAGTATCGACGATTTCCGCGGACGCAAGATCATCAACATCCGCGTCTACTACCGCTCCGACAGGGGCGAGTGGTTGCCCGGCAAGCAGGGGCTAGCACTTGCCGTGGATCGATACCGCGATCTTGCTGATGCTATCCTGAGACTTGGCGAAGCGCTGCAAGCGCAAAGCTTGCTTCCTTCCAAAGGATCGCGAGATGCCTTCGGAGACGCAGACAATCAAAAGTGACCCGATGGGGGAGACAGATGCCGCGATATTGGATTGTTTGACCTAACATCGTCACGCACGCCATCGCGAGCCTACGACGCGCCCAAAGGTTGCTCGAGCAGTTCCGAAACGCCCACCAGCCGCACCCCCTCGACGACACGGTAGCGGCCGTGATCGACCAAGCCCTAGCCGCCCTCGCCCCCCTTGAAGACGCCCTAGCTGCCAACAAGTCTGCACTTAAGGCATCCCCGCATCCGACCAGGTCGTAAGGCATCCCCAACCTCAACTGAGCGCCTAAGATACCCCAAGCCGAAACTAAGGGGCGGGTTTTACTCTAGGCATGCGACGCTCGGGTCCTCACCCCCCAATAGGCCGTCAAGGGATCCCTATGGAACCTAAAAGCTCATTTGTAACTCGACCCCCAAGAACGCTTCGCCGCCCCTTAAGCCTACCGAGGCGTCCCAACCTCTCCCCGAAGGCGGACTTCAGGGGCGCGGCCGTCTACATAACGTCTACATGCCCTTCCAGCGCTCAAGACATCTAACGACACGACCGGCGAAAAAGGCTTGATTTTGCGGGACTTTTGGGGATGAGCCGTGCGGGAGTCGAACCCGCGACCCTCTGATTAAAAGTCAGATGCTCTACCGCTGAGCTAACGGCTCACTTTCAAAACGAACCCGACAACAGACGTTTATATTTGCAGAAGCAAAGCCCGCTGAAAAGTGTTCTCCCGCTCTAGACGACCAACCGTCCGACAATGAGTTCGGTTCCGCCGGCTATTGCATCTGGTTGCGGTTCGCCAGCTCTTTTAACGCGTCCCATTCCTTTGCACCAAAAAGCTCGAAAAGTTCGCGCAGAGTCAGCTGATGCGTCGAGCTGGGAAGACAGGACTGTTTAAGTAAATTCTCGAGCACATTTCTGCATGCTTCAATTGTTGCAGTGAGAAGAATCGTCGGCAAAATCGCAATTCTATAACCGTACGCCTCGGCCTGTGCCAGCGACACCTCGGGGCTCTTGCCTCCCTGCACGATATTAAGCAAGCACGGACCACGTACGAGTCGAGGTATCGCCTCAATTTGAGCTAACGTTTGTGGTGCCTCGACAAATGCGACGTCGGCTCCCTGCTCGAGCGCGGCGTTAGCTCGTTCGATCGCTTCGTCGAACCCGGTCACGGCGATCGCGTCGGTGCGAGCGATAATGACGAAATCGGGGTCGCGTCGTTCGTAGGCTGCCGCACGGATTTTCGCGAGAAATTCTTCTTTAGGAATTATGCTCTTGCGATCAAGATGCCCGCATTTTTTGGGAAACACCTGGTCCTCGATGTGCAATCCCGCCACGCCCTGCCGTTCATACTCTCGCACGGTGCGCGCTACGTTAAGCTCGTTCCCGTACCCGGTGTCAGCGTCAGCGATTACAGGTACACGAACGCTCGAGCTAATCGCCCCTGCGTTGGCAACCATCTCGCTCATCGTCAAAAGTCCATAATCGGGCATCCCAAGACGACTTGCCGCAGTGCCTGCCCCGGTCATATACACGGCAGGAAAGCCCGCAAGTTCGATCAGTTTTGCGGTTATACAATCGTATGCCCCGGGAGCGACGATAAGTCCGCCCCGAATCAACATCTCGCGAAGTACGCTAGCCGGGCCCAAAACGTCGGCTCCTCAATTTTTTGATAGCAGTGCTCCGGATGACGCTATTCTGCAGGTCAGCCCACTCGCAGAGCAAAAGTATAGTTAACCCAAAGCCTGCCTCTGCCAGTAGAATGCCCCAATTCTTGAAATGTGGGAAGCAACCGAACGTTGTGTTACTTTACCGCACTCTGTGGGCTACGTTGAAAGCTTGTCCTAACCTTCCCGACGCCATTTTTTTAACCCTTCCGGTCTAGACGCGGACTCTCTGCACTATAGTCAAAATGTATTGTCATTTTGTTATTGTCGGCTTAAGGGCGGTATTTCTTAGTTGTCGTGAAGGCGCTGCCGTCAGTAGTCCAGCCGTAAGCTTTCCTTTGAACTTTTATCGCCGCGAAACTGTTATTTGCTAGGCGTGCGAGGTTTAGACGATCGATCGACTCTTTCGTTGCTGTCGGCGTTAGGAAAAAAGGTTTGGCAAGTAGTAGATGAGCTTCGGTTAATAGTATGAAGGGGCAAGCGTTCGAGTATCTGAGTCTAAAAGTTCGCTTCAATTTGCTGATCACGGCGATTCTTCTTTTGGGAGTGGTATTAGGCGGGTTACTGATTGTCGAGAATAACCGTCGCGCCGTCCGCAATGAGCTTAGGTCCTCGACGCGGCTTACGCTCGGCTTGCTTGAAGCGACGACCGATAATTTGCGCTTTAGTGCTGCGGAGGGTCCGGAGTTCCGTCGTCGTCTAACTCGTTATCTTTCTGCGCTGGAGCGGATACGGCATGTAAGGCTTCAAGTTTTGGATTCAGCTGGACATCCTTTGGTCGCAAGTGCGACGCCCGCGGCTGTTTCGTCGTCTGGCGCCCGTGCGCCGGGATGGTTCGTGCGGTGGATAGCTCCGCCACCAGCGGAGTTCCGCCGGCCCATACTGGTCGACGGTGTGCCCTATGGTTTTGTGGTGGTGAGCACGAATCCTGCTGATGAGATGGCGGAAGAGTGGCTCAACGTTCGCGACCTATTTATGGTGGTGGCGAGCCTGTTCGTCGCGACTTGGGTGCTGGTGGTATGGGCAGTCGGGCAAGCCTTAAAACCTGTGGATACGTTGCTCAGCGGCTTTGACCGTCTGGAGCGCGGTGATTTTCGCGCGCGATTGCCCTTGTTCAAAACACCGGAGCTCGCCTTGATAGGACGCAAATTCAACCGGCTTGCCCAGACCCTCGAGGATACTGCCAATGAAAACCGCCGGCTGACGCAGCGTTTGATAAACCTTCAAGACGACGAACGGCGTAGAATCGCTCGCGAGCTGCACGACGACCTCGGTCAATACCTGTTTGCGCTCAAAACGGATGCCTTTGCTGCAGCGAGGCTGGCAGAAAAGGCCGGGCTTACGGAGGTTGTGGAGATAGCCAATTCGATCAGCTCGCTGACAGGCCAGATGGAAGGAATTGTGCGAAAAATGATCGAGCGGCTACGCCCGCTGGCGCTTGACGAGCTCGGTTTGGAGGATGCTCTGCGGGGTTTGGTCGCATCTTGGCGCAGTCGTAATCCCGATAGCGATTGTGTCCTGGATATCAAAAGTCCGCTCGTCGGGCTCAGCCGCGAGGTCGACACGGCCGTCTACTACGTCGTTCAAGAGTCATTGACGAACATCGCCAAGCATGCCAAGGCTTCCAAAGTAGAGATCACGCTGCGCGTCGAGTCTCAGCAATTAAAGGCTCAAAATGCCCAGGAAAGTGACTCAAGTTCGAAAAAGGACGCTACAGCCCGACCGTTTGCGAGAGTATTGTTGGTAGAAATTCGAGACAACGGTATCGGCAGCGGTCCTGAGAGGCATCATGGGATGGGAATAGTGGGAATGCGAGAGCGGGTCGAAATCCTCGGAGGAGAGCTTAACGTCCGCTTTACCCCAGGAGAAGGGTCATCTGTAAGAGCGACTATCCCCTTGACGACATTGGCCGTGATCGATGGCGCGCGTGAATACTAAGCCGAAAGTTCTGCTCATCGACGACCATCCGATCGTGCGGGCGGGTTGTCGCAGGTTTTTGGAACAAGGTGTTCCGGCGGAGGTGATTGAGGCGGGCAGCGGAGAAGAGGGTTGGCGTAGCTTCCTCGAAAACAGTCCTGATCTGTTAGTGTTGGACCTCACGCTGCCCGGGATCGGAGGGCTTGAGCTTATCCAAAAAGTGCGCGCCTACGATCCGCGCGCACAAATCTTGGTTTTTAGCATGCACGCTGATCCGATTTTCGCAGCGCGCGCGCTCGAGGCCGGAGCGAGAGGTTACGTCGTGAAGAGCAGTTCGCCGCAAGAGCTTCTGGACGCTGTGTTGCAGGTGCTGCGCGGCGGTAACTATCTGTCCCATGAAGTAGCGCAGGAGATCGCTCTGCTGAATCTCACCTCAGGCGGAGATCCATTAAAGGAGCTTTCGGCGCGGGAGCTCGAGATACTGCGTTTGATCGGTGAGGGGCGAACTCTGACGGAAATCGCTGCGATTCTGTGCGTTAGCTACAAGACCGTCGCTAACTCTGTCAGCCAGATCAAGACAAAGCTTCGCGCCCGTCACACCAGCGAATTGGTACGCCTCGCTCTGCATCATGGCTTGGCTGGAAGTTCAAAATAAACAAGCGCTATCGCTTGCTTGCGGCTCTTCGTACCAGAGTGGCAATGCAAGGTTAATTTGGAGGCTGGGCGAGCGTTCTCTGTTTCGCGGAAGTGGGGCTCTCTTCGTAACCTTGCATCGCACGCGATACTTTTTGAACTCTCGTGTGCTGGTTCGTTTATTTGCGCCTGTGGCCCAACGGGTCTAATCAAATCAAAGTAACCCGGCGGATTTAACTAACCGCGGGACCGTGCACGCCTTGGGCCGACGGTCGACTCAGAAGCACTGCAGTTGTCGCTAATATCGTTTGGTTTTTGTCATTGCTTGTCAGTCAATAATTGCGTCTTACTACGCAAGTTCCCGCCCTTTTTGTGCTTAAATTCGTGATGTCTAAATTATTCCAGCCGATGGCTTATCGGTTGATAGCATTCACGCTGGTTAAATCGTTTACACTGACACATATCGGCTTTGGCGAAGAAGTTTGTGAGAACAGGTTGTAGGCGTCGATTAAGCTCGCTAGATTAGGTCACTAAAGTTTTTTACTGGTGCTTACACGACAGGAACGGTTAGTCGAGTCTCGGACGCCGGGCACGCTGCGCCGGACGTCGCTTCGCTTTGTAGGGCTTGTTGCGCGCCTTTCGGGTGCGTTTGAGCGGTTAAGTCCTCGCGCCAGAAACTTTCTTGCCTATGGCTTGGCGTTAGCGATCGTTTTCGTCGTCGCATATGGCATCTCGCTTGGTCAGGTGCTCGGTGCACTTAGGCGCGCGAACCTTTATCTGTTTCTACCGGCTCGCATCTTGTCATTTTTGTGTTTTTTCTTCGGCGAAACTCTGCTGTACTCAAGGCTCTTCAGTTATTTCAATGCGCCGATAAGTTATAGCGAGATGCTGCCGGCCAACGCGGCCCAGTACTTTTTGCAAGTTGTAAACGCGGCGGTTGCCGGAGGAGCCTTGGTCGCCTTTATTCACCGGCGCAAGAAAGTCCCGTGGCTGGCCGCTGGATGCACGATGATTTTTCAGACCTTGATCGACTTTCAGTTGATGGCCTGGATGGCGCTGTTCGGGACGGTTCTCGTGCCCAGCTTTCCCTACAAGGTGGCGTGGTACTACCCGGCGATGGTGATTGTGGTCTTATGGGCTTTTGCCGGGTTTTGGAGGTTGGGGCCTACGCGATGGCGGTTGCTCAGATGGTTTTATGAGCGACCGTCGTGGGACTCGTTTCGCAAGGCTCGCTTGCGCCACTACTTAACTCTCGGGGCGATTCGTGCGCCGATATTCTTGGTGCAGGGAGTATCGTTTTATCTTCAGATGGTAGCGTTTAACATTCATGTGCCACTGGCTCAGGTGCTGGCTGCCACTCCCTCGATCATGATTTTAACCGCTCTGCCCATTGTGCCCGTGGGGCTCGGAGCTGACCAGGCAGTGATGGTGCACGGGTTTCGCGGTTACGGTTCGAAGGCCGATTTGCTTGCGATGTCGCTGGCAAGCAACGCGATGGGGATCGTCTTTCGACTATTGCTTGGCTTGACGTCGGCTGGCACCTTTGCCAAGGAATTGGCCGAACAAGCCAATAAAGGGCCATACACTGGCGAGGTCGAGCTTGATCGCGGCGACGCGAATTGGCTGTACGCAACTGAGGTCAACCGCAAGGAGGAATAAACGTCTTTACACCTGAGGCTTTTTGGGCGAGCACCCAACTGCGGATGCCAATACGGTAAAGGCGGCGGTCGAAGTTCGAGCTGACACCGGCTGGGCGATGTCCTTTGCTCTTGGCTATCGGCGGTGGTGGGTGTCGGGCGGCCTTATTCCGTATGCGCTCGACAGCATCGAAGTTTAATTAATACGGTCAATTGTTCGACGCGCCCAATTTCCGAAGTGCTGCACGCGTGGGCATCCGCAAGCGACTTTACTGGGGTTCGGCTGTGGTGGAGATTTGGCCAAATTTCTTCATTGTCGGTGCTGCAAAGGCTGGTACGACGTCCCTCTACGCTTACTTAAAGCAGCATCCCGAAATTTTTATGCCCAGGGTCAAGGAGCCCCATTACTTTGCCCAAATCAGACCTTCCCCTGAGATGCGCCATCTGTACGAGATCGTCAATGACCGCAAAAAATATCTGAGCTTGTTCGCTAAGGCCCGAGGTTACGCTGCGATCGGAGATGCGAGCCCGTCATATCTATGGGAGCCGCAAGCACCCCGGCGCATTCGAGAAGTCGTGCCGCAAGCAAAGATAATTATCTTGCTGCGCGATCCTGTCGAACGGGCGCACTCTCACTACCTGGCGGATATCCGCGAGGGGGTACATAACCTCGGTTTTTACGAGGCTTTGTGTTACGACATGGCGCGTGAGGTCAAAGGATGGGGAATCTCGTGGTTGTATATTGAACTTGGGCAGTATGCTGCCCAGGTGCGACGTTATCTCGATATTTTCGGTCCCGAGCAGACAAGAGTGTTCCTGTTCGAAGATTTAAAGCGCGATAGCAACCGGGTTTTGTTGGAGATAGCGCGATTTTTGGGCGTCGATACCGACGCTGTAGCTCGAATCGACACGTCGGAAGCTCATAATGCTTACGCGATGTCGCGCGGTCGATGGGCGCAACGGCTGGCGGGAGCAAAGCTGTCGCGATTCTTGGGCCGGACGGTTGTCCCGCGACCTATTGGCCAGTTTATTTTTGACCGAATCTTGCTAAAACCTGGGCCAAAACCTGATATTGACCCTCGAGCCAAGAAATTGCTTTGCGAGATATTTGAGCCTGAAGTAAACGAACTAGAGCATCTGTTGGGGCGACCGCTTCCCGAGCTTCGCCGCTCCTGGGGTAACGAATACCTGTCGGGAAAAATCTCGGTTTTGTGAATGCGAGCTTTGAACTTTTAAAGCTGCCAATCGTCGCGCTATTTTGTCGGCATTTCGGTGGGTTTGCGAACAAACCGCTCCGACGATTTTATAGATCCTCTTCTCCTGAAGCGCCAAGACCCTCGTCGTGTTCCGATTCCTCGCCGCCTCGTTCGAGCTCTTCGATCGCCTCGTCGAATTCGGGTCCCTGCACGTCTTCACCCATTTCCTGTCCGATCTTGCGCATCATTCGGGCGATGCTGCGAGGGTCGTTTTCGTCGAGGTCGGCGTAGCGCGCAGGGTCGGCGAGCGCTTCGAGTCGGGCTTCTTCGCTCTTTGGGGTGGCGAACCGCGACATAAGGCGCCGAAGCTGGCTACTGCCACAGTGGCGGCACGAGGCGTTTATCGGTTCGCTTATCCGCATCGTCAGCACGCTCATCCGCCTCCCACAATTCTCACATTCGAACTCGTATATCGGCATCTTTAACCCCGTACCGAAAGAAATTTTGGTACTCACCAAGCTTGCGGCTTAAAAAATTATGCCAAAACAGCTCAAGAAGGTAGCCCCGACACAGGCCCACAAAATATTTCCTCATAGGAGGGCGCTACGTCTTACTGGCCTAACTTTAAGGTAGCCTTTGGCTCAGAAACAGTTCTGGCCAAACTATTTTTGCTTATCCGTCCCCTTTTAAAGCGTTGGTACGCTAGCAGAAACGATGCGGTTGCGCTTTGCATACGTGGCGTTCGGCGTTAAAGCTTTGCGACGCGGCTCGGGCGATATCGCCTTACCCAGCGGTTGCACCGATACTGAATCGCTTGTATTCGACGAGATGGCGTTTGACGCGGCTTGCTCAAAGGCTGATTTCATTGTCACATTTTTTAACATTTTGGCTTTCACGCTTTGCTGAGTCGAAAACTGGAAATCTTCGGGCAAAAGCCTTTGAACCATACGATGCGAAGGTTCGTAAAGTTAGGCGGCGTCTTGGGAGATTTCCGTTTGCGCCAAGGTCAACCTGAGACATTAGCGCTTGCCAAGAATTACTCTTTTGCTTAAAGTGACGCGACCTTGGTTACGCCGATGATACACGAGTTAAGGGCGGTATGGCACGACACCCGAATGATTGTACTGTGCGCGATTTCAGGCGCGCTTTATGCAGCCGTGCTGATACCCTTCAAGGTCGTTCCCTTGATTCCGGGTGTGACGGAGCTGCGCCCCGCCAACGCTATCCCGATCGTGTGCTCGTTTTTGTTCGGCCCTGCTGCGGGATGGGGGTCAGCGATAGGTAATCTGATCGGGGATTTTTTTGGAGGAGTGGGCCCTGGCGACGTTTTTGGCTTCGCCGCCAACTTAGTATACGGTTACCTGCCCTATAAAATCTGGGCGCTTATCGGTTGCGGACAGAGTCCTGTCGACCGATCGCCGCTGGGTGTGGCTAAATACGTAATGACATGCTTTTGCGCGTCGATTCTGTGCGCGGATATTGTCGGATGGGGCGACAGTTTGCTTGGACTACGTCCCTTTGCTGTTCTGGGGAACCTAATCGTTTTCAACAACATGCTAGCGTCTTGCTTGCTTGCACCGTTTTTGCTTGCCGCGATCTACCCGCGGGTACGCGCTGGCCATCTGCTTTATAGCGATTTGATGGTTCTACCCAGTTCGCCGTGTTCGTTCGCCAGACGGTTGGCTGGCCTGGTCATGCTTGTGTTCGGCGGTCTATCTGCCTGGGTTTTGGGCAATCTTGTCTCTGCTGGTTTTTGGGTGCCCGGCTTTTTGCCGAGCTGGGCCTCCACACCGCCTTACGGGGCCGCAGTGGGTATCGTCGTTACGCCTTTTTTAGTAATAGGGCTGGTTGGCGCAAGTTGGCTTTGACAGCTTCACGTTCTCTTCATCTGGGTGGGCCGCCCGAAATCGAAGTTAAAGAAGTAAGCTTCACCTATCGCGGCAGTACGGAACCCGCGTTGCACGGTATCTCGTTCGTTCAGCGTCGAGGTGAAATCGTAGGCGTCGTAGGGCCTTCCGGGGCGGGCAAGTCCACTTTGGTTAAGTGTCTGAACCGTCTGGTGCCATCGTTTGACAATGGAACCTTCGCGGGCGTGGTCAAAATCGCAGGCCAGACGCTAGCCGAACAGCGGGTGTGCGACGTCGCGCCGCTGGTTGGGATGGTATTTCAGGATTTCGAGTCGCAACTTTTTTCCACTAATGTGGCGCACGAGGTCGCCTTTGCCATGGAGCAGTGTGGCTACTCGAGGGAAGAAATGGTACAGCGCGTGGGGGCGGCTCTGCGCGCAGTTGGATTGGAAGGGTTCGAAAGCCGCGATCCCGCCACACTGTCGGGTGGAGAAAAACAAAGACTAGCCGTAGCAGCTGTGATGGCTTTGCGGCCGCGCGTGATCGTGCTGGACGAGCCGACAACCGATCTCGATCCACAGGGACGTGCTGAAGTGTTCGCGCTGATCGAGCAGATGCGGCTGCAGGGAGCTACCTTGGTGCTCGTCGAGCACGATCTCGAGGCGCTGCGCGTATGCGATCGGCTGCTGGTGGTGCGCGACGGAAGAATCGTGGCCGATCTGCCGCCGTCCGAGTTGATGGCGCGCGTTGAACTGCTCGAAAGCTGTCGACTGCGCCCTCCAGACTTGAGCCTTCTGTGCGAGCGCCTCGGTATAACTCCACACACGCAAACCTTGGAGGAAGCCGAAAGAGCGATACGTGCGCGATTCCGAATTTGCGCAACAGCTTGCGAAAGCCGGCTCGATTACGATGCTTCTGCTTCGTCCTGCTTGCCGGTTACACGGGTCGGCCAAGAAGCGAACAAAGGTAGGCAAGAGGCCCTAATCGAAGTTCGCAAGCTTACCTACGCCTACCCGGAAGGACGGCTTGCTCTCGAGGATATCGACTTCGCTGTAGGAAGTGGGGAGTTTGTTGCGATTGTGGGGCGCAACGGATCGGGCAAGAGCACGCTCGCCAAGCATCTGGTGGGCATCCTGCGCCCCACCCGAGGGCAGGTCCTGCTTGGAGGACGTGACCTGTCGCGCTTGACCGTAGCGGAAATTTCGCGCCATGTAGGTTTCGTTTTCCAAAATCCAGACCATCAGATTTTCGCCGCTACGGTCGAAGAAGAGGTCGCCTTCGGACCGCGCAACTTCGGCTTAAAGCCGGATGAGGTCGCCGAGCGCACCCAACGCGTGCTCGCCGCCGTGGGCCTGGAAAAACTACGCTTTCAAGACCCGTTTTTACTGAGCAAAGGAGAGCGTCAGCGCGTAGCGGTTGCGGCTGCGCTTGCGCTAAATCCTCGAGTGCTCATCCTGGACGAGCCCACCACTGGCCTAGACTTCTTCGAGCAGCGCCGCATGATGGAGCTCCTGACTGAGCTTAATCGCGGCGGCGTAGCGATCGTGATAATTACTCATACGCCTTGGCTGGTGGCGTGTTATGCGCGGCGGGTTGTGATGATGGAACGTGGGCGGAAAGTTTTCGATGGGCCAGTGCGACAGTTTTTTGCGTCCTCGGAATTGCTGGAGAACTCCGCTTTTCGGCTTCCCGAAGTGACCGCATTGAGCCGTCGACTGGGTCTGGTGGCGTTGACAGTCGACGAGCTTGTAAGCGTGCTCGAGGCCAGGAGCTGATGCCTATTTACTTGTATCTCGACCGAGGAACGCTTTTCCATCGCTTTCATCCGACGGTCAAGGTGTTCGGGTTATTTGCAGTGTTTTGGACGGTCTTCTGGCTGGACCATCCGGTGGCGCTTGCACCGGTTGGCGCGCTCTTGTTAGGGGTTGCGCATGCCTCGCGCTCGTGGGCTAATTTCCGCCGTTTGAGCTGGCTGCTTCTTTTAATCGTTTTTTTTACCTCGCTCGTCTGGATACTTTTTTTCCGGGTCGGTGCTCCATTGGCTAAAGTTGGGCCGCTGTGGGTGAGTCGCGCCTCTTTGGAGTTCGGTCTCGGCCGCGGGCTTAAACTTGCTGAACTTATTGCGACGACCATAATCTTTCTCTCCACTACGAAGGTTGAGGAATTTTCTTATGGTTTGAGGGCGCTAGGCGTGCCGTATCGGGTTGGTTTCGCCATCACCCTGGCCTTTCGTTTGGCGCCGCTTTTTATCGATAGCGCGCTCGAAGTAGTCGCAGCGCAAAGCTTAAGGGGCCACGAATTTCGTCGTGGTGGACCGCTTAGCCGACTGCGGCGTTACGCGCCGGTGATGATTCCGGTGTTTATGGGCGCATTGCGCAAGGCCAATAACATGGCGATGGCGCTGGAGGCGCGAGGCTTCGGTCATAGCCCTCGCCCCACCAGTTTTGCCGAGTACCGCTTTACCCGTTCAGACTTGTTTGCCCTTATTGCCTTGTCTGTTCTCGCTAGCGCAAGTTTTCTTGCTTATTATCTAGGCTGGGCTGGAATTAAAATCCGCTAGCGACGCTACAATCGGCACCCAAGCAGAGCGCGGACGATTTTGGCGCGAGCTTAGACAAAGAGGCAGACTTGCTCGAAAAGACTGCTTTTCGTTAGTTTGCACAAACAACGGCTTGGGCTTCGGTTTCGGTTGACAGGACGTAAGCGTGTTAAGCCCGAGGAGTCGGCCGCAAGTTGCGATTATGTTTTGGCTTCCGTAGACTGATTGTTGGTTGGAGAGCAGCCGCGAATGCTTGGGGGTAAGGCTTATGCTATTTGTGATCATCGGTCACGATAGTCCCAGGGGGAAAGAACTTAGACCGAAGGTACGCCCTGCGCATCTGGAACATTTGCGTCCTTTGGCCGAGAGAGGAAAGATCGTACTCGGCGGGCGCTTCACTGACGGCAGTGGCAGTTTGATCGTTCTCGAAGCCGATTCTGAGGAGGAAGCAACCCGGATCGCGCATTCAGATCCATATTTGAAAGAAGGGGTCTTCGAGCGGGTCGAGATTAAGCCCTTTGAAAAAGTTCTGCCGAATTAAGCGAATAACACGGGTGATTTCTGGAGGAGACTGTGCCAGGGCCGCTTACCGGACTTAAGGTAATTGAGATTGGCGAAATGGTTTCGGCCCCGTACGCGGCCAAGCTGATGGCTGATGTCGGGGCTGAAGTGATCAAGGTTGAGCAGCCAGAAGTCGGAGACCCTGCACGGCGCCGCGGGCCGTTTCCTAGGAACGAGCCCCACCCGGAGAAAAGCGGGCTTTTTCTTTATCTGAACGCCAACAAGCTGGGGATAACGCTCAATCTCGCCTCGCCGCGGGGAATGTCACTGCTCGAGCGACTAGTCGCCGACGCCGACGTGCTTATTCACAATTTCCCTCCATTCGAGATGGATCGGCTAGGGCTCGACTTCGAGCGCCTAAGACGCGTAAATAACCGCCTCGTAATGACTTCGATAACTCCTTTCGGCATGGATGGACCTAATCGAAACTATCGAGCGACGAATTTGGTGCTGTGGTCTGCAGGCGGTGCATGTTATTTAAACGGCGCGCCGCAGCGTCCAGACCTGCCACCGCTGGCAGCCTTCGGGCAGCAAGCTTATTATCAAGCCGGCGCCCACGCAGCGGTGGCGACGATGGGCGCGGTGCTCGGGCGGCTTGCGCACGGCGAGGGTCAGCACGTCGAGGTTTCGGTTCAGGAGACTGTGGCGTCTATTCTGGAGATGACATTCGCTTTCTGGCCTTACGCGGGCATGATTACCACCCGGCTGGGGCAGAAGCCGATTCAGCCGCTGGACGTGATGGAATGCCGCGACGGGTACATCTACGTCTGCTGCGTCGAAGAGCATCAATGGCAAGCCTTTGTCGAGCTTATGGGAAAGCCCGAATGGGCGACCGAGGAAATATTCAGCGATAGGCTGAAACGAGCCGCCAACTGGGACGCTTTGCGCCCGTTGCTCCAGGAGTGGGTTGGGCAACAAAGCGTGCAGGAGCTTTACCGCAAAGCCCTCGATCGCAAAATTCCTTTTGCGCCGGTGTCAACGATGGGCGACTTGTTGAGCGCGGAGCATCTTAAGGCTCGCGGTTTCTTCGTTGAAATTCACCATCCTGAGGCCGGAACCTATCGCTATCCGGGCGCGCCCGCCAAGTACAGCCGCACGCCGTGGGAGCTCCGCCTGCCGGCGCCATTGCTCGGCCAGCATAACCGTGAAATTTACGTGGGCCGCCTTAAGCTTAGCGAGGCTGAGTTAAAAGAGCTTGAGGATGCGGGAGTGGTTTGATGGGTACACCGCCGCTTAGAGGAGTTCGAGTTGCCGATTTCAGCTGGGTGTGGGCGGGTCCGTATTGTACGCTTCAGCTCGCTCATCTCGGCGCCGAAGTAATTCGGATCGAGACCAGTCTTAGGCCTTGCGTGACGCGGATGTTGCCGCCGTGGGCGGATAATCAGTTTGGCCTTAACCGCTCCGGATATTTCAATCAGTACAACCAGGGCAAGCGTTCGATTACGTTGAATCTCAAGCATCCGCAAGGTGTCGAAGTTGCACGTCGTCTGATCGCGAAAAGCGATGTCCTAGCGCATAATTTTGTGCGCGGAGTGATGGAAAAGTTCGGCCTTGGCTACGAGGAGGTGCGCAAAATTAAGCCGGATATAGTAATGGTAGCTCTTTCCGGTTACGGCATGACCGGGCCTCTTTCTCCTTATATCTCCTATGGACCAGCACAGGTGCCGTTGGCCGGTTTTTCCGCTCTTACTGGTTACGAAGGCGGCCCGCCGATGCATACCGCAATCAGCTACGCCGACCCCAACGCTGGTATTCATGCGGCTTTCGCGGTTCTGGCAGCTCTCTACCATCGACGACGCACCGGGGAGGGACAGTTTATCGACCTCAGCTTGTGGGAGAGCGCTACTGCCCTGACCGCCGAGGGCTTGCTCGAGTACCAGATGAGCGGTCGAGAGCCAGCTCGGCGCGGCAATCGGGATCCTTGGATGGCGCCTCACGGCGTTTTTCGCTGCAAAGATTGGCCCGAACCGGTGGGTGGCGGCGTCGTCGACCGGTGGGTTGCGATCGCCGTCGAGAACGACGCCCAGTGGCGCGGTCTGTGCCGCGCGATGGGACGTAACGAATTAGCTGATGACCCGCGGTTTGCTTCGTTTGAGAGCCGCAAACGCCACGAAGCCGAGCTCGATAGAATCATCTCGGAATGGACGCAAAGGTTTTCACCCCAGGAAGTGACCGAGATGCTTCAAAAGGAAGGGGTTCCTGCCTACACCTGCGCTTCCAACAAAGAGCTTGCCGAGGACCCACATCTCAACGCCCGCGGCTACTTCGTCGAGCTCGAACACCCTGAGGTGGGCGTGCGCATGCATGCGGGAATCCCTTGGCGGCTGAGCAGAGACACGTGCCGAGTTGAAAGTCCCGCCCCCTTGCTGGGACAACATACCGAAGAGGTGCTGACCGGGCTGCTCGGTTATAGCAAGGCAGACGTGGTCAAACTGCGTGAAATGGGAGCTGTGCAATAGGCCTGAGGGCATGCTGCGCGACATCGGGGACATACTGCCTGCGAAACCGGAGGCGTCTGAAAAAGCTCTTCCCCTCGAGGAATTCAAGGAAAGACGCGCGCGCTTCCTCAAGGAGCTTAACGGAGCCGTGGCGATTTTTCCAAGCGCTCCGGTTGCTTTTCGCTCCAACGACGTCGAATTTGTCTACCGCCAGGACAGCGACTTTTACTATTTGACCGGTTTTCCCGAACCAGAGTCGATTGCGCTGTTTGCGCCAGGCCATCCCGACGGCGAGTTTATCCTTTTCGTTCGACCGCGCGATAAAGAGCGAGAGATGTGGACCGGGCCGCGCGCGGGCGTCGAGGGCGCGGTAGCCGAGTTCGGCGCCGCACAGGCCTATCAAATAAGCGAGCTCGACCGTGTACTTCCGCGTTACCTGGAGGGCGTTGCGGAAGTCTATTATCCGCTGGGCATAAACGAAAAGTTCGACCAAAAAGTACTCAAGCTGTTGCGCGAGGCGCAGTCGCTGCGCGAGCGACTTGGGGAGGGCCCCCGAGCGTTGCTCGATCCGCGGGCGATCGTTCACGAAATGAGAATCATCAAAAGCCCGCGAGAGCTGGCGATCATGCGGCGCTCAGCCGCGATCGCCGCCGAAGCCCACCGCGTCGCGATCAGCAAGTCGCGACCAGGTATGATGGAATGGGAAATTCAGGCGCTGGTCGAGTACGTTTTTCGGGTAAACGGAGCTAGCTCACCAGCCTATCCGCCGATTGTCGCGTCGGGTCCCAACGCGACGATTCTTCATTACATCGCCAACAATCGGGAACTTAAACCTGGCGACCTGCTCCTGCTAGACGCTGGTTGCGAGTACCAATTTTACGCCTCGGACATCACGCGCACTTTCCCCGTAAGCGGACGTTTTACTCCCTGCCAGAGGGATTTGTACGAAATCGTGCTCGCAGCACAAAGGGCCGCCATTGAAACCGTCCGGCCAGGCGTGACGTTGGAGGATGTGCATCGGTCGGCCCTAAAGGAACTGGTCGAGGGCATGCGGGCGATGGGTCTGATCAAGGGCGAAACCGACGAGATCCTCGCCTCAGGAGAGTACAAACGCTTTTACATGCACCGGACCAGCCATTGGCTCGGCATGGACGTTCACGACGTGGGACGCTACCGAATCAGGGGCGAGCCGCGAAAGCTTGAACCCGGAATGGTCTTGACCGTCGAGCCCGGAATCTATATCGCGCCCGCCGAAGAAAGCGTAGCCAAAGCGGAGCTGCAAGGGATCGGTATTCGTATCGAGGACGACGTTCTCGTAAGCGCCGACGGCTATGAAGTCCTTACCGCCGCGGTCCCCAAAACGGTCAAAGAGCTCGAAGCGCTGGCAGGCAGCTGAAATCCCACCTCGACAGGAAAAAATCGTGGCGGCCAGCGTGTTGTGGATACCTGGTCGGCGGCGCTGTGAAGATCCTTCCAAAGCTTTTAGCATGACGGTTTTGATCGTATTGAACGGCCGACCTTAGAAAAGAAGGCTCTCCTATGCTACTCCGCTTGAGGGTGCCGCAAAGACTCTTTAAATGACCTGGGGATCTCCCAGCGCGATGTCTTCGTGTCTGGGGCGTATCGAGTTTGTATTCCGAGGAAAGCCTTGGTAAGGCGTCAAAGCCGTTTTCAAGCGTTAGGTCTCGCTCTGTTGATACTGCTGCAGTACTCGTGCTCTGGGTGTTCTAGGCCAAAACATCCGGCTCCCATGTCGATCACCGTGGCGATGGCTCTGTTTCCGTCTGAGGCGATAATTTACCGGAATATACTAAAGGAGTTCGAAAGTATTTCTGGAACCCGGGTTAATCTCGTCACGGAGACCTACGGCGACATCCTACATTTACTTTTCGCGCAGTCGCGCGCAGGGCGCGGGCCGTTTGATCTGGTAGAAATCGATATTGCCGTGTTGGGTCAGGCGCGCGAAGGCGTTCAGACACTTCCGCAGAGCATGCTCGCGACCGTCCGCGCGGTGTTTCCCGAACCGGCCTGGAAAGTTGGGATTGTAGGTAACCAGCTCTACTTCGTCCCTCATCGCATCATGTGGCAGGCGATGATCTACAATCGCCTCAGGGTTCCACGACCGCCGACGAACTGGGACGAGCTTGCGCAGTTCGCACGAGCGCACCCGAACAAGTTAGCGCTGAAGGGGGGCCTTTACGAGGGTATCGTGTGCGACGCGATGCCGTTTGTCTGGGAGGCGGGTGGCGACGAGCTCGAGCCAACGTCGACCGACACGCTGACGGCTTTGGACTTCTTGGCCGGGCTCGGGCCTCTGCTGAACGTCCGCTCAGCGGTTTTTCGTGAAATGTCCGTGCTCGAGGCGCAGGCGCGTGGCGAGGTGTGGATTCATTTTAATTGGCCGTTCGCGATGAGGTATCTGTATGAAAAGGGCTTGGCGCCCGCGGTCGAGCTTAGCGCTCCGGTCCCTATCGGCCCGAAAGGTCGCGCAACGATTTTGGGCGGCGGCTATTTAGGTATTCCGCGCTTCGCTCCTCATCCGCACGCGGCCGAGCTTTTTTTGCGATTTTTGCTTACACGCGAAGTTCAGCAGCGCTTGGCGCGGGAGCTTGGATGGCTCAACGTTTTGCCCGAACAGAGCGACACCGAGGCACGAATGCTTTACGATGGCTTTATCGCCATGCGCCCGTACATCCGGGCGCGCGCTACGGTGCCCAACTACACCGGTCTCAGTAATCGTTGGCAAAGAGCGCTCGAGGCGCTCTTGTTCCGGAACGTTCCGGCGGCGATCGCCGTTCAACCGGTAGCGGACTGGGTTGGGGCGTTGCGGTATGAGAAGAGCCGGCCGGTTTCTTAGATTGAGCTGTCTTGGCCTGCCGCTGGGTTTTCTGGCGATTACCTTGATCCTGCCGTTACTCAGCGGCGTAATTTTGTCTTTCCAGGCAGATGGGTTTTCCTTGGAAAACTATCGTTTCGTTCTTGGCGATAGCCTTTTTCGACGCTCGGTCTACAACACTCTGATCCTGGCGGCCGCAAGTCTGGTTGTTGAATTCGTTTGGGGATTGATTTTCGCTCTGTTGCTAAGCTCCAGGCGCCGAGCGTCTTTTGTGACCGAGGTGTCCGTTCTGATGCCGCTTTTGATTCCTGAGATCGTTTTTCTTAGCGTGGCGCGTTACATCTTATTGCCCCGTGGCTATTTAAACGGTGCGTTGGCGGCTGTAGGACTTCCAGCCGTTGGCTGGCTCGATCCGAGAAGCGCGCTTTGCTTGCTGAGCGTGGCATTGGTCGACGCCTGGCGCGTGACGCCTATGGTCACGCTGCTTCTGCTCGACGGCTTGCAGGGGATACCCGCCGAGCTTTACGAAGCTGCCTTACTAGATGGCGCGGGTTCCTTTGCGCAATCGCGGTACGTGACCCTGCCGTTGCTCAAGCCGGCGCTATATGGCGCGCTTGTGCTGCGAGGTGTGGACGCTTTGCGGATTTTTTCTACCGTGTTGGTATTGGCAGGACCCGAGGGAGCGCCCGTCATGTCAACGTACGCCTACCAATTGTGGGGCGACGCCATGGAAGAGCATCGCGCGATGGCGGCGTCGGTTCTTTTAGCGACTATGATCGGTACGCTCGGCGCGGTTGTAATTGCCTTCCGTGCACGCACCAGAGCGAGCGGCGGTGGCGCGCTCGAAGGTTTGTCAGGATGAGCCAAAGGTTCAAATTGCTAGAGATTTGCCGGCGCGCGTTGTCAGCATTTGCGGTGGTGACGGCGGTCGTGCCTATCTATCTCTTGATCAAGCAAGCCTTCTCGGTAGAGCTTGACAGCTTTGCTTGGCCTCCCCGCTGGATACCGCACCATTTAACCTTGGAGCATCTCCACAAGGTGACCAGCACCGGCGAGCTAAGGGAATCCCTAATCCGCAGCGCTGAAGTAGCTACGGTCGCTGCGTGCACGGCCACGCTCTTAGGCACGATGCTAGCTTACGCGATGACGCGCGACTTGCGCGCCCGTCGGTGGGGATTGGCTGCGCTTACGGCAAGTCGCCTGCTGCCTATGATAGCCGTAGCGCTACCGCTCGCCACGGTACTTATCCGAGTTGGCCTTTATGACACGCCAAGCGGGCTGGGTCTCGCCCTTGTGCACGCCGCGATCGCTTTGCCCGTCGCCGCCATTTTACTGCTTGGCGCCTTCGCGAAGATCCCGCTCGAGCTCGAGGACGCCGCATTTCTGGATGGGGCGTCGCAGCTAACGATTCTTTTGCGTATTTATTTGCCGCAGCTCAAACAGGCGCTTGCCGCGGCTTTCGTGCTAAGCTTTCTTTCGAGCTGGGACGAGTTCGGCTTCGGACTTCTTCTTCAGCCGACCAACCGGACTTTGCCGCCGTTGATCTACTATTACGCGGTTTTCGGCGACGTCGGTGCCGCAAGCGCCCTTGCGCTAGTCTCGACCGCGCCCGTCCTGATCGTGCTCGTTGCTTTAAGGCATATCCTTATCAGACAGCCGAAGCCGCCAGCTTTTTAGACAAGTTTTGCGCAGACCGAGCGCGCAAATGTCGTGGGGACAAAGCGGCTGTCAAGAAAGTAACTAAGAAGCTGCGTCTGAATGGTGGGCGAATCATGGCTGAGCTCGTGATGCGCGATGTTAGCCGTATATTTCGGAGCGGGCGAGGCGTGCGTAATCTTTCGTTGACTGTGGAGGAGGGCGAGTTTTTTGTCGTGCTAGGTCCTTCGGGTGTGGGGAAGAGCACGCTTTTGCGTCTGATCGCGGGCCTCGACACTCCCGACAACGGCGAGATAGAGATTGGCGGACGCTCGGTCACACATCGCGCGCGCCCGGATCACACGGTCGCGATGGTTTTTCAGAATTTGGCGTTGTACCCACACATGAGCGCCTATGAAAATATCGCATTTCCGCTCAAAATGATGGGTCTTGGCCGCCGAGAGATCGAAGAGCGCGTTCGAAGGACCGCCGCGCTCGCGGGCCTGGAAATCGACTTGAACCGGCGACCATCTCAGCTTTCCGGCGGCGAGCGTCAACGCGTGGCGTTGGCTCGCGCTCTCGTGCGCGAACCGAGGCTGATATTGATGGACGAACCGCTTTCGCAGGTGGACGTCCAATTGCGAAGCGTTCTGCGAGTTGAGCTGAAAGAATTTCAACGGCGCACCAGACGAACGATCGTTTACGTCACTCACGATCACGACAGCGCCTTCGTGCTGGGCGACCGGATAAGCGTGATGCACGAGGGTAGGATCGCCCAGATCGGTTCTCCCGAAGAGGTCTATCGCAGGCCAGCGAATCTTTTCGTGGCGCGCTTTTTAGGACATCCGCCGATGAATCTTCTGCGCTGCCAAGTTGCGGAAAGCGGTCGCGGCCTTTGGGTAAATGACGTGCGGCTCGAGCTTGATCCTCCCGATGGGGAGTCGGGCGAGTTGGTATTGGGGATACGCCCGCAAGACCTCAGCGTGCAACCCGAGTTCGGCGCGGTCAAACTGGAAGTGAAGGTCGAGTCTTTGGAGTACCTCGGCGCGCGCTATCTTGTGCGGGCCCGGCTAGGTAACCAAGCGCTACTTGTGGAACTCCCACGCTCGCTCCAACCTGGGCAAATAGCTCATCTGTACGCGCGGGCTGACCGATTCCATTTCTTCGACGCTACAAGTGGCGAGCGTATCGGCCAGACTCACGATAAAGCCTCCACGGTGACGAAGGGATAAGACTTTTGCGCTTTGACAATGCACGGTCGTATCGTTCAAGCCAAAAGCAAGCCGCGTTTGGTCCACGGCCGGTTCGACTGCTGATTGCAGCGTTCAAGCCCCCTACGCAACTCCATGGCTTTTGTTCGACAAAACAGTTGCCGTGAAGCTTGGCTGGTCAAGCGGGGAAAAGTCGTTTTTAAATTAGTCTTTCCGAGATTGTTTGCCGAGCCCCGGTCCCCGGAAAACGGTTGCTGCATTGACAGCCGCGACGATGGGACATAACATCGGCGACGTCGGTTTACAAGCTTCGGCTGCCTGCCGAGTAGTCGCACAAGGGCGCTTTAAAACGAAAAGGGTTTGGCTGAACAAGAAGACTTGTTCGTCTTGTATTCGCTACTTTTAAAAAGTGCTTGCGTCACGTTGAAATGGTGTAAGATTTAGGTGAGCTGGCGGCAATCTCGCTGGGCGGTCGCCAAGCTGGTAAGGCACCAGGCTTTGGACCTGGCATTCGAAGGTTCGAATCCTTCCCGCCCAGCCCTTACCGTGCTGCGGGTGGCGTGACTTTTGCGGTCTTGACTGCTGTGGCAGTGTAGGACGCGCGGTCTGGCTCGCTAGCACTTAAGCGAGTAGCAAATAGGATGGTTGAGCGCGTTAAAGATGAAATAGAGATCTTTACCGGCACGTCCAATCCCGCCTTGGCTGTGGAGGTTTGCCAAAATCTGGCTATCCCGCTTGGATTGGCCGAAGTCGGGCGCTTTCCCGATGGCGAAATCATGGTCGAGATACGCCAGAACGTAAGGGGTGGGGATTGCTTCGTGCTGCAATCAATTTGCGGCTCGCCCAACGACAGTTTGATGGAGCTGCTGTTGTTGATCGACGCGTTGCGGCGCGCGTCGGCCAAGCGTATCACTGCTGTCATACCCTACTTCGGCTATGCGCGCCAGGACCGTAAGGTCGCGCCTAGGGTGCCGATAAGCGCCAAGCTCGTCGCCGACTTAATTACGGTGGCCGGAGCAGCGCGCGTCTTGACGATCGATCTGCACGCCGGACAGATTCAAGGCTTTTTCAACATCCCGGTAGACAACCTGTACGCGATGCCTGTGCTGGTAGACTACCTGCGTCCGCGTGTGAACGGGCGCAAGGTGACGGTTGTGTCGCCGGACGCAGGTGGGGTCGAGCGCGCCCGGGCGGTAGCGTCTCGGCTTAACGCTGGGCTTGCCGTGATCGACAAACGGCGCAGGCGAGCTACCGAGGTCGCCGAGATGCATCTGGTGGGCGAGGTAAATGACGCGGTCGCCGTGCTGGTCGACGACATTATCGATACCGCAGGCACGATAACAGAGGCCGCTAAAGTGGTGGCCGCCGCTGGCGCGCAAGAGGTCATCGCTTGCGCCACGCATCCGATCTTTTCGCCGCCGGCCTGCGAGCGGCTCAAGCAGGCAAACATCAGCGAGATAATAATCACTAATACGGTACCGCTAAAACCGCAGGTGAAGGCCGAGCTCAAGAATTTGCGCGTAATCTCGATCGCCGGGCTATTGGCCGAGGCGATCCGAAGAATTCACGATGAAGAGTCAGTTAGCGTTCTCTTTAATTAGTTAGGTCTCTGATAACGTGATCGACTGCGCATAGTTCGAGGGTAGCAAGAATGGAAACCGTTGAGATTGTTTGTGAAGCCCGTCAAGCCGGCACCAAAGGCCAAGTGCGCGCGCTCAGACGTCAGGGCCGCGTGCCAGCGATAATCTATGGTCCACGCACCAAACCTACGCCGGCGGTCATCTCGAGCGCAGAGTTAAAAGCTCACATGGCAGCGATCACGCATCAGCGGCTTATCCGGCTTCGATCGGACTCACCCGAGCTAAACGACAAGTATGTAATCGTCAAAGACCTTCAACGCGCTCCGCTCACTGGCGCCATATTGCACGCCGACCTCTACGAGGTCGATCTTAGCCGTCGCATCAAGGTGGCCGTGCCGCTGCGCTTCGTCGGAAGACCGAAGGGTGTTACTGAGGGCGGGGTGCTGCAACCTTTGGAACGCGAAATCGAGGTCGAGTGCTTGCCGCTTGACATTCCCGAAGTAATTGAAGTTGACGTAAGCGCTTTGGGCATCCACGACGTCATCCAGGTCTCGCAAGTCAAGCTTCCCGAAAACGTTACCATCCCCCCGGGCGACGATTATCCAATTGTGACCGTGCTGCCGCCGACCGCGGTCGAGGCTCCAGCGGCGGCTGCTGAGGCTCAAGCTCAAGTTGCCGCCGAAGGCGAGGCTCCGTCGCAGCCTGCTCCGGCCGCTGCCAAAGAATCGTCCAAAGAGGCACCGTCCTCTAAGACTTAAGCGCCATCGGCAGAAAAACCCAGTTTGCCTCAGAGCGCGCAAGTTAGCCGCTCGAGTGGAAGTTTGTGTGGCCGAGGTAGGTTTCGCCTATGCTTGTGCGCTGCTTTCCAGGCGAGCTTGATCAAGGAAAGGCGACGTATGAAGACGATGCATCTCCCATCCAGGAACGGGCAAGCGTGCCGTGCCGCTGAGAAGTTTAGGCAAGGTTCGCAGCCGAAGAAAAAAGTCGCCTCGGTTAAAAAGTTTTAGGGACCAGAGCGGCAGCACCGTGGGGGTTAAGGCCGAAGCTTTGCGTTAACAGGGTTAACATAGGGTAACGGGCACAGGAGTGGCACCAGCGATGAGTTTTGCACACCTTCACGTTCATACGCTTTACAGTCTGCTCGACGGAGCTAACAAGATCGGCCCGCTGCTCGAGCACGCGCGGCAATCGGGCGTCGAGGCGATGGCCATCACCGATCATGGAAACCTTTTCGGGGCGGTGGAATTTTACAAAAAGGCCAAGGAAGTGGGAGTTAAGCCGATCATTGGTTGCGAGGTCTATCTTGCTCCTGGGAAGCGAACCGAGCGGACCGCGGTAACAAAGGGAGACGATTTCGACGGCGGGGGCAATTACCATTTGATTCTGCTCGCGCAAAACCGCGAGGGTTACCGCAATTTGTGCCGGCTGTTGACCTTGGCGTACAAAGAGGGGCTTTACTACAAGCCGCGAGTCGACAAAGAACTGCTCGCAGAGTTTTCCGCCGGGTTGATCGCGCTCTCGGGGTGTCTTTCGGGAGAGGTGATGCGAGCTTTGCGAGCCGATCGCTTCGACCGGGCGCTCGAGGTAGCGGCGCAATACGCACGAATCTTTCCTGGCCGTTTTTACTTGGAGCTGCAGGACAACAAGTTACATTCGCCCTACAACGAACAGCTGCGCGAGATCGGCAAGCGTCTTGGACTTCCATTGGTTGCGACCAACGATTGCCACTATTTGAGGCGCGAAGACGCCCGCGCGCACGAGGTGCTGTTGTGCATTCAGACGGGCAAAACGCTGGCCGACCCGAGCCGCTGGCGGTTTGATACGGATGAGCTGTACGTCAAGACTCCCCAAGAGATGGCGGCAGCGTTCGGAGCCGACTCCGAGCCGATTCGCAACACGCTGGAGATCGCGCGCATGGTGGACTTCGAGTTCGAGCTGGGGCGCCCGAGGTTTCCAGCGTTTCCTTTGGAGCCGGGCGAGACGGCCGAAGGTATGCTTCGCCGATTAGCCGAAGAAGGTTTGCGCCGGCGGCTTCAAGAACTGCACGCGCGCCGCGGCGACTTCGATGAATCGCCGTATTTTGAACGGCTAAAGCGCGAGCTGCCCGTGATCGAAGAAATGGGCTTTGCGGGCTATATGCTTATCGTCCAGGACTTCATCGCTTACGCGCGCCGCAAAGGGATTCCCGTAGGCCCTGGCCGCGGCTCGGTCGTGGGGAGTTTAGTTGCCTACGCCTTGGGGATCACGGAGCTCGACCCGATCGAGCACGGCTTGCTGTTCGAGCGCTGGCTTAACCCAGGACGGCGTTCGATGCCCGATATAGACGTTGACTTTTGTTTCGAGCGGCGCGACGAAGTGCTGGCTTATGTGCGGGAAAAGTACGGCGATGAACGCTGCGCGCAAATTATCACCTTCGGCACTATCAAAGGCCGCCAAGCGATTCGGGATGTCGGACGAGTGCTCGGCATGTCGTTCGCCGAGACTGACCGAATCGTCAAGCTCTACCCCGCGCCCAAGCAAGGCCGCGATTATCCGTTGGAAGAAGCGCTCAAGATTGAGCCGCGGTTGCGAGAAGAGCGCGAAAAATATCCCGAGCTTTTCGAGTACGCTCTGAAGCTCGAGGGCCTGCTGCGTCACGCCTCGCGCCATGCCGCCGGCGTCGTGATAGCGGACTGCGAATTGTGCGACCTCGTTCCGCTTTACGTGGACAAGGAGCAGGGTGAAGGTGCGATGGCGATCACCCAGTACTCGATGAAATGGATCGAGGAACTGGGGCTTATCAAGTTCGATTTCCTGGCGTTGAAGAATCTAACGCTCATCCGCGACGTCGTGGCCCTGATCGAAGAAAGCGGCGAAGTGCCGCCCGATCTAAGTCGCCTCAATTTTGACGACCCTGAGACCTACAAGCTTCTGTCGCGCGGCGATACGGTTGGCGTTTTCCAGATGGAAAGCTCTGGGATGCGCCGCTTTTTGACCGAGCTTAAGCCTTCGAACTTCGAGGACGTGATAGCGGCGCTTTCGCTCTTCCGCCCGGGCACGCTGGACGCCGGGATGGTGGAACCGTTTATCCGTCGCAAACATGGCAAAGAACCCGTCGTGTACCCCCATCCCCTGCTCGAACCCGTGCTGCGCGATACCTACGGCGTGATCCTTTACCAGGAGCAAGTGATGAAGGTCGCACAGGCTCTGGCCGGATATACGCTAGAGCAGGCCGATATCCTGCGCGTGGCGATGGGCAAGAAGCAGCTCGATACGATGGCGCGCGAGCGCGAGCGCTTTATCGAAGGCGCGGCCCGAAACGGCGTAAGTCGGGAGCTCGCGCAGGCTGTCTTCGAACAGATCGAGACCTTTGCCTCGTACGGGTTCAACCGCTCTCACGCCGCGGCTTACGCGCTCACGACCTACACAACCGCCTATCTCAAGGCCCATTTCCCACGTCAATTCATGGCCGCGCTGATGTCGCTCGATATGGACGACACTGATAAAACCTACAAGAACATCGCCGCCCTTCGCGAAATGGGAATTCCCTTGCTCCCTCCAGACATCAATCAAAGCATGGTCAAGTTCAGTGTCGATGGCGAAGCGATACGCTTCGGCCTTGCCGCAGTTCGTGGCGTCGGAGTCAAGACCGCGCAAGCGATCGTCGAGGAGCGCAGGCAAAACGGCGATTTTGCAAGTCTTTGGGACTTTTGCGCTCGCCTGGGTAGCCAGACGCTCAATCGAAGAACGCTCGAGGCCCTCATAAAATGCGGCGCATTTGACTCAACCGGGATTACGCGAGCCACGGCGATGGCGCAGCTGGACACTATTCTGCGCGCGCTTCAACGCAAGGAAGTTGTGCGCAGTCAGATGGGCCTGTTTGCTGATGCCTTCGCGCCCGCGCTGCCGGAACGTTCGGAGAGCTTGCCCGAATGGCCCGACAATGAAAAGTTGCGGGCCGAAAAAGAAGCGTTGGGCTTCTATATCAGCGCCCACCCGCTCGACAAGTATCAAGAAGCTCTACGCGTTCTCAAGACCGTTTCGACCGCAGCGCTCAGCACAGAACAGGACGGCAGCAGAGTCGACCTTGCGGGCACCATTCAATCGGTCAAACTGAAAAACAACAAGGCGGGGCGCCGCTACGCAACCTTCGTGCTCGAGGATCGCGAAGGAGCGGTCGAAGTTATCGTTTGGCCCGAGACCTATCAGCGCGTCGAGCAAGTCGTTCACAGCGAGGAGCCCGTGTTGGCGCGAGGAAAACTCGACCTCGACGAAGAACGCGCCCAAATAATCCTGGATGACCTTGTGCCGCTTAGGGTCGCGCTGGCCCAGGCCGTGAGAGAGGCCCATGTGTTTGCGCGCCGCGAGCGGATCGACCAGGCAAAAATTAGCTATCTCGCCGAGCTTTTGGCCAAAAATCCCGGCCACTGCCGAACTTTCCTGCACCTTATTCTCGACTCTGACGAGGAGGCGATCTTCGAACTTGGCGAGAGGTTTAGGTTAGAACCCTCGCCCGAGCTATTGCAGGAGGTAAAACAGGCTCTCGGTGGGTGTAGCGTTGAATTGCGCGCTTGATAAAGACGTTTTAAGCAAGGTAGTAGTGGCAAGCCGCAAGACAAGGTAAAATCTTAAATAGGCTAGCCAAGGGGAGGTCTCGATACGGTCTGAGTTCACGTAACGGCTATCTTACAAGGACATCCGAACGAACAGTTTTGGCCGGTGTCGAGGTCAGCGGTCAGGCGTCGCCTATGGGGTGCGACGAGTCGCTGGCCGAGTTGGCCACGCTAGCAGCCAGTGCGGGGCTCGAAGTCGTCGGCCAGATAAAGCAGAGGCTGCGCGAGGTCGATCCGCGTACCTTTATTGGACGAGGCAAGGTCGCTGAGCTGGCACAGCTTGCGCGCGAGCGACAAGCGACCCTGGTGGTGTTCGATGATAGCTTAAGCCCCGTGCAGGCGCGCAATCTGGAACGCGAGCTCGAGCTTCGCGTAATCGACCGTAGTCAATTGATTCTCGATATATTTGCTCAGCGCGCTCGTAGCCTGGAAGGGAAAATCCAGGTGGAGATGGCGCAGCTAAAGTACTTGCAGGCCCGCTTGAGCCGTCAATGGACCCATCTGTCGCGCTTAAGCGCAGGCGGTGGCGTGGGCGGTCGGGTTGGTACGCGCGGCCCAGGTGAGACCCAGCTCGAGGTTGACCGACGCAGGATTCGTCAGCGACTGGCAAGACTTTCGGCTAAGTTACGGGAAATCGAGCGCGCTCGCTCTTTGCAGCGCCAGCGCCGACAAGAACAAGCCTACCCGGTGGTAGCTCTGGTGGGTTATACCAACGCCGGAAAGTCAAGCCTAATGAACGCGCTCGCCAAGGCATCGGTCGAGGTTGCTCCGAGACCTTTCTCGACGCTCGATCCCACGGTGCGCAAGCTCAAGCTGCCAAGCGGGCTCGAAATCATCCTGGCTGATACGGTGGGTTTTATCCATCGATTGCCCCATCTGCTGATCGAGGCTTTCAAGGCTACTCTCGAGGAAGTCCGCAATGCCGACCTGTTGTTGCACGTGGTCGATTTAAGTTCGCCACTTCGAAGCGAGCAGATGGAAGTCGTGGACAAGGTGCTAGGGGAGATTGGCGTAGGAGAGACCCCGCGTATTCTCGTCAAGAATAAGGCCGACCTGGTGAACACGCGCGAGTGCGACGAGCGGACGGAGGGAGGCGTGATCGTATCGGCCCGTACGGGCTTCGGACTCGACCGATTACTTGCGCGCATCGGGGATTTCTTTGCGGGTCTTCAGCAAGAGATCACGGTCAGTTTTCCCGCATCGCGCGGCGACTTGCTCGCCGTTGCTCACCGCGGGGGTCGAGTGGTCAGCCAAGAGTTCCAAGCTGGGATGGTTTTCATGCGAGCGCTGGTCAGCGCTCCGATCGCGGCGCGGCTACGTCACGCAGCCGAATTCGCGCGGTAATGAGCGCAAAGCTCGCCGCGGCGGCTGGCCGATCCCACTGCCCTGAAGCGCTTTTGGCCCGAAGACTCGGACGATCAGCTGGGTGATGTTGAACTTGCCCAACGCAATCACTTGCTGTCGGATCGCGCTCGTGCCCGTTTTCTTGTTGGCTATCGAGCGGCACGACCTCGCCAGCGCGCGCTACCTTTTTGCGGCGGCCGCGATTAGCGACGGTTTGGATGGGATCGTAGCGCGATGGTTCAATTGCAAAAGCGAGCTCGGAGCGTTCCTCGATCCATTTGCCGATAAGCTACTGCTGATTAGCTCCTTTATAATGCTCACGGTGGAAGGCCTACTTTCGAAGTGGCTTCTCGCCGTTGTGGTTTTACGGGACGGGATCGTGGTCTGCGGCTACTTTTTGCTTGGCCTTGCCCTCAAAGGGCGAGTCGCAATCAAGCCCAATTTCCTTGGCAAGGCGGCAACCGCTCTGCAGCTTGCCTGCGTAATGGGAGCGCTGTTCCAGGGCGCGCAAACGTTCGGCTATCAGCTTTGGGAGACTTTGTTGTACGCCACGCTGGCGTCTACTACCATTTCCGGCCTGATATACGTCTATGACGGCGTGACCTATCTCAGGCATAGCCAAACTCGCGTGCCGGCGTAGCGCCTAAAACGCTTCCCAGCCAGCCACTAAGCTTTTTGGTAACCGCTTTTACATCCTGGAGGAGGCACGCTTTTAATTCCAGAAATCGACCTACAGGAGCGATCCCGCCAGGCACCTGCACTTGTCGCAGCCGCGTTTTTTGGCGTGCCACCGAAGGTTCTTCTGGGTTGCTAGCGCCCCTAGGCTATTATTTTTGCAGCGCGCAAGTCTTCGAGCTCGTCGTGGGCAAAGCCGAGCTCACGCAAAACCTCGTTGGTATGCTCTCCCAGGCGAGGTGGGATACGCCATAGCTTCATCGGAGTTTCGGAGAAACGGGCGGGAGCGTTCACGCATCTTACGGTGCCGGCCTGAGGATATTCGTAACAGATAAAGTTTTCGTTCGCGATAATCTCTTCGTCTTTAAAAAGCGTTTCGTACGTATGAACCATCCCACACGGTACGTCGGCTTCTGCCAACAGAGAAAGCCAGTAGGCGCTCTCGCGGGTGCGCAAAAGCTCAGCGAGCTTGCGCAACACGTCGCGCACCCTCTGCAGGCGGTCCACATTTACTTCGTTGTTCCACCATTCAGGATGGCCGATCGCGCGGCATAGTCTCTCGTACTGCGCGTCGGTGAAAGGCGCAACCGTAATCCATCCGTCTTTGGTTTCAAAAGGGTCTAACCCGGCGTTGCGCGGCGCCTGGTCCTTGAACTCCTCGTCGGGCAGAAAGGTGTAGCAATAAAACGTGTCATTGGCAACGAACGAAATCATCGCACTAAGCATCGGAACCCTGACATATTGTCCCACTCCTCGATTGCGCGCCGCGTGCAGCGCGCTGACGATGCAAAGCGCGGAAGTCATTCCTGCTACTTTGTCGGCTAACGCCATGCGCACGTTGACCGGCTTGCCGCCTTTTCCCGCCTGTACGTGCGACATCCCCGAATATCCCTGAATTACGGGATCGTAGGCGGGAGCGTTCGCGAGCGGACCTTTCGGACCGAAACCTGAAATTGAACAATAGACTATTTTCGGGTTAACACGACGTATGTCGCTGTAACCGACACCGAGCCTGTCTGCTACGCCGGGGCGATAATTCTCGACAAAGGCGTCGACTCGCGCCGCCAGGCGGCGTACGACGTCGCGGCCTCGCTCGTTTTTGAGATCGACCACGACGCTTCGTTTGTTGCGGTTGAAGTTGAGAAACGGGGCGCTGACGCCGTTTTTGACCGGGCGCCCTATTGTGCGCATAGGATCGCCCTCTGGCGGCTCAATCTTAATTACGTCAGCACCGAGGTCGCCGAGCAGCATCGTGCAAAACGGCCCCGAAATAACGGAAGTGAGGTCCAGAACGCGAAAACCTGCTAACGGCCCATTTGCCATCTCAACTTCACCTCGAATTTAGGCCGAAGTTACCATCAAACCTTCTCAACCAAAAAACGGTTCGGTCAGCAAGTATAGAGCGAGACCCTCTCCGAGAAGAACGCAAGAGAATCTGCCTGGTGAGCCTGCCTTTGTTCCGTGAGATGATTCGCCTATAGGACGGCGGGCGTGTCGTCTCCGAACCTTTTTGTGTAACGCGCTCCGTCTTCCTGGGCGTTAAGCTTGCATCTCGGCTCTTTCCAAACCATCGGTCGTCTGCCGCAGTCTGCGGTGCTGCAAGCAGGGGAAAGTACGTCGGACGTGTTCGAGGTAGTCCAGGTCCAATTCGGCAATCGCAACACCCTCATTGTCTCCCATTCTTGCCAGCACTCTGCCCCACGGGTCAACTATCATCGAATTACCATAGTCCAGAAAGCCATGAACGTTGCGGCCGAATTGAGCAGGCGCGACAACGAAAACCTGGTTCTCGATCGCTCGCGCGCGTACCAGTACTTCCCAGTGCGCTTCGCCGGTGGTGAAAGTAAAGGCGCTGGGTACGGTTATGATCGTCGCCCCGAGAGTGGCGAGCAACCGATAGAGCTCAGGAAAGCGTATATCGTAGCATATCGTTAAGCCGATACCGCCGAAGGGCACGGAAGCAACGACCGCTCGCTCCCCGCTCTTTTTGGTGTCAGATTCCCTTAGCCTTACGCCGTCGGGCAAGTCGACATCGAAAAGATGAATTTTGCGGTATACGGCCAGTTGCTTCCCATCCGGCCCAAACAAGACTGACGTGTTGTAATTTTTGCTCTCTCCGATAATTCTCTCTGCGATCGACCCCGCGAGCAGGTAGATATTGAGACTCTTGGCCAAAGACGCCATCAATGTCAGCGTCGGCCCCTCGAGGTCTTCGGCCTGGGCTACCTCCTCCGAGCGCTTGCCGCGCCAATTGAACATCTCGGGTAGCGCGACCAATTGAGCACCACGTGCTGCGGCTTCCCGCACCAGCTGCTCCGCGCGCCTTAGATTGGCACTCTTGTCGCTGCTCGCGCTCGTTTGTACCGCCGCTGCGATTACTTTTGCCATCTGCCCTCCTGTTCGAAGCTAGTGTCGTAGCCGCGCCCGTGGGCTTGATCGTTTGCGGTTGATTATGCGCCCTACAGTTTAAGTTCTATCGGTTTTTTGCAGCTTTTCTTTACGACAGAGAAGTCGAGTCATTCGGGTTGAAAATTTACGGGTCTCGAGCCAACGCGTGCTTTTTCTCTCGGTCAATAGCGTGGAACACTCGGATCGACACATTTGGACCATGCGTCAATCCCTCCGCTCAAATTCAAGACCCGTTCAAACCCTAGATGGGCTAGGTAGGCTGCAACTTGAGCGCTGCGAAGCCCGTGATGACATACGACCACGGTCTCGAGCTCTGGATCGAGTTCGCAGACGCGCGAAGGTATGTCCTCCATCGGAATATTAATCGCCCCATCGAACGGCGCAAGTTTAACCTCCCCTGGTTCGCGCACGTCGACAATCACGATTCGCTCGCCGCGATCAAGCCGCTCCTTGAGTGCTTTAGCGGTAATCTCGCCTAAAATGCCCATCGTTCAAAACTATACCACGCAAATAGGCGGGCAGAAAATTCCGGTTTTCGCCCGCCGACCGTACTTGCCCGACGATTATCTATACAGCAAGGCTTGCAGACGCCGAATCGTCCTCTGATGCCGTCCTAGCAAAGCAGCGGTTGCCTGAGCCGTCTGCCTCTTAGCCAGCCTTTGGAGCTTATGATTTGCCTACCCATTTCAGATCGGCCTCTATCTGCCCCTAAGCTGCGTCAGCGCTAGGATTCGGCGCAGGATTCTTCGAGGATTTCAAACTAAAGCCTAGGGCATGTTTCAGATTCCGCCTAAGGTAAGTTTCGAACTTTGGCCGTCAAGCTCGAGCACAGGATGAAAACAGCAGGCAGTAAGTCTAAAAGTTGGAATGGAAATCGCTTTTGGCTGATAGATCTTCGAGGCCTTTACCTTTGCGGTATACTGCCTTTAAGGAGTGCTCCATTCTGGGTTTGGCTATTGGATCAGGTTGTGCGACGCTCGCCACTTGATTTGCTGGAGTTTAAATGGCCGTCGTTGACCCTGAAGCGACCGGCCATCAGAAGAGCTCTGGCGCTTGTTTTCTTATGGCTGTTTCAGCCGGCGCTCGCTTCTTCCAGTCCGCGCTCCTGGCAGCCGCTTGTTGTCAAAGGAGACTTGATGAAACCCATTCTGGGGGTTCAGCTAAAAAAGCTCGAGCTGCTTGCGGTTGTTGGCACTACTGTTCGTCCGATACCGTTCCAGGTTGACGAGCGCTTGGCCGACGGAAGTTTCGCCTTACCATACGGGCCGCAGCCCGTTGCCGACGACAGCCCCGGTGTGTTGGACGCGGACGACGAGCTCGCGATGATGATTTCCGATCTAGGCGATTGCGACGTCGACGCTCGTCTTTTACCCAACCGAGCGCTTGAAATAAGAGCGATCGATCCATTAGGTGGACGCGACCGATGCGCGTATCTTGCGGTTGTGGAGCGGCCCATACTGAGCAGCGCAGACTATGTTGACTACGACCCGCAGCGAACGCGGATCGAGAGCGACCATTATCGAATCGGATTTACGCAAGAGTTTCCCCACGACTTTGCTTTGCAGAGCCATAAGGGCGAGAATCGACCAAGTCTGACCGACGAGTTTATGGTGCGCGTTAGCGCGCGCATCTTTAATTACTTTGAATTTAAAATGACCGAGCATCACGACAGAGCCCGTCTGCTTGCCTACGGCGATGGGCCGATTCGGGTGATCCGCCGAGTCGCCCATTGGGTTCCGCTCATGTTCGGTCTTCGCTCACCCTATGTGATTGTGCAAGAGATATTTTACCGCGACTACAACGAAGGCCCATTTCAAGTTCGTTTTCCCTGGGTACCGCGGTTCGTGTTCGGCGATATAAAGGTCATGCTCGGTCTGGATTTCGTCGACGCAAGCGACTACTGGCTGCTTTGGTCTGGTATGACCGGCCCGCCGGTGCGGATCGGCGACGTCGGCTCATTACGTGACTTGGAGCGTAGCGGGCACCTGCCGGAGATAAACTGGGTCGCGATCCGTGGAGAGCATCGTATCGTTCTGCAGACGTTCAAGCCCACGCCCGACCTTATGCACTTGCGGCAAAGGCTGTACTTGCAAGCTGGCGCCAATTTGGCGGACAAGGCCGAAGCGAGCGCGCAGAAGTCCGTTCATACCGCAGTCGGAGCGACGCTTACTGGATGGGAGGAGCTTTCCAGCGGATGGCATTACTTCAACGTCGTGGTTATCAACGTTCCGGATTCTTACTCGCCGCAAACTATAGTCGCCGAGTTGCTCCAAGAGCCCATAATTAAGCTAAGAATTGTCAGCCAGTAGCAGCTCGCAACAGCACGTCCGCGAAGCTTTTCATGCCGGGTGCGGCGTAAAGCCGACCAATTTAGCGCCCCGGATGTGACGTTCTGAACCTGGTCGCACAAACAAGCAGCGCATGGCGCTGCGAGGTAGGTTGTTCAACCGGGCGCAGAACGTGTAGAAGTGAACCGAGACAGGCAGAAGTCGGGCAGTAGCAGTGTAGACCGAGGTTTTGGTTTCTTAAAAAGTCAAGCGATCGAAGGCTTCAAGAGCGTAACCCGCCGTAGTAGCGGTGCTTCGTAGCCTCGGTTCTTGAACGTTTTTGAGCACATAACACCGAAAAAGCTTTCGAGTGACGAGCGGAAAGTTATGATTAGGCGACTGTTTCGATGGCTGATTCGCACGGTCGTGACGGTGGCGATATTAATCGTTGCCGCGGCAGCGATCGATTTTTACTCTCATCAGATTCGTCGCGGCTCGTTCCTGTTGGTGAAGATAGATGGTCCTGTCCTGGAGCGAGCGAGTGTCGGATTGCTGTCCAGGGTGACGGGCCGCACCGAAACGCCGCTAAACGTGATGCGCAAGGCTTTGAGTGATGCAGCTAAGGATTCTCGAATTGCCGGCGTAGCGGTCGAGGTGCTCAATCCCGATTTGGCCTTTGCCAAGGCGCAAGAGATAGCCTCGATGATGCGCGAGGTCAGTAAGTCGGGCAAACCGGTACTGGCTTACCTGGAGACCGCGGGCGAATTTGCCCCGGGAAATCTCGAGTACTTGATTGCGAGCTCCGCGGACAGTGTTTCGCTGATGCCTCAAGGGGAGATCAATTTGGTGGGGCTGCAAATCCGCGAGATATTCGCCCGTGGAACGCTTGACTGGCTGGGAATTAATCCGCAGTTCGAGGCGATCGGTCAGTACAAAAGCGCCCCCAACGTCTTCACCGAAAAAGGTTTTACGCCGGCGCAACGCGAGGAAGACACGGCGCTTGTGGAAAGCCTTTTCAATCAGCTTGTGGACGCGGTTGCAACCTACCGCCATCTGAGCGCCGATAGCGTGCGGGCACTAATCGATAGAGCTCCTTTGGATGCCAAGACGGCATTGTCGAGCAAGCTGGTCGATCGGTTGGAGTACGAGGACCAATTTCTCGATCGTATCCGCCACTACAATGGCAAAAAGCGCAAGTTGGTGAATTATATCGACTACGCGCGCCCGTCGCTTTTGCCTACGCTAAAGCCAGTTGACCGGATCGCCGTGATTTACGGCAGTGGGGAAATCGACCGGGTAGGCGGCGGTGTCGACCCATTGGGTCAGGTGGGCGGCACGTTAGATACACGCACGATGAGCGAAGCTTTTCGCCAGGTGCGCAAGGACGACACGATCAAAGCGGTAATCTTTCGTATCAACTCCCCGGGTGGTTCGGTTATAGCCTCGGAACTTATTCGCCGAGAGGTGGAAATTACGGCGCGCAAAAAGCCGATCGTGGTGACGATGTCCAGCCTCGGCGCTTCGGGGGCTTACTGGGTCGCCACGGCGGCGAATAAGATTTTCGCTGAGCCCGCGACGATTACAGGCTCCATCGGCGTGCTTGCCGGGAAATTCAACATCGCGCCCGCGGCGGCCAAAGTTGGCGTTAACAGCGAGGCTATCAGCCGCGGCAAGAACATCACACTGTTCGACGAGTTTACCGACTTCAGCGCCGAACAGCAGCAGATGCTGCGGGGAGTGTTGCTTCAAAATATCTACGATGAGTTCGTGACGCGAGTGGCCGAAAGCCGCAAGCTTCCGGTCGAACAGGTCCAACAAATCGCTCAGGGGCGCGTGTGGACGGGCGAGCAGGCCTTTAAGCTCAAGCTCGTGGATTCCTTGGGTGGTTTTGACGCCGCGTTACGAGAGGCCAAGGCCGAAGCGAAAATCCCCGCTGACCACGAGGTCGAGCTGGTGGAGTTGCCTGCTCAGCCGGGATTTGTAAGCCAGCTTTTCGGCACCGCCGAGGCACGAGCACTGCTCGACCAATACGTCTTTGGCAAGCTGGCTAGACTGGCACCGATGCTGCGGATGCAGCTTATCACGCCTGCGCTGGCTGGGTTACTTTACTCTCACGCGGCTTTGGACGCAGGGGCACACCACGACGGCTGCGCTTCATCGGCGATGACCTACTAGATAACCATTTCCAGGAATTCGAGGATAGCCGACTAAGTCGCTGCGCAGCTAAACCCTTATGCACCAGCAGCGCGCGAGCGGGTGGCGTCTTCTTCGGCGTAGCGGACAAGCACTCCTTGCGCGTATAGCTCTTCTATTTCGCGGTTTGACAGTCCTAGAAATTGGCGCAGTACGCGTTCGTTGTCTTCTCCCAACCGCGAGGCCCTTAGCTCGTCGCCTAGCCGTTGATCCCACGCGGAGAAGCGCACCGGCATGCCGGGCAGATCGAATTCGCCGAGGTCGGGATCTTTCGCGCGCCGGACAGTATTGCGCTGGCGCAGATGTGGATGCGCCATGGCTTCAGCCAACGTCAGGACGGGAGCGCAGGGGACGCGTTCCTTGTCCAAAGCGGCAATAGCGCTTTCGCGGTCTGGAAATCCACCGAGCCAAGTCTCGATAATTTCGCGCAAGGCAGAAGCATTTCTCATCCTGGAGCGATGGTCTTTGAAGCGTTCGTCATTCGCCAGCTCTGGCATCCCCATCGCGCGCACCAGCTGGGGCCACTGATGGTCGAGCGCGGTGATGAAGATATAGCCGCCGTTAGCCTTGAAGATGCCGTTCGGGCTCGACAGCGGATGGAGCGGACCATTGCGCGAGATCGAGCCGAACCGCTCGGGCCTCAACGAAACCAGGGGAACCATCATGTCGTGCATGTGAAAGTACGTGTCCAGGATCGACGCGTCGATGTATTGGCCTTCGCCAGTGCGCTCTCGATGGACCAGCGCAAAGCCGATAGCCATCGCTGCAGCCACGCCTGTGGACACGTCGCCGATCGCCATCGGAGTCATCGCCGGATTTCCATTTGGCTCGCCGATCTGGTCGGTCACTCCCGCGTAAGCCTGTCCCATATAGTCGTAGCCGGGTTTGGTCGAAAGCGGCCCCGTCTGACCGGCCATCGACACGGAGCACATCACGAGCTTTGGATTGATCTTGCTTAAAGCCTGATAGTCAAGCCCAAGTTTCTTCATCACGCCGGGCGCATAATTTTCGACCACGACGTCAATCTTCGGAATCATCGCCCGCAGTAGCTCCTGAGCTCGCTCTTTTTTGAGGTCTAGGGCGAGGCTCAACTTGCCGTGATTGTGCTGGAAGTAGTAGGTGCTCTGACCTCCACGTCGCAGTCCCATCGCCCGTGTCCGGTCGCCGTGGGGCGCGGGTTCAACTTTAATCACGGTTGCTCCCATTTCGGACAAGATCCGCGTACAGGTGGGTCCCGCCACGAAATGCGTGAAGTCCAGCACCGTGTAGCCTTCCAACATTCTCGGTTTATTCATCGCTCTTTCCCCTTCAAAACCAGTCTTGTGTAACGGCCCAAGTCACGCGAGCCGGCACGTTTATTGAAGCAATTTACCGGCTGTTTGCATGGCAAGCGTACGGCTGCAAATTGCTAACCCTTGCTCGCTTGCTTGGAGCTGCACTCTTGGCAGATGCCATAAAGTTCCATCTTATGGCGCACAAGCTCAACGCCTAATTCCTCGGCGATCTCGCGCTGGAGGCATTCGAGCTGGGGGTTCTGAAATTCGATAATCTTGCCACAGCGCTCGCAGATGAAGTGGTCGTGATGGCCCTCGCCGATAATCTCGTAACGGGCCTGACTTTCGTCAAAATGGCGCTCAGAGACAAGCTCGCACTCCTTTAAGAGTTTGAGCGTGCGGTATATCGTAGCGTATCCAACGTGAGGATTTGAGCGTTTTACCTCTTCGTAAAGCTCTTCTGCGCTCACGTGTCTGGCGAGCCGGTAAAACGCCTTGGCGATCTCGTCGCGTTGGGTTGTCGACTTAAGCGCCCTCTCCTTGAGACGGGCGTGAAAGATCTCGATCCATTCCTCGGCAGAAGGTCGCCTTCCGGATGAGTCGGCCGACCTTTTCAGCACGATCGTGGCGCCCCGCCGACTTGTCGCCACGTTAGTCTCTCCTAATGCTGTCGACTAAAGAGAGGTGCGCACGCGATGACGAAAGGTCGATTTGACCGAGCGAGCGCTCTTTTAGCACCTCGGCGATAAGCTCCAATTGCTCGCGCGGATGTTGGTCGCGGTCAAGGATAATATAGGTTTGGTCTTTTAGACGGCAAGCACCGCTGCGCGCTCGATAACCAACTTCGCGCAGTAACTTCTCGCGCCGCACGGTTATCCCGCAGCGTCGAGCAGTCTCAATCAGTTCCTCCAAAAGTCGTGTAGCAGACCCTTTGCCAGCACTACTAGTGCCCATCGGTTTGCACAGCGCCGAAAAGATTCGCTGGAAGTTTTAGCCCAAAACTACCTGTTACTAAAGTCTACCCTAACGATTAGCTCAAGATTAGCTCGATCTGCCACCGCTCGATTGCCTTCGTTGCGGCTCCGAAAAATCTTTCCGCGGCTTTTTAACCGGATAACGGCTTGGTATCAGTAGCCTACGCCGGTCATTTCTAAACCGCTATTTGAGCATAGCGCATCGAAGCGTAAACTTGAATTGACCAAACCGCGTTAGGCTTTATTTAAGCCCAGTAGCCGGACACGGCCTTGTCAACGTGATCGCCAGCGCGAGCATTTGTCACAGAATGAATTCTTAAAACGGCTTGCCCTCGCTTCGCCGTCTTGTGTTGAGCTAGTAGCGGGCGACCTTCGGCGGTTTTCTGTTGCCCCTTTCCAAGTTAGGCTCGTCAGCGGGTTCAGCCGACACTTCAAATGAACAGCTTTTAGGGACTGCCCGATTTCGACCCGTTACCGTGCAAAGCCTATATACAGGCGTAGAGTAAGTCCTTCTTGCTGTAAGGGTCATGCGCGAGCAGTTTAGACGAGCTCCGCTTAATACGTTACTTTAAAGCTACCACGATGGTGGTTCTTGGTTTAGACGTTGGTCGACGTCGAATCGGTGTCGCCGTCACGGATGCTTCGATGTTCGGTGCCTATCCGCTTGGGTCGATCGAGCGGCGCTCGGAAAAAGAGGACTTCCGCGCGCTCAAGGCGCTCGTCGAGCAACACGGCGCTAAGCTTATCGTGGCAGGCCTTCCGCTTAATTTAGACGGCAGTGTTGGGCCGGCAGCACGATACGCCCAGCGCTTTGCAGCGCGCCTTGAGGCCGCGCTGAAAATTCCGGTTGAGTTGTTCGACGAACGACTTACGACTTTCGAGGCAAGGTCACGACTGGCCGAGCTGGCCGAGCTCAGCGGAAGGCGTCGCGCTGTGCGGCGCTCTCGCTTAGACACGCTAGCTGCGGTGGTGATTCTCGAGAGCTGGCTTGCAGCTAGAAAGTAGATGAACTTTCGGCCCCGTCGGAAATCGGTGCACAGGCGTGAGTTTGTCTCGCTCCGCACCCGCATATCGGGCTCGGCAGTAACGGGCGCATCGCTTACTATAATCTGACTGTTTTTGCTTAATTGAGTTTGCCCGATGATGTCGGGCTCGCCCAGCTTAATGAGGCGTCTGGTGGCGAACTACAGGCTTTTTAAGGCTTTTCTCCTTGCTGGCGTTACGTTAGGGATATTTCTTCTCGCGATGTTTAGTTTGACGCCAGGACCACGCCTCGCCCATCCGCAAATCGTGCCACTTAAGCCCACCGACTCACTGACAAAGGTAGTGCTAAAACTTAGGCGAGCGCGGGCCGTTCGCAGCTTCTGGCTCGCTTTAGCGTATGCGCGAGCGCTTGGTCTCAAGCGTCGAATCAAACCCGGTGTCTACGCTTTTGTCGGCAACGAGCGGATCGACCAGGTTTTTGGCCACCTCATCAGAGGTGACTCTTTAGCGGTGACGGTAGTGATTCCCGAAGGTTTCACCGTATGGCAAATAGCGGAACGGTTGGAACGCTTGGGTCTCGTATGTGCCGACGACTTCGCCAAGGCAGCCATAAGCGGACCAGTCGTTAGGGCCCTGCATATGGAGCCAACCGGTGCCGAAGGGTATCTTTTTCCAGCGACTTATTACTTTGCACCCGGGGTGGGCGGTGATGAAATAATTCTTACGATGCTTGCGCGTTTCTACAGGATACTGGATCGTCAGGTCGAGGAACGGGAGTTTGCTCTCGGAATTAACACCCATCAAATGGTGACGTTAGCCTCGATTATAGAGAAAGAAGCCAAGCGTCCGGAGGAGCAGCCGATTATTGCTAGCGTGTTCTACAACCGCATGCGCTTGGGGATGCCGCTGCAGTCAGACCCAACCGCCGAGTATGACCCGCAATTTGTGGTTCGTTCCGCCCACGAGGCAGTGCACACAGCCTCAGCGTTCAATACCTATGATTTTGTCGGTTTGCCTCCGGGCCCGATTGCCAATCCAGGTCTGTCTGCCATAAAAGCCGTACTCTATCCTGCACAGACGGACTATCTCTACTTCGTGGCGCGCAGCGACGGAAGTCACGTTTTCTCGCGCTCGTTTGCCGAACACAGACGAGCTGTCGCGGCGCTGCGCGCTGTGACGTCGCCAGCTAGACTCGGTGAGTCTTCGGCCCCTCTATTTCGTGGCCCACAAAGCACCGCAAGGCACAAGCCAAAAAAGAAGTAAGAATTTTTTAAAGTCAGGGTACAGTGGCTAATCCGGTTGAGGTCCTAAATTCAGCTCGTAAACAGGCTGGGAAAGCAGCCGCCCTTAGCGCGGCGCTGACTGGATTACCCGTAGCCGGCACTCTTGCGACCTTTGGTCTTCTGCTGAGCATCACCAGCGCCTCATGGCTCGAGAGGTATGGGGTTCTGCTCACGCCGCAAGTAGCCCATAAAGCCGAGGCCGTTATTTTCGCGCTGGTTTTTTTGGTAGTGCTTGCAACCCTCGCCGGGGCTTCCCAAGCGTACCTCAAGGCTTCGCGCCCGCAGGACGTAGCCGCTCGAATCGACCGCGAGCTTGCCGCCAAGGAAGAAATCGTAACCTTCGCCGAAGCAAGCTTTTCGGAAGACTCGGGTTCAAGTGCCACGGCGAGAAGTCCTCTTTTTCCGCTTTTAAGCGACCGCGTTGCGGGTTATCTCGAGTCGTTCGAACCATCTCGTATCTTCGCCATCCCTACGCGCAGAGTCGTTCTACGGTCGAGCCTAACGAGCCTTTGCGTGCTTATCACGGCCTTTACCGCTCTACTTGTCTATGCCCGTTTGACTCAACCACCTTACGCCTCCCAAATCGAGACTTTGCACGAGCTCGCTTCTAAACTTGCCGAGTCATCCCCATCGCCCGAAAACGCGGTTCTGGCCAAGCGACTTGCGGCAGTAGCCGATGTCCTTGCCAACCCCGCGCTCACCGCGAGGGAGAAGCTAGAGCGTATTGCCGCTTTAAAACGCGAGGTCGAAGAACTTGAGCGGCGCGAGACCGCCCAAAAGAATCCCCAAAGCTCCAGCGCGGGGTCTAGCGGGTCGGCTCACAATAAGGGTTCGGGCTCAGGTGAAAATTCGGGGAACGAGCCGGCGGGTTCTGGGAATGGTGAGGGCCAAAATGAACGGAACCAAGGTGGCGGAGGTAAAAAGCCTTCCAAGCGGCAAACGACGAGCTCGCCGGTTAACGAGGCAAACAGGGAAATAGCGGAGATTGAACGCGAGCTCGAGCAGCAATCGCGGCGCTCGCGCCAAAGTTCGACCGGTTTCGAGCGTCCGAACGACCATCAACAGCAAGAAGCCAGCGCCGATACGGGACCGGGAGAGAACCCGACAAAGTCTAGTGGACCCAAGCCCGGCGTGAACGAACCACAAAAAGGCAATCAGCCCGAACCGGAGCAAAAGCTAGCTGGTGCTAACGCAAAAGAGAATCTCCGCTCTCCACGTCGCGGCACGGGCCTCGGAGACACCCGTCTGGGTGAGATCCCGGCGCCGGCGAATTACAAGCGATTTTATGCTTTCGGCGAGCATGGCCCGGGGCTGACCGTCAAGGACGCGCGTTACGTTGTGGTAAGTCTTCCGCCAGCGCCGCAGGCAGCTTCCGGCGGCAAAATCGTAGCCGGTGGTCCGAGCGCGAAGGCGACGACACCGTACGCTAATTTGCCCCTGCCCAAAGAAGATTTGGCCGCTAATCCACAGCAACAGCAGTTGGTCCCGCCACGTTACTGGGATTTACTGCGCTAACAGTTACGTAAGGGGACGGAGAAATATGGGAGTTGCTCCACGGATGAGCCCCGCCGAGCGAGTCGCGGAATTCCGCGACGTCTTCACGCGCGCAGAAACAGAGGTGGGGCGCGTTATAGTCGGTAACCAGAGCACGATTCGCAAAATTTTGACCGCGCTCTTCTGCGGCGGACACGTCCTTATCGAAGGCGTGCCAGGTCTGGGTAAGACGTTGATGGTAAAGACGGTGGCTCAGGTCCTAGGACTGAGCTTTAAGCGAATTCAGTTCACGCCCGACCTGATGCCTTCCGATATTGTCGGCACGCAAGTGCTTGTTGAGCAGGACGGCAGGCGCGACTTCCAGTTCAAGCCCGGCCCTATCTTTGCCAACGTCGTGTTGGGAGACGAGATCAATCGCGCCACGCCTAAAACTCAGTCGGCGGTGCTGGAGGCGATGGAGGAACGCCAGGTAACCGTCCTTGGCACGACTTACCATCTTACGCCTCCGTTTTTCGTGCTGGCGACTCAAAACCCGATCGAACTTGAAGGCACGTACCCGCTGCCCGAGGCGCAGATGGACCGGTTCCTTTTCAAGGTGATTGTCTCGCCTCCCAAGCCTGAGGAGCTGCGCGAGATCCTCATCCGCACCACTGGAGCCGTTTCGTACCAGCCAAAGCCGATTTTCGAGCCTGCTCAGGCCGCAGCCCATGTGGAGCGGCTCAAGGCGCTCGTGCGAGAAGTGATGATCGCAGAACCGCTCGAGCGGTTCGTTATCGCGATTATCAGTTCATGCACCCCGGGAAGTCCAGCCGCCTTGCCCGAGGCGACCCAGTATCTTCGCTTCGGCCCAAGCCCGCGAGGAGCTCAGGCGCTCATTATGGGAGCGAAAGTTAACGCGCTGCTGGCTGGACGCGTCAACGTCAGCTATGAGGATATCGAAGACGTAGTCATCCCCGCTCTGCGCCATCGCTTGCTCAGAAACTTTCAGGCAGAAGCCGAAAACGTGACTGCCGAAGCGATTCTTGAACAGGTACTAAAGCGCGTCAAACGCGCGCGCGCCTAACGCAATGTTCGACCTTATTCCGGAGTTCACACCTAAACTGGTAGCCGAACTCGACCGTCTGCGTCTTCGCGCCAAGCGCGAATTCGTCGGCATGGGCCACGGCAGCCACACCTCGCCTCGGCGCGGGTCGTCACTTGAGTTTAGCGAGTTTCGCCCCTACGTTGCCGGCGACGACTTTCGCTACATCGATTGGGGATTGTACGCTCGCACCGACAAGTTTTACGTAAAGCTATTCAAGGAAGAAGAAGATCTGCTGACGTACATTTTCCTCGACGACAGCGCGTCGATGGCTTATCCGGCCGAAGACGGCAAGTTTCGAGCCGCGATTGCGCTCACTTTGGCACTCGCTTACGTTGCGCTGTCCCAGGGCGACCGTGTGATGGTTCGCTTGTTGAGCGGGCGCTCTGACGTCGTCAATCGGGGTTTCCTTCAGGGTCGAAACCGACTCGGCGAACTTGTCCAGCGCTTGGTGCGAATCGAGCCGAGCGGAGCGTTGGACCTGGCCGCGTCGTTGGCGCATGAGCTTATTGCCATCAAGCGCGCGGGCAAGGCGTTTGTGATTTCGGACTTTATGATGTTGTTTAACTCGGTCAGCCGCGGATTGGGCCTTTTCGCTGCGGCCAACATGGATGTGAGTGCGATCCACGTGCTAGGCGCAAGCGAACTTTCAGGTCAGGGTGCCTCGGGCGAGGTCGAGGTGGTCGACGCCGAGACCGGTGAGCGGGTGAGACTTTTCCTTGACGAACGCGAGCGTACAAAGTACAGCGAAACCCTGCTGCGCCATTCGCGCCAGATACGCGCCTTTTGTTTGCGGCTCGGTATGCGCTATGCGCTGTACAACACTAGCGAATCGTTCGAGCACTTCTTCGTCAAGGCCGCGAGCGAACTTGGTATGGTGCGCTAAGAGCTTGCCTGCGATGATCGTCTGCGCCTGTGCGGTCACGGATGGCCATTTTATCGGTCAGTCGCTAAAAGGCTTTCGCACCAGGATTGCGCGATTTGCTTTCGGAACCGTTGAGGCACACAAAGCGCGTTAGGCGATGGGCGTCCTTTATCCAGTAGGCTTGATGCTCGCCGGACTATTGCCCGTGCTTGCGCTTGCTTACATGTTGCGCGGACGGCCCCGGCGCGTGATCGTCTCGAGCGTCATAGCCTTTCGGGCGCTCAGAGCCAGGCAGGGTCGGCGGCGGTTGGCTAAAGTACATTTGGACTGGACCTTCTTTGTGGAAGCGTTGATTTTGTCGCTGGCCGCGCTTGCGGCAGCAGAGCCTTACGTGGTGCGTCCGCGCAAGTCAGTGGCCGTGGTGCTCGACAATTCGGGCGTGATGCAGGTTCTGATGCCGTCGGGGATAAGTGCCTTCGAAGCGGCGAAAATGCGCCTTGTTTCGTACTTTGCGGGAAGTAGCGACCATATAACGCTTTACCTGACGGCGCCGAGACCCCATCGTTGGGAGTCGCCGCTGAATGGACAAAGCGGCATTGAAGCTGTGCTGAACAAGCTCAAGCCGGTCGACGCCGCAGAAGATTTAGCCGCAGTCTCCGAATTGCTAACCGACCTCGTAAACAGCGATCGCTACGATCAGATAGTCGTGGCTAGTCGTCACGAGCTTAACCCCGTGCTACCAGGCCGAGTGGTTGGATTGACTGTTGGCGGGCCGGTCTCGAACTACGCGCTGGGTTCGTTTACAGTCTGGCGACCGAGTTTGACAAGCCCCACCGTGGAGGCGCGGGTCACGGTGGCAAACTTCAGTACAAGCAAGGCAGAGCTTAAGCTTACGATCGATGACGCCAGGAACTCGATCGCCGAAAAAAGCCTTGAGCTTGTCCCTAACACGGTCGAAACTGTCGAGTTCCCAAACCTGCCTGCGGCGCCTCTGTTTCGCGCAACCCTTGCTCCGAGCGACCGGTTCCCTCTCGATAACACGGCTTACGCTGTCGTTGGTTCATCCTCGGTGGTGAAGATTCTTTTCGTCTCGCCCTTTGAAGAGCACGCAGCGGGGCTGCGCGAATTGCCCGGCGTGCGTTTGCTTACGGAGTCGCCCGAAAAGTACTCGCCCGCTGACGCTTCGAGCGTCGACCTGGCGATTTTCGATTATACGGCACCGAAGGAATGGCCGGCTTGCAACAGCCTTCTCGTAATGCCGCCAGGCTCCACTCCTCCTTTCGATTTCGACGTTATGCCTGCAAGCCCTATTGCGTTTCTGACCTGGGTTGCGCCCGATCCGCTAACCGATGGCGTAAACTTTCGCTTGCTCAAGCCGAGGCAAGGCGAATTTTTCGCTCCCCATCCTTGGATGAGATCGGTTGCAAGCGGTTTGCAGGGAAGTTTGATTCTGGCGGGAGAACGCGAGGGGCGCCGCTATGTGGCGCTTGGCTTTGAGGCTTTTCCGTACCTGGGAAAGGCTAACCTTCCAATGTCCGTGCTTACGCTTAACATTCTAAGCTATCTAAGCGGTTCTTTCTCCGTTAGCGCCGGTTTTCGCGCCGGCCTACCCTGGCGGGTCCCATCGGGAATTCACCAGATAATTTTGCCTTCCGGTAAAACTATTACCACAAGGCCTGGGGACCTTTTCACCGAAACTTACGAACAAGGCGTCTACCGTCTGGTCGGACCTAACAACGAGGAACTCCGAGCGGTCAACTTCGATAACCTTGCTGAGTCGAACCTACTCGTTGCCACGCCGATAGAGTTCAACGTCGCGCGCAAGACTTTTTCGTCCTCGGCGCGCACCGACAAGCGCCCATTGGCGGGGGCACTAATCGTCCTGGCACTTGCGCTCGCGGCGCTGGAGGCGATTTTCAACTACCTGGCCCGTCGTCCCGCGGTGGTGGACGCTGGCGGCGAGTGAGAACGGCGTGCGATGAAAGAGGCGTTTATATGGGCCGATTCAAAGGCGTTGCTGCTACTGGCCGTAGTCGGTGCGCTAACGGTTGCAGCGCTGATTAAAGCTCGTTCCCTACTCTCCACACTGAGTTTGGCGCTGCGAGCGCTCGTCCTTGCACTACTGGTTTTGGCACTAGCCGATCCGCAGCGCGTAACCAAAATTCAAGGTCCAGCTCGGCCGGTGCTCGTTGACCTTTCTGACAGTATCACGGCCCAGATGCGCCAATGGACGGCTGATCTGCTACAGAAACGACTTCGCCTTCGAGCAGACGATCCGGCAATCGTGTTCGGCGGACGTTCCGTCGTTACTAGCGTCAAGGACGCTGAACGGGAACTTTTAAAAGAGGGATGCTCGAATTGCGATTCGTCTCGAACCAGTCTCGAGGCTGCCTTGAGGACTTTGGTGTCACAAGCCGGACGCGCCCAGGGACCTGTGGTGTTGGTTACCGATGGATGGGAGAACAGCGGCGAGGCGACGCGCGTTGTGCGCGCGCTCAATGCCGCACAAAGCCAGCTCTATATTTTTTCACCACCTCCTCCGCAATCGATCCCGGATGTCGCCGTCGTCGCGATAGACTTGCCCCCTGCGTTACCCAACGGTGGAAGCTTCGTGCTTGGTGTCACGATACTCAACTCGAACCGCGAAGTGGTAAAAGGGCGCCTCGAGTTAAGTCAGGACGGTCGGCTAGTTCAAACTCGCCAGGTCGAGCTTAGTCCCGGACTTCAGCGGATCGACTTCCCGACACAAGTCAAGGGCTCGGGTTTGCATTCTTACCGTGCGCTGTTCGTACCTGAAAATTACGCTCAGGATGCTTTTAGAGAAAACGACGCGCTCGACGCGTGGATGGGCGTCGGAGCGCAGCATAAGGCTTTGATCCTGACCGAAGCCGCCCGTTCCGCCCAGTATCTGGCGGCAGTGGCCCGTCAAGTGGGGCTAGAGCCCGAAGTGGTAGAAGCGCGGCCCGACCGGTCAGTTGGCGACTTGAGCGCTTACGACGTCGTGATTCTCGACAACGTTCCTCGTGCTCGGCTCGCTGCGACGCTGCGCCGTTCGTTGATAAGTTATGTGCGTCGGGGTGGGTCGCTGGCGATGGTCGGCGGCGACCACAGCTTTGGACTCGGCGGCTACGTGGGAAGCGAGTTGGCCAACGTTCTGCCGGTCTTGATGAAGCCGCCCGAGCACAAGCAACCGCAAAGGGCCTTGGTTCTGGTGATCGACAAGTCGGGCTCGATGGGGCGTAACAACAAACTTGAATATGCCAAGGCAGCCGCGCTGGCGGCGTCACGTTCCCTTAGGGATGATGACCTGTTCGAGGTGATCGGCTTTGACTCGCAACCCTTCGTGGTGGTGCCTCTGGAACCCTTACGAAGTAGCAGAGCTTACCTCGAGCAGATGATAAGTCGCCTGCGAGCGCAGGGAACTACCTACCTTCTGCCAGCGCTAAGAGAGGCCTACCGTGACCTAGCGTCGAGCTCCGCTTCGGCCAAACACGTGGTTATCTTGACCGACGGCAAAACCGGCGGAACACCAGATATGTATTACGATCTCGTCTCGAGCATGCACCACGAAGGCGGCGTGACAATTTCGACTATCGCAATTGGCAGAGAGCCGAACGTCGAGCTGTTGAGCGCTATCAGCCGTTATGGCGGCGGCACCTTCTACCAGACGGATAATCCAAGCTCGCTGCCAGAGATCACGCTCCGCGACGTTTCTCGACCAAGTGGCGAGCTCACCATGGTAGAAAAAGAGTTTCGCCCCGTGGTTTTACCTGCCGACCCTGTGCTCGGAGGCTTCGCTGGACAAACTCTCCCTGTGGTCAAGGGTTTTGTTAGCACTGAGCTAAGGCCTGGGGCGCGCCTGGATGCCTTCGTCGAGCGCGCGGGAAAGCGCGAGCCCCTTGTTGCGAGCTGGCGCTTCGGCGCTGGCAAGACTCTGGCTGTGACTACCGACGCAAGCGGTCGCTGGTCGGCGGAATGGCTGCGCCAGGGCGTCTTTGGCCGTCTCTGGCAACAAATGTTCGATTGGATGGCGCCCAGAGTCGAGGCAACCCACCCGTTTTCCGTCGAACTCGGTTACGAAAACGGGAACCTGCGCGTAAAGCTAATCGACTACAGCAAAGACTGGGAGCACAGTTTGCATCAGATGCATGCAACGGTCGTGCGTCCCGATGGAAGCCTTGTCCAGATGCCTCTTTCGCTCGATGCCGCCGGCGAGGTACGAGGCGAGATCGAGGCTCCTAGCCCGGGAGTTTACCGAATTACGTTTAAGTCCAGCGCCGAGAGGGGCGGGCTATCGGTGCCTCCGCTGGCCTATTCGGTAAGCCCTTCGGTGCTTGCCGAGATTCCCCGGCCGAATCCGAACTATGCCCTGCTCGAACGTCTAGCTTCTGCCACCTCGGGTCGCTTTAATCCTGACCTGCGCGAAATTTCTTTGACGCGTTCTACGCTTGAAAAGCGCGTCTCGGCGCGGCCTTTCCTGCTTGCGCTCGCCATGCTCATGATGGTGGTCGAAGCCTTCACGCGCCGGCTGTTGTTGGGCAGTTAGCCTTAAGGCGCGGGATTCATCAAAAGGTACATTCTCGCGTATTGAGGTCTCTGGCACGGCGCGACCGCCAAGTTAAACTGTCTTTATGGAGACGAGCGAGTTTTAGAGTACGATGGTCGAAGAGTTTGGCGAAAAAAGCGAAATTGCATTTTTGAGGATGAGACGGTGAGAGTCGAGGAATTCGCCGAAATAAAGCATCACGTGCAGCATCGCTATCCAAGCGAACTTAGGTTTTGTCCGCTGTGTGCTGGGGCAATGGTGGAGAAGATGGTATTGCCGGAGCGGCGGACTCATCGCGTGTGTTCGCGATGCGGCTATATTGCTTTTTTGAGCCCCAAGCTCGTAGCCGGCTGCCTGGTAGTCGCCCAGGGCAAAGCTTTGCTGCTGCGCCGCGGTAACGAGCCTCAACGCCAACGCTGGACCTTTCCGGGAGGGTACGTCGATCTGGGCGAAAGCCCGATCGAGGCAGCCGCGCGTGAGACGTTCGAGGAAGTGGGTATGCGCGTGCGGGTGGAACGCTTATTAGGGCTTTACTGGAGCGAACCGAATCCCTCAACCGTCGTGGCGGTTTATCTAGCCGCTCCAGGTATAGAACCTCCCACTACTTCGGACGAGGCGCTCGAAGTTAAATACTTCGAGCCTGCGGCGATTCCTTGGGACGAAATCGCCTTCCCCACGACGCTCAAAGCCTTGCGCGATTGGGTAGCGTCGCTCTGACGACTACGCGAATTGAAGCGGCAGGCTCGTTTTAGATAGCTTTCGAGTAACTTATCGTCGCCTCTAGGCTTTTGCGTCCTCGAGAGCGACCCAGAGCTTTCCCTCCGTTTCGCGGATCGGGTACTTGCGAAGTGGGGCCACGGTGTGTTTGAGGTCGTCGGGATAAACGTTTTTGGGGTAGTAGTTCTCGCCGCTCTCCAGGTCGTAAAGGTAATGATGCCACGGACACTCGAGCCGCCCCTCTACTATCGTCCCTTCATCCAGTGGCCCAGCCATATGGGGACAGGCGGCATCGAAAGCGTAGTATCGACCTCGATAGCGCACGACGACAATTCTTTTGTCTCCCACCGAGAACCCTTTAACACCGTCTGCAGCAAGTTCGCTACTGTCTGCGATCGTGACCCAACGCCGCTCCACTATTCCTCCCGTTTTTCTGGGCAGGAGAAAGAGCTTTGCTCTCCTCCTGCCGCACTAAAGCTAGACTATCGAGATTGGTTAATTCGAAGTGGTCTCAGACGCCCGGTTTCGGAACTACCAAGAAACGAGAAACGTAGGGCGATTCTCCTGGTGCTCCGCGCCGGAAGTGGCCGGAAGGTCCTTCGCCCAGGAACTCCGAGCACCATGCTTCGTGCTCGATTTCCTCGTTCATGATCGCTGCCGAGAGCTCGTAGGTGCGCGGGTCTTTACCCGCGGTCAACGCGCAGATGTCAGCATAAACGCGGATTGCGCACCGCTCGGCCTCGATCAGCACCTGGAGCAACGCCTTTACGTCGCGCGGGTTAGAGGGCAAGTAAGCGTCAGGACAGGCAGCGTCCTTGCAAAAGTCCTTGATATCGCGATGTAGCTCTCCGCCGAGCTCATAGATGCGGGGAACCAGAGCCTCGAAGTGGTTGCGGTCTTCGATGCGCATGTCCTCGATTATTTCCTTGATTCCCTCGCCGTCAAAACCGATCGCGTTAGCGCGCAGAATCGTGTAGTAGTAATAAGTCGTGAATTCGGCTCCCGCGGCTCGAACCAGTTTCTTTACCAACTCGTCGACGTTTATACCGGCTTTTTCAACTACCTCTCTTGCAACCTTTCCCATTGTTCTTCCCTCCTCGATTTTTTATGTTGAAAAGCTCCCAAGCTTTCGCCGTATTTGACTGCCTTTGCGCCCTTAAAGGCGACTTATCCTTTACCCTCCCCGTTTAACGTTGATTTACGTGGCCTGTACGCTTAAGCAGGCCGCCTCGCTTTTGGTCTTAGGCCGAGAGTTGCGCCTATTCGACGTCTTTTGTGACTTCGAACGGCATTTGGCGCACAACGCGTAGACCTCAAGCGACCCGCCAAGCACGGCGAACTCTCCTAGGTTCGGTATGCTTTTCAACAGCCGGTCGGCCTCGGGTATTTCGACATCCCGCACGCATCTACAGCCGACGCACACCACATGGTGGTGCGGCTCGACATGGCCGTCATAGCGAGCGGTGTCGTGAAGCGGCGTCACTTTGCGCGCCTCCCCTACCCGACAAAACTGCTCGAGGATCCGGTGCACGGTAGCAAGCGAGATGTGCTTTTGATGCCTGCGCACTCGGACGAAAACCTCCTCGGCGCTGGGATGGTTTTCGCACGTGAGAAGCGCCTTGATGACGCCGAGGCGTTGCGGAGTAACCGACATACCACGCTCGCGACATCGTTGAGCGAACGCCTTGAGGCGCTGGGTGACATAACTTGACCGCCACTGCGAGTCTAGTAGCTTTGCCGTCCCCATTACGGCGCCTGAGGAGGAACCATTCAGAAACCGCGCAGGTCCGTTTGTGGCTCCAGCCTTACACTCTCCTTTCGTCTTAAAAATCAAGTAGTAATTATTATCATGTAGTTTTCGCTATCATACAAGACCGCAAGGCGTCAATACGCGGACCCCGCTAGCGCGCAACGCAAAGCTCGATTTTGTTTGGGAAACGCCTTACAGAGGCTTTGGCTTCAGTACTTGTTCTTCAAACCGTTTAGCGACAGTCTCGATACTGTCGGCTTGGTCGGGGGTCTTGTCGTCGCGTACGCGCAGGATTCTGGCAAAGCGCAGCGCGTATCCACTGGAGTAGCGCGGGCTCCGTTGGATATCGCTGTATCCTACCTCTACGACCAGCTCTGGCCGAACGATCACAGTTTTCCCTTGCTGGTCGAGCTTCAAGGATAGAAGTCGTTCGGTAAGTTCGGCAAACTCCTGGTCAGTCGGCCCCTTAAAGGTTTTGCCGACCTGTTCGAAGCCGCTCGGTGAAGTAGCGCTGCGCGCGGCCAAGTGGTAATTGGAAAGCCATCCGCGCCGCCGCCCGTAACCCCAGTCGGCTGCCACTATCACGAGATCGAGCGTTTGTGCCCGCTTTATCTTGAGCCATTCCCCGCCGCGAGTCCCCGGCAGGTAGTGGCTGTCGAGCGCTTTAGCCATCACGCCTTCGTATCCCAAGGCGAGCGCTTTTTCGAAAAACGTCTCGCCTTCGGCGACCGAGCTGGGGACGATACGCGCGACCAACTGCAAACCGCTTTTTTCGGCAAGCTCAGCCAAAATCTCCCATCGCGACTGGTAAGTTAGGTCCACGGTCAACTCGCCGCGCCAGGCCAAGATATCGAACACGTAAAGAGCAAGCGGCATCTCGCGCGAAAGCCGTTCGATTTCGTGCGCGCGACGGAAGCGGCGCATGAGGTCCTGAAAAGCTCGCGGCCTTCCAAGCGTATCCAATGCGATGACTTCGCCGTCTAAAATGACGCCCTGCTCGGCCAGTCCGCCCAAGCTGGCGCGCACGCGCTCGACCAGATCGGGCAGGCTAGCGGTAACGTCGTTGAGCCGTCGAGAGAAGATTCTGACCTCGTTGTTGACGCAGTGAATTTGAACCCGAGCGCCGTCGAGCTTGTGCTCTAGCGCCAACGGACGGTTCAGCGACGCGAACGCCTCTTCTATAGTCGCGGCGCTTTGGGCGAGCATCGGCCGCAGCGGTTGAAAAAAGCGGACCACTTTCGGCGCGGCTGCGTGAATTTCAAGCGTACCCTCGCGCGCCTTTGCCGCAAGTTGTCCAATTTCCCCCACCACCAAAAATACTCGCTGAACCGTTTCCAAGGGCTGGCGCGCAAGCTTGGCGATAGCTTCGAGCAGTAGCCCCTCGCCCATTCCATGGCGCATCTCGCCCACGACTATTTTGGCGATGAGTTTTGCCTCTCGCTCGGTAGCTTGGGCCAGCAGCTTACGCAAAACCTCGAGCTTTCGTTGGCGGGCCGCGCGACCCTCGATAGCGGCAATTTCTTCGAAGCCCGCTTCGACGTCTGCGAGCGTAAGAGTCGGCTCGACTCGCGGCCGGCGCATGCGAAACAACATCTCAACCGCTTCGCCAAAATCGGCAGCGTCGGCAAAAAGCGATTCATCCACCTCGCTCTCGCCCGAAAGCTCCAGCGCCACTTGCCAGACCGCTCTTGCGCTCACTTTAAGCGCCGCGCTCTTGCCCCTGCTGACGGCATGGCCGGCCAGAAAGCGCGCTGCAATTTCGGCTTCCTTTGGCGAAAGTGCTCCAAGGAACTCGGCCACTCGGTCGACCATCAGCAGGCGGCTTGATGTCCCGGACAGCTCTTCGCACAATTCGGCAAGCTGATTGAACAAGGTCATGCTTCGATTTTAGCTCAGTCTGTCGATGACTTGCCCGAGCCCTGTTGAGCTCTAACCTGGGCTCCAAGACGTTCGGGACGGCAGTCGGCGGTGAGCGTTAGCGAACGAACGATGCGACAGTCGCTTTTTCACTACGATGCGGCCTGGCTCTGCGCATCAGTAGCAACAGCAGGCAAGCTCAGTGCGGTCTGCGTCGGCTTGCGCCAACGCATTATCAGCTCTCCAGAGAAAACGTAGGTTGCATCTTCGTAAATGAAGCGGTTACGACTGAGTATTTGGCTTAGACTTTCGCGTGTGTAATGGGTAATGTGCTCGTCCCGGTATCCGCCCGGGATGACGAACCCGTAGATCGGCTCTACAATTCGCCAGGTCCAAGTTGCATAATCGGGCGTTCCTATTATGAGTGTGCCCCCTGGGCGCAACACGCGCCACATCTCGGTGAAAAGGCTTTCGGCAAATGGGATGTGCTCGATGACCTGCGAACTTATTACGCAATCAAAAGTCTCGTCTTTGAAAGGCAGGGCGAAGGCGGAACCTCGCAACACGTTGACGCCCCGTCGCGAAAGGTAGCGGGTTTTGCCCGCGTCGATCTCGAGACCAATTGCATGATTAAGACTTTGAATGATCACGCTCGACCCGCAGCCGATGTCGAGCGTGCGCCCTAAAGCGCGTGCCCAGCTGGTAATGACTCGGTGGCGGCGCCGTTGCCACCAGCGCTGCATCGGTATCCAGCTATAAAACGCTCGTTCGTCGTAGTCCGCGGATGCAATCGAATTGCGAAGCCTCCATAACTTTAGCGCCGACCGGCCGAGGTCGAGTCCGAAACGGATGAGGCGTGCATGAGAGCGGCCCTGATCGCGCGGGAAATAGGTAAAAGGGATTTCGGCAATCGTAAAGCCGCGGCAGTAAGCCTTTATCAAAATTTCTTCCTGAACCTCGAAGTTGATGCCTTCGATGTCAAGGTTTTCGAACACCTGGCGATGGTAAAGCCGAAATCCGCTCGATAAATCCTTGACCGGCACAGCTAGAAATATACGCAACGCGCTGTTCAAAGCCCGGCTTAAGACGCGCCTTAAGGTCGATGTATAGGCGACACCGCCTCGCACGTAACGCGAGGCGATGATGATGTCGGCCTGTCGCCGAGCACGCCACATTTTGGCGACGTAGCCTGGGTCATGGGACATATCTGCGTCTAGCGTGATGATGTATTCGCCTTTAGCTGCTGCCAGCCCCTCTCTTAGTGCAGCCCCGAAGCCCGTCCCCTGCTGCGCGATTACGCGCGCTCCGAACGCAGAGGCCACCTTGACGGTGTCGTCGTGCGACCCGCCGTCAACTATCACCACTTCGAAGCTGAGGCCTTGATGGCGCAAAAGGTCATTAAGGCGCGGCAACAGCTGGCGCAAGTTTTCGCTCTCGTTTAAAACGGGCAAAACGACCGATACGTCCATACTGTAAGTACACAGACTCGCAAGTCGCCAATCACAAAGCAAGTTTTGGCTTCTATCTTAAAGCGACTCGTTGCAAGACGGCGAGCCAACGGCTCGAACACGTTTACGGTGAAGCTTTAAAAGAAAAATCTTTGGCGCGCTCTGGAAAAGCGAGATACTAATGCGCCTTGTTCAAGGAAGCGAGGGACGCGCGGTGCGCTTGTCTTGCGACGCTTTTTCCAGGTGAATCACGCCGGCCGCGCATTCTACGGCGACCCTTGAGCCGCGTTAAATAATTAACCATTCGGCCGTTACGAACTTCTCGGACAACGTGATACAATATATCAGATGCCAGGGTGAACTTGGTCGGCTAGCTCGCCTTTGAGCGCGAAATCGGTGATTGGTCGCCAGATGAAGTACCGTGCGGTGTTGGTGTTGTGTGCGGTTGGGATAATAGCGGGAGCCTTGGTGTGCGAAGCTGCGAAGGTTGGTGGCGGACGTCGGCGACTAACCTCAACTCCAAGCGAATCCCAAATAAGTCTTTCGCAAGTTCGCGTTTTGGAAGGGAGGCCTGCGCCGTTTGTACTTGACGCGCGCTCGGCGGTGCTGGTCCCCTACAACTCGTCGGTCTATCTCTACGCTTACAATGAGCATCTTCGGATGCAGCCCGCGAGCTTGGCAAAGCTGATGACCTTTTACATCGCACTTAAATCGTTGCGCGAAGGCCGAATCACGCTCGACACGCCGGTTACGATTAGCGAGACCGCCTGGCGGCTTTCGATCAATCGCTCGGTCTCTAAAATGTTTCTTGAAGTTGGCCAGCGTGTTCCACTGAGGGATCTGCTCTACGGGCTGATGGTATCGTCGGGCAACGACGCGGCCTGGGCGATTGCTGAATATATCGGCGGTAGTGCGCAAGCGTTTGTGGCGATGATGAACGAAGAGAGCCGCAAACTGGGGCTCGATGAGACCCATTTTGAGAACCCGGATGGCTTACCAGCGCCTAACCAATACACTACCGCCGCCGACATGGCGAAGCTCGGGTCGATAATCGTAAGGCAGTTTCCAGAAGCGCTCACGTATACCTCGACCAAAGAGTTTACCTTTCATGCGATTACCCAGCGGAACTGGAACACGTTGCTGTTCTACGACTCGCGCGTCGACGGACTTAAAACCGGCCACGTCGAGGAAGCAGGCTACCATTTGGTGGCCTCCGCGCACGAAGGTGACCTTTATCTGATCGCGGTCGTGATGGGCGCACCGAACGCCGAGAAGCGACGCTTGGAGACGGAAAAGCTGCTCGACTGGGGATTTCGAACCTTCGCTGCGGTAAACCCTGATTGGACGCGGGTCGTGGACGACAAGGTTACGGTGTACGAAGGAAAATACAGTTCCGTACCAATTGTGCCCGCGCTCAAACCTTTCGCCGTTGTGTACCGTGAAGAAGTCAAGACCGTGAAACTGCTCGGCCAGCTCGACGTTCCCTACCTTATCGCGCCCGTGGAGAAAGGCGTCAAAGTGGGAACTCTGACTTTCATGCGTGGCGACCAGGTGCTCAACGAAATACCCCTCGTCACGCAACGGGCGGTCCCTCAGGCCGGCTTTCTGGGCAGAATGCTCGACCGGATAAAGCTAGTGTTTGTGTCTGCATTCTACGGAATCGGGGCGTTGATTCATCGATTGATTCGCACAGCTTTATCCGCGCTCTGAGGCCACCCAAAATCGAATTTTTGAGCGATTCCGAGAACTGGCCGTTCCTTACGCCCTGTATTTTCGCGGTATCGATACGCCACGGTGTCCTAGCTTTCACACCGGTCGGTGTCAGGCAGTGAGTAATGGACTAGACTAGCCAGCCAGGGGTTGCCGAGATGCAAAGCTACTTTTCGATCACGACGCGCCAGAAGCCGTTTTCAGGCGCGATTTCTAAAATCGAATGACCTTCGGCTTCGGCAGCGCGTGGAAGGTCGCGAATCGAGCGAGGATCGTCGAGAAGCAACTCCAACAGTTCGCCGCGACCCATCAGCTCAAGTTGCGCCTTCGACCGCGCCCAGTTAATCGGGCATTTGTCGCCTCTGAGGTCCAGGCGGATGATTTGGCGGGCTTCTTCCATAATCAAGTGTTAGTATACACGATAAGAGCCGCAATTGGGACTTCGTTGCAACCGAGTCGATACAATAGCCGTAAGGCACGACGAAGTATCTCGCCGCGAGCATTTACGCGGCTTCGATGCGGAAGGCGCGGCGAAGCGTTGTTCTTCGTGAGCTGGGCTAGACGGTGAGAGTTTTCTCTCGGCAGGCGTAGCGCCCGACCGGCGTAAAGATAGTGAACTTCTAGACTTAGTTGGACGCTCATAATCTTGCACGTTTTTTTAAGTGTTAATGTTGTGGCGACGATAAAAGCAGGAATTATCGGCGAACGGGGAGCGGGGAAAACGACACTGTTCCGTGCCCTTACCGGACTTGTGTCCTCCGCCGGTTATCCGGGCGAAAAACAGCGCGCACGAGTAGGTCAGATTAAGGTTCCCGATTCGCGACTCGATTTTCTAGCGGCAATCTATCAGTCCCAGAAAAAAGTCCAAGTTGAAATTAGCCTTCTGGATTTCGCACCAGCGTCGGTCGACAAGCATGGTAAGGGCGTTTTGGATGGCGGATTGATGCCGATGCTTCGCGAACTCGACGCGCTGCTGATCGTGATTCCGGGGTTTCGCGAACCGCCGCCCAAAGTGGCAGACGTCCTTGAAGGTATAGAAACCGAGCTTATACTAGCCGACGTTGATCAGGCCGAACGAAGGCTTACGCGTATCAAGAAGGAGAGAGGCCCCAACGAGTTCGAGCGAACAACGTTGGAAAAATGCCTGGACTGGTTGAACTCAGGCCGTCCGCTGCGCACACTCGAGCTCAGCACTCAGGAAGCGAAAGCTATCTCCCATTTCTGTTTTCTGTCCCGCAAGCCCGCCCTTGGAGTTTTAAACTATCAGGCTCAAGCCCCAGATGAGGCGGAGTTGGCCAACCACGACGACAAGATCGAGGCGCAAGGGCTTGAAGTTTTACCGATTGACGCCCTGTTCGAAGCTGAACTATGGGAGCTCGAGCCCGCTCAGCGGCTTGAGCTTCTCAAAGAGGCCGGGCTCAACAGGTCCGCAAGGGAACGCTTAATCGAGGCTCTCTATCATCGCTTGCAGCTGATCACTTTTTACACCGCTGGTCCCAAGGAGGCTCGGGCGTGGACCTTGTCCGGCAAATCCACCGCGCTCGACGCCGCAGGACAAATACACAGCGACATGGCGCGCGGCTTTATCCGCGCCGAAGTGATTAGTTTTGGTGATATGGAACGCTTTAAGTCGGAAGCTGGCGTTCGAGAGGCTGGAAAGCTGCGCCTTGAATCGCGCGACTATATCGTCCAGGACGGCGATATTATTCGTATACGGTTCAAGACCTGATTTAGCCAGGACACCGACGGCGTTACTAGCTGCGATCCATAGGCGTTATTAAGCGCGGATCCATAGAGGAGCACGCAAGTTTAATTTTCGGTGAGGTTTCGTTTACCGCAATTGCGACGTAGGTGGCGGCGAGCCTTTCCGGCGAAAGTGGCCGTCGCACCCTTATGTATGCTTAAAATCGTTTGCAGATGGTTCGAGTTAGGATTTTTATAGACGCAAGTGAAAGCGCAAACAACCAATTCATTCGGCGAAGCCTTCGAACCGGATAAGCAAGTCGAGCGAGTGCGAGTGGGCGTATCGGCATGCCTTGTGGGGAAGCCCGTACGCTACGACGGCGGGCATAAACGCGACGACTTTCTGGTGAACGTGATTGGTAGACTGGTAGAGTGGGTAATTGTTTGCCCGGAAGCTGAGCTTGGGTTGGGTGTCCCGCGAGAGCCGATGCGCTTGTTCCACACCGCGCAAGGCGTACGCCTGGTGGGTAACCATTCGGAGCGCGACTTTACGGCGGCGATGTACGCGTTCGCAGAGAAGCGCGTACGCGAGCTTCAGGAGCAAAAGCTCTGCGGCTACGTGCTCAAGAGCAACTCCCCCAGCTGTGGCGCGCAGGGAGTACCTGTATGGAGTGCTGACAAACCGCCGGTTCGTAACGGGCAAGGTTTATTCGCCGAGGTCCTATTGCGTCAGTTTCCAAATCTACCTGTGGAAGAAGAACATCGACTTTGCGAGCCGCAAATATGCGCGAACTTCGTCAGACGCATCTTCGCATACCATCGAATCCAAACCTTTTTCGCAGAAAATTGGCGCTTTGCCGACCTCGTCGCCTTTCATAGAGCACATAAGCTTTTGCTGCTGGCTCACTCGCCAAGACATTATGCCGAGCTGGGACGGTTGATAGGTCAATCGGCTAAGTCGATGGAACGCGAGGAGCTTCGCCGCGCCTACGAAAACCGCTTCATGGCCGCACTGAAACATCCGCCAACCACCGGTAAACACGTCAACGTTCTGCAGCACGTCGCAGGTTTACTGAAAAACTTTATCGACCCGTTGTCGTACAGGGAATTGCTTGAAGCAATCGAGGATTATCGACGCGGTTTGGCTCCGCTGAATCTCCCAATGAGGTTAATCCGTCGCCAAGTCGTTTCCCATGATATCGCCTGGCTTAAATGTCAGGTCTATCTGGCATCCGATCCGGCCGAATCGCTTTTTAACAGCTCAACCTAGGGCGAGTCGCCCGACCTCCTAAGCTCTGGCGCTACTCCCAAGCATAGCGTGGATCCTCGAGCACGTCTTTTTTCTTGCTACCACGCTCAGGCGTATCGCCTGCGCCGTGCGATTTTAGGATGCGCTTGGTTCGAGTCACGCGCGATGCTGCCAAGGGAGGTGGTTTGCCGTACCTCAAGAGGAGCGCTTTAAGCCGTCCTAGTTACCAGGCACGGCGTCGGTGGGGTCGCAATAGCTCCTAAGACCTTGCCGCAGCGGAAATCGAATCGAGCACTGAAAAGCACCCCACTCTAAAGCGCTACTAAATCATTTCTCAATGAGCTAGCCGTTTATGATAGTTACCTGTTGTTTTGCTGCAGTGGCGATGATCGCTGCAGCTATGACTAGGTGCGGCGATTCCTTGACGCTTGCCGGTACATCGAGCTTTGCCACAAGTGCGCTTAAACGTTCCAACACTTGAGCCCATTCGGCGCAAAGCTCACTCGTTTTTGGATCCATCGTTTCTTCTCCAGCTAAGGTGTTTGGGTGCTACTTACTATACCTTTCGGTGCAGTTTCTGCTTACGAAGTCGAGCAGCCCGGTTGCGAGATGAGTCCAAGTTTATGCGCGAAGGCGCGCCGAGCAAAACCTGCCGAATCCGACGGGCATGGCAGGGAGCGATTTGCCTTTGGGTTGAATCATGCGTAAGTAATCGTCGCGATTCTACGTTGTGAGGCGTTCTTAGGTTCCAAGGTAGCTTACGAAAATCGACTTATAAACGTCGATAAAGCGGAGAAACCGGTCGATTTCAACGTACTCATCCGGTTGGTGAGCCAGGCGTGGATCGCCAGGGCCTAGGATAACTACGGGAAGGTCGGGCTTAGCAGCTACGAAAACAGCCGCATCCGTGTAACCCGCCATCCCGCTGATCGACGGTGCCGTGCCGAGCACCTGAGTCACGGCTTCTTTCACCAGGTGCACGAAGGGATGGTCGGCCGGAGTTGTGACCGAAGGTAGATCGTTTGTCACTCGGACGTCGGCGCGCAAATCAGGCAACTCGTGCCTTAAGGATTCGACGAGCGCAATGATTTCCTTGAGGATTTCCGCGTGGTTTTGCGACGGGACAGTTCGGATATCGATCTCCGCGGCGCACCGGTCGGGAACCATGTTAACTTTCACCCCACCTCGAACCACGCCTATATTTATTGTCGGACCGCCAAGCACGGGGTGCTCCACGTAACGCATCTTGAACCGGTCCGAACTCAGGGCGGTGAGCAGTTTTGTCATGTGGAGAATGGCGTTGATGCCGAGATGGGGTCTGGCGCCGTGGGCCGTTTTGCCATGACAGGTGATTTCGACCCACAAAGCTCCTTTGTGGGTGTGCACGACTTCGCCGTTTGTGGGTTCGCCGATCAGCAGCGCGTTCAAGTCATCGGCATAGCCTGCTCGGACCAGCTCTTTGGCACCAACAGAGCCGGCTTCTTCGCCTGCCGTGGCCAAAAGCTTCAGATTGCCGCAAAGTCGCGTGTTTTCCTTCTTTAGTGCGACCATCGCGAAGATCAGCGCGACCAGGCCGCTTTTCATGTCCGAAGCGCCCCGGGCGAAAATTTTTCCGTCGCGCACGGTGGGAGAAAACGGGTCGTCACTCCATTGTTCTTGTCCCGGCGGCACGACGTCCATGTGGCCCGAAATACCGAGAGTTATTCCGCTGGCACCGCCGTTTTGGCCTCGCAGCGTGGCAACCAGGTTTGCCCGGCCCGGCGCGAAGTCCAGCACCTGCGCTTCGATATCGTACGAACCGAGCAGCGCTTTGATTTCGAGCGCTACTGCTCGTTCGTCGCCAGGTGGATTAATCGACTTTATTCGCAATAGCTTCTGTAAAAATTCAAGAGCTTCCTCTTTCATTTTCAGAGGCGCACAACCAACAAAAATCGGCAAACGACAGCGTGCTTTGGATTTGGATTATTTAGTCAAAGCTCCGACCAGATTCCACCCTCGCCGATGGGCTTGCTTTAGGCCATGCGCTTTTTTCTTCACCCATAACTGGGTTTGCAATCCGACGTCGGCAGTGCGAAAATCGGTCGCTCAATTAAGCGGGATCAAGTGATGAACGGGAGCCAACGCGTAGATTAGACCGCCTAGCAGCACCAACAAGCCTGGATTTACGTGTCGCCAGAGCAGTATGCCGCAAGTAACGACGGCTAGCCCCAGGGCGAGCGCGTTGTGGATAGATAGGCGCGCAATTGCGTACGTGCCCGCGAGCATCAGACCGATTACGATCGGCGCCATTCCCTGCTGGATCGCAGCGTGCCATGGCGAGTAACGAAAGCGATCCCACAAACGACCGGCAAAAAGAGTGATAAAACAGTCTGGTAAGAAAAACGCGATTCCCACAACTAACGCCCCAGCCAGTCCTCTTAGCTTGTAACCTATAACCAACACCATCAACATGTTGGGCCCCGGCGCTACCTGGCCTAGGCCGTATATGTCGCGGAACTGACGGTCGGTCAGCCAATGGAATCGCTCGACCGTCCAGTACTGCATCTCGGGTAAAATCGGTGTGCCGCCCCCGATGGCGAGAATCGATAACATCGCAAATACGGCAAATAAGCTGCTCAGCTTAGTCATCGAAGTTGCTCATCGTCTGATAACGCTGATACCGCTAGGCTCGGTCGGGCCTTTGACTTTCGGCTTAGCAACTTGGAGCCGTCCGCTGGTGGGGCGGTAGAACCATATTCCCACTGGAGCAAGCAGCAAAAGCACAAGCCACAGCGGCAGATGGAACAAGCTTATGGCGGCAAATGTTGCGCCGACCAGGGCGAGGTCAAACAAGCTGGCGAGCTGACGGCGACCGAGCTGAAGGGTCACCGCGGTCAACAGGCCACAGGCTACAACGGCAGCCCCGGTCAAAAACATTCCGACTCGGGGCGAATTAAGCGGTCCCTCCCAGAGCTCAGCCAAACCAAGAACCACGATAGCTCCCGGGACGGTTATTCCAGCTACTGCTAACGCCGCGCCCAACGCCCCGCGCAGGCGGTCGCCGATTATTACGCTGAGATTGACCGTGTTGAGGCCGGGCAAGGTTTCGCTGACTTCGAGCGCGTCTAAGAATTCCTCGTCGCTCATCCAGCGCCTGGACCTCACCACGTACTCCCGCAGATATGCGATCGCGCCTCCTCCAAAGCTGATCGTTCCAACGGTCAAGAAAACCTGAAACAGCGCTGGCAGGCTAACTCGGCCTCGAGGCGCCTGTTCACTCTGCATTCCGGACAGGTACTTTTCCGAGTCCATAAACGATTGCGGTCTTGGTCGAGCCGAGCTGGATCCAGTCTTCGGCGTCGAGCTGCAACTGGTGGTAAAAACTTTCCGAGAGCATCCAAGCTTTTCTTGGCACCACCTCGGGCCGCTCGAACTTGAGCTGAAACGAAAACTCCCCCGCGATGGGTTGGCGCGTCGCGTGATTGCGCCAGATCGCGACGGTCGCCTTCGCTGTCATCTTGCCACCGAAGTCGAGCACCCCTAAGGTAACCAACTCTTCGTCGATCACCAAGCCGTTTACCACGCACATCACCGCTTTTGGGTTTGCGCCAAGACCGCGTAACGCGGGAAACACCTGGGAGATTATTTCAAAGCGCTGCATCAGGATAAGATTTGGACTGTCCAACTCGCAATTATGAGAGTACAGGGTGCGGTGCGAACCAAGCGTTTCGCGCAAGGGCAAGAGTTCCTCTTTGAACTTGACGGTGTATATGCTCGGCAGCAACGGACGCACGTCGACGGCTGCGGCCACGTTCTTGTCAGGATGGCGGAATTTGAGCACCATTTCGTAGCGACGATAGGGCATGCCGTGCTTTATCGGCGTTCGCGTGCGCAGAATGAAGCCGTTGTTGTAGAGTCGAAAGTGCGGGGTGTCGTAAAAGAGCACCTCTCGCAGCTGTACTTTACCGGTGGAGCCTGTTTTGGAAAGCTTCGCCCCGAGCTTTTTGGCGGTTCGACGGGCAATTTTTCCGAACTCGCGAAACGAGCGGGGCTTATGAAAAAGTTCGGGTTTTACAAGTAGTTTGAACTCCCGATACTGAATCGGGTCGACCATGCTCGCCAGCGAGCCCAGTAGACGTTGCTGGTTTACGAGCGAGACCATCGGCGCTTTCCTTAGCAGCATTCACCTATCATCCTATCAGTCAGACGTCAATTCGCAGCTCTTTCTCACAGCACGTGAGTTTGCGCTTGCGAACAGAAAAAGATGCCGCCGACAGGGCGACAGCGCAGAAGTTGGGGGCGAGAACGCGCTCTCGAGGTCGGGACCCGCAAGCGGCGCGAACCAGTCGCCGGAAGGGCTTTTCCGCGAGGATTGCGCAAGCCCGGACATGACAGAATTTTCCTCCAACGTGCACTGCGGCCAATGGCGGCGTTATAAGCTTTGGTTATAGGGAGTTAGCGTGGAGCGTTACGATTTCGCAGTTATCGGCGCAGGTATCGCCGGCGCGTCAGCTGCCTTCGCTCTGTCGGAGCACGGGCGAGTAGTCGTACTCGAGCGCGAAAAGCATGCTGGATATCACAGTACGGGGCGCTCCGCCGCCCTGTACACCAAAGCGCTCGGGCATCCGATCGTGCGCGCTCTGACGCTTGCCAGTGGGGAATTTTTCTCCGACCCTCCCGAGGGATTTACTGAAACACCGCTACTCAAAGCGCGCGGAGTTCTTTTCATCGCATCGCTCGACCAGGCGGCCTTGTTCGAGGAAGCAAGCTCTCGGGCGCTTCTTTGCCGTTTTGCGGCGCTTCGTTGCATGACCCCCCAACAGGCAGCTGCGCTTGTACCAGTGCTCCGCCAAAGCGCGCTGGTGGGAGCGTTGTACGAGCCCGATGGCATGGATATCGATGTCCACGCGCTCCATCAAGGTTTTCTGCGCGGGCTTAAGCGGCGCGGCGGAGCGGTGTTTACTGAAGCCAAGGTCGCAGAGCTTCACTTTGGCTCAGGACACTGGCGGATTGTCACGAATCGCGGCGAGTTCAGCGCGCCGATTGTCGTTAACGCGGCAGGCGCATGGGCGGACCAAATCGCGAGGATCGCCGGACTTAGGCCGCTCGGCTTACGTGCGCTGCGCCGAACGATCGTAGTGTTCGATCCGCCCAACGGTGTCTACGTTGACCGATGGCCGGCCGTGATAAATATCGGCGAGCGCTTTTACTTCAAGCCCGATGCTGGAAAGCTGCTTGCCTCGCCAGCCGACGAAACGCCGACCGAACCGTGCGACGTCTTTCCCGACGAAATCGACGTCGCGCAAGCTGTCGAACGAATCAACACGGTCACCGACCTTCCAGTAACGCACATCCGCGCCAAATGGGCAGGACTTCGGTCGTTCGTTGCTGACCGTTTGCCGGTAGTCGGTTTCGACCCGGAAGCGGAAGGCTTTTTCTGGTTGGCTGGTCAGGGTGGCTTCGGCATAAAAACCGCCCCGGCATTATCCCGCCTTTGTGCAAGTCTAGCCGTGGACAAAAGCGTGCCGCGCGACCTTGAGCGTTTGGGCGTCAGTCAAAGCGCCCTGTCGCCAAGTCGATTTAAAGGACGAACTTGATCGCCCACCTCGACGCGCCCTCGCCGAATTGTCACTAAGCCCCCGAGATAAGCCCGCGTAACCTAGATCTGGCACCTTAAGCCTAGCAATCTGCGGCTGACTCAGCCGGGCACGCTTTTGACAGCAACGCGGTCTTCCCGGAAGGTTGCCTTGTCCTAGCGAACGTACAACAGGATTCCTTCGTACACCACTGCCGGTTTATCCTGGCCGACGACATGGATGTGCGTTTCGTAGGTCACTTGCGTGCCCTGGGGCTTCGCTTCGACGGCAACAATCCGCTGACGTGCGTGGACCTTAGATCCGGCCGGAACCGGCGCGACAAACCGCAACTTGTTGGCCCCGTAGTTTACGACGTTGCGGTAGCCGACGATCTTCCAGCCGGGATCGATGCGAAAGGCTGGTAGTAGACTTAGGGTTAGGAAACCGTGAGCAACAGGGCCGCCGAACGGGCTTTCGCGCCTTGCCCGCTCGACGTCGACGTGAATCCACTGATGGTCTCCGGTAAGATCGGCAAACCGATTGATCATCTCCTGGGTTACTTCAATCGGCTCGCTCCAGGGGCCAAATTCTTGGCTGATTTTACTGCGCAGCCGCTCGATATCGTCGAAACGTATCGTTTCCATCGTCGTCTCCTTACCTACAATTCAATTAACAAAGGAACTTCCTCAACTTTGACTAAGCATACCGCTAAGCTCAACGGTCGGCTGAATTGACAGGAGCGCAATCTGATGCCGGTTAATACCGGCAAGTCGAACCTTGCGTAGCCGATTCTCAGATACATCAGTTTTCCGAGCTATCGCGCAGGGTCTTGTCTCCCCATTGTGAATGCTAAACCTCTGTGAAAAGCTCCTTTAAACGTATAGCAGGAAAACCGTCGCCCACGAATATTAAAGGCTTGCGCGCGACCGTTTGCCGGCCGTAAAGAAGGGGAAATTCTTAAGCCTTCGCTGGAGCAAATTTAAGTTGATGCTTAGCAGGCCGTCACCCTTTTCGGTGTGAGTTTTCTGCAGCTTCCGCGCTAAAAGCGATCTCTTTGGCGAGAGTTTTCAGTCTTTTTTACCGCTGGCCTGGGCTTTTTGTATCTTTGGCGGCGGTTGGCGTGAGGCGAAGTTTGAAGGACAGTGTTTATCTGAATTAGTTTGGCTGGTGAGCTAGGTTCGGAGTGTGATCCCGTCAAGGAGCGGCTAATAACTGGGCACGAATAGATATAGCAAGCGGAGCTCGATAAGGCTGACAATCATGTCCGAAGCGCAATTCTGGATCGGCGTTCACGGCGTGATAACCAAGGGCGAAAAGCTTCTGGTTTTGAAAAGGTCGCAAGCGATGGCGTACAAGCCAGACCATTGGGACCTGCCAGGAGGACATCTCACTGTGGCGGAGACGTTGGAGGAATGCCTTGGGCGCGAGGTCAGCGAGGAAACCGGGCTTAAAGTCAAGGCCGAACGTTTGCTGGGTGTGCTCAAACGGCCTGAGGAGCCGTTCGTGCAGGTTTTATACAAATGCGCTTTACTGTCCGCCTGCGACGCTTTGTGTTTACGTCCCGAAGAGCATGCGGAAGCTCGGTGGGTCAGAGTCGAGGAAATCTACCAATTGGGTCCGCTCGTTCCATACCTTGAGCTGGCGATTCGAAGCGGTCTGCTGAATTTCGTTCAGCGCTAGCGCTCGACGCATCGAACTTCTTGGCAAAGGCGCACAGACTGCTTTCGATAACGCTTGCGGCCATGTGGCCAGGAGCGGACAGCTTAAGTGTGGCAAGAGGCCCTTTTTCGAAACGCTATGTGCTTCCCGGAATAATCGGCTACGAACAAGTTGCGTAAGCTTAATCTGAATCGCTTTTCTCACGCAGCAGGCCTTCGCCGGCGACGGGTTGCGAACATCTTTTGCTGACTCGCCCTGAACGACACCAGGGGCCTTCGATATTGCGATGGAACGCGCAGCGGCCCTGAGCCTCGCAGCGCCGGTTACAAGGACGCGCGGTTTCGGAATAATTTTCGCCAAGTTGCCGGAATAACTCCAAGCGTTGTAGTGTCACGCTGCGTTTTAGTCCGAACGCGAGTTAGAGAAAGCCTCGGCGCTTCGGGTGCGCTCGCTCGTTTGCGAGCGCACCCCCCTATCCTTCGGCTGAAAATTCACTCACGCCTACTTTGAAGCGTTTGCAAGGGCTTGCTCGGCTTCGGACGCAACTACCTCCTCATCCATTTCAGCGGGACGTCCGTTTAGCGCGTTGTGGAAGAACTTTCCGCCTTTCATCACGGCGACGATCTTGCTGTGGTCTTGCAGAATCGTGATATCCGAAAGCGGATCGCCATCGACTACGATTAGATCCGCGAATTTACCGGCCTCCAGAGTGCCGACTCGACCGCCGAAGCCGACCATCTGACCGGCGTCGCGGGTTGCGGCCAACAAAACCTCGAACGGCGTGAAACCGAAAAGCTCGACAAAATTCTGCAAGTCTCTGGCGTAAGTGCCGTGCGCGGTCCAGGCAAAGCCGAAGTCGCCGCCCGGAAGGACCTTTATTCCGGCATTGCGCATCTTGCGAACGCTGATCTTGGTCTCCTCCAACTCTTTGCGGTAACCCATCGCGTCAAGCGCGCTCGGGTCGATCCCGAACTTAGGTCCCTCCGTGTAGAGTCCGACCTGCCAATTAACCGCCGGCGTAACGTAGATTCGATGGCGAGCTCTGGCCAGCAGGTCGAGCGCTTCGTCGTCCAAGTAATTGGCATGGCCGATTACATCGGCACCGCCGCGCACGCAGAGCTTGACTGCCTCGGCGCTGCGGGCGTGGGTTACTACGCGCAAGCCGCGTCGGTGGGCTTCGTCGCAGGCCGCGCTAATTTCCTCCTGCGTGTAGGAGCATTCGCCTGGCAGGCAATGGGGCGTCATGTTCTCGCCGTCGACGTACAATTTGACCGTGTCCGCGCTTGCTTTGCGAATAGCACGCACTGCCTGGCGCACTTCGACCGGGCCGTTGGCGATGAAGGCCAGGCCTTCCATCCCCAGCTTGAGGTAATCGGGGTTCCAGTCGATCATGCCGGCCGTGCCCTGAACGTCGCGTCCGCAGGCAAGGTAACGAGGTCCGGGAATTATGCCTGCGTTGATCGCGTCGCGCAGCTCCACATCGACGTTGCCAAGCGTTCCGAAGCTACACGCCGCGGTGTAGCCGCTGCGCAGCATCGTACGCGCGTTAATAACCGCTCGGATCATCGTGCGCTCGATCGGCGACTTAAGGTCCAAATCCTCGAGTCTCTGTGCGTTCCAGTAGGAAAGATGGGCATGCGCCTCAATTAAACCCGGCATCACGAATCGTCCACCCACATCGATTCGCTTGACGTCGTCTGGCACGTCCTTGAATTCGCTAATATGGCCAACGCGACGAATCTCGTCGCCTTCGATCCATACGGCGCCATCAGGTATCGGTTCGTTGCCGGTGCCGTCGAATATTCGCCCGTGAATCAACAGAAGCGAGTTTGACTTTCCGTTGCGCATCGCTGTTCCTCCCCGTGATTTCAGACTCACCTTCTCGGCTCGGCATAGCGTATTTGTTTTGCCCAGCCGAGCCGTTGTGTTTGCTGTCCCCGTACACTCAGGCGAGCTTTCGAAGCGATTTGAGCGGCTGCTACCCTCGGTTCGATGAGCTGGTTTGGTTTAGCCCTCAACGCACAGGAAAGCGTTTGTCTGACAAGCTCGCGCGATAATTCTTGCTATGATAGTGCCCTCGTTCAGTTGCCCCCCTTTTAAATCAACGCCTATATACCTTACGTTTTCAGAGGCTCGCTTTTATAGCCCCCAGACGTAGCTTTTCCAAGCCCAACAACTTAACGCTAAGCCCCAGTGATACCGCAGGTCAAGAAGCTTGCACGCGGAAAGCGTGCCACGAATTTTTTCGAAAACGGCGGGTGAAAAAGTTTTCCGTCCGCTACACCGCCCATCGTAATTGGTCATCGATTAAGATCGATAAGAAGCCTCGGATAAAAGCTTGCCGTAACATCCACCGCAACACCTGCACGGCCGCTCGGAATAGCCGAGGCGATTCGAGCTCATCCAGATCCGATATGCGAGCACATCCATCTGCGCTTTTGCCTTATTCTCTTAAAAGCTTCTAGGCAATTGCGTTGTAAGTGCGCTCAACGCGTGGGGTAGGACGTCGGGCGACGTGATAGTAGAGTTTTTTCGGGGCTGGCGAAGTTTGTGTTGCGACGCGTTGCCGAGAAAAAATTGGCAAGGGAAGTCGAATGACTACGCTTAGAGCTGGTCTCTTGGAGCGGTTTGTATTTCTGGCGTCTGTGGTGATTCTTGCGGCGTTATCGCAAGGTGCGGCGGCGCAAGAAGTGCATGAATTTCACGGAAACTCGCGCCGCGACGGGGTCTACGTGGTGCCGAACCTGACCGTAGAACGTGCACGACACCTTAGAGTTATGTCGAATTTTGACGGGCATGTTCAGGGAAGCGTCTACGCGCAGTTGCTTTCGTTCCGCTCGTCAAAAACTAATCAGCCGCTTTTGTTGGTCGCTACTGAGGAAAACGTAGTTTACGCCTTAGACGCCGAGTCGGGCCACGTGGTATGGATGCGGTCGGTGGGAGAGCCCGTGTACCGCTCGTCCCTGCCCTGCGGCAACATCGATCCAGTCGGAATCACCGGCACGCCCGCGATAGATGAACGCCGCAGATCCGTGTACTTCGACGCGATGGTGGGCTCCGGTAAAGATTCTACCCCGCAGCATCTCATTTTTGGGCTATCGCTCGAAGACGGAGCTGTCCTTCCGGGATTCCCCATCGACGTAGCCTCCGCGCTGCGCGACCTGGGAATCGCCTTTCAACCACGCTTTCAAAACCAGCGGGGAGCTCTCGCGATCGTTGGCGACACGCTTTTCGTGCCCTATGGCGGCAATTATGGCGATTGTGGACCGTACCACGGAGTCGTGGTCGGCGTTAAACTCGACGGTTCGCGCCAGATTTCGGCTTGGACCACACGCGGCGAAGGCGGCGGGATATGGGCTCCGGGCGGTGTGGCGTCCGACGGTCGCTCGGTGTTCGTTGTGACAGGGAACACCAAGCTTACGATGCGGTGGGTGGATGGGGAAGCTGTCGTGCGATTGCCTCTTGGCTCGCAAGGAAAGATCGCAAGCCTTGATTATTTTGCCCCTTCGAATTGGAAATGGCTCGACCTTTTGGATCTCGACTTGGGTGGGACAAACCCAGTTCTGTTCGATCTTCAGAGTGGTAACGAAAAAGTCGAGTTGGTTATGGCGTTGGGCAAGGATGGTAAGGCGTACCTTCTAAGTCGCGAGCGGTTAGGCGGTATCGGTGGAGCGCTTTTGGTGACAAAGATCGCAGACAGCTCGATTCGGACGGCTCCAGCCGTCTACGCCGGTACGTCGCAAGCATTGGTACTATTCCAAGCTGGCAGAATAAGATGTTCTCAGAAGACCTCGGTCTCCGGTCTGGGTGCGCTGCGCGTGAAAGCTAGCCCGTCGCTCGAACTTGCGATGGCATGGTGCGCCCCATTACGCGGCGAAGGGTCGCCCATAGTGACAACTACCGACGGTCATTCGGAGGCGATCGCTTGGGTAGTCGGAGCGGAGGGCGACAACTGTTTGCATGGCTTTCTAGTTGAGACAGGGGAGCCGGTGCGCGGCTGCGCGGGAGAACAGAGCGCGATGCATGATCTTCGTCACTTCGCAAGCGTCACCCCTGCATTCGGACGGCTATACGTTGCTGGGGATAACCGGGTATACGCGTTTGAGCCGCGATAAAATCCGAGCTTAAGCGCTTTTCGGCCCATCAGCCTTGTGGTTTCCGAAATGCCACGTCGCACAACACCTAAAGAGCGCATGGGGCAACAGCGCCGTATTCGCGACCTATAACGACCCACAGGCACACGTATGGGTGCTCTTTTAGCCTCGAGAACAGCTTTTGCACTCGACGGGCGCGGCCTTCAAGCGGCTTTCAGTATGCCAACAGGCGATCGTTGCTGCATCGAAGCGACTTACTTCTGCGAAGTTGCCCGCCCGGCCATGTAGCCTACTGCGGTGCCACTGAGCGCTCCGCCGATTGCGCCAGCAATCGGGCCTCCCACAGCGTAGCCGGCCAAAGCGCCTGTGCCAGCGCCTACGGCTCCTCCCGTTACTGCCCCGGTGGCTGGCGATTGCGTCGCCGAGCCGGCGATGGCACCCACGCCGATACCGGTCAGATCGCCCGCAAGAAACGCGCAACCGCAGACAGAGACCGCTAAGAGAAAGATACCAGACAGGAGAGTCAAGTTAATCGAGTCGGGTCGCGACCTTAACACCATCATGAACCTCAACCTCCACCAGCAACCCAAAGCCGGGGCCGAGCCAGTCGAGCGATCATGGTTGCGCGCACTCTTTCAAAGCTTAGACTGAACAGTTACGCAAAAAAGAAGAGCTAGTCATGTCGCGCCGAGCGCTCGGGACAACAACGCGCGCGTAAAACTCAACCGCTTGCACCCTCTGCGCAATCCCCGGCTATCGTTGATGCTGTTTAATCGTAAGTTTTTGTGCCGCAGTTGGCAATGGGTCTTAATTGACTATACGCCTTTCCCCAGGATGAGCCGTTTAATTGGTTGTTTCGGTCTATAAGCCGCAGGAGCGGGAGCTGCGATTTTGCAATGATTTTTGATTTCGCTGTGCGCGAGATGCGATAAAGCTAGGCAGGAACAGAGGGCTTGTCTTTGCCGTCAAAAACTTAGACTTTTAAGGATGGCAAGACGAGTCGGTAGGCCAATACGGCTGGCGTCTCAGGAGTATCGAGGTGCCTTGCTTCTTTTTCGATGGGGCAAGAACGGGCGAGACAAACCGCGGCGTGAAAACCTCGAGGATTTAGATGGGTTTTAACAGACAATGTGTAATGGGGGAGGACATTGTCATGAAAAGGCGCGATTTTCTCAAGGGTGCGGCGGCGTCCGGCGCGCTTTTTGCGCTGGCGCCTTCGGTAATGGCTCGCGACTGGGCCGACCCGGCGTCTACGCCTTATCCTGACCCAGCGATTGAAATTATTGACAAGCGCTTCCGCAAATACGTTATTGGCAACGCCGGAGTCGAGCGTCTGTTCACCGGCACACGATGGTCCGAAGGTCCGGTATGGTTCGGTGACGGCCGATACCTGATATGGAGCGATATCCCTAACAACCGGATGTTGCGCTACAACGAGACCGACGGCACGGTTGAGGTGTTTCGCCAACCTTCGAATTACTCAAACGGCAATACGCGAGATCGTCAGGGCCGACTGCTTACGTGCGAGCACGATACGCGACGGGTGACCCGCACCGAATACGACGGGACGATAACGGTGTTGATCGACAGCTTTGAAGGCAAACCGCTGAACGCTCCAAACGACATCGTCGTCAAGTCGGACGACAGCATTTGGTTTACCGACCCCGGTTACGGCATCTCCGTTGACTACGAGGGACATCGTGCGCCTTTCGAATTGCCGCGCAATGTCTATCGCCTGGATCCCCACACTGGAAAGGCGACGGTGGTAGCTTCTGACTTCGTTCGCCCCAACGGGCTGTGCTTCTCTCCAGACGAAAGCAAACTTTACATCTGCGATACTGGGATCACCGACGGTCCCGAAAATCCCGCGCATATCCGCGTCTTCGACGTCGACGGTGACAAGCTAAAGAATGGACGGGTTTTCTACGACTTCAAGCCATCGTTTGCCGACGGAATACGCGCCGACGTCGACGGAAATATTTGGTGTGGTACCGGATGGGGAGATCCCAAAGACCGCGGTGTCCAGGTGATCGCGCCGGATGGCACGCTCATCGGCAAGATTCACCTGCCCGAGGTCTGTGCCAATCTGACGTTCGGCGGACAGAAGAAAAATCGCCTGTTCATGGCTGCCAGCAAATCGCTCTATGCTTTGTACGTGGCGACGCGCGGCGCCGAGACGCCGTAAACGCCGAGTGCGGCTGTCCGCACGCGCAACGCACGCCGGCGGAAAGGTGGCCAAGTGGGTAACTAAAGCTCGGATGATTCTTTGTGTGCGCCCGTGGCACGCGAGCTCGTGTTGCCGCGCTTGAGCCGCAAACGGTTTGCGCCACAGCTGGATCCTGCCGCGGGTTTTTTCAAGTACGGCAGAGAAAAGCGCAGCGCACTGGGACGCGGGGATTTTGTTTTGCCTTAGAGGGCGTCAGCAGGAATGGGTGGGTTTCGGAATTTTTTGGGGCAGCTAAAATTTCTCACTCGAAAGGAAATCCCACGTAGTTTTCGGCCAAGGCCTGCGAGGCTGCCCGAGAGCTCACGACGTATTCCAGTTCTGCCAGACGACGGCGGCGGTCGAAAGCTGTGTCGCTGTCGAATCGATGGAGCATCGAGGTCATCCACCACGAAAAGCGCTGGACCTTCCATACGCGGCGAAGACAAACCTCAGAGTAGCGGTCTAGCAAGTCATGCCGACCCGTGCGGTAATATTCGTTGAACGCGCGCGCAAGAACGGCGACGTCGGCCATCGCTAAGTTGAGACCTTTGGCGCCGGTGGCAGGCACGATATGGGCGGCGTCTCCCGCCAGAAAGAGCGATCCATAGCGCATCGGTTCGGCGACGAAACTGCGCATTTCGGTTATTCCCTTCTGAAGAATGGGACCCGGCCGAAGTTCCCATGTCTCATCGGTTTGAGAGCGCGCCTTGAGCTCCTCCCAAATCCGTTCGTCGGGCCAGTTAGCCAAATCCTCGTCGGGAGCGCACTGGAGATACAAGCGACTTAGCTCGGGCGATCGCATGCTATGCAGCGCGAAACCCCGCTCATGGTGGCAATAGATTATTTCGTTTGCCGAGGGCGGCGTTCGTGCCAAGATACCTAGCCAAGCGAACGGGTAAGTCTGTTCGTAAATCGTCAGGGCTCCTTGTGGGATACTTTTTCGGCAGACGCCGTGAAAGCCGTCGCATCCTGCAATAAAGTCGCACACAATTTCGTGCTCTTTGTCGCCCTGCACGAAGGTAATACGCGGTCGCGGACCGTCGAAATCCCAGACCCGCACGTTGGAGGCCTCGAAAAAGATCTGTCCGCCCGAGGCGAGTCGGCTGTCCGTAAGATCTTTGACGACTTCGTTCTGGCCGTAAATCGTAATCGTTCGTCCGTTTGTGAGTTCGTCGAAATTGATCCGGTGACGGCGTCGCGCGAAGCATAATTCGATGCCGTGGTGCACCAGACCTTGGCGCTTTAGTCTCTGTCCAACGCCTGTCGCCACGAGGAGGTCGACCGTACCCTGTTCGAGTACTCCGGCGCGGACTCGGCGCTCGACGTATTCACGGCTTCGATTCTCCACGATGACCGATTCAACGCCGCCTAAGTGAAGCAGATGGGAAAGCATCAAACCGGCTGGCCCTGCCCCTACTATTCCAACCTGCGTTCGCATCGAACTGCCCGAAACTTCTTCTCCGCGCGCTCGCGTATTTTCACCCAGCGGTACGTGGCAGAGGTCATTTGTGCGGACTTAGTTCATTTTTAGTCAGTTTTTCAGTGGTAAGTACAGTCGGCATCGAAGCTTGCGCGCGATTGAGCAGTTAGCGGCAAAAGCAACATTCCGGTCCTCACGTGAGGCGTTCGATCCGGTCGGCGACCCTGTCGGCAAATAGACCGGCCGAGCCCAGATATGCAGTTATTTCGGTGGTCCTTTCGATCTCTTCTGGCGATAAGTATGTTGCGACGCTTACCCCGTAGCGCAGAACCTCCTTAAGGCTTCGCCTTTCTTCGATCGCTCGGTTGCAAAGGCGCGAGACGGCGCGATGAGCCGCCGCTCGACCGATTTTGGGCGTAAGGGCCGCGCTCACGGCTTCTGCCATGATAAGGCCGAATTCCGCTTCCAAGTTATGACGCATGCGTTCCGGATTGACTTGCATGCCCTCGGCAACTGCTCGCGCATGTTCAAGCGCTCCTGCAGTCAGCGCAAGGCATTGCGGCAACGCTAGCGCTTCGCTTTGCCACGGACCGGTCGAGCGTTCGTGGTCTTGTACCATCGCCGACAGCATCATCGGCACCAGCGCGTGCACGCAGCGGGTTGCCGCCAGGATATATTCGCTGGCCAAGGGGTTTCGCTTCTGCGGCATCGTGCTCGATCCCCCTCGTCCTTCTACGTAAGGCTCCGCGACTTCTCCTACCTCGGTTTGCATCATCAAAGCCACATCCAGGGCGAACTTTCCCACGCTGGCGCAAATCAGTCCGGCAAGACAAGCTACTTCAGCCAGACCATCGCGCACGACGTGCCATGGTATGAGCGGCACGCTAAGCCCCAGCTCTTCAGCCAGTGCCTGTGCAACGGCCGGTCCTTGCGCGCCCAGCGAGGCAAGCGTACCCGCGGCTCCACCGAATTCCACCACGCAAACCCGGCGGGACACGCTGTCAAGGCGCTCGACGTGCGCGATAAACGGCATCGCCCAGACCGCACACTTAAAGCCGAAAGTTATCGGCACGGCGTGCTTGAGATGGGTGCGGCCGGCAAGAGGAGTGTCTCTGTAGCGCCGTATCAATGGACAAAAGCTTCGGGCCAAGCCGATCGTGTCCCTTCGTAGAATGCCCAGAGCCTTTTTGATTTGGAGAACTAATGCTGTGTCGAGAATATCCTGGGTGGTGGCGCCCAAATGAATGTAGCGCGCGGCTTCCTCGCCAGCGACCCGGGAGAGTTCTTCTACCAGGCCAATGACAGGGTAGCCAACTTTCTTGGTGCTTTCAGCAATCCGTTCAACATTTAGATTGTCCACGCAAGCCGCTTTGGTGATCGCCTCAGCGACATTTGCCGGGACAAGCCCGAGACGAGCTTCGGCACGCGCCAATGCTGCCTCGACGTCGAGCATGAACTGGAGCTGCGAGCGGTCCGAAAAAAGCGCCCGCATTTCTTCGCTCGAATAGAGATCTCCCCAGATGACCGATTCGATGGGACTGACGCTCAACTCTTGCCTCCGCGCACCATTAAACCTCGAAAAACACGGTTTCGTCGTCGCCCTGAAGAAGAATATTGAACTCAAAGCGGTGGCCGTCGATCTGGCGGGCGATCAAGGAAGGCCGACGATTTTCCGGCACCAGATTTAGGATCGGGTCCTCCAGGTTGAGCGGCTCGTCAGGAAAGTATATCCGTGTTATCAACCGACGCAGAAGACCGCGGGCGAACAACGACACATTAATATGGGGTGCCTGAAGCTTACCGTTCGGACCAGGCACCGGGCCGGGTTTGATAGTTAGGAAACGAAACCTTCCCGCTTTGTCCGTTGCCGCCCGACCAAAACCGTGGAATGTCGGGTCAAGCGGTATATTATGCTGCGGGTCTTCTGGATGGTCGTAGCGTCCGGCGGCATTCGCCTGCCAGATTTCGATCATAGCGTCGGTGACCGGAGCTCGGTCGCCGTCGAGAACCTGACCTTCGATCTCAATTCGCTTGCCATTGGTGTTCGCATCTCCTAGGACTTCCATCCCAGGCTGAACGAGTGCCGGTGCAAAGAAAGGACCCACAGTTTGCCACGGCGTTTGCAGAAACTTCATCTCGCTTGCTCCATCGGCGTCGAATTTCGGCCCCGCAAGATGAAATCGAAGCGATAACCCAAGGCCCGCTCGGGAATGGTGAGCTCGATGGCGAAGCTTGCGACGAGTCGTTTGCGAGCGTCCGGGTCTGGAATGCTGTTGAAGATCGGGTCGAGCTCGAGCAGTGGGTCGCCGGGAAAGTACATTTGGGTAACCAGGCGACTAGCAAAGCCTGGGCCGAAAAGGCTGAAGTGGATGTGGCTGGGGCGCCAAGCGTTATAATGGTTCGCCCAGGGATAGGCGCCCGGTCGAATCGTCAGAAAACGGTAATTACCCTCGGAGTCGGTAATCACGTAGCCGGATCCACTGAAATGGGGATCGAGCGGGGCGTCGTGTTTGTCAGCTTCATGGGCGTAGCGCCCGGCGGCGTTTGCCTGCCAGATCTCGAGCGTCAAGTTCGGTAGAGGACGTCCGTCTTCATCCAAAACGCGGCCAGCAACGATGATTCGCTCACCCAGAGCTTCACCCCCATTAAAACGAGTAAGATCGGTCGATCCGGCCGCCGAAATAGGCCGAACCAGACGAGGACCGGTTATCTCGGAGACGGTATGAGGAATACGGATGAGCGGCCGACTGGGGGCGCGCTTTCGAGTGCTGACGTAATCGGGATAGAGGTAGGGCGGATGAGCTTTTTCATCCTCTGGTCGGTATCCCACAAAAGACGCCATCGATTAGTCTCCCGATTAAACTAACGAAATTGCCTCGTCCGAGAGTGCGGCATCGACCGTGCAAGCCCGCATCAAAAGATCGCCCACGCGATCGCATCCTGTGCGTGTGAAGAAAACGTTTTTGGCTGTTTAGATGCCAGCAATAAGCGCCTTTACCATCGGCCACCGATCGCGTCCCAGTTAACGCAGTTTTGAGGCGGTTCGCCCGCCATAAGTCTGCGGATATTCTCGGCAACTCTTCGTGCTATTCCTGAGTACGAAACATCGGTTACGCCGGCGATATGGGGTGTGGCAAAAACGTCATCGCGCGAAAGCAAAGGTGAAGACGGGTCGAGCGGCTCTTGCTCGAACACGTCGAGACCCGCGCCCATCAGACGACCTTCGGCCAGCGCGCGCAAAAGTGCGCTTTGATCTATAAGGCCCCCGCGCGAAGGGTTGATAATGCACGCATGGGCGGGCATCAGCTCGAGCGCGTTCTCGTCGATGAGTCGGGTGGTCTCCTGGGTCACTGGAAGGCACAAAAATACGTAGTCGCTCTGCCGCAGCAGTTCAGGTAGTTCCCTGAGGGTTCCGACCCAGTCGATTCCGAGGCGCTTGGCCAAAGCCGGGTTCGGCGTTCGCTGAATCGCCAACATGCGCATTCCGAACGGTTTGAGGCGCGCTGCCAATGCCTGGCCGATTCCGCCTAGCCCGATGATGCCCGCCGTGCGGCCGAATAGAGCGCGACCGCACGGCGCTCCCCAGGTCGAACCTTCGCGGATGATTTTCTGCGCCAAGGAAAGTTGCCTGCTCAGGGCGATCGCGGCCATCACGCACCATTCCGCAACCGACTCGGCGTTGCCCGTGCCCGCGCTGGGCACGTTCGCTACGGCTATTCGGCGGCGCGTCGCCTCCTGTATATCCACGCCCTCGAGGCCAACGCCCCATTGCTGGATCAGGCGCAAGCCGGAAATTCGCTCCATCGTTGCCCCATCGATCTTGACCATCGTAGGGATCAAGACCAGCGCGCTGAACGTTTCCTCTTTAAGTCTGCGTGGTTCCACCATCTCAAGGCGCACTTCAGGCAATGCCTGGATGAGGCTATCGCGCAGGGCGCCAAAGCCGGTGCCGGCCACGATTACAAAAGGGCTTTCACGGTTAGACAAGTCTCGAGCCTCTGCCTGCTTACCAAAGACTATCTGCTCCTAAGGCTGCTCTTTTCAAGACCGCCCAGAAGCTGTAACCGACCGTCGTGCGAGCGCGGCAAGACATCGACCTTCTTCGCCGAGATAGGTTTTTGTCATCCGTTTGGCGATCTACTCGCACCTGAGTGCGCTGCCATTTTCTCCCAGAACGTTCGTGGCTGGCTTCCTATGTATAGCGCTAGCGACTTAAGCATTTCAGGCACCTGGGACTGCAGTATGGCCGGGTAGGTGAAGTCGCGCCCATAGTTGTAGTAAAGCCATTCCGTATGGCTTTCAGCGCCATAAAGTTCATAAGTCCATAGCGTTTTGTCCGTGCGCTGGTCGACCAATTGCAAGCTAAGCCTGAGTTCGTTCCAGGAGCTACCGATCGGCGCTCCGACAAGCCACGCAAAAGCGTCGTAAGGACCCAGTAGATACGTGTAGAGCGAGCCCCGCCAGCGAGTGCTTGAAATCTGACCGCGCATCACGAGCGGCCCCTCCGAAAGATTTGATGCGCGAGCTACCTTCACATCTTCGAACAAGCCGACCTGTTTGATCTCTTCCGCTACAGCGCGCGCCAGATCGTCTTGCGGACGGAATTCATAGCTCGTCCGTGTGACGAAACTATGCTCTGTTTCGGGACGTTGATAATCGGCAGTACAAAATGGCGTCGGTGGAAGAAGACAAGGATAACCGTTCAAACCATACCCCCCAAAGGTATTCTGACGCGGACGAGCGTCGGTGAAAGGCACTACGGTCAAGGTCACAGGAGCTTTAACGCTGTAGACTTCCGCGGGCGGAGATTTTGGCTGGTAACTAAAGCTTGCTTGCGCGCATCCGGCCACAAAAGCGCTCAAAGCAAGCAACGAGCCCAGCAAACGGCCACCTGATTTCCACATGGAAGAGCTTATTTCCCTCCATTTGTCGGACTCAATAAACGATACAATTGCGCATGCGCTGGTGTAAAACAGATGCCGGGTAGCCTTGACGTCTGTGGCACATTTCAAGCCCCCGTTATGACAGGCTTTGGGACAAAGCTACCCCAAACGGTTACAAAATAGTAGGCGGGTGTGTTGCGGGCTGCTCCACGAACCTTCTTACAGCACGTTTATCCGGGCGTTTCGTACGGCCCAAGAGCAAGCCCAATGACGAGCATTCAGCGTTGCAAGCGGGTATCAGCAGTCGCTGCGCAGCGTGTTTCCCCCAGACGGGTATCGTCGTTACATTGGTCGTGACTTAGCCAAAGAACGACAAAAAGACCCCTAGAGTATCGTTCCGCTCCTGAAAAAATTTCTATATTTTAGCCAGCCGCGTCCCCCGCGTCGGCTGAGGGTTCAGATGAAGCTCACAATCTGCACTAACGGAGGGTTAGTCTGCCTCGATCCTACTCTGAGAGGTCGCTGTTAACCTTTCGCTCTGCTCTTCACCAACCGATTCCTCATGCGCGGACGCCGGATGTTCGGCTCGCTCGGCAGCGCTCTGCTCGGCTAGCTTAGCAAGCTTGTCCGCAGCTTGCGAAAGTCTTTGCGTTACTTGGGCTAACTTGTCAGCGACCTGCTTTAATTGATCGACGCTCGAACTAAGTTCATTGGAGACCGCCGTAGCTTTGCTCTTACTTGACTTCGTAGTCGACTTCTTAGCGGCAGTTTGCTTCTTCGACGCGGCTGCTTTTGTGTTTTTCTTCATGGTTCCCCTCCGAATAGACTTTTTCATCGTCTAGTGGCGTAAGCTCGAGCCTTGCCACTTACATGATGGTTTTCCGACCCCAATCGACGGAAGCCAAGCACGTCTCCCCGAACTTATGCCTGGGCTTGGCTAAATGGATTATGGGACGTTTGCAAAATTCGCTCAAGTGTCGATGGGCGTTGCCGTTGCGATATCGCGCGCTGACCGGCCGACCAGGTTGGATGCACTCCAAAAGGAAAGCGCTTGAGGGTGCAAGTTCGGCTTTTCCTGGAATCTACCGTAAATTCGGCCGCTGATCCTATCTTAAGTCGACCATCTCAAGGTTTAGGTCTTCGGCAAAAAGGGCTTGGCGTCTTGAGGCTATCCTTTTAGGCAATGGTTTTTGTTTGCAAAAGCAAATAATTTCACGTTCTGACTAGTTTACGATTACTATTAGTTAAATAAACTTTTATAAAATAAGCATGTTCTAGAATAGATAAACTTAAACGCCTCTCCGGCTTTCTTGAGCCTTTCGAAGAAAGATGTAAGGGATGGTTTCTACCTGTTGCTTTTCATTTGTCCCGCTAGTTTTGAACTATGACGTAGCCGCAAAGGGTGCAAGGTTTCGTGGAGGTCAAAGTCGGAGCGATCGCCAAAACCTAGGCAAACTCGAAAAACGTACGAAGAAGATAGGCGGCAGGCTCAGGCGTCTAGAGACGGAGCCTTACGAAAGGGCCGAGAGCCCCGGCTGCTGCGTGTGACCGAGGTCAAAAGGGGCGGGCCAAGAAGAAAAGAGCTGCAAAAAGCATAGTGGTTCCCATCTCGCTACGTCATTACGCGGGAAGGAGGATGTCGAGAAATTAGGTTTTAGCGCGCCTAATGAGGATTAGCCTGACAAAAATTCAAGGCGACGCTGCCCCGGCCAAAAAGACGAACTTTTGCTCGATTTGGTGCGAGAGGGGGGACTTGAACCCCCACGCCTTGCGGCACCGGATCCTAAGTCCGGCGCGTCTGCCATTCCGCCACTCTCGCTCGTCAAAGAATTTAAAGCTTTTGAAAATAAGCGCAACCCTGTATTAGACGCTCAGCGCTCGGACTCAAAAACACTACGCTCAGTCTGCGCCTGACGCAGAGCAGGCTTTTGCGCTCGGCAAAACTCAATATTAGCAGAGTTTTGCGGCCTAAACCTCCCGGTCGCCCTACGCGAACCGTCGCGCACCATTACGCGCGCATGCATCCGGTTTAGGAAGAGCGACGTTTCGCAATTCATGCGTCGGCGGAACACGATGAATATCGGGCGACAAGCTGATAGAGTCTACAATATACGGCTTAACCTATGGGAGATTTAGTAGGAGTCTTCGGTTCATGAATTTGAAAATTGCTCTTCGGGGCGAAAGGTATTTCGCGCAACTGGGTTGGGCGCGGCTTGTTTCGCGGATTTTGGTGGCGCTGTGCTTAAGCGTGATACTTTGCGCGTCGGTGAAAGCTGACGATGCCGCAGACCAAGTAGTTGCCAAGGTAGGCGATCACGAGATCACCGAAGCCGATGTCGACAAGCTCATCAAACCGCGCCTGCTCTCGGTCCAAAACGAAATTTACCAGATCAAGCGCGACGCGATCCTTTCGCTGGCGGATGACTACGTTTTGGAACAAGCAGCCCGGCGCGAGCATCTTACAAAAGAGCAATACTTACAAAAAATGGTTGACCAAAAACTCAAGCCGGTCTCGGAAAGCGAGGCGCAGGCTTACTACGACGCCCATAGCGTGGAGATCGGCCAGCCCTTCGACAAGGTGAAGGGCTCGATTATTCGCTACCTCGAGCGCAAGCAGGCGCAGGACTTGCGCGAGAGCTTGCTCGAGTCTCTGCGGCGTAGCAGCGGCTTTAAGATATTGCTTGCGCCACCGCGCACTGAAGTCGGGACCGACGGTTACCCAAGTTTAGGACCCAAGGACGCGCCGGTGACAATCGTCGAGTTCACCGACTTTCAATGTCCGTTTTGTCGGCGCGCCGAACCAACGCTTAAAGCGCTGCGCGACAAGTATGGGGACAAGTTAAGGTTCGTTCATCGCGATTTCCCACTGCCTTTCCATCGTCAAGCCATGAAAGCTGCAATCGCGGCCCATTGCGCAGGTGACCAGGGACGCTTCTGGCAGTACCACGACGCGCTTTTTGCCAACCAGTCGAAGCTCAGCGTCGACGACCTCAAGGCGACGGCGAAAAAGCTTGGGCTGGATCAGGCGAAGTTCAACCAATGCCTTGACTCGAACCAACACGCCGACCAAATACAAAAAGACATTCAGGAAGGGGAAGCGCTTGGCGTCGAAGGCACTCCTGCCTTTTTCATCAACGGCATAAGCGTGGTGGGCGCGCAGCCGATCGACAGATTCGAGGCCGTGATCAATTCCGAGCTTGCGCGCGCCCAGGGCAATCAAACGAATCATCAGGCGCAGGCTGAAACTTACAAAAAGAACTGAGAAATCAAGCTGGCAGGCGTGCCAAAATCGTTTCAAGCTGCGCAACCAAACGATCTGCGGACGGTTAAGTTGCCAGGTCAAGTAGATGGGATTGGACAAGCAACCCGAAATCTCTGACGCGTCTCCACGCCTCTTCCGGCTTTTCATTAACGGCGCCTGGGTTGAGACGAGCGCCCGCGACGAACTGCGAAGCCCCTACGACAACTCACTCCAGGGTTACGTGTTCCAGGCGGGCGCGCGCGAGATCGACGAGGCTGTTGAAGGTTGCGCGAACGCTTTTAGACTGACGCGCGAGCTTTCGCGAGGCGAACGTGCCGAGCGTCTGGCAGCTTTTGCGCAGGCCGTGGCTCAGCGCCAGGAGGAAATCGCGCGCGCAGTTACACTGACGACCGGCAAACCGATCAGCTACTCGCGCCAGGAAGCCGCCCGTGCAGCTGTTGTGCTCGACCTTGCAGCCGAAGAGGCCAAGCGCTTCGGCGGTGCCTTCGAGCCACTCGATCACGACCTTACGCGGCGCTTTGCGCTCGGAATTGTCGAGCGGTTTCCAGTCGGGCCGGTAGCGGCAATTACGCCGTTTAACTTCCCCGTGACGCTTGCTGTTCACAAGGTCGGTCCAGCGCTCGCCGTCGGAAACACCGTGGTGCTCAAACCTCCGCCACAATGTCCGCAGCCGGCGCTGGTGCTTGCCGAATGCGCCGCCAAAGCAGGCTTCCCACCTGGTAGCCTCAACGTGGTATGCGCCGAGCCGTCGGTTGCGGAGCGGTTGGTGCTGGATGAGCGCGTAAGGATGGTAAGCTTCACTGGCAGTGCCAAGGTCGGTTGGGCGCTCAAGCAGCTTGCGCCAAGAAAGCGGTTCTGCCTAGAGATGGGAGGCAACGGCGGCCTGATTATCGACGAGGACGTCGACGTTGAATATGCCGCAAATCGCGCTGCGCGAGGTGCATTTATCCACGCTGGGCAAGTTTGTACCTCGGTGCAGCGAATATTTGTCCATCGACGCGTTTATGGGGAATTTTTGAGGCACTTCATCGCTCAAACCGAAAAGCTCAAGGTGGGCGACCCGCTCGACGAGGCCACGATCGTCGGGCCGATGATAAACGAAGCGGCTGCCGAGCGCGTGATGCAGTGGATAATGGAAGCTAAAGATTCTGGCGCCACGATTTTGACCGGCGCACGCAAGGAAGGTAATTTCGTCTGGCCAACCGTTGTCGAGATCGCCACCAAAGAGGGACACGAGCTAAAGCTTTGGCGCGAAGAAGTATTCGGTCCGGTCGTCACGGTTGAGCGAATTGAATCTTTTGCCGAGGGGCTCGCTTTGGTCAATGACTCGCGTTACGGACTTCAGGCGGGTGTCTTTACGGAGAATCTGGAACGAGCTTTCATGGCTTTTCGCAAGCTGGAAGTTGGAGCGGTGATTGTCGGCGATACGAGCCTTTTCCGCGTAGATACCTATCCGTTCGGCGGTGTGAAGGATTCGGGATTTGGCCGCGAAGGCGTGCGCTACGCGATGGAAGCGATGACCGAGCCGCGCGCCCTGATACTCAACCTTAGACGTCAGGCTTGACGCCAAGCAACGGAACTATGGTTTTGTGTTTGCCAAAACAATTGCGAGCATCGCGCAACGGCTCTAGCTCCACTAACAAGTCTCGCACCTGATGTCTGCGCCCGTGGCTTCCGGAACGATGCATCTAAACTAAACAACGGATAATTGCACTTGATCAGCATCGCTCCATCAACGATCAATTCTCTTCCGGCGCAACGCCCTAAATTAAAGCTCTCTCAAGTAGCCCTCCTTTAAAAGCGATTTTGCGATGATCATGCGTTGCACCTCGCTAGTGCCCTCGCCGATTTCGGTTAACTTTGCATCCCGCATGTAACGCTCCACGTTGTATTCGGCGATGTAGCCGTAGCCGCCATGAATCTGGACAGCACGCTCGGTGGCCCAGACTGCTGTTTCCGACGCAAAAAGCTTGGCCATCGAGGCTTCGCGTCCGTAAGGCATTCCAGCGTCTTTGAGTCGGGCGGCTCTAATAGTCAAGAGCCACGACGCGTCAATCCGCGTAGCCATGTCGGCGATCATCCACTGGATAGCCTGGAACTCGCCGATCGGTCGGCCGAATTGTTTGCGCTCGCGAGCGTAGCTCACAGCGGCTTCGAATGCGGCGCGAGCCAGACCGATCGAGAAGGCCGCGATTCCGATCCTGCCCGCCTCGAGCACCTTTACGGCTTGGCGATAACCCTCGCCGCTTGGACCGATTCGGTTAGAGGCGGGCACGGTTACGTTGTCGAAAATAACTTCCGCGGTGTCGGAGGCACGCAGGCCGAGCTTTTCGATTTTGCGCCCGTTGCTAAGGCCCTTGGTTCCGCGCTCGACGATAAAAGCCGAGATACCGTTTTTGCCGCGGCTTGGGTCCTCGACCGCCGTAACCACGTAAACGTCGGCAACCGAGCCGTTGGTTATGAACATCTTGGTGCCGTTGATTACGTAGTCGGAGCCTTTTAGCGTTGCGCGGGTGCGCATTGCGGCAGCGTCGGAGCCGGAGCCTGGCTCAGTTAAGCACCAAGCGCCGACCTTTTTGCCAGCGATAAGTGAGGGTAGATAGAGGCGTTTTTGTTCTTCCGCGGCGAAGCCGTTGATGTGCCCGCTTGCCAGGGAGACGTGGGCTGCGCACGAAAGCGCGACCGAGCCGTCGTATCGCGCTAAACCTTCCATCACGATCACCTGGGATAGCGTGTCAGCTCCCGCTCCGCCGAAGCGTTCCGGGAAAGATACGCCAAGGAAACCCAGCTCTCCCAATTTTTCGAAGATCTCGCGCGGAAACTTTTCTTCGCGCTCCCACTTGGCGGCAAACGGTCTTATCTCGCGCTCGGCGAAAGACGCCAGGGTGTCGCGAATTCGCCGGTGCTCCTCGCTGAGTTCCATTTCCATCGCTCTCTCCGTTCTAAAATCGGGCGCAATCTATTCTCGAGGTCTGATATTCTCTTTGACCCACGCGATGATATCCTGGGTCGAGGCGCCTGGGGTAAAGATCTCTTTGACTCCCATTTCTTTGAGTTTTTGGGCGTCGTCGGGTGGAATAATGCCGCCGCCGAAGACGGCGATGTCCTCGGCATTATTCTCTTTGAGCAGCCGAAGCACTTCGGGGAACAGCGTCATGTGAGCGCCGGAAAGAATGCTCAGGCCGATCCCGTCGACGTCTTCCTGGATTGCCGCGCTGACGACCATTTCGGGCGTTTGATGAAGTCCGGTGTAAATTACTTCGAAGCCTGCATCGCGCAAGGCTCGCGCAATGATTTTGGCTCCGCGGTCATGGCCGTCTAGGCCTGCCTTCGCAATCAATAACCGAATTCTTCTCTCTTCGGTCATCGTCTTTGTTAGCCCCAAGCTTGAGTTTTAAGCGTTTGTTTGTTGTGGCGGCCGTCAGAGCCAGGCCGGGTCGGTATATACGCCGAACTCCTCGCGATACACGTCGCATATTTCGCCCAGCGTGGCCTCGCGTCGCACTGCTTCACAGATGGGGCCCATCAGGTTTTCACCCGAGCGACAGGCCTCGGCCACGCGTTTTAAGGCTTCCCTTACGGCGCTTTGGTTTCGCTCGCGTTTGATTTTGCGCACACGCTGGACCTGGAGCTCTTCCACCGCCGGATCGATCTTTAGCGTGGGAATGGGGATTTCTTCCGGTATGACGTATTTATTGACGCCGACTACGGTTTTGACTCCCTCCTCGAGTTGGCGCTGATAGCGGAAGGCTGACTCGGCTATTTCCTGTTGGGGAAAGCCCAGCTCGATTGCGCGAATCATTCCGCCCATCTCGTCGATCCGCTTGATGTATTCCATGGCTTCGTGTTCGATCCTGTCAGTAAGCGCTTCGATCGCGTAGCTGCCGCCCAACGGGTCGATGGTATTCACGACGCCGCTTTCTTCGGCGATGATTTGCTGGGTGCGCAGCGCCACCATCGCCGCCATGTCGGTCGGCAACGCCAACGTTTCGTCCATCGCATTGGTGTGCAGCGACTGTACGCCGCCGAGCACGCCGGCAAGGGCTTGGATCGCGACGCGGGCGATGTTGTTCAGAGGTTGCTGGGCGGTAAGCGCAACGCCCGCAGTTTGAGCGTGCGTGCGCAGCATCATCGAACGCGGGTTTTTTGCGCCGAAGCGTTCTTTCATTATTCGCGCCCACATCCGACGCGCGGCGCGAAGCTTGGCGATTTCCTCCAGAAAGTCGTTGTGAAGGTCGAAGAAAAAGGACAGGCGCGGAGCGAACTCGTCGACGTCAAGCCCACGTTCGATCGCGTGTTCGACATAGCAGATCCCATCGGCAAGCGTAAATGCCAGTTCCTGGACCGCCGTGGCTCCGGCTTCGCGTATGTGGTAGCCGGAAATCGATATCGGATGGAAGCGGGGTACGTGGCGCGTGCAGAACTCTATCATGTCGGTGACGATTCGCACTGAAGGCTTCGGCGGGCATATCCATTCCTTCTGCGCGATGAACTCTTTGAGCATATCGTTCTGGATCGTGCCGCTTATCCGCTGCCATGAAGCTCCCTGCCGCTCAGCCACCACCAAGTACATCGCCAGTATTACTGAGGCCGAGCAGTTGACGGTCATCGAGGTAGTAATCTGCTCGAGCTGGATTTGGTCGAACAGGCGGGCCATGTCGTGGATCGAACTTACCGAGACGCCCTCGCGCCCGACTTCGCCCCTGGCCCGTTCGTGGTCGGCGTCATACCCCATCAGTGTGGGCATGTCGAAGGCGGTCGAAAGTCCGGTCTGTCCTTGGCGCAAAAGAAACCGGAAGCGAGCGTTAGTGTCCTCGGGTGTGCCGAAGCCGGCAAATTGCCGCATCGTCCAAAGCTTACCCCGATACATCGAGGGGTAAACTCCGCGCGTGAACGGATACTCTCCAGGATTACCCAACGCCGTGGCGTAATCGGACTTGACGTCTTCCGGAGTGTACAAGGGCTCAAGTTCCATGTCCGAAAGCGTGCTGAATCGCACCGGCCTTTCGGCAGATTTGCGATACGACGTATCAAGCCATTCTTGTTTGTTGCTGCTCACGAGCCACCCCCAATCAAAGAATTCGTCGTAGTCTCAGTTGAGCGCTTTAGCGCAAGCCTAGAATGTTGTTGGCGATCACCAAGCGCTGAATCTCTGACGTACCTTCGTATAGCTCTGTAATTTTGGCGTCGCGAAAGTAGCGCTCGACTTTGAATTCCCGCGTATAGCCATAACCCCCGTGAATCTGGACGGCCTGCGTTGCCGCGCGCATCGCGGCTTCCGACGCGAACAGCTTGGCCATAGCCGATTCTTTCGTGCACCGCTGTCCATTGTCTTTGAGCCGCGCTGCTCGCAAAGTGAGCAAACGCGCCGCGTCGATTTCGACCGCCATGTCGGCAAGCTTCCACTGGATCGCTTGATACTTTGCGATCGGCGCGCCGAAGGCTTGCCGCTGCGCGGCATAACTGAGCGAGGCTTCGAGCGCGGCCCGTGCTATTCCAACCGCTTGGGCCGCGATTCCGATACGTCCCCCGTCAAGCGTTTGCATTGCGATCTTAAAGCCTTGCCCCTCTTCGCCCAAGAGATTTTCTCGAGGCACCCGCAGGTCGGTAAAGCTTAACTGAGCGCTATGCGCGCCGTGAATCCCCATCTTGTCCTCGACCCTTACGACTTGCCATCCAGGCGTGTTGGTCTCGACGACGAAGGCGCTGATTCCGCGATGGCCTTGTGAAGCGTCAGTGCTTGCGAACACGATCGCGACCGAGGCTTGCGGGCCGTTGGTGATGAAGTTCTTGGTGCCGTTGATCGTATAGTAGTCGCCTGCTCTCACGGCGCGGCTTTTAATTCCCGCCGCGTCGGAGCCGGCCTGGGGCTCGGTGAGCGCGAAGCATCCGAGCCATTCTCCGCGTGCCATACGCGGCAGAAAGTACTGCTTTTGGCGCTCGTTGCCCACGCCCAGGATTGGCCATTCTGCGAGCGACGAATGCGCCGACAAGATCACCGCCGTGGCGGCGCATTCAACTGCTATCTCCTCGATTGCAAGCGCGTAGCTTACATGGTCCGCGCCGGCTCCGCCAAAGCGCTCGGGCACGAAAATACCTAACAAGCCTAACCGACCAAGCTCGGCCACGATTTCGGCGGGAAAACGATGCGTGCGATCGGTCTCGACCCCAGCGGCGCTGAGTTTTTCCCGTGCAAACCGGCGTGCCAGCGCTTGCACTGCGCGCTGCGACTCGCTCAACTCAATTTCCATTGCTTCCGACGACCCCCTGCCTCCAGAGCCAACACTTGGCCCCCAATTTTTGTTAGCGACGCGCTGCCGTTCCGGCCTGCTGTGCGCGATTGGCTTTAGGATAGCGATCGCTACTGGTGTAAATATTATTGTGGATAACTAGTCCTGGTCCAGAATACCTGCAAAACTTAAGTCTTGAGTTTTAGCTACGGCTTAACCTAGCCAGGATCGTTTGGCAACCGCTATCGGCCTTTAGCCAATTCACCTTCAATCTCTTAGCGCCTCGGTAAGGCTCCTAAATTTATCTCTAATAACGAAAAAATTGCGTACTTCGACCTAGCGAAAAACTAAGTTTTGACGAACGTGCCGCCTACCTAATCTTGCTTGAAAGGCTTTTAAAACAGGCGATAGCGGATGACGCTCGTCAAAACCTTAAGTGCGGGCTTCGAGCTCTAGAGTCGATACCGGAGAGGTCTGCAAGAGAAACTTAGTAGGTAGTTTCCTCCCGAACTTGCGGCCGCATCTATTGGAAAAACGAAGCGGTGCTCGATTTGAGATGTAGGGCAGAGTGCGGACGATATTTTGTACTAACGGTTATAAAAGGCGCGCTAAGTTTTGCGCCTGATCTCGTTTGGTCCCAGCTAACAGCCGCGCCAGACCGGCTTTCGCTTTTCCAGAAAAGCCTTGGTACCCTCGACTCGATCTGCGCTTCCGAATGCGACGGCAAAGGCTTGCTGCTCGAAGCTCAGGCCTGCGTCCTCGTCCATCGTCATCGAGGCTCGCAAGGCTGCTTTGGCTTGGCGCAGCGCGACGGGCGGCTTGTTAGCGAGCTGTTCGGCAAGCTCTTTTGCAGTTTCCATCAGCGCTTGCGGCGCCACCACCCGATTCACCAGGCCCCATTCGAGTGCTTTGCGTGCGTCGATCATCTCGCCGAGCATGATCGCTTCAGTGGCGCGGGTAAGTCCGATCCGATGGGCTAGACGCTGCGTGCCGCCGAAGCCCGGAATTACGCCGAGATTTATCTCGGGCTGTCCGAACCGCGCGTTTTCCGCGGCAACGATAAAGTCGCAGGCAAGTGCAAGCTCGAGGCCGCCACCGAGCGCGAAGCCGTTGACTGCAGCGATTACAGGAACGGGCGCCTCCTCGATCGCTCGCATCACCCGATGGCCAAGCTTGACGAACTCGAGTCCCTCAACCGTCGATAGCTCGGAAAGTGTACCGATGTCGGCGCCTGCCACGAACGCCCGCTCGCCCGCGCCGGTAATTATCAGCGCACGCGCCGCGCTGTCGCGCCGTAGTTCAGAGAACGCGTGGGCTAGCTCTTGCAGAACTTCATGATTGAGAGCGTTTAAAGCTTGGGGCCGATTTACGGTTATTGTCCAGATACGAGCTCGCTCTACCAGTAAAGACTTAAACTCCATCTTTTCTCCCGCGCAGCCGAACCTCTAAAACGCTCAGACAGACTGTTTGTTCAGTACTCGGGTTTGAAATCGAAGCGATGAATCGCGTGGATGAAGCGCACGGTGCGGGTCTTGGAGCGCATGACCACGCTGTTAGTCGTCGCGCCGCCCGAGAAGAAGCGTACTCCTTTGAGGTAGTCGCCGCTGGTGACGCCGGTGGCGGCGAACATCACGTTATCGCCTGCTAACTCCTCGAGCGTATAGCGATGGTTTATGTCGAGGATTCCTGCCTGCAGGCATTTCTCCATCTCTTCGTCATTTCGTGGTCTAAAGCGCCCTTGAAACTCGCCGCCCGCGGCGCGCGCGGCCACAGCCGCAAGAATTCCCTGATGGGCCCCGCCGATGCCCATCAAGATGTCGATCTCCGAGTCGGGATGGGTGGTGGCCAAAGCTGCGGAGAGGTCGCCAGCGGATAAAAGCTTGATTCCCGCGCCGGCTTTGCGCACCTCCGCGATCAGTTTGTCGTGTCGCGGACGGTCAAGGATCGCCACACGCAAGTCCTCGACGTAAACTTTCTTCGCCTCGGCCAAGGCTTTGAGATTTTCGGTAGGCGAACGGTCAAGGTCAACTACGCCGCGTCCGATTGGTCCGCACGCTATTTTTTCCATGTACGTGTTCGGACATCGCAGCATCGAGCCTCGCTCGGCCAGCGCCACGCACGACAAGGCGTTAGGGCCTCCGGTGGCGCAGATAACTGGGCCCTCGAGACTATCCACGGCGACGTCGACCTCCGGTCCGGCCCCACTTCCCACGATCTGGCCGACGTAGAGAATATCGGTCTCGCCTTCTTCGCCTTCGCCGACGACTATTTTGCCGTCGATAGCGATCGAGTTGAGCGCTTTGCGCATGGCCTCGCACGCAACGCGGTCGGCCAAACGCTCGTCGCCTTTGCCAATGAAGCGCGCAGCCGCAAGCGCGGCCGCTTCAGTAGCTCGTACAGCCTCAAGCGCGAGATTCCGGTCCAATCTCCGCCTGCTCTCCCGTTGAAGAATTTTCGGTGAGACTTGCCAGGCTAGACGCCGCTAAAGAGCTCGTCGATCAGCGTGTGCCCTTCCGTTACTATCAAGCCAGTTTGTGACGCCTCTTTTTCGGTATATCGACGCCCCGGCTGGATTGTCCCACCAAGTTTCAGCGAGTCGATCATAGCAAACGGCACCGGTTCATTCGAGTGGGTTTTGAGCTTGCAGGGCGTCGCATGATCCGGCATCAGGAGCAGTCTGAAGTTCCCCATTTTTTGCAGCCCGCGCAACAAGGGTCCGACGATCAGCTCGTCGATTCGCTCGATGGCCTCGGTCTTGAGGTCAGGTCGGCCCATGTGCCCCGCTTCGTCTGGCGCCTCGATATGGACGAGCAAAAAGTCATGGCGCGTAAGCGCTTCGACAGCGTAGCGGCCCTTGGCGGCATAGTCGGTATCCAGATAGCCGGTGGCGCCAGGAACCTTTATCAGTTCAAGTCCAGCGAGTCGGCCAAGCCCGTTCACCAGGTCGACCGCGGAAATCACCGCTCCGCTGATACCGAAGCGGGCTTTGAGCGTCGGCAGCGACGGCGCGCGCCCTTGTCCCCAGAACCAGATCGAAGTCGCCTGCGGCTTGCCCTGTAGAGTGCGCTTGCGATTGATAGGATGTTCGCGCAACATTTCTTGCGCACGCGCCATCAACTCCCGCAGCGTTTGCGCGCCCTCGCCCGAAGGGAGATAAGGCTCGATCGGTTTGCCTGTGATGTCATGGGGCGGAGTGAGACGAGTGCTGGATGGTCCGCCGTGCCAGACCATCAGATGGCGGTAGCTTACGCCGTTGTAAAAATCGAAGCCGTTGCCGCCAAGTCGCGCGCCTATGTCGCGGACTATCATCGCTGCTTCCTCGCTCTCGATGTGTCCGGCGGTGAAGTCCTCCATGACCAAATTACCGCTGGCGTCCGGCCTAATCGTCACCAGGTTCATCCTGAACACGACATCGCTCGGCGAAAGCTCGATCCCCTGGCTTGCGGCTTCGATTGGGGCACGCCCGGTATGGTACTTTCGCGGGTCGTACCCCAGCATGCTCATGGTTCCGACGTCGCTTCCGGCCGCCATCCCCTCGGGAATAGTCCGAACGAGCCCGAGTCGTCCGTTGGCCGCGACGAAATCCATATTGGGTTTTCGCGCAGCTTCAAGCGGGGTCTTGCCTTCGAGCTCCGGGCATGGCCAATCGGCCATGCCGTCGCCATGGACTATAACGTACTTCATTCTTCGAGCTCCAACACTCGCATTATGCGCTCCACTTCTGGTTCGACCACGATCGAGTTGGTTAAGTTCTTAAGCGCCGTATCGGGGTCCTTAAGGCCGTGACCTGTCAGTGTGCACACGACGACAGAGTGCGGTGGGATACCATGCTGCTCGCTGTACTTCAGAGCGCCGGCGAGCGAGGCTGCCGAGGCGGGCTCGACAAATATGCCGTGGGCTGCCGCAAGCCGGTAAGCTTTCAGAATCTCGTCATCGGTTACCATGTCGATTACGCCGTGCGACTCTTCCCGCACCTGGAGCGCTTGTTGCCAACTTGCCGGATTGCCGATACGAATCGCGGTTGCGATCGTGCGAGGGTTGTCGATCGGTTGGCCGCGCACGATCGGTGCCGCGTCGGCAGCCTGGTAGCCCATCATCTTCGGCAGGCTGTCGATGAGGCCGTGCTGAAAATACTCCTTGTATCCCAGCCAGTACGCAGTAATATTCCCAGCATTACCGACCGGCAAAAAGTGATAATCGGGCGCCCGTCCGAGCTGGTCGCAGATTTCAAAGGCAGCCGTTTTCTGGCCCGCGATTCGGTCGGGATTGATGCTGTTGACAAGCCTGATTTTCACCGGTTCGCGCTCGACCAGGTCGCGGACCATCTTAAGGCAAATATCGAAGTTCCCGATTACCTCGATCACGCGCGCGCCATGCATCACGCTTTGCGACAATTTTCCTATCGCCACTGCGCCCTTGGGCACGAGCACGAAAGCCTTAAGCCCCGCCCGCGCCGCATAGGCGGCGGCTGAGGCAGCTGTGTTGCCGGTCGACGCACAAATGACCGCACGTGCCCCTTGATGTAGCGCGTTGGTGAGCGCAACGGTCATTCCGCGATCTTTGAAAGAAGCCGTTGGGTTGGCGCCTTCGCACTTGAAAAACAGCTTTACATCCTTGCCGAGTCGGCGGGCCAGTTCGGGACTGTCGAGCAAGGGCGTGTTGCCTTCGCACAACGTCACCACCTTCGCCTGCGCGCAAACAGGAAGAAAGCGCCGATAGTGCTCGATAAGCCCGGGCCAGCGAGTCAATCGCGGCGCGCTCAAGTTTGCCCGCCCGTCGCCCATTGCTCAAAGGTTCTCCTCGATTCGAATAAAAACCGGCGGTGCCTTCACCACGCTCAAGCGCTGTATTTCACGCAACGCCATCCTAAGATTCTTCTCACGCGCTTCGTGGGTTCTCATTATAACCGGAACCGCGCCGACAGTCGCCCGCTCGCGCTGAATAACCGATGCGATCGAGATGCGATGGCGGCCGAGGATGGAAGCGATTTTGCCCAGAACGCCCGGCTGGTCCGCCGCCATAAAACGCAGGTAGTATTGGCAGACGATCTCTTCGATGGGTTTGACAGGCGCGGCGCGCAAAGTTTGCACCGGGTATCCGAGCGGACTTGCGACCAGGCGCGTGGCCGTAAGACGTCTTCGTGCTATCTCCAGTATATCGGCCACTACTGCGCTCGCCGTCGGCATCTGACCAGCTCCCAAGCCGAAGTACATGCTCGAGCCGAGCGCTTCGCTCTGGATGTAGATGGCATTGAAGGCTCCTTTGACGCTCGACAGTAGATGGCTTACGGGGGTCATCGTGGGATGGACTCGCGCCTCGATCGCGCCGTTGTCCTCTTTGGCGATGGCTAGCAGTTTTACCGCAAAGCCCAGTTCGCGCGCGCAGGCGATATCTTGCGGCTCGAGTGCCGTGATACCCTGAGTATAAACCTGCTTGGGCTTGAGCAGCACACCGAAAGCCAGCGTTACCAGGATACAGAGTTTGTGCGCGGCGTCATGTCCCTCGACGTCGAGCGTCGGATCGGCTTCGGCCAGGCCCTGGCGCTGCGCTTGCTTGAGCACTTCCGAAAATTCCTTACCCTCTTCGCTCATCCGGGTCAGAATATAGTTGCACGTACCGTTGACGATTCCGTAGACGGCTCTTTGACGGTCACCGGCCAGTGCTTCGCGCAACGTGCGGATAATCGGCACGCCGCCGCCCACGCTCGCCTCAAAGCCGACGGCCAGCTGATGCTCGGCCGCGGCGCGAAAAATGCGCTCGCCATCTTCGGCCAGCAAGGCCTTGTTAGCCGTTACGACGTCTTTCCCACTGGCCAACGCCTTGAGGATCGCGGTGCGAGCAGGCTCACGACCGCCGAGCAACTCGACCACAATATCGATATCGTCGCGCGCGACCAGCTCGAGCGGATCGCGAATGATTATCGAACTGGTCAACCCCAGCTCGGGCTGAGGCTTGAGACTTCTGTCAGCAACCGCAACAAGTTTAAGCGGTGCCCCTAGTTTGCGGGCGAGCAAGTCGGCGTTTTTGCGTAAAAGCTTGACTACACCCGTGCCGACTGTGCCGCATCCCAGAAGTCCGATCCTTACCGGGCGCGAAAAGCTCTCGAAGGCAAGCGCCTTAGCCTCGCCAGTGATTTGCTTGGTCGCGGATTTGTACAGCAACGCTTTCACCGAAGCCAGCTAAAATAGGGTTTAGTGGGAGTTTCGGTCTTAGCCGAAATTTAAGCTATAAGTCCAGACCAGCGAACTGCGCTGCTGTTGGGTCAGCTCTGAGCGGCGGCCAAACGGCTTAAACCGTTGGCTTGTGCCCGCCGCAGCATCTGCCTGATCCCACGCACGGCCTGGCGGATACGATGCTCGTTCTCGATCAGCGAAAAGCGCACGAAGCCCTCGCCATCGGTGCCGAAGCCGACGCCAGGTGACACGGCGACCTTGGCCTCGCGCAGCAACAATTTGGAGAACTCGAGCGACCCGAGTTCGCGAAACGGTTCGGGTATTTGTGCCCAAACGAACATCGTGGCACGCGGCTTTGACGTAAACCAGCCACATCGGTTAAGTCCGTCGACCAGCACGTCACGTCGACGCCGGTAGGTCTCGCATATTTCGCTCACGCATTCTTGCGGGCCGTTTAACGCGTGAATCGCAGCTACTTGCACCGGCGTGAAGATCCCGTAGTCAAAGTACGACTTGAGGCGCGCCAGCGCCGCGATCATCGCGCGGTTTCCTACTGCGAAGCCCACGCGCCAACCCGGCATGTTGTAGCTCTTCGACAGCGTGAAAAACTCCACACCGACCTCTTTTGCACCTTTTGCTTGCAGAAAGGACGGCGCCTTGTACCCGTCGAAACAAAGGTCGGCGTAGGCTAGGTCATGTGCCACTAGGATTTCGTGCGCTCGCGCGAAGTCTGCTACCCGCTGCATGAAATCAAGGTCGACTACAGCCGTGGTGGGATTGTGGGGAAAGCTTATAACCAAAAACTTCGGCCGTGGCCAAGAGCGCAGCGTCGCCTCCGTCAGCGCGGCGAAGAAGTCTTCGCCATTATGAAGCGGCACGTTGCGCACGTGAGCGCCCGCAATAATACAGGCGTACTGATGAATCGGATAGGTCGGGGTCGGAGCCAACACGACGTCGCCCGGCCCGAGAATCGCAAGCGCTAGATGGGCCAACCCTTCCTTGGAGCCGATCGTCACGATCGCCTCGGTATCAGGATCGAGCTCTACGCCATAGCGTCGCCGATACCAGTCGACGATCGCAAGCCTAAGCTTGTAGATTCCGCGCGAGACCGAGTAGCGATGGTTGGCGCCTTTCGCCGCCGCCTCGATTAACTTTTTGACGATGTGCGCCGGCGTAGGCCGGTCCGGGTTTCCCATGCCGAAGTCGATAATGTCTTCGCCAGCCCGTCTGGCCTGTCGACAAAGCTCGCCTATTTCGTTGAACACGTACGGCGGAAGCTGCTTAATCCGCGGAAACTCTATCATTGGGTCGCCTTCCCACAATCAAAAAAGTTGTAATGCACCAGGCTGTGGAGCTTTTCCTCTACGGCTAGTGGTCGCATTATTGCAGCATTACTTGCAGGTTCAAGACAAACAGAATACGAAACGACATCAGTGTAGCGCAATTTGTGCCATTAGGGCGAGATTTGAACGTGGGCGGACTCGCTTTTGGACACAACAGCGCCGCCACGATAGCGCACCACAGAGGAGACGTACTTTGAGCGTTTACGTTAAATATCTCTGATCCGGTAGCCTCGGATGCAAGCATTGATCTGAATCTCTTGGGTCGTGTGCAACAAATCGTCGCTCAGATAAGCATAGGTTCACGGTCAGTGGCCAGCTGGGTCGCTCGAACAAACCTGGTAGTCAGGTAAGGTAGAGCAGTAAACGTCATAATGACTAAGCAAAAAGGCGATATAACAGGCGAGTTTGAACATTCCTAGCTTGTTGCAAACCTATGAACCGAACAAAAAGTAGCGAGCAGCGCCTTAAGACGGCGCTCAGGGCAGCTAAAGCAGCCGGGCGAATCCATCTGGAACGTTTCGGCCGCGTCGGCAAGATCGGGCTCAAATCTACGCCAATCGATCTGGTAAGCGAGGCTGACCTCGAGTCCGAAGCAGCTATATTGAAGATTATCAAGCGCCACTTTCCTGAGGACTCGATCTTGGCCGAGGAAAGTGCCGCCAGCGGCGCTGCTCTATCATCCGAATCTTTATGGATCATCGATCCGCTCGACGGCACCACCAACTTCGCTCATTCCTACCCGCATTTCAGCGTTTCGATCGCATACCAGGAGCGCGGGCGTCTGCTGATAGGCGTAATTTACGATGCGCTCAAGAAGGAGATGTTCATCGCCCAGCGTGGTCGGGGTGCCTTTCTCAATGGCCAACGGATAAGAGTAAGCACTGCGCGTTCCCTTAGCGACGCTCTTTTGGGGACAGGTTTTGCGTACGACCGGCGCGAGCGGGCGGACTTCTACCTTGCGTTCTGGAAGGCGTTTATGATGCGCACGCAAGGTACCCGGCGAAGCGGCGCTGCCTCGCTGGACCTAGCCTATGTGGCGTGCGGCCGGCTCGACGCGTTTTGGGAGTTCGGCCTCAAAGCCTGGGATGTGGCCGCGGGTGCGCTTTTGATTCAGGAAGCTGGAGGGCGCGTGAGCAACGTCGATGGGAGCCCGCTTGTGCTCGATGCCGGCAATATCGTCGGTTCCAACGGCCGTTTGCACCGTGCGATGGTCAGCGTGCTAAAGGAGACGAAATCGATGTTTGACGAAAAGCATCCTTAACTCGCTACGGCAAGCTGGATGCCCTTGTCTGCGCGGTGCAGCTAATGTATCGCTTAAAAAGGGTCAGACGAAACGCCCCGGTGGTGAAACGGATATCACGGAGGCCTCCGGAGCCTCAAGTCCGGGTTCGATTCCCGGCCGGGGCACTTGCAAACCTCATCTCAATTAGGTCGCTTTCGGAAAACGCACGGCTTTCCTTTCAACACCCGGTTCTGCTCCCCAAAAGAAACCTGCAAGTGTCACGAGAGATCGCACCTTTTAGCCCGTCGCCCAAGCAACGGCAAAACGTTTTTGGGCTGAATCGATCCCTATCGCGATGCTTGTCGGTGCGTACATTGAGGATGACGCCTGTCGGAGGTGCCGAGAGCTTCCTCTCTGGTGTTACGCCAGATTAACCCGACGACCTATGAGCAGCTATGGGTGTTGCCGCTTGCCCCGAGGCCACAGACCTCGATAACGCCACCGCTCGCGCCGTATTCGCCACGAACATCACCACGGCGACCACGTTTAAAAGCCCGCCCCATCGGTAGGCCAAATACGATCCCCAAAGATCGCCCCCTATGCGTTGCGCTAAAGAGGCGTGCAGCAAAGCGACGTGAGCGTAAAATGCGCGCCGGTAAGGCAATGGGCGTTGAAGCACTGACGGAAATATAATCGGGGCGTGCGCAAATATCATCGACAAAACAAAGCCTACAAATACGGCATGCAGTATGATGTCGTAATGGAATGTGGTCAGGTTATCGCCGAACCAAAGCCACGCTGCGCCGCCTAGTCCGAGCCAAAAATACCCCGTCAGTAGATTGACCGCGATAAAACGCGTAAGCCCTTTCTGCTTGACGGTTCTGCGCGCCAAGTCATAGCGCGTAAGCCACAGCGCCAGGGCCACCATTCCAAAACCAGCAAGTCTGAGCCCTAGCGCAGGGAGCTTGTGCGCAACAAAAAGACCGACAATGAACGGGGCGACGCTCAACGTGAACGAAAGTCGGTTTCGGTCAGCCATTCCAGTAAGCCGACTCAATTCGAGCCGCTCTCCTACGATTGTCAGGACCAGAAATGCCGTCCACCAGAAGAACACGCCGGTCATCGGTGCGCCCGCAAGCCACAAAAAGTTACCGATAAACCAGGCAACTGCTCCAAACGCCATCGTGACCGTAAACAATGCGGTCTGTCGGCGAAGAATTGCCGCGAAGTCCCCGATTAAACAGAGGCTGGCGAAATTGATGAGAGCCGCTCCGATAGGCTCCGAACGCCCACTGATCAGGGCCAACGCACCTGTTGCGCTTAGGACCGGAGCCGCGTAGCCAAAGGTCGTCCCCAAGGCTACCGCGCGTTCGAGGCTAATCAGCGTGCCAAGAAAACCGCAGACCATAAGCGGCCCGTGGATGATGTAGAGATTGTCCTCGATTGGCGGCACGCTCCATCCCAAGCGCAAAAGCCCCGCCCATAGTCCCGCCAGTAGAGCGAAAATCGACAGCGCTAAAAGCGGCAGTCGCCTGTAGTTCACGTCCTTACCTGCTAACTGACCGCTGGCGGTAGCCTGCTTGACAACGGACGCTTTTGTTTCTGCCGATCCGCCAGGGTTGTTTCGCCGACCCCGTGTTTCGTAATTGCCACATGCGCGCGACTTTAGACGGCCTTGTTTTATGCTCACACGGTCATGTCGGCGAAACTCTGGTTGCTTGGGCAACGACCGCCGTCATCCTCCCAGCGGAGCAACGCGCAGTAGTCGAGCCATTCCTCGTCCGCCACTATCGGCAAACCAGCCGCTACTTGCTGTCGACCCTGGCCGAGAAAAAGTAACGTAGCCTCCTTGTCAGCTATCTGGTTATGAGCTTGTGAGAGTTTTTGTGTACCCACGACCGCTTCCTCGCTTAAGCTTACTGTCCGTCAGGTTTCGCCAACAGAAACCAGCGGTGAGCGCGCAAAAGCGGGAAGGTTTAGCACGTAGACGTTCCTAGAAAATTTAGTAAGGCCCGCATTTTCGCGGTACAAGTCCGCTCGGGTCGCGTAGCTTAAGGCCGCCTTTTTCGGGTCCGGTTTTGGAGGTGTCGACCAGATGGCATAATTTGTGACCCACTACAAGCTGAAAAAGTCTTTCAAGGCTTGACGGCTTTCTATCAACGTTGCGCGCTTGACCGGGCTTTTTCTGTCATGCGCTCGCGTAACTGTTCGCTTTCGAGTCTATTCCGTTATTTGGAGTCCGTCTCGAGCCCCCATTTTCGCTTGTTCGCCAAGACCTGTTCGGGCGTAGGAGCAGGCTTCTCTTCGAACCGTTTGACTCGGAACTGATCCGGAAACTCCACCGTCTTGGCGTTGAGCGCTATGTCGTCCTTGAAGAGTTCAGGCACTTCGGGCTCTTCATAAATCGCCTGCCAGGGACACTCGGGCTCACACGCTCCGCAATCTATACATTCATCGGGATTTATGTAGAGCTGATTGGGGAAGTGCTCGCGATCGTCGCCAACGTATTCGTAGATACAGTCGACGGGACAGACGCTGACGCATCCGGTGTCGAGACAGTCAATGCAGAGCCTTGTTATTACCCACGGCATCCAAATCTCCTAAGCGTTCAGCCCGCTTTATGGCGGATCGTGTCGGCTCGCCCCAGTAAATCGCAATTGTCCTTGAATGCGCGCTTGCGAATCTCCGAAGCTGGTTTGTCGGGACCCGCGATGGATGGGGAACGTCGCTATTTCCCCTCTGTTATCTCATCGCGGCGCGAGTTGGCCAAGAACTAGGCAGCGGCTCTGGAGGGCCAAACCGACGAGTCGATAAGGCAGACCTTCCGAGCGGCCCGCTCGAAAAGGTAACCCGAACCGCCCTGGCCTACGATCGTCAGTAGCTCGCGCGCGTTCAGAGCGCGAATACCGCCTAGAACCGCGATGCCGCTTCTAAAAAATGGGAGCGGCCACAGCGGCGTTGTGGGTCCCGCCATGACGCAGATGCGCGCCGACCTTGAAGCTTGAAGTAGTTCATCGATTCCACCTTCGACCAAGGCCGAACCAGAGAAGATAACGACGGTCGCCTTACGGAGCGCTTCGATCGCGAACTGCGGATGAATCCAAAGCGAGCGCTCGTCGGGCTTCAGGGCCTCGCGATGCTTGTCGATTACATTAAGACTAATTACCCGCCCTTTGAGCCGTTTTATGAAAGGGACGAACGCCCCGACCATCGCAACGCGGTCTTCGGGCGTTATCGCAGCCGCCTCCAGCGCGTCAAGCTCCTGTTGTACCGTCCCATCCGGCAGGCCATAGCAGTCGACAGCCGCAGCGGAAAGCGCGTTGAGCGTTGCGACTCCCAGCGCTCGCCTTAGCGCGCTCGGCGAAAAGGCGTATTTAGCCAAATCCCAAGCCTTGATCCCGATAAGCTGTCCCGCCGGTGGCGCTCCAGCAGCGGTCTTTGGGCAGCATACGGTATCGCTCAAGTCTCGAGGGGTGAACGCCACGCCTACATTGCCGGTTGAAATTTCAACCGCGGTGTAGAAAACGCCCAAACGCGCATCGCTTACGAGCGGCTCGGCGCCATAATTTCGCCGTAGGTCCGAAAACCATTTCTCGATGAGTTCCATCTAAGCCTCCGCTCTCCTGATTACTGCCAGCCGAGTTGTCGTCTGCCTTCCTCGGAGATCATCCATGGCGCCCAAGGCGGATCCCAGACCAGTTGTACGTCGACTTTTTTCACTTCCTTACACTGATTTAGAATCGCTTGGCGCACCTCTTCGGTCAAATATGAATGCATCGGGCAGGCCGGTGTCGTCATCGTCATCGCAATGCGCACGCGCTCGGCTTCGACCTCCACGCCGTAGACAAGCCCCAGATCGACGATGTTCACCCCGACCTCGGGATCGTTGACCGTCCGTAGAGCTCGCAGAATGTCATCTTCGCTGACCACTTCGACCTCCTCTCTCAGCTAATCGGATGTAGCGCGGCTATCAGCTTTTGCGCCCGATTCGAACTCGCCACACCTCGGGTCCTTGCTCGAGGTAATCCCACGAGAACTGACCTGTGTGTTCGGCCTCGAACTGGTAGTACAAAGGCCGGGGGTCGTGGTCGTTGACCAGAATAAAGGCCTCGCCAGGCTTAAGGCTCATGAACGTATCGAAAATCAAGGTGTGTCTTTCTCTGGGTACGATCTCGCGAACGTCGAGTAATCGTTCTTGGGACATCTTTTCCTTCCTCCTTCTTTGGTATGACTCGTGAATCGACCGAAGTACGGCGTTTTGTCGTTCCTTGTCGACGTATTTTTCGATTAGCGGCAGATAAATCCGTTCCTCCTTGGCCAAGTGAAGCTCTACGACCGCGTCGAGCCGCAGCGCTAGCTCCCGTAGCCGAGGCAGGAGTTGCGAGCGCTCCGGTTCGGATGCGACTTCGAGCTGTCGCGTTAACTCTTCGATGCGCGCTACGTAGTCCTTGATGAACTCATGGTCGACAGACATCGTCGCTGTCGGCCTTCCATGTTGTCGCAAGAGGTCGTCCACCAACGGGTACAGCTGACGCTCCTCTCCGTCAGCGTGGGGGAGCAAATCGCCTTTCAAAAAGTTGACGAAGGCGTCCCGTTCTGTTTGCGGTTCCTTTCCGCCGACTCCGCGCGCATGTGCGTGCAGGGTCTTGGCCAAACTCAAGTGATGTTGGCGAATAGCGTCAGCTAGGCTGCCCATCTCTCCTGCTCCTTTACAAGACTACCTTCGGTTCCGTCGACCATTACATGTATTACATATACATCTTTCGAGACCTCGGTCAAGAAACCGTCAGCAGAATTTGTCGCTATTTTGAGAGCGAGTACGAATCACTGAGCTGGTGCCAGTTAGCTCCTGATTTCCGAGCTAACCTTGCAGCAGCTCTGGTAGCTTTAACGCACGTGGAAGGGCAGTGCGTTGTGGGTGAGCTCAAGGCACAGCCCGTTGAGCACGTCCGACACGCACGCGCACTGGGCGCAAGCGAACGAACGCACGATCTACAGCGCCCTGATTGCCTGGGTGGAGCCGCAAATACGAGATGGTGAAGCGGGCGAGCTTCGCTTTATTTTGCACAAAGGTGTCGGTTCGGCTTTGTTGAGCGAAGGCAAGAGGTATCGAAGCTGATTTGGTGACGACACGAACTGGCCGGCGACATATGCTCAGATGAGCATCACGGCTGTCTCAACGCACGAAAAGGCGAGCGCGAACTTTGGGGGATACGAAGTGCGACTAAATCCTAACGGTTGGCTCAAAACAAAAGGAGCAGTGGCTTTGAGCTCAAGCCAGATGTGCGCACGTTGATAACTTGCGGATCGCAGTCAAGGTAAGCCAGGTGGCAAAGGAGAATCGACCGTTGGACTGACGAGGTGCGCGGATGTCCGCATGTAAGTCTCTTGCACTACGTCATCCCACCTTTTTCTCTTCTTCTCGTCGCCTTAGATCGATCGCGCCACTCGATAAAGTCGCTGATTATGCCTTTTGACGGTCAGCTCGAAGAGGTCGATTTCTCCGGCGCGAAATCGTCGTGCGCTCGAGCCGTGCCTTACGGATGTAGCCGCGTCAGCGCTCGACTTTTGTCGTCCAGACCGGCATTGTCTGTCGGCGCAGAAAGATGAAGATGCTCGCTCCGGTGGATTATCTGCGTGTTATCGCCGCATCAGGGCGTTAGCTTCCTCATAGCTTGCCGCTTCGGCGAAGCTTGTATAGGTTCCCGAGGTAAGTAGCTCTTTTGCGATTCGTTGGAACAGCGACAGCGCCGCCAAAGCCGCCGCGGGGCCGATCGTAACTCGAGCAACGCCCAGAGCCTGCAGCTCTCGAATCGGCGGCGTAGTCGGCGTAGCCAAGATATTCACTGGCCCCCGAATCTGGGGGATTAGCGCAGCGATCGTCGCTCGGTCCAAGAAGCCCATCACGTAAAGACAATCGGCTCCCGCGTCTCGGTACGCGTTCGCGCGGCGCACGGCGTGCTCCAAGCGCGTTTCAGGCTCGCCGATCGCTCGCAAAAAGACGTCGGTCCGCGCGTTGATAACCAGATCGACGCCTGTTGACCTGGCAGCTTCTTTAGCCGCCTTGATACGCTCGATCATTTCGTCGATCTCGTACAGGTTGCCGCTGCCGTCGTGTTTTGAGTCTTCCAGATTGATTCCCACGGCACCGGCAGCGATCACCGCCCTGACTGTGTCGGCAACGCCCGCAGCGTCTCGGGCATAACCTGACTCCATGTCGGCGCTTACCGGAACATCGACGCAATTAGCGATCCGGCGGACCGCTCCTAGCATTTCATCGCGCGGTATCACTTCGCCGTCCGGATACCCGAGCGAAAAAGCGATCCCAGCGCTCGGAGTGGCGATCGCTTTGAAACCGGCCGCCTCGAAGGCCCGCGCGCTTAGGGCGTCGTAGGCGTTGGGCAAAACGAGAATCGAAGGCCCCAGGTGCATCTCGCGAAACGTCTGCGCCTTGCGCTGCTGCTTGACAATATCCATCGCGCTACTCCTTTCGGGAGGCAACCTTCGAGAGCCGCAGCCGAGAACGTGAGTTCGAGCCTCCCGAGTTTAAGTCTTCCACCGAGGCAGGTGCAGGACGGGCGGGATATGTTTAACTTCTAACCTCGGCCGGCTTTTGAATCGATGAGCCAGCCCCGAAGCCCGCCCGCAAACCGACACGCGAGCACCTCTCGGGCAAGGGCGATTTTACCGACGACGAGTCGTGCTCGGATGGCGCGCTCGGTCGAGAAGAGAAATTGCCGTTGGCGCCTGTGTGCCTAACGCTACGCCTTACGGGCGCCGATTGGCGGAGCCGGAGGTGTAAAGACGTTGCGAGCAAATGCGTCCGCCAGGCGCAACAGAAGGTCATCCTCGCCGTGCCTGCCGATCAACATCATTCCGACCGGAAGTCCCTCGGACATCGCGCACGGCACGTTGATCGCTGGATGGCCCGTTACGTCGAAGGGCGCTGTGTTGGGGATCATCTCCAGCGCTCTCGTGACGTACTCGGCTAAAGGCGCGTTTGCGTCGGGAATTGGTGTTGCCTTCATGGGGAGCGTGGGCATCACGAGCGCGTCGCACTGCTGTAGCGCCTGATCGTAGGCTGCACGCAAAACGCGCGCTAGATTCTGCGCTTTAGCGTAATAGCGTCCGTGGTAGTAATCCTGCATATATTGGCCGATCAATACGGTAAGCTTAGTCGTCTCGGAGAGATCTTGGGCGCGGGTCAGGCGTCCTCGCGCGTAGGCGTCTAGCAGGCTTGTCGTGTAATGTCCCTTCCAGTTGGTGCCCATCGAGTTCCCGGCTACCATCAACATGGTAGCGCCCTCCAGAGCGATTCCGTTCCAGATATGGATACCGTGCGAATGCCATGGGACGCTGACTTCTGTCACCTGGCAACCTAGGCGTTCGAAAGCGCGCGCGGCTTGACGTACGGCCTCGTCCACGTCCTGCTGTGATCGCCCGGGCAGGCTGAAGCCTTCTCTCACGACACCTAGCTTAAGGCCACGCACCTCCCCGGTTAGCATCTTGGAATAAGCTTTGCCACTTGGTCCGCCCGCCTGGCGCGGGTCGAGCCCATCAGGTCCGGCGATAACTTCGAGCAAGAGCGCGACGTCTGCGCAGGTGCGCGCCATCGGTCCCGCGTGATCCAGCGTCATCTCGATCGGAAAGACCCCTGTGTACGGGACTAACCCGTAGGTCGGTTTCAGTCCGTAGATCCCGCACCAGCAACTGGGGATACGGATCGAGCCACCCTGGTCGCCTCCGATGGCCATATCGACCTCGCCGATTGCCACTAACACTGCGCTTCCGCTCGACGAGCCTCCGGCGGAGCGCTCTGGGTTGTATGGATTACGCACGGGTCCGGTGTCGCTGGTAAAGCTGCTTCCCGAAAAGCACAAGCTTTCGCACACCGCCTTACCTAAAATGGTTCCTCCGGCATCGAGGATGCGGGTGACTATGGTGGCATCGGCCTCGGGCACGTAGCCTTCCAGCACGGCCGTGCCGTTCATCATGGGGACTCCAGCAACGCACACATTGTCTTTGATCGCAACCGTTTTGCCCTTCAAAGGCCCTTCAGAAGCTCCGGTAATCTCAGTTCGCCAGTACCATGCCCCAAGCGGGTTCTCTTCTGGCTTGGGCCTCCATCCGCTCGACCTCGGATACTTCACAGTGGCGTGTGGTTCGGGCAGCGCGTCCAGTTGTGAGTACGAAGCCAACACCGGTCCCATCAGCTCGCGAAACTCGCTCAGGCGCGCGTCGGATAACTGCATCCCATAACGCTCTGCAATACGCTTTAGTTGATCTAAAGTTGGAACTTTGACCGACATAACACGACCCTCGCTCTAGGGTAGATTGTTCGTCGCTACCGCCACGCTATTCGTAGCGTGTAGAACGATGCTAAATTGTGGGTGGGCGCGTAGCGCAACGAGCGCTACATACCCAATCCTGCGGCGCCGTTGCAACCGAGCAGCTCCTTAGCAACTCGGCGCTAGCAGCCGGCCCGAGCAAGTCCAAAAGATCCGGATATATTCCCATGTCCTCTTCTGCGCTGTGTATCGCAAGCAATCGCGCTAGCGCCTGCGTCGATTTTTTAAGTGACCCGATATCTTGCTGTCGATGAGCCTCCGACCATAGCTTTTCCGCCGCGTCCCAGATAAAACCGTGCCCTTCGAGCAATAGCGCCACAACCTCTTTGAACTTATGCTCCGCCCTTGGGAACACCAACTTTTCTTCCACGTACATATGTCGGCGAAGCTCGGCGCGTGCGCTCTCAAGCAGAGGTAGCTCGACTAGGCCTTCGTCGAGCTTTTCTTCGAATTCGATAAGCCAGCCTTCGATCCTGCGATGTGCATGCTGGAGGAAAAGTTCGATCGTTTCCGTGTCAAGCATGAAAGACGTTCCCGAGCTTGCATCATGTTTATCGCTGCTTAGTCTGACTGGTTCTCACGCCGGCCAACCTTGAGCTCGCTATCTTTTAGGACTCCTCGCTCAAGCAAGAGCCTCTCGAGGCTGTCTAGCCAGAACGCGTAAAAGCGGAATTTGTCTTCCTGACCTCGATTGGCGCGTTCCCACGCCGAAATCGCAGCGACGACTCGCCAACGTAGCTCATCGAAGCTTATAACCCCTTTCTCGCAGAGCGCGATCGCCATGCCGAACACCTCTCGTTCCCACGGCGCTTCGAACACGAGTTCTCCGCTCTTTCGAGGTAGCATCGCGGCAATCCTCGCCCGCACCGTCAGCTCAGACGGCGCATTTCCAACTTCCTCGTTCACAAGTAAACCACCTCCTTTGCTCGCGCCTCTCGGCCACAGCCCCATCGGCCCGAAACCGACGAGCAGGGGCCAGTAAGCAGCTTAGCTAGCTCAGCGAGGACGGAGGAAGAGGATCGCCCACCCCGATCATGGAGTCGCGCGTCACCAGTTTGGCGAGATCTTCTTCCGTAAGCTTCTCGGTGCCCGAAGGCCTTTGCGGGAGCACGAAATACCTGATCTCCGCGCTGCTGTCCCAGACGTGAACCTCGACGTCATCGGGAATACTCAGTCCAAAGTCCTCGCGCAACGTCTGCCGTGGGTTGGCGACGAGGCGCGAACGATACTGGGGATATTTGTACCAGTTCGGCGGAAGGCCAAGCACCGGCCATGGATAGCAGGAGCACAGAGTGCAGCATACGACATGGCGAACCTTGGGAGTGTTCTCAAGACAAACCATGTGCTCGCCTTGCATCCCACCGATCCCCAGCTCGGCACAGGCTTTAGTGGCGTCGGCCAAAAGCCTCTTCTTAAACTCAGGATCAACCCACGCCCGTGCAACGACTCGCGCCCCAAGTAACGGCCCAATATCTTTCTCGTAGATGCTGACTACGCGCTCTATCATGTCGGAACTTAAAAAGCCCTTTTCGATCAAGAGCGCTTGAAGTGCCTTGGTGCGTGCGGTCAGTTCTTCCTCGCTGAGAGGGTATTGTTGAGGAATGGGAAGAGGGCTTCCCTTGTAACGCGCCTCGCTCATTTCAATAGTTCTCCCACGCGTTAGAGACTGTTTACTACGCCGGCTCGAGATAGCTTTCCCAAAGATCGACGTAAATCGTTTCGTTTGGTTCGGCGCTATCCCAACCCCATAATTCCCACGCCGGAAAAGCTACGCTGTAGACTGGCTGGGGATTTTCTCCTTTGCCGAGCGCGTTGGTGTCCGGTGTTACGAAAGTACCGTGAACTTTGTGAATCACGCCTCGCTTGCCTCGCACGTAACGCGCAAGCCGAGTATGGCCGGTCGGATTGATATTCTTAGCGCGCACGGGCTGGCCGACGGCAAATCGCGGGCTGACCACCGAAGGACGCGTACAGGGAGCCCCTCTTTTGATTAGCGCCGCCATCCGGTCAGCGAGCTTGGGGTCTTTGCGCTCGGGCAATTGCGCCTGGGGATCCTCTCGATAGCGGCGTGCGCGCGCATCGAGTTCTTCTTTGCTGATAATACCTTTTTCTACGAGGCCCTTCTCGATCGTGAAGAGCCAATGTTCGTAGTACCGAGACGATAGGTAGTAGGCGGGATGCATCTGCTCGATGCCGAAGCGGAATTCGTCCACATTGATTAGCCCGTTGCCCAGTGTGGCGAAAAGAAGGGCAAAAACGCCTTTCTCCCATTCGCTATGGAAGACCGGTTCGTTCTCCTCGCGCTGAACGCGCCCTAATCCGTGAAAGCCGCCGAGATCGTGCGCACCATTCATCGGACCCCCCCTTTTACTTCATGAGCACTCACTGTTGCCGAGCTTGCGTCAAGAGACTTGCCCAGTCACTCGGCGCGCAAGCTCCAAGACGGCGGTTAAAAGAGGTGGGAAGCTTTCTCATCAATAACGCGCTTGAACCTCGCGGTCAAGCGCGCCTTCGACGGAGACAAATTTATTGGCCTTAATCGAATATAGGCGTTGCGGCTTTGACGCGACGGTAAGATAAGTTCTCGATTTGCGTACAATCGGATAGCGGATACGCCTGCCGCATGTGGCGTAGAGGGGTTGTTCGACTCAAAGCCGTTTGTCTCACAGGGATTGCCTTCCCCAGATCGAGCGTTGCGGGTTGAGCACGAAAGCTTTCCGTTGGCAGTCGCGCGAGCGATAGACGCAAGGAGCGTTAGCACACGCTTTCAGCAACGCTTATCTTTACGCCGTACGTGCGATTTGAAGCGAAAGCCAAATCGGTCTGCCGAACGCTGGCAGACTTACGCGCCGACAGCTTTTAATCGCTTCAGACCGCAGCCGGACTTAGCGCCGGAAGTTAAGACGACGCTCGGTAGCGGTTTTAGGCACCTTTCCAGCGTGGGGGACGTTTCTCGGCAAAAGCCCGGGCTCCTTCGCGTGCGTCTTCGGTATTTTGTAGCTCTTTGTATAATGCGCGCTCGAGCTTTAGTGCCTCTGGAAGGGGCATATCCAAGCCACGTAGCACGGCTTCCTTGATTTTTTGAACTGCAAGTGGGGCACTTTTGCAAATTTCGAGCGCGATCTCTTCGCACTTGCTCATTAGCTGGCTCATTGGCACCACGTAATCTACCAAGCCCAGCCTCAGAGCTTCGTGCGCGTCGATGCGGTTGCCCGTATAGAGCATCTCGAGCGCTCTGCCGAGCGGAATCAGACGCGGCAGGCGCTGGGTACCGCCGCTTCCTGGAAGCCATCCGAGCCGAACCTCGCCGAGTCCGAATTGAGCGTGCTCCGCCGCTACGCGGATGTCGCAAGCAAGCGCCTGCTCGAGGCCGCCGCCGTTACAATGGCCGTTTATGGCCGCGATGATAGGCTTGTATAACTCCAGCATCACCGGAAAAGGCGAGTCAGGCGGATCCTGCCCCGCACGCTCCACGTAATTACTCTTTACGTCGCTTCCGGCGCAGAACGCGCGCTCGCCCGCTCCGGTAAGAATCGCTACCCGAAGCTGTTTGTCATCCCTGAATTCGCGCCACGCCTGCGCCAGAAGAGCGTAGGTCTCGAAATCACAGGCGTTGAGTCGCTCGGGTCGGTTGATTGTTACGTACGCAATTGGACCCTTTTTCTCGAACAAGACTTTCATCGCTAGCAACCCAAAAACTTTTTTCTTGAGCTCGCTGGTTCACAACCTTAAGCCTAGGACTTTTGAGCGGCAAAACACAATTTTCTCGACAGACGCTCAGGACAAAATGCGCTCGGATGTCGGCCGGTGGCCTCGAGTGCGTCAAGAGCAACGCGGAGCGATTCTACAAAAAGCTATTTGTTTCGCCTACTCAGCAAAAACCTTATTTAGCGCGCTCCGACGTCTCTTGAAGCTGCTGCCTGATCCATGTCGAGGCGTTAAGCAGCCGCGCTACCGAGCGTTTTATCCCCAGCACCGCAATTACTTCGAAGATGCCAGGACTGACGGTTCCTCCAGTGAGAGCAACGCGCACGGGTTGGGCAAGCTGTCCGAGCTTGAGATTGAAGCGCGCAAGGACTCGTTCGAAAACCTCACGCACGCGATCGGCGCGCGCCTTGAGTAAAGCGGCCGCACGAGTGTTCTCCCATTCGGACGACTGGTCCCGGGCGCCAGCGTCAGCCGACGCGACGACAGCAGGCGTGGTTTCGAACTCGGGCTCCAAAGTTTCTAACTCCCGGGCGAGCGTTTCGATCGGTTCAAGGATCTGGGGAGTGAGGAACTTGCTGGCTGCTTTGGGGTCAAGTTCGATATCCTCGCTTAGGTAGAAATGCGCAAAGTCGACCATCTCTACCAGTGTTTTGGCTCGCTCCCGCAAGGTCACAACGACCATCTCGAGCCACACCTCGTCGTCGGGCACGCGATACCCGCGCCTTTCGATAAAGGGCCGCAGCTCGCGCGCAAGCTTAGCCACTGGTCGCTCCTTCAGATAATGGAAGTTGAGCCACAGAAGTTTTTCGGGATTGAAGATACCGGGCGATTTGCCGCAGTGACTGAAGTCGAATTTTTCGATCAGCTCTTGTTTTGAGAAAATCTCTTGGTCTCCGTAAGACCATCCCAGGCGCGCCAGATAATTCAACAGCGCTTCTGGGAAGTAGCCCGCGTCGCGATAGGCGAAGACCGAGGTTGCGCCGTGGCGTTTGGAAAGAGGCTTGCCGTCGTGGCCGAGAACGAGCGGCAGATGGGCAAATAGCGGCGGTTTGGCACCGAGCGCCTCGAAGATCTTGATTTGCCGCGGTGTGTTAGGCATATGGTCGTCGCCGCGCACCACGTGGGTGATGCGAAAGTCTATATCGTCGACCACGCTTGCGAAATTGTAAGTCGGAATTCCGTCGGAGCGAAAGATAATAAGATCGTCGAGCTCTGAATTCTGGAAGACGGCTCGCCCTTTGACCAAGTCGTCGACTACGGTTTCGCCTTGCTGGGGAGTGCGAAAGCGGATCGCGTAGCGTCTTTCACCGCCGCGCTCGGGCAGCGGAAGTTCCGGGTCGAACGGTAGATTCCGACATTTGCCGTCGTAGACCGGTTTGCGTTTTTCGCGTTCGGCCTGCTTGCGTTTGGCCTCGAGCTCCTCGGGCGTGCAGTAACATGGATATGCTTTGCCCTCGCGCAAGAGCTGGCGCAAAACCTCGCGGTAGCGGTCGATCCGGTTGGACTGGAAGTAGCGAGGATCTGGTGGCCCTTCGTCCCAGTCGAGTCCTAACCATCTGAGGCTTGCCAAGATCTCTTCGAGCGATTCCTTGCTGGAGCGCTCGGGATCGGTATCGTCGATACGTAGGATAAACGTACCGTGATGATGGCGGGCGAAGAGGTAGGCGAACAGTCCCGAGCGCACATTACCGATGTGCAGCGAGCCCGTTGGGCTTGGCGCATAACGCGTGCGTACCATCATTCCCATTCGATCGTCGCCGGTGGCTTCGACGTTATATCGTACACCACTCGGTTGATTCCTTTCACTTCGTTGGTGATTCTGGTCGACAGGCGAGCCAGTAGGTCTGCGTCGAGGCGAGCCCAGTCGGCCGTCATTCCGTCGACCGACTGCACGGCGCGAATCGCGATCGTGCTTTCGTAGCTTCGTTCATCCCCCATCACACCCACCGACTTGAGCGGCAGCAGTACGGCGAAGGCCTGCCACAAGCCCGGTATCAGCCCTGCGCGTCGCACTTCCTCCATCACGATCCGGTCAGCCGCGCGCAGCATCTCGACGCGCTCCTTCGTCACTTCTCCCACTATCCGGACCGCAAGCCCCGGTCCCGGAAAAGGCTCGGCTTCGACGATATCCTCAGGAAGACCAAGTATCCGGCCGACCTGGCGTACCTCGTCCTTGAAGAGCTCTCGCAGCGGCTCGATAAGCTCGAGCCGCATCCGCTCGGGCAGGCCTCCGACGTTGTGATGGCTTTTGATGGTGGCCGAAGGACCCCTTAGCGAAACTGACTCGATGACGTCGGGATAGAGCGTGCCCTGACCCAGGAAGCGAACCCGCTCGTAACGGGCCGCCTCGCGCTCGAACACTTCGACAAAGGTATGGCCAACGATGCGTCTTTTTCGCTCCGGGTCGGTCACTCCTTTGAGACGTTCGAGAAAAAGCTCGCTCGCATCGATAATCGAAAGTTGCGGCACGATTCGTTTGCGAAAGCTTCGCTCGATCCGCTCGACGTCGCCCGCGCGCAGAAGCCCGGTGTCGACAAAGACGCATCTTAGGCGCTCTCCCACGGCCCGTGCGATCAGGGCCGCGGCCACTGCCGAGTCAACTCCGCCGGAAAGCCCCATCAGGACTTCGTCGTCGGGTCCTACCTTGGAGCGGATCTCCTCGGTCTTCAGCTCGACGAAGTCGGCAAGCTTCCAGTCGCCTTGCTCGCCGCAGACGTTGTACGCAAAGTTGCGAAGGATCTGCGCGCCCGCAACCGTGTGCGAGACTTCGGGATGGAACTGAACGCCCCACAAGCGGCCGTCAACGCTGCGTATCGCCGCGTACGGCGAGTTGGCCGTATGGGCAATCGGTCGCAAAAGCGCTGGAATCGACTCCAGCCGGTCGCCGTGGCTCATCCAGACCGAAAGTTCGCGCGCGTTCAATCCCTCGAAAAGCCCTCCGGGCTCGTCGATCGCAAGCGTAGCCGGCCCGTACTCGCGCGCCGTGGCACGCGCGCTACGACCACCCAGATGGTGCGCGATGATGTACATCCCATAGCATATGCCCAGAACAGGACATCCCAAGTGAAGCACTTCGTCGGGAATATCGGGCGCCTCGTCTTGATACGCGCTTGCCGGGCCACCGGAAAGAATTATGCCCTTGGGTGCAAGCTCCCGTATCCGCTCAAGGCTCAAATTATAGGGATGTATCTCGCAGTACACCGCGTTTTCGCGCAAACGGCGCGCGATTAGCTGGGTATATTGGCTCCCAAAATCGAGAATTAGGATCACGATGCGACCACTATACCCGACCGTCTTCGATAGGACTAACGGAGGCTAAACCTCGGACGTCATGTTCGGCTCAGCGACCGGCCCCTGACCCTGGTCCGGCGCGCTTTATCAGTGGGTTTAGCCAACTGTCTCTGCATGCTCGACATCGTTCGCCTTGGTCGCGCGACGGCCCGAGGGGGCTTTGCGTAGCTCGATTTTGAGCGGGGTTCCGACCAAGCCCAGAGCCTGACGGAAGCGCGACTCGAGAAACCGAAGGTAGTGCGTTGGAATGTCGCGTTCGATGTTCGTAAAGAAGACTAATCGAGGAGGTGCGCTGGCGGTTTGAGTCACGTACATAAGCTTTAGCTTTTTGCCGGAGACCGTGGGCGGCTCGAACTCGGCAACAAGCGAGGCCAGAATCCGGTTAAGGTGGGAGGTTTTGAAGCTCGCGCGAAAGTCTTCGCCTACCTCTAGCGCTCGCTCCAGGATTTGTCCCACTCCGTCGCCGGTGAGCGCCGAGCAGAAAACTGCCGGCGCGTAATCCAGGAACGGGTAGCGTTCCTCGATGTCGCGCTTAAAGGCCGAAGCGACCTGCCCGCGGGCCGACGCCAGATCCCACTTGTTGACGATCAACACCAAAGCCCGTTCGTGCTTGTCGACTAGCCGAGCCAGCCGCGCATCCTGATCGGTGATACCTTCGGTCGCGTCGATCACGAGCCCCAGCACTTCGGCGCGCCGCATCGTGGCCAACGCGCGCGCCACAGTGCGGTTTTCAAGTTCGCCCTCGACGCGGCTGCGCCGCCTAACGCCACCCGTATCGATCAGCAGAAGGCGCCGTCCGGCGAATTCCAGCTCGACGTCAACCGGGTCGCGAGTGGTGCCTGCTGTGGCGTCCACCGTGGAGCGCTCGAACCCGACAAGTCGGTTGAGCAACGACGATTTGCCGACGTTGGGGCGTCCGATAAGCGCAAAGCGGAGGTCGCTAGCAGCTACTTGGGTATCAGAAGCAGGCGGCAACGAGGCTGCGACGTTTTCGAGCAACTCACCGACCCCATGACCGTGCGCTGCGGAGATAGCGAATAGCCTTTCCACGCCTAGCGCGTGAAACTCGCTTGCTAGAAGGTTCATACCAGGCCGGTCAAGCTTGTTGACCGCAACAAATAGCGGACGCCCTAGCAGGCGAAGCTGCTCCCATCCGTGCAGATCGAGTGGGTTAAGTCCCTCTCTGCCATCGACGACAAAAATAATTGCGTTTGCAAGACGCGCAGCAGAAAGCGTTCGCTCGGCGAGCTTGTTGCCCAAGGAGTCGTCGCTCAACGGGTCGAGGCCTCCGCTGTCGACGATCACGAATTCTCGGTCCGCCACGCTTACGCGAGCGAGGTTAAGGTCGCGCGTCGCCCCGGGAATCGGGCTGACGATCGATCGCTGGGCACCCACGATTCGGTTAAAAAGGCTCGACTTTCCGACATTAGGCCGCCCGCAAATCAAGACCAACGGCAGCCCATGGAGCGCCTCCTTAAGACGTTCCAAGCTGTTAGAGTCCTGCCTTGAAGCCATCACATGCCAAAAACAAGAATGCTACTGCCTTAGCACCTAGCACCTGAAACAGGTGGTCGGATGACAGGTGCCAGAGAGGTAAAGACATTAGGTCTCTTTCTTTTGATTCTACCTTAAAGCGCGCGAGATCTTAACCTGCACGCTTTCCGTGCACCCGTCGCTCGAGTTTTGTTGTAGCGCTGCAGGTTAGGCGATGCGGCGGCCGCCATGCCAAAGCAGGGGCGGGCACTTTTTCTAGACCTGTACAGCGCCAGTAGGAAAAGCGCGGCAGAAAGCCTAGATCGCAAGTTCGCTTACTTTGCGTGGATCTTTGGTCCAGTTCTTTTCTACTTTGACGAGCAGGCTTAGGAAAACTTTCCGGTTGAACAGGAGCTCAAGCTCTTCTCGCGCGCTTTGACCGATTTGTTTTAGCCGCTGGCCGCCAGCGCCGATAACGATACCTTTTTGCGACTCTCGTTCGACGATCACTACAGCGCTGATTCTGAGGAGGTTTTTGTCCTGGTCGAGGGTAAATTCTTCGATTTTAACCGCAGTCGAGAAGGGAACTTCCTCGTGCAGGGTGAGAAAGAGTTTCTCTCGGATAATTTCCTCGGCCAGCATCCGCTCGGTCTGGTCCGTGTACACGTCGGGAGGCATCAGAGGAGGCCGAAATGGAAGAAACTGCTTGATCACGTCGAGCAGACGGCTTAAGTTTTCGCCGGTCAGCGCGCTTATTGGCACGAGCTCCGCCTCTGGAATGACTTGAGCGCATTCTTCGAGCTGGGGCAGAAAGCTTGCGCGTTTTACGCGGTCGATTTTGTTGATGGCGACGATTTTAGGGATCTTGTAGGCGCGCAACTCGTTCAGAAATGTCTTGTCTTGCGCGCTCAACGAGGGGCCAGCCTCGATCATCCCGACCACGACGTCCGCCTCGGCCATGCAGCGGCGGGCAAGAGCGGTCATGCGCTGGTTGAGAAGACCGCGCGGCAGATGAAGGCCGGGCATGTCGACAAAAACGAACTGCGCGTCAGGTTCGTTGCGTACTCCCATTATGCGCCGGCGCGTCGTCTGCGGACGCGGGCTTACGATCGTTATTTTGCGCCCAACGAGCTGGTTCAGCAGCGTCGACTTGCCGACGTTGGTCGGTCCGCCCAGGGCGACAAGACCACATCGAAACGATTCAGGTGCCAGATCGCTCATGATGTTGGCCAGCTAACAGTTCGAGCGCGCGACGGGCTGCGGCTTGCTCGCTTTGCTTTTTGCTCGAGCCTTCGCCCAAGCCGAACTCTCGATTGCCGATTAAGACGCGGCTGGTAAACCGCTTGGCATGCTCGGGCCCCGTCTCGCTCATCAGTTCGTAGACCGGATGGGTTCCAAAGTAGCGATAGGCGGCCTCCTGAAGCTCGGTTTTGTAGTCACGCTGAGCGCTCGCGCTTTCGGGCTCGGACTCAAAAAGCGTTTCGATTACGCGGCGCGCGGTTTCAAAACCGCTCTCGAGGTAGATCGCTCCGATTAGGGCCTCGAATGCGCCAGCCAAAATCGAGGGCTTTTGCCGCCCGCCACTGTGCTCTTCGCCTTTTCCAAGTCGCAGGCCACGGTCGATTCCCAAGGCGCGTGCCTTGTCGGCAAGTGTGGTGGTGTTGACGATCGACGCGCGGAGCTTGGAGAGAGTTCCTTCGCGCGCTTGCGGAAAGCGCCGCATCAGAAAGTCAGCGATCACAAGGTCGAGCACCGCGTCGCCTAAAAACTCAAGCCTTTCATAATCGGCGCCTGACGAGATAGCTGCGCTACGATGAGTCAGGGCTGTGCGAAGCAACTCACGGTCGGCGAACCGATAGCCGAGCGCCGCCTCTATGCCACAAAGTGCCGAACTCGAACCATCCGAAGCGCGAGAAGCAGGCGGGCGGGCGGCTAGCCTAAACCAGCGTTCCAGCCAGGCCATCGCCGAGTAAACCCGCTGCCCGAACCTCGACCTCTTGGTTTCTGAGGTAGTCTGGCGCTTTGACCAAGACGCGGATGTAGTTTCGCGTGTACCCTTTGAGCCGTCCGCTTTGCGAGTCGTAAGTCTCTTCAAGGAGCACTCTCAAGCGAGCGCCGACAAAGCGGGAAACAAACCGTCGCCGCTTCTGTTCTCCCAGCGCGCGTATAATCTTGGCGCGCCGCTTTATCTCGCCTTGCTCGACCTTAGCGCTCAGTTTGGCTGCCGTCGTGCCTGATCTTATCGAATAGGGGAAAACATGGAAATAGCCGAGGGGAAGGTCCGACAGAAACTGGACCGTTTGCTCGAAATCGTCGGTGCTCTCGCCAGGGAAGCCCACGATAATATCGGTACCGATGCACGCCTGCGGCATCTTTTGAACGATCTTCAGAACGAGCTCGCGATAAAAAGCGCTCAAATAAGGCCGGCGCATGCGCCGAAGGATCGTATCGCTGCCCGATTGCAGCGGCAGATGGAAATGCGGGCAGAAACGGTCGTCGGCAGCCATCAACTCGATTATCTCATCGCTCAGCTCGTCTGGCTCGAGCGAGCTAATCCGAACACGCGGGATCGCGCTGCGCTCGGCTATCATCTCGAGCAGCTGGGCTAATGACGCGGGCGGGTCGAGGTCGCGTCCATAGCTGCCAAGTTGGGTGCCGCAGAGAACGACCTCCTTTACGCTTTGCTGGTGGAGCTCGTCGAGTGCTTCGAGTACCCGACGGGGCGGTGTCGAACGCGAGCGCCCGCGCGAGAAAGGCACGATACAGAACGAGCAAAAGCGATCACATCCTTCTTGCACTTTAAGAAAAGCGCGCGTCTGACCCACCATCGTCACGCCCGGCGAATCGAGCGCTATGCCCTTCTGCTTGCGCAGGTTCACCACCGTAACCCGCTCCGCTGCGCTATCCTGTCCCAACGCTGCGCGAATCAACTCTTCTGGCATCCCCAGCCCGATCACTCGGTCGACGGCATCGCTGGCGGCCAGCATCTGCGGCCTTGCCTGGGCCAGACAACCGGTCACGATCACTTTGGCCGAAGGGTTTAAGCGCCGCGCTCGTCGCGCCAGACGTAGGCTTTCGGCATCGGCGCGGTCGGTAACCGCGCAGGTATTTACGATGTACACCTCGGCAGGCTCGTCGAACTCGACTCGGCGCATGCCTGAGCTCAGCAAACGGCTTTCGATAACCGCCGAGTCGTACTGATTGACTTTGCATCCGAGCGTCGCAATAGCGAAACGCACGATCGTCTACTCCCTGAGCGGGGTCTCGATTATTCCACCGCCCACGACCTCATCGTTCTGATAAAAGACACACGCCTGCCCTGGGGTGACTGCGGTGCAAGCTTCGAAAAAACGCACGATTGCGCGCTCGCGACCAAGCAGTTCGACGGTTGCTGAGAGGGCGGGGTGACGGTAGCGAATTTTAACCTTGAAGGTTCGTGGCGACGGCCAGGGGTCGAAAGCGCCCGTGAGGCTCACGTTGCAGGCCGTAAATCCCCGGTCCGCAAGCTGTTCGCGCCGCGCGACTACGACGTCGCCGCTCTCGGGCCTGATTTCGCGCACGTAGACAGGCTCGCCCGCCGCGACACCTAGGCCGCGCCGCTGACCCACGGTGAAACGATGGATCCCGCTGTGGGTACCGAGAACAGTACCGCTCGAGTCGACGATGCGCCCGGGCTTTATCTCGTGCGGAGCGGCGCGTCGGGCGACGAATTCGTCGTACGTCGTGCCGACAACAAAGCAGATCTGCTGGCTTTCGGGCTTGTCAGCGTTGACGAGTCCGAGGGCTCTTGCCTTTCGACGTACCTCATCCTTGGTCCATTCTCCGAGCGGGAAGAGAATTCGGCAAAGCTGCTCTTGCTTTAGCATGAACAAGAAATACGATTGGTCCTTTTGCGCGTCTCGCGCGCACATCAGATGGTAGCGGCCGGCGTGGTCGCGCACGATACGCGCGTAATGGCCGGTGGCGACGTAGTTTGCCTCGAGCGCTCGGGCCCGGCTTAGAAGCTCGTCGAACTTAATGAACTGGTTGCAAGCGACGCAGGGATTGGGCGTACGACCAGCAAGGTAGGAACGCACGAAGGGCGTCACCACGTTTGCGTCGAACTCGGCGCGCATGTCGATCACGTAGAAAGGGAAGTCCATCAGTTCGGCCACTCTGCGCGCATCTTCGAAGTCCTCGTACGAGCAACATCGCTTGTGACTCGCCGCGCCATTGCTATGGACGTCGCTCGCCACAAGGCGCATCGCCAGGCCGATCACGTCATATCCGCTTTCGCGTAAAAGTGCGGCGGCCACCGAACTGTCGACGCCGCCCGACATTGCCACTACCACGCGCTCGTTCACTGCCAAGCTCCGCTGTGACTTGTATCGACGCAAGCAAGTCGACGCCAGACGTGGACGATGATACGGGCGGCCTGGTCAACCTGCTCGACAGTGAGCTGCGGCCCCAAGCTCAAGCGCAGGGAGCTTAGCGCCTCGCTTTCGCTGCGCCCCATGGCCAGCAAGACGTGGGAGGGCTCGATCGAGCCAGCGGCGCAGGCCGAACCCATCGATACACGTACTCCCTCCAGGTCGAGCGCAAGCAGCATCGTCTCGCCGCGCACGCCGGGAAAGACGCAGTTGAGCGTGTTGGGAATGCGCCCGAAAAGGGGACCGTTGAGCTTAATTCCCGGCACGGAATTCCAAAGGCGTGAGCGCAGCCGCTCAGCGAGAAAGGTCACGTAGTTTATCTCGTTAGTCAGATTTTTGGCCAGCACTTCTGCCGCCACGCCCATGCTCAAGGCTCCGGGCAAGTTCTGCGTTCCAGGTCGTATGCCGCGTTCCTGCGGCCCGCCGAACATCAGCGGACAAAGCCGCCGCTCGTCGCGCACATAAAGCGCGCCGATTCCAGCCAAAGCCCCTATCTTGTGACCGCTTAGCGTCATTAGGTCGCACTCCAAACGCTTGACGCTGAGCCTCATCCTGCCCAGAGCCTGCGCCGCGTCAATGTGCATCAGAGCGCCGACCTCACGCGCGGCCGCCGCAAGCGGCGCCAAGTCCTGTATTACGCCCGTTTCAGAATTTGCCAAAGCCATGGTTACGAGCGCCGTGTTTTCGTCGAGCGCCGCGATCGCCTGTTCGATATCGATTCGGCCGTCGTGATCAGGCGCAAGCCATTTCACGTTAAATCCTTCGCGCTCGGCTGCTTTTAGTGGGTTGATAATCGAGGAGTGCTCGATAAGCGAGCTTATCACCTTGCGGCGGCCCGCCTGCGCGCGCAACGCGCCGAATATCGCAAGGTTATTTGCTTCGGTACCGCCACTGGTAAAGACGACGTTTTTTGCTGCGGCCTCGATAAGTGCGCCCACCTGCCCGCGAGCCTGCTCCAGGATGCGCCTTGCGCGCTGGCCCGAACGATGGACCGAAGACGGATTCGCCCCTTCCCCGGAAAGAAAGTTCATTAGCGCCTCGCGCACCTCGGGGCGAAGCGGCGCTCCCGCGTTATAGTCGAGGTAAATTTCCATCGCCTTAAGCTTCTATGACAAATTGCAACCAGAACTCCGATAACCGCGTCAACCCAGCAACTGACGCCCGGTCGCCACAAGCTTGGGCCGAGCGCTTGACAAGTCGCTCGGTTCGACTTCCTGTGCCGATAGCTCTTCTGATGCTTACCGCTAGTGAATCGAACTTGGTCAGTCTCAGCGGCTTTGGCTCGGGGATAAACTTGGCAAGTCAGAGAGGAGCTGGCGCGTTATCAATGCTTTATTCTTGCCGAATCATCGGTGGGAAATGCCTGAGCGAGAAGTTTTTCTTCTAGGCAGTTTTGCCGCTCTTCGATCTCCGCTAGCTGGCGCGAGATTTCGTCCACTTTGGCCGACAAAGCGTTCAACGCGCGCGCCACAGGGTCCGGAAGATGGGCGTGGTCGAGCTGACTTGCCGCGCGTCTGTAGGCCTCGCCCTCGACGATTTTGCCCGGAATTCCGACGATCGTCGAATATGGCGGCGCCGAGGATACAACTACCGCACCCGCGCCGATCCGGCTGCCGCGACCGATCGTAACAGGGCCAATTACAGTGGCGCCCGCGCTTATCATCACGTTGTCTTCGATCGTGGGATGGCGCTTGCCCTTGGTAAGGCTCGTCCCGCCGAGCGTGACGCCTTGGTAGATCAGCACGTCGTCACCGATTTCGGTCGTCTCTCCGATCACCACCCCCATCCCATGGTCAATAAACAGCCGGCGCCCTATTTTGGCTCCTGGATGGATTTCCACGCCTGTAAGGAAACGAGCAAACTCGCTCAGCAGCCGCGCCAGCAGCTTCAAGTTATGTTCCCACAGCCAGTGGGCGATGCGGTAAAACCAGACCGCATGCACTCCTGGGTAAGCCAGGAAGATTTCGAGCTTGCTGCGCGCGGCTGGGTCGCGCTCGTAAGCTGCTTGAAGATCTTCGCGAATGCGGCTCAGTAAACCCATCGATCACCGGCGTTTGTCAGGTCGGTCACCGTTTACCTAAGCTTATCATAATTCGGCGAGGCACGCCGACTACCTGTTTGCCCAAGCGTGTGTCTCCACGCGCAGGTGGTCTGTGCTATGCGCAGACTAAGCCTGGGCTTCTTCCGCGGTCGAGACGTCCTTTCTTGAAATCGAGGCGTCAGGACGTACGTTGTCCTTATATAGCTTGTACTCGATCGAGTCGATTAACGCCTGCCAGCTGGCTTCGAGCACGTTATGGGATACTCCAACCGTGGTCCAGCGTCGCTGGCCGTCGGTCGATTCGATAAGTACTCTTACCCGCGCGGCGGTTCCGACGCCGTTATCCAGCACGCGCACCTTGTAATCCGTAAGATGCATCGACTCAAGGCTCGGATAGTAAGGCATCAAGGCCTTGCGCAAAGCCAAATCCAAGGCGTTAACCGGCCCATTGCCGACGGCGGACGTGCGAGAACGCCGGCCCTCCGGACCTTCGATCACGACGACGGCTTCGCTGAACGGCGCTTGCTCCTCGTGCCATTTGTCGTCGAAGACCCGGAAGCTCACGAAGTGGAAGTAAGGTTGCGCCAGTATGCCCATCGCCCGAACCATCATAAGCTCAAATGAGGCCTCAGCGCCCTCGAACACGTAGCCTTGCGCTTCGAGTTTTTTAAGCTGCTCTAAGAGAAGCGCCGTTTTGGCTTCGTCCTGCTCTAGATCGATGCCGAATTCGCGAGCTTTATAGACGATGTTGGCTCGACCGGAGAGGTCGGACAACAGGACGCGGCGGTGATTGCCGACCGCCTGCGGGTCAATGTGCTCGTAAGTGCGCGTGTTGCGCTGCACGGCCGAGACGTGAATTCCAGCCTTGTGGGCGAAGGCGCTGCGGCCGACGAACGGTTGGCGCGCAAGCGGTGTTAAATTCGCCACCTCGTAAACCGTCATCGAAACGTCTCGCAAGCGCTTAAGCCTTTCGGCTCCTACGCAATGGAAACCCAGCTTGAGCTCCAAGTTTGCGATAATCGACACGAGATTGGCGTTGCCGCACCGTTCGCCGATCCCGTTGATCGTCCCCTGCACATGGCGGACGCCGGCGGCGACGGCCGCTAAACTGTTGGCCACCGCCGTTTCGCAGTCGTTATGGCAATGGATGCCCAAAGCGCACTTGACCGCCTCTCGCGCGGCCTTGACGCCCGCCTCGATCTCATGAGGGAGCCTGCCGCCATTGGTATCGCACAGGCAGATCACGTCAGCGCCGGCCTGTTCGGCGGCTTTGATACAGCGCAATGTGAAGTCTCGGTTGTTGGCAAGACCGTCGAAAAAGTGCTCGGCATCGAAGATCACTTCGTCCACGTGGCGCTTTAGAAAACTTATCGTGTCGGCGATCACGTCGAGATTTGCCTGCTCGCTGATTCTCAGCGCCTCGAGCACATGCAGATCCCAGGTTTTGCCGACTACCGTAGCCACGGGCGTTTCGGCTCTTAGCAGCAACTCGAGGTTGCGATCCTCGCTTGCCTTTAGGTTGGCGCGCCGAGTCGACCCGAAGGCAGCGATTTTAGCGTGGCGCAGGCTACATTTTTTTATTTCTTCGAAAAACGCAGCATCGCGCTCGTTCGAGCCTGGCCATCCGCCCTCGATGTAATCGATTCCCAGCTCGTCCAGCAGCTGGGCGATTCGGACTTTGTCGGCAACCGTTAGCGAGACCTCTTCAGATTGACATCCGTCGCGTAGCGTTGTGTCGTACGTGTAAACTTTTTCTCTGTCCTCGGTTGCCATCACGCATCCCCTTTTTGCGCAGTCTTTGGCGAGCCGGTGCCGAAAAATTCCTCATGGAGGACTCGCACCGCAAGTTCCCCATACTTTACGTTCACCACGGCGGAAATTTTGATTTCCGAAGTCGCTATCATTTCTATGTTGATACCCTCTTTAGCTAGAGCCTCGAACATCCGCGCTGCCACGCCGGCGTGCGTTCGCATGCCACAGCCGACTACCGACACCTTGGCGACCTGCTCTTCGAACCTTACGCCGCTTGCCCCGATCTGAACGGCAACCTCGTTGACGATCGCTAGTGCGCGTGGCAGGTCGGAGCGAGCCACAGTAAAGGTCAAATCGGTGCGCCCGTCGGCACTGGCGTTCTGAATAATCATGTCCACGACAATTCCAGCGGCCGCGATCGGTCCGAAGATCTTAGCGGCCAGTCCGGGGCGATCCTCAACGCCGGTAAGCGTTATCTTGCTCTGGTTGCGGTCGAGCGTGACCCCCGAGACGAGCACGCTCTCCATTGCTTCGTTTTCTTCCACGACCATCGTTCCAGGAGTATCAGAAAAGCTCGATAAAACCATCAGCGGCACCTTATAGCGTTTTGCGAGCTCCACGGAGCGGGCCTGGAGCACCTTTGCCCCCGAGCCTGCCAATTCGAGCATTTCATCGTACGTGATACGGCTTAGCTTGCGCGCGTTAGGGCAAATCGTAGGATCGGCCGTGAAGACACCCTCGACGTCCGTATAGATTTCGCAACGATCGGCGCGCAAGGCCGCGGCAAGAGCGACGGCGGTCAGGTCGGAGGCTCCTCGGCCCAGCGTGGTGATATTGCCGTGCGAATCAATTCCCTGATAGCCCGCCGCAACTACGATATTACCCTCGTCAAGAGCCTGCAAGACGCGTCGTACGTCAATCGAGCGAATCTTGGCGCGGCCGTGGTTGGAGTCGGTTCTGAGGCGCAATTGGTGAGCCAAAAATGATACGGCCGGCAGACCCATCGCCTGAAGCCTTATAGCAAGCAAGGCGGCAGAGACCTGTTCGCCGGTCGATACCAACACGTCCGTCTCCCTTGGACTCGGGTTGGTGCCCAGTTGCGAGGCGAGGCTAAAAAGCCTATCGGTCTCGCCCGCCATCGCCGACACCACCACTACTACCCGGTCGCCGCCGAGCACGGTTTTTCGCACGCGCTCGGCCACGGCCTTGATCCTTTCGATTGAGCCGACCGAAGTTCCACCGTACTTTTGTACGATCAGTGCCACCTTTGCCTCACTTGCGTCCGGAGCCTTCGGAGCAAAGTTCACGCGTGATAACGGTTATTGGTCGTAGGACGCTTCTCTCAACTCGACGCTTCACCTTGTTCCGACCGAGCGACGAGAAAGCAGCGTTCCAAGTCATGCAGAATTCTTACGTAGGTGTCGCCGCGCGCATTGAGCTCGATGCGTCTTACGCTTCCGCCCTCGAATCCGATCTTGACCTCGAGGCAATTAAGTTCGTCGGCTTCGCGCAGTCGCTCGAACCATTCCACCGCCGAAACGCCAGAGGAGAAGAGATAGTCGCGTAAACCCAGCTCCTCCAGTCCGATTTCGTCAAGGCGATAAAGGTCTATATGGTACAATGGCAGGCGGCCGAAATGCTCCTGGATGATAATGAATGTCGGGCTTAGGATGTCTTGTTCTGGCAAGCTAAGCCCTTTGGCTAAGCCTTTTACGAAGCACGTCTTGCCGGCTCCGAGGTCGCCGGTAAGCGCGATTATCTCACCGCCCTTTAGCAGAGAACCGAGCCGCCGTCCCAAATTTTTAGTGTCGCGAGGGGCGCGGCTATAAACGATAAGCTTCATTGTTTGACTTCTAAAAATACCGTTTTTGGGTTTCCCGACTTTAAGACACCTGTTAATTTTAACAAGTTTTAACAAGCTTGTGCCGCCACTGCGGCAAGCGCGCGCGGCAACTCTTCGATAACGTCTCCGGCCGTAAAGCCTATTGGCGCAAGGTTTTTAGCCAAGCGGTCGGCAGCGTAGCCATGCACGAACACTCCAAGCGCCATCGCCTCGAGCGGCTTTAGCCTTTGCGCCAAAAGTCCGCCCAGAACGCCAGACAGCACGTCACCCATGCCGGGCGTGCCCATCCCAGGGTTTCCGGTGGAATTTACGAGCACGGTCCCGTCCGGAGCAGCGATTACCGAGCGCGCCCCTTTGAGCAGGACAATAGCGCCCGTCTCTTCGCTAAGTCGACGCGCGGCTCCGATCCGGTTGGCATTGATCTGCTCGGTAGAACAAGCAAGTAGACGGCCCATCTCGCCAGGATGAGGCGTCAGAAGCACGGGACCCGCGGCTTTTCTTAGTAGACGAGGGCCGAGCGCGGCTAAAACATTCAGTCCGTCAGCGTCGATGACGAGCGGGCGCGCTGGGCTGCAGAATTCCTCGACCAGCGCTGCGACAAGTTCCTGAGTATCGGAGCTAACTCCGATGCCAGGTCCGACTACAAAAACATTCTTGCCGGTGCCAACCTCTCGCAATCGTTCGATTGTATGACGGCCATCGAAGTGGCCGTCACGTTCTGGCATCGGCTCGGCCATAAGTTCGGGATAAACGATCGTTAATCCCGGCAGAGCTCCTTCCGGGTACGCTACGGTGACCAGTCCCGCCCCGATTCGTAGCGCTCCACGTGCGGCCAAAACCGCGGCGCCCGCCTTGCCGCGGCTCCCCGCGATGATCAGCGGGTGTCCGAACAAGCCCTTATGGGCGTTCGTCGGTCGTGGCGATATAGCAGGTCTTACGTCGTCCGCCTCGAGGAAACGGCCTTTAGGCGCGATCTCGTCGAGAGCCTGTGGGGCAAATCCAATATCTACTATTTCGAGCCGGCCACAATAGTCCGCGCCCGGGTAACTGACATGGCCGAACTTCGCAAGCCCGAAGGTCACCGTCAACGAGGCCCGTACCGCGATGCCCATGATCGCGCCCGTGTCCGCATTAACTCCGGAGGGTATATCGACCGCTACTACAGGAACTTTTGCCTCGTTAATCAGGCCGATAGCTCGCGCTGCTAATCCTTCTACATTTGCGTTGAGACCGGTTCCGAAAATGGCGTCGATTATCAGTGAGGCAGACGTCACTACAGAAGTGAGAGCGGGTTCGTCAGTGGCCTCGATTAGCCTGGCATCAGTCTGGCGCAATTCGTAAAGCGCTCGAGCGGCGTCGCCTTTGATCTGCTCTGATTTTGCAAGCAGGATGACGTCGACTGTGGCTCCTTGCTGACGCAGCCGTCGCGCAGCAACCATTCCGTCGCCGCCGTTGTTGCCTCGCCCAGCTATGACTTTGACCGTTCCTGAAAGTGTTTCGGGCCAATTGCGGACACACGCCTGCGCTACAGCTTCGCCAGCGTTGGTCATGAGTTGGTAGGACGGTACTCCATATTTTTGCTGGCTTAGCCGGTCAAGTTCGCGGCTTTCGAGCACACTTAGCAGTTTCACGGAGGTCCCACGGAAAGCATAAGTTCAAAGCGCAACCGTCGACGTCTAAAAAGCCTAGCACAGCTTCGGAGCGCGTGCATGGGATGAGAATTGCGCTTGGGCAGGGTGTCGCCGCTTATGGGGCGCCTTTGACGCTCAGGTAGATTGTGCCTGACGTTTGATAGGACACCAGCCAACCGGACAGGTAAAGTTCTACGAAAGCGTTAAAAGAGATACGCAGTTTTATTAATTTGTGCTTGCGGCTAGCTTGCCGAGCCGTTTTGTTCGGCCCTGCGATTTGGCTTTCTCGATGAGCGTTTTCATTTCGCGCACAGCCCGCGCCATTCCGACCATCACAGCCCGGGCCACGATCGCGTGGCCGATATGAAGCCAATTGAGTCCCGGGAGCGCAGCCACGGGCATGACATTTCGGTAATTGAGACCGTGTCCGGCGTTTGGCCGAAGTCCAAGCGAGCGGGCTAGCTTGGCTGCCTGATTTAGCTTTTCAAGCTCGGCGCGAGTTGGCTCGCTAAGCTCGAGCTTCGCTCGACCCTTGGACGTTTGGTTTTCAGCGTCGCGGTCGGCCAAATTTGCATAAGTGCCGGTGTGAAGCTCCACGAATTCGACACCGAGTGCGGCAGCGGCCCTGATTTGTTCCGGCTCCGGGTCGATGAAAAGACTTATCTTGATACCGAGCTTGTGTAGATGCTCGACCATTGATTTTAGCCGCTCATGGACGCTCACCACGTCGAGTCCGCCTTCGGTGGTAAGCTCCTCGCGCCGTTCGGGCACAAAACAAACCTCGTTTGGTCGGATTCGAGCTGCGATTTCCACCATCTCATCCACTGGCGCAAGTTCCTGGTTTAGATGACCTTTGACGGCTTTGCGTAAACGCACGAGGTCGTCGTCTTGGATATGGCGGCGGTCCTCGCGCAGATGGAAGGTGATCGCATCCGCCCCACTTTTGAGCGCTGCCAAGGCGGCCTCCACCGGGTCTGGGTAACTCACCCGGCGGGCCTGGCGCAGTGTGGCGACGTGATCGACATTAACGCCGAGTTTGACCATAGCGGCTTTAACGGATCAGCTGGAATGAGTATCTTGGCCGAGAGCTTTTGCAATCGAGTCGGCCAGCTCGTCGGCAAGTATAGCGATTTCGTCGGGATTTTCCCCTTCGAGCATCACGCGAGCGGCCATCTCGGTGCCGGAATAGCGCACGAGCAGTCGGCCGCGATTTCCGAGCTTGGCCTCGGCCGACATGATTTTGCGCGCAAGTTCAGGCATTTCAGAAAACGCGATTTTCTTCCTTACCGGCACGCTTCGGGTTACCTGAGGGACTCGCTGGATCATTCGAAGCTGTTCCAGCGGTTTGCCGCTCTCCACCATATGGGCGACCACTAGCAGCGCGGTCATCAGGCCGTCCCCGGTGGTGGAGTAATCCATGAAGATGATGTGTCCGGATTGTTCGCCTCCCAGATTATAGGAGTTTGCCAGCATTTCGCGCACCACGGCGGGATCGCCGACTTCGGTGCGAACCAACTTGATTCCGACCTCCGCCAGCGAGCGTTCTAAGCCTAGGTTGCTCATCACCGTTGCCACGACGGTGTTGTGCGCCAACGCTCCCGCGAGGGCCAGCTTGCGCCCCATCAGCGCCAGCACGTCGTCGCCATCGAACAGGCGTCCCTTAGCGTCCACTAGGATCACCCGGTCTGCGTCTCCGTCGAGTGCAACCCCAACGTCCGCACCGCTTTCGATTACGGTTTTTTGCAACAGTTGGGGATAAAGTGCGCCGCATTGATGGTTGATGTTCTTGCCGTCGGGATTCGTACCGACGCTCACGACCTCTGCTCCGAGTTCTTCGAACACCTCGGGGCCTACGCGATAAGCGGCTCCGTTTGCGCAGTCGATAGCGACCTTGAGGCCATCGAACGTGATTGTGCGCGGCAGACAGGACTTGAGAAAGACCTGATAGCGGCCTAAGGCGTCGTCGATACGGGTGGCTTTGCCAATGCCGTCGACCGGGGCGCGATTAGACGCCAAGCGGCACCCATCGGCGACCAGTTCTTCGATTTGACGTTCCAGCTCGTCGTCAAGTTTAAAGCCCTGACTAGAAAAAAATTTGATCCCGTTGTCATAGAAGGGATTGTGAGAGGCAGATATCACAACTCCGGCGTCAGCTCTCATGCTGCGGGTGAGAAAAGCGATCCCTGGCGTCGGCATCGGTCCCACCAGCATTACGTCCACTCCCATCGAGCAAATGCCCGAAGCCAGAGCTGTTTCGAGCATATAGCCCGAAAGCCGCGTATCCTTGCCGATCAGGATACGGTGGCGCCGATTTGAACTTTTCTTTACGACGTAAGCAAGCGCCTGACCTAGTTTAAGCGCTGTTTCGGGTGTAATCGGTTCACTGTTCGCGACGCCCCTTACGCCGTCGGTACCGAAAAGTCTGCGCACTTTTATGGACGCGTTGTCTGTACTCACCGTGCCCCTAGCTCCCTGAGCCTTGCGTGATACATGCGAAGATGAACACTGTCCGGCTTTTCCTCTAGCAGTTCAAATCCTTCCGGCAGATCGATGATTACCGGCAGTTCATAGCTTCCGGGTCCCATGTCGTCGTGTATTTCGACATAGGCTGCCTGCGCCAGGTCGAGCGACGTTAGGTGGCGGGCAGGGCCCCGCACTTTGACGTCGACCTTGCGCGGGTAAAGCGTGAAGCGGTAACGCGCGCCTCTTACGTGAATGGGCAAATTGCGAAATTCTCGCTCGGCAACGATCTCATGGACCGTGACCGTGGCTAGCACCTCTTCGGTGGAAACTTTAAGCAGTCCACCGGGATTAACCAAGCGCACTGTTCGTGTGACGTCCTTGGTCGCGTTTTCTACACTAAACGGTTCGGTCTGGATGCTCTTGAGTTTATCGAGGTCACGCTTCGGACCAGTGACCGTGACCGAGGGCGGCGACAGGGCGATCGAGCCAATTCCGTAGTCTTTAGCGACCTGTCCCTGAATCATAAGCTGGACGGGCAAGGTGCGCGTGACCACGTGATCGATATCGAGCACGATTTCCGAGGGCGAGATACGCGTAATCGTGACCTGGCGAGGAAGCGGGAACTGGGCTGGGGTTATGTCAAAATGGGCCAGGCCCGTACCGACTCCTCGCAAGTCCAGTTGCAACGCCAATCGCTCCGGGTTCAATAGCGAGAGCAAGGTGCGAGGGCCATTTATCTGAAGCTCCACGGTGTCGGGATGAAAGTTGACGATCATCAAGCCGGCCGACAGCCCGACGTACCGCACCGGTACCTTCATCGTGATTTCAGCTTGCGGATTACCTACGTTTACGAAAAGCCACAGGACGACGGCCAACAGCAGCGAGATGGCCCGCACGCCGAGGTTGCGCGTCAGCGCGGAGCGTAAATTACTTACCCGCATCGCGCTCCGGCCTTCTGAACCATGAATGCCGGCCGGGAGTGGAAAAGCCCGGCAGCTCTCCTAGCATGGCACGCAGGTCCGCTGGCTCCAAGGGTGAGGTGAGCCGCCCACTGCGCGCAACGGAAATTCGCCCCGTCTCTTCCGAGACCACGATTACAAAGGCGTCGGTTTGTTCGCTCAGTCCGAGGGCCGCCCGGTGACGAGTGCCCAGAGAGTGGCTTACGTCGGGATTCGTCGACAACGGAAGAACACACGCCGCGGCCAGTATCTCGTCTCCTCTAATGATCGCGGCGCCGTCGTGCAGGGGTGAGCCGGGCATAAAAATTGTTTCGAGCAACTCGGCCGTCAAACGGCCATTGATAGGTCGGCCTTTCTGTGCATACTCGGTCAGCCGTATCTCCTGTTCGACAGCCATCAGACCGCCTATTCTGCGCGCTGACAGCCAAGCTGCCGCCTGGGTCAAAGCCTCGGTCGCTCCTGAGGAATAGATTCGCAACCCAAACAAGCCCGCGGCTCCGACTTGCGTGAGAGCTAGTCGAATATCATCCTGAAAAAGGACGACTAAAATAACGATTAAAGAGCCAAAAAAATTACTTAAAAGCCAATTTAAGGTAAAAAGCCCTAGCGCCTGAGAAGCAACGTAGGCTACCGCGAGCACGCCGAATCCAAAGACCATTTGCATCGCTCGGGTACCGCGAATCAGTAAAGCGATCCGATAGATGAGGTAGGCGACAATCAGGATGTCTACTACGTCCTGCCACCTCAGTTGAAATATCAAGCCGATATTTCGGTTCATCGTATTCTGCGTGTAGCTGCTTTGGCCAAGGCCGCAGCCATCTTAATCGTTGCAACCGTTGGTGCTACGTCGTGCACGCGGACAATTGAGGCACCGTTGAAAATCGCTATTGCCGCTGCCGCTGCGCTTCCCATTAGAAGCTGCTCTGGGCTTGCTCCACTGAGCGTTCTTACGAAGCTTTTACGCGATACGCCTACCAGCACCGGATAGCCGAGTTCGACGATGCTCGGCAGAGCGACTAACAACTTAAGATTATGGCCGAGTGTTTTCGCAAAACCGATGCCAGGGTCTAATATGATACGCGAACGCTTGACTCCTGCCTCGAGAGCACGCTCTGATGCGTGCGCCAAAGCGTTTTTTACCTCGCCGATCAAGTCCCGATATCGCGCCATTCGCGCCATTGTAGCCGGCGTCCCCCGCATATGCATTATCACCAGACCCGCATCAAAGCGTGCCACAGTTCGTGCCATCGCCGGGTCGAAGCTCAAGCCACTCACGTCGTTGATAATCGAAGCGCCCTCGGCCAGAACCGCCTCGGCCACTGAGGCTTTGCGCGTGTCTACGGAGATTGGACATCCAAGCTTTGGCTGAAGCGCCCGGATCACCGGCAATATACGCCGCAATTCCTCGTCGGCCGGCACCTCCGCCGCGCCCGGACGTGTGGATTCGCCACCGATATCGATAATGCTCGCCCCTTCGGCCTCCATTTTTATCGCATGGTCTACGGCTTTTGACGGATCTAGGTACCTTCCGCCGTCAGAAAATGAATCAGGTGTCACGTTTAGGATGCCCATCACGGCTGGGAGTCGAATCACGGTACGGCCTTTAAGATAAAGCAGGCGAGGCTGTTGCCGCCGCGGGCCATGCGGACTGCTCGGCGTAGCTTCCAGGGAAAGCAAAGTGGGCTTTTTGTGGACGGTCGTAGCAGCCATATTCCCTAAACCTTCGAGCGAGCGCGAACAGGTGCTTTTTTCGTCAAACGATCGTTCGCAGCATCTACAAAGCGCTAACCCCCAGCAATCGGAGTCGTCTCCTGAACTATTCAGGTTCACAAAAGGGACTTTATTGTAGAGACGTCGCTGACGGGTTTTCTCCAATATCTAAACGCGCCCTAGCGCAATATTAGACGCCAGAAGTGCGTCCGAGAAATACGCCAACCACGAACTTGATCGCGTGATGTTAGAAAGCACCTAACAGCTGGAACGCTGTTTTATACCAGAAGATGCTAGCCTACGCCGGTTCGCCAGATAATCAGAAGCTGCTCCTTGCAGTAGTGGCTATTCGGGCAAAACTTCGCAGCAGAAACTGATAAAAGGAACCCTTTCCAAGCAGGGCGTAGAGCCGCGACGTCGCGCTGCGCGCGCCGAAACCAAAGCGGTTGCCCGTCGGATCGTGCGCACCGCGCCGATTACCGATGGATAGACAAACCAGAAACGCTTAAGCGAGGGCAGGCTTTGGCGGAAGCACCATTACATCGGGTTCTTCTTCGGGTTCCGGCTTTTGCTTTTGGTCTTTAGCTGGGTTTACGCCCGAAGGTGCGGTTTCTTCTCGGACGCTTGTCGCGGTCTGCCCGACGCCGGTCGAAACCGAGCCAGCGCCTTGGCGCACCCGCTTTACGATAGCCTCGACTTCGCTACCGTTAAGTACTTCTTTTTCTAGCAGTTCCTGGGCCACTGCATGGAGCGCTTCGATATTTTCGGTCAGCAAGTTGCGGGCTCGCTGATAGGCCTCGGAGATGATCCGGCGTACCTCGCGGTCGATTTCGATAGCTGTTTGTTCGGAGTAATCCTTATGGAGCGCGATATCGCGACCGAGAAAGATTTGCTCTTCTTTGCGGCCAAAGGCGATCGGTCCGAGGTTTTCGCTCATGCCCCATTCGCAGACCATCTTGCGCGCAAGTTCCGTGGCTTTTTCGATATCGTCGCCTGCGCCTGTGGTAATGTGGCCGAAGACGATCTCCTCGGCAGCCCGTCCTCCGAACATCATCGTAAGCCGCGTCATTAAGTAGTCGCGAGCATACGTATACCGGTCGTCAAGCGGCAGCTGTTGCGTCACACCCAAGGCCATTCCGCGCGGAATAATGGTCACCTTGTGCACCGGATCGGCCCCCGGCGACAAAATAGCCACCAATGCATGACCAGCTTCATGGTAGGCGGTGTTACGTCGCTCCTCTAACGACATCACGAGTGAACGCCGTTCGACGCCCATCAGCACCTTGTCCTTGGCGAGCTCGAACTCCGCCATGCTAACTCTGTCTTTGTTACGCCGAGCCGCCAAGAGGGCTGCTTCGTTGACCAAGTTCTCTAAGTCTGCGCCGGCAAAGCCTGGTGTCGCCCGGGCAAGCTGCTCGATTGACACGTCTTCGCTTACCGGCACTCTGCGCATGTGCACACGCAGGATAGCTTCTCGGCCTTTAACGTCGGGTCGTGGCACTACTACCCTGCGGTCGAAGCGGCCGGGCCGCAGCAGGGCTGGATCGAGCACGTCGGGACGGTTGGTGGCCGCAACCAGAATCACCCCTTCGTTAGCCTCAAAACCGTCCATCTCGACCAGCAGCTGGTTGAGCGTCTGCTCGCGCTCGTCATGCCCACCGCCCAAGCCTGCTCCTCGATGGCGCCCGACGGCGTCGATTTCGTCGATAAAGATGATGCACGGTGCGTGCTTCTTGCCTTGGACGAATAGGTCCCGCACGCGCGAAGCGCCCACGCCGACGAACATTTCGACGAAGTCCGAACCTGAGATCGAGAAAAACGGAACACCAGCTTCGCCCGCTATCGCTCGGGCCAAAAGAGTCTTTCCGGTTCCGGGCGGGCCAACTAGTAGAACGCCTTTAGGTATTCGACCTCCAAGGCGCGTGAATCGCTTCGGGTCGCGAAGGAACTGAATAATCTCCTGAAGCTCTTCTTTTGCCTCGTCGATGCCGGCGACGTCGGCGAAAGTCACTTTCTTGGTGTTCTCGTTAAGCAGTTTGGCGCGACTTTTTCCGAACGACATCGCTTTGCCGCCGCCAATCTGCATCTGGCGCATGAAAAAGATCCACACGCCGACGAGCAACAGCATCGGAAACCACTGCACCAGGGCAACCATCCACCACGGGTCGCCTTCTTCGGGCTTGGCGGCGATCTTGACGCCCTTGCGCCGCAAAAGGCTAATCAAATCGGGGTCTTGTGGGGCGTACGTCCGAAAGCGTTCGCCGCTGTCAGTTCGGCCGTGGATTAAATTACCCTGGATCGTTACTTCGGCGACTTGCCCTTTTTCGACCTGATTGGTGAAATCCGAAAAAATTATTTCCGGCTCGTGCGGGCGTTGCTTGCTGAATACGTTAAACAGCAGCAAGAACATCATCCCGAGCACAAGCCAGAGGGCGATTGTACGCGAAAACTGATTCATTTGCTCCTGTCCTAGTTCTAAACGCTAGCACGGGGGTTTGGAGTCAGGCAATCGACGGAAAGAAACGCACTTTGAGCAGATTCTTTGTGTGTTCACCTACAATTGCGAGATTTGCCCTTCCCAGACCCGGCACCCAAACAATATCTTGCCCCATAACGACTACCGGATAAATGGGTCGCCGCCAGCGCGCTACATGATGCTCTTGAAATAGTTCTTTCACTTTGCGCCGACCACCGCTACCCAAAATCGTGATCCGATCGCCCGGGCGAAAATTTCTCACTGTTAGCCCGGCTTCTTTGACCGCGTCGGCGTCGAACCAAGCCTCATCGAGCGTTTTTGGCTTTCCAGCACCGGGAAATTCCGTCAGAACACTTTCGAAGCTCACACCGAGAGATTTGATTTCGGTCAACCCAGGCACGTTGAGTTGCACTTCGTAGCAAGCCGCGTTGGCAACAAGTGGCGTTCGCCGCTCGACTGAGACCTTGTCGTATTCTCGCCGCAGAACGAAGCCGCCTGGCAGGTCAATACTTGCGTTGGGCTTGTTTCCGAGGCACAGGGCCAAGCTCAACCTGATGTGGTCGCGCGTAAGTCGGCGCCTTGTGCCGGTCTGGCGCTCTATGTAGTTGCGCAAAAGGGCGCTTTGTAAAGCCTGCGGTAGCGCGTCGAAAGCCACAATGCTTAAGGCGCCGTCGCTAAGCGCTCTTCGCTCAAGCTCTTGGACGCATAGCTGGTCGATGAGCTCGTCGACTTCCTGCATCTCCTGGGCGAGTTCGCTTAGCCTCTCCGACAATCCGGCCGCATACTCCTGCTCCAGTAGCGGAAGCAGATGGTGTCTGATACGGTTGCGCAAATAAGCAAGTGACCTATTGGAGTTGTCCTCTACCCAGTTGGCGCCGATCGATCGCAGGTACGACAGAACGTCTGCTCGCCCGACGGCCAGCAACGGGCGGATAAGCTTGCCGGGTCCAACCGGGCTCATGCCTTTGAGTCCCTTTGTACCGGCGCCGCGCAAAAGGCGCATCAAAACCGTTTCTGCCTGGTCGTCGCGTGTGTGGCCGAGAGCGATTTTGTCGGCGCCGAAATCTCGAGCAGCGAGCTCGAGAAACTCAAGGCGCTCTTCGCGCGCCCGCTCTTCCAGGTTTGGGGTTTGCGGCGTGAGCTCCGAAGCATAACCCACTTTGAGCGGAACTCCCAGTGTCCGGCAAAGCGCCCGCACAAAAGCCTCGTCGCGTTCCGACTCATCGCCGCGCAAGCGATGGTTGAAGTGAGCGGCGTAGACGCAGAGTTTATGCTCTGGGGCCAGCGCCAAAAGCACGTGCAGCAACGCTACCGAGTCTGCCCCACCCGAAAGCCCAACTAAAATTTTTTCGCCGGGGCTAACGTGAGCTTTCCGAAGCGCCTCTGTGACGGCCTTCTCGACTAAATGCATAAACTAGCGGTGCAAGGCTAAGGCGGCCTGCCCGAGCCCGGTGACGCTCTCATCATACTTTATGCTTAGCGCCGTCGAGCGGGCTCTTCAAAGCGCCCACAGCTCGATGAAGCTGATTTCATTGGGCTAACGGTCGAGTTCAAGAGGAGAGCCGGTCGAGAAGGTGCAGTATTATGCTGATCCCTGGAAGGTTCACTTCTAGCTCCTGCGACAAAGTGACAATTAGCCTTATGCGTCTTAGCGTTTGCTCGTCGTAAAGCGCTACGTCTGTATTGTTTCGCTTGACGAACGCGCTCGGCCGGATCAACTCTTCACTTTCCCACAACTTGAGCTGTTCTTCGTGAACCTTGCACAGGGCACAGACGGCGCTGCGCGAATAGAAGGTCTGAAGTCGCGCGTTGCGTGGATTTGTTTTGGCGGAAGATTGTGGTTTTCTAGCCATGGTTAGTTCGTCAACAGCTCCGCGCGCGGGTCTACAGGGTGACGCTGGCGATGATGCTCGGCGAGCTGACGCATCAGCGCACGGCCCTCTTCGGTCAGTCCCGACGGCGCCAGCACCTTGAGCTCGTAGAGGAGGTCGCCCGACGGCTCTTTACCGCGTCCCGGAATTCCGCGGCCTTTGATTCGCAGCACGGTACCGCTTTGACTGTTGGGCGGAATTTTAAGCGAAATTTTGCCCACCGGCGTCGGGGCGATCACCTCGGCTCCCAGCACCGCCTCGTAATCCCATACGGGAAGCTGACAGCGCACATCGCGCCCGCTGACGGTGAAAACTTTATCTGGTTTGATTCTCACGGTCAGATAAAGGTCGCCGTTAAGTTCGGGTGTCACGCCCCGTCCGCCCTGCCCTTTGAGGCGAATGCGGGTGCCGTCTGTGACGCCGGCCGGAATGGAGACCTCGAGCGTGCGCCGGCTGCTTATCACTCCTGCCCCGCCGCAGCTAGGGCAAGTGCGAGCCTCATGAAGCACCCGCAGCCGACCTCGGCGTTCTTCCTCGACCACCATTCCGCTGCCTCCGCACGCCCCACATTCGTCTTGGCTTTCCACGTCAATTCGCCGGGTCGACCCCTGGATGGCTTCTTTTAACGTTATCTCGATTTCCGCGTGAGTATCCGGGGCGCGCTCGGGTCGTTGGCGGCGCTCGGTGAAGGCCTCAAACGGCGAAAAGTCGAAGCCGCCCGGACCGAAGCCGAAAAAGCTTTCGAAAAAGTCGCTGAACCCGCGCGCCGAAGCTCGGCCCGCCTGATGCCATGCGTAGCGCCGCCTAAGCTCTTCCTCCGAGACGCCACGCTCGAAGTCAGCGCCCAGCGCGTCGTACTTTTTGCGTTTTTCGGGATCGCTAAGAACCTGGTATGCTTCGTTGATTTCCTTAAATTTCTTCTCAGCTTCCTTGTCGCCCGGATTTACGTCGGGATGGTACTTGCGGGCGAGCTTGCGGTAGGCGGCTTTGATTTCTTCGGTGGTTGCGTTGCGGTCAACGCCTAGGATCTTGTAGTAGTCGCGAAATTCCATTGTCTAGCATCTGGTCTACACGACAATCTAATCTGCGTACCTGAAGACTTATAACCGATGGCTCTAGGCGCGGGCGCTCGCCTCGGGTCGTAGCTCCCAGAGGTCCGTCGGGCGTAAGTTTTATGGCGACGCTGCTGTACTGTTCGTGGGAGGCAGGCTTGTGCCCTTGAGCTCTCGCAATTCAGCTTCCAGTTGCCCCAGTTGTCTGTCAAGCCGGTTTTGCCGCCGCAGAATCATCAGCAAGTACACAAAGATCGCAACGAAGATAACGCCGTAAGCAGCAAAAAGATATGGCAGATGATCGTTCACCGAGGGACAATTAACCCCTTTTCGGCCTGTAACGCAGTCAAGCTCTGCCGCAAAACTGACAGTCGCGCCGCGGCGCGAAGCGTCTTAAGACGCAGCCAAAAAAGCGCTCCGTAAATCGCCGCTACCGCAACTGTAGCTACTATTAACGTACGAATCATGCGCGGGTCTTCCAAGCCCCGTCCACCGGAACGCTCGACCAAAACCGCCGGATGGATCGTTCGCCACAGCCGCACTGAGATGACGATGAGGGGAATGTCGGCTACGGCCAAGATCGCTATTACTGCGGCAAGTCGCGCTACCTGAACACTTTGCTGGTCCGCGATTCGCAGAATCAAGTATCCTGCGTAAGTCAGCCAAAGAATAAAAGTGGTTGTCAAGCGCGAGTCCCACGTCCACCATGTTCCCCAAATCGGCCTGGCCCAAAGCGAACCAGTAACGAGCACGAGCGTGCAGAACAACATTCCGGTTTCCACCGCGGCAAAGGCTATATCGTCCCACACCTGCTCGCCCAACAAAAGGTAGAAAGCGCTGGCGATCGCGCTCAAGCCGAAACTCAAAAAAGCGACCCAGGCGCAGGGAACGTGAAAATAAAAAATCCGCTGTACCGCGCCTTGGACAGCCTCGTTCGGCGCGTATGAGAAGACCATCGACAGTGCCGCGACCGTCAGCGCGGCGATACTAAAAGCGGTCGCCCCAGCTAGCACTTGCTCTCTCAAACCAACACCTCGCCTTTGCGCCTCAGCTGACCAGATACTCGTAGAGAAGGCAGCCGCAAGTCCCAAACAGAAGGTCCCACGCGAGCAGCACTTTAAGCGGCGGGCCGCACGCCCAAAGCGACGCCCCGTTGAGCAGATCGATGCTTGCGCTTATGCCAGCGATCAAGGCCGGAACATACAGCGGCGTGCCAAGCAAAGCAAGCATCACATCGCCCAGCTCAAGGCGCATCGTCATCGTGCCGAGCAGCGTTCCAAGCGCAGCAAGCCCTACCGTTCCCAGCAAAAGAACCGGAATAAGCCGCGCAAGCCGCATGCTGAGCTCGAGGTTGAACAGCAAAATCGAAAGCGCGAGGGTGATCATCGCACCTGCCGTCATCGAGAGCGCAACCACGCTGGTCTTGGCAGCGTAAACCGTCGCGGGATCGACCGGGCTTAAAATCAAACCCTTGATACAGTCGTTGTCGCCCTCAGCAGCCAGTGCAAGCCTGCTCGCAGGCAATGCCGAAAAAACCATCGCTACCCAAACAGCAGCCGCAGCAAACGCCCCGTGACGGCTGCCACTGGGACCGTAAGCGATGAGTAACACCACTAAAATCAGAAGCGAAAGGGTCACCAGCTCCAAAAATAGCCGCCCACTGCGAAGCTCCAAAATCAAATCCTTGCGTACCAAGGCGCCGAAATTCGCGAGCATGGGAATTACCGAACCTTGTTCTCTGTCACGTTCCAAAAAAGAAATCACGTGGTTATGGCCCAAGGCTGCTTCGAACTAACGTTCAAGGAGGGATGGATGCCAACGTCCAGCTAACGGCGATGTACTCGGCTGTGCAATCCTACGTGAGCATCCAGCGCCACGGTCCGCGCCTGCGGTTCTCCCTCTCCACAGGGTGCAAGCGATACTGGGTCAAGCGGAACACGAGAGGTTCGATCGCGCCAATAAACGGACTTGAACCCTCGTGCGACGTAAGCACGAGGGCGGCGCCACGGTCCCGTGCCTCTTTGAGCAGCTCGCACGCCAGATTAACGCCGTCCTCATCTAGGGCGGCGAATGGCTCGTCAAGCAGCACAACTTCCGGCTCGGCAAGCAGCGCTCTGGCCAGCGCTAGACGTTGCTCCATACCGCGCGACAATTGGTGAACCATAAGCTCCGCTGCCGAACGCAGGCCGACCCGTTCGATCCAACGAAAGGCCCGTTGCTGGGGTTCAGACACCCCATACAGGCGCGCATACAGTTCGAGGTTTTCTTGCGCGGTCAGCTTCGAGTACAACATGCTTTTGTGCAGCATAACGCCGATCCGCCGACGCTCACTCCTTGAGAACTTGCGCGGATCGGTACCGAGCACGCGCACGGTGCCGGAGCGCGGCGTCGTTAGACCGCAGAGCGTGTGCACGAAGGTCGATTTGCCGGAACCGTTTGCGCCCACGATAAGAGCCACCTGTCCCGGGTAGAGCTTGAACTCGACTCGATAGAGCACGACTTTAAGCCCGAACAGGACACTTAAGTCGGAGACTTCGACGACTGGATTACCCATCCGTAACGCGTGACGACCGTCTTTATGCCTTGCCCAGTATAGCTTGCTTATGGACGCTACCCGATTCAGCCGTCGCGCGCGACGCCTTTACCAATGGATCGCTCAAGAGCTCCAGCATCAGGCGTTGCTGCATTCTGATCGACAGATTCGGACGACAGGAGCTACCACGTTAACCGGCGATTTTTGACCAAGGCGCTGCAAGTGTCATGATGATACACCAGGAGTTAGCTTTGCGCCGCAGTCAGCGCAAAACCGGGCCCAAATGCTCACTCTTGCCAGGCAGTTTGGGCAAAAACTGCGGCTTAAAGAGGATCTTCTTGCCGGCAAATCCGCTAGCCGCTCGCTCTCGCTTCTGGGGACATCGTTCGAGTCCTCCTTAGGTTGGGCCAGCTCGGGCGGCAGGACGAAAAAATCAAAGGACGGCCCAGCTTGCTCTGCGGAGCTAGAATCTGCATCCAGCCCCGAAGACGACGAGAACTTTGTTTCTTGGACGATATCTGCGCTTGCCGAAGCGCGGGATATTGGTCCTTTGCGTTGGATGAATTCCGCCTTGCCTGGAGAAGGATTAGCTTGCCAGGATTCCAACGCTTTGAGCGCCGCGAGCGCGCGCGCCTCGAGCCGCTCGCGCACCGCTAAATAGTCGGATTCGGATAGCTTGCCCATCTCGCGGTCAAACTCGAGTTCGCGCAGCCCGCAAATCGCTGCCCTGCGCTCGTGCTCCCAGCGCTCGCGCTCGGCGTCAACTCCTTCGCCGGCCCGTCCTTCTTGCTGAGCTTGGCCATAAAGCGGCGCGCTTACAAACAGAGCCAGGCCCAGAATCAACAGTAAAGCGGGCAACGCGTAGGTCATCAAAGCAGTCTTTGCACCTCGCTTTCCAGTTGTTTTCGCAGGCGGACCTCATAATGGTCTGGGGAAACAGTCGTTTGAGGGGCGCTCGGCGTGCGCCTACTCCAGCGTCTTAAGGCTAAGAGGAGCGCCACTGCTCCTGCGAGCAGCATAATAAAGGGAGTTAGCCATGCCAGCAGATTGAATCCATGCGGGTCCGGTGCGGAAAGGATCTTCTCGCCGTACTTTTGTCTGAAGAACGCCAGAATGTCACGTTTGCCGAAACCCTTGGCTATCATTTGTTCGATCTGTTCGCGCACCGGCACGGAAAAGCTGCAATTCGGATGGTTGCAGTTGGCGACCGTAAGCCCGCATCCGCATTGACACGTGAGTCCCTGGGCTACGTCCTCGACGCTCGTTTTCGGTGGCGAAGCCTGAACGGGCGCGCTGGCGAGGACGGCGGCAAACAAAGCAGCGCAAAGCAAAGCCAGAAGAAACGTATTTTTAATTGCGTCCACGAAAAGTTCACCCGCCGAGCGGCTCGACCGCACGCCCAGCGTCTAATGCGTAGGTTCGACGCTCCAGTGCTCGCGCGATCGCTTCTCGCTCCCGCACATCGGGCCAGAAGGCGACGACCGTCCCGAGAGCCATCACCAGACCTCCCGCCCACAGCCAGAACACCATCGGCGTCAAGAAGGCTTGAAAGGTCGCCATCCCGGTCTTTTCGTCCAGGCCAGCGAAGACGACATACAGGTCGGCAAGCGGCGTCTGGCGCAGCGCAACTTTGGTCGCCGGCTGCTGCTCGCGCTTGTAAAACAAGCGCGCGGGTTTGAGCAGAGCGATTGTACGTCCGCCTTTGCGCACTTCGACGACGGCGTCAACTTCTTCGACGTGCGTTGTATCTTTGACCGAGATGCCGCGGTAGACCAATTCGTAGCCACCCACCGAAAAGCTTTGCCCGTCTTTGACGCTGCGTTTGACCTCGACTTTGAAAAACGAGGACGCAACGATTCCCACAAAGGCCATCACGACGCCCAGATGGACGATATAGCCGCCGTAGCGACGGTTGTTCTTAGCCACAAGGCTTATCAGCGCTTGGGGAGCCGACTCGCTAAGCGTGCGCTGGCGGGCCCGCATGCCGCGGCCAAATTCGGCGCCGATTGTGGCCACAACGAAGACCGCAAGTGAAATGGTCGCGAGCACGTACCATTGACCTATACCCGCAGCCAGCGCGGCTACGCCTGCGGCGATGCCCAGCGCCGCGGGCGCGCTGAAGCTCTGTGTAAGATTGCGCCAGGTCGCTCGCCGCCAAGCGATCAGCGGCCCCACCCCCATCAGGAACAGCAAAGCCAGGGCCAGGGGAGCATTTACGCGGTTGAAAAATGGCGGCCCCACCGTAATTTTTACGCCTCGGACCGCTTCTGACAGAATCGGGAAAATCGTGCCCCAGAAAACGGCGAAAGCGATCCCCACAAGCACCAAATTGTTGAACAAAAAGGCTGCCTCGCGCGACAGCATCGATTCGAGCTCAGCCTCGCTGCGCAATTGCGGTAATCGATAGAGCACTAGCGCCGTGTATAACCCTACCACCGCGCACAAAAACGAGACGAAATAGGGTCCAAGGCCAGACTGAGTAAAGGAATGCACCGAAGAGATCACGCCACTGCGCGTAATAAAGGTACCGAATAGCGTAAGAGCGAAGGCGAGGCCGATGAGCGCCATGTTCCACACTTTGAGCATGTCCTTGCGCTCTTGAATCATCACCGAATGCAGATACGCGGTCATCGCCAGCCACGGCATGAAGGCGGCGTTCTCGACCGGATCCCACGCCCAGTAGCCGCCCCACCCCAACACCTCGTAGGCCCATCGCGCTCCGAACATGTTGCCCAAGGTGAGAAAGAACCACGAGAAAAGCGCCCATCGCCGAGTCCGTCGAATCCAGGCGTCGTCCAAACGGCAAGTGATTAACGCTGCCACTGCAAAGGCAAAGGGGACCGTGGCGCTGACATAGCCGGTGTACAGCGAGGGCGGATGGATCGCCATCCAGTAGTTCTGCAGCAAAGGATTTAGATCGCGCCCTTCGCTTGGAGGGGGTACAGTGCGCGCAAACGGCGACGTGACGAAATTAAGCATCCCAAGGAAGAAGATCGACACCAGGCTAAGACACATGAACACGTAAGGTGTAAGCACCGGGTCGGCCCGCCGGTTTTGCCAAGCAACGATGGCACCAAACACGGTAAGCAAAAGCGTCCAGAATAGGAGCGAACCTTCCTGCCCGCCCCAAAAGGCGGTCACTTTATAGAAAGTGGGCAAGGTCGTGCTCGAATGCTGCGCAACGTAGGCGACCGTGAAGTCGTTATGGAGCAGTGCGCTCCACAACACTGCCGCAGCTACTGCTACCATGCCGGCCGTGGCCCACATCGCGTGAGCAGCGCTTTCGACCAGCGCGGGCAGTTTGCGCCGCGCTCCGATGACGCTTGCACCGGTAGCGTACACTGCAAGCAAAAGCGCCAGGGCTAAAGCAAAGTTTCCAATAAAAACCATCTCTTTACTTCTTGCTTGCTGGAACGTATTTCGACGGACAACTGGTAAGCACCTGACGCGCCATTATCGTGTGACCCGAAGTCAACTCGCCCTCCACTATAACGTCGCGGTTTTCAGCGAACATGTCGGGCTTGGGTTGTCCGACGCTTACCACCAAAAACTCGGCCGACGTATTCTGTCGATCGTCGTTAACCTTTCTTATTCCCGCCAGGCTTTTTGTGTCCGAACCCGTACCGTCCGCTTCTGGAATTGCTACTAGCTTAAAGCTCAGTTTTAGGCTTGACGGCTCCCAGCTCACGCTGCCCGGCTTCACGCGTCCGGCGACACGGAGCGCCTGACCGGTCAATTGTTGAGCTCTTGCTGCGACTTCAGGAACCGTAAGGTAGTACTCGGCTGTGTTGCGAATCGCAGTCGTAGTCAGGTAAATGACTGCGGCCGCAACTAGACCGCCTCCAATAAAAAAACGCGGTTTAAAGCGCATCTGCCTTCTCTAACAATTCTACATTTCGACAGTTGCCGGAGGTAGGCGCGCGGCGCTCTGTGCCTTGCGCTGGTCGATTGCTTTCGCCAGGCCGGAAAGTGCGACGCGGAGCCGGACAGTGCACAAAGTTCGCTTCTCGCTGCAGAAAAAACGCAACCAGAGGCTGGGCCAGCTCATGACTAAAGCGTGTCGGTCGCCAGTTTGCTCGCCTCGGTGTGCTTTTCCGGCACAAAGCCTTGTAGCATCACGACGGCTTTTTGCTTAAACCTCTTCGTCTATCGGGCGCCTTCTGGGGCCGAAAGCGACACCTCGTTTGGAGCTTTGGATAAATTCGATCAATTCCTCTACTTCGGGAAGCAAGTTCCCCTGCGCGCGTAGCTCATCAATTGCAAGCTTAAGATTGCGTCGAGTTGCGAAAAGCACTGCAAACGCACTGCGCAAGGCGCTGATGGTCTCGCTCGAGAAGCCAGCCCGCCTTAGCCCAACCGTGTTAATCGCGCGCACGGTATGGGTTTCGTCGGCGATGCAGAAGGGTGGGATGTCGCGGCTGGTTCGGCTAAGCCCACGCATCAGCGCAAGCCGTCCTATCCGCACGTATTGATGGACCACGCAGTTGCCGGAAATAAGCGCGCGGTCGCCTACCTGCGCCCATCCGGCAATCAACGCGCCACCTGCGATAATCGTGTAGTTACCGATCCTGCAGTCATGACCAACATGGGAGTTTTGCATGAAGAAGTTGCCGTCACCGATAATCGTCGCCTCTCCGCGTGGGCTTGCCCGGTGCACCGTGACGCCCTCGCGAAAAACGTTATGGGAGCCGATACGCACGCATCGCTCTTCGCCCCGATAGGTTACATCCTGGGGCTCGTCGCCGATAACCACGTTCGGATGAAACACGTTGTATTCGCCAATCTCGGTGGTGCCGAAGATTGTAACGTGGTTCAAGAGCTTAGAATGGGCACCGAGGCGCACTCTGCCCGAAAGCACGCAAAACGGACCTACCTCCACCCCCGGCCCCAATTCCACTTCAGGGCCTACTACGGCTGTAGGATGTACTACTGGCTTGAGTTTTTGCACCGGTGCGCCTCTCGGTCTTTGCGCAAGTGCGATGTTATCGGGCAGCGTCGGTTGCCTGGAACGTTCTTGGACGCCCTTGAGCCGGACGGCTTGACCTTCAACTGCGCGAACCTTTACCTCTGCTACTGCTTGACCGCCCGCTTCGGTCCAACCTAGCTTTATTTTCTGTCTGATTTGCTTGCGTGCTATCTTCGCTTTGAATTTCGCCCGGCACGCGGTAATCTTCTAATGCCCATCGTCCGAGGTCGACCAGTCGGCATCGCTCCGAACAAAAGGGGCGAAAAGGGTTGGCTGGCGAAAGCTCGGCGGGACGTTTGCATACCGGACAACGCACCATACAGGTCAAGACTACCTTTGTCGTCTGCCATGCGCGAGCGTCTCGGCGCTATTTTGGCAACCTTAAGAGAGCGCTTCAACCGCCCGATGCATCGTGTACTTGGAGCAATTGCCTCATCTGACCTTCGACAGTTTTTCCTAGCTAGCTCCCCTGAGGGCAGTTAGAAGATATCGAAATAGCGTGTTAGGATAAAGGCAACGATGAATCGGTCAAAAATAGGGCGAGAGCAGGTTCGACACGTTGCTCGTCTTGCGCGGCTCGAGCTCAGCGCCGAGGAAGAAGAACGTCTCGAGCACGATTTGAGCGCAATTCTCGACTATGTTGACAAACTCAACGAGCTCGACACGAGTGCCGTCGAACCCACGGCTCAAGTTGGCGAGTCGGGTACGCCAATGCGTGACGACGAAGTAACCAACGAGCCCGCGCCAGAAGCTGTACTAGCTAACGCGCCAGCGCGCGAAGGCACGTTGTTCAAGGTGCCAAAGATCATCGAGTAAGAACTTGGCCGCGCGGGGCAATTTCGTCCGTAAGGACGACGCCGGCGCGGGTGAGAAAGTTGTTGACCTCGATTTAGCGCGCTGAACGCCCCATTTTTAAGGACTTCTGCTCTATGGCAAAGGACGAGCTCTACCGGTTAACTATTACCGAAGCGCAGCAGGGACTGCGAAAACGCGAGTTTTCAGCACTGGAGCTTACGCGGGCCTGCCTTGAGCGAATTTACGCGGTCGAGCCTCAAATAAACGCCTTTCTTACGGTAAGTGAAACCACAGCAGTCGAACAGGCACAGGAGGCTGACCGGATGCTTAGCAGGCTTGGCAACGATGCCCCAGCGCTGTGTGGCATCCCGCTTGCTCTAAAGGACATCTTCGCCACTCGCGGAATCCGCACTACTTGTGCTTCGCGAATACTGGAAAACTTCATTCCTCCGTACGACGCTACGGTTGTGGCCAAGCTGCGCGAAGCCGGCGCGGTTTTCCTTGGCAAGGTCAACATGGACGAATTTGCCATGGGCTCGTCGACCGAGAATTCCGCCTTCGGCATAACCCGCAATCCTTACGATCTCGAGCGAGTGCCCGGTGGCTCGTCTGGTGGTTCTGCGGCTGCGGTTGCCGCCGATGAGTGTTTGGCCGCTCTCGGCACCGATACTGGGGGCTCTATTCGTCAGCCCGCTGCCCTTTGCGGCGTGGTGGGGATCAAACCCACGTACAGCCGGGTAAGTCGTTACGGAGTTGTGGCCTTTGCCTCGTCCCTCGATCAGGTCGGTCCGCTGACCAAGACGGTGCGCGACGCGGCGATCATGATGAGGACGCTTGCGGGCGTCGACCCGCGTGATTCGACCTGTTCGGCTCGGCCGGTTCCCGACTATGAGGCCTGTTTGACGGGCGACGTGAGAAACGTGCGAATCGGAATGCCAAAAGAGTATTTCGTCGAAGGAATCCAGCCTGCGGTACTCAATGCCGTGCGCGCCGCACTCGACTGTTACCGGGCTATGGGTGCTCAGGTGCAGGAAATTTCTTTGCCGCACACTCAATATGCGGTGGCGGTTTACTACCTTATCGCTACCGCCGAGGCAAGCGCTAATCTCGCGCGCTACGACGGCATCCGCTACGGGCTCAGAGTGGAGGCTTCGGACCTGCTGGAGCTCTACAATCGAACTCGAGCGCAGGGTTTTGGAGCAGAGGTCAAACGGCGCATCATGCTCGGTACGTTCGCGCTGTCGTCAGGCTACTACGACGCCTATTACCTTAAGGCTCAGAAAGTGCGGACCTTGATTCGGCAGGACTTCGAGCAAGCTTTTCGCGCTTGTGACGCGATCATCACACCTACTTCACCCACGACTGCTTTCCGCCTAGGCGAGAAGACCCAGAACCCGCTCGAAATGTACCTTTCGGACATTTTTACGATTTCGGTCAACCTGGCTGGCCTGCCCGCCATCTCGGTGCCTTGCGGTTACGACGAAAACAATCTCCCAATTGGCCTTCAGGTGATCGGTCCGCCGTTTGGAGAGGAAATTGTTCTTCGCGTAGCGGACGCGCTCGAACGTTCCGGATTCGTCCCGCGCCGTCCCACGGTCGTGTGAGGAGCTAATGCCATGGCGAGGAGCGATGCGTACGAAGCTGTAATCGGCCTTGAAGTTCATGCGCAACTTTTAACCCGCTCGAAGATTTTTTGCGGATGTCCCAACGCTTTCGGCGCTGCACCCAACCATAACGTTTGCCCAGTCTGTATGGGGATGCCGGGCGTGCTCCCGGTGTTCAATCGCCGCGTATTAGAGCTGGCGATAAGGGTCGCCTTGGCCACCCACTCCCAGATAGCGCCGCGCTCGGTCTTTGCGCGCAAGAACTACTTTTATCCGGATCTGCCAAAAGGCTACCAGATAAGCCAGTACGAGCAGCCGTTTTGTACCGGGGGCTACATCGAATTGCCCAACGGAGGCTCTAGCCCGCGAAAAATTCGACTTACGCGAATCCATATCGAGGAAGATGCGGGTAAAAATATCCACGCTTCGGGCTACAGTCTTGTTGACTTAAACCGCGCTGGTACGCCGCTGCTTGAGATCGTGAGTGAACCAGACTTGCGCAGCCCCGAAGAAGCGGTGGCTTATCTCAAGGAGCTGCGCGCCATCTTGCGCTACCTGGAAGTATGCGACGGCAATATGGAGGAAGGAAGTTTTCGATGCGACGCTAACGTTTCGGTGCGCCGACGCGGCGAGTCGCGGCTAGGTGTCAAGACCGAGATTAAAAATTTGAACTCTTTTAAGTTCGTTGAAAAGGCCCTGCGGCATGAAATTGAACGACAGATAGAGGTGCTCGAAGCGGGGGGAACGATTACGCAAGAAACCCATCTATTCGACCCCGAACGTGGCATAACCAAGCCGATGCGGTCCAAGGAGTACGCCCACGACTATCGTTACTTCCCAGAACCGGACCTGCCGCCGCTCGAAGTGCCGCCAAGCCTAATCGAGGCGATCAAGGCCCAGTCGCCAGAGGTGCCGAGCGCGCGACGAGCCCGCTATGCCCAACAGTACGGACTTTCCTCCTATGAGATCGAGGTGTTGACCCAGGAGCGCGACATCGGTGATTACTTCGAGGCGTTGGTCAATCACGGGGTCGACCGCAAAATGGCGGCCAATTGGACTATGACCGAGGTGCTGCGCGCCGTCAACGAAAGCGCTTTGCCCCTTTCTCGCGCCGTGCCTCCAGCGGCTGAGACCGCCGCGTTGCTCAAGATGGTGGCAGGCAACGAGATTAGCCTCAACGGGGCCAAAACCGCATTTGCCGCCATGTGCAAGACCGGTCAAAGCGCCGTCGAGGCGGTAAACGCACTCGGACTTACGCAAGTCTCCGACGAGGCTCAAATAGCTGAGGTGTGCGAGCAGGTGCTCAGAGCCGAAGCTGACAAGGTTAAAGAGTATCGCGCCGGTCGCCAAAAGCTCTTCGGATTTTTCGTCGGTCAAGTGATGAAGGCGATGAAGGGCAAGGCTAATCCGAAAATTGTAAACGAAGTGCTCAAGCGCAAACTTGACTCCTGAACCAGCTTAGAGCTTGTATCTCGAGCTCAGCGGCTCGCATCCTAAGCAAACTTTCATAGGGCGACTCTCCTCGGCCGCAAGTTGCAGGCCGCTATGCGAGTCAAGCTTACGATCGAGTACGATGGGACCAACTACTCGGGCTGGCAGGTTCAGGACCGGCAAGATTCGGTCCAAGGCCAGCTCGAGCGGGCCCTGGAGCGCCTTTACGGCTACAAAATTCGCCTAAGCGCGGCAGGACGAACCGACGCTGGGGTTCACGCCTTGGGGCAAGTAGCCGCATTTACTGCTCCGGCGCGGTTTGGGCTGGATGAGCTTAGGCGGGCACTCAACGCGCTTACGCCCCCCGACATCGTAGTGCTAGAGGTGGCCGAAGTTGCGCAGAACTTCGATCCTCGCCGCCATGCGCGTTCAAGGCTGTACAAGTATAGAATTCTCAACCGCGCCTTGCCCTCCGCCTTCTACGAGCGGTACTGCTGGCGGATAGCCCAGCCCTTGGACATTTCAGCGATGAACAGCGCAGCCGGGCGCTTTGTCGGCGAACATGATTTCGCGGCCTTCAGGGTGCTCGGATCGCCGACGCGCACCACCGTTCGGCGCATTCTAGAAAGCCGGTGGGTCCAAGAAGGACCTTTTCTGACCTATTGGGTAGAAGGCGTGAGTTTTTTGCGCCACATGGTGAGAACTATGGTGGGCTTGATGGTCGAAATCGGGTGCGGGAAGCTTTCGCCAGAGGTCGTGGATGAGCTTCTGGCCAGCCGCGATCGCTCCAAGCTGCCAGCGGCTGCGCCAGCACGGGGTTTGTTTCTGGCCGAGGTTCGCTACTAGCGCAAGTTTTGCGCCCCATGGATAGCGCTAGGTTACGCAGGGTCGAAAAAGGAACGATTGGTGGTATTGGGAAGGTCGCTAGAAACGTTGTGCCAGCGTAAAAATATTGACACCCTCTTGCAAAACCCTTGAAAAAAGCGCAGTTTTGTTTCACCCTGATGGGGAAAATCCTGATACTGCGCTTTCAGGGAGGGATGTTAAATGACCCAAGCCGAACTCACGAGCCATCTTGCCGAAAAAGTTGGCCTCACCAAAAAGCAGGCCAAGAGTGTGCTTGACGAGCTTACCGCGGTCATCATCAAAACGCTTAAGAAGGAAGGTTCACTTAAGCTCGCCGGTATCGGCGTCTTCCGCAAACGAAAGACCAAGGCACGAGTTGGGCGCAATCCAGCAACCGGCGAACAGATCAAAATCCCCGCGCGCACTCGGCTGCGTTTCACACCAGCCAAGAGCCTTAAGGAGGCAGTTTTGGGCTCGCGCTGAGCGCGCCCTCTACTGATTTGCTGTCGATTAAGCGGCTTCGGACGAGGCCGCGCGCACAATTGCCTTAAAATGTACTAAAGAGGCTTGATTTTCGGTTGCGGCTTATTACCGCCGACCCGCTCAGTCTTGACTTGTCTGTTTCGTGCTTGGCGACGGGAATGTGGGGCTTTGTTGCGATCGCAGTGTTCTCGCAAGCTCCATCATATCGCGGATCTGCCTCTCGTAGCCGCGATCGGAGGGGGCATAGTAACGTCGGCCCTTGAGCGGCTGGGGCATGTACTCTTGCGCGGCGATCGCTCCAGGGCTGCTGTGGGGATACTGGTAGTCGCGTCCGTAGCCGAGTGTTTTCATGAGTTCGGTGGGAGCGTTGCGCAAGTGCAGGGGCACTGGTAGCGCGCCGAGCCGCACGACGTCCTCTCGTGCCTCCCCCATCGCGCGGTAACTTGCGTTGGATTTGGGCGCGGTGGCAAGGTAGGTTACTCCCTGAGCAAGCGGAATTGCTCCTTCCGGCATGCCCACGAACTCGACCGCTTGCTTCACTGCTACCGCCACAACCAGCGCCTGGGGGTCGGCGTTGCCGACATCCTCTGCCGCAAAGATTACCATCCGGCGCGCGATGAACAGGGGATCTTCGCCCGCTTCGACCATCCGCATCAGCCAATAAAGCGCCGCGTCGGGATCGCTGCCGCGCATGCTCTTGACGAACGCCGAAGCGACGTTGTAATGCTCCTCGCGGTCGCGGTCGTAGAGCAAGGTTTTATGCTGAGCCGCTTCGCTTACGTCAGCTACCTCGATTGTTTGGCGCCCCCTGCGTCGCGCGATGTCGGCCGCGCTCTCCAGCGTGTTAAGAAGCTTTCTTGCATCCCCTGAGGCAAGCGCTATCAGTTCTTCGGCGGCATCGGCGTCGATCTGCAAATTAAGCTTGCCTAGCCCGCGTTCGCGATCGGTAAGAGCCCGTTCGAGCACGCGCCTTAGATGTTGCGGGCTGAGAGGATAAAGCACCAGCACCTGAACGCGCGACAACAGCGGCGCGATCACCTCGAATGATGGGTTTTCGGTCGTGGCGCCGATGAGCGTTATCGTGCCGTTCTCGACGTGCGGCAAGATCCCATCCTGTTGCGCGCGGTTCCAACGATGGATTTCGTCGAGGAACAATACCGTGCGCCTACCAGTCAGCTTGAGCTCTTCCTGGGCCGATTCGACCACCTCGCGCAGCTCGGCCATGCCTGAATTGACCGCCGAAAAAGCTCGAAAGACAGCCTTGCTTTCTCTGGCGATAAGCCGCGCCAGCGTGGTTTTGCCGCTACCTGGCGGGCCCCAAAGAATTAACGAGCGCACCGTGCCGCTGGCAACCATCTCATGGAGCAGCTTGCCAGGGCCGAGTAAATGCTCCTGTCCTACGACTTCGTTGAGCCGTTCGGGCCGCATCCTTTCAGCCAAGGGCCTTGGGTCGGTCTTGGCCGCGAAAAGCGTCATATTTTCAATTTTGCGTTTAGCCATCGCTACTTTTTGGAGAGGCTTCAGCCTGCCGCCTAGTTGGTATTTTAGAGTTATCATACTGCTGTGGATAAGTTTTCGGCACGCTCCTTGCGGGCAGAAGGCGGTTTATTTAACCTGACCATCTAAGGGAAGGTCCGTTGCGCTACGAGCTTGAAATCGCTGCTCGCTACCTTTTGACTCGTCATCGAAGTCGTTCCGTCTCGATGACCACTGTTTTCACCGGTCTGGGTATTGGGATTGGGGTTGCGGCTTTGTGTATCGTGCTGTCGGTTATGGACGGGTTCGAGGCGAATCTGCGCCAGCGGATCTTGCGCCTGACGCCGCCGGTTGAAGTGACCAGTTTGCGGGGGCCGATCGCCGAATACGACGCTCTGGTGCGGCAGATCGCCAGCGTTCCAGGCGTAAGCGCGGCGGCGCCTTTTCTGAACTCGCAGGGCATGCTCGGCACGCCCCACGGAATAAGCGGTGTCTTGGTACGGGCGATGCAACCGGACAGCCCCGTGATTGCGGCCAACGTTCGTAAAAGCATGCGGATCGTCGCTGGCTCGCTCGATAGCTTGCTTCAGACTTACCCAGGAGCCAGTCACGACGGAAACGCCGCAGGGCCGATAGGCGCGATCGCAATCGGCCAGGCATTGGCCGAAAAACTCAAGGTCAAGGTGGGCGACCAAGTTCGAATTATCTCGCCTATCCTTGCCGCCGACCGCAATCAGTTGCGTGTGCGCGCCGGCCAGTTCGTACTGGGAGCGACGTTTAACTCAGGAGTCTCGTTTTTGGACCGCAATCTGGTGCTGATGGATCTTCGCCCGGCGCAGGAGTTCTTCGGTCGCGATGGCAAGGTCGACGGCATCCAGGTCTACCTTACCGACCTCGATCAAACCGATGCGGTGACACGAAAGCTCCAGGCCCTTTTGTCCTTCCCTTACGTGGTTCGTAACTGGGCGCAAATCAATCAAGCCTACTCGGCCGGTTTTGCGATGCTCAAGCGCGTTTATTCGCTGGTGCTGGCGGTGCTGATCGGAGTTGCAGCCTTCAATCTGGTCGCCACCCTGATCATGACCGGAATTGAAAAGCGCAGGGATGTGGCGATTCTCATGACGATGGGTGCGTCGGCACGCTCGGTCAAGCTCATCTTTCTTTATAACGCGTTGCTTTTGGGCGCGAGCGGGACTCTCGGCGGGCTGGCGCTGGGGCTTATTGGCGCGCTTGCCCTGCGCCACTATCACTTCATCCGGATCCCGGAAGAGATCTACGGAACTTCGACTTTACCCGTAGCGATACACCCAGGCCAGTTCGGAGCGGTCGCGCTAGTTGCTTTGGCGTTGTGCCTTGTTGCAGGGCTTTATCCTGCGCGTCAGGCATCTCGCAGATTGCCGGTCGAGGTGATGCGCCGCGACTAGTCCCAAGCACTGGGCGATTTTAGGAAGACGTGTGGCGCCGGTTAAAAAAGTTCGTTTGTTCTAAGTTGAAAGGGTCGCAAGGTTCCTTTAGTCGAGGGGGAGCCCCACCGTACTGGGATGAGCAATTGCGAGGAACTAAAGATGGGCAACTTGCTCCAACGATCGCGCGTTGGCTTTGGAGGTGTCACAGATGTGGTTTGAGACTGCTTTGACGCGCCGTCTTAAGGTGCGCTATCCGATAATCCAGGCGCCGATGGCTGGCGGGCCCACTACGCCCGAGCTTGTTGCGGCGGTCAGCGCCGCAGGCGCGATCGGTGCGCTGGGAGCAGGCTACATGAAGCCCGAGGCGATCGGCGAGGCGATAAGGCGTATCCGCGCGCTGACTTCTCAACCGTTCTGCGTAAACCTTTTCGTGCCACAGCCGTTCGAGGTCGACCGGGCTCGGGTCGAGCGGTCGATTAGGCTTTTGGCGCCTATACGGCGCGCTCTCGGTCTGCTCGACCCACCGATTCCGAGCGCTTTTAGCGAAAACTTCTACGACCAAGTGGCCGTGTGCATCGAGCACCGGGTCCCCATTTTCAGCTTTACTTTTGGAATACCAGAAGCGGAAGTTTTGACGCGCTTACGTGAGGCAGGCATCGTCACGATCGGTACGGCGACCACGGTGGCCGAGGCTTGCGCACTCGAAAAGGCGGGCGTCGACATGATATGTGCCCAGGGAGCCGAAGCTGGGGGCCATCGAGGCAGCTTTCTGCGCGATCCGGCAAGTTCGATGGTTGGCACGATGGCGCTGGTTCCCCAGGTGGTCGATGCGGTCAATGTTCCCGTGATCGCTTCAGGGGGCATTATGGACGGACGGGGCTTAGCTGCAGCGCTTGCCCTTGGAGCATCTGGCGTGCAATGTGGTAGCGCTTTTTTGCGATGCCACGAAAGCGGTGCGCCCGCGCCTTACAAACAGGCGATTGGTAGGGCCACTGATGACGGTACGGCTGTCACGCGCGCCTTCTCGGGACGTCTCGCGCGTGGCCTCGAAAACACATTCATTAAAGAAACAAATCAGCTGGGCGACGAATGGCCGCCGTATCCGGTCCAAAACGCCCTTACACGCGATATCCGAAACCATGCGGCAAAAATTGGCGATCCAGAGTTCATGTCATTGTGGGCTGGACAGGCTGCCGCGCTGGCTAAAGAGGCTTCCGCAGCAGAGATAATCGAGGCGATGGTCGCGCAGGCTGAGCAGATCTTCACGCGGTTGGCCGAGCGCTAAAGCCGTTTAATCGACCACGCGGACTCGTTCAAACAAAATTCTTGTTCTTTAAGACGGGCCGACAGATCAAACTTCCCATCAAGGAATTTGCTGCTAGCTAGAAAAGGTAAACCGCTTCAGCTTGCTTACAAGTTTTTGCGAAGCTTTTTGCGCTCTGCGCGCCTACAAGGCGAACTGTAGCCAAAGGCGCCAGGTCGCTGGTCAGTTTTCCTGCTGGCGCAGCTTGCTTGATAACTTCGGCTTACGAATAACTAAGGTTTCGTGCCCGCGGATTTTGATTGTTCGGGCAGGTTCGGGCGAGATTTTGCCTTTTAAGGTCAAGTCGAGCGACTCGTTGGTGGTTCGCTGGCGGCGCCAGTAGTTTAGTTGCTCGGACAATTTACTGCCGGGCTTGCCTGCGGACGCTTTTGGCGTGCTGTGCGATTCGACCTCACCCATCGCCGTACTGTTTCCTGCTCCTTCGTGGGTCATCGGATGGCCTCCTCTTCTGCGAGTGACGCTTCTCTAGGTGACACTTCTTACTGAACAACAACCGTCGCTTATTTTCTGAGAAGCTTTTGCTACGCAGGACAGACCGCGAAAGCAAGGAGATGTAGCGCTTGGCTCAAGCTGTAGGTCTCGCGGATAGAGAACCTAAACTTGGACGCTCTCACGCCAGCCCCGTTAAAGCTTGGATGCGAAACTAACAAGCTCGGCTTAAGCGGACTTTGGTTAGTCGAAAATCCCCGAAGTGCCTCGACTCGAATCGTGCAGCCAGTTGCTCGCAGATGGTTACGTGCAGGACTTTACCAACCGATGGCTTATCGCTTGAAAAGCGATTGAAGCTTTAACGCCAGCCCGATGTCGCCCGAGATTTTTAATCTGCCGGTCATGAAGGCCATCTGGCCGTTAAGCTTGCCATTTATCATGTCGAGGTAGTCAGCGGCTGACATTGAGATGGTAACGTTGGGAGAAGGATGAGAGCCCTGACTGACCTTGCACTGTTGGTCTTTGATTTCAACGTTCCATTCTCCTCCCCCTTCGCCCGCCAAGTTGAACTGGTAAACGGCGTTAAGGCCTTTGGCTGCGTCTTTGTTGAAGACGCTCGGCATCTCATCAAAAGCCTCTTTGCATGTTGATGGCATTGTTCGCGTCCGCCTCCATTTTCGGCGAATGTGGTTGTAAACAGCCTTACAACCACATACAGCCATCTAATCTTTGCACCAAGAACTTGTCAAGCCCAAACAACTCTGCCTCTTGTTTTTCACCGAGCTTCGAGCCGTAGACGGTAAGGAACTTCGCGCGCTTATAGATGGAGTAATGCTTTAGCCCCCTTTAGAAATAAAATCTTTGCCGGGCAGGCTTGTGGTTAAGGTCCAATCAATCGCAGCTGTGGCGAGTTTTACACTTTCCCCACTGGAACATAATCAGTCCGCGGATCTCCCATTTTCGCCGGGCTTTTGGCAAAGTTCAGTCCGGACCTGCGCAATTTCGGCCAGCATAGGCGTGACGTTTTTTTCTAAAACAGGCCTTTCGGCACGACCCGGATCATATTCATCTCGACCTTGACGGGCGCTGTGCTTTCGGTGATAGTGACCGCGCGCTGTTTTTCTTCCTCGGAGTTAACTTCACCGTTTAGGTAAGCGTATTTCCCGATTACTTCCACCGTAACTTTGGTTAACCCGGCACTTGCGAGGTTGTCGTTGATCCGCTGCTGAATTTGCCGCCATTCGTCGGTGTCGGTAGTAATGTTGTTGACGACGCCTGTGACGCCGGGTATCTGCTCGACAAGCTTGGCGGCTGCGGATTTCTCCCTATCCGTGACAACTTTGCCGAACAGCGTAACCACGCCACCGTTGGTATAAGCGTCTACCCTTCTGAAGCGGCGATCCGAGGCAAGGGCTTCTTTTACGCGCGCGAGCAGTGGCGGGTTAGCGGCTAGTCGATCGCGCACCGCGCTGACTCCTGGGATCCGTTCGACGGCACGAACGGCGGCGAATCGGTCGCTTTCGCTCGCCACCTTGCCCGTAAGCGTCACTTCGCTTCCGCTTACCGTGGCGTGCACTTGGGCGAAGCGTGGATCGCGCGACAGGGCCTCATTTACGCGTTCGCGCAAGGAAACTGTGGGCGGTGGCAATGCAGCCGGTGGGGCTGGCGGAGCAAGGCGCGCTCGCTCCGGGGTAGGCGCAACCGATGGCGCTGGCGCGGTCGGCGCAACGGCAGGTACCTTGGCTGCTTCGGGCGAGGGAATTGCTGAGGGCATTGCCACAGTTGGCACCGCGGCAAGCGTAGGCGTGGGCTGCACCTTAGCCATCCGATACTCGGCAAGTGAAGTGGGGTTGTAGCTTGCCACTTTGTCAGCCAGAGCACTTTGGACCGTTGCGACGTGGGACGGATCGGAGGCGAAAACGATCGGATAGCGCACCTTGAACGGGGCGCCGCTGCTATTGGTGAATTTCCATTTGAGCATCTGCTTAGCGACCTCGGCGTCAACTCCAGGGTCATGGGAGGTCGAGGTCAGAATCGACACCGCAGAGACGTTGCCGTCGGCCTCAACCTCGGCTTCGACCCAGAGCCCATCGTCTTGCGCCGTTCCGCCGCCGAGCATTTCCTTGTACTTCTGCAGAAGGGTGTTCTGGTTTGCCTGGAACGTTTGCTGAGCTTCGCTGACCGCTTGCTCGGTGTTACCCGAGACGCCTTTCACCTCGATCTGCAGCGGTGGCTTGTTGAGCAGTTGCAACACGGGGCCCGCAGGCATGCCAGGTGCCGGGGTGGTGAGCGCGGCCAGCGACGGCGCGGGCGAGGTGCTGACAGAAGGCCCGTGGGGTTTTGGCGCGAGCCAAATCGCCACTATAACGCCTGCGGTCAGCGCAGCAACAGCAGCAAGTGTGTAACCCACTGCTGCCAAAACACGCCGCCTGCCTGAGTGGTCGCTGCGCTGCTCCTCTACTTGGTCCTCGGTTGTTGCGTCCTCGACACGGTCGAATTCAGGCTCGACCCGGCTTTGTGGACGCCCGTAGCTCGGCAATTCAGTTCCACAATACGGGCAGATGCTTTCGGTAGGTTCTACCCGAGCCCCACACGCGGGACAGGCCAGTACCTGGGTTGCTTGAAGGCCTGGGCGGTCTATCATCGTCTGGGTGGCGCGTGCGGTCTCGTTTGGCGCGACTTCGGACAGCACAGCGCCGTCTTCGGCGCAAAAACGCTCTGTGTCCGGGTACGTCTTTCCGCAGTCAGGACATCTCTTCATAGCGTTTCATCGCTCCTACGCCTCGGTCAGAAAAAATACCGCATAGTGCTGGATATGCCAAATTGTTCAAGCTCGTAACGTCTTGGCGCGAAAAAGCGGCCACGGTTCCGTGAAATAATTCGGCGCTTTCGACCCTCTGATGCGCAAATCGCTGCTTGCGAAACACCATTTTTGGGGCTTCTAGCTCAAACTCGGCTCGCTTTACGTTTAAAATGTCTGGAACGATTGCGCGAACGCACAGTCCGGTCATCCTCCATCCAATCTGGCGAGCAGCAACGCGTCGGGATCGACAACGCTTCTTAGGTCAAGAATTACGCGATCGCGCTCGATCCGTCCGATAATCGGTGGACGGGCTCGGCGCAACTTCGCCGCAATCGCTTCCGGGCCGAGCGTACGATGGGAGATCGCGATTCCCCAACTGGGAAGCTCTTCGGCTGGCAGAGCGCCGGAGCCGACTTGCGCTGTTGTCGGCGTCGGCTCGACAAGGTAGTCGCTGCCCAACCGTTGCGCTAGAGCTTGACTTATCCGCTCGGCGATACGCGCAAGCTCTTGCGCCGGGCGTCGCAACATCTGGAGCGTGGGTAGCGCGTCGCCTAAGTCCTGTGCCCGAAGGTATAGGCGCAAGGTCGCGCTCAACGCCGCAAGCGTAAGCTTTCCACATCGCAAGGCCCTCTTGAGAGGATTGGTCTTGATTCGGTCGATCACTGCGCGCTTGCCCACGATAAGCCCAGCCTGAGGTCCGCCGAGCAATTTGTCGCCGGAAAACGTCACGACGGTCGCCCCTGCCTTGACCCGTTCCCGTACTACGGGTTCCCGGGGTAAGCCGTAGCTGGTCAGATCGATGAGCGCGCCGGAACCGAGATCTTCCATCACCGGCAGTTGGTAACGATTTGCCAGTTCGACCAGCGCCTCGAGGCTTACTTCCGCGGTAAAGCCGACAATACGGTAATTGGAGGGATGGACCTTGAGCAGTAAGGCGGTTTCAGGGCCGATGGCCGCTGCGTAGTCGCGAAGGTGGGTTCGATTGGTGGTGCCCACCTCGCGCAGTTTTGCGCCGCTTTTAGCCATTATCTCCGGTATTCGAAACGACCCCCCGATCTCGATAAGCTCGCCCCGCGAAACAATTACTTCGCGCCCCTCGGCCAGCGAATTGAGCGCGAGCAAAACTGCTGCCGCGTTGTTGTTTACCACCGTTGCAGCCTCGGCACCGGTTAGCGCGCAAAGTTCCTCTTCGACCAACGAATCCCTATCTCCGCGTTCGCCGCGCTCGAGGTCGTATTCCAGATTGATCGCTTCGCTTGCCGCGCGCACAAGCGCTTCGACGGCGGCTTTGGCCAGAGGCGCTCGCCCAAGATTCGTATGGATGACGACGCCGGTGGCGTTAATCACGGTCTTAAGCCTTTGTTCGTCGGCTTCGATCGTTGCCTCCACCCGGCGCAAGACTTCGTCCAGCAATCGCTCGCGCGAGCTATCAAGTGCGATCCTGCCGCATGCGATGTCGTCGCGCAGCGCGGCTTGCGCGCGACGGACCACCATCACCAGGTAGTCCCGCCTGAGCTTTTGCCAGCGCTCTAGTTTGGAAGCTTCCTGCACGCAAAGGTCCACGGGCGGTATCGCCCTGAGCAAGTCGGAGCGTGTCGGGTGCCGGCGCTCCGGTTCAGCTTTGTCGCCTCGTAAAGCCATCAGGTCGGTTCTTTTTGCCGGTGCAAATCAAACCACGTAGCGTTTCTTTCATTTCCGAAACTCGGATTGGGGCGCGATGATACCTTACCGGTTTCGAGGTTTGACGAAGTAAGGCGCTTTCGGGGTCTATTTTATGAGAAAATGGTCGCGTTAGCGCTAGGTTTTGAAGCCCGACGGGGTCTTGTCAGCTTCTACTTTTCGCGGTTTTCGAACTTCGGCGCGCTGAGCTATCATGGCTTGTGGGAGGGACAGAAACGGGCGTGAGCAAGGAGATGGTTAATAGCCGAACGGCGATTTTCGAACAGAGCTCGCCTGCGCCATGCGGGTCTCCCTTTGCAACGGTTGAAGAAGCGGTCGAAGAGATTCGTCGCGGCAGGATGATAATCCTGATGGATGACGAAGATCGCGAGAACGAAGGCGACCTTTGCATGGCGGCCGAGAAAGTGACGCCCGAGGCGATTAACTTTATGGCCACCTACGGGCGTGGACTTATCTGTCTGCCGATGTCAGGGGACAGGATCGACCGGCTTGGTCTAACGATGATGGTCAAGGATAACCAGGCTCCTCTGGGAACGGCCTTTACAGTGTCGATCACCGCAAACGTGGTGGCCGACTCCGGTGTCTCAGCCCGTGGCCGGGCTACGACTATTTTGCGTGCCGTGCAGGACGACGCTTCAGCCAGCGACTTCATCACGCCGGGTCATGTTTTTCCCCTGCGAGCGCGCGACGGCGGCGTGCTGGTGCGTACCGGACAAACCGAGGGCGCGGTAGACCTTGCCCGGCTTGCAGGGCTTAAGCCCGCTGGCGTGATTTGCGAGATACTCAACGATGACGGCACAATGGCCCGCCGCCGCGACCTGGTCGAGTTCGCCCTTAAACACGGGCTTAAGGTTTTGACCGTAGCCGATCTTGTAGAGTATCGCCTGCGTAAAGAAACCCTCGTGCAACGCATCGCCGAAGCCTCCCTGCCCACGGTTTACGGCCGATTTCGCGCCTTAGCCTATCGCAGCCTGACCGATCTGACCGAGCATCTGGTGCTCGTGATGGGCGAAATAGATCCCACAAAGCCCGTTCTGGTCCGGGTGCATCGCGAGTATATGCCGGGCGACGTCTTCGGCTATCTTGAACGCAACACACAAGACCTGCTGACTGCCGCGATGAGGCGAATTAGCGAAGCAGGCGCTGGAGTGATCCTTTACTTTCGCCGCGCGGTTAATTCTCTTGCCTCTGAGGTCGGTCCTCGCGCACACAGGGATGCGAGCCAACCCAGTACGCATGTAATGCCCAGCAACGTTCATTTTCGCGACTTCGGGCTAGGTGCTCAAATACTGCGCGACGTGGGCGTCAGGAAGATGATCTTGCTTACCAACTCCGCGCCTCGCCTGGTTAGCCTGCCAGGCTATGGTCTGGAGATAGTCTCAACGATGCCGCTGTTTGGGCCGCAAGCGACTGCCACGGATAGGTGAGGTAAAAGGGTAAGGTAAGTTTGTAATTCGATCCGTATTAGGTAAGTCCGCGTGAACAGAACTTCGTGTTTAGGCGTGACCGCGTTTCGGTCGCTTTGCAGTTCGGCATCCCGAATTAGGTCAGTCGGCTGCGCGCTTCTGAGCCTTGGGCAAGCGAGCTTTTCTATGTGTAAGGTTGGAATAATCGTTGGCCTGCTTGTGCTCGGTATAGCCGTCCAAACTATGCCACTTAGGGCCGAGCCTGCCGACGTTAAAAACATCGTCGAGTTCGTTCAAGCGACACTCGATCACCCGCTAACCGCTGGCCAGTCGGCCCTCTTGGAAATTCGGGCGCACGTGCGTTCTGGATGGCACATCAATTCGGACCGTCCACTAGATTCGGATTTTATTCCCACACGTCTTACGCTTGACCTGCCGCCGGGTCTCAGCGTCAAGCGTATTGAGTATCCCATGGCTTCGCGCGTCAAGCCTGCCTTTTCCGACCAGGAGTTGAGCGTTTTCGACGGCGATTTAACTTTTAGGGCCGAAGTACAGGCCGCCAGTGATTTGGGTGAACAGCTGACGCGGTTTCCTGTGACCGTACGGCTCGAGTATCAGGCGTGCAACGAGGTTGAATGCCTGCGACCGGTAACGGTTACAGCCAACCTTTTGGTTGGGCTTAAAAAGCCAGCGAATTCGAGCAGCACTGACGGCTCTCGACCGAATGGGGTCGGGCTTTCTGGCTCAGAGTCGAACGGCAGCGACGCTTACGGTCGATTGGCTGCTCTTTTCGCGGGCGGAAGCTACGCGCTCGGGTTTTTCTTGGTGTTTCTGGGCGGCCTTGCCCTCAACTTAACTCCGTGCGTTTATCCGCTTGTCGGAGTGACAGTTGCGTACTTCGGAGGCCAGGGCGATGACACGCGCCGTGTGGCGGGTCTTGCGGGATGTTTCGTAGCAGGCCTGGCGTTAACCTTTTCCACGATCGGGGTGGTGGCTGCCGCTTCGGGCAAGATGTTCGGTGCGCTTTTGGCTAGCCCCTATGTTCAGGCCGCGATCGCGGCCGTCTTGCTGGTATTGGCGGCGGCCAACTTCGGGTTTTTGACGATCAGGGTTCCCCAGTGGATGCAGCGTTGGGCTGGGACCGCGCGCCCGGGCTATCTTGGGGCGCTTCTGATGGGTGCCAGCATGGGTATCGTGGCCGCGCCATGCATTGGCCCGTTTGTACTTGGGCTTTTGCTGATGGTTGAGCGAGCCGGTAGCCTTGTTTTCGGCTTCGCGTTGTTCCTTACGTTGGCGCTCGGTCTTGGTGCCCCATATTTTTTGCTTGCGCTTGCCGCCGGAAACCTTCGCCGTTTGCCCCGTTCCGGCGAATGGCTAACCTGGGTGGAGCAGCTGTTCGGCTTCGTACTCGTCGGGCTTGCTCTCTATTTCTTGGATCCGCTCACGCCCGACCGCATGATGACGCGAATTTTGCCCTATTATGCCGCTGGGGTGCTGATCTTTCTCGGATTCTTTTCCGCTATCGGTGAGAACGTCGCGTGGTTTTCAGCGGTCAAACGCGTCGTAGGCTCGCTCGGAGTGCTGGGATTGGTTCTTTTTCTGCTTTACCCCTCGCATCGCCAATCGCTGAGCTTTAAGCCCTTCGACCCGGCGGCACTGGAGCAGGCTCGCTCTGCCCATCGCCCAGTTTTGCTCGATTTCAGCGCGGATTGGTGTATACCGTGCCGCGAGATGGAGGCGACAACCTTCGTAGACCCAGGCGTGATTCGCGAGGCTCAAAGGTTCGAACGGCTAAGGGCCGATCTGACGCGCGAGAACGAGACGAACGAGGCGCTCGTCAAGCGATACGACGTAAGGGGCGTTCCTACGTTGTTATTGTTGGACTCGAGCGGTCGTGTGGTAGATAAACTTGTCGGATACGTTGGACCGAGCGAGATGCGGAAAATCCTGCGGCGGATAAATTAGCGACCCTAACTTCCCCAACTAGTTTCGCGCCTTGGTGCGCCCTAAAGTTGCTTAATAAAGCCGTCGAACTTGCAATCCTTGCACAAGCGTGACGATTGTCGCCCAGGTTGCGCAAGCGAGCTTCTTTTTCTCCAAGGACGTTCTTCCTTAAGCCTCACTCCCCGTGACAAGCTTCGTCAGATGAGGTTTATCCTTGGTTTCCAGAAGCGTCAGGACGGCAAATCCCGCGCCTGCCATTGCCATCGCCAGTACGATCGCCCCCGAATAACTGCCCGAGAAGTCGATCATGAAACCGGCCACCGGTGGCCCTAATATAACGCCGATGCCTCCAGCGGTGTAAAGCGTCCCGATGAGCGCGCCAAGCCCCTCCAGACCGAACAGCTGAGCCACGACCGCAGGCGATAACGCCACTATTCCGCCGTAACTTGCCCCCACGGCCAGTGCAAACGCCACCAGCCACGGGTAACTGCGGGCAAACAACCAAAGGCTGAAGCTCAAGGCGTAAAGAAGAAAGGTAAGCCGATAAAGCCGTAACGTCCCGAAGCGATTGGCCAAAATGCCAAAGGCTGCCCGCGCAATCACGCTAGCTAGGCCTATCAACCCTGACAGAGTCGCGCCGGCAGTTAGAGTTGCGCCGTGTTCGGTTGCGTAGATTGGTAGGAAGGTAAACGTAATAAATAGAGCCGCCACATAGGCCAACCACGACATATATAAGAATGCAAAAACTGGGGTGCGAACGGCGCGAACGATCGCGCTCTTTCTCCCCTGCGTCGAAAGTGGCGCGCGCTCCATGATCGCGGCGCACAACGCCATCGCCGCCGCTGCGAACCCACCCAGAAGTAAAGCGGTCGTCCGCCAACCCCATCGCTCGATCATCGTTGCCGCGGCAGGCGCGACGACCAACGTGCCCACGCCGATTCCCGAAACCGCAACACCCAGCGCAGCGGTGCGCTTGCGCGAAAACCAGCCCCCGACAACCGCCACCGTCGGCACCCATCCACAGGCCACGCCTATCCCCACGCCCACGCCGTACGTCAAATACCCGAGCCAAAGCCGGTGAATCAGCGCCGTCAAGCACATTCCCGCGCCCATCGCTAATGCCCCTGCCGTTAAGATCGGTCGAGGTCCCAGGCGATCTGCCAGATGGCCGGTAAGCGCCCCTAGAAAAAAGTAGATGAGCACGGCTGTGGAAAATACGGTGGAAACGGCTTGATGGCTGGCGCGAAACTCGACCATCATCGGGCCGACGAATGCACCGAAGCTGTAGAGCACGCCAAATACGGTGAACATCGAGACGAACGCGCAGATCACCATCACCCAGGCGCGTGGCGAATCGGTTCGCGACAAAAGGTCGAGCTCTCGATAGTCAGACGAAGGCTCCATCCCCCTCTATAACCTTGGAAGTCATTCCCAGGCGCGACTGACCCTTGATAGTAACGAATAACTCGCAAGTCCCCAAGGGACGCGTCAAAATTTGACTATAGGCCGCCGCTTGGGACTATAGCGTGGTAAAAATAATCGGCCAGCGGCGCTCTTGCGCCACGCGAAATTAAATCTAATAGCCGCTGGCAAGAGCCATGGTATTTAAGCAAACGTTGCCAGTTTGTTTAAGCTTTTGTAATTCGCGTCGTCGACCACCGAGGAGAGCTTGCGCATGCACGTGTCTATCCTCGAAATAAACGACAAGACACTGTGGCTTTAGAGGTTGCGACGCTTGCAAAAAATGGGAGCGAAAACGAACTTAGCCTGATGCCAGCTTCGGCAAAAAGCCCCCGAAAGCGCTGCGTACTGGGCGAAAAGCTCGCGCTTTTGGCTGGTCCGCCATGCGTTGTATTACTGATTTTTGCCTACGGCTGGTGCGGTGCTTTGAAGATGCCAACGTTGTCCTACGCTGAGCTTAAAGACAAAAGTCCTGGAGTGATATTGCCGGTATTGAAGCCATCCGAGTGGCCCGATAGCGCCCTTACGGTCGCGAATCTGGGGCATTCGACACTTCTGATGAACTTTCTCGGTGTCCGGGTGATAAGCGACCCCGTGCTGTTTGACCGGGTTGGGGTCGAGCTGTTGAGCTGGTTGACGATCGGTCCCCGGCGTCTTGTGAAAGCCCCGCTCAAGCCCCATGAGCTCGGCCGGATTGACGTGATCGTTATTACCCACGCGCACATGGATCATCTCGATTTGCGCTCCCTCGCCGCGCTACCAAAAGACGCTGCCGTGGTCGCGTGCGTCGACTGCTCTGACCTGATCAAGCCGTTAGGTTTCGCCGACGTGCGCGAGCTTCACTGGGGCGAAACGACCGTAACCAAAGGCTTGCGCATCACCGCATTCGGCGCCAAGCATTGGGGACGGCGTCTTCCCTGGGGCAAGGACCGGGGCTTCAACAGTTACATCTTGGAAAAAGACGACATCCGCATGCTTCTAGCATGCGACAGCGCCTATACGCGCCTGTTTCGCGAACTGCGGCCGCTTGACCTCACGATTGCTGCTTTTTCGATCGGGGCGTATAACCCGTGGATCGCTAACCACGCCAATCCCGAGCAAGTTTGGAGCATGTTTGAGGACAGCGGCGCCAAGTATTTGCTACCGATCCACTGGGGCACTTTTCGCCTGTCGGCCGAGCCCCGCGACGAACCGCTTGCACGCCTGTTTCGTGCTGCTGGAGCCGAGCGATGGAGGATCGTGTTGCCGCAGATCGGAGTTGCCTGGAGCATGGCGCGCTCATCCAGTGCGCGCATTCCCCGCGACCACGTCGTTCCAACGAGCCGATCGCCTTGAGCGGCGGCCGGGACCGCGTCGAGGCTTAGAACGTTCGGTTCTCTTGCATGTTGACCGCAAACCAGGGCGGCGGTCCGGTTTCGATAGTAAGGCCGCCTGGCTCCATCGAAAGCACTTCGAAGACCGACTTTCCGGCCCGTTTGAAGAAACGCAGCGAGAGACGACTTTGGCCAACTCGCAAGTTTGTCAACGTGATGTCGTCTATGCCTTCGGGCAGGGCGGGATCGATGTACAGCTTGGAGCGTGCGGCGTCGGGATGGATTCCCAACATCGTGCGCACGAGATGGAAGACCGAACCTGAGGCCCAGGCTTGAGGAATGTTGGCCTGGAGGTATTGGACCGGGTAATAGGTATCTTTGCCCCGCGAGAAGCCGGCGAACAATTCCGGCAGCCGAAAGTGTTCGAAGCTTGCGGCGGCGTCGAAGATGGCGTTGCTGATACGGTTGGCAAGGTCGCGAAATCCGTAGGCGGCAAGACCCGCCGCGATGATCCCGTTGTCGTGCGGCCAGATCGAGCCGCGCTGATACTCGATGGGGTTATAAGCCGGATGGTCCGCGGAAAGAGTTCGCACGCCCCATCCACTCCACATATCTTCCTTGAAAAGCCGTGCCGCCACAGCACTGGCGCGCGACGGCATGACGATTCCCGACCATAGACAATGACCAGGATTAGAAGACACGGTTGCCACCGGTTGCTTGTCTCCGTCCAGGCAGAAGGCGATAAACTGCGTGTCTTCGAGCCAAAAGACCCGGTCGAATCGGTCGCGCAGTTCAAACGCCTGTCGGCGCAATTTATCGGGCAAGCTTTTTTCGCCGATCGCCTCGAAAACCTCGGCCATGCGCAGCTTGGCGTCGTATACGTAGCCTTGCAGCTCGCACGTCCCGATCGGCAGTTTAACTAGGCTGCCGTCGGGATAAACCAAAGCGTCGGCGGCATCCTTCCATCCCTGGTTGTAGTATCCTACGGGCGAGCGTGTCTGGTATTCCTGAAAACCGTCGCCATCGCGGTCGCCAAACGAATCAATCCACTCCAGGCAGCGCTGGGCGGTGTCTCGCAGGCGTTCGATTATCGACTTCTCACCGGTCCAGCGGAATAGTTCCGACAGCACGATAAGGTACAAGATCGTTGCGTCGGCCGTCCCATAATACGGCGTGTGGGGAATCATTCGTCGCTCGGCCAGCTCGCCGTAGCGCACCTCGTGCATAATCTTCCCAGGTTCCGCATCTCGGTAAGGGTCGAGTTCTCGCGCCTGCAGTTCGGCTAGCTTGATGAGCGCGCCCAAGGCGAGGTAAGGCGACACGAGCATACACTGGAACGACACGATAAGACTGTCGCGTCCGAACAAAGTGGCAAACCACGGAACTCCGGCTGCAGGAAGCCACAGGTCGCTTGAGACGTCGTGTTCGTGGATCCGGAGCGACCAGATGTCTTCCACGGCCTGGGCGAAACATGAATTGAGCAGGTAAACTGGGCTGTGCAGCTTCGTCGTGGACGCGCGCCAGTCCTGCTGTTGTTCAGCCTGTTCCTTGATAAAAGCGCTACGGCGAGCCTCTGGCGCGACAGGACGTCTTGTCTCTGCGACGTCGGTGTCACATACCGGGATGAAGAGGTTTTCGGTGCGCCACGTTTCGCCAGGCTTCAGGTCAAGAACGAACAGGATTTGGCCATTTGAAAAATGCGGGTCTGAGCTTCCGTTGCCGATTTGATAGACGAGCGCACGGCGAAACTCGTGGCTCTGGTAAAAAATGGTTAGTTCTCGGCGCCGGCCGTCCCAGTACGAGTCGCGCACGCCGCGAGAAAAATACCTATTGTTGCGAACGTCGAAGAGGTCGGCAAAGTCCGCGTCAATTATCAGCCGCAAGCGCAGACTTAAACGACGATTCGAGTAGTTGGTTAGCCGCACTTCTTCATAAAGACAATCGCCGACCTCGCGTTCGATTTGGAAAGTCAGCGCGCGCGTCGGCAGCGGCGGCTCGTCTGCGATCCTCAATTCAGGATTGGTGAAGTAAAGACGGTGCGCGTTTGCTCCAAGCGGCGAGGATTGAACCTTAAGCCAACGCTCTCCGTTAATTAGATACCTCAAGGTCGAAACGAACCGCGTATCGCGGAAAAACAGTCCCTGCTCCGCTGCGGGCTCGATCGCGCCCTCGCTGTCGGTAACAAGCACCAGAGAGCCCCGGTAAATAGTCAGGCAGGGGGGACCGACCCGGATTCCCGGCAAGGTCTGTTCATTATCAAGAAAGCTGTGTTCGCCACGTTCCACCATCACACACTCTCTGCCTCCCTACCGCGTCAGTGTTCTGCTAGGTGCAAAGAAGAAAGTTCACGATGGAGCAGCCACGTGGTCAACAAGTTCAAGATGCGCGATTCAAAAAGCTAAGCGCGGACCGTGCGATCAGAGCTCATACGCCAAGGCAACTAACCGAGCGATTGTCACAAAACGATCTACCGAAGCCGAAGGTCTTGATGGTTTACCGTTTGGTTCGCGCTGAGGCTTTGCCAGTGGTGCGCTTGGGCTTACTTTGTAGAATCTTCAGTGCCTGCTGTCCCGAGCGTCTAATCAGCTCGTTGAGCTGCTCGCTTTTTAAGCGAATTTCTTCGGCCCTTTGTTCGAGCTCGGTTTTCATAGCCCTTAGCATCGAGAGTGCCTGGTCGCGCAACTGTTTTGGGTTGCGGTACAGCGCGGTTTGTAACTTTTCGCCCAGTTCATAACCTTTGCGTCCTAAGGCGGCTAGGTCACGGCTTAAGCGTCTGCCGGCTTGGGCAGCAGCTTCCAGAGCCGGAAATCGAAATCCGTGCAAGCGCCTTTCAGCCCCGATTCGTTCGCGAAGCTCCGCTATTTTGGCGCGCAATTGCTCAATTTGCTCGCCCATGACGGGCTTTGGTTTGTCGCCCGTAGAAGGCTTCTTCCCACTTGCTTTTGCTCTCGCCATAATTTTGCTGCTCCTTGGCCTTCTCGGCGTACGGCGCGTTGGTTGTTTATTTTTCCTTAGGGGCGGGCGATTTGAAAATGGCTGAAAACAAGGCAAATCCCGAGATGCGCTTGGCGGCACAAAAGGCGAAACCGCCGGAGCAATTTAGCCCGACGTTGTCGCTTTTCGATACGTCGATGGTCGTGGCAGGTTCGATGATCGGGTCGGGAATTTTTATCGTATCAGCCGACATCGCCCGGCGCGTTCACTCCCCTGCCGCGCTACTTGCAGTGTGGCTGGTGAGCGGCGTGATGACCGTGATGGGTGCGTTGGCATATGGGGAGCTTGCTTCGATGATGCCTCAGGCCGGAGGTCAGTACGTCTATCTTCGCCAAGCCTATGGCTCGCTATGCGCCTTTCTTTATGGTTGGACGCTCTTTCTGGTAATCCAGAGCGGTACGATAGCCGCGGTTGCAGTCGCTTTTGCGCGATTTTGCGCAGTCTTCTGGCGGGCGCTCGACAGCCCTTGGCTGACGGTCGGCAGTTTTGCCGTCTCTGGGCAAAAACTACTGGCGATGGCCGTAATTTTTATTCTTACCGCAGCCAACCTTCGCGGTATCGACATCGGTCGCGGAGTGCAGAACGTCTTCACCGGCGCCAAAATTTTATCGCTGTTGTTCATCATTGTAACTGCTCTTCTCGTTAAACCTAACCCGAGCGCGATTGCGGCCAATTTTTCAGTTCGCGGATTTTTCGGTACCGGTACACTGTCTTTAAGCCTTTTGCCAGCCTTTGGCGCAGCCATGGTAGGAAGTCTTTTTTCTGCCGACGCCTGGGCTGCAGCTACGTTTGCCGCGGCGGAGATTCGGGCGCCAGTTCGCGATCTGCCGCGAGCATTGGTACTGGGTACAGGGCTGGTCATTACCCTTTATCTCCTAACTAATGTGGCGTATTTGGCTGAGCTACCCGCTGTGGGGAGTCCGAATGCCTCGACTCTGGTGGGTCGGGGAATAGCGTATGCCAACGAGGATCGGGTAGCGACCGCAGCGATGGCGGTAGTGTGGGGACCGGTCGGCGTGACGGCGGCGGCGCTGATGGTCATGATCTCCACCTTCGGATGTGCAAACGGACTGATTCTGACCGGCGCTCGCGCCGTATACGCGATGGCCAAGGACGGACTTTTTCTTGCTCCGGCCGCGCGCCTCAATCGAGCCGGAGTCCCCGGCTGGGCGCTCGTGATGCAGGCTGTGTGGTGTGCCTTGCTTGCCATTTCGGGTAGCTACAGCGACCTTCTTGACTATGTAATTTTTGCCGAGCTTCTGTTTTATGTTCTTACTGTCGGGGCGGTGTTTGTGTTGCGCCTTCGGAGCCCTCAACTGCCACGGCCGTATAGAACGCCAGGGTATCCTTATCTTCCAGGCTGTTACATCGCGGCGGCTTTGTTGCTGATGGTCGACTTGCTCGTAGTAAAGCCGCGGTTTACCTGGCCCGGTCTACTGATAGTTCTCAGCGGAGTCCCCGTATACTGGTTCTATTCGCGCCGGCGCCGCTTGAGTTTAAGTCCAGAAGCAACGAATTGACGCGTAGATTTGGCGTCTTTCGAATAGCGTCAGCCATAGACGATACGACGAGCTTTTCTAACCCTTGAGCAGTGGCTTGAAGTGCGCAGGGTTTGAACAGGCTCACGGCTTTATTAGGACGAGCGCCCCAACCGGCAGGATTTGGTCGAGCTCGAGGATCGAATCGTTGTCAACCGAAATACAGCCAGCGGTCCAGTTAATATTGGCGCGATTAAGCCACGGCGCGTCTGTACCGTGAATTCCGACCGCGCCTCCGATCGGCGCCGGACGTCCGTGCCACAGTGGAACCATACCCTCTGAAATTGCTTGGGCATGGTGCTGCCGGTCGACCGCGTTGGGGTAGTTCAGCTTGAGAAACCGGCGCCATCGCCGATGCGGGTATTTGCCGACTATCGCGTAGAGACCTTCGGGAGTGCGCAAATCACCCTCGTAAAGCTTGGGCCCGGGGTCCGGATAGCGGCCGAACACCGCATGGTAGGTTCGAAACATGCGCCCCTTGTAGTACACGATGAGCTGATGGCGGGACTTATAGACCGTTACTGCCCAGTTGAGTGGATCGCGATAAGCGAGGCTAGAATCGTAGGCGAGCTCTCGCTCACCGGGCGTAGTAATCCGCTTTCTCCCCAGAAGAGCTAAGAACCTTCCGCCAGGCGTGTCAGGCAAAGATTCACCTGATAGGCCAGGATGTTGCAAAGAATCTGGCGCTGTGCCGGTTTGGGCGGCTAAAGGGTTATTCTGTGCGGGCGCAACTAAAAGATTGGCTTGCTTGACTTGGCATAGCGCAGACGCCGTGACGAAAAACGGCTCACCAAGCCACAGGAAAATGGCGCCGACCAATAGGGCGATCCGTCGCATAAGTGCTCTAGCGTGCCCAGCCGTCTTACCTTTTACCGAAATTTTTGAAGGGGCGCTAGCGGCCGCTCGCGGCAAACGCTGCGGCAAATTGGGCGACAATTCTATTTACGGCTCTAATCAGCCTTCGGTTGACTTCGCTCATCGGATTATCCGAGACTTTACTGGCCCTTGCCTAGCCTTGATTTACCTAGCGTAGGCCAAAACGTGCCAGCGGTACTGCTTTGCGCTGTGAAATATTCATCCGAATGTAAAGGCGGGTATATTCTTTGTGGAGGGTGAAGCAACAGCAGGCCTTGTGCTCGTCCGCTTTTGCGCGAAAGCTCGGCCATGCGCACTTAAGTCATGGACCAGAAGTTCGCGGCCAGATAGCGTGGAGCCGAAGCGGGTTCGGATGCGTGCGAGGTAATGTGAACTCAAGAGTTATCGGTTCGAGGATAGACTTTTTGTGGAAAGAAGTTTTGGACTATGCCAATCGACGAGCTCGAGTTGCGCCGGGTGATGGGTCATTTTGCTACTGGGGTTACGGTTGTGACTACAGTCACCCCTACAGGCGAACTGTCAGGCCTCACGGCAAATGCCGTGGCCTCGGTCTCATTGCGTCCTCCCCTTGTTTTGGTTTGCGTCGATAAGACCGCCGAAAGCCATCCACACATTGCCCAGAGCAAGGTGTTTACGATCAACATTCTCTCCGACCTTCAGGAGACCGTGTCGCGCCGGTTTGCGGGTAAGGGGCCGGACAAATTCGTCGGGATAAGCTATCGGTTGGGGGCTAACGGCGCGCCGATTCTCGACGGGGTGATCGCGTATCTTGAATGTGTTCTCAAGGCAGCTTATGAGGGCGGGGACCATACGATCTACGTTGGCGAAGTAACCCAAGCGGAAACATTTAGCGGCAAACCGCTTCTGTTTTATAGAGGCGGCTACCGCCAAATTGGCGACTAACTGGTGTAAGAAAGCACGTCACGCTCAGGGATGGATACCGAAGCTTTGCAGCTCGAGGCCGCTTCGGCTCTCGTAAAGCGCTTGCCTGGGTTAAGCGTCTTCGTACCTGTGTGGAACGAAGAAGGTAACTTGGAAAGAGTGGTCACAGAGCTGGCGCGAGCTGCCGCCGAGGTCACGGACAATTACGAGATAATTATCGTCAATGACGGGAGCCAGGACCGCACGGGTGAAATCGCCTCAGAACTAGCCGCGCGCGACCAGCATATCCGCGTGGTGCATCATCCCGTAAATCAGGGCTACGGCGCGGCGGTTACCTCGGGGATTCGCGCCTCGAGGATGCCCTACGTTATGTTGTGCGATGGCGACGGGCAGTTCGATGCAGCCGACATGAAGCTTTTGATCTGCCGCATCGCCGATTATGACGTCGTCGTGGGACGCAGAAAAAACCGCGTGGAGGGTTTCGTTCGCCGACTCAACGGATGGGCTTGGAGCTCGTTGATGCGTTTGCTGTTCGGCGTTGAAAGCCACGACGTAGATTGCGGCTTTAAGCTTTTCCGTCGCGAATTTCTGGAAGGTTTGCAACTGAAATCGCGCGGCGCGATGATAAGCGCGGAGCTTCTGGCCAAGCTAGCGGGTCGGGGTGCGCGGGTTTGCGAGGTAGACGTGCGCCATCTGCCACGTCTTACCGGCAAGCCTACTGGTGCAAGCCCTCGTGTGATTGCGAGAGCTTTTGTTGAACTTTTCGCGCTTGCCCGGGAGCTGCGGGCAGAAAGTGCAAAAAGGCGGCGTCAGCTTTAAAGGAGCCGACAAACAAGCAACAATAAAGGCGCCGTGAGAGCAAAAAGCGGCAAGGTAGGGCTCGAGATCTTAAGTTGCCAGTCTTTGACCGGCGCCCCCGTCTCAGTTGGGCTTAGCGTTATCCCGCCTATGGCGCAATTTTTTCACTAAATCACGTCCATTTTTGGGTAAAGAAGTTTTCCGGCTGTTAAAGTAGATCTTTGCCACGCAGCGAGGCTCTGCTAAGCTAAATTTGGTGTCATGAAGTGAGCCGCACGCTTACCCGCCGCTTAAGTTTACCTTTCAGGTTACTTTTGTACGCAGTCGTGCTGTTGATGCTGGAAGTGGAGTGGCAGGGCAGCATCAACGCGAGCACGGCACAAGCTGACTTGCAAGAACAGGTATGTGACCCTTTGGCGGATTACTTCCTGGGCTTGGAAGACTATCCCGAAACGATTCGGCTTCATCTGGAAGTGATAAAACGCGATCCGTCAAATGCGCTAGCTCATTACCATCTGGGCTACGCCTATGGGATGACGGGTCGACGGTCTGCCGAGCTTGCCGAGTACCGGCTTGCCGTGGAACTAGGTCTAACTGATTGGGATTTATTTCTTAATCTTGGGTTGGTATATCTGGAGAGCGGGCGACTTCAAGATGCGGTCTACGCGTTGCGGACAGCTACGATGTTGGCGCCTGCGCGCTCTGAGCCTCATTTTAATCTGGGCCTAGTTTATGAGCGGCAGGGCAAGCTACCCGACGCTCTGCAAGAGATGCTAATTGCCGAGCAGCTCGATCCCAACCAACCGGACATCAGAAACATGATCGGCGTGATATATGCCGAGATGGGACAATACGAGCGAGCACAGCAGCAGTGGTCGGAACTACTGGTGACGAATCCCACATACGAACTGGCAAGGCTCAATTTAGCACGGCTTAAGGCTGAGCTCCAAAGTACGTTTTCTTCTGACAAAGCGATAACTGCGGCGAAGGTGTCTGAGCCCCCTACAAATAGATAGTGTGCGTAGAGGCTCTCGAGCGAAAGGAGTTGGCTGAGTCGATGGGTTGTGGTGCGGATGGTCAGTTTACGACCACCTTTCAGTCAAAGGTAGCCTCGAGCGTCGAACTTACCGGGGCAAAGCGCAGGGTGCCCTTACTTCTAATTTCGCTTGTGGCGTTTTTGGTAGCGCTCAAGCCCGCCACGGGCGAGGCTGCCAAGCGCGGTCATCGTCGCTACAGCCACCGGCGACGCGTAGTTCACGTTTTGAATGCTCCTCCTTACCGGGCGCTGCTTTTGGAAGACGCCGATACCGGTCAAATCTTGTACGCCTACAACGAGCATCTCACGTGGCCACCAGCCTCGATGGCTAAAATGATGCTTTTGCTGGTGGCTGAAGACCAGATTCGAGCGGGTCGGTTTTCGCTAAGCGATCCGGTTCGAATTTCAATTACAGCTGCTTCGACCGGAGGCTCTCGCCTGGGTCTAAGGGCCGGTGAGGTCCATCCGCTGGGCGAGCTGATGAAGGCGGCGCTTATCAGGTCTGCAAACGACGCAGCGGTCGCAGTGGCAGAAAAGATCGCTGGCTCTACCGAGGCTTGCGTCAGGATGATGAATCAGCGCGCCCAGGCGCTTCATATGTATCACACGTTTTTTGGTACCGTGGACGGGCTTCCACCTGTGCCAGGGCATGACGTCGACTTCACCGACGCTTACGATATGGGAATTCTTGCCCGGGAGATCATCCATCAGACCGACCTTTTGAAGTGGTCTTCGATGGAAAATGCGCTCTTCGACGGAGGAGCTGCAATTCTGCACAACACCAATCGGTTAATTGGTCATTTCGAAGGTTGTGACGGGATTAAAACCGGCTTCACACATCAGGCCGGGTTCAATTTAACCGCTACCGCAAAACGGGGGGACATGCGGCTTATAGCCGTTGTACTCGGCGCTCCCACCAGTGCTGAGCGCTTTCGTCAGGTAGCGAACCTGCTCGAATGGGGCTTTCGGAATTTCGTTGTCGTCGAGCCGCTAAAACAGGGCCAGGTACTGCCGGTCTCGGTACGGGTAGGAGCAAATCTCCTAGTTCAGCCAATTGCCGCCAAGGCCGCAAGAGTCTTAGTTCGCCGCGACGAGGTTCCCACTTTGCGCCTGGAGTATCAGTTGCCCACACAGCTAGCCGCCCCATTGCCTGCCGGGACGCCATTGGGTACCGTTATGGTCCGTGACGGGATGCGGGTCGTTGATCAGGTCTCGGCGCTTTATCCCGACTTTGCGGCTAACTCAATCTATGGCGCAACACTCGAACCCAAGTTTGGGGTAGCGCTGAACCCAGCCGCAGGTGCCTACGGTCAGACACCTTCGCCTACGACGGGAAGTTGGTAATGAATCGAGCATCGATAAAGAACAATCGCCGGCGTCGGCGTCTTAGGCGAGCCCGACGGGCAAGCGCGGTTCAGATGCGCCAACGCAAGCGAAGAATGTTGCGTAATCGAAGGCGCGTATAGGTCTTGCGCAGTACGGAGCGCACTGCTGCGCGAAAAGACTATCTTTGACTGGCCTGCCGAGTAGGAGACCCTCCTACCGAACTCGCGTGACTTGCGGGTTCGCCAGTCTTTCGAAAAAGCACCGTATTTTTCGGCCTGGCCTTTAAGGGTTCTGTACCACACGCCCTTGAACGCGGGCGATCTTCGTGCTCCCGCCGCACTGTGAGAATCGCTTTGGTATGGTCGTAGCGAATTAAACGCAACTTGGCTGCGTCTTTAGGTTTGAGGATTTTGGCAGATTCGCCGAAGGCTTAGCCGGGCCTCGGGATTGACAAGATTTAGTTAGCTGAAACTTGGCGCAGTCGTCGGTCGTGCTTCGGCAACGATTGGTGCTTGGCGATGTTCGCTAGGGTCGTTCGTTTTCTTGCGGTAGTGTCAAACGCTTCGGCTAGCCCTTCGCGTCGACGGGCCGTCATGGGCTTTTGTTTTTGCCCGCTCTAGCTAAGTCTGAACGTCGGTCGCTAAGCAGCGAGCATACGGTCCTAACGACGACTTTACCCAACGAGGTTTATGGGCAAATGAGGCTCTATATGCGTGCGGGTTGGTTGTCTGAGGAGAGTAAGCAAGAGGCTTTGGCGGAAAGCCAAAGTCGTGCTTTGTGGGATGGGGTAATTGCGGGTCTTTTGGGAGCGGCGTCGATCGCAATCTGTTTTTTGCTGATCGACCTAAGCAATGGTAGGCCGTTCACTGTCCCTCTAGTTTTGAGCGCTTTGTTATTCAGGCTTGCTCCCCAAGCGAGCTTTTCAGCCCAAGCAGTTTGGCAGGTGCTCGCGTACTCACTGGTTCATTTCGGCGCGTTCGCTCTCCTCGGGCTGGTAATGGCATGGCTCGTATTGGGGACGAGACGAGCCTCGGTGCTGTCGCTTTTTGTGACGGCATTTATCGCCGTATCCGAGCTTTTACTCGTCGTTTTTCTGACCCACACGAATTTATCGAGCCTGTTGCCTTTGTCGCGATGGAGCTTTTTGGTTGCCAACGTAGTCGCGGTTTTCGTAATGCTGGTCTACTTTTTCGCGCGCAACCCAGGACTGGGCGGCAGCGTCTTCGGCTCGTGGTTTGAGATACTTAGCGAGGGTATACTCGCGGGTTTGATCGGTGGCCTGACGATTGCGATCTGGTTTTTGCTTTTTGACCTGAGCATGGGTCGCCCATTTTACACGCCGCAAATCCTTGGCGCGGCGCTTCTGGGCAGAGGTGCACTTGGCGGGTCAGCTCAAATTTCTGCGGAGTTGGTTTTTATTTACTCTGTGCTCCACTTCAGTGCCTTCATGGTTTTTGGCGTGCTCGTGTGTTCCCTTTTTGCCACCCTGGAACGCAACGATGTCTTGCTCGGTGGCTTGTTTCTGTCGTTCGTCCTCTTCGAGCTCTTTTTTGTCGGGTTTCTTACGCTCACCGACGAAGAGCTGCTCAGGCGCTTGAGCCCGTGGAAGATCGAGGTAGGCAATTTGCTCGCCAGCGCGGTCGTATTGGCGTTTTTGCTGATGCGTAATCGTCGCGTACTGGAACGACTCGAGGCGGGATGGAGGCATCTTCAAGGCCTGGCAAGCGATCTGATCTCCAAGCCGCCGACCAACGGATAACTCGACTTAAGCACACCTCTCCTTGGCCTCGCTCGAGCGCCGTTGAGCCTTATTGACGGCCCGTTTTGTCTCAAGGACCGAGGTTTGTCGGTTCGACCCTGCTGCGCAGTTTGCTTCGAGAAAAGGGAGCTCTGTTGCCAAAAAGCCAGGCTCGGTCGTAGACGGAGAGTTGTCGGAGCTCGTCTTCGGCTCTCAAAGTTTGCGTTTTCTCGTCAAAGGGCACCGAGGCTGGCCCCTGACGCTCGGAAGTTCGATGTGTTAGGATAGTTCGGGGTAGGGATACGGATGAGTTGTAAATGGCTATCGATGGAGTAGGAATTCGGTGGTGAATGAACTGACGCAGCCACAGAGCTTTTTCCTCGAACGCTTCGGCTTGAGCGAGAGGGTTTTCGAGAAAGTTTTAGATACCGCCCTGGAACGCAAGGCTGACTACGCTGACCTCTATTTTGAGTGGCGAAGCAGCGAGTTTATCAGCCTTGAGAACTCGATGGTAAACCGCACTGCTAAAAACGTGACCCAGGGCTGTGGAGTGCGGGTTTGTGCCGAGGACAGAACCGGCTACGCCTATAGCGACGAAATTACGGTCGAGCGGATGCGGCTTGCGGCCGAGACCGCCCGCCTTATAGCTGACCAGTCTGGCGGAAGTCGCCAACCGGTTGCGGTGGGTCAGCTCGTACCGCGCCATAATCTGTACGCACTGAAAACGTTGCCGCAGGAGGTTCCAGCGGCCGATAAAGTGGCGCTGCTGGACCAAATCGACCAGGTTGCACGCAGGATCGACTCTCGGGTCAAAAACGTGATTGCGTCGATCGCGACCGAGACTAAGCTCGTCATGATCGCCACGAGCGAGGGCAAGCTGGCTGCCGACCTTCAGCCGCTGACTCGGCTCAATGTGACGGTGATCGTGGAGGCGGGCGGAAATCGGCAAGTCGGCTTCTTTGGCGGCGGGGGTCGCGTCGAGTATAGCTACTTTCTCGAGGAGGACCGCTGGCGACGCTACGTGGCCGAGGCCACCAGGCAGGCCCTGGTTAATTTGGAAGCCGTGGATGCGCCTGCGGGCGAGATGACAGTGGTGCTGGGTCCTGGGTGGCCTGGGATTCTTTTGCACGAGGCCGTAGGTCACGGGCTTGAGGCCGATTTTAACCGAAAGAGGGCATCTGCATTTAGCGACAGAATCGGTCAGCAGGTGGCAAGCCCATTGTGCACCGTGGTGGACGATGGCACACTGCCGAACCGACGGGGTAGCCTCAACGTCGATGACGAAGGTACGCCGACTTCACGCACCGTATTGATCGAAAAAGGCGTTCTGCGCGGCTATCTCCAGGACCGTCTGAATGCGCGGCTTATGAAGATGCCGCTTACCGGCAACGGTAGGCGCGAGAGTTTCGCCCACATGCCGATGCCGCGGATGACCAACACTTTCATGCTCGCCGGCGATAGCGACCCGGAGGAGATAATCCGCTCTGTGAAGTATGGCATATACGCCGCTAACTTCGGTGGCGGTCAGGTCGATATCACCAGCGGCAAGTTCGTTTTCTCGGCTAGCGAAGCTTACCTTATCGAAAACGGTAAACTCACTCGACCAATCAAAGGTGCCACGCTTATCGGCAATGGCCCCGACGTGTTGAAGCGAGTCTCGATGGTTGGAAACGACCTCAAGCTCGACGAAGGAATTGGCACCTGCGGCAAGAACGGACAATCCGTGCCGGTTGGAGTGGGTCTCCCCACTATCCGGGTAGACGGACTGACCGTCGGTGGAACACACGCGTGAAAGCAGTATCGGACTTCAACGAGCAACAAGATATCGCTCTCGCTCAATGGGGACTTGAGCGCGCCTGCGACTACGGGGCAACCGCCGCCGAAGTGCTGATACTGAGCGCAGAAGCGATTAACGCCGGGGTCAGGCTGGGTCAAGTCGAAAAATTGAAGAATTCGCGCGAGCGTCGCTTCGGGCTTCGCGTTTTCGTCGGGCAATCGAGCGCGTGCGCTTCCACCTCGGAGCTCGAGGCGAGCGGACTTAAACGCTTTATCGAAGAGACCGTTGCACTTGCACGTATCACCGCGCGCGACCCGTGGGCGGGATTGCCCTCGCCCGAGCTTCATCCGCGCGCGATTCCCGACCTTAACCTGAACGATTTTGCATGCGGCCTCATCGCGCCTGAGAAGGCGCTTGAGCTTGCACGTCGGGCAGAAAAGGCGGCGTTAAGCTTCCACCCGGCGATTACTAACTCCGAGGGCGCAGAGTTTAACTCGAGCCGCCATCTAGTGGTCTTTGCCAACAGTCAAGGCTTCACTGGCGCTTACCAGGGTACCTCTTACAGTCTGGTGGTCGTTCCCATAGCTCGGTCGGACTCCTCGATGCAGCGCGACTACTGGTACACTGCTAGCCGGCATTTTGATGGCTTGGACGACCCTGAACAGGTCGGATTGACCGCGGCCAAGAGGGCCTTGAGACGTTTGGGCGCGCGCAAGATCGCTACCACAAAGGTCCCAGTTATTTTCGAGCCAGAGATAGCTGCCGGATTGCTGCGCACGCTTGCGAACGCTGCTTGCGGCGACGCACTGCATACTCGGGCTTCGTTTCTCGTCGACAAATTAGGCGAGGAAATTGCGGCGCCTACGGTAACAGTAGTGGACGATCCATTGATGCCCGCTGCGCTCGGTTCCAAGCCTTTCGACGGCGAAGGGGTAGCTTGCAAGCGTAAAGTCGTCATTGAACGGGGGAGACTGGTTAGTTATTTGTTGGATTCCTATTCCGCGCGCAAACTGGGGCTTGTGACCACTGGCAACGCAGCGCGCGGCGTGGGGAGCCCGCCAAGTCCTGCTCCAACCAACCTCTACCTCGAACCTGGCAATTACAGCCCTGAGCAGATTGTACGTTCGGTGAAAAAGGGTCTGCTAGTAACTGAGCTTATCGGCTTTGGCGTGAATCTTGTGACCGGCGACTACTCGCGCGGCGCGGCAGGATTCTGGATCGAGGAGGGCGAGATCGCTTTCCCGGTTGAAGAAATCACGATCGCGGGAAATCTGAAGCGCATGCTGCTCGATATCGAGATGGTTGGCAATGACCTCCAGTGGCGCTCCTCCGTTGCATCCCCGACGATCAAAATCGCGGAAATGACGGTTGCGGGCTCCTGAAGAGCGCGCAAGTAGCTTTTCGACTTTCCTGAATTAGGGCGGGATTGAAACGCCGGGCAAGAGAGCGTTGTTCAGCCTGAATTTTGTGAGTCCCTGCCCAGCAATTAAAGGGCGACGTTTGGCTGTCGAAGGTGATGCTTTTTAATCTCCTGCTGGGTAAGCTTCCGTATCAACATATTATCGAGAGCGTCTGAACGCAGGCGAACGGCAAGCACAATGGACGATAGGCTTGTCCCGCCGCTTACTGGCGGCCAGTGAAAAGGCTGCGGATGAGCCGCACAAGGTAACGCCAGAAGTTCAGCAGTATGCCCTGACGCGCAACCGTGCCTTTGGCGCTTGCTTTGAGTTCTGCATCGGCCGCGGCGAAAAATTGACCGAGCATCATTTTGGCTACGCCCTCGAGCATCCGCTGACCGACCTGCATGATAGGTCCGCCTACCTGCACGTCGCCGCTGTACTTGACGAGAGTTTGGTTGTGGTCCTTGGGCACGAGCTCGACCGTTCCGTAACCGCGCATGAAACCTTGCGCACCTTTTCCGTCGATGAAAATCTTGTAATACTCTGGTGCTCGTCTCTCCTCGATTTTGACCCGGCCGCTATAAACGCCTTTAACCGCTGCTACACCTACCGAGATAGTGCCGGTGAATTCGTCTGGGCTGACCGTTTCGAACTTTTCAACGCCAGGTATAAGGCGCGCAAGCCTATTGGGATCGTTGAACAGCTCCCATACTTGCTCTCTAGGGGCTGAAAGGGTTTGTTCACCGCTGATTTTCATCGCTTTGACCTGGCCTGAATTGTGCCTTCATCCACCCGAACTACGATTGATTCGTTCCACCTTTCAATTCGGTCTCAGCCGCCGCGAAAAAGTCATTCAACATCCTTTTGGCCACGCTTTCGAGCATCCGCTGCCCGACTTGCATAATGGGCCCACCTATCTGGACATCGGCGGCGTAGCGAACCAACGTTTGCTCCTGCCCCTTTGGCTCGAGCTCGAGTGTCCCCGTGCCTCGTATAAACCCCTGCGCGCCCTTGCCGTCAAACGACGCTTTGTAGTATTCGGGCTGCCGTTTTTCGTCGATCTTGATATGTCCAGTGTACGTTCCCTTGACTGCGGCCACGGCTACGGTCATCGTTCCCTCGAACTCGTCAGGGGCCACTATGTTGAACTTTTGCACGCCTGGGACCAGACGAGCCAAACGCGCAGGGTCATCGAGTAACGCCCATACTTGTTCTTGCGCAGCAGGTAAAAGATGCTCGCCACTTATTTTCATTTAAGTTCTTAGACTCTGATTTTGAGTGCGGAAGCGTCAGGGCATATACTGCCCTGACGCTCGAAGGGTTGCTTTTTAGAGCTTTTCAGCAAGCGACCCTACGGCTTGCACGCAGCGATCGCTCGTTCCAGCGCGCGGCGAGTGTACACGCGCGCAAGCTCAGCCCTGAACTCGCTGGAGGCGTGGATATCGGAAAGACAGTCGACTCCGTCGGCTGCATGGGCAGCTGCTGCTGCAAGCGCGGTCGAGTCAGGCTTTTTGCCGGTCAACGCAGATTCGACTGCAGTGGCCCTAAACGGCTTCGGCGCTATACCCGTGATGCCGACCCGCACTTTCTCGCAACTACCGTCCTTGCCCAGGGTCACTAGCGCAGCTACGCCAACTATGGCGAAACCTGAAGCTGGCTGAGGGTGCTTTAGGTAGGCATAACCCGCACCCTGCGGTATCGGTGCGAAAACGACTCGTCTAAGGATTTCGTCGGGCCTAAGTGCGGTGGTCATCAGATCGACGAAAAAGTCCTGAGCCTTGACCGTGCGCGTCCCCTGCTCGCTCTCCAGTTCGAGCTCCGCTTCCAGAGCTAACACCGCCGCCGGGTAGTCAGCGGCAGGATCGGCGTGAGCCAAGCTTCCGCCAATCGTTCCGCGGTTTCTCACCTGCACGTCGCCGATTTCCGCCGCGCAATCGGCAAGCAAGCCGAGCTTTTGTTTAATCAGGGGCGAGCTTGCAATCTCGCTGTGCGTTACGGTTGCGCCGATTAGGATTTTGTTTCCTTCCTCGGAAATCTGCGACAGCTCGCGGACACCGCCGATGTCGATCAGGTGGCTCGGTTGAGCCAACCGCAATTTCATCATAGGAATCAGGCTATGTCCGCCCGACAAAAGCTTTGCTCCATCGCCCAGGCGCTTTAGCAAAGAAAGAGCCTCTTTTACGCTCTGCGCCCGATGGTATTCAAAGGTGGCTGGAAACATGGCCTTACCCCTTCATCGTTTGTTTGGCTTGTTGGATCGCGCGCCAGATCTTTTCGGGCTTAAGCGGCATGTCGAGATGCCTGATGCCGAAAGGCTTTAGCGCGTCGATAACCGCATTAACCACGGCGGGCGTGGAGCCGATCGTCCCGGCTTCACCCACGCCTTTGACACCCAACGGATTGATGTGTGTAGGCGTCACCGTGTTGGCCAGCTCAAAACGCGGCACCATCGTAGCCTTGGGCACCGCGTAGTCCATAAGAGAGGCAGTTACTAGCTGGCCGTTCTCGTCATAGACCGTCTCCTCATAAAGAGCCTGGCCGAGGCCTTGAGCGATACCGCCTTGAATCTGGCCATCGACCAGCAGTGGGTTAATAATCTTGCCGCAATCATCTACCGCCACATAGCGTAGCACTTTCACGACGCCAGTCTCTGGGTCGACTTCGACCACGCATACGTGAGCACCGAAGGGAAAAGTACAACCCGAAGGTTCGTAGAACGCGTTGGCGTCGAGTCCGGGCTCCACTCCTGGAATAGGCTGTTTATAGCCATAGGCGGCTTCGACTACCTTCTGGAGCGGAATCGATTTGCTCGGGTCGGAAGCAAGGGCGATAGTTCGGTTGGTGAAAATCAGCTGCTCAGGCGGCACCTCCATCATGTGCGACGCAATTTTCTTCATTTTGTCTTGCAGTTTCTGCGCCGCCATCAGAACAGCTGTGCCGCCCAGTGCCGTGGTACGGCTACCGAAAGTGCCGATCCCGTACTGGACAACGGCCGTGTCGCCGTGAATTACGGTAACGTCGTCGACATCGACGCCGAAGGCGTCGGCCGCGATTTGGGCAAAGGTGGTTTCTTCGCCCTGGCCATGTGGCGACGTTCCGGTCAGAACCGTAACTTTGCAGTCGGGCTCGATCCTAATCGTCGCGCTCTCCCATCCGCCGCCTTTGAGTTTGGGGGGCAGGAGCGCCGAAGGGCCGATTCCGCAAATCTCGACATAGGTCGAAAGGCCGATACCGATATAGCGGCCTTTCTTGGCTGCTTCGGCTTGCTCTTGACGGAGTTTTTGATAGCCGACCATCTCGAGCGCCTTGTCGAGCGCGGCCTCGTAGTTGCCCGAATCGAACTGAAGGCCAACGGGGGTGGTGTAGGGAAAGGCGTCCTTGGGGATAAAATTCTTGCGTCGCACTTCCGCAGGATCCATCCCCAGCTCAGCCGCCACCATATCGACGGTGCGCTCAATCAAGTAAGTAGCCTCTGGCCGGCCAGCCCCACGGTACGCGTCGGTGGCCATCTTGTTGGTAAAAACAAGGTTCTGTTCGAACGAAAGGCCCGCGATCTTGTAGCAGCCAGTAGCCATCAAGCCGGTAAAACCAGGAATCGCAGGTGTCAGCAGGTGCAGGTAAGCACCCATGTCGCAGAAGAACTTGGCCTTAATCGCAGTTATCGTACCGTCGTTCTTGAAGCCCACCTCCACGTAAGTTACGTGGTCGCGCCCGTGGGTCGTCGCCGCCATGTTTTCGCGCCGCGTTTCGATCCATTTAACCGGTCGGTTGAGCTCCATCGAAAGGTACGCGCACAGCGCCTCCTCCGGATAAACGTTGAGCTTGGCGCCGAACCCACCGCCGACTTCGGGCGCGATCACGCGAATCTTGTTCTCCGGAAGCTTAAGCATGTCGGCGAGCTGAGAGCGCAGCAGATGGGGAATCTGAGTGGACGACCACAGAGTCAGCTGCTTGTAGCCGCGCTCCCAATTGGCCAACACTGCTCGCGGCTCCATCATGGTTGGCGTAAGGCGCTGGTTAATCAGCCGGAACTTCAGAGTGCGCTGCGCCTCTGCCATAGCCTTTTCGAAGCCGGGACTAGTTACCTCGGCCCTGGTCACCAGGTTAGTGCCGAACTCTTCGTGAACCAGCGGCGCGCCGGACTCGAGCGCCTTTTCCACGTCGACCACTGCAGGCAGCGGGTCGAACTCGACGTTGATGAGATCGATCGCATCACGCGCAACGTACGGGTTTTCCGCGACGACGATCGCCACCGGTTCGCCCACGAAGCGAACCTTTCCCCGCGCAAGTACCGGATGAACCGGGACGTGTTGGGCAGGTGCCACGCAGGGAAGCGACCCTATCTTGTCACCGATGTCTTCGCCACTTAGCGCCATAATTACCCCGGGATGGTTGCGAGCGCGGCTTAGATCGACAGAGTTGATCTTTGCGTGCGCGTACGGACTGCGCATCACTGCGGCATGCAGCATCCCGGGCAGTTTAATATCGTCAACGTACGTGCCGGTACCGGTTATCAGCCTTGGATCTTCTCGGCGACGGACCCGCTCACCGATGAACTTGGGAAGTGCCGCCATCGTTGTCTCCTCCTAACGAATCCTTTTCCTGGCGAGCTCACGCTCACCAGCGGGCTTCCTACCACGTGCTGTAAGTCCGACCTTGGGAGGTCGATATCGTCCCTTCAAAGTCGAACTCGCTCTTAACGCATCTTGGCTGCGGCGTACTGCACAGCTTCGACGATATGTTGATAGCCAGTGCAACGACAGAGGTTGCCCTCCAGTGCGTGTCTGATTTCCTCCTCGGACGGGTTCTTGTTGCGACTTAGCAAATCCGCTGCCGCCATGATCATGCCTGGAGTGCAAAAGCCACACTGCAAGCCATGCTTTTCCCAAAAACCTTCCTGCAGCGGATGGAGCTTGCCGTTCTCTGCCAAGCCTTCGATAGTCGTAATCTTCGAGCCGTCAGCTTGAACGGCGAGAACGGTGCACGATTTAACCGCCTTGCCATCCATCAGCACAGTACAGGCCCCGCACAAAGTCGTCTCGCATCCGACATGCGTGCCGGTCAGACCTGCCACCTCGCGCAGGTAATGAACCAGTAACATGCGCGGTTCGACCTCGTCTTCGCGCAGGCGCCCATTGACCGTGATCTTTACTCGCATACGCAATTCCCCCGGCTAGGTTAGTTTTTCTTTTACCAAAACTGTCACGTCAATGGAAGTTCAACACGACTCAAACACGTTTTAGCGCGCGACTGAAACCCAACAGGCGGTCCGCAGCATTCCGCACGGCGCCTCTTTTTCCTCTCGAGGCGGCGCATTGTGTGCCGAGCCAGGACGTCAGGCGTGGCGAGTAGAGCTCGGTTATGCCGACCGACTCGTCGCCATACGTACGCAAATTAGCCTCCTAGCCACTTGCAAGGGTGTCTAGCCATTGGGGGAGCATAAACGCAAGTTGAGGATATCTTAATTATGGTCAGCCGCGAGCCTTTTGCGGTCGACCACTACTTTGAAGGCTCGACGATAGCCCAGCGGTCGTGATTCGATGACGTGGGTTTTAGAAGGCGCGGGGGATGGTTAGATTGAGGGCAAAGAGCTTGCATAGATAAACGCCTGGCCTATCTGACTTGTGGGCTTTAAAGCCGCTCTGCCTAGTTCTCATCCGCATGGCGACCGAAACAAGCTGGCAGGCAAGCAACCGACGCGCAAGCCTTTTTCGAGGATTGTCGCGAAAGAGATTTGTATAACGGAGCGTAAAAAGAGATGGATATAAACCGTTTCACCGAAAAATCCCAACAAGCGCTGGCCCGTGCGCAATCGATCGCTGTATCCCGCCATCATCCAGGAGTCGACGCCGAGCATCTCTTGTCCGCGATCCTTGAGGACAAAGACGGTCTTGGTGTCGCTATCCTTAAGGCTGCGGGCGTTTCGCCGGAAACTGTCGCGAGCAAGCTGGAAGAGGAACTAAAGAAGCTGCCTCAGGTGACCGGAAGCGGCGTGGATTCGGGCCAGGTCTACCTTACGCAGCGCCTGATGCGTGTCTTGGAACGCGCCACGCAAGAGGCCAGCAAGTTTCAGGATGACTATATCTCCATCGAGCATCTGCTGATTGCGCTTTTGGCCGAACCTGGCGCTGCTTCGCGCGTGCTGCGTGAGTCGGGGCTAAACCAAGACAAGCTGCTTGACGCGCTGCGGCGCGTGCGCGGCCATCAGCGCGTTACCTCGCCGAATCCCGAGGCCACCTATCAGGCGTTGGAGCGATACGGTCGCGACCTTACTAAACTTGCCGCTGCAGGCAAGATCGACCCTGTTATCGGCCGCGACCAGGAGATCCGCCGGGTAATCCAGGTGCTTTCGCGCCGTACCAAGAATAATCCTGTGCTTATCGGCGAGCCCGGGGTCGGCAAAACAGCGATCGTGGAAGGTTTGGCGCGCCGAATCGTGAGCGGCGACGTTCCCGAAAGCCTTAAAGGCAAGCGCGTGGTTGCCCTGGATATGGGCGCTCTGCTGGCAGGCGCGAAATTCCGTGGCGAGTTCGAAGAGCGGCTAAAAGCTGTGCTCAAGGAGATCCAGGAGTCCCAGGGTGAGGTAATTCTCTTTATCGACGAGCTGCATACCGTTGTTGGCGCCGGCGCAGCCGAAGGGGCGATGGACGCCTCGAACCTGCTCAAACCGGCTCTGGCGCGCGGTGAACTTCATTGTATCGGCGCAACGACCCTCGACGAGTATCGGAAATATATCGAAAAAGACCCAGCGCTCGAACGGCGCTTTCAGCCGATTATGGTGGACGAGCCCAGCGTGGAAGATACGATTTCCATTTTGCGCGGGCTTAAGGAGCGCTACGAAGTCCATCACGGCGTGCGGATCAAAGACTCGGCGCTGGTGGCCGCGGCGGTGCTGTCCAAGCGCTATATCAGCGACCGGTTTTTGCCCGACAAGGCGATCGATCTGGTGGACGAGGCTGCGGCGAGGTTGCGCACCGAAAAGGAGTCGATGCCGGCGGAGCTGGACGAGGTCAACCGTAGGATTATGCAGCTCGAGATCGAGCGCGAGGCGCTTAGGCGGGAAACCGACGAGGCTTCGCGCGAGCGACTTCAGCGCCTTGAACAACAGCTGGCGCAAGAGCGAGAGCAGCGCGACAAGCTGATGGCGCAATGGGAGGCGGAAAGACGTGGGCTTGAGAAAATCGCCAACCTCAAAGCCGAGATCGAAAAGGTGAAGCTCGAGATCGAACGCGCGCGGCGCGAATACGATCTGAATCGCCTGGCCGAGCTTCAGTACGGCAAGCTGCCAACTCTAGAGAAAGAGCTTGCCGCGCAAGAAGAAGCGCTAAAGAACGCCTCCGGCACTCGGCTTATCAAGGAAGAAGTGGACGAGGAAGATATCGCCGAGGTTGTGGCGCGCTGGACCGGCATTCCGGTCTCGCGGCTGCTCGAAGGCGAAGTGCAAAAACTAGCCCATCTTGAAGAACATCTGCACAAACGCGTGGTGGGTCAAGACGAGGCCGTCAAGGCGGTGGCCGACGCCGTTATCCGTGCGCGGGCTGGCCTTAAGGACCCGAATCGGCCGATCGGATCGTTCATTTTCCTGGGTCCTACCGGCGTTGGCAAAACGGAACTTGCCCGAGCCCTTGCCGAGGCGCTGTTCGACGATGAGGCGGCGATGATTCGGCTCGATATGTCCGAGTACATGGAAAAACACTCGGTGGCTCGACTTATAGGGGCGCCGCCCGGTTATGTCGGCTACGAAGAGGGCGGACAGTTGACCGAGGCGGTGCGACGTCGCCCATACTCGGTGATCTTGTTCGACGAAATCGAAAAGGCGCATCCGGACGTTTTCAACACGCTGCTGCAGTTGCTGGATGACGGCCGCCTGACCGACGGACACGGGCGAGTGGTCGACTTCAAAAATACAATCGTGATCATGACCTCGAATATCGCAAGCGACCTCATCTTGAGCTACAGAGGACGCGACTACGAGCAGATGAAGGCGGAATGTTTGGCTGAGCTTCAGCGCCGATTCCGGCCAGAGTTCCTAAACCGCATCGACGAGATCGTCGTCTTCCATCCGCTCACTCGAGAGCAGCTGCGTCAGATCGTCGATATCCAAGTCAGGCGTCTGGCCGCGCGCTTGAGCGAGCGCAAGATCGAGCTCGAACTTACTGACGAAGCCCGCGACTATTTGGCCGAACGCGGCTACGACCCGGTCTACGGGGCGCGACCGCTTCGCCGGACGATCCAGCGGGAGCTCGAGACGCCGCTTGCTCACAAGATTTTGACCGGCGAGATCCGCGACGGCTCCCGGGTTGTGGTCACCGTCGGGCCGAGCGGGCTCGTGTTCAATAGCTCCCGACCGGCCGCAGCCGCGCAAGCAGTTGCAGCGGCATAGGAAACGGCCACATAAGGTCGAGTCGCGCGCTAAGCAAGCGCGCTTTATAAGGATGGAATATAAGGATGGAAGCTTGAGTCGCCAAAGCGCAGAAGCCAGCGTGCCACGTTTGCTGAGCGCAAAAGCTAAGATCGCACACTTGCTCAGCCACAGACTATAATCGCTGAGAAGGCCGCGTCTGTTCGGGCGCTGCCGCAGAGCGACACCGTGGTTTTGCTCCGGGCAGACGACCCGTGCACTAAAAAGTCCGACCAAGGCTGTCGCAGCAAGTGCAGCGCAGGGTATGCGGTGCAAGGCTTGCTAACTGCATACGCGATAAGTAATATCGTAGCGTCGTCAAGCGGACGCTTCGCCTTTTAACTCGAGGCGCTTGGCGCGACAAACCGGTGCGTGTGAGTCAACGCAGATGAAATCCCGCCGGTATACGGGCCAGTTGACTTTTCGAGGACCTTTACGCAGAGCTTGCCGAAGGCGCATCGGCACTGCCTGCCTGGTGCTTCTTTTGGTCATAGCCCGTCTTCTTGCGGGGCCTGCGTCAGCACTTCCGCTTACCTACGACCGCGGCGATTCTTCTCTTCCGAAGCGGCTTGTTGTGACTTCTTTCCGGTCCGAAGTGGTCAGTTTTAAGTCAGTCCGCACCGGCAAGCCAAAAGCGTTGGCCGCAGTTCATCGCGCCTCCCGTTTCGAGTGGTTGCCGCTCTATAGTTCAAACTTTTTCTGGGGTGTCGAAACCGCGACGTACCTGCCTTTGGCGGCTAGCGCGCCGCAGATTAAAGGAGGTATCAGATTTAATCCCGCCCCGCGCTCGCCACCTTTAGGCTAATGACCTCTGCGAGGTCGAAGATCTGCGTTTGTTGTTCCGGCTTTTTGGGTGATTTGCTTCCGCGCCGCACCTTTTAATGGGTTGGCTATTCGCTTTGCCCCATTGAGCATAAGCGAAGACCCAGGGGAGCGGGTTACAGAGACGATTGCGCGCGATAGTCTTCTGGCCGTTCGAGCTTTCACGGATTGACACAGCGGCCAGAAGTAGAGGAGCAAAGCACCGCGGTAAGCCCAAACGTGAGTATACTGGGCTAAGAAAAAGAGCACTTGCCGGGGCTGTGTGGGAATAGATTCGGTCTGAGCCTCGGAAAGTATTGAGGCGAATCCCATCCGGGCGCAGAGCTGTTTGGCTGAGTAGAGTGCCTTCTCGAGTCGCAAACCTCGAAAGCGGCGAAAAGCGCAAGTGAAGAGAGGTAGCCTGGTCACCACTAAAGCCGAATTCCGCTTTCGCTGGCAGTTTAGCGCTTTAAAGCGAAGATATCAGAGAAGCTCGGCAAGACTGAGTTGGGCGTTAGCTAGATAATTAATCATAGGAGCTCGGGCAAAAAAGTGAAGGACGTTGCTGCCACATGACTCGATTGGCGACAGCAAGACTTATTTGTGTCGTTTTAGCGATTATCGCTTTGCTGTGGGCCCCAACGCAACGTAAAGCATTCGGCGAGGAGGCCTGGACCGTTCAACAGGTGGTGCAAATTGCGCTCGAGGTTAATCCACAAGTAAAAGCCGCGAGGGCGCGTTACCTTTCCGCCCGCCATTCAATAAAGCAGAACTACGTGCCAGCTGATCCCCAGTTTCTGTTCACCAACGGCGACAGTCCCACAAGTCCTTTTTGGCACAATTCGTGGCGTGGTTATGACTTTACCGAGAATTTCCAGTTTCCAGGTAAGGCTTTGCACCAGGCGAGCATCGCGCGAACGACTGCCAAGATAGCTCGTTTGACTTACGAGGCCGTGATGCGGGATGTGCGGGCACAGGCTGAGACCGCCTACTATCAAATTTTGCTCGACCGAGCTTTGCGAAAGCTCAACGACGAGAACATCAGCGCGCTCAGCGAGGTGCTTCAGGTCGTAAAAGTGGCGTACGCCGCAAGTCGTGCTGCCCAATCTGACTTAATCATGGCCCAGTTCAATCTGGCAGTCGCACAGCTACAAAGCGAGTCGCTCAAGGTGGCCGAGGCGAATGATCGCACCACTTTGAACCAGGTGCTGTATCGGGCGCCTGACGCTCCTTTGCCACTGCGCGAGACTCTCGACCTTCGGCCACTGGACGTGCCTGAGCAAAAACTCGCGGAACTCGCGGCGCATCGACGCCAAGAGCTTTTGCAGGCGGCGTTGAGCGTTCAAAATTCAGAGGAGGCATTGTCACTAGCCAAGCTCGAGTACGCACCGGATTACTCCTTGGGCTACGGTTACAACGACTGGATTTTGCCGAGCGCAGCTCCGGCACCGAACTATGGCAGTACCCACAATTTTTTCTTCGGCATGAATCTGCCGGTGTTTTTCTGGATTAGACAGAAGGAAGATATAAAGCGCGCAAGCTACGATTTGATGGCGGCGCGGGAGGACCTTGAGTCGATAAAAACGCAGACGGCCGCGATGGTGGCTCAGCTTTATCGGCAGGCGCAACTGGCGTATCGCAACGCGACACTTTACCGCGACTCGCTGATCCCGTTGGCCACTCAGGGCCTCAAAGTTGCGCTGGTCGCTTATCAGGCGGGAAAGATTGACTTCCTTACGCTGGTCAACGCCGTGCAGCAAGCCAATAGTGCCAAAGTTTCGTACGTGCAGGCCGCCAATCAATTTTTGGCGGGCAAAGTAGCTTTGGAACAAGCTATCGGGGAGCCTTTGTCCCAATGAAATCGTCATTCGTCAGACAGATTGTACTTGTGCTTTTCTTGATTGCTCCGGCTGCGTGTCAAAGCTCTTCGGCCAGCCGTACCGATAATCAGCCAACCCAGGAGGAGTCAGGGTTTGTCCCCACTTTGATTCATCAGCCTGGGGGCAACGATCTGATGGAGCTAAGGGTAAGCCAAGTGCCCGGAATGACGCTTGCCCCGGTCCAGCGGATTCGGCTTTCGCGCGTGCTGGAGGCCAACGGCGAGATAAGTTTCGATGAGCGCCAGGTGGCAACTATCTCGTCGCGCGTGGCCGGAAGAATCGAGGAGATGAAGGTTGCGAAATGGGATTACGTGCGCCGCGGCCAGCCGATTCTTACCATTTTCAGCCCCGACTTTATGACTGCCGAGGCCGAGTACGTCGAAGCTTTAGAAATGCAGAAGATCGCCAGGAGCGCGGGTCAGAATGGCAACCTCGAACTGGCCAATCAGATGGTCGAGGCCGCCCGGCGCAAGCTCGAATTACTTGGGCTCAGCCGGGAGGATATCGAGGCGATCAAACAGCCTTCGACGCTGCGAGTGATGCGCGCTCCCATCTCGGGAAGCATCGTCGAGACCAAGGTCACACGCGGTTCGCAGGTCAACCCAGGCGATCCGCTATTCAGCGTTGGCAAGCTCGACCCGATATGGATTACCGCGCACATATACGAGGACGATCTCGCTCGGGTGCACGTGGGGCAAGAACTCGAAGCTGTTACCACGGCTTACCCCGATCAGGTGTTCAAGGGCGTGATTGCGAGGATAAGTCCGAACGTTAACTCCGATACGCACACGGTCGAGCTGCGCTGCCAGGTGCATAATCCCGAGCTCAAGCTCAAACCCCAGATGCTCGCCCGAGTCAGGATTGTCACCGAGCCTGGCTTCGCCTTGGTCGTGCCGCAAAAGGCGCTGGTGTTCGAGACGGACTCGTACTACGCCTTCGTGCAGGTTGCCAACGGACGGTTCGAGCGCCGCAAGGTGGTGATCAGCTCATGGAACGAAAAAGGTTATGCGCGCGTGGTGGCAGGGCTTAAGGAAGGCGAGCAGGTGGTTAGCGACGAGTCGGTGCAAGTCAACGCCCTTTGGCATCTTGCCCACGGTGAATCCTCGTAAATAGACCGCAGATAGAGGTCGTCATGATACAGCGTCTGATGGCGTTTGCGCTGCGCGAGCGCATCATCGTTTTAGGCTTTGCCGTTGCTCTTCTGCTCAGTGGCCTTTACGCGCTCTCCCAGCTGGACATCGAGGCCTACCCAGACCCGGTCCAGCCGCTAGTTGAAGTTTTGACTTTGCCCGCCGGGCTTAGCGCCGAGGAAACGGAGCGCCTGGTTACAATACCTATAGAGTACGGACTTGCGGGAACGCGCAACTTGGTGCGGATGAGCTCGATATCGTTGTTCGGGCTCTCCGACATCCGATGCTACTTTTCGTGGGACAGCGATTATTACTGGGACCGCACTCAAGTAATCAACCGCCTAAGCCTTATCAGTCTTCCCCAGGGTTACACGCCCGGAATTTCGCCAGAAAACCCGATCGGCGAAATCTATCGCTACACCGTGGAGTGTCCTGACCATGACCTGATCAAGGAAAAAGAGCTCGAGGATTGGGTTCTCGAAAAGCAGCTCAAGACCGTGCCTGGAGTGATCGACGTCGCCGGCTTTGGCGGGCTGACGAAGGAGTACCACGTCGACGTCGATCCGGAGAAGCTGACCTATTACGGCATCAGTCTGTCCACGCTCATAAGCGCTCTTCAGAATTCCAACATCAACGTGGGCGGCAGTTATATCTCCGTCGGCGAGCAGGCGTTCGACGTCCGTGGCATCGGCTTTATCCGCGAGCTTTCGGACATCCGCAACGTGGTGTTGTCGGCCGCCAAAGGCACGCCGATAACGGTCGGTAACGTGGCCGATGTGAGTATCGGCTACGCCCCGCGACTTGGAGCTGTGGGGATGAACGAGCGCGACGAGGTGGTCGAAGGGATCGTTTTGATGCGCAAGTACGGCGATACGCTAAAGACGCTGCGCGGGGTCGAAAAAAAGATCGAGCAAATCAATTCCGTGGGGATTCTTCCTGACGGCTGCCGAGCGGTTCCGTACTACGATCGTACCGGATTGGTTTATACGACGCTTCATACCGTGTTCGAGAATCTCTCGCTCGGGATGGGGCTCGTATTTGTCGTACTATTGTTCTTCCTCACCAATTTGCGCGCCGCGCTCATCGCCGCAATCAATATTCCACTGGCGCTCTGCGGCGCCTTCGTTCTGATGTACATGGGCAACACGCCGGCAAACCTTATTTCTTTGGGCGCAATCGATTTCGGCATCATCATCGACTCTACCGTCATCGTGATCGAGAACATCCACCGCGCCCTTACGACATCCGCCGAGTCCGAAGATTCCACGATTTTTCATCGCATCCTGGCAGCGGCACAAGAAGTGGGCGGCCCGATGGTGTTCTCGACTCTCATATTCGTAATCGCCTTCTTGCCGCTTTTCACGATGCGCGGTGTGGAGGGCGTGATTTTCTCTCCGATGTCCCACACTTATGCTTACGCTCTCGGCACGGCGATTTTGCTGGCCATAACTCTTACGCCCGTTTTGGCTTCCTACTGCTTTAAGCACGGCATTCGCGACTGGCCCAATCCGCTGTGGCAGGGGCTTTCGCGCTTCTACCATGGGCTTTTCGTGCGGACTCTGCGCTGGCCGCGGCTTTCGCTTCTAGTGATAGTGTCATTCATAGTGGCCGTGTTGAGCCGCTTTTCGAGCCTAGGTGGCGAGTTTTTGCCGAAACTGGAAGAAGGCAACATATGGGCGCGCGCGACGATGCCGATCAGCATCTCGCTCGAGCACGGAATTCGGCTCGCTAATCGAATGCGCCGCGTCTTTATGTCCTTCCCCGAGGTGACCACTGTTGTCTCCCAGCTCGGGCGACCCGACGAGGGTACGGAGACGACCGGCTTCTTTAACGCGGAGTTCTCCGTGGACCTCAAGCCAATGGAGCAGTGGCGGCCAGGCCTGACCAAAGAGAAACTCGTCAGCGAGATGAACGCCAAACTTACGCGCGAATTTCCCGGCGTCAGTTTCGGATACTCGCAAAATATCGAAGACAACGTCAACGAGGCGCTTTCCGGCGTGAAAGGCTCGAACTCGGTCAAGGTATTCGGCCCCGACCTGGCAACAGACGAGCGCATCGCCAACGAAATTAGCGAAATTATGAGCACTGTACCCGGTATCGTGGACTTGGCGGTGTACAGGTCGATGGGTCAGCCCAATGTGTTGATTGTGCCTAACCGGGCTGCCTGCGCGCGTTACGGGCTGAATGTGGGCGACGTGAACGCGGTGGTGCAGGCCGCAATCGGTGGGCAGGCCGTCACGCAGGTGCTGCAGGGCGATCGGAGCTTTAACCTGACCGTTCGTTGGAAGCCGCAGTACCGAACCAGCCTCGAAGCGATCCGCGAAATTCGCGTGCCCTTGCCGAATGGGGGCGTGGTGCCGCTGGCTCAGGTGGCCGACATCCGCACCGAAGGTGGGGCGTCGTTCGTGTACCGAGAAAACTTCGAGCGCTATGTGCCGCTTCGCTTCTCAGTGCGTGGTCGGGATTTCCAAAGCGCGGTCGAAGAGGCTCAACGGAAAGTTGCGGCTGCAGTAAAGCTGCCGCGCGGTGTTCATCTGGAATGGGCAGGCGAATATGCGGAACTCAAGGAGGCGACTCGGCGATTATCGATCGTCGTTCCGATCGCCCTGCTGCTGATTATGGGTGTGCTTTACAGCGCTACGCTCTCGCTAATCGATACTTTCATCATCCTGGCGCAAATTCCGGTCGCATGCCTGGGAGGCGTCCTCGGATTAATCATTACCCATACGCCGTTCAGCGTTTCAGCTGCGGTGGGCTTCATTTCGATTTTTGGCATCGCGGTGATGGACGGTATCCTCTTGACTTTTTACATCCGCGATCTCTGGAATCGGGGTCATCCGTTCCTTGAATCGATCATTCTCGGTTCCGACCGTCGCTTCCGAGCAGTGATGATGACCGCGCTGGTGGACGGCCTTGGGCTTCTGCCCGCTGCGATGTCGACCAAGATAGGCGCGCAAACCCAACGTCCGCTCGCCATCGTCGTCATCGGCGGCGCGGTCGCGATCGCGCTAATCACTCGGATTCTGCAGCCGATTCTCATCTATCTCTGCCATCGCCGCTTACGTCTGGCCGAACAGCAAGCCGGCGCACCCCTTGCCGATGGGTAGGTTCAAACACTTGTTCGGCTAGGCGGTTAAGCTTTTCAAGCGGAAGAGCAGGGCGGCCATCTATACGAACCCTCCACGCTTCCTTTTTGTTCTCTTCTGCTGACTTTTAACTTACCGAAGCCGAGGCCAACCGCGCTGCGCCATTGTCTCTGAGAGGCAAGCGTGAAAGGCTAACCTGAGAGATCTGATTGGCCAAGCCCAAAGAGGAGCCGATTGACTATGACCGCTATTGCGCGCAACAGCGACGTCGAGGTCGCGCGCCTGTTTCACGAACTTACCAAGCACTCGTACACAAGCGTACGCACGGGCGACTACCGGCTCGATTGGGAGAACGAGCCGTTCAAATTTAAGCTCTACCCCGAGCTTCCCGCCCTTGCGCTGCCACGCGATATCAGCCTTCCGGCGACCTCCGCCTTGGACGCGCTGTATCGGCGTGGGCAAAAGGGCTCGGGCAACGGGAGACTGGACGTGAACGCGCTTGCGCGGATACTCTTTTGCGCGGGTGGGATCACTCGAAAAAGGCGCGTGGGAGGCCTAGACTACCATTTCCGCGCGGCTCCGTCGGCCGGCGCGCTGTACCCGATAGAAATTTACGTTGCAAGCCGCGCAATCGAGGGCCTTAAGCCGGCTCTTTATCACTTCAGCCCCGGAGACTTGAGCCTTAGGGCACTGCGAGGGGGTGATTGGCTTGCGGTGATCGAAGGCGCGGCCGCAGGCGCGCCTTCGATCTCTACGGCGCAGGCAGCGATCATTCTCAGTGCCATCTTTTGGCGAAGCGCCTGGAAGTATCGGGCTCGCGCGTACCGCTATTGTTTCTGGGATGCCGGTACGATCCTGGCCAATCTGACCGCGTGCGCTGCTGCGGAGGACGTGCAAGCTGAGGTGCTGACGGCTTTTGTTGACCGCGAATTGGAAAATCTTCTGGACATCGACGGCGAGCGCGAAGGCGTGGTATGCGTCGTGCCGCTAACGACGGAAGATTTTCTCCAACACAAGCAAGCGGCTCCGGCAAAGAGCGGTTCGGGCGATACAGTCGTTTCGCCCCACGTCGATACTCCCTCACCGCTTGGGCTTGAAACCGTTCCTCTTTCGCAAAAGGAACGGGTTTATGAAGAGCTTGTTCGGCTGCATCTGGCCTCGAAGCTGCAAGACCATGATGAGGTAAAAAAGCTTCGCGCGGCGACGATTAACCCCGCCAAGCGCGCCGGCGGAGGAGATCGTTTCGTGCCTTTGCCAAGACAAGACCCCTCCAAGGCCGGCTTGCGGCTTGGGGAGGTTATTTTGCGGCGGGGGACAACGCGAGCCTACGCTTCGGAAGCGATAACCAGTCTGGCGCTGGCGACGATGTTAGAGGCTTCTCTTCGCTTGCCGCGATGCGATTTCCCCAGGCTTAGCGATATCTATCTCATTGTGAGCGCGGTGGAGGGGATTTCGCCAGGAGCTTACTTTTACGATGCCGAGCGCCATGGGCTCGTGCTTCTGAAGGAGGGCGAATTTCGCCGAGAGGCCGCGTACCTTGCACTGGAGCAAGGCTTTGTGGCGGATGCAAGCGTGCTCTTTTGCTACATGGCCGACCTGGAGTGCGTAACCCAGGCGTTGGGCAACCGTGGTTACCGTAACGCCCATTTGGAAGCTGGGATGCTTGCCGGTGCCGTCTATTTGGTCAGTTACGCCCTGGGCTTGGGAGCGTCGGGACTTACGTTTTACGACGATGATGCCACGGAGTTCTTTTCCCCTCATGCTGCAGGGAAAAGTCCGCTTTTGATGGTGGCAGCGGGCGTACCACGTAAAGCATCAAAGGCTTAACGGACGAACCCAGGCGTGTTTTTGAACCGCGTCAATTGACTCAGTTTGGGCCAGAAGAGGAAAAAATTTTCTATCCCTACTTGCAGACAGCCAAAATATTCTCTGCTTGCTTTCGCATCGCAAAACTACGCAGTCATTTAATTTGGCTCGTCCAGGGCGCCCTAGGCGGTGAGCCGTAGCCCTGGCTGCTCTCTTCAGTAATTGAACCAAGCTCAGCTATTTCGCCCGCTACTTTATTTGCTAGACGGCTTGACCTGGCTTGGGGGTGTAGATGTATGCCTTGGCTCGGAGACCTAGGCGTAAGCCAGTAGCCTAAGATCCTGAGCCTTTCTGAAAATTTTTCCTAATATTGTTGACATGGCTGCCCGATTCTAGCTATTTTCATTAGCCAATCGGGAGCTCTTATTTATGAAATTAGGCGATTCGCTGTGCCAGCTCGATGCGATTGACATTCAAATCTTGGCTCAGCTCCAGCAGTGCTGTCGGATTTCGCTGGCAAAATTAGCTGAACACGTAGGGCTTTCGGCGCCTTCAGTGCTAGAGCGCGTAAAAAAGCTTGAAGAGAGCGGAATAATCAAGGGTTATCATGCACACCTCGACGCCCGCCGACTAGGCAAGGACGTGACCGCCTTTATTGGCGTTTCTATAAGCCATCCGACTTTGGTGGAAAAGTTTGCCCAGGAGGTGGTCAAGCTCGACGATGTGCTCGAATGCCATCACGTGACGGGTCAGCATTCGATGCTGCTCAAGGTAAGGACGGACAACACGGCAACGCTTGAGAAACTGATCACCGCGATTCGCTCGATCGAGGGGGTTGCAAAAACCGAAACGATGGTGGTTTTGTCGACCAGACTCGAGAGCACCTCGCTATCGTTGGCTTCTTTGGCTCGAGCACAGCAGGAGGCGGGACATAAGGGTAGAGTTCGAGCCGATAGCGTGAAATCTGAAATTGCGGGAGGAAACGGGACAAAGCATGCATAGATGGAGCTCGGTTCCGCCGAAGCAGGGTCTTTACGACCCTGCGCACGAGCACGAAGCGTGCGGCATGGGTTTTTTGGTCGATATCAAGGGCCGCCGCTCGCACGAGCTTGTCCGCCAAGCGCTGACCGCGCTGAAAAACATGACCCATCGCGGCGCCTGCGGGTGCGATCCGTTGACCGGTGATGGTTCCGGGATTCTCATCCAGCTTCCCCACGAGATGCTTCGCCGAGAGGCGCTGAATCTGGGGTTCGAATTGCCCGAACCGGGTTCCTACGGGCTGGGCATGCTGTTTTTGCCGCCGAACTCTGCTGCGCGCGAAAGATGTGTGCAGATCGTCGAGCGTATCGTGGCCGCCGAAGGTCAGCGGTTGCTCGGGTGGCGCAAGGTGCCCACTGATGAGAGCGCGTGCGGCGCGGTTGCGCGTCGGTCGATGCCCTTTGTGAGTCAGGTCTTCATTGGGCGTGGCTCCGACACGCCCGACCAGCAGGCCTTCGAACGCAAGCTCTACGTCATCCGGCGTTGCATAGAAAAAGAGGCGACCGCAAGCTTGGCCGCGGAGGCTGGGCCTTTTTATGTGTGCAGTCTCTCGACGCGCACCGTGGTCTACAAAGGGCAGCTGATGCCAGACCAGTTGGTGCGGTTTTACCCGGACCTCAGTGATCCAGATTTGATTTCCGCTCTCGCGCTTATTCATCAGCGTTTTTCCACCAACACTTTCCCCAGCTGGGAGCGTGCCCATCCTTATCGCTTTCTGTGCCACAACGGCGAAATCAACACGCTGCGCGGCAATATCAACTGGATGCATGCTCGGGAAAAGATGTTCGCCTCGCCGCTTTTCGGCGATGACATGCGAAAGATCATTCCGGTAATCCAGACCAACGGCAGCGACTCTGCGATCCTCGATAACGTGCTCGAGCTCTTGCTGCATACCGGCCGCTCCTTGCCCCATGCGGTGATGATGCTGATTCCAGAGGCGTGGCAGAATCACACCTCGATGAGCGAGTCGAAGCGCGCCTTCTACCAGTATCACGCGTGCATGATGGAGCCGTGGGACGGTCCCGCAGCGATCGCGTTCACCGACGGACGTTTGATCGGAGCCGTGCTCGACCGCAATGGGCTTCGCCCTTCCCGCTTCACTATCACGAAGCATGACCTTTTGGTGATGGCCTCGGAGACCGGCGTGCTGGATATCCCGCCTGAGCAGATCGCGTACAACGGGCGACTTCAGCCGGGGCGGATGCTTTTGGTGGACGTCGAGCAGGGGCGAATCATCGAGGACGAGGAAATCAAGGAAGGGATGGCGGCGCGCAGGCCGTACCGGCAATGGCTTAAAGACAACCTGGTTGACATTGACGATTTACCGCAGCCGCCCACGACGATCTCGCTCGACGGCCATGCGCGTCACGACGTGTTGACGCGGCAGATCGCCTTCGGTTACACGAGCGAAGAGCTACGAATCATACTGGCGCCGATGGCGGTGAACGCTCAGGAGCCGGTCGGCTCGATGGGGACCGACACGCCGCTTGCCGTACTGTCCGACCAATGCCCCCTGCTCTTCAACTACTTCAAGCAACTGTTCGCCCAGGTGACCAATCCACCGATCGACCCAATTCGTGAAGAATTAGTGATGTCGCTCGAGACCACGATCGGCTCGGAGCAAAATCTCTTCGAAGAAACGCCCTTGCACTGCCGCCAGCTGCGGCTGCCTCATCCGATTCTTACCAACCAGGAGCTCGAGAAAATCAAGCGCCTTTCCCTGCCGGGTCTAAGGAGCGTCACTTTGCCGATCGTCTACCCGGTTGCTGAGGGTGAACATGGCTTGAGGCGCGCGCTGAATGACTTGTGCTTTCGGGCCTCTGAGGCGATAGCGGCAGGCTATACGATTATCGTCCTTAGCGACCGCGAGATGGACGCCACGCATGCGCCTATTCCGAGTCTGCTCGCCACCTCCGCGCTCCATCACTACCTAATACGCGAAGGTTTGCGTACGCGCGTGGGCCTGGTGGTCGAATCCGGCGAGCCGCGCGAAGTTCACCATTTCGCTCTTTTAATCGGCTACGGTGCCGGTGCGGTAAATCCCTACCTGGCCTATGCCACGATCGCGCAGATGGTTAGCGAAGGGATTATCAAAGGCTTGTCGCCGGAGGAGGCGGTCGCGAACTACATCAAAGCGATCTGCAAGGGATTGCTCAAAGTCGCCTCCAAGATGGGGATCTCGACGCTTCAAAGCTACCGCGGAGCCCAGATATTCGAGGCTTTGGGCCTGAGCCAGGATCTGGTGGACAACTACTTCACCTGGACCGCGTCGCGTATCGGAGGCGTCGGACTTGAGGTAATCGAGCGCGAAACGGCGCAACGCCACGAGCAGGCCTTCAGTCCTGAAGTGCCTGGTGTGGGCAAGGAACTCAAAGGTGGGGGCGAGTATCAGTGGCGACGGCGGGGCGAGGTGCACATGTATAACCCGGTCACGATCGCCAAGCTCCAACACGCCGTAACCATGGGGAGCTACAAGCTGTTCAAGCAGTACACTCGCGCGGTGGACGAAGGTGCGGCTCGGGAGGCGACGCTTCGCGGGTTGCTCAAGTTCAAACCGACCCGACCTCCAGTTCCATTGGAAGAAGTCGAGCCGGCTTCGGAGATCGTCAAGCGCTTTAAGACGGGTGCGATGTCGTTCGGCTCGATCAGCAAGGAAGCGCACGAGACGTTGGCGATCGCGATGAACCGGATCGGCGGCAAAAGCAACACCGGCGAAGGTGGCGAAGATCCGGAGCGCTTCAAGCTCGATCCCAACGGCGACTGGCGTCGCAGCGCGATCAAACAGGTCGCGTCGGGTCGCTTCGGTGTTACCAGCAACTACCTGGTCAACGCCGACGAAATACAGATTAAGATCGCCCAGGGGGCCAAGCCAGGTGAAGGCGGGCAGCTCCCAGGGCATAAGGTCGACCATTATATCGCCAAAATTCGTTACTCCACGCCTGGCGTGGGGTTAATTTCGCCTCCGCCGCATCATGACATCTACTCGATCGAAGACCTCGCGCAGCTCATTCACGATCTTAAGGCCGCCAACGAGCACGCCCGTATCAGCGTAAAGCTGGTCGCCGCGGTTGGTGTGGGTACGATCGCGGCCGGCGTGGCGAAAGCCAAGGCGGACGTGATCCTGATAAGCGGTCATGACGGCGGCACTGGCGCCTCACCCCAAAGTTCGATCAAGCACGCGGGCATCCCGTGGGAGCTCGGCCTGGCGGAGACGCAACAGGTGCTCGTGATGAACGACTTGCGCGGGCGCGTCAGGCTCGAGGTCGACGGTCACCTCAAAACTGGTCGCGACGTCGTCATCGCCGCCTTGTTGGGCGCCGAAGAGTTCGGCTTTGCGACCGCCGCTTTGGTCGCGATGGGATGTGTGATGATGCGAGTGTGCCATCTCAACACCTGCCCGGTAGGGATCGCAACTCAGGACCCCGTGCTGCGACAGCGTTTTGCGGGCAAGCCCGAACACGTCGTGAATTTGATGATGTTTATCGCTGAGGAAGTGCGCGAATACATGGCTCAACTCGGCTTCAGGACGGTTGACGAGATGGTGGGTCGGGTCGAATGTCTGGAGCCGAACTACGCTGTCGACCACTGGAAAGCGCGCTACGTCGATCTCGGCCAGATTCTCCATCGCCCCGTCTCCAGTGGAGAGGTGGCGATCAGATGCGTTCAAGAGCAGGACCACGAGCTCGACAAGGTCGCTGACAGGCGCCTTATCGAGCTTTGCAAAAGCGCTTTGGAGCACAAGCGGCCCGTGCAAATCCATATGCCGATTCGCAACGTCGACCGCGCGTTCGGTACGATGCTGTCGGCGGAAATTTCGCGCCGCTACGGCGAGGAGGGGCTGCCCCCGCACACGATCCAGATTCACGTCAAGGGGTCGGCGGGCCAAAGCTTCGGTGCTTTCCTGGCACGCGGAGTAGCCCTTTATCTGGAAGGAGACGCTAACGACTATATCGGCAAGGGGCTTTCGGGCGGTCTCATCGTTGTGCGCCCTCCTAGAGCAGCCACGTTCAAAGCGGAAGATAACATCCTGATCGGCAACGTCGCTTTGTACGGCGCAACCGGCGGCGAAGCCTATTTCCGCGGCGTTGCGGGAGAACGCTTTGCCGTGCGCAACAGTGGCGCGATCGCGGTCGTCGAGGGAGTGGGCGACCACGGATGCGAGTACATGACGCGAGGCGTGGTGGTCGTCCTGGGTCGCACCGGACGCAACTTCGCGGCTGGAATGAGCGGCGGTGTAGCGTACGTGCTGGATACGGCAGGCGACTTCGAGAGCCGCTGCAACATGGGAATGGTCGAGCTCGAACCATTGGACGATCCGAGCGAGCGCAGTCAGGTGCGGATGCTTATCACGCGCCACTATCAGTACACTGAAAGCGAGCTTGCCAGGCGAATTCTGGACAACTGGAATGACTATCAGACGCGGTTCGTCAAGGTCGTGCCTACGGAGTACCGCAAGGTTTTGGAGCGCCAGCATCTAGATTCCGAGATGGCGCGCGTGGCCTCGGTGTAAGGCTCGCTTCTAGCTGAGAGCAGAGCCGCACGCGTGGCCGCCGATGGCGGTGCGATCGATCGGACGGACCGTCGACCGATTCGGTGGCGCGCAATCACGAAGGTCTTACGATAGGCAGAATTATGGGAAAGATTACGGGATTTCTCGAGTTCAAGCGCGAAGAGCCGTACCACAGGCCGGTCGAGGAACGCGTTCTCGATTGGCGCGAGTTCGAAGCTTCGATGCCGGAGGACAAGCTTCGCACGCAGGCGGCGCGATGCATGGACTGTGGCGTGCCGTTTTGTCATCGCGGATGTCCTCTGGGCAACCTTATTCCGGACTGGAACGATCTCGTTTACCGCGGGCGGTGGCGCGAGGCGGTCGACGCGCTTCATTCGACGAACAATTTTCCCGAAATTACCGGGCGAATTTGTCCTGCACCGTGCGAAGCAGCCTGTGTGTTGAGTATCAACGACGACCCGGTGACGATCAAACTCGTCGAAAAGCATATCGGCGAGCGCGCTTTCGAAGAAGGTTGGGTAACCCCGGTTCTGCCACAACGTAAAACCGGCAAACGGGTTGCCGTGGTGGGTTCTGGGCCTGCTGGCTTGGCATGCGCGCAGCAACTGGCCCGAGTGGGCCATTCCGTTACGGTCTTCGAACGCGACGACCGCGTGGGCGGTCTGCTCACGTACGGCATACCCGACTTTAAGCTCGAGAAATGGGTTGTTCAACGGCGAATCGACCAGATGATAGCCGAAGGCGTGGAGTTCCGCACCAACTGCAACGTGGGCGTCGACATCCACGGGCGCGAGCTTCTGCGCAACTTCGACGCGGTATGCCTGACGATTGGCGCAACCAGGCCGCGCGACCTTAAGCTTCCCGGACGCGAGCTGAAGGGCATCCATTTCGCCATGGAGTACCTGGTCCAGCAAAACAAGCGCAACTTCGGCGACCAATTCTCGAGCGAGGAGATCATCTCGGCAGCAGGCAAGCGCGTAGTGGTGGTCGGGGGTGGCGATACGGGTTCGGATTGCGTCGGCACGGCAAACCGTCAAGGCGCACGCCTAATTCATCAATTTCAGTATCTGCCGCGGCCGCCGGAAAAGCGCACGGCCGATTCGCCATGGCCCGAGTGGCCCAAGATTTTGCGCACCTCATACTCCCATGAGGAAGGAGTAATCCGAGACTGGAACGTCTACACTGTGGGCTTCTCCGGCGAGAACGGACACGTTCGGCGTTTGCACGGGGTGAGGGTGAAGTGGCGGTTCGAGCACGGCCGCCGAATCATGGAGGAGATTAAAGGCAGCGAGTTCACCTTGGAGTGCGACCTCGTCTTAATCGCCGCCGGATTTGCCGGCCCCGAGGCCGACACGCTTGCCTCGCAGCTCAAGCTCAAGCTCGACGGCCACGGCAACGTGATCGGAGACGAGTCGTATATGACCAACGTGCCGGGCGTGTTCGTCGCGGGCGACGCCCGCCGAGGTCAGTCGCTGGTCGTGTGGGCGATCTGGGAAGGTCGTGAAGCCGCGCGCGCGATCGACCGTTACCTGATGGGTGAGACGCGGCTGCCGTCGAGCCCGTACATCTAACGCGCGACGGCGCGGGTCCGACTGCGCGAAGCAGACTTGCGCTTTTTGTGTTTGCCGCTCCGTGGCTTTTTCACAAACCCAGGAATCTAGTTTGTTTCCACTGAGCGGTTAAAACGGAAAACGGCCCGACGACACATTCTGCGATCCAGGCGCCGAGCCGGAAAATTTCTCTAACTGCTACGAGCGTTGCGCACCATTTTAGCGACCCGACCCGCGCAGGTTCGTGGTTTACTCGTCGTCGGTCTGCGCCCCGTTGGAAGCGGCCTGAGCTTCTGCGTCTCGCTCGGCTAGCCCCGCAACCGCGACCACCTTTTCCCCAGGATCGAGTTTGACCAGACGCACGCCTTGAGCGTTGCGCCCGGTAAGACGCACCGTTTTTACCGGCAGACGGATCACCTTGCCTCCGCTCGTGATAAGCATCACCTGGTCGTCAGCTCCGACTTGTCTTACGCCGACAACCTTACCGGTCTTCTCGGTGACGTTCATGGTGATCACGCCTTTACCGCCCCGGTGAGTAAGACGATATTCCGAGGCTTCGGTGCGTTTGCCGAAACCGAACTCCGAGACGGTCAGCAGCGTTTCGTCGTCTCGCACGACGGCCATCGAAACGACCTCATCGTTTTCCAGCTCGACCGCTCCGTCGCGCTGACTTGCGCGCGAGCCAAGCTCGATGCCGATGACGCCTTGCGTATCACGCCCGGTGGGGCGCACTTCGTCCTCGTTGAAGCGGATTGCTTGTCCTTCGCGGGTCGAAAGCACGATTTGCTGGCGACCGTCGGTGATGCGGACCCCGACGACCTCGTCGCCTTCTTCCAAATTGATGGCGATTATTCCGTTCGAGCGCACGTTGCTGAACTGCTCGAGCTCGGTTTTCTTAACGCGTCCGCGTCTGGTGGCGAACATTACGTACTTGCCGGCCGTGTCCCGCGGCACTGGAATGAAAGCGGAGAGGCGCTCGCCCGGCGCAAGACTGAGAAGATTGGCGATCGAGCGGCCTTTGGCGGCTCTGCCCGCTTCGGGTATGTCGTAGGCCTTTAGCTGGTAGACCTTTCCGGTCGAAGTGAAAAAGAACAGCCGCTCGTGACTGCCGACTACGACCAGATGCTCGACAAAATCCTCGTCATTGGTCACGGCGCCGATTAGCCCTTTGCCGCCTCGGCGCTGAGTACGGTACTGGGACAGAGGAGTGCGCTTGATATAACCGCTGTTGGTTACGGTTATGACCACATCCTCGTCGACGATCAGGTCCTCGATCGAGAGCTCGCCCTGGTCCTCCACGATCTGGGTTCGTCGCTCGTCGGCAAACTCCTGCTTGATTTCTTTGATCTCCGCGCTCAAAAGCGCCAGAAGCTCGCGTTCGTCGGCGAGGATTTTCCGCAAGCGCGCGATGTTTTGCGCGGTTTCTTGGTGTTCGGCCTCGATCTTTTCGCGCTCGAGCGAGGTCAAGCGGCGCAGCGGCAGATCCAAAATCGCTTGAGCCTGCGTCTGCGTCAACGAGAAGCGGCTCATCAGTTCGGCTCGCGCCGACTCGGTGTCTTTGGCCGCTCGGATAAGTTTTATAACCGCGTCGAGATCGCGCAACGCGACCAGCAGCCCCTCGAGAATGTGCTGACGAGCTTCGGCTTGGCGAAGCTCGAACAGTGTTCGGCGCGTGAGCACAAACTTGCGATGGTCGATGAAGGCGAGCAGCATCTCTCGAAGGTCGAGCTCCCTGGGTCGTCCGTCCTGGATCGCCATCATGTTGAGCCCGTAGCTCTCCTGCATCGGCGTCAATTGGTAGAGCTGGTTCAACACGACGCGGGCGTCGGCGTCGCGCTTGAGCTCGATCACGATCCGCATGCCGTCGCGATCCGACTCGTCGCGCAAATCGGCGATCCCTTCGATTCGCCGCTCGTTGACCAGCTCGGCTATTCGTTCGATGAGGCGCGTCTTGTTCACCTGGTAGGGAATTTCTCGCACGATAATCGAGCTGCGTCCGCTGCGACGGTCGCTCTCAACGACCGCCAAGGCCCGAATTATCAGAGTGCCGCGTTTCTTGAGATAGGCTTCGCGCACCGCCTTGCGACCCAGGAGCTGACCTCCGGTGGGAAAGTCGGGGCCGGGTATGATGTCGAGCAATTCCTCCAAAGAGAGGTTGGGGTTGTCGATAAGCTTGAGGAGCGCGTCGCATACTTCTCCCAGGTTATGGGGCGGGATGTTGGTCGCCATCCCCACCGCGATGCCGTCAGCGCCATTGATCAGTAAATTTGGAATTTGCGCGGGAAGCACTACCGGTTCTTTCTGCGAGCCGTCGAAATTGTCGACGAAGTCCACAGTGTCTTTGTCGATATCGGCGAGCATCCGCTCGGCCAACCGCGTAAGTCGACATTCCGTGTAACGGTACGCCGCCGGAGGGTCGCCATCGATCGAACCAAAATTGCCCTGGCCGTCGATAAGCGGGTAGCGCATGCTCCACGGCTGCGCCATTCTGACCAACGCGTCGTAGACCGCCATGTCGCCGTGGGGATGGTAGCGCTTGAGCACCTCGCCCACCACGCCGGCGCATTTGGAGTAGCGACGGTTGGACAGAAGCCCCTCGCGAAACATCGCGTAGAGGATTCTTCGATGGACGGGCTTAAGTCCGTCGCGCAGGTCCGGCAGGGCGCGGCCTATGTTGACGGACATCGCGTAGTCCAGGTAGGACTGACGCATGTCGTCCTCGATGTTTATCAGTGCAGGTTCGCTGCGGATCGGTTCACTACCGTTGGTCTCGGCCATATGAAAACGCCTCTCTTAGTCGATGCGAAAGCGATAGTCTGCCTGGTAGCGGCCCGAAAGCGCCATCTTTAGGTCGCGCGCGTATATAGTTTAGTTGCGAAAATCTCTCGTGCGGGCTTGCTTCGGGCCGGCTTTGCCACAAGCGGGAACGCTATCTGGTGCGTTTGGCTTATATGTCCAAATTGCGCACGTTCAGCGCGTTCTCCTCGATAAATTGGCGGCGCGGTTCGACCTGATCGCCCATCAGTTTGGAGAAAATCTCTTCCGCCTCTTCTTGAGAACTGATGCGGACTTTGAGCAGGGTCCGGGTCTCCGGGTTCATCGTTGTCTCCCACAATTGGGTGGGATTCATCTCGCCAAGGCCCTTGTAACGCTGTATTTCAACGCCTTTTTGTCCGGCCTCGAGGATCGCCTGAGCGACCTCTTTTAGCGAGGCGTAAACGTTACGTTCGTTGCCGATAGCCAGGACCAAAGGCGGCTTGAACGTGTCGAGCTCCTCCTTGAGCCGGCGGATTTCACGCAGTTCGACCGAACGAAGCAGCGCCAAATCGACAACCGTGGGTGGCGTTGCACCGTTTCGAGTATGAGCGACTATCACCCGGTAGGTGTTGTCATCCTCCGCCTCAGTACGGCAAGCGAGCTCGCGATTGCCGAGCTCGAGTTTGAGGGCTTCGGCCAGACTCTGAGCTTGTTCTTGGCTTCGCAGGCTTTCGGCGCTCGCTTTTCTATGCGCAATCAGATTTATCAAGCCATCGACGACGGCTCGCTCCTTTGAGCGCCTCTCGAGAGCTTCGTACATTCTCTCGCAGTAAAGAGCCTTGCGCGCCAGATTTTTAAGCGCCGCACCTTTGACGCTTCGCGCTTGGTCACCCTCGCCTGCATGCAAGGTGGCCTGCTCGGTGCCAAGCTCGATCAAATATTCCTGCAAGGCAGCTTCGTCCTTGAGATAACGCTCGTTTTTTCCTTTCTTGACGCGGAACAAAGGCGGCTGAGCGATATACAAGTGACCATTTTCGATTATTTCGATGAACTGGCGGAAGAAAAACGTGAGCAGAAGGGTGCGGATGTGGGCGCCGTCGACGTCAGCGTCGGTCATTATGACTATCGTGTGGTAGCGCAGTTTGCTGATGTCTTTATCGTTGTGCACGCCCATCCCCAGCGCCGTGATAAGCGTGCGCAGTTCGGCCGAGCTCAGCACCTTGTCGATGCGCGCGCGCTCCACGTTGAGGATTTTGCCGCGCAACGGCAGGATCGCCTGCGTGCGCCGGTCTCGCCCTTGTTTGGCCGAGCCGCCGGCGGAGTCGCCCTCGACGATGAACAGCTCGCTGCGCGCCGGATCCCGTTCCTGGCAGTCGGCAAGCTTGCCAGGAAGCGCGCCCGAATCGAGCGCGCCTTTGCGACGCACGAGCTCCTTGGCTTTGCGCGCCGCCTCGCGCGCGGTAGCAGCTTCGATAGCCCGTCCGACAATCTGTTTTGCGTCGCTCGGGTTTTCCTCCAAGTAACTGGCAAGCTTTTCGCCAACGAAGGCGTTTACCAGGCCCTCGACCTCAGAGTTGCCAAGCTTGGTTTTGGTCTGCCCCTCGAATTGCGGATGGGGAAGCTTGACGCTGATGATGGCTGTCAAGCCCTCGCGAACATCGTCGCCTTCAAGGCGCATCTCTTTGTTCTTGAGCAAATTGTTGTTGAGCGCGTAAGCGTTGATCGTTCGGGTCAGGGCCGACTTCAGTCCCGAGAGATGGGTACCTCCTTCCACGGTATGAATGTTGTTGGCGAAGGAAAAAATCGTTTCGTGCACCGCATCGGTCCACTGTAACGCGCAGTCGATTTCAACCCCTTCGCGAACGCCTTTGAAGCCGATTACCTTGTGCAGCGTCCTACGACCCTGATTGAGTGATTCGACGAACTCCTTGATGCCGCCGTCGAACTTGAATTCTTCGTGTTTGCCAGTGCGCTCGTCGCGCAACCATATCCTGAGACCCGCGTTCAGATAAGCCATCTCGCGCAAATAACGCGCGATAATTTCGTAGCGGAACTTGACCTCGGGGAATATTTTCGGATCGGGCGAAAAGCTGGTTTTCGTCCCGGTGCTCTTGGCTGAACCCTTCTCCAGAACCGGAGTTACGGGAACGCCGCGCTCGTAGCGCTGGTAGTAAACTTTGCCGTTGCGCCTTACTTCGACCTCGAACTCTTCGCTAAGCGCGTTCACGACCGAGGCGCCCACGCCATGAAGCCCCCCTGACACCTTGTACGCCTGGTTTTCGAACTTGCCCCCCGCGTGTAAGAGCGTATGCACTACTTCAAGCGTCGAGCGCCCTTCAGTTGGATGGATTTCTACGGGAATGCCGCGACCGTTGTCCTCGATTGTAATTCGGTCGTCACTGTGAATAGTCACACCGATTTCTGTGCAATAGCCCGCCAAAGCTTCGTCGACCGAATTGTCGACAATTTCACTGACCAGATGATGAAGGCCTCGTTCACCGGTGTCGCCGATATACATACCGGGACGGGCCCTAACCCCTTCGAGGCCTTTTAGCACTTTAATAGATTGGGCACCGTAGGTATCTGACGTTTGGGAATGTCTCATCAGAGAACTAGATCCTTTCGATACGGTGAGGCTGAAGATGTAGTTTATAGGAGTCAAAACACAGTTGTTCCACCTACGATATATTATTGCACATATCAAACGATACGTGAATATTAAGGCGCCTGTTTGTGAGCAAAATGATACAACGTTATATTTTTGTTACCATCGAACTGAAAAGCCACTTCTGACATAGTTTTGTAAAGATTAAAACCGCTTTTTGCACGGCTGGTTTAGAAAGACGCGATGAGCTTCCGATAAAAAATCGTTCGATTAGATTTTCATCACATCGAAAGATATCGAAAGCAAGCCTAACCCACGCTGAAAGGTGAGCCGATTTGGATAAGATGAGTAATTGTGGCAAGGCGATTCGCTGCGGCCCTGTATATGTTCTGACAAGTATATCACAACAGGTTAAAACTCTCGCCCTTCAATATAAGGATCTGGTCTAATTGTGACGACCTTGATTGGTCTTTTCGGAAATTTGGAGGTTTTAATTGTTGGAGGTTTTAATTTCTCCACACTACCTCGGGCAAAACTATTTTCCAAGCGGTTTTGTGCCCGTGCTTAAAACAAGGCGGGTGGCAAAGTAAGCTTGAAACTTGCGTTCCTAACATCGGGCAAGCTGTCGATACGAGAGTTTCGAAGGTCAAGTACTAAAGTTAACCGAACCAACGCTTGATTTTTTATGAGAAATCGAGCAAAACGCTTGCATAAGCTAAGTGCGCGAGGCGTAGTCTTAAGAGCTCGCGTGAATGTGTGAGGAGGATAGAGCGTGAAGAAGTACACGGCATGGGTTTTGAGTTTTGCGCTTTTGACGGGTAATGCGGTTTGCGTATTGGCCCATCCCAAACAGGCTTTTGCTCAGGCGGCTCCGTCGCCTGAGGCAACTAACCCGCCTGCTCAACAACAGCCGGAGCAAGGCGAGGCGAAGAAGCACGAGCGCAAACACCGCAGACATCATGGTCGAAGACATAAGCGCGAACACCGCGAACACAAAGAAGATCAGCAGTAAATTGCGTGCCTGCGGTTAGCTTTGCTCTGGTGGCGTGGCTTGAGAGTGCCCCGACGCCAAAGTGACGTCGTTTTAAAATCCGTCACTTTTTCGGGTGACGTTCTCCGAACGCGATGCCGGGTGCGAGAGGGGGCACTTTTCACCTTAGACGGTTCAGAGCCGAGCTATGATTTAAACCATACCCTAAACGGGTAAGCTTTAGGCGGCCCCGGGGTTTCATATGAGACGGCTCCAGGCGCTCCGATTTTCCCTGAATTAGGCGCAAGCCAAAAGGTGGATTTATTGGAAGGCAAGAGCTTTTGCTCGCCAAAGCATGGGCGGCACTCCTTCGGCGCAACAGCCTAATAACATGCTTGCGCTTGCGCCTGGCGCGCTCGCGTGATGGAGTAAAAACAACGATGAGGTACTTTGCGTTCGGGGCACTAGCTTTGTTGGGTGCCTGTCTTATGGCGCCTTTAAGCTTCGCGCAGAGCGGGTCGCCAGCGGAAGCGTCGAAGAGTAACCCGCCAGCTGCGAAGGCCGCACCTAGCGGCAAACTTTCGGTGGACGAGGACGTTCTTTTGCCGCTTGTCGGCATACCGGAAAAAGACTTTCGCGAAGCCCGTCGCCAGCTCAAGGTGGGTAATAAAAAAGCCGCCGCGGCTGATATACGTGCTGCCGCCTCTCTGATTCGCCTCGAGGCGGCTCGTCCAGACGCAGAAGATAAAGATAGCTTACTTTCGTCAGCTGCAGATTTGGACAAGCTTGCCCAATCGGTCGAAAAAGGGGACGTAAAGTCGCCTAGTGAACTCAATCAAACCTTCGCAAAGGCCGACCTCGCCTTGGCAAGCCACTACCACATGATGGCCAAGGATGAGCTTCTTCGTGGAAACAAAAGTAAGGCATTAGTATGGCTCACTGCTGCCACCGACTACATTAAAGATAGCGTCAGTTGGAGTAGCCGCGAGCTGAAGGAGGGTGGCGCGCCCCTTGTCAAGAAGATGCAAGATCTCGGCAACAAAATTGCCGCTGGAGCTAAATCAGCGACGGAAGCCACCGAAAGAGGTTTCGACGCGCTGGGTCAAGAAATCAAGAACCTGGCGGCCAAGGTTTCTCAATAGGTTCGAATGGTTAACACATTGCGCTTAAGCGAGCACCGGAATGGATGGCTCTGAAATTCTTGCTCCAGATTAGGCGTAGATTCGCTTCCACTTCCGATATTTGAACCGCTGGCAATCCACGTGCCGGCGTCTGGTTCGCCAGCTCGTCTTTGCCGCTTAGGTGGAAAGTTCAATTGCGGGCGTCCAACGGGAGTGGTCCATGATGTCGGTAAACCGCTTTGCCGGCTTGCGCCTGGCGCTTCTTCGGTCGATCGAGGCAGCTTTCGCCCTGTGGACAGCCTTGACGGTGAGCGGGTGTGAATGGGCAAATCGAATCGCCGGAGTTTCACCCCAACAGACAGTCCAACAACTTGGGCGTCAACAGCAAGTTCAGTTGGTAGAGAATCGCCTAATCGACGCCGGATTCAAAGCGATCTCAGCGAAGTCACCAGAAGACTTCAACAAAATTCAGTCGCTGCCGCCGCTTGAACTTACCTACCGAATCGATGCTACGGGTAAGCTCGTCTACTACTACGCGGACCCCTACTATTGTTATTGTTTGTTTCGCGGGGACGAGGCAGCTTACCAACGCTACGAGGCCATGAAGACCAGTGCTCAGCAGGCACGCAGCGAGTCCCACGCCGAGGCCATAAGAAAGGCGGAGGAGAAAGCCACCGAAGCGCAAACGATGGGGCCGTTTGGAATCGATAGTCCTTTCGGCGGCGCAGGACCTGGTGCAAGCTTTTTCGCTTATTGAAAGAAAGTCTCGGCGTTCTGTTTGGAGTAGCGGCGCAAAAGCGCGATCTAGAACTGCGCGGCCCGCGGTGGCTTGAATCGAAGGTTTACTCGATCAGTTTGCCGATTCTACTCCAGCGTACTTTCGGTAGTCCTTGCGCGTCATCGTCCCATGACCAGTAGATTATTACCGCTCGGCCCTCGACGTCGTTGACGTCTACGAAGCCCCAGAACCGGCTATCATAGCTCTGGTCGCGGTTGTCCCCCATCACGAAAATCTTACCTGGCGGCACCACTTCAGGCCCAAAGTCGCCGTACAACCGCGCCGCGGACATAGGACTGTTCGAGGAGAGTCTGCTGTAATGGGCGTGAGAATCGGCAATCTTGTGGTCGTTGATGTATACCTGCGTGCCACGCACCTCGACCTTGTCGCCCGCAAGGGCTATGACTCGTTTAATGAAGTCCTTGCTCCGGTCCTTTGGGAAAACAAAAACGATCACATCCCCTCGATGGATCGAGCCGAAGCGGACTACGTAACGGCCCAGACTCAAGCCAGGGAACTGGAAGCCGAAGATCGAGTCCGGCATTCGCAGTCCGTAAGCGACCTTGTTAACCAGAATATGGTCTCCGATAAGCAAAGTTGGTTCCATCGAGCCGGAAGGAATCTTGTAAGCCTGAAGCAGAAAGGTTCGAATGATTAGCGCCAAAATAGCCGCGACCGCAAGCGCCTCGGCGTACTCGCGGTAAATTGACTTCGAGGCTTGGACAGGTCTTGCCCGGTCGCGTTGAGCTTCGGCGTTGGAATGCGTCTGAGGATCGGGTACAGGTTCACCCATAACTTTTCAGTCTCCTACCTTAAGCAGCGCTAAAAAAGCTTCTTGAGGCACTTCCACGCGCCCTAGCCGTTTCATTCGCCGCTTGCCTTCTTTCTGCTTTTCTAACAGTTTACGCTTGCGCGTAACGTCGCCTCCATAGCATTTGGCGGTGACGTTTTTGCGCATCGGTTTTACGCTTTCGCGCGCGATAACTTTCGAACCGATCGCCGCCTGAATTACCACCTCGAACATCTGGCGAGGTATCAATTCGCGCATCTTCTCGCACAGCGCGCGCCCGCGCTCGTACGCCTTGTCGCGATGGACGATGGTGGAAAGAGCGTCGATCGTTTCGCCATTAAGCTTAATATCCAGTTTAACCAGAGGGTTGGGTCGGAAGTCCAGAAACTCATAATCGAGTGAAGCGTAGCCTTGACTTACCGATTTCAGCCGATCGTAAAAGTCGAGCGCAACCTCAGCTAGCGGCAGCTCATACACCAGGATGGCACGCCTTTCGCTCGCAAATTTCAACTCGCGCTGAATTCCGCGGCGAGATTCGCAAAGCTTTATCACCGGCCCCAGGAATTCCGCTGGTACGTGGATGGAGGCAAGAATGTAGGGTTCTTCGATCGCTTCAATGATGCCTGGATTCGGCATCCGCGTGGGATTGTCGATAACTATTGTTTGGCCGTCGCGCGTTCGGATGCGGTACTCGACCGTAGGGGCAGTTACGATAAGGCTTTGTCCGAACTCGCGTTCCAACCGCTCCTGCACGATATCCATGTGCAGCAGCCCTAGAAAGCCCGCTCTGAAACCGAACCCAAGAGCTTGAGAGGTTTCGGGTTCGGCAACGAAGCTTGCGTCGTTCAGTCTCAGCTTCTCGATCGCCTCGCGCAAAGCTTCATAATGGTTGGCGTCGGTTGGGTAAAGCCCAGCGAATACCATGGGCTTGAGTTTTTTGAATCCGGGAAGCGGCTGCTCGGCGGGACGTTCTGCGTCGGTGAGCGTGTCGCCTACGCGCATGTCGGCCAGATGCTTGATTCCAGCCGTCACTGCTCCCACTTCGCCACAGGCGAGAGTGTCGGTCGGTTGCGAATGAGGCGTGAAATACTCGAGCTTGGTTATCTCCCCCGTCTTGCCGCTGCCTTTGAGCAGAACTTTCATCCCGACACGTAGCTCGCCGTCGAACACGCGCACAAGCCCGATCGCCCCTGAATAAGAGTCGTACCAACTGTCGAAAATCAAGGCTCGAGTCGGCGCATTCGGATTGCATCGTGGCGGAGGAATCCTTTTGATGATAGCTTCGAGGACGTCGTCGATTCCGATGCCCAGCTTCGCGCTCACCAGCAGAGCATCTTGCGCGTTAAGCCCGATAACCTCCTCGATTTCCTTCCGAGTCCGGTCGATATCTGCGCTCGGCAAGTCGATTTTATTGATCACGGGAATGATCTCGAGGCCGTGGTCTATCGCTAGATAGACGTTGGCCAAAGTCTGCGCTTCAACGCCCTGACTTGCATCGACAACCAAGAGCGCGCCCTCGCAAGCTGCAAGGCTGCGCGAAACTTCGTAGGCAAAGTCCACGTGCCCTGGTGTGTCTATGAGGTTAAGTACGTACGTGCGTCCGTCCTTGGCCGTATAGTTGAGGCGCACAGTTCGCGCTTTGATCGTGATTCCCCGTTCACGCTCCAGTTCCATCGAATCGAGGAACTGGTCTTGGAACTCGCGCGGAGAAACCGCGCCCGTGCGCTCGAGCAGGCGGTCGGCAAGCGTCGATTTGCCATGATCGATGTGGGCGATGATAGAGAAATTGCGGATCAGCTTCGGGTCGGTCATGGGTAAGTTATGCCGCAAGCGGACCTATGATGCAGTTCGTTGTGCGCATTTATCCGATTGCAAGCTCGCAGAAGCTTTTTAGCGCTTTTCAGCGAAACGATAAATGCGCAGTGCGCGCTAGCGTGCGGTGGTATCTGTGGCGCCGGGCGCTGAAAGAAGCGAGCGATAATATTCAAGCGTTCGCTTAAGGCCATCGTACAGCGTCGTGCGCGGCTGCCAATCGAGCAGTTGCCGTGCAAGAGCCGGCGAGATCGCCGAGCGCATCTGCTCACCCGGTCGCGGACTGTCGTAAACAGGCGCTGCCTTGACGCCAGCGAGTTCGGCTAACGTTTGGTAGAGGTGGTTTACGCTGGTTTCGACTCCAGTGCCAATGTTGACGACGGCAGCTGGCCCGCCCTTATCTAGCGCTGCTAAATTGGCGCGCACCACGTCGTCCACAAACACGTAGTCGCGGGTTTGCTCGCCGCTGCCGAAGATGACCGCTCGAGTACCGCTAAGCAATCGGCTGCAAAAAATTGCCACCACGCCGGCCTCGCCGTGAGGATCCTGGCGCGGCCCGTAAACATTGGCGTAGCGCAGCGAGACGTACTCGATTCCGTACTCGACGTGGTAGAAATGCAGGTAAGCTTCGCTTGCCAGTTTGGCAACGCCGTACGGACTGACTGGCTGGCACGGATGGTCTTCGGCGCACGGAAAAACTTTCTGCTCGCCGTAGATAGCGCCTCCACTCGAGGCAAAAACCACCCGTTTAAGCCCGTTTCGGCGCCCTGCTTCCATCAAATTTAGCAAACCCACCAAATTAATCTCGCAGTCTTCCAGAGGGTTCTTGACCGAGCGCCGCACGTCTATTTGCGCGGCAAGGTGAACCAATATTTCCGGTCGCTCCTTGGCGAACAGTGCGTCAATCGCGTCTCGGTCACGCACGTCGGCTTGATAGAAACGCGCGTTGGGGTTGAGGTTTTGGGCCTTGCCCGTGGACAGATTATCCAGCGCGATAACGTCATGGAAGCGCGCCTTGAGTAGCGCGTCAACCGTGTGCGAGCCGATAAAGCCGGCGGCGCCAGTAACCAGGATGCGCATCGTGCCGCTCCTCTTTAGATTGGCCGCCGTCCGATAGAGTAGTAGCGAAACTGCAGAGCACGCATTAGTTCTGGATTATACAGGTTTCTTCCATCGAATATCACGGGCTGCTTGAGCGAAGCGCGAATCCGCTGAAAATTGGGATGCCTGAACTCGTTCCATTCGGTCAAGATTAGCAATGCGTCGGCTCCTTCCAGAGCTTCGTAATTGTGTTCATGATAGGTAATTCGGTCGCCAAAGATGCGGCGCGCGTTTTTTAAAGCCTCAGGATCATGAGCCCTGATTGCGGCGCCGGCGGCTAGCAGTTCCTCGATGATGGTGATCGAAGGCGCCTCGCGCATATCGTCGGTGCGCGGCTTGAAGGCTAGGCCCCAGACCGCGAACGTGCGACCTTTGAGGTTTTCACCGAAGTGCGCTTTGACTCGCTTGACGATCAGGAACCTTTGCCCAAGGTTGATTTCCTCAGCCGCTTTGAGCAGGCGGAAATCTAGGTCGTGCTCTGCGGCCATGTGTATCAAAGCGCGCACGTCCTTCGGGAAACATGACCCGCCATAACCGATGCCTGGAAAGAGGAATTGCGAGCCGATGCGCCTGTCCGAGGCCATCCCAAGCCGCACCTCGTCGATCTCCGCTCCCATCGCTTCGCACAAGTTGGCGATCGCGTTTATAAACGACACGCGCAACGCAAGCATCGCGTTGCACGCGTACTTGGTGAGCTCGGCGGAGCGGGGATCCATCACCAGAATCGGGTTTCCGGTGCGCACGAACGGCGCGAAAAGCTCTTTCAGGATCGCGGTTGCGCGCTGGCTGCGGCTACCGATGACGACGCGGTCGGGGCGAGTGAAATCCTCGATCGCCGAGCCCTCTTTGAGAAACTCCGGACAGGAGCAAACATCGCAAGGGTGCGAAGTTAAACGACCTACCATCTCCGAAATCTGATCGCAGGTCCCCACAGGCACGGTGCTTCGGATGGCGATTACGTGGTAACCGGTAATAGCCCTAGCGATGTCTTCCGCGGCTCTCATCACCGCGCCCGTATCGGCGTTGCCGGCGGGTGCCGACGGCGTTCCGGCGGCGACGAACGACACCGCTGACTCGGCGACCGCTGGTGCAAGCTCGCACGAGAACGCAAGGCGGCCTTCCCGCAGATTACGCGCCACGAGCTCCCTAAGTCCCGGCTCGTAAATGGGTAGGTCCGCTTTTTGAAGCCGGGCGATTCGTTCGCGGTCGATATCGACGCATATCACTTCGTTGCCGCTTTCAGCTAGGCAGGTTGCGGTGACCAGTCCGACGTATCCAGCGCCAACCACCGTGATGTTCATCGAGCCTCCAGCTTTAAAACCGCTAAAGTTCTTCCTTGACTACGTAAATGGGCTTGTCTTGCGCCTCGTAGTAGATTCGGGTCAGCATCTCAGCGAGCAGGCCCAAACTGATGAACTGAACGCCCACCACCAAAAGCAGCACTGCCAGCAAGAGAGCTGGCCGACGCGCCAGCGAATAGCCGAGGGCGACTTTTTCGAAAACCAGCACCGAGGTCCAAAGGCCGCCGAGGGTGGCGAGAATTACGCCTATCGTGCCGAAGACCTGGATGGGGCGCGTCGAGTAACCGGAAAGAAACATCACCGTCATCAGGTCGAGCAGCGTGCGGATAACGCGCGACATGCCGTATTTGGAGTGGCCTGTCTGGCGGGGGCGAAAACGCACCGGTACTTCGCATACGCGGGCTCCTAGCTGCTGAGCGATGAAGGGAATAAAGCGATGCATCTCGCCGTAAAGACGAATTTGTTTCGCGATCTCTCTGCGGTAGGCCTTCAACGTGCAGCCGTAGTCGTGCAACTTAAGGCCGGTGATACAAGAAATGATCAGATTGGCCGCCACGGACGGCAACCGGCGCGTCAAATAAGCGTTCTTCCACCGGTCCACTCGCCATCCGGTCACCAGATCGTAGCCCTGCTCCTCCAGAATTCTGAGCAGTGTGGGAATATCCTGGGGATCGTTTTCTCGGTCTGCGTCGATCGTTACTATGACCTCGCCCTGGGCGTTTTTAAGGCCGCAGGCGAGCGCCGCAGTCTGCCCACAGTTGCGAGCCAGACGCAGCGCTCTCACTCGCGCGTCGCGCGCTTTAAGTTCGCGCAGCACTGCGTCGCCGTTATCTGTGCTGCCGTCGTCGATGAACAGCACCTCCCATGAGCGTCCGAGCGACTCGAGCACGCGCTTCAACTCCTCGTACAGGGGAACCAAATTGTCGCGTTCGTTGAAGACGGGAATCACTACTGAGAGGTCCATCGCGAGCAGTAGCTGTCGGTGATCTGTTTGAAGGCGCGATGGCGCTGGTCGATATCTTCCCAGGTGAGCGTCGCCAAGCGGCCTAAGGAGAAGCCCTCGATGGCAAACGAAGCGACTACGCAGCCATAGACCGAGGCTGCTCGGCGGACCTCTTCGGTCAACCGTCCTACACGCGCGACGTAGCCCATAAAGGCTCCGGCAAAGGCGTCGCCGGCTCCAGTCGGGTCGACCACCTCTTCGACGGGATAGGCCGGGGCGACAAACATCCCCTCCGGCCCCACCAGCAGAACGCCAGCTTCGCCACGCTTGATTACGACGGTTGTGGGACCCATTTTGGCGATCGCGCGGCCCGCCTTGACCAGATTATGCTCTCCAGAAAGCATCCGCGCCTCGTCGTCGTTCAGCATCAGCACATTGATTCGCTTGAGAAGCCGCACCAGTCCGTTGCGCTCGTTTTCGATCCAGTGGTTCATGGTGTCCGCCCCAACTACCTTGGGGCTGACCATTTGATCCAGCACATATGCCTGAAGCTCAGGCGATATGTTAGCCAAGAACAGGTAGTCGCTCCGCTGCTGGTCGGGCAGTAATTTGGGTTTAAACTCAGCGAATACGTTGAGCTCGAGCTTGAGCGTTTCTCGCTTGTTCATGTCATCGGAGTAACGCGCTGTCCAACGAAAAGTCTTGCCCTCTCGTCGCTCCAGTCCGCGCAGATCGATCGAGCGGTCGGCGAACAGTTTGTAGTCGTCAGGGGAGAAGTCGGAGCCAACCGTTGCAACCACGCTAACTGGGGAGAAGAACCGCGCGGCCAAGGCGAAGAAGGTCGCCGAGCCGCCCAAGACATCGTTTACAAGGCCGAACCTAGTTTCGACGGTGTCATAGCCGATTGTACCCACGACGACAACGCTCATGTGTTTTCTCGTACCTTCGTTCAGTGGAGCTCGATGCGGCAGGCGTAGTCAAACATATTTGCCGATTAAGGGACGAAGTTGCTCTTTCAGTTCGGCTGGTATGAGCTTTCGGTCAGTTATGATGGCATCCTTGAGCGACGAGGAACATTTACAGGATCGCTCCTTGTCGGCGAGCCTGTGGGCGAGGTTCAGCACGATTTTTTGCGCGGTGACGACGTTTTCTTGAAGCACGCGCAAGACATCGCCGATTTCCACTTCCTTGTGGTCGCGATGCCAGCAATCGTAGTCGGTCACCATCGCCAAAACCGCATAACACATTTCAGCCTCGCGCGCCAGGCGCATTTCCTGCGCGGCAGTCATCCCGATCACGTCGGCCTTAAAGGCTCGGTAAAGCTCCGACTCCGCGCGCGTGGAAAACTGGGGGCCCTCGATACAAACGTAAGTACCTCCGCGATGGATCCGGGCGCCACTTGAGCGAGCGGCCTGCTCCACCTCGGAGGAAAATTCGTTGCATACGGGGTCCGCCAGCGACACGTGCGCGACGATTCCCGCGCCGAAAAAGGTGGAAGGCCGTCTAAAGGTCCGATCGATGAACTGATCGACGATTACAAAGTCACCGGGCGCGAAATCTTCTCGAAGACTTCCAACCGCGCTTACCGAAAGAAGATATTCGATGCCCAAAAGCTTCATTCCGAAGATATTTGCCCGATAATTGACCTCACTTGGCAGTAAGCGGTGTCCGCGCCCGTGGCGCGACAAAAAGACCGCCTCGAGCTGTCCAAGACGCCCGCGGAAATAGACGTCCGACGGCTTGCCGAAAGGCGTGCTAAGTTCGATCGTCTCCAGCATTTCGAGACCGGCTATCTCGTAAAAGCCGCTACCGCCGATTATTCCGAGCGCCTTTTGCCCCATATCAGTCTCCACACCTTGACGTTCGTCGTGTCAGTTGACCAGATGCCCGAGGGCTCTCCCGTATCGCGCCAAGCTTTGTCTCAAGTTCGTTCGTCTTTGCTCACGAGCAAAGAGGACTCGTGCCGCGAGGCTTTTGACGTTTTGCAAATCCAAAATTCCCATGCCGCGTTCGTTGGTCGGATCCAATACGGCGAATCTCGACTGCTGCTCTCAGGCCGATGGCGACTTTAAAGTCGATCCGTCTTCTTCAGGCGTGGAATTCAAGGTCACCTTTTGGTGGTCTACGAGAGTGCGCAACTGGCCGCACGCCGCGGCGATGTCCGTGCCTCGGCTTTCGCGAATTGTAGCCGTAATTCCGGCCTGACGTAAGGTTGCCTGGAATCGCTGTGCCTGTTCGCGGGGAGTCGATTCGAAGGCGCTACCTTCGAACGGGTTGAAATAGATCAGGTTTACTTTGCACCTCAGCGGAGCAAGCAGTCTCGCTAGGCGTTTGGCGTCGGCGATCGAATCATTTACCCCTTTTAACAAGACGTACTCGAACGTGATTCGCGACCGGCCCTTTAAGGGCAGGTTTCGACACGCTTCGAGCAGCGTCTGAATCGGGAAGCGTCGGTTCACCGGCATCAGCCAGTCGCGCTGGGCGTCGGTCGTAGCGGTCAGCGATACCGCGAGGTTGACCCCAGTTTCGCGGAGCAGGCGCTCGATGAGCGGCACCAGACCCACCGTCGACACCGTGATACGCCTGGGCGAAATAGCCATTCCCCACGGCGCCGTCATCACTTGGAGCGCTTGACGCAGGCGTGGGTAGTTCGCCAACGGCTCGCCCATCCCCATGAATACGTAATTGGTAAAGGTTTCGGCCGTTGCAAGTGTACGGCAGGCTGCCAGAATTTGACCCAGAATTTCGCCAGCTGTCAAATTGCGCCTAAGCCCCATCTGCGCCGTAGCGCAAAACGCGCATCGCATCGCGCATCCCACCTGGCTCGAGACGCAAAGCGTAAGCCGGCCATCGGCGGGAATGATCACGCTCTCGATCGTTTCGCCGTCGCGAAGTTGCAGCAACAATTTGCTCGTGCCGTCCGACGAAACCCTCTTTGCAGCGAGCTGTGGCAAGCCTACGTCGTAGGTCTCCGCAAGTCTGAGTCGCAGCGACTTGGGCAGGTCGGTCATCTCGGCAAATGAAAAGCGTCGGCCCCGATAGATCCATCTCATGACCTGTCGGGCGCGATAAGGCGCTTCACCCCACTGGCGAAAAGCCGCCTCGAGCTCCTGTAGCGAAATTTCCAGAATATCGGCCTTCGATGGGCGAAGTTCTTCGCTCGCAGACGGAGCGATTTGATCGTCTAAGTGAGTTTCCAACGGAGCACTCACGCGGATGACTAACGGTCGAGCTTTAAGTCTACCAAGGAACTTGGTCGACGCGAAGGCTTGTTCTCGTTCTGCCTGCGTCCTCCGAATCAGGGGTCCTGTGCGTCAAGCGACTCGAGCAATTAAGGCCAAGTCAAGGCAAAAAAGCCCAAAATCTGCTTTCCTAAATAAATTATGACCTAGGCGGCATTAAATCTGCAAAGCTCGACAATGGCCCCTTGAGCCTTGTGGAGTATTCGGCAAGCAAAGGCAGCAAGATTAGCACATTTAAGTTCGATCAGCCGACTCGATCCAGCGTCGAGAAAAAGAAATTCACTTCGCGCTGGGCAGTTTCTGGGCCGTCTGACCCGTGAACCACGTTTTTTTCAATATCCGTTCCGAATTGTCGCCTAATAGTTCCTGGCGCAGCCTTTGCGGGATCGGTCGCTCCCATCAGTGCCCGCCAACGCTCGATCGCACGCTCGCCCTCTAGTATCGCCACTACGATCGGACCTGACGACATGTACTGGCAGAGTGAAGCGAAAAAGGGGCGCTCGCGGTGGACTTCGTAGAATTGCTGAGCCTGCTGAACAGTCAGGTGCACCATCTTGAGCGCTCGGATTTTAAACCCGTTGCTTTCGATTTGACGCAAAATTTCGCCGCTCAGCCCCCGCGCAACGGCGTCCGGCTTTATAATCGCAAGCGTAGACTCGACCGAAGTATCGGAACCGACACCCATGGTTCTAAGCTTGTCTGCCTCCGAATGTGTTTTTGATCCTTGACAAGTTTGCTTTCGGTGTGTGATTAGTTGCGGGCCCCGAGGACGGCTTTCATCGTCGAGCCCAGCTCAGCCGGGCTCATCGCCACGGTCGCGCCTGCAGCTCTGAGCGCGGCTATCTTTTCTTGCGCGCTGCCCCGACCGCCGGCGATTATCGCCCCCGCATGGCCCATCCGTCGCCCTTTGGGAGCGGTCTGGCCTGCGACATAAGCCACGACTGGCTTCTTGAAGTGGTTTTTAATGTACTCGGCGGCCTCTTCCTCGGCAGTACCGCCTATTTCGCCGATCAGGACCACGGCCTCGGTAGCTGGGTCTTGGTTGAAAAGCTTTAGGATATCCACCGTGTTGAGCCCTATTATCGGGTCGCCGCCGATGCCCACGCAGGTGGACTGACCTAAACCGAGCTGCGTCAACTGGTTGACCGCCTCATAAGTCAAGGTGCCTGACCGGGACACGACACCGATCGGTCCGGGACGGTAAATATGGGCTGGCATGATTCCGATTTTGCATTCACCGGGCGTCATGATTCCCGGACAGTTGGGGCCGATAAGTTTGCTCGCTCTCCCGGCCATAAAGCGCTTGACCTTGACCATGTCGAGCGTCGGGATGCCTTCGGTGATACAAACCACGAGCTCGATGCCGGCCGCCACGGCTTCCATAATCGCGTCGGCAGCATAAGGGGCAGGAACGTAGATTACAGAAGCGTTAGCGTCGGTTGCCCGCTTTGCTTGCTCGACGGTGTCAAAAATGGGGATTCCTTCGAACTGAGTTCCGCCTTTTCCAGGCACTACGCCAGCCACCATCTGCGTGCCGTACTGCTTGCAGGCCAAAGTGTGGAAGCGGCCCGCGGCGCCGGTGATGCCTTGCGTGATGACACGGGTATGTTTGTTGACCAGGATGCTCATGACAGACCACCTACTTGCTTGACGCTAGCGCGACCACGCGCCGAGCGGCGTCCTCCATGTCGGTTGCGGCTATTATCTTTAGGCCCGAGGCATTGAGGATCTGTCGACCCTGCTCGACGTTGGTGCCCTCCATTCGCACCACCAGCGGAACATTAAGCCCCACTTGGCGGGCTGCCTCGACCACTCCCTGGGCCAATACGTCGCATCGCATGATTCCGCCGAAAATGTTGATCAAAACCGCTTTCACCCGCGGGTCGGAAAGCAAAATCTTGAACGCTGCGGCTACCTTCTGGGCATCCGCTCCACCGCCGATATCGAGGAAGTTTGCGGGCTCGGCTCCGTGGAACTTGATGATATCCATCGTTGCCATAGCCAGCCCCGCCCCATTGACCATGCATCCGATGTTTCCGTTCAGCTGAACGTAGCTAAGATTGTATTTGCTTGCCTCTCGCTCGCTCGGGTCTTCCTCCTCGGGATCGCGCAATTCCTGAAGCTCAGGATGACGGAAGAGTCCGTTGTCGTCGAAGACCATCTTGGCGTCCAAACATAACAAACGGCCTTCGCTGGTGACCACGAGCGGGTTTATTTCAATGAGCGAGGCGTCGGTATCGAAAAACGCCCGATAGAGCGCGCCGAGCAAGTTGTGGAACTCGGTTATCTGCCGGTCCCTGAGCCCCAGGGCCAAGGCAAGCTTGCGGCTTTGAAAGCCGGCCACGCCGATCGTGATATCGATCGGCTCGGTCAATATCTGTTCGGGGCTTGTCCTAGCTATCTCCTCGATATCCATGCCCCCCGCGGCGCTTGCGATTATGGCTGGCGCCTCTGACTTACGGTCGACGAGCATGGCCAGATAAAGCTCGCGTGAGACCTGGCTTGCGGCCTCGACGTAAACGCGCCTGACGACGCGACCCTCGGGACCGGTTTGGTGCGTGACAAGAGGCTTCCCCAGCAGCGAGGCAGCGAAACTTCGGGCTTGCTCGGCACTGCTGACAAGTTTTACGCCCCCAGCCTTGCCACGGCCGCCCGCGTGAATTTGGGCTTTGACCACCGCCTGCGGCTCCCCAAGAAATTCAAAAGCGGCCGCAGCCTCGTCAGGCGTCGCAGCTACCTTACCTCTGGGGACGGGCGCGCCGTATTTTCCCAGGATAGCTTTTGCTTGGTATTCGTGAACGTTCATGTGGAGTAAGTTACCGCTTATGTTCTTTGGCGCTGGCGCTTGGGCGCCTCCCAGAAACATAGCGCGCTCAAGTCAGCCAGCAAAGTTCGCGACAAAACTCTGCACTCGAACAAGCGTGCCTCGAGCTATCTCGCTATAAAAACCTTTTTCACTCTGCAAGCAGACATGCGCTTGTGTAGCGCGATTGCCGTGTTGCTTCATCCAAATCGAGGCTCTAAGAGAGCCTGCTCAGCCTCGACCAGCTTAAAGGACCTTGTCCATCGCTGCAACCAGTTCGCGCACATGCGCAACCGAGCGCTCGAACGCGCTTCGTTCAGCGGGCGTAAGCTCGATCTCTATTACTTTTTCTACTCCTCCCGCGCCGAGCAATACTGGCACCCCAGCGTAGCAGCCCGACACACCGTACTCGCCCTCGAGATAAGCGGCGCAGGGCAAGATCTTTTTGCGGTCGAGCAGATAGGCCTCGACCATCTCCCATATAGCCGCCGCAGGCGCATAGTAGGCTGAAGTTTTCATTAGGTTTACGATCTCGCCACCGCCTTGGCGCGTGCGCTGTTCGATCTCGTCCAGACGTTCAGGTGGTATCAGTCGTTCGACAGGCACGCCGCCTACGGTGGTGTGGCTTCGGATCGGCACCATATCGTCTCCGTGTCCGCCTAGCACCATCGCCGACACGCTTGCAACCGAGACGCCGAGCTCGGCCGCGATGAAGGTTCTGTAGCGCGCGGAATCAAGAACGCCAGCTTGCCCCACCACTCGATTTTTGGGGAAGCCGGTTTCGCGCTTGATCTGGGTCACCATCGCGTCGAGCGGGTTCGTAACCGTGATCACGAAAGCGTTGGGGCAGAGCTCCTTGATCGCGCGTCCTACGGTGGACATCACGCCGGCGTTGACCTTCAAGAGGTCGTCGCGCGACATCCCGGGTTTGCGTGGCACGCCGGCTGTTATCACACAGCAATCGGCACCCTCGATGTCGCGAATATTGGTCGAGCCGCTGACGCGGACGTCGACCCCAACCACGGGCGCGGCCTCGAGCATGTCGAGCGCCTTGCCTTGAGGCAGGCCGTCCACGACGTCGTACAAGAAAATATCGCCCAGCCCGCTCAAGAAGCACATATGCGCGCACGTTGCGCCAACGTTGCCAGCACCAATAAAGGCGATCTTCTTTCTTGCCATAGCTCAGATTAGCGAGCCTTGTCCCGCTCCTCCCTCGTTCGATTATTCATCGACTTACCGACGGCCTGCCGTCTTGGATTAGCCGGACCGACGGTCAGCACCCGAAAGCTGGAGCTGCCAGTAAGGTTTGCAAGGAAGTTACATATTGTCGATAATCGCCTGGCCGAACTCGGAGCACTTGAGTAGCTTCGCTCCAGTCATCAACCGCTCCAGATCATACGTTACGGTCTTCTTGGCAATTGTTCGCTCGAGGCCGCGAACGATCAGCTCTGCTGCCTCGTTCCATCCCATATGTTCCAACATCATCACGCCCGAAAGTATCAGCGACCCAGGATTGACCTTGTCTTGGTTGGCGTATTTCGGTGCCGTTCCATGGGTGGCTTCGAAAACACCGTGGCCCGTGATGTAGTTGATGTTGGCACCCGGGGCCATCCCGATTCCCCCAACTTGCGCTGCGATCGCGTCGGACAGATAGTCGCCGTTGAGATTGCACGTCGCGATAACGTCGAAATCTTCAGGACGGGTGAGCACCTGTTGTAGCGTAATGTCGGCGATGTTGTCCTTTACCAGCACTACGCCCGGCGGAACTTCGCCCTGCAGATCGGGCCAGGCGATTGCGCGTCCTTTGTACTCGCGCCGCACCAGCTCGTAGCCCCAGTCGCGAAAAGCGCCTTCGGTAAACTTCATGATGTTGCCCTTGTGGACCAGGGTTACGCTCTTGCGTTTGTATCGGATCGCATAATCGATGGCGGCGCGGATAAGGCGTTCGGATCCCTCTTTGGATATGGGCTTGATGCCGATCGCGGATGTTTCGGGGAAGCGGATCTTGCTCTTGACTCCCATTTCGCGGTCGAGGAAATCGATCACCTTGCGCACTTCGGGTGAGCCCGCAGGCCATTCGATTCCGGCGTAGATGTCTTCGGTGTTCTCACGAAAGATCACCATGTCCACTTTTTCGGGATGTCTAACTGGGCTGGGAACGCCTGCAAAATGGCGCACCGGGCGCAAGCAAACGTACAAATCGAGAAGCTGGCGCAAGGCGACGTTGAGCGACCGGATGCCTCCACCTACCGGCGTGGTAAGCGGACCTTTAATCCCCACGCGATATTCGCGGAACGCCTCGATGGTGTCCTCGGGTAGCCACGTATCGAACAGTTTGTAAGCTTTTTCGCCGGCATAAACTTCCATCCAGGCGATTGAACGTTTGCCACCGTACGCTTTGGCAACCGCGCTGTCGAACACTGGCTGAGCCGCGCGCCAGATGTCCGCTCCGGTGCCGTCGCCCTCGATGAAAGGAATGATCGGTCGGTCAGGAACGCGCAAGCTCCCGTCGGGATTTACCGTGATTTTCTCGCCGTCCGGGGGGACCTTGATATTTTGAAACGCCATAGCACAACCTCGCTCTTAGATGTGAAATCGCCTTATGCCTAGTGTGTCAGAGTTGGCGAGAATTTATAACATCCGCTGACAAATTTCCTATAGTTGGCGACGCTATGCGCCTGGCCCCGCTATAGCCGAGACCGAGTTTCGCCGGTTTTCGCTCGTCGTTTGGCTGGTGGCAAGCCTTATCGGCTTTTGGCGAGTTGGCACGCAAGCGATGATCGTAAAGCGTAAATGGCCTTCGTGAAATAAGTCACGGTAAAGACTTCAAGTATTGTTTCGGCAAGGCAGGTGATCTAGTTGCCAGCACAAAGCAAGGTAGCGCCGGACGAGATTTCCTGAGCATTGACGCTAACAAATCATCTCGCGGTAAGCGCGAGCTACTAGCTTGCGCTTTATCCAAAACAGTCCGCCTTGGCTCGTGAAGTTGACAGGCGAAAGCCTAGTTTTGAGCGGGCTTTAGCTCGGGAGTCCAAGCATTGGCGGCAGGCTCATGCAGCCTCGCGACGGGCATAGCCGAGCAGTGGTTCGAGGTTTCCCTCGGAGTCGAACTTAAACGGTTTGGGCTCGCTCAGGACCTCGAATAGCGCAGGATTCTCTCTTACGTAGGGCATCATCGGCTCGGAGACTTCGATCTCTTCCAACGCAAGAGTGTTATGGATTCGGACGAGTTTGCACTCTTGGGGCTTGACCCGGATTGCCGTCTTTACGGCGAGGCTTATCGCTTCCTTGTCGTTGTTCATGATGATAGGGATGGCGCCGCCGTCCAGATAGGCCGAGGTGATAACGTTGGCATAGGTCTGCGCGATGTCCATCTCGCGGTACAGACGCATCGTGATAACGTCAGCCATGCCTACACCGCAGGCATTGCCGTGCGTTTCGGGCGTGAGCCCCAAAACCACAATTTTGCCAACGCGCGGTTTCGCGTCCCACTCGATCGAGCGAACGTTCCGGCCGATTACGTTCGGGTCCATACCGGCTCCGCTGATGTTTTTGCCGATGCGCTCCACCACTAAGACGTCGATTGTGTCGAAGTAAAGACGCGCCATCAGCTCCCTTGCTCGCGCTAAAAGCTCGGGCTCGCGTTCGAGAATCCGTTCAGCTGGTATTATCTCCAGAATCGCCGTTTGGTCGCTGGCATTTTCGACCAGGGCGACCCCGAAGCTTATGTTTTTCTTGGCCATGATGAATTTGGCTGCTTTCGGCAAAAGCTCGCCGAAGCTGTCCATTCCATGGGTATGGAGCTCGGTGGCGCCCGCAATTTTCCCCATACCGATCGTCATCATCTTGACGATGCCCGATTCGATCGGCCCGCGAAAGTTGGTATGGGGTTTGACGCGCGCTACGAACGCGACGGAGTCTGCCTCCCAGGCGAATTTGTCCATGTAGATCGGCGTGCCGTCATCTAAATGTCCCAGTTTGACGACTTCCATTGTCGACCTAATCGGGCAGCCGACGCGCTCTTCGGTGACCCCGTAACTTTCGAGCACTTTGCGTTGTCCCTCCGCGGTAGCTCCACCGTGACTCCCCATGGCCGGAAAAATGAAGGGTTTCGCGCCCAGCGCCTTGAGCTCCGCAACTACCGCTTTTACGCACTCGGCGAGATTGCTGATGCCGCGACTGCCGCATCCCAAAGCAACCGTCATACCTGGCTTGATTTTGTCGCGTATCCAGGATTGTCGAAACTGCTCGGACACGGCCTGGGTTACGCTAGCCAGTTTCGGGCTCTGAAACTTTTGGCGAATTCTGACCATCCGGGGAAGCGTAACGTCGAGTCCTCCAGCTATGTTGACTTCGATGCGGTTGCCTATCATAAGGTTTCACCCTCCCCTTTTGCAGTGCCGATAGCGCAAGGTTGCGTGCTCCGCACTCTAAAGAATGCTTTGCTACCGTGATGCGATTATCTTATCATAGTCCGTTTTATAGGAATTGGGGTCTCGCGATTGGCCAGCTGGACAAGCTAGTCGTCTGGCGGGAAGAGGCAACCGAACGTCGCAAAGCTGGTGCCTTAACTCGTCGGGTCTCGAGACGGAGCGATACGGTCGAAGCAGGTCGGAAACCAAAGCCCCCGGGGCTTTTATTGCCTATGGTCCTGAAGGTAGCGAATGAAGGCGAAGATCTTTTTAATCTGGTCTTCGCTCAAGGCTCCCTTCCACGGTGGCATCCCTTGGTCAGCTTCGCCGTTAGTCACGACGGTTACGAAAAACGATTCTTCCTGCTCAGGAGGGATTCGTTTGAGCAGGTCAGGGATACTGCGCTCGGGATTGCCGGTTATGGCGTCGTCGCCATGGCAGTGGGCACAGCGAGAGTTGAACAGATGGCGTCCTTCCCGGGCTTGAGGACTCATTTTAGCTTCGTCGATATCTGGCGGGTCGCCGTCCATCGCAGTTTGATCGTTCTGAGCCAACTTTTGGAGCCGACCTGCGTCCCTATCAGTGTGCCCTTTTGCGCTCACCTGTAAGAGTCCGGCCGATCTGGCTGTTGAGTGGCTAGCAATGGCGGGTAGGGGCGCGTTGCTACTTTGCGGCGAAGCCTTGGTAGGCTCCTTAACATCTATCGTGATCGGATTCCCTGAAGGGAACCCGTATTCTTCTTGCAAGTGGACAATCAGCGGTCCGACCTTTTCGAGTGCGCGGTCTAGCGCCCGGCGCAAATCCGCGTCATCCTTGCGTACGCCGATTGCTACCGGCCAATTAAGCCCGGGGCCGTTGGTCGGAATAACGTCAAAGCTGCTGCGAAGGTTGTACTTGTTGTAGTAGCCGGCCGCTGGTCCCCATATGAAAGCCGCATCTGCCTCGCCCTTAGCTAGAACAGACATTGCTTCCTGCGGGCTGTCGCAGGTACGAGCCTCGATATCGTAGAGCGCCACCAAAACCTGTGGAAGCGTGCCAAATTGAACCGCTACGCGCTGGCCAGTAAGGTCGGCCAAGGAGCTTACTTTTTTGCCCCTATGGACAACCAGTGCATAACCTTCCCGCATGAACGGCCGCGTCAGGCTCAGGTATGGGGCGTGAAATCCATCGGTCGCAGGCAAGCCGACGTAAACGTCGCATTGGTCGTTAGCGAAACCAAGACGCAGTGGCCGGTCTCCAGTACCTTCGATCCAAACGTATTGCGCGGCGCGTCCTATTTGAGGGCCAAGAGCGTCGATAAGTTCCAGATATAGCCCTTTGCGGGGTCCTCCGCGATGGGTAGTCGGAAGATTGTCCGGTTCAGCGCATACGCGTAGGGTTTGCGAGGGCCACGCCTTCGACCATACGAGCCCCAGCAACAGGGGCGACAAAAAGCAAGCAGCCAGGCTACGGCACAGTCGCCTCTTTCGCCGACCACCGGTCTGCCTCTGTTCGAGCATCAGCGCAGCCTCAAAGCTTGCGTGCGGGTCCGCGCGGGCAGCGTGCGCGGACCCGCAATTTTCGCTCAGTCGAGAGAAAAGACGAAGAGCGTTCCGCCTTCTGGAGTTCCGGCTGCGATCATCCGTTGACCGAGCTCACCGAAGTAGCTGGGAATCGCGGACAACTTCCCTGCGACTACAGCGACGTATTGTTTGCCGTCAACCAGATAAGTCATCGGAGCCGCCGCGATTCCGTTGCCGGTGTAGAACTGCCACAGAAGCTTTCCAGTGCGGGCGTCGCGGGCGTTGAAGTAACCTTCCCAGTCGCCGTTGAACACAAGGCCGCCACCAGTCGCAAGAACGCCGCCATTAGCTGGCCACGGCTCCTTGACGCTCCATACTTCGCGGTGAGTGGTCGGGTCGATAGCGATCAGTTTGCCGAGATAACCGCCCGGACCAGCCAGCGTGCTGTTTTCGGTGCCGAGGTAGAAGTTGCCGCGATGGTACTCGATCTTCTGCTCCTTAATATCCTGGCACATGTTGTTGCTATTGATATAAAGCAAGCCGGTCTGTGGGCTAAAAGCCATTGGTTCCCAGCTTTTACCGCCATAAATGTGCGGGCAGACGTACTTGGCGTCGTGGGTAAAGGTTGGACGCTTGTCCGGGTTCTCCACAGGGCGCTTGAGCGAGATATCCCAGCGTCTGGCCCAGTTTACGAAGACGTACGGTTCGGCCGACATCAGCTTGCCGTTGCGGCGGTCGGCCACGAACAGAAAGCCGCACTTGCCCGCGTCGAGCAAGGCCGGGACGGTCTTGCCGTCAACTCTAAGGTTTGCCAGAGTCGGCGCCGTTGCGTCATAGTCCCAGGCGTCGTTCGGCACTTCTTGGAAGTACCACGCCATCTTGCCCGTATCCGGGTCAACTGCGATCACGCTCGAGGAGTAAAGGTTCGTGTACCGGCCGAAGTCCGAGCTATCCGGAGCGCGCGGCGCCACCGCCCATGGCGCGGGATTGCCGGTACCCCAATAGGTAAGGTTCAGTTCTGGGTCGTATGCCCCGATATCCCAGATCACGGCGCCACCGCGCTTCCAGCTATCGCCCTTCCACGTATCGTTACCACGTTCGCCTGGTCCCGGGATGGTGTAGATCCGCCACACAAGCTTACCGGTGGCCTGGTCGTAAGCCTGTAGCATCCCGCGCGCGCCGAACTCGCCTCCATTGATCCCAGTGATCACTTTATCGTGAATCGGCAGCGGTGGGGCGGTTATTTCCATGCCGGCTTTGTAGTCCGCAACTTGCGTTTTCCAAAGTTCGCGCCCGGTGTAAGCATCCAGGGCCACCAAATATCCGTCCAAACGCCCGACGAACACTCGCCCGTTGGCGAAGGCCGCGCCGCGATTATCGCCGCCGCAGCAGTTGTACGCGAGCACGTCCTTGGGAACGTTGCTGTCGTAGCGCCATTTTATCTTGCCCGTCTTGGCGTCGATGGCGTAGACGTACTGGGGCCCCTGTGAAGTGGTTACGTAGAGTGTATTGCCAGCCATAACGGGCGTAGTTTGATAATCTTTGAGCACCCCCAGCGAAACCGTATAAGCCACGTGCAGGCGCGACACATTGCCCGTGTTGATTTGGTCAAGCGGGCTGTAATGGTCGTTAGCGTAGCTGCCCCCGTAGATCGGCCATTCGCCAGCCGAATTTTGCGCTCGTACGCTCGAGCCTACTGCAAGAATTACAATGAGTGCTAATGCCGCTGCCCAGATCTTGCGCGCGTTGTTCCCTTTTCCCACGATTGCCAGTCCTCCCTCCGAATGATTCTGCCTCTGTGGCGTTGCTGCTCGAGCAAGCCACGCAGCAACGAGCAGAACATCAATTCGCATAGCGCCTGCGACGCCAAAACGCAAGCGCCTACACATAGAAAGCGTACCATGCGTTGTTAGAGCGCAAGCCTCTAGCGCATAGAAGGTGTACCTTGCGTTGCAAAAGCTCTCGTGCGAAGAGGCCGGGCCAGTCAAGCGCGTGACAGCCAACCTTTTGCCGCCAGTCTGCGAGAATGTGCGTCGGGCAAGCTATCGATAGCCTTGCTCGGGCCTTTTAAGCGGCGTCAGCGCCTGCAAACAGCCCAACGTATGCTCGCTTTGGCTACGCGCGAACTGTTTCGGCGATAGAGCTCACGCCGTCAGGCGAGCGATTAGACGCGATTAAAACTTAAAGCTTTGCCGCGTCGTGAACCATGTCGGACCAGCGCCCAAAGACTGTTTCGGCAAGCTTTTCCAAAGTTGGCAGGTAACGGTCGGTTGATGCCAGAATGTCGTGGGCCGTCAATCCCACTTTAGCCAAGCTTTTAGCTCCGCTCTTGAGCATTCCCTCGATCACCTCGCGGGTGACTTCGAGATGGAATTGGAAACCGTAGGCGACCTCACCGTACCGAAAGGCCTGATAAGGCGTGAGAGCCGAACTTGCTAGTGCAATCGCCCCTTGAGGCAGCTCGAAGTAGTCCTGATGCCAGTGAAAGGCTACGAGCGATGACCCTAGGCCCGCAAACAATCGGTCCGCGCCCGCGTCAGCCGAAAGCCGCACCTCATGCCATCCTACCTCGAGTTGTTCAGCGCGATCCACTTTGGCCCCTAGAACCGCAGCCAGCAGCTGGGCGCCCAAACATACGCCCAGAATCGGCATCCCGGCTCGCAAAGCGGCCTCGATTAGGCGCATCTCCTCCCGCAAAAAAGGGTACTTTTCCTGCTCATAAACGCCCATGGGGCCGCCAAGAACGATAAGACCGCAGGCCGCGCCCAGCTCAGCCGGTACTGCTCCTCCTTCGTAGACGCGCACGTATTGCCAGGCGTGGCCGCCGGTTTCGAGAGCGTCCGCAATAGTGCCTAAGGCTTCAAGTGGTGTGTGCTGAACAACCAATACTTTCGGCATCGATAAGGATCCTCAACGTCGGTTCGCGAATTGGCTCAATTGGAGAAAAAGCGTTTCTGCTATGGCTATCGGCTTCACGCATATTTGCGACAGTCACACTGGTTAGCAATTATCAGCTGCAACCGAAGCCACTAGTGTCAAAGTTTAGCAGAACACGTAGCGCTCGCTGAAAATAAGAAATTCTGGTGCCGTTTTGAAACGTGCATCCAGAACGTGCATCCAGAATCATAGCCGCGAAAGCCGAAGCTGGACGCTTTTATAGCAAAAGGCCTTGCTTTGTTCGTCCAAGATGAGAGTAGGCGCGCGGACTTGCGACCCGACCCCGCGCCGTGCGGGCGATAAAACCTTCCTGCAGCAGATACGGCTCGTAGACCTCTTCGATCGTGTCGCGCTCTTCGCCGACCGCCGCTGCCAAGCTTTCGACGCCTACAGGGCCGCCGCCGAATTTGTCGACGATTGCTTCCAGAATCGCTCGGTCCATTCGATCGAACCCGCAAGAGTCGATGCCGAGAAGTTCGAGCCCCCGCTCAGCGATTTCGCGCGTGATGGTCGGCGCACCTTCTACTTGAGCGAAGTCGCGCACCCTGCGCAAAAGCCGGTTGGCGATACGCGGAGTTCCGCGCGAGCGCTTGGCGATCTCCTGCGCCGCGTCGTCTTCGATAGCAGTATTTAGGAGGCGAGCCGAGCGGCGTACGATCACAGCGAGCTCCTCGCGCGTGTAGAACTGGAGATGAAATGTCTGGCCGAAGCGGTCGCGCAGCGGCGAGCTGAGCAGCCCCGCCCGCGTCGTTGCGCCGATCAGAGTAAACGGTTTTATCGCAAGGCGCATCGTTCGTGCACTCGGGCCGCGTCCGACCACGATGTTGAGCTCGAAGTCTTCCATCGCCGGATACAGAACTTCCTCGACCGCCCGAGGCAACCGATGGATCTCGTCGATGAATAAAACGTCACCCCGCTCAAGGTCGTTCACGATCGCAGCAAGGTCGCCCGCGCGTTCGATCGCCGGACCTGAGGTGACGCGCAAGTTAACGCCCATCTCGCGGGCAATTATGTGGGCAAGGGTCGTTTTGCCCAGACCGGGCGGGCCAGCGAAAAGAATATGCTCGAGCACGTCCGCGCGTTTGCGCGCTGCTTCGATCGCGATGGATAGAACTTTTTTGACTTGCTCCTGACCGACGAACTCCTCGAGGCTACGCGGTCTGAGGGTGAAGTCGGTTACCCGCTCCTCGTCGGTCGGCTTCGAGACGACAAGGCTCTGAGCTCGAGTCGGTTGACTCTCGCCAGAAGTTTCGGTCGAGACTACCCGTGAACGTCGACTTTTACCTTTCACCGAGCAACAGCGCCAATGATTTCCGAATCAGCGTCTCGAGATCGATCTCGTCGCTGGAGCTTCGCGGAGCCGCTTTTTCGACCGCGCGCCGCGCCTCCTGAGGTTTATAGCCTAGATTGACCAGCGCCGAAACGGCATCTTCCAAAAGCGTCGGCTTGCCATCGCTCGCCGAACGGGCATTTGGCGAAGCTCCCAGCAAAATTTCGGTTTTGTCTCGCAGCTCGCGCACGATTCGTTCGGCCACTTTGGCGCCTACTCCGGGCACGGCGTCGAGCAAGCCGACGTCTTCGCGTCCGATTGCGCTTGCGAGCTCCTCGGCACTGAAAGCCGACAAGATCGCCAGCGCCAGTTTCGGCCCGACCTGTTGCACCTGCATCAATAGCTCGAAGGCGCGCTTTTCGCCCAGGCTTGAAAATCCGTACAGCGCCACACTGTCCTCGCGCACGACCTGACGAATTTCAAGCCGGGCGAACTCTCCCACTTGGGGCAGCTTATGGTACGTAGAAAGCGGAACGAATACTTCGTACCCTACGCCGCCTGTTTCAATAACGACCCGGCCGGGTTCGCGATATTGGATTTTGCCGCACAGGCTCGCAATCATAAGGTCAGCTTTTTAACCTTTGCATTGCCTGCTTTAAATCAAGCCTAGATTTGCTCGCTTGCATCAGCCAGCCCGCGACCCGCGTGTCAGAACTCTGCGGCCTTGTTAAACCATCCAAGTTTCAAGGCAGCCCTGATTTTTTGGCTGGAACTTGGCTGTTAGCTATCGGTCAGAAGCTTAATCAAACTGCACGTGTCCCATCGCCCTCCGCCGAGCTTTTGAACCTTGGCGTAGAACTGGTCGACCAGAGCCGTAACCGGCAGCAGCGCGCCATTGCTGCGCGCCTCCTCCAGGCATATGCTCAAGTCTTTTCTCATCCAGTCAACTGCGAAACCGAAGTCGAAGCTGCCTTCGACCATCGCTCGCCATCGGTTCTCCATCTGCCACGACTGCGCTGCCCCTTTTGAGATCACGCTGACGACGCGCTCGACGTCAAGCCCCGCTCGCATTGCGAAGTTCAAACCCTCGGCAAGTCCTTGGAGAAGGCCGGCGATACAGATTTGGTTGACCATTTTGGTCAGCTGACCAGCGCCCGTAGGTCCCATAAGCGTGATCGCCCGTCCGTAGCACGCCATCACCGGCTCCGCTCTGGCGAAAACTTCGGGTTTGCCGCCGACCATAATCGCAAGCGTGCCGTTCTCTGCGCCGGATTGGCCGCCGGACACGGGCGCGTCGAGCACCTCGATTCCGCGCTCGCCGGCGTATGTAGCAAGCTCACGTTCGACCTTCGCCGACGCGGTGGTGTGATCGACGAAGATAGTGCCAACTTTCATTGTGGCAAACACTCCCGTGTCGCCAAGCGTGACCTGTCTTAGGTCGTTGTCGTTTCCGACGCATGCAAACACCAGCTCTGCTTCTGCTGCCGCTTCGGCGGGAGTATGAGCCATCCTGCCCCCAAAGCGCTCTACCCAAGCTCGCGCCTTGCTTGCGGTTCGGTTGTACACGGTAACGTGATGGCCGGCTTTGGCAAGATGGCCTGCCATGGGAAACCCCATCACCCCAAGACCGATAAATGCAACTTTGCGCGAAGTGGCTTTCATCAGCGGATGCCTCCCCAATAAGAGCGTCCGAGCCTGCGCCTTGAAACACCTATGTTCGCAATTTTGTCTTAGAGCTCAGGCACCTGACAATCTAAAGGCTTAACTTCGTGCATAAGCCAGTTTGGCGTGCCTAGCGCTGTTCGAGGGCATCCGGGAGAGGTAAATATGACACAGGGCGAGCGCAAGGGCGTCAGCGGCGTCGCTTGCAAGCTTAAGCGTGTCGTTGAGCTGCAGCGTCCGCCGCACCATCGTTTCGACCTCCTGCTTTCCGGCTCTTCCATGGCCGGCGATCGCAAGTTTGACCTGAGAGGGCGGGTACTCGAACAGCGCCATCCCAGCCTCGGCTGCGGCGATCAGAGCAGTTGCGCGAGCTTCGCCTAAGCGAATCGCGGTACTCACGCTTGCGCCAAGGTAGGTTTTTTCCAGACACATCGCATCAGGGCGATGTTGTTGGATAACGGCGCGAAGTCCCAAGAAAATTTCATAAAGGCGCTCCGCAAACGGTCTGCCAGCGCGCGGCCGCAAAACCCCGGAGATTACATGGCGTATTTCCTGGGGCCCTCGTTCCACGACCCCGAAGCCAGTAGCTATCGAACCTGGATCGACTCCCATCACGCGAATTCGAGCAATATTTCGCCTGGTCGTCATAGGCTTGAGGCTTTGTTAAAGGCCCGATTGTGCTTGGTTGGCTCCAAGCGTAGCTCGGGGGAACAACTTTTTCGCCAGTCAAACTGGTGGCAGGCTATTGCGATAGGCTGAGGCTGGGGCTTATGGCGTGTTTTGCATGACACGCTTGAAAGTTTGCTCACAATTCACCGAGCGAGATAGTTGCTAGCCTCGCGCCAGTGATTTTCACAGTGAAGCTCGCGGCGCAAAAGGCACATCTCATTTGAGAGGTCGCCAGCCCAAAGCCTTCGAGGCGCACCGAAAGGCTAGCAATATCGTCGAAGGGCCTGAACGGAACAAGTCGGAGCTATCCTCACTACTGAAGGCAACCCTTTCTCGACTTTGCCGGACTCGCAATCTCGCGCAGGTAATCGAGGACGCCTGTCAGGCAAGACCGTCAATGGCAAAAAACCGCGCGGCCATTTTTGGCTCAGACGGATCAAACCGCGGTTAGTTGAGCCAACTCGGCCTCGTCGATGTCTATATTCGCCACGACATTTTGCACGTCGTCGTGGTCTTCGAGCTCCTCGATAAGTTTGAGCGCCTGCTCGGCGTCGTGCCGCGAGACTCGCACGGAGGTTTCTGGCGACAGCGCTATTTCGCCCTCGATAATTTTTATCCCGGCCTCTTCGATCGCCTTTCGCACTTGCGCGTAGTTTTCAGGAGCGGTCACCACCGTGAAAACGTCTCCCTCGAGGGTTACGTCCTCTGCGCCAGCTTCAAGAGCGATCTCCAAGAGCTTGTCTTCGGTTGTGGCCGATTTGTCGATCGTGATAAGGCCTTTTCGCTTGAACATCCAGGAGACGCATCCTGTTTCGCCCAGGTTGCCGCCGTAGCGCGAGAAAATATGGCGCAACTCGGCCACGATGCGATTTCGGTTGTCGGTGAGGACCTCGACGATAATGGCTACTCCTCCCGGTCCGTAGCCCTCGTAGGTTGCCTGCTCGAGCTGTTCGCCGGTAAGTTCGCCGGCTCCGCGCTTGATTGCCCGTTCGATGTTTTCGCTGGGCATCGATTGTGCTTTGGCGGCGGCCACTGCGGCGCGCAGCCGAGGATTTGCGTTCGGGTCCTTGCCGCCGAGCCGAGCGGCGATCGTTATCTCTTTGATCAATTTAGTAAACAGCTTGCCACGCTTGGCGTCGCGGGCAGCCTTTTTATGTTTGACCGAGCTCCATTTTGAGTGCCCAGACATTATTTCTACTCAAGCCTCCGACGATGGTTTTAAGGCAGGAGCAATCCGACTCAAAGCGCGCCACTTTCCTCATTAACATGTTATGCGTCTAAAGTGAACGCTCACTTGCGGGGCCTTGAGCTTTAGCACAGGATGCTTCGCAGCACGGCGCGAATTGCCGTATCATCGTTGACTGCCGCAGTGATGAACCGGGGCAAAGCTTTGGCGCTTTACGCGGCTGTTTTTTGCAGCTGTTGGGGATGTTTTTATGCCCCCAAGGACAAGCCGCCGCCCACGACCCAGACCAGCATCGAGCTTCCCGTGCCTTACGATCTCGCCTTTCAGGCCGTGGTGGAACTGGCAAAGCGCAACCATTTTCAGGTTTACGCCGACGATCCTTCAGTCGGCATCGTCGAGGCTCAGGCCAGGGGATTTGCTTCGGCTGACGCGGATTGTGGGGAAGTTAGGACGGGACTGGGACGAATCGCTGCAATGCCGTCAGAGGACGCATCGGCGGTGTACAACTTTTACGTAGCGCCGACCGGCCATCGCAGCAGCTCGGTTGCCGTCCAAGCAGTATTCTCCACACCAGTGACGGTCCCCTTTCATCCGCCACAAAGCGTAACGTGTGTGTCGCGAGGTACAGCCGAGAAGCGCCTTTTAAACCAGGTGCGGGAGATCGCGCTTTCACTCCATCGCCCGGCCTTTAAGAAGTCCAAGGAGTAGCGCGAAAAGCCTTTCGCTCGCGCTCTTTCTTATGCTAGGTCGTAGCGGAAAATCGTGATTCTGTGGCGCCGCCCTTCGTCGTAGCCGCGCCATTTGGCTTTAGGGACGTCCTGAGGACTTACCCGGCGAAAACCGAGCCGCTCGAACAGACGCGCCGCCGGAGCCTCCGTTGTGCAAGCAAACACGTAACGCAACCGGCGCGTGCGCGCCTGCTCGAGTAGTTCGTTGACTAGCTGCGAGGCGATCCCTTCGCCCTGAAAACGAGTCAACGTGTAGAGCGCGGTGATTTCGCCTGCTTTTTCGCGCCGGTAGGGTTCGGTGAGGAGCGAGCAAATTCCTGCCAACTGACCTTCGCTACCTAAATGGTAGCCTACGCATGAGGGGAGTAAGCGCGCTATCTCTTCAGGCGTTCGATACAGAAGCGAGCCTTCGTTCTGCCCGCGCTCGATAAGAGCCTGCGCCTGTTCGAACTGGTCGACTGAAAGGGGCCGTGCGCTACCGTAGGGCGCTTTAGTGAACAGCGTGCCTTTACCCAAATAGCTAAACAGCTCCTCATAAACGTCGCCTGGAGCTACCAGGTTCACCGAAGAGATGTCTTGTTGCAGGATTTGCGTTATAGCTCTAAGCACTCCGCGCCTGTTTTTGGCTTCTGCGCTGCGCGCAAAGCGCTCAAGTCGGCGCATTTCGAGAAATGCAAGGCGTTGACCAGAAGCGTCGCGCAAACCTCCTTCCCGCTCGAGCAGCACGACTTTAAAAACTCGCAAGCGCGCGGCCAGATGGCGAGTCATGCGAAGGAAATCGTGAGCCTGGTCGGTTTTGATGGCGACAAGCGCTATCGCGCTTCGGCTCAGAGCAAGCCACAGTTCGCCGATCGTAGTGTCGGGCGGATATGGATGCCAGCGCTGGTATTGCACGGGTATGAGTATCTGGTTCACACTTTCCGGCTTAAGCCGCGACAAGCGCTTTGTTACGGTCGGTAAAGCGTTTTCCGTCGCCACCACAACGCAACGTGTTTGGTTGCGCTTAAGCTCGCGTAAAGTCTTCAATAGCGAGTTCAGCTCGGCTGAGCGACTTCCAGCCGGCGGCACGAGCGCGAAAAGCAGGCTTCTGCGCCGAAATTGCTGGAGATAGAAGCTCTTTTCGCTGAACAATTCGCGCAAAGATGTCGGTTCGGCGCGGTCTTGAGCAGATTTAACCGTGGAACAATCGCGATGTTCGTCGGCCGAAAACGGTTGCTTAGACGACGCCTGGAAGTTCATCTGTTTTGGGGAGAAGTTTACGGCTATAAGCTGAGCCTCTTTAACTCAACCGGAAATTGAAACAGCGCCGGCAGACTATGTTGGGCGGCATGCGCCACAACTTCGAGCCTTGCGCTGGCCCAATGGAGTAAAGGGCGAAAAAAGGAATAATGGTCTTCCCGCCTGCGGAAGCGAAAACGAACAAGGACCCTACAGCTTGGCGTTCGAAGCTTCCAGCGGCAGACGGCTCGTCTCAAGGTCCGCGCCTGAAGATGGCGATGAGGCTATAATTTCCTTCAACGTGGCTTGAGAAAAAACCTCAAGTAGGGCCCGTTGGCCGTCTTCCCATACCCGGTACATCCTACAACCCGGCCGCAACAAGCAAGAATTGCTATTGTCTAGGCATATGTTGAGCGTAATCGGCCCCTCGACGGCTTCAATGATGTCGCGAAAGGAGATGCTCTCGGGAGGTCGGGCCAGCTGATAGCCACCACCTGGTCCTCGCCGCGAGCGGACAAGACCTGAGCGGATGAGGTCGCGAATTACTTTCTCCAGGAAGTGTTTGGGTATTTTCTCGTGAGCCGAAATCAATTCACCACTGGCAACGCCGTTTTGGCTATCGGCAAGAAAGATCATCGCGCGAAGCGCGTATTCTATTTTGCGAGGAATCTGCAGCAGCCCCATTGTAGCCTTCTCCTAGGCTGAACTTGCAGACCTAAAGTACCGCACGGCGCGACGTCTTAGCGGGCCAAGTCAGCTTGCCGATAGTCTGTACCGGGGTAAGACGAGCGATAAATCAGCAGTTTTTCGACATACTTTGCCAGCAAGTCGGCCTCGATATTGACCGCGCTGCCAGGCGATTTGAGACCGAGCGTGGTCACGCTCAAGGTATGGGGAATCAGTGCGCAGCTGAACTGCGCCCCGTCAACGCCGCACACGGTCAGGCTTACGCCATCCACTGCAACCGAGCCCTTCTCAACCAGATAGCGCGAAAGATGCTCAGGTGCCTTAAACGTAAACATCCGCGAGTCGCCTTCAGTTCTGATCGCAACGATTTCGCCGACACCGTCGACATGGCCGGTCACGAGATGGCCGCTTATTGACGCACCCATTCTAAGCGCTCGCTCAACGTTGACTCGATCTCCGGCACGCAATTCCCCTAGCACGGTGCGGCGCAAAGTTTCGGCGGACAGATCCATCGAGAGCCTAGAGCCTTCCTTCCGTACCACGGTAAGGCAGCATCCGTTGACCGCTATCGAATCTCCGATATTGATCTCGGCCACGGGCAACGTCGTACGGAGTGTCAAGACGGCTCCTTGCGCCGAGGGGGTAAACTCCTCGACGGTTGCTAGCTCTTCGACGATCCCGCTGAACACCTCTGCTCCTTACGAGAAAGTGTTTGTAGCCGCCAAACCCATTATAGCGTGCCTTTTGTCAGGTGCCAACTGGCATAAAACAGGCAAGCTTCAAGGCAGGAGAGCCGAAATGAGGCAATACGTTCCAGGCGTGGGCGGAAGGGTCAACTTACCCAGCACCGCTTTGCGCTTGGCACCGGTGACGCTGGGTATATTCCCTGCTCGGCCGCAGAGCATCTCGTAGCCAAGAATCGCAAAAGCGATCGCTTCTATCGCGTCCCCGTTTACTCCTAGGTCGTCGGCGGTAATAACCGAAATTCCGTCCAGCTCCGCCGCAAGCATTCGCCTAAGCGTCCTGTTATGGGCACCGCCTCCGGTTAAAATCATCTCGTCAACCGCGCCGCATGGCAGCACGAAGCGGCGCAAAGCGTCGGCAATCGAGCGTGCGGTGAGCGCGGTCAGCGTGGCGATAATGTCTTCGGCTGGCAAGGCAAGACGCCGGGCTTGGCTCAGGACACGGTCAGCAAACGCAAGTCCAAATTCTTCGCGCCCAGTAGACTTTGGCGGTTTACGGGCGAAGTAAGGATGACTCATCAGTTCGCGCAGCAGAGGATCGCATACGTTGCCGCGAGCCGCCATTCGCCCATCCCTGTCCATCTTAGCTCGGCCGTTGCTTAGTTTGCTCATCACCGCGTCGATCAGCACGTTGCCCGGCCCGGTATCGAATGCGAAAACGCGCTTGTCATCGGGCTTTGCTGCCGCGGGCAGGTAGGTCGCGTTAGCGATTCCGCCAATATTCTGGACCACCCTGGCACGCCCCGGATCGCTGAATAAACAGACGTGGGCAAGTGGCGCAAGCGGCGCTCCTTCGCCTCCGACTGCGATATCCATCGGGCGAAAATCCGCCACTACCGGAACTCCGGTAAGCGCCGCTATCACAGCCGGCTCGCCCAGTTGCAAGGTGGAAGCGACCTGACCCTGGCGAGCTCGGCTCGGCGGAAGATGAAAAAAAGTGTGACCGTGAGAAGCGATAAAGCATAAATCAGCGGGTTGGACGCGCATCTTGCGCATCAGCTTCAGCGCAGCCTGGCCAAGCGCACGACCCAAGAGAAAATTCAGGCTCGAGAGCTCCTGCTTAGTTGATGGTGTGCCTATTCCCCTTGAAAACTCGTTCGTCTGATAACTCGCTCCACCTGGAAAGCTTTCCGTTCCGGATGCCTCGTCAAATACGTAGCCTGGGTCATCCGGCTGGTCGGTTGCGGCCAAAAGCCGCTTGCGCAAAGAATCCGAGTACGGATAAGTGGCAAAACCCAAAAGTTCGCAGCGAGGCCTCTCGACGCTTTCAGTCAGCTTGACCAGCGCCGCCGAGATTCCGTCGTGCGACGTACCGGACATGAGCCCTATCGCCAACTGGGTCGTGCCCGTTTGTGCCCCACTTCGGCGCCTGATGAGGGTAGACTTTAGCCGAGCGCCCGGTTTGCGGATGGTCCAGCGTTCGCTCCCTTTTTGCGAAGCCATCGCGTGTGGCTGCTAAGCTTTAGCGCATCTTAAAGCGTGTTTCCACGAGCCGATTCTTCGAAGCCCGGGGGCTATTCGGGCGAGCGTCCAAGCAAAGTGTGACGTACTTTGGCATACGCAGCCAATAAAAGGTGCAGACCCGATGGTAAGGCAATTTCGCCTCGTGAAGAGTGCGCATCAGGGTTGATGATGACTTTTTCGCCTTGATGCCACTGGACGAGCAGCACCTTGTGTGCGATCTGTCGGCCCGTCGTCGGATCGATGGCGAAGTCGCCGTAGCAGGTTCGGGTACGAAGGTCGTTGAACGCTTGTCGTAGTTTTAGCTGATCGAGCGTGCCGACGCGCCTTACGGCTTCGAGCGCGAGCAGCGCCCCCGCGTATGCTTGAGCAGCCGGGTAATCGCATCCTACCGCAGGATTAGTCGCCGCCATTCGGCGAGCAAATTCGCTGGAGTTTGGGCCCAGCTCCGGATCGGCGACCGCATCCGGTTCCCATTGACTCGGTCCCACAATTCCGTCGGCCGAAGGCCCCATCAACCGACCAAACGCGCTAACTCCGGCAGCAACGCACGCTAACACCGGAAGATTACAAGAAGACTCGACCGCAGCTTGCATCAAGCTTACGTCTTCCTCAAAGCTCCCCGCACTGACGAGCACGTTGCTTCGCGTCTGACGAATCTGGTTAAAAATTTCCGCCAAAGTCGTGGGATCGCGTCGCGCAACTACTCGCTTTAGCCTGATTCTTACGCCTCGGCGCCTAATGGCAGGGCCGGAGCATCGAGCCCTAAAACCCTCGATCACGGCCTCGGCGAACTTGCTCGGCGAACTTACGAGCGCCACGCGTTTTCGCCAAAATTTAAGTCCCGCAATCAGGAGAGCTAATTGCTCAAAGTAGCTGCTTGCCGGACTGAGCACGCCCACGACCATGCGCCATCCAGCCTGATAAATGTCGTCGGCGGCTCCTCCATGGTTGACCATCACCATGCCGGCCTGTTCGACGATCGCTCCAGCCACCCGTACGAGATCGCTGCCATAGGGGCTAAGGATTATGTCGGCGCCTTTGTCAAAGCAGAGATGGCGGTAAATCTCGCCGCAACGGTCTGGTTGGCTGCCGTCATCGTGGCACACCAAATCCACTTTAAGCCGCTGAATACCAACTTTTATCCCGCCCTGCCCGTTCGTCTCATCAACCAGCAGCCGAAGCGCTGCCAGCGCCTGCCGACCCATCGAGGCATAACGCCCGGTCAAAGCCAGCGAAAGGCCGATTTTTAAAGCTCCCACGTGGCTCATCTTAATTGTAAAAGCCTAAGCAACTTGCGCACGGTAAGCTTACAAATCTTGCGCGGGTAGAATTGGATTACGTTGACAGAGGCGGTCTGTGATGCAATGCGGCGATACATCGGGCTTTCGACTCTACAAGCTGACGAATCTTGCTCGAGACCTTCTCCGAGAAAGAAAAGAGAGACCCGTTCAGAGTTCTGGTGAGCGCTTTTTGGCTAGCGGCAGACGCTCAAGCCGCTTCCACCTCCGCGATTCCGTCGCTTATAACCGGCAAACCTTGGGGATTGAGCGTGACGTAGGAATACACGTGTCGCGTTCCGTTAACCTGCTCCAGCCATAACTTGGTTGTGAGCACCTGGCCGGGGAACACCGGACGCGAAAAACGAGCGCGCATTCGCTTGAGCCGAAGTGGGTTGCGCGCGCACAGGCTATCGATCACTGCCTTTGAGGCAAAGGCCATCGTACAAAGCCCGTGGACGATTATTCCAGGCAATCCGACCCGTCGCGCAACCTCCTCGTCCAGATGGATCGGATTAAAGTCGCCCGATGCTTTGGCGTAGCGCACGGTCTGGTCGGGATCGATACTTTGCGTCACCACCGTTACGGGTTCGTCTTGGCGCAACGCGTTCGCAGCGCGGCGCTGAGCGCGGTCAGGACGCGACATCGCTTCGCGCAATTGGCCTCTGGCGCGCAGCCGAACAAAGCCAGTAAAAAGAATGTTCTGTACCGGTACGCCCTTATCGTTGGTTGCGGCAATTTCGACGCTGAGCGTCTCGCCATGGGGCAATACCTCGATGTTGGCGATGCGAGCGATGCTGCTTATCCGGTCGCCAGGACGTATTGGAGCGAGATACTCCATGTTCTCCTCGGTATGAAGGATGCGCGTCAGGTCAAGGCCGAGCTCGGGATCGGAAGCTGCCTGAAGCATGGCTGGCCAAGTAGCGGCAGCACCGAACAGCGGCGGCGCAACCAGCCCGCCTGGACGATCGGTGTCAAAATAGATAGGGTTGTCCTCGTTGCATGCAAGCGCGTACTCGCGGATCGCCTGTGCGCTGACTTCGGTAGTAATCGCGGGATAGACCTTGCCAATGCAGTTCTTATTGAGCGGCATCTACGCCCGGTTCTCCCCTCTACCTAAGATTAATCATGTCCAGTAAAGTCAATTCTTGCAAACGCGGAGCTCGGCCACTTCACGAACTCCCTGATTAGCTTTGATGAGTCAATTCTTGCCCTGCTACGAATACTGCCTTCAGCTTGAGATGGCGGTCCAGAACCAATAGGTCGGCCCGAGCACCCTTCTTTATAACTCCGCGGTCCTTTAACCCCAGAAGGCGCGCGGGATTGGTCGATGCCATCGAGACGGCTTGCTCGATCGTCGCGCCGGCCGTTTCGATCATCACTCGCACGCAGTCAATTAAAAAGCTCAAGCTACCGGCTAATTGCCCCGTGGGACGGCGGGCCGCGCAGCCTTCGGCAACGGCGTCCCGCCCCGCCCCCCAACAGTTGGCGCGGGCCTTGGGGTCGAACGATTTAAGCGCCACGCTGTCACTGGTTAGGATTATTCCGTCGCTACCTCGTGCGTGGAGTGCCAGGCGCAGCATTGCCGGATGGACGTGAACGCCGTCGGCGATGAGTGCCGCGTAGGCTTCGCTTGCAAGCAAGCCGGCGCCGGCGATTCCGGGCTCACGGTGATGAATCGGTCGCATCGCATTGAACAGATGCGTAAACATGCGTGCTCCGGCTTCAACGCCCGCCATCGCTTGGTCAAGCGTAGCGTCGGAATGCCCCATCGATACGACTACCGAGCGCTCGACCAGCAGCCCGATCGCGTCGAGTGCGCCCTCTAATTCAGGCGCAAGCGTGAGCACTCTGAGTAGGCTTAGTCCCAAAACGGTCTCCAGTGCTTCTTTGCTCGGTGTGAGAGTATGCGGCGGATGGACGCCCAGACGCGACTGAGCAATGAAGGGGCCCTCGAGATGCATGCCGAGAATCGTTGCGTATCCGGAAGCTTGCTCCACCTCTTGCGCCGCCGTCGCTACTGCCTCGTGGACCCGAACGAGATCGTCAAGCGGAGCTGTGATCGCCGTGGGCAAAAACGAGGTTGTCCCTTTTTGCGCCATCACGCGAGCGAGCGATACGAGGTCCTCGACCCGCGCTTCCATCACGTCGAACGTCTCGGCGCCGTTGACTTGAAGGTCGATGAGACCCGGAATTATGTAGTCAGCTCCGCCTGGCGCAGCTTCAACAGACTCGATTACACTGGAAAACGTAACCCTGCCGCTAAAGGCTTTACGTCGGGCGCCGACGATTATCCCTTTTAAGGCTCTGTGTCGCACGCTCTTCGACGGACCCTTAGTTCGCTCCGAAGCGCTCGGCGATTAAGCGTGAAAAGCGCGGAAGGTAGACCAAATCAAAGACTGCCTCCTTGTCGGGAAACATAGCCAGAATCGCTCGCTTCAGGGCGAGCACATGATTCCATCCCTCGTCGACAGTAAGCTTCGGATCTTGGAGAATAATCGCAGTAGTGAGGTCCACCAAAAAGCGCATGCGGCGCATCATACGCTCCTCTTTAGCTAGTTCTGCTTCCCTTCTGGGGTCGCCCATTGCGTTTTTACCTCCTGGTTGCGATTGTGAAGGCAAGGATCACTATACCATCGCATAAGGCCGGCGCTTTATACACTTATGCCGAGCGGCGCGAACAAGCGCCGTTTGCCGGGGCAGAGTTGTGGGTCGACCTCGTTTCCCATCTTCTGGCAGAACAGCGTCAAGCGTATAGTGTAGCGCCTGATTTTTTAATCGCGGGATCGACGGAGTCCCAAGGAGAATGAGACAGGATAGACGGCCTCATCTTAGAAGTAGCTTTATCTACTTGGCGAACGCGGTCAGGGACTTGACTGCCAACTGGCAGGTCTTCGCGCTGACGCTCGGGCCACTAGCGATCGTGACGGCACTGTGCTTGATGCCTGACGCGCTTGAATTGCAGCGCCAGCTATCACAATTGCTTTCGCCTAATCTCCATACCGTTCGCGTTAGCGCGGTTGTGAGTGTCAAAGCTCAACCTTTGCCCGGACCAACGTTTCCGTCCTGGGGCACGCGGATTTTGCATTATGTTTTTCTCGCGCTTACGGTCGGAGCAAATTTGTTGGTCCTGTGCGCGCTCGCTCGGATTCGGGCAGGTATTCGTGAAGCGAGCGCTGTAAAGGAGGCGCTTGCGGTTTACCGACGAGCAGCAACCCTCGTAGGGCCGTTTCTATGGGTGTTCTTCCTGCAGGTCGTGACCACTGTGCTCGGGCTTGTCTTGCTGGTTGTACCGGGCGTGCTGGCTTACGTGTGGCTTTATTTTGCTCAGTATGCGGTGGTGATGGATGACCAGCGCAGTTGGCCAGCATTGCTTTTTAGCCGCGAGCTGATGCGCGGCTGTTTTTTTGCCGCGGCGACCCGGATCGTGGTGTTTCTGGCCGTGTGGTCGGGTTTCAACTCCTGGACCGGTGGGGCTTTCGTGTTGATAAGCTGGCTTCTGGGCTTTATCGGGGTGATGACTGGTTTTGTGTGGCTCGGGGTGTTTTTGGCCGACTTGCTGGCCACGAGCGTGGGATACGTGACGATCGCCTTTTTCTTTGCAGCCGGGGCGCGTTTGTACGAGGACTTAAATCAGTTGCGCCAGGCCCGAATTGGCGCGAGAGTGCCACCTGAGGTTGCGGTGCAACAACCCGCGCAAAACGCTTCGACGCCCACCGAACCGCTCAGCGCTAGGCTCACATGAGCAAGCGCTCGAGCGTTAGGCGTGAGCAAGCCTAGCCACGGCGCGAATTGTCACCTGAAGAGCACCCAGTCCGACCGCGGGAAGTCCACGTATCTTGTCGAGCAGCGAAGCGGCTTCCTGGAACCTTTCCGGTACTTCGGCGCGCACGGCGCGAAGGCCTTCGCTCCAGTCGGCCCCTTTCGAATAGCCAAGTACTGAGCGCGCAAGCCTATAGCGCGCACGCAGCAAGTCCTCGCCAAGTTCCCGCAGCGCCCGTTGTTCCCAAGGGTCGTCGGTATTAAACGCTGACAGCGCGTTTTCGAGCGTGCCGAAGTCGACCTCGCTTACCAAACCGAAGTAGGCAGAAGCGACTTCCTCGGGCGCGACCTTGGCTTCCTGGCTAAGCGCGGCGATGCTAAGCAGATGCTCGATGAAGGAAAGCTTGGCAAGCTCGTGCGCGGTGCGCGCATCTAATCCAGCTCGCCGTAAGTCGCGATAGACCGCCTCGAAGCGCGCGCGCTCGGTGGTCACGAGGCGGTCTTCGAACACCTCGATTAGCGCCTTGAGCAAAGGACCGAACCGCTCAATCGAAGGCGCGATCGGATCTTTTTCGTGATAATTCATCAAAAGCCACTCGCACGCCTTGCGGCATGATCGCTCAACAGCAATCGACCCGTTGATGTCAGCGTCGGGAGTAAATCCGCTTAAGCGAGCCTGAAGGTCGCTCAAACGCTGCTTGAGCTGAATTAGATCGGAAGCCACGAGCCACGCCCTTACCACGTCGCTACAACTGCGCGAGTAGCGACGGCACAGATCGAAGACGAACCCGGCTCCCATATGGTTTACCAGCTCATTTACCAATCTCGTTATCAGCAATGGAGCGCGAAGCTGATGGGTGGGTATTTGCGCGCCGAAACGTTGGCGGATCGGCGCAGGAAAGTAAGGCATCAGAAACCGCTCATCAAGATACTTTTCATCGCTGTCAGCAAAGGCCGAATCTTCCAGTTCTCTGATAAGCGCAAGCTTGGTATAAGCGGCGAGCACAGCGAGTTCCGGGCGCGTGAAGCCTACTCCCTGCGTGCGTCGTCGTTCGATTTCCTCGTGGGTCGGCAAAGCCTCTATTTCGCGCCGCATCACTCCTCGCGCTTCAAGGTCGGCAACGAGGTCGCAAAACAGGGTGGGATAGGCTCGGCTACGGGCCTCTTCCAGGCTTAGCAGTAGTGCCTGAGCGCGGTTGTCTTCAAGGACGTGCTCGACGACTTCGTCGGTAACTGCTTCGAGGATCGCGTTGCGCTCTTCAAGGCTCAACTCGCCCCTTTTCACCATTGGAGCGAACAAAATTTTCAAGTTGACCTCATGGTCCGACATGTTGACGCCAGCCGAATTGTCGATGGCGTCGGTGTTGATTTTGCCGCGTTTTAGCGCGAACTCGACGCGGGCCTTTTGCGTAAGTCCGAGGTTGCCGCCTTCGACTACGACCTTGGCTCGAAGCTCGCGCGCCGTGATACGGCATGAGTCGTTGGCGTGATCGCCCACTTCGGCGTCGGTCTCGCTGCTGGCTCGTACGTAGGTGCCGATACCGCCGTTGTAGAGCATATCGACCGGCGCTCGCAAAATAGCACGAATTAGCGCCTCGCCGTCCAGTACGTCGGCCTCTATCCCAAGTGCAGCTCGGGCTTCCGGACTGATAGGGATCGCCTTGTGCGAGCGCGGAAATACGCCACCGCCGCGACTTATAAGCTTCGGATCGTAGTCACGCCAGCTCGAATTCGGCATTTCGAACAGGCGCCGGCGCTCGCGGTAGCTCGTCTCGGGATCGGGATCAGGATCGATAAAAATGTGCCGGGCGTCGAAGGCAGCCAAAAGCTTTATGTTCGCGGATTGCAGCATGCCGTTGCCGAACACGTCGCCCGACATGTCGCCGATACCTACGACCGTAATTGGCGCACCGCGTTCGAGGTCGCGGCCGAGTTCGCGAAAATGGCGTTTTGCGGACTCCCAGGCGCCGCGCGCGGTGATCCCCAGACGCTTGTGGTCGTAGCCGTGTTTGCCGCCTGAAGCGAAGGCGTCATCCAGCCAAAAGCCTCGAATCCGCGCTAGCTCATTAGCGATGTCGGAAAAAGTTGCCGTCCCCTTGTCGGCGGCGACGACCAGATAGGGGCCATCGTCGTCGAGAACCTTGACTCTCGCTGGTGCAACCAGTTGTCCGTCAACCAAATTGCTCGTTACGTCGAGCATCGCGCCGATCAAAGTTTGATAAGCCTCGACTACCGCATGCGGCTCGGGCTGACGCCGGTCGCGCGACTTTACGATAAATCCGCCTTTCGCACCTACCGGCACGATGATTGCGTTCTTGACCGTCTGAGTCTTCATAAGCTCGAGAATCTCGACCCGGTAGTCGTCGAGACGGTCGCTGAAGCGAATCCCGCCGCGGGCGATTTTACCTGCTCGCAAATGGCAGCCGGCCATCGTTGGGCTTACGACGTGAATTTCGTAGAGCGGCACGACGCCGTGAAGATTCGTTACGCGGCGGCTTTCAAATTTGAGCGTAATATGGGTTTCTTCGGGTTGGCGAAAGTAGTTGGTGCGCACCGTGGCTTCGACCAAACTAAGAAGGTTTCGGGCCGCAAGGTCGTCTGCCAGTGTTTCGACCTGCTCGCGCGCTTTTGCATAATTCGAGTGTAGACGGGCGAGTTCGTCTGGGGCAGCGTCGCGCTCTGGGGCGAGGCGGGCTTTGAATATTGCCACCAAGAGCTGGGCTAACTCGGGATAGTTTATAAGCACGCGTCGTAAACTTTCCAGCGTTGGTCCAAGCCCCATTTGAACTGCCACAGTGACGTAGGCGCGCAGCAGCGAAACTTCGCGCCAGCTAAGCCGCGCCCGAAGCGTGAGCTGATTTAGTGGGTCGTCTTCGCTGAGACCCTTGCGCACGGCGACGAGCGCCTGGGGAAAGAGGTCTACGCCTGGCGTCGAAGCCAGCGCCCGACCCTGTTCGGTTTGCACCGCGAAGACCTGAACGAAAGCGCACTCGCCCTGCGGCAGATGGACTTCGTGCGCATCCTCGTAAAGCACGCGCACGCCGAAGTTGCGCAACTGGGGTAGCAAGTCTGACAGCACGACCGGCTGACCAGTCTCGTACACGCGAAGCTCGCTCACGTGCTCCTGGCGCTCGCGCGAGGGCGAGACCTCGACCTCGAGGGTCTTCCGGCTTATGGCGGTCTCGATCCGCTGAATATCTTGGACGGCACGCGCGACGTCGGTCGTCGCCTGGTAGTCAGAGCTAAAAGCCCGGCGGTAACGCGCCGCGAGCCTGCGCCCAACGGTGTCGCCGTAGTGCGCCACGAGCTCGTCCTCGAGGCGGTCTTCCCAAGTGCGCGTGAGCTTTACCAATTCGTCTTGGAGTTGCGCAAAATCGGGCGCTTCGCCGCGTGGGTTCGGGAAGCAGAAATGGATTCGCGCGGCGACGTCCTCGCTTACCGCCACCGGATGGTCGTATATGGGTTGAGCCTTGAACTTGAAAGCAAAAGTATCGCGGATTTTTTGGTGGAGCTCGGAAGAATAACGGCTAGCCGCAAGTACGACGAGCACGATCGCCATCTGGCGAGCTTGGTCCACCCAGCAGGCAACGCTACACTCGTTTTCTTCGCGGAAATCAACGATAGCGGCCAATTGAGCTCGCAACTCCTCGGTCGAAGCGCGAAACAGTTCTTCCCTTGGAAAAGTGTTCAGGATGGTTCGAAGTCTTTCGAAGTCGTGGGAACCGACCGCAACGCCTTCCTCGGATAGGATTTGCGCGACTTTCTGCCGAATAATCGGAATTTGTTCCGCCTCCTCGGAGGATGCTTTGGTGGTGAAAAGTCCGACGATGCGGTCGAATGCGACGATTTCGCCTGGGCGGTTTTGACGCCGGATGATAATGTCATCCATTGCCCGCCGCCGATGAACGTTGGACTTGGCGCGCGTTTTGGTGACGAACGGGATGGGGCCTTCGAACAAAAGCTTCAAGGTTGCATCCCCCAGGCCGTCGATCGGCTGCGGAGTCCAAAAACGCGAGCGCTGCTCGGCACGCATTATTCCCAGACCCGAGCCGCGCACAACCGCGATCGTACGCTGGCCGCCGTTGATGCGTAGTTCGTAGCGTCGGTAACCGAGAAAAATAAATCCGCCACCCACGAGCCAATGGATGAAGTCGCGCACCTCCGGCAGGCCTTGCTCGGCGGCGAGCTCCTCGCCGATTTGTATCACTCGCTCGGTCATCTGGTCGAAATCGCCGGTGACCAGCAAAACTTCCTCAAGCCGCGCCTTGAGCTCGTCGGCGACGTCCTCGAGCATGGCGTCTTCGAGCGCAACGGTGAGCTCGACGTGAACGAAGGACTCGGGTTGTTCTCCCACAGCGCCCTGCTCCAAGCTTATCAAGCGACCTTGCGAGTCGCGCGCGACGCGCAAAACCGGGTGGAGAAGTATCGCCACCGGTAAATGGAGCTCGCGCAGGCACTCTTCGATCGTGGCGACGATAAACGGCCGATCTGGCATCAGAGTTTCGATCACGCCAAAGCTATGCCCGTCGTAGCTCTGGTTTGCCACCTTAACTCGCACCGGCTCGGCGCGGCAAAGGAGCATCTCTTCGAGCGCGGCGCGCACCAAAGCGGCGCACGTCTGCGGCGAGAGGCGACGCTGGGCGGAGGCGGGGATACGGGCGAAAAGACGTTTGGCAAAAAGCTTTAGCCAGCGCGTTTTTTCCGGCTCGCTTTGCTCGAGGAGCTTGTCTAGTTCGTGATGGATAGCTTCACTGCTCGGCAACTGCTCACCTCCTTGCAACTCAGGTGCCCGTCTGCGCTAAACGCCGTGCTAGCGCTGATTTTTCCCTCGCTTGAAGAGCAATCTAGCATATTAGCGCCTTTGAGGCCGCGCTAGCAGTTTGGTCGACGCCAGACGTATCGGCTAGACTTAAATACTTGAACGTTCGCGTGCTTGAGCACCGCACTTGGCTTTGATTGAGCGCGATTCAAGTGAATTGCTGCAGCAAAAGCAGCGTACCGTCACGGTCGAGATCTCCGACATGACCTTTGGCCGCCTTGGGGTGGGACGCGTTGGCGGAAAGGCGGTCATGGTTCCTTTTACCGCGCCCGGCGATCTGGTCGAAGTGGAACTTATCAGGGAGCATAAAAGTTACCTCGAAGGCAGGCCGCTTAAGGTACTTCGATCGTCTCCAAGCCGCCGGACCGCGCCTTGCCGCTTTTTCCCGCGCTGCGGCGGCTGTGACTGGCAGCACATCACCTATGACGCTCAAGTGGCGCTTAAAGCGCGTCTGGTGGCGCGCACGTTGTCGCACGCGCTGGGTTTGGAGATCGATCCGGACGAAGTACTCGAGCCTGCGCCGCGCGAGTTCGGCTATCGGTCGCGAGTGCGTCTGAAAGTTGACAAAGGCGGGCAGATCGGCTTTTACGAAGCCGCAAGTCATAGGCTTGTGCCGGTCGACGAGTGTTTGGTGGCGCTGCCGCGGATCGAAATCGAATCGGCGCGCAAGCTTGTGCACGCGTTAGGTTGTGGAGCGCGAGAAATAGTGCTCGCGGCTGACGCAAAGCGCTTGGTGGCGACGATTTATTTGCAAGGTGACTTAGGCATTCGGGAAATTGAGCAGGCAGCGCGTTTCGTTGAGCACAATTTTGGCATTTCAGGAGTCATCCTGCGCGACGCGCGTCGGCGCGAAGTGATAGGCGAAGCAAAAATCGTGGTAGAGATCGAAGATGGCCTTGCGCTAGAGATTGACGGCGACTGTTTTAGCCAAGTCAACCATGAACTCAATCGGCGACTAGTAGCGTTGGCAATGGAGATGGGGCACGTTGGCCAGGGTGTGCAATTGCTGGATCTTTATTGTGGCGCGGGAAACTTTAGCTTTGCGGCTGCAAAGCGCGGCGCTATGGTGCTCGGCGTGGACAACGATCCGGTTGCGGTACAGTGTGCCGAGCGAAATTTGCAGCGACTTCAGCTCGGCAACATTAGGTTTGTTGCGACCAACGCGGAGCAGGCGTTGAGCTTTCTTGCGCGCGCTGGCTATCGACCCGACGTTGTCGTGCTCGACCCGCCGCGGGCTGGGGCGGGGCCGCTGATGGCAGAGGTGGTGAAATTGCGCGCAAGTCGGGTGCTTTACGTGTCTTGCAATTTGCCGACGCTTGCGCGCGACCTTGTACAGTTACGCGGTTTGGGGTTTAAAGTCGAGCGCATCCGGGGCTTGGACTTCTTCCCAAATACACACCACGTCGAGCTGCTTGTGAGCGCGGTCTTGACTTAAAAGGAGTCGGCTCTCTATCCTACATAATGTGCAGTTATAGTAATGTCCCACCAGAGGTCAGCGCAATAATGACCAAGCAAGAGAAATTGTCGCGACGCCCGAAGGTCACGATTATTCCTGCCAAAGGCGTAGCGCAAACGATTAATTACTTGCTCGAGGACCGCGACGAGCTTGAGGGTCTCATAGCTGTGGGACGCACCAAAAGCGGCGAGCTTTTCTTCTACGATACTGGCGGGGATGTCGTAGAAGATTTAGGAACGTTGGAGTATCTAAAGGCTCGTATAGTGCGTGCCCACTTCGGGGACGAATGGGATTGAGCAAAGGCGGTACGTTCCTTCTTTAAGAGCAGCCGCGACTAGCTATTCCAAGAGCTCTGGGTAGCGCTCTCCTGAAAGTTTGTTTTGGGCGGGCGCGAAGGAGCACAAGATGAGGTGTGCGCCTTGCACGTGACGGTGAAATACTTTGGCCCGTCGCAACTGCTACCTACGCCTTGCGCTTTGGGCAAAGCCTCTTAGTAGCGACCGTCCAGCCTGTCAAGTGCGGAGCCTCGGCCGACCTTTTGACGCGCTTCGAGCTTCCCTTATAACTCCTCAGCGACGGTGCAGCGCAGGCATCCGATTTTCTCGATTTCCACCTCGATCGAGTCGCCTGGCTTCATCGGACCGACACCTGAGGGGGTCCCGGTGGGAATTACGTCTCCTGGCTCAAGCGTCATGATATGTGAGATATAGCTTACCAGTTCATAGCAAGAGAAAATTAGCTGGGAGGTGCGGCTAAATTGGCGGCGTTCGCCGTTTAAGCGAGTTTCGATTTGCAGGTTGGTTGGGTCGACGTCGGTAGCTATTACCGGCCCCATCGGAGCGAACGTGTCGAACCCTTTCGAGCGCGTGAATTGCACGTCCTTGCGCTGAAGGTCGCGCGCGGTGACGTCGATAAAGCAAGTGTATCCCAGGATATAATGGGGCGCGTCTTGAGCTGAAACTTTGCGTGCTCGCTTGCCGATCACGATCGCAAGCTCGCCTTCGTAATCCATCCGGGAAGTTTGCTTCGGATGGATGATCTGGTCGCCGGGGCCGATTACCGCGCTCGGTGGCTTAAGAAACAGTAGCGGCTCGGCGGGTATCTGATGTCCCATCTCTTGGGCGTGATCGCGGTAATTTACGCCGACTGCGACAATCTTTGTGGGTATTACTGGTGCCAGCAGCCGAACTTCCGAGAGTTTGATCGACGGCGCACCAGCTACGGGTCGCAACTGGTCGAGCGGGCCTTCAAGCGGTCGAATTGTGGAGTCTTCCAGCAAGCCAAAAGCTACGGCATCATTATAGCGGTAGCGTGCGATTTTCATCTTGCTTCCTTTCGACGGTCGCTATTGATGGCGAGGCGCTGTCGCCCAGGGAAATTGTCTGACGGTACAGTTTAAACACCGTCATAACCTTTTATAGCTGTATACATAAGTGGCCAATTGGTAAAGGGTTGGTCGTCGTGGACGAAAAGCCGAGGCTCAGGCCGGTCGAAGCGTTCGTGATAAACCACGAAAACCAAGCGTTCTTATGCCTGCGCGATCCTTCCGGAATCGCGGAAAATCCTGTGCTCCTTTCGCCCGCCGCTTCCTTGGTGTTGGCGCTGTTGGACGGCGAACACTCGCTTCTCGATATTCAATGCGAATGGGTGCGTCGCTTTGGCGAGATCATTCCGCGTCACGTAATAGCTGATCTGGTCAACGCGCTCGATCGCGCTTATCTACTGGAAAGCCCCACCTTTACGGCTCGGCTTGCGCAGATACGGGACGAGTTCAGGGCGTCGTCTTATCGAGCCGCTGCTCATGCGGGCGTGTGTTATGCAGGCGAGCCTGAGGCGTTGCGCAAGGAGATCCGCGCCTACTTTGACGCCGCGGCCGCAACTGATCACGAAAGCAAGCCCGTGCGCGCAGATCCACCGCGGGGGCTTATTGCTCCCCATATTGATCCGCGTCGCGGCGGGCGAGTGTACGCTCGAGTTTACGCCGAACTTGTGGCACAGGAGCGCCCACAGCTTTTCGTAATTCTTGGCACGGCTCACTGCGGCGTTGGTCCCGAACTTTTTGCGGCGACGATGAAAGATTACGCGACCCCGTTGGGTGTAGTTCGTACCGACCGCGACTTTGTTGCGAGATTAGCCGATTCCTATCGGGCGGGCGACCTTTATGCCGACGAGTTGCTCCATCGCAACGAACATTCCATAGAATTCCAGGCGCTGTTTCTCGCGGCGACTATTGGAATCGAAGACTACCAGATCGTGCCGATCCTGGTCGGCTCGTTCCATCAGTACGTCGCAGCCGGCAGGTTGCCGATTGAGGATGAAAAGGTGGGTGCTTTCGTCAAAGCGTTGCGCCAGACGATAGCGAATGATGGGCGGCGAGTCTGTATCATCGCGGGCGTCGATTTCGCTCACGTGGGAAGAAAGTTCGGTGACCCTCACGGTGTAGGCGCTGACGTATTGGACTGGATAAAAAGGGAAGATCTGGCGCTTATCGGAGATATCGAACAGGTCGACGCGGAAGGCTTTTTTACGCGCCTTGCGCGCGAACGCGATCGAAGGCGTATCTGCGGGCTTTCGCCGATGTACGTCTTGCTGGAATTGCTCCGGGGATATCGCGGGCGCCTGTTAGCTTATGATATAGCTGTCGATAAGGCGACTGATTCTGCGGTCTCATTCGCAGGACTGGTCTTCGACTGACCCGGTCATCGCTCATGGGTGCGCTGTCAACGCTAGCCTTAAGTCCGCCGCCTTGGACAGGATGCTTGCGCTTGTCTTGCTAGCGGCGCAGCAAGGCGAGATAATGTTTGCGGTTGGGCCTAAGCAGTCGGCCCTGAGGCTTAACGGTCGGATTAGTTTTGGGTGGACGCATAGCTCAGCCCGGTTAGAGCGCTTGCCTCACATGCAAGAGGTCCCTGGTTCGAGTCCAGGTGCGTCCACCATCCCAACGATAGCTCGAAATTGTGCCATTCCCCAACCCAGTTACCAAAACCACGTCCTGAAAAGTAAACCAAGTTTGCCGCTACTGTCTCCCCATTCGTGTAGGTATTGGCAGCCGCTTTCAAGGCTCTGACGGAACTGCTTCCAAAGGTTTAACCGACAAATTCTGGCGCGCCAGCCGCCAAATCTCTTCGTTCACCGTTCTTCCGGTGGAGTTTTATCTTGCCAGCGCAAAACACTTCCCCTGCTTAGGTGAGTAGCTGTTGTTGCGATTCACTGCCTAGCGTCAAGGCGCACCTTAGAGCTGAATTCTTTAAGGCTATTAAGCTTCGGGCCGACCGAGGAGCAGCTGTATAAAAGGTTGGTCAGCCGGTTTGCAGAGAACGTAAACGTGGTCGCCTGGGGCGAGCACAGTAGCGCCCTTCGGTGCGATCACTTCGTTGTCACGGATCAGCAAGATCACCGCGGAATCGGGTGGAAACGGCAGTTCGCTAATCGGCGCACCACACGCGGCGGCGGAGGCCTCGAGTGAAAACGAGATAATCTTTGCCCCCGTTAGCACGCGAGTAGAGACCACTTCCAGAAGCGCGGGCGGTGGAGGCGGCTCGTCGGACTCGATTCCCAACTGTCGTGTGAGCCAAAGCACCATCGAACCCGGAACAAAGGTGTTGACCAAGACGACGAAGAAGACCGTATCGAAGATGAGCCTGGCGTCCTCCACGTGCCACAGCAGCGGGTAAGTGGCAAGAATAATTGGCAGAGCGCCTCTAAGGCCGACCACTGCCAGATATACGAGCTCACGCAAGGGGTAACGGAATGGCAAGAGGCAGAGCATAACCGACCCGGGTCGCGCGAAGGCCGATAGCAGAATCCCTAGCGCGATGCCTTGGGGCGCAACTTTCAACAAATGCGAAGGAGTAATCAAAAGGCCGAGGACAAGGTACATCACCACCTGGCCCAGCCACGCGAGCGAGTCGTGGACGCGCAATATACCTGCGCGGTAAGGCATCTCGCTGTTCCCCATAATGAGTCCTGCAAGGTAGACAGCTAGAAAGCCGCTGCCGCCGACCAGTTCAGGCAGACCAAACGCGAGCAACGCAAAGCCCAGCGTCATCAGCGGATAAAGTCCACCTGCTGCGGGACGAATTCGCGGCGCCATCACGCGGCCGAGCCATCCCAACCCCAGGCCGAAGACACCTCCTACACCAAGGCTGAGCGCCATATGTGCAAAGCTTTGAGCAGCTAGCGGTGCTTCGCCGGCCAAGCTAAGAGTGAATGCCGGAGTCAAGCTTGCGGCCACCGGGTCGTTCAAGCAAGACTCGAGCTCCAAGATGCTGGCAACACGTTTCTGTGGCTGGATTCCGCTGCCCCGCAACACGGGAAATACCACGGCAGCGTCGGTGGGCGAAACGACCGCCCCCAAGAGGAACGCCTGTGGCCACGAGAAGCCGAACAGTCGCGCACACAGTGCAAACAGCGCGGTCGTGCCGAGAACCCCAACCGTTGCAAGAACGATCGAAGGGAGGGCAAAAGAACGTGCCATCGACAAAGGGGTATTAAGCCCGCCGTCGAATAGTATCAAAACCAGACTCAGCGTTCCCAAGACGAAAGAAACGTGGTAGCTCTGGCGAAGGACAACTCCTAGGCTAGTGCTCGAAGCGAGTAAGCCAAGCCCCAGAAAAGGCAAGATTACGGGCACTCCCACGCGTCGGGAGGTGCCGCTCAAGGCAACGCTTGCGAGCAGAAGTAAGGAGCAGATTGCTGCCAGGAAGGGAAGGGAAGAAAGTTGAGGCGTATTCATCCGGTGGTTAACCTAGTGGTCTCTCCTTCTGGGCCAATGGCGCACGCACGATGCAGGTTAAAGCGCATCTTCGACAATATAACACAGGACTTGCACTGCATTCATATCACACGGCGAGTCAATCTCCCTTTGGTGCGTCACCGCAGGCTGAACGGTTGTGGCGCATCAGGTTTGCGGCACAAATTGCCTTGCGCCGAGGGCTAGATGCCTTGCCAGCGCGAAGAGCTGTTCCAGTGCAGCGGACCAGAATGGCGAGAATGCTGCTCCAGCGCGGGTTTTATTTAACAGCGCAGGGCTCTTTTCGACCTTCGAACTGGCAGGTAATTATTTTTTGACTAAGACACACACGTATTGTTTCGAGGAGTTTTGGGGGCTCAATTTAGCGCCCTGCGGTATACGGGCCCACGCAATGGGTAATCAAGCTTGGTCCGCGTAGCGAGCCGGGTGGACCGATCTCGGGAGCAAGCGCTTTGCCAGGGTCATCAGAGAACGTAATCGATGGCGGGTCGCAGCCTCTCAAGCGTCACTGGCTGAGAAAGCTTATCCTCGGCCCACCGCGCGACGCCCGCGACCCAAAAGTGTACCATCGGCTTTCGTTGGTTGCCTTGCTGGCGTGGGCCGGTCTTGGGGCTGACGGAATTACCTCTTCGTGCTACGGCCCCGAGGAAGCTTTTCTTGCCTTAGGGCACCATCACTACCTAGCTCTTTTGCTCGCCCTTGCCACTGCGCTCACGGTCTTCATCATTTCAGCTTCGTACTCCCAGACGATCGATCTCTTTCCGACTGGCGGTGGCGGCTACACTGTGGCAACCACGTTGCTAGGCGAGACGGCAGGGCTCGTGTCAGGGTGCGCGCTGATCGTGGACTATTTACTGACGGTTGCGGTTTCGATTTCAAGCGGCACCGACGCGATTTTTAGCCTGCTTCCCATGAGCTGGCATTGGGCGAAGCTTTGGTTTTCGATGTTCGTGCTTCTGATTCTGATCACGATCAACCTGCGAGGGGTCAAGGAGTCAGTGCTCATTCTGTTTCCCTTGTTTATGGCGTTCGTTGTGATGCATGCGTGGCTGCTGAGTTACGGTTTACTGTCGCATGCGCACAGGATGCCCGAGGTTGTGAGTTCGGGCTATACCAACCTTCGGCACGATCTAGATACACTCGGCCTTTTTGGTCTAGGCTTGCTTTTTCTTCGCGCATTCAGCCTTGGTGGGGGAACCTTTACCGGCATCGAAGCCGTGGCCAACGGTTTGCCGATTCTGCGCGAGCCGCGAACGGTGACCGGCAAGCACGCCATGTCGTATATGGCCTTTTCGCTGGCTTTTTTGGCGGGCGGAATACTTGCCTGTTACCTGCTTTTCGACGTTGCTCCGCAGCCGGGAATGACACTCAATGCAGTTTTGTTTGGCAAAATAGCTGACAACTGGCGGCTAGGTGACGTTGCGATCGGACGTTTCATCGTAACGGTTACGCTTCTTAGCGAAGGCTCTCTATTGTTTGTTGCCGCTCAAACAGGTTTCGCTGACTGTCCCCGGGTGCTGGCTACGATGGCCTCTGACCGCTGGGTTCCGCGTCGATTTGCAAGTCTCAGCACGCGGCTTGTTACCCAGGACGGTGTGATTTTTACCGGTCTTGCAAGCGCGGTCATTTTGCTGGTTTCTCGCGGCAACGTCTCAATTTTGGTTGCGCTCTATGCGATTAACGTGTTTATAACCTTTACCCTTTCGCAGCTCGGAATGAGTGTGCATTGGTGGCAGTCCCGTCGGAGCGAACGTCGCTGGAAGCGAAAACTGCTGGTCAACGGCGTTGGTTGCATCCTTACCAGCGTAATTCTCGTCTTGACGGTCGTGCTGAAGTTCGACGAAGGCGGCTGGGTAACACTGGCGATCACCGGCATGCTCGTGGCTTTATGCTATACGGTTCGCCGCCATTATGACCAATTGCGCGCGGCACTAACCAAACTCGAAGCGCGAATCTTACCCGAGCTACATCGGGCCGAAAAAGGCGAGGCTCTTGCCACTGAGGACGGCTTAGGAAGCTCGATCGCGGTTATTTTGACCGGCGGATTTAACGGTTTGGGGCTAGCTACTTTACTGAACTTGCATCGTTTGTTCAGAGGCCAATTCAAGCATCTGATTTTCGTCGGAGTGGGCGAAATAGACTCTCGCGCTTTAAAAGGTCCGAAGGAAATTGAACGCCTCGAGCGCTCTTTGGCTGAAGACTTTAGAGCCTATTGTAAGCTTGCGTCCGACTTGGGATATCAAGCCTCCTTTAGACTCGCTGTGAGCCCTGACGTGGTGGCGGATCTCTATCGTTTGTGTTTAGAAGTAGCCAGGGAGCATCCCGAAGCCGTGTTCTTTGCGGGCAAGCTGGTTTTTGGCTACGACCAGGAAGATTTCATAACGCGCTTTCTCCACAACCATGTAGCGCTCGAACTGCAAAACATGCTCCAACTGCAAGGGCTGAGTCTAGTGATCCTTCCGAGTTGCGTGCGTTCCGACCAGCCAGCCGCAGGCGAAATGGTCGGACGCACCGGCAATGGAGCTGAGGCGGTCAGACGGGCTTGACCTTATTTACTGCGCTGAGGCGCGCCCGTGTGCCTCGAGGAGGCGTTTGCCCCGTGCGCGGGGCTGCTTTGGTGACGCCTGTCCTGAAGCGCTACGCCATGCTCAGCTTCAAAGTGCTGTAACACCGTCGTTTGCTTAGGATGCAAGGCATCTCTGGCAGGCGGCGAGTCTGCCAAACGATATCAAGAAGATTACTCGCTTACCCGGCTGGCGAACCGATGCGGCACATTTGGCTCTTTATGCCAAAGTCAGCCGAGCTCGGGCTCGCTATCTGGGATTTGTTCGAGCTCGGTAAGCCAAGCTGTAGCCTTGCTGTCGCTCGGTGCCCGGTAGTCGCCGCGCGGTGAGAGCGATCCGCCAGAGCCCACCTTGGGCGCATTGGCAATACAGCTTCGCTTGTACTGGGTGGTCTCGAAGAAACGATGCAGAAAGACGCGAAGCCAATGTTTTATGTCGCGAATGCCGTACTCGGTGCGACGGCTTGGCGGGTAACCATGCGGCCATAAGCCGCGGTTGCGGTCATGCCAAGCGCAGTAGGCGAGAAATGCGACCTTGGTCGGCGCGTAGCCAAAGCGCAGGATGTAATAAAGATGAAAATCCTGCAGTTCATAAGGGCCGATTTGGGCTTCGGAGCGCTGGGCGGGCTGTCCTTCGCTTTCACCCGGCACGAGCTCTGGGCTGATCTCAGTGGCCAGAACTTCGTTTAGTACTGCGCTTATTTCGTCTCCCAGCCCGCGTGTTTCTGCGACCCATCGAATCAGGTGCTGGATCAGCGTCTTTGGTACGCTGGCGTTGACGTGGTAGTGCGCCATGTGGTCGCCGACTCCGTAGGTACACCATCCCAGAGCGAGCTCGCTCAAGTCGCTGGTTCCGACCACCAATCCGCCGCAAAAGTTTGCCAAACGGAACAAGTAATTGGTTCGTTCGCCCGCCTGAACGTTTTCGAAGGTAACGTCGTAGACCGGCTCTCCGCGCGCAAACGGATGGCCGATCTCGCGGAGGATTTGCATGCAGCTCGGTCGAATGTCGATGTGGCGCGCCTCGCATCCGATCGCCGCCATCAAACGCTCTGCTTGGGCAAGCGTGCGGGCACTTGTTGCAAAACCCGGCATCGTGCAGGCCAGAATGTTACGGCGCGGAAGACCCATCACGTCCATGGCGCGTGCGCAGACCAAAAGCGCATGCGTCGAGTCGAGCCCTCCCGATACACCGATCACAATTCTGTCGATTTTTGCCGCTTTTAACCGGGTCACCAGACCTTGTACTTGAATTTCGTATACTTCGCGGCAGCGCTGGTCGCGTAGGCTTGCTTCGGCAGGTACGTACGGAAACCGCTCGTAGGAGCGCGAAAGTAGCAGGACGCCCGAGCTCGGAAGTTCGACGTCGAAATCCACTTTTTCGAATTCTGCCAGAAGCTCACGATGCTGCCGAACGCTTTGGCCGAAGCTGTTCTGGCGCATCCGGTCTGCCGTCAAACGGTCGAGGTCGATCTCGCCGACAACCAGCTTGGGCCCGTAGGTAAATCGAGGCGTTTCAGCCACGCACGTGCCGTTTTCGTAGATCATGCCGTGGCCGTCCCAGGCTAGGTCGGTGGTCGACTCGCCGGTTCCAGCTCCCGAGTAAATGTAAGCCGCGATGCACCGGCTGGACTGGTTTGCAACGAGTTGTCTTCGGTAGTCGTCCTTGCCCACGATAATGTTGGACGCAGACAAGTTGACCAGTACAGTAGCGCCCGCCAATGCTGCGTATGACGACGGTGGAATCGGAACCCAGAGGTCTTCGCATATTTCCACATGGAACTTGAAGGCCGGATGGTTTCGTGCTTGGAAGATGAGCCGGTTTCCGAACGGCACGTCCTTAAAACCGCAAAGGTCGATCCTACGGCGCAGCGCGCTATAAGCTGGGGTGAACTGGCGCATCTCGTAATATTCGCGATAGTTGGGCAAGTAGGTTTTGGGGACAACCCCTAAAACGCGCGCTCGATAAACAACCGCGGCGCAATTGTACAACAGCCCATCGACCACGACGGGCAGGCCAACGATGGCGACGATGGGAAGTTCTTTGGACGCGCGGACGATTTCCTCCAACGCCTCACTGGTCCGCTTAAGAAGCGCTTGCTGGTGGAACAGGTCGTCGCATGAATAGGCGGAAAGCCCAAGCTCCGGGAAGACGGCCAAGATCGCTTTGCTTTGGGCCGCTTGGCGCATCAGCGCAAGCGTCTGCTGAGCGTTGAACTCCGGATCGGCGACTTGCACTTCTGGGACAGCGGACGCTACCCGCACGAAATTGTGCCGGTACAAGTTGAAAAACGACGCCAGCTGTTCAGCCATTTACGGTTTCCATCCCCATCCTCGCTATGGCCATAAGCCGCCGTGTCAAGCTCTACGAAAAACCAATCGACAGAACTTTTGTCCCTCTCTCGGCCCGGTCGCTCTCAAGGGTATCGTCAAAATTCTAGCACACGCGGGAGTCGGAGATGTCCTATCGGTTGCGTAATAGGCGATGCCTACCATCGTCCGCCGTAGTCCCTCTGACCGGAATCGAAAAGGCCTTTTCTCCGCCTCGAGCGCGTCCGTTGCAGAATTACTACTGTAGAGCTGTTACTGTTGCAAAAGTCTTAGTTAACCGTCTATTTCGCTAAATCCAGTGCAGGATCCATCCAAATCTCTAGGCTCACCAGGAAAAAAAGCGTACGCCGCGTCAGGAATATTTTAGTGCCGTGGTGCGAACTTTATACTATTCGGTACGAAGAGTACTCGAGGACTCGTTTTGTAAAGGTTCGTTTGAGGCGGTCGACGGTGTGTGAACAGGTAGTTACAGAGTCGAGCTGGCCTCATTGGTCGTGACCAGACACACTTGCGGCTCGAATCTGCGATTTTGCTTTGGCAAGCGAAGGTCTATGGCGAATATGAGGTGGAACGTTGAAAAAACTTTGAGGGCCGGCGTGAGTCGGCGAAGCTTTTTGAGAATGGCCTCGATTTTGAGCGCGTTCGGGGCTGTCAGCTCGAACGTAGTCGCGGCTTATGCCGAGAGGTTTATCGAGATGCCCTTTGCCAATGGGCGACGGCGACTCGAGCGCTTTCCACAAAAGCGAGAGTTGATTGTGCTGCGCACCCGGCCGCCTCTTTTAGAGACGCCCTTTGCGGTGTTCGATCAAGGAGTTTTTACTCCAAATGATGCTTTTTATGTCCGCTGGCATCTGTCGGAAATTCCCACCGAGGTCGATGTCGATTCATTTCGCCTTCGAATTCGCGGCAACGTAAAGCAGCCGCTCGAATTGACCCTTCAAGAGCTGGTTTCGAACTTTCCCCGGGTTCAAATCGCCGCAGTCAACCAGTGCGCGGGCAATGGGCGCGGTTTTTTTAAACCTCGCGTCCCAGGTGGAGAATGGGGCAACGGAGCGATGGGGAACGCGTTGTGGACCGGAGTGCCGTTAAAGGCGCTGCTGGATCGGGCGGGCGTGCGCGCGGGATCGGTGGCGGTGAGGTTCAACGGCCTGGATAAAGGTGTTCGGGCTGCCACTCCGGACTTTATGAAATCGCTTTCAGTGGAGCACGCTGCAGACGGCGAAGTGATGGTGGCGTACGCGATGAACGGCGAGCCGTTGCCGATGCTCAACGGCTTCCCGATCCGTTTGGTGGTACCTGGATGGTACGCGACTTACTGGGTCAAAGCTCTGAACGACATCGAGGTTCTCGACCATCCGGACGATAATTTCTGGATGACGAAGGCTTACTTGGTACCCGACACGCCTTACGGTAATGTGTCGCCGGACCAGAAGGGCGTCAAGTTTGTCCCGATAGGACCGATGGTTGTCCGTTCGTTCATAACGAACCTCCAAGATGGAGCCAAGGTGCGCGCTGGTGCCACGGTCAAGGTTCGTGGAATCGCATTCGGCGGAAACGCGTCGGTGTCGGAAGTGATGTTTTCCTACGACGGAGGCGCTAGCTGGCAAAGAGCGGAGATGGGGAAGGACTACGGGAAGTATAGCTTCCGCCGGTGGGAAGCCCGATTTTCTCCGCCGCGTCCGGGCCAGTACGTCTTGATGTCGAGAGCGCGCAACTCCAATGGTGCTGTGCAACCGATTACGCCGAACTGGAACCCCGGCGGTTATATGCGAGCGGCTGTGGAAAGCGTTAAAGTGATTGCCGCGTAGCTTAATTGTATATGGCTGTATCGATGCGTACTTTGTCTAAACCTAGATGGTTAATGTTCGGTATGGTTGTCGCGGTTGCTTGCGCGCTTATGGCTTCTCGGGCCGAGTGCGAAGACGGTCTTGCCCCTGGCTTTAAGCTTAAGTCGCAGAAGATCGAACTTCCGGTCGAGAAACAGACGTTCGGAACAGGGCCAGAGGCTGACGCGGCTAACGCGCACTGCCTGACATGCCATTCTCGCGGGATGATTGATACTCAACCGCCGATGCCGCTTGCGGTTTGGAAGGCCGAAATAAACAAGATGCGCTCGGCTTTCGGTTGCTCCGCACCCGAGGAGCTAGTCGATAGTTTGTCGAAATTCTTCGAGCACCTCAACAATCAGCCCGCCACTCGACAGGAAGCTCGCGCTGCACATCGTTGAGCTAAGATAGACGGCTTGGCTATTTGCGGACCTTTCGGCAAGTGAAGATGTTGACGGCCGAGTTATGCTCGGTCGACTCTGCCCGAAGTTGCGAGAGAGTGGCTGCGGTTTAACAGCAGTGATTTATGCCGCTGTGACGCTGCTCCAGCACCCTCCTTACGATTCGTGCTCGCTCACGTCGGGTAGACGAAGCAAACTCGTCGAGTGCGAAGCCCGTATTATTCAACCGACGCATCTCGTTCAGCACGATTCGCCACCCAGCAGCTAGCCTGCTCAGCAACGATCCCAGTGCTTGCGCCCTGAGCAGTCTGCTTGCGGTCGGCGGCGAATCGTGGCTGGTAATCGGAACGGTCATGACGCTTCCGAAGCTACCTCCACTTCCATCCGCTCGGATTCGGCCCTGGTCGGGGCAGCCAGCAGGCGCAGCCATACTCGCATAGCATCGGCCAGAATCGTGATCACGACGGCCATGAAGATAAGCGTGAGGACTCCGTCGATCCGATCATTCCAGATCATTTGTTTAACGCGAAGCAGTTCGCTGGCCGCCACTTTGCCAGCTTCGATCTGGTGCTGGAGCATCGAAGCGTGCGCGAAGAAACCGAGAGCAGGTACCGAGCTGAAAGCTTTTTGCATGCCGGCGGTCATCGTCACCGCGACGAGCCAACAAAGAGGCAACAGGGTGACGAAGGCGTAGCGCGCTTTGCCGGAGCGAATAATTATTGTGGTGGCTACGCACAGGGCGATGCTTGCGAGCATCTGATTGGCGATCCCGAAAAGCGGCCAGAGCGAATTGATCCCGCCCAGCGGGTCGATCGTGCCGGAATAGACGAAATAGCCCCAGGCCGCACACACCAAAAACGAGGTGATTATCGTGTTCGTGTAAGACGAACTCATCCCGAGTGGTTTATAGATGTGTCCGATGAGATCCTGGAACATAAAGCGCGCCACCCGAGTGCCTGCGTCCAGAGTGGTCAAGATAAACAGCGCCTCGAACATGATGGCGAAGTGATACCAAAGCGCCATCATCGCTTTGCCGCCCAGCGTGTTGGAAAAGATCTGCGCCATTCCCACAGCCAACGTCGGAGCGCCGCCGGTTCGGGCGTACAACGTGGTCTCGCCGACGTCATGGGCTATTCTCTGCATCTCGTCGTCCGTTACCTCGTAGCCCCATGAAGTAATCGTGGCGGCCGCGGCAGGGCCGGTGCCGACTCTACCTACTGGGCTGTTCATAGCGAAGTACACACCAGGCTTGAGCGTGATCGCCGCTACGATCGCGGTCACGGCCACGAAAGACTCCATCATCATGCTGCCGTAGCCGACCATCCGCGCATCGCGCTCTTTGATCAGCATCTTCGGTGTGGTGCCCGAAGCCACTAGCGAGTGGAAGCCTGAGATCGCGCCACAGGCTATTGTGATGAACGCGAAAGGAAAGACCTTGCCGGCAAAGACCGGGCCGGTGCCGTTGATAAAGGCCGTCAGAGCCGGCATCTGGGTTGGCGGGTTAATCGCGACTACACACAGGCCAAGGATAACGATGGTGGCTACCTTGATAAACGCCGACAGATAGTCTCTAGGTCCGAGCAGGAGCCAGATGGGCAACACTGAGGCGAGAAAGCCATACCCGATTATCCACAAAGCCAGTTCCGGGCCGCTGCGCAAAAAATAGTGTCCCCAGCTGAAGTCTCCGACGTAGCGACCCCCGATCACGGCTAGCATCACCAGGATCAGCCCCAAAACCGTGCCCTCGACTATTCGGCCGGGGCGCAAGTACGTGATATACACCCCCACGAGCATCGCGATCGGGATCGTTGCCGCCACGGTGGACGTGGCCCAGGTGCTGTTTTTGAGCGCGTTGACTACCACCAGTCCCAGAGCGGCGATGAGAATCAGCATGATCATCATCACGCCGAACAACGCGACTATTCCACCCAGCGGACCGATCTCGTCGCGCGCCATTTTGCCGAGCGAGCGACCGTCACGCCGCAACGAGCATGCCAGAATTACGAAATCCTGCACGCATCCACCCAGAACTGCCCCGATCACGATCCATAGTATCCCTGGCAGATAACCGAACTGCGCCGCCAGCACCGGTCCCACCAGCGGCCCTGGCCCTGCTATCGCGGCGAAATGATGGCCCAGCGTTATCCAACGGTTGGTGGGCACGTAGTCGCGCCCGTTGTTGAGACGAACCGCGGGCGTCAGGCGCGAGTCGTCGAGCTCGAGCACGCGGTCGGCGATGAATTTCGAGTAAAAACGATAGGCGGTTGCGTAAATACAGGCGGCAGCTATGACAAACCATAGAGCGCCAGGGTGTTCGCCCCGTGCCAGAGCAATAAGCGCAAGCCCCCCAGCGCCACCAGCCGCGATAACCAGCCAGATAAAAAACCTCAATATTCGAGCCATGACATCACCTCCGGGAGCACTTAAGCCCCCCAGCCCGGCAGGTCAAAGCTGCTCATGTTGCGCGAAGATTCGTTCTCGTCGCCGCGCTGGGCACTTTAACGTATCCCTTTGCCTAACATTAATCTCTTAAAAGGTCGTTTTGAAGAAGGCTACGCTGCCCTTTCTCTAGCGAGAACGACCGAGTGCGGGCGGCAAGACCGCTAGCGAGAGTAACCCTTTTTGCCTGCCAGTTGCGTACTCGGCTCTCCGATCAGCGCTCGGATTACTCTAGTCCGCAAACGAGATTCGAGCGGCGCACGGTGATAAAGCGTGTCGTGCGACTCCATTCGACCGCCGCCCCGTTTCGTAAATTTGAAGCTTTTTGGCTTGGCACGCCTTAGCTGCGTTTTTTTGCTTGCTGCTGCAGGCGCGCTTGACGGCGCTTTTCTCGTAAACGCTTCTCGCGCCTCTTGCGCCTTCGCCTTATTTCTCGCTGTCGTTCGCTGACCATAGAGCTACTCGATATCGAATCGTAATCAAAATTTAACCCAGAAACTTTCTACGGCTCAAACGTGGCCTTGAAGCGCGATAGTGCTTTTTTCGCACGCGGTACTAAAAGCTTAAGTAAATGGCACCTGTGCCTCTGGCAAGGAAATAGACAGAGTTTCAGTTGTATGTCCTCCACATGCGCGGTTTCGCGCAGATGTCAAAATGTTTGCCGCGTTTGCTTGGGCAACAAAAACGGGTTTTAACGATCAAAAGCTAGTTCCGTCAAGCTTTTTACCAGGCGTTAGGTGGCGCTCGAAACAGATCTTGGAAAAGACGACCACCTTTGCGGCAGCGGATCGCGTGCAAGACTGAGCTCGGCGAGCGAATGCCGAAATTGCAGTGGCTTTTACGAAGAAACGGCAGCGTTGTGTGTCAAGAGGTTCACATCGCTCAGGCGTGCGGAAGTCAAGGAAGCCTTTTTCAAGCGAATCAAGCCTCTGGTCGGACGTGGCGTCCAATTCTGAGCGCGTCTATAACTTGCGTTAGCTCTGGTATTTTTAGCCATCGAGCCGCCCCTAGATAGACCGCTCCGTACACCGGCAGCACCACAAGAGCACGCAGGTGCGGTTCGCTTGGAGCAACCCACGTCTTGACCATTAGCGCGGCAAGCGCCGCCACGCATGCTAGCGCCCACAACTTAATGAGAAACCCACTTTCGACTCCTGTGGTTCCGATTCGCCGATTTAAAGTTGCGCGCAGCAGGATGAACTCGATCCACCCTGCAATTCCTGCCGTAGCTGTCAGTCCCACCACGCCCCATCGCCGATCGATGCCGAGAAAGGGGGGCAAAAGCAGCGCGCACACGTAACCGAGCAGCGCGGTCAGCAAAACGCGCAGAACCGCGAATTTAAGCGGCGTGCGCGTATCCCAAAGTGCGTAGTAAGCCGATGAGTACAGCCGCCCCATGGTAACCGCCAGAAGACCGATCGCCGAGCCCGCCAGCACAACCCACACGTAGAGCGCATCCGCACGACCGAAGCGTCCCGACTGGAAAAGCGCCCCCACGATTACGTCGCCGAGAAAAAGAAAAGCCGCCGCCGAAGGCGTGACCAGAAACGAAATTTGCCGCAAGCCGAAATTTAGTCTGACGGCGATCGTTTCGGCAGCGGTCGAACTTGGCGCGGCGGCCCTCGCCATCGCAGGCAACTCTGCTGCGGCAACCGACATGCCAAACAGGCTCACCGGCAACATGTTTATTATCTGCGCGTAGTTGAGCGCTGCCACAGCGCCGCCCGGCAACAGACTTGCCAAAACGTTGTCGACATAGGAGCTAAGTTGAACAACTCCTCGCCCCACCACGACTGGCACAAAATTCCCAAACACGCTTGCAAGCGAGCGGCGCGCGCGGCTTAAGCTTATTTTTACGCTACCCAAAAGCGTAAGCGCTTGGGGCAATTGCACGCCGAACTGGAGCGCAGAGCCGATTAGAGCGCCCCAGGCCACGATCCGCGCCAGGCTGCTCTCCGATCTGGAAGTCCCATAAAACACCATCGCCAGGATAATCGCGCTGTTCCACGCCACCGGCGCCGCGTATGATGCGAAAAACCGATTATGGCTGTTGAGAACGCCAAGACACCAGGCGGACAGCGCCAAAAGGCCGGCACCCGGAAAAAAAATCCGCGCCAACGCGATCGCCAAGCTTCTCTTTGCTCCCTGAAAGCCGGGTGCTAAGGCGTCGACCAGATACGGCGCGGCAAAGACCCCAGCGATCGCCAACGCCGTCATAGCCAGCCCCAAAAGCAGACCTACCGCGTAAGCAAGTTCGCTTGCTTCGCGTTCCTTGTGTTGTGCCAGTAAGCGGCTGTAGACCGGAATAAACGAGGCGGAAAGGACGCCCTCGCCGAAAAGGTTCTGCAGAATGTTTGGAATGCGAAAGGCGGCCTTGAAAGCGTCGGCGCTGTCCGAATTGCCGAAGTAATGGGCAAAGACGCTCTCGCGCAGTAGACCGGCTATTCGGCTAAGAAAAATTCCTGCCGCAACCAGCCGCGCCATCGCAAGACCCTGACTGGCACCGACTCTTTGTGTTTGGGCGTCACGGCTCTCAGATGGCGACTTCTCAAAGTAACCGTCCACGGTTTCTCAAGCTCTCGATAGCGCTCCGTCTTATGGTCGCAGGCAGCGCAGAGGTTTGGAAGTTGCGCGGAATTTGAAAGGTAAATTTGTGTCTTGCGAAGCGAGTGTCGCAAACATCGCAAGCGCAAAGCGGCTTTGCCAATCTGCAGCTTTACGAGCTATTAAATTAGTCCCAATAATTAAACTTCCCTACACGTACTAAAAACTGGTTTTGGCCCGCCGCCGGCTCGACGTGGGCAAACTAACGCTGCCAGGATAAAGCGCTCGCTTGGTATATTGGTATTGCCATGGGATTTTCTCTCTACGTTCATATACCCTATTGCGAGTCGAAATGCCCCTACTGCGATTTCAACTCTTATGTAGTTCCGAGCGTCCCGGAAGCGGATTATACGCGCGCGCTTGAAAGCGAACTTGCTTTTCGCGCGCAGCAGTTACCTTGGGCCGGAAACCGTATCGAAACGATTTTTTTCGGTGGAGGCACGCCTTCGTTATTTGCGCCTGGCTCGATTCGACGCGTAATCGAAACCGCCGCAAAACTTTTTGGCCTGCAGCAAAATGCGGAAATCACGATAGAAGCCAACCCTGGCACGGTCGATAAACGCAAGCTTTTGGGTTATCTGGAGGCTGGAGTCAATCGAATCAGCTTTGGTGCTCAGTCGTTTTCGCCAAGACTACTCAAATTTCTCGGACGAATTCACGGTCCCGACCAGACTTGTCAGGCGGTCGCGATTGCTTTCGATGTAGGCTTTGAGCGAGTCAATCTTGACCTGATTTTCGCGATCCCAGGGCAGACTGTGGACGAACTGAGGCGGGATTTGGAGCAAGCGATTGCCCTCAAGCCTGACCACATCTCTTGCTACAACCTGACGTTCGAGCCTGGCACGGCGTTTTATACTCTCCTGAAACGCGGTCGGATAAAAGCGCTTCCCGAAGATCGGCAGGCGCGGATGTATGAGATCGTTCGGACCTTTTTGCGCGAGCACGGTTATCCGATGTACGAGCTTTCTAATTACGCTGCGGCGGGCCACGAATGTAGACACAACCTTACGTACTGGCGCAGGCGGCCGTTTTTAGGCATCGGTGCCGGCGCTCATAGCTTTGCCGACGATGAGCGTGGCGGTCGGCGATGGTGGAATGAACGGTCGCCCAGCGTTTATATCGAACGCGTGCGAACTTCGGGTGTAGGGGAAAGCGGAAGTGAGGAAATCGATATCCGTACGGCGCAGCGGGAATTTGTTTTTTTGAATTTGAGACTGCGTGAGGGTTTTGCGCTTGCCGATTTCAGAGCTCGCTTCGGACAAGATTTCTACGACGTCTTCGGGTCGAGCGTAAAGCACATGTTCGACGGCGGGCTGCTAGTCGAGCAAGAGGGGCGCGTCAGGCTTAGCGAGGATGCGGTTGCGCTTGCTGACGCAGTGTCAGCAGAGTTTTTCTAGGACTGGATGCGCTGCCTCAGGATAGCTACCACGCGCGCCGGGGTTGCCAGACGGATAAACGCGCCGAGCCGAGGCCCGCGGTCTTGGCCCATTATCATCCGGTATAACGGCTGAAAGACCCGACCTGGTTTGTCTGGGAACGTGGAACGTCCGATGTCGTAAATCGCCGTTTCGATTTCTTGCGCGCTTGCGTCGGGTTTGCTCTCCAAATACTCGATAAGCTTTTGGGCGATGTCACGATCCTGGGTAGTCGGCTGGTAAAGCTCCGGTGCGGCCTTGAGATAATCACGCCTGAAGTTGAGCGCGCAATCCAGCAGCGCCTGCGCCATTCGCCGGGTGTCGTCGTCGGAATCGATCTTGGGGTCGTACCGAGTAAGATATGCCCACATAAGCTCGCGGTCGGAAATCCCCAGTGCTAGCGCCAGATGCATTATGAGAGTAAAGCTCAGATCGGAGTTGAAACGCTTGGGGCTCTGTTCGTTCAGGACAAAGGCAAGAGGCGAATTTAGGCGCTTCTCGTCGGTGTCGGCGGCGGCGTAAGCGCGAAGCTCGTCCAGATAGTCGTCAACGTACTGTGGAATCGCTTCAACGAACAACCTTCGCGCTCTGCGAGGATTGAGAAAGAGAAAGTACTTGAGCACCTCGATAGGCGCATACCTTTGCCACTGCTCGACCGTAACTCCTCGTCCCACGGACTTCGAAACTTTGCGCCCCTGCTCATCGAGGAACATCTCGAAGGAGAAGCCCAACGGTGGACGCCCGCCCAGCAATCGCACGATCTGAGACGACAGTCGTGCAGACTCGATGAGATCCTTCCCATAAAGTTCGTAATCCACCCCAAACACGTACCATCGCAATGCCCAGTCGACCTTCCACTGAGCTTTTGCGCGGCCTCCAAGCACGCTTTGCTCGCCGCTAAAGCCGCATCCTTGAGCGCCAGCGACGCTGCGGTCGCAGCAAAAGCTGACAGAATCCCTCTCGGGATGGTGGGCTGTGACTCGGGTCGAATTGACCTGCCCACAGTTCGGACAGATCGGCATGAACGGCGACCAATCCGAACGGTTCTCGTCCCGCAGGGTGGGCGCTATTATCGCGATTATCTCGCGATGCTTTGCCAAAATCGTCCGCAAGGTCGAATCAAAACGGCCCTGGGCATACGTGTCGCTGGAAAGAATTAGTTCGTAGTCAACGTTGATCGGCTTGAGAAATTCTTTGAGCTGGGCGACCATGTGGCCTGAGAAGCTCTGACAGCATCCGAAGGGGTCCGGGATGCGGGAGACGGGACGGCCAAGATAGCGCGCAAGAGTATCGCGACCCGGTATGTTTTCCGGAACTTTGCGAAGCCCGTCCATGTCGTCGATGAAGACGATCAGGCGCGAACTAACTTCAGGAGCGATGAGTTTAAGCGCGTGGCGGACGAAGGACGGGCGCAGGACCTCCGCTAAGGTGCCGAGATGAGGCAGCCCCGAAGGCCCGAAACCGCTTTCGAATACTGCCTGGCCATGAGTGTTGAAGCCGCGCTGGAGCAATTGGCGCGCTTCTTCGTATGGCCAGAGCTTTAGGTTGATTGATGATACGTCGGCGTCTAATAATAGGGAATTGGAGTTAGCCTTTGCCTGCATGACGTCCTCTAAGTACCCGCGCGACGGCTTCATGAACCCAAGGATCGATCTCAAGGTCACGCATTTTCTGGGATGACAAGCGAAGCTTCACCCCGCAATTCGGGCAGATAAGAGCCTCTTCGCGACAGCCGCCGTTGTCTTCAACGGTAAGGCGCATAAACCACTCCTTGATCGGCCGAGCACAAATTTGACAGCGTGTTTGCTCCATCGCCAACAGTCGTAAAACCGCAGGTCAGCGCTCTCGCTACGAGCCGTTGATTAGGATGATACCTTTAGCGTTGAAAGCGCGCGAGGCGCTATGATATGGATTTAGCTCAGACGCTTAGCCGAAAACGTGCTAATAACCGTCGAGCTGGCACATACAGATTGGTGCCGGTGCCGGTTCCAACATATGAGCTCACGGATTTATCAGCGGGCTTGAAGGAGATTTTGCAGCGATATTAGCTGTAAACAAAAGTGGTGCATGACCTGTTTTGGCGTAGAGAACTTCTTTAGCTGGCGTTAGCCACTTTTTGGCGTTGACGGCCCCGCCAAAGCTTCGGGCCGCTTTTTATGGATCAAGCCCTGACAACACAAAAGCTTAAGGACTTGCATGCTCTGGTTCAACCGGAGCACAAAGTAGCGATCGTTCTTCAGGATGATCCCGACCCAGACGGACTTGCGAGTGCGATTGCGCTTCGGACTATTCTGGGCCGCAACCGCCTAACCACGCCGATTTTCTCCTTCAAAGGGGTCACCCGTCCGGAGAACCGCAACATGGTCCGCTTGCTGGACATTGACGTCGCTCAGGCCACGACCGAAGAGCTTCGGGCTTTCGACAAGATAGCTACTGTCGACGTTCAGCCACCATACTTTGGCGCAAGACTCCCCAGGGCCGATGTCGTAATCGACCACCATCCGGGTTACCCTTCTGGTTTGGCTCCGTTCGAAGATGTCCGCGTCCGTTATGGGGCGACCTCTACGATAATGACCGAATATCTAATCACCGCGCATGAGCGGATCAGCGAGAGACTTGCCACAGCGCTTATATACGGTATTAAGTCAGATACTCTCGCCCTTTCGCGCCGCGCAACCGAAGAGGATTTCGAGGCCTTTGGGGTATTAGCACGCCTTGCGAACTACAGCCTTTTGCGCCGTATCGAGCGGCCCGAGCTTCCGCTGAGCTTTGTGCCTACTATGGCGCGGGCGATTCGACGAATCGAAGTCGAACGTGGTTTTTTACTGATGTACCTTGGACCGGTAGAACGCGACGACGTAATTGTCCAAATGGCGGACTTGTGTCTGTGCTTTGAAGGTGTGGAATGGGTGGCGGTTGTTGGCAAGCTTGGTCCGAACCTAGTGATAGCGGTTAGAAATCATGGCACCGGTCGGAGCGCGGGAGAGGTTGTGCGGCGGCTTTTCGCTTCGATGGGGAGCGCGGGCGGGCACCGCAACATGGCAAAGGCGGTCATTCCGCTCAAAGAATGGCGCGCGCGAATGGGCTCTCTCAAAGCAGCCGACATCGAGCGTCGCGTGCGCGAACTATTTTTGGCTGAGCTCGTAGGGAGCGCGCAAGAAGCAACTAACGCGGCTCCGTCCGATAAGGTTGCCTCTTAGCTTATTTAATCCCACCGCATTGTCCGGCGTTGCTAGCCCCCTTTAGGCCGCATTTTGGACGCTACACAGCATAGGCGGTTCCCTTGCCGTGTGGAGTCCACGCTCCGCTGCTGGCCGGCTTTTCGGAAGTCAACATCGAAGGCGAAATCGTCGAGCTCGCCTGACGTTCCGTAATCACCCGCCAGTAAACTTTCTCGTAATTGGTGGCCATAATCTCGACGGTGAAGCGCGACTCGAACTCTTCGCGGCATCGCAAACGCGAAATCTGGTCGATGCGCTTTACGGCATCCACAAGCTCTTCCACTTCGTTTGCGATAAAGCCGGTCACCCCATGACGCAAGATTTCTGGTACTGAGCCGCAAGGGCGAGCGATCACGGGCGTGCCACAGGCCAGTGCTTCAATCATCACAAGACCAAACGGCTCGGGCCAATCGATAGGAAACAGCAGGGCTAGCGCTTGCCCAAGAAAGTCGTTTTTTTCTTTTTCGTTGATTTCGCCAATAAACTCTACGTCAGGGCTAGCCAGAAGCGGTTTGATCTTGGCTTCAAAATATTCTCGGTCGGCTTCGTCAACCTTGGCCGCGATCTTAAGCGGAATACCTGCGCGCCGAGCGATCTCGATCGCAAGGTCGGGTCGTTTTTCGGGGGAAATTCGCCCCAAAAACGCAAGATACTTGCCCGGACCAGGGTTAAACCGAAGCAAGTTTCTAGGAAGCCCATGGTAGACGGTACCAACCCAGTTGAGCTGCGGCAAAGGACGACGCTGATAGTTCGAGATCGAGACCACGGGTATATCGGCAAAGTTTTGCCATACGGGATGAGTCTCCGACTGGTCGAGACGCCCGTGGAGCGTCGCTACGGTCGGCGTCGAAACTAATCTCGCGAGCGGAAAATTCCAGTAGTCGATGTGCGAATGAATTATGTCGAACTCAGAAGCATCCTTATACGCTTCAGCGACCATCATCAGGTGATAGTCGTGGCCATAACGGCTAAGCCCAGCCAATCGTAAGCTTACCGGCCAAATCGGTCGCAGAGGCACGCTTGCGGTCGAATCGCCCGACGCAAACAGGGTGACTTCGTGACCCCGGCGCGCCAACTCCTCCACCAAATAGGCCACCACCCGTTCGGTTCCGCCATAAAGTTTCGGCGGCACGCTTTCGTGAAGCGGCGCTAACTGCGCAATTCTCAGGCGACCAATCTCTGGTCGTGCCGCACCGTTGTTATTCACGACCGTGTTACTTATCGCACAGACTTTTCCCATGGTTGTAAACTCGTATTGAAGAGTCGTCTTACGAAGTGGGCTCTCGTCCGCCAAAGAACGATTTGGAGCTCGACAGCCGACTAGCGGACTGGTCCGAAGAGTTCGTCACGTTAGAGCCCGCTTGAAAAATAATCATCAGTAATTGCCTTCCAAAGGGGTCTCCGTAGGTTTCAACGCTATATTCATATTCTTCGCTTGTTTCGCACTGCCTTATGAGCAATATCTGAAGCCCGGTCTAGAACAACAGCTCTGCAAAATATATTACGCAAGGTGCATGCCATGCTTCGCACTCCTCATGCCCCATTGATGTTGCTTGATTTATTCAGCCCGGTCTCCATGTCTGAAGATGCGTTTATGGCGCAAACGGTTAAACCATCATCCGAAAACGTAATTTCGAAGGCTTTGGATTCGCCTTCAGCTAACCTAATGGTCGGCGGTTGCAGACAGCGACGAGGGCTCGAGTTGCCGCGTTATGGCGTCGAGCGAGATGTTTGCTCGCACCCGTGACGTCCTATCGGCTATTTTGTGGTTCCGTGCCACGAGTTTTAATTTAACAATGCCCTAGGTTTTCTTGACGAACATATGAGCGTAGTTGCAGAGGGCTCGGTAGAGGTAAAAAATCGCCTCGGCCTTCATCTTCGTGCTGCCTCTGCGGTGGCGGAGGTAGCACGCAAATTCGATGCCAACGTGACGTTGGTCAAGGGGCGTCAACGTGTCAACGCGCGAAGCGTCACAAGTATCCTCATGTTGGGCGCATCGAAGGGGACCAAACTCAAGCTTCGTGCCGAGGGACCTCAAGCGCGCGAAGCATTAGCCGCTTTGCGCGAGCTCTTCGAAAATCGCTTTGGCGAAGAGTAGAGAAGCCGCTTCGCTAGGGCGCGAATCGCTGTGGCGTGAAGATACTGCCGGCCGGTTTGGATGATTGACGAGTCTTGACGTTGGGGCTTATTGTATTGAGCCTAGAGCAAAGGTTCGTTTTTAGGTGCAAACTGCTCGAGCATGCAGTGACGAACCGAGACTTGGTTTTTGCTCGTGTTCTTTTTGGTAAATGAGCTTTGGTGGCACACAGCGCGACGAAAAAAGCCGAGTTAAGGCCCGACGGTTGGCTAAGTCTACTGGCTGCCGTGGCCTCCCACATGCTAGGAGCTAAGGCGCATGGCGCTTAAGGATTTCGTTTTTACGTCTGAAGCGGTTTCCGAGGGTCATCCTGACAAGATTTGCGATCAGATTTCCGACGCCGTACTGGACGCGCATCTGGAGGAAGACCCCGACGCGCGGGTGGCGATGGAGAGCCTGATTAAGAGTAATCTGGTCGTTCTGGCTGGTGAGATCACGAGTAGTGCAAAACCCGATTATGTCGAAATAGCTCGCCGCACGGTGCGTGAGATCGGATACGATAGCGAGTGCGGCTTCGATTGGGACAGCGCGACGGTTGTTACCGCGATAACCCGTCAATCGCAAGACATCTCGCAGGGCGTTACCGAGGGCCTCGGGTTATACAAAGAGCAGGGCGCCGGCGACCAAGGGATGATGTTCGGCTTTGCTTGCACCGAGACGCCTGAGTACATGCCGATGCCTATTTATCTGGCCAATAAGCTGGTCGAGCGGTTGGCGGAGCTACGGAAGAATAGAAAGCTCGAGTTTTTGCGGCCCGATGCCAAAAGCCAGGTAACGGTGCGGTACGCTGACGGCCGGCCGGTGCAGGTAACGAGCGTTGTGGTCTCAACCCAGCATTCGCCGGACATAACCTACGAAGCGCTGCGCGAGGCGGTGATCGAAGAAGCGATCAAAAAGGTGATTCCAGCCCACTATCTAGATGAATCCACCAAGTATTTTGTCAATCCGACTGGCCGCTTCGTCATCGGAGGGCCTCAAGGCGATTGCGGGCTTACCGGGCGCAAGGTTATAGCGGATACCTACGGTGGGTATGGGCGGCACGGCGGCGGCGCATTTTCCGGCAAAGACCCGTCAAAGGTGGACCGTTCGGCCTGTTATATGGCGCGCTATGTGGCTAAGAACGTGGTCGCTGCGGGTCTTGCTGACAAGTGCGAAATTCAGGTTGCTTATGCGATCGGCGTCGCCGAGCCAGTTTCGCTTTTAGTTGATACTTTTGGAACAGGCAAGGTGCCGGAAAACCGGCTTTCTGCCGTGTTGCGCGAGTTGTTCGACTTTCGTCCCGCCTCGATTATCAAGACACTCGACCTCAAGCGCCCAATCTATAAGCCAACTGCAGCTTACGGCCATTTCGGGCGTCCACCTGTCAATGGACTGTTTACCTGGGAAAGGCTCGACCGAGTCGATGAGTTGCGGGCGGCCTTTAACCTTCGTAGCTAAGGCGCCTGAAGTAGGCCGATAAACTCCGGAGTCGAGAAAATTGGCGAGCACAAATACGAACGGGAAAAGTAGAGCTTTAACCATATCACGCCTAGGACTTGCTCGGCGCGATTACGACGTTGCCGACTTGCGGCTGGCCGACAAAGGCAAGCAGCGCATCCTATGGACCGAAGGCCAGATGCCAGTGCTTGCACGTTTGCGTGAGCAGTTCGAAAAGGAAAAGCCGCTCAAGGGTATCCGAGTGGGTGCCTGCCTGCACGTTACCTGTGAAACTGCAGTGCTTTTGCTCACGCTCAAGGCCGCAGGGGCCGAGCCTGCTTGCTGCGCCTCTAACCCGCTCTCCACGCAGGATGACGTCGCGGCAAGTTTAGTCAGGGACTTCGGCATTCCGGTTTTTGCCATACGTGGCGAGGACCGCGACACCTATTACGCTCACCTGGCTGCTGTGCTCAAGCGCAATCCCCAACTGACGTTCGACGACGGAGCAGACCTGGTGAGTCTCTTGCACACCGAATTCAGCGCGCAGGCGGAAAACGTGATGGCGAGCATGGAGGAAACCACGACCGGCGTGACGCGCCTTCGCGCTTTGGAGAAGGAGGGAGCACTGAGAATTCCTGTTGTCGCGGTCAATGACGCCGTCACGAAGTATCTTTTCGACAACCGTTATGGGACGGGCCAGTCGACGTTGGACGGAATCGTTCGCGCAACTGGGATCTTGCTTGCGGGCACGACCGTCGTGGTTGCAGGTTACGGATGGTGCGGCCGCGGAGTAGCTACACGTGCACGCGGGATGGGGGCGAACGTGATCGTGACCGAGGTCGAGCCGGTACGGGCTTTGGAAGCTGCGATGGACGGCTTTCGCGTGATGCGAATGACGGAAGCCGCCAGAGTGGGCGACGTCTTCATCACCGTCACCGGCGACAAACACGTGCTGACGCCGTCGCATTTCGCGCTGATGAAAGATGGCGCTATCTTGGCTAACTCCGGTCATTTCGACGTCGAGATCGACGTCGCCGGATTGGCTAAGATGGCGCAAAAGGTTGAAACCGATATTGCGCCGAACGTCGATTGTTACCATTTGCCAAACGGCAGGCGGATCTATTTACTGGGCAAAGGCCGGTTGGTCAATTTAGCCTGTGCCGAGGGCCATCCGGCCCAGGTGATGGACATGAGCTTCGCGACTCAGGCGTTGGTTGCGAGATGGGTTGCCAAAAGTGATAAAAAATTGGCGGTCAAGGTTCACGAGGTGCCCAGCGAAATTGAAAAACGAGTCGCCACGCTCAAGCTCGAGGCGATGGGCATAAAGATCGACCATCTATCGAGCGAACAAAAACGCTACCTTTCAAGCTGGCAACTGGGGACCTAGCCAGGTACTGACTTGGAAGCATTGCGGCGGATGTGCCCGATAGTGCTGCAGAAAAGCGGTTGAGCCCTCTGTCGTCGGGGAAACCTCTTGCAAACCACGATACGGCACGCCTGCGGTGCAAAGGGTCTGGAGACGGACAAAGCCAAAGCTTGTTTCGTAACTGCGCGTGCGAGGATCTCTTTGCGCGCGAACTTTACCACGCAAACATCGTCGAATACGGCGCTAGCTGTGCGCTTAGCTGGACGGCATGGGGTGCCGCCGATCACGCGCTTTCCAGGATCTCCATCAGGTAAGGGCGAGCGCGCTCAAGCGCCGCTTTGCGCTGGCTGAGCTGAGCGGCTTCTTCGTCGCTCAGTTCGGCAAAGAAGCGGCCCATCTTGGGCAGATAAAGCAAGGCTCGGTACGGAAATCCCGGCGGGTAGTTCGGATACGCCGACCGGCCGATTACGCCTTCCAGTGCATCCTCAACGACCGCTTCGCGCTCAACGCCTGCTTTTACATACGCAAGCGCCAGCGCGGCTTTGATGCGGGCTGTGCGTCTACCATCGTCCACATCGCGCATCCTGCGCAAAACTTCCGCGATAAGCTCCTCGTCGGAAGCCTCGCGTCCGTCAATCCAGCGATGTGACCTTACGCCAGGTTCCCCGCCCAGCGCGTCGACCTCCAGCCCTCCGTCATCAGCCAAGGTCGGCAGGCCGCTCAGTTTTCTATAAAAGCGCGCCTTGATGAGAGCATTCTCGCTGAATGTGGCACCGTTCTCTTCGGGCGTTTGCGTGATTTGCAGATCGCCAAGTGACAGGAGCTCGAATGGTAAGTTGGCCAGAAGAAGCCGGTACTCGTTTAGCTTTGCGCGGTTGGTGGTCGCAATTAGCAAAGGTACTCGCCGCTGTCGATTGTTCATGCAGAACGCTTTGGCTGGTAGGTGAAGCTTAACGATTTTCGCCTGTCATGTTCTTCAACCGCAAGTTCTATCAGCCGGTCGACGAGCCGTGGCAGGGGCAAGCCGCAGGCCTCCCAAAGCTTTGGGTACATGCTTATTGCCGTAAAGCCCGGGATCGTGTTGACCTCGTTTACGACGATCTTGCTCAGATCGCGCCGCGCAAGAAGGTCAACTCGAGCCATCCCACGCAGCTCGAGGAGTTGGAATGTTGCTTTGGCTAGTTGCCTGATGTGCTCGATAACTTGCTCCGGCAGGTCGGCAGGAATAGCGATCTGCGCGCCGTTGGGATCGACGTACTTAGACTCGTAGCTGTAAAAGCTGTGGTGCGCGCTTACGATTATCTCGCCTACGGTTGAGGCTTCCGGTCGCTCGTTACCCAAAACCGCGCATTCGAGCTCTCGTCCTTCGCAGGAAGCCTCGATAAGCGCCCTGCAATCGTAGCGCAAAGCCTCGCGCAGCGCCGGCATGAGCTCTTCCTTGTTCGCCACACGGCTTACACCAATCGAAGAGCCGAGTGCATTGGGTTTTACATACACCGGATAATTCAGATGCTCGGCGATTTCGAAAGCGCGCTCAGGGTTATCTCTAAGCTCCAGGGCGTCGATCGTGGCAAACTCGGTCACCGGAATACCGGCGTCGCGCAGTATCCGTTTTTGCGCCGCTTTGTTCATCCCGACCGCCGAGCCGAACACGCCCGAACCGACATAGGCAAATCCGGCAAGCTCAAGAAGCCCCTGCACGGTGCCGTCTTCGCCGTAGGTGCCGTGAAGCACTGGGAACACCACGTCCACTCGTTCGCCGTGCAATATCTCGAGCATGTCGCCGAGCGTTGATTGGCGACACACCCAAATTTTTCCGGTAGGCTCCGGATACGGAAGGATCGCGACAGGCGAACCTCCGCGGTCGAGCTCACCTAGTTTAGCCGCGATTTCACTGAGCGACTTGGCCGCATCCGAGCGCAGATACCACCGGCCGTCGCGGTCGATCCCTATTGGCACCACCTCGTAGCGCTGCGGGTCAAGGGCGCCCATAACAGTTAGCGCCGAGCGCAACGAAATCTCGTGCTCGCCGGACCGCCCGCCAAAAAGGACCGCAACCCTAAGCTTAGCCATTACCGGAACGTTCGAATCAAACCGACGAGGCTTTGCTGCACGGCCGGGTGAAAGCCGGGCAGTTTTGTCGTGACCTTTTTGCCGAAGGACCGATATTCGCCGGGCACCCTCGATTGCACGTTGGATCGCTGGGTCAAGGGGGAGATTCTACAGGCGATAGTTCGGAGCTTCCTTAGTGATAAAGACGTCATGCACGTGGCTTTCGCGCCGTCCAGCCTCGGTCACGCGGATAAATCGAGCGCGCCGTCTAAGCTCGGCCAGATTTGCGGCGCCGATGTAACCCATTCCGGCCTGCAGCCCACCCACAAGTTGTTCAAGGTTCGAGGCGAGCGAGCCGCGGTACGGGACACGTCCCTCGATTCCCTCGGGCACGAGCTTGTCATCGCTGACGTCGTGCTGGCCGTAACGGTCGCGAGCCCGCTCCATCATTGCGCCTATCGAACCCATGCCGCGATAAGCCTTGTAGGCGCGGCCCTGGTAGATGATTACCTCGCCCGGACTTTCTTCGGTGCCCGCAAAAAGCGAGCCGATCATAACGCTATCGGCTCCGGCGGCGAGCGCTTTAGTGATATCGCCCGAAAAGCGAATACCGCCGTCCGCGATTACCGGAACCTTGTACGGCGCGGCCGCCGCCACGCACTCCATAATCGCTGTGAGCTGGGGCACGCCAACTCCTGTGACTACCCGAGTCGTGCAGATCGAGCCAGGCCCAATCCCCACGCGCAAAGCATCGGCGCCCGCCTCGATAAGCGCTCGCGCACCTTCGGCCGTTGCCACGCTGCCGGCCACGACGTCGATCCCCGGAAAGTCGCGTTTGGTGGCTTTGAGCGCCTCGATCACGTTGCGCGAGTGACCATGAGCGGTATCGATACACAGCACGTCAACTCCTGCACGGATCAGCGCGGCGGTGCGTTCTTCGCGGTCAGCTCCCACACCGATCGCCGCGCCCACGCGCAGGCGTCCCAACTCGTCCTTGCACGCGTTGGGGTAGCGCGACGCTTTCTCCATATCCTTGACAGTTATCAGGCCCCGCAAACGCTGCTGCTCGTCCACCAGCGGCAGCTTTTCGATCCGATGCTCTTGCAAGATTTGCTTAGCCTCTTCCAAACTGATTCCCGGTCGCGCGGTTATCACCTTGCTCGTCATCACTTCCCGCACTGGCCGGTCAAGGCGCTTCTCGAAGCGCAAATCGCGGTGGGTGACGATCCCGACCAGGCGACCTTCGACCGCTACCGGCAACCCCGAGATTCTGAAGCGATGCATGATCTCGAGGGCGTCCTCGATCTTTTGGTCCGGATGGACGGTTACGGGGTCGACGATCATCCCACTTTCGAATTTTTTAACGGCAGCAACCTCGGCCGCTTGCTGTTCGATCGATAAGTTACGATGGATAAAGGCTATGCCCCCGCTCTGCGCCATCACGATCGCCGTCCGCGCCTCGCTGACGGTGTCCATGGGGCTGGCGACCAGTGGGATGTTTAAGCGAATATTACGCGTCAAGACCGTTGAAACGTCACATTGGGAAGGCAACAGCTCCGATTCTTGTGGGAGCAGCAGCACGTCGTCGAAAGTTAGGCCTTCGCGAAGCTCAGAGTAATGCATAAGCTTCTCCCAAATAAAAAGCCCGCACCGCAGCACGGGCTAAGAGACTGACTAAAAGACCTTGCCGTAGAGAAGGCCATAACATTGAGTAACAGATTAGCACCGCATTTGGCAATCGGCGAGCCGCCTTTATCGTTGCGCGCGGCTCGTTTAGCGGCTAGTTTGCCAAAGCGTTGCTCGATGACCTTTTAGGCGATGAGCCGTGGACTTTTAATATATCTCGGCGCGTTGGTTTTGTGCGCTCTCAGTGGCGGCGGTATGCGCTTGCTAAGGTCGCCGAAGTCCGCTTCGGGCCAGCTCGTGTCGGTAAGTTTTGCCGGAGGAATTCTGCTTGGGGCAGCTTTCTTCCACATGATTCCCGATGCGGCCGCGGCTCTGGGTCCGGCGTTAGGATGGCCGTTGGCTGCGGGATTTTCGATTATCGCGGTCCTGGAGCACTTCTTCATCGTGCATCCCCATCCAGAAGAACCAACTGCGCACGGCCAGCAGCGACATGTGCACGTGGGGCTTGCCGCCGCCGTGGGTATCTCTTTCCATAGCCTGTTGGACGGTTTTGCTGTGGCTGCTTCGTACGGTCAGCCAAAGCTCGGCCCGGTGGTGCTCATCGCCGTGGTAGCTCACAAGATGCCCGAGGCATTCGCGCTGACGAGTCTTTTGTTGCTTGACGAGTGGTCACGGAGTGCCACGATGGTGTGGCTGGGGGCCTATGCCTTCAGCACGCCGGTCGGAGCGATGGCCACGCGAGCGCTTCTACGAGGCGCCGCTTCGCATCTAATCGCTTCCGCAATTGCGTTTTCTGCAGGCACGTTTTTGGCAATCGCGGCCTCCGATATCGTTCCTCGTATCCAGCAACAGCGTTTCGATGACGGCCAGACCGCGCCCTTATTCGCTTTCTTGATAGGATTGGTGGTGAGTTGGTTTTCCGTGCTGCTCGAGCAACTTGCCTAGATAAGCTACCACAGCACTAGTGGTGCGGTGTTGCTGGCGCGGTGTGGCGTTGATTAACCGGCCGCCTTTTGAGTTTGACGTTCGCTATTGTTGAGCTTCGACAAAAAGAAGGGAGAGTCCGCCACCAACGGACCCTCCCTTACATCGCGAGACCTTAACAGGTCCCTTTAGTCGAGTTGGGACGCCAGGACTGTGATAAAGGTTGAACCTTTAAAACTTAGTGTTGCCGCAACGCCCGTGATTGCGGCGCGGGTAAAGATAAAACGCTACTTCTTTTTCTTGGTGGCCTTTTTCTTCATTGCGGCCTTCGTCGCCTTTTTTGAAGCTTGCTTTGCTGCCGGCATAGGCACCTCCTTGCCAAAATAAACCGTCCTGACGTCCCGATGACGTCCCGGCTTATACAAGCCGTGGATGCCAAATCGACTCGTGCTAATCTATACACAAACGAAGTTGTTAAATCAATAGTTATTGGTCGATTTTGGAAAAAAGTTTTAAATTCCGGGAAAGCGTCTTACTTGACGGATTTTCAAAGCAGTATAATCGCGTTTTTCGATAAGCTACGCTTATTCGCTAATATAGGGCTTTAGAGGCGTTGGTAAAATCGCGATGCCCCGACCGTTGCGCATACGGCTAATTCCGCTGCTCTTGCTCGCAGCGTCCGGCGGACTTGTGTTCGAGGCTATCTGGTCGCGTCGCGGGCTTCGTGATTTGCTCGTGTTACGCCAGCAGGAGCTACAGCTGCGCCAGACGTGCGACCAGCTCGAGCGCGAGAACTCGGTTTTAAATGTCGAGGTGGAAAAACTTCGTTCTGATGACGTGTATTTACAAAGCTTGATCCACAAGGAACTCGGTTACGTTAAACCGAATGAGTTGGTCTATCGCTTTTCGCCCCGGTCTAGCGATGAATTGCCTTCGGAGTAGCCGAGCCGCTTTTTGCCCTATACAATGGCGCACACGAGCTGAAAGTTTCGAAATCTCTGGATGCATCGTGTGCAATGCGCCGATAGCTTTAAAAGCTTTTCTGGACAAAGAGCAAGAAAAGTAAAGCGAAGTACGTCCGAGCTTTAGCAAGAAGATTCGCTGGAAAAGTTTTCAATTGTCCAAATGAGTCAGATAGAGAGTCACGAGATGCCTGCACCTCAGTGGCGTGGCGAGCGTGTGTCGACTCCCCCGCTCCACCCCTCTGCCCGCCTTGTTCTCTTTACGACCGTTTTCATTGACTTACTTGGCTTTGGGATCGTTATTCCCTTTCTTCCACTGTTCGCTGCGCGTCTTGGAGTAGGAGCGGCAGGCGTTGGCGCAATTCTTTCTGCGTATTCGGCGGCGCAGTTGTTGTGCGCTCCAGTACTTGGGCGGTTATCTGACCGCGTGGGTCGAAGGCCGGTCTTGATGCTTGGACTTGCCGGGTCGGCAGTGGGTTACGCGCTCTACGCAAGCGCGAGTTCGTTTGCTTGGCTTCTCTTTTCTCGCGTAGTACATGGCGCTTGCGCTGCTACCGTGTCGACCGCGCAGGCTTACATGGCCGACACCACGCCCGAAAGCCAACGCGCAAGCGCGATGGGCCTGATCGGCGCAGCCTTTGGCCTGGGTTTCGTTTTCGGTCCAGTGGTGGGAGGCCTATTAGGGCAAACGAGCCTGCGAACTCCCGCATACTTCGCTAGCGCGCTTGCACTTGCGAATCTTGCTTTTGCGTACTTTAAGCTTCCCGAGTCTCTTACCGCGCGCAGTGAAGTCACAGCTGAGGCCGGGCACGTGCGCGCCCTGATGCCGAATTGGTTTTCGACCTTAAGGCAGCGCGAGTTGATGCGATTGTTCGCGATCGCTTTTTTGAGCACGATGGTGTTCGCCGCGCTCGAAACTACCTTTGCGCTCGTAGCTTCTGCAAAATATGGACTTCAGCCGCGAGGTGTCGGCGCAGCCCTGGCATGGGCGGGGCTCGTGCAGGCCGTTGCACAAGGTTACTTGGTAGGGCGCCTTGCTAAGACGGTTAGCGAAACGATCTTGGTGAGAGTCGGGGTCGTCGCTATGGGCGTCGGTCTGGGACCGCTTGCGAGTTTTTCGTCAACCGTGGCGCTATTTTTGTTGCTATCGCTTGCAGCGTTCGGTTATGGGCTTGAAAACCCGTCGGTTGCAAGTCTCCTGACTAAGTTTTCTAGCCTCCGCAGCAGGGGTGAGGTTCTGGGGTTCAACCAGTCGGCTTTGTCGCTAGCTCGCATCGTTGGTCCGCTCTTTGCGGGAGCTCTGTATCAGAGCGCAGGCCAGACGGCGCCGTATTTTGTTTCGGCGGCCTTGATGTTGATCGCTTTGGTTATCGGTTTTAGGGTTCAGGCTCCAGTGGTGCAGGACGGGCGTAAGGCATGATTCCAACACTGCGTGCTCTTCATCTGTTCGGAGTGATCATCTGGGTGGGGAATTTGCTCGCCCTGACGAGTTTGCTGCGGATGGGATTTCAGCAGGCAAACGGGTCCCTCAAGCTTGGGCTAATTACGCTTGCGCGTCAAGCGCTTATAGCCGCGGCGGGCGTCGGTGCGGCGGTAACGATAATTTTCGGAGCGATCCTCGTTGCGGCCGAGCCGGAGTTATTACGCAAGGGATGGCTTCACGCAAAGATTGCTTTGGTGCTTGTGTTAATCGTGTTTCACGTGCGTTTTTATCGCCGTCTGAAAGCGCTGTCGTCTAACGTAGTCAACTCCGCAGAGTCCAAGGAATTCGCCTCTTTGCACGGTTTGGTAAGCCTGATAGTGCTGGCGATCTTGTTTCTGGCGTTGGTACGTCCGTTTTAGTTCGTAGCGTTTCGCCCGCGCCAATTATTCGGGGGTGAAGTTCTCGTGGGGAGAGCTTCGTCAGTCTGCGCAGCACCCGCCGATACAGCTGACAAGGTACCGCGCTACTGGTTCAATCGGCGGTCGCTTGAAGCTAGAAATGGTCTTTCATTTCGCGCAACTTGGCAAAAATCGCCACTGGGTCATCGCTTAGCTGCGGATCGAGGCGCTTCAGAACGGCTCGGATCTCCGGGCTATGCAAGCGCAGAAAAGGGTTCGTTTGCTTCTCTTCGCCGATTGTCGAGGGAATCGTTGGTTTATTTTGTTGCCGCTGGGCCTTGGCCCATTCGTACTTTTTCCGCAAAGCCTCGTTGCCGGGTTCCACGGTGAGCGCGAACGCTAGGTTTTTTTCTGTATATTCGTGACCGCAGAAAACCTGGGTATCGTCGGGCAGCGAAGCTAGCTTGCTCAACGAGGCTACCATCGTTGCCGCGCGCCCCTCGAACACGCGCCCGCATCCGGCGACGAAAAGCGTATCACCACAGAAAAGCGCCTTAAGGGCGGGAAAATAGTAGGCCACATGACCGTTGGTGTGCGCCGGGATACCGAGTACTTGCGCCCTCAGGTTGCCTACTTTAATCTGGTCGCCATCGTCGACCGGGTCCGTCAGCCCTGGGATTCGCCCGCCTTCAGCGCGAGCACCATAAATCCTAAGACCTTGAACCTTGCTGGCAAGCTCGAGATTTCCCCCAGTATGATCGGCATGCCAGTGGGTTGATAGCACGGCGATAAGTCTTAGGCCTCGTCGGTTGACTTCTTCCAGAATCGGTTGCGCTTGCGCGCAATCGACGACGGCTGCATCGTTGCTCGATTCGTCAACGACGAGATAAGCGTAATTATCGGCCAGCTGGGGAATCGTAATTACTCCCATCTCTGTCCTCCTTTGTGAGATGAAACTCTCGTATTGAATGGAGGCTCGTCACTTCCGAAAAAGTTCTATCTTCCGGTCAGCAGTGCTGAGGTACGATCGTCTCTCTTTTCGCTTTTAGCTTGAGCTGGTCCTATTTTTTAGGGAACTACAGTCCCACAATACTGTAGCCCAGGTCAGCATAGACCGTCTGGCCGGTCACCGCGCTTGCAAGGTCGCTCAATAGGGCTACCGCCATCGTTCCCACTTCCTCGCGGTTAAGCCCACGGCGCAGAGGCGAGCGGCGCTCGACCTCGTGGGCCATATCGTAAAAACCTCTTATTGCGGCCGCGGATAGCGTTCGTACTGGCGCAGCGCTGAGCGCGTTGACGCGAATTTTCTTTTCGCCCAAATCGATAGCAAGATATCGCACGCAGGCCTCCAGAGCAGCCTTGGCGACTCCCATCACGTTGTAATTGGGCACCGCGCGCACCGCGCCCAAGTACGTAAGCGTCAGGATCGCGCCGCCGCCGCGCTTTTCCATAAGCGGTTCTGCCGCTCGCGCAAGACTCACCAGCGAGTATGCGCTTATATCGAGTGCGCGCAAAAAGTTGGCCCGTTTGACGCTAAGAAAGCGTCCTTGCAAATCTTCGCGTTCAGCAAAGGCTACCGCGTGAACCAGCAGATCGAGCCCTCCCCACATCTGGGCTATCTTTCCAAAGGCGTTCGCAACGCTTTCGTCGTTGCCCACGTCCATCTCGCCAACGACCGTCGCGCCGATCTGCTCGGCGAGCGGACGCACTCGCCTCTCCAAGGCTTCGCCTTGGTAGGTGAGAGCCACTTTTGCCCCCTGTTCGGCTAATTTTTGGGCAATAGCCCAGGCTAAACTTTTGTCATTTGCCACGCCGACAACCAAAGCAAGCTTGTCTTCGACAATCCCCATCCGAAATATGCTCTCCTTCTAAATGCCTAGGCCGATTTTTTGTAACACCATAATGAACTTTTTCGGGGAGTGCACGCCATTGATTGCTCGGTCTCGCGCGCCGCTTCGGCTCTGCCCTCGCTGGCGTCTTGTACGCGGCAAGTTCTAAGCTTTTTTGCGCAACTTTGGCGTGTGCCTGCCTTAGCCCAGTTTTGCCTTTCCCATCCAACGCGCGTAGATCTAATAAAACGAGGGTATCCCCCAAACAGAGACAGGTGTTTGCATCATACCGTTAGCATCATACCGTCGAACGCAGTTTCAACTGCGAGCTCGTCACTGTGAGGCAGGACGTCTTGGCCGAGATGGGTCAGGATTAGGCGGCGCGTGCTAAATCGGTTTACGTTCTTGATAATCTGGGCATAGCTCAAATGAGTACCGCCCACGCCGTCGTACTGGGTGCACTCGAGTAGGGTTAAGTCGCTGCCCGCGCTAAAGTCCAGCAATTCGTCGGTCCATCCGGTGTCGCCCGAGAATACCAGAGATTTACCTGCCACAGTAACCTTAAGTGCGAGCGAAACGTCGCCTACGGTATGTGGCGTGCGCAGCGACTCGACGATGACCTTGCCGAACCGAGCCCGTTCATCGGGCCGCAAAACGACGAACTCGAGCTTACGCGCGACAGGCTGCGGGTTAGTCCGCGGGTACATCGCGCGAAACAACCTCCACACTCGCGACGCCAGGTTGCGAGGTCCGGCTATTGTGAGACCCTTGAAGTGGGTCGTTTGGTAAAGGTAGTCGAGAATCAGAAACGGAAGCCCCGCGAAATGGTCACCGTGAAGATGGGTGATCAGCACAAGCCTGAGCTCGGAAGGATCGATCCCGCATCGTTTCATGCCTGCCAGTATGGTCGGGCCAGCATCGATCAAGACGACGGCATCCTTCGCTCTTATTACGTAGCCGGCATTGAGCCGCCCGCCGCTGCAAAAGGCGTCGCCAGAGCCCAGTACGGTAAGCGTCACTGGGTTGGCGTGCTTTCGTACTGCAGTTGCTTGAGCCAATTTGCTTTCACCTCGCGGCGCCATGCAAACAATTCCGCTCACTTCCAATCGGGTCGCGTAAACCGTGAGCCAAAAAGCGGTCTTCTTACGTACTTTCCTCTTCAAGAGAGGCGGTCATAAGCGTTTGCGGGCTTATACCTTCCAGGAATCGGGAGGCTTGGCCCAGTGTGTAGCCCAGCACGCGGTCGAACATGCGGATTGGGTAAACGATATAAAGCTCGTCGCGAGCGCGCGTGACAGCAACGTACATAAGTCGCCGCTCCTCTTCCAGTTGCTCAGGGTCGATGCTCTGCAAAGGAGGGAATCTTCCTTCAGCGGCCCAGATTATGAACACTACCTTCCATTCGAGGCCTTTGGCCGAATGGATCGTGCTGAGGGTTAAAAGCTCGTCATCGCTGTCGGTCGCCAAAACGTCGCCGACCGAGTCCGACGGCGGCTCCAAAGCAACATCGGTAAGCAACGCCTCGAGGCTGCGGTAACGCTGCGCGATCTCATGAAAGTGCTCGAGGTCGCGCTCGCGCTTTGGATAGTCGTCCGGATACTCGTCGCGCATCAAAGGCACGTAGTATTGGAGCACCACCGCCAGTTGATCGGCGGGTCGTGCTCGGTCGCTGCGGATCTCAGAGAGCAGCGCCGCAAGTCGCGCTAACCCATCCGCGGCCTTGTGGCTTTTGCTTCTCATCAGTTCGGCTAAAGCCTTCAGCTCCTGCGGCGCATCGTTTGCTTTCGACAGCGTCTCGACAATCGCGTGTGCCTTGCGGTCGCCGATGCCTGGGATGAGTTTGAGCACTCGCATCCACGAGACCATGTCGGCCGGGTTGGCCACCACGCGCAAGTGGGCAAGCGCATCCTTGATGTGGGCGGTCTCGATAAACTTGAATCCGCCGCGTTTGACAAACGGAATATTTCGCCGTTGGAGCTCGAGCTCGAGATCGAAGGAATGGAAGCTCGAACGGAACAAAACGGCGATTTCGCCGAGTTCGACGCCTTCCTCGCGCAATTCCAGGATGCGCTGGGCTACGAAGCGCGACTGCATCGGTTCGTCTTGCGCCCTGACCAGAATGGGCGTGAATTGGCCGACACGATGGGCGAAAAGCGTTTTTGTGTACTTGCGGCTGGCGCCCGCCAAAATTTCGTTGGCCAAATCGAGAATCCCCTGCAACGAACGATAGTTCTCTTCGACTTTGATTATGCGAGCATTCGGGAAGCGCTTGGGGAATTCCAAGATATTGCGAAAATCGGCGCCGCGAAACGAGTAGATCGATTGGCCGTCGTCGCCGACCGCCATCACGTTTTGATGGTAGTCGGCAAGTAAGCTTATGAGTTCGGCCTGGATGGGGTTGGTATCCTGGTATTCGTCAACCATGATATAACGATGCAGTGCCGAAATACGCCGACGGATCTCCGCGTTGTTGTGCAGAAGCTCGGCCAAAGTGTATAGAAGGTCGTCGTAGTCAAGCAGGCCGCGCGAGCGCTTGTAATCCGCATAAGCCGATGCCAGACGCACGATCTTCTCGGTCTGGTCGATAAAATGGGGATATTCTAGCGCGATCTCTTCTTCTAAGGTGCGCGCCTTGTTGCGCGCTATACTTATCATTTCCGCCAGCGTGGATTTCTTAGGGAACCGGTGCTCGCTGGACGCAAGCCCCATCTGGGCGCGCAAAAGGTTGATAAGATCCTCCATGTCGCCGCGGTCAAGGATTGTGAAGTTAGGCGAAAGCCCGATCGCTTGACCGTACCGGCGAAGCATCACATTGGCGAAGGAATGAAACGTACCTCCGGCCACCTGCCGGCATCGCTCGCCCACCAGCTGCTCTACCCTGCCAAGCATCTCTTGGGCGGCGCGTCTCGTAAAGGTAAGCATCAGGATCGCCTGCGGCGGCACTCCCTTTTCAATCAGCCGAGCCACGCGGTAGACGATGATCCGCGTTTTGCCCGATCCGGCGCCAGCTATCACCAGCGCCGGCCCCTCGTCATGCATGACGGCCTCGAGCTGAGCGGGGTTGAGTAGCGCCGCGTAATCGATCCCCGTTCCGGCGCTAGCTGAGGAGTTGCCCGTACGTAAAATTATTACTTTGTCCGCCACGGCGAAGGCTATGTTATCACAGAAATGCGGTCAGGCTCAGGTGACGTCCTTGATGTTTTGAGACGCGATGGTGCTTTACCTGATGGCGGGTCGGCCGGACACGCGTGGAGGCAAAAACCACAAGATTAGCTCTGCATTTGCGAGCCCTAACTATTGAGTGGGTAAGCCCAGGAAAATTCTTGTTGCTTCCCTCGGTCACAGCAGCGCGCTCATATTCTTACCCTCCGCGACGCGGTTGGCTTTAATTCTCTTGCTTGCTCTTCTCGAACCGCTATCGCCGTCCGCCGAACCCTGGTACCGGACGAAAACGCCCCGAAAATGGTCCGAATTGGCCGCCCGGCCGATTACCCAACGAACCGAGTGACCCACCGTTTGGATTCCCGAAAACGCCTCCACCGATGAGACCTGGGCCTTTACCCACGAATGATGGCGGTCTGTTGACAATAGTTGGCGATGTACTGACCAGACCCGAGCCGGTAGGGCTCGATATGGCAGGAGCTGGAGCGGCCGGTGCCGGCGCAGCAGCCGTTGGCACCGACGGCACGGTCGCGAAAATTGGTGCGCCGAAAAAAAGAGGAGGCATCATCAGCGCACCTAACCCAAACATCGGGACGACTGGGGCAAATGTCCCCAGTCCGTAGCCTACGGCTTCGTTTTGAAACTGGCTGAGATAGGCTTCGATGTCGTTAGGGGTGGCTTGTGTGGTTCCGGAATCTGTGGCTTGCGGCGAAGCGGCGGCCTTCGGCTCATTTGCTGTTTGGCGTTGACCAAGTTCGCGGAGTTGTGGGCGTACCTGTATTTGGTTAAAAACGTCGATTCCGGGGTCGCCTAAAAATTGCGCCGCCCGAAGTTCGGCCGTCACCTTTTGGTCGGCACTCTCAACGAAGCCATACAGCACGACTTTTCTGTGACGATCCTGGTCTTCGAGCACTTCAGCGTTTACCAAGGGCAACTTATTGTCTTTTTGCAGGAAATCGCTTAATTGCCGGCTCAGGTTTGCGTTCTTGTAAAACGCGTCTGCCTCGGCAAACGGCAAAGGTGTCAGCGTAAGACCGACCAGAACAGCCGCAGACCACAGTAGGCTGTATAATGCGAGGAGCATTCTAGATAACCTAATACTCTAGCTAAGTCCGATCTTGCAGTTGTTGCAAGTACGGCTATACTCGCGCCATGCCGGCAAGCGCCATCAAATAACCTGAATCGTGCGAGACCATAAGGTCTTGGCGGCTTAAGTCCGTTTGTTTGAGCCGATTGTATAAGCTCGATTTCTGCCTCGGAATCGCTCGGTTATACAACCAAGAGCTTGATATTCGAAAGTGGGCAGTTCGTCAGCTTATCCGACCTCCAAGCGGTAAAAGTTACCGAATAAGTTTCGTGGGCTTTCCGGTCAAATTTAAGTAAGTAGCGCAGTGCCGTTTTTACAAACAGATGAGGCTTTTGAAAATGAGAAGCGAGCTTACCTACTTGTGTTTGCTGTCGCTATCTAAGCCCGCGGTTTTCGCCAGTGTTCTAGAATGGCGCGGGTTTTTACGAGCCGCCTTGTGCTGGTGGCTTTTGGCGAAAGGAATGGAGTTTCTTCTCGTGAGCCTCTTTGTCAGCGGGCTTGTGTCGAGTTTTGTGGGTGCAACAGCATTTTTCACGACAAATTTTTGCAGGAGTCCCTTGCTTGAGCGGAAAGTCACAACAGTTTTAATCAGCGGCTTTTGCCTAGACCGGTAATTTGGGGAGAAAAGGCATGGGTAAAAAGGCACCGATTAACTACCGAACGGTACTAACTTTTATGCTTTTTGTGTTGGTCGTTGCAGCGGACGCTCGGGCGGCTCAACCGCTGGACGAACTACCCGTAAAACCTGGCGCTCAGCTGACTCTCAAGCAAGCTATCCTGATCGCCTTGCGCTATCATCCTCGGCGCAAGCAGCAGATTTACGAGGCCAGCGCGGCACGCGAACGAATCGGCGAGGCGCGCGCCCTGATGGGGCCCCAGCTTCACGGGGTCGTAGAAGAGATTGGAGCGACCGACAACCCTGTCGGTGATACCGAATACATCGCGTATCCGTTCTACAATATGCCAACCATTCACTCCAGAAATTTGACGCGCCCCGACAATCATCAAGGCAACTACTTCGACTGGTACAACAACTGGCTTGCCGGCTACTCGCTCGACCAGTTCTTGTTCGACTTCGGGCGCCATCGCGGGATGGTCAGTCAGGCCCAGTTCGAAGCTCAGGCCGCGGAGTACCGGCAAAAACTCACTGACCTGAATTTGATCTTCGAGGTCTCGAGGCGTTACTTCAACTTGCTTCGTGCAAAGCAACTAGTGCGCGTGTTCGAAAAGGCGGTCGAGCAGCGGCGCATTCATCTGCACGACGCACAAGAAAAGGTTGGTGCAAAGCTGAGGCCCGAGGTCGACATCTACGTTACCGAAGCTGAACTTCAGCGCGCAGAGTATCGGTTGGTGAACGCGCGCTACGCGGTTGCGGATGCGAAGGTAGCGCTGGACAACGCTATGGGCTTGAGCGACCTCGCTCCTGCTTACGAACCGGCCGATGTCCTTACATACGGCGAGATTAAGGATTCGCTAAGGCAACTCTTGGAGTTGGCGTTTCGCACAAGACCCGACGTAAAGATGTTTCAGGCTCTGATCGAAGCGGTCGGAGCTCAAGTAGTGCAGTACCGAAGCGATTACTTTCCCACGTCGAGCATCTTTTCGGAGTCGAGCACGATGGGCTCGTCAACTTGGCATGCGGCAAACAACTGGGCGGTTGGTTTGCTGGTGCATTGGCCAATTTTCAACAGCTTTCTCACTACCCATCAACTTCAGGAAGCTAAGCTCCATCGTCGGGCACTGGAAAACGCGCTTGCCGACCTAAATCAGCGCGTAATTTACCAGGTCAAGTCCGCCTTCCTCGACTGGCAGGCTTCGCTGGAAAAAATTTCGCGCGCTGAAAAGGCTCTCGCCGCTTCGCGGATCGAACTCGAGCTGGTCGAGAAACGCTACGAAGCTGGTCTTTCAGATATCGTCTTCCTCGAGGACGCCGAGCGCCATTATACGGAAGATGACGCGCGGTACGCCGATTCTTTGTACGAATTCTCTTATGCTAAGGCAGAGGTCGATCATGCTACTGGTCGCGCGCTTGAGATCGAGCAGTAGCTATGCTTGATGCTGCTCGGCGTCACTGCACGATCGTGCGAGCGGGACGAAGTTCGAATTCGTCGGGCGGCAGATCCGCGTTTGGGAGCGACGGAGGCCAAGAACTAAAAGCCAAGAACTAAAATAACAAGTGCCTGCGTTTAACTCGCATGGCACAAGCCTAGTTCCATGGACGGTTTAGTCAAGAGCCTTTGATGCATACCGAATCGGGCGGAGCAATGCTCGAGGCAGCCGCTACTGTATCGTCGATGCCCGATAGATTCGGTTAAGCCCGTTGGTTTCGAAAACGTAGTGTGGCTGACCGGGTTGATTGTAAATAAACATTTTGCCCCCGGTGTCAGGCATCGGAATTGTTTCCGTAGGCGGGCCTAGCTCTTTGAATAAGTCGCCCGGGCCTTTTCCGATAAACCTTTTGGCGGGATCGTTTGCGGGAACAAATACGTCCGGAGGATTACTTGCGCCGTGCGGCGTGTTCACCCAATAGGTCGCAGGGTTCTGGCCGCTACACCCCGACACTGTAAGCGTTAGGACCGAGAAAAATCCAAAAAGTCTAGCCAAAACTCGACTATATGCTCTAATGTTTTCGCCCGACTCTATTCGCAAATTACCCATTTTTGGCAGCCCAACAGTTCTACAGTATTCCACATCCGACCTCGAGCCTGGTCTAAGGAATTATTATGCCTCGCCGAACTCTATTCGTAGCGTCAATCTCGAACAAATAGTGCGGTTGGTTCGGATAAGTGTATAGGTAGACCGCTCCACCAGTTACGTCTGACTTCGAAATTCGGCTCGGTCTGCCCAGCTTCCGGATAAGCTCGCCCACACCTTGGCCAACAAAACTTTCGGGAGAGACGTTGAGCGCTCGCGTCCCAGTCTGGACTGTCGACACACTGTTTGAATTTTTTCTAAGGTCTGTGTCGTACTCCGAAGCGCTCCTAGCGCCGCAGCCAAGAATAGTTGTGACAGATGTTAACCAGGCGACTGCGCCGAGTCCTCCGAAAACTCTGGCAATCGACGTAAGAACCAGCTCTTTTCTCGGGCTCCACATTGATCCATCCCTGATGGCCGGCGACCAAAAAGTCTAATATAGCCTTTTTTGGCGGCCCGAACAGAACAGGGATGGTGGGTCTTGAGGTTTTTCGACGTAATATCACCGACTCGTCGGCAAAAGACTGATCCGGGCGATGACCAGTTCGGCATAGCGCCGACGTCAGGCATCGAAAAAACGCGTCGAATGCCGAGATTCCTAACGGCTTTGGTAAGCGTGTAGTCTTGCCTAATCAGAATGCGTACTCCAAGTTCATCATGATGCAGTCGATGCTGTCGGGAACAACTTTGCTTATCTGGGTAACGCCGGCATACTGGCTGGGAAGCACAAAGCCGAAGCGTTGCGCCTCGGACACAGGGAAGTTGAACTGTTTGTGGTAGTAGATAATACCCTGATAGTCGATCGCGATGCGGACGTATTCGTTGACTTGGTAGCTTATGCCGACGACCACGCGGTAGAAGTCGAACGGGTTAACTGGCACCGCTGTGTTCGCCAGCCACCACTCAAGCCAACCAAAAAGCGTAAATGGGGTGTCGCCCAGTAACACATGCCCGAACAGGTTAAAGCCTTGCTGAAAGGTGCGACCGTTGTTTTGCAGCGCGTTGGCCAAATTGGCCCACAGCGTTTGCGACTCGACTAGCGCCGGCACGGTCGGCACGAGCCCAAACGCCTCGGCCGGTCCGGAACCGCTGAACATATTTCCTGGCGTCCAAGCGTTTCGTCCCCAATCGTACTCGAACGCAATTCCCCACGTATCCGCAGTATAGTGAATGATTTCCGCGAGACGTTCGATCTCGGCCTGAGGCCCCTTGAGCACCGCGGGCGAGCTGAAAACGTCTGGCGTTACGTTGCCCCATCCGATGTCGTAAAAGGTAGTAATACCCAAGCCGTCGTACCGCCATCGCGCTCCGAACGGATAAAATGACACGCGGGCCATTGCCTCCTTGGTATTTGCCTGTTCAAACTGGTGAAAGTTGCCCTCGTCGAATACGCCCACGTTGTAGTCGATATACTGCAAGCGCTCCGGCCCGAGGCGGATCGGTCCCTGAAGGGTGATGCCAGGGAAAGTTGAAGCAATGCTCATGTTCCAAGTGACCAGGTTAACGTAGCGGAACTGGTAAAGGTCTTCTTCCCAGGGCACTAGGGGTTCCGGCTGCTGACCGATGACTAAGCTATCATCGCTCAACGCGTCGATTCCGGAAAAAATTCTTGTATACTGAGCGTACCCGTACTTGAGACGCCATGTATAATCGCCATTGACCGTGTTACCTATCGCGCTAATCGCCCCAAATTGTGTCGCGTTCGTTCCTCCCGTCTGGCGATAAAGGTTGGGCGTGATTCGCAAGATCCAGTCGTTGGTGGGATTGAAGAAAACGTTCAAGTACGAACGCGTAATATCTATTGAGTTAAAACCCCCGTTGCCCGGACCAGGCTGGTTAATTTGCGTGAGCAATTGGGGACCGTACCCAGTACGTGGATAGAACGCCCAGTCGGCCCAGAATTGCGCGCCGACGTACATCTTGCTGCTCAACGTATCAATATAATGCTGCCAGGCGGGCACAATCTGATTTACCTGTTCGGTGGTCTTTTCGAGATTGCTCTGAACTTCCCGCGTCTTCGCTTCCAACGCTTCCTGGCGCTGCTTGACTTCTTGGATCTGCTGTTGGACAGGCGGTTGCCCGCCGAGCGCGGACGTTAGAGCGCTGGGTGAAATAGTGAACGGAACTCGCCCAGGCCCAGGCTTGATGAAGAGCTGGCCTGTGTTGGGATCCACAAAAAGATGCACCTCTCCTGAGTTTGTTGCGCCGCCGCTCGCTGTTACGGTTGCTGTCTGCCCCCAAAGGGTCGCCGATAGCCCTAGCACTTGAAGTAGTGCTAAAACTCCAGAAATCGACGTTCTAGTCACTGTAGTCTTTCGCATCATAGGCATCGCGCAAAGCTTCGTCTTGCGGCTAATCCTCGAATTTTTTGGAGACGAGTCGCCGTAACCAAAGCACACACCTACCCTGTCAGGTTGGAAGCCCCGAAAAAGGTTTTCCGTCCTCACCGATTTGGCAAAGGCTGATGTTAGGGGCTTACGACCTTAGCGGATCATAATCTTCAAAAAGCTCAACTACGTTTTCTCGGTTGACGTCGATTGAGTCGTGCTTCTTTAAGACTTTGGAGAGTTTCCCTGAAAGCTTGGCGGCTGACCGGCTTGCTGCTTGTGGTCATTGGAGGGTTCTTTCTTTTGCTTCATTGCCAGCCTTCGTTGTGACAGTTGATGCTCCGTATAGACCTTACCATTGCAAGCGTAAAGGACGGGGCTAGATATCGTCACTAGCGCGCAGTGGCGAACGTCAGGCGGTGGATCGTTGTCCGCAATGCGAGCTGATTTAGGAGGATCCGAAGACGCTATCTGGGCTTTCGTGGTGGCGCAGCCAGCTAGCGTCGCAAGTAAAAAAAGCGATGTCCCGACGACCACACCCAATTTAACGGTTTCTGCGCGCTCGCCCATCCTGATGTACCTGATGGAATTGCTCAAGGCTCTGAAAGTCCAAGATTCTTTCTCTCGATACATAGAACTTTCCATGCCTTGTCTATTCCTCCATCTAATATCCGAGACTTTAAATCGAAACTTCTCGTGTAACATTTCCAGCGGTTTAAGCGTCATTCCTAAATATCAACTCGTTATTACCATCTACTGATTGCATGTGAATTAGCGACATATGAACTTTGCGTTAAATAGGCCGCATCCCAATTCAACGGGAGGACAGCTGAATCGTTGCAAGTTGCCGTTCCTCGGCGGCTACGACTTGAGGCGGCAGTGGCGCGTAGTAAAGCGACAGAGCGTATTTTTGACCCTCATGAAGCGCCCAGCGCAAAAAGCCGACGATGGCGCGACCTTTGGCCGGGTCTTTCTGGTGCTGGTATACGAGCAGATAAGTATAGGCTGAGATGGGGTACGAGTTCGGACCAGGTGCGTCTGTAATCGACACCCTGAAGTCCGCGGGCATCTGAGAAGCCAAGGCCGCAGCTGCGGCGGTTACTGACTCGAGGCTTGGAGCGATCCAATTGCCGTCGCGATTTTGAATTTCTGCGGTCGGCAATCTGTTGCTCAAGGCATAGATCAGTTCGACGTAGCCAATGGCGCCGGGCGTTTCTTTTATCAGAGCCGTAACGCCCTCGTTGCCTTTACCCCCAAGTCCGACCGGCCATCGCAGGGAAGTCGACTTGCCTACCTGTTTTGCCCATTCAGGACTGACTTTGGATAGATAGTCCGCGAAAACGTAAGTTGTGCCGCTGCCGTCGGAACGATGGCATACCACGATATCGCTGTCTGGGAGATGGGCCTGTGGGTTGAGTCGCACAAGCTCAGGATCGTTCCACTTCGTGATTTTGCCGAGATATATGTCCGCGATAGCCTTGCCGGTAAGTCGGAGCCGCTGACTTACTCCGGGTAGGTTATAGGTAATTACGTCTGCTCCGAGCACAGTCGGAAAATGAAGAATTTTGTCAGGAGCGGCCTTGAGCTGTTCGTCGGTCAAGGGCGCGTCGCTGGCACCCATGTCTACGGTCCCGTTCAGAAGTTGGCGAATCCCACCGCCAGAGCCAATCGACTGATAGTTGAACTGCACGTCTGGGTCGATCCGCTCGTACACCGCAAACCATTTCGACTGTAGCGGGTAGACAAAAGTCGATCCGGCCGCGTTTATGAGGAGACTCGCGAATAAAGTGGACACCGACGCAGCAACCATAATGAAGAAGCTTGCTGCGAGCAGGGAAATGATCTTTCCGATTGAGCTTGCGTTGCGCGTGCGTTCCATCTTCGCTAGGTGCGTGAACAGCGATTGATAAAGTTTGCCCATACCAAGTCTCGGCTGCCTTCAATACTAAGAGCTGGGGATTTCGGACGCTTTAAGCGATTGTGAAAAGGATTTGACGATTTGTTACAAAACCGTTACAAAGCGCCGGATGGGTTGTTCTCCTTCTAAGGCTTTGCGGGTCAAGAACGGAAAGATCGAGCGCCATAGCGCGGTCCTTACGATGTCGGTGCGGGCAGGCGTTGTCGCAAGGTGACCGAGCACCTTGTGAAACAGCAACGCTCTACAGCTCGGAGTTCGAGTTGCGAAGCCGACGAGAAGGTTTGGATTTAGGTGGATTTAAGTGGCGTGAGAGGGCGGTATTGGTTTTTGCCAAGCGTGCTGCGTTATAAACGAGCACGCTCACAACGGACATGATGGTTTTAGGCGCCTATCGTCGCCTAAACCGTGAAACCCTGGCGTAAATCGGGTGAGCTTATGACGCCATGACCATTTCGATTAGCTGGGGGCCGCGGTCACTCAAGGCACGTCCGAGCGCCTTGGCCAGACTTTCCGCGTTCTCGACTCTGACACCTTCGACGCCCATTCCCTTGGCCAACGCCACCCAATCGATGGGTGGGTTGTCGAGCTGCGTAAGTTTTAGAGCGGCTGGCCCAGGCTCTTTGATCCCCGCGCGCGCAAGCTCGATTTGGAGGATTCGGTAGCTGTGGTTGTTACAGATAAGCGTAATTACGTCGAGCCCTTCTCGCGCTTGTGTCCATAGCGCTTGGAGCGTGTACATTGCGCTACCGTCAGCCTGAAACGAGATAACTCTACGCTCTGGGCACGCTAATGCTGCACCGGTGGCGCACGGCAACCCTTGGCCGATCGCACCTCCGGTCAGCGCCAGATAAGTGTGGCGGAAAGCGTTGGAAGAGGCGCTAAAGAACGGCAGGCCCGACGTCGCGGCTTCGTCGACTACGATCGCATTATCGGGCGCAAGCGCGGCTATCACGGCGCCGACCGCGCCAGCTGTCAAAGGTCCATGTGGTAGAGCCGGTCGCTGCGGGTGCGCGGTCGTGGCACCGCCAGCACCTGCACCGAGCGTGTCAGCCAACGCCTCGAGTGCTGCTGCAGCGTCGTGCTCCGGACGCGCAAGTTCCGCCACCTCAACGTGCGGCGGAATTAAGTAGCTTGGCGTGTTCGGATAGCCAAAAAAAGCTACCGGTTGGCGAGCCCCCGCAAGGATTATTGAGCGAAAGCCCGACAATGTCTGGATCGCCTGCTCGGGAAAGTAGGGCAAACGAGTGAGCGTGGGCAAGTCGGGCCCGCGCTCGACACGCGCTGGGAACGTTTCACATATCAAGGCGCAGCCACACAGTCGGGCAACGCGTGAAGCAGCGCGAAGGCCGCGTTCGCGCAGTGCCAACCCACCCAGCAGCAGGGCAGACGGTCCGTCCTGGCGCAGGAGTTTCGCAGCGTTCTCTACTGCTTCTTGCGCGGGAACCGGCAAAGCAGGCTCGCCAGGCGGGGCAACCGTGCTCTGCCTACACTCGTTCCATTGGCAATCAGCCGGCACGATCAGGGTTGCAATTCGACCAGGGTTGCGTCCCGCGACCGCAATCGCCTCGGCCAAATCCGTGCTAGCTGAATCCGCTGAGGCTACAGTTTTAATCCAAGCCGAAACGGGTTTGGCTAGCGAGATAATATCTGAAGTGAGAGGCGCGTCGGCGGCCCGATGCCATGTGGCATGGTCGCCCACCACGTTAACCACTGGAGACCTGGCTCGCTTGGCGTTGTGCAAATTGGCAATCCCATTGGCAAAACCAGGCCCCAAGTGCAGCAATGTCATAGCCGGCCGGTCGGTCATGCGCGCATAGCCGTCCGCCGCGCCAGTGCAAACGCCCTCGAAAAGACATAGCACCGGTTTTATTCCGCCCACCCGATCGAGCGCCACCACGATCGGCATCTCGGTCGTGCCTGGATTCGCAAAACACACTTTGATGCCGCTAGCTCGTGCCGTGAGAACTAGCCCTTCTGCCCCGTTCATGCAGCGAAGCTCCTTTTTTTCCGTTACGCAAGCAAAAATCCCGCTCTGGCTCAAGCGAAGTCACGACGCACCCTACGACAATTTGAGAGCAGCAAAGGGGTAATACATCCGAACACACAGTCGTTCGAGCTCCAGTAAACGGCGCGGCCAGCGCTTGTGCCTCCTTTAAGTCCCGTATTACATCACCAAAGAGCGATTTACCTAGTCGGCCTTTTCCGCCGGTTCTTGCAAGCCCGAACCTTAAAAGCCTTTCGCTCGGTTACCTCGTAGCTCGGCGAAAGCGTGCGTCGACGCGCCGAATCTTCATGCTGATACAATTTCAGGGGTGAGCATTTGGTCATTAGTGAGAAAGTTGCGGTGTTGATAGATAGTGTACCCGCGAGATAGTGTACCCGCGAACAACGCCGAGATTGCTTGTCGAAGAGCCAATCAGGCTAAGTCAGGCGGATGGTGAAAAGGTCTTGGTTCTCAAAGTGCCGTTGCCCCCCGCAGGGCCGAGTGCAAAAATTTTATTTACGAGGGGCGAAATCGTGAATACCTTAGCTTTTTTGGTCAAAGATACAGTCCGTAAAGGAAACGTTTTTAGGCTGGCCACGCTTTTTTTAGTTGCGATTACTCTTGCAATTTTTGCCACGCCGAGCTTCGCTCAGCAGGGCGGGTACCGGTATCCTGAGCTTACGCCACCGGGCGGTCAACAGGGAGGAACAAATCCACCCTCAGGTGTGCTCGAAATACCGTCGCACCAGCCCAACGCGCCTCCGTCAACGGCTATCATTCCGCCCCAGATGCCTCAGTCTGGCTCGCAGCAGGTGATTCCTCCACAAACGCCCCAGGCGACGGGAGAGCTTGAGATTCCGCCGCGCCAGATTCGCTCGCAGCCTGGTTACGTTCAGGTGACGGTTACGGTGACGAACCAGGACGGAGGCTACGTCGGAGACCTTCAAAAGAACGATTTTAAATTGTACGAGGACGGCATCGAGCGGCAAATCGTGTATTTCCGGCACGATCTGAACACGCCCGTATCGGTTGGAATCCTCGTCGACACCTCGGGCAGCATGGAGCCCAAACTGGCTCAGGCGCGAGCCGCGATCGCCCAGTTCGTGCGCGACTTGAATCCGAAGGACGATATTTTTCTATTTGCCTTTTCCAGCCGTCCGTTTTTGCTCCAACCGTTCACCACGGATCATGAACTCGTCTTGGCTCGACTGGCGCTTCTTCACGCCTTTGGCCGCACCGCACTGTACGACGCGATTCTTGACGGCCTGTTGATGGTAGAACGGGGTCGTTACGACAAGAAAGCATTACTGGTGATAACGGACGGGATGGACAACGCAAGCATATACTCTTTAAGCCAGGTGGTCTCCCAGGCGCGGCGCTTGGGAGTCCTGATTTATTCGATCGGTATCGGGAACCCGAACATCGCGGCATCTTCTCCTTGGGCGTCCTTTCTCGGCCCGTTCGGTTTTGGCGGTGCGTTTGACTACGACAGGGTTGATGCCGCCACGCTGGAGACGCTTTCGCGAGAGACCGGCGCGCGAACGTTCCTGATCCGGGAAGTGGGCGATGGGGCGCAACTTCAGCGCGCGACTGCCACAATAAGCAAGGAGCTGCGCCAGCAGTATACCCTTGGTTTTATCTCTCCTGACCCCGAACGCGGTGGCTACCGAAGACTGCGGGTCGAGGTGCCAGATAGACTGGGGGTCAGAGTGCGCGTGCGCGAAGGCGTAACTGTTGGTTCCGGCGGTGGGTTCGGGCCTCCGCCCTCGTGATCGTCAAGCGGCCGAGACACGATCTTCGCAAACGCCCAGGCAACGGCCGACTTGCGGTGCGATTTCTTGTGATCGTAGCGTGCGAACTTTCCGACGCTGCGCCTAGGCCGAACGAAAAGCTAGTCGTTGCCCGACGCTAAACACAAGCCGGGCGCTCCGGCACTATGCTCGATTGTGCGCGGGTTAACGGAAGTTCTCCGCGTGGGCGTCTTTTTCCGTCCCCCTGTTTTTGCGAAACCACGCAATCAGGGAGAGCTGTTTCACGTCACCATTGGGTCGGCCTTAAGTGGGGAATGGAGGAGCAAACGCCCGCTCCGGGTCGGCGAGTAGGTTTAAAAATTTGATCTCGGCAAAGTCGCCGACGATTTCAACTCCGGAGAAGGCCGCATTGTCAACCCGGATGCGGTGAAAGTTGGCAAGGTCGAGCCCCATGAAATGGCATATCAAAGTGCGGATAATATCTCCGTGCGAGACGAATAATAGGCGACGCCCCGCGTTTTGCGAAAGTGCTCTGGCAACGGCCTGGCGTCCGCGCGCCTGAACGTCGGCTATCGTCTCTCCTCCTGGCGTGGGGCGCTCGAGAGGGAATTTCTTGTAAAGTAGGTAATCCTCGTCCTTTAGCAACTCCTTATAGGTCATTCCCTCCCATTTCCCGTAGCGCACCTCTTCTAGCTGGGGCTCGTCGATTATTTCTATTCCGCCAAGCCCAGCGGAAAGGATTTCCGCGGTTTGACGGGCGCGCCTTAAAGGGCTGGTGTAGATAAGGTCGGGCTTGAGCTTGCGCGCGATCGCGACGGCTGCCTTTACTTGCGCGATTCCTCGCTCGTCAAGCGACACCGGTTGGCGACCCATCACCCTCCCCTCGCGGTTCCATGCCGTCTCACCATGCCGAGCCAGGATAACAAATCCGCGCAAAGCGTTTGGCTCGCTGAGCTTCTGTGCCACGTAAAATGGTCCGAGCGCCATCGTCTGTACGAAGTTACCTCACTTTGAAGTGAAAGCCAGCCCTCTGGCCGCCTAAGCGCCGCCACTGCCCTCTACGGTCACTCCGCAATGTGTGCCAGCAAGAAGCGAAGGGCTAGGACACGCGTGAACGCGTTAAAATTATGGCCGCTGCGGCTTTGTTTTAAGTGTGTGCCGGCTGTGAACTGCCGTTTGCGCCGAAGTTAACGCCGGCGCAAAAAGCCTCGTAATCGATAAGCTCGGTTTGGGTCGGATGGTCGCCGCATACGGGGCATTTCGGGTCGCGCCGCAGTCGTAAAATACGGACGAAGTCGCGATCGCCCAGGGTGTTGAAGTACACCATCCAGCCTATAAGAGGCTTGCCCGCTCCAAGGATCAGCTTGATCGCTTCGAGCGCCTGGATCGAACCTATCAGGCCCGGTAGAACGCCGAGCACTCCAGCCTCAGCGCACGAAGGAGCCATCCCAGGAGGCGGCGGCTCGGGGTACAGGCAGCGATAGCAAGGACCGCCTTTGGCGGGATAGAACACAGTGGCGTTGCCTTCGAACTGAAAGATCGCGCCGTCGACCAAGGGCTTGCGCGCGAACACGCAGGCGTCGTTCACCAGATAGCGGGTGGGGAAATTGTCGCTGCAATTGATAATCACGTCGTAGTCGGCGATCACCTGCATAACGTTTTCGGAGGTAAGGCGCACGTCGTGGCGTATCACCTTGACGCCAGGATTGATCGCGTTGATCGATTTTTGCGCCGACTCGGTTTTAAGCATCCCCACGCGGTCAGTGGTATGAATTATCTGGCGCTGCAAGTTCGACAGGTCGACTACGTCGAAATCGACGATTCCGATGGTGCCCACTCCTGCGGCGGCAAGATAAAGACCCGAAGGCGAGCCGAGCGCGCCCGCTCCTACCAAAAGTACCTTTGAATCGAGCAGCTTGGCTTGACCTTTCTCGCCCACCTCGGGGATTAGGAAATGGCGCGAATATCGGGTTATTTCTTCCTGGGTAAACTGGCGCTCGGCGACCCATGGAAGGCCAGCGTTCTTCCAAGCGTTAAACCCGCCAGCCATGTTATAGACGTTTTCGTATCCCATCTCGCGCAGTGCACGCGCAGCGAGAAGCGAACGCAGTCCGCTTGCGCAATGCAAGATAATCGGCCGCTTGCGGTCGGGCACTTTCTCTTCGATTCGCAGTTCGAGGAAGCCGCGCGGAATGGGTATCGCCTGGGGCAGGTGGCCCTGACGCCATTCGTCGCTTTCGCGCACGTCGATTACCACCGCTTGGGACGCTTCGATCATCTTGCGCGCTTCTTCCACGCTGAGCTCGGGAATCGTCGAGCGTGCCTCATCAATGATGTTTTTGCTTGTTTTCGCCATCTTGTCGGAACCTCGCTGAAAAACTTGTCTGCGCCGGGCGCCGGATAGCTTTTGTCAACTCTCCGATGAAGTCGGCTTTAGCCGCCGAGCATCCGGTGAGACTCGATAATCGATCGCACAAAGTCCAGCACCTGCTGAGCGTGCCCCCGCGGGTCCACCTCGCGAAAAATGCGTCTTACTCGCAAATCGCGGTCGAGCACGAAGGTGGTCCGCGAAACCCTTCCCCGCTCGTTCCACACGCCGAAAGCCTTGGCGAATTCGCCAGTAGGGTCGGAAAGCAGACGAAATGGAAAGCGGTTGTTTTGGGCGAATTCGCGATGGGACGCGACCGAGTCTGGACTTACGCCTAGTACCTCGCAGTCAAAGGCGCGGAACTGGTCATACAAGTCGCGAAACTCCCTGCCTTCGACGGTGCACCCCGGGGTGTTATCCGCTGGATAGAAGTAGACTACGAGATTTTGGCCTTTCAACTGAGAAAGGCGCACCGGCTCGCCGTTTTGATCCTGCAATTCGACCGATGCCGCGGGCGCAACGTCGCCAACCTTGACGCGTTCTTCTCTATCCGGCATGCGCTCCTGCTTGCTCCGCTTCACGCCGTTTGGCGAACTTGATCGAAGCGTTGTCGATGTTGATAGAGCAAAGGGAGCCGCACATGCTACACACGTTGGAGCCCGCTGCCTCGCTTTCCTCCTTGTAGCGCCTGGCCTTGTCCGGGTCCATCGCCAGGGCGTACATACCCTGCCAGTTGAGCGCTTTGCGGTAACGCGACATCTGGTCGTTCCACATCTTGGCCCCTCGCACGCCCTTGACGAGGTCGCCCGAATGGGCCGCGATACGCGTGGCGATAACTCCCTCGCGCACGTCGTCGACGTCGGGAAGACGCAAGTGCTCGGCAGGCGTGATGTAGCAGAGGAAGTCAGTGCCGGCCGCCGCGGAAATTGCGCCTCCGATCGCGCCGGTAATATGGTCGTAGCCTGGGGCTACGTCGCACGTCAGCGGCCCCAACACGTAAAATGGAGCGCCGCCGCACAAACGCTTTTCAAGCTTGACGTTAGCCTCGATCTGATCGAGCGGAACATGACCAGGTCCTTCGATCATTACCTGAACGCCTAGTTCGCGGGCGCGTTGCGCAAGCTCGCCGAGCACCAGGAGCTCGGCTATTTGTCCGCGATCGGTGGCGTCGCCCGTCGCTCCAGGCCTAAGTCCGTCGCCTAGCGACAGAGTAACGTCGTGCTCACGCAGAATCGCGCAAACTCGGTCAAACTGTTCGTACAATGGATTCTCTTTGCCAGTGCGCTCCATCCAGGCTGCCAACAGCGCACCGCCTCGAGAAACTATCCCTTCGATCCGGTTATGGTTGCGCAATCGTCGTACCGTTTCGCGGGTGACGCCGCAATGCAGCGTCATGAAGTCTACGCCCTGTTGCGCCTGCTTCTCGATAACCTCGAAAAGCTGCTCGGGGTCCATCTTGAGGATCGAACCCTCAGCCGCGACCTGATAAATCGGCACGGTTCCGAGCATGACCGGACATCGCGACAAAAGCTCAACCCTGATCCGGTCCAGATCAGTGCCCGTCGACAGGTCCATCACCGAGTCGGCGCCAAACCTGATAGCTGTGTAAAGCTTTTCTACTTCCTCTTCCAGGAACTGGTGGAAATTCGAAGCGCCGATATTGGCGTTGACCTTCGTTCGCAGATGCTTGCCGACGCCGATGGCGCGAAACTCGTGATGGATATTGCGCGGAATTACGACCTCGCCCCTAGCCACTAGGTCGCGCACGAACTCCGGTTCGAGCCCTTCGTCCTCGGCTACTTCGATCATTTGTCGAGTGATAATTCCCTTGCGCGCGCTCTCAAGTTGAGTCATGGTCAGCCACCTCGTTATGCAAACTTGGCGTTCGAGCTCTTGGTATCTATCGCCAAGTTGATTGGGTTTGCCGTCTCCTCGATCGCTCCTAGGATAACCTCTTCGGTTTCCAAAAGTGGGTCGATCAAGCGTCGGTGAAGTAAACGTCAGCCGATGTCCGCTGAAGCCTCCGTCTGCGCCTCGCGCTTTGCGTCCTGCTCGTCGCTCGCCTCTTCCCCCACAAGCTCCCTAAGCCATTTCCCACGTTCTGTGTAAGTTCTCAGCTCGGGCCGCAACGGGTCGAAGACGCGAGCCTCCTGCTCGCGATACCAAGCTTGCATCTCTTCCATATTGCCGTCGCGCCCTTTTTGTTCGAGCACAAGCGAGCGATGCATCAGGATTTCTTTGGTCTCGATAAAGTCTTTGCGGTCAAATCCCCAGATACGCGGGTGAACATACGTGTCCATCCGGATCGCGTCACATGGACAAGCTTCAACGCAAAGTCCGCAGTAGATGCATCGCAGTGTGTCGATCTCGTACCGCACCGGGAACTTCTCGATCCGGGGGTCCGGATGTTCGCCCGCTTCGATATAAATGCACTGAGCCGGGCAAGCTGTTGCGCATAGAAAACACGCCGTGCATCGAACCGAGCCGTCGGGCCTAAGCGTCAGGCGATGGCTTCCACGGTAGGCGTCGGGATACACCTTACGCTGCTCTGGATACTGTACCGTGGCTGCCGCGGGACGGCTCTTCGCAAGCCCCATACCGTGCGCAATGTGAAGCGCCAAGTTGCGCAGAAAATGGTAGTTAGTGACCAGTAGACCCCTGACGATCTCCGGTAAATATAGCTTTTCCCAAAGAGAACTCTCGCTTTTCCGGTCCATTAGCAAACCTTGACGCTTCCGCGTGTTATGGGTTAGGAAAACTTAACCCGGGCAACCACCTAAAAAGCCGTCGCCTGCTTAAAGCAACTATAAGACTGAGCAAGAACGGCAGTCAAGCAAAGCTGCAGCTTTGCTCTGACCGCGGGTTAATTGCTTGGTATCCGAAGCCGTTTTCGCCTCAGCTGAGCTTCAACTACAATTATACAATGGATTTCGACCAGGCGAAAAAGCTTCCGAGCCACGCACCGTAACTTCTCAAGGTAACGCTTGCCCCGTGCAGGGCTCGGCCAATACGGAGCTCGCGCACTTGATTTTCCTTCGGTCAGCGGCTAGCAAAGAAAGACAAGCAGAGTGCTCCCCGGTAGCTCAGCTGGTAGAGCGGACGGCTGTTAACCGTCAAGTCGCTGGTTCGAATCCGGCCCGGGGAGCCATTTGTTCCAGTTCGCGAACCGCAGAGTGCTCGGTAGTACGTGCACGCCCCCTCTATGCGTCAAGAACTCGCCGGTCGTAAATTACGACCCTCGTTACCAGCCGCGAAGGCGTCCGTCTTCTGCGGGCTCGTTGCTGCGTTCATGACCCGCTCGAACTCTTTTGCCGGTGGCTGAGCATCTCCCGGTCGACACCTGAAAGTTCTAGCCGCATCAGTGGGCGAGAGCACCAACCTCCACGTCTAGGTACGGTTTTGACCGGAGGACCGCGTCGATCCCCAAACGGTGGTGAGGAACGCAGAAAAGTAAAGAGCAAAGTTACGTCGTGGGTACCCTTTTCTTCTTCAAGTTCAAGCAACGAAGTGTCGTTTTTAGAGAAGAACGGCCGCATTCTTCACAGCCGGGCAGGGAGCGGGATCCGAAGGGGCATGTGGCCGAAGTGAAACTCCGCTTATCCCGGACGGTGTTACTCGGCCTTCTGGACCGGCTCACGGACCCTGACCTTGTGGTCGCTTGCGTGCTTCAGCTACACAGTCGGCCGCGGGTTTCGCTTGCTGATCGCTGATCTGGGGACGCCGCAGGCAGCGCCAGGAGGAGCTCCCAAGATCTCAGGGACAAGACGCCGGGAGCTTCGGGATCCGATGCGACCGACGAGGCCCCGGATGGAGTCCCTCCGCAGCGGGCTTTCTCGGCCAGATTTGCGGTCCCCGTCGGCATCGAGTTTGCGCGGCCCTGAGATGGCCTTGACCGTAAGCTCAGTCACCCGTGGCAGCCGTGGCTTTCTGAGCGCCTTAAGCCTGCTGCGGCGCGACGGGGCGGCAAAAGACGACCAGGTCGGCTGGCACACGGCGCGTCGAAGTGCCGACGTCGCCGCGAAAACCATCTTTAGGCCTGCGGACGATTTCGCCGGTTTGCTCGCGGCAGGCGGTTGCGGAGTCGCCATTGTGAGCGTCCAGGGCAGCGTGTAGAATACGCAAGCGGACTTTGGGCGGCTTGGTCTTTTGACGGCCGTGGCATCGCAAACTGCTGCAGCCGGAGAGGCAAGCTACAGTCTCGCCAGGCGGCGGTAGGGTAGCTCTTCGTTGCTTGGTATTCTGAAGATACCGCTTTTTAACTTGCGCCTTGTTGGGTCGAGCGGCCAGTTGAGCCGCTAAAATTGTTTTCTGGCCGCCCCTGCACGGTTTGACTCAGCTAGCTTTAAAGTTGTCCGCAGCAGAACTCGTTGTCGGTACTTGGGATGTAGTAAAATTCGCTCGAGTGGACCCGTATGGCGTTGCTGCCTATTTTTGTCGAAGTCCAGTCGCGGCCGGTGCTGGTGGTCGGCGGGGGCGAGGTTGCGCAGCGCAAGGTCGAGGCGCTTGTCGAGGCGGGGGCTCGCGTGACGGTGATAAGCCCGCGCCTTACGCCGCGTCTGGCGCAGCTTGCGGCAAGAGGCACGATTCGACACTTGGCGCGCCGTTATCAGCCAGGCGACTTGACTGGTTTTACGTTGGTGTACGGAGCTACCGATGACCCTGGGGTCCATCGCCAGCTAGCGGTGGAAGCGCGAAGCCGCGGCGCCATGTTAAACCTGGCCGACCAGCCGCATCTTTGTGATTTTATCGTTCCGGCCGTCGTTCGGCGCGGCGAGCTTGTGGTGGCGATTTCGACCGGTGGGAGTTCGCCGGCTCTGGCCAGTCGTTTGCGCCGACAATTCGAGACTATCCTTGGTCCGGAGTACGAACTTTTGCTTGCGATAATGCAGGAGGCGCGAAAGCGCTTGCATGCGAGCACTGAGAACAGGCTGTCGCGCATGGATGCGCTCAATTCGCTTGCCGCAAGCGGACTTGAGGAACCCTTGCGCCGAAGAGATTTCGCTCAGGCCGACCGACTATTAGTCGAGCATCTGGGCGAGAACTTTAGCCTTGCCGAGTTGGGGTTTACGGCGCAGCGCCTAAATTCGTACTTCGAGTCGTCGGAGCTTGCGCGATGACGCTTTTGAGCTTTGCGGCATTAGCGGCTTATCTCGTTGCCAGCGTCGCCTTTGTGCTCGACGTTTGGCGGCCGAACGAGCGCTCAATGAACGTGGCGATAAAGGCGCTCGGTCTGGGCGCGGCGCTTCAGGCGTTAGATTTCGTTGTTGGCGCGCTAGTATTTAGCGCATTGCCCGTAACCGGTTTTCCCCGTTCGCTCGCGCTTTTGGCATGGACGACCGCGCTTGCTGGGCTTGCGATAATTGTCAAATTTCGATTGCCATTGGTGGGGGCCTTGGTGGCTCCCGCGGTAAGCGCAGCCTTGGGGCTGGCGTGCGCTGGGTCCGGGCAAAATCACGGCGCTTTGCCTGAGGCGCTACGAAGTGCATGGCTTCCGGTGCACGTGACGCTCGCTTTTTTGGGCGAAGCGCTTTTCGTTATCGCCGCAGGCGTCAGTTTTCTTTATCTCATTCAAGAGTCCCGCCTTAAAGCTAAGCGGCCACTGGAGATTCCACAGAGCAGGCTGCCGAATTTGGAAAAGCTCGACCGGATTAATTATCAACTTCTTACTTGCGGCTTTGTTCTGCTGAGTTTGGCGATCGTGAGCGGCGCGATGTGGGCTGCCTCGACCTGGGGCAGGTTTTGGTCGTGGGAGCCGGTCGAATCGTGGTCGCTCGTCTTGTGGCTGCTTTACGCGGCGTTGCTTCAGTCGCGTCTGGCCGTAGGGCTTCGCGGACGCCGGGCAGCGCGCCTGACGATCGCTCTTTTCGCCGTGTTGTTGTGCTCCTACGTCGGGATAAACCTTTTCAATCCAGGCAAGCACGGGGGAAGCTTCGGCTAGTAATGGTCGCGCGCAACCTTTGCATCGTTGGCCTGAGTCATCGCACCGCGCCATTGGAGATCCGCGAGCGTTTAGCATTCAACGGCCCGGAGATTGGCAAGGCGCTTGGCTCTCTCAAACAAAGCGCGAAAGCGGTAACCGAAGCCGCGCTCGTGTCCACCTGCAACCGCGTGGAAATGGTCGCGGTAGCCGCTGATCCCGACGCAGCCTGCAGCGAAGTGATAAGTTTCATCACCGAGCAGCGCCGCCTCGAGCGCAAGCTATTCGAGCGATTTCATTACCGGCTGGCCGGCCGCGACGCGGTGCGCCATCTTTTTCGCGTCGGCGCAAGCTTGGATTCGATGGTGGTGGGCGAGCCTCAAATTTTGGGACAGCTCAAGGCGGCTTATGCGCAGGCGGTAGAGGCAGGAGCCGTCGGTCTGATTCTCCATCGTGCGTTCCATAAGGCGTTTTCGGTTGCCAAACTGGTGCGCAAAAGCACCGCGATCGGCATGGGTGGGGTGTCGGTCAGCACCGCCGCGGTCAAGCTGGCTCGGCAAATATTCGACTCGCTGAAGGACAAGACCGTCTTGATGGTGGGCGCGGGCCAGATGGCCGAGCTCACGGCGCGAAGCCTGGTTCGTCTGGGAGTCGAATCCTTGCTGGTGACGAATCGGCGCTTTGAGCGGGCGGTCAAACTTGCCAGCGAGATGGGTGGGACTGCCGTCCCTTTCGAGCACTTCCGTCCTTATCTTAAGCTTGCCGATGTTGTGATCGGTTCAGCCGCTGTGAGCGAGCCGCTCCTTAGGCCGGACGACCTCGGCCCGGTGATGCGGGAGCGGTATAACCGTCCGATGTTCATGATCGATCTCGGAGTGCCTCGCAACTTTGATCCAAGTATCAACGCCTTGGATGGGGTTTTCGTGTACGACCTCGACGACTTGGGTCAGATCGCGGCTGACGCCCGCTACGAGCGCGAACAAGAGGCTCAGCGCGCGGAGATAATTGTCGAGCGCGAGGTAGACTCCTTCTGCCACTGGCTGCGCAGCCTCGACCTTGTGCCGACGATCAAGGCGGTGCGGTCGCGTATCGAGGTGTTGCGAGAGCTCGAGCTTAAGCGCCATCGTTCGTGGCTTGCAACCCTTGCGCCAGAGGATAGGTCGCGCGTGGAGGCTTTGAGTCGTGGCCTGACCAACAAGATCCTCCATCAGATCGTAAGCGAGCTGAGAAGCTTAGGGCACGAGGCGGATGCTCAGTTTGTAGCTGCCATTGCTCGGCGCCTGCTCGGTGCTCAAGGCTCCGACGCGTCGCGGTCGTCGCTCTGTTTGCGCGAAGGCGGTCAGGGCGACGACGACCCCAGCGCTTAAGGCACGTAACAGTGGACGCGGGCGCAGGTGGCAGATGACTTCCCTTACGCTTCGCTTGGGCACCCGCCCAAGCAAACTGGCCCTGGCTCAGGCTCAGTGGGTCAAACAAGCGATCGAGCAGCGCGCGCGCGATGTGCGCGTCGAGCTCGTCCCCATAAGAACGACCGGCGACCGGCTCACTCGCGGCGCGCTCTCCCCGCTCGGCGGCAAGGGACTTTTTGTGCGGGAGCTGGAGCAGGCCCTTCGCGACGGCAAGGTCGACCTGAGTGTGCACTCGATGAAGGACTTGCCAGCTGTTCTCGCTCCCGACTTCCGCATCGTTGCAGTGTCCGCGCGCGAGGATGTGCGCGACGCGATTGTAACCACTTCTGGAGCGGATCTCGATTCGCTGCCCTTGAAAGCTCGACTCGGCACCTCCTCCTTGCGCCGGAAATTTATCGCCCTCCGGATGCGCCCCGACCTTGAAGTAATTACTCTGCGCGGCAACGTCGACTCGCGCCTGGCAAAGCTCGAGGCCGGCCAGTTCGACGCCATAATTTTGGCCGTGGCGGGGCTCAAGCGGATGGCGAATGTGGGCGGCGCGGGATTGGATCGTCTAGTTGCGGCCGACCATCTGGGGCAGAAGAAAATTTCGGCGGGGCGCTTGTCGATCACGCCCTTGGACGAGCATCGCTTCGTGCCCGCCGCCGGACAAGGCGCCTTGGCGCTGGAAGCACTTGCCGACAAGCCAGTTTGCGCCTCCCACGAGATAGAAGCGCTGCTTTCGGACCTCAATGATAGCGCCGCGTCTATCGAAACTACCGCCGAAAGGAGTTTTCTCGCTTCGATCGGCGCAAGCTGCGTCTCACCGGTTGGCGTTTGCGCGCGGTTTAAGCACGGCGTGCTTGCGGTCAAAGCGATACTGTTCAATCGCGAGGGCAGCAAGGCGGTAGAAGCTCAAATATGCGCTTTCGCCGATCGAGCGGGGTTCGATCCGAGCGCGGTGGGGCGCGAATTGGGCCAGCAACTGCTCGCCAACGGCGGATGGGAACTGCTCGGCGATGGATAAATCTGGGGTGGGAAAAGTTTGGCTTGTGGGCGCCGGTCCTGGAGCGCCCGAGCTTATTACGGTGCGGGGCGCCAAGGTGCTAAGCCAGGCGCAGGTGGTGATCTATGACCATTTAGTGAGCGACGAGCTGCTAAACCTCGCCCCATCGGATGCCGAGTTGATTTACGCGGGCAAGCGTGGCGGCGGTCAGTTGGCCTTGACGCAGCAGGAAATCAACCGATTGATACTGGAGCACGCACGGGCGGGCAAAAGAGTCGTGCGGCTTAAAGGCGGTGACCCTTTGATTTTCGGGCGCGGCGGCGAAGAGATGTTGGCGCTGGCGCAAGCCGGGGTCGAGTTCGAAGTGGTACCCGGCGTTACCTCGCCGATAGCTGCTGCAGCCTTTGCCGGCATCCCGGTTACCCATCGCGACATCGGTTCCTTCGTCGCCTTCGTCACGGGTCACGAGGGAGAGGCGAAGCCGAGTAACGCAGGCGTCCCATGGCGAGAGCTCGCGGCGGCCGCGTCCCACGGCGGAACGTTGGTGCTGTTGATGGCGACCGCAAGAATGGAACAAGTGATGAATAATCTTGTGGAGTTCGGCCTTGCCGCCAGCACTCCGGCTGCGATTGTTCAAAGCGCTACTACGGCTGCGCAAAAAACCGTGCTTGCCACGGTTGGCACGTTACATCGAGCTGCTACGGAAGCTGGTATCAAAGCGCCGACGGTGATTATCGTCGGGCAGTGTGTGGCGATGGCTGAGCGGCTTAGCTGGTTTGAAGAAAGACCACTGTTCGGCCGGCGCATCCTCGTAACGCGCGCTCGCGACAAGGCCGCGGTGCTGGCTGACAGGCTGGTCGAACTTGGAGCCCAGGTGACAAGCCTGCCCACGATCGAGATTGCCGAGCCGGACAGCTACGCCGCGCTCGACGACGCCTTATCGCGGCTTGGCGAGTTCGACTGGGTCGTTTTTACTAGCCCAGTCGGGGTGGAGCGCTTTATGGCGCGTCTGTCGCTGCTAAACCGCGACGTGCGCGAGCTCGCAAAGGCCAGGATCGCCGCCGTCGGACCGGCTACGGCCGAACGGCTCAAAGCATACGGCCTTCGGACGGACGTGATGCCCGCAGAGTTTCACTCCGAAGCTCTCGCTCACGCGTTCGCCGAGCGCGACGTTCGCGGCCAGCGCTTCCTTTTGCCTCGCGCTCAGGTCGCCGGCCAGATGTTGCCCAAACTCTTGCTCGAGCGGGGCGCTAAGTCCGTTGTTCAGGTCGCAGCTTACAAGACGCAGAAACCCGCAGCACGAGGCGTGGCGCGTATTGGCGAAGCGATAGACGCGGGCGAGCTCGACCTTGTCGTGTTCACCAGCCCCAGTACCGCGACTAACTTGATCGAGATGGTCGGGCCGAAGGCGTTGGCGCTCGACGCTGCGGCGATCGGCCCCGTGACGGCGGCCGCATGTCGGAAACTCGGGTTTAACGTGGTCTTAGAAGCCCGCGAGCATACGATCCCTGGCTTGACGCGCGCGATTCAGGACTACTTCGAGCGCCTCAAAGGCAAAAGCTCATCTCAATCCTGAAAAGCTTACTCTTTGCTTGCTGCCTGGTGAGGCGGGACCGATTTGTTTCAGTGAACTGCTGGCGCGCTATAATCTTAAAAGAGTTGCGCGTCTGCTGGCTCGACAATTCAAGCGAGCACGGCGAGCTGTAATTTTTCAGTAGATTTGCTCGCTTGTTGGATACAAGAAGGAGAAGGACGATGGCTTTTCCTAAAACGCGGCTGCGTCGTTTACGTCGAACCGAGGGATTGCGCAGAATGGTGCGCGAGACTCGGCTTTCGCCCGCTGACCTTATCCAGCCGCTTTTTGTGTGTCCGGGTCGTGGCGTCGAGCGGCCGGTCAGTTCGATGCCCGGAGTGGCGCAACTATCGGTAGACCGCGCGCTCGAGGCAGCCAAGGAGGCCTATCGGGTAGGCGTCCCGGCGGTGCTGTTGTTCGGAATTCCAGAGCACAAGGATTCTATCGGGAGCGATTCTTGGCTTGACGACGGGGTGGTACAAAACGCAGTCCGTGCGATAAAAGACGCGGTCCCCGAGCTTACGGTTATCACGGACGTTTGCCTGTGCGAGTATACCGACCACGGTCACTGCGGCGTGCTTACGCGCGAAGGCGACGTGGATAACGACGCGACGCTCAAGCTGCTCGCGCGACAAGCGCTCTCCCATGCGCGGGCCGGAGCTGACATGGTAGCGCCCTCGGACATGATGGATGGAAGAGTGGGTGCAATACGCGCGGAGCTGGACGAAGCCGGGCTCAGCCACGTCGCGATCATGGCTTACGCGGCGAAATTCGCGTCCGCCTTCTACGGGCCGTTTCGTGAGGCGGCCGAATCGGCACCCAAGTTCGGCGATCGGCGCTCCTATCAGATGGACCCGGCCAACGGCGACGAGGCTTTGCGCGAAGTGGCGCTCGACCTCGAAGAAGGCGCGGACATCGTCATGGTGAAACCGGCCCTAGCTTACCTCGACCTGATCTACCGAGTGCGCCATACGTTCAACTGCCCTGTGGCCGCCTACAACGTTTCCGGCGAGTACGCGATGCTGCGCGCGGCGGGTCTCAACGGCTGGCTGGATGAGGAGCGGGCGGTGATGGAGGTGCTGACCGCGATCAAGCGCGCGGGGGCTAATCTCATAATCACCTACTTTGCAACGCAGGTGGCGCGCCGTCTAGTCGACAGCCGTCGTTAGTTTATTTGAGCCCCTGAACTTAGATTCGGGCAGGGTTGTGGCAAGCCTTAGGCGTTAAAGCTTCGGGAAAACCTTGAGAGATGGGGCGAGGCTTCAACCTTTCGACGCAAGCTGTATGGCAAGTTCCACAGCGCGTACGGGAGAGTCCGCCCGTTCAAGGCCGTCGATGTGATGCCACGCGTCGAGCGCAACTACGGGGCGCCTGAGCTTTAAGGCAAAGCCGATCTCGGTCATTGTGCCGCTTTCGCCTTCCATCGCGATAACCGCTTGCGCGCTTGCCACCACAATAACGTTGCGCGCCTCGCCCATCCCAGTCGCGATAGGAATTACGATGTACGGATTGGCGGCGCTGCGCTCGTATCCGGGAAGAATACCCACGGTCAGCGCCCCGTGCTCGTAGGCGCCTTTGGCTGCCGCCTCCATTACTCCGCCTAGCCCGCCGCATATAAGCATGGCGCCTCGCTTTGCGAGCTCACGCCCGACCTCGAAAGCAAGCGCGCGCGTCTTTTCGCTCGGGTTGGCAGAGCCGATTACGGCTATGGCGACACGTCCGCTAGCCATCGATTACCTCCAGAAGTTGAGGCAACTCCACCAGCTCTTCCACGACGAAGTCCGGCACCGCAGTCCCGTCGAACTTCTCTTCCCGCCCGCGCCTTAGCCAGACGACAGGAATTCCGGCGCGCTTTGCTCCCAAAACGTCGTCGTATAACGTGTCGCCAACGAACAAAATTCTATCTGGCGGAAGTCCAAGTCGCTCGAGAATTAGCGCAAAAATTTTTGGGTTGGGTTTGCGGATCCCCACTTCGGCCGAAATTACCACCGCTTCGAACAAAGTGGCGACTCCGGTGTCTGCGACGATTCTGCGCCCCGTTCTGGCTTCGTCGAAGTTGGAGAGAAGTCCCAGGCGGTAGCGCAATGCCAGCAGCTCGACGAGTTCTTTATGCCCAGGGGGTATCGACGTAGCGCCTCGCACTGCCTCCATGTGCGTTCTGGTCAAGGCTTCGGCCAGCGACTCGATCTCAGCGGCCTGTTTCATTCCAAGTCTTCTGAGCACGCGCGCGAAACGCTCGTTGCACGTGACTTCGACCTCGTCATGAGCGCGCTGGTGGGCTATTTCGTCGAGCACCGAGTTATAAGCGCGCATAAACGGGTCAAGTTCAAAACGTTCGCCCAAAGCAGCTTTGAGCGTGGGAATCAAAAGCGGCACGGTACTCGAAAAAGTACTTCCGTTCCATTCGAGCGTGGGCAGCCGATTGGGGTTCCATTCGACCAGCGTGCCGAACAGGTCGAGCACGATCGCTTTGAATCTTCTGTCAGCCATTTCGAATTAGAGCGCGGGCGGTACTGGCTAGGGCCACCAAATTAAGCGCCATAACTGTGGCGTTTAACTGAACAGATAAGCGATGTAGCTTATCGAAGCGGGCCTTGCCCGTGGGGTCGGGATTTGGTTGCTCTACAACTGCGCGTAGCGCGTCGATTTGAGGACGGAGCACGACTCCGCTGTAAACGGTAATACCTAGCCCCGCAGCAAAGGCAACGGCCACCGCTGCCCACCAAAGGCGCCCTGTCTGAGTGATCAGCAAGTAAATGGCCACGATCAGCGCGATCGTCCCGGCACAGTACCCCAAGACGTAGTAGCGAGGGAAGATGCCGCTTATAACTTTACCAGCTTCAGGCAAGGGAAGGCGCGAGAATACGGTCGGCGCAACGATCAGCGCAAAGAAAACCATCGCGCCAAGCCAACACGCCTGACATAAAAAGAGCACAAACAGCAGTACCCACCCCATGGTACCTTTCTCCACGCGCGAAACTTTGCAAACCGGGGCTTTGATGGCTAGTTAAGGTAAGACCTTCGGACTCCTTGCAACGGTCGACGTTGGGAGAAACCGCCGTCAAGTGGATGCCAGGCGCTGACACGCGGTTCGCCGAATTGCCAGCATAGGAAAACGGTTTCGCCTTCGATTTCGGCGGGAAAATCGACTAGACCCAGGTCGACATCTTTGAGCAATCCGCCACAGGCTTCGATTTGCGATGCAAACTCGGCCATCTGCTGCGCAAATTCATGCAGTTCGGGATCCATCCTTATCAGTTCATCGAGCTCGAACGATTGTATTGGGGCGCTCACTTGTTCCTGAGTAAGCTCGGAGAATCGTTTGCGGAACTTTTGAGCGTTTTCCTGAAGACCACGCATCAAAAACTCAAGCCGCGGAATAAGCTCGTCAACCTCGTACGGCTCGAAGAGCCGATCAAACTTGAACTTTCTCAAAGCTTATGCCTCAACGTTCTGGAGCTTTTTGCTGCATTAAAAGGCGAAGTCCTGTAAAAATTCGACCTTGTACCATGCACTACCCTGTAATAAGTTAGTTCTAGGTGATTTGAGTGTCGAGGGGCAATGGAACCTCTCCAAAGAAATTTAGGTTAAGCTAGGTACGATGGCTGACAAACCCGAACTCAAAGGTGAAAAACGCTTCGAACTCGAGGAAGAACTCGACAATATCGCGTTGCCCGAAGTACTGCCTATTCTGCCGCTTCGCGGCATCGTAGTCTTCCCCGCCCAGATAATACCCTTTTTGGTGTCCCGACCGTCTTCGCTCAAGCTTATCGAGGATATTTCAAACTCTGAGCGGATAATCGGTCTGGTCGCCCAGAAAAACCCAGAAGAAGAAAATCCCACCACTGATGGGCTTTACCGCCGCGGGACTGCGGTACGGATCCTCAAGATGCTGCGCTACCCGGACCAGAGCGTACGCGTGTTGGTGCAGGGGCTTGCGCGCATCGAGATCGTTGACTTCGTTCGGCAAGAGCCCTACTTCGTCGCCACCGTGCGCAAGCTCAAGGAGCAGGTGAACCCGGGGCGCGAGTTGGAAGCCCTGCAGACGCACGTCGTAAGTCAGTTCTCCAAGTTTGTCTCGCTGGTGCCGTACTTGCCTGACGAGCTGCAGGCAATGGCGGTGCAGGTGCGCGCACCTGGCCGGCTGGCCGACCTGGTTGCCTCCTACATGAAGATAAGCGTCGAGGAGGCTCAGGACCTGCTTTCGACGCTTGACGTCGGCGAGCGGCTGCAGAAGGTACGCGCCATCCTTAGTCGCGAGATCGAGCTGCTCGAGATCGGCCATAGGATCCAGTCTCAGGTGCAGAGTGAGCTGAACAAAAACCAGCGCGAGTTTTTCTTGCGCCAGCAGCTCAAGGCGATTCAGAAAGAGCTTGGCGAAAGCGACTCTCGCACCGCTGAGATCGAAGAGCTTGCGCGCAAAATCGAGGAAGCGAAGATGCCGCCCGAGGCGCGCAAGGCCGCCGACAAGGAGCTCGAGCGTCTACGCATGATTCCGCCCGAGTCGGCCGAACATACGGTTGTACGCACTTATCTCGACTGGCTCGTAAGTCTGCCCTGGAGTGTGTCAACCGAAGATAACCTCGATATCAAGCACGCCCGCCAGGTGCTCGACGAGGACCATTACGACCTCGAAAAGATAAAGGAGCGAATCTTAGAATTTCTGGCGGTGCGTAAACTCAAACGGGATACCAAGGGTCCGATCCTTTGTTTTGTGGGTCCTCCGGGGACCGGTAAGACCTCTTTGGGAAGGTCGATAGCGCGAGCCCTGGGTCGCAAGTTCGTCCGTCTTTCCTTGGGTGGAATTCGTGACGAGGCCGAGATTCGCGGCCATCGACGAACCTATATCGGTTCGTTGCCAGGACGAATTATTCAGGGACTTCGCAACGCTGGGTCTAACAACCCGCTGTTTATCCTGGACGAGGTCGACAAGCTGGGGATGGACTTTCGCGGCGACCCGGCTTCGGCGCTGCTAGAGGTGCTTGACCCCGAACAGAACAACAGCTTCGTCGACCATTACCTGGACGTCCCGTTCGATCTGTCCAAAGTGATGTTCGTAACCACGGCCAACTTGCTCGACCCGATTCCGGCACCGCTGCGCGACCGGATGGAGGTTTTAGAGCTTCCGGGCTACACCGAAGAGGAAAAGCTCGAGATCGCTCGTCGCCATTTGATTCCTAAGCAGATCAATGAGAACGGGCTCAACGATCACAAAATTGAGTTTACGGAGGCAGCTATCCTGGAAATTATCCGGAGTTACACCCGAGAGGCGGGCCTGCGTAATCTCGAGCGCGAGATCGCCCGGATCTGCCGCAAACTGGCGCGAGCGGTCACTGAGGGTGAGTCCATACCCGAAAAGATAGATGTAGGCGACGTCCCCACTTACTTGGGGCCACCCAAGTTTTTCCCTGAGGTCGCCGAACGAACCGCTGAACCGGGCGTGGCAACTGGGCTTGCCTGGACACCCAACGGCGGCGACATCCTGTTCATCGAAAGCACCAGGATGACCGGAGAGAAAGGGATCACGCTGACCGGTAGTCTGGGTGACGTGATGAAAGAGTCGGCGCAAGCGGCGCTGTCGTATCTGCGCTCGCGGGCCGCGCGACTCGGAATTCCCGAGGACTTCTTCCAAAAGTCGGACTTGCATGTCCACGTGCCGGCGGGCGCGATCCCTAAGGACGGACCATCCGCAGGTGTCGCAATCGTTGCTTCGCTTGCCTCGCTACTGACCGGCCGGCGGGTGCGGTCGGACGTGGCGATGACGGGCGAGATAACTCTTCGGGGCAAGGTTTTGCCGGTCGGCGGAATCAAGGAGAAAATCCTTGCCGCTCGTCGCGCCGGTATCAAAACCGTAATCTTGCCCAGACGCAATGAAAGGGACCTCGAAGACATACCGCCTGACGTGCGCAAAGAGCTCAATTTCGTGTTCGTCGATACGATCGACGAGGTGTTGAATATCGCGCTCGAAGGCCCAAGCCCGACGCGTACCGTCGGCATGGAGTCGGCCGAGGCGAAGCCCACGGTGCTCAATTAGCGAACGACGGTCGCATTCTGTTGCCGCTGTTGAGGTACGCCGCTTAAGTCGGCCGTCGCCGCCTTTACGTGGCGTGAGTCGGGGCTGACTGGTTCAGGCTCTTCCTTATTTGGTCTTCGCCAGGAAGTAGGTCGGGTAGCTTAAAGGTGTGCTTGCCGGCTCGTGCGAAAGGGCACGAGCCGGTTTGCTTATTTTTGTCTGCCTACGGCGCTATCTCTTGGTGTGGGTAAAGTTTCATCCCCATCGAGCTCAAGCGTTTAGGAGACCTAGCTGCTAACGTATAGGGAAATTGTCGCGCTCTTGCAGAGGCGAGATTTGGCGGCGGAGATGAACGCTTGATGGACAAAGCTTGCGCGGTACAGTGGGACTATATCGTTTACACCGACGGTGCTTGCATCAATAACCCGGGTCCTGGTGGATGGGCGATCGTAGTGATAAACGCGCGCGACGGCAGTCGGGAGGAGAAGGTCGGAAGTTGTGGCTTGACGACCAACAACCGGATGGAGCTTAGGGCGGCAATCGAAGGGCTGCGCGCAACTCCACGGGGTGCTCGCGTGTTATTGCGCACCGATAGCCAGCTTTTAGCAAACACGATAAACCTGGGCTGGAAGCGCAAGGCAAATCTCGAGCTGTGGCAGGCCCTAGACCATGAGCGCGAGCTGCGCGATGTTACGTTCGAGTGGGTGCGGGGACATGCAGACGACCCTGACAACGCACGCGCTGACGAGCTTGCCAATCGCGCCGCCACGATCATGGCGAAAAAGCAGGCACACGGCTCACATCCGGCGCAAAACATCAGCGAACGTTCAGAAGGCCGCCCACCTGCGCCAGATGAAAGCGACCAAAACCAGTTGCTCTCGCAAATTAAGCCGCTACTGAGCGAAGACGAAACTGTTCTTAGGTGTCTTGCTTGTGGGCGCCTTTATGTGCGCAGCAAAGCTGACCAGAGCGAGCCGTACTGCCCGCTGGTTACTTGCCAGCTTGTGGCCCGGCAGAAATCCTAGGATATAGCGTCTCCTTCGTTGTGCCGTTGTCTTTGTCTCGGACTTCGCCGAGCTTCACGGCTTGATTGCTGCCCTTTTCACGTTTGCGGAGCACTAAACGGTTTTAAAGAGTGTTTAGCCGCTTCGCGCCTACTTTTAGGCTCGGATACACTCACCGATAATTTTTGCTCGGCCTTTAGATAAGCAGACCTGGGCCTTGGGTTTGGCGTTTTTGTTTGCCCGCAGGCGTATGTTAAGCATGGTCAGATTGAGCTTCCAGCCATCGCTCGGCGTCGATCGCGGCCATACAACCTGTGCCGGCGGCCGTTACTGCCTGGCGATATACCCTGTCGGCGACATCGCCCGCGGCGAAGACGCCCTCTTTGGAGGTTCGCGTGGTGCCGGGGACTACTTTGATATACCCTAGTTCGTCCATCTCCAGTTGACCGCGGAAAAGGCTGGTGTTGGGCTGATGGCCAATTGCGACGAATACGGCGTCGACCTTAAGGTCTTGCGACTGGCCGGTCTTCAGATTCTTTAGCCGTACCCCTGTTACACCGGTTTTGTTCGGCTCGCCGTAGATTTCTTCGACCACAGTGTCCCAGATAAAGGATATTTTGGGATTTTTTCTCGCCCTGTCTTGCATGATTTTCGATGCTCGGAGGCGGTCGCGCCGGTGAACTATCGTGACCTTGGAGCAGAACCGGGTCAAAAACAGCGCCTCTTCCATCGCCGAGTCGCCTCCGCCCACGACGATCGCCTCCTTGTCCTTGAAGAAGGCGCCGTCGCAAGTCGCGCAAGCGCTGACGCCGTATCCCATCAACTCTTTTTCGCCTTTTACTCCCAGAAATTTGGCGCTTGCGCCAGTAGCAATGATCAGCGCTTGAGTGCGAATCTCCCCGTCACCGACCCTGACCTTGAAGGGTCGCGTGCTTAGGTCAACCGCCGTTGCCTCGTCGTTTATGAACTGCGCGCCAAAGCGCTGAGCCTGAGCGTGTAAAATCTCCATGAGTTCGGGGCCCTGGATACCTTGGGCAAAACCCGGATAGTTTTCTACCTCGGTCGTGATAGTCAGCTGACCGCCGGGCTGAAGACCCTCGACTACGATCGGCGCTAGATTGGCCCGCGCGGCATAGAGGGCGGCGGTCAACCCTGCGGGTCCGGAGCCTAGAATGGTGATCTGGTGAGTTTTGTCGTCCATTGAGCGATCCTCGCTACGCTTTGCATTACGATCGATATTGTACATTAACTCTACGCTTAGATATTCTACCGCCGTTGACTGCGATGAAACGCGCGCGAGCCTCCGTTGACGAAAAAAGCCACGAAGCGAAGGAGACTGACACCGGTGCAGGTCTGACCCACGTCGATGCGAAGGGACGAGTGACGATGGTCGACGTTGGCGAAAAACCGGTCACCGAGCGCGAGGCCGTCGCGCGCGCTTGCGTGCGGATGAAGCCCGAGACCCTTAGCGCAATTATTCGCGGCACGCTCAAAAAGGGCGAGGTGCTAGCGACAGCCAAACTTGCCGGAATTATGGCTGCCAAGCGGACCCACGAGCTCATTCCTCTCTGCCATCAGCTGCCGCTCGACGTAATAGAGGTTTCGTTTAGGACGGACGAGCGGGAAGGAACGCTCGAGATCCAGAGCAAAGTCAAAACCAATGCTCGTACGGGCGTGGAGATGGAAGCTTTGGTAGCCTCGAGCGTAGCGGCGCTTACGGTTTACGATATGGCCAAGGCGGTCGACCGAGAGATGGTGATTGACAACGTGCGCCTCGTTAAAAAGCGAGGCGGGCGAAGCGGCGAGTTCGTCCGTTCCAACGAGCCCGCGTGGGATGACGACGATTAGACGTTGGCGGGGGCAGAGGTTTCGCGACGTCCGGGCGGCTTTTGGCCTGCACACACGTTGCACAAACCGCTTTAAAGTTCGAAGCGGATCGGCGCGGTGCTTTGGACGTCGGAGAGCCGTGCAGCGTCTGGGCCGTTGGAATTTTTCCTGCCAATTCGGACCTCTTCTTCCAAGCGCGCAGCGGTTAGCGTCGAACTCTGAAACGATCAGCGCTGCGATTGTCGCAGTTCGAGGAGCTCTTAAGCGTGAACATAAGCGGTCAAGTGATTCTGAAGGCTGACCGTGATGGGCCAGTCAGGGGCGGAAATCCGTGGATATTCTCGCAAGCGATCGCGCGGATTGAACCAGACTCCTTGGAGCCTGGCGCGCTCGTTGCCGTGCGCGATTTTAAGGGCGCGATGATCGGCATGGGGCATTTCAACCCGCGCACGACAATCGCGGTGCGTATGCTGTATTGGGGTGACGAAGCGATCTCGCTCGAAGAGTTGCTTGGCGCTCGACTGGCCAACGCCTGGCAGTCGCGCAGCCGCTTTATCGGCGGCGAGACCAACTGTTACAGGCTCGTCAACGGTGAGGGCGACGGCTTACCCGGCCTGGTTGTGGATCGCTATGCAAATGTTTTGGTCGTTCAGTTTCTCAGTGCAGGCATGGATAGCTTGCGCGCCAACGTTGTCGAAGCTTTGACTCGGCTTTTTAAGCCGCAGAGCATCTTTGAGCGCAGCGTGGGCGCGGTGCGCCGGCAGGAGGGGCTGACAGATCGCGTCGGCCTGCTGGCTGGTGAACAGATAAGCGAAGTGTTGGTTATCGAGAACGGAATCAAGATTGCCGTCGATCTCGAGCACGGCCAAAAGACGGGCTACTTTCTCGATCAACGCGAAAATCGCATGCTTTTCGCCCGCTTGGCCCGCGGACTGCGCGTACTTGACGGATGTTGCTATGAGGGTGGTTTTGCACTTGCCGCCCTGGCCGAGGGGGCGCAAAGCGTGGTGGCTGTCGATACGTCGGCCAGAGCGCTGGAACTGGCTCAGATCAACCGGGAGATGAATGGCCTGGATGCCTCGCGCATAAGTTTTATCAGGGCCGACGTTGCGACGTTTCTCAAGGAGTCGCGTCAACGCTTCGACCTAATCGTCTTGGATCCACCGCCCTTGGCGCGCAGTCGCACCGACGTTCCCCGCGCGGAACGCCTCTACGTAGAGCTAAACGGTGCGGCTTTGGCTGCTCTAAGCCCAGGCGGGATGCTGATGACTTTCAGTTGTTCGACCCACTTCCGCGGCGAGGATTTCGTGCGGGCTATAAGGATTGCACAGACCCGCGCCAGTTCGCAAATGAGGCTAATGGCGCGATTAGGAGCCGGACCAGACCATCCGGTGCTATTAGGCCATGTCGAAGGTGAGTATCTGACCGGAGTGCTGCTAGAAAGTTTACGATAGAAATAACTCTTGGCAGCCGCGATAATGTTTTGGCGTGAGGTTTTGAACTATGAAGCTTGTCGGCGTGGACCATATCGGGATCGAAGTGCGCGAGCTAGCGAAGGCCGAGCGTTTTTATACCGAAGTGCTTGGGCTTAAGGTTTTGATGCGAATGCATAATCAGGTGCTGTTAAATTGCGGCGAGCAGAACGTTGCGCTTTTCGCGGTAGACCGCCCGCCGCTCGATCCTCAAAAGCGCAAAGAGCTTATCCACTCGCCCCTGGGCAAAGGCCATCATGCCTTCAAAGTTGCGCCCGATGACTTCCGACAGGCGCGCGAGCGGCTGGCCGCGGCCGGCGTGGAAAGCGCCGAACCGATTAACTGGGGTGACCACGATTGCCTCTACTTTCTGGACCCTGACGGCAACCTACTCGAACTTGTGGCCTACAGGTAGATCGTATTAACGGGGCTATCCGCAAATAGGCCTTATTACGCTTCCCCCGACTTGGCGGCGCGGAGGTTAGGGCGCGTCGCCTTTCTCAGGGCCTTGATTTTGTAAATTTCCGGTTATGGCTCAAACGTGAGTTTCTATCCTGCTTTCACTCGACTGTCGGGGCAGGCGCGGTCGCTCGATAAAAATCTCGAGCTGAGCCCAAATCGCGCCACCCTTAGGCCCAACGCTCGGCGACTTAGGCGGCAGCAGGCGCCTGGACGAACTCCACTTGTCCCGGTGCAAGTTGGTCGGTGGACTTAAGAATTATCTTGACCGACAGCTTTTTCTCTAGCTCCTCGAGCGCTTTTGCGCCTGGTCCGTAAAGGTAGCGGGCGACCTCAGGATTGAGCCGCATCACAAGCATATCCACCGCTCCGCGTCGGTTGAACTCGCGTTGCACTTCACGTAGCGCCTCGGCCGCCAGCGTAGCCGTGGATTTCACGACGCGTCTGCCTTCGCATCGCGGGCAAGGCTCGGTTAGCAGCTGCTCCAAGCTTTCGCGCGTGCGTTTGCGCGTCAACTGCACTAAGCCGAGCCGCGAGATCTCGAGCATCGTGGACCATGCCTTGTCTCTCTTAAGTGCTTGCCGCAAGACCTCGGTGAGCTTCTTACGGTGACTGGGCTTGGTCATGTCGATGAAGTCTGCGACAATGATGCCGCCGAGGTTGCGCACGCGAAGCTGATGGACCAGCTCTTCGGCTGCCTCGATGTTAGTTCTTAGTACCGTTTCCTCCTGGTCGTGAGTTCCAACGAAACGTCCGGTGTTGACGTCGACCGCTGTAAGCGCCTCGGCCTGGTCGATCACCAGATAGCCGCCTGACTTGAGCCAAACTTTGCGCTCGAGCGCTTTTTCGATCTGCTGTTCGATGCCGAAATGGTCAAAAATCGGCTCGAACGACTCATAGAGTGCAAGGCGCGAGCGTAGTCGGGGCATGAACTCCTGGACAAAAGCCAAGATTCGGTCGTAAGTTTGCCGATCGTCGCACCACAACCGATCGACGTCAGCGTTGAGAAGATCCCGCACCACGCGAATCGGCAGGTCCGGCTCGGCATAGAGCAGGCTCGGCGAGGGGCTGGTTTCTGCCTTCTTCACGATCGAGGCCCAAAGCTTGGTAAGGAAGGATATGTCGCGCTGAATTTCGCGCTTGCTCAAGCCCTCGCAGGCGGTTCGAATTATAAAACCGCCCTGCGGGGGTTTTAAGGCTTTGACTGCGGCGCGCAGACGTTCGCGTTCAGCCGGGTCCTCGAGCCGACGGGAGATCGCAATATGCCGACTGGTGGGCAAGTAGACCAGATGGCGCCCTGGGAGCGAGATAAACGAGGTAAGACGCGCCCCTTTGTCGCCGATCGGTTCTTTGGCGATCTGGACGATTATCTCCTGGTTGCGCTTGAGCTTTTGCTCGATCGGTATGCGATAGCGATGAAACGGGCGCCTTCGCCTACCACGGGTACGCCCCGGGCGACGTGGAGCGCTTACGGGTTCAGAAGGACTTTCCGACTGATCCTCGGTATTCAAAGAGACCGAGTCCTCTTCAAGCTCCGCGAGCTCACCCAGAGGTTCTGTTTCGACCTCCTCTTCACCTTCCTCCGAGACGAGCGCGCCGAAACGTTCTACATCGTCCAGAAAGTCCGAGGCGTGCAGGAAGCCACTTTTCTCAAGCCCGATATCGACGAACGCGGCTTGCATCCCGGGCAGCACTCGTACCACCCTACCCTTGTAAATGTTGCCCGCAAGGTTGGAACGTCCCGCTGGCTCAAGGTAGAACTCGGTCAGAACGTTGTCCTCGAGCAATGCAACACGCCGCTGGAGAGGCCCCTCGTTGATTATTATTTCTCGTTTCACGTGAGGATCGTGCGATTTAGCAGTAGCGGATAAACCTTGTCAGCAACTTAGTGCAGATTGGTCCAGCGAGCGTCGAACCTTTTACTCGCTGCGGACCATCAACTTGTATTTTAAGCCTTGGTCGAGCGGCAGCACTGCCAGATCGTATCCGTTTTGTCAAAGTTAGCTCACCCGTTTTGTGGGCGAGCGCCTAAGGCACGGTTAAACGGGTTTTTCGCGCCAAGGCAATCCTAATCTATACCGCAATCATATGGGGAGCGGGCGTGGTCGGCAAGCTCGCCTTGACTCGGCGGCTAGTTGTCGATAGTGCATAGAGTAATGGCTGAGGCAGGGTCACAAGTTGCGTCAGGCAGAGTTGACAGCTCGCCGTTAGATGGTCGCGTTCTTGTGCTGAATGTCTCTTTTCTGCCGATTCATGTCACTTCGGTGCGCAGGGCCTTTGCGCTTTTATACCAGGGGGTAGCTCGAGCCGTTGACGAGTACTTTCGCACCTTCGACTTCGAGAGTTGGCGCGATCTTGCCGTCGAGACGCATCACGAGAAAATCGGCACCGTAAGCGGCTTTATCCGGGTACCGCGCGTACTGCTTTTGACCGCCTACGAATACCTGCCCAAGCGCCACGTGCGTTTTTCTCGCTATAATATTTACGCTCGTGATCGCAACCGGTGCCAGTACTGTGGCAGGCGTTTTCCGCGCTCCGAACTAAATTTGGATCACGTTATCCCTCGCTCGCGTGGCGGACTTTCTGTATGGGAGAACGTCGTTTGTTCGTGCCACGAGTGCAATCGGCGCAAGGGCGGGCGCACGCCCGAAGAGGCGGGAATGAAGCTTATTCGCAAGCCGCGCCGCCCGGAATGGACTCCGTACTGCCTTGAGATGCTGAGCCCGAAGCACTACAAAGAGTGGCTTCCCTTCCTCAATCCCGTCGATTCGGCCTACTGGAATACAGAATTGCTCGAGCGTTAGGCCCGACCTGTCGTTCAGTAAATTGACCGTTTGCATTCCGGATTCTCGCCGCGTGAGCGCTTGGTTGCTTGACACAAAGTGCAAAAGGGCACGACAATAAACGCGCTGTCGGGTGGTTGGGTGGAAGCGAGGGCGGATGCGCCTTAAGAGCTTAGAGTTAGTCGGCTTTAAGTCTTTTTTCGACCCCACAAAGATCTCCTTTGCGCCTGGAATCACCGCGATCGTAGGGCCCAACGGATGCGGTAAATCGAATTTGGTCGACGCGATCCGTTGGGTGCTAGGCGAACAGTCGGCAAGCCGTCTGCGAGCGAAGACGGTCGATGACCTGATCTTTGCCGGCAGCGAGCGGCGCGCGCCCGCTGGGATGGCGCAGGTGAGCCTGGTCCTTGAGACCGACCCTTCAGTAGCTCCTTTTCCCAGTCCGTTCCAGTCGCACAGCGAAGTGGCCGTAGTGCGCCGCTTATACCGTTCGGGCGAGAGCGAATATCAAATCAATAAGATTCCTTGCCGCCTTAGGGATGTAAGCGAGTTTTTCATGGCCCTGGGCATTCACAGCCGCACCTACGCCATCATTCCCCAGGGCAAGGTCGAAGAGATAATCCAGGCCAAGCCGCGCGAACTTAGGGCTGTAATCGAAGAGGCAGCGGGGCTTTCGCTGTTCAAGGAGCGGCGCGACTTGAGCGAACGCAAACTCGCCCGTGTTAGGGAGAATCTCACACAAATCGAGCACGTTCTCAGTGAAGTCGAACGTCAACTAGCCAGTGCTCGGCGCCAGGCGAAGCGCGCTCAGACCTACAAGGCTCTCACGCACGAGCGAGACGAACTCGAGCGAATATGCCTTTCGCGCCGTGTCGTCGCAAACGAGGCCGAACTAAGGCAGTTCGAGGCCGAACAAGTCCGAATCGCCCAGCAGCTCGAGCAAGCTCGTGCTGAGCATTCGGCACTGGCCAACGCCGCACAGGAGCTCAACGAAAAGCTTTCGAACATTGAGCAGCAGCTGCAAGCGCGTTCGCAGGAGCTCGAGACCCTTGCGGCGTCGGCGAGCGAGCGGGAACGAACTCGGAAGTTTGTCATGCGCCGCTTAGCGGAAATCGAGCAGCTCGAGCCTAGGCTCGCAGGCCAATTGCAAGAGCTTGCGCAAAAACTCGACCGTGTGTATGCAACGTGCGCAGAGCTCGAAAATGAGCTGCAACACGCGCCGGCTGAAGACGACGCGCGTATGCCGGAAGTGGCAGCCCTCAACGAGCAATTTGACAGGGCGCGAAATGAGCTAAAGGGGATAGAGGAACAGAGCGAACTGCTAAAGGACGAGGTCGCCGAGCTGATGCGCCAAGCCGCCGTGGTGCGGATGGAGATCGCTCAGATGCAACGCCAGCGCGAGGCGCTCGGCCGCCGGTTGGGTGCGGTGGAAAGTGAGCTTGAAACGATTAGGCGCAGTGTTAGCGAGGCCGAAGATGCTCGCCTTGCTGCGCACGATGAGGTGGCGAGAATTCGTGCCGAGTTGGCCAGTGCGGAAACCGAGCTCGAGGCTGCCAGTGAAAGAGAGCGGCGTGCGCTCGAGGCACTGCGAACAACCGAAGCTGCGGTGGCCCGCGCTCGCGAGCAGATCGACGCAGCCGTAAGAAGGATTAGGCGCCTTGAGCTTGACGTCGCCCAACAGCGGCTCCAAACCGTAATCGAGGCGCTCGACGGTAACCGGCCACCGGGCCAGTTGCGTTTCGTCGCCGACGTCATCAAAGCACCTGTCGCGCTCGAGGCCGCGCTTGCGGCAGCACTTGGCGAACTGCTCGGCGCTGTGATTGTCGACTCGCCTGACTTTGTTCTGTGTGCAGTCGAGATTCTCAAGCAGAAGGGCGGCGGTAGATTGAGCTTCGTGCCAGAAGACTTGCAAGCCTCGCTCGATTCCTCAGCTGCTTTACCGTCAACCCATTCCGATAGGCTTATCGACCATCTCTACATCGAGCAGGGATATTGGGCGCTTGCTCAGGCTTTGCTGGGCAACGTTCGCCTGGCGCAGGACGTTCAACAGGCGCTCGCTGCTGCTGCCAACGGCGGGAGCGAGCAAATTTACGTAACCCCGCACGGCGACATAGTGCGACCTGGGCGAATCTTGTCAGGGGGAAGCAGACTTGTTCCGGAAGAACCCGACGGCTTGGATTGCCCGCTTTCGATGACGCAAGCTCAGCAGCTACTTGAGGAAGCTCAGCGAGAAAAGGAGGGAGCGGCAAGGTCGTTTGACGGCGCGCGCAAGGCTCGCGAAGAAGTCGAGGGGCGCTTAAAGGCTATCCGCACGGCGCTGGCCCGAGCGGAAGCGACGCTAGCAAGCTCGGAGACCAGGCGCAACCGCATCGAGCAGGAGTACGTCTTGACTAACGCACGGCGTGCCGAGCTTGTGCGCCAGCTGGCAGAAATCGAAGAAAAACTGCCTCTGCTCGAAAAACGACTGGAAGAGCTTGCAAGCCTCGAGCAGTCCAAGCGCGAGGAGCTTGGAAGACTAAAGACACCGCTCCAGGAGAAAAAAGATGCGGTCGAAGAACTTGCCATCAAACTGAAGACGATTGTGGCTGAGCGCGAATCGGCCCAACAGAAACGCAAAGCTCTCGAGGCTCAGCTTCGTCAGGCGCGCCTTCTGGCAACAGCTATCGAAGAGCAAATAACAGAGCATCGGCAAAGGCTCGACACGATTCATAAAGAACGAGAGGAGCTCGAAGCCGAGGCGCTTAGGCTTCAGCGAGAACATGAGACGGGATTTAGCCGCGAGCGCGAATTGGAGCGCCAGGTAGAGGAGCTTCGCCAGCAGCGTGAAGTTTTGGCGCAGGAAGTGGGGATTATCTCACGTCGGCTTACCGATAGCGAGGCCTTGATACGGCGGTTTGAGCAACAGAAGATGGAGCTCGAATTGAAGCGCGAGCGAACTTCGGCGCTTACAGACGAGCTCAAGCGGGCGTTTGCCGAGCGATTCAAGGTTAGTTTCGATGATTCGCGACAGGAGCTCACCCAATCGTTGGAGGGCCGCGAGCCCGAGGCCGACGCGCGCCGCCTGAACGAGCTTCAGGCACAGCTCGAGCGGCTTGGTGCGGTCAATCTAGAGGCCGAGGAGGATGCCGCGCAACTTTCTGCACGGGCTGAAACCTTACGTAGCGAACGGGACGATCTGGTAAAGGCTGCCGATGACCTCAGGAAAACGATTGAAAAACTTAACCGAGAGGCGGCGCGCCGCTTCGAGACAACCTTCGACGCTGTGGCGAGCAATTTTGCCCAAATCGTCCCGAAACTTCTTGACGGTGGCAAAGGGCGCCTCGAGCTGGCCAGAGGCGTTGATGAGCAAGAAGACGACGGGTTGCAGGTTCTGGTCCAGCCGCCAGGCAAGCGAGTCAAAGAACTAAGCCTTTTGTCTGGTGGGGAGAAGGCGCTAAGCGCTCTAGCGCTGATTCTTTCGTTGTTTCTGATCAATCCTAGCCCGTTTTGCCTTCTTGACGAGGTTGACGCACCCCTTGACGAACGCAGCTTACAGGCATTTACCGGTCTTCTAGGCGACTTAAAAGACAAGTCGCAGTTTGTGCTGGTTACGCACAACCAAACGACGATGCGTGAGGCCGACCAGATTTATGGCGTGACGATGGCTGAGCCAGGAGTTTCGCAGGTGCTTTCCGTAAGGCTTGCCGAAACTGCCGCGTAATCCGAAATTGCACCATAAGACCGCGCTCAACTCTTCAGCATGAGCACGGCGACAACGTTCGGCATCGACGCAAAGGCAACACTCAAGCTAAAGTAAGACTCGGCCCGGACGGAGCCAAGGCAAGCCCTTGTCCTTAGCGCCTTACGGGTTCGAGTGAATATATGCCTTTGGCCATTTTGTTAAACTTCGAGGGCTGATATATCGTATTTGTCTACTCTAGAAGCGTAACGAAGAGTTGGCTGCTTTTTGGGCGTAAGCCTTTGACGGCTTGGACGTCGCACCACTAAAAGCGTGGGGATTGGAAAGTGTCGCTTAACGTGTTGAGCAATCCTCAAGATATTCAGCCCTTGGTAAACCTTGTCGTTTCAGTAATTACCTTTTTAGGGGCGGTTTTTGTTTCAGTGCTGGTGATCGCCGCGCAACGCAAAAGGCGGCGCCGCTTAAAGGCGTTTGTATCTGAAGCCGACAAGCTACAACGTGAGCCTGCCAAAATCAGCCAAGCTCAAGCCGAGCAACTCTCTTTCGATCGCAGCGGCTCGTCTGCTTCAACCAGTGCCGCGGAGCAGGTGCCCGAGAGGGGGCTGCCGGAAAGCTCATCTCAAACTCAGCTCGAGGCTCACGAAGCTGAGTCGTCGGCGCGATCTTTTCCGGATGGTTCAGCCGAGGAACGATCTTGGTCTGATAGTTCAATAGGCGATCGGCATGATGCAGCGTATGAGAAACCGCCTGCGCCCATAGCAAGTACACCACGAGATGGTGCGCCGCCGCTCGAGAAAGAAACGGCTTCGGACGTCACTGAGGAAGCTTCGAGATCGGCCGGCTCAGCTGAACTTCCTGAATCGCCAAAAGCGGTGGATACCATTGCAACCGCAGCCGCGACGACGGCTACCACCGCACCGTCAGGGCCAGGGCTTGATGCGCAAGTCGGCTCCACACCGGAGGAGAGTCAGGAGCGGACCTCGGCATGGGTTAGCGCCTCACGGCGAATCGTGCTTGGGCTTCGCCGGACGCGAGAGCGGTTGCTTTCCCGCCTGAAAGCGGCTTTTTTGAGCAGCAAGAAAGTCGACCAGATCTGCGAGAGCTTGGAAGAGGCACTTATTGAGGCTGACGTCGGCGTCGAGACGAGCGTTAAACTGATAGAGGCCGTTCGGGCACAAGTTAAAGGCGTGGCCGACCCGCAGAGCGTCCGCCAAGTGCTCAGGGGCGAGATGCTGAAAGTACTGAGATCAGTAGAGCGGGCACCCCAAAGTGTCGAACGGTCGCCCTTTGTCGCGCTGTTAGTTGGCGTCAACGGCGTCGGTAAAACTACGACGGTTGCCAAGCTTGCCGCGTATTTCAAAGCCCAGGGGAAAACGGTAATTGTCGGCGCTGGCGACACGTTTCGGGCTGCCGCAATTGACCAGCTCGAAGTTTGGTGTAGCCGCGTCGGAGTCCCGCTGATCAAGCATCAGCAAGGCGCAGACCCAGCTGCGGTTGCCTTCGATACGGTCAAGGCAGCCGCAGCACGCAAGGTCGACGTAGCGCTCATCGACACGGCCGGCAGGCTTCAGACCAAAACCAACTTGATGGAAGAGCTGAAAAAAGTGGTGCGCGTTATCGGGCGCGAGATTCAAGGAGCGCCCCACGAGATATGGCTCGTGCTCGACGCTACGACCGGTCAGAACGCATTGAGTCAGGCCAAACTGTTTTCCCAGGCCGTGCCGGTCTCGGGCGTAATATTGGCAAAGCTCGACAGCAGCGCAAAAGGTGGGGTTGCTTTTGCTGTCGCCGAGCGTTTGGGGCTCCCTATTCGCTTTGTCGGGCTGGGCGAAGGCTTGGAAGATTTGCAACCGTTCGATCCCGAAGAGTTTGTCGACGGTTTGCTCGAGGAGGAAACAGCAGAAGTCGAGGCGACGGTCAGTGCGTTGTCCGCATGATCTTCGCGTATAGCTAAAATGTAGACCAAAGAGGCGGAAGTGGTGTGACGATGACGCTCGATAGTCTTGACCAGCTAGACCATCGGATAGAGATGCTGCTTGCGCGGCTCAACAAACTCCAGAAGGAGAACGAAATTATCGCTGCAAAGCTCGAAGACGCTAATGCTCGAATAAAACAGTTAGAGAGCGAGTTAGACGAGCGAAACCACGAGAAGAGCGAAATCAAGGGCCGGATTGAGAAATTGCTTGCACGTTTCGACCACCTTGATTTGAGCTAAAATAAATATAGTTCGGTGGCGGCGCGGAGCGAGACAAAAGGGAAAAGCAGTGAAACGGGTCGCCGTACAGATATTGGGTCAGACGCTGACTGTAGCCAGCGACGCAGACGAAGAGTGGATTAAGACGCTGGCTGAGAACATCGACCAAAGGATGCGTGAGGTTCAGAGCAAGGGGCGAACCGTGGTCTCGCTGAGCGCTGCTATTGCCGTTGCGCTAAACCTGGCCGACGAATTGGAACGACTCAAACGCGAGCATGAGGCGCTTGTTAGGCGAATCGCGTCTTTAAATCAGAAGCTAGCAGGCTCGTTGCAGCTGGCCGAGTCGGCCGAGGGCGCAGATGTTTGTACTTAAACGTCAGGGGTATCTGACGAGTCTCGTGAGCGGTGGGGTGCAGGCAAGTCTACTTGGAAATACTTTCTCGGCTAAAAAGTAAACAGTCCGGCCCTGCTTTTGGTTTCGACAAGAGCGCACTTTTTAACTAGTTTTGGGGCTGTTTTTGTAGGTTTTCGTGATGTCGCCTTGCGTGGCTCAAAGCTGGCCGAAAACCCGTTCGCAAGTGGGATCGAGTAGCTGTCGTTTTCAAGTCGAAGAGAGATGCGCCTGCCCCTGCCACAGATAGTTCTGTGGCGGAAAGAAAGCGACTGCTGAGAAAAATTTTCACTGGCGCGCGGTCTCGGTTACCTGTCGATCGTACGCGTGCCCTGTCAGAGTTAATCTCGCAGCGGTTAGTTGCGCTGTCCTTTTTCTCAGAAGCAAGGGATATCGTGCTCTACGCCGCAACTGCTGGGGAGGTTCTTACCGATAGGATTTTCCGCGAAGCGCTAGCTCAGGGAAAACGCATCTTCTTTCCACGAGCCGACCGCCAGCGCAAAAAGCTTTATCTCGCTCAGGTGAGCGACCTCACGCAGCTCAAGCCCGGTTCTTATGGAGTGATGGAGCCGGACCAAGGCCCGTTTATCGAGGCTGGCGACCTTGGTAATGCTTTAGTTTGCGTCCCGGGCGTGGCTTTTGCCAAGGACGGGATGAGGCTTGGCTTCGGCAAGGGATATTATGACCGCTTTTTGGCGGAACTGAACGACGGAGTGGTCAGCGTGGGTCTGGCGTTCGCTTTCCAACTGCTGGATCGTTTACCGCACGACCCGTCTGACCAATACGTGAATTTTGTCGTGACTGAATATTCAGTTCATCCAGGGAAACCGTTGTTCTCGAAGCCTTGGATGAGCTGACCTCGGATCGAGGAGGTGAATGTACGTGCAATGGTGGATCGCGCTGTTGGTTGGATTTTTGATGGGAGCCGCGGGTTTATGGACCGCGCTGTGGATTCGCTCGAAAAGGCAAATTAGGAGGTTCGAACAGGCTCAACAAGAGGCGCAAGCGTTAGTCAAGGAGGCAGAAGCTAAGAGCGAGCTTACGATTAAGGGTGCCGAGATTAGGGCCAAAGAGATGCTGGCCGAAGCTCGCGCCGAGGCCGAAAAGCAGTTCAATCAGATAAGGCGCGAGCTGGCAAGTCTTGAGAACAAACTGCAAGAACGTGAAGGCGCGCTTGAAAAGCGGATAGAGGCTTTCGAGCGCAGAGAGATTGAGCTGGCACGCCGCGAGCAGGCGCTTCGCGAGCGCGAGGCGAGTCTTGCCGCAAAGGAAAAAGAACGAGAGCGGCTGATCGAAGAAGTGCGGCTTAAGCTTGAATCTGTGGCGGGACTAACCGCGCAGCAGGCAAAGCGTCTGCTAATGGACGAGATGATAGAGCAGGCGCGCCACGAGGCTGCCAAGCATATCCGAATCATTGAGGAGGAAGCCCGCGAGGAAGCTGACCGACGCGCCAAGCGGATAATGGCTATTGCGATCGAACGGCTAGCTGGCGACTTTGTCGCCGAGCGGACCGTCTCGGCGATCACCTTGCCCTCAGAGGACATGAAGGGGCGAATTATCGGGCGTGAAGGGCGCAATATTCGCGCGATCGAAGCTCTGACCGGAGTTGACATTATCGTGGACGACACCCCTGAGACTGTCGTTATTTCCTGCCATAACCCCATCCGGCGAGAGATCGCGCGCCTGGCGCTCGAGCGCTTGATTTCCGACGGCCGTATTCATCCGAGCCGGATCGAAGAGGTCGTCCGAAAGGCCGAACAGGACGTCGAAGCCTCGGTGCGCGAAGCCGGGCAAAGAGCGCTTATCGAGCTCGGCATCCACGGTGTTCATCCCGAACTGGTCAAGCTTTTGGGGATGCTAAAATACCGCTACAGTTACGGCCAGAATGCGCTTGCCCACTCGATTGAAACCGCTTTTATTTGCGGAGCGATGGCGGCCGAACTCGGACTTAACGAGAAGCAGGCCCGCCGTGCCGGTCTTTTGCATGACATAGGGAAAGCGCTTAGCCATGAAATCGAAGGGTCACATGCATTAATCGGCGCCGAGATAGCTCGCAAGTACGGAGAATCTGCTAAGATAGTCAACGCTATCGCCGCGCATCACGAGGAGGTCAAAGCCGAGACGATCTTGGCGCCGCTCGTCGATGCGGCAGACGCGTTGTCGGCCGCTAGACCCGGGGCTCGCCGTGAGACGATCGAGAGCTACGTGAAGCGAGTCGAGGAGCTTGAACAGATCGCCAAGTCGTTCCCTGGGGTGGAGAAGTGTTTCGCGATGCAAGCGGGCCGAGAACTACGTATTATGGTTGAACCGAGTAAAGTCTCGGACGAAGAAAGTGTCGTTTTGGCGCGGGAGGTTGCCCGCAGGATCGAGAACGAGATGACTTATCCGGGACAGATTCGGGTGACCGTGATTCGCGAAACACGCGCCAGCGAGATAGCGCGATAGCGAGCTTTTAGGGCTGCCCTTGCGGGCGAAAATCGCTCGCTTGGTCGGCCAGAGCGGCTTTGGCTGAAGGGCGTTGGCTGATTACAGCGAAGATGGTTGAGTAGTCGTGGTTCGGTCGGTACTAGAAGCTCTCGCGGAGACGGTTGAGCTCGAGCGTCGGACGATGGCGCTTTATGCGCGGTTTAGCCAGATTTTTTCCGACGACCCGAAAATCAGGGAATTTTGGTTCGAGATGGCGCGCGACGAGGCGAGACACGTCGGCGCGCTCGAACTCGTCGCAACGTTGTTGCGCCTGCGCGGGGTGGACGAGAACACGAGCATCGACGTGGTCGCCTTTGATCGAGCTGCGGTCGAGCGCTTGAAAACGCGCCTCGAGGAGGCAGCGCGCGAGAGCCAAGATTCGCTGCCGATCCAGCGCGCACTTGAGATCGCGGTCGAGATCGAAGAAACAGAGCTTGAGGATGTGGTCGGTCGCCTGCTCAAGTCCGTGCAGCAGGGCGACGAGTACGAGCGATGCCAGCGGCTTTTGGTTCACGACCTGGGAAATTTGAGTTACATGATTGAACGCTACTGCGATAACGCCGCGTTGCTCCAAAGGTGTGATGCCCTGGTCAACAAGCACGCTGAGGCGCTAAGCCAGTTCGAGCGCTGAGCCTTGCATTTGTCGGCAACCGCGCACTTTCCCTCAAGCCGGACCGCGCGAACCGTGCGCCGCGAACTTCGCAGGCTTCGTGTGCGGCCGGATGAAGTTTAAAGCGTGAAGGTTCTTTTTACCGGCGCAAAGGTCGTGTTGCCCGACCTTGTTGCCGATAAGGTCGGCGTACTGGTCGAAAACGGCATCATCGCTGCACTCGATCCCCATCCAACGCCCAAAGCCAAAGAGCTCGACCTAAAAGGCCAGCTTCTTCTTCCAGGCGCGGTAGATCTTCACTGTGACGCGGTGGAAAAAGAAATCGAGCCGCGCCCGGGTGCGCGTTTTCCTTTGGAATTTGCCGTAGCGCAAACAGAATTGCGCTTTGTGGCGGCCGGAATTACGGTTGCGTTCCACGCGATCTCGTTCGCGGGTGCCGAGCTGGGGTTGCGCAACCCCTGTGTAGCAGCCGAAGTGGCTAGAGTACTGCGACAGCGGCGTCCCCTCAGCGTCATCGATAATCGCGTGCACGCAAGGTATGAGCTCACCGATGAAGAAGGGCTTGGGATAATTCGACGCCTTGCGCAGAAGGGCTGGGTGGACATGGTTTCCTTGATGGACCATTCGCCCGGGCGCGGCCAGTTCAAGACCGAGGAGGCGTACAAGCGCTACCTTATCGAGACGTACCACAAGACGGAATCGGAGGTTAGCGCTCTGCTTGCTCGCAAAAGGCAGCTCACTCGTGGATCGGAAGCCCGTGCCTGGGAGATAGTTTCGATTGCCCGCGAAGCAAAAATTCCGCTCGCGTCACATGACGTTGACGACGTGGAGCAAGTGAGAAGATTGGCTGCGATGGGGGTTAGGATCGCGGAGTTTCCAGTTACGATAGAAGCAGCGCAAGCGGCGATAAAGGCCGGCCTTGTGACGGTCTTCGGCGCGCCAAATATCTTGCGCGGCGGCTCCCATTTTGGTTCGCTAAGGGCTCTTGAGGCTGTCAGGCAGGGAGTTGCGGACTGCTTTTGCTCCGACTATAGCCCGGCCAGTATGCTTCCCGCTGCACTCAGTCTTCCTGCGCGAGCCGGGATGGCTTTGCACGAAGCGATTCGCTTAATCAGCGCTAATCCGGCGCGTACGGTGGGTCTTACGGACCGGGGCGAAATAGCAGTAGGTAAGCGAGCCGACTTGATTGCGGTGGACAGAAGTACTTGGCCTCCGCGAGTCACGGGCGTTTGGGTCGAGGGTCGGCTAGTTTATAGCTTGCTCGGCTTTGAGCCCGCTGGTGGCAAACCCGAACATTGAGTTTTCGGGAATTTTTCCGGGTCTTGTCCACAAAATTGAGGAAACTGACAACGTCTTGTAAAACTTTAGGCACACGCTGTTCACGTCGACAGCGGTTGACCCAGCGCTTAGGCTTGGGCAGTCTATAGAAGGGTGGATGTAAAGGCTGAGGAGTCGGCTAATTGGCAAGCCACCTGACTCTGGATCAGGCTAATGGAGGTTCGAGTCCTCCCTCCTCAGCCAAAAAGGAAGCTTGCCGCATGGTCCCATCGTCTAGCGGTTAGGACACCGGCCTCTCACGTCGGTAACGCGGGTTCGAGTCCCGCTGGGACCATTTATTGCCAACTTTTCGCGCTGACCGCCTGACTCCAGGCGGTGCAAGCAAACGCGCGAAAACTGGCCAGCAGCGGAAAAGCTCTCTCAAGAAAGCTAACAAGGCGGTATCCGCTCTTCTTTTACCTGCTGGCTTCAAAGTTTCGCACAAGGGATTACCACCAGCCGCCTCTCGTAGCTGATCTAAGCTTGCGCCTTCCTAACGCTTTTTCTCGCCGCTTGGTCAAGCCATTCTACTAGCTGCATGAGCCACTCTGCTTCCTTTGGCCACCAGCTAAGTCTCTTTCGGCAAAGCGCTAATTTCTACAGAGAATCGCGCGCTCCTGGCAAAGGGGCGCAACGCGGGAATCGGTTTACTACTTATTTGGTTTGGAGAGCGGCGGTGGCCGGTCTTAAGACTTGTTCGGCTGAGGCGTAGGCGGCAGAGCTGGCCGAGATGTATGGATGTGGCAGTAATCCGATAATTACCGTGGCTAGGGCCGCGACGGCCAACGCGAAAAGAAGCGTTGGCTGACGCGTTTGGGCTTGCCTTTCGGCGCCCTCGCGCATATACATCGCGACGATTACGCGAGCGTAGTAATACGCGGAGACTACACTGTTGAGAGTAGCGATTATGACAAGCCAGACGTATCGCGACTCAAGCGCGACCGAAAAAATGTAGAACTTGCCCACAAAACCAGCCAACGGCGGCATCCCCATCAGCGACAACATGAACAAGGCCATTGCGGCCGCTAGCATCGGGTGATTGCGCGCAAGACCGCTCAAATCGTCCAGTTTGGTGCCGGACTGTTGCGCCTGTTCGACCGCGACTAGCACGGCGAAAGCTCCAAGGTTCGCGAAGGCGTAGCCCAACAAGTAATAGAGCAGAGCCGGCCCGACTTCCGAGCGTCCCGCGGTCATACCGACCAGGATATAGCCAGCGTGAGCGATCGCCGAATAAGCGAGCATCCGCTTGATGTTTTCTTGAGCGAGAGCGGCAAGATTCCCCACAGTCATGCTGAGCGCAGCCAGCGCCCACAAAACCCCGGACCATTGAGCGTGCAACGGAGCTAGATAAATTAGCAGTACTCGAATAAAACCGGCAAAAGCACCTAGCTTGATGCCCACAGCCATGAGCGCCGTCACCGAGGTCGGTGCTCCTTCGTAAGCGTCAGGCGTCCAAACATGGAACGGCGCGGCGGCAACCTTGAAGCCAAAGCCGACTAAGATTAGGCCCAGGCCAAGCAACACGAAAGGACTTAAAGCGATGCTGTGCTTGCGCACCATCTGAGCCACGGCCTCGAGCTTTATAGAACCGGTTGCGCCGTACAGAAGAGCTATGCCGTACAGGAGGAAACCCGTAGAAAACGCGCCGAGCAAAAAGTATTTCAACCCAGCTTCGCTCGATTTCGGGTCACGCTGTGCCATTGCGGCCATCACATAAGCCGAGATCGACATAGTCTCCAAGCCAAGAAACATAACTATCAGATCTCCGGCTCCGGCCATCAGCATCATCCCCGTGGTTGCGAAAAGAAGTAAGGCATAGTACTCGGTTGCGGGCAGTCCGAGCGCGGCAACGTAATCGAACGAAAAAAGCACCACGACAGCCGAGCAAACGGGGATAAGCAGGTAGAAGAAGGCAGTGTAGTCGTCGATAATGAGCGAGCCACCAAAGGTCACGATATGATCTCCCGAGGCTGCAAGCGAAGCGATCGCTGCCGCTACAAGGCCGGTCAGAGCAATCCAACCTACGCTTTCGCTCTCGTCTTCGGAAAGGCCGCTGCCAACGAGCATCGTCACCACAGCTGTTAGCGCGACAATTCCCGGAGCGAGGACTGAACGCCAGGACAGAATAAGTGGACCTAAAGCTTGCATGTGACCTATTCCCTTGCCGCCACTCCACTTGGCGACGATCTTTTTGGATTCTCGTGTGGAAGGGAATCGAGCTGGGCTGGGGCGCTGTACACGTGAGCGAGAAGCGCTACCAGAGACGGTTCGACTCGCCGCAAAACGGGAGTGGGGAAGATGCCGAGCACGAGAATTAGCGCCACCAGCGGAACCATCGGCGCCAGTTCTTTGCGATTTAGATCGAGCGCTCTCCGTTTATAACTTTCGGGAGCAGCTCCAAACATCGCCCGCTCATAGGCTCGAAGCATATAAACCGCGCTCAGGATCAGCCCAAGCGCGCCAACAGCCGCAGCCTGCCAAAGCTTTAAGTACGCGCCTATCAACACAAGAAATTCGCCGACAAAGCCGTCCAATCCGGGCAAGCCGACCGAAGATAGCATCGCCACCATAAATGTCGCCGCCATCAAGGGCGCCAGTCGCCAGAGTCCGCCGAGCTCGAGCAGGTTCTGCGTACCGTACTTCAGACGAATTAGACCGGTTAGCGCGAAGAGAGCGCTGGTGGCAAAACCGTGCGTTATTAGTTGATAGACCGTGCCGTCCACACCGTAGCGATTTAGCGCAAACAAGCCCAAAACCATGAAGCCGGCGTGACTTATCGAGGCGTACGACAGCAGCCGTTTGAGGTCGGATTGCGCAAGCGCTAACAGCCCGCCGTATAAGATTCCTATCACCGCCAGGGCCACGAATAGCGGAGTGGCTTGTTGCGCCACTGTGGGGAACAGAGGTATCGCGAAGCGCAAGAACGCGTATACGCCCATCTGAAACATGGCACCAGCAAGGAGCATCGAGCCTGAGGCGGGAGCTTCGCTGTATGCGTCGGGCAGCCACGAATGAAACGGCCAGATAGGGATCTTTACCCCAAAGCCCAAGGCGAACGCCGCAAACAGCCATCGCGCTTCGCTTTTACTAAACGTGAGCTGGTAGAGAGTCGGAAGGTCGAAAGTTATCGCACCAAGCTGTTTGCGCGCCGCAAGCCCCAGGTAGATTATTCCCACCAGCATCAGAAGCGAGCCAAGCAGCGTATAAAGTACGAATTTGAAAGCCGCGTAAACGCGCCGCTCGGAGCCCCAGATTCCGATGATGAAATAGGCAGGGATCAGCACGAGCTCCCAGAACACGTAAAACAAGAACAAGTCGATCGCGAGCAAAGTGCCTAGCATCCCCGTCTCCAGAGTGAGAACAAAAAAGCAAAACTCGCGTGCGCGACGCCGAATATCGCCACAGCCGGCGTACAACAGTGCCACGGAAACGAGCAGTGCAACGACAGCGACCAAAAAGGCGCTTATTCCGTCCACGCCGACGTGGTAGGAGATGCCGAACTGGGGAATCCAGCTGTAATGCTCGGTGAACTGAAAGCCGTTGTTATCGGGGTTGAAGACCGCAAGCAGGTAAAAACCCAGAGCCAGCGGCAACAGCGAAAAGAGGAAGGATACCGACCAGACAATGCTCTCATCCGCCAAAAGCGCTATCGTAATAGCGCCGACAAGGGGCGTGAAAATTATTAAGGAAAGAAGGTTGTCTGCCATTATCCTTTAGTGCCTAAGAGCGCTCAGCAAGTAGTAGCCGACAATCAAAAGCACGCCGCCAAGGTAAATCAACACGTAGTGTTGTACGTTGCCGGTCTCGACGCGACGAACCGCCGTAGCACCACCCTGCACCGCCTCACCGGTACCGTCTACCACCGCGTCGATCGCGAGCGAATCGACGTTGCGTCCTAGAATTGCGCTGGACAAGAAGAGAACTGGACGGGTAATCAAGAAATCGTAGAGCTCATCGACGTAGTATTTGCTCCACAGCAGGCGATAAAGGCCTTGAGCCCAAGCCGCTAGTCGCTCGGGCAGCGTGGGAATCACGACGTAGCCAATCAGCGCTAGGATAATTCCGATAAAAGTCACACCTGAAGTTATCGCAGAAAGCAGCATAACGGCTTGCGCGGGGGCAGCGCTCACGCGCCCGGTGATCGGCGCGAGAAACGCGCCGATCTGGTTACCCCACAACACTCCCTCGGGAAGGCCTATCAAGCCGCCAAACACTGAAAGTGCGGCAAGCACCACCAAAGGCATAGCCATTACAAAAGGTGGTTCATGGACTTCGGCGAAACGCTCTTCGCTAAGCCGCGGCTTGCCATAGAATGTCAGAAAGAAAAGCCGGAACATATAGAGACCGGTCAAACCGGCTGTGACCACTGCGATGAGCCAGAGCGTCTTATGCCCAGAGGTGTAGGCTGCCTGCAGAATTTCATCCTTCGAGAAAAATCCCGAAAAACCCGGCACGGCGCTGATCGCGAGCGTCCCGGCAAGCATCGCGGCATGTGTGAGAGGCATCCGTCTGCGTAGCCCTCCCATTCGATTCATATCCTGCTCGCCGCCAAGCGCATGGATTACAGAGCCGGCGCCTAAAAACAGCAGCGCTTTGAAGAACGCATGCGTAACGACGTGGAAGATCGCCGCACCAAAAGCGCCTACACCGGCGCCCAGAAACATGTAACCAATTTGACTAATAGTTGAGTAGGCTAGTACGCGCTTGATATCTGACTGAGCAAGGGCGATCGTTGCTGCAAAGAAAGCGGTCACCGTGCCAATTGTCGCAACCGCTTCCATCGTGCTTGGGCTGAGCGCGAATAAAAAATTGAGGCGCGCCACCACGTACACACCCGCTGTTACCATCGTGGCGGCGTGGATAAGAGCGCTCACCGGCGTCGGACCAACCATCGCGTCGGGTAACCAGACGTAGAGCGGAATTTGCGCGGACTTACCGGTCGCCCCGAAAAAGAGAAGTAGACAGGCAATCGTTGCGATCGCCGGGCTTATCAGCCCTGCGCGTTCGCGCATCTCGGCAAAGTCTAAAGTCCATAGCCCGTGCGAGGCGAACGCCGAAAACAAGACAAATATCCCGAGTAAGAAGCCCACGTCTCCGATTCGGTTTACGACAAAAGCCTTCCGCCCGTTGAAAGCAAACAGCGGATTGTCGTACCAAAAGGCGATTAGCAAGTAGGAGCAGAGCCCGACGCCCTCCCATCCGACGAACATCAGAAGCAAGTTGCCCGCTAGTACCAGCAGCAGCATCGAAAAGGTAAACAGGTTCATGTAGGCGAAATAGCGGGCGAAATCGGGGTCCTCGCCCATGTACCCGCACGAATAGATATGGATTAGGCATCCCACGCCGCTCACCACAAGGCTCATCACTGCGGCGAGGGCGTCAAAACGCAGAAGCACGTCTAAGCGCAGCGGTCCGGCATATATCCATGGTCCCAACTGCGCTTGCAGACAACTCCCCGGCGGCATCGTCGCGAGCTTGACCGTAGCCCACACTGAAAGCGCAAACGCGATCGCAACTACGCCGACACTCACCGTGTTCACTGCGCTGCGCCCGAGGCGATAGCCGAAAAAAAGATTGAACGCTACGCCGATCGCTGGCATGAGCAAAAGCAGGTTGAGCGCGGGGAACTCGACTATCATGGACTCTCTACCACCGTAACAAATTAAATTCGTCGGCGTTGACCGTTAGGCGATTACGAAAAGCGGCCAAAATTATGCCCAGCCCAACGGCTGCCTCGACACCGGCCACGATCATCACAAAGAACACGATCACCTGTCCGTCCGCCGAACCCATCGCGCGTCCGAGCGCGATGAACGTTAGATTAACAGCATTGAGCATCAGCTCGATGGACATGAACACAACGATAAGGTTGCGCCGGATCAAAACGCCAACCGTCCCAATGGCGAACAGCAGCGCGCCGAGCCCAAGGTAGTAGTTAATTGGTGTCATCGCGATAACTTTTTCCTTCTGTGTCAACTAGGTTTGCGGCTTGGCGCTTAGCGTTGGAGGCCGGTTGGCCAGCCTTGGGGAAGGCCACCTGCGGGCTACCGCAACCACTCCCACCACCGCGACCAACAGCAATAACGAGGTTACCTCGAACGCGATTAAGTAGTTGCCGAAAATCAGGCCGGCAAGCTGAGCCATCGAACCATAGTCAGAATTCACGGTTTGCTGGGACATGTGGGTACGTGTCAAAAACGCGGTGAGTTCGCCTACCAGAGCAGCAGCGCCCACCGCCGCCAGAAGCTTGATACCAAGTCGTCCTGACTCTTCGGGATCGCGCTCGAGGTTGAGCAGCCAAATGACGAAGAGAAACAAAACCACTATGGCGCCGACGTATACGATTGCTTGAAGCAGGCCGACTGCCAGCGCATCCAGCCCGATCATCAACGCCGCGACGCAAAGCAAAGTCACGATCAGAGCAAGCAAGCTATGCACGGGGCTTCTCTGAAGAATAACGCCCAGAGCTGAAATCACAGCGAGGGTGGCGAAAAAAGCAAATATTCCAAGCGGCATCAAACACTTCCTCCCACCGCCACTATGGCGACCGCGGTCACCATCAGGTTGACAAGCCCCAGCGGTAGCAGGCCTTTCCAACCCAACGTCATCAACTGATCATACCGAAACCGTGGCAAAGTCCAACGAATCAGGATCTGGAGCCAACAGAAAAAAACCACCTTTATGCCGAAGGCGACGAAACCCAGAAGCGCAACTACTGGATTGGACAGCGGCAGCCACGTTCCGCCTGGGAGATGAAAACCGTCGCTCTGCAAGTAAGGAACTTGCCATCCACCGAAAAATAACGTGCTTATGAGCGCCGAGACGAGCACTATTTCGGCAAAATCGGCCAGCATGAAAGCAGCCTGCTTGCCGCCTGAGTACTCGGTAAAGTACCCAGCGACCAGCTCCGATTCTCCTTCGGGCAAGTCGAAGGGAATGCGTCTTGACTCCGCGATGCCAGCGACTAGTAGCAACAAGAAACCCAGCGGCTGGTATACGATACCCCATTTGGGTAGCCACCCGAACCAGGTTCCGCTCTGTGCACGGCATATCTCCTGCAAATCGAGCGTACCGTACACCATCACCACTGCGATTATCGAAAGCCCCATCGTAAGCTCATACGAGATAAGCTGCGCGCTGGCCCGCACGCTTCCTAGCAAAGCCCATCGATTATTCGAGGCCCACCCGCCGAGCGCGGCTCCGTACACGCCAAGGCCCAGCGCTGCCAGAATATATAGGATGCCAGCCGTGAGCGGGCAGACCACAAGCTCGATCTGATGCGAACCTACGATCAAGCGGTCGCCAAATGGAATCGGGGCGAAGCTTATCAAAACCGGAAACAGCGCTAAAAATGGAGCAAGTGTGTAGAGGAACTTGTCAGCTCGATCTGGCACAAAGTCTTCTTTGGTAAAAATCTTCAACGGGTCGGCTATGAAGGTGTTGATGATCCCCAAATTGGGCAGACCAAGGCGCCGACCTATGCCGAACAAACCTGCTCGGTTCGCCCCTATCCGGTCCTGAATCAGGGCACTGCCCTTGCGCTCGAACCACAGGAGCACCGCCGATAGGTTCAGTACCAGCAGAACCACAAATATCGCCTTGATCGCGCTGATAATGAGATCAATCAGCACGGCGCGCTAGCTCCTCGATTAGTTTTAAGACCGATTCGACCGTTAGATTTTCAATGTAGGCATCTTGGTTCAGCTGAAGCATCGGTGCTGTTGCACACGACGCCAGACACTCGACGGTCTCGAGCGAGAACATGCCGTCGGGCGTCGTCTCATGGTTGTCGATACCTAGCCTGTTTTTTATCGCCGCAACAATTTCGTCTGCGCCCCGCAGCCTGCATGGCAAGTTGGTGCAGACGGCTAGATGCCACTTTCCGACAGGTTTGCGATGGAACATCTCGTAGAACGTCACAACCGCGTGCACGTGTGAAGTCGGTAGGTCGAGCAATCGGGCGACATATTCCTCGACTGCTGGACTTATCCATCCAAATTCGCGCATCGCAAGCCATAGCGTCGGAAGCAAGGCGGCTCGGCGCGTCGGATATCGACTCAGCGTTTGCTTGAACTCCTCGAGCGTAGCCTCCGAAAACTGCGGCGCAGGCGTAGAGTCCTTCATGGTGATCTCACAAAAGGTTCCTTATTGCAACTTTGGTTCACAACCAGGCTCGTTCGCCGTTCGATTTTCGGCAACCTGACCGAGCTGCAGATCTCGATTCAAGAACCGGCGACGAGCAGGATTATGAACGATGCTTTAAATCGAGCAGCTCCAACGTTAGCAAATATGATAGAACACAACCGGCGGCGATGCACGTAGAGTGTTGTGGTTCAACCGCATTTGCTGCTCGTCGTAACTAGTAGTTGCCAACTTGCGCAACTACGTTTCTGGGCAAATCGGCTGTTGCTTTTGCTAAGCACGATAGCTCGTTTCGTCCCCTTCGAGGGTCAATCGTACTTCGGGGCTCTTAGCTGTACCGAGTCGATGGTCAGGCAAAGCTACCCTGGATGAAAGACGAGAACTCTCTGCCCTTATTCGTGCGCAGGTCTAAGGCTGCTCTAACTCAATTGGAAGCACGTACGCGAAGATGTCCGGCGACTCAATGTTCCTGCTTTCCTTATTGAGCTTTTTAACTACAACGATGCCTTGGGCTTTAGACGCTTGGAGTTGATTTTTTTTGAGTTAAAAATCGGGCCGCAATAGCACGACTAGTATCTTGTGCGTCTTCCAGCCAACGGAGCAGTAAGAAAAAAGGTATTCGGCGACGCAGTGTCGTGCTCGAGTAACCAACGTAAACTTAAAGGAAGTTCGCCTTGTGTTCGATTTCTTGCCGCGGCTATCTTTGTGTTAGACTTTTTGCGCTAAAGCGGTCAAAGCTAATACCGAGGCGTCTTTATGGTGGTACGCGGAGGATGCCATTGCGGGGCAATTGCCTTCGAAGTTGAAGGGCATCCGGATGAAGTCGAGCTGTGCAATTGCTCGATATGTACAATGAAGGGCTACCTCCATTGGATCGTCGAGCCAAGCAGGTTTCGCCTTTTGCGGGGCGGGGAGAAACTTCTTGTTTATACGTTCAACACGCACACGGCAAAACATTACTTCTGCTCTACGTGCGGGGTGGCACCGTTCTACATCCCTCGTTCGGACCCTGACAAAATCGATGTCAACGTGCGGTGCGTTGAAGGGGTCGATCTAGGTGGACTTAAAATTGTCGAGTTTGACGGGCGAAATTGGGAAGAGGCTTTCGCGCACAGGCGCGCTAAGGTAAGTCGGTAGCGGGATGCGCTCGAGGTGCAAGTGGAACTCGGTGGAGCGCAAAGTAGCTCTGGGAGGCGGATAGTTTCTGAGCTAGACCGGGTCTTAAGGCTTGCAGACGAAAGATCCAGATGACTCGGTCTTGAGCCTGAAGCCTTTGAAGTTGAAGTTTTCGACAGCCCAACGGTTCGCTTGGGCTAGCGCAGAATCAGGAAGAAGTTCGCCCGAGTCTGCTCAAAAATTGGAGCTGAGCTTGTGGTTGAGTCGCAGGAAAAAAATTGAATCAGCCGAGCACAGTTGGGCGAGGCGAACAGTGGGATGGACGTCGGTTTTGGATGGGATGCAAGGCAAGCGGTCAAGCTCTCGCGCGCCGAGTCATCAAGGCTTTATAGGCGGCTTAGATGGTCTCACGAAGTGTGCCGTTTTGATGAAGTGAAGTTTGAGCTTGGCTGACCCGCCTTGCCTCGGGTTTTATCTGGAAAGCTTAGCCCGCCCTACTCAAAACTTTTGTCGTAAAGTTCGATGATTCCGCGTACACCGAAGTATCGCTGTTCAATCGACAGGTGGGGTGCGATTCAACCTTTGCAGATGTCGCAACGCTCGAGGCGACGGTCAGTCGGCGTGAGAGGCACCTTTTGGCAGCGGACTTACTTGACAGCCGAATAGCTATTTTAGGAGCCGGTGCGTGGGGAACCGCGTTGGCGGTTGTGCTTGCTACGCACGGCCGGCGGGTCGTGCTTTGCGTGCGACGGACCTCACAGCTTGTAGAGTTGAGCACGAAGCTCGAAAACCCTGCGTACTTGCCCGGAGTGCGCCTGCCCCAGGAACTCGAGCTTACGGGGCAATGGGCGCAAGCGGTGGCTTCGGCAGACGTCGTCGTCCTTGCTGTGCCATCTAATTTCGCGCGGCAAGCTTTCGCACGCGTTGCCGATTCCTTGAGACCCGACGCGGTCGTGATTAGCGCGGTCAAAGGAATCGAAGACGGTTCGCTACGCACGATGAGCGAGATGTTGGCCGAGTTCGTGCGTGATAAATCTCAATTGGCGGCGCTTTCGGGCCCGGGGTTCGCGCTGGAGATCGCGCGCGGCCAGCCCGCGGCGCTGGTTGCGGCATCCTATGACGAAGGCACTGCCATGTTGGTTCAACGCCTGTTCGCCGTGGGCTCGCTGCGCATATATCGCAGTCAAGACGTTGTGGGAGTTGAAATCGGCGGAGTGGTAAAAAACGTGATCGCTATCGCCGCCGGCATTTGCGACGGTCTCGAGCTGGGGCTCAGTGCGCGGGCTGCGCTTATCACGCGCGGCGTGGCCGAGATGATGAGGCTTGGAGTTGCGATGGGAGCGCGCAGCGAAACGCTGGCCGGACTTGCGGGGCTTGGCGACCTGGTGCTTACCTGTACGGGCGACCTTTCGCGCAACCGAAGCTTCGGGATTCTCCTGGCCCGCCAAGAGCAGACAGCGCGCCGGGCAATGGAGCGCCAAGAAGGGCCAGTTGCGGAGGGAATCACAAATGCGCTCAAGGTCAGAGCTCTGGCTGCGCGCTATAACGTCGAGATGCCGATCGTGGAAGCCGTATCGCGATGCCTTTATGACGGTGAGAGTCCCGCCGCAATGGTGCAGGCGTTGCTGCGTCGCAAGCTAAAGGCCGAATTTTACTGAGAGCAAAAGCAGCGCGATAATAACTCGCGAGGAAAGGAATTATTTGGTGGAATTATTGGGGAAACAATTCACGGCGTTCGAGAAAAAACCAGGCCAGCTTTCTGGCCGCATGACAGTTAAATTTCTCGACCGGGGTGAACGATAGTGGCTGGAAAAGGTCCTTGCAGAGCCGAAGGTTGCACGCGCGAGGCTATCGCTAAGCATTATTGCCGCAAGCATTATCGCCTGTGGAAGCGGGGTGAGATGCCCAAGCCGCGCTATAAGACATGTACGCACGAAAATTGCCATAAACCCCGCTTCAAAGGCAGCTTGTGTGAACAGCATTGGCTGGCAGCTCACAGCAAGGCGGGCACGGAAACCAAAGCAGCATAACAAAAGGCAGGCCGCCTTTGCCTTGCCTGGTTTTGTGCGCCTCGAGCCCGGATACTCGTTCAGAGTGGCCTTCTTTTCGCTCGAGAATTCTAATCAGCGAGGGACGTAGCGCGTGGCAGAAGTAACTAACTTGATCGTTGCCGGCGCGGCTGGGCGCATGGGACGGACGCTCGTCGCACTAATATCGAAGGAACCATCGCTCAAGCTCGTCGGTGCCCTTGAAGCAGCGGGCCATCCTGCTCTAGGGCAGGACGCCGGCGAGCTTTGCGGTGTTGGGAGGCTAGGTGTAACGCTTGCCGCGGACTATAAGTCGCTTGCCCGACCCGATACCGTAACATTGGACTTTACGAACGCCCAAGCCGCGATGGAACATCTGGAAGTGGCTGTTCAGAATAGTGCTGCGATTGTGGTCGGCTCGACCGGTTTTACTCCCGAAATGGAGGCACGAATTCGCGAAATCGGACCTCGCACGCGAACGCTGGTTGCGCCAAACATGAGCGTCGGGGTAAACGTCCTGCTGAAGATAGTGGCTGAAGTCGCCGCTATGCTGTCCGACTTCGATGCCGAAATAGTCGAGCTTCATCATCGCACTAAAATCGACGCCCCCAGCGGTACGGCGCTGGCTCTGGGACGGGCGATCGCGCAAGCGCGCGGTTTCGAACTAAAAGATAGCGCCGTATTCGGTCGCCAAGGACAAACCGGAGAGCGACCAAAGGAAAAAATCGGCATTTTCGCGCTTCGGGCAGGAGATGCGGTCGGCGACCATACGGTGATTTTCGGCGGTGCCGGAGAACGTCTCGAGCTGACTCATCGTATGCAGAGCCGCGAATGCTTGGCGCGTGGCGCGCTCAGGGCGGCACGATGGTTAGCGGGGCAAAAGCCGGGACTCTATTCGATGCAAGACGTGCTAGGCTTTTAAAGCCTAAAAGCAATTCTCAGCAATTAGCAGCGCACTTTTGCCGTGTCGCTGCCGTCGAGTAACCGCGATTTTATGCGCGAGCTTTTGCGGGTTGGCTACCGTTATCGCTGAGGATAACGGGCTGGTCACGGTCGTCGCGTCTTGCCCAGCGATAGAAAATGATCGTAAACACCGCCGTCATGTAAAAGCCGGCGCCGACCCACATAAAAAGGCCGCCCAATATCTGGTCAGCTAAAGGGCTCAAACCGAAGGGATGTGGGGTCGAAGTTGCGTAATAGGGGTAGATGACGGTTTCGGCGAGCGACACAGGCGCTGCCACTGAGGCCATCGGAATAAGCTGAAGGAACAAGTAAAGCATCTGCGCCGGATAGGACAGGCGCGGCAGCTCCGGTAACGGACTTAGTAATGGCCACCACGTAATGACACCGGTGACGATAAGTCCAAGATGCATCGCCACATGAAAGGCCTCGTTACGGCACATTAAATCGAACACCTTCGGTACGTGGAGCACTACCAGCAGAGCGTTGTATAGGACAAAAGCAACTATAGGATTAGTTACGACCTTTGCCAGCTGTCGCAAAAAAGGCGGCCGAACCAAAGGCCGCAGCATCCAGCCCGGCGTGCCAAGTAAAAACAGCGGCGGAAAGACTAATCCGAGGATCAGATGCTGGCTCATGTGAGCAGTAAACGAGCGCTCGTCAGCAAGCCGCTCCACGGGACCGGACAAGGCGAACAGGAGGGAAGCGAGCGCGGCGGCGAAGCTTGCAACCTGGCCCCTGCTAACCGGTTTTTTGAGTACACGGGCGGCAATAATATACGCCGCCGCTAAAAGCGCAACGCCAAGGGGAACGCTCGGATGTTCGAAAAGCTCTGAAGACACGGAACTTCGGGTCACGCCGTTGGCGGAGACCCCATAAAGTAAGCAATTAGTATCATCAACGCGATAACTATAAAGCCGGCCAGCGCAAGCAACGGACCAAAAATACCGGTGTAAGCTAAATGGTCGTATTTGAGGTGCATGTAAAACATCACAACGAGCGCAAACTTAGCCCCTGACAAGACAAGCAATATCGGAATAAGTACGGGCTGGAGCGACGGCACATAAAAGGCCCAGATCTCAAGAATAGTCAGGACCGTTAAAACGCCCGCAACTTCGAGATACGCCTTGATTGTGCCACGCGGAACCTCTTCGTGGGCGTGAACAGGTTCGGCGGGCGATGCAGTTGGGTTGTTGCTCATGCTCCTGTCACCTTATCCATCAGGTACACGAGGCTAAAGATTACGATCCAAACGATGTCAACGAAATGCCAGTAGAGTCCTCCGAATTCGACGGCCAGGGCGCGCTTTTTGGGCACCATATCCTTGAAGGAAGCGAAGGCTAAGGTTAAAAGCCAAATCACGCCCAGCAGCACGTGCAGCCCGTGGAAGCCGACAAGTGTATAAAACGTCTGGCCAAACAGGTTGTGCTGAAGGGTAACCCCTTCGTGGTAGAACTTGTTGAACTCGTACGCCTGACCGCCGAGGAAGATACAGCCTAGTCCGGCGGTGGCAAAAAGCCAATTCCGTCCAGCTTTGATGTCGCCTCGCTCGAAACCAGCTAGCGCAAGAACCATCAGAAGACTGCTCATGAGCAGCACGAAGGTGCTGAAAGAGGTAAGCGGTATTTCGAGAATCTCCTTGGCGGTCGGGCCGATAAGGTCCCGTCCTTTATACGCCATGTAAGTTCCAATAAGCGAGGCAAAGAACAGAGATTCTGACCCGATGAAAGTCCACATACCCACTTTGCGGCTATCGAGCGGATAGATGTCGTCGCCTCGCTCTTTGCTTGGATGCTCGCCGTAGGTCGGATACTCGAAGCCGATCCCGACAATGGCGAGATAAACAATTAACAGGCCGACCAAAGTGATTCGCAACCACGCCACGGCGCCGATTCCGCACAGAGCCAGGCCCGCGGCAAGAAGAATCGGGAACATCGAGGGTGCTGGCACGTGGATGTGAGGCACGTGGCCTGCCTCGTGTTCAGCCGCAACCTCGGGCACTTTGTGTCCGGGGTTGTTGCCGTACTTCATCTCCCAGAAGGCGTCCTTGCTGTGCACGTGTGGAATCTCTGCAAAGTTATACACCGGCGGCGGCGAAGGGATTGACCACTCGAGTGTTCTGCCGTCCCATGGATCGGCTGGTGCTTCTGGGCCGCGAGTGAGCGACTCGACCATGGCAATAAGCAGGAACAGAATGCCGGTTGCCATGACAAAAGCACCGATGGTGCAGAACATGTTCCAGAAGTCCCAATGGAGCCCGGCACCGTAGGTGTAGATTCGCCGCGGCATTCCGCCCAAACCCAAAAAGTGCATCGGGAAGAAAGTCATGTTGAAGCCGATGCAGGTAAGCCAAAAGTTGATCCTGCCGAGCTTCTCATTCATCATTCGGCCCGTCATTTTGGGCCACCAGTAGTAGAGACCCGCCAAAAAGGCGAACAGCGAACCGCCGCCGAGCACGTAATGGAAATGGGCTACGATGAAGTACGAGCCGGTTTGCTGAAGGTCGATTGGCGGTTGCGCGTGCATCACGCCGGTTAGCCCACCCAGCGTAAACTGCACGACAAAGGCCAGCGCGTAGAGGAAAGACGTCGTCCAGACGAAATTGCCGCGCCAAAGTGTGGCGACCCAGCTGTACACTTTTATGCCGGTCGGGATCGCGATCGCCATCGTGCTAAGCGCGAACGCAGCGTCAGCGATCGGGCCCATTCCGGTAGCGAACATATGGTGGCCCCACACGCCGTACGAGATAAAGCCGATAAGCGCAGTCGCGTAAGCCATCGCCGCGTAGCCAAACAGCGGCTTGCGCGAAAAGCACGGGATCACCTCGGAAATTATGCCGAATGCGGGCAGCGCCAGAATGTAGACCTCGGGATGGCCAAAAAGCCAAAACAGATGCTGCCACAGAATCGGCGTGGCGCCGGCCACTGTCGAGTAAAAATGAGTTCCCAGGAAGCGATCCATCACCAGGAAAACGAGCCCGACGGTAAGTGGCGGAAAGGCAACGAGCACGAGCACGGAGGCAACCAGGATGTTCCAGACGAAGATCGGCATGCGCATGAAAGTCATGCCGGGGGCGCGCATGTTGACAATGGTCACGAAAAAGTTAAGCGCGCCGAGAATCGAGGAAATCCCAAGAATCAGCAGACCGATGGCCCAGAAATCTTCTCGGCTTCCAGGAGTGAAAAAGCGCTCGGTCAAGTTGGCGTATCCGAACCATCCCGCGTCTGGCAGGCCGCCGAAAAGAAAGCTCGAATACATAAAGAGCGCGCCAAAAAGAAAGATCCAGTAGCTTAAAGCATTGAGGCGCGGGAAAGCGACGTCTCGCGCCCCAATCTGAAGGGGCATAGCGATGTTGCCAAAAAAGCCCAGCCCAAGCGGCATGATGACCAGAAAGATCATCGTCGTGCCGTGCATCGTGAAAAACTGGTTATAGAGGTCGGCGCTCAAGAAGTGGTTGTTGGGCTGGGCAAGCTGGATACGCATCGCAAGGGCTTCGAAGCCAGCAAGGCCCATAAAAGCCAAGGACGTAAGCCCATACATCACGCCGATCCGCTTGTGATCGACGGTCACGAGCCAACTGAGGAGCCCACCTTCAGTGAGGTAATTTTCGCGCGCTTTGACTACTTCTTTCGGTACGGCAACTGCCATCTTGCGATCTCCCTACTTAAGGCTCTCCAAGTAAGCTACCAAATAATCGATCTGCACCGGATCTAGTCCAAGCGCCGGCATCTGAGCTCCGGGCTTCACCTCTTCAGGGTTCCTTATCCATTTAGCCATATTTTCCGGAGTGTTTGAAAGTATCGAGCCGGCCAACGTCTGATGCGACCCGATATGACTTAGGTTGGGCCCGATATAGCCTTTCGAAACGCCCTCGATCGTGTGGCATGTCACGCAAGGAGCCGCCGCGAACACCGCCGCACCGGCTTCCACTTTCGGATCGTTGCCGGCTGCGGTAGCGGGGGCAGATTGCTGCTGCTTTACCCAGGCTGCGAAGTTCTCGGGCGTGTCCACGTAAACTCTAAAGCGCATATTGGCGTGAGAGAGCCCGCAGTACTGGGTGCATTCGCCATAATATTCACCAGGCTTTTCAGGCGTCAGCACGATGTGGTTGACGTGACCCGGAATGGCGTCGCGTTTGCCGCCGAGCTGAGGCGCCCAAAAGCCGTGGATGACGTCGGCGGACTCGAGATCGAAGTAAACTGTGCGCCCGGCGGGTATATGCAGTTCATCGGGCGTGGTTAGATGGTATTCCGGGTACTGGAATTCCCACCACCACTGATGGCCGATTACGCGCACGCGCAGTGCTCCCGGAGGCGGTGTTGGTGGTTGGTTTTGAAAGGTAAGTCGAATCGTCGGGATTGCCATCGAAATGAGAATTAACGCGGGCGTGATCGTCCACGCTGCCTCGAGCCAGCTCGTTCCTTCGACGTGCTCTTGCTCTTGCGGTCCGGTGCGTGGGGTCAGCCAGAACAACGCCAGCACCATGGGGACGAGGACGGTGAGCAAGATGATGCAGTCCCAGATGAACGTATAGCGAAACAGCCTGTAGGAATCGCGCGCGAAGTCGGAGCGAATGATAAAAGTCGACAGCGGCCCGTTAAACACCTCACAGCCAGCTAAACAAGCAGCGCTCAAACCGGCAAGAATTGCTGAGCGAAGGCAGCCTAATGATGCTTTCAGCTTCATCCCGCCACCTCCCTAGCGCCTTCGGTTTCCACGACCGAAGCGTTGGCGGCCTCGATTAAACGCGCGAAGCCTTCTCTGGTGCAAAGTCGGAATAGTCCGTAGAAGCCCAAAGTAACCAGCGCTTCGACCCAGCCGAACGGAATTTCATGCGGCGAGAGCGAAGGCGTAACGAGCACGTATAGTTCGAGCCAGATACCAATCATGCCCAAAAAAGACACCGTGGCGAGAATTTTTGGGTTTTGCTTGGGCTTTTTCCCCAGCAGAGTCAAAAACGGTATGACCCAAACCAATATCACTGTCGCCCATCCAGGAATTGCCCACGGAAGGCGCCGATAGCGCGGTACCACGAAAAACGTTTCTTGTGGCAGGTGGGCATACCAGATCGCTAGAAATTGAGCGTAGCTCAGGTAGACCCAAAAGATGGAGAAAGCGAAAATCAGTTTGCCTATATCGTGGCGGAGCTGGGGACTGGCCAAAAGGCTATTCGGCGGTACCCGATTGAGCATCCGCACGGCGACAAATCCCATCGCGGCAAGCGCAAGCCAAAAGGCGCTCTCAAAATAGTAGACTCCAAAAAGGGTGCTGTACCACCGAGGCGAGAGCGACATTATCAGATCGAACGCGATTACCGAGTAGACGGCGGCATACGAAATGGCGAGGGTTGGCGCTAGACGTCTTATCGCTTTAGGCGGAAGCTCGATCTCGCTTGGCGAGTTGACCCATTGTTGAGTCTCGGCGGAACGGGAGGCGCGCACGAACAGGTAGCTCAGAAACGTCATCCAGGCCAACCCGATCCCGTCGCGAGCGAACAAAAATGGTACGTTAAGCCACGGCGTAAGCCGAGGTATGGGATGGGTGACCCAAGGGAAGATAACTTCGCGGCCGAGAAAAAGCAGCCAAAACAATATGAAACCGGGCAGGATAAAACCAGAAAAAGCCTCTGCTAGGCGATAGGCAATCGCTCCACCCCAGCGGCCCTGGGCGAGATAGAACGCTGCCGAAGCGACCACTCCGCCCTGAGCCAGCCCCATCCAAAACAGAAGATTTACCAAAAACGCCTCCCATGCGCGCGCACTCTGGCCCACGGCGAGGGCGAGCAGAAAGGCAGCCGCCCCGACCACCGCTGCGCCGGCCCAACGGGGAGTGGAACTGCTGAAGTCTTCTACGGGATATCGCTCGGCGCTCATTTTTGCCCCACCTGCTCCGGACTCTTACCGCCAGCTAAATAACGTATATAAAGCACCACTTGCCAACGTTCGGTTGGCGTCATCGCGTCAGCATAAGAAGGCATCACCAGTCCCCCGTCGCGAATCGTACCGTAAATATAACCATCGGTTTGGAAGCTAGCCGAAGTCACCAGATTTGCAGGCGGGAGGGTGAGCCAGTAAGCTACCGGCCCGTCTCCCTTGCCGGTCGTACCGTGACACACAGCGCAGTAAGTCTCGTACAGCTCTTTTCCATGGGCGAGGTTTTCCTCGCTCGGTTTAAGCGGATTATGAAGCGATTTTGCGGCCTCTACCCGCGTCTGGGGAAGTTCTCCATTTTTGGTCGGTAGCGCCTCGGACGGCATCACGCGGGGCGCTACTTCGAGCGGCTTGACCGAGGGCGAGCGGAACATGTCAATGCTCCAGGGGAACGCGTATACCGTAAGCGGCACAAGCATCAGTCCCAAGGCAAGCGCAACTACGGAGGCCAGATCGACAGGCGAGTCGTACAGGCGCTGCCTTTTCGCGAGCTTCATGAGACCTCGACTACCCCTGCACGCTCTCACTGGTTACCTCCTCTGCGCCTGCTTCTCGAAGAATCGCCTCGACTCGTTCTGCCTCGGCTGCCTCGCAAGTCACGACAACGCCAAAGCGGTCGCTTGCGAACTTGGGCGAGTAGCCAGACACTGGTTCAAAACGCGGAAATCTGGCGTTGACCAAAAATCCGGTTACTCCGCAAAGAGCACCGAACAAAATCAGAAGCTCGAACATGATCACGACGTACGGTGTGATCGAAGCAAGAGGCATCCCGCCAACATGATGGGGATACGTGAAAGAGGTCCCGACGGTCAAAGCGAAGCCCGTGAGAACCCCGGATATACCGCCACAGAGCACCCATGCCCTTACCGGACTTCGTTTAAGCTGCATCGCCTCGCTAATCCTCTCGCTCGGAAAAGGCACAAAAGCGGTCACTTTACCTATGTTGAGATGGCGCAGCTTCTCGATTGACGCTGCGCATTGCTCTTCGTCAGCGAAGCTTCCCACTATGCGAATTATCTCACTCATGCCGCCTTAGCTTGTTCCTGTCTGATAGCTTTCTTTAGCCACACAACGCCTTCCTTGACTTCCGTCATAGAGATGACCGGGAGGTGGCGTGAAAAGAGCGTAAACCACATCAAAAACCACCCAAAGCTGCCCACAGTGATAGTTATTTCGGTGAGCGAAGGTCTGTACAGCTGCCACTGTGACGGCATGAAGTTGGTCGACAGCGAGACCGCGATGATAACGAAGCGTTCCAGCCACATCCCGATATTGACGCAGATCGATATGATGAACAGAAGCGGAAGATTGGTACGTATGCGGGGCGAGAAGAGGAAAAGCGGAATTATGCAGTTACATAGTACCATCAGCCAGAACAGATGGCCGTACGGGCCAAAAGCGCGCATGTAGAAAGTCGTCTTCTCGAACGGGTCGCCGCTGTACCACGCCATGAAGGCTTCGACGATGTAGGCGTAAGTGACGATGATCGAGGTGAGTAGAACTACCTTGGCAAGGTTGTCAAAATGCCACAACGTGAGCACGCGCTCGAGCTTGAGCCAGCGGCGCATCGGGATAAGCAGCGTTATGACCATCGCCAGTCCGGAGAAAATGGCTCCCGCCACAAAGTAAGGCGGAAAGATCGTGGAATGCCATCCCGGAAGCTGCGACATGGCAAAGTCCCAAGACACCACGCTGTGCACCGACAGAACCAGCGGCGTTGCCAGCCCCGCGAGCAGTAAGTACACCATCGAGAAGTGGCGCCACTGCTCCTCGGTGCCTTGCCATCCAAGAGAAAAGATGGCGTAAAATTTTCGCCGCCATCCCGTGCTCGCCTCGCGCGCCACGGCTGCGTCCGGCACCATCCCCATCAGCAGGAACAAAATGCTGACCGTAAGATAGGTGCTGACCGCGAAGAAGTCCCAGACCAGGGGCGAGCGAAAGTTCGGCTGCAGCCATCGCTCATTGGGGTAAGGCGCAAGCCAATAGAAGAACCATGGTCGGCCTAAGTGAATCACAGGGAAAAGTCCTGCGGTGAACACTCCGAAAACCGTCATCGCTTCTGCGGCTCGATACACCGCCGTCCGCCAACGGCTACGGAACAAATAAAGAATTGCCGAGATGAGCGTGCCACAATGGGCAATTCCGACCCAAAAGACGAAGTTCGTGATGTAGGTCGCCCACATCTCGGGCATCTGCAGGCCAGTCACGCCTAAGCCCGTGTAGATCTGGCGAATCCAAGCAGCTGCGCCAGCTACTACCAGTGCAGCAAGAAAGGCGACCCCGTACCAATAGATCCGACCGGGCGGTTGAAGCAGACGAAGAGCTTCTTGGTCGACCTCGGCATAAGTCACTTCTACCGGCAGCTGTTCTCTGCCGGCTACGGGATAAGCTGCTTCCGGAGTTCGTGCCATTTACCCTTCTCCGCGTTCCCGATAAATGCTGCGCAAGTAAACGATGGCCGGTTGGGTATTCAGATATTGGTCCAGCGCCCGATAGTTCCGCAGCGCGTGTTCCTTGCGCCGGCGCATCATTGCGCTGTTTTCGTCCTTGATGTCGCCAAACGTAATCGCTTTAGCGGGACAAGACTGGGCGCAGGCCGGCACGATCGCCCCGTCAGTAAGGCGCTGCTGCCCGGTAAGGTCCTGCATCTCGGCAAATCGTATACGTTGGATGCAGAACGTACACTTCTCCATTACGCCAGCCCCGCGCACAGTCACGTCGGGATTTAGCTGAAGCTGTAGTGGATGGGGCCATGAGGGCGCAAACCAGTTAAAGCGGCGGACTTTATAAGGACAGTTATTCGAGCAGTAGCGAGTACCGATACAACGATTGTAAATCTGGCCGTTGAGCCCTTCTTCGGTATGATACGCCGCAAACACGGGGCATACCGGTTCGCAGGGCGCCTGCCCACATTGCTGACACAGCATCGGCATCTTGAGCATCAGCGGCCCTTTGCCCTCCTCGGGCCAATAACGCTCGATCCGGATCCACGACATTATCCGGCTATGCGCCACCCCTTCCTTGCCGACAAAGGGGATGTTGTTTTCGGCATAACACGCCGCTACGCAAGCGCTACAGCCAGTGCAAGCGTTGAGGTCGATCGTCATGCCCCACTGATGCTTCGGATACTGGTAGGGCTCGAACATATTGTACGGCTCGGGATACGGTTCTTCTTCTTGTGGGACGATACCGCGCTCGAGCTGTTCAAGACTTATCGTTTCGACGATCGGCCGACCCATCATGTCGCCCCCACTCAGAGGACTGACAAGTTGGTAGCGCTCCTGGGTGGGGCGAAGTTGCGCTGCCGTCACAAAGCGCCCGGCAGGAAGCGCCTGCCACGGGTTTGCGCCGCGGCCCACCGCGTAACGACCGTACGCGGTGTGGCCCTGACCGATAGGTATCGCGACCGCCTGAGGATGAATTCGGGACGACAGGTGAGCGGCCAGCGCGATCCGTCCGCTCTTAGTTACAACTTCTACTACCCGACCCTCGTCGATGTCGAGCCGTTTGGCGGTTTCAGGATGGATTTCGAGCCAGTTGTCCCAAACTATCTGTGAGACCGGCTCGGGTATCTCTTGAAGCCATGGCTTGTCGGCACCGCGGCCGTCGTAAAGGAAAATGTGCGGAAAACACGTAAGCGCAAAGGAATCGTCGGCCAAGACCTGCGGCTTTGGCGGTTCGCCCAAGGTGCTGACGTTTACGGTAACGGATGCGACTTTGGGCTCGACGTAGACGCCGCCCTCGCTTAGCGCTTTCGTCCAGAACTGATCGAACGGAACTGCGGGCGCGACTTGGTTTTGCACGTCACGCCAAGTAGCTTTGAGCGCCTCGAGACTGTTTTTCCACGGCGCGGCAGACGGCGTGGGTGAGGACTGTGCGATACAGTCGAGTAAAAGATCGCCTAGGGCGCGGCTATCGAAAACGCGACGAGTCACCGGCTGTCGAAGCCGCATCACTCCGGGCCTGGGCGAAACGTCGTCCCAGGCTTCTAGCGGATGGTCTATTGGCAATAACAAGTGGGCAAATTCGGCGGTTTCATCGGGTACGCCACCGGCCCACACCACGAATTTTACGCGCTTGAGAGCCTCGGCTACGCCAACCTCGGGCGGTATCGTGAAGACCGGGTTTACCTGGCTTACGAACAGAACGTCGATCGCCCCCTCGCGCATCGCTTTGACGGCGTCTGTTACTTCGCTCCACGTGCTTACCCGTGTCAGTTCAGGGGCGTCGATAAACTTCATCGTGACTCCGAGGTTGCCGGTGGCCGCATTAAGCAGCATCGCCGCCATCTGGCCGACTTCGTCGTCAGCTCCCGCCAGCGCCACTGCGCTCTTGGCCTGTGCGAGCTGTTTGGCAATCTTGCGAATGGCCTCCGCGCTGATGCCCGCCTGTTGAGCGATCGCATCGGGGCCGAAGTTCGCGGTCAATTGACGTAAAACATTCGGGTCAAGCCCGCTCTCAGGACGAACTAGCCCTTGCTCGACCACCGCGTTCAGCACTGCCATCGCAACCGCACCCTCTGTACCAGGGCGCACCGAAAGCCACTGGTCGCAATTGGCTGCGGTCAAATTCAAACGCGGGCCCACATAAACGGCAAAACCCATCGTCGTCTTGCCGTCGGTTTTGCGCGGCGCGCGGAAAGATGCGTACTGGCGGGTGTACTCGACGGGAGACAGCCACGTTTCCAGAAAGTCGGCACCGAAAGAGACCAGCACTTCGGCAGCGTCGAGTTGATATACCGGTTTATCAGACCGCCCAAAACAGCGCTGAGCGGCCTCGGTGATCGCTTGATAGCTAATTGGCTCGTACGCCACCAGTCGCTGCGAGTTATACGCTTTGAGCCAGGCTTCGGTAATTTTGCGCAGCGTCGGACCCTGAGGCGGACCGAAAAACAGCACCCTATCTTTGCCCGCTGATGCTGCTGCCTTGAGTTGAGAAATAAGCTGAGCCATCGCGCTCTGCCAGCTTATCGGGCTGCTTCGACCATCGCCTGAGCGCGTCCGTGGGGCAGCAAGCCGGTCAGGATTGTACAGTCCTTGCAAAGCGGCCTGGCCGCGCGCACATAACGAGCCCCCTCCGATCGGGTCGAGCGGATTGCCTTCGAGCTTTATGACCCGTCCCTCGCGGTTGCGGGCGATCATTCCACAACCGGCTGGGCATTCAGCGCACGTCGTAGCGTAAAACGTAGGAAGACCTGGCGTTACGTTTTCGTCCGGGACGACGTAAGGTACAAGATGGCGAGCGGCCGGCTGACAGCCCGGGATCGCAGCGGCTGCTCCAGTGGCAGCCGCAAGCTTCAAAAACGAGCGCCTGGAGACTTTCTGATCCATGCTTTCCTCTAGAGCGCGGAAATAATCAGTAATGGCACGTTACGCAGTCGGTACTTGCTCTTTTCTGCGCATGACAATTCAGACAGAAGCCCATATTGATTTCGTATACTGGGACAACCCGATCCATCGTCTCAACAGGACCATGGCAGCTTTGGCATGCTATGCCTGCGTGAATATGCGGAAAATGGGCAAAGCGAACGAAATCGGGCAGCGTGTACACACGGTTCCAACGAATCTCGAGAGGCGCGCCCTTGTGGTCTGTCCAAGGTCGCGTAACCGGTGTCAAAGCGCCTTTTTGCGCAAGCGTGCCATGACAACCGATACAGCGCTGCACTGGTGGGACGCCAGAGGTAGGCGAGCGGCGCGCGTACTCGTGGCAGTATTGGCACGGAATGTGATGGAGACCGGCATGTATACGATGACTAAACGGAATAGGTTGAACCACGTCCGGGCGCGGTAACCACGGCTTTTGAGATACCGCTGCGGTACCCACCGCTCCCACTACGAGCACCACCGCAATTGCAATAATTGTTCTTCTCATCGGCGCGTCAAATTACGGCGCAAATTAACCACTCCACACATAGCCGCGTCGGTTCGAAACGTAAAGTCCGATACCTTCCCGCTGTTCAACGCTAAAAGACTAGAAGCACCCGAAAATTATTCGAGCTATCCCTTCAAGGTGCTTTTCGTGCTGTCTGGTACGGTAGAGCTACCGCACCGAAGGCCCCGCATTCTTGCTTCGCGCTACGCCTTGGTTGTCTCGAAAGTCCCTAGCCAGATCGCGCTCGCGACCTCGCTAGCCGGACACCGTCACGGCACAGCGACGACACATCATGGGGACATATCCTGCCGCATCGTTCTGATGCTCGCTCGAATTCTCAACCCGATATGCGGCAGATAATTATCGAATGAACATTTGTCATAGCCGGCACGCGGAGGCAACAGTTTGAACAGATTTTTTGCGTTTCCAACTAGGGTCTGGGCAGCACAAGTCGACGGTCGAAGATTTTGGGGCAGTTGCGTGCCTCCGTGCACTGAGCTTTCAACTGAATGACACATCGATGCTAATTAATGCAAATACGTGTAATTTATGGCAATTGTAACAGGCAAGAGCCGGTGCAAAGCCCCCTCTCGAAAAAACACGTTGACCGCTTGTCGGTCCGCAAGGGCGCTCTTCTGTAAACGAAGCTTTAACATTTATTAAGAATTATTCTTGTTCGACTTGCTTTGAGCACCGGCCTGATCCTTCCGTCCGAGACGCGGGGCGCGGTTCCTGGCGGGAGTGCTACGGACGTTGAGGCATACTTTGGTAGAGCGGTAGACCCACAGAGGGCGAGAGCGAAGGCGTATCGTACCGCGTTAAAGGCTACTCGGCGAAGGTTGGCGAGCGAGTTGGATTAGCAGCGACATCCAGATAACTTCCAGTATTGGGCCCGAGTATGGTATTTAAGGCGGCAGCTCGAGCTGGAGGAGCGCCGGAAGTCCGTGGAGATTTCAATCGCGTCGCGCATCAGAAACCTTCCGCCATACCTTTTTGCGGATCTCGACCGGGCCAGACGTGAGGTTCAGGCCAGGGGCGTGGATGTCATTAGCATGGGGATCGGCGACCCGGATTTGCCCACCCCTCGGTTTATCGTCGAGGCGCTTAAGCGGGCTGCTGATGACCCGAAAGTCTATCGTTATCCCGATTATCAGGGTTCTTCACGGTTTCGCTGTGCTGCCGCGAGATGGTACGAGCGGCGTTTCGGCGTTCGCTTCGACCCAGAACGTGAGGTTTGCGCGCTTATCGGCTCGAAGGAAGGAATCGCCAACTTCTCGCTCGCAGTGGTTGAGCCGGGAGACGTCGTGTTGATTCCTGACCCCGGCTATCCTGTTTATCAGGCGGGGTGTGTGTTCGCAGGTGGTACTCCTTATTACCTACCTTTGCGTAAGGAAAATGGCTTTACGCCCGACTTTGGCGCAATTCCTCCAGAGGTTTTGCGACGGGCAAAGCTCTTGTGGCTCAACTATCCGAATAATCCTACAGCGGCCAGTGTCGAGCTCGACTTTTTTGCCGAAGCGGTGCGTTTTTGCTTAAAGCACCAGATAATTCTCGCGCATGATGCCGCCTACTCGGAAATAACGTACGACGGCTACCGGTCGCCCAGCGTGTTTCAGGTTCCAGAGGCACGCCAGTGCGCAATTGAATTTCACTCGTTGTCGAAGACGTTTTCGATGACGGGATGGCGTTTGGGTTTCGCACTTGGCAACGTCGAGCTCGTGGATGCGCTGGGCAAGGTAAAGACCAACGTTGATTCGGGCGTGTTCGAGGCGGTGCAAGAGGCAGGCGTGGTAGCACTCGACGCTTACCCGAGCAGCGTCAAAGAGACGTGCGAAATTTACCGGTCGCGTCTTGAGATGCTAGTTCCGGCCCTTAAACGGCTTGGACTTGAGTGTGAAAGGCCGCGAGCAACCTTTTATGTTTGGGCCGCTGTACCTGAGGGCTATACGTCGGTTTCTTTGGCGCTCAAGTTTCTTGAGCAGGCAGGCGTGGTGGTGACGCCAGGTTCGGGCTTCGGCCGCTGTGGCGAAGGCTTTGTGCGCTTTTCGATTACGGTGCCTACTGAACGTATTGAAGAGGCAGTGCGCCGCATAGAAGCACTTAAGCTTTGAGCAAGTTAGGATGCCCCACAGGGCTTTTATCGGTATCGGAACTAATCTAGGTGACAGGTTGGCTAACTATCGAGAAGCCCTGAAGCGAATCGATAGCCTGCCACATACTCGTATCGTGCGGCAGTCGTCGATCTACGAAACCGATCCAGTTGGCGAAGATGTCAAGCGTCCGTTCCTCAACGGTGTGGTCGAAATTGAAACCGAGTTCGACGCGCTTACATTGCTCAGGCGCCTGATGGCGATCGAGCGGGCGATGGGGCGCGATCGGATGCGCGAACGCAAGCGGGCGCGACGCGGACAGGACCGGTCGAGGGTGATAGACTTAGACATTCTGTTTTTTAATCGTGAGACGCTCGAGAGCGCCAAGCTTACGCTTCCTCATCCGCGCCTGCACGAGCGCCGGTTCGTGCTGATGCCGTTGAGCGAGCTTGCGCCCGCGTTTATTCATCCCAAACTTGGAGTATCAGTCTCCGAGCTTTTGGCGGGGCTTTCCTCGCCTCACCGCGTAAGGCTGATGCGAGCTGATACCCTAGAGGCAAAGCCGCGACGACAGGAGGTCGCCAATTGATGAAGCTTTTCCTAGATAGCGCAGATGTCAACGAAGTTAGACAGGCAGCCGAATGGGGTCTGATCGAAGGAGTTACGACAAATCCGAGTCTGCTGGCCAAAACGGGCCAGCCCTACCAAACCGTACTGCGCGAAATCTGTAGCCTTGTCGACGGCCCGGTAAGCTGCGAGGTTGTCGCGACCAGCGCCGAGGCGATGTTGGAGGAAGGCGAAAAGCTTGCCCAATTGCACCCCAACATTGTGGTCAAATGCCCAGTCGTAGTTGAAGGGCTTAAAGCGACGCGGGCCCTCAGTCGGCGCGGCATAAAGGTAAACGTAACGCTCGTATTCACCCCGTTGCAGGCGCTGCTAGCGGCTAAGTGCGGCGCCGCGTACGTGTCGCCCTTTGTCGGACGCCTAGACGATATCGGTCAGGACGGCCTTGCGATGGTGGCGCAAACTGTGCGCATTTTTGCCAACTACAAATTTCCTACCGAAATTCTTGTCGCTTCGGTCCGCAGCCCGTCTCATCTGGTGCGGGCTGCAGAAGTGGGTGCTCACATCGCCACCGTTCCCTTTAACGTGTTGCGCCAAATTTTGCACCATCCGCTCACCGATATCGGACTTGAGCGCTTTCTGTCGGATTGGCGCGCTTCCCGCCAAAAAATCTAATTCAAATAGCGAGCAAGGCGTTTAGCCGAACATTCGTTCGGGCATGTAGGCGTGCCGCTAGCCCGCAAGATTGGTGCTCTTTGTCTCTCGCAACGCCGGCTTTCGCTCTACAACGAATGATGAGCAGAAGGTTTTTTGGGTCGGCGCTGAGCGCTTAAGTGGCTTTTCAGATGGCGCGTAGGTATGCGACGGTATGGGTGCCTCGGCCATCTACCGTATTGCCAAGCACGGCATTATGGGCACTCGGGCGCGAATACTTGAAAGGCTCAAGAACCGTCGACGTTTATGTTGGTGAACTTTTAGGTTGCAAAACTTCCCCCAAGAGCCAGCGCGCCACGCCCAAACTTTTACCTGCAAAGCTTCTTTTCTGCTGGAAGCTCGAGTAGCGCATATATGAGGCTAGATTGCGGTTTTTGGGAATCGCACGCCCGTCAGACAGGATTTCTCCTCAACCATTCGATAACTTCCTCGGCATTTTTGTCGGGTGGGAAAACTGGATAAAAGACCTTCTCTATCTTGCCGTCGCGGACGATTATGGTCAGGCGCTTGACGTAGCTCTTACCCTCGACCTCAAAAGTCGGCAGGCGCAAGGCGCGACAGAATCGAAATTCGCTGTCGCTTAAGACCTCGAATGGCAAATGCAAGCGCTCGGCCATTTCGCGCTGGTACTCGGTTGTCTGGGTGCTAAGTCCGAACACGTGGGCACCGAGAGCGGTGAGCTCCTGGTAGTGGTCCCGAAAGGCGCACGTCTGCGGCGTGCAGCCGCGAGCACCAGGAATTTCGTCCCAGCCTTGGGGCAGCGGTTGCCCGGGGACGCCAGTCATTGGGTAGCAGTAAATTACCGTGCGAGGTCCAGGAAGTGAAGCGAGATTGACTAAGCGTCCGGCTGTGGAGGTAAGCGTAATAGGGGGCATTGCCATGCCTTCGAGATGGCGGCATGCGCCGTCATCCTGGGGCCGCGGCAGGTTTGGTGGCAACGGAAACGGCATTTGCTCTGACATATTTTTTTATCCCTTCTTGCTCGTTCGACCTCGATGGCGCAACGGCAGCGTGCACGATCGACGATTTATCTTAGCGCAAGCGCCATCTAGGGTTCAGCTCTATTGTTGTGCCCGATTATCTTTTCACATAAATATCACTGACTTGAGCGCCTGTTTTATCGTCATGTACGATTAAAGCGCAGTCGTAACGCGTGGACTTCCCCTGACAGTTTTAGAGTGATCCGTCAGGAAGCCTTTCGCGGAAGCTCGAAAAAACCCAACGCTGCGTGGCGTTTTTTGACATGGTGTCTAGCGCTGCGCTGGGTCATGTTCGATTGCGGGCGTAGAACGATTTGGGTTTTCGATCACTGCGACACGTTTTTTATGGGCTCCGATGTTCGGTTTCGCGCGGCGTGCTTGGGAAGCCTGGTAGAGAAACGTATAAAGTAAGAGGCTGAGCTTTGTCGGTTTGACGGCGGTTTTCGCTATTTGGGCCGATTATTCGAGATAAAGCCGATGTGTGTCTTTTGGTGTTTTGCTAACAACTGCAGCCGCCACCTAAGCGACGCAAGGAGGAAACTTTCTAGCAAACCATCCTGCTGAGAAGGGCGACCATCGAACTTTATGAAGACTTCGCGTGTTTCTAGCGCCAATCCGCTGGTGATGTTGTGGAATTCGGTGATCGGGAAAAAGATCGTTATGGCCGTGACGGGCGCGGTCCTGGTGCTTTTCGTGATCGCGCATATGCTGGGAAATCTCAAAGTCTACGGCGGCCAACAGACCATGAACGCGTACGCGCGGTTTCTCAGAGAGATGGGGTGGCCGATTCTAGGCCATGAAGAAGGCCTGTGGGCGGTGCGAATTATACTTTTGGTGTGCGTGGTGCTTCACGTCACGGCGGCCACTCAATTAACTCGCTTGAGCTGGCAGGCTCGTCCCCAGGAGTACCACGAGTGGAAAGGCCTTGCATCGACTTTCGCTTCTCGCACAATGCGATGGGGCGGCGTGCTGCTGCTTGTTTTTATCGTGTTTCACATCTTGCACATGACGTTCGGCGTCGTCGGTTTTTCGCCCGGCCAGTTCAAGCATCTTGCGGTGTATCAGAACGTGGTGGCTGGATTTTCCGTATGGCCGGTTTCCTTGTTTTACATCGTCGCAATGGTGGCTTTGGGACTGCATCTCGACCACGGCATCTGGAGCGCGATTCAGACTCTCGGCTTTAACTCCGGGCGCAACGAGCACGTACTCAAGCTCGTTTCGCGCGCAATAGCCGTGATCGTGGTCTTGGGCTTTATTTCGGTTCCTGTCTCTGTGATGGTAGGCTGGGTGCGCTAGGAGAAGCGATCGTGTTGGACGCAAGGATTCCGTCTGGTCCGCTCGAGCAGAAGTGGGAGAAGTGTCGGTTTGAGATGCAACTGGTGAGCCCCGCCAACCGGCGCAAGTACACGATAATCGTCGTCGGTGCGGGTTTGGCGGGAGCTTCGGCCGCGGCTACGCTCGGACAGCAGGGCTACCGCGTGCACTGTTTTTCCTACCACGATACGCCGCGTCGAGCTCATTCGATCGCGGCTCAAGGCGGAATCAACGCCGCCAAAAATTACCGCAATGACGGCGACAGCGTGTACCGGTTGTTTTACGACACGATCAAAGGCGGTGATTTCCGCTCGCGCGAGGCAAACGTATACCGGCTTGCCGAACTAAGTCTCAATATTATCGATCAGTGCGTCGCCCAAGGAGTGCCATTCGCGCGCGAGTACGGAGGGCTGCTCGACACGCGTTCGTTCGGCGGCGTGCAGGTGCAACGTACTTTTTACGCGCGCGGCCAGACGGGGCAGCAGCTTTTGTTGGGCGCGTATCAGGCTTTGCAGGAGCAAATCGCGGCAGGAACCGTGACGATGCATACGCGCACCGAGATGCTCGACCTGGTGCTGATCGGAGGTCGCGTGCGGGGAATCATCACGCGCGATCTGCTGACCGGGGCGATCGATGCCCATGTGGCCGATGCGGTCGTGCTCGCCACTGGCGGCTACTCCAACGTTTTCTATCTTTCCACTAATGCCAAGGCGTCCAATTGCACCGCGATCTGGCGCGCCTATCGGCGCGGCGCTCTGTTTGCTAACCCCTGTTTCACCCAAATCCATCCGACCTGTATTCCCCAGAGTAGCGAACATCAGTCCAAACTTACGCTGATGTCGGAATCGTTACGCAACGACGGGCGGGTATGGGTGCCGAAAAAGAAAGGCGATACGAGGCCACCGAACGATATCCCCGAAGACGAGCGCGACTACTTTCTCGAGCGCCGGTATCCAAGGTTCGGTAATCTCGTGCCGCGGGATCTCGCCTCGCGAGCCGCCAAGGAAGTATGTGACGAAGGCCGAGGCGTGGGTCCGCAAGGCCGCGGCGTGTATCTGGATTTCGCCGACGCGATCAAACGCATGGGTGTGGAGGAGGTGCGCGAAAAATACGGCAACATCTTCGACATGTACGAAAAGATCACCGGCGAAGACGCCTACAAGGTGCCGATGCGGATTTATCCCGCACCCCACTACACGATGGGTGGACTTTGGGTGGACTACCATCTGATGTCAAATCTACCGGGCCTTTTCGTCGCGGGAGAGGCTAACTTCTCCGATCATGGCGCCAACCGGCTAGGCGCTAGCGCTTTGATGCAGGGGCTGGCGGACGGGTATTTTATATTGCCCGCCACGATTCCAAACTATCTGGCGACGAACTCGCTCGAGCCGGTCAGTGTTTCCCATCCCGCCTTCTCCCAGGCCAAGGCCGAAGTCGCCGAGCGTCTGCAGAAGCTTCTCAAGATTCGCGGTAGGCGCTCGCCTGACTCGTTCCATCGAGAGCTCGGCAAGCTGATGTGGGACAAATGCGGGATGACGCGCTCCGCACAGAGCCTGCGCGAGGCACTTGCCAGATTGCCCGAGCTTCGCCAGGAGTTCTGGGAAAACTTGGCTTTGGTCGGCACCGGCGAGGAATTGAACCAGTCGCTCGAGAAGGCAAATCGCGTCTCGGACTTTTTGGAGCTGGCCGAGCTGATGTGTATCGATGCGCTCCATCGCGAAGAATCCTGCGGCTGCCATTTCCGAATCGAAAGCCAGACGCCCGACGAAGAAGCCAAGCGCGACGACGAGCGCTTCTGTTACGTCGCGGCGTGGGAATGGAAGGGGCCGGACCGCGCGCCCGAGTTGCACAAGGAACCTTTGACGTTCGAATACGTTCACCTCACCCAGAGGAGCTATAAGTAGGCATGAAATTCACGCTCCGCATCTGGCGGCAGAAAAGTCGCGAAGCCCCAGGCAAATTCGTAACCTACCAGGTGGACGGAATCACGCCAGATATGTCCTTCCTGGAGATGCTAGACGTTCTAAACGAGGAGCTTCTCGCACGTGGCGAAGATCCTGTGGCCTTCGAGCACGATTGTCGCGAAGGGATCTGCGGCTCGTGCGGGTTTTTGATTAACGGCTTGGCGCACGGTGGGCGGCGCGGCACCACAGTTTGCCAGCTGTCGATGCGGTTTTTCAAAGATGGCGAGACGCTCACCCTCGAGCCGTGGCGCGCCCGCGCCTTCCCGGTCGTGCGCGACCTGATTGTCGACCGCTCGGCCTTCGACCGGATTATTCAGGCGGGCGGGTTTATCTCTGCTCCCGTGGGAAGCGCTCCCGACGCCAACGCGATTTTAGTGCCGAAAGATATAGCCGACACGGCGTTCGAAGCCGCCGCCTGTATCGGATGCGGAGCTTGCGTAGCTGCCTGTCCGAATGCTTCTGCGATGCTCTTTACGGCTGCAAAGCTGGTCCACCTCAACGTCCTTCCCCAAGGACAACCTCAACGCTACCAGCGGACGCTAAATATGGTTGCCGCAATGGAAGCCGAAGGGTTCGGCAGTTGTACGAATCATGGCGAGTGCGCCGCAGTTTGCCCCAAGGAGATTCCGCTCGAGTTCATCGGACGGATGAATCGCGACCTGCGACGAGCTATCTTTAGACGCCGTTTCGAGCGCTGGCGTGATGCCACACAGTAGCTAGCACGGATAAGACAAACAGTCGCACGAGGAAGCCGTTTTGCTTGTGTCTTATGGCGCGAAAAAGCTATCTCGCAGCCGTCATCTGCTGCTTTGAGCGTTGCAAAAACTTGCTTTGAGCTGAACCCAGCGCCATAAGCTTCTTCGCGCATCGATTGAAACGTAACCGAGAGCAAACGCGTCCACCTAACGCCGCTCATTGACGAGACGAATTCACACTGAACACTCTCGCCTGCTTCGAGAAAGGTCTGCGGCGCTCGACGAACGTCTAACCGGCTACCGGACTTCTCGACCTACGGTGTTGCGAGTAAGTCTCAGGCCGCTTTGGTTCAGTGGGTTTGGCTTTTCGCAAAGGCGGTTCCTGCCTTGTAAGGGGCTAACTTGCCTGAGAACTCTCGCTCATTTCGGCGATGAGGCGATCTAGCTCGACCTTGAGGCGTGGCAGAACTTCGTCGTAACTAAAGGTGCCCAGTTTTTGGCTCTTGCGTTTAAGATTGACCGTAGTAGGACCGCACCAAAGCCCTAGGTCGGCGTCGTCCGTCTCGCCCGGGCCATTGACGCGGCATCCCATGACCGCGATCGTTAGGCGATATTTTGAGGCATACGCTGCCAATTCCTTGACCTGCTGAGCGAGCTCGACAAACCGCTCGTTCTCGACCCGGGAGCACGAGGGGCACGCAATTATGTTGAGGCCGGTGCCGAAGTCGGGCACCGAGATAAAGCGACCCGCTGCGACATCACGCAGGATCTCGTAGCCGACAAGCACCTCCTCATGTTTTCGCTCGTAAGGTAGCGTGAGCGACACTCGGATCGTATCGCCAATCCCTTGCGCGAGCAGTTTTTCGAACGCCAAACGCGTCTTGATAATTCCGTCCGGCGGCAGCCCCGCCTCGGTCACTCCCAGATGCAGCGGTACGTCTGGACGGCGTGCTGCGAAGCGGCGATTTGCCTCGACAACCTTAAACGGGTCGGAGTCCTTGAGCGATACTACAAAGCGAGTAAAACCGAGCTCGTCGAGTAGCTCGCAATGGTAGGCGGCAGATTCTACAAGAGCGGTTAGCTGGTCGCCTGGGTAGCGCCTTAGAAAATCTGGCGCGATCGACCCGCAGTTGACGCCGACTCTTATCGCCAAGTCGTGCTCGCGTGCTACCTCCACGAGCCATTTGACCTTGTCTTTTATCGATTTGGCTTTTTCGATGTGATGGAGATGGCCGGGATTGTAACGAATCTTATCGACGTAAGGGCCAACTTTGTCGGCTATGCGGTAGTTTTCCTGAAGGTCGACCGACAGTACGATTCCCGGACACTGTGCGCGTATCTCGCGCAGCGCGCTTACCTCTTTCTCGTTGTCAAGGGCGATCCGAACGATTCCAGCGCCGGCGTTGGCTAGCTGATGGACCTGGCGCACGGTTGCGTCGATGTCGGTGGTGCGTGTGGCGCACATCGATTGCACTACCACCGGAAATTGACCACCAATTTTAAGTCCTCCGACGTCGACAACTCGCGTTGAACGTTTGTGAATCTCCTGCATCTTAAAGTCCTCGGGCAAATTCGATTTTCAAAAGCCTTGAGGCACTGCCGCAAAAGTCTCTACTTCTGCGGCTGAGTGTCCTCTTCGTACACTCCGAGCGCTATACAGCCGTGCGAAAAAGCAGCTCCCGCCCTCATGACCATCGCAACGAACACCGCTTCGGCTAGCTCTTCTTCGGTGGCACCGTGCTGCTTGGCTCGCCGCGTATGATCCTCGATACACCACGGGCACTGCGTGATGTGAGCCGCAACGACCGCCATCAGCTGCTTGGTTTTAGCCGACAAGGCGCCATCTTTGAAGATGTCCTTGCTCCACTGAAGAAAACCCTTCAGCAGCTCAGGTTTAAGCTCGCGCAGCCGTCGCAAGTGTTTGATGTTACTTGCGTCGTAAAAGTTTTCCACTCTTCGCCTCCCGTCCAGCAAATCGGATTTTGCCCGGCCACGACGCATTCAGTAGAAGAGTTGCGCCGTGGCTTATTGTTTGAGCTATAAGACGGTTTGTTTCAAAACCTCCTCAGCCCGTTTTGCTCTGAAGGCGGCAAGACGCTCGCGCACCTCGGGGCGGCGCCCAGCTACGATCGCCGCTGCAAACAGAGCGGCGTTTGCCGCGCCTGCCTTCCCGATTGCCATCGTGGCTACGGGGACGCCACGGGGCATCTGAACAATTGCCAGCAACGCATCTAGACCTTTCAATTCGGTCGTTGGGATAGGGACACCGATCACGGGCAGCAGCGTTTTTGCCGCTACTACTCCGGGCAGGTGGGCTGCGCCACCGGCGCCGGCTATGATTACCTCGAGCCCCCGCTCGGCTGCCTTAGCTGCATATTCGAGCGTGAGGTCTGGCGTGCGATGGGCGGATAGCACACGCACTTCGTAAGGTATGTCAAACTCCTTTAAGATTTCGCAGGCAGCGGACATATATTCGTAGTCGCTTTTGCTGCCCATGATGATACCGACTAGTGGAGAAGGGGCAGATTCCACCATGTTATCGTTAGTTTCCTCCAGGGATTTTTAGCGTCTTTCGATTCCGGGCATCACCCGTCAAAGCTCGTAAACGTAGCAGACGATGCGATTCTTTTCCATTTGTAGCTTAGCCGCCCTTGGTACGTTGAGCAAACTATAACATTGTTTTATATATTTTTGAGCAAAGTTACTAAGGCGGTTAAATCGTCGTCGCTATAATATTCGATTTCAATTCGCCCGGGGCGCCTGCCGCGTCCACTGAAAATACGGACGCGTCGCTTAAGCGCTTGCTCGAGCTCCTCCACGAGAGTGTTAAGGTTGGCGTCAGGGGAGCGCACGCTTTTATTAGCAGGACGAGCTGCGCGCACCAGTGCTTCAGTTTTGCGTGCCGTCAAGTTTTCGGCAGCGATCTTGAGGGCCAGTTTAATTTGGGCCTCTTGGCTATCCAGGGCGAGCAGTGGCCGAGCCTGGCCGGCCGTCAGTTCGCCGCGCTCGAGCATTTCGATGATTTGCGCCGGCAAATCGAGCAACCGAATCGAATTGGTAACGTATGGGCGACTCTTACCGATTCGGCGAGCGATGGCGTCGTGAGAGAGCCCGAATTCTCGGTTCAACCTCAGAAGAGCGCGCGCTTCGTCGATAGGACGCAGTTCCTCGCGCGCGAGGTTCTCGACCAAGGATAGTTCCAGAGCGCTTCGGTCGTCGAGTTCGCGAACGATCGCCGGGATACGTGTCAGCCCGGCCATTCGAGCCGCTCGCAAGCGTCTTTCGCCTGCAATTAGCTCGTAGGGCTGGTTAGGTTGTGTCTGGCGGACGATGACAGGCTCGACAATTCCCTGGCTTCGGATAGATTCGGCAAGCTCTTCGAGCGTCTCGGCGTCAAAGTGCGTGCGGGGTTGAAACCGTGAAGGGACGACCTGGTCGATCGGAATTTCTCGAATCGAGCCGGCCTCTAAACGGACGGATTCGCCAGCATCGTTTGCGGTTATCAGGGCTTCGATTCCGCGACCTAATGGTTTTCTGGCCATTGCGATCGTTCCCGAAAATGTACTGTGTAGTGCAGGGCGTAATAGCTAGTGCATAAAAGGCTTAATTGCCCTCGGACAGTCAAGGCCTGTCTGTGCGGTTTTGAGCTTTATAAGCGTGTCGCTGAGCTATTTCCAAAGCGAGCGCCCGGTAGCTTTGGGCGCCGGCGGACTTACTTTCGTAGTCCAGTACGGACAGCCCGTGGCTTGGGCTTTCGGAAATTCTGACGTTGCGCGGAATTACGCTGGCAAAGACTCGGTCGGGGAAATGTTGGCGCACTTCTTGCGCTACTTCGTGGCTCAGACGATTGCGCGAGTCGAACATGGTTAGCAGAATTCCTTCGATCTCCAATTGAGGATTGAGCGAGGCTTTGACCCGGCTAATCGTCTTCATAAGCGCGCTCAAGCCTTCGAGCGCGTAGTATTCGCACTGTATCGGGATCAGCACCGAACCAGCCGCCACCAAGGCGTTAAGGGTGAGCAAGCCTAGCGACGGTGGCGTATCGATGAAGACGTAGTCGAATTGAGGCGAGACGGGAGCAAGAACGTGGGCCAGTCGGAATTCGCGACGTTCCATCGTTACGAGCTCGATTTCTGCTCCGACGAGGTTTGCGCCAGCGGGAGCTAGGAAAAGTGAGCCGGACACAGGACGGATAATTTCCGAAAGCGGAACCTGTTCGATAAGCGCCTCGTAGGTGGTCATGCCGGCTTTGGTCCAAGAAGCTCGCGCTTGAGCGTCGGCAATGAGCCCTGAGGTGGCGTTGGCCTGGGGATCGAAGTCAACCAAAAGCACTCGCTTGTTCAGCTCAGCAAGGGCGGCGGCGAGGTTGGTCGCTGTGGCAGTTTTACCAACGCCTCCTTTCTGGTTTGCGATCGTAATTATCTGGGGCAAGGTGTCAGGTCTCCTTTAAGTCAGCTTGGTGCCGTAGCGCGTAAGTCAGCTTGGTGCCGTAGCGCGTTGCTTCGGTAATGCCGGGTTGTGGGAGTATCACAGCCAATTGAAAGACGTCGACGCGCCATGAGTCCGGGCCGACCGACGTTTCACGTGAAACTTTACGGCTTCGCTTCTGCCAAAACTTGCTCCTCGCGCGGTCCGCCTCGCCAATTTAACCATCTGCCAAAAGCTTCTCCTCGCGCTCGATCCTCTCAAAATATACCAGAGCCCGCTCCCGTAAAACTGGCGCAATTCCGTTGCCACGACGCTCTTGCTCCCTCGCCCATCCGCTTTTCACCGCATAGCGCTTGATGCCATGAATTCGAAACGCTTCGTTCTGCGTAAGATTGATCTCCCTTGCCTGACGAGCGCTGGCATAAAAAATCGCGTGAGCGGAGGGCTTTAGTATCGAGGCCGAAAGCGTAAAAAAATCGGCCACGGGGCCGACCGCACGCCCCAGGGCGAGGTCGAAACAGCCCTCACTTTCACTTTCAGAAAACGGAAGCTTGCGCTCTTCCACCCGGACATTTTTAAGTCCAAGTTCAACAACGACTATCCGTAAAAAGCCCGCGCGCTTTCGCCGCGGCTCGAACAACACAAAGTGAGCGTCGCAAGCGCTGGCTAATACCACGCCGGGAAAACCAGCGCCGCTACCGATATCCGCGATCCGACCGCCGGCCTCAAAATAAGGCCGCGGCGAACTTCCCTGAAGCTCGAACCCAAGCGGTGCAAGACAATCGACGATGTGAAAAACAACCGCTTCAGGATCGGTCGGCCGCGATACGAGGCTAAACCGGCTGCCCCAACTTGCCAGAAGCTCCCCATAGCGGCCCATTCTGCTAAAGAACAGCTGCGCTAAAGAAAGCCACGGCCAGGTGCGCTCAATCTCTTTCTCGAGCAAGCCGACGACTGCGGTTTCAACGGTACTGCCCATACCTACAAGCGCCAGCCGAAAACTGACGCTTTTAAAAATCGGCCGTTGGCGTTTCCTCGACCGAGGCTAGGCTCTCGGCAACCGTCCTCGAGCGTGAGCGGCTTTTCAAGTACACGGCCAGAATCGAGATTGCGGCCGGAGTTATACCAGGAAGTCGCGCCGCTTGGCCCAGAGAACGTGGTCGAATTCGAGAAAGGCGCTCCCGAACCTCACTCGAAAGCCCCCCGATCGAGCCGTAGTCAATATCGTCTGGAATGGGCGTCTCCTCCAGCCGGCGAAAACGGGCGACGTTCTCGGTTTCTCGCTTTATATAGCCCTCGTACTTGACCTCGATTTCCAGCTCCGCCACTTCGTCTTGAGTCAAGCTCGGCGTAAGTCCCGCCATCTGCACGACCGCCTCATAAGTAACCTCGGGCCGGCGCAACAGCTCGATCGCCCGTACCGGCTGACGAATGGGGGCAGAGCCCAAGCTTGCAAGCTTGGCCTGGACGAAATCGCTGCAGAACACGGTAACTTCGCTAAGTCTTTTTATCTCCTTCGCCACGGCCTCGGTTTTGGCCCGAATACGCTCAGAGACCTCGCCGCCCAAAAGGCCGAGTTGTTCGGCGTAATGTCCAAGGCGTCTGTCGGCGTTGTCTTCGCGGAGCAAAAGTCGGTACTCTGCCCGTGAGGTGAACATCCGATACGGCTCGCCGCCGATTCCACGGGTAACCAAATCGTCAATGAGCACGCCGATGTAGGCTTCGTCACGGCGTAGGATCAGAGGCTCCTGCCCACGCAGCTTGAGGACAGCGTTGATTCCCGCAATCAAACCTTGGGCAGCCGCTTCCTCGTAGCCCGTGGTGCCGTTGATCTGACCGGCGAAAAACAGGTTTTTCACGAGCTTCGTCTCGAGCGAGGGCTTTAGCTGCGTAGGGTCGCAAAAGTCGTATTCAATCGCATAACCTGGGCGCATTATTTCCGCTTGCTCGAGCCCAGGGATCGAACGGACCATCGCAAGCTGCACGTCGAGCGGCAAACTGGTCGAGAGCCCGTTCGGGTAGACCTCGACCGTGTCACGCCCCTCAGGTTCAAGAAAGATGTGGTGGCGTTCTTTGTCGGGAAAACGGGCTATCTTGTCTTCGATCGAAGGACAGTAGCGCGGCCCCCGACTTTTAATCGCTCCCGAGTACATGGGTGAGCGAGTTAGGTTTGCCCGGATAATCTCATGAGTGCGCTCTGTGGTGTAGGTCAGATAGCAAGGGATCTGCGGCTGAGTAATCGTTTGCGTGCGAAAGGAGAAAGCAGGTGGTGGATCGTCGCCGTGTTGAATCTCGAGCCGCGAGTAGTCAATCGTGCGCCCGTCAAGCCGCGGGCAGGTGCCGGTCTTGAGCCTTCCTACGACGAAGCCGAGTGACCTTAGATGGTCGCTCAAGCCCATCGCAGCGAAGTCTCCGGCCCGTCCCGCCGAGTAGTTTTTATCGCCGATATGTACGAGGCCCTTGAGAAAGGTTCCGGTCGTCAGGACTACCGCGCGAGCGTAAAATTCCTCCCCGATCTGCGTCTCAACGCCTACTACCGCACCGTTGCGAACAATCAGGCGTTCCACGCTTGCCTGCCGCACCGTAAGGTTAGGCGTTCGCTCCACTACGCGCTTCATCCTCGCGCGGTAGGCGGCCTTGTCCGCCTGAGCCCGGCGTGCCCGCACCGCGGGCCCCTTACGCGTATTAAGGAAGCGAAACTGTATTCCGGTCTCGTCGATCGCCAAGGCCATCTCGCCGCCGAGCGCGTCTATTTCGCGCACGAGATGCCCTTTGCCGATTCCTCCAATAGCCGGGTTACACGACATCTGTCCAATATGGTCGAGGTTAAGGGTCAGCATCAGGGTTTTTTCACCCATCCTGGCGGCCGCCAGCGCGGCTTCAATTCCCGCGTGACCTGCCCCGACGACAATGACGCTATAGTCGAACGTGCTCATTTTACGTTTATCTCGTTATAAACAGAACAATGTTTGATTTGTTGCAAATAGCCAAAACGCCCTCGATGCAAAAGCCTTTTGTTCTAATCGCTCGATAGTACCTTTTGACTCGTGTAGCCAGCAAAATTGACCGTCTAATTTAAGCAAACCGCAGCCTAGGACCAGTATCGAGAAGAAAACTCTGGCCGACGGTTCGGCCCGCAGACCCTCATTTGCCGATACAGAACTCGCTAAAGATAGCGTCCAAGACGTCCTCGGACGTCACTTCGCCGGTGATACTCGCCAGTGCCTCTGCGGCTCCGGTTATATCGACCGTCACGATCTCCGGCGGCATACGCTTCTGTAATGCGCGCTTTGCGCTTTTGAGTCGGTCGAGTGCCCGCGCCAGCGCTACGCGGTGTCGTTCGCGCGAAATAGCGATTTTCTCTCCGCTTACTTCCCCGTGAAGCCTTGCAAGTCCCTCGGCCAGGGTTGTGCGGAGTTGCTCAAGACCGTCGCCGCGTACCGCGGAAAGTTCGACTACTGCGTCGGTGAAGCCCAAAGCGCGCAGCGAATCAGGTGTAAGAAGTCGTGGCAAGTCGGCCTTATTTAGGACGCCAATCGCCGGACGTCCAGCGCACAGCGAAACGACCTCGCGGTCTGCTTGTTCGAGCGGTGCCGAGGCGTCGAAGACGGCCAAGATTACGTCGGCTGTGCCAGCGTTGCGACGGGCAAGCTCGATACCTATACGCTCGACCGTCTCCTCCGTATCTCGAATTCCCGCTCCATCCTGTAATACTACCTGAAAGCCGCCAATTTGGATCGTATCCTCGATGAGGTCGCGCGTGGTGCCTGGAATCGGGGTCACGATCGCTCTCTGCGTCCCCAAAAGTAGGTTCATCAAACTTGACTTGCCGACATTAGGCTTACCTACGATAGCGACCCGGACGCCCGAGCGAACGAGCTTGCCTCGGTTGAAGCTGTCGTGCAGCGCTTCAATGTCGGCAAGCAGTAGGTCGATTCTCTGGATGACTTCTGCGTCGCTTGCGAAGTCAATGTCCTCGTCACTGAAGTCGATTTGGGCTTCGAGCTGGACGCGAATGTCGATCAGCTGTTTTCGTAAAGTTCGAACCTTGTTGCTCAAAAGCCCGTTCAGCTGGGCTAAGGCCTGGGCCAGGGCGTTTTCGCTCGAAGCGTTGACCAGGTCCGCTATCGCTTCCGCCTCGGTAAGGTCGATCCGCCCGTTGAGGAAAGCCCTGCGCGTAAACTCCCCAGGATTGGCCATCCGCGCTCCCGCGGCCAGTGCGGCGGCTATCACGCGCCGCACGATAAAGGTGCCGCCGTGACAATGCAGCTCGGCGACGTCTTCCCCAGTAAAACTTTTCGGTGCCGGCATCATCACGGCAAGCGCCCGATCCAGCAGCGCCCCGCTTGGTTCGCGAATTTCGCCCAAATAGAGCTGTCGGTACCGAAGCTTGCGCGCATACAGCGGGCGCCATAGTTTATGCAGGATTGTGAAGGCGTCCGGACCTGACAGCCGAACGATCGCGACCGCTGCCGGGGCCAGGGACGTGGCTGGTGCTACAATCGTGTCGTTGATCAATTCCATCGGCAAGGAGACAACGGGTAGCGCTGTTGTGCGTTGGAAACAGAAGTTTCAGCCCGACACAATCGATCTTATGACGTTTCCTGACACATAATGTAATCTTAGGGCGTAAAGTAGACCGAAGACCAGGGCAAGAGCGTTATTCGACTTGCCGGCTTGGAGCGCATATGCTTCCATGATTCGGGCAAGCGCCGTTTGAGCCGGCTTCTCGGCAACGGGGTCATGCATCGATTTGAATGAGCAGCCTCAAGGTTGCGGCACTAGAGAAAAGAAAAGCAAATCTCGGTATTCACGCAAGAAACTATGAAGAGAACTTATCAGCCGAGCAATGTTCGCCGCAAAAGGACTCATGGCTTTCGTGCCAGGATGGCAACTCCGGGTGGGCGCAAGGTACTCAAGCGCCGACGAGCCAAGGGTCGCCATCGCCTGACGGTGACAATTCCGCCAAAGCAGCCCGGGTAATCTCTACGCCTGACGCAAGCTTCGGCAAACGCCATCGGCTTCGCCGACGCCGCGATTTTCTGGCGGTCCAGCGCGAAGGCGTGAAGTTGCGAACACAACATTTCCTGCTCGAGATGGTCGCCGATTTCGCCGACGAGGGTCCCAAACTTGGGCTTACTGTGTCGCGGCGGGTCGGCAAACCTGTAGTTCGCAACCGCCTGAAGCGACGTCTTCGAGAGTGCTTTCGACTTACGCTAAAGCACATGTTACCCGAGCGCGCGGCTTTAGTAGTAGTGGCCCATGCAGATGCTGGAGCGCTCGATTTCGCGACTATCAATGCGGAACTTACTGCGGGTGTCCGACGGCTGTTGCGCAAAAGTCGACTCTAGCGGTTGTGCCGAGATTTCGGTTGTCGCCAAGGCGTGCTCGAGCGTCGTCGCAAAGCAGCTTGCCGCCGCTTTTGCTTTGTTTCTTCGTGCATATCGCTTGTTTATATCGCCCGCTCTTGCCGTGTTGTTCGGTCCGGCGTGCAGGTTTGAACCCAGCTGTGCCGAGTACGCACGCCAAGCCCTGCTGACGCATGGACTTGTTCGCGGATCGGCTCTGGCCGCAAAGCGCCTGCTACGCTGCCGCCCGGGTGGTGGCTGGGGGTACGATCCCGTGCCGCCGTCGAATTCGCGCTTGAACTGGAACCGGATGAGGTAAAAATCTCTTGGAAAGCCGAGCATTAATCGCGTTGATGATTTCTTTGCTTGTGCTCCTAGCGTACGAGGAGCTCGTGGTCAGGCGTTTTTTCCCGCCGCCTTCAGGGCAGCAGACGTCGGCTCGAGCTTCGCGCGCGTCCGCGACGCCGACCGCAGCGCCCTCTGTATCTACTCCAATCGCTGTGACCACGCCACGCCTGGCTTTTGCGCCGTTGGCCGGTTCCGCGCAGACTGGCGAATCGGCTGAACGGACGGTCGAGATTGACGCGCCTATCTTTCGGTGCCGTTTGACGACCATCGGTGCCCGCCTTTCGAGCTTCCAGCTTCTGGACTATCGTGCTACCGCAGCGCCTGCGAGCCCTCCTCTGGATTTGATTCGTCGTTCACAAAATGGCACTTATCCTTTCGGGTTGGCTTTCAGACAAGGCGATAAGGTGGAAGACGATTCGAGGGTTGCCTATCAAACTCAAGCGCCTGCCAGGATTGTTCTCAAACGCGGCTCGACCGCAGAAATAAGTTTCAGCGCATCTACGCCCGACGGACTTAAGCTTAGCAAGGTATTCAGTTTTTCAGCAGACAGCTACGCTTTTTGGCTGAACGTGAAGGTGGAGGGCGTGGCAGGCAAGGCCGACGCGCTCGGACTTGAGCTCAGCCAGGAGATGGGTGCGCTTGAGGGCTATCGCAACTCGCCGACGGTTGAAGCCGAGGTGAACGGTAAGACGCTGGTAGAGGCCGAGAACACGCTGGCCAGTGGTGTAGCTCCGGTAACGGGCGCGATAACATACGCGGGCTTCGGCGACCGGTACTTTCTCTCCGTGGTTATGCCCAAACGGCCCTCTCAGGGAACGCTCGAGATGGGGCTTAACGGCGGGCAGGCGCTGGCGCTGCTTTGGTTTCCGTTGGATTCGCAAGCCGCGATACAGGCGCAATTTCTTGCCTACTTAGGGCCTAAAAAGCTCGACATACTCGAGGCTGTCGACCCGCACCTTCGCGACTCGATCAACTTCGGATGGGCGGCGATGATCGCAGTGCCGTTCGTCCACGCGTTGAACTTCTTCCATCGCTTTGCGCCAAATTATGGGGTTGATATCATCCTACTGACGATCGCTATCCGGCTGTTGCTGCTCCCTGTCTCGTTGCGCAGCCAGCGCTCGATGATGAAGATGCAGCGGCTTGCGCCGCAGATCGAGCGTCTGCGCGAAAAGTACAAAGACGACCACGAGCGGCTCAACCGGGAAATGATGGACCTGTACCGGCGCAATCACGTAAATCCGCTCGGCGGATGCTTGCCGACACTACTCCAGTTGCCAATCTTTATCGGTCTTTATGAGGCTTTACTGAACGCGGTGGAATTGCGTCATGCGCCCTTTATTCTGTGGATTCGCGACCTTTCCGCTCCGGAATGTTTGAGCATACCGCACATGCCCAAGTTGCCGTTCACCGATTGTGCAGGTATTCCTGTGCTGGTGCTGCTTATGGGCTTGAGCGCGTTTATCCAGCAAAAAATGTCGCCTCAGCCGGTCGACCCTAGCCAGCAGCGTATGATGATGTGGATGCCTCTGGTCTTTACGCTTCTGTTCTTGAATTTTCCCTCGGGACTTACGCTTTACTATTTGTTTACGAATTTGCTTGGGATGTTACAGCAGTACGTTATTAATCGGGAATTCAAACAGCTTGCTCCGGTTGCTCAATGACGAACGAGATGAATTCTGTAGAAGTAACTGCTCCTTCGCTCGACGAGGCGGTTCGCCAGGCACTCGAAAGCCTCGGTGCTCAAGAAGACGACGTTGTAATTGAGATCTTAAGCACCCCGCGGTCCGGTCTTTTGGGCCTCGGCTCACGGCCTGCCAAAGTGCGCGTTACTCGCAAGGCGCCGTTTGACGTCCAAACGGGCGTGATAGCGCCCTCTGCCGCGGCGACAGCTGGGACTGAGGCTGCGGCAAAGGCTGACTCGATGCCGGCGGCAACGACTTTGGCACAACCCGGTGTCTCTGGGGCGGGTGCGGAGTCGCTGTCTGAACAAGCTCAGCATACAGCGCACGCCGGACAGGCTGCGCCATCCGAGCCAGCCGAGGAGCCAAAGGCTGCACCCCAGACGGCGCAAAAATCGCTTGAGGAGCAGCTGCAAGAGGCAGTCGCGATTATTCGCGAAACCATGCAGCTCATGGGGGAGACGGTCGAGATATCGAGTAGAATTGTAGAGCCGCAGGATGGGGATACAGCGGCGATCGAAGTAGACTTAAAAGGCGAGAACTCCGGGCTTCTGATCGGAAGGCGTGGACAGACGCTCGAGGCTTTGGAGTATATCGTAAACCGCATCCTGGCGCGCCGAATCGAGAACGCTGTGCCTGTCTTGCTCGACGTCGAGTCGTATAACGCGCGGCGCAGCCAGCGCCTGCAGCGTCTTGCGCTATCGTTGGGCGAGAAGGTTAAGCGCCAGCGAAAGGCGCTGCGGCTAAAGCCGATGTCCCCGCGCGAGCGGCGCGTGGTCCATATGGCGTTGCGCGACGACCCGTTGGTGACCACGGAATCGACCGGTGCGGGTTACTTGCGCGCGATAAAGATTCTTCCGGTAGATAGCGCTAGCAAGGCAACAGACACCGCCCAAAAGCGCGGCCGAAGCTAAGCGCGTCGGCGGCGAAGGACTGTCGCCCGAACATCGCCAGTATTTGTTGTTCTTGTGCGCCAGCGCCGTCCAAGGCTAAGGCGCAAAAAAGCGCTAGCGGGTTACGTTTGTGCGCTCGTGGGTGCGCTTATCGCTTACCGCCACGACGCTGCTTGCGTCGGGCTCATCCTGCTCGCCCGGTCAGGATCGTCCCCTAGTGGTGGTGATGCCGGTGGTGGAGGTCGGGAAGATGGTCGTGGGTGTGAACCATCGGCAGATGGCGGTGCCAATGCGAATGCGGCTCCCGGAGCGAGGGCAGTCCGACGTGGTCGTGCTGATGATGTATGTCGTGGGTGTGCGGGTGCTCGTGGATGAGCTCTTCGTGGACGTGCTCATGGACGTGTCGATGGCGCATCATCAGCGCCAGTCCACCGGCCGTGACAAGCCCTGCGCAAAGCTCGGAGAATCTTAACCATTCGCCATTAATCGGGCCAGCCATCAAAGCGCCGACGAAAGGCGCGGTCGCGAATACCGTGGCCTGCCTGGCCGCGCCGATATACCTCAAAGCGTAGACGTACAATACCACACTTGCACCGTAACAGGTCGCGCCGATACCCAGGGCGCCAATGCACAGATGAGCCGGCGGCATCGCCAGGCCTATCGTGCGAGTAAGAATCAGGCTGAACAAGCCTGCCGCGAGCGTTTTCACGCGGGCAACCGCCAATGGGTTACGCGTCGACAGGCACTGCGTGAGATTGTTATCGATCGCCCACAACATCGCCGCCGCGGCAAGTTTTAGCGCGGCAAGCACGCTGCCCGTAACCGTCGCGCCTGAATTAACGCTAAGTAGGCTACTGCCCACAAGTACGAGCGCAGCGCCTAGAAGCTCTTGCCCCTCGAGACGATCGCGAAACAGAACGGCTGCGAGCATCACAGTGAAAGGCGCTTCTAGGTTTAGCATCAACGAGGCGGACGCGGCAGATAGGTGCTTAAGACCCGATAGCATCAGAACGGGAGCTAGTACCCCTCCAAACAATACCACGCCAGCCATCAGGTAAGCGTCTTCGAATCTGAGGTCGACTTCTCGTGACGTGCTGTCGCGTTTGCTGCAAACCTTCTGCAGGACGCTTATCACCGACAGGATCGCCCCAGCGCCCAAATAAAATAGCGACGACAACACGAGTGGCGTGCTCTGTGGTAGGACCAGCTTGGCCAATGGCGCGCTAAGTCCGAAAAGGACCGCCGCCAGAAGTCCGAGAACAATGCCTCGACTCCTGTGCCGGTCGTCGTGTTGTGCGCACTCACCTGGAAGTGGCACCAAGGGCGTCTCGCCACTCCCGTTTTTCGACGCGAGGTTAAGAAGATTTTCGTCAGTTCGAGACTTTTCCATTTCGGACGCAGCTTCAACTCAGTGCCATCATGACTGCCGCCCCGAAACTTGTCAGCGCGCTGTAGGCAAAAGCGGTCTTGGCGCCGACTTTGGTCCACAACAAGCCGACCAAAAAACTGGAGACCAGATCGCCAAGGCCGTTAGTTGCGGCTAGAACTCCAAAGCCCGTGCCGCGCACGGCGGCTGGGGCGAGCTCTGCCGCGATTGCGCTTTCCAGAGTTTCTTGCGCGGCCATAACCGTGCCAGCAAGTGCAAAAAGCAACAGGAGCCAGCTTAGTCTTGCTGGAGCAAACGCAAAGCCCATCGCCGTTACGGCGTTGAGGCCGTAACATAAGGCAAGCATCCTTCGGCGCGAGAAGCGATCCCCCAGCGCTCCTAAGGGGAAGCTCATCAGCGCATGGACCGCGTTATGGACGGCGTAAAGAAAAATCGCGGTAGTCATCGCGCCGCTCGTGCCGCCCATCAGCATGGCTGCTCTCATAACGAGCATGCTGTGGGCAAAATCGCCGATTCCAAAAAGCCCAACTGCGAAAAGAAACCGCCGAAACACCGCTGGAACCGCCTCTTGCCACGGCCGCGGCGAGATCTTTTGCCCGCGCTCATGGCGGCGCGGCTCGTCTACCGCAAGCAAGAAGCACGCGCCAGCCAGAATGCCCGGAATCGCGGTAATAAGAAAAAGCGTCTGCAGGCTTAAATACTCGAGCGCAACCATCGCAACCAGCGGCCCCATCACCGCCCCGAGCGTGTCTGCTGCGCGGTGAAGGCCGAAGGCTTTCCCCATGTCGGGGCCAGGCGTGGAATCCGCGAGCATCGCGTCGCGCGCAGGTCCGCGGATACCTCGGCTAAACCATCCCACGGTGCGCGCTACCAGCAGCTCTGTCCACGAACGCGCAAGCGAAAAAAGCCCGGTCGACACGCCTGTGATAAAATAGCCAGCGCTCGCTGCGAGATGGCGTATCTCGACCCTGTCCGCCACCCTGCCTCCCATAACCTTGGCCATCGTCGAAGCGCCGTCCGACACGCCTTCGATGATCCCTAGCGCCGCAGGCGAAGCTCCCAAAGTGATTAGAAAAAGCGGCAGCGCAGCGGTGGCCATCTCATGCCCCAGGTCGGAAAGCAAACTAGAAAGGCTCATGGCCAGCAAATTTCGGCTGAGCCATCGCGCGCGGACAGCGGCAGCCTCGGATGAAGCGGGACGAAGCTTTCGCAATACGCTTAGGAGAAGCATCTTTTCAACGACGACTGGACTGCATAGGTGTAGGCGAACTTCGCCGAATTGCTGATATTATTCACATTTAAACATTGTAAAGCGTGAAGATGTCTGCGGCGACGTCGAAGCTACGTCGTCTCGAGCCGTTTCGCCGGCGGGCGCATCGCGTATATCCGCGTAAGCTTTACTTCGAATTCGACCACGTAGCGCTCTTTTCCCGAACGGCCCGGTCGCGCTGGTCTTCGGCTTCCAGGAACCTCTGCCGCTCGTCCGTAAATGATCACTACCGCGCCTCGATTGTCCCAGGTCGTAAAGGCGACCCGGGGATTGGTGTGTAGGTCGCTACGCCGCACCGCGTTCTCGTACACAAACACGCGCAGGCTCGCACCCTTAAGCCGCGCATGCACCGGCGCAATATGCGGTTGCCCATTTGTCCCAACCGTCGCCATCGCGACTAGCGAAACATTGCGCCAAAATTCTTGCAGCTCCTGGGCTGTCATCTGCCGCTCAGGATATGCGACAGAATCGGCAACTGCGGGCGTCGCCGTTCTGACACTTTTTTCAATTAAACTGTCAATCGCCTCTAAATTGATTTCGTCTGCCTTCATGATATTCGCAGTACCCTTACGCCTCATCGCGCCGGGCAAAAGTCTCGTTCGGATTCTCCTATAAAAGTCGCCAGCTTTCCATCTAACAATAGGTTGCCCGTGTGGCGGAAGCTCGGTCCCGACCGAGCCCGGCAAAACCTCAAGTGATGTTGCGCAGGCAAGCGCGCTGTCGGTTTATGCTAAAACAGTCCTTACGCCGGATTGGCTGTGCGGTGTCGCACCCAGCCGCCCGCCGGTATACGCTATAAAAAGACTTTAAGCGATCGGGACCGATGCGTAAGCCTGTCGGGGAGGTTCGATCGCGAGTCGTTAGGATTGTCATCATGAGCGGTACAGACGAAAAATCTCCTGTGCTCGAGCGCCGCGAGCCGCCATTAGGGTGGATCTTGCTGAATCGGCCAGAGGTTCGCAACGCACTTGACCTGCGTACCTGGAGGCAACTCGCGCAAAGCTTCGCCTCGCTGGAAGCCGATCCCCAGATACGCGTGATCATAATTCGCGGTGTCACGGCTGAGGCGTTCGTCGCCGGTGCGGACATTTCAGAGTTTCCGCGGCTTCGAAGCAACCCTGAGCAGGCGCGCGAATACGAAAAGGCACCCGGCCGCGTAGTTGAAGCGCTGATACGGTCGGCTAAGCCCGTGATCGCGATGATATCCGGGTTCTGTCTGGGTGGCGGCGTGCAACTTGCGTTGGCGTGCGATGTTAAGTTCGCTGCTCGCAAAACGCGATTCGGCATTCCGGCCGCGCGCTTAGGGCTTGCGTACCCGCCGCAGGCCGTGCGCATGCTGGTCACGACGGTCGGGGCCGCCCACGCGCGCGATATCTTGTTGTCGGGTCGCCAGTTCGATGCCGATGAGGCGCTGGCGATGGGGCTGATAAATCGGGTGTTCGAGCCTGAAGTTTTGGAGGCGGAAACGCGCAACTATGCGCTTGCGCTGGCGCGCAATGCCCCGCTGAGCATCGCTGCGGCGAAAGCAGCCGTTGCCTACGCGTGCGGACTGGAAGGTGCGGCGGACGCGGCTGAGGTCGAGAACATGATGTGGCGAAGCTTCGACAGTCAGGATTATCAGGAAGGCGTGCGGGCCTTTCTGGAAAAGCGCGCTCCTAACTTTGTTGGCAAGTGAATGAGAGCGCGGAAAATCTGGGCACGAGCTTGTGGCGCTTTTGCTTGGCCGCGCCCGAATTTTCTCGTTGCAGGGCCCAGCCAGGCGATGCCTGTTCTATGCCTACTGCTGGTTTTATCGAGTTTGGTGGGGTGCGCCGATCCTCGTTATTGGGTGGACGTGGTCGGTCCCAATAACGTGATTCGCGCTAGGGTCAGCGTGGAGATTGCGAATACTCCGGAGCAGCGCACTTTAGGGCTGATGTATAGGCACACGCTGGCTGAAGATGCCGGGATGTTGTTCGTGTTTAAGGCGCCGGCGCGTGTGAGCTTCTGGATGAAGAACACGCTTATTCCGCTCGATATTATTTTTGCCGACGCCGACGGCAAGATCATAGGCATCGTGCGTAACGCCGAACCACTTTCGGAGCGATGGTTGAGCGTGGATGGGCTTTCGAAGTACGTGCTCGAGGTCAACGCAGGATTTTGTGCGCGGCACGGTATCGTACCTGGCGACAGATTAGAGTTCGCCGGCTTTAAGCCCGAAGCTCAAAGTTGACGATTTTTAAAGCGAATTGGCTTAAGCTTGCGGCGATTGTTAGTAGTGGTGTTTAAAATTTGGGGGCTAATTGCTGCGACCGGCTCGACGAACCCAGTTCGGGTCGACGACTTCGAGCTGGTCTCAGTGGCGTCGTGGGTACACGATCGATCTTAGCTGCACCCGTGTTTGCTATACCTCTACTTGGCGATTTTGAAGATGAGGATTCGGAAAGGGGCTTATGGGACTTAAAGAGAACATAGAGCGGATGGAGGAACTCTCGCGGCTTGCGGAAGCGGGAGGCGGCAAAGAGCGGCTGGAGCGTCAACGTCAGGCGGGCAAAATGACCGCTCGGGAGCGGATCGAGTATTTGCTCGATCCCAATACGTTTGTTGAGCTCGATAAGTTCAAAACCCACCGATGCTCGGACTTCGGCATGGACAAGCGCAAAATTCCTGGCGACGGCGTGGTTACGGGCTATGGCCGGATTGACGGTCGACAGGTTTTCGTCTTCTCGCAAGACTTCACCGTCTTTGGCGGCAGCTTGTCTGGAGCGTTTGCCGAAAAGGTATGCAAGATAATGGACCTTGCGATGAAGACAGGGTGTCCCGTGATCGGGCTCAACGATTCGGGTGGAGCGCGAATTCAGGAAGGCGTGGTTTCGCTTGCCGGCTATGCCGAGATCTTTTTGCGCAATACGCTTGCTTCAGGCGTTATTCCCCAGATCTCGGTCATAATGGGTCCGTGCGCGGGCGGTGCAGTTTACTCGCCGGCGATTACCGACTTCATTCTGATGGTGCGTAACACCTCCTATATGTTTATCACGGGCCCCGACGTGATTCGGGCCACCACGCACGAGGAAGTTTCGATGGAAGAGCTGGGTGGCGCAGACACCCATTCCACGCGCTCTGGTGTGTGTCACCTCGAAGCTGACGATGATCGCTCGGCCTTGTCGATGGTGCGCGAGCTTCTGTCCTTCATACCATCGAACAACGTCGAAGACCCGCCCTTTAAGTTCAGCGGCGACGATCCCGAGCGGCGCGATCCCCAGCTTGACTCGATCGTTCCCGAAAATCCGAACAAACCGTACGACATCAGGGAGATAATCCATCGCGTGGTCGACGACGGCTACTTTTTCGAACTTCAAAAATACTATGCCCAAAACATCGTAATCGGCTTTGCGCGCTTGGGCGGATACGCCGTGGGAGTTGTGGGTAATCAACCCGCGGTGTTGGCCGGCTGTTTGGATATCGATGCCTCGGTCAAGGCGGCGCGCTTCGTTCGTTTCTGCGACTGCTTCAACATTCCGATTGTCACCTTTGTCGACGTCCCAGGCTTTTTACCAGGCACGGCCCAGGAGTTCGGCGGCATCATCAAGCACGGCGCCAAGCTTCTTTACGCTTATTGTGAAGCCACGGTCCCCAAGGTCACCGTCATTACCCGCAAAGCGTACGGGGGAGCCTACGACGTGATGTCATCGAAACACATTCGCGGCGATTTTAATTTCGCCTACCCGACGGCGGAGATCGCGGTGATGGGGCCCGAGGGAGCCGTTAACATCATCTTTCGCAACGAGATCGAGCGCGCCAAAGACCCCGAGGCCGAGCGCGCACGTCTGGTCGAAGAGTATCGGCGGACGTTCGCCAATCCGTTCAAAGCGGCCGAGCTTGGCTATATCGACGAGGTGATAATGCCGCGCGATACAAGGCCGCGGCTTATCACAGCGCTTAGGGCACTTGAAAACAAGCGCGACAAGAATCCGCCGCGCAAACACGGTAATATTCCGCTTTAGAGCGCTTGCGGCGTATCGACGAAGGCGGGCATGTGTCTGAGCGGATGGGTTGCGCGGATTGAATAGCTGGTCTGATTCACGAGGGATAAGGTCGATGTTTAAGCGCATACTGATCGCCAACCGCGGCGAGATTGCGGTAAGAGTGATTCGCGCCTGTAGGGAGTTGGGAATCGAGGCGGTTGCGGTTTACTCCGAGGCTGACCGCAGCGCCTTGCACGTCCGCGAAGCAGATCTTGCAGTGCCAATCGGGCCTGCCCCTGCGGCTGAAAGCTACCTGAGAATCGACCGGATAATCGATGCGGCCAAAAGGACCGGAGCCGAGGCGATTCATCCGGGCTATGGCTTTCTTGCCGAAAACGCAGAGTTTGCTCGTGCCGCGGCCAGGGCAGGAGTGAAATTTATCGGGCCAAGCCCCGAGGCGATCGAAAAAATGGGCGACAAGGTCGAGGCGCGCAAGCTGATGCAAGCGGCGGGCGTGCCAGTAACGCCCGGTTCTCCAGACACGTTAGAAAGCGAGGAAGAAGTGCGTGCCTATGTAAAGAAGCTCGGCCTTCCGGTTTTGCTCAAGGCTGCGGCAGGGGGCGGCGGCAAAGGTATGCGCCTTATCGAGCAAGAAAAAGACATCCCGGAAGCCGTGCGCCGCGTGGTGAGCGAGGCCAAGGCCTCCTTTGGGGACGGGCGCTTTTATCTGGAAAAGTTTCTTCGTCGGCCCCGCCATATAGAGGTGCAAGTGTTCGCCGATACTTTCGGCAACACCGTGCATCTGGGCGAACGCGAGTGCTCAATCCAGCGACGCCATCAAAAACTAGTCGAAGAGTCGCCGTCGCCATTCCTTACGCCGGAGATGCGCGAGCGGATGGGAGAAGTCGCGGTGCGGGCGGCCAAGGCGGTCGGCTATGTCGGCGCTGGCACGATAGAGTTTTTGGTCGACGCTGAGCGCAACTTTTATTTCATGGAGATGAACACGCGAATCCAAGTAGAGCATCCGGTGACCGAAATGGTTACCGGCTTCGATCTGGTGAAAGCTCAAATCGAAGTCGCTGCAGGGCGGCCGCTGCCTTTTACCCAGCGCGACATAAGTCAGCGGGGATGGGCTATCGAGTGCAGGATTTACGCCGAGGACCCGGCCAACGGATTTGCCGCGGCGCCGGGACAGATCAGCTGGCTTAAAGCGCCAGAAGGGCCCGGCGTGCGTCACGATTGCGGCGTGTACGCTGGCGGTGAAGTCTCAAACTACTACGACCCGCTCATCTCAAAGCTGCTCGTATGGGGCCGAGACCGCTCCGAGGCGCTCGCCCGGATGCGTCGGGCGCTGGATGAGTTCGAAATCGCTGGCACCCTGACCACTAACCTCGACTTCCATCGCTGGCTATTGCGCCATCCGCGCTTTATCGCTGGCGATATCGATACCCACTTTCTCGACCAGGAGTACCGGCCTAGCGTGCTTGCGAGCTCGTCAAAACTCGACGATCCCGTCGAGCTCGCGGCGGTTTTAGCCGCGGCCTGGAGCAGCGAATATGCCGTTGCGCGGCACGATGGAGTCGGCGGCGGAAAAACTGACCGGGCGGGATCGATGTGGAAGATGGCGGGCCGGTTCGAGCTGATGCGCCCGTAGATCAGCGGAGGTAGAAGGTGCGCTATTTCGTTTCGGTGGACGGCACAGAACACGAGTTGGTGGTGGAAAGCGTCAAGGGCAACGAGGTCGTTCTGACACTTGGTGAGCGACGTTTCGAAGCATCGGTGATAAACGTGGCGCCAAACGCGTTTTCGGTGCTGGTCGACGGCCGCTCATTTGACCTTCTGGTAAGCCGCGTCGGTCGGGAGCTCATTGTTTCTTCGCGCAATGGGTCGAGGCGCGTAAGCTTTGCCAGCGCTCGCGGCGCGTCGCGCGGTGCCGCCGTCGGTGCCGGTGCGGGTCGACTCGAACTTCGAGCGATGATGCCAGGACGAGTGGTGGACGTGATGGTTGCACCCGGCGACGAGGTCGAGGCTGAGCAGGGAATCGTCGTGATCGAGGCGATGAAGATGGAAAACGAAGTCAAAACCCCGAAAACCGGAAAAGTGCTCGAGGTACGCGTGCGCCAAGGTCAAACCGTGGAGAAGGGAGACCTTCTTGCGGTAATTGAGTAATCGTTCGAGGCGGTCAAGACAATGCGTTATGCACAAGAGCAAAAGCAGCCTAATTCGCAGAACCCGCGTGACAAAGCGCCTTCGACTAGCGTAGGTGAAAGCCGCGCAGGCGAGCGGCCCTCTCGGTTCGTCACCACCTCGGGGATTGAGATAAAGCGTCTGTACGAGCCGGCTGATTTGGCCGAGTTCGATTACTGGCGCGAGCTCGGCGAGCCGGGCCGGTTTCCCTTCACGCGGGGTGTCTATCCCACCATGTACCGCGGACGTCTGTGGACGATGCGTCAGTACGCGGGTTTCGGTACCGCCGAGGAGTCGAACCGTCGCTATCGCTATCTTTTCGAGCGCGGGCAGACGGGACTCTCTATCGCTTTCGACCTGCCGACACAAATGGGGCGCGACAGCGACCATCCGATGGCGCGGGGCGAGGTCGGGCGTGTGGGCGTAGCGATCAGTTCGCTGCCCGATATGGAAGTGTTGCTGGACAGTTTGCCTCTCGACAAGATCTCCACTTCGATGACGATCAACGCCACCGCACCGATTCTGCTTGCGCTCTATTTGGTGGTGGCGGAGCGCCGAGGTGTCCCGTGGAACAAGCTTAGCGGTACGACCCAGAACGACATTCTCAAGGAGTACATCGCACGCGGCACTTATATCTATCCTCCGCGGCCTTCGATGCGTTTGGTTACAGACGTTATTGCGTTTACGAGCCGCGAAGTTCCCCATTGGAACCCGATTTCGATCTCCGGCTATCACATGCGCGAGGCGGGCGCGACCGCGGCGCAGGAGCTGGCCTTTACGCTGGCCAACGCGATCGCGTACGTCGAGGCGGCGATCGAAGCCGGTCTTGAAGTGGATCAGTTCGCGGGCAGACTTTCGTTTTTCTTCAACGTCGACAATAACTTTTTCGAGGAGATCGCTAAGTTTCGGGCGGCGCGCCGGATGTGGGCCCGAATCATGAAGGAACGCTTCGGCGCGCGCGAGGAGCGCTCGATGGCGCTCAGGTTCCATGCGCAAACCTCCGGAGCGTCGTTAACGGCCCAGCAGATCGACAATAATGTGGTGCGAGTTGCGCTTCAGGCGCTGGCTGCCGTCTTAGGCGGCACTCAGTCGCTCCATACCAACAGCAAGGACGAAGCGTTGGCCCTGCCGACCGAAGAAAGCGCCCTTCTCGCTTTGCGCACTCAGCAGATAATCGCCTACGAATCTGGAGTCGCCGATACGGTCGACCCGCTTGCGGGCTCTTATTTCGTCGAAAAGCTCACCAACGAGCTCGAGCTGCGGGCTCAGGAATACATAGCCAAAATCGACGACCTCGGCGGCGCGATCGCGGCGATCGAAAGCGGCTATATTCAGCGTGAAATTCACGAGGCTGCTTATCGCTACCAATGTCAGATCGAGCGGCGCGAGCGAATTATCGTGGGCGTCAACGAGTTTGTTAGCGGAACGTACGAAGTGCCCGAAATCCTGCGCGTGGACCCAGAACTCGAAGAGAAGCAAAAACGCCGCCTTGCGGAGCTTCGGGCACAGCGCGACAACGCCTCGGTCAAGCGCGCGCTGGAGAAGGTCGAACAGGTGGCGCGCGACGGAGGTAATCTGATGGTGCCGATTCTCGATGCCGTGCGGGCGCTGGCGACTTTGGGCGAGATCTCGGACGCAATGCGGCGGGTGTTCGGCGAGTACCGTCCCGCGAGCGAGTTTTAATAAAATCTGCCACTTAAGTTGCCTTAAATGCTGCTTTAGCCTCGACCAGAGCCTTAGGTCTTTTGGTGGGCAACGCAGCGTAAACGCTTGTCTGGTCTAGAAAGGCTTGCCCTGCCAGTTACGCAATTCTCCGTGCCGGTATGCGAAAAAACACGCTCGAGCTACTCGGAGTATGACGTGTTGCTGCCCCAAGAGGCGGGCGCTAGTTTTTAGCAGGCTAGGATGGAGCTCGGCTGCGAGGGATAAATTTGTTCTACTTTGTTCAGTGAATGGCTTGCAGGCGCGAAATTGCCTGGTAATTTTTGGTTTTGAATAGTGTAGGTTGGTGTGGTTTTAGGCGCCTGCTGGTAACTGGGCAGCATCCGTGTTGGTAGACTTCAATCGCCGCTGCGAGACGATCTTGTATCGTTTACGTAGGTTTCGTTTATATTTTAGTTTTAAATTTTGCCTAAGCTAGATTGCTTTACATGGCGTAGCGACTTATCGTGACTGCCAGCTGAGCAGATTTTCTAACTATCGTTTTTTCGAGGTGGGCGTTAACGATGGGGCCGAAGCCAACGGGCTGCTTCCTAACCAAGGGTGTGGGAAAGCATAGAGAAAAACTCACTTCGTATGAATTGGCGCTGCGCGATGCGCGAATAGCCGAATTCAATCTGGTGCGCGTAAGTTCCATTTTTCCGCCGAACTGTAAGCTGATAAGCGCGCAAGAAGGTTTGAAGTATTTGACTCCGGGCCAGGTCGTATTTACAGTTACGAGTTCCAATGCGACCAATGAGCCACATCGCCTGATCGCCGCCTCGGTGGGACTCGCTATTCCCGCTAACAGTAATCAGTACGGCTACTTGTCGGAGCATCACAGCTTCGGCGAGACCGATCAGAAGGCGGGCGACTATGCCGAAGACCTTGCTGCGATGATGCTTGCCACGATCCTGGGCATCGAGTTCGACCCGAACGTCGGCTATGACGAGCGCAAGGATATATGGCGACTTTCCGACAAGATAATCACCACGCGCAACATCACCCAGTCGGCGATTGGCGACCGCGATGGGCTTTGGACTACGGTTGTGGCTGCGGCCGTGTTCGTCGAGTTGCCTCACGGTCGTTGAGAGAGGTGCCATTCACCGAGTAGTTGGGCCAGGGAAAGGGGCGAGGTTGCGACGAGAGATGAAAATCCAAATCCTTTACTGCGTGCCTTGAGGGTACAAGCCGCGCGCGGTCAGTTTGGCCGCATCGATTCGCTCGCGCTTTGGTCTGGACGCCGAAGTCAAACCGGGCAGAACCGGTCAGTTTGACGTAATCGTCGACGGCCAGCTTGTGTTCTCCAAATCCCAGACGGGCAGATTCCCCGTTGATGGGGAAGTCGAGGACAAGATCGCTGCGATAAAAGGCGCGTCCGGGTCTTCTACTGCCTAGTAGTTAGTGGATTGCCAGGTCGTTTCTAACCGCTCTTGGAGCCCGCGGCCGAAGGGTGATGGCTGGAGTTTGCCTGCGAACGTTAATTTCCTACGCTACGACCGTGCTGGGTTTCGGATTTTGCGTGACAGCTCTAAGCCTGCCCATACGAAGGGCGTTGAGGTTAGAAGCGCTCGAACGTACCCGCAAGGCGTTACAGGCCGACGATCCGCTCGAGTAGATTTAGGTCGATATTTTCGCGCACGACCCTTGCCAGTCGTTCGTAAGGGTCCTCATTCGCGTTTTTGTTAGGGTAAGCCCTTTCTTCTGTCATTGGCGCAGATAACGGACGCGAGGCTACGAGGTAGCTTATAAGCGAATCGAACACGCTCTGGTTATGCAAGATCCCATGGAGCATCGTTCCCACAACCGCGCCGTTGTCGCTGACGGCGCCGTCCAAGTCCTGTTCTACTCTTCCGTTGCGCGCCAAGATCTCGAACGGCGCTTTTACGTTCGCGGCGCGTGTTATTCTGCCCATATGGATTTCGTACGCTGAAAGAATATCTTCCCTTGGCACCTTACAGGTCAAAAAGCTTTCAGTTGAAACCCGCGCTCGTACCTGTGAGGTGCGCTTATCGGCCATGAATCGGGTATGCACCGCGAGCAAGCCGAGGCCTTGCGCGAAGGCTTGATGCGACTCGACCCCGAGCGGATCGTGGATTTCCTGGCCCAAGATTTGACATCCGCCGCATATTCCCAGAATTGGCCGTCGCAAGTACGCGCGTTCAACGATCGCCTGTGCGATCCCGTTTCGATTCATCCACTCAAGGTCGGCTACCGTGCTTTTGGTGCCCGGAATAACCACCAAGTCGGCGCTCCTTATGGTTTTAGGCGAATCGACCAGGCGTACGTTTATATGTGGAGAGCGCTCTAGCGGCAGGAAGTCGTCGTAGTTGGAGAGTCGAGGTAGTTTGACGACCGCGATATCGAGCGAGTTGGAATCAGAGCGAGGCGCTACGGAACGTTCCTCCAAGGCTACGGAGTCTTCTTCGGCGATATGAAGGTCGCTTATATAAGGGACGACGCCTAGAACCGGGCGGTTAAGACGTTCGGCGATAAACTTCACTCCAGGCTCTAGCAGCGAGCGGTCACCGCGAAACTTGTTTATGAGAAGGGCTGCCACGAGCTTGCGCTCGGCGTCGTCGAGCAGCGCCATCGTGCCCACCAGATGGGCGAAGACGCCGCCGCGGTCGATATCGCCGACCATTATTACAGGCGCCCCGACCAGTTTGGCCAAGTACATGTTGGCGATATCGTGCTCTTTTAGGTTGATTTCGACCGGGCTGCCTGCGCCCTCGATCACGACGAGATCGTAGCTTGCGCGCAAGCGCTCGAGCGCGCCCGCGACGATTGCACGCAAAGCGGGTTTGTAGGCTTGATACTCCTTGGCGCTCAGTCGTCCGATTGGCTTCCCCATCACGACCACCTGCGCGCGGGCCTGCGCCTCAGGCTTCAAAAGAATCGGGTTCATGTCCACCGACGGTGCCACGCCCGCGGCCTCTGCCTGAACAGCCTGGGCGCGACTTATCTCACCTCCGTCGGGTGTGACGAAGGCGTTGAGCGCCATGTTTTGAGCCTTGAAGGGCGCAACTTTAAGTCCGCGGTTGCGAAAGATCCTGAGCAAAGCTGCAACGATGATGCTCTTACCAACTGAGGAGGCCGTGCCTTGGACCATGAGCGTGCGACCGGTCATCTTGCCTCCCCTCAGTTTCGCTCCGTGTGCTTTAAATGTTGCTGGCAACTAGATGTATCTTTGTGCCAGAAAGAGGTTCGGCGCAGGCGATAAGCTTCGCACGAAGCCACAAACCCTTCGGCCAGGCTGGGATTCGAAGCAAAATGTGCGTGGACGTAGGAGGCAAGTACGTTGCCGACGACATAACCCTCGCGAAAAGGCGCGCTCTTGCGACGCGTGCTGACCAAATATGCGCAAGCGTCTTGCCGCGAGTTAGAGGAGCTCAAGCTCGAGTAGCGGAACTGATGGCCGCGAAAGCGCAATCCCGCTGGGCCAAGGATCGTTTCCCTTACGGTTTCAACCTCGGCATAACCCAAGGCCTGAATTCTGTCCGCCATCACCGCCTCACCGTCGATAAGCCCGAGCATCGGATGGGACTTTCCGTCCAGGGTTCGGATCGCATGGCACAGATACATAAGTCCGCCGCACTCCGCATACACTGGCGCGCCGTCGCGGGCAAATCTGCGTATAGATTCTAGCATCGAAGCGTTCGCCGCCAGCGCGTCGGCAACCGTCTCGGGGTAGCCGCCGCCGAGGTAAAGCCCGTCGACATCGTCCGGCAACGTCCGGTCGTGAAGGGGCGAGAATCGAACGAGCTCAGCGCCAGCCTGCTCTAAGCGGCGCAAGTTGTCCTCGTAGTAGAAGTGGAAAGCTTCGTCAAAGGCGAGCGCTATCTTGCATCTGGTTCGACTCGGCGCGGACAGGTTCGGATCGAAGTCAAGCTCGAGCGGCTCAGCGTCTTGTCCAGCGGCGACAATTGCGTCGACATCAATCCAGTCTTTTACTAGCGCGGCCCAAGTGGAGAACAATTGCTGGGGAAGGTTGTTGACGTTCGCGCTGAAGAGCCCCAGATGGCGCTCTGGAAAAGCATGGTCGCGGTCTTTAGGGAGTCCGCCCACCACAGGGACCACTGGTTGGGAGGCACGCAACAGTTCCAGATGGCCGCGGCTGCCCAGGCGATTTGCAACAATCCCCACAACGCGAAGCTCGTGGTCAAAGCTGGCGAATCCCTTGGCCAGGGCAGCGATCGTTCGCGCCATCCCTGACGCATCGACCACCACTACGACGGGAGCCTTTAGCCACTTGGCTATCTCAGCGGTCGAGCCTTGATCGCTTACGGGCGAGGCCCCGTCGAACAGCCCCATTACGCCCTCGATTATCGCGAAGTCAGCGTCTTTGGCCACGCGCCCGAACGTTGCCAAGACCGCCTGGCGCCCCATCATCCAGCCGTCGAGATTGTGGCTTGCGCCCGCCACTTGCGCATGGTACGTCGGGTCAAGGTAGTCGGGACCGCACTTGAATGCGGCAACTTTCATGCCGCGCGCCTTGAGCGCTCCGATAAGGCCCACGGTGACCGTGGTTTTGCCTACGCCGCTGGCAACGCCAGCGATCACGACTCGCGGAGTATTGAGTTTCATCGATCGAAGTACGTATTCCCTCGAAAAATTACCTGCCGATTAACTCAAGCTTTCGCGCAATTAGGAAGTTTACTGTTGCGTAAAAACCAAACGCGTCGAGCGCCGATTCGGTGCGGTTCCTCGGACGTGTCTGGCAGTCGGCTTTGTTCGCGGCTAGAACTCTTAGTGTGCACCTACTATGGGCTTGTAGACAACCGAAATTAGATTCGGGGGCATTTAGACTTTCACACAGTAGCGACGCGACGCAAACCATCGGTAGAGCGCACGGGCAAGGCGCGAATAGCCAGGTACGCGCCATAAGATCGCGAGCGCGCGCACAGGCCACTTCTGACGGCGAAGAATTTCGGCGACCGCGGCGGCACCGACGTAGACGTTGCCCCGGCCGTCGATAGCATGTAGCTCTCGCATGAGCTCTTCTTTGGAAAATTGAGGGAATTCCCGCCTGACCCTATCGCTGTGAAGGTCCACGGCCTCGACCGCAGCGCTCTGCGCTCGCCGAAGTAGCATCTCGACGAACTTGACACACACTGGACATCGACCGTCGTATAGAACGACGAGCTTTTGGTCTTCATCCGGCGCATGCGCCATAGCCTTTTTGACGGCTTTCGCCACGGCGCGCACCTAAACGGGAGCAATTTCGCGGGCTTTCGTCATCGCATGCTCTTGCGCTTTTCCTCGTAGATCCGCCACTCGTAGCCATCGATGAGCGATTGCCATGCTGCTTCTACCGTGTCAGCGGATTTAGCAAGCGTACTCCAGGTTCGTTTACCGTCGCCGAACTTTTTAATCGAGACCATCTCGGCCTCGGTGGAATTACCGCTGCCGTGAAGGTAAGTCTCGATAACGCGCACACTGTCGAGAAACGGGAAATGTTTGATCAGCGCTTGGCGTAAAGCTAGGTCGAGTGCGTTTACGACCCCGACGCCAGAAGCGGCTCCTGTTTCCTCGACGTCGCCCACGCGCACGATCACCATCGCGTCAATCGTAAGACGCCCCTCGTAGAAGTCGTCGATGATGCGGCGGCGAATGGTCTTAAATGGTGGGGTGTAGCGGCCGCTTTGTCTGAGCTCAGCGAGCTCGCGCGAAGCTTGCGGAGTCGAAGAGTCGTCAAAAATGTGCTCTATCATAACCTGTACAGCTTTAGTATGTTGTGCCCCCGATCGAGGCGCAAGGGTGCTCGTTGCTCTGTGAGATCGGGCCGTTGGTTCAAAAAGCAGCTTTTCTACGACCCAGCCGCTTATGATTAAAAGATGGCCTCAGTTTTAAGGGGGCACGGGTTGATAATTAGTTTTCCAGTCCACCGCTCAAGTTTTGAGCTGGCCGAACACGTTTGGTTTCTCCCTTAGTTAGCCAAAATAGGAGGCCGGCGGCGATTTTTTACATCGCAAGACCGCCGTCGACCTGGATTACCGCGCCCGTGATATAAGACGCCGCGTCGGAGAGCAAAAAGGCGGCCACTGGCGCGACCTCTGAAGGCCTACCGAAACGGCCAAGAGGTATCATTGAAAGCGCTTGCTGGCGATTCTGCTCGGGTAACTTTGCGGTCATGTCAGTTTCGATAAAACCGAGCGCCAACGCGTTGACACGCACGCCCGAACGGCCAACTTCCTTGGCCAAAGCTTTAGTCATTCCGATAAGACCCGCTTTTGAGGCAGAATAATTCACCTGGCCCGCCATCCCGACCAGTCCGCTAACCGAGGTGATGTTGAGAATCACACCGGACTTCGCCTTCATCATCGGAAAAATAGCCGCACGGGCGACGTTGAAGGCGCCAGTAAGGTTAATCCTGATGACCTCGTTCCATTCCTCCTCACCCATCATGGCTAGCAGTTTATCGCGCGTGACGCCCGCGTTATTGACCACGCCGTCAAGCCTGCCGAACTCACTTCTCACCGAGTTGACCATTTCGCGCACAGCCTTAAGGTCCGACACGTCGACTTTGAAGGAGCGGGCCTTGACGCCAAGCGCTTCGATCTCAGCAACTAGTTCACGCGCCTGGGCTTCGCTATGAACGTAGTTGAAAGCGACGTTGGCCCCACGTCGTGCAACTTCGAGCGCGATTGCTCTGCCGATTCCTCTGCTTGCCCCAGTTACGAGGATTGCCTTGCCCTTAAGCTCTTCCACGGTCCGTTTCCTTCCCTGATGTGGGATCGGTTGCGCTAACGGTTGCAGTGTTAATTATTTTTGCCTGCTGCGCAACCTGGCTGGGCGACTCGCCATCTGCGGAGTGAAACGGCGTAACTAGCTCTGCCTGCTGCGCAACCTGGCTTGGTCAAAACGACTACGAGGTAGCGGGACTTTTTAAACGGACCGGTAGGCTTAGCGCGTTTTAGTCGTCGCACGCCAGGAGCGCATGACTAGTCCGCTTTTGCCGGGCAATGGGATGGAAGTCTTGCGCGCGACGCTAGCGGCTTTGGCGCTTGACCTTTCTCGCTTTCGTGAAAGAATTTGCCGCGCCTTTGCGCCTACGTTGCAAGCCTAAGTCAGCCGCTAAGTTGCTAGCGTTTCGATAGCTGGGCTGTGCGGAGCTTCGCTTCCGCAGTTGCTATAGCGTTGGCTGTGGCTATGTAGGGGTCGGTTGCGAATTCAAGACTCGCAAGTCGCCGACGTAATTCGTCAAGCTCGCGGCGAACTTGCTCTTCGTCGATTTCTTCCGGCGATATGGCCTCTGGAACGAGCACCGTCATGCGGCCATCTTTTACTTCCGCCAGGCCTTCCCTTATCGCGTAACAGCGCAACTCGCCATCCGGAAGCTTGAGCGTGAGCGCGCACGGCACGAGCGACGTAATAAAGTCGACATGCTGGGCCAGCACGCCAAACTCGCCTTCCTGGTTTGTCGCAGTAACCTGCTCGACGGGCCCTTCGAAGATTACGCCTTCGGGCGCGATTAAGCGGCAGAGGAACTCCACGGTCGAACCAGCGTGACCCGTCGTCAGGCGGCAGCCTTCGCTAAGCGCTCCGCTTTAGCGCGAGCGTCGTCAATCGTGCCGACCAGATAGAAGGCTTGCTCGGGCAGATCGTCTACTTTTCCATCGAGAATTTCCGCAAAGCCCCGCACAGTTTCGGCTCGAGGAACGTAGGCGCCCGGGATACTAGTAAACACTTCTGCCACATGGAAGGCTTGCGAGAAGAAGCGCTCGATTCGTCTGGCTCGCGCCACGATAAGCTTGTCCTCGGGCGAGAGCTCGTCCATCCCGAGAATCGCGATTATGTCTTGCAGGTCTTTGTATCGCTGTAAGACGGCCTGCACCTGGCGCGCGACGCGGTAATGCTCCTCGCCCACGATACGAGGATCGAGAATCCGCGAGGTCGAAGCGAGTGGGTCGACGGCCGGATAAATTCCTTTCTCGAACAGCCTTCGTTCCAGAACTGTCTTTGCGTCAAGATGCGCGAAGGTCGTGGCTGGTGCCGGGTCGGTCAGGTCGTCAGCGGGAACGTAAATCGCCTGTACCGAAGTGATCGCTCCTTTCTTGGTGCTGGTGATGCGCTCCTGCAGTTCGCCCACGTCGGTGCCGAGTGTGGGCTGGTAGCCGACCGCGCTCGGCATCCTGCCCAGCAGGGCCGAAACTTCCGAGTTCGCCTGAACGAAGCGGAAGATATTATCGATGAACAGCAGCACGTCCTTGCCTTCTTCGTCGCGGAAGTACTCCGCTAGCGTCACCCCTGAAAGGGCCACGCGCGCGCGGGCGCCCGGCGGCTCGTTCATCTGACCATAGACCAAGGCGGTGCGTGACAGCACGCCCGACTCTTTGAGCTCGAGATAAAGGTCGTTGCCCTCGCGCGAACGCTCGCCAACGCCGGCAAAAACCGAAACTCCACCGTGCTTTTTTGCGACGTTGTGGATCAACTCCATGATCATCACGGTTTTGCCGACCCCTGCGCCGCCGAAAAGCCCAATCTTACCTCCTCGCACGTAGGGGCAGATGAGGTCGATAACCTTGATACCAGTTTCGAAGATCTCGACTTCGGTTCCCTGTTCAGCGAAAGAAGGTGGTTCGCGATGAATCGGCATCCAGATGTCGCTTTCGATAGGGCCGGCTTCGTCGATCGACTCGCCCGTCACATTCATCAGGCGGCCCAAAGTGGCGGGTCCGACTGGGACTTTGATCGGGCCGCCGGTGTCGATTACGGGCATTCCGCGCACCAGTCCATCCGTCGTATCCATCGCAATGCATCGAACCGTGCGCTCTCCCAGGTGTTGCGCCACTTCGAGCACGAGATTCCACGGTTTGTCGCTGATCGACGGGTTGCTCACCCGCAGCGCATTGAGAATCGGCGGTAGGGCTCCGTCGGTAAACTCGACGTCCACCACGTTGCCAAGCACTTGGACGATTTTCCCCTGAGCTTGCCCGTTTACGTTGAGCGAGCGTTCAGTTGCCACTTGTCTCCTCCCCGTTACACCGAAGCGGTCAAAACGCTAGTTTTGCAGAAGCTTTGAACTTATTCGATGCCGACAAGGTCAAGCCCGCACCGGGCTCATCCAGACGGTCCGGTTGGGCTTTGGAAACCTTGTCCGGACGGCTTCTCCGGAATTAATCGGTCGGCGCGCGATCGAAGCTCAGTCGAATGCGCTCTAGCTGCGCGACTCGCGCAAAGCTTCGGCCCCGCCGACAATATCCATCAGCTCTCGGGTGATACTGTCTTGACGCACCCGGTTCATCAGCAGCGTAAGCCGTTCAATCATTTCGCCCGCGTTGTTGGTCGCCGAATCCATTGCAGTCATTCTGGCCGCATGTTCGCCGGTTTCGGCATTGAGCAACGCGTCGAAGATTTCTGCTTCAAGATAGCTTTTTACGACCAGCGGCGCGAGCAGTGCAAGTCCCGGCTCCATCAGAAAATATCGGTCAGGGACTGACCGCTCATCCTTGGTCTCGGAAACCGCGCTTTTGGCGGTGTCCGAAGGCGGCCGCTCCACTGGCAAAAGCCTACGGTAAGTCGGCCGCTGGATGAATACAGAACGGAAAACGCTGTAGGCGATACCACCTTCGCTGATTTCGCCACGCCGATAGGCGGCAAATACGTAAGAGGCGACGTCGCGCGCAAGTTCGATCGTGGCAAGCCGCGGTCTTAGGTTGACGCGCTGCTGGACGATAGTGGCTCGCGTTCGATTCAGATGGTCGACGGCTCGTCGGCCGATCGCGTAAAAGACCGCTTCTAGGCCCTTGGCGCGTAGCTCTGTGCGAAGTTGATCGACTGTATTCATCAAGTTCGAGTTGTACGCCCCGCAAAGGCCCCTGTCAGAGGCAACGACCACAATCAGGGCTCGTGGCTGCGACCCAGCGCCTATCTCGAAAGACTCGAGAAGCGCCTTGGGAAGCGTGCGCGCCAACTCGTCCATCGCTGTGATATAGGGAGCCGCACGGCCCATCGCCTCTTGAGCGCGGTGAAGCTTGGCGGAAGACACGAGCTTCATCGCGCGCGTTGTCTTCTGCGTCGAGGCTACGGAAGCGATACGTCTGCGAATAGCCTTTAAGCTCGGCATGGTAGCTTCCGCTCAACCGCCACGTTTACGCCGCTCGCGCCACAGGCTCGGTCTTGTGGCGGGCAATGAACTCCTGGGTCATCGCTTCCAGCGCCTTGTTGAGTCTAGCGCGCAGATCGTCGCTAAGCTCTTTCTTGACCCTTATTTCCTCGAGCAGGTCGGCATGCTTGGCCTCGAAATAAGCAAATAGCTCACGCTCGTAGGCTCGGATCTGCTCAACTTCCAGTTGATCGAGGAAGCCTTGCGTGCCTGCGTAGATTATTAGCACCTCCTTTTCTACAGGCAGCGGCGCATATTGGTCCTGCTTGAGCATCTCGGTTAAACGCACGCCTCGATGAAGAAGGCGCTGGGAGGCGGCGTCGAGATCCGAACCGAACTGCGCAAAAGCTGCCATCTCGCGATACTGCGCCAGCTCGAGCTTGAGCGTTCCTCCGACCTGTTTCATCGCCTTGATCGTGGCCGAGAAGCCAACGCGCGAAACCGACAGGCCTGCGTTGACCGCCGGTCGCACGCCCGCATAAAACAGGTCGGTCTCCAAATAGATTTGTCCGTCCGTGATCGAGATTACGTTGGTTGGAATATAGGCCGAAATATCGCCCGCCTGGGTTTCGATAATCGGCAAAGCGGTGAGCGACCCTCCTCCTTTTTCGTCGCTCAGTTTGGCGGCGCGTTCCAAAAGACGCGAATGTAAGTAAAAGACGTCTCCCGGATAAGCTTCGCGGCCTGGGGGGCGACGCAGCAGAAGTGACAGCTGCCGGTAAGCCTGCGCATGCTTTGTCAGGTCGTCATAAACCACAAGCGCGTGCTTGCCGTTGTCGCGATAGTACTCGCCCATCGCGCACCCAGCGTAAGGCGCTAAAAACTGAAGCGGCGCGGACTGCGAAGCGGTGGCAGAGACGACCGTGGTGTACTCCATCGCGCCGTATCGCTTGAGCACCTCGACGATTTGGGCAACGGTGGACTGCTTTTGTCCGATCGCGACGTAGATGCAGTAGACGTCTTGGCCGCGCTGGTTGATAATCGTATCGATCGCAAGCGCTGTTTTTCCCGTCTCTCGGTCCCCGATTATCAGTTCGCGCTGACCCCGTCCGATCGGGATCATCGAGTCTATCGCCTTGATCCCGGTCTGCAGAGGTTCTTTGACTGGTTGCCTGTAGATAATCCCTGGCGCCTTCAGTTCGACGCGCCTGCGCTGGCTGGTGTGGATGGGGCCTTGGCCGTCGAGCGGCTGACCGAGCGCATTTACGACGCGGCCCAGTAGTGCATCGCCCACCGGCACCTCAGCGATTCGCCCGGTGCGACGGACTTCGTCGCCTTCTTTGATCGACCAGGGTTCACCGAAGATTGCTGCTCCGACGTTGTCTTCTTCCAGATTCAGCACCAAGCCCATCACGCCGTTGGCGAACTCGAGTAACTCGCCCGCAGCCGCGTTTTGCAATCCGTAAATACGGGCGATACCGTCGCCGCACGACAGCACTCGACCTGTCTCACGTACTTCGAGACCGGCCTCGAAACCCTTGATTTCCTTTTTAAGTATTTCGCTGATTTCCGATGGTCTGATGTCAGCCATGACTCCGTTCGCGTGTTCGTTGAATTTAAGCGCTTAGGCGTCGTTCGATTTCTTTAAGGATGGTAGCAAGGCTCGAGTCGTAAGTTCTACCCTCAAGTTCCACGACCACACCGGCAAGCAGTTCGGGATTGGTCTGCACGGTCGGAATGATTTTCTTGCCGCTAGATTTTTCCAGCACGTCGCGCACTTTTTCAACCTCTTCGTTGCTCGGTTCGCGAGCAAAAGTAAGTCGAGCGCGCGCTTGTCCCAATCGCTCGTCGAGAAGTGCTTGATAAGCCTCGGCGATAGCGGGCAAAGCAGCGATTCGGTTGCGTCGTGCTACCACCAAGGCGAACGAACGCACTGGAAAACTCAAGTTAAGGCGCTCGGCGACAAGATCCATTGCCCGAACACGAGCCGGTTCATCAAGGTCAGAAGAGGTAAGCCTCGAGCCCAAGGCTAAAGCTTCGACGGTGTCAGCGAGCACTTTAAGTTCTTCGCCCCATTGCTCCAGCTGACCCGACTCAGCCGCCACTTCAAGCATCGCGCGGGCATAGCGTTTCGCCACCTGTCCAGCCATCAGCGCGCATTCTCCGCTTGCACTTGTTGGATAAAACTCTCCACCAACCGGTGCTGGTCGGCCGGCGTCAAATGTTCCTGCAAAAGCTGGCGCGCCATTTCAGTGGCGCTGTGAACGAGGAAAAGCTTAAGCTTGTGTTCGGCTTCCGCCGCTAGAGCTTTGACGCTGAGCTCGCCCTCGTGGCGAATCTGGTTTGCCAGTTTGCGAGCCCGCTCTCGAATTTCGGCGACTTGCCGCTCGCTTTCAGCGCGAATCTGAGCGATGATCCGTCTTTTTTCAGACTCGAGCCGGGCAAAAAGGCTATTTACTGACGCAGCTTGCTGTTGCGCCTTAGCTAATGCTTGCTCAGCGCTTTCGAACGTGGAGCGAACTGACTGAGCACGGCTTCGAAAATAACCTCGAACGCTGGGCCCGGCGTACTTGACTACGATGAACAGAAAAAGCGCAAAGTTTATCGCGTAGAAAATCAAGCTCGACTCGGAACCTTCTGACTTCCCTCCCTGTTCCGCGGCAAAGCCGGATGTCGCCGACAAGAGTAATGAAAGTTCGGCCACCGCAAGCGTAACGATCTTTAGCATGTGTGCCACTATTGTAGATTAAGTGGATTGGAACTTAAGTCGGCACCCTTTAGCGGGCGTCCAAGAGCACGTTCAGCTATATCGAGCGCCAAGCTACGGCTTAGCTGTTCCACCTGAAGGTAAGCCTCTTTGAGCTTGGTATCAATCTCGCGCTGGACTTTTTCGACCATTTCGCGCACTTCCTCGCGCGCTTTTCTCACCATCTCTGCCGCTTCTTCGTCGGCTTGCCGCCGGGCTTGCTCCCGTTCGACGAGCGCGTTTCGCCGGGCTTCGCTTAACTCGCGCAAGCAGCGTTCCTCCAGTTCGCGAGCCTCGCGTAAGGTCCGCTCTGCATTCTCTCTAAGCTCGCGCAGGCGCTCATCACGCTGAGCCAAAAGACGAAGAAAAGGGTCAAATAAAAGACGCCTAAAAATGAACCAGAAAATCAAGAACGAAACAATCAGGGTCGCAAATACGCCCCAGTTTGGCGGAATACTGAGCATAGCCTGAGATCTCGTAACGAGTCTTGAAGCAAAACTGCGCGAAGCAGTGTTTGCTAACTATATTGAGCTAATTTGTTTCCAGTTCCTTTAAGACAATTAATCGCCAGCAACTTACGCCGGTTTCGGCTGACTTACGGCCGTACGCTCGTCTTTGGGCAGCACCGCCACCTTGCGCTCTTCCTTCACGCCTTCAACCTGCATCGAACAATGCCCTTTGAACAGAGCACCTTCCTGGATTACGAGCACCGGTGTAGTCAGATTGCCAACGACCCGGGCAGACGGTCTGATCTCGAGGCGTTGTCCGGCGAATATGTCGCCCGAGACTTTGCCAGCGATAATTATTGATTCAGCCTTCAGTTGGGCGTTCAACACTGCGGTTTCGCCGACGATAATAAGGTCGTTGCCGGAGATTTCACCTTCGACATAACCGTCGATTCGCGCCGGCCCTTCGAAGGAAATCTTTCCGTTGACTCTGCAACCCTTGTCGAGGAACGCTCGTCCTTCCATGTTTGGTCCGCCACTAATGGCTGCGGTTCTGAGCGTGACTGGTCGGTTTTCGCTTTCCACTCCCGTCGGTCGTCCCGAGGACGCCGCCTCCGTTTCGACCCTGTCGGAGAACTGTTGCCGTGAATTCTTGTCCGACTCTTTCCCGAACAGCGCCATGGCCGTTAATACTCCTCAATAAGAATCGAGCTATGAAGGGAAACTTCCCGTTCCTGAGCTTCCTTTGAGAATCAGTCGGGCCTGGTGAACCTATAAAGTGGCATTCAGAGATTCTCACGCCTAGGCAAGGTCGGTTCGCCACAGTTTGCGTGCTTGCCTTTTCAGTGCGTCAGTTCTACTTCCTGGTCATTGAAGCCCGCTGACCACGTCGCCCTTTTCTCTCTTACTCGAAGCTTGAGCCGTTGCGGTAAATTTCAGCAAAGACGGTCACAAAATTCTACCTCATGCGAGTTTTCCTTTAAAGTTTCTTGCTCCCGCAGAGTGTTACCGCTTCCATATCAGCTTCGCGTGCGCAATTTAAATAGCGAGTCAACAAAGTTTTTACCAGGGGCATGTCGTATGAGCAGGCTTTTGCCAATTTAATTTATTCGACGCACGTCAAGCGAGCACGAGCTTCGTCAGTTTGGTAGCCATTCTTTGTCGCAAGCTACTTTGCTTATCCGCACCTGTCCTTAGGCGACCGTACGCGGCGTATGGTAACCACTTGTTGCCGTGGCGAAAATTGCTAGCCTTTTCTACAAAAAGAGTTGCCTGATAGCCTTGTGAGTGGGCTGGACGTTGTGTCAGCCGCTCTGAAGAAAGGAGAAAACACGTAGGAGCTTGTGTTATGGCGAAAAAGATTCCAGAGCAATTTATTGATCTCCTAACTTCCAAGAAATCATTTGCCCATTTGGCGACTGTGATGCCGGACGGGTCGCCCCAGGTTACGCCGGTTTGGATCGATTACAAGGACGGCAAGGTATTGGTGAATACCGCTCGGGGCCGAGTCAAGGACCGTAACATGAGCAAGAACTCTCGGGTGGCACTGGCGATCTCAGACCCGGACAATCCTTACCGATACATCCAAATTCGGGGCCGCGTGTCCAACATTCGGGAGCAGGGAGCCGATGAGCATATCGATGCTCTGGCCAAGAAGTATCTTGGCAAGGACAAATATCCGTTCCGCCAGCCGGGCGAGGTACGGGTGATCTACGAGATTGAGCCGATTTCGTGTTCGACTATGGGATAGGTTTTGAGCACCGTTTTTGAGGCTACGAACCTTAAAAGCTCGGGGAATGCTTACAGAATATTGCCGCGTGCGCCGTAAGCCAGCTGAAGGACTAGACACCCCGCCGGAGAACGGTTTACGTTTGACTGAGAACAGCTGAATCTTGGGGGATAAGGAAGGAACAGTTCTTTGCCTTCTCCAATTTAGATCTGAGGCTTTCGGCAACCATTCTTGAATAGTTTTGGTCTGCAAGCGCACCTCCAGTCAATCAGGAGACTAAGGCAAAGCACCATTTGGTGGCGGACAATCTGGAAAGGGTTCCGACCGTGGCCGAGAAGACATTGCGCATATTAGAGGAGGGTCAGGGCGAGTATTCGCTGCCCGACCCGGATGTTTTCAGGGAGTGGACTGCGCGCAAGGACCGCGCGATGAGGCCCAAGCTCATGACCGCGCAGGAAGCGGTCGCTCGGTTTGTCGCTGACGGCGATTATATCGTCTGGGAAACGAACTACTTTCAGCGCGGCCCTTCGGCGCTGATTCGCGAAATTATTCGCCAGCGAAAAACCAGGTTATGGGCTGGGGGTAAGTTTACCTGGGTAATTGTGGCGCTTCTGGTGGAGGCGGGATGCTGTGATCGGGCTGACATGGGGTTTTTCGTCGGCGGCCCTGGAGTGACCCGCGCCGTCGTTGAAAAGCGACTAAAAGTGTACGAATACAGCAACCTCGTGATGGCGGCGCGGTTGCGAGCCGGTGCCATGGGGCTTAGCTTTATCTCGGTGCGGTCGCTGGGCGGCACGGACGGCTTCAAATATTCCGGAGCCAAAATTATCGAAGACCCGTATACCGGCAAGCCAACGGTTATTGTGCCTGCGCTATATCCTGACGTGGCGTTGATTCACGTTCATCAGGCCGACCAGTACGGCAACGCCCGGATTTTCGGCACGACGATTACCGACGTCGAGTCGGCTCTCGCGTCGCGCAAGGTAATAATTTCGGCCGAAGAGATAATCAACACCGAAGAGATTCGCCACAAGCCAGGATTGACGAAAATTCCTTACTATCTCGTAGACGCGGTGGTACATCAACCGTTCGGAGCCTATCCGGGCGAATGTCCGGGGATGTACGCCTCGGATACCGAGCACGTAGCCGAAGTTCTGGGCGCGATTTATAACGACAAAGTCAAAGAGTATCTTGATAAATGGGTTTATAGCGTTGCCTCGGAAGAGCAGATGCTGGTCGAGCGCGTCGGGTTGAACAAACTCAAAGAGATGCAGCGGCGCGCTACCATGGTTGCTACGGAGGGTTATCGGTCATGATCAAAGACGGACCGTGGAAGGAGGCCCCCAAAGCTACGACATTTGCGGAGCGAGAGTTCCAGGTCTGTATAGCCGCGCGGCTGGTCGAGAACGGCAAGACTTACTGGGTTGCGGGCGGCGGCGGACCGATGTACTCGGTGCTGATTGCTAAGAAGTTGTACGCCCCTGACGTGGTGTACGTCGCCGAGGATGGCGTGGTTGGGCCCGAGCCGATGTTGCCTTTCGACCCGGTGATGACGCTTGCCGCGGCGCGTCCGTCCTATCGCGCGCTGATGTGGAGCACGATGAACGGAATCGGTGACCAGTGCGCCGTGGGCTATCTGGATTATGGAGTGCTCAATACCTTGCAACTTGACCCCTACGGGAATCTTAACTCCACGTGGATAGGCACGTATGGGGTGGAGGGTCGCCGATTCAACGGTCCGGGCGGAGCCGACACGATCGCCGCGATGTGTCGGCGGGTGGTGCTGATGATGGACCATCAAAGACGCAAGTTCGTTCCGCGCGTCGACTTCATCTCCTCGCCCGGGTATCTGGACGGATCGCCCGGAGCACGCGAGCGCGCCGGATTGCCAGCGAATACCGGACCTTGGGCGCTGGTTACGAATTGGGCGGTTTTCGATTTTGAGGAGCAAACCCATCATTTGCGGCTACGTGCGATCGCGCCTTTCGTTACGCTTGAGCAGGTGCTAGCCGAGATGACTTTTGAACCTAAGTTTCCGCCCGACGGCAAAGTGGAAACGCTTGACCCACCTACGGAAGAAGAGCTGAGAATTCTGCGCACCGAAATGGATGTCAACGGACAGTTCACCGATACCGCCGCTCACTGGGTAGTGTGGGAAGACGGACGCTGGTCGCTCGTGGCTAAGGAACAGGGCAAAAAGCTTTCGCCCCTTTAAAGCGGTGACGAGATTTTTAGCTCGCTGCACCTGGTCGGATGCCGGGTTCGATAGATTCTGGCCGTTTTGACATTTTGGGGGGCGCTCGTAGGTAAGTTGTGCGTGTGAACTCACGCTAAACTGTCTGTTACTTCGTAACAATGTAGTAAATTGCCTTAATTCTCGTAAACTATCGCCCGGGTATCTCTTGCTTTCCTGCGTGTGACAATGTACCCATAAAATTTGGCTTGGGTTCGAGGGGGTTGCCGTCTTTAAGGGGACATCTCGTAAAAGGTGGATTCTATGAGCCGAAAGGTCGCGCTTTTAGTTTCGCTTGCGTTCGTCTTGTTAGCCGTTTGCTGGGTTGAGGCGAATGCCGCTGGAGAAGATCAGGGGGTTAGCGCTACGGAGATCAAAATAGGCAACGCCGAGCCTTACAGTGGACCAGCCTCGGCATATGGGGCGGTGGGCACCGGCGCTTCGGCGTATTTCAAAAAGCTCAATGATCAAGGCGGGATCAACGGACGCAAGATTAACTTCATCAGCTACGATTCGGCTTACAGCCCGCCGCGGATGATGGATGTGACGCGCAGACTGGTCGAGCAAGACCACGTGCTGGCGATGGTTTGCTCGATCGGGACGCCGACCAATACCGCCATCTGGAAGTATATGAACGCGATGAAGGTTCCGCAGCTCTTCGTGATGACGGGCGCGACGAAATGGGGCGACCCCAAGGGACATCCGTGGACGATGGGATGGTTTCCGACCTATCAGGCCGAAGGCCGCGTCTATGCGCAATACGTGCTCGAGAATATCCCGGACGCTAAGATCGGAATCTTGTACCAGAACGACGACTACGGCAAAGACTACCTGGTGGGGTTCAAAGACGGGTTAGGAGAAGCGGGGCAAAAGAAAATAGTTAGTATTCAAAGTTACGAAACCAGCGACCCGACAATCGACTCGCAGATAATCAATCTCAAGAACAGCGGGGCAAACGTCTTTGTTGATATCACGACTCCGAAGTTCGCCTCTCAGGCGATCAAGAAAGCGTACGAGATCGGCTGGCATCCCGTACACTTTCTAAACAGCGTGTCGAACTCAGTTGACGTGGTACTCAAACCTGCCGGAATTGAAGCCTCGAAAGGACTGATTACCGTCGAATGGGCGATCGACCCGTCCGATCCCAAATATCAAAATGACCCTGGCTTTCAGGAATACGTGGCTGACCTGCGTAAGTATGAGCCCAAGGCAAATCCTGCGGACCAATTTAACGTCTGGGGATACGCCTGCGCGCAGACCGTGGCTCAGGTGCTCAGGCAATGCGACGACAATCTCACGCGTGAAAACGTAATGAGGCAGGCCGCGAACCTACATAACCTGCATCTTCCATTGCTGTTGCCAGGAGTAGTCATCAATACGAGTCCCACCGACTTTTACCCGATGAAGCAGCTTCAGTTGGCAAGATTCGACGGCACGCGTTGGGTGTTGTTCGGCAAGGTATACGACACGAGCAAGATGCATCGTTAAGGGGTTTGGTCGCCAACACCGCGCGACGGTTCGTCGCTGAGCTCTCGCGAGCGCTGCCAATTGAGATATTGTTCTTCGGCCCCGGCTTGGTTCTTCGGCCCTGACCTGGTCAGCCGACCTTTGCATGCATGCCAAGAAAGGAAGACGCCTGAAACCAGCTCTTCATAGAGTGCGGGTCTTTGTTGACTTTGCCAGCGCAACCCTGGAAAGGGCTAGGCGTTTAACGACCAGCTTTGCCGGTGGTTTGGGGGCGGCTACTAGGTATTAACGCACTACGTCAACGTCAGTAGCGGGCAAGCATATGGCGCATGGAATGTCGCCAAAAAGCTCGCGCCGCGCCCGCTCGCAGGAGCCTGCGCTACGATAAATACCCCAAGACGGCGTGCGCGCGAGTTCGGTCCGAGGCTTACAGCTTATACGCATCGATTGTGTATCCCATCGTTCGCCCATCAGCAAAAGCCACATCGTTTCCGGTTTTTGGCCACCCCAAACGTTATCCGAACTGGATAGGCAGGTGGCTTTGGTGGCAAGCTGTGACGCATCGGGCGCAAGCGCGGAGTCGCCTGCTCCCTCGCGGCTTTCGCGCAGACTTTTTTCTTGCTCACAGTTCGCGCGCTCTTTGAACACACCCATAACGATCGGTGTAGGCTCGCCGACGAGGGGCGCTGAGTGGTCTTCGCCGCGACGCACCAGCAACCAGACTTGGTTATGCGAGCTTGTAGCCGCCTGAGAGGCAACCGCGATCTTTTCTTCCCACTCAGCCGATTTCGCTCGGTCTGCGTTCGGCAACATCACATAGGTGCTCGTCGCTTTTCGTGCTTGTTCGAGTTGGCCATGCTCGATCAATCCCGGAATAACTTGGCCATAGTCGCGGGCCATGGCCTGATTTACTTGATCGCGCACACTCACGCTGGCTTTGGCGCAATCGCTCTCCACGGTCTCGACCAATTTCGTGTCGGCCGGGTTGCCACGCCCTAATGATGCTTTGAAGTTTCGGTAACTGACGAGGCAGTAGGCGTCAATTAACTTTTGCTGTTGGCTCGGCGGGATGTAGTTCTTGAAGAGCGGGCTGCGCACTACCTCGCGCAAATCCTGGTAGGTCGCCTGGGGATCAGCATTTGAGTCGAGCATCAGAAGGCCTTTCGCCGCTCGTGCTCGCAGCTGACAGGCTTCGTCACACCATGGCAGGCTCGCCATCAGGCTGACTTCGCGGTAATTTCCCCGGTCCAGCTCGATGTAACTCCTCTTGTACGGCGCGGTTTGCTCGGAGCAAGAAAACAATACCAAAAGCGCGACAAGAGGCAGCCACAACCACAACGTCTTTAACAACGCGCGCAACTTATTCTCCCCGCTTAGCGTCAACAATTAACTACCATTTCCCGTCAGAAAGCTGAACATCTTGCCTATCCTCAAGCTATGATGAGCGAGGCTCTAGAACCAAAGAATCTTTTTCCCCGAAGTTTGCCAGGCGCTGGGCGCTAACTGGTGAAGAAGCCAACTGTGATGTAAGCATGTAAGAATGCCTGCCGGAATCAAACGCCAGGTCGCACCTCGCCTTGAGCAAGTCGGTGCTGGCGACTTTGGGCTTGCTAATTTTGTTGGGGCGGCGAGGCGAAGTTTCTTGACCGCGCCTGCCGATCGTCAGCGTTTTTTCTCGTCGTGCTCTTAGCTTTAAGGGGCGTCATCAGGCTAGTATTTTCCGCCACAGGCTTTGGCGTCGGTTCAGGGCTATCTATGGGGACGGCTTTTAAGCCGGCTAACCATAAAGCCTAGCGCATAATCGTGAGTCGGATCTTTTTGCGCTGCGCTGGCATAATTGGAGTGCTACTGGCAGTCGGTGGTACAGCGATTTCTGCGCCGATTACGTTTATCACCGCATTGCCCGTCGCGCAGGATCAGTTGGTCGTGCGGTCTTACCAGGAAGGAAAGTTCGGTTCGACCGATTCCGAAAATTCCTACTATCTGCTTTTTCCCCAGACCTTCGCTTACGGTCCCACTGGCTCGCTGGCGCTGTTTGCAACGGTGGGGCTCGTCGACAATTATCTCGTACAGCCTGAAGCCACGCATCGTGTTACCCGAAACTCGAGCGGCTTTGGGGACTCGTTGTTTTTTGCTCGTTATACGTTGATACACATCGATTGGCCGCCCGATCCGGTCGAGCCTAACGGTGGTGCCACGCTTCGTTTCACACCGCTTGCAGGGGCTTACCTGCCAACCGGCCGTTACAACATCGCCGACGCCTACGGTCGGTTACCGTTGTCGATGCAAACCGGCTCTGGTTCGGTCGACCCGTATTGGGGAGCGGCGGCGGGTTACCAGACCGCCGACTACGAACTCGACTGGGACGCCACCTATCGCTACAACACTGCGGCCTCGTCCGGCTTCCGCTTGGGCAATGAAGCGCGCACTGACCTGTCGTTTCAGTACCGCGTCTGGCCCTGGCGTCTGCCGGCGGGCGTGAGCGACTATCTGCTTTTGGTGATGGAGACCAACTTGATTTGGGACGGGATTAGCCGCATAGCTGGCGCCCCCAATCTTAACACTGGTGGTTTTACCTGGTTTATCGATTTCGGCACCTATTATGCGACGCCCCAGGGTACTTTTGGCGGAGTGGTGCAAATCCCGGTCGTGCAGTCCCTTAACGGAGTGGGGCAAATTCCAGTGCATCTGAGGGTCCAGCTTTATTTCGAGCGCTACTTTGGGTTACCTTCATTGCTGGGCGGCTAATTTAAACTTTCTGTCTCGGGTTGCCTTTGCAGATGACGATTAGCACCGGTCAAAGAAAAAACGTGGGCCAATTCTATTTTTCTCCTCTTCTCGTGACGCTGGCGTTACTTTTATCGGTTGTGCTCGGTGTTGAGGTCGGCCTTGCATCGACTTTGTCGCCTTCGGAGTCGAACCCGTCGCAAAATTCGAGCACCAGCAACCCGCCCGCGAGTAATTCGCCTAGCCAACGTCAACTTCAGACCTTTGTCCGGGTAATCGGAGTAGCCGACGGGGTTTGCTCGCCTCGTGGGAGTTACAATATTTACCTGCGAGCCTCGCGGCTAAAAGGGCTTAGATGTTTCCGCTTCGATATACCACATGCCCGTTTTACGTTGGACTTCGCGCCCGGGCGCAAAGTTAGCGAGAGTGAAATTCGCCGAATGGTGATCAAGGCTGGTTATACGCCCGGCCCAATCAAAATTCAGGAGCTACCCCTCTCGGAGATGAACACTTTTACTCCCGGCGAGCTCGGCGATCGCTACGGATGGTGCGGGCATAAGCAAAGTGTGGGACTGTGGTCAAGGTGGTTTGGGAGAAGCAATAGTGACAACGTACACAACGGCAGATAAACGTGAATCAGTTGAACAGACGAACGAAGGCATTACGCGATTTCGATATCGCAATGCACCGAGTTCCCATTGCTGACGTTACGTATTAGACTTTCCTTGTCAAAGCGCGAGTTAAGAATAGGTCGTAGCGTCGAGTTGGTCGGGCGGTGCTCGGGGAGGGACTCCAGTGAACACTGGCTTAGAGCTCGCCCGGCCTAATGGGGTGTCCTAAACCTAGTCGGTTTTAGGGGTCCAATAAAGGGGGTTGAAAATGGAACTCAATCGCGAGCAGTTATTGGCAGCGTATCATCAGATGCGCACGATCCGGGAGTTCGAAGACCGCGTTCATCGCGAATTCGCCAGCGGCGAAATACCAGGATTCGTTCACCTCTACGCCGGCGAGGAGGCATGTGCGGTCGGCGTGTGCATGAATTTGACCGAAGTGGACTATATCGCGAGCACCCATCGGGGACACGGCCACTGTATCGCCAAGGGATGTGATGTGAAGGCGATGATGAAAGAGATATACGGGCGCAAAGGCGGTCTTTGCGCTGGCAAGGGCGGATCGATGCACATCGCCGACATGTCCAAGGGGATGATGGGTGCCAACGGGATCGTGGGTGGAGGTCCGCCACTTATCTGTGGCGCCGCGCTTACGGCAAAAACGCTCAAGACCGGCGGCGTCGCTGTGGCGTTCGTCGGCGACGGCGGTTTCAACCAGGGCACAACGCTCGAGTCGATGAATCTAGCGGCGGTTTGGAAACTTCCAGCCGTTTTCGTGCTGGAGGACAATGGCTATGCCGAATCGACCGCAAGCTCTTGGTCGATCGGGGGCGACCCGCTGGAGCGAGCGCGAGGTTTGGGCGTGCCGGGCGAACGGGTAGATGGCCATGACTTTTTTGCCGTTTACGAAGCGGCGCGAAGAGCTATCTCCCGCACCCGGGCGGGCGAAGGCCCGAGCTTCTTGCACCTTAAGGTCAACCGGTACTACGGACACTTCGAGGGTGACGCGACGACTTACCGGGCCCCGAACGAGGTCGAGAAGATCAAGAGCGAGCGCGATTGCTTGATGCTGTTTCGCAAAAGGGTTGTCGAGTCTGGCTTGCTCAAGGCCGAGCAGCTTGACGAAATCGACCGAGAGGTAGCAGCACTGATCGATGCCGCGGTGGCAGAAGCGAAAGCTGCGCCGATGCCGTCGCCCGAAGAGTTGATGACTGACGTTTATGCGTCGTACTGAGTGGGGAGGGCCATTGCGATGCCGAAGAAGTCTTTCAGACAAGCGTTGAACGAAGCTTTGCGCCAGGAGATGCGCCGCGACCCGCGGGTAATCGTGATGGGAGAGGATGTTGCAGGCGGGATGGGTGCGCCTGGGGAACAGGATGCTTGGGGTGGTGTGCTGGGTGTAACCAAAGGCCTGATGCCGGAATTCGGGCGCGAGCGCGTGCTTGACACGCCGATAAGCGAAAGCGCTTTTATCGGCGCGGCAGTCGGCGCCGCGGCAACCGGACTCAGGCCGGTTGCCGAGTTAATGTTTATCGATTTCATGGGTGTGTGCTTCGACCAGATTCTGAATCAGGCGGCCAAGCTGCGTTACATGTTTGGAGGCAAAGCCAAAGTGCCGCTGGTGATTCGAACGATGTACGGCGCTGGCTTCCGCGCCGCAAGTCAACATAGCCAGTCGCTCTACTCGCTGTTTACCCACATCCCGGGGCTAAAAGTTGCTATTCCGTCCTCGCCTTACGAGGCCAAGGGCCTGCTGATTCAGGCGATTCGCGACGACGACCCGGTGATATTCTGCGAGCACAAGGTCATGTACGACGACCAGGAAGAGGTGCCCGACGAGTCATACACGATTCCCTTCGGTGAGGCCAATACCACTCGCGAGGGCGATGATGTGACCATCGTGGCAATCGGGCGCATGGTTAAGTTCTCCAACGAGGTTGCAGACAAACTGGCCAAAGAAGGCATAAGCTGCACGGTAATCGATCCGCGAACCACCTCGCCGCTTGACTCCGAAACGATTCTCGAGTCGGTCAGCGAAACGGGCCGCTTGGTGGTCGTTGACGAAGCCACGCCGCGTTGCAGCGTCGCCACCGACATCGCCGCACTTGTCGCCGAACACGCCTTCGATGCGCTCAAAGCGCCGATAAAGTTGGTGACCGCACCTCACACACCTGTGCCGTTTTCACCCGTGCTAGAGGACGCCTTTATCCCGAATCCTCAGAAGATTGAGGCTGCGGTGCGCGCCGTGATGGAGCGGGCGTGATGAGCTACGAAATACATGCGCTGACGATGCCCAAGTGGGGCCTTGCGATGACCGAGGGCAAGGTCGTGGCGTGGAACGTCGAAGAAGGCGCTCAGGTGGTCGCTGGCCAAGGTGTCGTCGAGATCGAAACAGAAAAAATAACCAACGTCTTTGAATCTCCCGTCTCTGGAATTCTGCGCAAACGGATAGCTAAGCCGGGCGATACGTTTCCAGTTGGTGCGCTGATCGGAGTGATCGCTGATTCGTCCGTACCGGACGACGAAATCGAGCGCTTTATCCGCGAATTTCGTATCGAGATGCCCGTCGGTGAAGAGGCCCAGATCGCCGGGCCAAAGTCTCAATGGGTTGAAGCTTTTGGCAGAAGGATTCGGTATCTCAAGATGGGCGAAGGGGCTGGTGCGCAGCTGCTCCTTATTCATGGCTTTGGCGGAGACCTGAACAACTGGCTGTTCAACCAGCCAATTTTGGCTCAAAAACATACCGTTTACGCCCTCGATTTGCCCGGTCACGGCGAGTCAAGCAAAGACGTGGGCGATGGCGATCTTGATTTTATGGCTAAGACAGTGCTGGCCTTTATGGACGCGCTTCAAATAGCAAGTGCGCATTTGGTCGGCCATTCTTTCGGAGGTGCTATCGCCCTCGAGATAGCGTCGCAGAACCCCAACCGAGCGCTATCGCTGACGCTCATCTCGCCGGTCGGTCTTGGCCCTGAAATAAACAGCGATTATATCCAAGGCTTTATCAAGGCCGACCGGCGCAAGGAGCTCAAAGCTCTTCTTGGACGGTTGTTTGCGAATCCCGATGTCGTAAGCGGCGAGATGATAAACAACGTGCTCAGATACAAGCGCCTTGAGGGCGTTAGCTCCGCCCTTGAAAAGATCGCGCAATCAATCGTCCGAGACGGACGGCAAGCTGTCTCGTTGCGGGAGCGAGTGGGAGAGCTCAAGATTCCTGTTCAAGTGCTTTGGGGCGAAAATGACAGTATCATTCCATCCTCTCACGCCTCCGGGCTACCGTCTAACGTCAATGTTCACGTCTTCCCGGGGACTGGCCACATGGCGCACCTGGAGAAGCCTCACGACGTAAACAGGCTGATCGAGCAATTGGTCAGCCAGCGATAAGCTTTGACTCTATAGCTTTGCGTTCACAGGTGCTTTGTGGCGATAACGTCCCCGAGTAAGAAGAGATTTGCCAGCTCCGCCTCTCTGCCAAGGAACTTAGGCTCAAGCCGCAACTCGTAAATTTCGTTGCATAAGAGGCAAGGAGACCTTGGTCGCTTGTCGGGTGAGAGGCACGGAGATGTGTGGCGATATGTTTGACCTAAAACCTCTGCCCAAAGCGTGTCGGCCCATTGCTTAATCAAACGTAATGATCGAACACCATCCGTGGGCGCGTGCGAACAAGCGAAAAGTAGCCGCCTTACGTTCGTTCTCTCTTGACCGGCGCAGGAGTTTTGTTAGTTTGATTATGAGAGTGATTATCAGTTTCCAATCGCTAGCCAGTGGTTTTCGATCGCACGGGCTTATTGAGCGTGTTTACTGGCTAGGGTTTTGAGGCAGAAGTAGCGCCAATGGTGCCGACGAATCACAAAAAACAAGCTCAAAATTCGGCCTTGCTAGTCGAGCAATGTATCGGGGTTCTCGACGGTCGTACCAGCGACGAGAAGCTCGAAGTGGTTCAGCGTGACCTTGGCGAAGGCCGCCTTGAGGTGGAACTGAGAATCGTGCGCTGGGGGGAAGGAGTAGGATGGTACGTGCAGCGCACGTTGCCGATTGTCAGTGATATTACGCTGCTATGCGCTCTGTTGCGCCGTGCAAAACGGATAAATCAGCGACTCTCCAGCCGAGCCGGGACAGGTGCCGATGCTAAAGTTACTGTCCTGCCCCGGCGCAAAGTCGACTAGGATAGGTCGATCAAGACTTATGCGTGCGGGCCTCCTTAGCCGAGGCTTGGAAATTCTTCTTGCCCAGGATCTTTTCGAACTCGTCGACCTGCAGGTATTCGTCGTACACCATCTCTTCCAAAAAGAGGCGAAGAGCCGGATTGTCCTGAGCCGTCTTTAACGCCTCCGCGTAGGTCTCGTACGCCTCGCGCTCGAGCTCTAGCGCGTTGCGCAGCATCTCATTCAGATCCGTGGTCTGTTTTATCGCCGCGGGTTCGACAGTCGGGATGCTATCGAGTAGCACAATCCATCGGCCGACCTTACCCGCATGGTCCAGGCACTCTTCGCTGAGCTTCTTGAAGAGATCGTGGTAGATCTCCCGGTGCAACCCCTGCACGAGCTGCGCATTTTGCGAATATTGGATAATTCCAGCGTACTCTAGGCTTAGAGCGCGATTTAGAATCTTAACCGTCGCTTCTGCCTTCATTTCTCACCTCCGGTTTCGTTCGGATAACTTCTTTAGTTCTCTGTCCTTGAATCTAAGTCCGCCATCAGGCGCTATCAAATCATCCTAAGTCTAAATTAAGCCGAAAGCCAGGTTTTTACCGAGCCTTTCTTTCCAACCGACGGGCTTCGGGCCGGTTAACTTTTGAAGCGCACGAAACCGCGCAAGGTCATGGGCTATTTGGTCGCGTGCAAGGGCGCAATTTAACTTCACGCGCGATTTAACCCCGCGCACCGGTATCGACGTGGCCGTCGCCGTTACGCTTTACCTGCAAACTGACAAACCATCAGAGGCTAGCCGAACTAGCCGTAGACGATACGCTTGCGGGGCGACCGTGCGCACAGGTTGAGCACCTGCTGATTTAGCGAGCATCGCAGATTCTCCCATCCGCGCCGCTACACGAGAAAACTGACCGTTTTGGTAAGAAAACTGACTGTTTTGAGTTTCGTCAGAGGCGGCATGGTTATTGCGCCTATGGTACGCCGAAGTTTGTCACGAATGTCGAATGGGAGACTTATCTGACCACAAAACAGCTGGAAACTTGTTCGATCAGTCGAAAGGCCAACCATGGAGCGAAAAGGAGTAAACGTTAGTAGGCTTCGGTACACGTTTGAATTCACCTTCATCGTATTTGCACTTTTGGTCAGCGCTGAGTTCGCTTTGGCGCAAGGCGACAAGCTCGTAAAAGTGGGCGTCCTTCATTCTCTGACCGGCACGATGGCGATAAGCGAGGTTACCGTTAAGAACGCCACGTTGCTTGCTATCGACGAGATCAACGGCGCTGGCGGCGTTATGGGGATGCGGATTCAGCCGATTATCGAGGACGGTGCTTCCGACCCAGCGATTTTCGCCCAAAAAGCACAAAAGCTTTTGCAGCAAGACAAAGTAGTGACGATATTTGGCGGCTGGACCTCGGCAAGCCGCAAAGCGATGTTTCCCGTGGTCGAACGCTTTCACGGCCTGCTTTGGTATCCAGTGCAATTCGAGGGCAACGAGTGTTCTCCCAACATTATGTATTCTGGCGCGCAGCCTAATCAGCAGATTTTGCCGGCTCTGGATTGGGCCTTTCAGCAGGGCTACAAGCGCATCTTTTTGCTCGGTTCTGACTATGTTTTTCCGCGTACGGCCAACCTGATCCTGAAAAAACATATCGTGCATCGCGGAGGTGAAGTCGTAGGCGAAGAGTACGTGCCCCTTGGAGGCACTGACTTTAGCTCGGTGATCAATAAAATCAAAGCCGCGGCTCCCCAAGCGGTCTTCAATACGCTCAACGGCGACAGCAACGTATCGTTTTTTAAGCAGATAGCAGCAGCCGACCTTCCACCTTCGAAGCTGCCCATAATGTCGTTCAGCATCGCCGAGCAGGAAGCCAAGGCGATGGGGCCAAGCTTAGTACAAGGGAGCTATGCCGCGTGGAACTACTTCCAGAGCCTGGACGATCCAGCGAACAAAAAGTTCGTCGCCGCCTATCAGGCCAAATACGGCGCCGATTCCCCGGTCGATGACCCGATGGCTCATGGCTATCTCGACGTATACATGTGGGCGTATGCCGTCGAAAAGGCTAAAAGCTTTGACCCCGACAAAGTTCGTCACGCGGCGACTTCCTTGGAATGGAAAGACATTTGTATGGGCAAAACCAAGTTCGCCCCAAACCAGAGCCTTTATCAGACCGCTTATGTCGGCGAACTTCAAGCCGACGGTCAATTCAAGATTCTCTGGCAGTCTCCCGAACCGATAGCACCCGAACCGTACGATCCGCTTACTTTTCCAGGCAAAAAATGCGTCATCAAGTAGGAGACGTAAAATCAGGGCGGCGAGATCCGTGGGCGTTTGACTGGCACGTCCTTCGATTCCTTGGATAGGCGAGTGCGATGAGCGAGTACGCTTTGCTGCTGGGTCAGCTTTTCAATGGGATAAGCGTCGCTTCGATTTTGTTGTTGGCCGCGCTGGGGCTCGCACTCAGTTTCGGTCTGATGGGCGTGATCAACATGTCGCACGGCGAGATGCTGATGCTCGGCGGTTATCTATCATTCTTGACCTTGCGATTTGCGCCTGCCAGAGCGGCATTCGCGCTTGCTTTCGTGGCAGCGTTTTTCGGAGCTGGCGTTTTTGGGGCTTTGCTCGAAGTAACTTTGATAAGGCGGCTTTACGGGCGGCCGTTGGACACCTTGCTTGCGACGTGGGGCGTCAGTCTTGCTTTGCAGCAGGCGGCGCGCAGCATTTTCGGCCCTATCGGCGTTGAGGTGACGGCACCGAAGTGGCTTGCCGGCTCTATCACGGTTAAGGGTGGCGCTCTCGGAGGACTGAACTTCCCTTTTGTACGGTTGTTCATCATAGGGCTCGCGGTTGCGGTTTTAGTCGTGATGTGGGCCATCATTACGCGCACGAGACTCGGTCTATGCGTTCGCGCGGTCCATCAAGACCGTGATATGGCCGAAGCGCTGGGCGTCCGCACGCGGCTGGTCGACCTGGTTATGTTTTCGCTTGGAACCGCGATCGCGGGTTTGGCAGGCGCAGCGCTCGCGCTCATAGCGCCGGTGACGCCGACCGTCGGCCAGAGCTATATCGTGTACGCTTTTATGGTGGTGATCCTAGGCGGTCTGGGACGGCTGCTCGGCACACTACTGGCTGCTGTTTTGGTGGGACTGTTTTCAGCCAGCGTGCAAATTTTTACCAGCGTTAGCTTCGCGGACGTACTGCTGCTTACGTTCGTGATAGCGTTCATCCAGCTTCGACCCCGAGGAATTATGGTGGTGCGAACTCGCGCCTTGGAGGAGGCTTAGTCGTGAACGGTGGAAAACGCCTGCCGTATTATCTAGCCGCGCTGCTGATTCTGGCTTTGGCGCCAGCTTACCTTTCCTCCTATGAGCTTTCGCTGCTGGGGCGCTTTTTGGCTTTGAGTATCCTGTCGCTTGGGCTTGTGCTCGCCTGGGGTAGAGGCGGGATTTTGAGTCTGGGCCAAGGGGTTTTCTTCGGGCTCGGCGGATACGCGCTTGCGATGCATTTGAAGCTCGAGCGCCTTGGAGCGGGCGAAATTCCTGATTTTATGGAATGGAGCGGGCTAACCAGCCTGCCTTGGTGGTGGGCTCCGTTTCGCAGTTCGGCGGTCGCGCTCCTAGCCGTCGTGTTGGTGCCTCCGGCGTTTGCAGGCGGTCTTGCCTACCTGGTTTTCCGTCGTCGCGTGGGTGGAGTTTATTTCGCTCTTTTGACCCAGGCTCTGGCGCTTGCCTTCTCGACGCTTCTGATAAGCCAACAGAAATTTACCGGCGGGTTCAACGGACTTACTGACTTTAACGAGCTTTTCGGTTTCGCCCTGGGAGACCCGAAAGTGCAACTTGTTCTTTACTGGATAACACTTGCCTTTTTGGCCAGCGCCTTTTTCTTTTCGGACTGGCTTCTTGGAACGCATTTCGGAAAGCTTTTATGCGCGATCCGCGATGGGGAAAATCGGGTTCGCTTTTTGGGCTACGACACAGCGCCGTGCAAGGCGGCGATCTTCGCGCTGGCTGGCTTATTCGCCGGTGTAGCGGGAGCGCTTTTCACCCTTCACGCCGGGGTTATTTCGCCCGCGATGGTCGGCGTGGTGCCCTCGATCGAGATGGTGGTATGGGTGGCAGTCGGTGGCCGGGAAAGTCTTCTGGGTGCGGTTATCGGCACTTTGGCGGTGAACATGGGGAAGGATTGGATAAGCAGCGCAACGCCGGAGTTGTGGCTTTTCGTGATGGGCGCGCTGTTCGTTATGGTGGTAACGATTTTGCCGCGTGGCATAGGTGGATTGCTCGAGCCGCTTTTGCAACCAGAGACTGTTCGGTACTACCTCAAGATCGGTCGTTACGGCTTGGTGCGCTGGCTAGGGCTTGCGCGCCGCGAAATCGAAGCGGGCCAGACGGGTTCAGCGATGAAACAGGAGCAGGTGGAGCAGAATGCTTAAGCCGCTTTTGCGAGTCGAAAAGCTCACCGTGTCGTTCGACGGCTTCAAAGCGGTCGATGAGCTGAGTTTTTGCATGATGCCAGGGACAGTGCGCGTGCTGATTGGTCCTAACGGAGCCGGGAAGTCTACGTTGCTCGACGCTATAATCGGCCGCGTCAGACCGCACTCGGGCCGAATTTTCTTTAAAGATGAGGAAGTAACTTGGTTGCCTGAACACGAGATTGTGCGCCGGGGAATCGTGCGAAAATTCCAGACCCCGGGCGTTTTGGAAGGCTTGACGGTAGCGGAAAACCTTGCGATCGCTGCCGCCGGCCGCCAGTTCTGGTGGCGAACGCTGAGTCGTTCGCTGAAAAGCGAAGAAAAGCAGCGGGTCGAAGAGACGCTCAGGCTTATCGGGCTTGAACGCAAACGCCACCAATTGGCATCGCGCCTGGCTCACGGAGAAAAGCAATGGCTGGAGATTGGCATGGTACTAGCCGCGCAAGCAGAGCTCGTGCTGCTCGACGAGCCTGCGTGCGGGATGACCCATGACGAGGCCGCTCAGACCGCTGCGTTAATCCGCGAGCTCAGCGGGGAAAGGGCTTTTTTGGTGATCGACCACGACATGGCCTTCATCGAGCAACTCAACGCGCCGGTCAGCGTGCTCCATATGGGAAAGCTTTTGTGCGAAGGCAGCGTGGAGGAAATCCGTCGCGATCCCCGCGTTTTGTCGGTGTATCTGGGGCGAAGTGAGTCAAGCCATGACCAAGCGCGCAGCATTGGAGCTTGAAACCTTAACCGTTGCGTACGGCTCCGCGTGTGTCCTGAGTGACGTCAGCCTGCGCGTCGCCGAGGGCGAACTTGTGGCCCTGCTCGGGCGAAACGGCGCCGGCAAGACGACCTTGCTTAGGACCGTGATGGGACTCCACAAGCCAGTGGCGGGGCGCGTATTGCTCGGTGGTGAGGACGTTACTTCGCTGCCGGCTAGTTCCCGCGCCAGCCTGGGTATCGGCTACGTGCCACAAGGTCGCGGCATATTTCCCCATCTCACAGTTTGGGAAAACCTGACTATCGCTTACGCCGCCGTCCGGGGCAGGGGACGAAATCCTGACCCGAGGATGATTCAATTTGTGTTCGAGCTTTTTCCTGCGATATACCAGTTGCGCCATCGTAAAGGTGGCTTCCTTAGCGGCGGTGAGCAGCAGCAGCTCGCAATCGCCCGAGCGCTCTTGACCGAACCAAAGCTGCTTTTGCTCGACGAACCTACCGAAGGAATTCAGCCGTCGGTCGTACAGGATATCGCGCAAGCGCTATGCCATATTGGCCGCACCCTCAATATCGCTATCATGCTTGTAGAACAGTTTCTCGACTTCGCATGGTCGATAGCAGACCGTTTCTACGTGCTCCAGCGCGGGCGACTCGTCGCTGAAGGGGAAACCGAAAAGGATGCGCCGCAAAGCGTGGCCCATTTACTGAGCGTCTAAACGTTGTGCGTCAATCCTTTTATTGCGCAAAAGAGTTTCTCTGTCTTTTCGGTCAAAGCGGTTTTACAGGAGTGTCGGCTTCGCCGAGATAACAAGGTTTTTGATTTTGCTCTCCTCTTGCTCGCCTACCTTGCACGTGCTTTTGAGTAGCGAGTTAGGCACGTTTTAAGCTGACGCTCGGCTTTGGGCTGTTAAATCCCGCCTACGTCCGGCGCCGTTGGATTGTGCGGCCGAGGTCGGACGCTTAAGATTTAACTTGCATGGAACCGTTTAGAGCAAATTCGCAGGGCGTGCCGTTGCGCGTATATATCGAGACGTACGGCTGCCAGATGAATGTAGCTGATTCGCAGCTGGTAGCGGCGATTTTGCGCCAAGCCGGCTTTGAACGGGCCGAATCAGCCGAGGCGGCTGACGTGATCTTGCTCAATACGTGCGCAATTCGCGAACATGCCGAAGAACGAATAATTGGCAGGGTAGCTGACCTTGCCCGGCTCCGCTACAGACGTCCCGACCTGCTGCTAGGGGTGCTGGGATGTATGGCGCAGAAGCAAAAAGAATCGTTGCTTAAGCGAGCGCCCCAGCTCGACCTGGTGGTTGGGCCGGACGCCTATAGGCGGTTGCCGGAGCTGATAAGTCGGGCGCGCTACAATCCGACGGTCGACGTGCGTCTCAATCGGACGGAGCTTTACGGGGATATTGTCCCCGAGCATGACAGTAGCGTTCGAGCCTACGTAACGGTGATGCGCGGATGTGACCAGTTTTGCACGTTTTGTATCGTGCCTTACGTTCGTGGGCGCGAGCGCAGTGTTGCGCCGGATGCTGTGCTGGAAGAGGTACGCGTGCTTGCCGAGCGAGGCGTCAAAGAGGTCGTTCTGCTCGGTCAAACGGTTAACGCTTACCGCTACGGCGACGTGGACTTCGCAACCCTGCTGAAAATGGTTGCGCAGGTGGACGGAATCGAGCGTATCCGCTTCACTTCTCCCCATCCTAACTTCGTTACCGAAAGCCTGATTGAGGCGATGGCGACGGTAGATAAGTTGCAACCCTACCTCCATCTGCCAGTGCAGTCCGGCTCCGACCGGGTGTTGCGCGCGATGGCGCGCGGTTATGACGTCGAGCGCTATCTGCGGCTCGTCGAAAGGCTTCGCAAGGCGATTCCCGACCTGGCTTTATCGACCGATATCATCGTTGGCTTCTGCGGCGAAGAGGAAGAAGATTTCAGGGCGACGCTCGATCTTTTGCGAGAGGTGAGCTTCGATTCAGCTTTTATTTTCAAATACTCTCGTCGCGAGCATACCAAAGCCTTTAAGATGGGCGACACGGTCGACGAAGAAGAAAAACTGCGCAGATTAAAAGAAGCGATCGCATTGCAAGAAAGGATTTCTCTTGAGATTAACCAACGCCTGATTGGGCGCAATTTTCCGGTCCTTATCGAGGGACCAGCCCGCCGCGGCGGCGGTATGCTGGCCGGAAAGACGCCGCAATTCAAGACGGTGGTTTTGCCCGAGGCACAGGGACTAGGTGTCGGCCAGACCGAGGTCGTCACGATCAAGGCAGTCACTTCGCACTCGCTAAGCGGCGTGCCGGTAGGCGTTCTGCCCTCGCGCCGCCCCGTGCAGCAGCAGGCATCTGCGTAGGACTAGCCGGGCCTCTACTTCGCGATCGCCGCTAATTGGCCGGCTGGTCCGAAGCCGTCTTTCTGTATCGATCTTCGTGCCTAAATAAGCGAGCGCCCCTGTGCCCCATCGACCGGTAGACACGCGCCGTTAATCCAGCTAGCTCTAGGCGAGGCCAAAAACACCGTCGGATAAGCTACCTCCTCGGGCGTGCCGAGCCGGCCTGCAGGAAGTTCATGGGAGATAAAGTCGCGCTCGAACTCGGGATTGGCCTTAAAACGGCGCTCCCAGCTCCCGCCTGGGAACAAAATCGAGCCGGGCGCGATCGAATTGACCCGGATACCTTTGGGCGCCAATTCCCGCGCGAGCATCTTCGTGAACGAAATAAGCGCCGCTTTGGACGCGTTATACGAAAGCGTGCCGCCTGCTTCGCGCCCCCAAATCGAGCTGATGTTGATTATGACTCCGGAGCGGTGCTTTTCCATCTCTGCCGCGCAAAACCGCGCAAGCGCAACGGCGGAAAAGAAATTTAGCTCGAAAGCTTCGTGCCATCCGGCTTGCGAGAGCTCGTTAATCCCGCCAGGCTTGGCGCCGCCAGCGTTATTGACCAACACGTCGATCGTGCCGAATCGCTGAATGGTCTTTTGCGTCCACGCGCTAGCCTGAGCCAAGGAGGTTACGTCGACGACCTCGGCCATTACCTCGCACCCTAACTGTTCTAACTCGCGGGCTGCTTCGTTCAGCGCTTGCTCACCGCGAGCACAAATACTCAGGCGAGCTCCCTCTTGCGCGAACGCCTTGGCGATCGCGCGCCCTAAGCCGCGGCTCGCTCCGCTAACCATCACGACTTTACCAGCTAAGCCTAAGTCCATCTTTCCTAGCCCTTTTTGCAGAGAACTTCCATTTTGGCGCACAGGCTGATGCTTGCGCTACCTGCTCGTGCTAAAGTTGGTTAGGTCAGATTTTAACCTTAAGCCTGACTTGCGCATCAATATCCCTGCCCGCCAGTTATCGCCTGTCGGGCCATTTCAGGCAAAGCTGTGGTTGGTTTTTGCGGCGTTGACTGGCAATCCTCATTAAAGGATAGTGTGCCAAGATTGGGCTTACAAAAGGAAAACGGAGGTTTATGGAGATTAAGGTCGAAGGCTCCCTCGATCAAGCGATGCGGGTACTGAAGCGCAAACTTGCCAAAGAGGGAGTATTCAAGGAGATGAAAAAGCGCGCCTTTTATGAAAAACCCAGCGTGCGGCGCAAGCGCAAGCGCTCTGACGCGCAACGTCGTCGTCGCAAAGAGCAAAAACGTCGGCGCGCAACTGCGATTTAATTCCTATCGAACCGCCCCTCACAGAAGCAATCGGTTGAAATTCCGTCCGGCGCTTGCCGTGCAAGGGAGGCAGGCGACGCATAGCAGCTGGCGGTTGCGCGCGCGCGACGCTGACGGCGGGGCTTGATGGCCGAGTGGGCGCGATTAATAACCAGTCCGGGTGCCCGATGCCGCTAGCTGCTTTTGCTAGCTCGGGGCGCTAGCTCCCAGCAGATAACGGCTTTGAACTGGCTCGACGTTGTCCTGATTACGATTGGAGTTTTGGGTGCCGCTTATGGGCTCACCCGGGGCGTGCTGCGAATGGTGACAAGTGTGCTTTCGCTATTTGCAGCGATTTACGTTGCGCTTCTTTACTATCCGCAGGCCAGTGCGCTCCTGGTACGCGTCCTACCCGGGCAAAGCTCAATCGTACGGGCAGCGCTTGGTTATGCGATCATCTTCGGGGTTGTTTTTGTCGCAATCGAACTTAGCGGCGTGCTTTTAATGCGGTTGGTGCGGACGGTCCATTTGGGATGGCTTGACCGCCTCGGCGGGGGAATATTCGGGCTTGCCGTGGCGACCGCGATAGCCGGGCTTGGTCTTATGGTCGCTACGGCACTGCTTCCGGCCAAAGCGCTGGCGCTGCGCGACTCCCTGCTTGCACCGCACGTACTTAACTACACCGAGGCGTCGCTCGATCTAATTCCGCCGCAACTTAAAGAGGCTTACCGAGAAAAGCGTCAAGCCCTTGCCCAATATTGGCTCGGGCATCTGGGCCAACCAGCCGCCTCACCGTCGACGCCTAAGGCTGAGCCGTCGGCATCACCGGTGCCCTAAGTTGACCGCTATAGGTCTTGCTCAAAAATGGGGTTTGCTTGCAGCGTGTTCTGAGTCGCGCCAGAAAGGGGTGCTCGAACAGCCATGATGCGATATCTCGAAGATTTTTGGCCTGGTCAAGTGTTCAAGCATTGGCCCGGCCGAACGATCACCGAGTTCGATAATATCTGGTTTACGCTCATGACCATGAACACAAATCCGCTCCATTTCGACGTCGCCTATGCGGCCAAAACCCAGCATCAGCGGTGCCTTGTAAACGGTCTTCTGGTGTTGGCGACGGTTGTGGGGATGAGCGTAAAGGATGTGAGCGAGAATTGTATTGCGAATCTTGAATACGAGTCGGTGCGCCATACGGCGCCGACGTTCGCGGGCGATACGCTTTATGCCGAAACTACGGTGCTCGACGTCATACCTTCGAAGACGAAGCCGGACCGAGGCGTCGTCTACGTCGAAACCAGGGGCCTAAACCAGCGCGATGAGCAGGTGATAATTTTGCGCAGACGAATCCTGCATGCACGCCGCCCTGCCGACAAATCTTGAAGAAGGCGATGGGGCTGGCTTGTGTGGTGAAGCTTAACGACGAGATTGCAGCCTTTGGGTTGACGTTGCCGTTCCGTTTCAAAGCAGGCGCTAGCACCCGAGAACCAGTACGCTCCAGTAAAAAGTAACACTGCAAGTTCGACGGGCGTCCTGATTGTTTGTGGGCGCAAACCAGTTCGCGTGCGTTTGCGTACCTATTTCAGACCCGAACAACGGGCCGTCAGGATGGCTTTTCAGGACGCTTCTACAAACTTTACGCCGAGGTAAGCTCTTACCTGGGCGCTATTAAGTAATTCGTCGGCGGGTGCGTGATACTGGACACGCCCCTTTTCCAAAACGTAGCCACGCTCGGCCAGTCGAAGCGCGAACAGAGCGTTCTGCTCGCTCAGCAAGATACTTAAGCCTTTGTGTTTAAGTTTGCGTAGCCATTCGCCGAGTTGGCCTACGATCGCCGGCGAAAGACCTTCGCTCGGTTCGTCGAGCAACAGCAGCTTCGGATTAGCTAACAGGGCGCATCCCAGTTTGAGCATCTGCTGCTCACCTCCGCTGAGAAATCCGGCGCGCCTGGTTCTGAGTTCAGCGAGCTTCGGGAACAGCTCGAACACCGAATCCATCGTCCATCGCCGGTCAGCGAGAGGGTGAGCTGCGGCGGCGGCGAGCTTTAGGTTTTGCTCGACGTTGAGCGAATTGAATACACGCCGCCCGCTCGGCACGAAAGCGATTCCCAGGCGAGCAATTTGATAGGTTTGAAGGTTAGTTATGTCTTTGTCGAAAAACTTGACTCGACCACGACGTGGCGGCGTCAAGCCAATCAGGCTTCGCATCGTGGTGGTCTTGCCTGCTCCGTTGCGTCCAAGCAACGCAACGACCTCACCTTCGTTAACCGAAAGCGAGATGCCTTGAAGAACATGGCTTTCGCCGTAGTAGGTGTGAATTTCCTCTACCTCGAGCATCACTGCTGAACTTCGCTGCCAAGGTAGACTTCGGCTACGGTTTCATTGCGCCGTACTTCGTCCGGCTTTCCTTCAACCAGTACTCGCCCTTGGTGAAGGACGGTGACGAAGTCGGAGATCTCGAACACGACGTCCATGTCGTGCTCGCAAAACAACACAGTTAGATTTCGCTTTTGCGCTAGCTCGCGCACCAAATTGACCATCCGCCTCGTTTCGTAGGGCGACATTCCCGCGGTGGGCTCGTCGAGCAACACCAGCTTAGGGTCCGTGGCAAGCGCGAGCGCCACTTCAAGTGCTCTTTGGTCGCCGTGGGAAAGCGTACGCGCCTCGGCGTCTGCGAGCTCCGAAAGGCCCACCTGCTCGATGATTTCCAGCGCTTGCTGGCGAACTGCTCGGGATTGATGAAAGCGGCTAAAGAAGTCAAAGCATCGGCCAAGGCGCGCAATTATCGCTGTTTGCACCGACTCCAAGACGGTTAGCCGCGGAAAAATAGAAGTGATTTGAAACGATTGAGCTAGTCCTCGGTGAGTAATAACGTGGGGAGGCTCGCCCGTTATGTCGTGTCCGGCAAACCATATGCGCCCCGAGGTCGGCTTGAGCATGCCCGTGAGCATCTTAAAGAGCGTCGATTTGCCCGCTCCATTTGGTCCGATGACCGAATGGATCGTTCCTTCGTTCACGGTCAAGCTCACGCGGTCGACCGCGCAAAAGCCGCCGAAGACTTTGGTTAACTGTTCGGTTTTAAGCAGCGGGAGCATGGGGTTGCTTTTGAGCGGCTGGGCTCTTGGCCGCATGTTTACCCAGCCATCGCTGCCACATAGTGCGATTGAACAGACCCACGATTCCCTCCGGCATGAACAGGACGATCAGCAGCACGACGAGTCCGAGCACCAATTGCCAATCTTTTAGGTGCTGAACGATGAGTTCGTGGCTAATCTGGTAGACGAACGCCCCCAGCACCGGGCCGAGGAAAGAGTTCATCCCGCCCAAGACTAACATAAAGATAGGCTCGCCGGATTTGGTCCAATCGAGCAGCTCAGGATAGGCCGCTTGGTCGTGAATAATGAAAAGGCCGCCCGCTAGCGCCGAGAAAGCACCGGCTATTACAAAGGCCAAAAGTTCGTGGCGAAACACGTTGACTCCCAGCGTTTCCGCCCTGACGCGGTTTTCGCGAATCGCACGCAAGGTAAGCCCGAACGGCGAAGTGGTTATCTTCCAGAGCGCGAGCAGAGCCAGCGCGGCCACGGCAAAAACAAACAAGAAACCCTTTTGCGGGTCCATCAGGGTTGCCGGGATGCCGATACCGAAAATACCGGTGGCCCCATTGGTAATATCGTACTGCTGCTCGGCGATAGTGTAAAAAAGCTGCGCAAAGGCTAGAGTCAGCAAGGCGAAGTAAAGGTGGCGAGTCCTAAGGGCGATAAAACCTACGGCAAATGCAGCCGCAGCTCCGACCAAAGGCGTCAGCAGGAAGCAAGGCCAAAATGGGGCCTTGAAGTGAAGCCACGCAAGCGCGATAGTGTAGGCTCCCAAACCGTAATAGGCTGCCTGTCCGAAAGAGACCATGCCGCCATAACCAACCAGGAGATTGGTTGCCACGGCGAATAAAGCCAATGCGGCAACGTACTGAAGCTCGAGTAGCCAAACGGGAGGCACAAGGTATGCTGTCAGCAACGCCGCGCCGCTAACCGTGAGGGTCCAGAAAAGATAGCGAGCTAATTTGCCGTAACGTTTGACTTCGACGAAGCGCAAACTACTTTCAAGCGAGGGCGGGGCCTCGCGCAAGGCTTGCCCGTTGGCATGTGTTTGCTTAGCGCTTGGTTCTACCACGGTGTCTCCGCGACGCCAAAAATGCCTGATGGTCTAACCTGCAGTACGACGATCATCGCGAGGTAAATAAAAGCCGGCGCCCACGCGGGTGTCCACAGAATACCGAGCGCCTCAAAAAGCCCCACGATCAACGCTCCAAGCGCGGCTCCGGCTACGGAACCCAGTCCTCCGATAACCACTACGATAAAAGCGGCAACGATGATGCTCGCGTCAAGGCCGGTGTCGATCGATTGCAGCGGAGCGATGACCGCACCCCCCAGACCGGCAAGAAAGGCGCCCAAGGTGAACACTACCGTGTAGAGCATGCGCACGTTGGTACCTTTGGCCGCCAACATCTCTGGGTCTTCCACCGCAGCCACAATTCGCCAACCCAACAGCGTAAACCGAAGTAACGCCCACAAGCCAAGCCCAACGAGCGCTGCGACGACGACAACGAAAAGATTGTAGACCGGAAAGCTGGCGCCTCCTACCTGGATGCTCCCTGACAAAATAGCCGGAGCCGCCACCGCGCGACTTTGCGCTCCCCAAAACCTCAAAGCAAGGTCGGCGAAGATAAGAAACATCGCGTATGTGGCAAGAAGCTGGGTCAGATGGTCTTTATCGTAGACGCGCCTTAGCACAAGCACTTCCATCGCGAAGCCGAGCGCGGCTACGGCCAGCGGGGCAGCCACCAGGGAGACCCAAAAGGCTGTGCTCCCAAAGGTGCTTACCAATGTGCTCACCAAAAAGGCGCCGTACATGTAAAAGCTGCCGTGCGCGATATTGGCTATACGCATCGCGCCGAAGACCAGCGTAAGACCGGCAGCAATAATAAATAAGCCTCCGGCCGTTGTCATCGCGCTAAGAAGTTCAATCAGCGCGCTGTTTAGACTCAACTGCTTACCCCTTTTGCGGTTTTTCTGACCGAAGCTCGAATTACCGGTGAGACGACTGGAGTTTTCGTGCCTCTTCGCATGTAAGCATCGTCTTGCTTGCCGGAATCGCCACGGTTTCGGCCCAAATCGGCTGGCCGTATCGCGGATCGATCTGGTTCGACACGACCCCCACGTACTCGGGCACCTCCGCCTGATGGTCGCAAGCTCTCAAGGTAATATTACCCCTAATGGTCGGTACGGTCGCCCCTGCCAGCGCTTGCGCCACCTTGTCGGGATCGAACGTGCCCGCTTTCTTCACTCCGTAAGCCCAAATCTGAATTGCGCTGTAACCGGTTATCGCCCACGCGGAGGGCCAATCGTTGAATTTCTCGTGGTAAGCTCGGCGAAATTCGTTGAACTCTGCGTTGCCATCGACCCAAAATGGCGCTCGATTCCAGGCGATCGCTCCGTCGGGAAGAGCGGTACCCAAAGTCTTCATCGCCAAGCGGCCATAGAAGCCGATTAAACGCACCTGTTTCTCAAAATTAAACCCCTGAGCTTGCTTAGTGAAGGTGATCAAGTCACCCCCAAAGATCGCGGCGAACACGTAGTCTGGATGGGAGGCGAGGAGGGCAGAGATGTAGGTGGTGTAGTCGGTTGCGCCGAGCTGAGGATATTGCTGGGAGACGACCTCGAAGTTGACCTTGAGCTCGTGCAAGGTCTTGATGAAGGTGTCCACCGTGTCGCGGCCGTAGCTGTAGTTGGGGGTGATGGTGGCAAGCCTTATCTTTTTGCCGTTCCACTTGGGTGCCACCCGCTCGGCAAAATAGTACGCTATCGCCCGCGGCTCCATCACCGTGTTCGGGACCAGCTCGAAGGCGTACGGATTTAAGTTACTGGTGGTTATTTGGATGTCGTTGGCCATGTGGAAAAAAACCGGCCGCCGGTACTGGCCAGCGACGGTTTCAACGGCGGTACCCACGGCACTCGTGGCCGGCCCCAAAAGCGCCACGGCTTTGTCGACGAGAATCATGTGCCGTACGTTGTTTGCCCCATTGGCGGGAAAGGCGCCGTCGTCGGCGCTGACAAGGACGACTTTCTTTCCTAAAAGCCCACCATTGGCGTTTAAGCGATCGATAGCCATCTGAATGCCCTGGAGGCTTGAGCGACCCAATTCGGCTATTGAGCCACTAAGCGTCGTGGATATGCCGATGGTCACTGTGTCGGCGGCGCAAGCGCCCGTCGCGGCCACCAACAACGATACGCCAAGGCTAACAGCGACGGCTGCGCCTAGACCTAGGCTCGAGCAGGCAGATAGCAAGCCTCGTCGCATCAGGCTTGTCATTCGGATCGCCCCCCTGAACACTTAGGCGTTAAACGTGTCGAGGCAAGCGGACCACAACCAAGCGTTCGGTCTTAGTTTGTCTCGGCCAAACTCAAAAAGAGTTTTTAGCCGCTTCTCCCCGCCCCGCTACCGAAGCTTATCATAATATGCGAACGCGACAGATAGTTTCCTCAACTGCCCACGTGCATGTAGTCTAAAGGCGCTTGCGGCCGTCCTTACCTTTCCCCCGAAGTTGCGACAATGCGCTACGGCTTTGGCTGGAGCCGCTTAGCCTCCTCGCACGTAATCATAGTTTTGCTTGCCGGGATCGCTACGGTCTCGGCCCAAATCGGCTGGCCGTATCGCGGATCGATCCGGTTAGAAACGACCCCCACGTACTCGGGCACGTCCGCCTGATGGTCGCAAGCTCGCAAGGTAATGTTACCCCGAATCGTGGGCACCGTGGCGCCCTGAAGGGCCTCGACCACTTTGTCTGAATCGAAGCTTCCGGCCTTTTTAACTCCGAAAGTCCACGCTTGAACGGCGCTATAACCGATGATCGCCCAGGCGGAGGGCCAGTCGTTGAATTTCTCCCTGTATTCAGCCATGAACTCCTTAAATCCAGGTCCGTTTTCCGCCCAGAATGGCGCTCGATCCCAGGCGATCGCTCCGTCAGGCGTTTGTGTTCCCAGCGCCCGCATCGCCTGCCGCCCGTACGGAGCCATCGCATGGGTCTGTTTGAAGAAGTTAAACCCTTGAGCTTGCTTGGTGAACGTGATCAGGTCTCCGCCATATATTCCTGCGAACACGTAGTCTGGATGGGAGGCGAGGAGGGCAGAGATGTAGGTGGTGTAGTCGGTTGCGCCGAGCTGAGGATATTGCTGGGAGACGACCTCGAAGCTGACCTTGAGCTCGTGCAAGGTCTTGATGAAGGTGTCCACCGTGTCGCGGCCGTAGCTGTAGTTGGGGGTGATGGTGGCAAGCCTTATCTTTTTGCCGTTCCACTTGGGTGCCACCCGCTCGGCAAAATAGTACGCTATCGCCCGCGGCTCCATCACCGTGTTCGGGACAACCTGGAACGCGTATTTGTTGAAGTTCGTCGTAGTGATCTTGATATCGTTCGACGTAAAAGCGAAAAACAGCGTCTTGTACTGCCCGGTAACGGTCTCTTCTGCCGTGCCCACAGCACTACTGACCGGTCCAAATATGGCGACGGCTTTGTCGACCAGAATCATGTGGCGCACGTTCGATGCACCGTTAGCGGGCGATGCCCCGTCGTCTGCGCTTACGACTTTGATTTGTTTTCCGAGCAAGCCACCCTCAGCGTTGAGCTTTTCGACCGCAAGCTGAATCGAACGCAAGCCCGTCTGTCCTAGCTCAGCGATCGAGCCACTGAGCGTGGTCGAGATACCAATTGTTACGGTCTCCGCAGCTAGGCTCGGATGCCTCAGCGCCAATACGGCCAAGCTCCCAAGGACGACAAGACCTATCCTTACGAAGAAAGGGCGCTTATTCACCAACGTTCTCCCCCCTCTGCGAAATAGCGAGATTCGAACCTAGTTAGGTTTTAGCGGCAATGTGAGCAAATTTCTAGCGGCCGGAGGGTTGAGCTCAATCAATGGAAACGATACTCGCCGACGAAAGCTTGTTCTCTTGGAGGTGCAAACGTGCTGGCTAACGACGACCAAACGCGACTTTGCTCCTAAGCGGCGGTGTGCAGCCAGCTACTCATTACCCTTTGGCTAAGGGGAAACACGACAAGCCATGAGCTGGCCCGAGTCAGTGCTGCAGAAGGCTATGGACAAGTCGCTTTCAGATTTTTCACCGACGCTGCGAGCGTAAGGACCGTCCGTATACCACTACCACACGAACTAGTTTCAGCGCGTATGAAGATAAGCGAGCCCTGGCGGGCCTGATCGACCTCAGAAAACAAGCTGCCTAATTCGACGAAAACCTCACGCAAGTACTTGTTCAAGGGCTTGTTCGATATGGCGTTTCGGCACGGCGCCGACGATTTGCTCTTTGACCTGGCCGTCTCGAACGATAAGCAGCGTGGGAATTCCGCGCACGCCAAACCGGGTTGGCGCTTGCGGATTATCGTCGACGTTCACCTTTACTACCTTGAGTCGACCGGCGTATTGGTCAGCGAGCTCGTCTATGACTGGGGCGATAGCCCTGCACGGGGCGCACCAAGGGGCCCAAAAATCGACCAAGACGGGCTTACTCGATTGCATCACTTCTTGGTCAAAATTGGCGTCGGTGACATGAATTACGTTAGCGCTAGCCATCGAAAACATCTCCTCATCGAGACAAATTATAGTCGCGGTCGGTCGCGACTGCAAACTTTCGGGTCCCACAGTATGCGAGGCTGTGACGCCGCTGGGGCTTTGGCGGCTGTGCTTCCCGAAAGCGAAGAATCTACATCTCGTCTATCTGCTTTGCGCTGGCCGATCGAGCGAATGTTGCCCAACCCACAGCCGCAAGCCCGATTGTCATCGCGAAAACCAAAAACATCGTCCAAGGCCGGCCGACAGGCGGTGTCGCGTTTTGACGGCGAATTTCGTCGAGGTCGAAGGCGGGACCGTTTTTGGGCGAAACCTCCTTTACCGGCACTACGCGGATATCGCTGAACCATGCCGTTCCCGTATTGAGGCTCGAAAACCCTCCTAGGCGACAGGCCACTTCGATGTCGGCGCCTCGGGGACCTACCTTTAAGTAGAAGCCAACGCGCCGCCACTCGTTATCGCCGCGCAGGTCTTGCGAGCCCACGCTGTCTTCAAGAATGCTCAGCGAAGCGCCCTGGTTCGTGGGCGGAACGTTTTTGGTCCTGATGTTCGCGCTTAAGTAGTACCATCCCGGTTTCAACGTCAGATTTTGCACCCAGCGAGCATCATTCGGCTTGTGGTTTACAAGTCTTAGCTCGCCAGGCCGATCTGGATGGCTGAGCCAGTCGAAACTGGTAACGCCCGGCTCTTGGTTCCACGCCTCGGTGCGCCAGTAATCTGGAAACAGGCTCGAACCGCTACGCAAGTCGCCGTTGAGCAACAGATTCGCGCTAGAAAGGACCAAGCTCGGCGAGCTTGTTTGCGCTAACGACATTTTTGCGCTCAAAAACGCGCATGCCAGACAAAGCACAGTTCTTAATACACCGAAGCCGAGGTTCGCAAAGCTTTTTGTTCTTAGATCCAATTTGCGATTCCGTGACCTTCGACCCACATACGGGCATAGTAGCCCGCCCGTCGGACCGGCAGGCCGATCCACACTGGGAGAAAGTAGGCAAAGGCTAAAAGCGCACTTAAAGTGAAAATTACGAAAACGTAGCGTCCAAGCCGCTCAGGCCGGAAATCGTACGTAGCTGCGTAACCGCTCAAGATTGCGCCCAGCATCAAAACGGCAGCGCCTGTCGGTAGTGCCATTAAGCAAGCTGCTATTGTCGGCAGCAAGAGCAGTGCGTGTTCCCAACGCTCTGCTCGGCCGAGCCAACATTGGGTTAGCGCGTCTGCGAGCGCGAGGAAGCCGCAGTAGACCGCGGGCATGTAATGGTAGAGAAAAAGCGTCCGACCGATCGGAACCCAGATCGCGAGATACAGCACGTACCCCGACAGTAAAAAAGCGCGAGCTAGTCCGCCGCGCCTTTTCCACTTGACCGCGGTGATCGCTATTGCGGCAAATGCACCCCACCAAAGGATCGGATTGCCGCCGCCCCAGATGACCGCGACGTCGCCGTGCGGCGGAAAGCGCTGCCAGTATGCGATCGGGCGCAGCATCAAAGGCCAGCTCCACCAAGGTGCCGAATACGGGTGGGTAGCGCTATAAACGCTTTTTTCATACCAGACCACGCCGCCGTAGTAGGCGAGCAAATCGCCGACACCGCGCCACCATCCGAGCAAGAAATGGGGAAGAAAAACCGCCAAATAAACAGTCGCGCTGGTACCACAGATAAGGGCCATGGCGCTCGCGGTATACGCTGATGGCGACCTCGCGGCGGTACGGTAGCAATGGTAGGCGAGAAAGCCCGCCACAAGCAGAAAAACCGCTGCCGGCACGTACAGCTTGGAACCGAGACAGAGACCGAGCGTGATGCCGAGTAAAAGTAGCGTTCGACGCGCGTCGATTAAGTCGTCGGTCTGGATGAAACGGAAGAGAAGCAAATAGGAGCAGGCAGCGAACGTTAAGTAGACGATATCGATCACGCCTACGCGCGAATCGACCAGAAACAGGCCATCGAAAAGGACAGCGCTTGCGGCCAGGGTGCCGGCAAGGCGATTGCCGAACATTCGGCGCCCGAGCAGATAAGTAACACCAACCAGCAGCGTGCCCAAGACGGCATTCCCCACGCGCCAAGCCCAAGGCTTGTCGCCGAAGATAGCGATCCCTGCTGCGATCAAAAGCTTTGCCAGCGGTGGATGGGGATCCAGAAACGGCTCGCCGTGCAAGTAATGGCGCGCCTGGGTTACGAAGTGTACCTCGTCGAAGACAACCTCTGAAGGATAGCTTAAGTGCCAAAATCGCGTGACCGCCGCTGCGCACACCAGGGCAATAACGATCAGCGTGTCGCCGGTCGTCCAAACGAGCGGCCTGGTATGCTCTTCGGAAGTATCGACTGTGTCCGTTTCAAATTTGGCGTTGTCGTTCGCCCTGGGCTGTGCTGCGATGGAAGAAAGCACGGTTGGCCACGTTCGTAAGGCCACGCGTCCGGCAAAAAGCGCCGTAGCTGCCATGTTGACCGTCGCGGCCATCATCGCCGACGGTTCGCGCGGCCGAAAGAAGGTCCCTTGGTTTAGGATGGCTGCAACTTGATAGAGGTTAAAAAGAAAGGTTGCGGTCAGTACCCCCAGCGCCACCATCGCGGCGTCATCCTCCAGCGCTACGGGAATCAAGAACACCAGTGCCGGGTAAAGGTAACGCTCGTGCATCCGGGTAAGCATCATGAACGAGCCAAGAAAAATCAGGGCGGCGGTCAAAAAACGGCCTGCTGGCGTTCGATGACGCTTGGCTACGGCGGCGACGAAAAAGTACCATCCCGTGAACAGTATCAGTCCCCACTGGAAGTAGGAAAAACCAAGCAAACGTGTCGCGTCGGGCTGGCGCAGACCACCCAACAAAGCCATAAAATTGTAAGCGTTGACGGAGGTTTCGTGGTAATAAGCGGCGGTCGACTGGTAGAGCGACCAGATCCACCAGATAGGACGGCCAAGCTGGAATGGCAGCACGGAGACGAGGAGCACTGCGCCGGCGATTACGGCTGATCTGGCCCAGACCCTGGGCGAGGCCTCGAGCCAGCTCCACCAGGCTAAAAGCGGCACCAACAGCAATCCCTGCGGCTTTACCAGTCCGGCCATCGCCGCAAGCGCCCAGCAGAGCTCGTAACGAGCGTCTGCCGCAGCTATCACTGCTAGAAGCATCAGTAGGGTTAACACCGAGTCGCTTTGACCCCAGACCACCGTATCGAAGGCAAGCCCAGGATTCGCGATGAATAGCATGACCGCCGCGAAAGCCTGCGTAGCGCCGTATAGTCGTCGTGCCCAGACGAACAAAACCGCGCCAATCAGCGCGTCTGCGACAAGCGGCGGTGTCTCCACCAAAATACGCAGACCGTCGCCCGTAAGGGCAAAAGCGTGTGCTAGCCAGCCGACAAGCCATAGCACGTAGAGATAGCCGGGAGGGTAGTCTAAAAAATAACCCGATTCATAGGTGTGGCTGGGTCCGACGGATGCGAGTTTGAGCGCCCATGCCTGATAGGTGTTGATATCGACCGAGACCCCCCGAAACACGAAAAGCAATGCGAGCTTTACCGCAGTGAGAATACAGAGCAGGCCAGCAAGAAAAAGCAGTTCTGGCCAGCTGGCGCCGGTTGGGCGGCGAAATGTCTGGTACAAAGCCCAGAGCAAAATAAGCGCAAGCAAAACTCCGACGCCTAGCCCCAAAACGGTGCTAACGCCGTTTGAATGAGCGACGGTCGAAGTTGTCGGCGTGCAGCCGTGCAAGAAGAGGGCTAGCAAGATTAAGACGGTGAACCCTGAAAGTGTCGAATTTGCGCGCGCGCGGAGGTTCGAAGAGTTACCCGTCGCGGTATAATCGCACGCGCTGACGCGGCGCGCCCGTAGAAGCCGGCTCAGGTTGCGAACCATCGGTTTTGGTTGCAGACCGTCGTCCTTGGAATTACGCTTTTGAGCTTCAGCAATCTCGCTTGTTAAATTTGAGGCGGATCGTAAATACGATAACGTTTACCGCCATCACACAGCAAAGGAAGACTTACACTATGAATCTTGCGCACGCAGCTTTCGAGCCGAGCGGATCGGGACCGTATCCGGCGATAGTCGCTTTTCACGGATGGGGCTCGAATGCGCTCGATTTGCTTGCGATGGCGCCGTATGTAGCTCACGGGCGTCTGTTAGCTTTATGCCCGCAGGGTCCGCTCGTCGTAAATAGGGAGACCATAGGAGGCTTTGCCTGGTTCCCTCTCACAAGCCAGCTCGAGCTTCGGCTTGCCGACGTCGAGTCGTCGCTAAAGCAAGCAGAACAGTTTTTGGACGAAGCGCTCACGCGATACCCAATAGACCCGAATCGTCTGGCGGTGCTAGGTTTTAGCCAGGGCGGCGTGATCGCTTATGGCCTTGCGTTGCGGCGACCCGAGCGCTACGCCGCTTTGGTGGCGCTCTCCTCATGGCTGCCGGAGCAGATGCTCGCTTGGGCAGAAAACAAGGAGGCTTTGAGTAAACTTTCTGTGCTGGTTCAACATGGTAGCGAAGACAACCTGGTTCCGGTCGAACGGGCGCGCGAGGCCGTGGCAAGGCTGCGCACCTTAGGAGTGCAACTAGTTTACCGCGAACACGGCGGTGGGCACGAAATGAGTTCCCGTGCGCTTCAGGAACTTTCGGACTATTTGTACAGAACGCTCGTAAGCCCGATCATCACGCCGTAGCAAAGGAACTGCACAAAGGTAACGGTCGGCACTTGGACGTGAGCACTCCTCGTGATCAGGTGAGAACTTCCTATCGTGCCCTCGTTTGGCCCGTCAAGCTTAACATAGCCCAAAAGACACAGCCCAAAAGTCCGAATTTGCGATAGCCGCAAGTCGTCGCGACGCCGTTTCGAACGGCCGAAGCTTTCTGCCGAGTTCGAGAATATGTCAGCTGAGGGTGAAAAGAGTTTAATTAATACGCAGGAGTAAGGAGCATGCCACTGGCCAGTTTGGTTGCGAACGGATAAGCTTGCGCCATGAACGAAAACCAAAAGCCTCAGGCTTCTGTAGAGCGACTCTTTGTGGAACTTCTGGACACGGTGAGGGAGCTTCGTCGGCGATGCCCTTGGGATCGGCAGCAAACGCTGGAGAGCCTTTCGCGTTACTTGATCGAGGAAGCATACGAAGCTGCCTACGCAGCCCGAACTGGGGCAAGTTCCGAGCTAGCTGACGAACTGGGCGATCTGCTTGCGCAAATCTTGTTCCACGCGGTGGTTGCGCAAGAAAACTCGCTTTTTACGGTCGAAGAGATGCTAGCTGGGGCGCGCGAGAAGCTCGTCCGGCGCCATCCCCACGTGTACGGGAATAGCTCGGCAAAAACCGCGGACGAAGTCGTTAGACAATGGAATGAGATAAAGCGCAACGAGCGCAAAAACACCGGGGTTGACTCCGCGCTGGGTGACGGAGCACGGGCGATGCCGGGTGCGATGCGGGCCGAAAAACTGGGAGAGCGAGCACGCGGTGCCGGCATGGATTGGCCGAACGTTGGAGCGGTGATTGATAAGGTGCGCGAGGAGTTGGACGAGGCGCAGGCGGCGCTCGTGCACGGCGCGACCGAACGCGCGGTGGCGGAAATCGGAGACGCGCTACTCGCGCTCGCCAACGTTCCGCGTTTTCTCGGCGCTAGCGTGGAGCGGACTTTGCAAGAAGCGTGCGACAAGTTCGTCAGGCGATTTGGGTTGGTTGAGTCCATCGCGCGCAAGCGCAACGTAAGCCTTGGCCAATTAAGCGAAGAAGAGTTGGAAAAGCTGTGGCAGCAAGCAAAAGAGGCAGACGCGCAACCGTCGGTTGAAAAACGCGTACAAGACTAGCTACGCCTCGCTTTCATAACCAGATCGGCGTACTGCTAAGCTTGTCAGCGCTGTAAGCTTTCCCCATCTAAACAGACGGTTCGGGAATTCGACGTAGCGTAAGTCGCCAAGTAGCTGAGACCTGCTTTTTAACCCCTTGCGCGCCGCAAAACCTTCGTGCGCATGCGAGCGTTCATACGGAGACGCAACTTATGACGGAAGATGCGCAGGCCCTCAAAGAGCTCGTACGTCGAGAGTTTACCAAGCAAGCGCCATTGTATGCCCGCAACCCATTGATTTGGGACCAAGAGCGGTTGGCGGCACTCGTGGAAATGGTTGCGCCTTCGCCGCGGGACCGGGTGCTGGAGGTTGCAGCCGGCCCGGGTTACGTGGCGATGGCGTTTGCCGAGAAATGCAAAGAGGTCGTAGCGATAGATTTGACCGAGGCGCAATTGGAGGAAGGGAAAAGACTTTGCGCAAAACGCAATATAGCTAACGTTGCGTTTGAACTGGGGGATGCTGAGAAGCTGCGCTTTGGTGACGGAGAGTTTGACGCGGTAGTTTGCCGCCTCGCTTTCCATCATTTTGGTTCGCCCGAGCGTGTGCTGTCGGAGATGGCACGCGTTTGCAAGGCGGGCGGCAAGGTGGCAGTGGAGGATCTCGTTGCCAGCGAGCATCCCCATCGCGCTGCTCGCTTGAACCGTATCGAGCGCTTACGTGATCCTTCCCATGTTCGCTCACTCACCTTAAGCGAGCTTATCGGGATGTTTACGCGCTCAGGGCTCGAGATCGAGGAATTGTCGCTGAGTTATCTCAAGCAAGAAGCGGCGCGCTGGCTGGCGAATGCTTGCACGCCAGCTGACGATGCGCGGCGGGTGATGGAGCTCTTAGAGGAGGACGAGCAGAACGACCAAAGCGGCACTCGCCCTTATCGTGAGAATGGCAAATTGCACTTTGTTCAGCGTACAGGTAGGATCGTTGGTCGTAAACTTTCCTGTCGGTCTTAGCCGAGCAGGCAAGCTTTCGCTTAACCGAGTCACTTTACACTATGTTCTTTGCGGTGTAGGAAATTTTCATTATGCCTCATGTTCCTTATCATCCCTCTGCCCTTAAGCGCCAGCGGCAGAACTTGAAGCGTCGAGCGCGCAACAAAGCGATTAAAACTCGCGTACGCCACGCAGTGCGCAAGGCGCTCGAAGCGATTCAGGGGTCGGACCCGAATGCAGCCGAGCAAGCTTTGCGTCAAGCGGCGCGCGAGCTTGGCAAAGCTGCAAGCAAGGGCGTCATCCATAAGCGCACCGCGGCACGCAAGCTTGCGCGTCTATCGCGGCGCTTGCATAAGGCCAAACAAGCTGCAGCTGGCCAGTAGACCGTCAAGGGTTTCGTGGGTTTCATTAAAAATAATTAGAGTTTGCAAGAAAGGGCCTGGTCGGCTGCCGCCCGGTATTCGCTCGTCCGAGAAGCACGTTCGCTTTTAGAGCGCTCAGGCGGCTAGCCCAAAGGCCAGACGGAAGAGAGCGGCTTCGCGCTGCTTGACAGCTCCGGTTTTGAAGTCTTTGTCAAGCGCGATCGCCTCGCGATAGAGCTGTCTTACACGCTCGAGCCCGAGCCGACGGGCGCCGCTGACCGTCGACTGGACGATCTGGCTGTGGGCCGGCCAGCCAAGCGCCTGGCCTATTTGCGACGGTGCTTGTCTAGCTGCAAGTAGCGAAGCCGCGACCAGCATTCGCCGCAGCGTCGGAATTATCTCGACAGCCAAAATTTCGACCGGCTCACGCCCAAGCGCAAGCGCGCGCTCAAGCCTTGCACAGAAAACTCCCGGCTCGGCTTCGCTCAACGCCCTCGCTAACTCGAAAAGCTGCGGTGCGGCTGCATGGTCATCGCTGGTATGCTGGACGATCTCTGCCTGGCCAGCTTGCTCGCCTTGGAGCGAAATCTTTTCAATCGCGTTGTATATTGCGCCAAGGTCGTCGCCGCAACCTTCGGCTAGTTGGACGTAAACGTTGTTGGGTAGCCGTGCACCAAGGCGGCGGCCGAAGAGCTGAGCGTAGCGCACGATCTGGTTTGCGAACGGTCTGGGACACACGACCGCGGCGCCGTTTTCTTGCACAGCGCGAGATAGATTGGCTGGTAGGCTTTCGCGCTCGTACAAAATGACCAAACTTACGTTGGGTGGGAGATTCGGAATCGTTCGCCCGAGTGCGGTCTCGAGAGCGGTCTTACCTGCCCGGGCGCGCTCGCTTTCGGACCCGGTACGGCTGGCCCTCACAATACGGCATGTTATGACCTTTCGCCGCGTAAAAAGGCCCGAGTCGGAAAGCTCTTCGAGTATCGGCCTAGCGTCGTCCGAGTTGCTTAGATGGAAGCTTACCCGCTCGAAGCCGTGAGTTTTAAGAGCAAGGACCACTGCGTCCATTACGTACTCACGCAGAAATGCGTTAGGTCCAAAAACGTGGACAACGGCGGGCGGTGTATGGCCTGCGGTAAGATCGCTCAGAAACTCGAGAGCCGTTTGCGAGCGCATCCGGAACTTCCCTTTAGCAATCGAAGCTGCACGCGACGGGGGGTAAGAAAAGACGAAACGTCCCGACGATACTAACGCGCTGCAGCTGGGTCGAAGCGCGATATTTTGGGATATTGTGCAAGTTGAAAGTTTTTAGGTCGACCGATGAGGACGAAATACTAATAGGCCTAAAACCCTTCAGACATTTGGTCGTAAATCTCGCTAGCAATTGTTTTCATCGCTTGCTGGCGAGCTGCGCGAGATTCCACGTAGTAGACCTGGTAGTCGGTCATGCGCTGAAGGTCACGGGCGCGGACATTTTGAACGACGAATGACGGCGAGAAGGCCGCGACGGCCTGCGCGACGCCGCCGATAGTATTCTGGACGGTTAAGTCAACGCTTCGCCATAAAAGTGTTTTGGTGTGGTTATCGATGAGCTGCGCGTTGACCCCGATCGAGTAGTTAAACGTAGTCGGTTCAAGCGCCCCATTGAAGCCAGCCGGAAGCACCTCGATATCGGTAATAGTTCCGGTCAGCACTAGGTCAGCCGCCGCCGGGTCGTCGACGATCGTAAGGCGTTTGTGCTTTGCTACTTCGTCTTTCAAGTAACGATCGAGCTGAAACTCGACGCCTGTAATTCGAGACCGATTGGCAAACTTTGCGATGTATATGGTGTGGGCGCTGGGCGGCAGAGCCGTTCCGGAAGCTGCAAAATGGTATCCGCAACCGGAACTAATCATCATCAGGATAATTGCTAGCACCAGCCATCGTTCATTTCGGCTCATCAGCGCCGTGCTCCTCGCCCTTGTGCTTGAGACCTAAAACCGTTGCTAAGCGGTCCAACACACCGTTTACGAAGGGGCCAGAGTCGGTGTCGCCGTAGCGCTTGGCAAGCTCGATAGCTTCGTCGATCGTTACGCGGGCGGGTATGTCACTCATGTATAGCAACTCGTAGAGTGCCATGCGCAAAATGTTATGGTCGATCCGCGAGAGGCGGTAGACCGACCAATTTTCGAGCACTTGTTCGATGTAGCGGTCAAGATTATCGCGTTCGGCAAGCGTGCCACGAATCAACACGCGCGCGAACTCACAGGCTCTGGGATCGGCAGGAAAGTTCGAGAAAAACAAAGCAAGTGCCTGGCCGGGATCGACGTTCCCGCTGACGTCGAGCTGGTAGAGTGCTTTGAGCGCTATTTCTCGCCCTAAGTGTCGGATGCCCACGCGAATCTAAAGCCTCATAGTCCGGATGAAGGTTGCCCTACGTTACACAGTATTTGCAGACCCTCGGCAAGGGCTAGTCGAGTCTTCAGTCGACAGAGTCGACGAGCTGGAGAAGATGTCCAAGCTTTTCTTTTTTGGCTCTCAAATAATTTATGTTATTCGGATCTGGTTTGACCTCTAGAGGCACCCGAACCACGCGAAGCCCATACGAGCGAAGGCCAGCCACTTTGCGTGGGTTATTGGTCAGGAGCCGGACCTCGCCAATTTCTAAGTCGCGCAGAATTTGGGCGCCGATTCCATAATCGCGCAAGTCTTCTGCAAAGCCAAGCTCGAGATTAGCCTCGACGGTGTCCAAGCCCTGGTCTTGCAAGGCGTAGGCTCGCAGTTTATTCCCCAGGCCGATTCCTCGCCCTTCTTGATGGAGGTACACGACAACCCCGGAGTCAGCCTGTAGGATTGCCTTTAAAGCCTTGGAGAGCTGGGCACCGCAATCGCATCGAAGCGAGCCGAACACGTCGCCGGTCAAGCATTCCGAATGAAGCCGGACGAGCGCAGGACGCCCAGCTCCGACTTCGCCATGGATCAGTGCTAAGTGTTCGCTTCCGTCAACGACGTTGCGGAAAACGATTGCTCTGAGCTCGCCATGAGGAGTCGCAAACGGGACCTCTTTGACGCGCTGCACGACCATCTCTTGCCTTAGCCTGAAGGACATGATGTCGCGCGCCGTGACCAGGGGCAGGCCGTGAGTTTCGGCAAAATTTTCAAGCTCGCTGCCTCTTGCAGCCTCGCCATCGGGGCGCAAAATCGTGCACAGCGCGGCGCAGGGGCGCATCCCGGCGCTTCTCACGAGATCGAGCGCAGCTTCCGCTCGTCCGGGTTTGGCCAGCACACCGCCCTCCAAAGCCATAAGCGGTGGGATATGCCCGGGCATGGTTAGATCGTGAGGCCCGGAGCTCTCAGAGGCCAGCGTCTGCAGGGTGTGCGCTCGATCAGCTGCGGAAATTCCTGTAGTCACTCCGAAGCGTGCTTCGACCGAGGCTCCCACGACGTCGGCGTAAAAGTCGGCACCCTTGGTAGGCAGCAGCGGAATTGCGAGCTCGCGAAATCGCTTTTCGCTGAGCGCCGCACACACGATTCCGCGCGCCCAGCGCACCATAAATGCCACGTGCTCGGGCGTCGCCTTTTCGGCAGCCATCACTAGTTCGCCCTCGGCGTACGGCTCGGTCATACCGAGTGCGAGCACTACCATTCCACCCTCGCGCAGGTGGGCCAAGGTTGCCTCGAACGAGCGGCGCGTCATCATTTTTCTACTCACTTGCCTCCCCCTCGCCAAAATTTTAGCGTCTACGACTGACGGCCGCCAACCAACGCGTTTAGGCCGCCGATTTCTCCCCCCTGAGCAGCAAATTTTCGATTACCGCACAACAGGTTCGCCTTCGAACAACCAATCTTGACCAAGCTCACTTACGCGTAGATTGGCCAGCTTTATTGCTTGGCGCATGGTCCTACGCGATAGTCCCTCCACAGCGCTAAGCCCACTTCCCAGAATTTTAGGGGCTACGAAGAAGGCCACACGGTCCACTATACCTTCGGCAAGTGCCGAACCGGCGAGGTGAGCGCCGCCTTCAATAAGTAGCTTGCAGATTCCGCGTTCGGCAAGAAGTTTCATCAAAGGTCCAAGTGCGATTTGACCCCGACGCGTTGGAGCACCGATTATTTCGACCCTGGCAGAGCCGTAGCGCCGTCGAGCCAAGTCACGATTACGCTTGCTCGTGACTAAGAGCGTGGAAGCTTTCGACGGTTGGGTGAATACGCGAGCTTGCGGTGAGGTACGAAGGTTAGTGTCTAAGATCACCCGGAGCGGATCGCGACCTCCGGGGATGCGGCACGTAAGGCGCGGATCGTCGTGCAAAACCGTGTTGGTGCCGACCATAACAGCGTCGTACTCGTTGCGCCACTGATGGACGAGCTCGCGCGACTTTGGCGAGCTGACCCATCGAGAGTCGCCGGTGCAAGAAGCGATTTTACCGTCGAGCGTCATCGCTAACTTCAAAAGAATGAAGGGTCGTCCCTTCGTTACCCGAGTAATAAATCCTTCGTTTACCCTTTTGCATTCGTCTTCTAGCCCGCCGACAACTACCTCTACTCCTGCCTGTCTTAAGCGTCGCAAGCCGCGCCCGCGTACGGGCGGGTAAGGGTCGATACAGCCGACCACCACGCGTTTGACTCCGGCCTTCACCAAAGCGTCAGCACACGGCGGCGTCTTGCCGTGGTGGGCGCAGGGTTCGAGCGTCAAATAAACGGTTGCACCCCGTGCTCTCGAGCCTGCGGCGGCCAGCGCCAAGGTCTCCGCGTGAGGCCTGCCGCCAGGAGCGGTGACCGCTTCGGCGACGATTCCGCTGTCGTCTGCGATGACGCATCCAACTGACGGATTCGGCGAGGTGCGGCCAAGGTTTTGGCGCGCAAGCTGGATCGCGCGACGCATCATCTCCTCGTCCCGCGCCGTAAGCCGAAAACGCCTGACCGTCGCCATCAATGGACGGCGTCGCTTTTTTTGTTGCCCGGATGAGCTTCGCCCGAGGGCTCGCTTTTCTTGCGCCGGTTAATCAGTTCTTCAACCTCATGCATGAACTCGTCGATGTCTTTGAAGGAGCGATAAACCGAGGCAAAACGAACGTAGGCCACCTGGTCGATCTCGCGCAAAGCGTCCATCACGGCGCTACCGATGAACGAGGAAGGAACCTCCTGTGCTCCTTTCTCTAGCAGAGCCCGCTCGATACGGTCGGCGATCGCTTCGATCGTTTCGATCGATACAGGACGTTTCTCGAACGCTTTGCGCATCCCAGCGACGAGCTTAGCGCGGTCGTAAGGTTCCCGTCGGTTGTCCTTTTTGATGATCATCGGGACGAACTCTTCGACTCGCTCATAGGTGGTGAAACGTCGCTCACAAGCGTTGCATACGCGCCTGCGTCTGATCGCGGCTCCGTCGCGAGCGACACGCGAGTCGATCACTCGGTTGCCGTAGCTATGGCAAAAAGGGCAACGCATCGTTGGGGCGCAAAGTCTCGCTTCGACCGGAAGCGATAAGCAAGCTCTTTGAGCTAAGGCACTGCCGGCGAGCGCCTGAGGAGGAAAGAGCTGGAAGCATCGTTCGGATACCGCCAGAAGGCAGTCTCGTTTGGACGCTCGCTCGAGTCCGGTTCATATGGTGGGAGTTCACTTTTGGGTGGTTTGCGAGAAGAGCGCACCGGCCGATGAGCCAGCCTAAGGATGGCAAACTGACTAAGGGATTTTTACTCGCTCTCCTCATCAAAAGGTCAGCTTTTATGCGATTCTATATAGTCCACGACGTCTTTGACCGTGCGGATCTTCTCCGCTTCCTCATCAGATATTTCCATCCCGTACTCTTCTTCCAAGGCCATTACTAACTCGACGATATCGAGCGAGTCAGCGCCCAAGTCCTCGATGAAAGAAGCGTCGGGCGTAACTTGGTCCGGTGAAACGCCGAGTCGTTCACTGATAATCTCACGAACTCTGGTGCTGACGTCCGAAGCCATACTCAATTCCTTCCGATACCTATTTGGATTTGATCTAAATTGGCTTGACCATGGTCAAGCTCTTGTTTAACCGAATGCTCAATTTAGTTTAGCCAAAAGCCTGCCTGACAGTTTTGAGCGATTCAAGGTCTTCAAATGCTATAGCTTTAACGTTTTTGTCAATCCTGCGCATCAATCCGCACAACACTTTGCCGCTTCCAACTTCGATAGCGAGCGTAACTCCGCTGTTCGCCAAAAGCCGCATCGACTCTTCCCATCGTACCGGGGCGGTGATTTGTTCGAGTAGCAAGGGGACGACGCGCTGCGGATCGCGATTTATCTGGGCCGTCACGTTCGCGATCACACCGAATTTGAGCGGGCGCACGGTAAGTTGCTCGAGCACCGGTGCCATAGCCTCTTTTGCCGGCGCCATCAAAGGACAATGGAACGGGGCGCTTACGTTAAGTTCGACCGACATTCGCGCGCCTTGAGCCTTGGCTTGTTCGAGCGCCCGTCGCACGGCAGCAGTGTGTCCAGCTATTACGATCTGGCCCGGCGCATTGAGGTTGGCAGGGGTCACGAGTTGACCGTCGGTCGAAACCGCTTGGCATATCTCAGCTACCTTTGCCAGTTCAAGCCCAATTATTGCCGCCATCGTACCAGACCCAGGTGGCGCGGCTTGCTGCATATAATGCCCTCGGGCACGAACTGCCTTGAGCGCTTGTGCGAAGTCTATAGCGCCAGCCGCCACCAAGGCGCTGTATTCTCCAAGGCTGTGGCCTGCTGCCATTTCGGGTTCAATTCCAAGTTCGGTCTCTAGGACGCGCAGAGCTGCGATCGACGTAGTCAATAGCGCCGGTTGGGTGTTTGCGGTCAGGCGTAACTCCTCTTCTGGTCCTTCAAAGCACAGGCGCGAGAGGAAAAAACCAAGCGTCTCGTCGGCCAATTCAAAGACTTCTTTGGCGACGCGAAAGTTTGCGGCCAATTCTTGCCCCATTCCTACTCGTTGCGAACCTTGGCCTGGGAAAAGTAACGCTACCCGCGCAAGTCCGTGTGCTTTTTCGTTCACGGTTTCAAACTCCATCGATCAAAGTGAGCCTCTAAAAACAATTTCTTCGAACAAAATAACTCAAACAGAGATGAAAAGTTGGCGGGTTGGAGTTAACCGACGGACCGCATTGGAAGGCGACGACGGCTATCGACAACCATTGGAAGTGCTACCTTAGGACCCTTTTTACCACCTGTCGCGCATTTGCTGAAACGAGCTCAGCCTATCGCTCTACGCTAGACTTTCCCTAGGATTTCCTACGAACGCTCGGGGGCGCGTTCTCTCTGTTCAGGCTTCTCTTTACGCTCAGTGATGTCCTTACCTGGAGAGTGCATTTGGTCGTCAAGCTGGGACTTGCCATGCGCCTTGCTCGAAACAGTTTGACCCTGGCCCTTGTGATTGAGGCTTTGGGAGTCGAAAAGTTCAGATGCCGAATGTTGCTGGTTTTGAGGTGAATGGGCAGGGTCGTTGCCCGTAGCCGAAGCGACAGTAGTTGGCTCGTGCGCGTGGGGTGGCGTGAGTTCTCCGGTTTTGTGGCCATCCGATCTGGGATGGCGATGCAATCGCTCGCGCATCCGGCTAAACAGCGACTTGAATCCTTTGGCTGGGGCTTTTGCGCGAAAGTCGCTCGGGATTTCCTGAATCAAGCGCATGATTTCCTGATTTACTTGTTTTACGACGCTTTCGTTTGCTGCAACTCGAAGGGCGTTGCGAATCGCGCGCGCATTCGACGAGCCGTGCGCCACGAATGCCACGCCCGATATTCCCAGAAGCGGCGCTCCGCCATATTCGGACTTATCGAGCGCCCTGCGCATTTTCGCAAACTGCCTACGTATGAGCAGGTACGCGATACGCCCTCGGATCGAGTCGCCAAAAAGCGCGCGCACGTTTGCCACGGCGAATTCGGCGAATCCTTCCATGGTCTTGAGGGCGACGTTGCCAGTAAAGCCGTCGGTTACGATAACGTCCGCCTTAAAATGGTTTATATCGCGCCCCTCGACGTAACCGACGTAATTGATATGCCGATCCATCTGGCGCAAAATCGCTGCGGCCGCCCGTGTAAGTTCGGTTCCCTTTGAGTCTTCTTCGCCGTTGGATAGGATTCCCACTCTCGGGTTTGTGACGTTAGCGACATAACGCCAGTACGCGCTTCCCATCGCCGCGAACTGCGCGAGATGGTGTGGCTTGACCTCGACGTTGGCGCCAGCGTCAAGAAGCAGCACAAAACTGTCCCCACTGGGGACGGCCGAGGCAATCGCGGGGCGCTCTACGCCGGGCAAAGTACCCAGAATCGCCATCCCGGCGGCCATCACGGCGCCCGAGTTTCCTGCGCTCACCACCGCGTCGACTTGTCCCGCCTTGTAAAGGTCAAAGCAGCGGTGGATCGAGGAATCTGGCTTGGTCAGCAGCGACTCCACCGGAGAGTCGCCCATCTCGACAACTTGCGATGCGTGCGCTACCGAAAGTTTAAGCCCGGCCGTGTCGTAATCCTTGAGCTCGCGCTCGATTTTCTCCTGGTCGCCGACCAAGACGACCTCAAGCCCCAGCTCGCGCGCCGCCATCACCGCGCCTTCAACCGTGGCGCGCGGCGCGAAATCGCCACCCATTGCGTCGAGCGCTATCTTCACCGTGGTTTTGTACGTAAGGCCGTGTTTTTAATCTTAAGCGGGAAGCTACTCGTTAACCTCGACCAGCTGGCGACCGCGGTACGAACCGCAACGCCGACAAACCCGATGCGGCAGCGTTGACTCGCCACACTGGGGGCACTCGACAACATTGACTGGGGTGAGCGCGTCGTGAGAGCGCCTTTTGTTACGCTTGGACCTTGAAGTTCGACGTTTCGGTACCGCCATCGCACTTCGCCTCTTGTTTAATTTCAGCTCCTTAAACGAATTCGAGTCAGATTGCGTAAACTCTCAAGTCTTGGGTCGCCGCTCGGCGCGGCGCATCGGCAAGTCTCGCGATTCAGATTGGCGCCGCAGCCGGCGCAAAGTCCTCGACAATTTTCTTCGCAAAGCGGGCGAATCGGCAAAGAAAGTATAACCTGCTCGCGTAGCAGCGGCGACAAGTCTACTGTGTCGCCATTGTAGTACGTAAGTTCGAGATCTTCGCCGCTTGCATCGGCTTCCAGGCTGGAGGAAGCTGGCGCAGGCGCGAAAACAAATCTAAACTCCCGATAGTTCACTGCTTGATAAGACTCGGCACAGCGGCCGCAAACGCCGAGCGCTGAAGCACTGAGCGCGCCTTGAAAGATAAGTTCTGTTCCGCAGCGGTAGTAAGAGAGCTCGACGGCTACGGGCCCTTCCAGTTGATAGTCGCACACCGGCCCTTGCCTCAAGAGGTGGTTGACTTCCTCCTCAGGCTCGCTAAAAGCCAGGTACTTTACCTCCTCCGTTATGTCCTCGACCCGAAGTTTCACGGCTGCACCTCGCCGCTCGGAGAGAATTCGCTAAGAGGGCAATATCCTAGGGGTAAACTTTATATCCTTTAACGTTTATCACACAAGTTCCGCTAAAGCGATCCGCCGTACGATTCACAAGCTTGCGACCTAAGCCTTGGAGCAAAATATGCACAGGTTGCGCGCCGGGGCTTAAATGAAGGTGCGCGACCAAAAATAACGCAAGCTTGATATCAACGGTGGTTGCCCGTTTGCTCGCATCGTTTCTTCTCTTGGCTTGGCAGCGGTGGCAGGCCCTGCCTCGCGCACAAAGTGAGCAAGCCGCAAGCAGCGCATCTCGGGCGTCTTGCATGACAAACCTTGCGCCCGTGCAAGATAAGACGCATCGAAAAGGCGGTCCATTCACTTTCCGGTAAAAGTTGAGCTAAGGTCGCCTCGGTTTTCTTGGGATCTCGCTCGGTCGTAAGACCCAAGCGGTAGGCGACCCTAAGCACATGGGTGTCTACCGCGATAGCGGGTTTGCCGAAGACGTGGCCCAGAACGACGTTGGCGGTCTTGCGGCCGACACCGGTCAAAGTGAGTAGTTCTTCCATCGTGGAGGGTACCTCGCCGCCGAAGCGCTCGACGATGGCGGTGGCTGCTTGTATAAGAGCTTTGGCCTTCTGCCGATAAAAACCCAGGCTGTGAATTATCCGTTCGAGCGCTGCGGGCTTGGCGCGAGCGGTCGATACGGCATCGGGATAACGCCTAAAGAGCTCGGGCGTGACGCGGTTTACCCGCTCGTCAGTGCATTGAGCCGATAAAATCACCGCCGCCAGACATTGCCAGGGCGTCTTGAAATCGAGCGTGATACGAGCGTCGGGGTAAAGCTCGGCCAGTTTTTTGGCAATTTCTCTGGCGCGCTGCGCTTTTTCGGACAGGTCAATGCTGTCGTGGGGAGAAACCGTTGCCCCACTTGCGGTTAAAGCTTCAGTAGTTTGGGGCTTGATCGCCGTGGCTTCGTGCAAGCTACGCCCGGTTTTACGTGTCTTGTTCTTCTTGGAATGAGTACCGTTCTTCTTTCCACGGATCGGCGTGATTGTGATAACCCCTGACCTCCCAAAAGCCGCGCTCGTCTTCGGCCGTGAAGTCGATGCAGCGCACCCACTTGGCACTTTTCCATCCGTAAAGCTTGGGTACCACCAGACGAAGTGGAAAGCCGTGTTCCGGCGTAAGGTCTTGGCCGTCGTGGCGGTAGGCTAGCATCACGGTATCGTCCAAAAACTCTTCCAGCGGAAGGTTCGTGGTGTAGTCACCGTCGCAACGAACGATCACGAAGCGCGCTTGCGGCTTGAGCCGCACGAGCCGCATCAGATCCTTGACACGCACGCCCTCCCAATGGTTATCGAGCCGGGACCAGGCGGTTACGCAATGAAAATCCGCGACCATCTCGCTTTTGGGCAGCTGTCGAAACTGTTCGTAGGTGAGGCGTAGCGGCTCTTCGACCAGACCGGTGACGCGGAAGTCCCAACGGGCCGGATCGAAGCGCGGAACCGGACCGTAGGTTAAAACTGGAAATTTCTCGGTAAGATACTGGCCAGGGGGCAACCGTCGAGCGATTTCTTCAGCAGTCAAGATTTTTTTCATAGGCGTCTCTCAAAAATATTGTTCCATATGATTCGGTTTTCGCTGAACGCGAAGCTCACAAGGAAACCCGAGCTTATTTGGCTAATTCTTCAATCGCCCGGCCCGAGCGCTGTAAGCTCTCTACCAGGCGTTATGACGAGTCTCGCTAATAGTTTACCAGTGCAAGCAGAAGGTCTGCGACGTTGACGCCGGTTGGCCCGGGCTTATAGAGCGCGTCCATTTGAGAAAAAAAGGTATAAGCGTCATTTCGTTTCAAGAAGTCTTGGGCTTCAAGGCCGCGTTCTAAGGCTTCGGCGACAGTTGTGGAAGTTGCGAATGCGCCCGCGGCGTCGGTGGGTCCGTCTATTCCATCGCTTCCTGCGCTGAGTACCGCGATACGGCGTCCTTTTGCCTTTCGATGAAGGGCGAGCGCGCAGGCAAGAGCAAGCTCCTGCGCCCTGCCGCCTCGGCCATCACCGCGCACGGTTACGACCGTCTCGCCGCCGGTTACGACGCATCGCCTTTCGCCGTCGAGACCCGCCAGAAATTCGCCAAACTGTGCGCCCACCTCGCGCGCTTCGCCGCTGAGGATGCGCCATCCGGTGTCGTTGTAGCCTAGTTTTCTTGCAGACGCCCTTGCAGCTTCCACTGCGGTCGAATTGTCGCCTGCTATCACGTACGTCACTTTCTGCACGAGAGGGTCGTTGGGCTTGAGCGTTTCTTCAACCAGCCCTGCGATTCCTCGCTCTATCACGTTGCGCACCGACTGCGGCGTTTCACCCCAAAGGCTGTATCGCTCGAGCACTTCGCGCGCTTGACGAAAGGTAGTCGGGTCACCGCAAGCCGGTCCTGAACCAATCGTTGCCGGGTCATTGTCAATCACGTCCGACATCGCAAGCACGACCATCGCTTGGCCTTTAAACCTTTGCAAGAGCCGTCCACCTTTAACCGCCGAGATGTGCTTGCGGACGATATTCAGTTCGTGGATCGAGGCACCGGCGCGCAATAACATCCGGGTCACGGCCACTTTGTCTTCGAGAGTTACCCCTTGCACCGGCGCAGCCATCATCGCCGAGGCGCCGCCGCTTATCGCGAGTATCACCGCTTCATCCTGCTCGGCAGACCCGACAAAATCCAAGGCCGCCTTCGCCGCCTTGACTGAACTTTGGTCTGGTAGGGGATGCGACGATTCGATCACCGCAAAGTGCAGAGGCTTATCGGGGGGTCGAGCCGCCGAGATTACCTTCAGCGACGCGCTCAACTGAAGACCAGCATTATGGGGGACAATCGCGAGCAGAGCCTTGAGTTTGTCCGGACATAGCTCGGCAAGCGCTAGAGCCATCCCAAAAGCCGCCTTGCCGACCACAAGTGCGCGAAGGCGACCCGCTGCGGCAAGAATTTCCGGCACCGCTCGCGCCCCCTTCGCTTCGCCAGCCAGCACCTGGGGAACAATCGCACGCGGCGCCAACGCCTCGATAGCCTCCTGGTAAATCTGCTCCAAGTTCTGGCGCGCGACACAATCCACGGTTTTCGCGTCCGTCGCTTGATTCAATTCCCCAGTCGAGCATTACGTTTAAGCGTAGTCAGCTGTCCGTCACGTCGACAAACCAATACTTCGTGGGCCATGTTGATAAACAGCCCTGTACCAAGGACGCCCGGAATCGCCCTCAATTGGCGGTCGAGATTTTCTGGGTCGGCGATCGGATCGACCACGCAATCCAAAATCAGATTGCCGTTGTCGGTGAAAAATTCCTTGCCAGCGTTGTCGACGCGAAGCCTGGGGCGGAGGCCAAGAGCGCTGATACGGCTGATGCACAGGTCGACGGCAAATGGTAAAACTTCGACCGGCACCAAGCCGCGCTCGCCTAGTCGAGTCACGAGCTTCTCCTCGCCGACGAGAATGACGTAGTAGCGCGACGCGGCAGCGACGACTTTCTCGCGCAAAAGAGCGCCGCCGTAACCCTTGATCAGATTGAGCTGGGGGTCGACCTCGTCAGCTCCGTCCACGGCGATGTCGATCTCGCCTTTGAGCGGGCAAAGCTCGATCCCCATCTGGCGTGCAAGCGCAGCGCTCTCCTCAGAGGTGGGAACCGCTCGAACCTTTATCGCGCTGCGCCCCAGCGCCCGGATAAAGGCGGAAGCGGCACGACCGGTTCCGATGCCGACGGTGAAACCGGGTTCGATATAACTTAGCGCATGCTCTCCCAAGGCGTTTAAGTTTTCCGGCGAAGCTTGAGATGAAGCGTCATCTCGCTCCATTTTGGCCATAAAAGGGCTCCGTAAAGTGTGCTGCCGCGCAGATAGTTCAACTAACCAGGTCAGTTCGCGGCCTAGTTAGAAAACTAATAGCAACTAGCAGCTCCGAGCGTCGACCCGTTTCTTCGGCCTGGCGAAGCGCGACGGCCCAAAAAATGCGCCTTGAAGGTCTTATCGATGTTTGGTCAGAAGGTTCATCAACTCTTGTCGCGTCTCAAGCTTTGTCTGAAACAGTCCGAGCATTGCCGAAGTGGTGACGACGGAATTCTGCTTTTCGACGCCCCGCATACGCATGCATAAGTGCTCGGCTTCAAGTACCACGGCGACGCCTAACGGGTCTAGTTGCTCGGCTATCGTGTTGGCAATCTGGGTGGTCAAGCGCTCTTGAAGTTGCAAACGGCGCGCATAAATTTCGACCAACCGGGCGATTTTCGAGAGCCCGACGATCCGGTTGCGGGGAATATATGCGACGTGCGCTTTGCCCATGAAGGGGAGAAGGTGATGTTCGCAAAGGGAGTAGAAGTCGAGGTCCTTGCAAACGATCATTTCCTGGTAGTCTTCGACAAACAGCGCGCCGTTGATTACTTCTTTGGGGTCTTCGTTATAGCCCTTGGTGAGGAACTTTAGGGCCCTGACTACCCGCTCGGGCGTACGCCGCAAACCCTCGCGCTCTGGGTCTTCGCCCAAAAGTTCGAGCAACACTCGTACGGCCTGTTGCGCTCGTTGTGAATCGAAAGCCATAAGCGATTGGTCCTCGGAAAGGCGAATTTAGCGCTGGCCTTAGGCTGCGCAAACGAAGCTCGTCGAACAAAGCCTTTGTACTGCAAGAGACTGCCGCTAAGCTTGCAACCCAAAAGTCGAGTTCTGCCTGCCCCACTTTAATCTGATTTACGCTCGAAATTTCGGCGTAAGGCGTTGAACTTAAGCGCGAGCTCTATAGCCAGCGAAGGCCCGCCCCCGCTCATAATATTGAAGCCGGCGACCTCAGAGGCAAGACGAGTCATCAGCTCAAGATTGTGCTCGATCGAGCGAGCACGTGCCTGCTCCGGATCGAGCAAAGCATAGCTTTCCAGGTAACTTCGCGCGGAAGCGAGATCCTTAATTTTTGTCGCAATGTATTGTGCCATTTGAGCGCGTTTGATCGGAAGAATTCCCAAAATGACCGGAACGCCCACAGTTTTTGCGCGCGCAGCGAAACTTGCAGCTGTATCGTAGTCGAAGACCGGTTGCGTCATCACGAATTGCGCCCCCGCCTCGACCTTGCGAGCAAGCAAATCGAGCTCGCGAGATAAGTCTTTACGATTTGGATTCGCCACCGCACCAGCAAGCAGTTTAGGCGGTGACTTGAGCGGTTTAACTTCGCCGATTTCGCCTCGATTAAGCTCGGCAATGATTTTAAGCAGACCTATCGCGTCGACGTCATGGACCGCCTTCGGCGACGGAGCGCCGTCAGGGCTGGTGGCAGGAACAAGCTTATCTCCGGTAAGCGCTACCACCGCTGCTACTCCAATTGCACCGGCACCAAGCAAGTCGGCCTTGAGCGCAAGCAAATTGCGGTCCCGGCAGGAGAAGTTAAGCACGGTAGGGATACCGAGCTCTCGCTGCACGATTGACGCGAATACCAGCGCCGACATTTTGACTTTGCCCAAGGCGTTGTCGGTCAAGTTAATAGCGTCAACGTGACCTTTGAGCACACTGAGCCGCTCGAGCAACGATTGAGTGTTGACACCTCGCGGAGGGGCCACCTCGAGCCATAAAGTCAGCGATCCTGATCGCAGCTGGTCTGCTAGGTGTGTCACTTTTTACTGCTTGCTTGGATGGTTTGATAGATCAATGCTCGGACGGTTGCACCGGACGTCACATTGTGTGACATTGGCGAAGAAAATCGAAGCTTTTTCACGAACAAAGCGCGGAAAGGGCGACTCGCTTGCGCCAAGAAGGCGGGCTGTTGTCGATCGAAGCAATGCCACCCTTGCAGTTTTGCTCAAAATCAACCTTCAAGGCCATCCTCGGGCTTTGCTACGTTTTGTCGTCCGTCGCCTTCAGCGTCTAAGCCCTGCCGAGCACCGTACGCTATAACTCAGCGATCCCGATAAACATACCCCAGAGTGAGTAAATTGAGACACTAAACGCGACAATTCGTAGAATCGCCTGAACTACGGGTAGTTCTTTTCCGCAAGTTTAACTTTTTGGTATCTGCGATAATCATACCCGGTCGCCATCGCCATCAACAGCTCTTCCATTCCGCCCGATTTTTCTCGTCGCAGCACGCGCAGACGGTCGAGAAAAGTTTGGAACTGGTCATTCGCCCTAACTCCGTTGTCACTGCGCAACCAGTCGGCGATGGCAGTTACTGTAAGGCGGAGCGCTGAAAATCGAAGTTCGTTCGGAAAAGCATCCCATTCGCTTAAGGAAAGCGCACGAACTGACTCATAACCGGCCGTAAGGCAACGAAAGCGTTCGACTTTATAGCTTTCGTCGACGAAACAAAGGGCGTTGACCGCCGTAGCCAGGTCGGTGATGAATTTGCCGCGGGTCGCTGAATCAAAGGCGATGATCGATGTCAAGCGGTCGCCACGAAACAGTAGGCGGTCTGCAAACAACGCGCCATGGATAAGCCCCCGCGGCAAACGTTGTTCAAGGAATCGGCGCAAATGGTCGAATTCTTCGTCGAGCAGCCGGCAGATCTTACCGAAAAACGAGGGCAGCCGCGGGCGTATCAGCCAGTATAATTCGGCTACTTGTTCAAAGCTCGAGCGTGCATCGATCGTCTTCTTGTAAGATTTGCCGATGAGATGCAGATGGGCGAGCGCCTTGCCAGCTTCCTTGAGCTGTTCGCAGTTCAAATCGTTCACGGCGACGGTCGCACCCGTCGGACACTGGTAAATCGACAGACACCGGTCGGCATGGTCTCGATAAAACCGTCCGTAGCGGTCTGCAAGCGGCGTAACACACGGAAAAGAATGGCGGGAGAGAAAGACCAAAAGTTCGATCTCGCGCTTTAGTTCGTGCTCCCGCGCCGCGTTGGACAATTTAAGCAAAAACTCCCCGCTGGTCGTGGTGAAAAGGAATCGGCTGTCGGCGCCGGTGCACTGCAGGGTACCGATTCTAGCAACCCGACCCAAGTCGTAATCGTCGAGCACGCTTTGCAGCTTCGCTATGGCTAGGTCGAGGTAGTCTGCCATCGCACTTTGCAAACTGGCCGGGCATCAAAAATTTGTCTTAAGTCTAAATAGGTTATCGCACCAGGTCAACGTAGGCGTAAAACACGGTTAAGTGTCGAAAGCTGTCTAGCGCCGAAATGCTCGAGATAAGCCCCCCTTTGCTAGGCAAACCCCAAAGTTAACGTTTGTGGCGCTTTGGTCAAGCTAAAGAGCAGGCGGTCCTGGATAGACCTTTAGCGACGTGATTGAAAAGTGTAACCGGAGGGGATGGCGCAAGCTTGCTCGATGGCTCTTGGGCTTGTGTCAGCTTTCGCCGAGCAAGCGCTCGCGCAAAAACTCTTTTACCAATTGGTCAACTCGGTTGCCGAGTTGATGTCCCGCGTCAGCGAAGTAATAAGCTTTGACATACGCACCGCGCTCTTTTAACGCTTCTTCCAGCAATTTGGCTTGGGAGGCCGGGCTTTGGCGGTCGTTTTCGCCATGCAAAATAAGCACGCTTAAATTCAGCCGTGCCGGCAAGTGCGCCAAAACGCTGCGCTCATCGAGCGCCTTTCGACTCGGCCAAACCTGATGCAGAATTTTGAGCTTAACCATCAGCGGTGCCACAGGCCAAAGTCTCAGCATATCGTAGGTGCCGGACTGCAGGATTATCGCGCGCATCTGTGGCTGAAAATCCATAGCTAATCCGGCCGCCAGCGCTCCATTGGCGCTACCCCATACGGCGAGCCGGCTTGGATCGACGTCTGAGCGCTCAGCAAGCAGGCTCAACGCTCGCCTCACTGCCAAGACGGCCTGCGGTCCCACCCAGCGTCCCGGGCCAGAAGAAGCGCCCGAACCCGGCAAGCTAATACAGGCAACCTGAATATCGAGCGAGCTCAGCCATAGCGACGACTGTATACAGCGTCTGGCATTCCCCGTTTCAGGGTTGACGATAAGCAGCGCTGGTTTTCTGCCTGGAGAGGGAACAAGCGCGATATAGCCGTCGATTTGGAAGACACCCGTGCCGCTTTGGACCTGAAAGTCGAACGGCCGAATCCGCGGCTCAACCGTTGCCGCGGGCGGCGACTTTTTCTGGCAAGCCGTCAAAACTACGGCCAGTAACGACCACGGCGCAAACCAGCGTATAAAACTGTTGAGCGATTCTATCATCGCTTCGCCGACCTAGACTTAAGCCCTAATAGCACGTATAGGTACGTCGTTTAATTGCTCGCGCTGCCGTTGGTCGGCTCAATTGGCCAAAATCGCCCAGAACGCTGTTCTGAACAACCTTCATTTAAGCCCCATCAACCGCTCAATCAACCGGAGCCGATGCCACAGGTCGGGCAATCTGTGCATCACTGCCGACATCCGCCGCCATAATCGAATGTCGACCGCTGGTGTCCCGCCGACCGTCGAGCCGTCGGCAAGGTCGCCGTGAATACCCGACTGGGCAGCGACTCGCACTCTTTCGCCGATCTTCACGTGGTCAGCGCAGCCCGTCTGACCGCCGAACTCGCACCAAGGGCCAACCCGTACCGACCCGGCTAGTCCGCTCAGGGCTGCGAAGCGCGAATGTTCGCCAACGTCACAGTTATGACCGATATGAACGAGATTGTCCAACTTCACGCCGCGCCGAATAATCGTTACGCCAAGCGTAGCACGATCGATCGTTACGTTGGCACCGATTTCCACGTCGTCCTCGATCACGACGCGCCCCTTCTGGGGAATTTTGACCAGTTCTCCGTCGCGCTCGACAAAACCGAAACCTTCTGAGCCGATGACAGCACCGTTGTGGATCGTAACGCGGTTGCCGATCTCGACGTTGTCGCGAATCGTCACGTTGCTGTGGCACAAAAAGTCGTCACCGATTCGCGCGCCCGCGTAAATCGTGACATGAGGATAAATCACCGCATTGCGTCCGATGCGCGACTGAGCGCCGATTACGCAGTAAGGCCCAACCCATGAGCCTTCGCCGATTGTTGCTCCAGGCTCGATTATCGCTGTAGGATGTATCCCAGCGCTAGGTCGCCGCGTCGGAAAAAAAAGCTCCATCGCCCGGGCGAAGTCTGCATAGGGATTTGAGCTGATTAGCACCGGCGCCTCGATCTGATCGGCGAGCTCGGACGGAACGATTACGGCACCGGGCTGCCGGCCGCGCAAAAGTGCAAGGTACTTGCGCGCGACAACGAACGTTAGGCTCTCAGGCCCGGCGGTCTCAAGCGCTGACGGCTCGCTCACTTCCCGCTGGGGATCGCCGCGGAGCGTGAGGCCAAGCCTCTCGGCTATCTCTCCTAACTTCATGGCGATTGCCTACTGGTGGCCCAAAGGTTCGAAGGTTGAACTGGGTAGACGTTTCACGGATGATATCAGAAAACCCACTTTCCGTGCCGCAAGGGCGTATGTCTAGCTTGTGCGTTATATGAACAGCAGCTTAAGCGACGCTATCGATTTCGGCAAAGGCAACGGCCTGGTTCCAGTAATTACGCAGGATTTTTCGACCGGCCGCCTATTGATGGTAGCATACATGAATCGCGAAGCTTTCGAAGAAACCCTAAGGAGTGGCCGGGCCTGCTATTACTCGCGATCGCGCAAAAAGCTTTGGCGAAAGGGAGAAGAGTCAGGTAACTATCAAATAGTGCGCGAAATCCGTCTGGATTGTGACGGCGATACGATCCTGCTTCGCGTCGACCAAGTGGGCGACGGCGTGGCCTGCGCTGAAGGCTACGAAAGCTGCTTTTTCCGCGTCGCCAGTCAAGGCCAGTGGAAGGTGGCGGAGCCACGTAAGGTCGACCCTGCCAAATACGGCCCCGGCTACGGGCATAAAAAACCTCCTGGCCCGGGGCACAAAGATTCTGCGGACGTATAAATTGCGGCCCTAGTTTCAACGGCTCGAGAGACGACTTTGTCTTGCGCGCGTGATTTCGGAGATTTCTAGGTCGCGCGGCGCTAGGGTATTGGAAGGTTGTCCTTAAAAACGTTAGCCAAAAAACGTTAGCGCGAATTAGCGATGAGTCAGGAGCAAAGAGTCCTTAAATTCGGAATTCCAACGGGAAGTCTAGAGGCCCAGACGCTTGAACTTTTGCGTAAATCCGGATGGCGAATTTCGGTCGATGGTCGCTCGTATATACCGAAAATCGACGACCCGACGCTTGCCTGCCGCTTGCTGCGACCTCAGGAGATGCCGCGCTATATCGCTGACGGCTCGCTCGACGCGGGTATCACCGGTCATGACTGGATCGTCGAGAATGAAGCTGACGTGATCGAAGTCGAGGGGTTCGTCTACTCGAAGGTTTCGCTCGCGCCCACGCGCTGGGTGGTGGTCGTCCCACAAGATTCGCCGGTCAAGCAGCTCGAAGACTTAGCTGGCAAGCGCGTCGCCACCGAGATGGTGAATTTTACGCGCCGCGTGTTCAAGGAAAGGGGAATCGACGTCCAGGTCGAATTTTCTTGGGGGGCGACAGAAGCTAAGGTCGCCGAAGGATTGGTCGACGCCGCCGTGGAGGTAACCGAAACCGGCTCCTCTATACGAGCTAATCGCCTACGAATCGTGGCTGAACTTCTAACTTCGAGCCCGCAATTGGCCGCCAATAAGGCAGCGTGGGCGGACCCTTGGAAGCAAGCCAAGATACGGCAAATCGCTGTCCTGTTGCGAGCCGCGCTGGATGCGGAAGCGAGAGTAGGAATCAAGATGAACGTCGCTGGGGAAAATCTAGACCGAGTGATCGCTCTTCTGCCGGCTATTACAGCCCCCACTGTTTCCCGCCTTTATCCAAGTCCAGCGCTTAAAGGCAAAGAGTGGTTTGCCGTAGAAACGGTGATTCACGAGGAGGTCGTGCGAGAGCTGTTTCCCAAACTTCTTGAAGCCGGAGCGGTGGGGATTATCGAATACCCACTAAACAAGATTATCTAGCCTACCACAGCTTGGCAGCCGGCTTTTACCGGCTTTTTTAAGCCCGGAGTCAAGCGGGCACGGGCTTGCGAGCAAATTCGACTTCTTAAATAAACTCAAGGCTCAGATAGGTCTTTATGCGGGCACAAACTCGACGCGCGCGGCGTTTGCGAGGTACTCTGATGGTCTTAAACTCATCTCCTCCCGCCCGCGTCGGTTGCCGACCGATGCGGTTGTAGAATAAGTCTCTACGCTACGCTTGAATTGTACGCACGCTAAAGTCGCGCTTCACCGAAGCTTGCTTAAAAAATACCGCCGCAAGATGCTCTTTAGCCGTCCTTGGGGAAATTTGCCTCGTCGACGAGCTCAAAAAACGCGTCGATACTTTGAAGCAGCTGCGCTTTGATTTGCTCCTTCGTTCCTTCTATTAAGTGCATGGTGATGCGCTTCGTTTCGTCAGTGGTCGTCTTTATCGAAGCGTCATTAATTTCCTTAACTTGTCCCGCATCGACAAGGCGCATTCCATAAACCAACGCAAGCTTAGACGGCGAGCCTTTGACTAACTTTAGTTTATCTGCCATAAGCCCTTTCGAGTCCCTTCTCGGACTGACTTTGACAGACTATATCACGTCCCACACCGGCAGATTATCCGCGCAAAAAGACACCGCCTCTTAACCAATGGCAACGCTGCTTGTGGTGTGTCTTTTCAAATAAGCCCCTTGTGCGATCTTTCGGCTAGCGCCAAGCTTGTTATATCAGCAGACAAGACAAACGCGTTATTTTGACGAGCATACATTACCGGAGGCGAGCGGGGCGCCTTAAAAGGGTTTGTGGCAACAGGGCGTAACAGCGTAGAAGAGATTCTTCTTGAACGCTCGTGGGTGTCCGCCCGGGATTTAAAAAAGGCCGAAGAAAAAAGGCGGCCAGGGCAGGAACTGTCCGACGTCCTGCTGGAGATGGGCACCGTCGAGCCCCATCGTATTGCCCACGCGCTGGCGCAACATTATGGCCTGCCGTTTATGTCCGTACTAGACGACCGCACAATCGACCTCAGCCTGGTTTCTAAGGTGCCAATAAATTACGCCAAAAAAAACCGATTGCTGCCGTTGTACAGCGATGGCACAAAGGTGACAGTAGCTGTCGCTGACCCAGCGAATTTCGAGCCACTCGACGACTTGCGCGTGCTGTTTGGAATGGAAATTTCACCGGTTGTAGCTCCGGCCGAGGTGATCGCCGAGGCTATTAACCGCGCTTACGACCGAACTCAAAGTCACGCCCAGGACCTAATGATAGACCTTGACCAGGAAGGCTTCGAGCTGGCTGCGAGCGAGCTGGCTCAGGAACCTCGTGACCTGCTCGAATCGGAAGAGGCCGCCCCAGTGATCCGTTTCGTCAACAGCCTGCTCGCGCAAGCGGTCAAGGATGGGGCAAGCGACGTCCACATCGAGCCCTACGAGAACAAGCTTCTGGTACGCTTCAGGGTTGACGGGATGCTGTACGACGTGTTGTCGCCTCCTAAGCGCTTTCAAGCGGCGATAGCCTCGCGCGTCAAGGTGATGGCCGGGCTTAATATTGCGGAAAAGCGCTTGCCGCAGGACGGGCGCATTCGCTTTCGGATTGCGGGCCGGGATATCGACGTGCGCGTCTCTAGCCTGCCCACCGCTTTTGGAGAGCGTTTGGTTCTGCGTCTGCTCGATCGGGCGCAAACGCTGGTCGAACTTAACCTGGACCGCCTCGGATTCGGCGGCGAGACGCTTGAGAAGCTCGACCGTTTGATTCGCCTGAGTCATGGAATAATCCTCGTGACCGGCCCCACAGGCTCCGGCAAGACTACCACGCTCTATGCTGCGCTGAGCCGGATAAATTCCCCAGAGAAAAACATCATCACGATCGAGGACCCGATCGAATATCAACTTCCTGGGATCGGACAGATGCAGGTAAACCCAAAGATCAACCTGACTTTTGCCAACGGCCTGCGTTCGATTCTGCGCCAGGACCCCGACGTTATCATGGTGGGCGAAATTCGCGACGCCGAAACCGCGGAAATTGCGATCCACGCCTCCCTGACGGGCCATCTGGTCTTCTCGACGTTGCACACCAACGACTCCTTTGGCGCTCTCACGCGTCTGGTGGACATGGGGATCGAGCCGTTTCTGGTGTCGTCTTCGGTGATTGCCGTACTCGCTCAGCGTTTGGTGCGCCTGGTCTGCCCGGCATGCCGCGAGCCTTATATGCCGACGCCGGCCCAACTCCAGCAGATCGGGTTAAATCCTGAAGAGGTCTCGGGCCCGATCTACCGGGCCCGCCATGGAGGATGCGCTCAGTGCCGGCGAACAGGCTACCGCGGCCGCACCGCGATTTACGAGCTTATGGTCATGAACGACGACATACGGGCGCTTGTGATGAAAAACGCCGACGCCGCCACCATACGGCGATTTTGCGTCGACAGGGGGATGAAACTTCTGCGCCAGAACGGTGCGGCTCGGGTGCTGGCCGGGCAGACGACGGTCGAAGAGGTGATGCGGGTAACACAGGAGGAAAATCTTTAAGTTCAAAAAAGTGCGTGCCGCTTTTAACACGTCTGAAATCGGTCGTTTAACAAAAAGCAAAATATTCGAAGCCGTGCCCGTGCGGATCCAACAGATTCAAGTCGAATGGCGGCTACTGGGAAGCGACAGTACAAACTTTGGTGCCTTTTGTGAGCCTAGAAATAGTCTTTGCAGTATATAGCAATTAAATTGGAGCAAGCCGCGTTTAGGAACAGACCTTGAGTGAGACGTTCGGTAACCGGACGCTGAAAAAAGCCTGTTGGCACTGTTGCGGTCAGTCTTTTAACTTGTTTTTCGGACCCGTAAGATCGGGGTGTCGAAAAGCGCTTTTTGGCGGGAGCGATGAGTCGGCCGTCTTTTTAGGGGTTTAAAGCCGGGCGGAAGGCTTTCTCCTCGGTGCGTGCCACGCTTACAACTCGGAGTGGGTAGCGATGCCCGTTTTCACATATCGAGGGCTTGCCGCTGATGGGCGGACCGTCTCAGGGCTGGTTGACGCGGATAGCCCCAGAAGTGCCCGCCTAAGGCTGCGAGAACAGGGTATCTTTCCCACCGAACTCACCCAGTCGGCTACCGGCGCGACGCGAAGCGTCAAAAGCGTAAGCGGCTTCTTTTTTAGGCGTCGAGTGCCAGCCGCTGAACTTGCGCTCGCCACCCGCCAGCTGAGCACATTGCTGGCTGCTGGCTTTCCGCTGGTCGACGCGCTCTCCGCGCTCGCCGAACAAACTCACCGCGCCTTGCTCAAGAGCATATTTTCGCAGGTGCGCGAGAAGGTGCGCGAAGGCTCATCGCTTGCCGATGCGCTAAGCGCTCACGGGCAAATATTTTCTAACCTTTACGTCAATATGGTTAGAGCCGGAGAGACCGCCGGAGCGTTGGAAATAGTGCTCGAGCGCTTGGCAGACTACAGCGAAAAGCAGTCGGAATTTCTCGCCAAGGTACGCGGCGCCTTGACCTATCCCCTAATCATGCTTGTCGTGGCTGGAGGAATCGTCTCCTTCCTGATGGCGTACGTCGTGCCCCAAGTAACAACCGTCTTCTCCCAGACCGCCCAAGCATTGCCCGCGAGCACCCAGTTGTTGCTGTGGTTGTCGAACACCTTTACGCGCGATTGGCCCTTTCTGCTAACGGCGGCGCTTGGCGTGCCGTTGGCGCTGATGGCCGTGGTGCGAACGTCATGGGGGCGCGAGCTTTTCGACCGCTGGATACTTCGCGTGCCGTACTTCGGTCCGATGCTGACCAAGATAGCCGCAGCGCGGTTCGCGCGGACCTTGGCGACTTTGCTCTCGAGCGGCGTTCAGTTGCTTGCCGCTCTCGATGCAGTAAAGTTGCTTATTACCAATCGCGCGCTTGCACAAGAGATCGAACGAAGCCGCGAAGCTGTGCGCGAAGGGCATGGGATCGGCGCTACGATGGCACGCTCTGGTCGCTTTCCCCCTCTGCTTGTCGAAATGATCCGAGTTGGAGAACGCTCGGGCGAACTAGAGCCGATGTTAGAGCGAGCTGCCGATGCCTACGAGCGTGAGGTTGCGGCGTCGCTTGCTCAGCTTACCACGCTACTGGAGCCGATGATGACGCTTCTGATGGCTGGAATAATCATTTTCATGATCCTTGCCGTTTTAACACCAATCTTTCAGCTAAATCAGCTTATGCAATAAGACGCGCGCGGAGGAATTCCGATGATTGGTCGGCGACGAAAACGCCTCGAGCAAGGGTTTACCTTGATCGAAATCATGGTCGTAATTTTGATTTTGGGTCTGCTCGCGACTCTGGTGGTTCAGAGCCTTCGCGGGGCGACCGACCGGGCGAAAATCACCAAGGCCAAAGCAGATATCGCTGAGCTAAAGACCGCGTTGGAACGCTACTATCTGGACAATGGAAGCTACCCCACCACGGAACAAGGGCTCCAGGCTCTGGTGACTCGTCCTACGACCGGCCCCATACCGGCCCAATACGAAAACGGTGGCTACGTGCGTCAGATCCCAACCGACCCGTGGGGCCACCCGTACTTCTACCAGAGCGACGGCAATTCGTACGTTCTCAAGTCGCTTGGCGCGGATGGCGTGGAAGGTGGGGATGGCGTCAACGCCGACATCGACGGCAGCCAGCAGTAGGGTGAGTTCGATAGCGAGCACTCCTGGGATTGGTTTGCCAGCTCGGCAAGCCACGCTCACTCGACACTGTGCAGGTTTCACGCTTATTGAGCTGGCCGTGGTAATCTTTATCATGGCTCTTCTGGCTACCCTGGTCACACCTTATGTGGGTAGCTTGCGAGACGCCCGGCTAAAGAGCGAAGCGCGACGATTGGCGGGTCGGGCCGCTTATCTATTTGCCGCGGCTGCGGCGCAAAATTTAGTTCTTCAGCTTAACTTCGATCTTCGCGCCAACGGTTATTTCGTCACTTTTTTTGACCCATATTCTTTAAGCTTTGAGCCTGCTCCCTACCTACGACCTGGGGGCGAACCGGTAAGGCTGCCCCAGAGCGTCAGGATTCGCGACGTTGTTGTCGCAAAACCAGCGAGCGAAAGACAAACCGTCGTGACCTGCAATTTCTACCCGCAAGGCTTTGCCGACGCTACGGTAGTTCACCTGGTGTCGTCATACGGCCAGGTGATGACCGTGGCTGTCTCGCCATTGAACGGCAGGGTACGAATCATGCGTGGGGATATTCCTGCGACAGCTGTGTTTTATGCAGCTGCTACCGATTAAATCGGCGACCACCTTAGTGTTGGCTTATGAAAATTAACCGAGCGATCAGTGCTTGCCTGGAGCGAGGGCGGAATCGCCCGATTCGCGGCAAAAGCGCATTTACGTTGCTCGAAGTGATGGTTGCGTTGGGGATTGTGGGGATCGCCCTCGTTCCTCTTCTCAGCTTGGAGCGGCGCAACTTGGAGAGCGTAGTACGTGCGCGCGAAACCGCCTGCGCCGCGCTGCTCGCCCAGGAGCTTATCGCTAGGGCTGAGCTGGAAAAATTTCCGGCCTTAGGTGTGACCCGCGGTGACTTTGAAAGTTCGCATCCGGGCCAGTACAGCAATTTCCGCTGGGAGCGTATCGTCGAGCCCAGCCCATTGTTTGGCGACTTGCGGAAAGTCACCGTGCGGGTAATCTACGGGTCGGGTTACAAGCGCTCTTTTACGTTGATCGAATTTTTGCACAGTCCATTGCCACTGGTGCCGCGGGGATGAAGCAAGTAGCGCAGCGCCGACTCGCCGAGGCAGGTTTTACTTTGCTTGAGTTGATGCTCGCTCTGGCCCTGATGGCGCTCATTATGGCGATGCTTTTTGCCGCCTGTTTCGCAGTAGTACATGGTAAAAGTCAGGGCGAAGAGGTGATGGAGCGCGATCAGGAGGGCAGAGCAGTTTTGTACCAGTTGGCGCGCGAACTCAAAGGGGCTGTGCAAACGCCAATTTTCCCGAGCGTGGTGTTTTTTGTCGGCGAGGCCCATAGCTCGCAGGGGCACGCCACCGACAGTATCGCGTTTTCGACCCTGACGCCCACCCATCGCTTTTCCTTGATCGGCATGGGAGCCGAGGAAATCGTCGCCTACTCGCTCAAGCCCGATCCCGACAACCCAGACGAGTTTTTACTTGTGCGCACCCAGCGCAGCGCCTTGTTGCCTGCTGACATTACTTCACGTGGCAAGCTTTCGTTTGTGCTCGCGCGTCATATAAGCTCGCTACATCTTCGCTATTACGACGGCGTGCGCTGGAATGAAAGCTGGAACTCGCGCCAGATGCCGCCCTTTCGAGCGCTGCCGCAGGCGGTTTCCGTGGAGCTCGCGGTCGCCTCTGCGAACGCCAAACCGAGGTTCTATTCCACGGTCGTTACTTTGCCCATGGCGCAGCTTCAAAGATAGAACATGTGGGGAATGGCTAAATCGGACCAGCGCGGCGTAGCGCTACTGGCGACTCTGGTGGGCGTCACGATGCTCACCGTAGCCGTGCTCGACTTCGCCACGTCTGCCTCTTTGAGTTCTCGAATTGGCGGTAATCAGGTAAACGATCTCCGAGCAGCTTATCTGGCTCGCTCCGGTATCCAAGTCGGGCTCAGTTTGCTCGCTCAGGACGCGCGAATCGTCATGCGACGGCCGCAGCCGTACGACGCGCTGACCGACATATGGGCAGTGCCTGTGCCGGCGATTCCGGTCGAGGGTGGAACAGTGGGGCTGCGTATCGAAGACGAAACCGGCAAACTCAGTTTAAACCAACTGGTGAATCCGGCCAGCGGCGCGCTCAATTTCCCGGTGGCGCTGATATTCAGGGCGCTGTTCGCACAGCTCAATATCCCCCATGAGCTTCTTGGTGCCCTGGTCGACTGGCTTGATCGAGACAATGTCGTGAGCCCGGACGGCGCCGAGGCGGACTACTATCTCGCGCTTCCGATGCCTTACGAGCCGCGCAACGGACCGATGCCGACGATAGGCGATTTGCGCATGGTGCGCGGCGTGACGGATGCGCTCTTTTTGAAGCTTCGCGAATTCGTGACGACAGCCCCCACCACCCAGATTAACATCAACACCGCTCCGCCTCAGGTTATCGCGGCTGTGCTGGCAGCTCGGGGCATCGACCCTTCGCTCGCCGCCATCATCGCGCGAGCGAGGCTTGCGCAGCCGTTTACCGACGTCGGCCAGCTAGCTGCGCTTATGCCGAATCAGCAACTTGGTGTCGGTCAATTGGGTTCAGTGTTCACGACCCAGAGCGTGTATTTTTCCGTAACGGGCGTTGGGACTTACGGCGGCGCGCGAAAGGTTGCGTATGCAATGGTCGGCCGCAACGGTCTCGGACCGATGGTTCTTAACGGCTGGTTCGAGAATTAGGCCTTTGGGCCGAAGTTTTTTGGAATGCCGCAACGGCTTCTCGCCATTGAGTTGAAACAAGACGTGGTTCGGGCCGCGCTGGCCGAGCGAAGTTGGCATTCGCTCGAGCTGGTGGGCACTTATCGCGTCAGGCGCGAAGCGGGCGAGGCAGACATTCGCGGTGCCCTGGAACGCCTGATGAGACAAGTGGGGCGCGTCGATGTGGTGCTTTCTAGCGTGCCAGGTGAGCTGGTTGCAAAACGCCTGTTGGAGTTACCCTTCGCCAAGCGGCGCCAGCTCGAGCAAGCCGTACCTTTTGCCCTCGAGGAGCATCTGCCATTTGGAATCGACGAAGGCGTCGTGAGTTTCTTGCCGCCCAAGAGCACTGGGAACGGGTCGCGCGTGATGGCGATGTTCGTTACCCGCCAGTCGCTGCGCAGCCATCTGGAACTTTTGGCCGGCGTCGGCCTCGATCCAAAGATCGTTACGGTAAGCGCGCTGGCCTTGCCGGCCCTGTTGACGCCGCGCACAGCCAGGACGACTCCATGGCGGATTTTCGTCGAACTCGACTCAGGCTGTGCCGCGATGGTTCTCTGCGACGCTGAGGGAATGGTGCGTGCTTTTCGAGCTGCGCCATACCTCCTTTCAGCGAACGGCGACGCTGGCCAGGCAGCGGTGCGCGATTCTTCGCTTATGTTGGCTCTGCGCCAGACGCTCGGCGCATTCCCCGACATCTCGTCCCAGGCAGAACTGGTCGTCCTCGGCGAACATGCCGCGAACTTGAGCGGGTATCTTGCTTCAGAGCTTTCGTTGCGCGCGGTTAGCCCTGATTTGACCTTGGTGTCGGAGCTTTTTGGTAGACTTGCCGCGGACCATCTGGGTTTTGCCGGATGCTTGGGGTTGTTACTTGCGGAACATCCGCAAGTGAAACTTCAATTGCCCAACTTTCGTCAAGGGGAATTCATCTTTTTGGGGCGAGTTGCGGATCTGTCGCCCTGGCGAGTTCCTATGGTTCTTGCAGGAATCATGGCGCTTTTTGCCGCCATGCACATGTCGCTGGAGATCGCCACGCGCTATCGCAAGCTCGATCTCGTCGACGCCCGTATTTCGGCTCTAGCCGCGCCGGCGCTGGGTCGCAAACCGGCATCCGACGTGCTTAGCAGTCTCCGTCACGCGATCGTCTCGCTCAGAAAAGAACTTTGGACTCTCGGCGGTCAGGACGAGCGGATATCTCCGCTGGAAGTATTGCTCGGTTTGTCCCGCGCGCTTACGCCCGAATTGGGTGTTGAGCTAGACGAGGTGAGCATCGACGACAACGTGGTTAAATTGTCCGGCAGGGCGGAATCGTACGCGGGAGTAGGGCTGCTCAAACAAGCGTTGTCCAAAGAGCAGACCTTCAGTGACATAGAGGTTGCTGAGGCCAGGAGCGCTGGCGACGGGAGCAAGGTCGAGTTCCGCGCAAGCTTGCACGTGCGCGCGCGCAAGTTGAAACGGGGCTAATGTTGGCGAAAGCAAAGACCCAGCTTGCAACTTGGTATAACTCCCAAGTTGTGCCTAAACTCAGGCACCTGGGGAGTTTGGTTGCGCCTTTAAGAACTTATCTGCGGGGGCGGTATCGTAGGCTTGAGGCGCGTGAGAAGGCGCTGCTGATGGTCGGGGGTTTGATAGGTGGCGCGCTCGTAGTTTACGATTTCGTCGTGCTACCGGTGCGCGACGTGCGCACCCAGCTCGACTTGGAAATCGCACGCCGCCAAAGCGAGCTTATCGAGGTAGGCCGCTTGCTCGAAGAATACCGACGGTTGCGCCAAGAAGTGGCGTACGCGCAAAGGCGTGCGCAGCTAGCAGGAAAAGATTTCGCGCTCTTTTCCGTCCTTGAAAGCACGCTTTCTAAAAGCTTGACTCGCGAAAAAATCGCCTCCATCTCGCCCAGTGAACGACGCGTCGGCCGCGCGCTGGTTGAACATCGCGTAGAGGTCAAACTTCAAGAGGTAGAACTGGCCGAGATAGTCGACACCCTCTACCGGATAGAGCATCTGTCGCCGCCGGTCGTGGTTTCAAACCTGCGAATCAAGAAACGCCCGACCAATCCCCATTCTTTTGACGTCGAAATGACATGCTTCGCGGTGGGAAAAGCAGGGTGATTTGGGCCAGCGGTTCCAGACCGCGCTCTTAACTTGCTAACTAGGCGAAAATGGCGTATGAAGGCGTTAACAATTGCAAGCTCGCGTAGCTCGCAGTCGACAGGCCGAACGTTAGATTAAGATGTTGAAAACGCGCGGCTTCCTTTTGACGCTTGCCTACTGTGTATGGGGACTGGTCCTTTTCGTGATCTTCACGGTTGCTTACTTCCCGTTTAAGCAAATGTTCGACGCGGCTTTTGCGCCGCGGGGTTTGAGCCTGTCATATGAGGAATTGCGTTTCGCCTTCCCAGTTGGGATTACTTTGAGCCAGGCAAAGCTTACGTTGCCCGCCTACTCCTCGACGTTCGAATTGCAGAGCTCCGAAACTACGCTTCGGCCTGTTTTGACGTCTTTTCTGTGGGCGCGACCCACGCTCGCAATCGAGAGCAAGCTGTACCGGGGCAGCGCCCAGGTGTTCGTGTCGCGCCAGGAGGCTCGAAACATTGGGCTGTGGTTTGAAGTCGTAAATGTGGATCTTGCCAAGTTGAACCAGCTGAGCGGCGCAGCAGGCTCTGTAAGCGGCCTGGTTTCCAGTCGCGGCGAGCTTGTTTTGGATCAGGCGGGAACTCCGGCTGGTCCGGGACACATCGATCTCGAGGCCAAGAATGTCGTAATTCGCCTCGGCACGGGTATTTTTTCTCTGTCATTCACGACTTTGGGTGGTGCCTTGGCGCTCGATCCGCAAAAGCTGGTTGTCCAGCGACTCGATGCGCGCGGCCCCGAGCTAGCTCTCACCGTGCAGGGTACGATTCATCTGGCCCGCAACTGGGCGTTGAGCACGGTCGATCTGGCGTGTCGTCTCGACCCGACCCCGCTTGGTCGCGAGCGATTGGGTGTATTGATGCGCCTGCTGCCGCATCCTCCCGACAATCGGCCGTACGTAATTCGCGGCCCCGTGCTGATGCCATCGATCACGTAGTCGAGTATAGTCTTTGCCGGAGAGTGTCGACTTCTACAAGGGAGACGGATTGAGACGATGAATTCAAAGCTAGGGCTGGCGATGCTGTCGCTGTCGCTGGAACCGATTGACGACGCGATCAAGACGGCTCGTGAAGCGGAAGAGCTTGGTTATTCGTGTCTTTGGGTACCGGAAGTCGCAGGGCCCGAGGCTTTGGTAACTTTGGGTGCCTTGGCTCCGCAAACCAAGACCGTTGAGCTTGCCACCGGCGTGGTGCCGATACAGTTGCGTGCGCCCGGCTTGCTTGCGATGGCTTTTCTGACGCTCAACGAAATCTCCGGCGGCCGGGCGATAGCAGGACTTGGTGTTTCCAGTCCGGTTATCGTCGAGCGTTGGCATGGAGTGCCGTATCGAAAACCGCTCACCACGATGCGCGAAACGGTAGAAGTCATGCGGCAATTGTTTCGCGACGGGCGAGCAAGCTTTCAAGGCAAGGTTTGTAAGGTCGACCTGCGGCTGAGGATGCCGATTACTCAACAGCGTCGACCGCGGATTTACCTTGCGGCGTTGAATCCGCCGATGTTGCGTCTGGCTGGAGAAATAGCTGACGGCGTGTTATTCAACTACTCCCCTCCTGAGGCGATGGCGGAGCTAATCGGTGAGGTGCGCCGTGGCGCAGAAGCTGCCGGGCGCGATCCGAACGAGCTCGACTACGCCGTATTCGTTCGGATGTGCGTGACGGACGACCCCGATTCGGCGCGCGCGGCTTTCAAGCGCGAGCTTGCAACCTATGCGTTCGTAGAAGCCTATCAGAAAATGTTTGCGCGATACGGATTGGAGCAAGAGATGGCAGAGGTGCGCCGGCTTTGGCAGGCTGGCAAGCGAGAGGAAGCTCCGCAAGCGATCAGCGACGCTTCGGCTGACAGGATCGGATGCTTTGGCTCGGCGCAATCGGCTCGCGACTTCATCGCGCGCTTTCGCGCCGCTGGCGTCACTCATCCTGTGGTGTTCCCGGTCGGTGCGGCCCGCACCAACCGGCGCGACTTTCTAACTACGATGCGCGGACTGGCTGGCGCGTAGTAAAAAGTTTCAGGGAATTGCTCGCTATGGCGTCGACAGCCGGGTTGCGCGCCTACCTTGGCCGCGACTTGCTTGAAGGTTTATAGGCACGGTGTACCGCCACGGCGCCGAGACCCAGTAGCCGGAACTCCACCCCTACGAATCGTGCAGCATAAAGCAGGTCTCTAAGCGCGCGGGTGTCGGGATGGGGTTTTAAAGAGTCGGCAAGGTAACGGTAAGCGGCCAAATCGCCGCTCACGGCGTTGCCAATCAATGGCACCACCGTGTCGACGTAAAAATTGATAAGCGGTTTGAGTAGCTTGGGTGGATGAGTCAAATCCAGGCACACCAGGCGGCCCCCGGGGCGTAGCACGCGGTGAAATTCACGAAAAGCTTTGGGGATGTCGACCAGGTTGCGAAGCACAAACGCGTTCAGCACGCAATCGAAAGTGTCGTCGCCGAAGGGCAAGCTTAACGCGTCGGCTGCCATCAGCACGATCGGCTGGCGCAAGGCGTTGATCTTGGTTGCGGCGGCCTCGAGCATTGCGTGGCAGAAGTCGACCCCCACGACCTCGCGCGCCCCAGCCTTGGCCGCCTCGAGCGCCAAATCTGCGGTGCCGGTTGCGACGTCCAACACGCGGGCCCCCTCGACCCGAGCCATCGCTACCGCCACCTTGCGCCAGTGGCGGTCGAGCCCAAGCGTCATCATTCGGTTGACCGTGTCGTAATGCGGCACGATCCGCGCGAACATGGCGCGGATGCGTTGTGCCTTATCTGGCTCGAACAATGCCATACCGTTGACCGACCGCATGGAAGCTTGGGGCGCCTAGCGCGTTCTTACGATTGCTCGCTTCGCCCAGCCGGTTTTACCGGTAACCACACGGTCACGGTTGTACCCTCGCGAACCTGGCTGGTAATAGCGAGCTTTCCGTGATGGAGCTGGACGATGTGCTTGACGATAGCCAATCCTAGTCCGGTGCCGCCAAGCTCGCGGGAGCGCGCCCGGTCGACACGATAAAATCGCTCGGTGAGGCGCGGCAGGTGTTCCGGCGGGATGCCTTCGCCGGTGTCGCTCACCACAAATCGAACTCCTGGATTGTCGGCTGTTCCGTCGCTGTGGGCCAGCACCTTAACCTTCCCTCCGCGCGGCGTGTACTTGAGCGCGTTGTCGAGCAAGTTTAACAGCACCTGGTGTAGGCGGTCGCGATCGCCGGGAAGGTCGGGCAGCGACGGTTCGCATTCCACACTAAGCTCTATGCCGCGTCGCTGCGCCTGTTCGCTTACGAGTTCGACGACTTCTTCGACGATTTTTTCGGGTCTTAGCGGCTGGATACGCAGCGGGGCGAGCCCGCGTTCCAGGTCGGACAGTTCCAGCAAATCGTCGATGAGGCGCGCCAGTCGTTCCGATTGACGCTCAATGATCGAAAGGAAACGCTGCTGCGTTGGAGGATCGTCCACTCCGCGCAGCAGGGTTTCGGCGTAGCCACGGATAGCGCTTAGCGGCGTGCGAATCTCGTGAGTAAGATTGGCGATAAAGTCCGTGCGCAAGCTTTCGTAGGCCTTGAGCTGGGTCATGTCGTAAAATACCAGCACGCACCAGGGACGTGAATGGGGACCGCGAGGAAGCAATGCCGCAGTGGCGCGAAGATGGCGAGGCTTGGAGAGATTGATCTGGAACTCTGCGCTCGCGACGGCCTGGTTCGCCGAGCGATCGGTCGTTGCGGAGGCGATAAAGCGCTGCACAGCAGGATCGCGACAGAACTCGACTAGATTTCGCCCGCGATAATCCGCCTGGGGATCGAGCTCGAAGATGCGGCGAGCAGCGTCGTTGAGCAGCATCACTTCGCCTTCGGCGTTAGTTACCACTACCGCCTCTGCGATCGCCCGCAGGATCGCTTCAAACTCGTTGCACTGCTCGGCGAGCGCCTGCAGTTCCACTAAGAGCGCTTCGCAAACGCTCACGAACTCGCGCTCGGCCGCGGCCAGCTGACGATGCTCGTCCATGAGCAGGCTGCTCGGCCTGCGCCTAAGGCGTAGCTCTTCGGTTGCAGCCCGAAAGCTTTGTGCTTTTACCCGCAGACTTCGCGCTGCCAGAGCTGAGGCTACCAGCACCAGAGCGACACCCAATCCAGTTGCAAGGACGACTTGCCACGTTGCCACGCTGCCCGTGGCGGCGGCGACCGCCAGAAGCAAAACCGGCGGCAAAAGGGCTATGAAACCGGATACGACAAATCGGCTATCGAGCAAATTAGTCAAGCGCTTCGGGATTGAAGCGATAACCCACGCTTCGCACCGTCAGAATAAGTTCGGGGTTGGAATCATCGCGCTCGATTTGTTGGCGCAAGCGGCGGATGTGGACGTCAACCGTTCGGGGCTCGACAAAGGTGTCGCGACCCCATACCAGGTCGAGCAGCTGCTCACGCGTGTAGACCCGCATCGGATGCAGTACGAAGAACTTGAGCAGTTCGAACTCGCGCAGACTCAAGTCGCGGCGCTTACCGTCGACGAACACCTCGTAGGTTGCGAAGTCGATACGCAGGCGCCCCCGCTCGTACACTTGAGCGGCTTCGATCTCGCTACGCTGCGCTCGGCGCAGCAAAGCCTTGACCCGCGCGACCAATTCGCGAGGGCTGAAGGGCTTCACCACGTAATCGTCGGCCCCCAGTTCGAGTCCGAGTACCTTGTCGGTCTCGGTACTTTTTGCGGTCACCATCATGATCGGAAGCGCTGCAGTTTCCCGCGAGGCACGCAGCGCGCGGCAAACCTCAAGCCCGGTCATCCCGGGCAGCATAAGGTCGAGCAGCACGAGGTCAGGCGCGCGCCGCTTGATTCGCTGCATCGCCTCGGCCCCATCCTGCGCTTCTTCCACGACGATTCCTTCCTGGGTCAAATTGAAACGGACGAGCTCTCGAATGTCTGGGTCGTCCTCCACCACGAGAACCTTAAACCGTCTTGATGATTCGATAACTTCCTGCGTGGTATTCATCATCGTTGCGCTTTGTCCATGTGACGGATCGTTTTTCCTTTCACCATAAAAACGACCATCTCCGCGATAGCCGTCGCATGGTCGGCGATCCGCTCAAGGTAGCGCGAGATCAGCAAAATCCTGGTGCCGCGGCCGATCGTCCGAGCATCCTCGGCCATGTAACTCAGAAGTTCCCGGAAAACCTGGTAGTTCAGCTGGTCGACTTGGTCGTCTCGCTGGATTACTTGTTCGGCCAGGGCGCAATCTTCGCGCATGAAGGCGTCTAAGCTGTCCTTGACCATCGACTGCGCAAGGGCGGCCATACGCGGAATATCCAGGAAAGGTTTGACCATCGGCTCTTGATTCAGCTCGAGCGCCCGCTCGGCGATATTGACCGCCAGATCTCCGATTCGCTCAAGGTCGACGTTAATCTTGAGCCCGGTCGTAATAAAGCGCAGGTCGCGCGCGGCAGGCTGGCGCAGGGCGAGCAGGCTAATACATAGCTCTTCGACCTCGATGTCCATCCGGTTTATGTCAGCGTCGGCGGCTATCACCCTCTGTGCCAGCTCTGAGTCGCGATTTACGGTCGCTTGGACCGCCTCGGCGATCTGGCGCTCCACCATACCGCCCATCTTGAGCAGGCTATTGCGCAGTTTGCGCAGTTCTTCTTCATATTGGCGGTTTGTGTGCTGCAGTTGTGTGGTTTCCACGTTTGCCCCCGCGCTTCGACCCAAGCTCACGCTTTAGCCGAAACGACCCGTAATATAGTCTTCAGTCTCTTGGCGTTTGGGATTGGTGAATATTTGTTTGGTCTCGCCAAACTCGATCAGCACTCCGTTGAGCAGGAAGGCGGTGTAGTCCGAGGCCCGCGCTGCCTGCTGCATGTTGTGCGTTACGATGACGATTGTATATTGCGATTTGAGTTCAAGCACTAGCTCTTCGATACGAGCGGTTGAAGCCGGGTCCAGCGAGGAACAAGGCTCATCCATCAGCAAAACCTCGGGTTCGACCGCCAAAGCCCGAGCGATACACAGGCGCTGCTGCTGCCCTCCTGACAAGCTGGTACCGGGCTTTCCTAGGTTGTCTTTGACCTCGTCCCACAGAGCCGCAAGGCGAAGGCAGCGCTCGACGATTTCGGCCCTTTGCGCGCTGTTGCGGACCGACCCATTGAGCTTAAGCCCCGCGATTACGTTCTCCTCGATCGACATCGTGGGAAAAGGCGTCGGCTTCTGAAAAACCATCCCCACGCGCCTTCTAATTTGTACGGGGTCTACTCCGGGCGCGTAGATGTTCTCGCCGTCCAACAGAACTTCTCCTTCGACTCGGGCGTCTCTTACCACCTCGTGCATCCGGTTCAAACATCGCACCAGGGTCGTCTTGCCGCATCCCGACGGTCCGATGACTGCCGTGACGTTGTACTCAGGGATGTCGAGGTTGATGTCTTTTAAGGTTTTGACCCGACCGAAATAAGCCGAAAGGTGAACCAGGCTTAGCTTAGCCATCGCGCAACAAAAAGCTTATCTTGGAGCCCTGACCTTTTTGCCGGTTAGCATGTGCACCGAAAGCTCGACAATCAAAACCATCCCCGTCAGCACCAGGGCGCCAGCCCACGCTTGTCGATGCCACTCGGGAAACGGCGATATAGCGTAGGTGTAAACCTGGACCGTGAGCGCGGCGATCGGCCGTGTGAGCGACGTTGACCAGAACTGGTTGCCGAACGCGGTAAACAGAAGCGGCGCGGTCTCGCCCGCGATACGCGCCAGCGCCAGCAGGATGCCGGTTGCGATGCCACGCGCTGCGGTGCGAACGACGATGAAAAGGGAAGTTTTCCAGCGCGGCACGCCCAAGGCCAAAGCCGATTCACGTAGTTCCAGCGGTACGAGCTTTATCGCCTCCTCGGTGGTGCGAACCACTAACGGAGCCATCATCGTGGCGAGCGCGATAGCGCCTGCCAAGGCCGAAAAAGTTTTCATCGGGCGCACCACCAGCGCGTAGACGAAGATCCCGATTACGATCGATGGCACTCCCATGAGCACGTCAGCGGCAAAGCGCACCGCGTTAGCCATCAGGCCGTTTCGCCCTGGCTCTGTGAGGTAAAGCCCAGCGCTTACTCCGAGGGGTACCGCCATAACCGTGGCAAGCGTGACCAGCTCGAGCGTGCCCAGCACGGCGTTACCCATTCCGCCACCTTTTTCACCCACCGGTCGAGGAAGGCTGGTGAAAAACGCCAGGTCGATACCGCTTAGGCCTTGCTTGAGCAGGTAGCCCAGAACCCAAAAAAGAGGCACTAGTGTCAAAAGGGTTGCAGCTACCGTGGCACCCATCATCGTGGCGCTCTTAAATTTACGCCACCAGTAACGAAGGCTCAGCTGTCCAACTGCGGAACTCATGACGAAAACCGTCTGCGAGTGAGGTTGTATATAAGTAGCCGTGCCGTCACGTTGACCAGAAGCGAAATCAAGATCAGGACCATGCCGAGCTCGATCAGCGCCGAGACGTAGAGGTCGGACGTAGCCTCGGTGAATTCGTTGGCGATAGCGCTAGCCAACGTCGTTGATGGCATGAACAAGGATGCTGAGATAGCGGGACGGTTGCCGATGACCATCGCCACGGCGATCGTTTCTCCCAAGGCGCGACCCAAACCCAGGATAAGCGCGCCGACGATTCCCGAAACACTATGAGGCAAAACCGCCATTCGCACCATCTCCCATCGCGTCGCTCCCAAAGCGTAAGCGGCTTCGCGCAGACTTGCCGGCACGGCCGAAAAAACATCCCGGCAAACCGCTGAAACGTAAGGCACCACCATCACGGCCAGAATCGCGCTGGCGCTCAGTAGGCTTACCGCCACGCGCGGGCCGCGAAACAGTGGTAGAAAACCCAGGTAACGGCCGAGCCACGGTTCTACGTAGTCGCGCAGCCAGGGGCCGAGCACGAAAATTCCCCAGAGTCCATAAACGACGCTCGGAATCGCGGCCAGTAGCTCGACCAAAAAACCCAGGATGTCGCTCAGCCAAAACGGCGCCATTTCGCTTAGGCACAGGGCGACACCGATCCCGAATGGGGCCGCTACGGCGAGCGCCAAGAGCGATGAGACGACGGTGCCGTAAATAAACGGTAGAGCGCCAAACTGCTCGTTCGCCGGATCCCAATCGGTCGAGGTCAAAAAGCGAAGGCCAAAACGGCCGACCGCGGGCCAAGCTTCGATGATGACAACCGTCGTGACTGCCAAAAGCAAAACCACAACAGTAAGCGCCGCAGCCCCAGTGATGCCGTCAAAAACGAATTCGCTTAATGGTACGCCTACCTTTAGCCGTGGCCACCGGTGGGCAAGCGCTCGGTGGCGCACAGTACCCGCCAAAGGTTGGCTCGGGTCACGTAGAGCTGGTTCTCGCTCGAGGGGTTTAAGCTCCATCTGCGTCGCTCAAAAGCTGAGCAGACGAACAAAGGGCGCGCAACCCAAAGAACAAAGCTCGACGCGCAACACGCACAAAAGCCAGTGTCATTGGCAAAAGGCTCTTCAATAAGTTGGTCGTCTCGGTTTCGCCCCGCCGAGACCCGAGCTCGGCTATTTTGCTCACGTTTGCGCTCGCCTTTGCCCTGGTAATAAGGATAGACACCTTAAGTTGCGCCACAGTTAAAATAGGAATAACGATGCGTTAAGTGATCTCGCTTGAGGACCGAATATCGAGGTTAAGGACGAGATTACGCGCGCGGTCGTATCACTGTCATTCCGTCCATGTAGGGCCTCAATACCTCCGGGATGGTCACGCTTCCGTCCGCATTTTGGTAATTTTCCAGTAAAGCTATCAAGGTTCGAGGCAATCCGAGGCCTGATCCGTTTAAGGTGTGCACGAACTCTGGCTTGGCGTTTTTTTCGCGCCGGAATCGGATCTGCGCGCGCCGCGCTTGAAAGTCAGTACAATTGGAGCAGGAACTGACTTCGAGCCATTCTTGGCATCCTGGTGCCCACATTTCGACGTCGTATTTCGCGGCGGCAGTAAATCCTAGGTCGCCAGTGCACATCTGAACTACGCGGTATGGTATTCTCAGCCGTCGGCAAATTTCGACCGCATTGTCGACCAGACTCTCGAGTTCGCGATCGGATTCCTCGGGCGCAACGACTTTGACCATCTCGACTTTGTCGAACTGGTGTCCCCGCTTGATTCCTCGTACGTCGCGCCCGGCGGACATCTTTTCACGTCTAAAGCACGGCGTGTAAGCCGTCAGGTAGATGGGAAGCTGGCTTGCCTCAAGAATTTCTCCCGCATAGAGATTGGTAAGCGGGACCTCCGCGGTTGGGATAAACCAAAAGTCGTCCTCCACGTCGCGATACATCGTGTCGCGGAATTTCGGCAGATGGCCGCTTCCTAGCACCATTGCGCTGTTGACCATCAGCGGCGGCCAGACCTCCACGTAGCCCTGCTCTTTTATCTTGACGTCGAGCATCCAAGTTATCAGCGCGCGTTCGAGCTTTGCTCCCGCGCCTATCATCACGTAAAAACGCGTTCCAGCAAGCTTGACCCCGCGCTCGAAATCGATAATTCCCAGGCGTTGTGCTATCTCCCAGTGCGGTCGGGGCTCGAAATCGAACTTTCTGGGCTCGAACTCGCTGCGAACTACGCGGTTATCTTGTTCGCCGCTACCGACGGGAACGTAAGGACGAGGCAGGTTTGGCAGCTCGAGCATCGCTGCCTCCACTTCTTGCTCAAGCGCTGCCAGTTCGCGTTCTCCTTGCGCGATGGTATCGCTTAGCTCGCGCATTTGGGCGCGGCGGCTTTCGCGTTCCTGTTCGCTTAGTCGGGCAAGCTCGCGCGACTGTCGAGTGCGCTCGGCGCGCAACTCGTCCAGGCGATGTTGCAAGCGGCGGCGTCGTCCGTCAAGCTCGAGCAAGTGGTCTATCGCCTCGGGTTGTGCACCGACCTTGGCAAGTTCCTGTTTGACGAAGTCCGGCTTTTCGCGGATTAGCTTTATGTCGAGCATGATAGTTCAAAAGGCATTTTTAATTATCTCAAATCGTGGCCGAAAGCCGAAACCAGTTAAAGTCACAACGTCAAACCTAGTTTGTTTATCTTCTAAGTTGTGATGCCGCAAAAACGCTAGCGCTGCGCGCCTTATTTGCTTGCGCTTTCGCTTGTCGACCGCTTCCTCACCGCTGCCGAATCGACCTGTCGCGCGCGCCTTTACCTCGACGAACACTAGTGTTTGGCCGTGCAACGCAATTAGGTCAATTTCCGCCCCGGCGACCTTGTAGTTTCGCGCAATGATCTCGTAGCCGTGGCGTGAGAGATGGCGTGCGGCTAGCCTTTCGGCCCAGCTTCCGAACCGAACGTGGTTGCCTTCGGAGAATGGTTGGCAAAATAGCCTTGATAGCCATCGAAAGGCAGATGCACGCGGTGAGCTAGTCATAAATCCGGCCGGTTGTCTCTGCCTGCGCAAGGCTTATTTTGGGCCGTGTTTAACTTTCGACACAAATGCAACGGCTCAGCGATGGTCAAAAACCTTTACCCGAGCGAGCGCAATACCGGGAGTGAACGCAATACTGAAGGACACAGAATGGAGAGAGCCGTTTTGTTGCAGAAGGTCCTCGAATCTTGGCGGTCCGTCGCGTCCTTCAAGACAAAATCGCCCTCTACAGTAACAAAGTACTCAGCAATATACTATCAAGATTGCGTTTTCTTGCCAAAGTTCGGGGTTAGAAGCTTTGAAACTTTCCTGTCTATCTTTACTCGCTCTTTACTTGGTGGTCCGATAAGGTCGTGGGCGATTGCTTAAGCGTGAGCTAAAAGTGTGCGAAGATTGTCGCTGATAGCCCGATCCAGCCGGGTAGTGCAATTTGGTATGGAGGCTTAGGTTAAGTCATGGCCAAGGTAGACGGGGGTGTAATAACTGCGCGGGTGATGCGCGAGAACAAGGTGAAGTACTGTTTTACGGTCAACGGTGGCCATCTGTTTCCGATTTTGGCCAACCTCCGGGACAACGAGATCAAGATGATTCACGTGCGCCATGAGCAAGCGGCCGCGTACGCCGCGGATGCTTACGCGCGCATGACCGGCGAGGTAGGGGTTTGTCTGGTAACGGCCGGATGCGGGCTTACCAACGCGGTTACGGGGCTTTGTGTCGCCGGTCTGACTGGTAGCGCAGTGGTTTGTATTTCCGGGCAGCATCCCAACACCGAAGATCACTTGGGTTCGTTCCAGGAAGCCTATGGTTCTGAGGTAGTGCGCAGCTTCTCGAAGTTTACCAAGCGCGTGACCGACTGGACCACGATCCAGTTCGACTTGCGCTCTGCGTTCCGCGAAGCGATATCTCCGCCCCAGGGCGTGGCTCTGGTCGAAATTCCACAGAACATCCTATACCACCAAGACGAAGAAAGCCGCCAGCGCAAAGGCGCGCGGCGGTTTACGATAGAGGACGTACGCTGCGAAGGAAATCCCGAGCGTATCGACCGCGCGCTCGAACTTCTCCATTCAGCCGAGCGGCCGCTTATTGCAGGCGGCGACGGGCTGTTTTGGTCCAAGGCTAGTCCCGAGCTGACGGAGTTCGTCGAGCTTACCAGTATTCCGGTCTACACGCGCCGCGCCGGTCAAGGAGCGGTATCGGAAGAGCATCCGCTTGCCGTCAGGGGCGCGTTTAAAAAGCCTTTCACCGGACGGGCAGACGTCGTGTTGGCCATCGGTTTCCGCTTCTGGAGCGGCGAGCATTTTGGTCAACCTCCTACATGGAACGACAAAGCCAAGTACATCCAGGTCGACCCCGTACCGACGCGCATCGGATGGCAGGTCGAGGCCGAGCTCCCGATCGTGGGCGACCCGAAGCTTGTGCTCCGTCAAATGATTAACCGAATAAAGGAACTCCGACTCGACTTCTCTAAAAACCGCTCCTCTCAATGGGTCAAGGAAGTAGCTCAGGTACGGTCGAATTTCTGGCAGATGGTCAAGGAGCAGGAAAAGAAGGTCAGCAATAATCGGCCCATCCATCCGGCACGACTGGTCAAGGACCTGGTATCCGTGCTGGACAAGAATGCCACGGTGATTATCGACAGCTTTACGCTGTCGGGCTGGATGAGCCAGTGGTTTGCGGCGCGTTTTCCAGGCCAGGTGCTCGACGCCGGTCCGCTTGCGCCCGTAGGCCACGGCGTGGGAATGGCGATCGGAGCGCAGCTTGCGCGGCCCGGCAAGCAAATCGTCGTCGTAAGCGGCGACGGCGGCATCGGAATCGGCGGCTGGGACCTCGAAACAGCCGCCCGTTACAATCTGCCGATTATATGCGTGCTTTGGAATAACAGCTCGTGGGGACCGAGCTTCGAGATGATGCCGATTCTCAAGGGTCGTACCGACCCGTTCGACATGTTGCCGAACATCCGATACGACAAGATCGCGCAGGAGCTGGGGTGCCACGGAGAGTACGTGGAAGCGCCGGACGACATAATTCCCGCGCTCGAGCGAGCGTTCAATTCAGGCAAGCCCGCGTTGGTAAACGTAATCGGCGACAAGACGGTCGGCCATCCTACGCTGGGAGGCAATCTGCTCGGTTCAACCGGCCAGAACTAGTCGGACGATTGCTTATGTCGAGGGCTTTTAAGCCCTCGACATACACCATGTCTTTTGTCGCGCCCTCAGATGTGCGCAATCATGAAGTCGGGTCTGAGAGGTCGCGAGCCGATTGTCGAGCCGGTGTAAGGGCGCTCAAGAGCTGTTTTTGGCGTGAAACGTTACGTCGGTGAGCGGCGAAAAGTTCATCAAGCTCGACGCTGAACTGTACCGATACCTGTTGCGGCACGGCCATAATCACGACCCGCTCCTGGAGGAGCTCGTTCGCGAAACCGCTGCTCTAGGTTCGCTAGCGGCTATGCAGGTTACGCCCGAAGAGGGCACGCTGCTGAATCTGCTTGTGCGAGTTACTGGGGCGCGTCGGGCGCTTGAAGTGGGTACATTTACCGGATTTAGCTCCCTGTGCATCGCGCGAGCGCTGCCTGAGGATGGGCGTCTGCTTTGCTGCGAAGTCAACGAGCAGTTCGCCGCGGTGGCGCGCCGGTTTTGGCAGAAGGCAGGCGTGGCGCATAAGGTCGAATTGGCTTTGCGGCCTGCTGTGGAGACGCTGCGGATGCTCGAGGAGCGGCCGGCGTTTGATTTTGTCTTTATCGACGCCGACAAACCCAACTACCTGGTCTACTACGAGGAGGCGCTTAAACGGACGAAGCCCAATGGACTGATCGTGATCGATAACGTCTTGTGGGGCGGCAAGGTCGTCGAACGCGATGATCAAAGCGAGGATTGCCGAGCGATCCGAGCGCTCAACGAGTTCATCGCGCGAGACGACCGCGTGCAGGCTGTCATGTTACCCGTTGCCGACGGGATTACGCTTGCACGAAAAAAGTAATTCGTGCCGCCGTTCTCCCATTTAGCCTTTCACTCCTCGAGCGAAGCGATCTCGCTTAGCTGCAAGCCCTCGACGGCAAGCGACGGAACATAGTACGCTTGCGGCGATCCCCAAAGGGCGACCGGATAGGTTGTACTCTCGGGTAACTTAAGTGCCTGGAAAACGTCGCGAACGTTCCCATTTATTCTAAGACAATTAGGCATAATCGGGCGGTCGGGCCGGCCGTTGCGGATGCGGTAGGAGTTTCCGCTTATGGTGCAGGTGAAGTCACCCGCCGCTTGGCCGTTTATTGGGTACGTGTACCATACGTGACCCACGTAAAGGCCGTCGCCCACAGCCTCCATCAACGCTTTCAGATGCTTGCCTTCTTTGGCTTTGAGAATGACGTTGCTGGCAGAGGCGGAAATTTCGGCGTCGAAGCGCCGCACGCCGCTGTCGCTTAAGCGGTAGCCGCAGGTTGCGGCAAAAGTAGCACGTGGCACAATCTTACGTCCGAGCTTACGTGCTATATCTGGATCGCGTTCGAGCAGGCGGCCGTAGTAAAAATCCGAGAGCAAGCCTACCAGTTTACCATCCTTCACCAGGGTCGTCCGTCGCGTCGGTATCCCTTCGCAGCTCACCGTGCGGCGCACGGCCTTACGGTTGGCACGCGGGTCATCGATCAGCGAAAGCCTTGGGTCCATCACCACCTTGGAAAATTTCCCTAGATAGCATGAACTTGCGCTGTGGAAGGCGCGCGTGGTCAGCGAAGGTAACACGATGTGGTTGAGTATTTCGGCAACTGGTTGTGGTCCGAGCACGACGCGATACCTGCCCTGCCTGGGGCGGTCGCCGTTTGCAAGCGCCCGAGCCTGCCCTACGAGTTGGGAGGCGAGTGGGACGATCGCACTTTGCAGCTCCTGGCGCGACACGCCTAAATAGCTTACGGCCGACTTGCCGTTGGTCGCCTCGTCGAAGGCGACCAAGTTAAGCCTAAAATGGGCGTCTTCATCCACAAGCTCGCCGCGTAAACGAGCGCGCGCTATCGCTACGCGTTCTTTGCTTAACGTCAGGTCGCCGCCCAGAATAAAGTTGCTGTTGCGCTGGGCATCGACTTCGAATGGATTATTATGCAGTTCAGCAATAGCGGCCTTTATCACGCTCCATCCCGCGCGGACAAGCGTTAGGCTTGTTGCATCGAGCAAGTCCGACGAGGCGCCGCTGGCACCATTGCGGACCGATTTAAGCGGCGGCAGGCCAGGAAAGTCCGGGTTGACCACCGCCGCGCGACGCGCCCTTTCAAGCGCCCGGGTAAGGCTTGCAAGGCTAAGCTCGCCCGCTTCATAAGCCTCGCCCACTGCGTTCGGCGGATTTCGAGTGACGATTCTCACCACAAGCCCTTGCGCGGTTTCGGATTTGGCCTCCTCCACACCGCGTGAAGGGATAGCGGACGTGTAATTAAGGCGGACAACTACCTGTTCGCTCGACGAACAATAGACTTCCGCGTCGATAAGGTTATCGTCTTTAGCGAGCATGTCCGCCGCAGCGCGAACGAATTTCTTGAGCCGTTCAAGCGTAAGCATCGCGGGTCCCTACTTCACGTCAAAGTACCCAACTGAGCCGTGACAATGACCAATCGAGCGAACGCCAATTAGCATTTTCACGGTGGATTCGTAGCACGCTCGCGCCTGAGTTGCCGATAGCCGCAATTTTTGCCGTACGACTGTCGCGAGCTCCATAAATTGCGAAACGTTCACGCATCATCAAGCGCGCTGATCGGTCAGAAGAGCCAGGAAATTCGTGCGGCAGAGACTTATTTTTCATTCCCTCCAAGCTGTGAAAAGAGCGCCGCGCCTGGTTCGAAGGTCGTACGAATTCGTCATCCGTGTTGTGGAAGAAATGGCAGCTGCTCGAGCCGCAGTTGCAGTTCCCGACGCATCGAGCTTGCCAGTTTTTTGGCGCTTTGTGCCGCCTCGTCACCGAGCCGGCCGAGCGCTCGCAGGCTTTGTCGAAAGCGGGCGGCATTGCGAATATTCTGCTCGCCCATCGGATCGAGTCGGCATACGGTGGCTTCTTGTTTGCGCGTCAATACCTCGGCGATTGCGTAGCAAGAAGCCTCGCACAGCGCGCGAGCTTCGTGCGAGTCGATTTTAGCAGTGCCGCCGGTGGCGCGGACAAGGCGGTTCCACTGACGAATCCGTTTAAGGCCGCCTTCGAAAATTTTGCGATGGGTGGCAAAGGGTAATAGCGGCGAGTCGATGGTTTTTTCCAATGTGGCGTCGAATGAGGTAAAGTCAAGGTCGAGGAGTTTGAGCAAGATTTCCTGGTATGAATCTTCGTGGATCGCGTCGAAGCAAGCCTCGAAATAGATATGTCCGGCCAAGCGCGCGTCATAGTTGGCGATATAGCACATGGGCAGGTAAAAATTGTGAGCGATGACGTCGGAGGCGAGGTGGGCTAGGTAGCCCAGGGCAAAGACTTGCGCGGCAGCTTCGCGCGCTGCGGCCATCAGCTCGAAGGCGACGCTCCAGTTGTGAGAATGGCGCCGCAGGCGGCTTTGAAGGCGCCGACCTTGAACAATGTCCGGTGCGAGGTTGCCGTACAAGAAGACTTCGGGCCATGCTGCGATGAGACTTAAGAGGCTATCTGAAATGTTGCCAGAGCCCGCAAGGGTCTGCACGCTTAGCATTACGTGGGTTACCGGACCCCACGCCCAGGCGACGCTCGGAGTAGCGAGCAAAGCGGTAAGAAAACCGACGCAGCTCAGAAAGACCATCTTCGGCGGCCAAGTTTTCTCTTTCGGCCATACAACGTGTTTCATCAGCGGAGAATTCTATGACTTCGCAAAAGCGCCCGCCACAGCGTGAGACGATCCTGGAAAGTTTGCGCGACTACCTTGAACAGCTCGTCGAAGAGGGACTCGAAGGGGCTCCGTATAAAACCGCTACAACGTCATTTGCCGATACTCGCTCCCCTTTGAGGGCTTCTGAGGACTCCGCGGCCAAGCCCTCGTCACTTGGGCCGGCGGACGTCGAGGCGCCCAAACCTAGGTCGATTCAGGAACAGGCGGCAACAAAAGCAACGGCCGCAGAGCCGGGCGAGTTGTTTTCGCCTTATCCCGGGCTTGAAGCTGTGACCACCCTTACAGAGCTTCGCGAGTTCATCGGGGATTGCCGACGATGTAAGCTTTGGCGCAGCCGCACTAATTTGGTGTTCGGCGTAGGCAACCCGTCTGCGCGCGTTATGTTCGTAGGTGAGGGCCCAGGGGCGGAAGAGGACGAGCAGGGTGAGCCGTTTGTGGGGCGCGCCGGGCAGCTGCTTACCGACATAATCGAGCGCGGCATGGGACTCAAGCGGTCGGAAGTTTATATTGCTAACGTAATCAAGTGTCGGCCGCCGGAAAATCGCACACCCGAGCCGGACGAAGTAGCCGCATGTTTGCCGTTTTTGATGCGGCAGGTAGAGATTGTAAGACCTGAGGTAATTGTGGCGCTGGGAAGCGTGGCGGCCCAGGCGCTGCTCAAGGTAAAAACGCCAATAAGTCGATTGCGCGGTCAGTGGTACGAGGTGCGTGGAATCCCGACGATGCCGACGTTTCATCCCGCCTACCTGCTGCGCAATCCTGCCGACAAGCGCCACGTTTGGAGCGATATCCAAAAGGTGATGGAAAAATTAGGTCTGCCTATCCCGAAGCGCGGGCGCATTCGCTAAACCTGACCTCGTTGTTTGAAGGAGACACGATTGGCAGTTTTTTCCTACGCGGCGGGCGTCTTGGGTTGCCGTCTCATAGGCATTTCGCGTTGCTCCTTTGAAGCCCATTCTTATTTTTTTCGAGGAGATTAGCCTTGGTAGGAAGGTTGATTTTAGTCAGGCATGCCGAAAGCGAGGGGAACAGAGACCGGCGGTTTACGACTTCTCCAGCTGTGCCCTTGACTGCACGCGGGCGCGAGCAGGCCAAAGAAGTCGCGGAGCGAATCGGTCGCCAGTATCGTCCAAAGCTTGTGATAACAAGTCCCTACGCGCGAGCCCGTGAAACCGCCGAGATAATCGCCGACGCCCTTGGGCTCGATTTGCACGTCGAAGATGGTCTGCGCGAGCAGAGCTATGGAAGGCTTGCGGGTAAACCGTACGATGTGGTTTTCGAAATTCCTGGGTACGATCCTGCGCGCGTCTGGGAATGGGAACCGCCCGGCGGTGAAAGCCTGGTCGCAGTTCAAAAGCGCGTGTTGCCTGTGTTTTGCGAGATCGGGCGGCGTTACCCTGAAGGCGACGTCGTAGTAGTAAGCCATGGGGGCGTGATGATGGCGGTGCGAGCGGCGATCGAAGGACGATGGGAAGGACTAGTGGCGCCACCAAATACGGGAATTTACGTGATCGAACATGAGATGGGGCGCTTTAAGTCGATTTCGATCGAAAATTCGTGAGGGCCAGGCCCAATTTTTTGACGTGGCCAGCAACAACTATAGCTTTACTGAGTCGAGGAGCGTCAAATGTTTGGGATCGTGCGTTGCAAAAACTCGAGTGAGCGCAAATTGCGCTCGAGGACAAAGGATATAAAACGGTTCAAGCTGGTAGAGGCTTCAGGCGTTGCTGGCGGCTCAGTCCCAGAGGCTTCGAGTGAGAGAGCGTCTAGACGCTGAAGCTGCAGGACGCTCGGACGCTCCAACAACACCATTCCCCATACCCGCCCGCGTCGGCATCGCTCGCACAACAGGCCGCCCTCGTTTATGGCGAACGCCACGCGCGCGTCATCTCGACCGATATCGCAACCGCATCCTCGACATCGGCTAAAATCAATTCCATAACCGGCCCAGCGTAGCATTTTGAGCTCAAAGACTTGCTTTAACGCGTTCGGACAATCGGAGCGACACAGGGTGTCAAGTGCTTGGGCCAGAAGCTCGTAAGCCCCTATGGATTGCGCGCCCTCGCGCGTAAGCGCCTCGCTTAGCTCCAACATGTACGCGCCAAGGGCGAATTTTCGAAGGTCTGCCCCGAGCTCGAACGCGGCTAGGTTGCCAGCCTCAGCGCGCGTGATAAAGACGAGCTCTCCGTGCCGGCGCCATCGAAAAGAAAGCCAGACGTGGGCGAAAGGTTCTAGTCGCCTTTCGAAGCGCCCGCGCGATTTCCTGATACCCCGGGCGATGCCCGCAAGTTTGCCGCGGTCGCGCGTCAACAGCGTGACGATTCGATCAGCTTCGCCGTAGTTGCTCGCGCGCAGTACAATAGCAGCCGTGGTTTCCTCGGATGGCACCTTGCTGTCGTTTTCCTCGTTACAATCGCTCGAGCATCGAGCGCTGGAGCTCTCGAACCTGAGCGAACATTTCCTCGATAGGACCGGTCGGACGACCGTTCTCGCGTGCTTCGCGTACCAAGGAGTCAAATCGCTCGAGAATTCGTGCCAACTTCGCGTGGAGTTCAACCAGCGCCCGATTCTTGAGCTCTTGACTTTCCCAGCTTCGCGATTCGAAGTTTTCGCACAATTCCTGGCCTTGAATTAACAACTGTCGAGCCTGCTCTTCGTAGCCTTTTATCAGGCGGCGCAGCGTTTCACGTACCTTGGGCCTTTCGTCGGGGTCTTTCCAGAGCACGTGTTCCAAAAAGAGCAGGTCATCCTCGTCGACTTCCGCACGGCCTGACAGGAGCGCATGAGCGCGAAGCACGTCCACCGAAGCCCGCCAGCGCCGATCCGAAACCACAAGTCCTTGCTGGGCAAGCTCGCGGCGCGTCTCAGCGATGAGCTTGAGTGCGCTTCCCGGGACATTTACCGCCTGAACCTGCCTGCGTAGCTCCTCGAATTCAGTCCACGTGAGCTGAGTTCGTGTCTGGCGCCTGATGCCTTGCAGCATCTTAAGGAAGCGAAAGTCCTCGACGATATAGTCCACAACAAACCGCAGCATGAAGCGATCGTACAGCGCCGTAAGTTCTTCCTCATCGGGCAGTTCGTTGGAGGCTCCGAACATGCTGACAAGTGGCACGACCACTCGTTCGCGTCCGTTGTGAAAAAGTCGTTCGTTGATTAGGGTCAGTAGAGCGTTGAGGATCGACGAGTTGGCCTTGAAGATTTCGTCCAGAAACGCGATGTGAGCCTCGGGTAGCTTGTTTGTGGTGACGCGTCTATACTCATCCTGTTCGAGCGCTTTGAGGCTTACGGCGCCAAAAAGCTCTTCGGGCGTCGTAAACTTCGTAAGCAGCCACTGGAAGTAGTTTGCCCCCTCGATACGCTTGCACAACTCCTCGGCAAGCATCGACTTGGCCGTGCCAGGCGGCCCGATGATAAGCACGTGATTGGCGGACAAAAGCGCGCACAACGCTCCGTCGATCAGCTCGGAGCGCTCGAAGAAGGTTTGGTTGAGCTCTTCGCGGATTAAAGACAGCTTGGCCTGCGCCTGAGTCATCGCGGTTTCCGAATTCCCCAAAATTGCACTTTACCAAAACTCGGTCGGGGCTTGCACGCTGGCCTTTGAGGGCGCGATTTACGACAGCAGAGCGCTACAATCTCTGGGCTTCGAGTTTTCAGGGTAGTAACGCGACAATTAACACGGCGAGCGACTATACGGCGGCTCGGCCTGATGCCGAAGCGATACTGCGGCTATCATACCTGGCTTTAATTGCCCGCGGGCATTTTGCTAGCACATACTTTTGTGTCATTCATGACGCCGCTATGATCGGCGCGACCTTGGCGAGCGGATTATGGGTAAAGCACTCGAAGGAATAAGAATTCTAGATTTGACGCAATATGAAGCTGGCACCTCATGCACGGAGCTTTTGGCATGGCTTGGAGCCGACGTTATCAAGCTTGAGCCGCCTAATGGCGGGGACCAGGGGCGCTATGTCCTGACCGACACGCCGGGACTTGACTCGCATTACTTTATCGCGCTCAACGCCAACAAACGCAGTATCACCCTCAATCTCAAGCATCCGCGCGGCCGCGAGATATTTATCGACCTTATCAAGGTCGTAGACGTGCTGGCAGAGAACTTTTCGCTCGGCACGCTCGAGGCGCTGGGTCTCGGCTATGACTACCTTCGCCGCATAAATCCGCGTCTAATCTATCTGACGATCAAGGGCTTTGGCACTTCGGGGCCCTACAGCGCGTACAAAAGCTTCGATCCGATAGCGCAGGCAATGGGCGGCGCGATCGCGGTTACGGGTTATCCTGATCGACCTCCGGTCAGACCCGGCATAACGGTAGGCGATACCGGCACGGGCGTGCATGCGGCGTGCGGCGTACTGGCGGCTTATATCCAGCGCGAGCGGACAGGACTAGGCCAAAAGGTGGAGGTGTCGATGCAAGAGGCGGTGGTGAATTTTGCGCGCGTGGCGATGATGCCGACTTACCAGACGGGGCAGCCCGCCAAACGCCATGGTAATCGCTACGGCCATAACGTATCAGCAGACCTCTTTCCATGCGCGCCGGGCGGCGAGAATGATTACATCTTCATCTTGTGCGTCAGCGACGAGATGTGGCAGGCGTTGTTTGCTACGATCGGTCGGCCAGAATTGGCCTCGGACCCGCGATTTGCCACCGCTCAAGCGCGCAAAGCGAACTTCGACGAGCTGGCGGAAATTATCGCCGCATGGACCTCGAAGCGTTCCAAGCACGAAGCGATGAGGCTTCTCGGCGAGCGAGGCGTTCCTTGCGGAGCGGTGCTCGCCACCGACGAGCTCTTGCGCGATCCCCATCTTCTCGAACGCGGCATGATCGTGACCCTGGAGCATCCTACTCGCGGGTCGATCACGATGCCGGGATGTCCCATTCGGATGGAGCATTCTTCGGTCTCCGTCAAGCGCGCTCCATTGCTCGGGGAACACAACCGCGAGGTGTACCAAGAACTGCTCGGCATAGGCGAGGCCGAACTTAGCCGTCTGGCCGCAGAAAAAATCGTATGACTGCGAAGATAAACGCCGCACTACCTCAAACTTTAAGGCGGCGGCGTTCTTGAAGGCGATACTTGCAACTGGTCGAAGGATAATCAGCACAGACAAGGACTACCGGCGTGAGTTCGAGCGACACGTTTAAGGCTCAGGAATTCCTCGAACGAGAAGGCCCAGCGCTTTTGAAAAGTATTCTCAAGGGTCGCCGAGGTGCAACTTACGCAGAGATGCGCTTCGAGACGGTCTTCGTTCGGGGTGCACGAGTCGAGAACGGTCTTATCCAAAGAAGCGTAGAGCACCACGGCGCTGCCTTTGGACTTAGCGTGTGCTGTTGCGAGGACGGGGCGATCGAAGGGTGGGGGTACTACGGCTTTATTCTGGGTAATCTCGCAGACAGACGCGCGAGTCTTTGCGCCACAATTCGCAAAGCGGCAGACGAGGCGTTGAGACGCGCAAAAAGCAACGCGCGCAAACGAAAAGAGCTAGCCAGAGCTTACCCGACGTACGCGAAAGCTCTTTTAAACTTGCCGGAGGTAGCGCGCCCCCGCGAAAGGGCGAAGGTCGAAGCGATTTTCGAGCAAGACCCGCGTACAGTTGAGATGAAAGCGATTCAGGAACTAGGTATCACCGCGTCGGCCGCTCTATGCGGTCTCGGCAACACGATCGCTTTCAACGCCGTAAACGTACAAACCGAGCATCGCGACGAACTGTTCGTTAACAGCGAGGGAAGTGTTGTGCGTCAGCAGTTCGCCTTTTCTCAGGGCGACTGTTATGTCGTAGCTGTCGGGACGCAGGGCGTCCAAGAGATTTTCGACACGATAGGTCAGCAGCGGGGGCTTGAGTGCCTTTGCAACGGGCGACGTGATTGTCCAATGCCGAACGACGACCTCGTGAGCTTCGCGCTTGTGCTGGGCAAAGAAGCGGTCGAGCTGGCCAACGCCCCGGAACTCAAAGCGCCCGGAAAAGAGGTAACCGTGGTTACCGATCCCCATTTCAACGCGCTACTCGTCCACGAGATCGTGGGGCATCCGAGCGAGGCTGACCGGGCGTTGAAGGCCGAGGCGGCGTACGCGGGACGGAGCTGGTTCTTGCGTTCGCTCGCACAGCAAGCGGTCGGCCAGGCGGTTGCGTCACCGCTTGTCTCGGTCTGTTCCGATCCAGCGGTGGATGCCTATGGATATTATCGATACGACCACGAAGGCACGCCAGGCCAGCCAGTGTTTCATATCGAGCGCGGGATATTTCGCGACTTTTTGCACTCGCGGACGACAGCGGCGATCCTGGGCACGAAACCCAACGGCTCCGTGCGCGCTAGCGAGGCTTGGTATGTGCCGCTTATCCGGATGTCCAACACGTTTTTTACCGCGGGCGATCGCGATCCGCAGGGTATAATCGGCGAGGTCGACCGTGGGTTTTACGTCTGTGGACACATGATTCCCTCGATCGCCGAGTCGCGAGAGAATTTTCGCATCTCAGCCCGCCGCGTCTATGAAATCGAGCGCGGACAGTTGGGAAGACTCTATCGCTCGGGCAGCGTACTTGCCGACACCAAGCGATTTTTGCTCGGCGTCGACGCTGTGGGGAACGACCTGCGGCTGTTTGCCGTTCCAAATTGCGGCAAGGGCCAGCCAATGCAGGTCAAACGGATGTCGAACGGCGGTCCGACTCTGCGCTCGCGCGCCTTTTTGGTGGGGAGTTCGCGATAAGGCGTGCTTGACCGCGCTAAGTTGTGAAGAACCCTTTCAGACGAAGGCGAGCGCGCGCTGGAAGTCGGCTATCAGGTCGTCGGCTGCTTCGAGTCCCACAGAAAAACGGACCAGAGAGTCGCTGATACCGGCGCGTTGACGCTGCTCGGGAGTCATGCCGGCATGCGAACTTGCCGCAGGGCGTGTGACGAGGCTCTCCACCCCGCCTAGACTGGGAGCGTATACGGCCAGTGAGAGCTTGCTGATGAACGTTTCGGCAGCTTCAAGGCCACCCTTGAGTTCGAAGGAAAGCATTCCGCCGAAGCCGTCGAAAAGCTCGCGCGCACGGCGATGATGGGGATGGCGCTCGAGACCCGGATAGTTGACTGCCGCTACCTTGGGGTGGCCTTCCAGGAAGCGGGCGAGCGTTAGGGCTGTTTGATTCTGATGGCGCACGCGCAGCCCAAGGGTTTTGAGCCCGCGGTGCAGCAGAAAGCAGGCATGGGGATCGAGCGCACCGCCGAGGTGGCTCAGCGTGCGGCTTATACGCTCGATAAGGTCGGCTCGGCCGATGATAGCGCCCGCGGCGATGTCGGAATGGCCGTTCAGGTACTTGGTGGCGCTGTGCAGGGAAAGGTCGAAACCGAACTCCGGTGGCCTAAAGTTAACCGGGCTTGCAAAGGTATTGTCGATAATCGAAATCAGCTGGTTTTCGCGAGCAAAGCGGACCACTGCTTTGAGGTCCGGCACCTGCATCAAAGGATTCGAAATCGTCTCGACGTAAATCGCCCGCGTGTTTTTCTTGAGGCGGGCCGGCCACGAAAATGGGTTGTCGCCGTCGATAAAGTCGACTTCGATCCCCAGGCGGGGAAATTCAATCGTGAGAAGATCGTACGTTCCTCCGTAAAGGCAATCTTGGGCGAGGATATGGTCGCCCGGCTTGAGCAAGGTCAGGAGAGTGGTTGAAATGGCGGCCATACCAGAAGCGGTAACCAATGCCGATTGGCCTCGCTCGGCGGCGGCAAGCTTTTGATGGAGCGCGACATGGTTCGGCGTATTGCTGAGACGCACGTAGCGCTGCTCGTAGTATCCCGTTTCGCCCTGGTGCTGAAAAGTTGCGGACTGGAAAATCGGCAAAGTGACGGCACCCTCGATAAGTGGCCAAGGTTCGCCTGCGTGAATCAACACCGTGTCGAGGTGATTTAACGGCTTTTCCATAACTGACTACCTCCAACGGGTATCGCTCGAGGTGGGCGACTCTAGGCTGCTAGCGAACGTCTGGCAGGGAGCCGCTCGTGCGTTTCAGGGACAGACGTCAACGCCACTTGGGCCGGTGAACAATTGCCTGCTGGTCGAAGGATCTTAGGAATTGTCACTAGCTTGTTCACCAAAAATCGTAGCGATTAGTCGATCAGGCCAAGCACTGAGGAAAAAACTTGAGCAAAATTTAGAGGCAGTAGTCACCGAACCGCGGGATAGCGAGACGGTAGTTAGGAAATGGAATTGGCTGTCCTGCCGCCGCTGGATAAACCGCCCCCTCGCATCTGCACCACCCAGTCGAGGATGGTATGGGCAACCTCCTCCTTGGTCATCAGCGGGTAGCGATGGCTCTCGCCATTACGTGAAGCTATGATGACTCTGTTTGTGTCCGTACCAAAGCCGGCATCGGGTTGCGTTACGTCGTTGCCGACTATCAGGTCAAGCTTCTTTTGGGTGAGCTTCTTTAAGGCGTTTTGTTCAAGCTCTTCAGTTTCGGCTGCAAAGCCTACCATCAAGCGCTCGCCTTTCTTTTCTGCTAGCCGCGGCAGCTCGTCCGGAATCGGTTCGAGCTCGAGATTAAAGCGTTGGGCGCGCTTTTTGAGTTTGTGGGCGGCTGGTCTGGCGGGTCGGAAGTCCGCGACTGCGGCGGCCATGATCAGTACGGTACACCACGGAAAGTTGCGCGCCGTAAGATCGAGCATCTCGGACGCGGTACGCGCATCAAACCGCTCCACGCCGCGGGGAGCCCATTCGTGCGATGGTCCACTCACCAGGCGGACGCTAGCGCCACGTATCCAAGCCGCCCGTGCCAACGCGAAGCCCATTTTTCCCGAAGAGCGATTCGATATGAAACGTACCGGGTCGATCGGTTCCTGGGTGGGGCCTGCCGTAACCAGCACGCGTTCGTTGGTCAGGTCCTGTCGAGTCACCAGCTTTTTCGCCGTTTCGACCAGCTCTTCGGGCTGCGGCAGACGGCCGACTCCCTGGTATCCGCATGCGAGGTCGCCAGCTTCGGGCTCGACGATCACGTATCCGCGGGCGCGCAGGCGGGCGAGGTTCTCGACGACGGTCGGATTCTGGTACATATGAACGTTCATCGCAGGAGCCAGAGCAACCGGGCAGCGCGCCGCTAAAAGGACCGTGCTCGGCAAATCGTCAGCCAAACCCATCGCGACCTTGGCGATGAAGTTGGCGCTGGCAGGGGCTACCAAAATGGCGTCTGACGTGTCAGCCAGTCGTATGTGGCCGATCTCGGATTCTTGCGTCAAGCTAAAGAGGTCAGTCGCTACAGGGTTTCCGGTCAGCGTTTGAAGCGTAAGCGGGGTTATGAAGTTTTGGGCGCTGCGAGTCATCATGACCCTGACTTGCGCGCCGCCCGACATTAAAAGGCGCGCTATTTCGGGAGCCTTGTACGCGGCGATACTTCCGGTTATGCCTAGCAGTATTTTTTTACCAGCCAGCGTCACGCCGTCTATTGTACGCGCTTAAGGCAGGCGGGGCCAAGTTTGATGCCCTTGGCTCTTGCGGGTAAAGGAGCCTGGCATCTGCAAGATTTAGCAGCGCAACTCGCCGCGGATAAATTGTTCTATTCGTTCTCGCGCGATATCGTCAGGGAGCTGCTGTGGCGGATGTTTCATAGTGTAGGCAGCTACTGAGTACAACGGCCCTCCGATTCCTCGGTCGCGCGCCAGTTTCACGCAACGTATGACGTCAATAATGATACCAGCTGAATTCGGCGAATCTTGGACCGAAGCCCGCAGCTCGAGCTCGATCGGGACTCCTGCAAACCCTCGACCTTCGATTCTCAGGAAGCAGATTTTGTTGTCTTTTTGCCACGGCACGTAGTCGGACGGGCCGATGTGGATGCATTTGCTGGGCAAAGGTTCGGGCAACACACTCTGAACGGCCTCAGTCTTTGACTTGAGCTTGAAGCCGAGTCGGCGACGATCGAGCATGTTGAGAAAATCAGTGTTACCGCCGGTGTTGAGCTGATAGGTGCGCTCGATTTTGATTCCTCGGTCGCTAAAGAGCTTCATCAGGGTTCGATGCAAGATCGTCGCGCCGAGTTGAGATTTTACGTCGTCCCCTACTACCGGAATGCCTCGCTCGGCAAAAGCTCGTGCCCAATCCTTGTCCGAGACGATAAAGGCCGGCATGCAGTTTACGAAGCTCACGCCGACCTCCAGACAAGCCCGGGCATAACGCTCGGCTGCCTTTTGACTGCCCACCGGCAAGTAGCAGAGCATTATCTCTGCTCCGCTCTCGCGCAGCCGACGTTCGATATCGACCGGAGGTTCTTGAGCCACAACGAAGCGACTGTCTTCAGGATAATTCAACATGTGCTCGGCGACGCCATCATGAACTTCACCCATGTCGACCTTGACGCCGTAGTGGGGAAGGTTCGGAAAGATGGGCAAGGCGTTGTTCGGTGGCGCAAAACAGGCCTCCTCAAGCGGCCTGCCAACCTTGCGAGCGTCAATATCGAAAGCGCATACCGGCTCGATATCCTCGGGGAGGTAGCCTCCGAGCTCGTAATGCATCAAGCCAAGCGAGCTCTTACTTTCTTCCGCGCTCGCATTCCTATACCATTCGATACCCTGCAGCAGCGAGGAAGCACAGTTCCCCACTCCCACGATTGCTATCCTGATTTTTGCCATCTCGTATACTCTACCCTCACGCTCCGGTCAGCCGTTTTCTTGGTACGTTGCCTGCCGGTTTATTAATCGTCAAGTTTATCCGAGACGCAAAAGCCTGTTTAAACCCGTTTTCGCTGGTGTTGCATGAACACGCCCAGCGCGACCACGTTCAAATCGCCGCGCTGCAAAGACACGATTGCTAAATTTTGGTTTTGTGGTTTCCAGCTACTGACCACCGTGCTCAAGTTTGATGCTCAAACCTGCCCCAGCTTGGGGGCGGGGTCGCTGTTCAGCCGGCGAAACCGCGATGGAAAGTCGCCGTCGAATGAGAGCTCGGGATGTAGCTTTTTGGCGCGCTCGATCAGCACTTCTTCGCTTTCGGGGCGGTTTGGGTCCGGAATGCAGCAATCCACCGGGCAGACAACGGCACACTGTTCGCGGTCGAAAAATCCGACACACTCCGTGCACTTGTCTGGAACGATGTAGTAGATGTCCTCTTGGAGCGGCGGATGGATTATTCCGTTCAACTCCCACGGTTTACCGCCCTCGTAGATTGCGTTATTGGGGCATTCCCGTTCGCACGCTCCGCAGTTGATACATTCTTCGGTGATGATAGTGGCCATTGTTGCCCAGCTACGCCTTCGCTAACCCGACTGGCGCGGCTATCGCCGTTGATTTTACTCGCCTTGGCGCAAAACGCCAGTTGTTATTAAGAATCGGCTGAATAAGCTTAACCAGAGCAAGACGTCACGGCAAGTTACGGCTTATTAGACAGCTCGCCGACTTCGAGAACCTGCTGCGCGACGTCACGCGCAAGCTGTAGGAAAGCCTGTGCGGCCGGATGATCGGGCAAAAGCGCGGCAATCGGAGTGCCCTGGTCTCCGGTTTCGCGGATTTCGCTATATATCGGCAGTCGGGCCAGGAGCTTGAGGTTCTCACTCTGGGCCATCCGCTCGCCACCACCATGTCCAAACAGCTCGTCGACTGCCCCGCATTCAGGGCACACGAAGTAACTCATATTCTCGACCACGCCCAGAATCGGGCAGTGTACCTGCTTTAGCATCCTGAGCGCTCGACGCGCATCCAGCAGAGCGACGTCCTGAGGTGTGGTAACCACGATCGCGCCATCCAGACAAACCTGCTGCGCCAACGTGAGCTGAGCATCGCCCGTTCCCGGCGGCAGGTCGACGATCAAAAAGTCCTTTTCTCCCCAGATGGTGTCTTTGAGAAACTGCCGTACAGCGCTCATCACCAAAGGCCCGCGCCAGATGACGGGCGCGCGCTCGGTCAGAAAGAATCCGATCGACATCAGACTTACGCCATGCTGCTCGACGGCGCGTAGCCGACTATCCTGACCGGCTTTCAACCTTGCTTGGGTCAGGCCGAACATCATCGGCACGGACGGGCCGTATATGTCGGCGTCCAAAAGGCCTACTTCGTAGTTGAGGCGGCGGAGCGCAACGGCCAAGTTGGCGGCGACGGTCGATTTCCCCACACCGCCCTTTCCGCTGGCCACAGCGATCACGTGCCGTACACCCTCGAGCGCCACTTGCCCGGTTCGTTCTCCGAGTTCGGGTTCGAGCCGGTGTATCGCAACTTCAACTTTCGAAACTTTTAGAGTTTTGGCGCAAAGGGTTTTTATCTCGTCGACGACTCGGTTAATTCTCTCGTCGCTCGTGCCGCCGTGGCGCAGACTTATAGCGACACTGTTGGGCTCTGGCAGGCTCACCTCTTCGACTACGCCTAGGCTCACGATGTCAGCGTCGTAGCCGGGGTAGCGGATGCGTCTGAGCAAACTTATTACGTCTTTGGTGTCGGGCCTTCTTTTCAAGTTTAGCATCATTAGTTTTATTATCGCCCGGTTAACCCAAAGTTTAAAGCAGATTACGCCAAAGATCCGCGCGCGAGCTATTGTATCTGGTGGCGAGACGTGAAAGGCTTGGCTCAGCTTACTCCGGACTGTAATGGTGCGCCCCCTGGACAGCGCCTCTGCGAGCGCAACGTTCGAGCTGCTTTTGAAATTTCATGGGGCGGAATAGCTTAGGATGTCAGTGGCGCAAGCGGTAACGCTTTTGGCCCGGCTTACCCCGCACCGGAAAGTCGGAAGGCGCCTTGGTCGGAGCAAGATTGCGCTAGCTTGCGCGCTAGCCGGCTTGCTTGGGAGCAGTTGTTCGCTTTTTCACCGTGGTCCTACTCCTCAAGAGCAATACTACTCTGCTTTAGCACGCGGCGATGTCGTCGGCGCTACGCACATTTGGATGCAAATGAGTCCCAAAGATCGTGAAAAGCTCGTTCGTGGCCAAGGGTTAAGCCGAAAATTTAGGCAGGAATTGTTCCGCCAACAGTTGAGCAACTACGCCACCAGCCTTGGTATGCCAGGCGCGGTCGCCGTTCAAAATCCGAACGCCGCAAAATAGAAAGAGTAGCGGCGCAAAGGGGGTCATGATTTTTCGACGTCTTTTGGCACAGCAGTGGTAGAAAAAGCGAGCTAGCTCGCAAAAAAGGGATCGCGAAGTTCGAAACTTTGAATGAGGCGTCAAAGAGATGCCGGCGCGGTCGAAAAGGCCGGCCGGCATCTCTTAAGTTAGTTACGGTACGAACTGGTTTCTGAATTAGGCAGCTTTTTCTGTAACCTTTTCTCCCGCCTGCTCCTCGATGATCGAGCCGCGCTTGGACAGGCTTACTGCGATTGCGAGCAGAATCAGGCTCAGCAGGATCACAAGCACTCGTCCCTTGGTTAGAGGCTCGCCCGTGGCTGGCGCAAACGGAGCGGCGAGGATCGCCACCAGGTTCATCACCTTGATCATCGGGTTGAGCGACGGGCCTGCGGTATCCTTGAAAGGATCACCAACGGTGTCGCCGACCACAGCAGCCTTGTGGATGTCGGTGCCTTTGCCGCCAAGGTAGCCATCTTCGATTTTCTTCTTCGCGTTATCCCACGTAGCGCCGCCATCCGCCATGAAAACGGCAAGCAACTGTGCGGTCAGGATTGTCCCGCCAAGGAAACCGCCCAAAGCACCCGAGCCGAGGGCGAAAGCTACCAGCAGGGGCGAGAAGATCGCCAGGATCCCGGGCCCGAGCAATTCCTTTTGCGCCATGCTGGTGACGATGTCGACACACCGTCCATAGTCCGGGCGCTCCTTGCCTTCCATGATTCCCGGCCGTTCACGGAATTGGCGTCGTACCTCGACCACCACTCCGAAAGCGGCGCGCCCGACAGCCTTGATCGCAAACGAGCTAAACAGAAAGGGCACGGCACCGCCGATGAGTAGGCCCACGAACACCGTTGGCATGTTGATCTGCACGCCAACCGAGCCGAGATGCGCCTCGTCGATAAAGGAGCGGAACAGCGAGACTGCAGCGATAACTGCAGTGGCAATCGCCAGCCCTTTGGTCAGGGCTTTGGTCGTATTACCAATCGCGTCCATCCACGATAGCGTGCGCGAAGCATCTTCCCGATGCACGCCGCCCATCTCGAAAATTCCGTGCGCGTTGTCCGTGATCGGACCGTAAGTGTCCATGGCGAGAATAAAGCCGGTCGTGGTCAGAAGCCCCAGACCGGTAAGCGCAATACCGTAGAACTGTAACGCCAGCGACTCATGAAACACGGCCATCGCGCCGATTATCGCGAGCACGATTACCAGGACCGCCCAGACCGATGCCTCCATACCTTCTGCCAAGCCGCTCAGAATAAGCGTGGCAACCCCGGTCTTCGCCGAGGTGGCGCACTCAGTGGTTGGGCGCTTGTCAGGATGAGTGAAGTAATTGGTTAGCCAAAGCGTTGCTACTGCCAGCAAAATGCCGAAAGTCGCAACGGTGGCAAAACGCCAATCGGTTGCCCCGGTGCGTGGGTCGGCAAGGAAGAGGTAGTTCACTATAAAAAAGCCAACGATTGAGGCTAGTGCCGATACGACATAACCGTTTACGATTGGTCGCATCGGATCGACCATCGTGCTACCTTCCGGAACCTTGACCGCCATTATGCCCAGGATCGACGAGAAGACCCCCACCGCTCGGAGAACGAGCGCGAAGATTACCAGCTTCATCGCAAAGGCGCCCGACGCAGCCCCGTAGAGTTTGACAAAATCGGGTTCGCCCATTGCGTAGGCGGCCAAAATGATCGCGGCTACGAGCGTTACCTCGTACGACTCGAACACGTCCGCTGCCATTCCAGCGCAATCGCCGACGTTGTCACCCACGTTGTCGGCAATCGTCGCCGCGTTGCGCGGGTCGTCCTCCGGGATGCCAGCCTCGACTTTGCCTACCAGGTCGCCGCCGACATCGGCCGCTTTGGTGTAGATGCCGCCTCCAACGCGCATGAAGAGCGCGGCCAAGGAACCGCCAAAACCGAATCCCACCAAAACCTTCATCGCGTTCTCGCGGAATATGAGGAATATAATCGTGGCACCCAGAAGACCCAGCCCTACCGTAAACATGCCCGAGACGCCGCCGGCCTTGAACGCCAGCTCCATCGCGTCCTTAAATCCGGTTAGCGCTGCATTGGCACTACGTACGTTGCCCTTGACGGCAAGCCACATTCCGACGTAACCGGCGCCGTACGATGCACTGACTCCCATCAAGAACGCCAAAGAAATGCCAATCGGCAGTGCCCAACCGGGATAGACGCGCCTGTACAGAACGAAAAGCCCGATGGTTATCGCCAGGACAAACCAGCGCATCGTCTTGACCTGGCGGGCGAGGTAAGCCATCGCGCCCTCTTCAATCGCATCCGCAACGTCGGTCAACGTTTTCGGGCCGGCGTCCGCGGACATGACGATTCGTACCAGATGCAGACCGTACAAGAGCGCAATCAGCGCCGACAGCAGTACCAACCACAGAATCGCTACCTGCCCGCCCGTCAGGCGAGGCAGTACAATAGAAGCTTCGCTCATTTGCCTCTGCGCCTCCGTAAAGCGTTAGTGTTGTGTCTAAGTGTCTTTATCGTATCAACTGCATTATAAAGAAGGACGCACGTATTATACACGCCTTGAAAAAGAGTTGCGCCATCGCTAAGCGAAGGAAATCAGACTTTGGCGATGCGAGCAAATATTGTGAAATCGGAGGTTCGGCGTGCCGCAAGTTCTGAAACCGAGTTTAATGCTTCTAAGGCTACCACTAAAATCGTGAAATGCGAGCCAGTCCGAAGTGAAGCGCGCGGCTGGCGAAAGCTGGCTCGAAGAAAGAAAGCGTCGATTTTCGTCGCCGGTCAAACGTGCTAACTCGCTTTATTATTCTGAGCCACTGCCATGAGTAGTTGGTAGGCTGGTGGCAGGTCAAGTTGCGTCGCGCCTGGATACCAGAACTGTTAGGCTAGTTGCTCGCCACAAAGCTTAAAGAGATGAAGGGGTGATAGGCTTTATGCAGGTGAATGTAGAGAGTGCGTCCGAACTTCGGCGCAAGCTTACAATCGAGCTTAGCGCTGAGGAAATCGAACAGGAACTCGACCAGGCTTATCGGGAACTCGGGCGCCAGATTCGGCTTAAGGGATTCCGTCCTGGCCGAGCGCCGCGGCGCTTGTTGGAACGGTTTTTTGGCGACCAAATACGCGGCGAGGTGATTCAAAAGCTCATCCGCGAGTCGACCGAGAAAGCGCTTGCTGACCATTCGCTTGAACCTGTTGCGGAGCCAGAAATTGTCACCGAGGATGCGGACTTTCCCAGGACGCTGCGTTTCTCAGCGATTTTCGACCTCAAGCCGCAAATCGTAGTCAAAGACTACGAGGGACTGCCAATCGAGGTGCCTGAGGTGCAAGTCACGGACGACGAGGTGTCGGCCGCACTGGAGCGGCTGCGCGAGCGGCACGCGGTGCTCAAGAAAGTGGAAAACCGCACGCAGGTTGAAGAAGGAGACGTCGTGATGGCGCAGCTAGAGGCGCGAGCCGACGGAGCGGCGATTGCGCAAGTACCCTCGCAGCCGCAGCTGCTCGAGGTTTCGGAACGGGCGTTGCGCCAAGACCTTTACGAGTTGCTCAAGGGAGCGTCACTCGGTGAGCCAAAGCGTATGGTGAAGACATATCCTGAAGATTACCCGGACGAGCATCTGCGAGGCAAAACCGTCGAGTGGATTGCCACAGTTAAGGATATTCTGCAGCGCAAGCTGCCCGAGCTTGATGATGAATTCGCCAAAGACCTGGGGACGTTCGAAAACTTACACGAATTGCGCGAGCACACGCGCCAAACCCTGCTCGAAGAGGCTCGCGAGCGAGCGCGTGAGCAGGCGAGGTCCAAGGCGCTCGAAATGCTGCTCGAACGCAACCCGGTCGAGCCACCACAGTCGCTGGTGGAGCGCGAACTGAGACGCCTTGAAGCGGAGAATACGGTAGTTTTAGAGGCTGGAGGAGTGAGTGCCCAACAAGCAGCCGAGCGCGTCCGTGAACAGCGCGAGACGCTTGCTCGGCTTGCCCGTCGGCGAGTGTGCGAAGCGCTTATCGTGGACGCCTTGGCAGAACAGGAAAAGATAGAGGTGAGCGATGACGAACTAGCCCAGCGGGTTGCCTTACTGGTGAGCCGCGCAGGGCGGGAGCGCGACCGAGTAGCTCGTTTTTACGCACAAGAAGAAAATAGAGAAGCGCTGCGCAAACTACTTCGACGGGAAAAAACCCTCCAATGGGTCGTTGATCGGCGAAAACCGGCCGCCCCTTCCCCTAACGTCGAGGCAAGCTGAGATGGTTGGTCGTTGTTGCCCAGATTTCGGAAAGCCACTAGAATGAAAAACGGATGAAGACGCGCAAGATGGGCGTAACCGCGGCTGGTCGAAGCCTTGGTGGCCCGATGATGGCGAATTTTGTTCCAATTGTCGTCGAGCAGACTGCGCGGGGGGAGCGAGCCTACGACATATACTCGCGTTTGCTCAAGGACCGGATCGTTTTCCTTGGCAGCGAGATCACCGATGACGTTGCCAATCTCGTAACCGCTCAGCTGCTGTTCCTCGAGGCAGAAGACCCCGAAAAGGAGATAAGCTTCTACATAAATTCTCCCGGAGGGTCGGTCCCGGCGGGATTGGCGATCTACGACACGATGCAGTTCATCAAGCCGCCGGTCTCGACGGTATGTCTGGGACAGGCGGCAAGTATGGCGGCCGTGTTGCTGGCGGCCGGCGAGAAGGGCAGGCGCTTTGCGCTGCCGCATTCGCGCATCATGATGCATCAGCCGCTGGGAGGTGCGCAGGGACAAGCGAGCGATATCGAGATTCAGGCAAGGGAGATCCTGCGCCTGCGCGAGGAAATTAATAATATATTAGCTAGGCACACTGGACAGAGCCTTCGCAAAATTGAAAAGGATACCGACCGCGACCTCTTTCTGGATCCTGTGCAAGCGGTCGAGTACGGAATCATTGACGAAATAATCGTGAGCCGAAGGCCCTAGTGTTGAGCACGGAGGAAGTATGGCGAAACACGACGACCGCACCGGAAATCTCGTCTGTTCGTTCTGCGGCAAGAGCCAGGATGAGGTGCGCAAATTGATCGCAGGGCCTACCGTTTATATTTGCGACGAGTGCATCGAGCTTTGCAACGACATAATCGCCGAAGAGAGCGACGGCGAGGAAGCGTTCAGCCAAAGCTCGTCCGTACCCAAACCAGCCGAGATCAAGCGGGTTCTCGACCAATACGTCATCGGACAAGAAAGAGCCAAAAAGATTCTAGCGGTCGCTGTTCACAACCATTACAAACGAATCGACTCCCAGATGGTCAACAGCGACGTCGAGCTGCAGAAGTCTAACATTCTGCTGATCGGTCCCACGGGAGTCGGTAAAACTCTGCTTGCTCAAACGCTAGCTCGTTTCCTTCAGGTTCCGTTCACGATCGCTGACGCGACGACGCTGACGGAGGCGGGTTACGTCGGCGAAGATGTCGAGAACATCATTCTTTCGCTTTTGCAGAACGCCGACTATGACATCGAGCGCTGCCAGCGCGGCATCGTGTACATCGACGAGATCGACAAAATAGCGCGCAAGGGCGACAATCCGTCGATTACGCGCGACGTGTCGGGCGAAGGCGTTCAACAGGCACTGCTAAAGATACTCGAAGGGACGACCGCCAGCGTGCCACCGAAGGGCGGCCGCAAGCATCCGCAGCAGGAGTTTTTGCAGGTTGACACGACCAACATCCTGTTCATCTGTGGCGGCGCTTTCGTCGGCCTGGAGGACATCATTCGACGCAGGCTAGCGGGCAAGACGATGGGCTTTCGGGCGGATCTGACGCATCGCGACCCGAAGACCGTCTCAGAGCTGCTAGCAGAAGTTCAACCCGAGGACCTGCTTAAGTTCGGACTTATCCCTGAATTTATAGGACGATTGCCGGTCATAGCTACGCTGTCCGAACTAGACGAGGATGCGCTGGTTCGCATTCTTACCGAGCCCAAGAATGCGCTGGTGCGTCAGTACCAGAAACTCTTCGATATGGAGAACGTCCATCTAAAGTTTACCCAGGGCGCCTTGCGCGCGATCGCGCGCGAAGCTCTCAAGCGAAAGTCCGGAGCCCGCGGGCTGCGCGCGATTATGGAGAACATCATGCTAGACGTGATGTACGAGATACCTTCACAGCCCGCAATCAAGGAGGTCATCATTTCGGAAGAGGTGGTCGAGAACAAGGAACCGCCGCTTTTGGTATATCAAAAGACAGCGGAAACGGCGTAAGGTGGTGATCTTCTTAACTAGGGTTGAGCGCAAGGTACTGTTTGGTAACGACAGAAAGGATGATTAAGAGGTGAACCCGACAAAAATTGTTCCGTTGCTTCCTCTGCGCGAACTTATCGTTTTTCCGCACGAGGTCTACCCGATATTCGTCGGGCGTCAGAAGTCCATCCGTGCCCTGGAAGAGGCTCAAAGCCAGAAGAAAATGCTTTTGCTGGTCGCGCAAAAAGATGCGCGCGTTTCGGAGCCCACGCCTGACGACATCTATCGGGTCGGCGCGCTGGGAGTTATCGTCCAGTTCCTGCGCCTACCAGACGGTACAGTCAAGGCCCTGGTCGAAGGCAAGCGACGAGCCCGTATTTTGCGCTACACAAGGGTCAACGAGTTTTTCGAGGTAGAGGTCGAAGAAATCGAAGAGCATTGCGAGCGCACCACCGAGGTGGAAGCGCTGATGCGCTCGGTAAATGCCACCTTCGACAACTACGTAAGGCTCAACCGTAAAGTTCCGCCCGAAGTGGTTGCCTCCATCGTCGCCATTGACGATCCGGCCTACCTAGCCGACAAACTCGTAGGTCAGATCTCGATCAAGCTCGAAGACAAGCAGGCCCTTCTGGAGGTAGCTAATCCGGCTGAGCGCTTGGAGCGCTTGCTCGGCTACATGCGCTCGGAGCTCGAGATTCTGGAAGTCGAAAAGCGCATCCGCAATCGGGTCAAAAAGCAGATGGAGAAGACCCAGAAAGAGTATTACCTGAACGAGCAGATGCGCGCGATCCAGAAGGAGCTTGGGGAAAAGGACGAGTTCAAAAACGAAATTCAGGAGCTCGAAGAGAAACTGCGCGAAAAGCGCATGTCGGCCGAGGCGCGCGAGAAGTGCGAGCGCGAAATCAAAAAGCTCAAGATGATGTCGCCGATGTCGGCCGAAGCCACGGTGGTGCGCAATTACCTCGATTGGCTGTTGTCGCTGCCGTGGTACGAATATACCGAAGACAAGTTGGACATTAAGGAAGCTGAGCGGATACTTGAGGAAGACCATTACGGGCTTGAGAAGGTAAAGCAACGAATTCTCGAGTACCTGGCGGTCCAGGCGCTTGTTGGCGAGATAAAAGGGCCGATTTTGTGCCTGGTCGGTCCTCCCGGAGTGGGTAAAACTTCCTTGGGTCGCTCGATCGCTCGGGCTACGGGGCGCAAGTTCGTGCGCGTCTCGCTCGGGGGCGTTCGCGACGAGGCCGAGATTCGCGGCCATCGGCGGACCTATATCGGTGCGCTGCCGGGAAAGATAATTCAGTGTATGCGCAAGGCCGGCACGAGCAACCCGGTCTTTTTGCTCGACGAGGTCGACAAGATGTCGACCGATTTTCGCGGCGACCCGTCGTCGGCGCTGTTGGAGGTGCTTGATCCGGAGCAGAACTGCGCGTTTAACGATCATTACCTCGACGTCGATTACGACTTGTCGAAGGTAATGTTCATCACGACGGCTAATACGCTCGAGCGCATCCCCCGGCCGTTGCAGGACCGGATGGAGATTATTAGGATTCCCGGTTATACCGAGCACGAGAAGCTCAACATTGCCAAGCGTTATCTGGTAAAGAAGCAGCGCGAGGCTAACGGCCTGAGACCCGAGAATATCGAATTTTCAGACCAAGCTTTGCTCGGTATCATTCGGAACTATACGCGAGAGTCTGGGGTGCGCAACTTAGAGCGTGAAATCGCATCGATCTGTCGCAAGGCCGCGGTCGAAGTGGTAAAGAACGACCGCAACGCGCTGGTGAAAGTGACCGCTAGTAACCTAAGCAAGTATTTGGGGCCGATTCGTTACCGCTATGGACTGGCCGAGTCGGATCCCCAGATAGGCGTGGCGACCGGCTTGGCGTGGACTGAAAACGGCGGCGAATTGTTGGCCGTTGAGGTCACGATCATGCCTGGTCGGGGGAAACTCACGGTCACCGGGCAGCTTGGCGAGGTGATGCAGGAAAGCGCACGTGCTGCGTTGTCCTATATCCGCTCGCGCGCCGAAGCGCTCGACCTTTCACCCACTTTCTACCAGAACATCGACATTCACATTCACATCCCGGAAGGCGCCACACCCAAGGACGGGCCATCGGCGGGAATTACCGTGGCTACCGCTCTGGCGTCTGCGCTTTGTAGGATGCCAGTGCGTAATGACCTTGCGATGACTGGGGAGATTACGTTGCGAGGTCGAGTGTTGCCAATCGGTGGGCTGAAGGAGAAGGTGCTTGCGGCCCATCGGGGTGGAATTAGAGAAGTTATTATTCCGAAAGAAAACGCCAAGGACATCCAGGAGATTCCTGCTGCGGTGCTCAAAAACATAGTCCTGACCCAGGTAGACAACATGGATGAGGTCTTGCGCCGCGCGCTCATAGGTGCCGACCGAGAAGGCTTTCTAGGCTCTTTTAACCAAGGTACCGCCGCAGCACCTTCAGCAAGCGCACCGCGCGGCGAGTCGGGTCGAGAGACGCATGACGGCGACTGCGTGGAAGAAAGCCCTCCCGCATCGCCTGATTTTTGAGCCTCGAGAGGCGTAGCCGAGTAACGAGCCAAGTTGCGTTGCTCGGGCTGGTGTGGTGAGTTCGGAAAGTAGCCGTAGCGACAGCCAATTGAAAACGGTGTCGCTACGCTATTTTTATGAGTAGTCGTTTTATGACCAAAGCTGAACTAATCGACGGATTGGCGGCCAAATCGGGTCTGACAAAGAGTGAAGCCGAACGCGTAGTCAACATAATCCTGGACGAGATTATCTCCGCGCTTAAGCAGGGAGAGCGAGTAAATATTTCGGGTTTTGGCACGTTCTCAGTCTCGACTCGTGCGCCACGCAGCGGCAGAAACCCAAAAACCGGCGAGATGATTCAAATTGCCGGCAGTAAGTCGGCAAAGTTCAGGGCGGGCAAGCAGCTCAAGGATTCGTTGAACCAAGAGCCCGAGAGGGCGCCAACAGCAACAAGTGTCACCTGATTTTTTGGTACCACTGGCGTCCAATTACATCGTGAGCAAGACGCCCAATTGACGGCGGTTTTGGGTTGGCACCGAGTTGTGCGGGCGGTTAGCTCAGTGGAAGAGCACCGGCCTTACAAGCCGGGGGTCGCAGGTTCGAACCCTGCATCGCCCACCACCGACTGTGGCCTAAGCCCAGCCAAAAGGAGTCTCGCTCATCGTCTAGACAAGTCACGGCGAAAACTCGGCTCTGGCGAGCTTAGTGCTTCTTCACGTGTGTCCCTACGCGTTTCTTTATTAGCTCGGTGTTAGCTCGCAAAGAGCGAGATGCGCTTGTGGCTTGGGTCTGCCGAATTCTAAAAATTCAGTCCAAGTTTACGCCCTACCGTAGCTAGTTCCGCTCCACTTTTGAGTTGTCAACATACTTTGACGTGGCAAGCTGTGAGCGGTTCGCGAGAAGTTCGCTCGGGCTCTTTGTGATTTGGAGCTCCACGTCGGTTGGCGGTTCTGAAACATGCGTCGTGAGGTTATAAAACGATGTTTGATAAACATCTAGCGCTTTAGAAGAGTTTAATTAGCGCCAGGATCGATAATGTAGAGGTCCGGGTGCCCGTTGATTGCCCGTTGACATTGTTAGCGGGTGAGGCTAGTTTTTAATGGCGCGTGGATGGCAACGGAGCCATCCCGAACACGAAGCTTTGGGCAACGAGGCCCAAGTGCGAGCCGGCGGTAGCTCGCGCCTGGGCTTTTTTCTTTTATATCGGCAGACCTTGTGGCCTACTGGCGCATCGGCTTGGAAGGCCTCAAGCCGCCGACCAAGGTTGAAAGACAAAGTCGCGGCGCGCTTTCGCTAAGCGAGCCCGAGTTGCGATTCTTAAGGGGGTGAAAATGGGGGACTACGAAATATTCGAACTCGGCGGTTTTGTTCTGCAGCAAGGAGCAACACTTCGTGGGGCAAAGCTCGCCTACAAAACCTACGGCGAGTTAAACCGCAGCAAGGACAACGCGATAGTGTATCCCACCTGGTACTCGGGTCAGCATTACGACAACGAATGGCTGATCGGCGAGAACATGGCGCTCGACCCGCGCAAATATTTCATAATCGTTCCCAACATGTTCGGCAACGGGCTTTCTTCCTCACCCAGCAACACCGAGCCGCCCTACGACCGGGCTCGCTTTCCCCACGTGACGCTTTACGACAACGTCACGGCACAGCATCGTCTGGTGACGGAAAAGTTCGGGATCAAAAAGTTGAAGCTCGTGCTCGGATGGTCGATGGGAGCGCAGCAAACATTCCAGTGGGGTGCGCTTTACCCGGAAATGGTCGAGCGAATTTTGCCGTTTTGTGGCTCAGCACGAACTTCGCGCCATAACTTTGTCTTTCTCGAAGGGGTAAAGGCAGCGCTTACGGCCGACGACGCCTGGCAGAACGGATGGTACGAAAAGCAGCCTTACAAAGGGTTGCGAGCGATGGCGCGAGTTTACGCTGGGTGGGGATTTTCCCAAGCTTTTTACCGCGAAAAACTCGATTTAAAAATGGGATATTCGTCGCTCGAGGATTTCCTAGTTGCTTTCTGGGAAGGGTTCTTCTTGCGACGGGACGCGAACAATCTGCTGGCGATGCTGTGGACGTGGCAGCACGGCGATATCAGTGCCAATCCGGTTTGCCACGGCGATTTCGAAAAAGCGCTTCGCTCGATCACCGCTAAAGCGATCGTGATGCCTGGTCAAACCGATCTTTACTTTCCGCCCGAGGATAACGAATACGAAGCTAAGCACATGCCTAATGCCGAATTCCGGCCAATTCCGTCGATCTGGGGACATTTCGCCGGCGGGCCTGGCACTAACCCCGAAGACGTAAAGTTTATAGATAAGGCGATAAGAGAACTTCTTTCACGATAAAGGTGGATGGGAGAGCGCCAAAGACTAAGAAGGGATGATTGAGAGCTTAGGAGCAAAACAGCAGGCACCGGACTTAAAAGGGGCTGTACAGAGAAGTAAGACTGCCATCTGGTTGTAGCGCCCAAGATTCGAGAGCTCGCGCTTTGAAGGCATGAAACGCGCTGTTCGCGCCGCATTTCTCCTAAATCTGTTGCGGCACCTTTTGGCGGCACGAGGGGTCGGTGCGGCTCTGCGAGTTTAGTAATCATGGTTCGTGGTGCTTGCATCTTAGGCATAAGCCTAGAAAAGGAGCCGACGTGATCGATTATACCGGTCAAGCCCAACGCTCCATCATTGCGAGAAAACGTGGCGGTTTGAGGCTAATGTGCGCAATTTGCTTTGCAATCACGCGGGAAAGTATCGATTAAGCGGTTGACATATCAGGCACGGGCTTTGCTGAGTTCGTCGACGTAGCGGCTATTAAGGTTTTTGACTGAGCAAAAGTGTCGAGTTGCTAGTTGATCGAAGGTTACGAAGTAGAGAGCTCGTACCGTTGCCTGTGGTACTTAGGCTCGAAATTAATCCTCTCGGGTCGGACTCTGAGTCTATCGAACGTCAAATCTCGATGGGGCGGGCCACAGGGGGTCAGCTCTCTACGGGAGGGTCGTCCATGGCTTTCTCGCACAGCGGAGAGTCGGGTCCGTGGCGAGTTGGGGTGCTCTTTTCGCGTACCGGATGTACCGCGGTAATTGAGAGAACACAGCTTTATGCGACCCTGCTAGCGATCGAAGAGATCAATTCGGCGGGCGGCATCAATCAGCGCCAGCTCGTGCCGATAATTTACGACCCGCGATCTGACCCAGCGCTGTTTGCTCGCCTGGCAAAGCGGCTGATAATCGAGGACAGGGTCAGGAACATTTTCGGTTGCTATACCTCGAGCAGTCGCAAAGCGGTCGTGCCGGTAGTTGAACGCCTCAATGCTCTATTGTGGTATCCCACGCCGTATGAGGGTTTCGAGTTTTCGCCTAATGTAATTTACACCGGGCCTGCACCGAACCAAAACAGCGTGCCACTGTGCCGCTTTCTGATGCGCGATTTCGGCCGCCGCTTTTTTCTGGTCGGTTCAGACTACGTTTATCCGCGCGAGTCCAACCGGGTCATGCGCGAGCTGGTCTTAAAGAACGGCGGGACAGTTGTGGGGGAAACGTACCTTCCACTTGGCGCTCTCCATCGCGAATTCGTCCCAATCGTAAGGGACATCAAACGGCTGGGTGCGGACGTGATCTTCTCTACTGTGGTTGGCGACTCGACAATCGCCCTCTATCAAACCTATGCCGACGCCGGTCTCGACCCGAAAGTGACGCCAATCGCCAGCCTCACCACAAGCGAAGCCGAAGTGCGAGCTATGGGCTGCGATGTTGGCGAGGGGCATATTACTGCGGCGCCTTATTTTGAGTCGTTGAATAGCCCCACAAATGCGTCGTTCGTAGAAAAATATCGGCGGCGCTTTGGGGATGACGAACCGCCGAACATGTGTGCCGAGGCTGCATACTTTCAGGTGTTGGTATTCGCACGAGCGGTCGAGCAAATCAACTCGGCTGACCCCGACCTTCTTCGTCTCGTGGTGGCGGGGATAGAACTAGAGGCCCCGCAAGGCCGGGTCGCGATTAGTCACGAATATAATCACGCGTCAGTATGGACTCGCATCGGGCGTCTTAATCGCGAGGGAAGGTTCGAGATAGTGGAAGGGTCTGCCGGCCCGGTCGACGCTGACCCGTACCTTATCGGATGTGGTCGTGCTTTGACGTAGTCGATCGGTCATTCGGCGCGAGATGTGGAATATGGGGGAGCGAAAAAGCATCGTCGAACGAGCCCATCGAATCGAGCTCGCCAACCTGGAAACCGTGGTGGCGCTCAGGCAAGACAGAGACACCGAGGTGCTGATTAGGGTGTTGCAGCGCTGCCGTATGCGGGTACGCCATTTGTGGCCCGTTCTGGGGCGCTTGCCCGAAACAGCAGAAGTTATCTTTTGCGAATTGACCAACGAGACGCCAGACCTTCTCCCATGGATGCCAGGTGAGCCTAAAGGTGCCTTGGTGGTAGTCCTGAACGAAGGAGAGGTTCCGGATGTCGATCTTCTGATTAACAGCACTGCCGATGGTGTACTGAGCCGCCCAATTACGCCTGGAGCAGTGCTGGCAAGCGTAGTGCTGGCGTGCAGCAATTTTCGCTACCATCAGCGCCTTAGATGGCGGATAAGCCGTCTGGATGAAAGCTTGCGATCGATGCGCACGGTTGAACGCGCGAAGGAGATATTGATGCGTACGCGCAATCTGGGCGAGGAAGAAGCGTACCGCTTCATTCGGCAACAGGCGATGAGCCGGCGAGTCCCGCTTGCCGTGGTTGCGCAGGCGATTATTGACTCGCACGAGTATTTAGGTTAATAGTTGAACATACAGTAGCGGCAAAGGCGCCGCAAAAAATAATTGGGCAACGAGGCCCTTGTGAAGTCTGCTTAACTTCACGAGGGCCTTTTTCTTTTGGGCCAGTAAAAACCAGTGGCAAGTTCCGATAAAGCCAAGCGCGTGAGAGGTTTGACGTTTAATGGCTGAGTAAGTCTTCGGGGGTTTGAGAGCAATTTAAAGAAATCAACTCAAGGAGGCAAAGGCAGACAATGAGGCACGGGGACATTTCTTCCAGCAAGGATTGCGTCGGAGTGGCGGTAGTCAACTACAAGATGCCGCGGTTGCATACCAAGGATGAGGTTATCGCCAATGCGCGGCGGATCGCCGAAATGATCGTGGGAATAAAGGTGGGGCTTCCTGGAATGGACCTGATCGTTTTCCCCGAGTACAGCACCCACGGCATCATGTACGACAGAAAGGAGATGATGGAGACCGCTTCGAGTATTCCAGGCGAAGAGACGAACATTTTTGCCGAGGCTTGTCGGAAAGCGAACACCTGGGGAGTCTTTTCGCTAACCGGCGAGCGCCACGAAGACCACCCGAGAAAAGCTCCATATAACACGCTAATTTTGATGAACAACAAGGGCGAAATAGTCCAGAAGTATCGCAAGATAAACCCATGGTGCCCGATCGAAGGTTGGTATCCGGGCGGTTGCACCTACGTGTCTGAAGGACCCAAGGGTCTTAAGATAAGTCTAATCATCTGCGACGACGGCAACTATCCGGAGATCTGGCGCGACTGTGCGATGCGCGGGGCGGAGCTGATCGTGCGTTGCCAAGGCTACATGTACCCGGCGAAGGAGCAGCAGATTTTAGTTGCCAAAGCGATGGCGTGGATGAACAACTGTTATGTGGCGGTGGCCAACGCAGCCGGTTTCGACGGTGTTTATTCCTACTTCGGCCACTCGGCAATAGTCGGTTTCGACGGGCGAACGCTGGCCGAGTGTGGGGAAGAAGAAAACGGAGTGCAGTACGCCGAGCTCTCTGTATCGGCCATTCGCGACGCTCGACGCAACTGGCAATCTCAGAACCATCTTTACAAGCTGCTCCATCGCGGCTACACCGGCAAAATCATTTCTGGGGAAAATCCGCTCGGCGTAGCCGAGTGCCCTTACGAGTTTTACCGGACCTGGGTGACCGATCCTGAAAAGGCTCGCAAACAGGTCGAGAGCTTCACTCGCCAGGCACCTGGAGCGCCCGAATGCGAAGTTCCTGGAATCCCAGCTAAAGTAGCCGCTTAGATGAGGATCTACGAGCGTCAGGTGCTCGTTAAAAAACGAAGCTGACGATTTCATAGCCGCAAGTTTTGTTCTTGTAATCGTCGTCACCTGCAAAAAGCAGCACGTGGGCGGGGGCCAACGCGAAGTTGGCCCCCCATGCAAGAAGATCGCGCCATGCGGCGCAGGGTTTACTCGCTCGTTTGGCGGCTAATGCGGCAGTTGTTCAGGAATAGTTGATTTGAATGACGTGACGAACTGGTGCTTCGTGGCGAATAGGGCATCGACATTTGGTCGGTGATTTGCCCGGCTGCAATCTTGGATTGGCGACGCAAGTGATTTTAAACGGCGGTCTTTCAACCAGATAGAACGTTCGACGTGTTAGCGAGGAGCGCGACATGAAGAGGCTCAAGCGACGGACATTTCTTAAAGGTCTAGGAGCAGGCATTAGCGGTATTTTGGCTAGTCGTACGATGCCGTACTTTTTCGTGCGCAACATCGCTCAAGCGGCGGAAGGCGACACGATCAAGGTCGGCATTTTGCACTCGCTCAGCGGCACTATCGCCATTATCGAAACTTCGCTGCACAACGCCGAACTCCTGGCGATCGAGGAGATCAACGCGAAGGGTGGAGTTTTGGGGAAAAAGCTCGAACCCGTAATCGAAGACCCTCAATCTATGGTGCAAGTATTTGCCGAGAAAGCCAAGAAGCTTTTGCTCGCGGACAAGGTTGTCGCGGTGCTGGGTTGTTACACCTCCGCAAGCCGCCAGGCTGTACTGCCAATCTTCGAGCAGTATAACGGTGTGCTTCTTTATCCAACGCTTTACGAAGCGCAAGAGTGCAGCAAAAACTGCTTTTACACGGGCGCAGTGCCGAGCCAGCAGCTCGATAATTTTATTCCCTGGATCATCAATACGTTGGGGCGAAAGAAGTTTTACCTAATCGGCGCTAATTACATCTATCCAAAGGAGACCAACCGGGAGGTCAAGGCTCTGTTGCGAAAGCACGGCGGACAGTTGGTGGCAGAAGAGTACGCGCCACTGGGAGCAACCGAGTTCTCAACTAGCATCAACAAGATCGCTTCTAGCGGATGCGACGTCGTATTCTCGGACCTCGTCGGGGACCAGATAGTAGCTTTCTACAAACAGTACAGAGAATACGGCATCACGGCGAAGGATATCCCCATCTGCTCGCCCATCACGACCGAACAAGAGATCGCGGCAATGGGGTCGGAGAACGCCGTGGGGCATTACACCTCCTTCGACTACTTCCAGAGCGTCGACGCGCCGGAGAATAAGAGTTTCGTCGAGCGCTACAAGGCGCGGTACGGAAGAAACGCCGTGACCAACGCAGTCATGCAATCGGCGTACTTCGCCACCTACATGCTCGCGCACGCCATAGAGAAGGTAAAATCCACCGACCCAGATGCGCTTATCTTTGAAGGCCTTCCGGGCCAAGAGGTGCAGGCGCCTGAAGGCAAAGTCAAAATCGACGAAAAGAACCATCACACGTGGCTTTGGGGACGGATCGGCAGAGCAAACGAGCAAGGACAGTTCGATATCGTTTGGAAGTCTGAAAACTGGATCCAGCCGCAACCCTGGGTGCCATATCTTTATCCTGGTAAGGCGTGCGATTTCACCGACCCTCGAGTACTCAAGCGCCTTAAAAGGCCATGGAGCGAAGAGAAAAACCGATCCGGAACGATTAACCTCTAAGCTCGAAAGCTGGCGTTGAGCCGAGCGCGTTTCGTGGGTCAGCGGAATTGTCCGCAGACCGGAGCAACGCGCTTACGGGAACACGAGGTCCACAGACAGTTAGGCTCGCCCGTGATGTCTGGGTGGAGCGCAGACCCATGTTTACGCAATCGATTATCACCCAGTTCTTTAACGGTTTCAGCGTTGTCGCGATCTTAATCATCGCCGCGGTTGGCCTTGCGATCATCTTCGGCGTCGCTGGAGTGATAAACATGGCGCACGGCGAGTTCATGATGATTGGCGCCTACGTTGCCGCGGTGGTGGACAAACTCGGCGGCAATACCCTACTAGCTATTCCCGTCTCGTTTGCGGTGGTGGGCGCGCTTGGCCTTTTGGTGGAGCGGTCGATAATCAGGTGGATATACCACCGTCCGCTGGAGACTTTGTTGGCCACCTGGGGCGTCGGTATCATCCTGCAAACCATCGTAAAGCTCATCTTTGGGCCGGAACTATATTACGTAGGCACACCCAAATTCCTTGCAGGCGGGTTTCGCTTGATCGGTCGGCTGCCTTTTCCATGGTACCGCCTCTTCCTGATTATAGTGGCAGCGGCGCTCATGGCGCTCGTGTTTTACGTGATTTTTCACACCGACTTAGGCCTGCAGGTACGAGCTGTGCGCCGCAACCGTGCAATTGCGAGCTGTTTGGGGATCGATACCGCGCGGGTGGACATGACAATTTTCGTCTTTGGCTCGGGACTGGCCGGTGTAGCCGGTGCGGTACTGGCGCCTATCAAGTCGGTTTCGACCACGATGGGTTTTCCATATGCGGTGGACTCTTACATGGTTTTGGTGTTGGGTGGAGTGGGGAATTTGTGGGGTGTCGTGGCTGGTGCCTCTTTGATTGGAGAAGCCGAGACCATTTTGTCGTTCGTGTTTAATAACGTAATCGGCGAGCTATTGGTTTTTCTTTTCATCGTGATCGTGATCCGCATTGTGCCCAAAGGCATCTTTGGGTACTACGAGCGACGCTAGAGGGTCGCAAAAACAGGAAAGAATGCTGTTAAGTGGGGAGTTAAAGTGGCGAGCGCAAGCGGAAGCGTATTGGCGAAAACGATAGCGAACAGATCCAAGCGGACGATCTACCGCACGCCGCTGATTCCTCGGCCGGTGCTAGTTGGCGGCCTCTTTGTAATCGCCTTGATTGGGGCGTATCCCTACTACGGAACGAACGCGTATGTTCTGTCGCTGCTGGGCAAATTCTTGTGCTACGCAATCTTTGCCCTGAGTATCGACTTGATTTGGGGTTTTACCGGGATATTGAGCTTGGGCCAGGCAGTGTACTTTGGTCTTGGAGCCTACTTCATCGCTCTTTCGCTCAAGCTGAACTACGCGCTCACCCATCCCACGCGCTATGGAGGGAAAATTCCTGATTTTATGGAATGGAACGGGCTGACATCGGTCCCGCATTTCATGCAGCCGCTGATGAATCTGAAAACTGCGGTGGTGTGCGCCCTGATCGTGCCGACGCTCTTGGCGTTGCTGTTCGGCGTTATCACTTTCAAGCGTCACATCTACGGCGTTTATTGCGCAGTTATTACTCTGGCGGAGTCGCTAATTTTGCAGGAGTTCATTATCGAATACCAAGCTTACACAGGAGGGTTCAACGGGATCACTGATTACTCGAACTACGTCAGCCCCCGCTTCCTTTGGTTCATTTTAGCCGTGGCGATTATTTTCTTCCTGGGTGCCCGGCTCTTGACACACTCCAAAGCAGGTACGGTTCTTAAGTCTATCCGGGACAACGACTTACGAGCCGAATTCTTGGGTTACAACGTAGCCAACTACCGGATTTTCGTGTTTTGCGTGTCGTCCTTCATGGCAGCTGCTGCTGGTGCTATGTATGCGGCGTGGGTCGGTCTTGTGTCATTCCTCGACACCGGACCGGTTTTTTCTATCGAGGCGGTCATTTGGACTGCGGTGGGAGGCAGGGGCACGATTGTCGGGCCGTTCGTTGGCACCTTCTTGGTCAAGGGCGCGGAATTTTTCCTCAGCGGCGTGCTGGCTGAATGGTGGCAGATTTTGGTGGGCGGTCTTTTTATTTTCGTCGTGCTCGCCATGCCGGATGGAATCGTCGGCGCCGTCGCGCGATGGGGAGCGCGCCGACGCCTAGCGCTCGACAACATCGCCAGGAAGGACGAGTTGAAAAAATATTATTTTCAGCTTCGGCTGCGTTCAGAGCGATCCGCGCAACCCGAGAAAGAGGCCCCCTGAAAGCGCGATTGCGGCGGAAGAATTTTTCGACCAAGGCGAAGGCATAGTCATGGCGAGCCTGCTCGATGTTAAGGGCCTGACCGTCAAAGTGTCAGGCTACACCATTCTTGAAAACCTTGACTTCAGTATCGAAGAAAACGAACTACGCGTTCTGCTGGGCCCGAACGGCGCGGGCAAAACAACACTCATATGCATGATCACGGGTCAATACAAGCCTTATGCTGGCTCGATCAGTTTTGCCGGCCAGGACATCACCGGATGGCCGCCAGATGCGATATTTCAGAAAGGGATCGGACGAAAGTTTCAGGTGCCTAATCTCTTTGAAACGCTAAGCGTGTTCGACAACGTAATGGTTTCTCTCAAGGGCCGACGCAAAGTCTTTTCTACGCTGTTTCAAACGCTTAGCGCAGAAGACTCGGATCGTATTTGGGAGGCTCTCGAGTTTGTGGGTTTGGCGGATAAGGCGAATGAACCGGCGGATACGTTGTCGCACGGCGAGCGCCAGTGGCTGGAGCTCGCGATGCTGATCGCCTCCGATCCAAAGCTGCTGTTGTTGGACGAGCCAACCACTGGGATGAGCGAAGAAGGCAAGCGCAGGACCGCGGAGCTGATTGAAAGGATCGCTCGCAGTCGCACGGTGCTGCTAGTGGAGCATGACATGCACATTGTGCGCCAAATCGCTAAGCGCGTTACCGTCCTTCATCAAGGGCAACGCTTGGCTGAGGGAACACTAGCTGAGGTGATGAACAATCCCGCGGTGCGCGAAGTGTACCTCGGAAAAAGGAGGCCTCAGTGAAACTTCGCGTCAGCTCGATCGATACCTTCTACGGCACCAGTCATATTCTGCACGGGGTTTCATTAGAAGTAGGTGAGGGCGAGGTGTTCGCCGTATTGGGTCGCAACGGCGCTGGGAAAACCACGCTTTTGCGCAGTATAACGGGAATCAATCCACCCCGGCGGGGTGCGATTTTCCTGGACGAAACCGATATAACGCGACTCAAACCCCACGAGCGCACTCGCTTGGGCGTGTCATACGTCCCGCAAGGCCGGGAAATCATCCCGGACATCACGGTGGCTGAGAATATTTTTGTCGCCCTTATTGGTAAGGGACGCAAACACGACAAAGTACCCGATTTGGTGTTCGAGTACTTTCCTGCTCTGCGCCCGTTGTTGGATAAAAAGGGCGGCGTTCTGTCAGGTGGCCAACAGCAGCAACTGGCGATCGCGCGAGCGCTCGTCCAGGAACCGCAACTGCTGCTTATGGACGAACCGACCGAGGGATTGCAGCCTTCGGTCGTTGAAGAAATCGACCAGATTATCAACCGAATTCCCCGCGAGCGCCATTGCACTGTCCTACTGGTAGAGCAGAACCTTGACTTCGTGCGTTACGTGGCCAATCGCTTCGCCATTCTCGACACTGGCCGCATCGTGGCAAAAGGCAACATAAAGGATCTGACCGAGGAATTGGCACATCGCTATCTCGTGGGTTGAACAGGAGCTTCTCGCCCAACAAGACGCCATCCAGCAAATGCGCTATCCAAGGCTTGTGCGACGACGTCGCGTCGACAAGATGGTCCCACAGTGCAGACGTGGCACCAGACCGCGGTTGGTAAAGGCAGAGGTTCCGACCCCCAATTGAGCAGCGAGCCTTGGCCGACGCTGGTAGGAAAGCAACGATGCTAAACGGTGATGTTGCTATGCAGCGTCGGGCTGGTTCTCCGGACGCGCCTTGTCAAAGGCTGGCAGAGTCAAGCAAGTCTCGTAAATTCGCTGCAACGTGGGAAAGGGTGTCATGTCTACCTTGAACCGGTGGGCGTTGTAAACCTGGGGCACTAAACAGACGTCAGCCAGGGTCGGTGTGTCGCCGTGGCAGAATTTGCCGGTCGCTTTATCTCGCGAAAGCATCGTCTCAAGGCTTGCAAAGCCCTCCTTGATCCAGTGGTGGTACCATGTCAGGCGCTGCTCCTCCGTGACCTTAAGCGTGTCGGTCAGATAGTTGAGCACGCGAAGGTTGTTTAGCGGATGGATGTCGCAGGCGATAAAAAACGCGATCGAACGGACTCGGGCTCGCCCTGCGGGGTCTGGAGGCAACAGCGGTGGCTCGGGTTTGATTTCGTCGAGATAGGCGCAAATCGCCATCGATTGCGGAATCAGCAAGCCGTCCGCTTCAAGCGCGGGAACAAGCCCCTGCGGATTTACCGCCCCCTTATACTGCGGTCCTTTTGCTTCGCCCTTCGCTAAGTTGACACTGATATACTCGTAATCGAGCCCCTTGAGGTTGAGCGCTATCCTTACGCGATAAGCGGCCGAGGAGCGAAAAAAGCTGTACAACTTCATCGTTTTATCTCCCCCAGAGCTGATGGTCTGCCTTTTCCTTTATTCTGCGAGTTTTGCTGGCGCAGGGAAACGATTGTGCGCTTTATCGCCGAGCATAAAGCCTGTCTTCGTTGAAAGCGTAACAGTTTTGCGAAGCGCTCAAAAGCAAAAACAATATTCGCTCAAGGTCGTGTCTGCTGCTATCTGTTCGTTACTTTCCCTTACGGAGACGCTTTCAAAGACGTACTGTCCGCGCCCAATGCGTTTGGCTCATCCCGTTTACGTGATCCGAGAGACCGGCCTTATGCGAGATCGCTCGAAAAATACCGAGCGGTCCTGGATTGATTGCGATTTTGGTCAAAGTCGCTTCCACGTGATCGGCGTGAAAAAGTCTAGTTGCTTAAATCTGGCGATGCCTTCCTAGGGATAGAGAAGCATCTTGCTCCACCCGCCGCGTTTTCCCCGGTTTTTCAGGTAAAGCTCGCGATGGTGCAAACGATAGGATCGATAAGACCAGAATTCGATCCGCTCGGGAACAACTCGAAAACCGCTCCAGTAGGGCGGTCGAGGTACGTCTTTGCCTTTGAATTTCTCCCGCGCGTTTCGAAATTCATTGAGCAGAAGTTCGCGCGAACTGAGCGGATGGCTTTGGCGCGACACGCTTGCCCCTATTCGGCTTTCGCGCGGGCGTGTTGCCCAGTAGGCGTCCGCTTCTTCGTCCGAGACAAGTTCGACTGTCCCTTCCACCCTAACCTGGACTCTGAGCGGTTGCCAGTAGAATACCAGCGCGGCGTGGGGATTTTGTCGAAGTTGCCGTCCCTTGAGGCTGCGAAGGTCGGTGTAAAAAACGAACCCGCGCTGGTCGACCGATTTAAGCAGAACAAAGCGAACGCTTACGCGCCCTTGGCGGTCGGCGGTCGCAAGTGCCATCGCTTCGGGCTGTGGCACTTGCGCGCGGCAAGCCCTGGCGAACAAATTCGCGAAGCGTCGGATCGGATCCTCCGTAAGGTTGGATGTAGCGCGTTTGCTCAAGGCGATACGATCTAAGTCCAGCGATTTCACGATACCTGCTTCACCTTGGCGTTGAGGCTGTCCTCTCTCGGCGAGTGAGAAATGGTAACCAGAGAATTTCCGACAAAATCAGGTTGCCCACCAAGCAGCAACGCTGATTTAAGTGGTTCATCGACGGCAGAGGCGAACTAAACGATTGTCTTGGGGCTGCCGGTAAAACTTTCCCGCCTCGCTGCCAGACAGCTTGGCCGGCTCGTGGTAGGGTTACTGGCATGAGTTGGCGGCGTTTCAGAAAAGCTCCCATAGGCTTTTTAGGTCAGTCAACTTTTCTGGTGTGGTTTCCAGGATAATTTTGCCGGCTTTCATAACATAAACTCTCTCTGCAATTTTAAGAGCCTGACGCACGTTCTGCTCCACCAGCAAAACTCCGACCCCAGTTTCGTCTCGCAGCCGTCGCACAAGCTCCATAACCTCGTGTACAACTCGCGGCGAGAGTCCAATCGACGGTTCGTCCATCAGCAGTAGCGACGGAGCCGCGGCAAGCGCGCGACCGATGCTGACCATCTGCTGTTGTCCACCCGAAAGCCGGCCTGCCTTATCGTTGATTCTTTCTTTCAATAACGGCAGGTGTTTGAACACACGTTGCAAGCGCTTCTGACCCTCGTCGCTCTCAGCTCTGACGTTAGCTGCGAGCATGCCGAGTTTTAGGTTTTCCCACACTGTCAGGTTGGGAAAAACTCCCAGACCCTGCGGCACCATCGCGATACCAAGGCTGGTCAGGTACTGGGTGGAAGCGCCGGTTATCTGTCTGCCGCGAAATTTTATTTGCCCGCGCGCGCTCGGTGTCAGACCCAATACGGCTTTCATCAGGCTAGATTTTCCTGCCCCGTTGTGTCCGAAGAGCGCTACGATCTCTTTGGCGGAGACGTGCAACGAAACGTCGTCCAAAACCTTAAACCCGCCGTAGCTTACCGCAAGGCCTTCGATTTCCAGAAGAGAGGTCATCGATCGTCACCGAAGTACAGCGCCGCCAGCTCTTCCATGGCGAATATTTCACCGGGCGTGCCAGTTGCAATCAGCCGTCCTTGGTCGAGAAAAGCGACCGAATCGGAAATTCCTCGTACGGTGTCCAAATTATGCTCAATTAGAAGCACGCTACGTCCTTCGGCGGCAAGCGACCGCACGATCTGATGGAATCGCTCCAGAGCACGGCCGTCGAGGCCAGCTGCTGGCTCATCCAGCAAGAGAAGATTCGCCGGTCTAACGATCGCTCGCGCAAGGCTTACGAACTTTTGTTCGGCGAAGGAAAGGTCGGCCACGCGCACGTCGCGGCGCGCGAGCAAGCCTACGCGTTCTAGCGTTGAATCAACGAGCTTTGAAACGTTTTTCTCAGACAGGGTAATGTCCGAGGCTTCGCAGGCCACGGCCACATTTTCGAAAACAGTCAGAGTGGGGAACAAACGAAGATTCTGGAAAGTGCGCGCGACTCCGGCGCGCGCCACCTTGTACGGAGGTAATCGCGTAATATCTCGACCCCTCAGCATTATTCGGCCCCGATCGGGTACGAGGAAACCAGTTATGAGATTGAAGAGAGTGGTCTTGCCCGCGCCGTTAGGACCGACGAGCGAGGTAACGCCGCTGTCGGCGATAACGAGGGAAAGGTCGTCGATGGCCTTGACGCCGCCGAAGGACTTCGAAAGGCCGATCAATTCAAGCAGCGGCGCGGTTCGAGCCATTGATGCCGTTCAAAATTATTTGCCTTCGGCGGACCCATCTAAGCAGGCCCACGATTCCGGCAGGTTCGTAGATCATCAAGAGCGTCATGATCACCCCGTAAGTAAGACGTTGAACCGGTCCGAGCAGGCTGCTGGGTAGCTTCAGGAAGCTCAGCAATGCAGGAAAGATAGTTACGAAAGCGGCACCTAACGGGGGTCCCCATACGGTGCCCGCTCCGCCAATAATCACCATGACCATCATCATCACCGACTCGTCAAGCGTAAAGCTTTCGGGGTTCACAAAGGAAGTGAAGTATGCGTAAAGCACGCCGGCTACCGAAGCGATCATCGCTGACAGAGCTACCGTAACAAGCCGCAGATGTGTTGGATTACGCCCCAAAGAGCTAAGCGCTTGCTCGTCGTCGCGCAGCGCTCTGAGGGCTCGCCCGAAGCTTGACCGCATAAGCGCTGCCACTATCGCCAGTACGGCGGCGGCGAGAAGCGAGGTCACCACAAGGTGTGCGCCGTAGCTATCGATTTCGTAGCCGAAGAGCGAAGCTGGCGGAATTCCAGTAAGGCCGCCGATTCCTCCAGTCACGGCGTCCCACTGATTGAACACGGTCGATGCTATAATCTGAAACCCCAGCGACGCGACGACAAAGTACTCTTCTTTGACCCGTAGGGCAGGTACTGCAAGGAGAAGCCCGGCAAGACCGCCTGTAATGATCGCGCACAGGATCGAGAGCACCAAGGAGTTGCTAAGATGGAGTGCAAGAAGACTTGCCGTGTAAGCGCCTACACCATAAAAGACCGCGTGCGCGACCGAGAACATTCCGCCGTAGCCGAGAACGAGGTTAAGCGATGAGGCAAGTATGATCGCCAGAGCGGTAAAAATTAGAAGACTCTCGAGGTAGGAGATCATCGCCGTTCGAAAACGTGGATCAGGCCGGTCGGACGGAACAGCAAAAACAGCAGAAGAACGCCGAAGGCGATCCCTTCGCCCCAGCTAGCTGGTAAGCGCCAGATGCCAACGTTTTGAGCCACGCCCAACACGATGCCTCCAAGGGCGGCGCCGTACAGGCTGCCGACGCCACCGACGATAGTTGACGCGATCGCCACTAACGTTATCCATGCTCCAGACTGGGGCGAAAGCCCGGACAAATAGACGCTTAGCACCGCTGCCGGAACCACCATCAGCGACCCCACGGCAAAAGCGACCTTCGCGTAATAATATCGGTTCAAACCGATCATGCGTACCAATTCCGGGTTGTCCGCCATCGCGCGCAGTGCCGCTCCTGTGTAGGTGCGCGCGAGAAAAAACTCGAGGGCGCCCAGGATCGTTGCCGACGCCACGATCGCGCAAAGACCGACAGGCGAGATAGCGAAAGGCCCCAGTTGCAACGCTCGGCTGAGACGCGACTCCAGAGTGTGATAGCTGCTGCCGAAAACGAGGATTACGGCGTTTTCTGCGGCGATGAAAAGGCCAAAGGAAGCGACAAAGATGGTAAGGCTCGCCGATTCGGAGCGTAGCATTGGGCGATAGACAAAGCGCTCGCACGCCAAGCCAAAGCCAAGCGCAACGGCCGCGCACAACCCAAGCGCAAAAGCCACCGGAAGCCCAGCTTCGGACACGGCTGCGTAATACGTATAAGCCGCCAAAACAAAGGTCGCTCCGTGGGCGAAATGGAAAATCTTGGTGGTGCCGAAGATTAACGCAAACCCGACCGCCATCAAAGCGTAAAGCGCCCCTAAAGCAAGACCGTTGAGTGCCAACTGGATCAAGAGCTCCATCGCCAAATCCGATCGCCTGGCAAGGCTTTTGGCTGCTCGATCACGAGACGAGTTCGACCAGTTGCTCGGCTTTGCGTTCGGGCGTCTTTTATTTCACCACGGCGAGCGGCTGGGGCTGGCCGTCGACCACTTTCATGATTTGAATAGCCTGGCGCACGGTCCCGTTAGGCTGAAAGCTTACTGTGCCCCCGACTACGTTGAACGTTTTGATCTCGCGCAGCGCCTGCAAAAGATTTTCCCCCGTAACCGGCTGGTTTTTGGCTACCAGACGCTTTACGCAAGCCGCGAAAAGAACCACCGCATTGTAGTAGTTAACTTGGTAAAAGCTTGGCTCCGAGTGGTAAACGGCGCGAAAGCTCTCGTTGAACTTTTTTGTTATGGGGTCGTCGGAACCGAGGTCGACATTTTCTACGGTAAAGATGAGACCCTGCGCGGCTGGCAGGCGCAAAGTATCGGGAAGGTCTATTCCAGAGTAGCTCAGCAACTGAGCATTAATCCCTCCGTCGCGAAGCTGCTTGAGAATCACGTTTTGTTGCTGGCCGTAAGACGCGATAAACACCGCGTCGGACTTCGCGCTGCGAATCTTCGCTACCTCAGCCTGAAAGTCGCTGGCAGTCGGACTGATACTAATCGGTATGGCTTCGCATCCAAGCTTAGGGCATTGGGCGGAGAAAACTCCCAAAACGCCTTGCCCGAAGGGGTCGTTGACGTATATCAGCGAGATGCGTCTCAGATGAAGTTTAGAGGTCACATAAGGCAAAAGTGCACTTATCTCGTCGTTGACAAGGGGGATGTCGTTGAAAAGATACGGGCTTAAGCCCGCCAGCTCCGGGCTCACTCCGCCGCCATTCATCACCAGCACCTTGCGCCGAGTGGCGATCGGCGCGATCGCTTTTGTGACTCCGCTGAATGCGCTGATAACGAAAGGGACGTTCTCCACGTTGACTAGCTTGTTCATGGCGATAATGGCCGGTTGAGGCAGAGCCCTGCTATCCTCGTAGAGCGTCTTTATTCGATGCGGTAGCTCCTCTGACTCGTTGAGGTTTTTTACCGCCAGGTCTACTCCTTTTGAGAACGTCTCACCGTAAACTACGTTGGGTCCCGAAAGCGGAAAGATAACTCCGATCGAATAGTCCTGAGCGCTTACAGTTAAAGGCATCGCGCTTGCCAAAACTGACAAAGCGCCTACCAATAGGCTTCTAAGCCATTTCGAAGATGTCATTTGGCTTCCCCCGCTTAGGATTCGTGTTTAGCTTGAGCGCGGTCAGTGATCAACACCAGCCAATGCCAGAGAGGCGAGCGCAGCGGTACTCCGGGCAAGTCTTCTCGTCACCGTGGCTCTCCCCTAAAAGCGTGTTCTCCCGCTGGTTTTGCGCAGGCGCGTCTTTACTACCGCCAGGCAAAACTGTCGTAAGCGGGCCGGAGAGAACCGGATACAAGAAGCAGCCCGCGCAGAGACGTCGTGTTAGGAGCGTAGTTCAAGTTGCGTGCGTACTCGAAGGCCGCCCTTACGCGCAAAGTGCCAAGGCTATCTGCAAGCTGCTTTATCGGCTGGGCGATACGCCAGATGTCGATCGCAAAACCACCACTGTATTCGTGAGCGAGTCCGTACGGATAAAACTCGATCGGATAAAACAGATGGCCCAGGTCACTGTAACCCGGCGCCTGCGTGGTGTAGAAAAGATCGACGTTGACCTTGTATGTGTAGTTGATCCAGCGGCCTACCTGGAAATCGATCTCGGAAGCATTGGGACCCAACGGATATCCAATCAGCATATTTTGATATACGAGCGACAAGCCGTCGGCATAGTCCGAATATACGGGTCCGAGGATCGCGTATTCCAGTCTAAGGTCGGTCAGACCATCTGGCGTAAGCCGCGGAATGTAAATGCCGCCTTCATAAGACATGCGCACGAACGGCAAAAACCCCAAAAGTTTATCTTCGGCGAGCGTGCCCTGGTAAAGCTGGGCGTTGCCGAGCCACGAGGGTAGGTAGACCTTGACCCACAAGCCGGCTCTGGAATGGCTGTTTGCGCCTGGGACGTGGATACCGGGGAGACCGATGAGCCGCTCGAAGAAACCATACGTGGAGTAGTTGTTGTTATAGCGACCGCCGAAGTCGACCTGATGGTATACGCCGAACTCAAGGTATGGAAGCGGTTTGAAGGCTAGGATCTCGCCGTCGAACCACGGCCGTGACACGTAAGGTTGGGGCTGGTAGCTTAGTTGACCGAAGAAGACCTGAAAGCGCATCGGCCCTAAATAGCGGAATATCCACGGCAGACGGCTGGGATGGATATCCTGGAAGCGGATAGCCGTTAGTGGTGGAGCATTATCGCTGAGCGGCAAAGTGCCGAAGTGACCTACGCTCCACCAAGCCTCCTCTTGGCCGAAAGACAGAGCGAAGTTTCCCAAGCTCGCCACAATCTCGCCGTCAAGTAAATTGAGGCGGTTCTGGTTCGCCAGCGCTCTGGTAAACGGTCCCGCAACTGCCCCCTCGGCGTAACCGGTCAAAAATCCCCCAAAACCCGCCCATCCTGAAGCGCGTACGATTTCGTTACTGCCGGCACCTGTAGGCAAGCCGTCGTTATTGGGCAGAAGTGGTGTGCCTTCGAAAGCGTTGATTCCGATTGGCCCGTTGGGCTCCAAGGTTGCCGGTCCGGTCTGCCAGTAACGCCGCCAACCGGCCGAATAGATGTACTGAGCCTCGACCCGCTCCAGCGGATGGATCATCGACGGTTGCTTGTCCTCGTCGTTGTTCTCAAGCCATCCGATCTCTTCTTTGAGCTGAAGCCGTAACGTCCGAATGAGAACGCTTGCCAAGGGATCGGGTTTGCCCGATTCGTCAAGATTCCGCTGGGCTTCGATCGTCAGCCTCGCGGCCTCTACTCGAGTTATCGGTTTAATCTCGTCCAAGTAACTGTCGAGATAGCCGAGGCCGTTCAACTCGTCGAGCTCTTGGTAAATCGAACTGTCCAGGGGAATATAGACCGCATAGGTTGAACCGTAGGCTGACTCGAGCATATGGAGCCAACAAAGCCAAAGTACAATCGCAGCGCCGACGAGCGTCAGCGCACCGGGCGCCTTGCCAAACTGTGGCGCGAGCCAAGTCCTTGCTTGCCTACGGTCCGCCGAAGCCACCGTCGATCATCGCCTGCAAGCTTAAAGACTTGGTCGCGTTACCGCGCCAGGTCGAACCGCGAAGCGAACTTTGGCGCATACTCGTAGCTTACGCATAAACAAGTCGCCCGAGGCGTTCTCGGTTGCGGATGCAGCCAAAGAAGTTACGGCCTGAAGTTTGTTCCCGAAAAGAGTGCCACGTCCCCACCTGAAATTCCAGCACGCACGCGTAGAGCTTGGCGGAGCGATCAAACCTCGCCGTCAAGGCACCGTGAACGCCAGAAGCGCGGTAAATGCGATTGCCTGGGCAGTGTTGGCGATAATCTGGGTGATATCCATCGTGCGTCTTAGCTGGTTCACGTAGATAAGCTGTTCCGGAACATACACGGTGTCGCCTGGCTCCAGATGGGCTTGCATCAGGCCGCCCGAAATAACCGGCAACAGCGGGAAGAGCGCATTTTTCCCGCTCTCGCGGATACCCTGGTCGGTAAGCATCTCGCCGTTCGCCTTGACTACGAAGACGTGCTCTTTGTCGGCGCCTTGGGTCGGGCCACCGGCTTTATAAATATAGTCGCGCACGGTTAGGTTGGGGTCGTAAGTAATTGCCGTAGGACCGTAGACCGATCCCAGTACGTTAACCGAAGTCGGTCGTCTCGGGATTATAATTTCGTCTTTGGGTTCGAGTAGTACGTCGTTCCTAGAATTCGCCAAGCCTTCGAGAGTGCGGACATGGACGACAACCCGCCCGGTGGCTTGCGTGGCTGTAGCCTGAGCGAGCAGGTTCTGCATCATAGTAAGCGTTTCTGCTTTGTCTCTCTGGGTTTGCCCGGCCTGTTGATTGCTACTTTCCTCGGGCATGAGCGCGGCCCGCGCGATCTCCTGAGACAGGCGCGCTCGAGCCTGCTCAAGACTTTGTTGCTCGAGGCGCTTCACGGATTGCCTGATCAGGATCAGTGCAGGCAAGTAGCCCTCTGGCAGAACTCCCCCAGCCCGTTCAAGTACCGACGATAGACGCTCGCCGGGACGGATGGCGTAAGGTCCGGGTCGCATCACTTCGCCCTTGACCGTTACCACCCACGGTTCGTGCCAGTTGCCTACTTGCTGGACGAATAACTCGTCACCAGCTTTGAGCGGCTGGTCATCCAGAGGCGAACCGTTGAGCGCGGCGTTCAAGTTGATGTCCCTAAAGATGTAGTGAGTTTGGCTGCCAGCGACTATTTCGGTGCGAGCCAACTGCGCGCGCTCTCGATAGGCGTTGTCTTTGAGACCGCCCGCGCGGTAAATGAGGTCGCTTACTTTCATCCCTTGCGTAAGTGGATACGTTCCGGGCTGACGCACCGCGCCTCGGACGGTCACCGTGGGAATTTCGTTGAGCTCGCCCTGGCTATAGATTGTAAGCGAGTCGTCTGGCTGCAGGGTGATGTTAGCCGGTCCCGTCTCGTCGCTCATTGCCTCGTTGAGATTGACGGGGATGAAGTGCGAAAAGCGCTGGGGCCCCTCGAGACGGCGCAGCAGGGCGTAATCGAAAAACGTATGGTCGGCCGGACCTTGCCCTTCGCGCAAAAGATCAGTTATGCGCATCCCAGGATACCATTGATACGTTCCAGGGCGGTTTACGTTACCCTTAAGCGTGACCACGTTGCGTGCTTGGGGCAAAACGGGGAAGACCTTAATCAGGTCGCCGTCTCTAATTGCAAAACGCTGGCCTTCAGGATTATCCAGTCCAACGTCCAGCACCACTCTAGTTTCGTGGTTTTCCACCCGTTCGACTTGAACGCGCTGTGCGTAGCCAAACGCACTGACCCCACCGGCCAGGCTTAGGACGCTACGGAGGCTTTCGGGCCCGAGAAGTTCGTAAATTGCGGGGTTCTTGACGTCACCAGCAACTGCAACGACTGGTCCGATTACAGGCACGAAGATCGTGTCGCGCGGCTCGAGATGGACGTCGAGCGACGTATCGCCCCTGAGCAAGAGTTGGTATAGGTCAATGCGGCGTACGAGTTGGTTATTTCGCCTCAATTCGATTCGTCGCAAACTGCCGACGCGACTTACTCCACCTGCGGCAACCAGCGCGTTCGACACATGGGCAAGCGCGCTGACCGTATAAAGTCCAGGCTGGCGCACTTTGCCGACCACGAACACCTGGATCGTGCGCACCCGTCCCATGGTGACGTCGACCTGGACTCCAGTAATTTGACCGACGCGCGCTTCGATCAGCTTTTTGGCTTGTTCGAAGGTAAGGCCGCTGACTTCAACGGGGCCGATGTGGGGAACTAGCACCGAGCCGTCGCGTTCGACCCGCAAAGACAGTTTGCGGTTAACGCGCCCCCAAAGAAGCATCGTCAGCTCGTCGCCGGGTCCCAACACGTAGTCGCCGCTTACTGGTACATTGTCGGTCGGAGCAAAAGTGAGCACCGGGGAGGCAAACAGGTCATACCCGAACTGCTTGAGCTGCTTAAGGCTCGGCATCGCCAAAAGCTTGTATGGCGAGTCGAGTTCGCGAAACCGCTGCTCAATCAGCGACGGCGGTTGGAATGCCCGCATCCCCGGCTGCAGCGGCGGCCGTTGGAGGAACGGAGTTGGTGCACGCGCACCAGCTCCAGTGGTGGCGCAGCCGACAAGCGCCCGGGCCTGGTCGCCCGTGATCCCCAGCATCGCAAGGATCGATTGTACAGAGCTCGCGCCAAGACGTTTGGCCGCTATGCGGGCGCATAGCTCCTCGTATTGGTCGGCGCTGAGACCGCCTTGGCTCATTTCGCTGCGGATCTCGGCCAACTGGTCCGGCGACATCCCGAGCCGTTGGGCGGCCTGATCGAATGGAGTAGTTACACCGAGGCTTGGGGGCTGCGCCAGATCCTCTGCGGCCTCATTCGTGCTGGGACTAATCCCGTCTTCTTGGGCCGTTATCTGGCCATAAACGAGCGCCCATCGGGCGGCCAAGCCAATATACACAAGGGCCAGCAAGAAGGTTAAAAACGCGCTCTTTCTTCTCGGTCCCATATTGCCGACACCTACTCGCCTGACGTTCGCTCATTTGGTAGATAAGGCGCAACTGTTGTCGACGCTAGTTTTCGACGCCCAACTGCCACAGGCTTGCTTCCATAAATTTCCGAGTTCGAGGGTTGCCTATGTATGTCAAGTGGACTAATTTTAGCTCAAGCGATTGATTACGAGTAGCATAATCATGGCGAAATGTTTGAGGTTTGCCAAGATAGTTTTTACGGGCGCTTTGTGGCTAGCTCTGGCCGCTTACGCTAGAGCAGAGATCATTTGCGCGGGAGACATCCCGCCGGAAGGGATGGTAATCACGGCAACAGGCACCGCCCCTTCGTGTGACGGTGCCTGTCGAGCGCGCAAAATACAGCCGGTTTTCGGCGAAGTGATGAAGATTTGCGCTGACCAGCCGATTCCCGAGGGGTACGTTCTCGACGGGCTGACCAATACTCCGGCTTGCAAGTGCCTCGGTAGCGACCAGAACGCCTACATTATTAAGCGTAAGCCGCGCAACGTCGGATACGGCTATGATGAAACTCTAATTCCCTCCGAGCAATCGCCGATTTACGGCACGCCATTCACTCAGCCGGGAGCGGGGGGATACGGTCAGCAGCCTCTCCCCTATCCGCCTCCCTATTCGCCTCAAGCGCCAGCCGCGTATGGAGCTCCAGTGCCTCCTGGAGGAGCAGGTCAGGCCCCTCAGGCCATGGGTCTTGCTCCGGGTAACAATCCGCCCGCGCCGAACTCTCTGCCGCCTGGATATTACCCGCCACCAGGGTATTACTACTCCCAGCCATACGATACAGAACCAATGCGCATCGGCGAGTAATAGGCAGGGGCACAATGCGTCTCGGGCGCGGTGCCCGCGGGTTGCAAAACGTGGTTATCCCGTCGTCGCCCCGTCTCTAAACTTTGTTCCGCTTTTATCTGCTTTACGGCACGCGGCCTCTTAAGCCTGGAATAGGAGGTCGGCTGCCTGCTCACTGCCCGCCTTAAGCATCCCCCCTTCCGTTTTAATTTTCCTAATAACTCTGTGTGGCCTAACAGAGTTAGTTAGCGCGCCGTTTGTCTCGTCTTGCATCTTTCCTGGCCCAGTTGCTAGGGCTGACGAGCACTTTCGTTTCCGTCCCCGTGTTCCAGTCGACAGCGTTATGACTTGCAGCTTTGCGACATGACCTTTTTTGAGAACCTAAACATGGCACAAACGAGACGCGAATGGCGATGCGGCGGCGAAATACTGTAACACAAGCGGGCGCGTAAATTGCTAATGAAACTTGCTTGACAAAGTGTGTTAAGCGATCGTTTTCGTAAAATTTCGCGTAGCTTCTACAGCGACGCTCGAGCTTTTCTAACCCGCGGCTGGTTGGAGGGGCTGGCAGTCGGAGGCGCTACTTGGAGGCGTCAAGAAATTTCGAGCAGAGTGGGGGCAGCTAATTGAAGTTTTTAATTGGAGCTTTTCAACTGGTTGCTATTTTAAGGATTCTTTGGCCGTGAGTTATTTGTTAATTGTTCGACGTCCCACGTACCTAAGGCGCCAGAGGCTTGTTCCAGTTTTGACGTCGACAGAGCCTAACCTGCTCGGGATTTAGCGCCAAAAATTTCACGGAGCGCGATTCCCCAAACGTCGCCCCGTGCGATCAAGTATCGGGTGCATCGCGATGGCTACAGAGGTAGAAAGGGCGAGCATGCGAAACGATGCAGCATCCCCCAGCGACGACACATTCTTAACCATTGCCAGTGAAAGCGCCAAGCATGTCTCGCCAAGTACTAGGGATGGTTCGGACGGCTCTTCTCTGTCCAATGGGCACACGGCAACCGCCGAAATTGGCCAATACTCCTTTGAAAGCGTAACCCTCGACGAAATTCCCTCCTTTTCTCTTGCCATGATGGGGGCAGGTTTCTTCGTCGCCTCAGTTTATGAGCTGAGTTACCTTTACGTGCACTTCGAGCTTCGCCCCCTTCATCTGACGTTTATAGTCGCACTTAGTGTTTTGAACGCGGCGATTGCTGCTCTGACAGGGATCGCGTTGTGCCTTAAACGGTTTAGGCAGCGATGGAGTGAAGTTACTTTAGCAGCGTGCGCCACTCTTCTTGCAGGCACAGAAACTATAGTCACAGTCAGTGGCAATCTCGACGAGCTGGGTTTCCTGGCGCTCGGAATGGTCGCAGGCGCAGGAGTTATGGCGCCGTGGAGCGGGCGGAAACAGGCGGCGCTGACCATTATGGGGTTGAGCTCGCTCCTGGTCGGCGAGTACTTTGCGACCTTTTCGAGTTTTCCGGCCGTGGTACGCTGGGTAATGATGCTTGCCGTGTCCGGGCTTGCACAACTAATTTCCTCCCAGCGCTACCGTTACCAGGAGAAAATCGTGGCGCAGATGCGTGCCTTGGCGACCGCTGAGCGGCGCCTGAGGATGGAGGTTGCGGAGCGCCAGGCCGCAGAAGCGCAAGCACGCCAGCACGAAGCAACGCTTAGGCGCATATTTGAGGCCAGCCCCGACACGATTACCGTTACCAGCCTCAAAACGGGGAAGTTCTTGTACATCAACAAGGAGATATCGCTCAGCGGTTACCCACGGGAGGAATTTTTAGGCAAGACAGCCGGCGAGCTTGGAATTTGGGCGGACAGAAACCAGCTAAGAGAATTTTTCGCGCAACTAAGGGCTGGCAAAACGATTTGCAACATGGAGTGGATGATGCGCACCAAAAAGGGGGAGTTGGTCCCGTGTATGGTGTCAGCCACTCCAGTCGAGCTTAATGGCGAACCGTGCGGTGTGGCGATCAGCCGTGACATATCCGAGTTCAAGCGCGCGCAGGCGGCTAACGCTTTTTGGGCAGCAGCCTTTCAGTCGAGCGACGCCGCGCTTATGACCACGACCCCGGACTTTACCTACAACGGATGGAATCCGGCGGCCGAGCGCCTTTTCGGTTACTCGCGCGACGAAGTGCTTGGCAAATCGGTGGACGAGCTGGTGCCGCCGGAGTACCACAATGAATCCTTGATTCTCAGAGAAAAGTTACGCCAGGGCGGCAGGATCGAGAGCTTCGAGACGCGCCGGATGCGCAAAGACGGTACGCTGATCGACATCGCGCTTACGCTTTGGCCGGTAATCGATTCGAGTGGAGAGCTTCTGGGGTATTCGGCGATCGCGCGCGACATCACACAGCACAAACAGGCTCTGCGCAGGCTCACCGAGAACGAAGTCAAATTCCGTCAATTGTTCAACCTCAATCCGGACGCCGTATCTATTAACGACCTAAAAACCGGAAGATACCTTGAGTGTAACCAGGGCTGGCTCAAGCTGTTCGGCTACGAGCACGACGAATTGGTTGGTAAGCGCCCCGTCGAGCTCAATGTCTGGGATAAACGCAGCGACCTTAAGGCGATCGACCGAGAATTGCGCCAGCACCGCAGGGTGATCAACTACGAGGCTAATTTCCGCACCAAGGAGGGACGCACTTTCACCGGTCTTTTCTCCGCAGTTGTAGCTGACGTAAACGGTCAGGCCGTCATTTTTTCATTCGTTCGAGATATTACCGAACGCAAAACGTATGAGGAGAAGCTCAAAGACAGCGAGTTCCGCTTCCGGCAAATTTTCGAAACCAGCCGCGATGTCATCGTGGTCACCCATCTACGTCACGGGCGTATTATCGAAGTCAATCCCGCCTTCGTAAAAGAGACTGGCTACAGCAAGGAGGAAGCGATCGGTCATACTCCGCTTGAGTTGAATCTATGGGAGGATCTTAACCAGCGTGCCGACTTTTTTGCAGAGTTGACCTCGCAAGGTTGCGTCCGTAACAAGGAGGCTGTGTTCCGCGCTCGCGACGGTCGGCTGGTGACGATGTTGCTGTCGGCGGTAGTCGGGGAATGGAACGGTGAGCCCTGCGTCATAACCACTGCTCGCGACATCAGTGAACTTAAGAAGGCTGAGCAGGAACTTCGCACAGCCGAAGAAAAGTTCCGAAAAATTTTCGACTCGGCCCTCGACGCGATCGTCGTTGCCGACCTGAAGACCGGCGTGGTGATCGATGTTAATCGCGAGTTCGAAGAGCGCACCGGATACTCGGCTGCCCAGACGATCGGGAGAACCACGAGAGAACTCAATATTTGGGCCAATGGCGAGGATTATGAAAAATTTCGCGAGACGTTGCGCAAGTTCGGTTACGTGCGAAACCTGGAGGCCTTTTTTAGAAATCCCGACGGCGAACTTGGTGTCCGCCTACTGAACGCTTCGAAGATGAAGCTTGGCGACCGGTGGTATGTGGTAACCGTCTCGCGAGATATTACACAGCTTAAAAAGATCGAGACCGAATTGGTCGCAGCGCGGGAAGCTGCCCTTAGCGCCTCGCGTGCGAAATCGGAATTTCTGGCTAGCATGTCGCATGAGATCCGAACGCCAATGAACGCGATCATGGGGATGGGCGAGCTTTTGGCCGAAACGCCGCTCAATCCCGAGCAGCGCAGACTGCTCGACGTGATGCAATCCAACGCCTCAACTCTATTGAGGCTTATCAATAACATCCTGGATCTGGCACGTATCGAAAGCGGCAGACTCAATCTCGAGGATGCGGATTTCGAGCTGGACGAACTTGTGGGGCAAGTAGTCGGCGATTTGGCGATCCGCGCTCACGAAAAGAAGGTCGAGCTCGCGGCGCGGATCTTGCCCGGCACGCCGCTCAGCCTTTGCGGCGATTCGTTGCGCCTTAAGCAGATTTTGGTCAACCTCGTCGGCAACGCGATCAAGTTCACGGCCGAGATGCAAGTGGTGGTTACGGTTCAGCTAGCGGATAAAGCCGCTGCTGAAAGGCTTAACGCTACGGATGGCACTTCGTCCGCTGAACTTGTGTCTGTGCTGCCGACTGACGTGGCAACCCCGCGAACTGGGGTTACGCTATTGCACTTTAGCGTCGCGGATACCGGAATCGGCATCCCACGGGACAAGCTTGACCAGATATTCGCAGCTTTTACTCAGGTGGACTCGTCGACGACCCGAAAGTACGGCGGAACTGGGCTTGGGTTGGCAATCGTCAAGCGACTGGTGGAGCTCCAAGACGGGCAAGTATGGGTCGAGAGCGAGCTCGGCAAGGGCAGTACTTTTCACGTGGTCCTGCCATACAAGGTTCGGCCAAGCGAAGAAAGCGATCGCCGCTTGAATCAGCTCGATCTCACCGGGTGTCGGCTGCTGATAGTCGACGATACCGAGGTCAATCGCTTGATCGTAAAAGAGATGCTTGCTCAGACGGGCGCGACGATAGAAGAGGCCGCCGGAGGAGAAGAAGCTTTGGCCAAAGTGGCGTCAGCGCAGGCTTGGGGCAAACCCTTCACTTTGATTCTGCTCGATTGTCGAATGCCAGATATAGACGGCTTCGAGGTCGCAAGAAGGCTGCTTGCATCTACGCAAAAGGGAGAGCTCAGCAACCCGCCGCTTATCTTGATGCTTACGTCCGACTGCCTGAACGCCGAACTTAAGCGAGTGCGCGAATGGGGAATTGCAAGTTACCTGGTGAAACCAATCAGGCGCGACGATTTGTTTAGACCTATTGCGGATACACTTAAAAAGGAGAGAAAGGAAAACGATGAGTCGAGAGTTTGCACCCAGGGGCAGGCACAAACCGAGCAGCGCTTAAACCTTTCGTTGCGGATTCTTCTGGCCGAGGACTCGCCCGACAACCGCCTTGTTATTTCGGCCTACCTACGCGATACCGCCCATCTGGTCGACGCGGTTGAGAACGGAGAAGATGCGATTGATAGGTTTATCGCTGCGGCGCGCTCCGGCCAGCCGTATGACCTGGTGCTGATGGACATGCAGATGCCCGTGATGGACGGCTATAACGCGGTTCGCATGATACGCAAATGGGAGAAAGAACGGGGTCTTGCGCCGACGCCGATCGTAGCGCTGACCGCTGCTGCTTTCGAACATGACGTGCGCCGTTGCCTGGAAGCGGGATGCGACGCTCATGTCGCCAAGCCGGTGCGCAAAAAGACGCTGCTCGAGGCGGTGGAAAAAATTAAGCAACAGAAGACGGAAACGTTAGCAAACGTAGTTGGAAATGCAGGCGGAAGGGAGATGACGGACGAAAAGCCGGCAATTACGAAGCAGGAAATCGTCGTGCGCCTCGACGGCGCACTCGCGGCGCTGGCTCCGGACTTTCTTGGTCGCAAGCGCAAGGATATCGAGCGCGCCCTTTCGGCGTTGGAAAGCGGCGATTTTCAGATGGTCGCCGCTATCGCTCATACGGTCAAAGGCGAAGGCGGAACGATGGGCTTCGATGAGCTGAGCGAGTTGGCCGCAGACTTGGAAGCGGATGCTATCAGGCGCGATGCCAGCGCGGCGCGCCGACGCATCGCAGTGCTCTCCGACTACCTGGCGAGGGTACGCGTTGAAGTGGCAGATTGAACCTCACTTTGTCAGCCTGCGACGTCGCTCGTTCACGGCGAAGCCGACGGTTCTGCCTCTCTTGCTCCTGTGACGTGTGCCCCATGCAGGTTGAAAGTGGAACATGACTTTGCTTCCAGGGTCGTAAGTTACTGTCGCAACCAGCCCACATTGTTGTTTGAAAGTGACTAATGACTAATCTGGTCGACGAGAAGTTGGGTTCATCCACTCCTCAATCCTTGCGCAAGGCGGTCGGCTTTCAAAAAGACTTGGCAAGCTGGATAAGCGGGTGCAATTAAAAGGCAGGAAACGCTGCGCACGAAGTAGGGTTTTTGCGTTCTTATGTAAGTTTTCGGTCCTGCAGTCTTCGGTTGTTAAGCGAAAGTCAGGGGTCAAGCGTAAAAAAGGAGCAGCAACATGAGGAAGACACTTTTTAAAGGGGTAGCGCTCGCGTCGATAAGCGGGTTTTTCTGGATGGGTGGCAAGGCCTTTGCCGTCTTGGGCGCTGACGAACAGGCGCAGCTACACTTTGCGCCCGCCGCGCTATGCGAAGCTTCGCGCCTTTCAGCACCGGCAATGGTTTTGGCGCGCGGTCCTCACGACGAAGAAGGCGACTGGGAAGGTGGACCAGCAGAAAATCGCGAAAGGGGCCATGGACACTTCGAAAAGCGCGAGGGCGACGAACACCATGAGCGATGGTCGCGTGAACATGGCGGCGGTCGCTTCTTTAACGAAAGGCACTATCGTTTTGTGCACGACTACTATACCGCCAACAACTATGCCAACCTTCCCCCAGGTCTCAAAAAATACTTAAGCCGCGAAGGGCATCTGCCTCCTGGCCTCGAGCGTCAACGGGAATTACCGCCTGGGTTGGAACGGCCGCATGGTCCAGGAGCGTGGGCTCCACCTTTTGGTGGCCCGCCTCAGGCCCAGAGCGCACCACCTGCTCCCGAGCCATATGGCGGTCCCGCTGCTTTGAATTACCCTTCGCTTACGCCCGGGCAGAGGGTTCCGCCCGAAATTCAGCCGTACATGTACCCGGTCGATCCTTACGTTTATCAACAGCTGGGTCCGTTGCCAGAAAACGGCAAACTTTACATGTACGGTCGCGATTTGTTGCTGCTCAACAATAGCACGCAGCAAATCATGGATGTTTTGCGAAACGTTTATTAGCCCAAGGCGAAAGCCTTTTACTTGGAACTCGGAGGCCTCATAGGCGTAAGCTCCTTCGCAAGCCACTACGTTGCGCACGCTATCCATGCACCGGCCGTGAAGCGGCGTGCGCGTCTCTGAGCAAAAAATTCGCCGGTTTGGTGGCGAAGCGGCCGAAGGCGCGACGGCTTAGGCGCTTTTTTTCATCGCCTCGATTAAAATCGCGGCGATTTCAGGGCGCGTGTATTCGGGGGGCGGCGCTTCGCTTCGTCTCAACATTTCACGCACTTTGGAGCCGGACAGAAGCAGCCGGCTGCTATCGTCGTGGGGGCATGTCTTGAGCGAAGCCATCGCCTCGCAGCGCCGGCAGAAAAACGTATTCTCGAACATCAGCGGCGTGATTCCGATTTCTTCCGGAGCAAAGCGCGCAAAGATCCTTTGCGCGTCGTACGTACCGTAATAGTTACCCACGCCGGCGTGGTCGCGCCCGACGATAAAATGGGTGCATCCGTAATTACGCCTGACGATCGCGTGGAGCACCGCTTCTTTCGGCCCCGCGTATCGCATAAATGCGGGCATCACGGCCAGCACCACGCGGTCTTTCGGATAGTAGTTCTCGCACAAAACTTCGTAGGTTCTGATTCTGACCGCCGCAGGTACGTCATCCGATTTGGTCTCGCCGACCAACGGATGTAAGAGCAGACCGTCGCAGATCTCAAGAGCAGCCTTCTGAATGTACTCGTGCGCTCGATGGACGGGGTTACGGGTTTGGAAAGCGACGATTTTTTGCCATCCGCGCTCGCGGAAGATAGCTCGAGTTTGCGCCGGAGTCAGCCGATACTTGGAGAAAGGTAGCCCCGGAATAGGTGAAAACATGATTATCTTGCCCGCAACGCAAAACCGCTCGGTGGCGAGAAGCGCAGCTACTCCAGGATGCGCAAGGTCAGCGGTGCCGAATACGGCTTCGGCCTCGAGTTTTCTATCGACCTTGTAGATTTCGCGCAGCTTGAGAATCGCAACTGGAACGTTCTGCTCGGTCGTCAGGGCGACGTCGGTGCCAATTTTAATCTCCGAAGCTTGATTCTGATCGATCCCGAGGGTGATCGGTATCGGCCATAGCAGACCCGAGGAAAGCCTCATCGTGTCGCGGCTCGAGACATAATCCGCTTCACCCATGAAGCCTTCGAGCGGAGAGAACGCTCCACACGCCAGCATTTCGAGATCGCTCAGTTCGCGCGCGTTCAGTCGGATACTCTTCAGCTTGAGCGCGTATCTACGCAGTGCGTCGCACTCGCGCTCGTCTTCGAAAAGGTCGACCAGCTTGCCACCGCCGTGTGGTGAAATTGCGTCATCGGTCACGACGTTAGCTGCGGCAAGTTTGCTCGAACGTTCGATAAGACCCGCGCGTTCCAAAGCGGCTAACAACTTACCGAGGCTTTGTTCCACCGTTTCCTCGGCGGTCTCCAGCACCAGTTCCGGGTTTTCGGGCGGCTCGTAAGGATCCGATATTCCGGTGAAACTTTGTATCTCGCCGGCAAGGGCTTTCTTGTAAAGCCCTTTGACGTCGCGCTCGATCAGTTTCTCCAAGGGACACTTGACATAGACCTCGAAAAAGCGTTGATGCATCGCGCGCACCTCTTCGCGCACGCTTCGGTAAGGCGAAATCGCCGCTGCGATCGCGATCACTCCGTTGCGCGCCAAAAGTTGGCAGACATAGCCGATGCGCCGAATGTTGGTATCGCGGTCCTCCTTTGAAAAACCGAGTCCTTTGGAGAGGTTTTGCCGCACTTCGTCGCCGTCGAGCAGTTCGACACGGTAACCGCGTCGTCTCAGCTCGGCTTGGGCGAGCTTCGCAAGCGTCGATTTTCCTGCTCCAGAAAGCCCGGTGAACCAAAGCGTAAATCCATGTGCCATTGAGCTTACTCCACCTCGAATTACTTATTCGTCACGATTCACAACGCTTCCCACAGATCGCCCGCAGGAACATGATTGAACAGAAAGGCCAGGCCCGGAGCGCTGCCGACCGTCTGTTCGAACGGCTTCCCCGCAGCCGAACCTAACGAGAGAAATTGCCAAATCTAAGTGTCGAAAAGAATGCCATGCTCTACTCCCACAAGGGAGCAGAACAGCGATAAGCGGATGAGCAAGACACGCACCCCTTCCGGAAGAACACCAGAACTGGGTGCAAACATCGGATGGGAACTAAAGCATTCACAAAACGTCCTGTATAGCTGCTTCTGCCTTAGCTGTCAAGAACGAGGCGAGAAGTCGCTTAGGCAACGTAGGTTATACCAGCACCATCAAAGCGCGTCGCGATCGGTCACACCTTAGGACGCAACATGTAATGGTCCTCCGGGACCGTATCGTGCTTGCTGCCTTCAAGTCGCAGGCTTGAAGTCGGGCAAACCAAAGCAAATGAACGGGAATGGGGAGGCGCAACGTGGCGCACGCTTTTTTGTAAGCTTTTGCCAAGCGAGGCTTTATTAGGAGTCATGTTGTGATGCCGTTGAAACCTGCGACCTCCGGCATATTGCAGCAGATAATAGTTCGACCCTAAGCTTTCGGGTTGAACAGCACCATAAGTGGCGCGCGATACGCTGCCGACTTTTGAAAGGGTTTCGCCGTGGATAAGGTTGAATTTGGCGCTTTGATACCTTTTGCAAGACTGGCCGACGTTCCTCAATTCGCCCGCAAGGTTGAGCAGCTTGGTTACGACTACCTTGCCTGTGGCGAACACGTGATGTTTCGTGGCCCGATTACCAACTCGCTTATCTGTTTGAGCGTGGCTGCTGGAGCAACTGAGCGAATCAAGCTGATGAGCAGCGTGGTGCTGCTACCGCTGTACCAGCCGGTGTTGTTGGCCAAGCTGACCTCGGTGTTGGATGTTGCATCGGGCGGGCGTTATCACATGGGAGTCGGGGTGGGCGGCGAGTTTCCCGATGAGTTCGCTGCCTGCGGCGTGCCGGTCCGCGAACGGGGGGCACGGGCTAACGAGGCGCTCGAACTTATTCGCCGCCTGTGGACCGAAGATTGCGTATCGTTCGAGGGGCGTTACAACAGAACAACCGGGATCACGCTCGCACCTAAACCGGCACAAAAGCCCCATCCGCCAATATGGGTTGCAGGCAGGAAAGAAGCTGCGATGCGCCGCGCGGCTCTTTATGGCGACGGCTGGCTTCCTTACATGTATACGCCCGCGATGGTGCGCCAGAGCATAGAAACGATCGCCGAATTCAGGGCCGCACGGGGCCGAAGCATGACAGACTTTCGCGTCGGCTTGTTCATTTTTGTTTGCATCATGGCTAACCGTGATGAAGCCCGTGCGCAGGCGATCCAGACCCTGAGTCGGAACTACGGACAAGACTTCTCTAAACTTGTCGACAAGTACGTACTGTACGGCACCGCAGACGATTGCCGTAGACGCCTCGAGGAATTCGTAAATGCAGGCGCTCGCACTGTGATATTCGCATGGGCCTGCCATCCAAAGGCAGTCGAGGAGAACCTTGTTCGACTCGCGGAAGCCGTAATACCCGCTTTCAGGTAAGCAGCCCGCACACGCGCACTGTAATTTTTGCACGCTACAGAGCCGGTCTGGCCATGCTAGCCGTTATTGGCGAGCAAATTCTTGGCACGATTCGTGGATTCATGTGTGGCGGGTGCGCGTACATCTGCTCTGAGTGACTGAGGTAAGAAGAAGACCAATCGCTAGGTCGCGGTGATGGAGCAAGTCTTTGAGTCGCCAGGCGCGCGAGCGCCGCATTTTCTGACTGGCGAGCCTCGATCTTCTGCGATTCCGTTGCGAAGCGCTCCCTATATCGCAGCGGCGACGCTTACTGTGATCGTGCTTTTTTTGCTTCGGTTGCCTGTGCCAGAAGCAGCCGCCGTCTTGGGTGTGGTAGTCGGTCTTCCAGTGCTGATATGGGCGATCGCTCGCGTTAGGAGCGATCCTACCTGGGTGCCGTTTACGCTTCTTGTGGCGGCGTTTCTCAACGGCTTTCCTTTGCTAAACCAGGCAGGACGAATCGCCCTTCACTACGGTGTGACGCTGTTAGTTTGCGTGCCGCTCCTTCCGCAGCTATGGCGAAGCGGGGTTCTTGGAAAGGGCGGCTACAGGCTTTTTTGCTTTTATTTTTTGTGGGCTCTCCTAACCGTTGCTTATTCTCTCGAGCCGCTTTTCTCCGCCAGTCGACTTATCGCTTCGTTTTTCGCGTTTTGTGCCGTCGTTCGATGCGTTTCGGGCATTCGTGAGCAGGAGCAGACCGTGCATTTGTTTGACCGGCTCCTTCTAGCCTGCGGGTTGCTTGTTGGTGCGAACTTTTTAGCCGCAGCGATTTTGCCTAGCGACATTACGCACGCGATGACGGGCTCGGCCGACGCCATGTCGGGTCAGTCAGCAGCGCAAGCACAACTGGACAATCCCTTTCCGCGCTTTTCGGGCCTTTTGGGCCATCCCAACGAAGTTGGGGCGCTGATGCTCGTAGTGATTGGCGTTGGAGCTATGAGCTGGTCCTGTGCTGGCCCGACAAAGCGTTTGCTCATCGCTCTGATAGTCGCGGGTGCTCTAATGCTCGGCGTGATGGCCGACTCCCGCACACCGTTTATTGCCGTTGCGATCGGGCTTGTCGCTTTTACGCTTTGGCGCTATCGGCTTCGGGCCTTGCCGCTTATCGTCGCACTCGTGCTTTGTTCGGTCGCGTTGCTGCCGCATATAACGGGCAAGGGCGAGAATGAGTACCTGACGCGCGGCGACATTACCACCCTGACCGGCCGCACCGAAGTTTGGCAGTTCGTGATCGAGAAAATCAAGCAACGTCCAGCGCTAGGCTACGGGTACGAGGTCGCGGGAGCGATCTTTCGCGATCCCCATTTCCAGGTGTGGTGGGGCGATTGGGACTCAGGCCCGCAAAGCTCGCTCCATAATGGATACCTTGACCACGCAATTGGGGTGGGAGTGCCTGCCACGCTGTTTTGGCTTTTCGTGATCGTACGTTCTTGGGTTGCTGTTTTACGCCACAAGCAAGACGCCCTTGGTTTAAAGCCTATCGCTTGGTTGGCTGTACTGCCGATGCTGGTGCATAACTTTTCCGAGGCCTCGGTAGGCGACTTTGGTTACGGCGGTATCGGCCTAGTCTTTGGCATCTTTTGGGCTCTAGCCGAGTGGCAACGGCTAGCGTTCACCGAGAATCGCCAGCTAACAGAATGGGTGGCTGACAACTCGTCGAAGTGGTTTTAGCTTTCAAAAGCGCCCGTAGCAAACCTCCAAGTCTCGATTTTCGCCGGCCGAATCCCCGCAGCGATAACTCTTCTTTGTGCGCAGCGTGTCGGCGAGCGCTGGGCCCGTGCCGTGCGAGCGACCGTTAGGGCTAAGTCTACGTAATTCCGTTCTCGTCTCTAGGCTTTTAGTTTCGTTCGCGGTTGACTCAACGCAAAGGTCGTTTCGTGCCCGAGATATGCGATTTAGCCTGCCCTGGGTCGATTGCGCCCATCGAGGGAGCGCGCCCGCTGTAAGGCAAACCAACGTCGGTGCCTGCGTAAAGGCATGGCGAGCGCGGTTGGAGCGCAAAGTTCGGAGGGTCGTCTGTGGGGGCCACGAATAAGGGATCTGCGGCGAAAAGATCGTGCGGGCCGTAAGCTCGCGCACGACTCGTTCCAATGTAGAATTCGCTGAGCCCTTGCCGCCCGCCGTCGTCGTTGTAATCCCACACGACGCCGCAGCCAGCGCGAATATCGATCCGGCCGCCGTCAAAAATATTGTTTTTGACGATTAGACTTATCGGTGCGGCGCGACAGCTCGTAGCAATAAGCCCAAAAGAAGTGGGAGAAACATAGACAGTGTTGTTATAGTAACCGGCCGAGATCGAACAAGGTCGGACCAAGCAAGGATAGCGTTTGCTCGTGCCGCTTTCGAGCTGGAAGGCTATCGGAGCAGCGTACACGATGTTTCGCGAGAAAATCACCCGTTGCGCCCCAACCATCGTATTTTCGGCGTAAAAGGCAGCCTGATGTCCCGTGCAGGTGGGACATGTTACTACGTTTTGGTCGACGAGCGCATCTACCACGCCTTTTAGATCGATACAGTTGTGGACACATGGCCCCAGAACCACATTGCCGCGAATCAGCGGGCCGCCTGCGTCGCCGTGCACCTGAATAGCGTTGTGGCCGCCGACGTTAGCGACCTTGTTGTTAAGTATTTTCACTCCGCTTGCGAGCGACGGCGCGTGGTCGATTTCGAAGTTGATCTGGTTGCGGTAACGGTTGTCGTCGTAGGGCGTGCCGCAGCCGGCGCAAGCGCCGGGGCCGGTGTGATGGACGTAGTTGTTGGCGATTACGATGCCGGGCAGGGCGAAGCCGGCGTTGAAGTTGATGCCGTAGGCAGTGGTGTTGCGGCACTCAAAACCGTCGACCGTGATATAGGCGACGCTGACGTTAACTGCCTGGATGCAGGCGTTACGGCGCGAACCGCCGTCAATAACCGGCAGCGGTCCAGAACCATAGTTGCCGAGCACAAGCGGCGCTCGTGGGCTTCCGCGCACTCCGGAAGGAATGTCCAGCTCCTCGTACCACACGCCGCCGCGCTCAAAAAGTATCGCGTCGCCCGGCCCAAACCGTCCCCGCGCCATCTCCCTCTGCACGCGTGCAACCGTTCTCCACGGCGCCGACTCCTTCGTCCCCACGTTGTCGTCGCTCCCAAAGTTGCTCACGTAGTACGTGGCGCCTTGGCTTTGCGCAGCGAGGATTAAAACCAAGAAAAGAGAAGAGATTCCTTTAAATATCCCGGTCACCCAAAGCCTCCTTGGAAATCAACAACTTGATTGTCGGTGAGCCCAGGGCAGCGCCGACAATGTTACTTTATCTCGCCTGTACCTTTCTGTTGGCAGCACCCGGAAACAAAAACGCTCATAACGACTCCATCCAACATTGCTTTGAGAAGGCATCGGGCGCTGCAGAATTATCAGCCTACCTTTCGCGGATCGAAACTGAATCGAAACGAGCGCGACCGCTTTCATACGACCTCGATCGCGCTTCGGTTTAGCCTATTCGCGGCCAACGGGATCGAATTTTCGGACCGCTCGACCGGCAACGCTCGAGGACATGCGCCTGGCTCGCGCTGAGCTTTGCGAGAAAATTTCTCCGAAAGCGTCGGCCCCATAAAGAGCGTGTGGTAACTACTTCGAAACCTTAAGGCCAATCGGTGCGATAAGCAGTAAGGCCGAGGCCATCGCTACGGGGAAAAGTGACGTCCATGCAAGACCGCTATGGTCCCAGGCCCACCCACCCAAGGTCGGCAAAAAGAACGCAAGCGCGTATCCAACGGTGAACATCCCAGCTGACAGGCGAGCGGCTTCAGAGGCGTGCTCGGCCAACAGCGGCGGATATGCCAATGCCAGCATGAAGGCGAACGCGGAGGTAAAACCGAGAAGCGCCGCACCAAGAATTCGGCACCACGGATGGGAAACAAAGAAAAGCGCAAGACCGCAAGCCGTAAGCAAGGCGTCAAATTGCAGTATCGCTCGCCTGCCCACGAAGCGTTGAGAGAACGTAAGAAGGAAAAGCGACGGTGGGATCTGGCCGGCGCTCAACCAGCCCAAGACAACTCCAATCAGGTGGGAGGCGCCAACGGCATGCAGATAGTCCGGAACAAAAGCGTTGGACCCGAAATAAATCACGGACGAGCTTGCTTGAATTAGGCCCAGTCGCCAGGTTCTCGGATCTTTGAAGTCAGGAAACCACGGGGCTCGGGTATTCGACGACGCTGGCGGGGAGGCTGTGCACGTCGCAATTAAAATGGCGGTAATTAAGGGCAGGGCCGACCAGAATGCTAACGCCTGCGGCCATCCTCCGAGCAGCGGGAGAACATAAGAGGCGGTCAGCGCCGCGGCCAGAACCTCCCCAACGAAAAGGCCGTTGCTATACACCGCGGTCGCAAGGCCGATGCCGTCGGGCATCCAGTTGTACACCAGCGAGGGCAAAGCTGGCTGGACGATCGCTATACCGATGCCCATCAGGAACGTCATACCGAACAACATCACGCGCGACAAGCCGATACCGCGCAGTGCCGAGCCCGCAGCCACCATCACGAGCCCGATGAGCGTGGCACGACGCCCGTCAAGACGCGCCACCACCATCGAACCCAAGGTTGCAGCAGCGCTTAACAGCAGCACCGGCATCCCATTCAGTATCCCTACCTCGGTTTCGCTTAGGTGAAGGGTTTGATGGATATGCGTGATTAGGGGCGGCACGGCCAGCAACGTAACTCGCAGGTCCATGCCAGTCAGCCACAGAAGGAAAAGCTTTAGCCACGTACCGCGCCTCACTGCCCGATCCTCCAAAATTTGCTCGCAACGAGTGACTCAAGTTCGCTCGGTTGACCGATGACCGACCGGTCAGTCATAATTGGTACCGTAACTATGGCACAAACGGCGTTAAGTCGAAAGCAGGATCACCTCATCCAACAACGATCGAAAATTTTAACTACTGCTCTCGAGCTGTTTTCCGAACGCGGATTTGCCGAAACGCCGGTGCGCGAAATCGCCAAGCGAGCTGGCTTAGCCAAGGGCAGCCTGTATCTCTACTTCTCGAGCAAGAAGGATTTGCTCGAACAAGTTGTCAAACGTTACGCGCTCCTGCCAGAGCTTGGCGATCTCGTCGCCGATGTCTATGAGCTCCCGTTCGACGAGGGGTTCCCGCGTTTGGTGAGTCGGATGTGGAAATTGTTGAGGCAGCGAAGGCGACTTGCGCGAGTTCTTACACGCGAAGTTTTCGGACACGCTCTGCGCGGGGCTGTCTTTGCGAAGAGCGTCGTCCGGCCAGCCAACAAGGTGCTGGCCGACTATTTCGAGGCCCATATCCAGCGAGGCGAGCTGCGGCGCGTCAAGACCGGCCCTGCTGCACGCTGCCTTTTCGGGATGTTGTGGGGATTTCTCTTGAATCAGGAGTTGATGAGAACGCCGCGTGGAGAAACCCTGTCGGATGAGGAAGTAGTGCGCGTGATTTGCGACATCTTCACCCACGGGATCGTCGCTCGTTGATCCCGGGGGAATGCACGTACCAGCAAAGCAACGCGCGTAATACCTGGATCCGCTGGCGAAAATTCGATGCGGCCCGAAAGTTGTGGAATCGGGTCTTCGAGTAAGGCTACCACGTGCATCGCCTACCAATACGGATAACACGCTTGGTGAGACAGGCCGAGACGGGTTGGAACTGAGCGATGGCTACTGTGGAAACGAAGGCGTCTGCTCGACAGCGCTTGTACGCGGTCAAATGGCTGCTTGCTGTGATCGTTTTTGCTGGTTGCGCCGGCTTGCTCATGATCGCTCATGCGCAGCGACTTAAGCGCCAAGCCGGCGAACTGAGTCGGGAATTGGCACTGGGTCGCTTCGTGCTGGTATCTCACTTGAAGTATCCGCCACGGGTGCGCCGAATCGTTTTGCCGGCCTCGGTTCACGGCTACATCGAAACCAACGTGTACGCCAAGGTGCCAGGGTATCTTAAGCAGATCCTGGTCGACAAGGGCGATCGGGTAAAACAGGGCCAGGTACTGGCAGTGATCGAATCGCCCGAGACCGACCGACAGGTTCAGAATGCACGCGCCGCCTATGAGATAGCCCTTATTACCGACCGGCGCAACCAAGAACTCCTCAGACAGGGCGTGATTCCCCAGCAGACCGCTGATGAATCGCATGCTGCCATGCTTCAAGCGAAGGCTACGCTGGGTCAATTGCTCGCGCTGCAGGCCTACGAGGTGATCAGGGCCGAGTTCTCAGGCATCGTCACGGCGCGCTATGTCGACCCGGGTGCCTTGATCCCGGCCCCGACAAGCTCGACAGCGCAGCAAACGCCGATCATTTCGATGGCGACGCTAAGCCCGCTTCGGATCTACGCCAACGTTCCCCAAGATATCGCTCGATATGTCCGGGACGGGGATTCAGCCGTTATCAGAATGGCCGAGGCGCCCGACAAGGAGATCCACGGCCGCGTGACGCGCCATCCCGACGCCCTCGACCCGGTCACGCGTACCATGCTGGTCGAGGTAGATCTGCCTAACAAAGACCTCGCTCTGCTGCCCGGGATGTACGTTACGGCGGAATTCACCGTGTCCGCTCCCACCGGCTCGCCGTTGGTTCCCGACGATGCGTTGGTGTTCCGCGACGGAAAGCCGTACGTCCCAGTTGTACGCGAGGGGCGGCTTCACTTGATTGCAGTGACGTTGGGGTTCGATAACGGGACCGAAGTACAGGTGGCTGGAAATCTCAAGTTCGACGACCTGGTTGCTTTGAACGTTGGTCAGTCGGCGCGCGACGGCGAACCCGTTCGCCCCATAATGCGCGACGGAACTCAGCAAGGCTCGCAGGCCAAAGCTCCATAGAACGCGCTGGGAGGCGCTAAAGCCTATGATGTGGCTCGTGCAAATCGCATTGCGCCGTCCGCTCACGGTTGCGGTGATGGCGGCGCTGATGCTGGTTTTGGGCACGCTCTCCTTCGCTCTTATGAACGTAGATATCTTTCCAGTTATCAGCCTGCCGGTGGTGATGGTGGTCTGGTACTACCCTGGTTTGTCTGCCTTCCAGGTCGAACGGCGCATGGTATGGATTAGTGAGCGGGCCTACTCGACCACGGTCAACGATATCGAGCATATCGACTCCGAGTCGATCCAGAACGAAGGCATCCTTAAAGTCTACTTTTACCCTGACGCCGACATCGGCGCTGCCATCGCCCAGATCAACGCTGTCTCCGAGACGATCTTGACCCAGCTGCCACGGGGAACCCAGCCGCCTATGATCATTTCTTACGACGCCTCCAACCTTCCGGTCGCCCAGCTTAACGTTTTCAGCGACTCGATGTCCGAACAGCAGCTATTCGACTACGGCCTCAACTTTCTGCGCATCCAGCTCTTCACGATCCCGGGCTTCTCGAGCCCAGCGCCGTTGGGTGGTGTGCAACGCGCCGTGATGGCCAATCTCGACCCCAGCCGGCTGTATTCGTTGGGACTCTCGCCCGTCGACATCGGTAACGTGCTGGCGACCACAAACGTCGTCATCCCCTCGGGCACCGCCAAGATCGGCAACTACGAGTACACCGTAGACATCAACATGAGCCCCAGCAATATCAAGGAGTTCAACGAGTTGCCGGTACGGATGGTGCGCAGCGCCAAAGTCAGAATGGCGGACGTAGCGCCCGTGAGCGATAGCCATCAGCCTCAGACCAACGTCGTCAGGGTAGACGGCGTCAGGGGCACGTACCTGATGGTGATTAAGCACGCGGCGGCTTCGACTTTGGCTGTCGTGAATGCGGTCAAGGCCCGTCTGCCGTTCATCAAGCGGGCGGCACCGAAGGGTCTGCACATATCGCTTACGTTCGACCAGTCGAGGTTCGTCAGAGATGCTCTATGGGAGGTCGTGCGCGAGGCTCTTACTGCGGCAGGGCTGGTCTCCTTGATGGTTCTGATTTTCCTCGGATCGCCTCGCAGCATGCTGATCGTCATCGCCTCGATACCTTTGTCGATTCTGACCGCCTTGGTGGGGCTAAAGCTTTCGGGCCAGACGATCAATGTGATGACGCTCGGCGGAATCGCTTTGGCGGTCGGAATGTTGGTGGACGACGCGACGGTTGAAGTGGAAAACATCCATCGCAACCACGCGATGGGCAAGCCGTTGCTCGTGGCTATTCTCGACGGCGCGGCGCAAATCGCTACGCCGACCTTTGTGGGCACTATCTGTATTTGTATCGTCTTCTTCCCTGTGGTGCTGCTTTCAGGAGTGGCGCGGTTTCTTTTTACCCCGCTCGCCCTGGCGGTAGTGTACTCGATGCTGACTTCTTACCTGTTGTCCCGAACCTTGGTAACGACCATGGCCGCCTACCTTCTGAGCGAGACTCACGAGGAGCATCATGGGGCAAACCTTTGGGGGCGCTTTCTGATGCGCTTCGAGCAAGCGTTCGGTCGCTTGCGGGCGCGCTACGTTGAGACGCTGCGCGCTTTTATCGCTTGGCGACCGCTTACGCTTAGCTGCGTCGGCGCGATGGTGCTGATCTCGTTCGGTTTGCTTCCCGTGGTAGGCGAAGATTTTTTTCCCCAGGTGGATGCGGGCATGATGCGCCTTCATGTGCGCGCCCCGACCGGAACGCGAATCGAGCGTACCGAGCAGATTGTCGATGCCGTCGACCGCGAAATTCGAAACATTATCCCGCCCTCGGAGCTTGAAAGCATCAGCGACAATATCGGTTTGCCTCTGTACTATGACCTCGCCTTTTATCAAACCGACAGTATTGGGCCGCAGGATGCCGACGTTTTGATCCAGCTGAAGCCCGAGCACCGCCCAACCTCCTATTATCAGAACCGAATACGGCAGGTGCTAAGGCGCAACTTTCCCAATCTTACGACCTACTTCCAGCCTGCAGACATGGTGACTCAGGTGCTCAACTTCGGTCTGTCTTCCGCGATCGATGTTCAAATATCCGGCAACAACCTGAACCAAGATCTGGCTTACGCTAATCGTCTCAAGGCCGCGATGGAGGCGATTCCGGGCCTGGTGGATATTCGGATAGCGGAGCCGATGGATTATCCGGCAATCTTCGTCAAGCTCGACCGCGACAAAGCGCTTCAAACCGGGATCACTGAAGAGCAGGCGGCATCGAGCCTGCTTGCGGCCTTGAGCGGCAATATGTTGATCCAACCGGACTTTTGGCTCGATCCGGTCAGCGGCGTCAACTACAACGTGATCTCGCAGTCCCCGCAGCATCTGATATCTTCGATTCAAGATATCGCCAATCTGCCCCTGACTGCGTCGTCCTCCGTGCAGCCCAGTCCGGGGATGGCAGGTGTTGTGAGTTCGAGCGGCGCAGACCACGCCTCTGGCACGACAGCCGGTGGCGCGATGCCAGAACCCCAGCATCTTGGCAACCTTGCCACGCTCGAGCACACGGTCGACCCCGCCGTGATCGACCATTACACAGTGCAGCGGGTGATAAATCTTAACTGCGATGTCTGGGGACGCGACTTAGGCAGCGCAACCGCGGCGGTTGAAAAAGAAATCGCGAAGCTCGGCGTTTTGCCACCTGGTATGGCGATCCACATTCGCGGTCAGAGCCAAGCGATGCGCCAGTCGTTTCGCACGTTGGGCTTTGGAGTAATATTAGCAGCCGTGCTCGTATACCTTATTATGGTCGCCAACTTTCAGTCGTGGCTTGAACCGATGATCATAATGCTAGCGGTGCCAGGCGCGCTCGCCGGTGTGCTATGGATGCTTGCATTGACCAAGACGACGATCAATGTGGAATCCTTGATGGGCGCAATTATGGCGGTGGGCGTGGCGGTCGCTAACGGAAATTTGTTGATAATTTTTGCCAACGATCTGCGCGAAGAAGGGTACGACTCGGTGAAGGCTGCTATCGAGGCTGCGTCCATCCGTTTGCGCCCGATCCTGATGACTGCTCTAGCGATGATCCTGGGGATGTTGCCGATGGCGTTGGGAATTGGCGCGGGCTCGGAGCTTAACGCGCCCCTAGGGCGAGCCGTGATAGGCGGACTGATCGCAGCCACGCTGATGACGTTGTTCGTCGTGCCCACGGTGTATTCAGTGTTCGCTCGTCATCGGATTACGAAAAAAGAGCGCGACGAGAGGGTTGCCGCAGCTCTCGCCCAGCATCGCGCATAACCGCGAACTCTGATCCGCGCGGACAAGTTGGAAGACTTGCGCCACACGCGCTTTAAGCTGGACCACTGCCTTTACAAAGGTCACAGGCGAATCGATGCTAGATTTGAACCACGAGCTATCTCGCTCTAGACGGGACAACGAGCAAAGCCAGCTAAGAATACCTCTGTGGTTGACGCGCGATCTTGTCCTGATTTTCCTGGGTCGCGGATTACGCAGTCTAAGCCAAGGCTATCTGTCGATTGCCGTACCGATCTACGTGGTAATGCTCGGCTACGGCGCAGTGGACTTAGGAATACTGTACACTGCCGGCACGCTGGCGAGCGCGTTGCTCACACTTTTGGTAGGCGCGCTTGCGGACAGGCTCGGCCGCAAAGCGTTGCTTATCGCGGTATCGATTATGGCAACAGTCGGAGCGCTCGGCTTTGCGTATGGGACAAGCCTATCAGTTTTAGTCGTTGCGGCGGCCACGGGGACGATTGGACAGGGTGGCGTGGCAGGTCATGGCGGGGCGTGGGGGCCGTATTATCCGGCGGAACAAGCCCTCGTTACCGAAATAGTAGCGGACCGTTGGCGCACCTCGGCGTTTGGAGCACTGTCGTTCTTTGGAGTATGTGCTGGAGCGCTAGGTTCGTTGATGGCGGAACTACCTGACCAGTTGCACGCCCATTTTCAGGTTGCTCCAATCTCAGCATACAGAATACTTTTTTTAGCGACAGCGGTATTGAGCCTTGCGATGGGGCTAATCGTAATTCCTGTGCGCGAGCGGCCGTCCCGGCTTTCACGCGGCGAAACGGCGCGATCTGGTGAACTGGCCGCTCGAATATTAGGTCTGTCGCTAAGTTCTTGGAAACTGGTCGGGCGTTTCATGCTAACCAACGCCACCAACGGGCTGTCGATAGGGATTTTCTCACCGTTTATCGTTTATTGGTTTCACCAGCGTTACGGGGCCACTGCCACAGAACTTGGAACTTTGTTTTTTGCCACGAATCTTGTCGCCGCTGTACCGTACTTGGCGGCAGGCACATTCGCTGCTCGCCTGGGTTCCGTGAACACCGTGGTCTTGACCCGCATTTTGGCAGCGGTTCTGATCGGGGTTATGGCGCTGATGCCGAGCTTCTGGCTCGCCGGCACCGTGTTTTTGGTGCGTATGGCGGCAAACACGCTGTCGATCCCGGTTAGGCAATCGTATTTGATGGGGGTTGTTCCTGCATCTGAGCGGGCCAGTGCTGCTGGGTTGAGTAACTTTCCGTTGCAGGTAACCCGTTCGCTGGGAACTTACCTCGGCGGACTTTTGATGCAGAGCTTTTCGCTGTCGTCTCCGTTTGAAGTAGCAGCGGTAATCCAACTCTTGAATGCTGCCCTGTACTACAAGTTTTTTCGCGATGTTCTTCCGCCAGAAGAGCGCGAAGCGCGTGAAACCGATAGTTTTGAGTCTTATGCGGCGACGGGCAGCGAGCGGTGCGCAGACCGGTAAAAGGTGCTTTTTCGGTGCCGCTTTTTACGGGCGACGAAAAGGAAATGCCGCTGCGGCAGAGATACTCGTGGGGTGCCACTTTGGCGCGCTAAAAGAATTCGCGGCGCTCGTGTGGGTCGACAGCGGTGTCGCTATAGCTGGTAGCTACGTGCTCCCTCGCGTCTGCGAAGCTCTCACGCCGACTTCCCCATCGGCCTGGTCCGTTCAGAATAGGCGCGCGTCTCTATCCTAATCGCTTGCTTTGAGACGGCGAGCGCCCAATCTGCGACGTCACCATATATGGTTTTGAAAATTCGCTGAAATCCCTTAGTGCGAGCTTCTCAAGGAAACTTGGTTTCGAAAGGCCACGCCTTGTATTGGGAGACGCCGAGGCGGTGGGAAAACGCCGCGTAGGTGACGACGCCCTTGGAATCGAAGGCGACCTCGAACTTATCCATGCCCAGTGCGGCATTCCTCAAAGTCATACTGTGGGGAGCAAACGATAGTGGACCGACAAAGTTCAATGGCCAGCCAAGGTCCACGCTAAAATCCTTCCCGTCGAAATAATAATAATTCGCAACCATTCCGTCAGGGATCCCAAGCAACTGATTCGGTACCCCGAGTTTTTCGATTACCTCGTTCCAGGTAGTTCGGCCGGGAGTAATAAAGGCGACGTCTTGGGGCTTTAGCGGCCGATTAACGGTGAGCCTGGTCCAACCAACCGGGCCGCACGCCGCTGAGTTGAAGGCGAGCACTAAAATCGCAAAAGCCGCGCAATAGGCGCGCGCTGCCATCTTCGCCTCAATTTCCAAAGGGCCAGTACTGGAACTTGAGCTTGTCCGTTCCTTTGCCGTAGAGCACTTCGTCCACTACGCCTTCTTTATTGAAAAACACGTAAAGATCGTCGCTCGCAATGTTAACCCGCGAGAAAACCAGAACGGTGCCGTGCTTTAGCGTGTATCGATAATAATGGAAGACTTCCTCGCCGTTAATCTGGCGTATATTGTCCGGCGCGCCTAGGAGTTGGACGACTTGTTCTATCGTCGTCTTTCCCTTTTTGATGGCCGAAACGTCGTTGTCGTTGAACGGTGTCCCCAAATCGCCGCGCGAAAAAGCGCATCCGGCGATGCCAGCAAGACCCACCCATATCGTCAACAACGACCAAGGGCGCAAAAGCCTTGCTAAGGCAACGTATGCGCCCGATTTAATCACGTTTTGCCCCCGATCCGATGCTGCGCGCACAATTGGAGGTCTGGGGCAACCAGGGCAACGTTTAGAAACATGAAGGACCAAAGGTTTGTGCGGTGAATCGAGCAGGTGGGAAATTGATGCCTTCTCATATTGAGGTACTATAGGCTTGGATAGCGCCCCGATGCTTTTTCTACCTAGCCGACGATCTAAGTTTGTGGCAATGGGGCGTGTCAAGCCTGTCGACAAGTTCTTTGTCGGCTTTCAAACTGATAGCTGGGGCGACGGTTTAGGGGCTGCCTAATTCATTCTTCGTCGCTAGCCATCTGGAAGCGAGGTTTAGGGCCGAAATTCGCACTGAGAGCGAGCTTTCCAGGGCGTTTTTGTGCCCCTTCTGTCGGCGAGCAATTCGCGGATTAGCGCTACACTTCTAGCAACTCAGATTAAAAGCCACAAGCAGGCGCCATGAAGTTGTTAGGCCGAAAGTAGGAGCGCGGAAAATCTATATCGGTGCTTGCAAAACTTACTAAAGGTCCTCGCGAAACCAGTCCTTTGAATTTCTCCTCTTCTACTCTTTTACGTGTTAGGGGATTTTACAGCGGCCTTCGGTCTTAACAAAGTTACGACGACGCTCGCCATTAATTTGCCGCTTTCGTCAGTTACGCGAACGTTGGCAACCATCGTGGTGCGCCCTGAATGGATGATCTCGGCGTCGGCAAAAATTTTGCCGCCTCGAGTATTACGAAGTAGGTTGGCCGAGATCTGGAAGGCTAATGGAAAAAGCTCGGGGCGTGGTTCGCCAGCTGGATTGATTTCGGCCAAGCAGGCCGAGGTAGCTGCGACGTCGGCGAGAGCGATGATCGCGCCGGCGTGAAAAAGTCCCGTTGGCTGTGCGACCGCGTGAGAGAACTCAAGTTGGGCTCGCGCTTTTCCCTCGCCAGCCGAAAGTAAAACGATTCCGATGCTTTCGTTGAGAGTGTGGCGCGAAAAAGATTCATTGAACCTTCGAGCGTATTCTTCCGGTGACATATCTCCTCCCGTGAACTTGTAACCCCGTGGAGCCTTCTATGTGAAAAAGGTTTTCGCTTGAAGCTGAAGGTAGCGTAGATAATCGGGAGCTCCTAATTGCGTCGCTTGAAATCGGCGAAGAGAGTTTCGTTTGGCGCTAGCGCTTGCTCACGCCGAGAAGATTTACGGTTCAGCTCTTGCAGCGGACTGTTACGTTACGTTTGATAGGCGAAAAATACTTGAGAGCGCGGGCTGCTCAACAATGATTCCGCCCTAAGTTTTTGCGAAATGTCTAGAGAAGAGATAGCGGCGGTTCAAAAATGCCGTGAGGCAAGGAGCGAGCGTTTATTGTGAGGAGACCGGGCAGTGCGGCACGCGAGCCCAGCTCGCACGATTTTACGTTGCGAAGTTTTTAGGAGAGGGCCGTCGGGGATTCGAACCCCGGACCCGCTGATTAAGAGTCAGCTGCTCTACCAACTGAGCTAACGGCCCACCCAGAACTTAACCCACCTACAAGCCCTCGCTAGAGCTCGAGCCGCGATTCATTAAAGCACCTCAGAAGCAGGCGAGAAAGCCGACCTTAAAAGGCGCGTTCACTCGGCTTGCAGGCGTAAACCGGGTGGGGTGAGTGAAGGGACTCGAACCCTCGACCACCGGGGCCACAACCCGGTGCTCTGCCAACTGAGCTACACTCACCACCCCTGATTAATTTGACAATATACGCGTCGCAAATAAAGACCAAGACCGCGACCGCAAGCGCGCGCACCTGTGCAGGGAGCGATTAAAACTGCTCCCGGACAGCGATCATAAACCGCTGCCCGCTTTTCCCTGTTGCCCGGACCCCCGGCTAGGTAAAGCGGCCGAAGCCTAAGTTACGAAGACATTATACGGAGTCAAGCCGGCGCTTGCCTGCGGCAAACCCCAGCAAATAGCCGCTTTGGCTAAAAACTAACTTTTTGCTTCCTCCAGCGCAGCCATCGCGATCGTCCCATGAGTAAAGGCTGCCCCGGCGCGCATCTCCATTGCCACAAAAATCGCCTCGGCGATCTCCTCGTCCGTTGCTCCAAGTTCTTTAGCTCGTTTAACGTGCCCCTCGATGCACCAAGGACATTGGGTAGTATGGGCAACTCCTATCGCGATTAGATTCTTGACCTTGCTCGACAGCGCTCCGTCCTTGAACACGGCTTCGCTAAAGTTGCTAAAGGCCTTTGCAAGCTCGGGCCTAAGTTGGCGCAGTCGCGCACGATGCTTAACGTTGTCTTTGACGTGATAATCGGCCACCTCTGTTTTACCTCCCTTAGCTCGAGTTTTGTTGCTTCGCTTAAGCAGCCCGTCGCTTTACGCTTTGTGCCTACGTTAAATCAACCGGTTGAACCAAAGGTCGCGGTGTCTATGATCGTTTATTTTGTTCGAGCACTTGTTTTAGAACTACGGCTTGGTTGTGCTGTTCGTCCCGAGCACCGAAAACTAGCGTGAGCGTACCGCGTGAAGCCAGCTGGCGTAGCTCTTCGAGCTGCTCGCGGGCCTCTGGTCGCTCCAGTTCTTCAAGGTAGCGCTTGCGGAACTCTTCCCATCGTTCCGGCGCGTGGCCAAAAAATTTCCTCAATTCGTCGCTTGGCGCTATTTCTTTGAACCAGTATGAGATTTGAGCGTCGCGCTTGCTGACGCCGCGCGGCCACAGCCGGTCGACCAGTACCCGCACGCCGTCTTCCTTGCTTGGAGGTTCGTAGACCCGCTTGAGCCGAATCCTCATCTTCAAAGCCTCGTATACCTGGTTAGCAGGAGAAGCTTTTGCCACGGCCTGCGTACATAAGAAAGCCTCGCGCAATAGTTAGAAGTGCCCGTTAGAAGAAATCAGCCGAAAAAGCGATCAGAATTCACGCCGAGCAAACGACACCTCTTGGTAGATCAGATCCGAATTCGCTGGACACAATAACCTCTGTTTGCGAACACTGCTTGCTGGTCTTTACGTGAAGATGTCGATGCCATTCTCAAGCAGTTACTGTTTGCTCAGACGACCCAAGCTCGGTGCGCACTGCCTCGGCTAGCTTCTGTGTCTCTTCCTCACCCAGTAAGCGGTCGATAAGGGGATAAAGCACCTCTTGTTCTTTCGAGATGTGGCTGGCAAGCAATTGCGCGAAATCGTACGGCTGGCCTTCCAGCGTATGTACCACGGTGGAATATTCGCGCGCACGAGTGAGTTCTTCGAGGTTGTCGAGAATTTGCTCGATCTCGCGATGCTCCGAGCGGACGATCGCTAGCGGGTCGGCCGTAAGAGCGGTATCGATTCGCCTTTTCTCTAAGCGTGGAAAAAGTATTTTTTCCTCAGCTTGAATGTGACGCCTTAGCCCCGCGGCGAATTTCCCGAAGCAGTTGCGCAAATGTGCCAACTTTAGCGCGTCGAGCGTTTGGGCCGCCTTTTGACATTCGTCCCAAAGTTCCAGTAGCCGACGATGGTCGTCTTGGAGAAGCGTGCTAACGCGCGAAAGCATCATGTGTCTCTCTCTGTGAGGTCAGTTGCAAGTAAAGCGGTAACATGTATAATACTTACATGTCTGCTCTTGCGCGGTCAATTGTTGCTATTTACGTGGCGCGCGTATTCTTAAAGATGGTTTTTGTGTCCACGAGAAGTCTGTTATTCTTGATTTTGCGTAGGCGACATTGGTTTACGACCGCGCTTTAGGCTTTTCGACATGAGTCGGTGCAAGGCGAAAAATATCGGCGTATTAGCCAGAGCGATTTTAAGCTCTGTCTCGCCAAGCTTCTGCTTGTGCCGACGCGGTTAACGCTTTGACAGCGCAGCATCATACCGATGGCCCGGATCCGAGTTATTTACGAGAGTGGCGAACCTGAAAGAGTAATCGAATTCGACCCGAGCGATGCCCCGTTTCAGCACGACGGGCAACCTGGTTCGATCCTAGACGTGTTGCTCGGTCATGACGTTTGGCTGGAGCACGCGTGTGGAGGGAATTGCGCCTGTACGACGTGCCATGTGATCGTCAAGCGCGGCTTTGAACTGCTTTCCGAAGCTTCGGAGCAAGAGGAGGATTTGTTGGACAAGGCACCGGGTCTTACGCCGACCTCGCGGCTGGGCTGTCAGGCCGTGATCGAGGACCCGGACGCTGAGATTGTCGTGGTTATACCACGCTACACGATCAACCAGGTAAGCGAGCGGCCAGCTCGTTAGAAAGGCTTGGAGCTCTGCCGGCAAGAAATCCTGGGTACTTGACTTCGAGCAGACAGAAGGCTGCGATGACGAGAGCGTGAGTTATCTTGCCTTCTGCGATGAGTTGACGGACACGTTCCAGCCGAAACCTTACGACTCGCGTTGCCTCTCCGTCGTCTAGCTTCTTGCGCGTCACCCGGCGCGCGGAGCACGCCAAAAAGGAAAAGCAGAGATTGTCTTGAATCGCAGGATTCGGGTGCACCCGACCGAGAGGGATAATTTCCTCTGCGTCGTAGCCTGTTTCTTCCACCATCTCTCGTCGCGCGGCCTCAGCTGGGCTTCTATCCGCTGGATCGACCATCCCACCGGGAATCTCGAGCGTAAAACTCCTAACCCCATGCCGGTACTGGCGCACCATCACCACGCACCCGTCGTCGGTGACCGGGATGATGTTCACCCAGGCCGGCACCTTGAGGACGAAAAAGTCGCGGTTACCGTGGGTCGGGTGGCGGCTCGATTGACGATAGAGTTCGAAGACTGGTGTTTTACAAAGAGATTCGCTTCTGACGGTGAGCCATTTATGCAATTCTTCGCACCTCTCTTCAGGCTAAAGGCTCGTCAGACCATATGGGCTGCAATTTAAAAAAGAGCACGTATGCACCTGCTAGGGCACCTAAATGAACGTGCCACCTATTGCCCGAATGCAAGCGCAACTTGTTTTGGCGCAAACCTACAATGTGAGGTCTGCTTTCGACTCCACTCTACGCTTCGATTCTGGGGAATTTCAGCTATCGGCAGCTCGATCCACCAACTGGAATGTTTTGTAAGTTAACGGTCGGTAGTTACGCTTTCGTTTTAAGCCTTCCGAGTGGAGTTAGGTGCGCCGTTGGCTTGCAAGCCGCTCCACGAGCCGCCGCGTTAACCTGCCGATCTCATCCCTACATCGCGTAAAGCCTTCGAAGCCTTGGCCACTGGGATCCTCGATATCGCCCACTTCTCCCACAAACGAGCGCAACGTGTAAGCTTCCGGTCCGCCATACTCTAGCGGAAATTTCTCGCACAGCTCCTTCAGCTGTTGTTCGGTCATCGCGAGCACCAAATCTGACCCGTACAGGAGCTCGGGATGGCGCTTTAGGTCGGTCGAGCTAGCTCCTTCGGGCAGCTCGATGCCGATTTCGCGCAGCGCCAACCGCGTTTCAAGGGAGACTAACGCGCCGTCGCGCGCGTACGGAGCGATCCCGGCAGACAAGACGGTTATTTGCTGCTCCAGGTTGCGCTGCGCAAGCTCGCGCCGCGTTAAATACTCTGCCATCACGCTTCGCGCGGTATTGGCAGCGCAGATAAAAAGCACCGAGCGGTACCGGGGACCAGTTTCAGCCACGGCGGTTATACGGGCTTGAGGCTCAAGCTCAGCTACTGAAGAGCTGGCGCACCTCGCCCAGAACGTGTCCCAGTGACTCTTTTTTGGTCAAGCCTTTAGCCAGTTCTTCTTTAAGCCTGGGGCCGAGCTCTTCGGGGTCCCAGAATCCTTTTTTCGTAATTCTGGCCACCGAGTGCCACCCCTTCATCAGCCAGACCGAGCCGAGCCCTACTCGAAAAACCTCGCCGTGAACGTCTTTAGCGTCGTCGCTGGCCAGCCAGACCACAAGCGGGGCGATATGGGCCGGACTGTAAGGGTCGAACTCGCCCGGCGCCACCTCGGGCATCGTGGCCGCCGTTTGGGGCGTTGCGTCAACTGTCATTCGCGTGCGGGCAATCGGAGCGATCGCGTTGGCGGTAACGCCGTAGCGCTGCATCTCCATGTCGACGATAATTGCCATGGCGGCCAACGCTGCCTTCGCCGAACCGTAGTTGACCTGGCCCGCGTTGCCGAGCAGGCCCGAGTCCGACGACGTGTTGATCAAGCGCCCATTAAGGACGTTGCCAGCTTTGAACTGCTCGCGCCAATACTCCGTGGCATGACGCGCCATGTTGAACGAGCCCTTGAGATGCACGTTAATTACAGCGTCGAAATCCTCTTCGGTCATGTTGAATATCATCCGGTCGCGCAGTATTCCGGCGTTGTTGACCACGATATTCAACTTGCCGAAGTTATCGAGCGCGCACTGGACGATCCGCTTAGCTGCCTTGAAGTCAGCAACGTTGTCGTAATTTGCCACCGCTTCCCCGCCGTTCTTTCGTATCTCCTTGCAGACTTCTTCGGCAGGAGTGGACGACTGTCCGCTGCCGTCAAAATGGGCACCGACGTCGTTCACGACAACCTTTGCTCCGTGCTTTGCGAGCAGCAGCGCTTCTTCCCGACCGATACCGCGCCCGGCACCGGTGACGATTGCTACCTTACCTTCTAATAGTCTCGGCATAACCCAAAGTCCCCTTACAATTGCTTTCCTGCCAAGTTACGCAAATTATTCCGACACAAAAACCATAGGCTAAACAAGCACGAACCCGCGCTTGCGGACCGTCTCGTTGTCTCGACCTAGATGCCTAGCTCATTGGTCGTTTGACAGTAGCGTTAGTATAACAGAAAGTTCGCCAGGTGGAGGCCATCATTCGGATAACTTTTATCGCAGTTCGCCACGCTGAGTTCTACCTTTAAAGCTAGCGTGGTAATTTCAGTCAAAGTCGAAGCATGTCATGTATGGAACCGCTCTGGCGTTGTCGAGTCTTACACATTCGCAGTCCGAAGTGTTTCTTAAGCGCTGGCCACAGCTGACCTGTCCTGCAGACGTGAACCCTGGTCATGTTGTGCCGACAGTTTGAAGCGTTTGCCGACGGGTTTAACTGGCCGTTCGATTCAGCGCGAGCCAATCCGGGCGTGCCGGCTGAAACGTACTCGGTTTCATGCGATGACGTTTTGGCGGCGAAGCTCGGTGATTTCGTTAGCGTCGAAACCAGCCCACCGCAGCACCTCGTCGGTATGTTCGCCTAACCGAGGAGGTAGCGCGCCGACTGTTGCCCGTTCGCCGTTGATAGCCACTGGGAGGTCGATTATTTTGAAACCTGGCACTCGCAAAGTTTTAATCTCTTTGATCAGCTCCATCGCCTTTACCTGCTCGTCGGCGCACACTTGGGCAAGCGAGTTTATCGGACTGCAGGGTACTCCTGCCGCTCGCAAAGCATTCGCCCACTCATGGCAACGTCGAGTTTCGATTCGAGCCTGAATAAGTCTATGCAGCTCGTCGCGATTTCTTACGCGGTCCGCGTTAGTACTGAAACGAGGGTCGCGCGAAAGCTCGGGCATCTCGAGAACCCTGCAAAGTGCGCGGAATAGATTGTCGTTGCCCGCGGCAATCATTATCCAGCCGTCGCGCGCTTCGAAAGCTTCGTACGGGGCAACCAACGGCGAACGCGAGCCAACCTTTTCTGGAACCTCCCCACTGGCCAGATAACCGGCCATCAACAGTGTCGTCCAAACCACGCCGGTTTCGAGCAAGCTCGTATTGATCTCGGATCCTTTGCCCGTTTTCTGGCGCTCCATAAGCGCGATCAATATTCCGATAAAAGCCCACATTCCGGTGCCCATATCGATTACCGGCGCCCCCATCCGCACGGGCGGTTCGTCGGGGTTGCCGGTTATGCTCATGTGTCCGGTATAGGCCTGGAGAATTGGGTCATATCCGGGAAGCTCGCTGAACGGGCCGTGGCTGCCGAATCCGCTGATAGCGCAAAAGATCAATCGCGGGTTTCTAGCACGCAAGTTTTCGTAGCTTAGCCCGCGGGCTCGGGCGCTCTGTGGCTTAAGCGAATGCACAAAAACATCAGCCTTTTCAACCATCGAGAGCACGACTTCAAGACCGCGCGGATGGTTGAGCTCGATACAAACGCTCTTTTTGTTTCGGTTGTACGCAAGAAAGGAGGCCGACTCTTCGCCCCAGTACGGGGGCGCCCAACGGCGCGAATCATCGCCCAATCCAGGACGTTCGATCTTGAAAACGGTTGCGCCAAAATCGCCGAGAAGCTGGGTGCAAAAAGGGCCCGCGATGTTTTGTGTGAGGTCAACTACGGTTATCCCCTCGAGCGTCTTCGGCATCGCTTCACTCCTTGTGCTTGTGGATTCATTTTGCTTGCCTGCTTAAGAGCTTGTCGCTTACGGGCCGAGACCTTAGCGGACAGTATTTGCTGAGCTCCCCTTTTTATCATCGAAGCTGACTTGTGGCGGCGTTGCCCAAGCGCAAGCGTTTAGCCGCTGTGCCTTTTGCTAAGTGATATTACCGACCAGACGGCGTCGCAAATAGATTTCTATGAGCATCAAGGAAATTGCAATCGGTACCAGGTAGCCTGTGGCCGGTCTGTAGCGAACAACCCTACGACCGTTGTGCTGCAATAATTGCTGCAGCGAGGGGTTGAGGCTTCCTCCTGTAGCCTGGGTCAGGCGCTCGAGTAACTGGCGATTTGGCGGTCGCAGGCGCAGTTCTTCCATCAAGGATGGCACGGTGCCGGTGGCGATGTAGGGAAGCGACGCCAAGGTCTTTTCCTGATCATTTTTTTTCTGCACCAGGTAAAACGTGTACTCGCCTGGCGCCATCGTTCCCATATCCGCCCGGTATTCGTTCGGCGATACGGGGGTCATCGGGATTTCGGAGGCGCCCTTGGAGCTTACCACGCGGCAAAAAAGGCTTTCGGCAGGCACGCGGTCATTGTTTTGCGCGATTATTTGGATCGCCCCATCGCGCTCGACACGTACGCTCAAGTCGAAGGGCTGCCACAGCCGCGGTCTCATCGTCCACGTGATCAGCTGAGACCAGAACTGGGCGTAGCGGTCCCACTGGAGCCATCGCACGCTTCCTACTGACTCGGGGTCTGCGGCGAAGGTTGCCACGCGACCTAAGCCGAATTGCCACGATGCGACCAGAGGCGCTTGACCGCCCTGGTGTTCAACCGCCAGCGACACGGTGGCGCGCTCTTTGGGTTCGCTGAGAGAGTAAAACTCCACTGGTGGGAGCTTGTCTGACTCGATTCCGGCCAAGATCGCATTGCGCTTTGCAACGGTTACCCGCAGATGGCGAATCGAATGGGCGTCGGTGCTTTTGTGGCTCAAACGCACCAACAGCTCCGGCAACGTGGTAATATCGTCGACCCGATAAAAAACGCCGTGGGTGAGCTCGGCGAAGTCCTGAAGCAGCTTCAAGTTTTCCGTGTCAGGTCCGATTCGAATGGTGGAAACGGGGATGTTTTGCCGCGCAAAGTCGGCCATCAGCTGGTCGTGGTCATGGTATTCGCGATTCGTGTCTCCGTCGGTCAACAAGATCACTTGGCGTGTGCGTACGTCGGTCGCTAGAATTTGCCGCTCCGCTATTTCCAACGCTTGCTTGAAGTCGGTCCCACCTCCTGGCTCGAGCGCCGCGATGCGCGCCTCCAAGGCGCGGCGATGTCCGCCGAGCGGTTGCAACGGCATCAGCACGTAAGGGTCCGAATCGAAGGCTATCACGCCGACGAAGTCGGCGTCGTCGAGTTGCCGCAACAGCGCCAAGGCGGCCTGTTTTGCATAGCGTATTCGCTCCTCGTCGCGGATCGTCGGGTAGCGCGAGTTGTAGCCCATTGAGTTTGACCGGTCGATAAGCAGGTAGATCGCTACGGGCTCCCGTTGCGGTGGCGGAGGTTGTGGTCTGAACCGTACTGGCAAAAAGCTCTCGAGCACGCTTCCCATAAAACGGCTGTCGCGAAGCGTGTTCCCGGTTACGATAACGCCTCCTCCGTATTCGCTGACATACGTCTTCAGCGTCTCTTGAAGTTCCGGTCTCAGAGCGTCGCTCGAAACGTCGTCCAGTACGACCGCCTGATAACCTAACAAAAAGCTCGTCGCGTCGGGCTGCAAGTCGGAAGGTTTTGCACTGGCGGCTTCGTAGCCGCGCATGCCCAGAACTTTAAGAATGCTGGTTGGGCTGTCGTTCGACACCACCAGTACACGCGGCGCGGGCGAAACTGCGACAGAGGTGGTCAAGCTCGAATTCACCACGCGTACGTGGGGTTCCACTTCGAGTTTCGAAGTTATTAAGCTAGCTCCAGGCTTGGGGATTAGAAATGGCAGCGCGTAGCGGTTGAGTCCTTGATGGAGCCGAATAAGGCGCTCGACGGGACGCCCAAAGGAGTCCTGCACCGATAGCCTAGCCTCGACGTCACGTTCGGCCTCGCTCTCGATGTCTAACCGGAGCGGGAACGTGAAACCAGCCCGCACGACCTCTGGGGCATAAATCCCCACCAAGGCGACCCGCGCAGACGTCACAGGCGGCGGCAGTGAAGCAAACACTTGGACGCCGCTTGCGACCAGCATCGGAATTTCTTGTAGAGCGTCGCCCTGGGTCTCGTTCCCGTCACTAAGTAGCCACAATTTTTTCTCGGCATCTGGCGCGAACATCCCGACCGCCACAGTCAGCGCCGAGGCTATGTCGGTTGCGTCGCCGTTGACGCTTCCCTCGAGCGAGCCCACATCTCGAACGCTCGCCGGCTCCGCCAAAACGCGTATATCTGCACCAAACGCGAGCACCGACAACGAGTCACGCCGGTCCATGCTGCGCGCCAATCGAAGCACCTGGCGACGCATCGCGTCCAACTGCGATGGGTCGATCGAACGCGATTCGTCGAGCATCGCCACTACTTCAAGTCTGCCGGTACGCACGCGCGTTTTGACCTGGAGCCCCGCAAGTAAGGCCACCAAGGCTACCAGGACGCCAGTTCGCAGCCCCGCCAATGCGAATTGTAAACCACGGCTGTGGGCGTTTGTGGCGCGCCATCCTGACCACCATACCAGTGGTACTAACGAAATAAGCCAAAGCAGCTCGGGTCGTTCAAACACTTGCCTGCCTGTTTTTCGAACTTCGTAGGACGATAAGCGCGCTTTCCGCCACAAGCGCGGCGAGTGCTAAGCTCGCCAACGCCACCGTCAGCGGCTTCGTCCGAGATTGTTCATTTCTTTTGCGTCCTGACGCTCTGGAAGGGGGAAGGTGAAGAACTCGGCGTTCGATCCTTAAGTCCGACTCGGAAGCGTCGAAGTAGTTGGCGAAGACGGACTGGGTGAAATCTCCGGTCTCGATCACGTAGCGTCCGACCATCGTCGGCGTGAAGCGAATCTGCTTGTCCTTGTCGGGACCGAGCTTGACGGTAGCGCCGTCGGGTAACGTAACTCGAGCACTTGTTTCTGAGTCAATGGTGAACGTGTTGCCGGTGGCTACGACCTTTACGTCGGAGGGGGCAAGCAGCTCGCTCACAAGCTTGAGCGCAAGCTCAAGGACCTCGAGCCGATCGGGATCGAACAAGAGATGGTCTCGGATATCGAACGCGACTACGCCCATGCGAAAATTGCTTCTGCGACCTATCGCGACCAGGGGGATACGGCGCGCAGGTTGCCAAGCGGCTCCTACGGCTAGCACGCGCATCCAGTCGGGCAGCGACAAGATACGCGTGCGGTGAAGCGGAATCGGCACGAAAAGGCGTTGCTCGCCGACGATTCGGTCAAGTTCGGCTCGGCCGGCCGTGAGGCCAGCGTTCGGTTGCCCGCTTGACCTCGGGAAAAACGCAACGAGCGAGCGGCCCTTAAATTCGTCGACGACTTGGTCGTAGACCACGACGAGGTCGTAGCGCTGGGCATCTTCCGCTGAGTGCAGATTGGCCGATAGCGCCGAAGAGCGCGCCTCGAGCGTGTGAAGCGTGGCCTGTGGTGCTATAGCCTTGACGAGTCTTGCCAAATCCTCGCCCACGCCCGTATCGCTACTTACTATCAGAACGCGTTTCCCCTGGAGCGCAGGAACATAAGCGTACCGAACGTTGTCGAAAGAAAGAGCATCATCGCCGAAAACCTCCGCTCGCAAAAGGCCAGCTTCGGTCAGGGGTCCGAACGGCACCACCAGTTGGCTTCGCGGCGCAAGTGTCATCGACCGCCGGTACGTCAACCGATTATTGAGCTCGATCCGTAGCTCGCATCTTGCTTCTCTAAACGAAAAATTGCGAACCACGCAGAAGCCCGATTCCAGCGATGGGACGCCTGGTTCAAGACTGGCTATTGCCAAATTAGGTTGAGCCGTTCCAACTTGGTGAAAATCGAACGAACCGCGTAGCGAGCGCAGAGCCGTATCGCTGTACTGTGGCATCCGGTCGGAAAACAGGTCGACGTAATCAGCCTGGCGCGCCATCGCCAAAGCGGCCGAGAATGCGGCGGCGCGGCTTCTCACCGCCACGGCAGATAGCGATCTCAAGGCGTGTCTTACGGCTGATACGTCAGAGGTGGGACTCAGCACGGTTTTGGCTTCTAAGGCATAAGTCACGACCGAAAACTGGGAGCCTGCGCCCGATTTGGAAATGATTTTGAGCGCCTGGCGCTTGGCAAGCTCGAGCCGCGTAAGTGAACCTTCGCTGGCGCCCATCGCGGCTCCTATGTCAAAAATCAACACTCGGTGGCTTGGGCCGCGCAACGGCGCGCGAAGTTTGAGGTACAGGCCTGCCGCGGCCAGCGAAAGTGTGCCCAATGCTAGCGCTTCGAGCCAAAAGAAGACGTCTGGTTGAAAGCGGCGTTTCGCAACTGGGGAGGGTAACTCCTCGAACAGCAACAAGCTTGAAACGATCAGTCTGGGATAACGACTCGCCAGCAGATAGATCGCGATGAGAACAGCGAGGCTTGCAGCATAAAGCAAACTCAGTGGACTCAGCAATCCCATCCCTAATGCACCAACCCCAAGCGAGGAAACTCCTGGGTCACGATCGTTTCGAAATTTTCCGCCCCGAATGCGCGAACGTAAGGAATATTGTTGCGATGGCAAAAGGTACGCAGCTCGTCGACCAAACGGTGAAGTCGCGCGAGATATAGCGAGGCGACTTTACGTTCGAATCGAAGCTCGCGCATCTGTCCGGTCTCGCTGTCATAAACGCGGTAGATTCCTGGTGCATAAGTCCCCTGCGACTCGTGCTGGCCAAGAACGTGCAGCACCGCGACTTCGTAGCCAGCAGCAAGCAAGCGCTTGAGAGCGGATTGCCACTGTTCGAAGGGGGTCAGAAAGTCCGAGACGATAACGGCTACGCCACGCTCTTTGCGTTGGTTCAAAATTTCCGCAACTCCTGCATCTAAAGCCGTCTCGCCACGAAAGCGCATCTTTTTAAGAAAAGGCCTCAACTCATAGTATGAGTCGCGGCGATGGAAGAACGGGGTTGCGTCGAGCATGACTCGATTACCCCGACGCCCGATCCCGACGATTCGCACAGCGTCATTTTCGCTCATCGCGATATAGGCCACGCTCGAAGCCACCGCCAGCGCCAAACCCGCTTTGTCATCCTCGACCGGGAACCTCATCGAGGCGCTCAAGTCGACCAGGATCGATATCTCCACTTTGCGTTCGCTGCGATGGGTACGGATGATGAGCTCGTCTAGACGCCCCAGGGCGTTCCAATCGAGAAACCTCAAATCGTCGCCCTGAACGTACGGTCTGAAGTTTTCGATCTCGAGACCAGCGCCTTGAACGCGACCCAAGCTTCTTTGCCCGGGGCGCTGCGCGCGAGCGTGCTTAATCGCCAGAATCAGTCGGTCCAGGCGGGTTAAAAATTCTGGGTCGAAAGCTTTTTCTTCGACCATCGCTCGGTCGTAAACCTCATAATCACTCGCGCTGAGAGGCGAGCCCTTTGAGTACTCGCTCGATCAGCTGTCGAGTTTCGACCGCGTCCGCTTGCGCTGCATAATTGAGCATCATGCGGTGGTTTAGGGCGGAAAAAGCGACCCGTTCGATGTCTTCGTGGGCTACGTTGACACGGCCGTCGAGCAAAGCTACCACCTTCGCGCCTAGGATCAACGTTTGTCCGCCCCGCGGGCTTGAGCCGAAAGCGACGTAGCGATCGATCAACTCGTCGCGAAAGCTGCCCGGCCGCCATCTGGTGAACTTAGAAGTGCTCGGCTGGGTCGCGCTCACCAAACGTGCGGCGTAACGTTGCGCATCTGGCGACACGATCACCTGGCGCACCAGACGCTTCAGCGCCTCCAGGCGCGCGGGCGCTTCCTCGGCGTTGAAGACGGGTTCGACTTTCGGCTCGCTTGCGCCAGTTGTCGTCGAAATAATCGTCGCAAGCTCGTTCTCGTCGGGATACTGAAGGTGAATCTTGAAAAAGAACCTGTCGAGCTGGGCCTCTGGCAGCGGGTATGTTCCCTCCATCTCGACCGGATTAAGCGTCGCCATCACGAAAAACGGCGGCTTGAGTCTATGGGTCGTTCCCGCCACGGTCACCTGCAGCTCGGCCATCGCCTCCAACAGGGCCGACTGGGTTTTAGGGGTTGCACGGTTGATTTCGTCGGCCAGTAAAATGTGGGTGAAAATGGGGCCTGGAGAAAAGGTGAACTCGCGTCGCCCGCCGTCAAATGACTCTACAATTCGCGTTCCGGTAATATCCGCCGGCATCAGGTCGACCGTGAACTGGATGCGATTGAAACTCAGATTCAGCGCCTGACCCAGGGTCTTGACCAGCATCGTTTTGCCCGTGCCAGGCACGCCCTCGATCAGCACGTGGCCGCCGGCAAAAAGCGCGATCAAGAGATCTTCGACCGCTCGTTCGTGTCCAACAATTACTTTGTGAATCTCGTTTTGGACGCGCCGGAAAATCCGGGCAAAATCTGCCACGCTCGGAGTATCAACAATCTCGGACTTCACGGCTCAAACGCTCTTTTAATGAGTTCTCGCTCGTCTGCAGGGATCTCCGCGCGATATATCGGCTCATCGGGGGCCTGCTTGGAATTAAGCGGGATGTCCGCTCTCGGCGGCCGGTAAGGCTTACCCGAACCCGCCACAGGACCGCCAGACATGCTGCCTTGAAGCGTAATCTTGAAGGTATGGGAGGCGGTTTTCGGCACCTCGGCCGTCTTGCTATAGAGATGTTCAGGGTCGGAGCCAAAGCCATGGCTGGCGCCCGCTCCCGGCCGCGAACTTTTACCGTGTGGGCCGCTCTGGGTGCGGCCGACTTGACCGTACGTCATCTCGTTTTCCCTTGAAGACATCTGGCCGGTCCGTTCGCCTTCATCTTCGAGCGTTTTGGCGGACTTGAAGTTCGAGCCCTTTGCGCTTTCGCCGTATTGGTTTTTTTGCTGGGTATCGGATTTGCCAGAAGCTTGTAGCTGGCCGCTACTTTGATGGCCACCTGAACTTGTCTCTTCCTGCGATGGAGAGTTCGCCTGAGTGTCCGAGCTCGAGTTGCCAGACGATTCGTCGGTTGCAGTCTGTCCGTCGCGACCTTGCCCTAAGTCCTGTCGATCTGGGTCGGCTTTGGCTAACTCGTCTGAGTCTCGAAAAGCGTGTTGTTGTAGATGGCCGGTAAGTCCGTTTTGGAGCGACTGGGCGAATTGGTCGGCGCGCGCGCCAAGTCTACTCCAGAGGCTTTTGCCATTTTCGGGCACCGCAACGGAGGCACCCTCGCCCGGCTCAACTGTAATGCTTTCTTGGTCGAGACTTTCGCTACCAGCAAACTGTTTATTCTCGCTGGTCGAGTTTCCAGGCATGTTGGGCAAGGCCGGCGCAATCTGCGCAAGCGTAGGGGGCTTTTGCACGGCAAGGTCGGCTAAAACCTGGGCACGCTTGTGCTTGAGCGCCAGCTCTGCTAGCGCCGCGAGCAAACAGGCAAGGAGCAAAGCGAGAAGCGAGCGGGGTATTGTCCAAGGAGCGATTTTCGACGGCACGAAGCGCTCCCGTAGCTCCAAAACGTCTTCCACAAGAAAAGACCACAGCGGTAGACGCGCCGCCTGAGGCGCCATCGCGACAAGCGTTGCCAGCCGGCCTTTGAGCTCTGCTCGCCGGTCCGCCAAGCGCGCCGCTCTTATAATCGTCGTCCAGCGCCTGACGCCTGACACTACGCCCCAAGCCACGCCGCCAAGCGCGCCAAGCGTGAGAACCAGCGCGGCGATCGCGAAAGCCCGAACCGGAAGATAAATTGCCGCCAACATAAAAAGGCCAGCACTGCCAATGACTGTCGCCGCACAGGCCAGCGTCACGTTCAGCAAAAGCTGGCGATTTAAACGGGCTCGCAATAAGGCTAACTGGGAAAAAATCGAGTGAATTCTCGGATCGCGATCGCCCGAAGAGCTTTCCCTAAGCCCCTGCATCGCAAATCTTCTACCCACCACAACAAGCTAGTCCAGCCAAAACCAAAGCGCAACCCAGCGGTGGAAAAGACCTAGCGATGAGAACCGACTCCGTACTTCGGACACAGGCTTTCGATCGGGCAACACGAACACCACGGCGAAATTGGTCGACAAATCGTTTGTCCAAAGGCCACGAGCAGGCCGTTGTACTCTGCCCAGTAGGAGCGAGGAAGAACGTTTCGTAAAGCCGCCTCGGTCTGTTCTGGAGTGCGAGTAGCGACCAGTCCCCATCGATTAGAAATGCGGTGAACGTGAACGTCGACGCAAATGGCCGCCTTGTCAAACGCCTCCGACAAAACGAGGTTTGCCGTCTTGCGGCCAACTCCGGGAAGGCTCATTAGTTCGTCTAGTGTCTGCGGCACTCGCCCTGCGAAGCGCTCGACTAGCTCTTCGCAGATTTGCCTGATCGTGCGGGCTTTGGTGCGATAAAATCCTACGGGATATATCAGCTGCTCGATTTCAGCCACATCGAGCGCCAGCATCTGTCGAGGATTTCGAGCGCGCGCAAACAGGCGCCTTGAGGCTTGAGCCGTAATTTCGTCCTTGGTGCGAAGACTCAAGATACACCCAATGAGCACTAAGAAGGGATCTTTTTCCTGAGCTGCCATCAAACTTACGACCGGAGCGTTCCAGCTGGACGAATGCCGGCGTAAAACCGCTAGCACTTTAACCACAAATGCTCGCTTTTGCGCCCGCGCCTCATCTGGTTGCCTTGAGTCCAGCCTTTTGGACACGTTGTCTTTTCGGTGATTCGCCTCTGTTCGCATCGGGCTCACCACTGCCTTGCGTGCAAGGTTATTTTTTCGCTGCGACTTGCGCTATCGAAGGTAGCCCAAAACGAAACTTTCACTATGTGCGTGTGCTGTGAGTTCCCGCCTTACTACGACGACATGACTTCACAAGTTGCGATCACACGGGATAGTCGAATCATGGAACTGTCCTGTTTTACGGAAAACTCAAGCCTCTTTTTCAATGGGTTTACATTCGTGCGCCGAATGGCCCAAGAGCTCGCCCTTGCGACACTCAAAACCACGGTGATGAGCGCACGCTTTCTAACCGAATCTTAGTTACATTGCCCGAGAAACGTAGTAGGAGCAGCGACAATACGAAAGCGCGCATTGCAGGCACCTGCCATTGCGGCTTTTTTGATCGCTCTTTGGTCGTCGTGCGACAAGCATGGCTCGATTGGACTTCCTAGAGGCCGGCTGGCAAAAGACAATGAGCGGTTGCCTTTGGAAGAACTTGCAATAAAGCCTACGATGAGCGGTTAATAAGGTGGGTGAATAGCATGGCTTCATCTCTCAGGCTCCATCTTCGACAGGCGAAGCCCGATTACGTAGATTTGCGACGAAACGATAGCTTTGCTCGGATCAGGTTGGTCAGCGCCGCTCTATGTTCCGGGTTGGCATTGATATGCGCATTAGCCTTGCCCTCGTCGTTCGCGTCGCGAACGTCGTCTAATCCGCCGCAAAGCGCGCCGTCACCGCTTAGCAGCGACCGAATTAACTGGGAGTCGATAAAAAACGAAGCCGTCGGTCTGCTCTCGCGATACATACAAATTAATACGACGAATCCTCCCGGCAACGAGCTTAGCGCTGCAAAGATGTTGCGCGAAAAGTTTTTGAGCAACGGTATCCCGGCGGCCGTGATAGAAACAGCGCCTAATCGCGGTATCGTCGCAGCGCGGCTGCATGGAGTGGGGCACAATGATGGAACGATCGTGTTGATGAGTCACATAGACGTCGTGCCGGCCGATGAGCGTGGATGGAAGCTCAAGCCCTTTTCTGGCGCGGTTAAGGACGGCGAAGTTTGGGGGCGGGGCGCGCTCGATGACAAGGGGCCCGGCGTGATCGAGCTGATGGCGATGGTGGCGCTCAAGCGCGCCGGAATTCTACTTAAGCGCGACGTGTTGTTTTTGGCTACAGCTGATGAAGAGCAGGGAGGAAGACAAGGCGCGGAGTGGGTAGTTGGGCATCGCCCGGATCTTTTTGCGGACGTGCGCTACGTTTTGAATGAAGGCGGCGCCATCCGCGTGTTGCCCAACGGCCGCAAATATTACGCGGTGTCGGTCGCCGAGAAGAATCCTTTATGGGTTAGGCTGGTAGCCTCGGGGAATCCCGGGCACGCGGCAACGCCGGAAGCCGAAACTGCAGTTACCCGCCTGATTCAGGCCCTGTACCGAGTCACGCAAATGCAGCCTCAGATTAACGTCTCGCCTTTAGTGGAAGACTATTTTCGGCGAGTGGCCGAGCTTCAGGGAGGACCTTCACAATGGGCCGACGTGCGCTCCGCCCTTCAGCAAAACGAATTTCGCGAAAAGTTCCTTTCAAACCCGGTAAATAACGCGATGGTGCGCGACACGGTTACACCTACCGTGCTGGTAGGTAGCGACAAAACAAACGTTATTCCGGCTAATGCTTACGCCGAACTCGACTGCCGGTTGCTTCCCGGAGACAACCCCACCGAGTTTTTAAAGTCGTTGCAGAGCACGATCGCCGACGATCAGGTCAAAGTGCAGGTGCTGTTGAACTCCGTGTCGCCAGCATCGCCTACCTCGACAAATTTTATGAAGGCGCTCGAGCAAGTGGCCGAGCGACAGGATCAGGGCGTGCCGGTCATCCCGGTTATGAGCACGGGGTTTACCGACAGCCGGTACTTGCGCCAGCATAAGCTTATTGTGTACGGCTTCAACCCAATTGAGATTACCCCAGAGCTTCAACAAACGATCCACGGCGTCAACGAGCGAATCGGAATCGACAACCTTGTGCGGGGTATCCAGCGGATGGTGATGTTGCTTGAAGTTTTGGGAGATTGACCTAAACAGCCTTTTTTCAAAAACACTTTCAGAGCGCGCCGTGGGGCGTCGGGAGTGAGGTGAAGTGATTCGGGCTGGCGTGGGATATTCGGTGATTGAAGATACGGGTCAGGCGGCTGTTGCGGCGACGAGCGACGCTTTGCGAAACGCGCAACTGAGTCGCGCTCGAGCGGCGCTGTGCTTTGCAACCGGGGCTCATGCCGGCGCGTTCCCGTTGCTCGTCCGAACGGTAGGCGAGCGGGCGAGCACAAAAAACGTAGTGGGATGCGGTGCGGCGGGTGTAATCGCGCACAATCACGAGTTCGAGAATGTCCCCGCCGTGGCTGTTGCAGTGTTTGGCGGTGATGGGCTGCGCGTCCAAAGAGCGTTCGTGCCGGGAGTGCGAAACCGCGAGGTAGAGGCCGCGCGCGAACTGGTCAAAATTTTGACCCCTTTGGCTGATTGTCGAAACCTGTTGCTTGTGTTCGCGGACAGCTACAACTGCGATCCCGAGCTGTTGGTCGAAGAGCTACGTTGGAAGCTGGCAGGCGTCGATATAATCGGCGCAGGCGCCACCGAAGACGGCAGCACTGGCGTGACCTTTCAGTTTTGCGGCAACGTGGTGAGCAACGATTCGGTCTGCGCTTTGCTGCTTAGCGGGAATTTCGAACTAGATATCGGAATTTGTTCGGCCGCACAGCTTTTGAGCGGCGGTCATCTTGTAACCGCTGCTCAAGACAACCTTCTTCTTGAACTGGATGGCAGGCCCGCTCTGGAGGTGTTCAGACAAGATGTTGGTGCGTTGGCGTCAGACCTAAGACGCGCGTTGAACGTTGTGAGCCTGTGTGTCAACGTCAGGTTGGGAGCGCGCCGTCTTGAGCGGGGCGCCTTTGTTATGCGCAACATCTTAGGCCTGGATCCCGCAAAGGGGTTTTTGTGGGTGGGACACGAGTTGCGCGAGGGCGACCTGGTCGGCTTTGCGTTGCGCGAACCTGGCTATGCTCGCGCTGACCTCCAGGCTATGCTGAACGAGCTCTCGCTTCGGCGTACGCGCTCGCCCACATTCGGCTTGTACTTCGACTGTGTCGCGCGCGGTTCGGCGTTCTACGGTATACGCGACCACGATGTGTCCTACATCCAAGCCGCCCTCGGTCCGTTGGCCCTGGCAGGATTCTTCACCGGGTTCGAGGTCGGTCCGGTCGCCGGGGCGACACAAGCGCTTCAGTACGCTGGCGTTCTGGTGCTCGTTTCCGATTGCGATTGAGCTGCGTATCTTCGGACAGGCACCGTTTAATTCAAGGGCTACAGAATTGTATTCTTTCTTAGGAACACTTTAGACTGCGGGGGTTTAAGAAAGTTGGACTTTGCATTCTCTGAAGAGCAGGAGATGTTGCGGGAGGCAGTGCGCCGATTTCTAACTGATCATTGTCAGAGTCAGTTTGTACGGCGGATGATGGCGCACGAGAGCGCTCACGACGCGGATTTTTGGCAAAAAATATGCGACCTTGGATGGCCTGCGCTGCTGGTGCCCGAAGAATTCGGTGGCCAGGGTGGCACGTTTCTTGATCTTGCGGTGGTGTTGGAAGAGGCGGGGCGGTTTCTGATGCCTGGGCCTTTTCTTACGTCGGCAACGCTTGGAACGGTGTTGATGCTCGAAGGGGCGCGCGGCGAGCGTAAACGCGAGACACTGCAAAAGATGGCCTCGGGCAAGTTCATCGGAACGTTGGCGCTGGCAGAGGTTGCTGGGCGTTACGACGCGGAAGGAATAAAGATGCGGACCCGGGTGCAGGGCGACAAATACGTGCTTTCTGGGGACAAATTTTTCGTTCCCGACGCGCATGTTGCGAACGCCTTGGCAGTTGTCGCAAGAACCGCCGATGGTCCCGACCCCGAAAAGGGGCTTACCGTCTTCTGGGTCGACACGAATGCAGAGGGGGTCGCCGTTACGCAACTAAAGACGGTCGATCAGACGCGCCGAGTGTGTCACGTGCGTTTTGATAATGTCGTTGTCGGCAAGGACTCGATTCTGGGAGAAGAGCATCACGGATGGCCTCTGGCGAGACGCGCCCTTGAAGTTGCGACCGCAGGAATATGTATAGAACTTGTGGGTACAGCTCAAAGGGCGCTCGATATGGCAGTGGAGTATGCGAAGACCAGGGTCCAGTTCGGACGGCCGATCGGCTCGTTTCAGGGTGTCAAGCACAAGTGCGTCGATATGATGGTGGCTTTGGAGAATGCGCGTTCGCTGGCGTACTACGCCTGTTGGGCGGTGGACAGCCGGGCGCCTGAGACGCCGAGGGCTGTGGCGATGGCTAAGGCGACGGTTTCCGATATGGCCCAGTACGTTACCAGCGAGGCGATTCAAGTGCACGGTGGAATCGGATTTACCTGGGAGCACGATATGCACCTCTTCTTCCGGCGAGCGATAGCTGGTGGGGCAGCCTTCGGCAATCCGTCGTTTCATCGCGAAGCAGTGGCAAGAATTTTTGAAAGCAGAGCCTCTGACCGCTGAACAACGCCTCGGCTAAGCCAAGAAACCGAATTTTTGGCCGCTATTTCTAGTGCGAAGTCTGGTAGAGTGTACTTGCGCGCGCCCGCCACGGCGCTTAAGCGGCTAAAGCTGTAAGGTGGCGAAGCTGAGCCCTGTGTTTTAGATCCTGAAAAGGTGCGCTAAGGGCGCTTCGTTTTTCAGAGCCATCGAGCTATATTTGCATGTGCAAGAAGCCAGCGCGGATTAATTCGTTCGCGGCGTCGCTCGATTAAAACGTGATGGCGCCAGAGTTTATCTCTGGCAGAGCGCGCAGTTCAGCTTTTTCGGAATAATGTGGTTCTGGTGGGCCACCCTAGCTCAGCCGGAAGAGCAGCTGATTCGTAATCAGCAGGTCGTCGGTTCGAATCCGACGGGTGGCTCCGCGAAAAACAACGCAAAATCAAGCCTTTTTCGCCATGCTCGCGAAGCGGCGTCTAGGCACAAAACCGGCCGTGTAGGGCTGTATTAGTGGCTGTACATGCGCAAGGGGTTTCGAACGCGGTCGGTCGGCAGAGGCGACGTTGCACCGCGAGCGCAGGTGAGAGTCACACGTCGTTAAGCCTGCTTGGAGGATTCCTCAGGCGCGTATTGCACGACGCCGTCGTGGGCCTTCGCAAGCTATAGTAAAACCAGCCTCGCGCTTTCGGTTGCCGAGATCTTTTAGCGATTTTTGTGGGGTGCTAGAGGAATGTTGATTTCGGATGAAAAGATTCCCGGTGTTCCTTGGTTGTAGTGGTGGCTTTCACAAGTCGCGGGCGAGCACGTTGCCGTACCGCGTTTTGAGCGCGCCTAGCGCCTCGTCAATCGCCGCGCTATTTCGCGCAGTGCCGCAAAAGCCGCGAGATAGGTGCGTTGAGGGTATCGGCGGATCCGATCGAGAGTGAAACCTCGTGCATCACGATTGTGTAATTAGCGCGCACTTGCTCGAGTAGGCGAACTGGCCGCCTGCCACGACCGCCGTGGCGAGCATCATTCAGTTGGTTCCCGCTTTTTCATCTTTCTGTTCCTTGGGGGGTCCTTCGAACTTGCCGATGTTCGTCAACTCGAAAATCGAGCATTCAGCTCGCAAAAACCTGTTTGACCGTACCGCTCTCAACTACGCGAACACCTGGATACCGCATCAGCCACGATTGCGCCGCCTCTTCCGACCGGAAGAGAAGGTTTACACCTCAGCCGCCACCACGCAGATACCAAGCGCTGTCCGGCGTGACCTCGGCGATTTTGCCGCTGTCCATCACGATGCGGACGAGCTCGTGCGTCCATGCGCAAGCGTCATTTAGGATCGCGCGCTCGCCCGTGTAATCGGCGATCTTGGCAAGTGCTGAATTCACAGGGCGGGACACCGCACGAATTGCATCGGTCATCTTCTGGCTCATACCCGCCCCGGCAGTTTCCGGAAGGCTCCCAGCCTTGATTTGAGCCAGTGCGCGTTCCCGAGTTGGACGGTGAGCCATGATGAAGAAATCGGTTGCGCAATTCCTGTTGAAACGTTCGCTACGGTCTGGAAGGACAACTTCGTGAAAGTAAAACCCGATTCCATCAAGAAAGCGGGCATAATCGGGTGCGAGCTCGTAGCCTCCCAAGCTTCGCCTAAGAAATCCCATCCATTCGAGAGTCTCGAGCGCCTGCGAAATAGCGGCAGAAGACCAGCCTGCACTGGGCGGAGCAAGGTTGTGTGGATCCGCGATTAATCCAGGAAACGGCGCGGCGCGCAGGATTAAGCGCGCGAAGCGCTTCTCATCGTTGGTGAGCCCATAGGCCGCAAGGTGCCAGCGCATCAGTTTCGCAGCTGCTGGATCGTGCCGCAGAAAATCGCCGATGCGCAACCGGCTTTCTTGAGAGAAAGGCACTCCCGCGCGCTCCATCGCTTGGTCGATAGTAGTGCAGCGCAAGAGGTCGCGCCAATCGTCGTAAAGAATCTCGACGACGCGTCTTTCCTGGACGGTCAAGCGATGACTGCGTGGTTTCATTGCAAGACTGCGCGCTTTGGCCCACTTACGGCGCTACTGCGATTTTGAAGTCGCCCCTGGCTTAAGCGGCTCGGCGTGGAACCCGGCTTTCTCGACCGCACTTATCAGTTGGGCGGGTTTGACCGAGTCGTCGACGACTACGTTCGCAGTTGCGGATTTGTAATCAACCTTGGCGCTCTTGACGCCCGGCACCGACTTGAGCGCTGCTTCAACCTTGCCGGGACACATTTCGCAGTGCATCCCTTTGATTCGCAGTGGGCAGGTCTTCTCGCCCGCGAAAGCCGCGCTTTGAACTCCCGTGAGCGCAAGCACGCCCACTCCTAGTATCGCCAACGATCTGTTTATCAGCCGTTTCTTCATAAGGTCCTCCTTTTTCGTTCGAATCCGCCTGTCAGTCGTGCGCATAAGACGGGACCGGCGATACAGCACGGCGAGCACCGTGCTCGTGACAGTGGTGCGCAAGGCCTCGCCTGCGTCATTGCCGGTCAAGAAAAACATTGGTTTACGTAGCGCAGCAGCTAAGTTTGGTAACGTCTTTCTTGAAGGAGAGCGCCGCGATCTTAAACGCCTCCGCCAGCGTTGGATAGACGAAAGTGGTGCGCAGGAGGTCGCCCACCGTGAGACCCTGCTGGACCGCGAGCACGCCGATATGGATCAAATCGGCGGCCTCGTCGGAGACCAGGTGCGCACCCAGGACACGGTAGCTGCGCGCGTCAACCACGAGCTTTAGTAGGCCGCGAGTGTCACGAATCGCAGCGGCCTTGGGAACATGCTCGAAGGGAAGCTTCGCCGTCAGAATTTTGCGCCCGTTCGCACCTGCGTCGCGCTCGCGAAGGCCCACCGAGGCGACCTGCGGTGAGGTAAAGATCGCGTGCGGCACGTGCGACAGGTCGACACGTTTGCGCGCGTTGGCGAGTGCGTTCTCCGCCGCGATTCCGCCCTCCATTGCCGACACCGTAACCAGCATGATCTGGCCGGTGACATCACCCGCGGCCCAGATATTTTTGGCGCTCGTCCGAAGGTAGTCGTCCACGACGATCGCGCCGCGTCTGTCGCGCTCGACGCCGGCCTTCTCCAGCCCGAGCTCGCCAGTGTTTGGCTTGAGGCCTGTGGCCACGAGCAGCCGCTCGCCGAAGAAGTCCGCAGACCTGCCGTCAATTAGAGCTTCGACCCGCACACCGCCCTCGACTGGCTGAACCTGCGTGACCTTGACCGCAGTGAGGATTTGAATCCCTTCTTCTGTCAGGTAGGCCTCGAGCGCCTGAGAAACGTCTTCGTCCTCGAGGGGTGCGATGCGCGGCAAGGCTTCTAGGATTGTGACTTTGCTGCCGAAGCGCGCATAGACCTGACCAAGTTCCAGACCGATCGGTCCGCCGCCGATGACAATCAGCGACTTGGGAAGCTGATTGAGGTCGAGCGCTTCCTTATACGTGAGGTAAGGCGTCCTTTCGATTCCCGGAACGGAGAGTCGTGCAGGTGTTGCGCCGGTCGCGACAATGAAATGCTCGGCGGTGACTTTCTGATCGCCCACGGTGACTTCGTGGGGAGAGATGAAAGCCGCGCGGTGGGGCAGGAATTTGATCTGCGGAAAGGCTTCCAGGATGTCCCAGTACTTGGCCTTGCGCAAACCCTGGACGAGGTCGTCCTTCTGAGCGATCACTTCGGCGAAGTTCGCCTCTTCGGTGCCACGCGGCAGGCCGGGAAATCCGTTCCTGAGATAGTCGTGATAACGCTCGGCGGCGTGGAGCAGGTTTTTGCTCGGCACGCATCCGCGATTGACGCAGGTGCCGCCGATGACACCTTCCTCGGCGACGCCAACACGTGCGCCAAGCTCGGCCGCGCGTATCGCCGCGGCAAATGCCGCCGAGCCACCGCCCAACACGAATAGATCGAAGTCGGTTTTGGTGGTTTTGTTGAACAACATAATAGCGCCCCGATTCGAATCAGTTTGCGACGCGAGCGTCGTATCCCACCGCTTTAACCGCCTTGACCAGTTGCTCCGCAGACGCTTGGGACGGGTTGTATTCGACGATGACGGTCTGGTCGCGAAGGCTCACGTCGACGGAACGGACACCTTGTACCTTAGCCAGTCTGTTCTTGATTTCGGGAATGCACGCGGCGCAGTCCATGCCCTTGACCGCCAGCACTTTGCGTAGATATCCGGCCGGATTGCTCGATCCATCCAGCCTCGCGCCGGCCTGTGAGCTTTGGGCGATCATGGTATGAGATGTGAAAATCCTCATGATCGCCGGCGCCAGCCCTGAGCCGGCGAAGATCACCACCAGCACGGTTGCAATCCAAAGCGCAGCCATCGTCCGGCGCTCACCGCGGATACTCGAGTCAAGGGCGTAGGCTCTGCGCCTTTCGCGCAAGAAGTAGAACCAGGCCACCGCCAACATGACAAGCCCGCCCAGGTCGAAGTAGATTCCCAATCCGCCCATGATTGAACCAAGGCCGATGCTACCCAAACCCAGGAGCGCGGCTGCCAGCGGCAGCACGCAGCACGCCGACGCAAGTATGACCGACAACCATTCAAGCTTTTCGGACTTCATGTTGAGTTCTCCTCGCCTGTGCTTGCGACTTCTGTATTTCGACTGTCGAAGTGTGAATCCATCCCTTAGAACGGAACAGGAAACCAAAGGTTACAGGTGCGCCGTTGCTCGGCTGGTGCTCAGCCGTCGTGGTCCGAACAGAGTGCCGCCGGTTGGGTGACCGCGATCGTCGTGAGGAACTGTTCGAAGGTCATGCTGAGGTTGCGAAATCCGCCCTGGCAGAAAAGCCACGCATAGTATTCGATAATTTCGTCTCGAATCTTGGGCGGAAGCGCTGGCCTCGTGGCGGCCAAAGGAAATCGCCTGGGCGGCGCAAATGTGTCTTGTGCGGGTAAAGTTGTTGTGCTACGTCGGCCGGTCCGCCCGTGCTCATTCTGGGCTACTTTGGCACTCTCGGAGCGCGCAGCTATCACGTTTCTTGTCCGCATTCGCTTCATGGAACTGGAGTTCGACGGAAAAGTTACGAGCCGCCAATCGAAGTAACTTTTTCGGCCGATGTCCGTTATAAGGGATGCATGAGCGGAGGGAGCACGCGGAGCGATGAGGATTTGATGCTCGCTTATGCGGACGGGGACGCCGGCGCTTTCGATGAATTATACAAGCGGTATGGCGCAAGGCTCTTCAACTTCCTGCTCCGCGCGTGTGGCGATCGTGCGACGGCAGAAGACCTTTTTCAGGCCACCCTCCTCCATCTTCATCAGGCGCGAAAAAACTACAGGGTTGGCACGTTCAAAGCTTTCCTGTTCACCATCGCTGCCAACCTGCTCAGGGACGAACGTAACCGAGCCGAACACAGGCGACGAACGCCTATGGACGAGGAAACCATCGAAGCTATCCCGGCGACCAGTCGAACCGCAAGCGGCGATCCGGAATCCTTAAGCGAGGCGCGCGAGACGAGCAAGGCGATCGAAGCGGCGATTGCGCAGTTGCCGCAAGGACTGCGCGACGTGCTACTGCTCAGCCGATATCAAGGACTCACTGCGCGTGAGATCGCCTCGGCGCTTGGGATTTCCGAAGGCGCGGTTAAGGTGCGGCTATTCCGCGCGCTGGCGCAACTGCGCGCTGCTCTGCGCGCACGGGACAGAGCTGTAGGTGAATCGGGCAATGAATAGGTGCGAACAGACTCAGTTCGAACTCACCAATGCTTTGGCCGAAGGCAACCTGCACACGCCGGCCGAACTCCAAGCTCATCTGCGCGGCTGCGCGACTTGCCGGCAGGCGTGGCAGGAGATGAGGCTCACCTGGCGCGCCTTGGGTGCGCTTACCGAAGAGGAAGTGCCCGCCAAACTTTGGCAAACGACTCGTGCGCGAGTTCTGCGAGAACTCGAACGTGAGCAGGCGAATGCCGAAAGCGCCCGAGTGGGCAAGTCGGCCCTGGTGAGCGTGACGCTGGGCGTGGTGTTTTCGGTCGCCTCGGTCTGGGTGCTCGGACAGAAAAGCGACCTCTCGGCCTTCTCGCCGCAGGTATTGTTGAGCATGGGCGCGGCGTGGGCAGCGTTGTATGCCGTCGCGGTGCTTTTGGTGATGCGCGGCGATAGTGAGGCCCGCTACGGCATCGCCGCGCGCTGGGTTGGTATCGCGGGACTCGCGGCGATGGGGCTTTCGCTCGCGTTGACCGGGTCTTGCTCGATCGGCCAGGCGCTCGATTACTGCAAGATGAGCCCAGCCATGCGCCACCTTTTCGCGGGCGTGCAAAGCCAGACCCAGTACTTTTTGCTTGGGAGCCTTTATTCGCTACTTCCGCTTCTGATCGCCTCCGCGATCGTCGGTATCAAAGCGCCGAGGCGTCCCGTCGTGCTCGGCCTGATGGCGGGCGGGGTGTTCGTGGCTCTCACGTTGCCGGCGATTTTACTCCAGTGCGGAGCATTCTCGGTCGGCGTAAGCCTGAGTTGGATTTTTGGCTCGGTGGTGGGCTCCCTCGTCGGCGGTCCAGTCGGCTCGCTGGCCGGGGCTGCGCTCTATCGACAGTTGCGTCCGGTTCATACCGGCGCAGGTGCTGCGACATAACGTAATGAACCATGAAATCGTGGAGCGATGTCCATGAAATACGTGATTCCAACGGTGCTAGCTTCTGTTCCAGTGTTGCTGCCGTCGGACGCATTTGCCGATCCATGTAGCGACGCGATCTGCTCGCTTGCCGGGTATGCCGCTTCATCTCTGGGGACGAATGGCATTCTAAGCCTGCTCGCTGCGGGCGTTGTTATTCTGGGCGTGTGGTTCTATCACCGCCGCGGTCGAGTTGATGGCAGCGTAGTACGTGAGCAAACCGATAACCTTAAACTCTGATTTCAACGATTCGGTAACGGTGCGCACGATTCACGAGCATAGTAACGCTTTCGAAGATGCAGAGCACCAGATTCGTCATGAGTCTTGCCCGGTGTGCGACAGCAAAACCCTGCTCGGTGGCATCCCCGTGCTGGGCATGTCCCCACCCGTTCACTTGGCGCTTCAGATGAATCTGATGTGAAGCAGGTTTCGCAGCGGTATCCGAACCCTCGCACCTGGCACATGACGATTGAAACCAGTTCTGGCTGCGAGTCAACGCAGAGAGCTAGGGGTCGTCTTATGGCTTCGGGTGCAGCCACTACGACGAATGGGCAAGAAGGTCGCACAAGGTCTGTGCGTTGGGGACCGCGTCGCCACGCGCATCATTATTGAAGTACGCGTAAGCGTCGCGGCCTTCCCTCAGAAACCGCTCTATCTGTTTGGCCCATTGCGCAAGCTCGCGCTTCGAGTAGCCTGAGGCGAAAAGTTCCTTTGGCCCATGGAAACGGAAGTAAACGAACGAGGCAGTTGCCATCGGCTCCGGAACTGGGTAGCGGCTCGAATGGGCGATTACGAGCGCCGCGTTCTGCTCTTCTAGCAGGGCAAGCGTCGAGCTCGCAAACCACGAGGTATCGCGAAACTCCAGCGCCAGGCGCAGCGCCGAGTCGAACCGGCTCGTGTCGTCAAGAAATCGAGCCAGAGCGTCTACGTTTTCGCCGGTGGCGCGAAAGCTTGACGGAAACTGAAGCAGTATCGGTCCTAGCTTATGCTTGAGCGCCCGCGCTCGGCTCAAAAACTCGTGCCAGTTCTCTCGGGCATCACGCAGGCGCTTTACGTGCGTAATCAAACGCGACGCTTTAAGCGCAAACACAAAGTCCTCGGGCGTCTCGCCGTACCATTTTTCGTAGGTCGATACGCGTGGGAGATGGTAAAACGAGTAGTTGACTTCCGCAGTTTTAAAATTGCGCGAATAGAATTCGAGAAATTTACTCGCCGGCAGGTCCTGGGGATAAAAACTGCCACGCCACCCGCTATAAGCCCATCCTGAGGTTCCTATTAGAGCTCGAGCCATCGCCCCGTCGTCTTTGCCCTGACCGCTTGTGCCCGGAAAATCTGCGCCTACGTAAGGATTGTATATGCCGATGTGTCGGGCCGTAACGAGCTAAATCAGCTTCGACTTCGGGATGCGAATTGCCGTCCCGCCCAAAGAGCAACTTTCTACAAATTGGCAGTATGGTCCCGGCCTAATTTGCCGTCTTCTGTGCCTGGTAGTTGGTTTAAAAAGGTGCTCGGTCAGGCGATTGGCTGACTTTGTCGCCTGCTTGATTGAGTTTGCGCCGATTTTTGACTGGCCTTGCACTTGATCGCTTTTTGATGCTGGAAAAGACTAAGCCCAAAACAGTGTGAGACCGAGCAGACATGAGCGAGTCGTTTGGCATTTCACGTTTTTCGCTTCCCCTCATTGTTCCTTACAGGGGAGTGATGCCCAAAATTCATCCGAGCGCATTCATTGCTCCTACGGCCGTAATAATTGGCGATGTCGAAGTGGGCGAGTACTCCAGTATTTGGTACGGATGTAGGCTTCGTGGCGACGTCAACGCGATTCGGATTGGTGCCCGCACCAACATTCAGGACGGCAGCGTGCTACATGGAAGCAGTCAGGGAAGACCCGTGATTGTCGGTGCGGACGTGACCGTCGGTCATGGGGCGATTCTTCACGCGTGCACGGTGGAGAACGGCGCGTTTATCGGCATAGGTGCTGTTTTGCTTGACGGCGTCATCGTTCGCACAGGTGCTATGGTTGCGGCGGGTGCTTTGGTTACTCCAGGAAAGCTCGTTTTATCTTCGCAGCTTTGGGCCGGACGCCCGGCGAAGGCGGTGCGCGAACTGACCCAGCAAGACCGACAAACGATGGCTCAAAATGTGCAACGCTATGTGGAGCTGGCGCGTGACCATCGGCAGGCGCTCGAGGCGTTGGCGCAAAAGTTATAGGGGGCAGAAGTTATAAAGGTGGTAGAAAAATACTTCAGCGTGTTTCTAGCCTTAGCTAAAAGTTTCTGCTGGGGCATTTACCGGTCGCGGCGACAAGAGCAAAGTCTGCCGTCTCAGAGTCTGCTGTCTCGATAAGGTTTAGCGGATGTCCGTCCTGGCCTACCCGGGCAAGCTCAGCAGGCCTCTACACGCTACGAATGTCGCGTAAGTTTACCCGCAAGCTGTTTTACGATTGTTCAAACGCTATAATCTGCTGAAATATCGAACCCTCGTTCAGTCGGCTGCCGTTCAAAGCCTGTGCAGAGACCGCGACGGACTGCCCAACTCCTTGTTACTCGCTAGAGGGCCGAGTGACGTTTCCAGATTGCCGGTTCGTTTCCTCTGTGTCGTATAGGTGACCGGGTGGCAAAAAAGCAAGAGGCGAAACCCAGGAGGTGCGTATCATGGAAGGTAGCGTTTACAAGGTTATCGAGCTTGTCGGTACGAGCTCTGAATCATGGGAGAAGGCAGCGTCCGTCGCGATCGAGACGGCGTCGAAGACCCTTCGAGACCTGCGGATCGCTGAAGTCGTAAAGCAAGACGTAACTATCGACAACGGCAAGGTTGCCCTTTACCGCGTGCGCCTGAACGTATCTTTTAAGTACGAGGGAAAGGACTGACGACGTAGCGTCCGGGAGTCTGACAGGCTAGAATTTTCCGCCCGTTGTCCAGGGTCTTAGCAGGTTGTCGCACTGGTAAGTTTCAGCGCGGGTGAGCGAAGTTGTCAGGAGATCGAGCCGGTCTGAGCCTTAAGTCGGCCGCTGTTTTGGTGCGCTCTGCTGAAAAGTGTCCTCTCGGCAGTGAGAATCCGGCCGATGAACTCGAAGGCCCAGGAAGCGGAGTTGCCTTAAGCTTGGGGTCACGGGTTTAGTCTAGGGTAGAATTGGCTGCAAGTCGTTTTTCGGATTAGGTGCTGTCTGTGGTCAGTGAAAAGCCGGTAGATCTTTCAAATTGTTTGATTGCGCACATCCGTGATCGCACGGGCTCGGGTCACGGTCCTCTTCGAGGCGTGAAGTACGTGGTCAAAGACCTGTTCGACGTAGCTGGGGTCCCAACCACAGCGGGAAATCCCGATTTTGCTCGCTATCGCGGTATTCCGTCGATAGACGCGTGGGCAGTAAGTACGCTTGACGAAGCTGGGGCTGAACTTATTGGCAAAACCAATCTTCATGAGTTGGCTTACGGTATAACCGGCATCAATCCCCATTTTGGCACTCCCAAAAATCCGCGCGATCCAGCGCGAATCCCTGGCGGCTCGAGTTCAGGATCCGCAGTTGCGGTCGGAGCCGGCCTAGTGCCGTTCGCGCTCGGAACCGACACAGGAGGCTCCGTTCGCGTTCCCGCTTCGTTTTGCGGCATTTGGGGGTTTCGGCCAACCCACGGCTATATCCCGAGCGACGGTGTTGTGCCTCTTGCGCCGTCGTTCGATACCGTTGGTATCTTTGCGCGCTCGGGAGAACTCTTGAAAATCGTTGCGCAGCTGTTGTTGAGGCCTCCGGTGGAGAGGCCAGTTAAAAAGCTCGACCGGGCTTTAGTTGTGCGCGACGCATTGGATTATGCAGACTTGGAGGGCCGCGTCGCGGTGGCGCGCGTCCGAGACGCGTTGCGCGAGCTTGGTATGCCGACTGAAGACGTGGAAGTGGGTGTTCTGGATGCGTGTTACGGCTCGCAGCGCGTCGTGCAGGCAGCCGAAGCGTGGGGCACGCACCAGGATTGGATAACGCGGCACAGGCCGCGCCTGGGGGCGGACGTAGCACAGCTATTCCAACGGGCAGCGCAACTTGAAGCAGGCGAGATCGGACGCGCTTCGGGAGCTCGTAGCGCCCTTATGCGCAAGGTCGAGGCGATGCTCGAAGACCGCTCGGTTCTGATTATGCCTGTGGCTCCGGGAGTTGCGCCTAAGCTTAGCCTTTTCGACACGCCGGAGGCGAGCGTTAAAGCCCGCGAAAGAATTCTCCGCCTGACGAATCTTGCAAGCCTCTGTGGGTTGCCCGTAGTAGTTATTCCCACAGCAAAAGAGGATGAACTTCCAGTCGGCGGAGCCTTGGTCGGACCTGCAGGCGCTGACCTACAGCTGATCGAGCTCGCGCAGAAGGTTGCGGACCATTTAAATCAACGATAGAAAGCGAACGAGGGTGCCTGGTAGGCGTTCTCTCAAACGGGCAAGAAGGTTGGTTTTGTGATTGAGAAGGCAGAGCCGGCACTGCAAGTAGGCGTTCAAATAGAATGGTTGTCGACTGTCGAACGGTGAACTAATACCGGGAGGGGGTAACGATGAAGCCGAAATTGAAGAAGGGAGTAAAGGAGTTAGTTGCCGAAGCGGAGGCCGAAATCGAGGCGGTTACTGCCGAACAAGCGATAGCCCTTGCGGCTGACCCTGACGTGGTTCTGGTCGACTTGCGTGATATTAGGGAGCTCGAACGCGACGGGCGTATACCGGGTGCGTTTCACGCGCCGCGCGGTATGCTCGAGTTCTGGGTAGATCCCGAAAGCCCTTACCACAAGGAGATATTCTCGTCGGGCAAGCGATTTATCTTTTTTTGCGCCGGTGGCCTTCGCTCAGCTCTTGCTACCCAGACTGTTCAGCGGATGGGGCTGAGTCCGGTTTGTCACATCAAAGGAGGCTTCCGGGCCTGGAAAGAAGCCGGTGGCCCGGTGGAATATAACCCGACCGAAAAACAGTAGAGTAGTAGGGTTCTAGTGGACTCCTTCGGTTGATCGGCCTGGCGTGGCCGCAGTTCATAGCCAACAGGCCGTCAAGAAGCGGTACGGGTCGTTTCGGAAGCCTCTGGTGGTTGGGCCCATTGCTAAAACGATGCGGCGAACTGCCAGTGTGCAGCGGCGTTCGCTTCAGTCGTGAGAGTTAACTGTGCACAAGATGCTGCGTTAAACCTCCTATTGGTTAGAACCTTAAGGGCCGGGTCAATAGTCTATAAAAATCCGAAGGCGGAAGCGGAACGTTCGACTACTTTTTGAGGCTTTACCGCCCCAATAGTGGCCGAAGCAGCGCAATCGGCTTGCCGCGTAAGGATAAATTTAGCGTCTTAGTGTATTACAGCCATTTTTTCGGCTAACTCGGTGCCCCGCACAGGGCAAATCAAGATAGCATCAGGCTTTCTGCGGAATCTTCTCAAGGCTCGCTCAAGCCCGGTCCGTTTATACGGCCAAGTAGCTGAAAGCGAAGCATCTTGAATTTTTGCAAGCGCGTCTTAATCTGGATTAGTGGGCCGTCTTGCTCAAAGCCTTCTCTAGCTCATCCTCTCTTCTCGTACCAATCCCGCACACCGCCAAGTTTTCCACGCAAGGTTACACGTATGGCAACGGTAAAAGCTGAGACTCAAGATTTGGGCGTTAGCTACGTCGTTACGTGTCAAAACCGCGGATGCGGTTATACGTTCGAGATCCGGGTAACTCCCAGTAACGTGAACGTATTGGCTAGCACGCTCGCCTGTCCCCATTGTGGGCGACGCGGAGGAGTTTTAGAACGAGGCGAGCGTTGCGGCCCAAGATCCTTCACCGCCAGACTGGTGTTCAAGGAACGGCCGACGCTAGCCAACCCACTCGACGAGGAGGATTTCTAAAGAGAGAAAGCAGAGTGATTGCTCGCAGTGACTCTTGTGTTTTGTCTTTAAATGGGGACGTCAGGACGGAAAAGCGTGCGCTGTCTTTGGGTCATTCGCAGCCACTTGTAAGGCGCTGATCCGTGGCTAAATTAATGATTGGAAGCGATAACGCTAGTGGAAAGGAGGTGACACCCGATGGCGACGGCGTTGACGGTGTGGTCTCCGATCCGCGAGCTTGAGCGCTTCCGTCGCGACTTCGACGAGCTGTTCGAGCGCTGGTTTGACGGGCGATGGGGGTTCCCTGCGACAACCAGCACGCTCGTTCCAGCCATTGAATCCTTCGTCGAGGGCGACAAGCTGGTTGTCCGCGCCGACTTGCCCGGCGTCGACCCGAAGGATGTTGAGATTACCGTAAGTGGCGGTAATCTCATCATTCGCGGAAAACGCGAGCAGCGCCGTGAGCACGCAAGCGGCGACATGATCCATCGCGAGATCCGTTACGGCGCTTTCGAACGGTCGCTTCCCCTGCCTGAAGGCGTAAAGGCAGAGGATATCAAAGCCACGTACAACCACGGGGTGCTCGAGCTCGCTATACCTCTGCCCTCCTCGATGGTAGCCCACAAGGTGCCAATCGAGGTCAAATGAGCTGGTCAGGGCGCCGGCCGAGCGGCCTGATGACGGCTTTATGGCTCCGACTTCCCTACCGAATTCAGGTCGCTCGGCCGTTCTCATCTCGGCGTTAAAACTTTCCTGCCTGAAGCGATAGTTCTCCTGTGTCTCTCGCGGAGTCTCTGTCTGCGCTATGAGCGAGCTCGCCTCCTCAAAGCAGTTCGTCATTCGGTAGGCTTCGAGCAACAAGCGGGTCAGAGAGGTCAGCGACGGCTAACGCTATTGTACCAAGACGGTTATATCGATCCTCACGCCTTGAAGACCCGCCTGGGTAAGATCCAAAACGTACCTCTCCCCATGTACCGCTCCTGCCGGTATGCTGATCACGACCCGCTCGATTCTGTGAACCAGTCCCCATCCGTGGCACGAGGGGCAAATCGTCCACCATCCTCCCGAGCCGTCGCATCTCGGACAAATCGTTTCGACGGGAACGTCAATCGGTACTTTGCATCCGAAGCGCGCTTCGAACGGGTCTAAGATGACGCTTACGTTAGCTCTGCGCGGTGAGCGCCTGCCTAATCTCGCTGCACGAAAAAAGCCGGTCGCTGACCAATAAGAAAGGTCGTAGATCGAAGGTTCGAGCTCCGAGACATCTCGAATCAGCCAGCTTCTCCGCGCACCTGGGTGGGGTGCTCTGCTAAGTCGCGCGCGAGCAGTGCTCGATCGCTCGGCGTCGTACTGCCGGCGGCGCTCAGGGTTGCTTAAGATTTCGTACGCCTCGTGGACTTCACGAAAGCGGTCGGGATCTGGATTCTCACCGGTATCGGGGTGGAGTTCAAAGGCTAACTTGCGATAGGCTTGCTTGATTTCGGAAATATCAGCGTCCTTGGAGACGCCGAGCACCTCATAAAGGTCACGCCCTGCCATTTCGACTGACCGTCCTCACCTAGTACAAAGCCTTACGCTTTGCGTTAGGGAGGAGGCAAGCCCGCGATGCAGCAAAGGAGATCACCGGCTTGTCGTGGCAATAAGGATTAGGTCGTTGCGGGACAGCCGCCGCCCTTAGAATGAATTTAGCTACAAGCTCGCCATCCAAACCGTTCGTCTAGGAGGCTGCACGTGAAAACAGGTGCGGGCACCGGGAGGTGAATTTTTGCGTTTTGGCGGCTGTCCCCGTATTCACCTTGCGAAGTCATCAGCCCTATCGATTGTCCTTATTCCTTGAGTCGATTACTTGACTTCGACTTGTACGCGGCGTGGCTTTGCCTGTTCGACCTTCGGTAGCCTCACGGTCAACACACCGTGCTTTAGCTCCGCGGTGATCTTTTCTTGGTCGATCTCCTCGCCTAGCTCGAACTGTCGATAGAAACCGGGGATCACGAACTCGCGGTGCACCACGTCTCCTAACGAAGTGTGTGAAGCTTTGGCCTGCAACGTCAAAACGTTGTCGGCTACTCTGATGTCCAAGTCTTCCTTGTTCACGCCTGGCAGGTCGGCGACCATAACCAGTGCATCATGTGTCTCGTAAATGTCCACTGCAGGCCTCAGGTACTGTCCTCTTGACCTTGTACTTTCGCGCGTGTGTTCGCGATGAGCATCAGTTGGAGTTGGCACTGTTCTTTCAGCCATGGTTCTTCTCCTCGCTCGTTTCAAAATTTCTCCTCTTTCCTCGGCAGGGACTAAGAAACCTTAACCTCGATCTGCTTGGGTTTCGCCTTTTCGGCCTTGGGCAGAGTCACCAAGAGGATTCCGTTCTTGTACTCGGCGCGCACCTTGGCGTCGTCGATCTCAGCGGGCAGAGTTACGGTTCGCACAAACTTGCCCGCCGCTCGCTCCTCGCGATGGAAGTCCTCCCGTTTGACTCCGTTGGCCAGGCCAGCTTTCTCGCCCGAGATTGTGAGCGTGTTATGCACGACAGTAAGATTAAGCGACTCGGGCTTTATACCCGGTGCCATCGCCTCGACGTAGAAGTTCTCCTTGTCTTCATAGATGTTTACGAGCGGATATCCACGCCCTAGGCGGCCTGGCAGAAACGCTGAGCGAAAGAACGGTTCGCTCTCCAAACCGAACTCGGCAAAGGCGCGGTCGATCTCTCGACGCAACGCCTCGATTTCCCTGAAAGGATCCCATTGAGCCATGATTTTTACCTCCTTCCCCACGTGAGACCCGAAGGCTCGGTCGCTCACGGGGATAGTTATTTACGAATGCTTGTGAGCGATACGCAAATGTTGCGCAGCGTAACTTTCGAAGTGGGCGGCTTCTGCCACGCAACGGTGATTATCCATGTCTTGAGCTTCTCTTAAGCACGAATCGAGCGTACGCCAAGGGCGTCAGTCCCAAAATTGCGCAAGTTCGTGCAGAAGCTTTTTCGACGGGTTAAGTGAAGCAACTTCAGGATGTGCCGAAGACCGAGTGCAGGCAGAGGAACTAGAATGCGATTGATCGGAAAATGTTGTCTTGTGGAGCGAAAAAATTCGCCTGCGGCCTAACCGCTTGGAAGGTCCGTATTGGGTTCAGCTCGACTCGATAAGATTAAAAAACGACAAGGCAGGGGGACAGGTTACCGAGGTAACCCGCCAGCAGGCAATGGCAAGCTGCTACAGAGAGACGCTCCCCGCAGCAACATCATCGACTGCTGGCGCAACCCCCTGCCTGGGAGCGTCATGGGGAAAGCGGCACCCGACGCGAGGTCGGCCAGAGCTGAAGGTTTAGCCTTTACCGGGCCTCAACCTCCAGCCGCAGGCCGCCCGCCTCAGAGCTGCCCCAAACCGCTCGGCAAGGCGTTCAAGATACGCTCTTGCTTTGCTAGCTCGGTCAGCTCGTGCGGCCTCGCGGGCAGGCGCGCTTCCGGCCGGCTCCGACAGGATGCGCTCCTCAGGGAGAGCCAGCCTTTTGAAGGAAAGCCAGACGGTGCAGGAGGCGAGCCAGCGACTCACTGAGGAACTGCATCACGGCAGCCAGCCGGTGACCGATCCGTGCTACCAGCGCGTTCCTCATAGGCCCTTCACCTCCTTTCCGATGGATTTCCTTCCACCAAAACAAGTAATCACGATGTGCGTTATTTCAAGCCCGTGCTATGCTTTGTGTTAGCGCCTTGCGGCAGAGGCTTTATCGTAGGTCGATAACGTCTCCGACACTAAGACACCGATCCGGTCGTCGACAAATGATTACCTATTACCTTAAAGGCGGGCGGCGCGGACGAAGCTCGGAATCACGAAGGTTGCGCGGCTCATAGTTGGTACGACCAGCCGGAGGCGTTTTTTGGGTGGTCGCTATCGATGTTTCGCCGGCGGGTAGTCCTCTGAGAGGTAGCTGGGTCGAAACTGATTGGGTTTGCGCTGGATAGATTGGCCGTTTATGAGTCATATGGGTTGTTAGCAGCGGATGGTGCCCCGAGTGCGCGACCAAAGGAAACGATGGTATAGAAGCCCCGTTAAAAGTGTGGCCTGGCGGGTCAACCGCGAAAGAGTGATTTTGCTAGGAGGAGGTCGCGCACTGTTAATGCAGATTGCTCACCCATTGGTGGCGGCTGGAGTGGCAGAACATAGCCGCTTCAAAGACGACCCGTTCGGGCGGCTTTCGCGTACTTTGGAGGCGATGTTCGCGATCGCCTTCGGTCCGCGCTTAGAAGCCGCAGGCGCGTACGACAGAATCAACCGAGTACACGCGCACGTAAAAGGCAAACTTACACGAGCGTGCGGGATTTATCCCGCAGGTACTCCCTATGACGCGCGCGACCCGCAACTGCTTTTGTGGGTGTATGCCACACTGGTGGATACGGCGCTACTGGTATATCAGCGGTATGTCCAGGAACTTACGCCCACGGAGCGCGAACAATACTACCAGGAAAGCGTACGTAGCGCCGCTCCCTTTGGAATACCTAAGTCGATGTTCCCCGCCGACCTGAAGTCGTTCGAGCGATACGTCGATCACATGATCCACCGTGGACCGATTAAAGTGGGTGCTTTGGCGCGAAAACTCGCGCAAAGTGTTCTGCATCCGAAGGTTCCGTTTCCCTATCGTGGTGCGCTCGAGATGCTCAACATCGTAACCGTGGGGCTGCTGCCCGAAAAGCTGCGCAAGGAATTCGGCTTTACCTGGGGACTCGGCCGGCAGCTATTGCTCGACGCTTCGACGAGGCTAATTCGCGCTGCTTTGCCTTTGCTCCCGGATTTTCTTCGCGTCGTGCCGCCGGCCCGTCGAGCAGAGGAAATGTATTTACACAAAGCGTCGACGAGCAAATGTTAAGCGTTTTGGCGTCTCGTCACTGACAACCGCTACAAAAACTTCGAGCGCGACGCGCCAGATATCAGCACGCGGCAATATGGGAGAAAAAAACGGCTGGGCGGCTCGGTCAAAGTTAGCCCTTGTTTGCGAGCTCAATCACGAGCTTGGCCCTTTGCTTGAGTTTGTCTTTGCCGGTTTTGGTGCTGGCTTCATTCTTCTGGCCTTTGCGCCAGCGTTCGACCAGACCCGTAGCCACGACCGCCTTGGCAAACGCAACACGCTCCTCTGAATCTTTGAGCTCGTTTCGCTCGAGATTAATCCTTACGAGATTGAGAATTTCTTCTTCCGATTTACCTTCGAGCTCGCGCTGCCAACGGTCAACAGGCCTAAGTTCACTTTCGTTGATTACGTGGGCCTCGGTTGTCGCCTTGACTTTTTGATGCGACTCTTCGCATTCGCTGTCCTCGGGTTCGAATCGGCCATATCCTACTGCCGTTTTGGCGCCTGCTCCTAAATCGAGTAGCGCCTGGCAGAGAAAGTTCCAAGCCTCACCGACTAGTGCCGCGTCAGCCAAACGCCTCGGCATCAGTGCGAACAAAAAGAGACTGTCCTTTTCGACTACGAGAAATGGTACAGGAACGGGCGAGCGCCAGTCGCCAGGCGGGTCATTCTCGCTCCATCCATGGTAATGCGGCGTCATCACGTCTGGCACAAGCTGTACCGGCTTAATTGGGATAGCGTCTAGCGCAACCACGCAACCAACTTTGCCTGGCGTTCCGAATAGCGCATCCACTTTGTCCTGTGCGAAGCTTTCAGCCCAGGCTCTGACGATCCCTTTAATGGAGCTTCCTGGTAGGTACGGTACTCCGAGTGTGGGATGCCACGCGAAGCCATTTTCGACCGGATGGCTCCGCCCAAGGCCGGTGACGAACCGGCTCGTCGCGCGAAAAATTCCGCACTTGCCTCTTTTCGCTTTGACGAGCTGTTTGGTCCGTTCGACGAATTCTCCGAGTAATTCCGGTTTGCCTATCTTTTCTTCGCAGACCGTTTTTATCCATTCAAGCTTGGGATTGCCGTTTTCCGGTTCAAAGCGCCAGTCCCCGTTCCACTTGTCACAGAATTTTTCGTACCAAAGTCCGGCGTGCCCGTCAGAAAGGGAAAGTGGCTTTTCTGCCAGAGTTTTGTACAGCGGTCGCATTGCTCGGTCCTCAGCTTTCATCAGGTCTCGGCAGATATGCCTGACAAAACTTCTTGTGCCAGTCGATCCAGCGAAGCGCTTCGACTTGGGCTCTGAGGTACTGTTCCTGTGTGCCGTTGATTATGGCTTCCAGCAGATCGCGAGCGTTTGCGTAAACGCCTTCCGATCTACAGAGCCAGCGGCTCACGTTGTCATAAAGTAACTTGTGGGCTAACTCGTCGTCGTTTTTACCGTTGCCTGCGGCCGCTCGTTCCGTTGCCAGAGCTTGCCCCAGTCCGTTGGTCAGAATAGCTGGTCCTAGCCGTTCGACGTAGCTTCGGTAGCGCTTGCGTACGTTCTCGGACTTCTTTTGAATTTCATCAAGCGCCTCGAGCGCGTCTGCTGCGCGGCGCTGCTCAGGACTCGGTCGACGTTCGTTCATTACGCTCATCCTTAGTTTCCGCCTCGTATACCTTTACTGCCATCCATCCATGACCCACGGTCTCGTTGCCGCCTACCTGAAGATACGGGTTGGAGTCCAAGAAAAGCCTGCGCACGAAATTATGAGCTTTATCGCCACGCGCTAAAATGATCGCGTACATCAAGGTATCGGGCGCAAGGCTCTCCTCATACCAAAGGTTCTTGCTGGTTTTGGTTTCGTCATCCAGAACGTTTCGAGCCTGCACTGGCAAGGCGAAGCGGCAGAAGTAGGCGAAAGTATTGTCGTCGACCACGGTGAGCTGGCGCGCCAAGCGCTCGGCCGTCTTCTCATGTTTGATTAGCGGTTTAATAGCGTCCGAGATTATTTGTGGACAAGGCCCCTCGATCGTAAGCTCTCGCTCTTCCAGGATAAGCGTATTGGCCGTCGAGGTCCCGTTCGACCCTCTCGCGCTCCACAGGCAGTGACCGTCTTCGACTCGAGGCAGCTCGAAATCCCCAACGTCAAAACCGCATCGTTTTCGATCCCGCCAGTATCGTTCGAGCACCAGCGGACAGGTGACCCACTGGTAGGTACCAGTGAGGCTTCGCACGGGTAGAAGCAGAATACGTGCGTCGGAGACGAGCAGCGTGCCGCCAACTCCAGCGTTTCCAAAAACCTCTTCAATTTCGTTCATGTTGAGTTGTGTTGCTCTGTCGCGTAGCGAACCTTTAAGTCCGGAGCCTGGGATAAACGGGTAGTCGGTTGCCGTTTCGCGAGCGACGGGAAGGTCGATTACGCCGGCGCTGCGGCCCGTCCCGCTATGGATAGAAGTTTCGGCAAGAAGACCGAGAATAAAGCTTCTTATCGCAAAATTTTTCCTTTCCATCGCTAAAACGCCACTTTTCCGATTGCGAAAAGACCGAATCCAAGAGCCGTCATCTCGCCAAGGCGAAGCATCCCGCGGTCGACTCGATTCATGAGCGCTTGCGGATCCTGCGCGCGGCAAAAAAGTACACTTCCGGCCGCAAGAGTATTACGAAGCGGAAGCGGTTTGCGCTCGAGCGAAAACCATCCTCCGACTCGAATCGGCCTGTCTGCGCACGCGCAGACTACCTTCAAGCCACTCTCGGGCTCTAATTCCTCCGCTCCAGCCAATGCTTTGACGCTAATAAGCGCCGGCGTAAGGGCGATTAGAACGAACTTGCCAGCGTGCTCTGATCCAGCCGACGAGCCATCGCTGAACGCCAGATGGTCGATGGGCGCGTTTTCGGTTCTGCAGAGCGCAAGCCTGCCCTCAGCGCCGAAAGGAATTAGCACCTCGTTAGGAGGTTTCCAATCCTGCGGCACGCCGTCGACCTCTAAGGCGATTTCGGTCTCTTTCGTAGGTCGCACATGCACGGCAGCGAACAACGCTCCTTCCTCTGCAGCGCGAGTGTTCGGATCGCGCCTAATACCAATTCGCGGCTCCAACCGCCAAAGGCGCCGCTCGTCGACAATCTGGCCATCTCCTGGGAGATTTCCATTGAGTATATTCCTAAGACCATCAAGTTTTACCCAGTAGCGTTGGGTCGGTGAGCTACCTGATTCGGATAACTTTGGTAAGCAGACTTCGCCGAGATCGCAGAGTGTGCGGTCGCAAGACGGAAGGAGTATTTCTTTTGGCTGCCACCTTTTGCAGTCACTCCCGGTCGCTGTCTCGGGCGGACCTCCGACCACGTGACGCGGCATCGGAAACACAAGTTGTCCCTGGTAAAGAACGAAAGGCCCGGTAAACTTAAGCTTGCCGCAGTTTTCAGGGCCGTCTCCCAGTACCGCTTTGAACTCATCTGTCCACGCTTCGCCATCGCTCCAGCCGCGACATCGCGCCAGCATCGCGCGCACCGCCCCGGCGGCAGCCCACGGATAGGGCGGGAAAACGCTGCGCATGCCGGGCCACGTGGCGCCGTCGTTATAGTAGGGGACGCCGCCGCGAAAGAACCATGTGTCGACCGCGCTAATACGCAAAGTTAGCGCCAATGCTCGCCCTCCAGACCGCCGGTAGCGATAAAGCTAGCAACAGTTAAGCCATCGAGCCCGATAAATGAAGAGCGCCGATTGAGCTCGTCCTGTCGGGAGCGGCGCAAAATCCGGTCAATGAGCGATGCCAGAGCCTCGACACTCTCGGATACGCTGCCTGGCATGCGATGGATTGCGGCCCGTTCAAGTTGGCCACGCACGAACTCCTCGAGTCTAAACCCGTTTGGCAATTTTGCGAAACGCCCTATCCGATTATTCGGAAGGCCACAGAGCCGTCCCAAGGTTTCCGCAAGGCTATAAATAAACGCTTTAAACTCTCCTGTTTTGATCTGGCTCGCCAGCTTTTCTACAGTGTCCACTGCGCAATAAAGTTGATTGTCGGCACCTGTGCGCTGCCAGGTCGATACCCATTGCGCGGCTGGCGTATGCTCGCGAAAAATCCCCACGGCGAGCGAGTCGCGGCCGTTTTCTTCTTTGGCAACCTCGTCGAGCAGGCGATGGGCCTCAGCTAGTATAAGCTTCAGAGGCGAACGAGCATGCGCTAGGACAACGGCCGCTGAGAGGGTCGGCAACCCCAGTTCCTGAAAATCGCAGCGGGTATAGCGAAACGCTTCGTCGTACGCATTGCGAAGTCGTTTTGCGCATTCCAGGGCTTTAGCCAGCGGCAAGAGAGCAAGTAAATCGTCGCCTCCGGCGTAGACGGTAGCTCCATTGAAGTTTTCCACGATTTCGGAGACCTTCGAGGTAAAATAAGCCAGCGCAGCAGAAACTTTCTCCCCACCGTATCGTCTTATAACCTCGCCAAGCCGATCGCCGTCGGCTAGAAGCACCGCAAAATAAATTGAGGGGCTTTCTCCCACACGATCGACGATCTTCGCCAGCTGCTCTTGCAACGACCTACGACGGGATTCGTCCTTGAGTTTGATAAGCTTTGGATTAGCGAGATAAGCCTGGTGGAACCAGTAGGCGTCGATTTTGGCGAATTCATGCTCTGAGCCTTTGCCTCTGAGCAACAGCCGGCTTGCGCCACCCGTTTGCGGGTTATCTTGCGCTGCGCTCTTGACCTCTGCCGCGTATTCATTCGCAAGCTCAGAAGCTTGCTCGAGCACTTTTTCCACCCAGGGTAGCGCTGCTACGTCCGCCGTCGACGGCCAGTGTCTGACGCCGACGTCCCATCCTAGCGCTTCTTGCGAGACAAGCGGAAAAAGCCGCTTTACCAATGCTATTGCGCAAAGCCTATCCTCTTCGTCTAGCTCCGCAACGGGCAAAGAGCTGCGAACTTGTTCCCAGAATGCGTTTTGTCCCTCCCTATCAATGGCTCGGACGTAGCCGGAGAGTTCCTGAAAGTCCGGCATCAAGACGCACTTGTCGCCAGGCTCATCGGGAGGCCAATGGGTACGCCAAAGCTTGCGCCGGGCAAGCAGACCGCTTTCGTTACGTTGCCCGGCAACCCACAAAAATTCCCAAAACCCATCGATCTGCCGACGCCAAATCTGTTCTGCCTGACCGTTAAGGCTATGAACGCGTTTACGAAGGTACTCCCATACGGCTTTGCACACCTTTTGCCAAGCTTCGTAGAACTCTTTGCGAGCTTCTTCGGCGACGCGGCGCGGCTCTTGTCCTTCGGGCACTTCGACCGTGAACTGGTTTGGAAGCGAGCCAAAGCGCGGTGGCTTTCCTTGTCCCCGATTTTCGACCCACGCCAGCAAAGGATCGTCTTCCACCCTTGGAGCGACCACATTTGCTCCAGCGCGCCTTGCTCCCGCCATCGCGTGCGCCGTGAGGAACGAAAGCAGGTACGACCCGGCCCACAGATCGCGCGTTCGCCGCGCCTGAGCTACAAAGCTTTGGACCGGGCCGATCGAAAATTGAATATGCCAGCTCACGGCTTGGTTACCTCTAGTACCTGGCCGAACGGTTCTTTCCGCTTTTGCGGGTCCAGTAACCTATCCAAGAAGTCGTTGACCGGCTCCCACAACTTGCCCTCGTCCAGTTCAACTTCTTTACCACCAACCGCAATTTTTGGGCGGCGCTCCTTCGGTGGCGTGGGGAGAAAGGTTGCTGGGATAAAGGTAAGCACACCGACCGGTTTCGAGCCGCATTGATGGATGTGGATGAGCAACGGGCTTGCGCGTCGGTCGAGTCCACCTTGGGGCGTCACTTGCTGTGCCTTTTCCTTGCCGTAGTTGTGAGGCAGGCCAAATACGACACGCCTGGGATGTGTGTTGCGTTTTTCGGGAGGTAGCTTCATCAGGTCATGATCGTCCTTGAAATTCTCCTCCGAAGGCCCGTCTAACACCTTGCCCTTGTAACCCCAGCAGCGGTAGCGCATCATCTCGCGCCCGATTCGGTCGAGGAGTTCAAGCGGTTCTTTGTCGGAATCCGGGGCCTCGACAAGTACACAGCGCGTTGCGCTGGAAAACGCCGTGTAAGGTGGGAGGTTACGGTCCGCGCCGTAACGAAAGCTCGATTTCCCGGCGCCCTGACCTAGCACAGCTTTGACTTTTTCCTTGAGTTCGTTGAGCGTCTTGGGTTCTTCCCAGCTGTCAGCGCCTTCGAGCTTGACCAGTGCAAGACTGCCCCATCCACGCCTGCTTCTCGAGCCCATACCACCCAGTAGCCCGAACGCCTTCAGGGCATCGGTCAACATACTAAGCTCGTCGCGATTAAGGTCGCGACACCGAAGCTCAACCGTAAAATCGAACGGAGCCTTAAGGCATCCTCGAGTAAGTTTGCCAGCCTGCTTACCTGCTGCCATCAGACCGTAGCCCAGGTAGCAAGCACCTGCTCCGGCATGGGGGCGATTTGAGCGGCCACTTATGAACCCAGTCGCTGACAGGTTCTCCTGGGCCTCGATGCACTGCAAATTAATTGCATTTAGAAGACGCAGTATGACACGGCTTTGACCTGTGTTGGCGCTACCAAAAATTCGTTCTTCGGCCCCTAGTATCTCCGCTAAGTTTCCCTGAAACTTTTGCCACGCTAGCGCTCGCCACCACCATCTGAGCAATCCCTTGAAGGCGGAAAGCCTTAGCTCAGGGCGCTCTGGCTCAGCTCCACCTGAGAACATCGGTGTGATCGCTCGGTAGCGGGCCTCAATCTTCTGCACCATCCCTCGTATCCTTGTCTTCGAGCCAGAACGCGTCTCCCTCGCGATATGGGTCGTTTCGTTGCTCTTCGTATGGGCGTGGGTCGATAAGCCCGAAGCGCCGCACTATGAGGCCGAACTTCCGAGCTCTCTCGGCCACAGCTGCCGCCACGAGGCCCATCAGCGTAGTTCCGCCCGTGAGATTCACTAGTACCTCACGGGCTCTTGCCAGATGCGGCTCCGCTTGCTTGCTGAGCTTATCAATCTGGTCGATTCCTTTGAGCGGGTCGCTAAGCTCGAACTTTTCGAACGACTTGTCAAAACCAGCTCGGTTCAGCGCCTCTTCGACCGTCTGGGCGCTTTCTTTGGAGCAGATAACAAGCAACTTGTCCGGCATCCGCTCGATCTTCTTTTTCGCGGCCATGACGGCGCTGAACAAAACTCCACGCGCGGTGCCCTGAGGGCTTACCAAAACGATGCCGTCGCCTTCGGCCTGTGGGGAGATTTGTGGAAATTCTTTCAGCGTGCTCCAATACTCGCGAACTTTCTCGAGGTCGTATCTCGTTCGCTCAGCGTCGTCTTTTACGCCGAGCAGAGCCCCCTTGCGCATACCGTGATGGTGATAGGCGTTGCGAAGGTTGCTCAGCTGTCTCCAAAACTCGCCGAGCTTACGTTGGTCGCCGGAAAGATTTTGCTGAAACTCGGGATGCTCACGCAGGGCCTGGAGCGCGTTCAACTTGGCAGCTCCATAACTCCGTGTTTTACGGTAGTCGAGCCAGCAGTCAGTGCGACCATCTTGCAGCAGCACCCATGATACGGTCCATTCGTTCATCAGGCCCAGGGCCTGCGGAATTCGCTCATGTTCTAGAAGATCGTCAATAAGTTTGGCTTCCCGACTGAGTTCTTCGTGGTTCAGGAACATGTCGCGCTTCGAGCTAACATTTTCTTTGTCAAGCGCGAATTTTCTCAAAAAACTCTCGAGTACGCGCGAAAGTTCGTCTTCGAGTAGAGCTTTTTGTTTAGAAAGAACCTTCTTGAAGTTGCCGACGCGTTCTTCTCTTATAAAGCGGCTGCTAAGTATACCTAGTTCGAGCGGCAAGCCGGCCATCCGCGCTAGAGAAATGTCCCTTAGTTCTCTGGCGATTTTAGTTGAGTTTTGGTCCGAAGCCTGCTCGATTAATCTTGCCAGAGGGTTTGCATCGCCGCTTGTGGTGAAAGTTCGAAGCGCGTAGATCCATTCGAAAAGGCTTAAAAGCGGTTGCAGGTCATGGAGATGACCGGTTTGAGCTTGGGAGAGCGCAGAGCTGCTCGAGTCGGCCCGCGAAGGGCCAGAACCCGAGTCCCTTTGCTCCCCTAGCCGCCCGTAGTAGACGCCGCGAGTTTTCACCAGCGGAGACCCAGAATCGTCGTAAAGCGCTGCGAGGTATTGAGCGCCAAGCAGGCCGTACAGAACCAAATGGCGAGGCCCATGCGTCAGGTCGAAAATAATCTCTTCAGCGCCCGTCTTAAGGACTTCCTCACAGAAGAAGCGAGCAAAATTCTCTGACGCGGCGGTATCAACTTTTTGTTCGTTGACCTCGAGCGGCGAGGAAACATGGTTTCTGCTCTTTCGAAGCTTTTCGATTTCGTCTTTAAGAACTGGAAGGCTCTTTTGAGAAGCCTGGGGCGTACAGAACGCGAGCACGCTGTCGGGCCACGTATCCTGTGGCAATAACTCGAGCAGGGCAACTGGAGCCAGTCGCCATTCAGAGCTGTGCCTATCTTGAAGGCTGTACCTACAGGGCCTGGGATCTACGCCAAGAATTGTTACAAGGAGTCGTTTGCCCCCCGAACTCACCTCGTGCTCTCCTTGTCGAAGATTCATTTTACCGTGTAATTTAAGCTTTGTCAAGCGTAGAAACGCTGTAACAGGCTTTTTAGCGGAATAAAACAAAACTCGTGCGCGGTTGTACCGGGTCCTCGGTTTTGGTATCGGACACGCGAGAGTTCAAACACGTACAAAGGCAGGTTGCTCGTCATGAAAGTCGTCGACTTTTATTTCGATTACTCCAGCACCAACAGTTACTTTGCCGCATTCATGTTACCGCCCATTTGCGAGCAAGCAGGGGCATCGATTCGATGGCTCCCCATCCATCTGGCAGCTCTTTTTCGCCATACCGGTTTCGACGTCACGCAGATGCATCCGAGCAAAGCTCGCTATCTATGGCAGGACCATCAGCGCTACGCGCGCTTTACAGGCCTTCCCTTCAAGCGTCCGAGCCGTTTTCCGATCAAGACCTCGCTTGCGCTTCGCGCTACCGTGGCAATACCGGCGTACCTCGGTAAACCTGGGGATTATGCTCTTGCTCAGGTAGGCTCCTTTGCTCAATCGGTTTTCCGAGCTTACTGGGAGCGAGACGAGGACGTAAGGGAAGAGCGCGTGCTCCGACGATGCGCCGACCAGGTGGGTCTCGATTCGGACGCTTTGCTCAGACTTGCCGACGAGGAAGCCGCTCGCTCGGAGCTTGCCCGTCTTACGGCCGAGGCTGAAGCCCGAGGCGTGTTCGGCGCTCCGACGTTCATTGTGGGAGAGGAGCTTTTCTGGGGCAAAGACCGCCTCGATTTCGTCGCGCGATGTCTGCGCGACGAAACTTGATGAGCGCAGCTTTTGACTAAAGGGGGGCTTGAGCCTCGAGGCGTGGCGCGAAAGTTACGCGATGAGGCAAATCATTGAAAAGGGTGTCAGAACCAGGAATGGCAGAAACGTAATCTGCGTATAGGTGCGCCGTCCGTGCTTCTCGGTCGTCGACGATGCGACCCGGCCAATCAGAGCTTTTCGCCGAGGCCGAGATGAACCAGCGCCATCGAGAGCTGGTAACCGTCCGTGTGGTGCAAAGCTCGAGAAGACGGGCGACGACCGCGCATGCTCACCCACGAATTTCTCAGAAACGGCAGATACGTCAGCCAAACACCCATGGGTTGTCGAAGTGAACATTCTTAGGGGGTAGCAACATGAGGATCAGAGATCCCAAGGGCGTGCGCGACTTTCGGCACACAGAAGCTAGGCGCAAGAACAATCCACCGGCTGGAATTGCGCCTACCTTCGAAGTTCGCCAGCAAGTGACAAGATCGTACACCTACGATCCTCACCTCGACCCGCAACTAGTCTGGGCAGGCAAAGCCGAGCACACCTCCTTTGAGGTGGATGTCGTTTCCCTCCACATCCACGAGCGCATCTCCACCCGGGCATACCGGACGCAGTTCAGTTAGCATTGGTGGACGTCATGCCGACCCTACAAGAGCGTGAAAAGATAATTTCCAAAACGGCGGAGGGAATTCTTCATGAGTTGAAGCGCATCTTGCCCTCCGCGCCAACGGAGGCCGATTTTCGCCGCGTGATTGACCCGCTGCTTGACAAATTCTGTGGCGAGATCAGCTTGAATCCGCTAGCCCACGCCGAATACACCCTCGCCACCGGCCGCGCCGATGCCGTTTTCAACCGTCTGATTATCGAGTATGAGCGCCCCGGCGTGCTCAAGAAAGCCTCAGGCAAAGCCACGAAGCGTGCGGTCCAGCAAGTTAAAAATTATATGAGCGGCCTGGCAAAAAAAGAGCGCCGCCAGATGGACCGCCTAGCCGGCGTCGTCTTCGATGGTCACTTCTTCATCTTCGTCCGTTATATCAACGGCCAATGGAGGGAAGAAGCTCCGGTTGAGGTCAACCAATGCTCGCTTGAGCGCTTTCTGAGTTGGCTGGCCGGTCTTTCCTCCGGCATTGCGCTCACCTCCGAAAACCTCAACCGGGATTTCGCCATAGAGCAGCTGCGCGCGCAGAACGTCCTGCACGGCCTATTCCAGGCGCTCGGCGCAGCCCTCAGGGCGCCAGATGGTCTTGTTGCTAGGCTTTTTGAACAGTGGCGGCTCTTTTTCAGCGAGGCGATCGATTACTCGGAGGCTTTCGGCGGTCGCAAGCTCGAACCGCTGAAAAGGTGGGTGCGCAGGGCCGGCTTTGAGATCCGCAGCGCCGAGGAGGCCGAGCGCTTCTTTTTTGTCCTGCACACCTACTTTGCTTTACTCGTCAAATTGCTCGCCTGGCTCGCCCTTTCACGGCACCTCGGCGTCAAGCTGGGCACGCCGGCGTTTGGCGAACTGGTAACCGCCGACGGCGAAACTTTGCGCCGTCGGCTCCAAGAGCTGGAGTCGGGCGGTATCTTCCGCGCCTATGGCCTCCTTAACCTACTGGAGGGTGACTTCTTTGAGTGGTATCTGCACGCCTGGAACGACATAATAGAGAGAGCGATCCGTCAGATTGTCGGCCGCCTGGATGAATACGACCCAACTACGTTGACTTTCGTGCCAGAGGAGACGCGCGACCTATTCAAGAAGCTCTACCATTACCTCTTGCCTCCCGAAATCCGCCACAACCTGGGCGAGTATTACACGCCCGACTGGCTCGCCCAACGGCTGCTGGTCCAGGTGGACAATGAATTTTTCGCCGGACACCCCCGACGCGATGAGGGCCGCCTGCGCCGGAAACTTTTGCAAACGCGCTTTCTTGATCCGGCATGCGGATCCGGCACGTTTCTCGTCCTCATCATCGCGCGCATGATCGAGCTCGGCCGGGCGCTCATGCTGCAGGAGAGCGACCTACTGCACGCCATCTTGAACAACGTCGTGGGCTTTGACCTGAACCCGCTCGCCGTGCTTACCGCGCGGGTCAACTACCTGCTGGCAATTGCCAATCTGCTGGAACATCGCCGGCGCGATATCACGATCCCTGTGTACCTGGCCGACTCGGTGCGGATGCCCGCGATGAGCAAAGAGCTTTTCAGCCACGGCACTTACGAGTTCCCCACCGCCGTTGGGACTTTCAGCGTGCCCGCCGCCTTGTGCGCGCGGGAGCGTTTCGACCGGTTCTGTAACCTTGCGGAAGAAAGCGTACGCAATGGTTTAAAGGCAGATGTCTTCCTCCAGCACTGCCAGAGCGCCATTCCACTAGAAGACAACGGCTGGGATGGCCGCACCAACTCCCTTGTACGCACCCTATATGAACAACTGCTCGATCTGCATCGGCAGGGGTTGAATGGCCTGTGGGCACGACTGCTAAAAAACAACTTTGCCCCACTTACTGTGGGACAATTTGACTACGTCGTCGGTAATCCACCCTGGGTGAATTGGGAGCATTTGCCGGACGGCTACCGTCGGGCGATCAAGCCCATTTGGGAACACTATGGTCTTTTTCCCCACGGCGGGATGGACACGATCCTGGGCAAGGGAAAGAAGGATATCTCGATGCTGATGACCTTAACCGTGACGGACGAGCTGCTTAAAGAAAGGGGGAAACTCGGCTTCGTCATTACGCAGTCCCTGTTCAAGACCTCAGGAGCCGGCCAGGGCTTTCGGCGATTTCAGATTCCTCAAGGTAGCCGGAAGCCAATCCCACTCGCCGTTGTGCACGTAGACGACATCGTTGACCTCAAGCCCTTTGAGGGCGCTTCCAACCGCACGGCGGTGATGGTGCTGGAGAAGGGGAAGCCGACGAGGTACCCCGTGCCTTACACTGTGTGGCGCAAGGTGAAGGGCAGCCGCTTCACCTACGAGAGCACGCTACAAGATGTGGCCAAAGCCACCAAACGCCTGCGGTTCTTTGCCGAACCCGTTGATTCGAATGACCCCACTTCCCCGTGGCTTACCGCACGTCCTAGAGCGCTAAGAGCCGTGCACAAGCTGCTCGGTCGATCGGATTACGAGGCCCACGCTGGTGCGTATACCGGCGGTACCAACGCCGTCTACTGGGTCGAGCCAGTCATGAAGCGCCCCGACGGGCTTGTGGTGGTACGCAACCTTACCGAAGGAGCTAAAGTCAGGGTGGACGAGATCACCGAACCCATTGAACCTGACTTGCTCTATCCCCTCCTTCGCGGACGAGATGTGAGACGCTGGCGGGCGGAACCTTCGGCGCTGATCCTAATGGTACAGAACCCGGTCAAACGGCGCGGTATAGATGAGCAAGAACTGCAAGGTCGCTACCCTCGGACCTACGGCTATCTCAAGCGGTTCGAACACGCACTGCGGAAACGGGCGGCGTTCAAGCGCTACTTTACGCGCCCCGAGCGCGGCGGAAAAGTAGTGGAAACGGGCCCATTCTACTCAATGTTCGATGTTGGCGAGTATACTTTCGCCCCGTGGAAAGTGGTGTGGCGCGAGGTGGCGTGCACCCTCAATGCTGCTGTCGCACCACCTTTTGATGATAAACCAACAGTTGCAGACCACACGCTTATCCTCGTTGATTGCACCACCAGGAAGGAGGCGCATTACCTCTGTGCTGTATTGAACTCTTCACCTGCCCGACTCGTGGTTCAAGCCTACATTGTCCTTCATCCCGATCCGCACATCCTCCAACACATCCGCATCCCGCGCTACGATCCGTCCGACCCGGTGCACCAGCGGCTGGCAGAGCTATCGCAAGGCGCGCATGAGGCGGCAAGGGCGCAGGACGAAAAGCGGCTGCGGCAGATCGAGGCCGAGATTGACCGCCAGGCGGCGCAGTTATGGGGCCTCACTGATAGTGAACTGCATGAGATCCAGCAGAGCCTGCGTGAGCTGGAGGGGAAATCTGAAGAGACGACGGAGGCAGAAGCATGAGAGTTTTGCAAGAGCTGCGGGAAATCCTCAAGACTATTTCTCAGGAGGTGGAAGTGCTTCCGGCTGTTGGTGGTGCCGTCGAAGACCTGGAGCGCCCCGACTTTGAGGAGCGGGAGGACCAGGCCTTCAACGAGGGCGAAAAGGTCTTTGAAACTGTCTTTGAGCCCGACCTTTCGGCAACTACCCCGCGCCTGTATAGGCCCGTGCCGCCTCTGGGGCGTGCCGAGCAGCATCCCTTCCGTTACTTCCTAGACGGCTCTTTCCGCTCCTACTTTTTGGGCACGGTGCTGGAAAATGAGCGGGAATCTCCCGTGCACTTCGCTCAAGTCGGGGCCTGCGTTGTGCGGCGCGAGGACGACGGCTCCGTACGGCGCGAGGAATTGCAGGTGAAATACATTTTACTTGCCGGGAAAGGGCGCCTCTCCGAAGCCGTTTGGAAAAAGCTGGAAGATATGGCTTCGCAGAGCAACTTGAGACTGGTGGACCTGACGGAGCGAGACATCGTGAGCGACTTGCTTTCGGATTATGACTTGCGCAATAAAGCAGGGGGAAAGGTCCGCTTTCAGATGCATAGTTTGGAAGCCGAGTTGATCGAGAAAATCCTGCCTAAACTCTCAGAAAACACCTGGCTCATCGCCGATGGGTCTCTTCAATTTGATCCCATTTTGGGAATACTGGCGGCTAGGCAGCAGTCCCAAGTTGTAGGAGTTGCCAAGAATTTCCGTAAAGACCCACAGTTTGTTTTCGGCAAAGGGCCACGCGCTGAGCGTCGCTCTATATACAAACTGCTCGCCGACCTGCAAGCGGAACATAGAACGCCTGCCTTCAGTGCGCGCGAGGGCAAGGTTGTATTCTGGTACGTCCGTCTCCGTGAACAAAAACAGCTAGACTACCCGCTTATGGGGGTGGTAAAGGTTGAGCTGGCGAACCCATCCCAGCAACCAGTGCGGTCTGACCTGATCGACCAGATTTCGCGTGCGCTGGTGGCCGAGCGTAGTGTCACGCCGCACGGTCAGGATCGTCGCTGGCATGCGCATCTCTATCCCATCTTCCTCGCCGAGAGCGCCGTGAAGGAAAGCCTCCTCTCGCGTGACGTCGTGCAGCAATTCCTGAAGTGGAGGTGAACAATCGTGGACTCTATCGTGGACTCTAACGATCGTTCTGTTATTGGTCTCTCATCTGCGACGGCCAGCCAACCCAACTCGTCTGACGAATTTTTCTTCTGGCTTGCCCCTAACTTAATCGTGAACCCATTTGACATTGTGGAGGCCGAGCAGGTTGCCCCGGATGGGAAGAGCCGGACCTTCGGTATCGTCACCACCTTGGAACATAGTACCGACTCGCCGACGCATCTTTCTAACTTTATCTCCAACAACTTCGGTCAGGTCTCTAGCGAACCCAACACGGTAAGGCAAGGCACCACGGTTGCCCGGGTAGCGGTTCTGTCCAATGACCGAAACATCTACGTGCCAGTAATGAACGACCGGCCCGTACGCTTTGCGGATGAAGCGGGTATTCACACCGCTTTGGGCATTGACCAGGTGGCCGAGCGCTACCGGATACCGGCGGGTCTGATCGAAATGTCCAATGGCACGTGGGCCGTTGTCTACCTAGACGGCCGCTATATCTTGGGCCCCGAGGGTGCCCACGTGAACATCACCGGCATTTCCGGACTTGCGACCAAAACCTCGTACGCCATCTTCCTGATCCAATCCATTCTGCAAAAAGCAGAAAAGCGAGACCGTATCGGCGTTATTATTCTGAACGTCAAGCATGGCGACTTGCTATCGATCGACCAGTCGCCGCGTGGCGGGTTAACTCCCGAAGAGCACCAACTGTGGCAGAGGCTCGGTCTCACGCCTCAGCCCTTCGGCAACGTGCGCTATCTGCTACCATATGGCAAAGATACCGACACCACCGGGCGACCGAACAGTTTCCGCACCCCGGAGCGCAACTGGTTCCTTTACGCTTACTCACTCGCCGACACGTACGACAAGCTGGACCTGCTTCTGTCCAACATTCCCGATCCATGGGATACTGTCGGGGCACTGATTGGGGAGATCCACCAGGGGCTTTCTGACCCAAAAACCGGAAAATGGGGCCCTTCTAAAAAATGGGGTAACGTAACTGATTGGAGCAGTTTACTGGACCGCGAGCCGCTGGTCAAAGACGGTCAAGCCCAGCCGTTGGGTGACGTGCGCGCTGTATCTGTTGGCCGCTTTCGCCGTCTGCTCCGGCGCATTGTGCAGACCCGCCAGACAGGGATTTTCGTCTCCCAGCGCCCGAACAAAGCCAAAAAGCTCGCTGAGGAGATCGCCCGGATACGCGCTGGGGAGACGATCGTAGTGGACATTGCGCGTCTTGCCGACGATGAGCAGACCCTAGTCTTTGGCGATATCCTGCGCACCATTTACGCTCTTTACGCGGAGGAAGGGAGCGAAGCCCAAGACCTGCCGGAGAAAGTCATCATCTTTGTGGATGAACTTAACAAATACGCGCCGGCACGCGGAGGGGAGTCGCCCATCATCCAGCAAGTGCTGGACATCGCCGAGCGTGGCCGCTCCTTGGGTGTGGTGCTATTGGGGGCGGAACAGTTCATGAGCGCGGTGCATGAGCGCGTCGTTGGCAACTGTTCAACAGTTATCATCGGTCGCAGTGGCTCAGCTGAGCTGTCTTCTCCTGCCTATCGTTTTTTGGACCAGGCGGTTAAGGCAAACGTCTCGCGTTTACAGAAGGGGGAGCTTGTGATTAGCCATGCTACCTTCCGCCAACCTGTAAAGCTACGATTCCCAAGGCCTGCTTACCTCCAGGAAGGTATCACGTGATCTTCTTCGCGTTCCGGTGCACCGAGCATGAGGGCATAGCGGTTCATGCAGCCTGGTGGTCTATGAGGAAGAATTAGTAGTTCGCGATAAACTTTTGAGAGTCACCCAGGTGAAGCCAGTGATTGGCCATACGGGAAACCTCCTGCGGGTCGTCGGTTAAAAACTGACCAGCGATGATGTTCTAAGCCTGTGCTTATTGCATGGGAAAAATTGAACTCGGGTGAAAAAGTTCTGAACGTTCTTTACCAGGCTAAAACCGGCGTCCGAAAAACTTTCATGCGCGTACTGCAATAGAGCGAATGATGTGGGTGCTGCTGAACTGCGCGAGGTTGAGCCGTGATACGGATAAACTCAGCGCCCCTACAAGCCAAGGAGGGCAACAGCAGCCTCATCAGTTACCCTCGACGCCGTCGGCGCACAACTCTTCACGATGACGTTACCAAGCCAATTGCCCGGCCGGTGTTCTTCCGATCAGTTAACGGCCAGCGAATGCTAAATGTGCAAATCGCACGCAATTTAACCTCGAGTACGCATGCGAACAATTCACCAATTAACTTGGATTTTTCCGCCTAAAGTTGAAGATTTCAGTAACCCGTGTCCGCTTAGCGAAACAGCTCTGCGAAAATGACGTGAGAAATTTTTCCGGCTCCTATCGCGCCAAACGCAGTTCAACCTTGGACGCGACGTTAATATAGCTGATGGCACGAATTAAACAGAGCAACGGCTGCTTGCGAACGGTGATATTAAGGCCGCGTCCAAGGCCTGAACACCACAGCAAGCGTTGTTGTGTGAGCAGTCAATGAAGTTCGACGGTGGGTTTGCCTGTGAGTCTAATTCGCAGTGGTCAGCTGATTTTGCGCGTGCTGTTTTTCGACCATCTTGCTAGGCTTCGCTAATTGGGTTAGTGGGTGAAGCGCTGCCGGTTTAGGGCGCAAGCGGCGTGCTGCGGGAACCGAAAGGCAAAGGGACCCTGAGCGCCGCGTAAACAGCCAAGCGCGGCAGATAGGCTGGCGCGAACACTCCAAGCCCAGTTCCGTTTTGCAAAAGATTGGTACGATTAAAAACGTTGATAACCATAAGACGCGCCACTGACTGCCCTACCTCGGGAAGAGTCAAACTGTGTGCCACGGCAGCGTCTACCTGCCACGTCGCGGGAAACTCGAACGTGTTGGCAAAGCCTCCCCAAAGGCCGCTGCCGTAAAAACTGTCGGCGGTGAAAAGCCAGTCGCGCCATCGGTAGCCTACCTGCCCGGAGGAGGTGTAAACCTGCGCTTGGCTGCGGGGAATGTAATGGCTGGCGACGTAGGCAAGCTGGTCTGGAGGAAAATTGTACTGTTGAGTTATGAGATTAGTCGCCTGCGCGATCAGGTACGTGAAGTTTGCGTTGAGAAAAATGCCGTGAAAGCGATAGTTGATACTGGTCTCCGCGCCCCAGGTGCGCCCGAGCTGGTAGTTGTAAGGCGAAATTATCGGTACCGCTCCGAACTGACCCGCCCCGATCGCGTCGCTAGCGAGAATGTAATACGCGTCTTCGGAGATCGTCAAGTTTTTCATGGGTTGGCTCACCACGCCAGCATCGAAGTAATTGTCGCGCTCGGCGTAAACGTTGAAATTAGTCGGGACTGTGACCGCTTGTGTCGTGCCCGCAAAAGCTTTGGCGCTGCGCGTGGTTATCGCTTCGAAAGTGGGCGTTTGAAAATAACGAGCATAGCCCGCGTGAAACACTAGTCCTTCTTGGGGCGTATAGGCGAGGTTGATTCTTGGGCTGAGCTGGCTCTCATCGGCGAACGACTCCATCGCGTCCCATCGCAAACCGTAACTTAGAGTGAATTGCTTGTTGATTTGCCACAGGTCCTGCGCATACACCCCAAAAAGCCAGTTGATCTTGTTCAGGTCGTCAACCACCGTGATGGGGATGTCGCTTGTTTGTTGTCCTTGGGCGTTCGCTGGGAATACCAGCGAAGTGTCGTCAAGTTCGACCCCGTACTCGCCGATATAAAAGCCGGTCTTGACCGTGTGCGCCTCGTTCGGACGATATGTCACATCACCCTGCAGCGTGTTGGCGAAATCGCTGTGAAACTCGTTGGACGCGACTCCCTGGTAAAGTAAGTCGCCGGCTTCGTCGGGGCTGAACGCGAGAGTAACGTAGTGGGTTGCGTAGGCAAGATCGTAGCTAAGGTCTGACGACAGCGCCCCCTGAACGGCGAATGCGCCGAAATATTCTTGCTGGAACGAACTGTTGTTGAGACCGACAGAGGGGTGATCAGCAGGGTTCACGCCTTGTAAATCGTAGGCAGGAGTCTGGCCCGGCCAATTGGGAAACTGGGCGTTGCTTACCCACATGCCACCAATCAAGCTTAGATGAACCGCTGGACTTAGCGTGTACGAAAGATAGCCAAAGCCCTGCCCTTCGTTTTGCAGGTCATGAATCGGAGTCGGGCCCGGCGTTGCTTGGCTGAAGGCGAGATCGTTGTGCAAGTAGAAACCGGTAAGGTAGTAACTGAAATTACCGTGGCATCCGCCCAGCTCGAAGTTGGGCATCGCTGTTTCGCGCTGGCCCCCATACATTTCTGCGTTGCCTCCTTCGTCCGCGCAACCATCTTTAGTCTTGATGTCGATCACGCCCGTAGTGCGAAAACCATACTCGGGCGCAAGAATGCCTGTTTGGAGGCTTACGCTGTCGAAAAACCGCGGCTGGATAAATTGGCCAAAGCCGGAGTTCGTGTCGAATGGCAGAATGATCCCATTTATCACGTACTGAAATCCGGCCTGTGCACCCCGGATATGGACTCGTCCGTCCACGCTCTGGCTCACACCAGGCATCTGTGTAAGGAGCGAGGAGAGCGTGGTGTCCTGGCCCTGGGGCAAATTGTCGATATCTTGTTTGGTAAAAGTATAGGCGCTGTTACCCGTAGGTGATAGCCGGTTCGGCGCTGAGCTCAGTCGACTAGCTTGAACTCCCACGCTTAAAGCCTCTTCGGATTCGAGCGAGAACGTAACGGGCTCGGGAGACGAGCCAGGTGCAACCGTAAGAATTATCGTAGCGGCCTTGAAGCCATGTTTTTCCGCGACGACGGCGTATGTGCCAGGCGCAACACCTGTAAAGGAAAAAGAACCGTCGGGTCCACTATGCGCAAGGCGAGTCCTCGCGCGCGGATCGCGCCCCTTGAGTAAGACCCTGGCATCGCTTATCGGACGGCGCAAGGCGTCAACGACGACACCCCGTATCGTTACCCGCTCGGAACTTGCGCTGTCCGCGCGCGCTATGGCGGGGGCGGCGGAGAGAACTAGACTTAGCGCTGTGAGGAGCCAAACAACAGGACGCGACGTCCTCATAAATCGCTTTAGGCCGCAGCTCGCACTTTCCCGCCGACATCCGACAATGAACTTCCGAACGAGCGCTTCTCCATCGCTCAACGACGCGCGCTACGGCTTTTTGTACTTGTAAGTTATCAGAGTACGACCGGCGGGCGATCGCTTTAATTTGGCAACTATTCCCGATTTTCCTGGGAAATTTTCCTGGACAGCGACAGTTACACCGCCATCATCGGCTTTCCGCGCTGCAATTTGGCAGGTGGGGTCTATCCCCGCGTGCGCGGGGAAACCATATACAACGCTTGGAGAAGATCTGGGCCGAGCGGTCTATCCCCGCGTGCGCGGGGAAACCGTGATCGTGTACATCGAGAACGCGTACGCCAGCGGTCTATCCCCGCGTGCGCGGGGGAGCTGGAGGACGGAACAATGGGCATCGAGAGAGACGAGGTCTATCCCCGCGTGCGCAAGGGAGCTTTTTTCGCGTTTTATTTTTGCCGGTCGCGATGACTCACTATTTTTGTTACCTTTTGTTACCGAGTCGGTAGCTGTTGCCTCAGGTATACCGCTTCCGGGCAGCGAGCAGGCTGCGGGGCGGTGGAGGCAATGACGAGGCGGCTAACAATAGCGGCGCGGCGAAAACTTAACGATGCGACCAGGCAGCGTTATCGAGCAGGCAGCGCTCGTGGCGAGCGGCGATACACTATAGCCGAGTTTGTCTGGGTGACAGGTTCTCACGACAAGCACGCGTTGCGTGTGTCTTAACTCGGCGCTACGCGCGAAACCCTGAACTGCCGCCCCAGGTGCTCAAGGTTCGCGGTATCAGCAAGAGCGCGGTTAGCGAGCGTTTTGCGGTCGATACCCAACGGCGGACCGCAGAAACGATGCGACAGGGGTTAAGCTGACGGAGGCGAATGGCGGTGCTGATCGACGCAGTCGGTTTTGCCTAGCGCGCGGTGCTGGCAGTGCTGGGCATTCCCGTACTCGAAAAGAGTTTTTCTGACTGCACAAGGACTGATCGAGTACGCGGCGGACGGCTTGGCATTGTTGAAAGACCTGACCAAACGCGGGCTTATTCCCGACCCTTTAGGTCTTTTGGCGACTGGTGGGAGGAGCGCAGTGAGCCCATCAAGCCAGAGATGCGGTGACGCCTGGCACGACCTCCACCCGGATGCCTCGAGCGCGGAGATAGGTAAGCTCGCCGCAAACGCAGCGGCATGGTAAACAGTCGCCGCCTTTGAGGCGCACGACGATCTGTCCGGCATGCGCGCGTTGCGCCATAATGGCGTTGAGCTCGTCTTGCGACCGGGCATGACAGCCCTGCGGTTCTTCCACTGCTATCCATTCGGCTTCTCGCCGGGCGCGGTCGAGCACCTCCGGGCTTACCAGATGGTCGTATATGATTACGTCGGCCTGCTGCATAAGACGAAGCGCACGCACTGTCAGCAGGTCGGGGCTCCCCGGTCCCGCTCCTACCAAGTAAACAGCCCCGGATGCTGCGCCGTCACCACGTTCGACGCTTCGGATCGTTACATTAAGAAGCTCCTGCAAACGCCGGTCATCAGCTGCGTGGAGCGTGTCAGCCAGTACTTGCTCGAAAAAACCCTCCCAGATACGCCGGCGCAACCTCTCGGTGCCGACCCTCTCCTTGACGAGCGCGCGATGCCTCTCCGCGAACGCTGTTGCTTGCGCCAGTCCCGCCGGCATTTGACCCTCTATGCGCTCACGTACCAACCGTGCTAGAACTGGAGCGGCTCCTCCCGTGGAAATCGCTATCGTTAGCGGGCCTCGATCCACGATCGAGGGCGTGACAAAGGTGGAGAGGTCGGGGCGATCGACGACATTGACCGGTACATTGGCCGCTCGCGCAGCGTTTGCGACAGCCTCATCAATTTCGCTGTTTCCGGTTGCGCTGTATACGAGCACCTTGCCGGCTACATCATCGGGCGAAAAGCTCCGGGCGATAATCTCTATTCGCGCTTTGTCGGCAAGCTTGGTTAACTGATCGCTCAGCGGTAGCGCAGCAACTATAGTCAGCGATGCGCCGGCTCGCACAAGCAGTCGTGCCTTGCGCGCCGCGCGTTCTCCCTCGCCAACTAGAAGCACGGGTTTTCCCCGTAAATCGATAAAAATCGGAAAGTATTTCACAAAGAGACGGTCCGTCTGGCCGACACGTGCGATTGGGCTCCCGCAAGCATGAGGGAAACCGATGACAGCCGCGTCGCGGGCGCGGGCTTGTGTCCTATCGAAGCGCCTACGACGGCAGCGGAAACACAGTGAATAAGCCGGCTCCACTGCAGACATAGCTTTTTCACAGCGCCTTTAGTTGTCGCCACCCTAGCTGACCAACTTTGGAGTTCCGTTCGACGGCGGAGTATTGTTGGAACAGCGACAAAATCGCGCGCCGCTATGCAAACGCGCGCAACTTGAGAGCCGTCGGTTTGCGCAGCGCCTGCGCCACGGTAGCTTTTTAAGCCCTGCCGCGTGCCATACATCAGGATTGATCTCTCGGCGGAAGCCCAACAAATAAATTCCCGTCGCGCATTTCGACTGGGTAGCTCCTGACAGTGAAGTCATTGTCGAGACCGCGTCCGTCTTTTAAAGAGAATTTGAGTGCATGAAGCGGGCAGACCACGGTGTCGCGGCCGACCAGCCCTTCGGCCAGTGGCCCGCCGCGATGGGGGCAAACCGCGTCTAAAGCGTAGACTTCGCCGCTGCGTAGGCGGAAGATGGCGATCTGCCGTGCGCCGATCAAAAAACAACGACCCTGGCCTAGAGCGATTTGCTCGATACTGCCCACAGCGATCCAAGCGTATTCTTCTTTGCCGCGAAAATCAGGGGAGGGTACCTGCGGCGAATTCTTGCGCATAATTTTCGACCTGGACAGCTTCCGCAAACTGAGTCGGTTCGTATGGTTTACTACCCTCGAGCCATGGATCGCGGTATGCAGCTACTGCGGCTTCGACTTCGCGATCGAGCCGCGCTGCTTCGCCTTCGCAATCCTCGACCAAGATCTTCCTGAGCCGTTCGATGCCGATTCGTTGGACGAAGCTGTAAGTTCGTTCTGCGTAGCGGGCATTTTCTCGGTAGTACTGAATGAACCGCCCCATCAGGGTCAGAACCTCTTCCTGCGTCTTTACGGTCGCTAACAAGTCGCCAGCGCGAACCGTCGACCCAGCCGCGCCGCCCACGTAAATCTGCCAGCCGTTCTCGACCGCCACTGCGCCAAGGTCTTTAACGGTTGCTTCGGCGCAATTGCGCGGGCACCCGCTCACGGCAAGCTTCATCTTGTGCGGGGATTCGATGCCTTGAAAGCGTTTTTCGATCCTGATTCCGAGTTGGATTGAATCTCCGAGACCGTAACGACAAAAGTCGGTTCCTACGCAAGTCTTGCAGGTGCGAAATGCCTTGCTATAAGCGTGTCCGCTCGGTATCCCCAGATCCCGCCATGCCGCAGGAAGGTCCTGCTTTCGGATGCCGAGGATGTCGATTCGTTGACCGCCGGTAATCTTCACCATGCGCGCGTGGTACTTCTCGGCGACGTCGGCGATGCGTCTGAGTTCGGCGGGTGAGATCACTCCGCCGTAGATGCGCGGCACGACTGAAAACGTACCGTCTTTCTGAATGTTCGCCTGAACGCGATCGTTGATAAAGCGCGCATCGCGCTCATCCTCGTACTCGTCACCCCAGATAATTTTCAGGAGCGATGCCAGGGCTGGTTTGCTCGTGGGTTCATCCTTGCCGTCGGCCAGTTCCCGGTAGACCGCGGATACTGATTTGAGGTTACGATCGCGGATAGCTTTTACCAGCTCCGGTTTCGTCAACGGGATATCGGGCACGTAATAATGGACCGAAGGGTCTTCCTCTATCCGCCCTTGGCACGCCCATTGGACCAGTTCACCAACGAGTGTCTTGCACGACCCGCAGCCCGTGCCCGCGCGCGTGGTCTCCATCACGCGCTTAAGACTTCGCTTGCCGCTGGCAACGCAGCCGACGATGGCGCCCTTGCTGACACCGTTGCAGTTGCAGATCTGCGCGCTGTCGGGCATCTCGTCGAAGGTAGCCTTGGTGGTCGGCGCTCTGGTATCAACGAGCAGCGATAACCGGTTATCTGGCAAGCGCATGCCGCGGTCAAAAGCCTGCATGAGGTAGGCGGCCTTGCTGAGATCGCCTAGCAGGATGCCCCCCGCCAAGCAGCCGTCCCGGATAACAAGCTTCTTGTAGATTCCACGCTTAAGCTCCATGAACTGGACGACGTCTTCATCTTCGCTGTCCGGCTCGACTGTGCCCATCGAAACGAGCTCGACGCCCATTACCTTAAGCTTGGTGACCAGCTTGGACCCCTGATAACTCGCATCGGGATTGGTCTCCGTGATTTGGTCGGCCAGGACTTTGGCCTGCTCCCACAGCGGAGCCACCAGACCATAGACGCGGCCACGATGCTGCGCGCATTCGCCCACGGCGTAAATCTCAGGGTCGGATGTGCGCATGTGATCATCCACCACGATTCCGCGCTCTGTGACGAGGCCACAGCGCGAGCCGATCTCGACGTTTGGAGTGATCCCGGTCGCAAGCACAATCATGTCGCAGTCAAGCGTGGTGCCATCCTCGAAGGCAAGACCCGTTACCTCGTCATCCCCAAGCACTGCTTTGGTGAGCTTCTTCAAATGAACCCGGATACCCATCGCCTCGATGATCTGTTTGAGGATGGCGGCCGCTTGGGGGTCCAGCTGCCGCTCCATCAGGTGGCTTTTAAGATGAACGACATGAACTTCGAGACCGCGGCTCAGAAGGCCGCGAGCCGCCTCCAGACCGAGCAGCCCTCCGCCGATCACCGCCGCACGGCGGCACTTGGCCGAGTACTCGGCAATCGCGCGACAATCATCTAGGGTGCGGAAGACAAAGATGCCTGGCCTGAACTCGCCGTTTGCTCGCCTTAGGGCAGCTATCGGTGGAATCGAGGGGCGGCTGCCGGTAGCAATTATGAGGTTATCGTATTGGTACCAATTGCCGTCGTCGCAATGAACCGCCTTGTGCGGTCGAGCGATAACATCGACCCGGACGCCGGCGCGCAACTCGATTCCGTTCTCCCTGTACCAGTCGAGGCGATTGAGAAAAATCTCGGAAGGGTTCTGCGTCCCGCTGAGCACGTTGGAAAGGAGAGTCCGATTATAGTTTCCGTAGGGCTCCTCGCCAAAGACGGTGATATCAAACTGCTCAAGACCGCCTCGCGCAAGGATTTCCTCGACCGTACGCGCCCCTGCCATCCCGTTGCCGATTACAATCAGTTTCTTTTTGCGAGCTCCGAGCCGTCCCATTCTTCACACCCTTCTCCGGCAACTTCCCTAGAAGCGCAGCGCTGGAAGACTGAATTCAACCATTTTTGAAATCGAATGGAGCGCCTTGGTCGCTAGCCAGACTTGCAAGTGTGTTGTCGGTGCAAAAAAATGGGATGAACACGACATGTGTCCCGGCCGCCCTGGTCAGGCACAACCCTACCTCGCACGTCCGTCCCGCGCTCCCGGTCGCAAAGTATCGTTTCGGGCGACGTCTGAATTCGCAAGTTATCGCGGCATCCACTTCGACGACGGAGTTGAACCAAGATTGCGTAGCGCTGCCACGCGCCGCCTTTGCTCGCTCAACTGGCGCGCGTGATTTTTTCCGCGCCTTGTGGCAGATAAGTAAGCGACCATTCTTCGCGCAGGTTCCAAGCGGTTGCCCAATGCGCCACAAAATGGCGCCTGGCAGCCCTCCTGCAAATCTGGCATGCGCAGGTGCGCAACTTTATAACCTCGCCGCCAAGAGCCCATCGCACCGCACAGGCTAGTAGGGGCGGCGCGCCACGACCAACCTTTTCGAGGATGCCGAAACCACCAGGATGAGAAATTTCAGTCGCCGTAATCGACTCTCTGCAGGGCTAGTGCAGCAACTAGCGTGCCGGCGCTAGCGGACGGCTCGGAGGACGGTCTGGTTGTTGCTTTTTGCTGCTTTACGAAGTCAATCTTGCAGGCTTTTCAGGGGTGAACCTAAGTGCCATGCCCGTAGGGTGAGCAGTTGCGAGCATTTTGTGCGCGAATCTTGAGCCATTCCGCGCGCACGGGTCGGAAGCGGTAGACCGAGCGGGAAACCTAATAATTTTAGCCACTTTCAAACAATGTAGTGCCGGCCATCCTTGCGTGCGCGGGGAAACCACTATAATGGGGCGATTGCCTACGATACATGAAGGCCTATCCCCGCGTGCGCGGGGAAACCGCCTGCTGCCGAGGTCGGTCAACATACAAACAGGGCCTATCCCCGCGTGCGCGGGGAAACCGTGGAAGATGAAGTCGAGGCCGCTTTTGGGGTCGGCCTATCCCCGCGTGCGCGGGGAAACCCCGGTCCCGCCCTCCGAGATGCGGAGGGCAGGAGGCCTATCCCCGCGTGCGCGGGGAAACCGGGAGAATTCGTAGCGTTGATGAATATATTGGGGGCCTATCCCCGCGTGCGCGGGGAAACCCCCAAAAACCACATCTGGGTCCGAAAGTCAGACGGCCTATCCCCGCGTGCGCGGGGAAACCTTGCCCAGGAGCAGCCAGCCTAGCGTTCGACCCGGCCTATCCCCGCGTGCGCGGGGAAACCTTTTTACTTTCTTCCGCACTTTTCTTCGCGAAGGGCCTATCCCCGCGTGCGCGGGGAAACCAGAACTGGAAGGGGGCGGGTACAAGCTGGCGGCGGCCTATCCCCGCGTGCGCGGGGAAACCTCGACAGCCGCTTCGATCCTATTTTCCACTACCGGCCTATCCCCGCGTGCGCGGGGAAACCCGCCACCCGTGTCTGCCGTCGCTCTAGCTCGGCGGCCTATCCCCGCGTGCGCGGGGAAACCTGCACCGCGACAGGGCGAATGTGGTGCGGTACCGGCCTATCCCCGCGTGCGCGGGGAAACCTCCTTGACGATCCGATACATAACTGTTTCCCCCGGCCTATCCCCGCGTGCGCGGGGAAACCGACCGCCCGTGCGTCTCGGCCGAAAGACTAGGAGGCCTATCCCCGCGTGCGCGGGGAAACCGGCAAGGGCTAGAAAATGGGGAAAAATCGGATTCGCCTATCCCCGCGTGCGCGGGGAAACCTTCTTTAATCTGACGTCGAAGCTCGTAGATAAGGGCCTATCCCCGCGTGCGCGGGGAAACCGACCTCCTTGACTTCGTTGGAAGATGTGTTAAAGGCCTATCCCCGCGTGCGCGGGGAAACCTATCTGGCAAGACGATTGCGACCATGAAGTGCGGGCCTATCCCCGCGTGCGCGGGGAAACCAACTAGTCGCTAACGATCCAGTCTCCGTACAAAGGCCTATCCCCGCGTGCGCGGGGAAACCTCCGTCTCGCTCAATCCGCGAGACATGACCAATGGCCTATCCCCGCGTGCGCGGGGAAACCTCTTCCGAAGTATAAAAATACCCAGACTAAACTAAACTCATCTTAACTTGTCAAAGACCAATCAAAAACCCCGCCTGACCGATACCAGTTGATCGGTCAGGCCGTGGCTTTCCCCTCCTCGGGCTTGAGCTCGCGCTTGCGCGCTAAAAACACGCCGTAGTATTCGCAAAGCTCGTAAGAGGGACTGCCAAGCACGGCGATCTGTTGCCCGCCCGGAGCGCTCGGTTCTGACCAAGTCATCACGATTCCGCCGCCTCCGAGCTCGGCAAACCATTCACTGAGAACTTCCCACACTCGCTCCCGCACCGCTCGGTTCATCCTAGGCGAAGTGTACACGCCTGGTGCTATCTCGAGCATGCACGACGCGAGAAAACCTCTGAAGCGGTCGGCGACGTCACGGGTTACCACTACCGTCATCGCTGAAAAGCTCCTTTATGCGGTCGATCATTGCCGAGACTAGGCGTTGCTTGCGGAAGGTTCGGCCGGCGAGTTTGCGTGTAATCGCTTCTATGCTCAGCCGCTCGAGCTCAGGCTGACGCTCGTAATCTCTCACTGCGGCGAAGGCGACCGGCAGAGTGACAGAAGCACGGTAGAGGTCGGCGATGTCCAAGCAGAAGGAGATGCCTGGAGCTTCGTGGATAAAGCCGAGCTGGGGGATGGCTCCCACCACCGCCGTAGCCACCATCGCGGCGGCCTCGACCGCGGTTGCGGCGTGATTGATCGCCTGATTGGGGAGGTCGTCGAGTTCGGGATGTTGGCGGTCGTAGCGTCGGGCGTCCCACTTGATGCCGTACTGGCGAGCTAGCAAGCGGTAGGTTTCGCGGGCGCGGGCGCCTTCGATGCCGCGCAGTGTGTCGATGTCGGCGTCGGGAAGGATTTGGCCGAGCCGCCATGCGTACATGCGCCTTACGATACGCATCCGTGCCTGTGGGTCGGACCAGCATGCCGCTTGGCGGCGCGCGATTGTGGAGTCGTCTGGGCCGAACGGCATGCTTGCGTAAAGGCGCACACCACCTTCGCCGGTAAAGACGATACCTGTGCCGTGGCGCGCCGCAAGACGCATCGCGTCGTGGCTTACCGTTACGCCTGGTCCCAGGATGAAGCACGAGACGGTCTGAAAGGGAATCAAGTACTCGCCGGGCGGCAAGAACTCGTCGCCGGCGGCCACGAAGCGAAGCGTGCCGTCTTCGACCAGGAGGTTTCCGCGCCCAAGCCACATCAGGCCGTGGCGGTCGACGTGGGGGATACGGGCGCTTTCGAGTCCAAGACGTCCCTTGAGCATCGCTGCGTCTCCTCTCAAGCGAACGTGTTTGCTCAGCCGATCCGCTATTCGGCTCGCCGCAGAAGAAGCATTCCGAAGCCGAAGCCGCGATGGCGACCGATGCCCCGGCGCAGCAGCTGGCTGAAGCCCCGGGAATCGGTGACGGTGAGCGTACCGGCCAGTGTGGCGTCGGGTCGTTCGACCGGATGGAAGTTTCGGTGCGCTCGAGCGCTGCGGTCGCGCCTTAGAAGCTTGATGCGGCGAAAACGGACCAGGCGAGCTTGTTCAAGGCGGGCAGCGTCGAGGCGCGCAAGCTCGCGTTCAAGCCATCTGCGGTACACTTCGGCGCGGTCTACGGGCTGTTGGCGGTCCACCTGCCAGCATTCGCGCAGAAAGGCGTCGACCTCGCGCGGCTTGGTCCCGTCGGCGCGCCCGCTCAGGCGCACCACGGGACAGACGCGGACCTCGAAGCGGTAGAGGGCGCCCGCGGGCCACGTCTCTGGCATCGGCTTCGAGCTGAGCGAAGCAAGGTTGATGGCGGATGAGGCGAGCGGAGGAGCGGTTTGTCGCAGCTCGTCGGCAAGCCTTTCGTGGTCGCAGGTGGTATAGCCGAGCAACGTAAGGTGTCGATTGCCGTGGGAGGTAAACGCGAAGGGGCGGGGCGCAAGCTTGCCGAAGGCCTCAGAGGTCAGGGCGTGAACGGCATATCCGACGTCGAAGGGAGTCATCGGTATCCCGCTCTTGACAGCAAAGCGGCTAAGCTCTAGCTGGCCGATTTCCATCCGTACCATGAACAGCGGCGTGTCAGCCATCGACACTCTCCTCTTTGATAAAACGGCGACCAACGTGAATCTGGTTCGCCCAGTCGCGCTGGTCGGTAATCGGAAGCGCACCAAAGTCTTGGGGCCCGGCAGCGTCGGTCCAGATTCTGGCTCTTTGCGTAGCAGAGTGGTGAGGAAACGTGGGACCGGGTGCCTTCATTAGCGCTGCCTTCAAATCTTCGGCTTCGACGACGTCAATCAAAAGAGGTCCTGCGGGCAGGCACGACTTGCGACCGATAAACAGGGGGCGCGCCGGGCGTTTCAGAGCCTCGGCGAGTTCGGCAACGGTCGGATGCGGTTTAGGTGGCACGAGAGTTACCGCGAGGGTGTAAAGCGAGTTGGCGATGTATTCGCGGTGACGGATGTGGATTCCAGTCTTAGCGTCCTCGCCGCCTTTTCGACCTTGCAGCACGCCCCATGTCGTCCAGCCTTTCTCAAGAAAGGGCTGGGAGAGGTCGACGGTTTGAAAATCGGTGATCAGGACACCCTGGCGATCGCAGCGCACGACGTGGCGAAGCCGGTCTTGGAGGCTCTGGATTTTATCGGTGTCGCGATGGTCGAAGCCGAGAGCGTTAGCGAAAAGTCCGGCGAGCATCGAGCGTCCAGGATACTCGCGCGTGCGGCGATACTCGTCGATGGCGACGTCGCCGAAAGAAATCAATGGGGCGTCGAAACGGATTATCACGGCTTCGATCATGATGCGCCTCCAGCATTGAACAGCGAGCTGGCCCAGTCAGCGAGATCGCCGAGCGACGCGGAAAATTCGCCGGGTTCAAGGACGGACTCCAGGTGCTCTTTCGGACCGAGCACGAGGGCTCTGCGAGGCTCGCAACGTCCGTAAGCGCGGTCGAGCTCACCCAGATGACGCGCCAAGGCGTTGTAAGTGTTACTCAGGAGGTCGGGGCGCGGATTTACGGCGCTCAAAAAGGCGTTAGCAAGCGTGCGGGGCTGGGAATTGCCAGCTTCGATCAGCATCAGGTGAGCGTACGAGTACGGCGCGGTCGAGCCGAGCTTAGCTCCTGGAGAAACCGTCGCAATCAGATGAACCATGCGGCGAGTCAACTCTGCTGCGAGGTCACGATCGTCACCAAGATTACCAACGAGTAGCGGACAATCGATTACGGCGTAGCCGTAAAAGAGCCCGGTCGTAAGTTCCGTAGTGTTAATGTGTCCACTTCCAAGCTCGGCAGCGCCACTTTTAAGGTCATCTACGGCGGAGAAATAATCGCCTTCAGTTTGTTCGGCATGGACGGTAAAAGCGTGCGCAACATGAATCGCCGCGTCGACGCGTGCAAGGTAATCGGAGGTCACCATCCGGCCGAACATCGCAGCGTCGAGACCCGCAGCAAGCGCTCCTAGGTTCTCGAGCGCCTCGCGGTCGAAATGTTTTTTAATTATTTTTTCAACTTCTTCGTCGTCGTTTTTAGTTTTACCCTTCAAAAACTCTTTGGCACATTCACGAGCTTGGGTACGTATAAATTCGAGCTCCCTGCGCCCCAAGACAGTTACTTGGTTAGTTTCGAGAGTTTGCCTTTCTTTTTCTTCCTTTTGCCCTCGCTTAGTCGCTTTGGCCTTTTCGCTTTCGCCAAGCACAATCTTCATAATAGAAGCAGTTATCTCGCTAGCGACATCTTCGGGAATTTTGTCTTCATCGACCAACGGCCTAAAGACATATTTCTCGAAGCTTCGGCGCGAGCGTACTGACATTGCTTCTGCGCCGTCATCACCGAGGGCTGTCTTAAGCGCATAAGTATCGTTGGCAGTGCGCCAGTGGCGCTTTAGGCACTGGGAGGAGATTCGCGTGCGGACGGTGTCGCCAAAGGGGATCCGCTTGGCAAGCCCTGCGTCGTCGCGGTTGAGCAACGAGGCGTGGTAAGAGGTGAGCCAGTGAATTTGGATAAAACGCGTTTCTGTCATTGGTTATGTTTCCTCCATTGATTTGGACTTTTCGGTTTGGAAAAGCTGCCGGTAGTAGTCGTTTGCGATTTCTTGGCGGATGCGTTCCGAATCCGAGCGGCCGTCGCTCAGCACGAGATGGGCTAAGTCGGTGAGATTCGCAGCAGTGGCTTTCGAGGCGAGCTGATGGGTAACGGCGCGGAGGTGGTCGAAAAGAGTCTCTCCGCTCGACCGAAGAAGCCGATTAAGTCGGTGCTCGGACACGTTAGCCTCGGCAAGGGCGCGGCCGAGCGGAACTCTGGGGTCGTGAAAGGGCGCCAGCGTGGCGAGAGCGCGCAAAATCGCAGCCCATCGGCGAAGCGCTTGTTCCCGCGATGGGCCGTTTGTGGGAAGCGCGTCTGCGGGTTCGAGGATCGTGACGACGATCCGCCAGAACGCTGGGCCACCAGGGTCGTCTGGGACAAGGCGGCGAAGCTCGGCGAGGTCGCCTGTTCCCGCCCTCTCGAGCTCCGAGACGATTCGGCCGACAAGCGAGGCGAGCTTAGTTCCCTCATGTGGTGTTTGAAAAATCATCCTGTCCTCCGTTCGCTTCAAGAAATTCGCCAGCCGCTTCGAGCATTCGATGCCGTGCGCCGAAGAAAATCTGGTCCGCCTTCGCGCGTGCTCGGAAAACGCGCTCGGATGGGACGGGAGCGGACTGCTTGGCGCGCTCGAGCGTCACGCGGGCGAGCTCGAAAATTTCCTTGAGCCACTTACGGCGAGCCTCGTTGGGGTCGAGCGTCGCGTCTTGGAAGAGGCGGGTAAAGAAGATTCGGTCGATTTCGCGGTCGAAGGCGTCGATAAAAGGTTCGGCTAGCGGCTCGGGTAACTCCGGCTTTTCCGGGCCGCCTTGGATGAGAGCGGCAAGGGCTTGTCGAAGAACGTTACTGACCTTTTTGACTTCTCTTACACGCTGCTTGGACAGTTCACCTAGGCGACGAAAGCCCTCGGGTGTGTTCAGGAGCAAGCGGGCTCGGTGTGGGACGGGGATTAGCCGTTCGTGATAGCCTTCGGTTTTGCCTTCACCACGAACGAGGACCCGACAGAGCAAGATAGGATGGTCGCCGTCTTCTGGAAGGACTATGCTTGCGCGGCTTGGCTCATAGTCGCCGCCGAAAAGCACCTCTTGCAGAAGGTCGTAGTGAAGGTTTGTGGCGGTAAGCGCGGCCCCGTCTTCTGTATTTACGGGGACCCATGGATCGCCGAGGTTGCCCTTAAGCTCCTTGGCATGGATTCTCGAGCATTTGGTAGTGGTCCAGCGTGCGAGAATTTTACCGTTCTCCTCGACCAGTCGGATACGGCGGCAGACCTCGATGAAGAAAGGGTCGAGCCGGTCGAGCGGAAGCTGCTGTTTGCCGTCCCAAGGTTCGAGCCAGAGAAGCGCTTTTCCGGTTTCCGGGTCGAAGTCGTAGCGGCGCGCGATGTCACCGCGGCTTTGCAAGAGGAGGTGTGTGTCGCGGGCGAAACGGGTCGACCAATCGAGGTCGCGGCTTGCGGAGAATGCGGGGCGGTTGCCGTACCCTCCATTCATCCGCGCGATTCCGTAATTGCCGCTCCCTGAGTAGCCTTGCATCGTTTGCAACGCTACCAGGGCGAAGATCCAGTGCTCTGGGCGAGGCGAGAGGATTCGCTTGCGTTTTACGTCATGGTTTTTGGCGGTTTGCAGAATGTCGATTTCGTCGGGTGCGGCGGTTTCGTTTTTCCACTTATCAAGCTTACCTTCCGGTACTGGCGGTTGCAGGAAAGCTGGCTGGGAGAGGTCTTCTACGACCAGGCACCAGGGTTCGTCGCGGCCGCTGGTAAGCTCGCGCAGCGCGTTGGTCCACCCCGGTGGGGCGCGCATCTCACGCAGATCGTTTCGGCCAGTGCGAAAAAGAGCGAGCGCTGCAAGCTGAACCAGGAAGGCGTGCCAGGCATGCGACTGGTACGGCTGCAGGGCCGAAAATTCGAGCGCCTCGCCGCTTGCTAGGGCGGCAAGAATTTCGGGCAACGAGCGTTCGACCGACTGACCGTCGAAAACGCTTACCCTTATAAGGTTTTCTTCGAGAAGATTATATTTAGTCATGCCATAGAGCCCCCTCGTCACTGTGCTGGCCGACGAGAGATAAACCGAGTCTGTTATAGCAAAAATGTCGGTTAGCGAAAATAAAACGAATATATCCGTCTTTTTCCTCCAGGACTTTTTCCTCCAGGACTTTTGTTTTTTCATCTTTTGGGGCATCGGGAACTAGCCAGCCCGGGACAGAGATTCGCTGAAACTCGAAGCCAAATGGACTTCGGAGCATATTCGGGAATGCGGCGATTCGATCGTCCTCGCCGAGCCGGGTGCGAACGCGAGAGTCGAGATCCGTGGGGAATTTGCACTCGTACAAAGGCTCTTCTCGGTCGACAATGTTGAGGTAGGCAAGGGAGTTTTTGGCAGCGCGTATGCCGTGGATCATGTTGCGATGGGCGCGCCAGCGTTCTCCGAGCTCACGAGGGAGCGCCTTGACCAGCTCATCAACGAGCGCTTCGAGGGCTTGCGGGTGAGTTGCGGCTTCGACGAGCTCGCGGTTCATCCGGGGGAGTTCGAGTACCGGATTGCGCCTAAGTTCGCGCCATGTCGCTTCGATGATCCGGAGGTCTTCGTAGACGGTGCCGAGGCCGTGAGGTCCGCACGCTTGTCCGCGCGAATCGATAAAGCGTGACAAGTCCTGCTCTGCGGGCACGAGAACGATTATTTGGGGAGTGCTGAAGCGCGGCGGGCGAGGTCGGCGATGGCGGTGTAGGCGGCCGATGCGCTGGAGCAGAACGTCCATCGGGCAGAGGTCGGTTATCATGAAGTCGGCGTCGAGGTCGAGGCTTTGCTGGATTGTCTGGGTGGCACAAACCACGCAAGGGCTCGAGGAGCGGCGGCCAAAGCTAGCTTCGAGCCTTCGGTCGAGAAGCTTGCGGTCGGGCGCTGCGTAGCGCGAATGATGGGGAGCGAAAAGGTCGTTTGCGTTGAACAGGAGATGGTTGAGCCCCTGCGCGCGGGCCACGTCTTCGAGCGCCAGTTGAGTGGCGACGCAATCGGCGACAGTGTTGCGAACGACGATTACACGGGCACCGTCGCGGGCGGCCTGGAGCGCCTTGGATGCGACTGCCGTGAGTTCAGCGGCGATCGGTTCGAGAGCGACCGACACGGTTCTGGCAGGCGAGTCGGTGTCGACTGGAATGCGTTCTGATTGCGACGGGTGATCAGGAGCGACGGCAGTGATCAACGGGTAGGGAAGCGCTTTCGCGTCCTCGAACGACGGCGCTTTTGCCTGCTTAGACGCTGGTCGGTTGTACTCTGACTGTGCGGCCGCGAGAAGCTCGGTTGCGGCGCGCGATCCGAGAGTGGCCGAAAGCAGCATCGCATGGCCGCCTGCCGCAAGATGAAACCGCAGGACCTCGTGCAGCACAACTGTCATGTAAGCGTCCGAGGCGTGAACCTCGTCGACGACCAGAAACTGGCGAAGCAGTGAGGTGGCGCGAAGGTGCGAGTGCGACACGGCCAGAGCCGAGAGGAGAGCTTGATCCACCGTGCCGACGCTGATTGCGCCAGCTAGATAACGTTTCGGATGTTCGGCGGCCCAGGAGAGGAAGCGGAAGCGACCTTCGTCGGCCCAAAGCGATTCGAACTGCGCCAGTAGGTAGGGCGCGGGCTCGTCGTCGAGCGGGATGTAGCCTGGGACTGCGAGGATAACCGGCGGGCGGGTGGCTTCGTCTGGAAATGCCGCACAGATGAACCTTGCGATTCGCTGGTGAATCTGGGAGGCTGCGGTTCGGGTCGGGAGGGCGAAGTACATTCCGTCAACCAGGCCTTGTTCGAACAGGTGCAAGAAGCGGATAAACGCGGCTTCGGTCTTGCCTGAGCCGGTTTCGCTTTCGAGGATTACGAGGCTGCCTTTATGGTTAGTCGGAAGCTCTTGGATTTTTTGCTGGATGTTGTTGAGTCCGGGCAAGGCAAGAATCTCTTGTGCCGGACGATTGGTTGCAAGGCTTTTTCGGGCAGGCTGTGGATCGAGCCCGATTTGCGCAAGCGCTTGGCTGGCTTTTTGTCGGGCGAAGGCGAGCCGGTCGGTGTCGAGCGCTTCGCTGTAGGGGAAGTGTCGCTCGTCGGAGCCGAGCCAGTCGGCAAGCGTAACAAGCCCGCAAAAAGCGTGCTGGAAGGGCGGCGACGACGGAAGCGGCCTTGCGCTTTCAGAAAAAGCCTCGGGAAACCAGCGTCGGACGGCGTTGCTCAGACGCCTTATACCCGCAAACGGATCTCGGCCGTAGGCGTCGGTTTGCCATACGGGAAGATTCGGAGACCCGTCGAGTTCAACTGGTTTGCCGTGATGGGCGATCGCGGCGACTAGAAGTTCAAGCCCAAGATTATCCTCGGCCCACTGCTCGATGTCGGCCAGCGGCATCGCCTTAAGGAGCCGGGAGTCGCGAGAGTTTAGCAGCGAAAGTACTGCGCCTACATGTCCCTCGGGGCCTGGTTTGCGATCGGGGAAAGCCTTGTTTTGGAAGCCCAAGTTGAATTTGCCGACGTCGTGGAAGGCGGCAAGCGCGCAGAGCCTTTGGATGTCGGTTTCGGTGAGTTGGTCGCGATTGCCGATTTGGGCAAGTCTCGTTGCGAGCAGCGTGCGGCGAAGCAAAGCCTCGCACACCGCAGCAACGTCGGCCGAATGGTCGATTAGGGGATGCCATCGAGGCGTGCCATCGCGTTGCTCGAATTTTCCCCAAAAATCGGTTGGTTGACCTTCCATTTTGGCGTTTTCTCCTTTACGTGCATGGTGCGCCGTTCGTCGATTGGCGCCGGACGAGGCTCGGCGATGTCACTTGGAGAGAGCTTAGATGCTCGAGGAAGTTGCCTAGGCGTCTTGGTCAGTTGCACACAGGTCGGCGATGAGAACGAAGATTTTTGGCCCCCATCCAAGTTTTACCCGCGCCGCCAGGCTTTGAAGGCAACAAGAATGTTAGGAAATTTAGCCGTGTAATTGAACGCGTTTTGTTTCCGGGCCAGGCAGGCCAAGTTTCTGGAAAGCCAGCCAAATTAAGCGCCTTTCTCCAGTGGGTCAGGCAGAAGGTTTAGCCGTGCTCAAGGCTCAAACACGAGTGACCCCTACACGTTGACAGCTCGCGTGGCTCCTTTGTGCCCGAAAGCAGGCGAAACGGCGGGGGCCTGCCGAAGCTAGCTGTGGTGGCGATGATGCTGTTTGCGGCGCGGCTGTCGAGAAAATGGTTAGCTCGAACGGCCGCGCATCCGGTCACGTTAAGCCGCTTGTGGTCCTGGGGCTTTAGTTTGTCGTACGGGACGAGCGAAGCGGGCGGAATCTCGGGCGTGCAAGCAGGTTTGAGGTCAAGCCGCGAGGGATTTAAGCGGAACTATTCGAAGTGTTGAACGCGAGAGGCGAAAAGCTTGCTTTGCTGGGATTTTGGAGCGGGTGATCGGTCTCGAACCGACGACCTTGTGCTTGGCAAGCACACGCTCTAGCCAACTGAGCTACACCCGCCCCTTACAACAACTCCCCTACTACAGTTGCTTATCGACGATTTAGCCGTGTGTCAACCGGCTGCGGCACGCGAGGCGGATAAGTTATTGCGGCGCGCCCAAAGCGCCCCGATGACCATAACATGGTACTGCACGGCGGACCATATGCTTAGAACCATCGCCAGCCACAGCAAAAAAAGTCCCGCGGCAAAAAAGTTGATATGCCAATACGGATAGTGAATTACCAGGCCTTGGACGGCGGCCGCCTGCAACACCATCTTGTACTTGCCTAACTCTTCGGCGCCGACCACGATACCCTCGGAGGCTGCGACCGCTCTCATACCTGTGACGATTAGCTCCCTGCCGACGAGCACGACAACCATCCAGGCCGGCACGCGCGGCTGGCGCCCGCTTGCGCACAGCATTATCAACGCCGAGCATATTAAGAGCTTGTCCGCCGCTGGGTCGAGAAACTTGCCGAGCAGGCTGCTTGCGCCATAGTTACGAGCGATATAGCCGTCGAAATAGTCGCTTAGCGAGGCAACAAAGAAAAGAAGCGCAGCCAAGCCAGAAGCAAACGGCGAGGAAAAAGTCAGCAGGTATACGAGCACGGGCGTTACGCCGATGCGGAAGAAGGTCAACAAATTGGGAGTTGAAAAAACCGACACGGCACTCTTAATTTGCTCGCTTCGCTACGCCGCCGATAACTCGAACATAAGCCAATTTGACGTGCCTGGCAACCGTGACAAGGTGTCCAAAGGGTTAATCTGAACATAGAGCCGTTTTATATCTTCCACCTAAAAAGCGAAAAGCTGACTTTTGTCGATTGTCGAACGAAGGCTGGCTTGACCGGTCTATGTGCCGTGTCTTGTCAGCAGCCATCTGGGCGGCTTAAGCTTCGTTACCAGAAGGCGCAGACAAAAACAAAGCCGAAGAAATGGGTTAAAGCTGGTCAATTGGGGTGCAAGCTTTCCTGTGGAGAATCAGACGCGAATCGAAAGCGACTTCCTTGTTATCGGTGGCGGCATAGCTGGGTTGATGTTCGCTTTGAAGGCGGCCGAGGCTGGCTCGGTCGTTGTGCTGACGAAGGCGAGCGAGGCCGACGCGAACACCTCGTATGCGCAGGGTGGAATCGCCAGCGTATGGAGCGTAGAGGACTCTTTCGAGGCTCACATCGCCGATACGATGCGTGCCGGGGCGGGCCTTTGCGACAGGGCCGCTGTTGAGACGATCGTGCGTGAGGGGCCGCTGGCGGTCCGTGACCTGATAGAGATCGGTACTCGTTTTACGAAGGTCGAGCAGGGCGACGGCAACGAGTACGACCTTGGGCGCGAGGGCGGACATAGTTTTCGGCGGGTCCTTCATGCGCAGGACCTTACCGGACGCGAGATAATGCGCGCTCTGACCGAGGCGGTAAGCTCGAAGCCAGCGATCAGGGTTTACGAGCATCATCTGGCGCTCGATCTGCTTGTTCGGTCAGAGCCGAGCGGAAAGAAAAGCTGTTGGGGCGCGTACGTTCTGGACCGCAAGACAGGGCAGGTGAAACTGTTCGTGGCCAGGGCGACGCTGCTTGCTACCGGCGGGGCGGGTAAGGTGTATCTTTACACCACCAATGCCGACATCGCTTCGGGCGACGGGATTGCGATGGCGTACCGGGCGGGCGCGGCCGTGGGTAACCTGGAGTTCATTCAGTTTCATCCCACCTGCCTCTACCATCCGATGGCGAAGTCCTTTTTGATCTCGGAGGCGCTGCGCGGCGAAGGGGCGATTCTACGGTTGCCTAACGGCGAGCGCTTCATGCCCCGCTACCATCCCGACGCTGAGTTGGCGCCGCGCGACGTCGTTGCGCGAGCGATTGACGCCGAGATGAAGCGCCATGGGCTCGACATGGTTTACCTCGACATCACTCACAAGCCCGCGGATTTTATCCGCCGCCGGTTTCCTAACATTTTTGCGCGATGCCTAAGTTTTGGCGTCGACATAACGTGCCAACCGATTCCCGTCGTGCCCGCTGCCCATTACATGTGCGGCGGCGTCATCACCGACCTTTTCGGTCGCACCTCGATTCGTCGCTTGTACGCAGCGGGTGAAGTCGCGATGACAGGCTTACATGGCGCGAACAGATTGGCGTCGAACTCTCTGCTCGAGGCTGCGGTTATGGCGCGGCGCGCCGCATTTTCAGCCCGTGAAGAGGTCAGGCAGGATGCCAGATGCAAGTTGCCCGATTTTCCGCTCTGGGAACCGGGACGAACGATAAATAGCGACGAACGCGTCCTTATAACCAACAGCTGGGATGAGACCAGGCGCGTGATGTGGAACTATGTGGGGATCGTTAGAAGCAACGAACGCCTCGCCAGAGCCCATCGCCGAATCGCCTTACTGCAGGAGGAAATCCGAAACTACTATGGCGAGCGGGTGATCGATTCAGACCTGGTGGAGCTGAGAAACCTGGTCACCGTCGCTGACTTGATTGTGCGGTGCGCTATGTGGCGCAAGGAGTCGCGCGGGTTACATTACAATATCGACTATCCTTACGCTGACGACATCAACTATGGCCGCAATTCCCGGATCGAGGAGGGGGCTTGAGGGGTTGAACGGGCGCCGTCCGCAATTAGGCCTCGTGCGGGTTTAACCGGCAACCGACAGCAGTATGCTCTCAAAGCAGGAGATCGCGCGAATTTCGTGACTGAAAAGTTGGAGGGCAAAAGGCGCGCACCCGGACCTCAAGTACGTGTCAGTTTTGCGCGTCCGGTCTTGCGGCGCAGAAGTTTTCCGCCCAGCTTTTCTCTTCGTAATGGAAGCTTAGCCGTTCGTTCTCGAAGTCGACGACGACTTTGCCGCCGTTTACTAGTCGCCCGAACAAGAGCTCGTCGGCCAGTACGCGCGCGATTTCGTTCTCGATAAGGCGGGCAAGCGGTCGAGCCCCAAACTTGGGATCGAAACCTTTCTTTACCAGGTAGGCGCGGGCCCGCTCGGTCACGGAGAGGGCGACGTTTTGTGCCGCCAAGCGCTCGGCTAGCTCGGCTATGAACTTGTCGGCAACGCGCTCGACCGTTTCGATAGTCAACGGGCGAAATTCGATTATGGCGGTAAGTCGGTTGCGGAACTCGGGGCTAAAAAGTCGCTCGATGGCGGTTTTGGGATCTCCATGCTCGAGCTCTTTCCCAAAGCCTATCAGCGAGCGCGCGAGCTCCTGAGCACCGGCGTTAGTAGTCATAATCAGCGTCACGTTACGGAAGTCGGCCTTGCGCCCGTTATTGTCGGTGAGTGTGGCGTGATCCATCACTTGGAGGAGCAGGTTGAACACGTCCTGATGGGCCTTTTCGATTTCGTCTAAGAGCAGCACGCAGTGGGGCGTGCGGTTGATTGCGTCTGTGAGAAGGCCGCCTTGGTCGAATCCGACATAGCCCGGAGGGGCGCCGATCAAGCGCGAGGCGGTGTGTCGCTCCATGTATTCGCTCATGTCGAACCGCACGAACTCCACGCCCATCAGGCGTGCGAGCTGGCGCGCTACTTCGGTTTTGCCGACTCCGGTGGGGCCTGCGAACAGGAATGCGCCGACGGGGCGGTCTGGATGGGACAGGCCGGCGCGCGCCAACTTAATCGCTTGTACCAGAGCGTCGATCGCGTGGTCTTGTCCGAAGACGACTCGCTTTAGCTCGTCGGCGAGTTTTTGCAGCCGCTCGCGGTCCGAAACGGAAACCGTCGGCTCGGGAATCTTGGCCATCAAGGCCACGACTCGCTCGACTTCGGCTTTGCCGACCACGGCGGTCTGTGTGCCGTTAGCGCGGAGGTGCGCCTCGACGCCCGCCTCGTCGATGACGTCGATCGCCTTGTCCGGCAGGTAACGGTCGTGGATGTAGCGGGCGGAGAGGTCGACGGCGGCCTCCAGTGCCTCGTCGGTGTAGCGAACGTTATGGTGTTTTTCGTAGGCGCTCTTAAGGCCGCGCAGGATCTGGATGGCTTCTTCGCGGCTGGGTTCGGGTACGTCGATTCGCTGGAACCGGCGAGCAAGCGCCTTGTCCTTTTCAAAGCAGCGGCGATACTCCTGGTAGGTCGTCGAGCCGATACAGCGTAGCTCGCCCGAGGCAAGCGTAGGTTTGAGCAGATTGGAAGCGTCCATCGCGCCGCCCGAAGCCGCGCCTGCGCCGACCAAGGTGTGTATTTCGTCGATAAAGAGGATCCGCTTGGGATTGCCGGCGACTGCTTTGATAACCGATTTAAGGCGCTGCTCAAAATCGCCGCGAAAGCGCGTGCCTGCGAGCAACGCTCCCATGTCGAGAGCGTAAAGTTCCACGCCGCGAAGGGGCGGCGGGACCTCGCCGCGATAAATCTTAAGCGCAAGTCCCTCGGCGAGCGCCGTTTTGCCGACGCCGGCTTCACCCACGAAAATCGGGTTGTTCTTGCGTCGGCGCAAGAGCACATGAATCGCTCGCTGCAGTTCCCGTTCGCGGCCAATCAGCGGGTCGATGGCGCCTTTGGCGGCTTTTTCAGTCAGGTCTACTGCGTAGGTCTTGAGCGCTTTGCTGGGCGAAAGCTTAGGCGCCTCTTCATCTGCGCTTTCCGCTTCCTCCTCGCGCCCAGAAGCTTCGCGCTCCAGGTCGAGCTTGCTAACGCCGTGGGAAATGTAATTTACGACGTCAAACCGGGTGATCGATTGCTCGGCCAGGAAGTACACGGCGTGGGAATCGGTTTCATGAAACATCGCAACCAAAACGTTGCCACCGTTGACTTCCTGGCGACCGGCGGACTGCACGTGCAGGGCCGCGCGCTGCAGCACGCGCAGCACGCCGACGGTGTATTCGGGCGTAGTGCGCCCTCGGCCGGGAAGCCGCTCGATGCAGCGGTCAAGATAGTCCAGTAACTTTCGACGCAATTCTTCGAGGTCGGCCCCGCAGTGGCGAAGAATATCGCTCGTCGTCGCGTCGTGAAGCATCGCGTACAACAGATGCTCGAGACAGACGTACTCGTGCCGACGCGTGGCAGCTTCATGCGCGGCAAGCTGGAGCGTCATCTGAAGCTCCCGGCTTAGCATTACACCCGGTTGCGGCATACTTCCTTCCTTCTCGCTAGCAAAATGGTCTCGCGCGTGGCGATCGTGACGTGTCGGAGGAAATCATTCAGCCGGCACGCGAGAAGATTCTCAACAAAGTACCCCTGCGACGAAAGCTTGTTTCGCTTCACTCGGGCTCCATCGTGCACTTGAGCGGATGCTGCGCTCGGCGCGCAAGCTCCTCGACTGTGCGCACTTTAGTCTCGGCTATTTCGTACGGATAGATGCCGGCCACACCGCTGCCGTTGTGATGGACGTGCAGCATGATACGTGTGGCCTCGGCGTGCCCCTTGTGAAAGACTGATTTAAGAATCTCAACGACGAATTCCATCGGCGTGTAGTCATCGTTGAGCAAGATAACCTTGTACAGCGAGGGCCTTTTGACTTTAGTCTTGGTCTTTGGCTCGATAACGACCTGGCCCTCTCTTATTCGGGACGCGCTATCGCCTTGCGCAGCGCGCGCACGCATGTTCCGGTTAACCTGCGCCCGGTCGTCAATCGCCTGACTCATAGTCAAACCCTATCGCTTTGTTCTAGCTTTGTAGGATAGCAATGCAAACCACACGAAGGGAATCGGTGATCGCGATCGTCGAGCGAATAGGGCTCGTCGATCGCGAGGAATGGAACTTGCTACTGGACGCAGACGACTCACCGTTTGTCGAATGGGATTGGTTGTTCGCGCTTGAAGAATCGGGCTGCGTTGGCCGCCGCACAGGCTGGAAGCCATGCCACATCATCGTACGCGACAAACAAAGCGGTCAGCTTTTAGCGGCTTGCCCATTGTATCTCAAGACCCACAGCATGGGCGAATTTGTCTTCGACCAGGGCTGGAGCGAAGTAGCCCACCGCTTGGGCGTAAGGTACTATCCCAAACTGCTAGTCGCTGTTCCCTTTACGCCTCATACGGGCCGGCGCTTTCTCGTGGCGTCCGGCGCAGACCGCGAGAATCTGTGCCTAACGTTGGCAAAGACGCTAGTTGCGCTTTGCCGAGAAAACAAGCTTTCTTCGGTTCACGTAAACTTTTGCACTACCGAAGAGGCCGAAGTCTTGACCTCCGTGGGCTTCATCAAGCGCCTCGGCTACCAGTACCACTGGCAGAATCAAGGTTACACCGACTTCGACGATTACTTAAGCCGTCTGCGACATAAACGGCGCTACTCCATCAAGCGAGAACGCGATGCCATCGCTCGAGCAAACATCTCCATTCGAGTCCATGAAGGGGACGAAATTCCAGACCATCTGTTCCCCGTAATGTTCGAGCTCTACCGCTCGACGGTCGAGAAGTTTTACTGGGGACAGCAGTACCTCAATGCGAAATTTTTCGATCTGATGCGTACCAACTTTAAGTCGCGCCTGTGCTTCGTGTGCGCACACCGTGGCGGTAACGTTGTGGCTGGCACTTTCAACGTTCAGAAGGGTGGAACGTTCTACGGTCGCTATTGGGGATGCTTTGAGGAAATCAGCTATTTGCATTTTAACGTGAGCTACTATGCCGCGATTGAACACTGTATACGGCGGGGCTTCAAACGTTTCGAACCCGGCGCTGGGGGCGAGTACAAATGGCTACGCGGTTTTGACCCGGTAGCGACCCTGAGCGCCCATTACATCGCTGACCCCGAGCTGCGGCGGCTTGTTTCACAAGCGATTCGTCAAGAGCGACGTCAGGTGGAGGAATGGATCGCTTATGGCCGGGCTAACAGCCAGCTCAAGCCGATTGCTTCGTCAGGCAACGGCGATACGCGCGACGAGAATGTTCGCGACGATCCCCACGGATAAGCTAGAGCGCCCAAACGGGCGTCGCCCGGCAAACATCTGCGCATCGCGCATGCCCTGGCTGGCTTTCGTTCCGATTCATCGGTAAAGGCTTTTGGGGCGGCGTAAAATATCCAAGGTGATAAGTCGGTTAGCGTGCCCGTCAGCGTGCGCTTAGTATGAAGCGTCTTCTTGAGAAAAACTCGGTTGTGATCCTGCTTGGCGCAGGCGGCGTGGGGAAGACGACTGTAGCCGCGTCGCTCGGGATTGCCGCCGCCATCAGCGGCCTCAACACCGCAGTCGTCACGATCGACCCTGCAAAACGATTGCGCGATGCTTTGGGGTTACGCTCGAACGGGACAAAGCCGCTCCGGCTTAGTTCGGCGCGACTTGCTTCGGCGGGGCTTGCGCCGGATATGGAACTGTCGGCACTGATGCTTGATAGCAAAAGCATATGGGATGAGATCGTCAACCGGTTTGCTCGAAGTCCCCAGGTTCGGGAACGTTTGCTCGCCAACTCCTTCTACCAGCGCTTTGCTTCGCACTTTGCCGGCTCGGAAACCTTCGCCTCGCTTGAGCAGCTTTATCGGCTGCACGAAGAGCAACGCTACGACATCCAGATCGTCGACACTCCGCCTGCAGCGCACGCGGTCGAATTCCTCGACGCACCGACACGACTTACGCGCTTGCTAACTACTCCTGGCGTGGGCTTGTTGTTTCGGCCGCCGTTGCGCGCCGGCCGAATCGCGGCAAAACTTGCCAGCCGAGCTGCGCGATTCGTAGTAAACGAGCTAGAGCGGTTTACCGGCCGTAGTGCCTTGGTTGACGCAGCCCAGTTTTTTTCCGACGCTGCTGAGATGGTGAGCGCGGTTGCCGAGCGCTTCAACAACGTAAACCGCTTGCTACAGTCAGAAGCGACGAAGTTTGTTTTGGTGACGACTGCCGAGCCAGCGCGATTATCGGAGGCCGCGCGTCTGGCAGCCGGGCTTAAGAGGCGTGGGGTTAGACTGTCGGCGGTGGTGGTTAACCGATTCGCGGACCCGTACAGTTGCGAAGCTTGGCTAAAGAATCGCGGTCAGGAACCGCTTCATCTGCGCGATCTCGAGTGCTTTCGCAAAAACGGAGCGAAATTCGCACGCCGCGACGCCAAACTGGACGCCATTGCAAACGTTCTCGAAAATTATCGAGCCCGCTTTAATATAATCGCTCGTGAAATTGATAATTTGTGCCGCGTACTGGCGCCAGAGATAGGTTTTATGGTTGTTCCCGAGATACTTTCAGGCGTGAGCGACCTTCGCTCTTTGGCCCAGATGGCGCGCCTGTTGGTTGCGGAAACTAGCCATGCCGGCGAGGCGTAAAGTCTTCTCGCCCCATGCCCGAGCGGATCAGGCCAGTGCTAACTTAGTGCTTACCGGAGGGCAAAATCTTGTGAAATTTGATTAGGAAGTCTTTCCTGGTGAAACTTTGTTGGCGAGACCCACGATCGCTCGGCTCGCAATTAGGCGTGGACGGCTTGGGCTTAACTAATGGGCGGTAAGCGGGCCTGTAAGCCGGGTTCTGTACCCCTTAGAAGGGGCGGCGGTCATTCCTCTGGGCCGACGGTTGCCCGCCGGCTCTAGCGACCATACCCGAGAGAACAACGAGCGGGCCACTCTCTCTCCTATTTGGTCTTGCTCCGGATGGGGTTTGGCATGCGCGCGCGATCACTCGCGCGCCGGTGGGCTCTTACCCCACCTTTTCACCCTTACCCTTGCGGGCGGTATGTTTTCTGTGCCACTTTCCGCGGATCACTCCGCGCCGCCGTTAGCGGCCATCCTGCCCTGTGGAGCCCGGACTTTCCTCCCCGAAAAGGGGCGACCGCCCGGCCTGCTTAGCCGCCCGAAAACCAATTTAACACATTACCTGGCAAGATCGGAGCTCTACTGGTCTTGCCCGGCAACCAAGCTTTTTGCCGCGCGAAAGCGGCCTTATCGGGTTTATCCTTCGAAGTAAAGAATACGCTGGCAGTTCGGGCAGAACTGAATCGTAAGCGCCCGCTGTACCTCGTTGAACAACTGCGGTGGAAGCTGCATACAACACCCTAGACACGCTCCGCCTCGCGCCGCCGCAAGCGCCACTCCACCGCGCCGATCCAGAATAAGCTGGTAGCGCTGAAGCAAAGAAGGGTCAATCTGAGCGGCCAAAGCTTCGCGCTCACCGGTTTTCTTCGCAAGCTTTACCTTCAACTCTTCCAAGCGCTCGGCGTTGCTTTTCTCTGCCTCGCGCCATTCGGTTTGAAGCCGGTTGATTTCCGCCTTAAGCTCGCTTATTCTCCGCGAGCGCGTCTCTGCAGCTTCGACTCGTGCTAAAAGTTCGCTCTCCAGATTCTGGTTGTTCTGCTTAAGAGCTTCGATCTCGTGTTCGAGCGCCTGAAGTTCTCGCTCGTTGCGCACCGAGGTCAGGCGCATCCGTTTAAGCCTAATTTGGCTTTCACCTTCGGCCAGAGCCTGTTCAAGCTCTCGCCGTGCGACCATCGACTCTCGGTCCTCGGATTCAAGGGCTTCGAGCTCCTTTTGGGCTTTTTCAATGTCCGTTTTGTACTTTTCAAGCTCGCTGGTGGCGGCCGAAAGAGTACGCTGAAGTTCGGCCAATTCTTGGTCAATAGCTTGCAGCCGCACCATCCGCTCTATTTCGTCGCGCAATTTGCCCTCCTTGCCAAATCAAACGTTGGCTCTTTTTTGCAAACCGTCACACGGTAAAACCTTAATCGGTCGCGGGTATCGTCTGTCCAGAAAGTCGAGGAAGGCGTGTCGAGTGAAGATGGGCCCACCAGGATTTGAACCTGGGACCAGCCGGTTATGAGCCGGCAGCTCTAAACCGAACTGAGCTATGGGCCCGTAAGCATGCACGCAACTTCTGCTAAACTATAGCATGCTCGTCTATTAGTTTTAAGTAGGTGAAAAGGTCACGCTCAACCGATCGTCGCGTCTCCTCCTTAGGCTCTGTTCTTAGTTGCGCGCGCCAGCTCAATAAGGGCTTGCGCTTTTTGGGCCGCCTCGAGGTGGTCTCCACGCGCTTGAATTCCCTCTACTTGCTGCTTTAGCTCGCGTAGCGCGCGATCGCGCAAGCTTCGCTTGACCGTTAACAGCCAGTCGCTTACCAGGCGGCGCGCGCCTTTGAGCTCCGCCATCATCGGCTCTACCATAATTTTGCCGAGCAGCGCTTTCTCAGTCACCGATAGCCTAGTCTCGATCTGGGGCTTAAGGCTGTCGAGATCCTGAGTTCCGCTGCAAACTTCTCTTATCAGCTCGGTCAAAGGCATCGCACTGAACTCTTCTCCAGCAATTTCAGCAGCGATTCGCTCGCGCAGCTCGCGAAACGTCAAGGCGGCAGCCAGAAGACCAATTTGTGCTTGCTCGACTGCGTCGGGCGTCTGGTCGGTCTTTACTTCAACCGGATGCGTCGAAGTTTTATTTGCGGGTTTGCGCCCCTCGCGTCTCAACTCAAGCTCGCTCACGCCCAAAATCTCTGCCGCTCTGCGGGCAAGCAAGTCAAATTCGAACGGGTCGTTCACCATCCGCAGAACTTCTGCCACGCGTCGGGCAGCGCTGGCACGCTGCTCGAGCGTGCTTCGCGAACGTTCGAGCTCGCTTTCGGCGAAAAGTTCAACCAACAGGCGGGCATTTGCTAAAAGCTCACAGAACTTCGAAACTCCGTGCCGTGCCACGAGTTCATCAGGGTCCAATCCTTCGGGCAGCAGTACCGCCCGCCCCACGAGGCCCGCGCGCAGAAAAACGGGTAAAGCACGCAACGAAGCCGCTCGGCCCGCCTTGTCGCCGTCAAAACACGCGATAACGTTGCGCGTATATCGGCTCAAGGCTCTCAAGTGATCGACACTAAGCGCTGTGCCTAAAGTCGCTACTACTTCGCGAATACCGGCTTGCGATAAAGCGAGGACGTCCATGTAGCCCTCGACCACCACCACTCGTTCTTTTTGGGTTATCGCGCGGCGCGCCTGGTAAATCCCAAACAAGGCGCGACTTTTGCTGAAGGTGGGTGAGTCGGGTGAATTAAGATATTTCGGGACGTCTTTCTGCTCTTCGAGCAATCTGCCACCGAAAGCGATTGCCCTTCCCTGCGTGTCGTGAATCGGAAAGATTAGGCGCGAGCGGAACATGTCGATTAGTCCGCTCCGACCATCGCTTCGCACAAGCCCGGCCTTGATTCCACCTTCTAGCAGGTCGTGCTTACGAAGCGCGGCAGCCAAAACTGAAGGACCCTTTGGGGCAAAGCCAAGTCTAAACTCTTCGGCCGTAGCGGCACTTATGCCGCGGTTTTCCAAGTACTGGCGGGCAATCTTCGCCTCCGGGTTGTTGCTCCAGAGAAAATTGGCAAAAAAGTCATGCGCGAACTCTACGGCCCGGTACACAAGCTCACGCTCGGCATTGGCTTTCGTTTCAGCCCTGGTCTCTCTGAGCTCGATACCGTAGCGACGAGCCAGAAACCTGACGGCCTGCGGAAAGTCGAGTCCTTCGATCCGCATCACGAACGTAAAAACCGTGCCGCCGGCACCGCATCCGAAGCAATGAAAAAAACCTCGCTCTCGACTGACCGTGAACGAGGGTGTGCGTTCGTTATGGAACGGGCAAAGACCTACATAGTTGCGCCCGGTGCGGCGAAGATGGACGTAGTCGCTTACTACCTCTACGATGTCAGCTCTTGTCTTAAGCGTCTCGATCGTATCTTGAGAAAACCCGCCCATCGAGGTCAAAGAATAACTCGAGCGTGCTGCAAATAGCGAGACCCGCAAAATTAGGCCCGATTTACCTAAACAGCTAAGCTCCAATCCACGCCCAGGCAATACGACACAGTTACTACATGGAAACCGGGTGGTCGGCTGCTACCCGCGATCGTAAGGTAAGTGCTGGCGCTGTCGAACTCCTCCTTTTTGAAAAGATTCGACGCTTAGCCTTAGGCGACCAACCGATGGCCCGACAACATAGCTTGGACGCCTAACTGTATGGCTAGGCAGGACCTAACGGGCGCACCTCGTAGAGTTGCTTGGAGCTTTAAAACTTTTCGATTCCGTCGACGGAGTATGTTGGCGAGCTCGAAAAAGGAAGCTGGGCGAAAATTCTGGCCGCGTTCACACCGCGTGGATCGATGAGCGTATTTGACCTTTGAACGTTTATGTTTGGGCTTTCAAAGTTGCGCTGGGAGCAGTCGAGCCTGTTAAGAATTTAGTGTTGTGCGTAGTTCAAGCGGCTCAATAACTAACCTGTGAGTAGTTCAAGCGGCAGAAATTATTTGAGACTTGACGTGCCGGTTGCGGCCGAGCGCGCCGACGACGTTGCGGTCCTGCTCATGCTGCACGGTGCCTTGGGGTGTGCCGTGGAGTCTGGTAGGGCTCGGAGTCGCCACGGATCGAGGGTGAGACTTGAGGCCTTTTTTGAGCGGCTGTCCGTCACGAAATTAAGACGGATCGAAAACGCTTTGGCGTCCGCAGGCATTGTGGACTCAAAAACGCTAAAAGCAGGTCTTAGGCTCGTGGAAGTGACCGACCCCGGATGGGCCTCGGCCTGGAAGGAACGTTTTAAGCCTCTCAAAATAGGCCGTCGCGTGCTCGTTGTGCCGCCTTGGAGCGAGGCATTCGAGCCGGGTCGAATACGTGTCATAATCGATCCTGGCCAAGCTTTTGGGACGGGGAGCCATCCGACAACTGCAAGCGTTCTTAGGGAGATCGAAGCCGAGCTCGACGGGCGCCCAATCAGCAGTGCGCTAGACGTTGGCACGGGCTCGGGTATTCTTGCGATCGCGCTAAAGCTGCTCGGGGTCAAGCGAGTTATAGGGATCGACGTAGATCGCCAGGCTCTGCAAAACGCTCGACACAATGCCCGGCTAAACGGTGTCGCTCGAACTGTGCGTTTCCTGTCGATGAGTCTAGACCAGGTTGCCGATACCTTCGAATTAATCGTCGCTAATATCTGCGCCTCAACCCTTATGTCGATGGCTTGCGACTTCAAACGTCTTTTGGCCAATTCTAGTTCGCTGATACTTTCTGGAATCCTTAAGCGAGAGGCGGACGCTGTCCTTGAGCGTTACCGTGCAGAGGGGTTTATACCCGTGAGAGCCAGGGATAGTCGGGGATGGAGCACTCTGGTGTTACGAGCGTAAAAGAACCTCCTCGCCTTATTGTGTCGGAGCGGTTGTCTGTTGGCGCGACCGTCGACGTAAGTGGTGGCGACTTTCACCATCTGCGGCACGTGATGAGGCTTAGGGTGGGCGCGGAGGTCGTAGTAATTGACGGAGCGGGTGTTGCGTACCTTGGGCAGATAAGTAAGTTTTTGCCCGGCAAAGCATTGGTTGAAATTTTGTCCAATCGGCTTACGACGCAAGCTTTTCCTGTTTCGGTAGGAGCGGCTATTATTAAGGGTCCCCGAATGGATTTGTTGGTTGAAAAGGCGACCGAGCTTGGTGCGACCGAGCTCTGGCCGCTTGCCTGTGCGCGGTCGGTCGCCACGAAGGTGGGCATTCAACGTTATGAGCGATGGAAACGACTGGCTATCGCTGCGGCTAAACAGTGCTTGGCGCCGCAGCCGATGGAAGTCAAGCCGATCGCGCGATTTGAGGAGTTCGTCGAGCACGCGCGGGCTTCGGAATTGCGCGTTATCTGTCAGCGCGGCGCACCGTCGCTCGGCACGCTATTGCGCGAGCGGCAAGCTCGCAGTGTAAGCGTTCTGTGCGGGCCCGAAGGGGACTTCACGCCGCAGGAGGTCGAGATGGCGCTCGATGCAGGCTTTGTTCCGGCAGGGCTGGGTATCAACCGCCTGCGCAGCGAAACTGCCGTGTTAGCGGCCTTGAGCGTTATTCACGACGCGCTCGAACATCGAACTGGCGGGGAGAGTTAGACCGTGCGGTCTTTGAAGTTCGCTTTCGTGATGGACCCGCTGGAAAGGATTCTCCCAGATAAAGACACGACGTTTGTCTTTATGCTGGAATCGTTAAGGCGCGGCCATCAGGTTTACTTCGTCCCGCTTCACGAGCTTTGGGCAAAAGGCTGTCAGGTCTTTGCTCGGGCCAGGCAATGCGAAGTGATGCGCGGCGTGCCTCATTATCGGTTTATTGGCGAGGAACGCGAAGTTCCGCTCGAAAGCTTCCACGCGGTTTTCATGCGCAAGGACCCTCCCGCGGATGCGCAGTACCTGTATGCCACGATGCTGTTGAGTCTTGTGGACAGCCGTCGAACCTTTGTGCTTAATAACCCCGCAGGATTGCGCGAGGCGAACGAAAAGCTCTACAGCCTCAACTTTCCTCAACTGATTCCTCCGACTCTGGTAACCTGGAAAATTTGGCGGATCAAGGAGTTTTTGGCTGAGCAGGGCGGGCAAATCGTGGTCAAGCCGCTCGACGGTCACGGAGGCGAGGGTGTTTTCGTGCTAAGCCGAGGCGATCGCAATCTGAACGCGATTCTGGAGACCGTCACCAACTTTGAGACGCGCGCCGTGATGGCTCAGCGGTATCTTCCCGAAGTACGCCATGGGGACAAGCGAATCGTCGTTCTCAACGGCGAGCCGCTGGGTGCAGTGCTGAGGGTGCCGCGCGAAGACGAGCATCGCGGCAATATCCACGTTGGCGGCCAATGCGTCAAAGCTGAGCTTACGGCCAGAGACTACGAGATATGCCGCGTGCTTGCGCCGCGCCTGGTACGCGACGGCCTTTACTTCGTTGGTCTCGATGTCATCGGCAACTACCTGACCGAAGTAAACGTGACAAGTCCGACGGGAGTCCAGGAAATCGACCAGCTAAACGGAGTCAAGCTTGAGGCCGCCGTAATCGACTTCGTCGAGCAGCGTGTGGCCGCCTTGCCCCTGCGCAATGTTTAAAATACGCTCGTTTAGTAACCTTTCGCAGGCTCGAGCTCCGTCGCACTTTATCCTTCGCCGAAAGGCCTTGGTCAGTTGGGTTGCAAACCCCCGCCGAGATTCGGTAAGGAATTGAAGTGCTGCGCACTTAGAGGCGCAAGACTAAGACGCACCTAAAAAAAGAGCGGGCAGGTAGCTCAGTCGGTAGAGCAGAGGACTGAAAATCCTCGTGTCGGCGGTTCGATTCCGTCCCTGCCCATTTTGTAAAACGTAAAGTTTCCGCGTAGAGACCCGACGCGGCCTGCGGTAAGATTTCACCTTATTCATTCGAGCGACTTCGGAGCGCTCGATTCACATAGACTCACCTTCAGCCTCGCCTCGCTCTCTTGGATAGCACTACTTGCAGACAGCGGCTGTCTACCGGCGCGATACCGAGGTCCAGCAGGTCTTTTGGGCTGAGATAACTCGGTCAACTAGCGGCGTATGTACGTAGTGGGTTCTGGTTTTTGCCGTCCGAGCCCGGAGAGTCGGTAGGTTGCTCGGTTAGCCGATGCCGCGTCAGCTTCTTTGTCGGCGTAATCCTCGGATCAGTGCCTGGTGCGTCAGGCCCTACTAGACCGACTTCAGCGAGTGGCTATTATAAACTTAACTACGCAGCTTGGGGGAAATCGTTTCGATGACTAAGGCACAATTTTACCGGCGCGCTAGAACGGACCTACCTGGTCCGCTTGCTGGAGTCAGAGTGTTGGAGGTTACCACAACCTGGGCGGGACCAATATGCGGGGCGGTGCTTGCTGACCTTGGGGCTGACGTTATCAAGGTAGAAATTCCAAGCGGCGAAGTGGCGCGCCGTCTGCCGCCTCTTTTGCCTGGTAGCAGCGTCTCATTCATGCATGCCACGGCCAATCGCAACAAGCGTTCATTGACTTTGGACCTTCGCCGAAAAGAGGGGCGCGACATTTGCCTTAAGCTTGCCGCGCGTAGCGACGTTTTCCTTGAAAACTTCACGCCTGGCGTGTTGGAGGGCTACGGCCTGGGCTATGAAGACGTGCGCGCTGTGAAACCAGATATCGTCTATGTTTCGATAAGCGGATGGGGGCAGTTCGGGCCCTACCGCGAGCGCGTTGGGTATGACCCGTTAGCGCAGGCGTTTTCCGGTTTTATGTCGCTAAATGGCGAGCCAGACGGAAAGCCGACAAAGACGCCGACGTTTTTAGCCGATGACTTGGCTGGCTTGCATGGTGCGATCGGGGCCTTGGCCGCGTTGCGCCATCGCGATCGCACCGGCGAAGGCCAGCACGTCGACGTGGCGATGCTCGATGGGATGTTGTTTCAATCCAACGGCCTTCCGACCTTGGGTGCGATGGGGGTCGAGCCGACGCGCATGGGTAACCAATTCGGCTTTGCCGTTCCCGCCAACGTATATAAGTGCAAGGACGGGATGGTCTATGCCGGCGTGTTATTGGACTCGCAGTGGAAACGGCTCGCTGAAATTATCGGCCATCCCGAGCTTGCCGAGGATCCTAATTTCGCCACGCTCAAAGGACGCGCAAGCGCGCGCGATGCGTGTGACGCGCTTTTCGCGGCCTGGCTTGCCGAGCGCAGCAGAGCCGAAGCGATAGAGATTCTGAGCCGCGCCGGGATCCCGATCGCACCGATTAATAGGTACGGCGAGGTGGCGCGCGATCCTCATGTCCGTGAACGCGATATGCTTGTGCCTACCATTCTCGAGGACGGCTCGCAGGCGCCGATAACGGGACCTGCCGTAAAGTTCTCGCGTACACCTACCACGGTGCGTTCGGGAGCACCTGCCCTCGGCCAGCATACCGAGGAGATCCTGGCGGAGATCGGTCTCGATAGTGAGACGTGCTCGAAGCTGCGAGAAGCCGGAATCATCTAGCACGGCACCTGGCGCGTAGCATCATCTGGCGCTTTGGGGTTGGGTGGCGAGGAGGTTGAGGGCGCGCTGGGCGACGTGTTCTGGGGTGAAGTTGAAGTAGCGTATTAGGTCTTGGGCTGGGGCGGAGGCGCCGAAGCGGGAGATGCCGATGACGTCGCCGAAGCTTCCCACCAGGCGGTACCAGCATTGTGGGGAGCCGGCTTCGATCGCGACGCGGGCGGTGATGGCGCGGGGCAGCACGCTTTCCTGGTAGTCGTGGCTTTGGGCGGCGAACAGCTCGAGGCTGGGCATGCTGACCACGCGCGCCGCCACGCCCTTTTGTTCGAGCAGAGCTTTGGCCGCAAGCGCGAGCTCGACCTCCGAGCCGCTGGCGATGAGGATGAGCTGGCAGGTGCGTCCGGGGCTTTCGCACAAGACGTAGCCGCCGCGGGC